>Ga0209371_1000010_pt1 | contig 922021 bp, 875 predicted proteins | sample AgamicAtAmrz_FD_187165 | JGI IMG/M metagenome (GOLD analysis project Ga0209371, IMG submission 187165) | Agave microbial communities from Guanajuato, Mexico - At.Am.rz (SPAdes) (version 2) | ecosystem: Host-associated > Plants > Roots > Rhizosphere | place: Guanajato, Mexico | collected... | reverse complement strand
GTGACACCGGTTATCAGCGAGACCCCGCTGGTAGCAGCAGTATTCGGTGGTGCGGTAGTTCAGTCGGTTAGAATACCGGCCTGTCACGCCGGGGGTCGCGGGTTCGAGTCCCGTCCGCACCGCCACCTAACGGATAAGCCCTGACTGCAAAGTCAGGGCTTTTTCTTTTGCGTTAAAAACCTCATTCGTACGCGATGATTCCGACAATTACCCACACCGATTGAAACCCCCGACTAAAATCCCTATAACTGAGAGGTGCAACGGGTACGGAAGGAATTGGGCGAAAACGTGCGAAAAAAAACTTATGCAATGCGCTATGTCGCGGGTCAGCCGGTCGAACAGATCTTTCCGCCGGGCGCCATGCTACATCTTGGCCAGGCGCTTCCGCCAGGGGCGCCGCTGTCGCCCGATGCCCATCTCAAAGTACTGGTGTGGAATATTTTCAAACAGCAGCGCGCAGACTGGATGTCCGTACTACAGGGATTCGGCAAAGACGCACACCTGGTGCTGCTGCAGGAGGCGCAAACCACGCCTGAACTGGTAAAGTTTGCGACCAGCAACTACCTGGCCGCCGATCAGGTTCCCGCCTTTGTGCTGCCTCAGCATCCTTCTGGCGTGATGACGCTCGCTTCGGCACATCCAGTCTATTGCTGCCCGCTACGTGAGCGAGAGCCGCTGCTGCGGCTGGCTAAGTCGGCGCTGGTCACCGCCTATCCGCTGCCTACCGGCGAAATGCTGATGGTCGTAAATATCCACGCGGTGAATTTCAGCCTCGGCATCGATGTCTACAGCAAGCAGCTGGGGCCGATAGGCGAGCAGATTCAGCATCACAAGGGCCCGGTTATCATGGCGGGTGATTTCAACGCATGGAGCCGTCAGCGCATCCATGCGCTCTATCGGTTCGCGCGCGAGATGATGCTGAAAGAGGTGAGGTTTACGGACGATCATCGACGTAAAGCGTTTGGCCGCCCTCTGGACTTCGTCTTCTATCGCGATATGAACGTCAGCAAGGCCTCAGTGCTGGTTACGCGCGCCTCCGACCATAACCCCTTACTGGTCGAGTTTAACGCCGCGCGCTAACGCCAGCACGCGCCTGTTCGCCTTCTCCCTCCGTCATACTGCGAGAAGGCGAATCGCTCAGCTGAATGCTATTCTCGCATCCTCCGCTTTCGTTTTTGCCGCGCATCGCGTTTTAGTTTGCATGTGGGGGAAAGGCGTGTTTTAGGCTCGACGATTAAGAGATTGAAAAGGGGAAAGAAAAGCGGGCAGAAATGAAAAAAGGCCAACAAATGTTGGCCTTTTTAACGCATCAGGTATCAGGCGATGCGTTATTATTTACGTAGAGCGTTAGCCTGTCACCAGGCTGGATATCTTTCGTGCTGCTCAGGACCGTATTCCAGCGCATCACATCTTTGATATCGACGCCGTGGCGCCTTGCAATACTGGCAAGAGAATCACCTTTACGCACGCGATAGGTGATGCTGTTGCTATTATCAGCCAGGCTCGTGCCGCTGTCGCCGACGGTCAGCGTCTGACCGGCGCGAACGCTGGCGCCCCGTAAATTATTCTGTTGCTTCAGCGATGCTACGCTGACGCCCAGTTTGCTGGCGATGCCGGAAAGCGTATCGCCGCGACGTACTTTATAGCTGCTGCCAGATGCGCCGTTTTTCGCCAGCTGCGTCGGCTGTACCGCCTCAATGTCGCCAGAAGCCAGCGAGCTACGCAGCTTCGCCACGTGGGACTTCGGTACTAAAATGTACTGCGGTCCGTTGGGCGCGGTAGCGCCTTTTTTATAGCCGGTATTGAAGCTCTTGAGCTTGCTGAGCGACATACCCGCCATTTCGGCAGCCTGCGTCAACTGCATCTGCTGACCGACTTCAACGCGCGCCAGCGCGCGGCTTTCGTCAGGCGTCGGCAGTTTAATACCGTAGCGCTTGTTGTTCTTAAGCAGGTCGCTCAAGGCCAACATTTTCGGTACGTAGACCGTGGTCTCGCGCGGCAGCGATAAATTCCAGAAGTCGGTGGGCTTGCCACGCGCCTTGTTCTGTTTTATCGCCTTCAGCACACGTCCTTCACCGCTGTTATAAGCCGCGACGGTCAATAACCAGTCGCCGTCAAACATCTTGTTCAGACGCTGCATCATATCCAGCGCTACCTTGGTCGAGGCCACCACATCGCGGCGCCCGTCGTACCACTGGTTTTGTTTCAAACCATAGTTTTTGCCCGTTGTCGCAACAATCTGCCAGATGCCGGCGGCATTGGCTGATGAGGTTGCATGGGGGTCAAAAGCGCTCTCCACTATGGGTAGCAGTACCAGTTCCATCGGCATCTTACGTTTATGTATCTGCTCGACTATCCAGTACATGTACGGCTCTGCCCGTAATGTTACATCGTGGAGATAGCTCTTATTTTTTAAGTACTTTTGTTTTTGTTCGCGGATCCGGCTGTTTTCCGGAATCCCCATCTTCAACTCGTCACTAATGAAACTCCAGAGATCGGTATCTTCTGCGAGGCCAGTTCCATCTTCCTGCCATCGCGGCGACAACATTCGATCACCGTACTTTCCATTTTCACCTTGACCAGCTGAAGACAGACTCTGGGCATGCTGTTCGGGGATATTGGCGTCATTCCGTGATGCCTGACATCCCACCAGCAAGACCGAGGCGAGTAATATCGCTTTAGCCTTCATGTGTGTGTCAATAGTTCGCTTAAAAGACGAGCAACTATACGTGACGCCCTGTCACAACACAACCCGAAAAATCAAAACTGGTCTTTCTTTTCCCGTAAAAGGGCAAATGTGTCCCATATGTGGTCGGGTGTTAAATTTATGTTCAATGCCCTTTGCAAATCAGGATCTTGCGTACGCAAAAATAAATTTATTTGCCGTTCGTGCGCCAGTTTTGTGGGTAAAGTAATGCCGTTTTTGGCGCGTAAGTCCTTAATTTTCTGATATTCGGCCATAATTTGCGGGTCATGGGGCAGAATAGCCGCAGCAAACTTCAAATTAGATAAAGTGTACTCATGTGCGCAGCAAACCAGGGTATCGCCGGGAAGCTGATCAAGCTTTTGAAACGATTCATACATTTGCTCCGCCGTGCCCTCAAAAAGACGTCCGCAACCGCCGGAAAACAGGGTGTCGCCACAGAAAAGATAAGGTGAACTGTAATATGAGATATGTCCTAAAGTGTGACCAGGCGTATGGAACACGCTGAAGTCCATACCCAGTAGCGACACCGTATCGCCTTCACTTACTACCGTTGTCGCGCCTTTATCTTCGGTTTCCTGTGGACCGAAAACCGCGATGCCAGGAAATTTTTCCCGCAGAGCTTGTACGCCCCCGACATGATCGTGATGATGGTGAGTCAGTAAAATTCCCGCCGGTTTCCAGCCGTTCGCATAGACTTTCTCCAGCACGGGTTGCGCTTCGCCGGGGTCGACAATCAGGCAGTTGCCGGCGTCGTCGTTGAGCGTCCAGATGTAGTTATCCTGTAGCGCAGGAATACTGGTAAGATCCATAATCACCTCTCGCAGGCCGTTAGAAAAGGAAGATGGTAAAGCATGAAGCGCGCTAAAACACGCCAGATTCTGACCGCGCCGCACTCCTGGCGCGATATGCCATGGGGAGACTATTTCCGCGACGCGCTGACTCAGCAACTCCAGCCCTACCTGGGAAAGCTATATGGCTTTCATATGCTTAAGCTTGGCAACCTTAGTGCAGAAATCAATACTGAACACTGCGCGATTTCACATCAGGTGAATGTCGGCAGCGAAGGCGAACTGCTGCAGGTGCTGGCGCACCCGACGCAGCTGCCGTTTGAGTCCAAGTCTATCGACGCCTGCTTGCTGGCGCACACGCTGGCCTGGAGCCAGGACCCGCACCGCGTTCTGCGCGAAGTGGATCGCGTGCTAATCGATGACGGCTGGATGATAATCAGCGGCTTCAATCCGTTTTCGCTGCTGGGCATCAGCAAAGCGCTGCCCGGCATTCAGCGCAAAGCGCCGTGGAGCGGACGGATGTTTAGCCAGATGCGCCTGCTTGACTGGCTGAGCCTGCTTAATTACGAAGTGGTGTTCCGCACCCGATTTCAGGTGGTGCCCTGGCATCGTCAGGGCGGCAAGGTGATCAGCGCGCATCTGCCAGCCCTGGGCTGCCTGAACATCGTTGTGGCGCGCAAACGCACTTTTCCGCTGACGCCAACCAAGGCGAAAAAAGCGCTGGGCAAGACGCAGCTACGTCCGGCGGTGAACGCCACGCGACAGTTCCGCGCGGCGGAAGATCAGGATTCGACCTTGTAGCCGATATCCTCTGACTGCGGATGCGACGCCGCGCTGCGCGCCAGCTCGTCGCAGCGTTCGTTTTCCGGATGGCCGGCATGGCCTTTGACCCATTCCCACTGGATCTCATGCCCGGCCAGCGCGCTGTCGAGACGCTTCCAGAGATCGACATTTTTTACCGGCTTCTTATCCGCCGTTTTCCAGCCGCGCTTTTTCCAGTTGTGGATCCAGCTGGTAATGCCCTGACGCACATACTGGCTGTCGGTGCTCAGCACCACGTGGCAAGGCTCTTTCAGCGCCTCCAGCGCCACAATCGCCGCCATCAGCTCCATACGGTTATTGGTGGTGAGTCGATAACCGGCGCTAAACAACTTTTCGTGCTGACCGTAGCGTAAAATCGCGCCGTAGCCGCCGGGACCGGGATTGCCGAGGCAGGATCCGTCGGTGAATATTTCTACCTGCTTGCGCATCTCTGGTAGACTCCCTTCTGAGAAAAACGCCAAGTCTGACATAAAACGAATCCTATGAGCACTGCAAATAACCGCCAGATCGTACTCGATACTGAAACCACCGGCATGAACATGATCGGTGTACATTACGAAGGTCACCGCATCATTGAAATTGGTGCGGTAGAGGTGGTGAACCGTCGCCTGACCGGCAATAACTTCCATCTCTATCTGCGCCCCGATCGGCTAGTGGATCCGGAAGCGTTCGGCGTACACGGCATTGCGGATGAGTTTCTCGCCGATAAGCCGACCTTCGCCGAGATCGCGGACGAATTCCTCGACTACATCCGCGGCGCCGAGCTGGTGATCCATAACGCCTCGTTTGATATCGGCTTTATGGACTATGAGTTTTCCATGCTGAACCGCGGCATTGCGAAAACCGAAACCTTCTGTCGCATTACCGACAGCCTGGCGATGGCGCGTAAGATGTTCCCGGGCAAGCGCAACAGTCTGGATGCGCTCTGCTCGCGCTATGAGATCGACAACAGCAAGCGTACGCTGCACGGCGCGCTGCTCGACGCCGAAATCCTGGCGGAAGTCTTCCTGGCGATGACCGGCGGCCAGACGTCGCTGGCGTTTTCGCAGGAAGGGGACGGCGCGCAGCAGAACGAGGGCGAAACCATCCAGCGCATCGTTCGGCCCGCTTCGGCGCTGCGCGTCGTGGCGGCGTCGGATGAAGAGGTGATGGCGCATGAGTCGCGCCTCGATCTGGTGATGAAAAAAGGCGGAAGCTGTCTGTGGCGTGGTTAACAGAAAAGGTTTCGCTGGTTAAATCAGCGTTAAGCGTAAAAAAACAGCAAACGCGCGGCGCGGCGAGAAAAAGCGTTGACGGGATCCTGGGCGGCCATTAATATGCGCCTCGTTCCCGACGGGGAACACAGCGCGGTGCGGTAGTTCAGTCGGTTAGAATACCGGCCTGTCACGCCGGGGGTCGCGGGTTCGAGTCCCGTCCGCACCGCCAACTCTTCAGAAAGGCCGATTCAGCGATGAATCGGCCTTTTGCTTTTCTGCGCTCTCAACCCTTACTTCTCCTGCATCGCCACGCCGCCGGCGAAAGGCTGCGCCGCGCCCGCCTCACGCTCATGGCGCGCCAGATAGCGATAGCACCCGCCCCCCAGCGCCGCGCCGATAAACCAGCTAAAGCTGGCGGCCTCATGCAGCGACGGCACAAAGCTGATAATCAGGCCGATAGCCACCGACGGCAGCAGCGCGGCGATCGCTTTCGGGTTAAAGCCGCCGCGATACCAGTAGCGTCCTTTCGGCGTCGCGTCGAACAGGTCGTCAACATAGACACGACTGCGTTTAATCAGATAGAAATCCGCCAGCAGGATGCCGAACAGCGGTCCGATAAAGGCGCCCAGCACGTCCAGCGTATAGTGGATCAGCTCAGGCGACTGAAACAGGTTCCACGGCGTCAGCAGCACTGAACCCACCGCGGCGATCATACCGCCGGTGCGGAAGCTGATCTTCTGCGGCGAGCAGTTAGAAAAATCGAACGCCGGCGAGACGAAGTTCGCCACGATATTAATGCCGATGGTGGCGGTAATCATGGTCAGCAGGCCGATCGCCACCGCCAGGTCATTGCCGACCATGCTGACGGTTTCGATCGGGTCGGTAATCATCTTGCCGAACAGCGACTGCGTGCCGGAGACGATCACCACCGTCACCACCGAGAAGAGCAAAAAGTTAAAGGGCAGGCCCCAGCGGTTGCCGCGGCGGATCTCGCCCATGCTTTTGCCGTAGCGCGAGAAGTCGCCGAAGTTAAGCAGCGGCCCGGAAAAGTAGGAAACCACCAGCGCGGTGGCGGTGATCATCTGCCAGCTCTGTTCGCCCGCGCTCAGGGACTTGCTCGCCAGGGTAAACGAAATACCGTCGAAACCGGTTTTGTATACAATCCAGCCCGCCAGCGCCACCATCACCACATAGACGGCGGGACCCGCTACGTCGATAAAGCGCTTAATGGCGCTCATACCGTGCCAGAACACCATCGCCTGGAGCAGCCACATCACGCCGAAGCAGCACCAGCCCAGCAGCGACAGGCCCAGCCAGCTGGCGTGGGTCATCGACGCCAGCGTCGGAAAGAATTTCAGCAGCACCAGCATCAGCGCGTTGGCGGCCAGATAGGTCTGAATGCCATACCAGGCGAAGGCGATCAGCCCGCGGATCACCGCCGGAATATTGGCGCCGAAGACGCCGAACGCCTGGCGACAGATCACCGCATAGGGCACGCCCGCCATCTGGCTCGGCTTCGCCACCAGGTTGGCGCAGAGCTGCACGATGCAGATCCCTGCCAGCAGGCAAATCAGTACCTGCCAGCTCGCCAGCCCAAGGGTGAAAAAGCTGGCTGCGACCACATAGCCGCCCATGCTGTGCACATCTGACATCCAGAACGAGAAGATATTGTACCAGGTCCAGCTCTGCTGGCGCGTTGGGGCCAGATCCTCATTGGTCAGGCGGGGGCTGTAGCGCGCGCGGGCATCGACGGCCGACGCGGCAGAACGGTTTTGATGGTTTGGCATGAAACCTGCTCCTTATAACGACGTGTAAGGGTCTTCGCAACATAGCCAGGGTGTTGCAGGATTCAGGCCACAATTGAAATGTTGTATACAAAAATTTCTTTTAACGTATACGATGTGGAGACACAGCGACCCAAGGGAGCCGGACATGAGAATGCAACAGGGGCAGAGCACGGCCGCCGATCTCACGGATAAAGATGAGCCTATCTACCAGGCGTTAATGAATGCCATTGTTGAACACCAGCTGCCGCCGGGCAGCAAACTGCCGGAGGAGGCGCTGGCGGAAGTATTTGGCGTCAGCCGCACCGGCATTCGCAAAGTCCTGCAGCGCCTCGCCGCAGTGCAGATGGTGACGCTACTGCCCAGACGTGGTGCACAGGTCACCACGCCAGGCGTCGACGAAGCGCGCGATATCTTCCGCACGCGTGCGCTAATCGAATGCGCCAGTCTGCCCGCCGTGCTGGCGCACCTGCAGCCGCCGCATCTGGCGGGGCTCGCGCAGCGCATCGCCCAGGAGCAGCAGGCGCACGACGCGCGCGACGGCGCGGCGGCGATCCGTCTCTCCGCGGCTTTCCATATCGAACTGCAGGCGATTGCGGGCAATCAGGTGCTGACCGAGCTGGTCACCCGCCTGGCCCAGCGCTCCTCGCTGGTGATCGCGGCGTACGGTGCGCCCTGGCAGCATGGCTGTCGCTGCGACGACCACGATCGGCTGGTCGCCCATCTGCGCAGCGGCGATCTGGCTGCACTCACTCAGGCGCTGCAGCACCACTTCGACCATATCCTCTCCAGCCTGCACTTTGAGCGCAGCGGCGAAACGCTGCCCGACTTCTCACGGTTATTTGCCCGTCATAAAGAGGTGACATCATGAGCCTGATCCAGGTGATCAACCCCAACACCAGCCTGGCGATGACGGAAACCATCGGCGCGGCGGCGCGCGCGGTGGCGGCGCCGGGCACCGAGATTATCGCCGTGTCGCCCTCGCAGGGCGTGCCCTCGATTGAAGGCCACTTCGACGAGGCGATTGCGGCGATCGGCGTGCTGGAGCAGGTGAGACGCGGCAAAGCGCAGGGCGTCAGCGGCCACGTTATCGCCTGCTTCGGCGACCCTGGACTGCTGGCGGCGCGCGAGCTGGCCAGCGGGCCGGTGATCGGCATCGCCGAAGCGGCGATGCACGCCGCGACGCTGGTGGCGACGCGCTTTTCCATCGTCACCACGCTGCCGCGCACGCTGATCATCGCGCGCCATCTGCTGCAGCAGTACGGTTTCACCCACCACTGCGCCGCGCTGCACGCTATCGATCTGCCGGTGCTGGCGCTGGAGGATGGTTCGGGGCTGGCGCAGGAGAAGGTGCGCCAGCAGTGCCTGCAGGCGAAGCAACAGGATGGCAGCGGCGCCATCGTGCTGGGCTGCGGCGGCATGGCGACGCTGGCGCGCGAGCTGACGCAGGAGCTGGGGATGCCGGTTATCGACGGCGTCAGCGCGGCGGTAAAAATGGTGGAGGCGCTGGTGGCGCTTGGCTTTGGCACCAGCAAGCATGGCGATCTCGCTCCGCCGATCGCCAAACCTCTCTCAGGCGCGTTTCAGCATCTAAACTAACGAAACCTTGCCGCAATTAAACAGGAATTGATGAATGGATAGTGCAGAGAAGAAAGAGTACAGCTTCAACAAAAACTATCCGCGCGATCTGATCGGCTACGGCGCCACGCCGCCGCACGCCGCCTGGCCGAACAAGGCGCGCGTGGCGGTACAGTTCGTGCTCAACTATGAAGAGGGCGCAGAGAACAACGTGCTGCACGGCGATGCCGGATCCGAGCAGTTCCTCTCCGACATCATCGGCGCGGCCAGCTATCCCGATCGCCATATGTCGATGGATTCGCTCTACGAATATGGTTCGCGCGCCGGCTTCTGGCGCATCCACCGCGAATTCCAGAAGCGCGGCCTGCCGCTGACGGTGTTCGGCGTCGCGATGGCGCTGGCGCGTCATCCGCAGATCGTCGAGGCGATCAAACAGGCCGACTACGACGTGGTCAGCCACGGCTGGCGCTGGATCCACTACCAGTCGATGGACGCTAAAACCGAGCGCCAGCACATGCAGCAGGCGGTCGACGTGCTTACCGACCTGTTCGGCAAGGCGCCCACCGGCTGGTACACCGGCCGCGACAGCCCTAACACGCGGCGGCTGGTGGTCGAGCAGGGCGGCTTTAGCTACGACAGCGACTATTACGGCGACGATCTGCCGTTCTGGACGCAGGTCACCTGTCAGGACGGCACCGTGAAGCCGCATCTGGTGATCCCCTACACGCTGGAGTGCAACGATATGCGCTTCGCCACGCCGCAGGGTTTCAATACCGCCGAGCAGTTTTTCACCTACCTGCGCGACACCTTTGACGTGCTCTATGAAGAGGGCGAAACCCAGCCGAAAATGATGTCGGTCGGCATGCACTGCCGTCTGCTGGGCCGACCTGGGAAATTCAAAGCGCTGCAAAACTTCCTCGACCATATCCAGCAGCATAATGACGTCTGGATCTGTACGCGCCAGCAGATCGCCGATCACTGGGCCGCCGTGCATCCTGCGCCGCAACCCTGAAGATCACCCGACGCGGCTGCGCAGACAGCCGCGTTTCCCAACCGTTCTTGTTAAAAATATGTAACGGATTATTTAGCAGAAATATTAATGCATCTCCTCAACCGTTAGCAATTCGTGCGCGCCTCGACGCCCATTCTGACGCTGTTTTTTAACCATCGTTAAATGAAATAAAAATATTCCCGCCGCAAAATTGATTAATAAACCTGAGGTTCCTTAACACGCTGTGGACTGTTACATCTTGCCTGCCGCCGACGGTTCGCTTTGCGCGTATAGATATTCCGGGTCAACCCCGGAATAAGGAACCGTTTAGATGAGCAAGCTTTCCCGAAGGAACTTTATGGCGTTCGCCGCAGGCGGCACGGTAGCCCTGGCGGCAGGCCAGGTCCACGCCCACGACGCCATCGCCTCCTGGCCTGCCGGCACGCCGCGCGATCCCGGCCCGCACGATCCGGCGCGGGAGGCGCAAAACCCCGATATCGTCAATCCGCCCGCTACCGACAGCGGCACGCTGCCCAACCTGCGCTTCTCTTTCAGCGACGCGCACGTGCGCAAAGGCAGCGGCGGCTGGACGCGCCAGGTGACGCAGCGCGAGCTGGGCATCTCCACCACCATCGCCGGGGTTGATATGCGCCTCAATGCGGGCGGCATCCGCGAACTGCACTGGCATAAAGAGGGCGAGTGGGCCTATATGACCTTCGGCAAGGCGCGCGTGACCGCCTTCGATACCGACGGCAGCTGGTTCGTCGACGATATCGGCGTCGGCGATCTCTGGTATTTTCCGCCGGGCATACCGCACTCGATTCAGGGGCTGGGGCCAGACGGCTGCGAGTTTCTGCTGGCGTTTGACGACGGCAGCTTCGATGAAGACAGCACTTTTCTGTTGTCAGACTGGTTTAAGCATATTCCGCCGGAGATTCTGGCGAAAAACTTCAGCGTGCCGGTCTCGACCTTTGCAAAGCTGCCTTCGCCGGAGGACGAGTATATTTTTGCCGGCAAGGTGCCGGGCAGTCTGGCGGCGGACGCCATCAAGGGCGCGCCGAAATCAAAACGCGTCTTCACTCATCACATGCTGGCGCAGGCGCCGATCGTCGCGCCGGGCGGCACGGTGCGCATCACCGACTCTTCGACCTTTCCGGTATCGAAAACCATCGCGGCCGCGCTGGTGGAGATCGCGCCGGGCGGCATGCGCGAACTGCACTGGCATCCGAACAACGATGAGTGGCAATACTATCTGGAAGGCGAGGGGCGCATGGGCGTATTCGCCTCATCCGGCCAGGCGAGAACCTTTGATTACCGGGCGGGCGACGTCGGCTATGTCCCCTTCGCCATGGGGCACTATATCGAGAATACGGGGACCGGGCCGCTGCGGTTTCTGGAGCTGTTCAAAAGCGATTACTACGCCGATATCTCTCTTAACCAGTGGCTCGCCAGCACGCCGCGCGAGCTGGTGGCGCAGCATCTGCAGCTCGACGATGCCTTCCTCTCGGCGCTGTCGCTGAAAAAGAGTCCGGTGGTCAAATAGCCTTTTGGGCTGGCGCGCCGCCAGCCCTGGGGACAATTCCGAATCCAGACCAAACCGGCAGGCCTGCGGTTGTTACCGCCAAATCGATCGGCGACAATCGCCGCATCCATCATTTTTTCTGATAAATAAACGTTGTGAAGATGAATGAACCGCGTCAGGCGAAGGAGCGAGGCAGGCTGCGCACCTTTTTTGCCCGCTTCTGGCCGCATCCGCTGCCGGTGGCCAAAAAAGAGATCGTTATTGCCAGCGTCGGCGCCGGGCTTGGCCTGACCATCACCAGCCTGATCAGCCACTGGCTGTTAGGGCAGGTTAATTTGTGGTTCGTTGCGCCGATGGGCGCGTCTGCCGTGCTGCTGTTCGGTATTCCGAACAGCCCGCTGGCACAGCCCTGGTCGATTGTTGGCGGCAACATGGTGGCGGCGGCGATTGGCGTGACCGCCGCCATAACGATTCCCTCTGCGCCGCTGGCCTGCGGCGTCGCCGCCTGCCTGGCGATCGCCGTGATGTTTCAGCTGCGCTGCCTGCATCCGCCCAGCGGCGCGGTGGCGCTGACCGCCATTCTCGGCGGCGGCCACGTCCATCAGCTGGGCTACCACTATATTCTGACGCCCATACTGCTTAACTCACTCTGTCTGGCGCTGCTGGCGATCCTCTTCAATAACCTGGCGGGCCGCCGCTATCCGCATCCGCTGGCCGCCGCCGAAGCGAAACCCGCGCCGGTGGCGCTGGACGTGCCGATTACCCGCGACGATCTGCATCAGGCGCTGGAGAGCGGCGAGCTGCTGGATATCGATGAAGACGACCTCCAGCAGCTGCTGCAGCGCGCCGAAGCGATTGCGGTACAGCGGCAGGCGCGCGCCCGCTAATCTCAGCTTTCGCTCATCAGGCTCACCTGCGCGGCGACGATGCGCCAGCCTTCCGGCAGCCTGACCCAGCTCTGCTGCTGACGGCCGATTTTCGTTGCGCCTTCGCGCGTGAACTCGGTGCTGCACACCGCGTAATCCTCGCCGAAGGTGGTGATGACGCTGTTGCGCAGGGTGCGTGCCAGCCCGGCGGCGGGACGCTGGGCGCGAAAGGCGCGGATCTGCTCGATGCCGTAGAGGTTCTCGCCCGCGCCGAGGCGCACGGTGCGTTCATCGTGCCAGAAGAGCGCGTCGAGCGTTGCGATATCGTTGCTCACCAGCGCCTGCTCGTAGCGGTAAAAAGCGGCGGTCACCTCTGCCACGACGTGCGGTAAATTAATCTCTTCAGTTTGCATCAGGTTTATCCATAGTGGTGGGCGCGAGGGTCATACCCTGCTGCTCAAGGGCGAAGGCGACGCGCAGCGCGGCGGCTTCGTTAAAGGGCGCGGCGATCAGCTGGATCCCGATCGGCAGGCCGCTTTTCGTCGCCAACGGCACGCTGCACACCGGCAGCCCCAGGAAGGAGATCGGCTGCGTCAGCATGCCCATGCTGGCGCGCGACGGCAGGTCGGTGCCGTTAACGCGGATGCTTTGCTGGCCGATGGGCGGCGCGACGCAGGGCGTGGCGGGCGCGATCAGCACATCGAAGCGTTCGAACAGCGGCAGCACCTGCTGCTGGAAATAACGGCGGAAGCGCTGCGCCTGCACATACCAGGCGGCGGGCAGCATCGCGCCCGCCAGCAGCCGCTCGCGCGAGGCGGGTTCAAAACGCGCCGGCGAGGCGCGCAGCGCGGGCAGATAGTGGTTGCCGCCCTCGCAGGCGGTCAGGATAAAGGCCGCCGAGCGCGCCAGCTCCGCCTCCGGCAGCGTTACCTCATCCTGAATCGCCAGCGCCCGCGCGACGCGCGCCAGCGCATCGCGCGCGTCGTCGTCGCACCAGGTCGAGAAAAAGCCGCCCAGCACGGCACAGCGCTGACCGCTCTCCTCTAGTCCTACCTGCGCCGGATCGGCGGGCCGGTTTGCCTGAAACGCATCCTGAGGGTCGTGGCCCTGCAGCATGTCGTAGACCAGCGCCAGATCCTCGACGCGGCGCGCGAAGGGGCCAATATGATCGAGGCTGGCGACAAAGGGATGGCTGCCGCTGCGCGACAGGCGGCCAAAGGTTGGTTTCAGGCCAAAGATGCCGCACAGCGACGCGGGCACGCGGATCGAACCGTTAGTGTCGGTACCGAGCGAGAAGTGCGCCAGTCCGGCTGCGACCGCCGCTGCGGAGCCGCCCGACGAGCCGCCCGCGACGCGCGCCAGATCGTGCGGGTTGCGCGTCGCGCCGAAGTGGCTGTTCTCGGTGGTGAAGCCATAGGCGTAGGCGTCCATATTCAGCATGCCGGAGAGCAGCGCGCCGGCGCGGCTGAGGCGGCTCACCGCCCAGGCGTCCTGCGTCGCCGCCGGCCGATCCTGAAACAGGGCGGCACCCGCCAGCGTGGTGTGGCCCGCCACGTCGAACAGGTTTTTCACCGCATAGGGCACGCCAGCCAGCGGCGGCAGATCGTCGCCGCGGCGTCGCTGCGCGTCGACGGCGTCCGCCTCGCGCAGCATGCGTTCGTCGGTGATCTCGGTCCAGGCGTTAATCGCCCGATGGCGTTCAATTCCCCGCAGGGTCTGCTGCGCCACCTCGCGCGCGCTGATATCGCCGCGCTGGATCGCCTGCTGCAACGACCGGAGAGATAATTCGCTCAGGTTCATGGATGGAACACTCCCGCCACTTCGAGCCGGTCGTCGAGAGGAAACGCCATCAGCGGCGCCGCCAGCGCGGCGATGCGCTCAAGCTGAATCACCAGTTCGGCGCGGCGCGGGTCGTCCAGCTCCAGCGCCAGCAGCTGCTCCATCAGCGCCAGATAGCGCCCCCAGTCTGTTGTCTGATTCATTTTTCTCTCCTGTCAGAATCCGCTCGCGCTGCCGTTGCTGCGCGGATCGCATGCGCCTTCCAGCATGCCGTTAATATGGCGCACGATGGCGCCTGCGTGGCCGACCGCCTCGCTGAAGTCGGGCAGCAGCTCTACTTCGTGCCCCAGCTGGCGCAGCCTGGCGACGCTTTCCGGCGCGAAGCGGCCCTCCAGCTTGAGCGAGTCGGAAGACTGGCCCCAGGTGCGGCCGAGCAGCCAGCGGGGCGCGCTCACCGCCTGCTGCAGCGGCATGCCCTGGATCACATGGCGGGTAAAGATCGCCGCCTGGGTTTGCGGCTGGCCGTCGCCGCCCATCGCGCCGTAGACCAGCGTGCGGCCATCTTTCAGGCGCGCGGCGGCGGGATTAAGGGTATGGAACGGCTGTTTGCCCGGCGCCAGCGCCAGCAGATGATCCGCGTCGAGGCTGAAAGCCGCGCCGCGGTTCTGCCAGGTGATGCCGGTGCCGGGGATCACTACGCCGCTGCCGAACTCGTGATAGATGCTCTGAATAAAGGAGACGGCGAGGCCGCTGCTGTCTATCACTCCCATCCACACCGTGTCGCCGGGACCGCGCCCGGCGCCCCAGGGCGCCGCCTGCGTCTCGCTAATCTGGCTCGCCAGCGTGGCGAAGTGATCCTGAGTCAGCAGCGACTGCGCCTCGCAGCGCATATGGCGCGGATCGGTAAGATGGGCGTCGCGCAGCGCAAAGGCTTTTTTGGTCGCTTCCACAATGCGGTGCACCGTCTGCGCCTCGTCAGCCTGCGCCATCGTCAGCCGGTCGGTAATGCCGAGGATCGCCAGCGACACCAGCCCCTGCGTCGGCGGCGCGATATTCCACAGATCGCCTTCGCTGTGCGCCACGTGCAGCGGCACGCAGCGGCGCGCGCGCTGCCGCTGCAGATCCGCCAGCGTCACCGGCATGCCGAGCGCCGACATTTCGCGCGCCAGATGATGCGCCAGCTCGCCGCGGTAGAAGCTGTCGAGACCCTGCTCGCTCAGCAGGCTAAGCGTCTGCGCCAGCGCCGGCTGGGTAAAGCGGCTGCCCTCGCGCGGCGGTTCGCCGTCCGGCATAAAGGTCGCGGCGAATCCCGGCTGATGCGCCAGTTCATGCTGTTTCGCGACGGTGGCGGCCGCCTGCGAGGCGGTGACCGGAATGCCGTCGGCGGCGTAGCGAATAGCGTCGCGCAGCAGGCGTGGCAGCGGCAGCGGGGCGCCGCCCAGCTCGCCGGAGAGCGCCAGCGCCTCCTGCCAGCCGCTCACCGTCCCGGCCACCGTCAGCGCGGCGGCGGGGCCGCGATGTGGAATCGCGCTCTGGCCGCGATAGAAATCGGGATGCGCCAGCGCGCCCGCCGCGCCGCTGGCGTCGATAGCCACAGGATCGCCGTTCGGCGGCAGCACAAGCCAGAAGCCGTCGCCGCCGAGGCCGTTCATATGGGGATAGACCACGGCGATAGTCGCGGCGGCGGCGACCATCGCCTCAATCGCGTTGCCGCCGTCGCGCAGCACCGCCAGCGCGCTCTCGCTCGCCAGGTGGTGCGGCGCGACCGCCATGCCCAGCGGAGCCATATTGCTCTGAATCATAGTGAAGGTTCTTATTGGGTAACAGAGCGGGGATCCAAGCAAGAGCCGTTCCAGTTTTTTGCTGTGGCGCACGACGGCGGTAACCTGGATCGAATTATGCTAGCTTCTGCTGAAACGAAAGTTACAGGACGACGCATGAAACAGCTTGATGAACGACTCAGAAGCCACTATCCGCAGCTCTCGCCGCAGGAGCAGCGTATTGCGGATTTCGTCTTTGACCATTTCGACGATCTAATCAGCTACAACAGCGCCGAGCTGGCGAGGCTCAGCGGCGTGTCGAAGGCGACGGTCAGCCGCCTGTTTCGGCGGCTGGGCTACGACAAATATAAAGATATGCGCGACGAGCTGCGCATTCTGCGCCAGAGCGGCATGCCGCTAACCGACAACCGCGACGCGGTGCAGGGCAATACGCTGCTGGCGCGTCACTATAAGCAGGAGATGGCGAACCTGACGCAGTGGGTGAACGCGCTCGACGCGCAGCAGTTCGGCGAGGCGGTGCAGCAGATGACCCGGGCGAAGCGTATTTTCGTCATCGGCATGCGCAACTCCTGGCCGCTGGCGCTGCATCTGCGCCAGCAGCTGCTGCAGGCGCGCGCCGACGTTATGGTGCTGCCGCAGCCAGGCCAGACGCTGGCGGAAGAGATCGTCGATATCACGCCTGACGATATGGTGGTGGTGATGGCGTTTCGCCGTCGTCCGCGCCTGATCCGCCCGCTGATGCAGCAGCTGCAGCAGCGAGATATTCCGCTGCTGACGCTGTGCGAGCCGCAGGCGCAGTCGATGAGCGGCCTGGCGCGCTGGCAGCTCTGCGCGCCGCTCGACAGCGTATCGGCTTTCGACAGCTACGCCTCGGCGATGAGCCTGATCAATCTGCTGACCAATGCGCTACTGCATGAAATGCTGACGCAGGGACGCCAGCGTATTCACCAGATCGCCGATCTCTACCAGCAGCTGGACGAGCTGGAGCACCGTTAAAGAGCACCTTTTTGGTGCTTTGCCTCATTTTGATCCCCACGCAACAGGCGGCTGCAGGCCGCCTTTCTTCCTAAAAATTAGCGTTTCTGCCGCGTAATCCGCCGCGCCGGTGGTTGGCACATTAGTTGCAAATAACATTTACAAGAATCTTTTGTTTCATGTCAACTTACCGGGGTGCATAATGAAAAAAGCGTTAATGGCGGTGGCAGCGGCGGCGTTACTGATGGTTCAGACCGGCAACGCGCTGGCGGATCAGCTACAGGATATCGAGAAGCGCGGCGTGCTGCGCGTGGCGGTGCCGCAGGATTTCCCGCCGTTCGGATCGGTCGGCACCGATCTGCAGCCGCAGGGCTATGACATCGATACGGCGAAATACCTCGCGAAACAGATGAAACTTAAGTTGCAGCTGGTGCCGGTCACCAGCGCCAACCGCGTGCCCTATCTGCAAACCGATAAGGTCGATCTGGTGATCTCCAGCATGGGGAAAAACCCCGAGCGTGAAAAAGTGATCGACTTCAGCCGGGCCTATGCGCCGTTCTTTCTCGGCGTCTTCGGCCCGAAAGGCGAGACGCTGAAAGACGCGGCCGCGCTGAGCGGCAAGAGCATCGGCGTCACGCGCGGCGCGGTGGAGGATATGGTGCTGAGCAGCCTCGCGCCGAAAGAGGCGCAGGTGAAGCGCTATGAAGACAACAACACCACGCTGTCGGCTTACCTCTCTGGCCAGGTGCAGTACGTGGCGACCGGCAACCTGGTGGTGGCGGCGATTGCCCGTCAGAACCCGCAGAAAGCGCCGGTCGCGCAGTTTATGCTGAAGGATTCGCCCTGCTTTATCGGCCTGAAAAAAGAGGAACCGGCGCTGAAGGCAAAAGTGGATGCGCTGATTGAGCAGGGCATCAAAGACGGCACGCTTAACAAACTGTCGGAAGAGTGGCTGAAAGCGCCGCTGCCCGCCAGCCTCGGCGCATAAGGGCGCGCTATGCTCGGGCAACTTAACTTCCCTGCGCTCTGGCCCTACTGGCCGGAGCTGCTCGCCGGGCTGTGGGTCACGATTCAGCTGACGGTGCTGGCCACCGTCGGCGGCGTCGGGCTGGGGATCCTTGGCGCGGCGCTGCGCAGCGGCAAAGCGAGCTGGGCCAGCCGTCTCTGGGGCCTCTACGTTGAGATCATCCGCAACACGCCCTTTGTGGTGCAGCTCTTTTTTATCGTGTTCGGCCTGCCCAATCTGGGGCTGAAGCTGACGGCGGGCGAGGCGGCGCTGCTGGCGATGCTGATTAACCTTGGCGCCTACAGCACCGAAATTATCCGCGCCGGCATCCAGGTGACGCCGAAAGGGCAGTGGGAAGCGGGACGCGTGCTGGGCCTGACGCGCACGCAGACCTTTCTGCGCGTGGTGCTGCCGCCGTCGCTGCAGCGTATCTATCCGGCGCTGGTCAGCCAGTGCATTATCGTGATGCTCGGCTCGTCGGTGGTGTCGCAGGTCTCCTATGAAGAGCTGACCTTCGCCGCCAACCTGATCCAGTCGCGCACCTTTTTAAGCTTCGAGGTCTATCTGGTGACCACGCTGATCTATCTGCTGTTGTCGATCGCCATGCGCCAGGTGCTGCTGGCGCTGGGCCGTAAATGGTTAGGAGCGCAGGCATGATGACGACCTTTACCGACTGGGACATTCTGCGCAACCTGCTGCTGGCGGCGCGCTGGACCCTGCTGCTGTCGCTGACCGCCTTTATCGGCGGCACGCTGGTGACGCTGCCGCTGCTCTTTTTGCGTCTGCTGCAGCGCAAGTGGCTGACACGGCTGATCCGCTGCTACACCGAGCTATTCCAGGGCACGCCGCTGCTGATGCAGCTTTTCCTCGCCTTCTTCGGCGTCGGGCTGTTCGGCATCGACGTCGCGCCCTGGACGGCGGCCTCGCTCGCGCTGACCTTCTACACCAGCGCCTTTCTGCTCGATATCTGGTTCGGCAGCATTCGCGCGCTGCCGAAAGGGCAGTGGGAGGCGTCGCGCTGCCTCGGCCTCAGTTTCGGCCAGACCTTGTGCCGGGTGATCGCGCCGCAGGCGATCCGCATCGCCATCGCGCCCACAGTCGGCTTCGCCGTGCAGGTCATCAAGGGCACCGCGCTCGCCTCGATTATCGGTTTTATCGAACTCACCAAAGCCGGGACCATTTTGAACAACGTGACTTATCAGCCTTTTAAGGTGTTTGGTCTGGTCGCGCTGGGCTACTTCCTGATGTGTTATCCGCTGTCCCGCTACAGCCAGTATCTGGAGAAAAAATGCCATGCCGCTCATCACCATTAATCAGGTGCAGAAGTACTACGGCGACAACCACGTGCTGAAAGGCGTCGACCTCGATATCGAAATGGGCGAAGTGATCTCGATTATCGGCCGCAGCGGTTCAGGCAAAAGCACGCTGCTGCGCTGCATGAACGGCCTGGAAGGCTATCAGGAAGGGAGCATCAAGCTGGGCGGCATGACCATTACCGACCGCGATGCTCAGGCGCGCGACATCAGCCGCTCGGTCGGCATGGTGTTCCAGAACTTCAACCTCTTTCCGCATATGACCGCGCTGGAAAACGTCATGCTGGCGCCGCGCCGCGTGCTGAAAAAAAGCGAGGCGGAGTGCCGCGCGCTGGCCACGCAGATGCTGGAGAAAGTCGGGCTCGGCGAGCGGCTTAACTACTCGCCGGCCAGCCTTTCCGGCGGCCAGCAGCAGCGCGTCGCCATCGCCCGCGCGCTGGCGATGAACCCGAAGGTACTGCTGTGCGACGAGATCACCTCGGCGCTTGACCCCGAGCTGGTGGGCGAGGTGCTGAAAGTGCTGGAGCAGCTCGCCGCCGAAGGCATGACGCTGATCCTGGTCACCCATGAAATGAACTTCGCGCGCGACGTCGGCGATCGCGTGGTCTTTATGCATCAGGGGCGCGTCTGGGAGCAGGGCAGCAGCAAAACCCTGTTCGCCGCGCCGCAGACGCCGGAGCTGAAGCAGTTTATCTCCTCGGTGCGACTCTAATTTAGTAAGGAAATCAACATGGAAAACCGCTATCCGCAAATCAATCCGCCGCAGCGCCTGCTGATGGGCCCCGGCCCGATCAACGCCGATCCGCGCGTGCTGCGCGCCATGTCGACCCAGCTGATCGGCCAGTACGATCCGGCGATGACCCACTATATGAATGAGGTGATGGAACTCTATCGCGGCGTCTTCCGGACCGAAAACCGCTGGACGCTGCTGATCGACGGCACTTCGCGCGCCGGGATCGAGGCGATCCTGCTGTCGGCCATCCGCCCTGGCGATCGGGTGCTGGTGCCGGTATTCGGCCGCTTCGGCCATCTGCTGTGCGAGATCGCCCGCCGCTGTCGCGCCGAGGTACACACCATCGAGGTGCCCTGGGGCGAGGTCTTTACCCCGGATCGGATCGAGGACGCCATTAAGCGCGTGAAGCCGCGCCTGCTGCTGACGGTGCAGGGCGACACCTCGACCACCATGCTGCAGCCGCTGGCGGAGCTGGGCGCCATCTGCAAAAAGTACGGCGTGCTCTTCTATACCGACGCCACCGCGTCGCTCGGCGGCAACGCGCTGGAAACCGACGCCTGGGGGCTGGATGCGGTCTCGGCCGGGATGCAAAAATGCCTCGGCGGCCCCTCCGGCACCTCGCCGATTACCTTAAGCCCGCAGATGGAAGAGGCGATCCGCCGCCGCAAATGCGTGGAAGAGGGGATCCGCACCGCCGCGCATCAGGACGGCGATGAAGAGATGATCTACTCGAACTACTTCGATCTCGGCATGATCATGGATTACTGGGGGCCGGAGCGTCTTAATCACCATACCGAAGCGACCACCGCGCTGTTCGGCGCGCGCGAGTGCGCGCGGCTGATCCTGCAGGAAGGGCTGGACGAAGGTATCGCGCGCCACAAGCTGCATGGCGACGCGCTGCTGAAAGGCATTCAGGGCATGGGGCTGGAAACCTTCGGCGATCTTGAGCACAAGATGAACAACGTGCTCGGCGTGGTGATTCCGCAGGGCGTTAACGGCGACCAGGTGCGTCAGCTGATGCTGGAGGATTTCGGCATCGAGATCGGCACCTCGTTCGGTCCGCTGCACGGCAAGGTATGGCGCATCGGCACCATGGGCTTCAACGCGCGCAAAGATTGCGTGATGACCACGCTGGCGGCGCTGGAGGCGGTGCTGACGCACGTCGGTTTCCGCGCGACCCAGGGCGCGGCGATGCAGGCGGCGTGGAACCACTACGGGAGCCGCGCATGATGATGAACGCCGCTGAGGCGCAGCTGGCCGCCGAACGCGTCATGGCGCGCTGCGACATGCTGGCGACGATCAGCGAATCGCCCGATCAGCTGACGCGCGTCTACCTCTCGCCGGAGCATTTGCGCGCCAACGCGCAGGTCGGCGAGTGGATGGCGCAGGCGGGCATGCGCGTCTGGCAGGACGAAGTCGGCAATATCTGCGGCCGCTACGAAGGGGCGAGCGACGGCGCGCCCGCGCTGCTGCTCGGCTCCCATCTCGATACGGTGCGCAACGCCGGCCGCTATGACGGGATGCTGGGCGTGCTGACCGCGATTGAAACCGTGCAGTGGCTGCACCAGCAGCGGCAGCGCCTGCCGCTGGCGATTGAGATCGTCGGCTTCGGCGATGAAGAGGGCACGCGCTTCGGCATTACGCTGCTCGGCAGCCGGGGCATCGCTGGAAGCTGGCCGGAGAGCTGGACCACCCATCCGGACGGCAACGGTATTACCGTCGCCCAGGCGATGGCGGACGTGGGGCTGGACGCCGGGGCGATTCCGCGCGCCGCCCGCGATCTGAATGATATCGTCGCCTACCTTGAACTGCATATCGAACAGGGGCCCTGCCTGGAGCAGGCGGGGCTGGCGCTGGGCGTGGTCACCGCCATCAACGGCGCACGCCGCCTTCGCTGCCGCTTTACCGGCGAGGCGGGCCACGCGGGCACGGTGCCGATGACCCACCGCAAAGACGCGCTGGCGGCGGCCGCAGAGTGGATGGTGTTTATCGAGGCGGCCACGCGCGAGCAGGATCCACAGCTGGTGGCGACGGTCGGCACCCTGAGCTGCGCGCCCGGCGCGGTCAACGTTATTCCCGGCGAGGTCACGCTGTCGCTGGACGTGCGCGGCCCGCAGGATCTGCCGCTGGAGCGGCTGCTGTCGAGCCTGCTGACTCAGGCCGAGGCGATCGCGCTGCGGCGCGGGCTGCGCTTCGAGGCGGAGGAGTATTACCGCATCAGCGCCACCGCCTGCGACAGCGCGCTGCAGCAGGCGCTGAGCAGCGCCGTCGAGACGGTGCAGGGCCGCACGCTGGCGCTGCCGAGCGGCGCAGGCCATGACGCTATCGCCATCGCCGAGCGCTGGCCTGTCGGCATGCTCTTCGTGCGCAATGAACGCGGCCTCAGCCACCATCCGGCGGAAGCGGTCATGAGCGGCGACGTGGCGCTGGCGGTGCGCGCTTATCTTCAGGCGGTGTGCCAGCTGGCGCAGCGAGGCGCGCCATGAACCTTGCCACCTTCAACACGCTGTCGGATGCGGCGGCGCAGGCCGCGCTTGCCCACTGCGTGGCGATCCCGCGCTGGCGGCAGGCGCTGGCTGCCGCGCGGCCATTCCCCTCTGCCGAGGCATTGCTGGCAGAGGCGGAGCGGCTGGCGCAGGCGTGGAACAGCGACGATCTTGAACAGGCGCTGACCGCCCATCCGCGCATTGGCGAACGCGCCAGCGGCGCGGACAAAGAGGCGGCGCTGTCGCGTCAGGAGCAGGCCGCGATGAGCGACGCCGATGCGGCGCTAAAGCGGGCGATGCAGGCGGGCAACCGGGCCTATGAGGCGCGCTTTGGCCGCGTCTTTTTAATCCGCGCCAAAGGGCGCAGCGGCGAAGAGATGCTGGCGCAGCTTCAGCGGCGCCTGACGAATGACGAACCCACCGAAGCGCGCGAAGCGCTGGAACAGCTGCGGGAGATCACCCTGCTGCGTCTGAAGGAGAGCCTGACATGAGCACCATCACCACCCATATTCTCGACACGGCGCTGGGCAAACCGGCGGTCGGCGTCGCTATCTCCCTGGAGCAGAATAGCCCCGAGGGCTGGCTGCCGGTCGCCGACGGCGAGACGGACAGCGACGGGCGCATCAGCGACTTAACGCCGGAGCCATTGACGCCGGGTCACTATCGCCTGACCGCCGAGATTGGCGACTATTTTGCGGCAGACGGGCGCGATGCGCTCTACGTCTCCGTGCAGATCGATTTCGTTATCGCCGAGGCGGGCAGCCATTTCCACCTGCCTTTTTTAATTTCGCCCTGGTCGTGGTCCACCTATCGCGGCAGCTAATTTTGAAAGCCTGCGGCTATCAAAACCGTCGGCTTAGCCAAATGGTGTTTACGCAAGCGTAACGCTATCGTAGCCGGGTAACCAAACGCCAACGGAGCCGATAATGAGCACGCCCGAAGATAACAATAACGCCGCAGGTCAATGCCCTTTTCCTCACGGAGCATCGCAAGAGAAAAACCAGAATGAGAGCGGCGCCGACGCCGGTAAATGCCCGTTCAACCACGGCGCTTCCGAAGAGAAAAGCGTGCTGGCGCGCGGCGCTGGCAGCGGCACCACCAACCGCGACTGGTGGCCCAACATGCTGCGCGTCGACCTGCTGAACCAGCACTCCAGCCGTTCCAATCCCCTGAGCAACGACTTCAACTACCGCGACGAATTCAGCAAGCTCGACTATTCGGCGCTGAAAGCGGACATCCGCGCGCTGCTGACCGATTCACAATCCTGGTGGCCAGCCGACTGGGGCAGCTATATCGGCCTGTTTATCCGTATGGCGTGGCACAGCGCAGGCACCTACCGCACCATCGACGGTCGCGGCGGCTCTGGCCGTGGCCAGCAGCGTTTCGCGCCGCTCAACTCCTGGCCGGACAACGTCAGCCTCGACAAGGCGCGCCGCCTGCTGTGGCCGGTGAAACAGAAATATGGACAGAAAATTTCCTGGGCCGATCTCTATATCCTGGCGGGCAACGTTTCGCTGGAAAACGCGGGCTTCCGCACCTTCGGCTTCGGCGCCGGACGTGAAGACGTGTGGGAGCCGGATATGGATGTGGACTGGGGCCACGAAACCGAGTGGCTGGCGCACCGCCATCCGGAAAGCCTCGCCAACGCGCCGCTCGGCGCGACGGAAATGGGGCTGATCTATGTTAATCCGGAAGGCCCGGAAGCGAGCGGCAACCCGGCGTCAGCCGCGCCAGCCATTCGCGCCACCTTCGGCAATATGGGTATGAACGACGAAGAGATCGTGGCGCTGATCGCCGGCGGCCATACGCTGGGTAAAACCCACGGCGCGGGCGCCGCCAGCCACCTCGATGTGGATCCGGAAGCCTCGCCGATTGAAGCCCAGGGCTTCGGCTGGCGCAGCAGCTACGGCAGCGGCGCGGGCGCAGACGCCATTACCTCCGGTCTGGAGGTGGTCTGGACGCAGACGCCGACCCAGTGGAGCAACTACTTCTTCGAGAACCTGTTCAAATATGAGTGGGTGCAGACGAAGAGCCCGGCGGGTGCTATCCAGTTTGAAGCCAGCAACGCCGACGCAATTATTCCCGATCCCTTCGATCCGGAGAAAAAGCGCAAGCCGACCATGCTGGTCACCGACCTGACGCTGCGTTTCGATCCCGAGTTTGAAAAGATCTCACGCCGCTTCCTTAACGATCCGCAGGCGTTCAACGAAGCCTTCGCCCGCGCCTGGTTCAAGCTGACCCACCGCGATATGGGGCCAAAAGCGCGCTACCTCGGTCCGGAAGTGCCGAAAGAAGATCTGCTGTGGCAGGATCCGCTGCCGGCAGCGATCCATCAGCCGGACGCCAGCGATATCAGCGAGCTGAAAGCGAAGATCGCGGCCTCCGGGCTGAGCGTGAGCCAGCTGGTTTCCGCTGCCTGGGCATCCGCCTCGACCTTCCGCGGCGGCGACAAGCGCGGCGGCGCGAACGGCGCGCGTCTGGCGCTGGCGCCGCAGAACCAGTGGGCGGTTAACGCCAGCGTGATCCGCGACGTGCTGCCGGTATTGCAGGAGATTCAGCAGGCGTCGGGCAAAGCGTCGCTGGCGGACGTCATCGTGCTGGCGGGCAGCGTCGGCATCGAAATGGCCGCGGCGGCGGCGGGCGTGGCGGTGCAGGTGCCCTTTACGCCGGGCCGCGTCGATGCGCGTCAGGATCAGACCGATGTCGAATCCTTCGATCTTCTGCAGCCGCTGGCCGACGGTTTCCGCAACTATCGCCGCGTGCAGGGCGGGTCGTCGACCGAAACGCTGCTGCTGGATAAAGCGCAGCAGCTGACGCTGAGCGCGCCGGAGCTGACGGTGCTGCTGGGCGGCCTGCGCGTGCTGGGCACCAACTTCGACGGCAGCGATCGCGGCCTCTTTACCGATCGCCCTGGCGTGCTGAGCACTGACTTCTTCGTCAACCTGCTGGATATGCGCACCGCATGGCGCGCCACCGATGAGCGCGAAGAGCTGTTCGAAGGACGCGACCGTCAGAGCGGGGAAGTGAAATATCATGCCACCCGCGCCGATTTGGTCTTTGGCTCTAACGCTATCCTGCGCGCGCTGGCGGAAGTCTACGCCAGCAGCGATGCGCACCAGAAGTTCGTCACCGACTTCGTGGCCGTCTGGACCAAAGTGATGAATCTGGACCGCTTCGATATCTGATCGCGCGACGCCTGAAAACAAGAAAGCCGCAGCTTAACCGCTGCGGCTTTTTTTTGGCTCGCGTTGACGCGACCGCAGGCGCGCTACGGCAGCGTAAAGCTGTCGGCGTCGCGCCACGCCGGAAAGCGCTCGCGATAAGCGGTCAGTGCCTCCCGCGACAGCGTGGCGTCAAGCCGCGCCTGGGCAAACGGCTCGGCTTCGCTGAGGATCTCGCCCTGCGGCGAAATAATCCGGCTGTCGCCGCTGTACTGATGCTGGTTGCCGTCGCTGCCGACGCGGTTGCAGCCCGCGACGTAGGCCTGATTCTCTATGGCGCGCGCCAGCAGCAGCGCCTGCCAGTGCAGGGCACGCGCCGCCGGCCAGTTCGCTACATAGAGCGCCAGGTCGTAGTCGTCACGGTTGCGGGAGAAGACCGGAAAGCGCAGGTCGTAACAGATCTGCGGCAGAATGCGCCAGCCGCGCCACGCCAGCACCGCGCGCGTCTCGCCCGGCAGATAGTGGTGATGCTCGTCCGCCATGCGGAACAGATGGCGCTTGTCGTACTGGTGCAGCGTGCCGTCCGGCTCCACCAGCAGGAAGCGATTTACCGCGCCTTTTTCCGTCTGGATCGCCGCGCTGCCGCCCACCAGCGCGTCGCTCGCCTCGGCGTGTTTGTGCAGCCAGTCGACCACCTGCGCCTGCGGCAGCGAACGCTGCGCCGCCTCCATGGCGAAGCCGGTGGTGAACATCTCGGGCAGCAGAATCAGATCGCGGCCCGTCACGCCCTCCAGCACGGCGTCGAAATGGCGCAGGTTCGCTTCGCCATCCATCCAGTGCAGGGTTTCCTGCAGAACGGTAATCTTTAAATCTGACATAAGCGCTCCGCAGCGGCGTCAAGCGTCGCTTCCTGTTTGGCGAAGCAGAGGCGGATCAGCCTGTGCGGGAACGGATCGGCGCAGAACACCGACAGCGGAATCGCCGCCACGCCCACCTCTTTGGTTAGCCACTGACAGAAGCTGACGTCGTCGAGATCGGAGATGGCGCTGTAGTCCGCCAGCAGAAAATAGGTGCCTTCGCACGGCAGCACCGTAAAGCGGCTCTTCTCCAGCGCCTGCGCCAGACGATCGCGGCGCGCGCGGTAAAACGCGGGCAGCTCTCGGTAGTGCGCAGGCTCGTGGCGCAGCATATCGGCGATCGCCAGCTGGGCGGGCGTATTCACCGCGAAGGTCAGATACTGATGCACCTTACGGATCTCGGCGCTGATGGCGGCGGGCGCGACGCTGTAGCCCACCTTCCAGCCGGTCATATGAAAGGTCTTGCCGAAGGAGGAGACGGCGATGGCGCGCTCGCGCAGCTGCGGATGCGCCAGCACGCTGGCGTGGCCCGCCTCGTCGAAGCAGATATGCTCGTAAACTTCGTCACTCAGCACGTAAATTTCCCGATCGGCGATCGCCTGCCAGAGCGCCGCGAAATCCGCTTTACGCCAGACGGTGGCGGAAGGGTTGTGCGGCGTATTGAGGATCACCAGGCGGGTTTTGCTGGAGAGCAGCGCGGCGAACGCCGCCCAGTCGACGCGAAAGCCCGGCGGCTGCAGCGCGATGCGTTTCAGCACGCCGCCCGACAACTCGACGGCGGGCGCATAGCTGTCGTAGCTTGGGTCGAAGCAGATCACCTCGTCGCCCGGGCGCACCAGCGCGGTGATCGCCGCATAGAGCGCTTCGGTCGCGCCGGCGGTCACGGTGATATCGCTGTTAACGTCGGGGCGGTAGCCATACAGCTCAGCGGTCTTCTCGGCGATCGCCTCGCGCAGCGGCAGCGCGCCGGTCATCGGCGCATACTGGTTGGCGCCCTCGCTGACGTGATGCGCCAGGCGCGCCTGTAAATAGCGCGGTCCGTCAAAGTCGGGAAAGCCCTGCGAAAGGTTGATGGCGTTATGCTGCTGCGCCAGCGCGCTCATCTGGGTAAAGATGGTGGTGCCGAGAGCGGGAAGTTTACTCTCCGGCGTCAGGTTGGACTGCGTCATGGTTAATGGCCTTAAGCGCGAATGTCATTGCGGAGTAACCCTGTGTTGAAGCCACTATAAACAGGATGTTAATATTTGGCAATCGAGACGCTTAGACGTCTAAAACCCACCTTACAGGATGCCTGATACGCTATGTCTGAACTCTCTCCGCTCGACCAGCTGGTGGCGGCCTGCCACTGGATTGGCGCCAAAGGCTGGGCGCCCGCCACCGGCGGCAATATGTCAGTACGCGAAGATGCCCGCTTCTGCCTGCTCAGCGAGTCGGGCAAGGATAAAGGTAGCCTGACGCGCGACGACTTTATCCAGGTGGAGATCGCCACCAGCCGCGCGCCGTCCGGGCGCAGGCCGTCGGCAGAAACCGGGTTGCATACCCTGATCTACCGGCTGTTCCCCGAAGCGGGCGCGGTGCTGCATACCCATACGGTGAACGCGACGGTGCTGTCGCGCGTTGAGAAGGGCGCTGAGCTGCGGCTGGAGGGCTATGAGATGCAAAAATCGCTGGCAGGGCAGCGCACCCATCTTGCCTGCGTGGCGATCCCGCTGTTTGATAACGATCAGGATATCGACGCGCTGGCGGGGCGCATTGAGACGTACGCCCGTAACAATACGCTGCGCTACGGCTTTCTGCTGCGCGGCCACGGCTTAACCTGCTGGGGCCAGGACGTGAATGAAGCGCGTCGTCATCTGGAAGGTCTGGAGTTTTTATTTGAATGCGAACGCCAACGTCGCCTGCTGGAGGCCCAATGATCCGCGCCATTGTTACCGATATTGAAGGCACCACCAGCGATATTCGCTTCGTGCATGAGGTGCTCTTTCCTTACGCGCGTGAGCATCTCGCCGCCTTTATCCGTGCGCAGCATGCGCATCCTGACGTCCGCGCGGCGCTCGACGCGGTGCGCGCCGAAGTGGGCCAGCCGGAAGCCGATCTGGCCGCCGTGACGCAGATCCTGCTGGGCTTTATGGATGAGGATCGCAAATCCACCGGGCTAAAAGCACTGCAGGGGATGATCTGGCGCGACGGCTATGTGAACGGCCGCTTTACCGGTCATCTCTATCCCGACGTCGTGCCGGCGCTGCGCGCCTGGCGGGAGCAGGGCATTGCGCTCTACGTCTATTCTTCCGGCTCGGTTGCGGCGCAACAACTGTTATTTGGCTACAGTGATGAAGGTGATATTACGGAGCTGTTTAGCGGCTATTTCGACACGCGCGTCGGCGCTAAGCGAGAGGTCGCCTCCTACCGCACTATCGCCGAACAAACCGGCCTGCCCGCTGAGCAGCTGCTGTTCCTCTCCGACATTCGTCAGGAGCTGGATGCGGCAGCGGAAGCCGGATGGAATACCGTGCAGTTAATTCGCGGCCCCGCAGACAGCGAAAGCCGCCATCATCAGGTGAACACCTTTTCGGGAGTCGTTTTAGCATGAGCGCATTGACCATTTTTACCGATACCGAAGCCACGCTGCCGGTGTGGCACAGTACCGATGCGGAGATGATCCGCGAGCGGCTGAATGCAAAGAATGTGCGCTTCGAGCGCTGGGCGGCGGATCGCGATTTAGGCGACAATCCCCAACCCGCCGACGTGATTGAGGCCTATCAGCACGCCATCGATCGGCTGGTGGCGGAGAAGGGCTATCAGAGCTGGGACGTGATCAGCATGCGCGCCGACAACCCGCAAAAAGAGACGCTGCGCCAGAAGTTTCTCTCTGAGCATACCCACGGCGAAGATGAGGTGCGCTTCTTTGTTGAGGGCGCGGGCCTTTTCTGCCTCCATCTCGACGGCCAGGTTTACCAGATCCTGTGTGAAAAGAACGACCTGATTTCAGTACCGGCGGGCACGCCGCACTGGTTCGATATGGGCTCCTCGCCCAACTTCACCGCTATCCGTATCTTCGATAATCAGGAGGGCTGGGTGGCGCACTTCACCGGCGACGCCATCGCCGACGCCTATCCGCGCCTGCCTTAACCATGCCAGCCGGGCGCGCTCAACGCGCCCGGTCAGGGCTGAAAAATCCCTGCCGCTACCGCCTCCGGCGTCACCACGCCGGTATCCAGCACCCAGCCGTTGATCAGCGCCGCAGGCGTCACGTCGAACGCCGGGTTATAGACGTTTGCCGCTTCCGGCGCCCACTGCACGCTGCCGAAACTGCCCGCCGCGCCCGTCACTTCGCTGGCGGCGCGCTGCTCGATAGGAATGTCGCGGCCGCTGGCGCACTGGCGATCCAGCGTGGTGTGCGGTGCCGCAACGTAGAAGGGGATCTGATGGTAATGCGCCAGCACCGCCAGGCTGTAGGTGCCGATTTTGTTCGCCACGTCGCCGTTGGCCGCAATGCGGTCCGCGCCGACCCAGACGGCGTCGACCTGGCCGCTCGCCATCAGGCTGGCCGCCATCGAATCGGTGATCAGCTGAAAGGGGATCGCCAGCTCGCCCAGCTCCCAGGCGGTAAGGCGTCCGCCCTGCAGCAGGGGGCGCGTTTCGCCCACCCAGACGTTCGCCACCTTGCCCTGCTGATGCGCGCGGGCGATAACGCCCAGCGCGGTGCCGACGCCCGCCGTCGCCAGCCCGCCGGTGTTGCAATGGGTGAGCAGGCGGCTGTTCGGCTTCACCAGCGCGCTGCCCGCCTCGGCGATGTTGTCGCATAGCTGGCGATCCTCCTCGACCAGACGCAGCGCTTCCTGGCCCAGTGCGGCGGCAAAATCCGCCTGCGCCAGCGCCAGCTTCATTCGATCGAGATTATTCATCAGGTTGACCGCCGTGGGACGCGCGGCGCGCAACACTTCCAGCGCCTGCGCCAGCGCGTCGCGGCTGGCGCCCGCCTCGGCCAGCAGCGCCAGCAGCAGCGAGGCGGAGAGGCCGATCAGCGGCGCGCCGCGCACGCGCAGGGCGTGAATATGGCCAACCAGCTGCGCCACGTCGTGCGCCGGCAGCCAGTTTTTTTGCTGCGGCAGCGCCTGCTGATCGAGGATCCAGAGCTGACTGTCACGAACCTGTAAGCTGGTGGTGCGGAGTGTTTGCATTGTCTGTGAAATCCCTGTTGCGTTGTTGTCACGTATTGTGCCAACATGCGGAACGGATGTATAGACGTCTGAACGGCTTATTATGCTGCCCTGGCGGGATTTCGTTTCAGTTTGGTATAAGAGGAAAGGCAATGTCGCAATACCGTACCTTCACCGCGGCGGATGCCGTTGAGTATGCCCGGCAGTTTGGCGGCGTGGACGATCCCGCTTCGCTGGTCGAGGCGGAAGAGATTGGCGATGGCAACCTTAACCTGGTCTTCAAAATTTTCGACCGCCAGGGCAACAGTCGGGTGATCGTAAAACAGGCGCTGCCTTACGTGCGCTGCGTCGGCGAGTCCTGGCCGCTGACGCTGGACCGCGCGCGGCTGGAGGCGCAAACCCTGATCGAGCACTACAAATATTGCCCTCAGCACACCGTCAGGGTGACGCACTATGACGAGACGCTGGCGGTGATGGTGATGGAGGATCTCTCCAGCTATCGCATCTGGCGCGGCGAGCTGGTGAAGGGCGCTTTCTACCCGCAGGCGGCGGCGCAGCTGGGCGAATATCTGGCGCAGACGCTGTTTCATACCTCTGATTTCGTGCTGCATCCCCATCAGAAAAAAGCGGAAGTGGCGCGCTTTATCAATCCAGAGATGTGCGAGATTACCGAAGATCTCTTCTTTAACGATCCCTACACCGATCACGAGCGCAACAGCTACCCGCAGGCGCTGGAGCCGCTGGTCGCCAGCCTGCGCGACGACGAGGCGTTGCGCATCGCCGTCGCCGGCCTGAAGCATCGCTTTTTCGCCCATGCTGAGGCGTTGCTGCACGGCGATATTCACAGCGGCTCGATTTTCGTCGCCGACAACAGCCTGAAGGCGATCGACGCGGAGTTCGGCTATTTCGGCCCGATCGGCTTTGACGTCGGCACGGCGCTGGGCAATCTGCTGATCAACTACTGCGGTCTGCCGGGTCTGCTCGCCCCGCGCGAGGCGGCGGAAGGGCGCGAGCTGCGTCTCAACGACGTGCGCGAGGTGTGGAATACCTTCGCCGCGCGCTTCCTGGCGCTGGCGCAAGAGAAGACCACTGACGTGGCGCTGGCCTGTCCGGGCTATGCGCAGGCGTTTCTGCGCAAGGTGTGGGCCGATACCATCGGCTACTGCGGCACCGAGCTGATTCGCCGCACCGTCGGCATGTCCCACGTGGCGGATATGAAGCTGATTAAGGATGAGGCGATGCGCACCGAGTGCATCCGCAGCTGCATTACGCTGGGACGCACGCTGATTCTGGCGGCGGATCACATCGAGGACGCCGAGGCGCTGCTCGCGCGTATTCGACAGGCGGGGTAAGGGCAGGCAGGCTGCACGTTAGTTTAGGCGCGGGTGGCAAGGCTCGAAGAGCAAAGCGTCCCACGCCAGGGATGGCGTGGGCCGAGCGAGCAGGGATGCCTTGAGCGACTTTGCGATCGAGCCTTGTCACCCGCGCATACTCCATGGCTCATGCTCTTTCCACGCTAACCTTACTGTTACGCCGCCTCGCTCTCCCGCGCTGCCTTCACCGCCGGCTGCTTCACCGGCACCGCCAGCGCATCCGCTTCAAACTCATCGACGTTAATGGCGCGCAGACGGCTCGCTTCGGCGCGCGTCAGCACCTCGGCCTCGGCGGCGTCAATCCAGCCCGCTTTTAATGCCTGCTGCGCCAGCGCGTCCAGCCGGGTAAACGAGAAGTGCTCTTTCTGCTGCTTGCACAGACGATCGTGGATCACTTCCGCCGCCATCACCTCCTGCAACGCCTGCTCAAGCTGACCGGCCGGGTTATGCTCGCTCGGCGTCAGATACTGACCGCGCCCCAGCCGTGTCCGCGTGGCGGAAGGCACCTGCAGCAGCTTCGCCAGCTTATGATCGAGTCGGTCGCTCGGCGCCGGGCAGTGCTTGCCGCCGGCGAAAATCATCATGCGCAGCGCGCCAGCCGCCAGCGGGCTGGGGAAGTTGCGCAGCAGATCCTCTATCGCCTGCTCCGCCTGATGCAGCGCATCCTGCACGCCCCAGTGCAGCAGCGGCAGATCGGCCTCGTGACGCCCCTCATCGTCATAGCGTTTCAGCGTGGCGGAGGCCAGGTAGAGCTGGCTCAGCACATCCCCCAGGCGCGCCGAAATGCGCTCGCGTCGCTTCAGGCTGCCGCCGAGCACCGCCATCGACACGTCCGCCAGCAGCGCCAGGTTGGCGCTAAGACGATTCAGATGCTGGTAATAGCGGCGCGTGGCGTCGCGCGTCGGCGTGGCGCTGGTGCGTCCGGCCGTCAGGCCGAGCCACAGGCTGCGCACGGCGTTGCTGCCGACATAGCCGACATGGCTGAACAGCGCGGCGTCGAAGGCGTTGAGATCCTGACTGGCCGCCGCCGCCATCTCTTTCAGCACGAACGGATGGCAGCGGATAGCGCCCTGACCGAAAATAATCATGCTGCGCGTCAGGATATTGGCGCCTTCTACCGTAATGGCGATAGGCGCGCCCTGATAGGCGCGGGCGAGGAAGTTATTGTCACCGAGCATAATGCCTTTGCCGCCCGCAATATCCATGGCGTCCATAATGGCGCGCTGGCCGCGGTGGGTGCAGTGATACTTCACGATGGCCGACAGCACTGCCGGTTTTTCGCCCTGCATAATGCCGGTGGTGATCAGCGTCGCCGCGGCGTCCATCACGTAGGCGTTGCCGGCAATGCGCGCCAGCGGCTCTTCGATGCCTTCCATCTTGCCGATAGAGACTCTGAACTGACGGCGGATATGCGCATAGGCGCCGGTGGCGAGCGCCACGCTTTTCAGGCTGCCGGTGGAGTTGGAGGGCAGGGTAATGCCGCGTCCTACTGACAGGCACTCAACCAGCATCCGCCAGCCCTGGCCGGCCATCTGCGGCCCGCCGATAATAAAATCGATCGGCACGAAAATAGCGTTGCCGCGCGTCGGGCCGTTCTGGAACGGCACGTTGAGCGGGAAGTGGCGCTTGCCGATCTCCACGCCCGGCGTGCTGGTGGGGATCAGCGCGCAGGTAATGCCCAGCGATTCGGTATCGCCCAGCAGGCGATCGGGATCGGAGAGCTTAAAGGCCAGCCCCAGCACGGTCGCCACCGGCGCCAGCGTAATGTAGCGTTTATTCCAGGTCAGGCGCATGCCGAGCACCTGTTTGCCCTGCCACTCGCCCATGCAGACCACGCCGGTATCGGGGATGGCGCCAGCGTCGGAGCCCGCTTCCGGGCTGGTCAGCGCGAAGCAGGGGATCTCGTCGCCGCGCGCCAGACGCGGCAGATAGTAATCTTTCTGCTCGTCGGTGCCGTAATGCTGCAGCAGTTCGCCTGGGCCAAGCGAGTTAGGCACGCCGACGGTAATCGCCAGAATGCCGGAGACGCCCGCCAGCTTTTGCAGCACGCGCGCCTGCGCATAGGCGGAGAACTCGAGGCCGCCATACTCTTTCTTGATGATCATGGCGAAGAAACGCTGCTCTTTCAGATAGGCCCAGAGTTCCGGCGGCAGATCTGCCATCTCATGGGTGATGGCGAAGTCGTTCGCCATGCGGCATGCCTCTTCCACCGGGCCGTCGAGAAACGCCTGCTCGGCCGGCGTCAGGCGCGGCTGCGGATAGTTGTGCAGCTTCTGCCAGTCCGGCTTGCCCTGAAACAGGTCGCCTTCCCACCAGGTGGTCCCGGCGTCGATCGCCTCTTTTTCCGTGCGCGACATTGGCGGCATCACCTTCTGAAAGCGCTGCAACATCGGCTTCGAAAACAGCGAACGGCGCATTGAGGCGAGGTTAAGCGGCAGCAGAATAATCGCCAGCGGCAGCAGCAGCCAGGGCGTCCAGAGATGCGCCGCCGCCCAGGCGGCGGTCCACAACAGTAAAATCGCGCTGCTCGTCGCCAGAGAGACGCGGTGATAAAACAGGACGCTGATTAACACCAGCGTCGCGAGGATCGACACAACCATCATAATCACGGCTCCGTAAGTAGTAAGAGGTCTGACCTGTTATGTGTAGAGGTGTATGCCACCTGCGCGTAATTAGCAATTTGTTTACATCGTAATTACAACCTTACTCACAAAATCGACAAATCCGCTGCGAAGAGAAGGCGGGCTTTCGCGCGGCGCGCGCTTTGCGCCAACTCGCCATTCCGTTAAACTTGAAACGTCACTCTTTTACTAACAAGGACATCCCTATGTACCAGGACATCATTCGCTCCGAGCTGAATGAAGCAGCGGACACGCTTAATACCTTCCTTAGCGACGAGACGAATATTCACGCCATTCAGCGCGCGGCGGTGCTGCTGGCCGACAGCTTTAAGGCGGGCGGGAAAGTGCTCTCCTGCGGCAACGGCGGTTCGCACTGCGACGCGATGCACTTCGCTGAAGAGCTGACCGGACGCTATCGCGAGAACCGTCCGGGCTACCCGGCGATCGCCATCTCCGACGTCAGCCATCTCTCCTGCGTCAGCAACGATTTCGGCTACGACTACGTTTTCTCACGCTATATCGAAGCGGTGGGGCGTCCGGGCGACGTGCTGCTGGGGCTGTCGACCTCTGGCAACTCCGCCAATATCATTAAGGCGATCGAGGCGGCGCGCGCGCAGGGCATGAAGGTCATCACCCTGACCGGCAAAGATGGCGGCAAAATGGCGGGCTCGGCGGATATCGAAATTCGCGTGCCGCACTTCGGCTACGCCGACCGCATTCAGGAGATCCACATCAAAGTGATCCATATCCTGATGCTGCTGATTGAAAAAGAGATGGTGAAGTAACGGTGCTGGCCGCCATGTTGCTGGCTGGCGGCTTTTCTGACTAAGGCGGTAGCTATGTGCGAATTGCTCGGGATGAGCGCTAACGTTCCAACCGATATCTGTTTTAGTTTTACCGGCCTGGTGCAGCGCGGCGGTGGAACCGGGCCGCATAAAGATGGCTGGGGCATCACCTTTTATGAAGACCGGGGCTGCCGCACCTTTAAAGATCCGCTGCCGAGCTATAACTCGCCGGTCGCGCGGCTGGTGCAGGAGTACCCCATTAAGTCGCAATCGGTGGTGGCGCATATTCGCCAGGCGAACCGCGGGCCGGTCTCGCTGGAGAATACCCATCCCTTTACCCGCGAGCTGTGGGGACGCAACTGGACCTACGCCCATAACGGCCAGCTGAAAGGCTATCGCCAGCTGGAAACCGGCCACTTCCGTCCGGTCGGCGAAACCGACAGCGAGAAGGCGTTCTGTTGGCTGTTGCACAAGCTGGCGACGCGCTATCCGCGCACGCCCGCCAACTGGCCGGCGGTGTTTCGCTATGTGGCGGAACTGGCGGGAGAGCTGCGGCAGAAAGGGGTGTTCAATATGCTGCTGTCGGACGGGCGCTATCTGATGGCGTTCTGCTCGACCAATCTCTACTGGATCACGCGCCGCGCGCCCTTCGGCAAAGCGCAGCTGCTCGATCAGGATGTCGAGATCGATTTCCAGCAGCACACCACCGCCAACGACGTGGTGACGGTGATTGCGACGCAGCCGCTGACGGCGAATGAAACCTGGCACCGCATCGTGCCAGGCGAGTGGGCGCTATTCTGCCTTGGAGAGCGCCAGGAATGATTTAGAGGCGGCTTCGGGATTGACGATCGCCGGGCTGCCGCTGTTCATCACGTAGCTGCCGCTGGCGACGTTGACCGTCGGCGGCTGATGGTATTTCGCAAACCAGGCATAGCCGGGCTGCAGCTCGCGCCAGAAGCTGGCGTAAGCGGAGTAGCGATGGCGCTGCATGTTGGCGTCGGTCATGCGGAACGGGAAGATGCTGATGTTCACCTCTGACTGGCCGTTACGCAGCGCCGCATTCACATAGGTGAAGATCTCGTCCATATAGGCGTCGGTCATGGCGTAGCAGCCAATCGACTTACAGTCGCCGTGGATCATCAGATAATTGCCGGTGTAGGCATGCTCGCGATCGTACTGGTTAGGAAACCCGACGTTAATGGCGCGATAGAAACGGCTGTCGGGCTTAAGCTGGTTGAGCCTGACGCTGTAAAAGCCTTCCGGGCTTTTAAAATCCCCTTCGCGGCGCTTCGGGCCGAGGCCGCCGGAAAAGTTACAGATGCGGTAGGTATCGAGCAGGCGAAATTCGTTGCCGATTTTGCCATAGAGCTCCAGCGTGCGTTCTTCCTTGAAAATCTGCAGATAGACCGGGGTACCGAGTAGCTGTTTCTTTAATTCTTTACTCACCGGCGTCGACACTGGCTGCGTCGGCTCGGGAGTCATTGCCATGCTGAGGGCTGGCATCAAAATCATCGCAAACAGAAGTGCGATTTTGCCCATGCTGTGTATACCTTGAGTGAAGAGAACGATGACGCGAGACGCGTCTCAGACTTGCATTATCGGAAAACTCCGCTACCGCAGCGCAACATTAGCATTGTCTGTTTTTTTATCAAGACGCCGCCAGGTAAATTCGCGCTTTCCTCAAGATATCACGGCCAGAAATTTGTAAACTTTAGTGGCGACGGATGTTAAATCCGCTTTTCAGGCGCGCCTGACGCGGCGGCGCTTTGGCATCTGTACATCTATACAGTATCATAAGGCGTGACGGAAAGCGGATGGCGGGCAAGCGTGAAAATCATACATGTCGATATGGATTGCTTCTATGCAGCGGTGGAGATGCGCGACAATCCGTCGCTGCGCAATATCCCCATCGCTATTGGCGGCAGCCGTGAACGACGCGGCGTGATCAGCACCGCCAACTACCCGGCGCGCAAATTCGGCGTACGCAGCGCGATGCCCACCGCCATGGCGCTGAAGCTCTGTCCGCATCTGAAGCTGCTGCCGGGGCGCTTCGACGCCTACAAAGAGGCGTCGCAGCAGATCCGCGACATTTTCCTGCGCTATACCCCCCTGATCGAGCCGCTGTCGCTGGACGAGGCCTATCTCGACGTCACCGATAGCCCGCACTGCCACGGCTCCGCCACGCTGATCGCCCGCGAGATCCGCGACACTATCCAGCGCGAGACGGGGCTGACCGCCTCGGCCGGCATCGCGCCGATTAAGTTCCTCGCGAAAATCGCCTCCGATCTCAACAAGCCTGACGGCCAGTATGTAATCACGCCGCAGGAGATGCCTGATTTTCTGCTGTCGCTGCCGCTGGCGAAGATCCCGGGCGTCGGCAAGGTGGCGACGAAAAAGCTTGAGGAGATGGGGCTGCACACCTGCGCCGACGTGCAGAAAGCGGACGTGGCGCAGCTGCTCAAGCGCTTCGGCAAGTTTGGCCGGGTGCTGTGGGAGCGCAGCCACGGCATCGACGAGCGCGGCGTGGTGGTGGAGCGCGAGCGTAAGTCCGTCGGCGTCGAGCGCACGCTGGCGGAAGATATTCACAGCTGGGAAGCCTGCCTGGAGATTATCGATTTTCTCTATGCGGAGCTGGAGCGCCGCCTGACGCAGGTTCGGCCCGACAGGCAAATCGCGCGGCAGGGCGTGAAGCTCAAGTTCAACGATTTCCAGCTGACGACGCAGGAGCATATCTGGCCGGAGCTGAACAAAGCGGATTTGATCGCGGTGGCGCGCAAAACCTGGGATGAGCGCCGCGCCGGACGCGGCGTGCGGCTGGTGGGGCTGCACGTTACGCTGCTCGATCCGCAGCTTGAGCGACAGCTGCTGCTGGGGTTGTAGCTGCAAACGGCAGCTGATCGAAAGCTAACAGACAGCGCTTAAATCAAGGTGCCGCCAGCCTGACCCGAAGAGCAAAGCGTCCCGCGGCAGGGATGCCGCGGGCCGAGCGCGCAGGGATGCCTTGAGCGACTTTGCGATCGGGTCAGGCTGGCGGCGCAGGTACCTGACAAACAGCCCACGCCCACCTCACTAAACCCACTCGCAATAGCCGCTCAACCCCTTTAAGGCGCCGGATAGGTGTAACGGCGGTGAATCGCCTCGATCCCCTCCAGCACGTCCGCGTCCAGCGTCAGGTTGAAGCTGTCGATATTGATCTTCAGCTGCTCCATCGTCGTTGCGCCCAGCAGCGTACTGGCGACGAACGGCTGCTGACGCACATAGGCCAGCGCCATCTGCGACGGATCCAGGTGATGCTTCTGCGCCAGCGCCACATATTCGGCAATCGCCCGCTGCGACTGCTCGCCGCTGTAGCGCGTAAAGCGGCTGAACAGCGTATTGCGCGCGCCGGCCGGTTTCGCGCCGTTCAGATACTTGCCGCTCAGGGTGCCGAAGGCGAGGCTGGAGTAGGCCAGCAGCTCAACCCCTTCATGCTGGCTGATTTCCGCCAGGCCCACTTCAAAGCTGCGGTTCAGCAGGCTATAGGGATTCTGAATGGTCACGATGCGCGGCAGCTCGTGCTTCTCCGCCAGCTGCAGATAGCGCATCACGCCCCAGGCCGTTTCGTTCGACACGCCGATATAGCGAATTTTACCGGCGCGCACCTGCTCGGTCAGCGCTTCCAGCGTCTCCAGCAGCGTGACGGGAACCGTGGTTTCGCTGTACTGATAGCCCAGCTTGCCGAAATAGTTGGTCTGGCGCTGCGGCCAGTGCAGCTGATAAAGATCGAGGTAGTCGGTATTCAGGCGCTTCAGGCTGGCGTCCAGCGCCTCGCGGATATTTTTGCGGTCCAGCGCCTGGTTCGGGCGAATCGAGGCGTCTGCGCCGCGCGACGGACCCGCGACCTTGCTGGCGAGGATCACCTTATCGCGGCTGCCACGTGCCTTCAGCCAGCTGCCAATATACTGTTCGGTCAAACCCTGGGTTTCCGGGCGCGGCGGCACCGGATACATTTCAGCGGTATCGATAAAGTTAATGCCGCTGGCAAGGGCGAAATCGAGCTGCTGGTGGGCGTCGGCTTCGCTATTCTGTTCACCAAACGTCATGGTTCCCAACCCCAGCTGACTCACTTCCAGCGTGCTATGGGGGATGCGGTGATAATGCATAGCCGTCTTCCTTATTTTTATGGAATGTAATGGTGTGTCCTGTGGGACTATAGCGCGTGAATCAGCGGGGAAGGAAGTGGGGAAAATCGGGGAAATCACCTGTCCGGGCAAATTGCGGGACAGGTGAGCTGAAATGGCACTTAACGCTCAATAATGGTCGACACCTCGTCGCCATTTATCTGCACTTCATGGCCGGACTGATCGGTATACTTCACCAGACCGGTCTCTTTATCGATGGTCGGCTTGCCTTCCGTCATAATCATCTGGCCGTTTTTCGTGGCCATAACATAATCTGAACTGCATCCGCTCAGTGTCACGGCGGCAAAAATCAACACTGCTACGCCTGCCAACTCTTTCATCACGCTTATTCCTCTCACTCCCGTCAGCCAGTGGGCCGCGTCGCCCCGTCAGCGGCTACGCAGCATCAACTGCAAAAAGTGTAGTAATAAATGGTTTTGGCGCTTTGCGTTATCGCATGAATCTGAAAATAAAAGGGCGGCCTGTGGCCGCCCTTGACATTTTACGCCGCGCTTTTCTTAGCGCGCATTAGGTTCAGACACTCAACGGCCATCGAGAAGAACATGGCGAAATAAATGTAACCTTTTGGTACATGCACCGCGAAACTCTCCAGAATCAGGGTAAAACCCACCAGAATCAGAAAAGAGAGGGCGAGCATTTTGATCGAAGGATGGCGATCGACAAACTCGCCGATGGCGCGGGCGGCGAACATCATCATCAGCACGGCGATCACCACGGCGGCCATCATAATAAAGAGATGATCGGACAGGCCGACGGCGGTAATCACTGAGTCCAGGCTAAAGATGATATCCAGCAGCATGATCTGCACGATAGCGCCGAAGAAGGAGTGCACGTTGGTCTTGTGCTCCTCTTCGCCGCCTTCAATGGTTTCATGGATCTCCATGCTCGATTTCCACAGCAGAAACAGACCGCCGCCGAGCAGGATCAGATCGCGCCAGGAGAAGGCGTGATCGAAAAGGGTAAACAGCGGGTGGGTCAGACGCGCGACCCAGGCGATAGAGGCCAGCAGGGCGAGACGCATCAGCATGGCGCCCATCAGGCCGAGACGACGCGCGCTGGCCTGCTGATGTTTAGGCAGTTTCGCCACCACCAGCGACAGGAAAATAATATTATCAATACCCAGAACCACTTCGAGGATGGTCAGCGTGCCCAGCGCCAGCCAGGCGTTGGGATCGGTTATCCACTCAAACATGCGCACACTCAATCTTAAACGAAAAGTAAACGGCGATTATACGCATCCGCTCTGATGAACTTACAGTAAAAAATGACGCGCCAGCAGCGGGGCGGTGAAGCTCTTTTTCAGGTAAAAACCGCGCGGCAGGGTCATAATCGGTTCGCCGTGTTCGCCGATGCCCTCGGTCAATGCCCGGCTGTTGGCGGCTTTCGGCCGGATCTGCAGCCAGGCGCCATGGCGCGCGGTGATGCGTTCAACCTGGCCCAGCACGATCATATCCATCAGCTCCTCCCAGTCCTGGCGCAGCATACGATCTTCCTCTTCGCTCGGGCTCCACAGCAGCGGCGCGCCGACGCGCCGCTGGGCGAGAGGAATGGCGCGATCGCCCTCCACCGGGATCCACAGCACGCGCGCCAGCTTGTGGCGCACGTGGCTTGTCTCCCAGGTCACGCCGCTGTTGCCGGTCAGCGGCGCCACGCAGACAAAGGTGGTTTCCAGCGGTTTGCCCTGCGCATCGACAGGAATGGTTTTGAGTTCAATACCGAGATGAGCGAAATCCTGCTCCGCCTTGCTGCCTGCGCTGGCGCCCAGATAGCGCTCCAGCAGCATGCCGACCCAGCCTTTATCGCGTTTCAGATCGGCTGGCATCGGCAGGCTGGCCTGGGCGGCCAGCGTCGCCAGCGTCTGGCCCGCCAGCGCATGGGCGCGCGTCATGAGAACGGCTTCATTTTCAGGCGGGGCAGGCAGCTGGAACATAACGAATACTCTGTTGGTTAAAAAATAGACGATTTTTCTCCCGCAAACTTTTCCCACAGCGGCGTCAGGAGAAAGGGCGCTGATAATAGCATGATTCATCATGCTTTTTTATTTGCGTGTCGGGCCGGCTTGCTACAGCCGTACAAGGTTATCCCGGACTGACGGCAATAATGAACAGGATCTTCGCCTGAGTTATCCACAGATTGGTGGGATAACCCCGTCGCACTCCCGCTACTGGTTCCATTTACAGCCTTGACTTTCGCGGGAAAGGCGCTTTTTTATCCAGTGATGAGCAAGTTTACTGCATTGTCTGTGGATAAAAACGACGTCGCTTGATCTTTGACCAGCTAAAACGCTTTCGCGTCGTCCACCGCAAATCTGGCCGCTTTTGTTCTGAATAAGAGTCGCTTAATTACTTGTTTTTAAGGTAAAAGAGAAGTGTTTCAACAGGCGGGGCAAATACAGTGCACAAAAGTTTATTCAGCTAATTCCCGCGTTCTACACAAAGCTATCCACAGAAAACGTGAATAAGATCGCCTCTTTGCCGCCTTAATTGTTTATAACTCGGGCCAATGCTGTGAGTTATCCAGGTGCGGTGCCGCGTTCTTCCCGACAATCCAGTGGTTTACCGCCTGTAAGGAGTGTGAAACAATCAGGCTATTCAAATTTAGCTTTGAGGTAGTCCAGTGATCGATGATGATGGCTACCGCCCGAATGTTGGTATCGTAATCTGTAACAGGCAAGGACAAGTGTTGTGGGCCAGGCGCTTTGGACAGCACTCCTGGCAGTTTCCTCAGGGAGGCATCAATCCGGGTGAAACCGCCGAACAGGCGATGTATCGCGAACTGTTCGAAGAAGTCGGTTTACACCGTAAAGATGTTCGAATACTTGCATCTACCCGAAACTGGTTGCGCTACAAATTGCCAAAACGTTTGGTGCGTTGGGACACAAAGCCGGTGTGTATCGGCCAGAAACAAAAGTGGTTTCTTCTGCAGTTGATGAGCAGTGACGCGGATATCAATGTGCAACACAGCAGCACGCCGGAGTTCGACGGCTGGCGCTGGGTGAGCTTCTGGTATCCGGTGCGTCAGGTTGTCTCCTTTAAACGCGACGTTTATCGCCGCGTGATGAAGGAATTCGCTGGCGTGGTAATGTCGATGCAGGAGAGTGCGGGGCAGCAGCGCAGCGCGCCAGCCCATCGACGGAAAAGAGGATAGGCCACGCCCTTATGCTCACTCAGTTGCGCGAAATAGTAGAAAAGGTGGCGGGCGCGCCGCGGCTTAACGACGCGCTCGACATCCTGGTCAATGAGATCTGCCTGGCGATGGACACGGAAGTGTGCTCTGTTTATCTCGCGGATCACGATCACCATTGCTACTACCTGATGGCCACGCGCGGCCTGAAAAAACCGCGCGGGCGCACCGTTACGCTGGCGTTTGACGAAGGGATCGTCGGCCTGGTGGGGCGGCTCGCCGAACCCATCAACCTTGCGGATGCGCAAAGCCACCCCAGCTTCAAGTATATTCCCGCCGTTAAAGAAGAGCGCTATCGCTCCTTCCTTGGCGTGCCGATCATCAGCCGCCGGCAGCTGCTGGGCGTGCTGGTGGTGCAGCAGCGCGAACACCGGCAGTTCGACGAGAGCGAAGAGTCTTTCCTGGTCACGCTGGCGACGCAGATGGCGACCCTGTTGTCGCAGTCGCAGCTTGGCCAGCTGTTCGGCCAGTTTCGCCAGACGCGGGTGCGCGCTATCGCCGCCGCGCCGGGCGTCGCCGTCGCGCCGGGCTGGGTAGATGAAACGCAGCCGCTGCTGGATCAGGTCTCCGCCGCCTCGACGCTTGACGTGCAGCGCGAACGCGAGCGGCTGGTGCTGGCGATGAGCGAAGCCGCCAGCGAGTTCCGCCGCTTCAGCAAACGTTTCGCCGCCGGCGTGCAGAAAGAGAGCGCGGCGATCTTCGATCTTTACTCCCACCTGTTGACCGATGCCCGCCTGAAAAAGGATCTGTTCGACGAGATCGAGCAGGGATCGGTCGCCGAATGGGCGGTCAAAAAGGTCATCGAAAAATTCGCCGCCCAGTTCGCCAGCCTGAGCGACAGCTACCTGCGCGAGCGCGCGGGCGATCTGCGCGTGCTGGGCCAGCGGCTGCTGTTTCATCTCGATGACTCGCTGGTCGGCACCAATGCCTGGCCGGAACGCTTTGTGCTGGTGGCCGACGAACTCACCGCCACCACGCTGGCGGAGCTGCCGCACGAGCGGCTGGCGGGCATCGTGGTGCGCGACGGCGCCGCTAACTCGCACGCCGCTATCCTGACGCGCGCCATGGGCATTCCCACGGTGATGGGCGCGGATATCCTGCCTGCGCAGCTTAATAAACGTCTGCTGATCGTCGACGGCTACCGCGGCGAACTGTTAATCGACCCCGAGCCGGTGCTGGTGCAGGAGTATCAGCGCCTGATCAGCGAAGAGAACGCGCTGAGCAAAATGGCGGAAGGGGTGGTCGATCAGCCAGGCGAGCTGAAAAGCGGCGAGCGCATCCAGGTGATGCTTAACGCTGGCCTCAGCCCGGAACATGAGCAGACGCTCGACAGCTGGGTAGACGGCATCGGCCTCTACCGCACCGAAATCCCCTTTATGCTGCAGAACGGCTTCCCGTCCGAAGAGGAGCAGGTGGCGCAGTATCAGGGCATGCTGCAGCTGTTTCACAACAAGCCGGTCACGCTGCGCACGCTCGACGTCGGCGCCGATAAACAGCTGCCCTATATGCCGATCAGCGAAGAGAATCCCTGCCTCGGCTGGCGCGGCATTCGCCTGACGCTCGATCAGCCGGAGATTTTTCTGGTGCAGGTGCGCGCGATGCTGCGCGCCAACGCCGCCTCCGGCAACCTCAGCATTCTGCTGCCGATGATCAGCCATATCGACGAAATCGACGACGCGGTGCGGCTGATCCAGCGCGCCGGACGCGAAGTGGAAGAGATGCTGGGCTACATGATCCCCAAACCGCGCATCGGCGTGATGATCGAAGTGCCGTCGATGCTGTTTATGATCCCGCAGCTGCAGTCGCGCGTCGATTTCGTTTCGGTCGGCACCAACGATCTGACCCAGTATCTGATGGCGGTGGATCGTAACAACACGCGCGTCGCCAACCTCTACGATCCGCTGCATCCCGCGATGCTGCGCGCGCTGCAGGCGATCGCCACCGAAGCCCGTCTGGCGAATCTTGAACTCTGTCTTTGTGGTGAAATGGCGGGCGATCCGATGTGCGTCGCGCTGCTGGTGGGGCTTGGCTATCACCATCTCAGCATGAACGGCAAGAACGTGCCGCGCGTAAAATATCTGCTGCGCCATCTGGATAAAGAAGAGACGCAAAAGCTAAGCGAGCAGGGCCTGAGCGCACACACCGCGTCTGAGGTCCGCCATCTGGTCGCCGCCTTTATGGAGCGGCGCGGGCTGGGCGGCCTGATCCGCGGCGGGCGCTAAGCGTTATCCTCGTTTACATTTACGCTGCTCTGTAAAAAACCAGGCTGTGCTATCATGCGCAGCCTTTAACATATCCGCCTGGCGCCCCTTTTTCAGGGCTGAAAATTGAATGGTGAATGATGAATAACGGCTATATCGCATTTCCGCAGTTCGATCCGGTGATCTTCTCTATCGGACCGGTTTCGCTGCACTGGTACGGACTGATGTACCTCGTCGGCTTTATTTTTGCCATGTGGCTGGCGGTGCGCCGCGCCAACAAACCCGGCAGCGGCTGGAAAAAAGAGGAGGTTGAAAACCTGCTCTATGCTGGCTTCCTCGGCGTCTTCCTGGGCGGCCGCATCGGCTACGTGCTCTTCTATAACCTGCCGCTGTTTCTCGACAACCCGCTCTATCTGTTCAAAGTCTGGGATGGCGGCATGTCGTTCCACGGCGGCCTGATCGGCGTTATCGTGGTGATGCTGATCTTCGCGCGCCGCACCAAACGCACCTTTTTCCAGGTCTCTGACTTTATCGCGCCGCTGATCCCGTTCGGCCTCGGCGCAGGCCGTCTCGGCAACTTTATTAACGGCGAACTGTGGGGCCGCGTGGCGCCTGATTTCAAATTTGCCATGCTTTTCCCCGGCTCGCGCAGCGAGGATGTGGCGCTGGCGGCGAATAACCCGGGTTACCAGGATCTGCTGAACACCTACGGCGTGCTGCCGCGTCATCCGTCCCAGCTCTATGAGCTGATGCTGGAAGGCGTGGTGCTGTTTATTATTCTCAACCTGTTTATTCGCAAACCGCGTCCGATGGGCAGCGTCTCCGGCCTGTTCCTCATCGGCTACGGCGCGTTTCGCATTATCGTTGAATTCTTCCGTCAGCCGGATGCGCAGCTCGGCCTGTTCGAGGGCGGCGTCAGTATGGGGCAGATCCTCTCCATTCCGATGATCCTGGCGGGCATTATCATGATGATCTGGGCGTATCGTCGTCGCCCGCAGCAACACACTCGAGAGGTAAAATGAAACAGTATCTGGACCTGATGCAACACGTGCTGAACCATGGCACGCCAAAATCTGACCGTACCGGTACCGGCACGCTGTCGATTTTCGGCCACCAGATGCGTTTCAACCTGCAGGACGGCTTTCCGCTGGTAACCACGAAAAAAGTGCATCTGCGCTCCATCATTCACGAGCTGCTGTGGTTTCTGAAAGGCGAGACCAACATCGGCTACCTGAAAGAGAACAAGGTCACTATCTGGGACGAGTGGGCGGATGAAAACGGCGACCTTGGTCCGGTCTACGGCAAACAGTGGCGCAGCTGGGGCAGCGCGCGCGGCGAAGAGATCGACCAGATTGCGAAGGTTATCGAACAGCTGAAGCGCGATCCCGATTCGCGTCGTATTATCGTCTCGGCGTGGAACGTCGGCGAGCTGGACGAGATGGCGCTGGCGCCGTGCCACGCCTTCTTCCAGTTCTACGTGGCGGACGGCAAACTTTCCTGCCAGCTTTATCAGCGCTCCTGCGATATCTTCCTCGGCCTGCCGTTCAATATCGCCAGCTACGCGCTGCTGGTGCATATGGTGGCGCAGCAGTGCGATCTGCAGGTCGGCGATTTCGTCTGGACCGGCGGCGACACGCACCTCTACAGCAACCATCTGGAGCAGGCGCGTCTGCAGCTGACGCGCGAGCCGCGCGCGCTGCCGAAGCTGGTGATTAAGCGCAAGCCCGACTCGATCTTCGACTACTGCTTCGAGGATTTTGAGATCGAAGGCTACGATCCCCATCCGGCCATTAAGGCGCCGGTCGCGGTGTAACCTCCCGAACTGCGGTAACAACGCCCCGACGTAGCCCTGCTCGCCGGGGCTTTTTTTATCCAGTTTTTGCGCTCTCTGCCGCAATTCCTTGCGGTTGCCTGCAACACGCCCCGTTTTGCGGGGAAGCGGCGCGCATGCCCGTTCAGCGCCGCTGGCGCCAGTGCGCGCGGCACGGCAGAGTGGCGCTATGAAAACAGAGAAAGGCTTTACCCTGGCGGAACTGCTGTTCGTGCTGGTTATCGTCGGCATCCTCAGCCTCGGTGCGCTGCAGGGCTGGCAGCGCAGGCAGCCGCGACAGCAGCTGCGCGAGACCGCGCAACAGCTGCAGGGCTTTTTACAGCGGCTGCGCGCCCAGGCCAACTGGCAGAACCAGGATCGCGTGCTCTGGCTGATATCAGGCGAGCGCGGCTGTCTGGGCAGCGGCCCGAAGCCCGACGGCGGCTGCGTGCGCAGCGGCAGACTGCAGTTCGTCGCGCCTTATGCCGATGTGCAAATGCTGAGCCTGCGCGGCGAGCCAGGCTTTTACGGCCGCCGCAACATGGCAAAGGCGGGCAGCCTGGCGTTCGGCAACGCCAGCGGCAGGCTGCGCCTGATAATCTCCGCGCGCGCCCGCATTCGGCTCTGCCAGCCGGAGGAGCTGGGATGCGACTGAAGAGGACTGGATTCAGCCTGCTGGAGATGCTGGTGGCGATGGCCGTTAGCGCCGTGCTGATGCTGAGCGCGGGACGCTTTTTACCGCTGCTGATCGGAGAGAGCCTGCGCCTGCAGCAGCGCGTTCAGCTGCGGGAAGATCTGCAGCAGCTGATGCAGACGCTGGAAAAAGCGGTGCGCCGCGCCGGCTACTGCAACGGCGAGTGCGGCGGAACGGCGCTCAGCTTCTCCGCCGGCTGCCTGCTGCTGCGCTGGGACGACAACAGCAACGGAAGATGGGAAGGCGTGAGCCACAGCGAAAGCGATTACTACGGCTTTCGGCTGCGGCAAAAGCAGCTGGAAACCCAGCGCGGCGTGGACGGCTGCGGCGGCACCGGCTGGGAGCGCCTGACCGATCCCGCCTTTCTGACTATTGAGCAGTTCAGCATCGAACGCGTGGGCGCGCTGATTAAGCTGCGGCTGGCCGGTCGCGCCGGTCGCTGGCTGGAAACGCTGGAGAGCTGGATCGAGGGCGAAAATCTGTGAATCAACAAGGCAACAGCGCGCTGGGCATGGTGCTGACGATCCTGCTGGCCGGCAGCCTGACGCTGCACGCCAGCCGGGAAAGACTGGAGCAGGGCATGTCGCTGGTGGCCGACGAGCGACAGCACTATCGCGATTTTTGGGCGGCGCAGTCGGCGCTGCAGTGGGGGCTGACGCTGAGCTGGACGACGCCGCAGGGCTGTCAGCAGGCGCCGGAACAGGGCTGGCAAAGCTGTTTGCAGAAGGTAAGCGATGAGCGAGCGTTACTTACAGGCCGCGCGGCGGCGAGCGACCTGGCGCTGCGGCGCTGGGTGGCGAGGGAGGGCAAGCGGATCAGGCCGCTGCCGCACGGCTGGATCGACTACTGCCCGCTGGCGGCGGCAACGCACTGCCTGTAGGCAGCGCGGGTTCAGCCTGCCGGAAGCGCTGTTCGCGCTGCTGCTGCTGGCGACGAGCGTCAGCGCGCTGCTGCAGTATCATCGCGCCCTGGCGCAGAGCTTTAGCCAGCAGTGGCAGCAGCGCGTGGCGGTGCGCATTGCCGCGCAGCGTCTGATGGGGCACGAGGTCGCGGGCTGGCGCAGCTCGCTGCAGCGCAGCGGCGCCGTCTCGACCTGCACGCTGGAGCGCGTCGAGGTCAGCGGGCCGTACGAGGCGCACGCCACGCTGACCCGTTTACGTTGCTGAGAGGCAAAAGCGCCCCCACGCTATGGGCAACCCCGGCGATACGCGGTAGAGTGACCAGTCTGCCGCTTTGCCGCGCCAGAAAGTGTCACCACAGGAGTTTGCATGTTTCACGTTTATCACTCAAACCAGCTCGATGTTCTGAAGATTCTCGCGGCAGCGGTGATTGAACATGACCCCCTTAGCGATCCCTTCGCCGCTGAAACCGTGCTGGTGCAGAGTCCCGGCATGGCGCAGTGGCTGCAGATGGAGCTGGCGCACACCTTCGGCATCGCCGCCAACATCAACTTTCCGCTTCCCGCCTCCTTTATCTGGGATATGTTCGTGCGCGTGCTGCCGGATATTCCCGCGGAAAGCGCCTTTACCAAAGCCAGCATGAGCTGGAAGCTGATGCACCGCCTGCCGACGCTGCTGACCGAAGAGGCCTTTGTTTCGCTGCGCCACTATCTGCACGACGACGGCGACAAGCGCAAGCTGTTCCAGCTCTGCTCACGCGTCGCCGATCTCTTCGACCAGTATCTGGTCTATCGTGCCGACTGGCTGAATCGCTGGGAGCAGGGCGAGCTGGTGGAGGGGCTGGGCGACGCGCAGCTGTGGCAGTCGGCGCTGTGGCGCGATCTGGTGGCCTACACCGAGGCGCTGGGACAGCCGAAATGGCACCGCGCCAATCTCTACGCGCGCTTTATTCAGACGCTGGAGCGAGCCGAGCATGCGCCGCCCAGCCTGCCGAAGCGCGTCTTTATCTGCGGCATCTCCGCCTTGCCGCCGGTCTATCTCCAGGCGCTGCAGGCGCTGGGCCGCCATATCGATATTCATCTGCTGTTTACCAACCCCTGCCGCGATTACTGGGGCGATATTCAGGACTACGCTTTCCTGGCGAAGCTGCAGAGCCGCCAGCGTCGTCGCCTCGACAGCGAAGAGGCGCGCGATCTTTTCAGCGATCCGCTCGACGCGCCCGCACGTTTCAACGCCGAAGGGGAACAGCAGCTAAGCAACCCGCTGCTGGCCTCGTGGGGCAAGCTGGGCCGCGACAACCTGTTCCTGCTCAGCCAGATGGACGAGGCGGATGACGTTGACGCCTTTGTCGAGGTCGAGGAAGACAACCTGCTGCACGCCATGCAGCACGACCTGCTGCATCTGCAGGATAAGGCGGTGCTGGGGCTGAACGCGGAAGAGCTCGCCTGGAGCGGCAGCAAGCGCCTGCTCGATCCTGACGATCGTTCGATTAGCGTGCAGATCTGCCACAGCGCCCAGCGCGAGGTGGAAGTGTTGCAGGATCATTTGCTGGCGATGATGGAGGCGGATCCTGGCCTCAAACCGCGCGATGTTATCGTGATGGTGGCCGATATCGACAGCTACGCGCCCTTTATTCAGGCGGTCTTCGCTAACGCGCCCGCCGATCGCTATCTGCCATTCTCTATCTCCGATCGCCGCGCCAGCCAGGCGCATCCGGCGATCTTCGCCTTTCTGAGCCTGCTGGCGCTGCCGGACAGCCGCTTTGCGGCGGAAGATGTGCTGGCGCTGCTGGAGGTGCCGGCGCTGGCGAACCGTTTCTCGGTGGATGAGAGCGGCCTGCGCCTGCTGCGCCGCTGGGTAGACGAGTCGGGCGTACGCTGGGGACTGGACGACGACAGCGCCGAAGCGCTGGCGCTGCCGGTCACCGGCCAGCACACCTGGCGCTTCGGCCTGGAGCGCATGCTGCTGGGCTATGCGATGGAGAGCCATCACGGCGACTGGCAGGGCATTCTGCCTTACGACGAGTCGAGCGGCCTGGTCGGCGAACTGGCCGGGCACCTGGCGGAGCTGCTGATGCGGCTGAACCACTGGCGCGCGCGGCTCAGCGAATCCCGCCCGCTGGAGGGCTGGCTGCCGCTCTGTCGGGAGATGATCAACGACTTCTTCCACGGCGACGCCGAAGCGGAAGCTGCGCTGCTGCTGGTTGAGGAGCAGTGGAAACAGCTGATCGAATATGGCCAGGCGGCGCGCTATGAGGCGGCTATTCCGGTGACGCTGCTGCGCGACGATCTGCGCGCGCGTCTCGATCAGCAGCGTATCAGCCAGCGCTTTCTCGCCGGTCAGATTAACTTCTGCACGCTGATGCCGATGCGCTCGATTCCCTTCCGCGTGGTCTGCCTGCTCGGCATGAACGACGGCGTCTATCCCCGCACGCTGCCGGCGCCGGGCTTCGACCTGATGCAACAGCAGACGCGCAAAGGCGATCGCAGCCGACGCGACGACGACCGCTACCTGTTTCTCGAGGCGCTGCTTTCGGCGCAGGATCGGCTCTATATCAGCTATATCGGCCGCGCAATTCAGGATAATACGGAACGCTATCCCTCGGTGCTGGTCACAGAGCTGCTGGATTACATCGGCCAGAGCTTCTGCTTGCCCGGCGACGAGGCGAAGGAGCTGGACGAGAGCGCGCAGCGCGTACAGCACCATATTCAGCATCTTCACAGCCGCATGCCGTTTGCCGCCGAGAATTTTCACCCGCAGTCGCGCAGCCACAGTTTTGCACGCGAATGGCTGCCCGCCGCGCAGGGCAAAGGCGAGGCGCAGCCCGACTTTGTGCAGCCGCTGCCGCTGCCGGAGATCGAATCGGTCTCCTGCGAGCAGTTCCTGCGCTTCTGGCGGCATCCGGTGCGCGCCTGGTTTCACCAGCGGCTCGGCGTCGCCTTCTGGCTGGAAGAGACGGAGCTGTCGGATAACGAGCCTTTCGCGCTCGACAGCCTGGAGCGCTACCAGATCAACGCCGAGCTGCTGAACGCGCTGGTAGAGGGCGAAGATACGCAGCGTCTTTACGCTCTGCATCGCGCGGCGGGCAACCTGCCTTACGGCGCGTTTGGCGAGCTGTTCTGGCAGGCGCAGCAGGAAGAGATGCAGGAGGTGGCGGCGGCGGTCATTGAGCAGCGCAGCGAAGGCGACAGCTGGGAGGTGAATCTGCCGCTCGGCGGCGTTACGCTGACCGGCTGGCTGACGCAGGTTCAGCGCGACGGCCTGCTGCGCTGGCGTCCCGGCGTGCTGAACATGAACGACGGCCTGCTGCTCTGGCTGGAGCACCTTATCTACTGCGCGCTGGGCGGCGACGGGGAAAGCCGCATGGTGGGCAGAGAAAACAGCCGCTGGCGCTTTGCGGCGGTGGCGCAGCCGGAGGCAGAGGCGATGCTGACGCGCTATATGCAGGGCTATCAGCAAGGCATGTCGCAGCCGCTGCTGCTGCTCAACAAGAGCGGCGGCGCCTGGCTGACGGCGAGCTACGACAAAAAAACGCAGCAGCTGCTGCTGGACGAGGCGACCCAGGTCAAGGCGCGCAATCGCCTGCTGCAGGCCTGGACGGGCGGCTATCAGCAGGAAGGCGAGGGCGGCGATCCCTACCTGCAGCGGCTCTGCCGCGTATTAAACGAGGCGCAGATAGCGCAAATCACCGAGGCTGCGCAGCGCTGGTATCTGCCGGTGTTGCAGGCTCACCTGGATGATGAATAGCAAGCGGCGCGACGAACTCTGACACGACGACGCCGGATAACAAGGTTTGTCAGTTTGCACCATTTTCGGCTGCGCCTGCCTGGCAGCGCAGTTTCAAGGGTAACAGAAGGGGTTTACATGCGTAGATACGCTCGCTGGATAGCGGCGCTGATGTTGAGCCTGGCGGCCTGCGCCACGCTGGCGCAAGCCGCGACGGGCTGGACGCCGGTCAATGAAACCATTCGCAAAAGCGAAAACGATCCGCGCCAGTATCAGGCCGTCCGGCTCGATAACGGCCTGACCGTGCTGCTGGTTTCCGACGCGCAGGCGCCGAAATCGCTGGCGGCGCTTACGCTGCCTATCGGCTCGCTGGACGATCCGGATCAACAGCTCGGGCTGGCGCACTTCCTTGAGCACATGGTGCTGATGGGCTCGCAGCGCTATCCGCAGCCGGACAATCTGGCGGAGTTTCTGAAAAAGCACGGCGGTAGCCACAACGCCAGCACCGCCTCCTACCGCACCGCCTTCTACCTAGAGGTGGAAAATGATGCGCTGGAGCCGGCGGTGGATCGTATGGCGGATGCCATTGCCGCGCCGCTGCTCGATCCGGTCAACGCCGATCGCGAACGCAACGCCGTCAACGCCGAGCTGACGATGGCGCGCTCGCGCGACGGTCTGCGTATGGCTCAGGTCGGCGCAGAGACGCTCAATCCGGCGCATCCCGGCTCGCGCTTTTCCGGCGGCAACCTGGACACGCTGAAGGATAAGCCGGACAGCAAGCTGCTCGACGCGCTGTCAACGTTCTATCATACCCACTACTCCGCCAACCTGATGAAGGCGGTGCTCTACAGCAATAAACCGCTGCCGGAGATGGCGCAGATCGCCGCCAACACCTTTGGCCGCATCGCGAACCACGACGCGACGGTTCCCGCTATCGACGTGCCTGTGGTGACTGAGGCGCAGCAGGGCATCGTGATCCACTATGTTCCGGCACAGCCGCGCAAGCAGCTGAAGATTGAGTTTCGCATCGCCAATAACAGCGATCGCTTCCGCAGCAAGACCGATACGCTGATCGGCTACCTGATCGGCAACCGCAGCAAAAACACCCTGACCGACTGGCTGCAAAAGAGGGGGCTGGCGGACGGCGTCAACGCCGGCGCCGATCCGATGAGCGAGCGCAGCAGCGGCGTCTTCGCCATTACCGCCTCGCTCACCGACAAAGGGCTGGCGCAGCGCGACGAGGTGGTGGCGGCAATTTTCAGCTACATCGCCATGCTGCGCGAGCAGGGCATCGACAAGCGCTACTTTGACGAAGTTTCGCACGTGCTGGCGCTCGATTTTCGCTATCCCTCGCTGACGCGCGATATGGATTATATCGAGTGGCTGGCGGACACCATGCTGCGCGTGCCGGTAGAGCATACGCTGGACGCGCCTTATCTGGCCGACGACTATGACGCCGCCGCCATTAAAGCGCGCCTCGACGAGATGACGCCGCAGCAGGCGCGCATCTGGTATATCAGCCCGCAGGAGCCGCACAACAAAGAGGCCTACTTCGTTAACGCGCCCTATCAGGTCGATCGCATCAGCGACCAGACCTTCGCCGACTGGCGCCAGCGCGCCAGCCAGATCCAGCTCTCGATGCCGACGCTCAATCCCTATATTCCTGACGATTTCACCCTGATCCCGCAGGATGGCAAAAGCTACAGTCATCCGGTCGCGCTGCCCAACGACTTCGGTATGCCGATCTACTGGATGCCGAGCCGTTTTTACGCCAGCGAGCCGAAAGCCTCGGTGACGCTGGCGCTGCGCAACCAGCACGCCATCAGCGACGCGCGCCAGCAGGTGCTGTTCGGCCTCAACGACTATCTCTCCAGCCTGGCGCTGGATGAGCTTAACTCACAGGCGTCTGTCGGCGGCATCAGCTTCTCTACCAGCGAAAACGACGGGCTGGTCTTCAGCGCCAGCGGCTTTACCCAGCGGCTGCCCACGCTGCTGAAAAAACTGGTGGAAGGCTATGCCACCTTCCAGCCTACGCCGCAGCAGCTGGAGCAGGCGAAGTCCTGGTATCTCGATCAGCTGGACGCGGCGGACAAGGGCAAAGCGTTCGAACTGGCGATCCAGCCGATGCAGATGCTGTCGCAGCTCCCCTATACGCAGCGCGAGACGCGCCGCGCGCTGGTAAAGGCGATCGCTCTCGACGAGGTAGTGGCGTATCGCGACAATCTGATCCATCATGCGACGCCTGAACTGCTGGCGGTGGGCAACCTCAGCGCCGAAAGCGTGACCCAGCTTGGCCGCGAGCTGAAGCAGCAGATGCAGACGCAGGGCACCCAGCTCTGGCGCAGCAACTACGTCTCTTTCGCTAAGCCGGTAAAAGCTAACCTGCAAAAAGCGGGCAGCAGCACCGATTCGGCGCTGGCGGCGCTCTATGTGCCGCTCGGCTATGACGAATATCAGGGCATGGCGAACAGTTCGATGCTGAGCCAGATTGTGCAGCCCTGGTTCTACAACCAGCTGCGCACTGAAGAGCAACTGGGCTATGCGGTGTTCGCTTTTCAGATGCCGATCGGCCGTCAGTGGGGTATCGGCTTCCTGCTGCAAAGCAACAGCAAGCAGCCCGCCTATCTGCTGCAGCGTTATCAGGCCTTCTACCCGCAGGCGGAGAAGCGGCTGCGTGCCATGCCGCAGGGCGACTTCGCGCAGTATCAGCAGGCGATGATCAATCAACTGAAGCAGCGGCCGCAAACCCTTGACGAAGAGGCGTCGCGCTATAGCCGCGACTTCGATCGCCAGAACTACGCCTTCGATACGCGGCAGAAGGTCATCGCGCAGATCCAGCAGCTGACGCCGGACGCGCTGGCGGACTTCTTCCATCGCGCCGTCCTGCAGAAAGAGGGCATGGCGATGACGTCGCAGATTGCCGGCAACAGCGCGGAGAAAACGGCTTTTGCCCAACTGCCCGGCTGGAAAACCTGGAATGAGGTGGCGAAACTGCAGCAGTCGCTACCGGTTAAGAGTGAGACGCAATGAATTACCCTGAATCGCTGAATCCGTTGACGCTGCCGCTGCGCGGCGAGCGTCTGATCGAGGCTTCGGCGGGCACCGGCAAAACCTTTACCATCGGCGTGCTCTACCTGCGCCTGCTGTTAGGGTTGGGCGGCGAAAACAGCTACAGCCGTCCGCTATCGGTGGAAGAAATACTGGTGGTGACCTTTACCGAGGCCGCCACCGCTGAGCTGCGCGGGCGCATCCGCGAAAATATCCACGAGCTGCGCCTGGCCTGCGTGCGCGGCGCAAGCGGCAACCCGATGCTGGCGCTTCTGCTGGAGCAGATTGACGATCTCTCGCAGGCCGCTTCGCTGCTGCTGGCGGCGGAGCGTCAGATGGATGAAGCGGCGATCTTCACCATTCACGGCTTCTGCCAGCGCATGCTTAACCTGAACGCCTTCGAGTCCGGCATGCTGTTCGAGCAGGAGCTGATAGAGGATGAGGCGGCGCTGTTTAAGCAGGCGACCGCAGATTTCTGGCGACGTCACTGCTATCCGCTGACGCTGGATGTGGCGCGCGCCATCGTCGCCGAGTGGAACGGGCCAGAAAGCCTGCTGACCACGCTGCGCCCCTGGCTGCAGGGCGAATCGCCGCGGCTGAAACGGCCGCCGACCGACGATGAAACCCTGGCGACGCGCCACGCCGCCAACCTGGCGCGCATCAGCGAGATGAAGCGCCAGTGGCAGGCGGTGAGCGATGAAGTCGAAGGCATCGTCAGTCAGTCCGGCGTGGATAAGCGCAGCTACAGCAGCAAATACCTGCCGCTCTGGGTGGCGAAAATCACCCAGTGGGCCAACAGCGAAACAGCCGACTATCTCTTCCCGAAAGAGCTGGAGCGTTTCGCCCAGCGCGTGCTGGTGGAGAAAACGAAAAAAGGCGAGCCGCCGCAGCATCCGCTGTTCCAGGCGGTAGAGGCGTTTCTTGCCGAGCCGCTGTCGCTGCGCGATCTGGTGATCGCCCGCGCGCTGGTGGAAGTGCGCGACGCGGTGCGTAAAGAGAAGCGCCTGCGCGCGCTGCTTGGCTTCGACGATCTGCTGAGTCGTCTCGACGAGGCGCTGCAGCAGCCGGGCGGCGCGCTGCTGGCCGACACCATTCGCGCCCGCTATCCGGTGGCGCTGATTGACGAATTTCAGGATACCGATCCGCAGCAGTATCGTATTTTCCGCACGCTCTATCTGAATCAGCCGGAGCTGGCGCTGCTGCTCATCGGCGACCCCAAGCAGGCGATCTACGCCTTTCGCGGCGCGGATATCTTTACCTATTTGCGCGCCCGCAGCGAGGTCGCCGCGCACTATACGCTCGATACCAACTGGCGATCGTCGCCGGGCATGGTGCAGAGCGTGAACCGTCTTTTCGCCCGCATGGCGTCGCCGTTTCTCTTCGAGGCGATTCCGTTTCTGCCGGTTCATCCCGCCGCGCCGAATCAGCAGCTGACGCTGCTAAAAGATGCGCAGCCGCAGCCGGCGCTGCGCTTCTGGCTGCAGCCTGGCGACGGCGTCGGCGTCAGCGACTATCAGCAGTTTATGGCGCAGCAGTGCGCCGCCGATATCAGCCGCTGGCTGGTCGCCGGCCAGCAGGGGCGCGCGCTGCTGGGCAAAGGCGATAATCTGCGGCCGGTGCAGGCGTCCGATATTACCGTGCTGGTGCGCAGCCGCAACGAGGCGGGGCTGATCCGCGACGCGCTGAACGGCCTCTCGATTCCGTCGGTTTATCTCTCTAACCGCGACAGCGTCTACACCACGCCCGAAGCGCGCGAGCTGCTGTGGCTGCTGCAGGCGGTGCAGGCGCCGGAGCAGGAGCGTCTGCTGCGCAGCGCGCTGGCCACCTCCATCTTCGCCATCGACGCCGCCTCGCTGGATACGCTGAGCCAGAACGAGCGCGAGTGGGATGCGCTGGTCGAGCAGTTTGCCGGCTGGCAGCAGCTATGGCACCAGCGCGGCGTATTGCCGATGCTGCGCGACGTCATGAATCAGCGGCAGCTGGCGGAAAATATGCTCGCCTCGGAAAACGGCGAGCGCAGGCTCACCGACCTGATGCATCTGGGCGAGCTGTTGCAGGAGGCGTCGACCCACCTCGACAGCCCGCATGCGCTGGTGCGCTTTCTCGCCCAGCAGATCGCCCGCCCCAATAGCCAGTCGGCGGAGCAACAGCTGCGGCTCGAAAGCGATCGCCACCTGGTGCAGATTGTCACTATCCACAAATCCAAAGGATTGCAGTATCCGCTGGTGTGGCTGCCTTTCGCCGCCGGCTTTCGCGAGGCGGCCAGCGCGCTCTATCACGATCGGGAGAGCTTCGCGACGCTGCTCGACGTGCAGGGCGACGAAGAGAGCCTGGCGCTGGCCGAGCAGGAGCGTCTGGCGGAAGATCTGCGCCTGCTCTACGTCGCCTTAACGCGCTCGGTATTTCACTGCAGCGTCGGCATTGCGCCGCTGTTTAAGGGCGCGCGCAAAAAAGAGGGCGACAGCGATCTGCACAAGAGCGCGCTGGGCTATCTGGTGCAGCAGGGCGAGAGCGGCGACGCCGACCGCCTGCGCGCCTGCCTGGCGACGCTGGCGGATGCGGACACCGAGGTGCTGCACGACGATTTGATCCCCGGCGAAAACTGGCGCGAAAGGGCGCAGCCCGACGATGCGCTCAGCAGTCGTCAGGTGACGCGCGACCTGCGCGACGCCTGGCGTGTCACCAGCTATTCCGGGCTGCAGCAGCACAGCAGTTCGCCGCTGCTGGAGGCGATGCCCACGTTCGATATCGACGCCGCGGGCGAAGAGGGCGGCGAGGCGGAGAGCGCCCTGACGCCGCATCACTTTCCGCGCGGCGCCGCGCCGGGCACCTTTCTGCACGGCCTGTTTGAATCGATCGATTTTACCCGGCCGCCTGACCGTGCGCTGCTGGAAACAGAGCTGGAGCAGAATGGCTATCCGCCGCACTGGCTGCCGGTGCTGGAAGCCTGGATCGCGCGCGTGCTGCACACGCCGCTCAATCGCGACGGCCTGACGCTGGGCACGCTGCAAAACCAGGACCGGCTGGTGGAGATGGCTTTTTATCTGCCGCTGGAGCGCATGCTGAACGCCTCGGCGCTGGATGCGCTGATGCGCCAGCACGATGCGCTGTCAGCGCGTGCGCCAAAGCTGGAGTTCCACCAGGTGCAGGGCATGCTGAAAGGCTTTATCGATCTGGTCTTTCGCTGGAACGGTCAATATTATCTGCTGGATTACAAATCCAACTGGCTCGGCGACAGCGAAGCGGCCTATACCCCGGAGGCGATGGCGCAGGCGATGGTGGATCACCGCTACGATTTGCAGTATCAGCTTTACACGCTGGCGCTGCACCGCTATCTGCAGCATCGCCTGCCCGGTTACGATTATCAGCGCCACTTTGGCGGCGTGTTTTATCTGTTTTTACGCGGCGTCGATGGCAGTTCGCCGCAAAACGGCATCTTTACCGCGCGTCCGTCGGCCGCTTTCGTCGCCGGACTGGACGCGCTGTTTCGTCGCCCGAAAGAGGAGGAAGTATGACGGAAATCGTGTCATTGCTCGATCAGGCGGTAGAGAAACGTCTGCTGCGGTCGCTCGATCTTCAGTTCGCGCGGCTGCTGGCTGACGCCTCGCAGCCGGCATGGCTGCTGGCGGCCGCCTGCGTCAGCGCCGAAGCGGGCGATGGTCACGTCTGCCTGCCGCTGGCGCACCTGACTCCCGATACGCTGTTCGCCGGACGTCAGCCTGAACTGGCGCAGGCGCTATGGCGCGCAGCGGGCGCGCCATCGTGCTGGAAAACCGCGCTCGCCGGCTGGCCTGCGCTGAGCGATGGTGGCATCGCCACGCCGCTGGTGCTCAATCATGAGCGGCTCTATCTGCATCGTCTGTGGCAAAGCGAAGGCCGGGTGGCGCACTTTTTCACCCGGCAGGCGGAGATGGCGGAGATGGATGTCGCCGCCGCGCAGAGCGTGCTGAGCGCCCTGTTCGGCGATCGGCCCGACGACTGGCAAAAAATCGCCGCCGCCGTGGCGCTGACGCGTAAAACCGCCGTGATTTCCGGCGGTCCCGGCACCGGCAAAACCACCACCGTGGCGAAGCTGCTGGCGGCGTTGATCCGCCTCAGCCGCAGCAATCTGCGCATCCAGCTGGCGGCGCCGACCGGCAAAGCGGCGGCGCGCCTTACCGAATCGCTCGGCCAGGCGCTGCAGGCGCTGTCGGTCAGCGACGAAGAGCGGGCGCGTTTTCCCAGCGAAGCGACGACGCTGCACCGTCTGCTGGGCGCGCAGCCCGATACGCAGCGGCTGCGCTATCACGCCGCCAACCGGCTTCATCTCGATGTGCTGGTAGTGGACGAGGCTTCTATGGTCGATCTTCCGATGATGGCGAAGCTGATCGCCGCGCTGCCCGACCATGCGCGCGTGATTTTCCTCGGCGATCGCGATCAGCTGGCGTCGGTAGAAGCGGGCGCGGTGCTGGGCGATATCTGCCGCTGCGCGGAAACGGGCTACAGCCTGTCGCGCGCGCAACAGCTCGCGGCGCTGACCCAGTGCGCCCTCGACGGCGCGGATGACGCGCGCGCGCCCGACGTGCGCGACAGCATCTGTCTGCTGCGCAAAAGCTACCGCTTTGATGCGACGTCGGGCATTGGGCAACTGGCGCGAGCGGTCAATCTCGGCGACGCGCGCGCCGTCGAGTCGGTGATTAACGCCGCCTTTGAGGATATCGATTTTCAGGCGCTGCAGAGCGGCGAGGCCTACCAGGCGATGCTCGACGCCGTCGCGGAAGGCTACCGGCCTTTCCTGAAGCTCGTGCAGTCGCGCGCGCCGGTGGAGGAGATTCTGCTGGCCTTTAGCCGCTATCAGCTGCTTTGCGCCCTGCGCGACGGGCCGTTTGGCGTGCAGGGGCTGAACCAGCGCATCGAACAGCGCCTGGTGCAGCTACAGCGCATTCGTCGGCCGGCGATCGGCAGCCGCTGGTATGCGGGACGGCCGGTGATGGTGACGCGCAACGACAGCGCGCTGGGGCTGTTCAACGGTGATATCGGCATTACCCTGCGCGATGCGGAAAATCAGCTGAAGGTCTTTTTCCCGCTGCCGGACGGATCGGTAAAAGCGGTGCAGCCAAGCCGCCTGCCGCCGCACGATACCGCCTGGGCGATGACGGTGCATAAGTCGCAGGGATCGGAGTTCGAGCATACTGCGCTGGTGATGCCGGCTCAGTTCTCGCCGGTGCTGACGCGCGAGCTGGTCTATACCGCGATAACCCGCGCGCGCAAGCGGCTGACGCTCTACAGCGAACCCGCGGTGTTTCAGCGCGCGGTACAGCTGCAAACCCAGCGCCGCAGCGGACTGGTGGAAAGGCTAAGTCTGGTATAAAGGACGCATCAGGCGCGAACGCGGGCGGCATGGGCCGTTACGCAAAGTCGCTTGCGCATCCTTGCTCGCTCGGCCTGCGCCATCCCTGGCGCAGGGCGCTTTGCTCCACGGCCCATGCCGCCCGCGCATCAGCGACGGTGCCGTCTGAAAGATGAGCCGGCTGGCCTGACTCAGGTCAGGTCCGCCATCAGCACTTTTGAGCGCCGCTGGTAGTTATACATCTGCTTTTTACTCTCCGGCAGCGACTCGATATCCACCGGCGTAAAGCCGCGCTCCTGAAACCAGTGAATGCTGCGCGTGGTCAGCACGAACAGCTTCTCCAGCCCCATCTGCCGCGCCTGAAGCGCGACGCGCTGCAGCAGCATCTCGCCGCGCGACGAGCTGCGATAGTCGGGATGCACCGCTACGCAGGCCATCTCACCGATTTTCTCATCCATAAACGGGTAGAGCGCCGCGCAGGCGATAGTCAGGTTGTCGCGAATAATAATGGTGAACTTGTCGATCTCCATCTCCAGCTGCTCGCGCGAGCGGCGCACCAGAATGCCCTGCTGCTCCAGAGGGCGAATAAGCTCCAGGATGCCGCCAATGTCGTTAATGGTGGCGCGGCGGATCTGTTCGCTTGACTCCATCACGATCTGCGTGCCGATACCGTCGCGCGAGAAGAGCTCCTGCAACAGCGCGCCATCTTCCTGGTAGCTAATCAGATGGCTGCGGCGCACGCCGCTGCGGCAGGCTTTCACCGCGCCGCGCAGGAAGCGCACCGTGCCGGAAAGGTAGTCGCCGTCGCTCTCCATCTCGTCGATGCGCGCCTGCGCGTCGTTCGGGAACAGTTCGGAGATAATGGTGCCGTCGCGGCGGGTTACGCCCTGTTCGGAGCAGAAGCCGATCATCTTCTCCGCCTTCAGCTTAATCGCCAGCTGGGTGGCGACCTCTTCCGACGTCAGATTAAAACTCTCGCCGGTCACGGAGACCGCCACCGGACCGAGCAGCACAATCGCATCGTTATCCAGCTGACGATGGATAGCCTCTTCGTCGATGCGGCGAATACGCCCGCTGTGGCAATAATCGACGCCGTCGTCCACGCCCAGCGGCTGCGCGATAATAAAGTTGCCGCTGACCACGTTGATATGCGCGCCCTGCAGCGGCGTGTTGTTCAGGCTCATTGAGAGGCGCGCCGTGATGTCGAGCTGCAGCCGTCCCGCCGCCTGCTTCACCAGCTCCAGCGACTGCGCGTCGGTCACGCGGGTATATTTGTGGTAAACCGGCTCAAGCTGGTTCGCCGCCAGGCTGGCGTCAATCTGCGGACGCGCGCCATAGACCACCACCAGGCGAATGCCGAGGCTGTGCAGCAGGCCGATATCGTTAACGATGCTGGAGAAATTCTCATGCTCGATCGCTTCGCCGCCCAGCATGATGACAAAGGTCTTGTCCCGGTGGGCATTGATATAGGGAACGGTGTGGCGAAAACCCTGAACCAGCTCAGTACTACGTTCCTTCACGGCAAACCTCAATGAATGATTATTCGTAATTTTTGTATTTTTATTCTTTTAGGCCGCTATTTGCAAGCGTTAAACCTGACGTAAATTTACGTTTTTTCGGGTGCGCTCGCAGCTAAGAGCCTGCATTATTTGGCTTTTCCTGGATGACTTCGCCAAAGGGATGGGCTAAAGTTTTCAGCGCCGTTTATTAAAGTGGCGCTTTTTTAGACAGAACAGAGCAGCTGGAGCGGCATGTCAGAATCAAATCCCCTAATTTCCCGCAGAAGGCTCCTGCAGGGAACCGGCGCATTATTGCTGCTGAGCGTCAGCCGCACAGGCCTGGCGGCAAAAAACCATATCGTCGCGGTACGCATCTGGCCATCTTCGACCTATTCGCGCATGACGCTGGAGTCCAGCGTGCCGCTTCACTATAAGCAGTTCGCGCTCTCGCATCCGGATCGTCTGGTTATCGATATCGAGAACATGCATCTTAATCCGGTGCTGAAGGGCGTCGATAAGCTGGTGCGCGTTAACGATCCCTTTATCAAAAACGCGCGGGTTGGGCAGTTCGACGCCAATACCGTGCGCATCGTGCTGGAGCTGAAGCGCAACGTCGCGCCGAAAACCTTTACCCTGGCGCCGGTGGCTGGCATTAAACACCGGCTGGTGGTCGATCTTTATCCGAGCCAGGATACCGCTGAAGACGATCCGCTGCTGGCGCTGCTCAAAGATTACAACCAGGGCGATCTGGGGCGCAGCGAGCCGGCATCCGCGCCGCTGCCCGGCAAGGCAGGGCGCGATCGGCCGCTGATCGTGATGATCGATCCAGGGCACGGCGGTGAAGATCCCGGCGCGCACGGCAAATATAAAACGCGTGAAAAAGATATCGTGCTGAAGATGGGGCGGCGGCTCAAGGCGCTGATCGACAAAGAGCCGAATATGAAGGCCTATATGACGCGCAACGAGGATGTGTTTATTCCGCTGCGGGTGCGGGTGGCGAAAGCGCGCAAGCAGCGCGCCGATCTCTTCGTCTCAATACACGCTGACGCCTTTACCAGCCGCAGCGCGCGCGGCTCCTCGGTGTTCGCGCTCTCCACCAAAGGCGCCACTTCGGCGGCAGCCCGTTTCCTGGCGCAAACGCAGAACGAATCGGATCTGATCGGCGGCGTCAGCAAGAGCGGCGATCGCTACCTCGACCACACCATGTTCGATATGGTGCAGCGCCAGACCATTCATGACAGCCTGAACTTCGGTAAAGAGGTGCTGCACCGGATGGGACGCATTAACCATCTGCACAAGCGCACCGTCGATCAGGCGGGCTTCGCGGTGCTGAAAGCGCCGGATATTCCATCAATTCTGGTGGAAACCGCCTTTATCAGCAATGTGGAGGAGGAGCGCAAGCTGCGTACCAGCCGCTATCAGCAGCAGGTGGCGGAGGCGATTTTCCATGGCATAAAGGCATACTTCGACAAGGGCGGGGCGCGACGCTAAGGCGAGAGGAGGGGATGGCGCAGGCCGTCCCGGTTTCATAGAGTACAAAAACAAAAAAGCACCCTTTCAGGTGCTTAAATGTTGGTTGCGGGAGCCGGATTTGAACCGACGACCTTCGGGTTATGAGCCCGACGAGCTACCAGGCTGCTCCATCCCGCGTCCGTAGTGCGCATTGCGTCTTTTCACATTGTCTCTTCAAAGAAGAGTTGGTTGCGGGAGCCGGATTTGAACCGACGACCTTCGGGTTATGAGCCCGACGAGCTACCAGGCTGCTCCATCCCGCGTCCGTAGTGCGCATTGCGTCTTTTTCACATTGTCTCTTCAAAAGAAGAGTTGGTTGCGGGAGCCGGATTTGAACCGACGACCTTCGGGTTATGAGCCCGACGAGCTACCAGGCTGCTCCATCCCGCGTCCGTGGATGCGCACTATACCTCCTGGCGCTGATGATGCAACCCCTTTTTAGCGCGAAGCGTCAAATTAGGGACTGTTTGCTGAATATTTTCTCCATCTGGCTAATTATCGCACAGCCGCGCGTGCGGAAGGGGCCGGCGGATTTCAATCTGCCAGACGCTTTGCTATCGTCGCGGGGCGAACACTGATGAATAAAAGAGACGGCGATGAATAAAGGACACTGGGCGAAGTACGCACTTACTGGTGCAATGTTTGCGCTGCTGGCGGGTTGTAGCTCGAAGCCGACCGATCGCGGGCAGCAATATAAAGACGGTAAGCTGGAACAGCCGCTGGCGCTGGTTAACCAGCCTAACGCCAAAGGCCGACCGGTGAACGGCAGAGACTTCGGCGAGCAGGTGCGACAGATCCAGGCCGCCTCGTCAGCCCTGTATGGACGCCACACCGGCACCTACAGCGCAATTGAAAGCTGGCTGATGGCGGGCGCCGATACGCGCCAGCTGCGCCAGTTCGGCCTGAACGCCTTCCAGATGGAAGGCACCGACAACTACGGCAACGTGCAGTTTACCGGCTACTACACGCCGGTGGTGCAGGCGCGCTATACGCGCCAGGGCGAATTCCAGTACCCCATCTACCGCATGCCGCCGCGCAAGCGCGGCGCGAAGCTGCCGAGCCGCGCCTCTATCTATAGCGGCGCGCTGGACGAACGCTACGTTATCGGCTGGAGCAATTCGCTGATCGATAACTTTATTATGGACGTGCAGGGCAGCGGCTACGTTGACTACGGCGACGGCCGTCCGATGACCTTCTTCGGCTACGGCGGCAAAAATGGCTGGGCCTATCACAGCATCGGCAAAGAGCTGATCGATCGTGGCGAGGTGAAGCGCGAGGATATGTCGATGCAGGCGATTCGCGACTGGGCGGCGTCGCACTCCGAGCAGGAGGTGCGCGCGCTGCTGGAAACCAACCCGTCGTTCGTCTTCTTTAAGCCGGAACCTTATACGCCGGTGCGCGGCGCCAGCGCGGTACCGCTGGTGGCGAAGGCCTCTGTGGCATCGGATCGCTCGCTGATCCCGGCGGGAACCGCGCTGCTGGCGGAAGTGCCGCAGCTGAACGAAAAAGGCAAGTTCAACGGCAAGTATGAGATGCGCCTGATGGTGGCGCTGGACGTCGGCGGGGCCATCAAGGGCCAGCACTTTGATATCTATCAGGGCATCGGGCCTGACGCGGCGCACCTGGCGGGCTTCTACAACCATTACGGCCGCGTCTGGGTGCTGAAGGCGGCGCCGGGCGCCGGGCAGCCGCTGTTCAGCAACCCGCAAAACGGCGATAATGGCTCTCTGTTACTGGGTTCAAACTGATTTCTCGGCGGGCCGCGCGGCCCGCATGAGGCGACAAGGTTAATTATGAGTGTGGTTAACGACGCCTGGCGTCAGCGTTTTGGCGGCACGGCACGTCTTTATGGGCAGGATGCGCTGGCGCGTTTCGCCGCAGCGCACTTCTGCGTGATCGGCATCGGCGGCGTCGGCTCCTGGGCGGCGGAAGCGCTGGTGCGCACCGGCATCGGCAAAATTACCCTGATCGATATGGACGATGTCTGCATCACCAATACCAATCGGCAGATCCACGCGCTGAATGGCAACGTCGGTAAGGCGAAAACCGAGGTGATGGCTGAGCGGCTGCGCGCCATCAACCCCGACTGCGAGGTGATCTGCATCGACGACTTCATCACGCCGGACAACACCGCCGAGCTGATGGCAGCGGGCTACGACTACGTGATTGATGCCATCGACAGCGTGCGTCCGAAGGCGGCGCTGATCGCCTGGTGCCGCCGCAACAAGATCCCGCTGATCACCACCGGCGGCGCGGGCGGCCAGATCGATCCGACCCAGATCCAGGTGGCCGATCTGGCGAAGACAATTCAGGATCCGCTGGCGGCTAAGCTGCGCGAGCGGCTAAAGGCGCTCGGCGTGGTGAAAAACAGCAAAGGCAAGCTGGGCATCGACTGCGTCTTCTCAACCGAAGCGCTGATGTATCCGCAGCCGGACGGCAGCGTCTGCGCCGCGCGCAGCACGGCTGAAGGGCCGAAAAGAATGGATTGCGAAGCGGGATTCGGCGCGGCCACCATGGTGACCGCCACCTTCGGCTTTGTCGCCGTTTCCCATGCGCTGAAGAAGTTTCTGGCGCGCGCGGCGCGTCAGGCGACGTAAAACCTCAGGCGCGCGCCGCGCGCGCGGCCTGATGTACCGCCTCCGCCAGCGCCTTCAGTCCGCTGCTGCGCGAGGCGCTGAGCTGGGCGCGCAGCCCCAGTTCGTCAAACAGCTGCAGCGGATCGTTCGCCAGCAGCGCCTGCGGCGTTTTTCCCTCCACGGCGGTCAGCAGCACCGCCAGCAGACCACGCACGATGCGGCCTTCGCTGTCGCCGTAGAAATGCAGCGTGCCGTCGTGGCGCAGCTGGCTGCCGAGCCAGACGCGGTTTTCGCAGCCGGTCAGCTCAATATCGGCCGTTTTCAGCGCCTCCGGCAGCGCAGGCAGCTGGCGGCTGAGCTGGATCAGCTGGCGATAGCGATCCTCCCACTGCTGAAAATGGGCGAACTTCTCTTTCAGGCCGTCCAGGGTAATCAGATCGCCAAACGGGTGCGGGCCAGTCAAAGCCTGACTCATGCTTCCTCCTCAGAGAGCAGATCGAGCGCGGTATAGACGGCGCGCGTCAGCGCGTCGACATCCTGTAAATTATTATAGGGCGCGAAAGAGACGCGCAGCGTGCCGCTCACGCCCAGCGCCGCCATCAGCGGCTGCGCGCAGTGCTGGCCGGCGCGCAGCGCAATGCCCTGTTCTGCCAGCAGCGTGACGATGTCGCTGTGGTGCACGCCCTCGAAATCAAACGCCAGCACGCTCGTCCGGCCTGCGCGGTAGCTGCGGAAACCGGGGAACTCGCCCAGCTGCTCTTCAGCCAGGCTGGCAAGCTGCTGGCTCCACATCTCCGCTTTCAGCCGGTCGTGCTGCTCAAACCAGCTTAGCGCGGCGCTCAGTCCCACTACGCCCGCCACGTTTGGCGTGCCGGCCTCGAAGCGCCAGGGCGCGGGCTGCGGCGTGAAGCCGTTAAAATCGACGTGGGTCAGCATCTTGCCGCCGCCTTGCCACGGCGACATCTCCTCCAGCAGCTCAGCTTTGCCATAGAGCGCGCCGATGCCGGTCGGGCCGTAGACTTTATGAGCGGAGAAAGCGTAGAAATCGATATCCAGCGCCTGCACGTCGGTTGGGCAGTGCGCCACGCCCTGTGCGCCGTCGACCATCACTTTCGCGCCGACGCCGTGCGCCAGCGCGATCGCCTGCGCCAGATCGGGACAGCCGCCGGTGACGTTGGACATCTGGCCGATGGCCAGCAGCCGGGTGCGCGCGTTAAGCAGCGACGGCAGCAGCGCGATATCCGGCAGGCGATCGGCGCCGACAGGCCATTTCACCACCTTCGCGCCGCGCGCCTGCGCCGCCATCAGCCAGGGCACCAGATTGGCGTGATGCTCCGCCTCGCTCACCAGGATCTCATCGCCAGCCTTTAGCCGCGGCAATAGCCAGCCGTTGGCGACCAGATTGATCGCCTCCGTGGTGCCGCGCGTCCAGACGATCTGGTGGCCGTGCGCCGCATTCAGCAGGCGCGCCACCTGATGTCGCGCCTGTTCATAACGCTCGGTAAGCTGACGCGCCGCGCCGTACTGGCTGCGATGCACGGTGCCGCCGCTCAGGCTGTAAAACTGTTGCGTGGTATCAATCACCACCTGAGGCTTGAGCGTCGTGGCGGCGCTGTCGAGATAAACACCGGCGTCGTTCAGCGCGGGAAACTGCTGGCGGAAGGCGGTGGGATTGAATGCGGTCATGCTTTGTCTCGTCATACAAATAAACAGGGCCAGATCAAAAGCCTGGCTCTCTCCTGGCAAAGCTGTAAAAGCGCGTTATGCTGATTAATGCAAGGTTTAAACCAAAACCCGCACAAGGAGCAACCTTCTTTAGTCGATTTGACTAGGGTTAGCCAACGCGGGCGGTTTGATGCAATCATCTACAAGGAGATAGAAAATGAAAAAACTTTCAGCAGTGCTGGCTGTCTGCGCTATGGCTTTTACTCTGGCCGCGTGTTCAAGCAATTATGTTATGCATACCAATGATGGTCGCACCATTGTCTCAGAAGGCAAGCCTTCAGTAGACAGCGACACCGGTATGATCAGCTATAAAGACGCTAACGGCAACAAGCAGCAGATTAACCGCGCCGACGTCAAAGAGATGGTTGAGATGCAGTAAGCGCTTCAGCGTCTACTGCAGGCAAAAAAAAAGCACCGCAATTTGCGGTGCTATTCAAAATCACTATGGACAGACAGGGTAAATCTACAGGAATTAAAAGCTTGATCTGCAAGCGTCAGATCAAAATGCAAACACAACATCACGACCACAAGCCAAAAGCTCTCCGGAAATCTGCGAACTCACTCACAAATCCTGAAATCTTTTCGTTCCGGCTCAGGAAGTGCGGCAACTATAGGTATTTGCTGGAGCTTCCTCAACGGACAATTTATAATGCCTCGGATTACTAAAACTAATATGTGACCGCTTTTTATAAGCGTAACCATATTGCCCCTGATCCGAGCACGGAAAACCATGTCGAAACGCCTTCCTCCTCTTAATGCACTCCGCGTGTTTGACGCTGCGGCGCGTCATCTCAGCTTTACCAAAGCCGCCGAAGAGCTGTTCGTCACCCAGGCAGCCGTCAGCCATCAGATAAAATCGCTGGAAGATTTTCTGGGACTTAAGCTGTTTCGCCGGAGGAATCGTTCGCTGCTGCTGACGGAAGAGGGACAAAGCTACTATCTCGATATCAAAGAGATTTTCACCGCGCTCAACGACGCGACGCGCAAACTCCAGGCGCGTAGCGCAAAAGGTGCCTTAACCGTTAGCCTGCTGCCCAGCTTCGCCATTCAGTGGCTGGTGCCGCGACTCTCCAGCTTTAATATGGCTTATCCGGGCATCGACGTGCGTATTCAGGCGGTCGACCGCGATGAAGAGAAGCTGGCCGACGACGTCGACGTGGCGATTTTCTACGGCCGCGGCAACTGGCCGGGACTGCGGGTGGAAAAACTTTACGCCGAATATCTGCTGCCGGTCTGTTCGCCCGCGCTGATGACCGGCGACAATCCGTTGAAAACGCCGATGGATCTGTCGCGCTTCACGCTGCTGCATGACGCTTCGCGGCGCGACTGGCAATCCTATATTCGGCAGCTAGGCTTGCAGCATATTAACGTCCAGCAGGGGCCGATTTTCAGCCACAGCGCCATGGTGCTGCAGGCCGCGATCCACGGCCAGGGCGTGGCGCTGGCGAACAACGTGATGGCGCAGAGCGAAATCGAAGCCGGTCGATTGATCTGTCCGTTCAACGACGTGCTGGTGAGTAAAAACGCTTTTTATCTGGTTTGTCATGACAGCCAGGCAGAACTGGGTAAAATAGCCGCCTTCCGGCAGTGGATCATCGCGAAAGCCGCCAGCGAACAAGAAAAATTCCGCTTTCGCTACGATCACTAACTAATTGATTTCTGTAGCCTGATGTACAGATGCACCTTGAGGATAGTCAGATGTCCAGTCGTGCCATGTTTATTTTTGCCGCCATCAGCGGGTTTTTGCTGGTGGCGTTTGGCGCTTTTGGCGCCCACGTTTTAAGCCGTTCTCTGGGGCCAACCGAAATGGCCTGGATCCATACCGGGCTGGAATATCAGGCGTACCATACGCTGGCGGTCATCGGTCTGGGCGCGGCGATGCTGCGCCGCGCCAATCTCTGGTTTTACTGGAGCAGCGCCTTTCTGGCCCTCGGCGTCGTGCTGTTCAGCGGCAGCCTCTACTCTCTGGCGCTGTCGCATCTGAAGTTTTGGGTTTTTGTTACGCCGGTCGGCGGCCTCTGTTTCCTGGTCGGCTGGTTTCTGATGTTGATTGGCGCGCTGCGTCTTAAACGAAAGGCAGATCGCCATGAATAAAGTTTTACTCTATTGCCGTCCCGGGTTTGAAAAAGAGTGCGCCGCGGAAATCGCCGCCAGCGCCGCCGAGCGTGAAATCTACGGTTTCCCGCGGGTAAAAGAGAACAGCGGCTATGTGCTGTTTGAATGCTATCAGCACGAAGATGCCGATCGCCTGGCGCGCGATCTGCCTTTCGAGACGCTGATCTTCGCCCGCCAGATGCTGGTGGTCGGCGAGCTGCTGAAAGATCTGCCGCCGGACGATCGCATCGCGCCGATTGTCGGCATGCTGACCGGCGTGGTGGAGAAGGGCGGCGAACTGCGCGTTGAGGTGCCAGACACCAACGAAGCGAAAGAGCTGACGAAATTTTGCCGCAAGTTTACCGTGCCGCTGCGCGCCAGCCTGCGCGAAGCGGGGATCCTGCTTAATTACGAAAGCCCGAAGCGACCGGTGGTGCATGTCTTCTTTATCGCGCCTGGCGCCTGCTACGTCGGCTACTCTGTCGTCGGCAACAATTCGCCGTTCTATATGGGCATTCCGCGCCTGAAATTCCCGGCCGATGCGCCGAGCCGCTCGACCCTGAAGCTGGAGGAGGCGTTTCACGTCTTTATTCCCGCCGACGAATGGGACGAGCGCCTGGCGGGCGGCATGCACGCGGTCGATCTCGGCGCCTGTCCCGGCGGCTGGACCTATCAGCTGGTGAAGCGCAGCATGTGGGTTGACGCGGTGGATAACGGTCCGATGGCGCCGAGCCTGATGGATACCGGGCAGGTCACCCACTGCCGCGAGGACGGCTTTAAGTTTCGCCCGACGCGCAACAATAACGACTGGCTGGTGTGCGATATGGTCGAGAAGCCGGTGCGCGTCGCCAGCCTGATGACCGAATGGCTGGTCAACGGCTGGTGCCGCGAGGCGATCTTTAACCTCAAGCTGCCGATGAAAAAGCGCTACGAAGAGGTGACGCAGAACCTGGCGATGATCGACGAGGCGCTGAAGGCGCAGGGCATCAACGCGCAGATTCGCGCCCGACAGCTCTATCACGACCGCGAAGAGGTCACGGTGCATATTCGCCGCATCTGGGGCGCCATACCGGGCCGCCGCGACGAACGTTAAGCATCAGGCCGGGCGCTGCGGCGCCTGGCCTTCGTAGCGCAGCGTTTTCAGATTCCCCTGCAGTACCAAATCCTGCTTCAGCATCGCTACCTGCCGGCTGATTAAGGCGGACTCACGCCCGGCCTCCAGCTTCGCGCGCCACTTCTCGGGTACCTCATCAAGCCGCGTATAGATCGCTTCCAGCGAACCAAACGTCTGCAGCAGCGCTTTCGCACTTTTCGGGCCGATGCCCGCCACGCCGGGGATCTTGCTGCTGCTGATGCCGCACAGCCCCCAGTAGTCGGGCAGCCGCTGCGGCGCGACGCCGAACTCATTTTCGATAAAGGGCAGATCCAGCCAGCGCTTTTGAAAGTAGTCGCGGATGCGGATCTGCGGCGCCAGCAGCTGACAGTAGCCTTTGTCGGTAGAGACGATGGTCGCCTGATGGCCCGCCTGCGCCATTTTTACCGCCAGCGTCGCGGCCAGATCGTCCGCTTCATCCGCCTCGGCGATCCAGCAGCTAACGCCGACGCGGCGGAACGCCTCCTGCAGCGCGGGCAGTTCGGCATGCAGATCCTCCGGCATCGGCGGCCGGCCGCTTTTATAGTCCGGCAGCAGCTGATGCCGCCAGCCCTGGTGACGCTGTTCGCTGTCGAATACCGCCACGACATGGGTTGGCTGCGTATGCCCCAGAAGCTGGCGCAGCGCCGCGACGCAACCCTCGACGCAGGGCGATCCCTGTACTGCGTGCAGACGACGTATCAGGTTGAGCGCGTCCACGATAAGAAGGTGAAATGACATAAGCTAAACGGCAGCCTGGCAGGGCTGCCTTCCTTGCGGTTTATTTAATGATTTCGTAGCAGGGGATATAGGCGGTGCCCGGCAGCTTCATGCGGTGCTGAGCGACAAAACCCTGCAGCAATTCATCCATGCGGCGCATAATGTCTGGCTCGCCGTGCAGCTTATAGGGCCCTTTTTCGCGAATTTCCCGTATGCCGATCTCTTTCACGTTCCCGGCGACGATGCCGGAGAAGGCGCGACGCAGATCCGCCGCCAGCTGCTCCGCCGGCTGGCTGGTGTAGAGATTGAGGTTGGCCATATTTTCATGCGTCGGCAGAAACGGCTGCTGCAGATCGGGCGAGATGCGGATCGACCAGTTGAAGCTGTAGGCGTCGCCGGTTTCGCGACGATACTCCTTCACCTGCGGCATCGCTTTCTTCATCAGGCGCGCCACTTCAGCGGCGTCGTCGATAATGATCTTATAGTGGCGACGGGCCGCTTCGCCCAGCGTGTTGACGATAAAGTCGTCCAGCACGTGGAAGTAGTCGGCGCTCTCCCGCGGGCCGGTAAGGATCAGCGGCAGCACCTGCTCGTGGTTCTGCGGGTTCATCATTATGCCCAGCAGATAGAGCAGCTCTTCCGCCGTGCCCACGCCGCCCGGAAAAATAATGATGCCGTGCGCGATGCGCACAAAGGCTTCCAGGCGTTTTTCGATATCCGGCATGATGATGAGTTCGTTCACCAGCGGATTCGGCGGCTCGGCGGCGATAATCGACGGTTCGGTCAGGCCGATAAAGCGGCTGTCGCGGTAGCGCTGCTGCGCATGGCCTACCGCCGCGCCTTTCATCGGCGCCTCCATCACGCCCGGCCCGCAGCCGGTGCAGATATTCAGCTCGCGCAGGCCCAGCTGGGTGCCGACGTTGCGGCAGTACTGGTACTCCACCGCGTTGATGGAGTGGCCGCCCCAGCAGACCACGGTATTTGGATATTCCCCAATGTGCAGCGCGCGGGCGTTGCGCAAAATAGAGAAAACCTGGTTAGTGATATGCGCCGAATCATCCGGCGGCGCCTCTTCCATGCCGGCGATCGCCAGCTGGCCGTTAACAAACAGAATGTCGCGCAGCACGGCGAACAGGTTGGCCTGCAGCGAACGGATAATGCGTCCGTCAACAAACGCCTCTTCCGGCGGATTGATCAGTTCCAGCTTGACGCCGCGCTCACGGCGCAGCACGTTGATGTCAAAATTTTCAAAACGGGAAAGCAGTTCGTGGCTGCTGTCGGTCTGGCTGCCTGAATTCAGGACGGCAAGGGAGCAGTTGCGAAACAGCTGGTAAAGGTCGCTGCTCGCGGTGCGCTTGAGCATGTCCACTTCCAGCTGAGAGAGCAGATCCATCGAGCCAAGAGGGCTGATATGCGTAATCAAATGAACTCCGTTACACCCGCCTGGGTGACTAATGACACCGCCGTTGCGGTGGCGAAAATCCCTGGTCGGCGATCCTCCGATCGCCGCCTTCACCAGAGTGCCTTGTCGACCCTCAATGCTCAAGGGAAACGCAGCCTCTGACGCACAGGCTGCGAGAGGCCTCGCAAAGCTACTGACGCGCCAGACGGGAATATCCCGGCGTAAAAGGCACGTTGCTGCGCCACGGATTGATATCCAGGCCGCCGCGGCGCGTATAGCGCGCATAAACGGTAAGCTGCTGCGGCTGGCAGAAGCGCAGCAGATCGTTAAAGATGCGCTCCACGCACTGCTCGTGGAACTCATTGTGCTGGCGGAAAGAGATGAGGTAGCGCAGCAGGGCTTCGCGGTCGATGCGCGGGCCTTTGTAGCGGATCATCACCGAACCCCAGTCGGGCTGATTGGTGATCAAACAGTTGGATTTCAGCAGATGGCTGACCAGCGTCTCCTCCACGACTTCGCCCTCCGCCGCACCGGCAAGGTAGTCGGCATTGAAGCTGTAGTCCGTGATGGCGATATCCTGCTCGTCGATGCAGTACCCGCTAAACTGACCGATGGGCTGGCCCTCGATTTCGCTCAGGCGGAACAGCGCAACGCTGACTTCGCCCTGCGCGCAGGCGCTGAGGTCGCGCTCGAGCGTCTGGCGCACGTCGCCCCAGTTGTCGAAGCGCGTCTGGTTAAAGCTGTTAAGGTAGAGCTTAAAGCTCTTTGACTCGATAAGATGTTCACTGGTGGCGTTCAGCACCACTTCGCCCAGCGCCACCTGCGGCACGCCCTTGCTGTTAAGCCAGGAGAGTTCGTAGAGCGTCCAGATATCCGCGCCGGTAAAAGGCAGCGAATCGGATGTGAGTCCCAGCGGCGTGCGGTTCAGGCTGCGCGGCACCGCCTGCAGCAGGCTGGGATCGTATTGATCGTGGTAGGCTGTGGGTTTGCCCAGGGTCAGGTTGCTCAGCGCCTGATCCTTTTCATATAAAGACATAGCGGTTACCCGTGATACAAAACAAAGTGGATAAGTGTAACCCATCAGACGTGAGAAAAAGAGTGATGCAACAGACTGTGGATGCCCTGCGCGAATTTACCGACCGCTACTGCGACGCCTGGCAACAGCGCACCGGTCACGCGCCCGCCAGCCAGGCGCTTTATGGCGTGCCGTCGCCCTGCATTATCGCCACCCAGGCGGATGAGGTATGGTGGCAGCCGCAGCCCTTCACCTTGCCCGCCACGCTGGAGGCGGTAGAGCGCGCGCTGGAGATCACGCTTCAGGAAGATATCGCCGCCTTTTACACCGCGCAGTTCGCGGGCGATATGACGGCGCGCTTTGCCCACCTTGAGCTGTCGCTGCTGCAGGTATGGAGCGAAGAGGATTTTCTCCGGCTGCAGGAGAATCTGATCGGGCATCTGATCATGAAACGCCGCCTGAAACAGACGCCGACGCTGTTTATCGCTGCCACGGAATCGGAGCAGGAGATCGTTTCGATTTGCAACCTGACTGGCGAAGTGATCCTTGAGCAGCCCGGCACCAAAAAACGCGAAATTCTGGCGGAAAATGCTCAGATATTTCTTAAGAATTTACAGGTGGTTATGCCGGGGTTTGCAGATAATCGCCTGTGAGCCTGTGAGATATCTCTTACATATGCTGTGAGATATTGGCATTTCTCTGAAGGGACATCCAGAAGTCCGCAATGTAAAAATATTGTGAATCATTGACTTAATGGCATTATTCCTAAATCTGATCTATAAAGACCTAATGTAACGCTGTTGAGTACCTTGTTTATTCAGCGGCCTCTGCCAGAATAGTCAGCAGTTGGCAGGAAGCCAGAGGATTGAAGATAGCGTCAGGATACGTCATGCCAGGAGGCGGGACCGTAACGGAGTTTACGTCACACGGAAGGCTTCAGGATGAAGCAGGATACTCAGGAGAGAGTCAGGGACACCTCCAGGAAGGAGAACGAGAGCCGCACATGATGCGCGGCGGGCCTGGAAGCCAAAGGAGTTATCAGGACGATAAGCGCAGGATGGCGCACAGGAAAAGTTGTCACGGATGAGGCAGGGAGCATCAAAGTAGCGGGAAAGCTGCAAACGAACCGGGAGCACTGTTTTAACAGTGCTCCCTTTTTTTGCGCCCGCGTCCGGCGGTGGTATGCTTGCGGCCCGAATTTACCGCTCGCTGGAGGTGGCCTATTACCCTTTTACTGTTACAACGGCTGGAGCAGCTCGAAGCGCTGCTGCGCGATCACCATCACTGGCAGGAAACGCCCCCGTCCGCCAGCGCGCTCGCCAGCAGCCAGCCTTTCTGTCTCGACACGCTGGAGCCGCTCGAATGGCTGCAGTGGGTTCTCATTCCGCGTATGCGCGCGCTTATCGCCGCACAGCAGCCGCTGCCGCAAAATTTCGCTGTCGCTCCCTATTTTGAAGTCGCGCTGACCGCCGCTACGCCGGGCCATGCGCCGATTCTGCATAGCCTGACCCAGCTCGACGCGCTGTTTATGGACGAGCCCGCCTGATGCTGGAAATTATCTATCAGGATGAATGGCTGGTGGCGGTCAATAAACCCGCCGGCTGGCTGGTGCATCGCAGCTGGCTGGATCGCAAAGAGAAGGTCGTGGTGATGCAGACCGTGCGCGACCAGATCGGTCAACACGTCTTTACCGCGCATCGGCTCGACCGTCCAACCTCCGGCGTGCTGTTGATGGGCCTCTCCAGCGAAGTCGGGCGCCTGCTGTCGCAGCAGTTCGAGCAGCATCAGATGCGAAAAACCTACCACGCGGTGACGCGCGGCTGGCTGCAGGAGAGCGGCACGCTCGACTATCCGCTGGTGGAAGAGCTGGATAAGATCGCCGATAAGTTCGCCACGGAAGCGCGCGCGCCTCAGCCGGCGGTGACCGACTATCAGGCGCTGGCCTGGGCGGAGATGCCGGTGGCGATTGGCCGCTATCCGAGCACGCGCTACAGCCTGATGCAGCTCTCGCCGCGCACCGGCCGCAAGCATCAGCTGCGCCGCCATATGGCGCATCTGCGTCACCCGATTATCGGCGACACCACCCACGGCGATCTGCGGCAAAATCGCGGCGCGGCGCAGCATTTCGGCGCCGACCGCCTGATGCTGCACGCCAGCAGCCTGGCGCTGACGCACCCGGTGACCGGCGAACCGCTGGTGATCCGCGCCGGACTGGATGCAGTTTGGCACCGGCTGGCCTGCGAGTTCGGCTGGCAGGCGGCGTTCGCCGCCGCAGGGCTTGAGTTTGCCGCCGCGGCAGGCGAGGATAGCACCTCAGCTTAAGGAGCAGGCACATGGCGAAGATTGGCATTTTTGTAGGTACGGTATACGGCAACGCGCTGCTGGTGGCGGAAGAGGCGCAGCCTGTTTTACAGGCGCAAGGGCACGAGGTTGCGGTCTATGACGATCCGACGCTCGCGCAGTGGCAGGCGTACGGCAGCGACGTCGCGCTGGTGATCACCTCGACCACCGGCCAGGGCAATTTCCCTGACAACATCGCCGCGCTTTATCACGATGTGAAAGATAAGCTGGGCTACCAGCCGACGCTGCGTTACGGCGTCATCGCGCTCGGCGACAGCAGCTACGAGCACTTTTGCGGCGCGGGCAAAACCTTTGACGCGCTGCTGCAGGAGCAGGGCGCGCAGCGCGTCGGCGAGGTGCTGCTGGTGGACGCAACCGAAGATCCTGAGCCGGAGGCGGTCACCTCGCCCTGGGTCGAGGCCTGGGGAAAAGCGCTGTGAGTTAATCGCGCGCTGCCGCAGTGCAGCGCGCCCTCATCAGGTCACCGGCGCCGGATTGAACACCGCCAGCTGATTGCGAATGCCCCAGCGATCCGACCAGGTTTGCTGGCGGCCGCTGGCGATATCCAGAATCAGGTGGAAGAGCCGCCAGCCGACCTGCTCGATAGTCTCCTCGCCCGTAGCGATAGTGCCAGCGTTGATATCCATCAGGTCGTGCCAGCGATCGGCCAGCGCGTTGCGCGTCGCCATCTTGATCACCGGAATGGCCGCCAGGCCGTAAGGCGTGCCGCGTCCGGTGGTAAAGACCTGCAGCGTAATGCCCGACGCCATCTGCTGGGTGCCGCAGACAAAATCGCTGGCGGGCGTGGCGGCGTAGATCAGCCCGCGCCGCGTTGGCCGCTGGCCTGGCGACAGCACTTCAACAATGGCGCTGCGGCCCGACTTGGCGATCGATCCCAGCGCTTTTTCCACCACGTTCGCCAGTCCGCCCTTTTTATTGCCGGGCGAAGGGTTGGCGCTGCGGTCGGTCTGGCCCTGATCGAGATAGTCGTCATACCACGCCATCTCTTCCAGCAGTCGCCTGCCGACCTCTTCATTGATGGCGCGCGGCGTCAGCAGATGGATCGCGTCGCGCACTTCGGTCACTTCGGAAAACATCACCGTCGCGCCGCAGCGCACCAGCAGATCGGAGGCGAAGCCCACGGCGGGATTGGCGGTCACGCCGGAAAAGGCGTCGCTGCCGCCGCACTGCGTGCCGACAATCAGCGCGGAGGCGGGGCAGGTTTCGCGCTGGCGGCGGTTAAGGCGCTCAAGGTGCCTTTTCGCTACGCTGAGGATCTCCTCCACCATCGCGCCAAAGCCGATATGGCGCTCATCCTGCAAACGCACAATGTCGCTATCGTCCAGCGAGATCGCCTGCACGTCGCTGGTGCCGGTCAGCAGACGCTCGGGCTGCAGCTTCTCGCAGCCGAGGCTCACCACCATGATTTCGCCGCCGAAGTTGGCGTTCAGCGCCAGGTTATGAATGGTGCGGATCGGCACTACCGCCGCCGGCGCGTTGATCGCCACGCCGCAGCCGTAAAGGTGGTTCAGCGCCACCACGCCATCGACATTCGGGTAGTTGGGCAGCAGGTCGCGCTCGATAATCTGCACCACATAGTCCACCACGCCCGCCACGCAGTGCACGCTGGTGGTAATGCCGAGCAGGTTGCGCGTGCCGACGCTGCCGTCCGCGTTGCGGTAGCCTTCGAAGGTGTAGCCCTCCAGCGGGGGCAGCGCGGGCGGCACGTTAGTCGCCAGCGGCAGGCTGGCGAGCGGCGGCGCTTCCGGCAGCGCCACCAGCGACTCGTCGATCCAGCCGCCTTGCGCAATATCGCGCAGCGCATAGCCGATCACTTCGCCATAGCGGAGAATGGCCGCGCCCTGCGGAATGGCGGCGAGCGCCACTTTATGCCCTTGCGGCACATGCTCCGTCAGCGTCAGCCCGTCGGGAAAGGTCGTGCCTGCCGGCAGCCCCTGGTTATTGACCACGATAGCGACATTGTCATCTTCATGGACTTTGATATAAAGCGGCGGCTCATTGAGAATTCGGTTCATCGCTCACCTTCCAGTCATGCATACGCGAGTCATTAATAAAGTGCCTTTGCAGGCCGGGTCAGCGGCCTGGCGCGCCGTACGTGGCGGCGCGTTATCGTTCTTCATGTCGCACATCGGATTTGCCAGCCTTAGTATATGAACGCGGGTTGCCCGCCGCATTGTGCAACTGTCCGGCATTTACGCCCATTTCCGCTGCTTTTTGGTTCGCTTTTCCAAAAGCAAGTGAAGAGTCTCACAAAGGCGCCGACCTTAGCTTAATTTATCGCCATTTCAGGCGGAAAAAACCGGGTTCCGTGAGGCGCGCCGCAGTCAGCTGTGCAACTGCCAGACAATGCGTGCATTATCGGCTTTATTGTCAGGCGTTCTTCCAGTGCCTCCGCCTTTTGTCATTCCTATACTGGCTTTCGTTATACGACGTTAGGTTATTCGTCACGACGCACTATCGGTTTGCCCCTATAAAAAATCGCCGTGTTTAACCCGACTTCTCTCTGATACCCAACGCGATGTGTATGCAGTCAGAGCGAATGTAGCGAACGCTATATTTCAGGAGTGCATCATGAATAGTTACAGCCAGACGGCGGAAACGGTGCAGAAGCGCACCAATGCCCGCTACTGGATCGTGGTGATGTTGTTTATCGTCACCTCGTTCAATTACGGCGACCGCGCCACCATTTCCATCGCCGGTTCCGCCATGTCGAAAGATATCGGTCTCGACTCGGTCGGACTGGGCTACATCTTCTCGGCGTTCTCGTGGGCCTATGTTATCGGCCAGATCCCAGGCGGCTGGCTGCTGGACCGCTTTGGATCAAAACGCGTCTACTTCTGGAGTATCTTCCTCTGGTCGCTTTTTACTCTGCTGCAGGGCTTTGTCGATGTCTTTAGCGGCTATGGCATTGTGGTCTCTCTTTTCATGCTGCGCTTTATGGTCGGCCTGGCGGAAGCGCCATCCTTCCCGGGCAACAGCCGCATTGTCGCGGCCTGGTTTCCGGCGCAGGAGCGTGGCACCGCCGTCGCCATCTTTAACTCGGCTCAGTACTTCGCCACGGTGATTTTCGCGCCGATTATGGGCTGGCTGGTATCGGAAGTGGGCTGGGCGCACGTGTTCTGGTTTATGGGCGGCCTCGGCATCATTCTCAGCTTTATCTGGCTGAAAGTGATCCACGATCCCAACGACCACCCTGGCGTGAATAAAGCCGAGCTGGAGTATATGGAGCAGGGCGGCGCGCTGATCAATATGGATGCGAAAAAGGCGCAGCAGAAAGTGAGCTGGGATGAGAAGTGGTTCCAGATCAAGCAGCTGCTCTCCTCGCGCATGATGCTGGGCATCTATCTCGGCCAGTACTGTGTTAACGCGCTCACCTACTTCTTTATCACCTGGTTTCCGGTCTATCTGGTGCAGGCGCGCGGCATGTCGATCCTGAAAGCGGGGATGATCGCCTCGATTCCGGCGGTGTGCGGCTTCCTCGGCGGCGTGCTGGGCGGCGTCATCTCTGATTACCTGATGCGTAAAACCGGCTCGCTCAACATCGCGCGCAAAACGCCTATCGTGCTCGGCATGCTGCTCTCTATCAGCATGGTGATGTGTAACTACAGCGACACCGAATGGGTGGTGGTGTTCTTCATGGCGCTCGCCTTCTTCGGCAAAGGCATCGGCGCGCTGGGCTGGGCGGTGATGGCGGATACCGCGCCGAAAGAGATCAGCGGCCTGAGCGGCGGCCTGTTCAATATGTTCGGCAATTTCTCCGGCATCGTCACGCCTATCGCTATCGGCTACATCATCGCCACCAGCGGCTCGTTTGAAGGCGCGCTGATCTATGTCGGCATCCATGCGTTCGTCGCCGCGTTCAGCTTCCTGGTGATTGCGGGCGATATCAAACGCATCGAACTGAAACCGCGGACATAAGGAGAGAGTATGTCTACGCAAAGCTCACCGGTGATTACCCGCATGCAGGTAATCCCGGTCGCCGGATACGACAGCATGCTGCTGAATATCGGCGGCGCGCATAACGCCTGCTTTACCCGCAATATCGTGGTGCTGACCGACAGCGCCGGGCATACCGGCGTCGGCGAAGCACCGGGCGGCGACACCATCTACCAGACGCTGGTGGAGGCGATCCCGCAGGTTGAGGGCCAGCAGGTGGCGCGCATGAACCGGCTGGTGCAGCAGGTGCACAAAGGCAACCAGTCGGCCGATTTCGACACCTTCGGCAAAGGCGCCTGGACCTTTGAGCTGCGCGTCAATGCGGTCGCCGCGCTGGAGGCGGCGCTGCTCGACCTGCTCGGCCAGTGCCTCGGCGTGCCGGTGGCGGAGCTGCTCGGTCCCGGCCAGCAGCGCGACGAGGTGACGGTGCTGGGCTATCTCTTCTATATCGGCGACCGCCGCAAAACCGATCTGCCCTACCAGAGCGGCGAGAACGGCGACCACGACTGGTATCGCCTGCGCCATCAGGAGGCGCTGACGCCCGACGCGGTGGTGCGTCTGGCAGAGGCGGCGCAGGACAAATATGGCTTTAAGGATTTCAAACTCAAAGGCGGCGTGCTGCCGGGCGAGCAGGAGATAGCCTCCGCGGCGGCGCTGAAGCGGCGCTTTCCGGACGCGCGCATTACCGTCGATCCCAACGGCGCATGGACGCTGGACGAGGCGATACGCCTCTGCAAAGGCATGGGCGAGGTGCTGACCTACGCGGAAGATCCGTGCGGCGCCGAGCAGGGCTATTCCGGCCGCGAGGTGATGGCGGAGTTCCGCCGCGCCACCGGGCTACCGGTCGCCACCAATATGATCGCCACCAACTGGCGCGAGATGAACCATGCGGTGATGCTCAACGCGGTCGACATTCCGCTGGCCGACCCGCACTTCTGGACGCTGAGCGGCGCGGTGCGCGTGGCGCAGCTCTGCGACGAGTGGGGGCTTACCTGGGGCTGTCACTCCAATAACCACTTCGATATCTCGCTGGCGATGTTTACCCACGTGGGCGCTGCCGCGCCGGGGAATCCGACCGCGCTTGATACCCACTGGATCTGGCAGGAGGGCGACCAGCGCCTGACTAAACAGCCGCTGCAGATCCGCAACGGCAAAATCGCCGTGCCCGACGCGCCGGGGCTCGGCGTCGAGCTGGACTGGGATCGGCTGCGCCAGGCCAATGACCTCTTTAAATCGCTGCCGGCGGGCGCGCGTAACGACGCCACCGCCATGCAGTATCTGATTCCCGGTTGGACGTTCGACCGTAAGCGCCCGGCATTCGGCCGCGCCACAGTGTAAGGAGCAGGAGATGAGTTCGACACCGAAAGTCACAGCGATGCAGGTTATTCCGGTAGCCGGATATGACAGCATGTTGCTCAACCTGAGCGGCGCGCACGCGCCTTTTTTCACCCGCAATATCGTGATTATCAAAGATAACGCGGGCCACACCGGCGTTGGCGAAATCCCCGGCGGCGAGAAAATCCGCCAGACGCTGGAGGATGCGGCGGCGCTGGTGATCGGCAAAACCGTTGGCGAGTACAAAAACGTACTCAGCCTGGTGCGCAGCACCTTCGCCGATCGCGATTCGTCGGGACGCGGCAGCCAGACGTTTGACCTGCGCACGACCATTCACGTGGTCACCGGCATTGAGGCGGCGCTGCTCGACCTGCTGGGCCAGCATTTGCAGGTCAACGTCGCCACGCTGCTGGGCGACGGTCAGCAGCGCGACCGCGTCGAGATGCTCGGTTACCTGTTCTACGTAGGCGATCGTAAAAAGACCGCGCTGCCCTACCAGAGCCAGGAAGATGAGGCCTGCGACTGGTATCGCCTGCGCCACGAAGAGGCGCTGACGCCGGACGCGGTGGTGCGGCTGGCCGAGGCGGCGTACGACAAGTACGGCTTTAACGACTTTAAGCTCAAGGGCGGCGTGCTGCGCGGCGGCGAAGAGGCGGAAGCGGTAACGGCGCTGGCGAAACGCTTTCCCGAGGCGCGCATTACGCTCGATCCCAACGGCGCCTGGTCGCTCAATGAGGCGATCCTTCTCGGCAAGCAGCTGAAAGGGGTGCTGGCCTACGCGGAAGATCCGTGCGGCGCCGAGCAGGGGTATTCCGGCCGTGAAGTGATGGCGGAGTTCCGCCGCGCCACCGGCCTGCCGACCGCCACCAATATGATCGCCACCGACTGGCGGCAGATGGGCCACACGCTGTCGCTGCAGTCGGTCGATATTCCGTTGGCCGATCCGCACTTCTGGACCATGCAGGGCTCGGTGCGCGTGGCGCAGATGTGCCACGACTTCGGCCTGACCTGGGGCTCGCACTCCAACAACCATTTCGACGTCTCGCTGGCGATGTTCACCCACGTTGCCGCCGCTGCGCCCGGCGCCATCACCGCCATCGATACCCACTGGATCTGGCAGGAGGGCAACCAGCGCCTGACCAAAGAGCCGCTGCAGATCAAAGGCGGCATGGTGCAGGTGCCGCAGAAGCCGGGACTGGGCGTCGAGCTGGATATGGATCAGGTGATGCAGGCCAATGCGCTTTATCAAAAACATGGGCTGGGCGCGCGCGACGATGCGCAGGCGATGCAGTTTCTGGTACCGAACTGGACCTTCGACAATAAACGTCCCTGTCTGGTGCGCTAACTTTTAGGTTCCCTGCGGGGAGCGGTTGTAACGGGAGAAGAGATGATGAGTAACACAGCCTGGCCGAACGCATTTCGCCGTCGTCTGCTGGCAGGAGAAACCCTGATCGGCAGCTGGTGCGCGCTGGCAAACCCGGTCACCACCGAAGTGCTCGGCCTGGCCGGTTTCGACTGGCTGGTGCTGGACGGCGAACATGCGCCCAACGACATTACCACCTTCGTGCCGCAGCTGATGGCGCTCAAGGGCAGCGTCAGCGCGCCGGTGGTGCGTCCACCCTGCAACGAACCGGTGATCATCAAGCGCCTGCTGGATATCGGCTTCTACAACTTCCTGATCCCGTTTGTGGAAACGGAAGAGGAGGCGCTGCGCGCCGTGGCCTCGACCCGCTATCCACCCGCCGGCATTCGCGGCGTCTCGGTGTCGCACCGCAGCAATATGTACGGCACGCTGCCCGATTACAACGCCACGGTGAACGACAACATTACGGTGCTGGTGCAGATTGAAACCCAGCAGGCGGTCGACAATATCGACGCCATCGCCGCGGTAGAGGGCGTCGACGGCATCTTCGTCGGGCCGGGCGATCTCTCCGCCGCGCTCGGCTATCTCGGCCAGCCTGCGCACCCCGAGGTGCTGAAGGTGATTAAGCATGTTTTCGAGCGCGCCAGAGCGGCGGGCAAGCCGAGCGGCATCCTCGCGCCGGTCGAAGCGGACGCGCGTCGCTATCTGGAATGGGGCGCCAGCTTCGTGGCGGTGGGCAGCGACTTAGGGGTCTTCCGCAACGCGACACAGGCGCTGTGCGACAAATTTAAGAAGTAACTGACGAAGGGGAAAGGCAATGAAAATTGGATTTATCGGCCTCGGCATCATGGGCAAACCGATGAGTAAAAACCTGGTGAAAGCCGGTTATTCTCTGGTGGTGCGCGATCACAACGCCAGCAACGAAGCGGAATTAAGCGCGCTGGGCGCCACCGTGGCGAAATCGCCGAAAGAGGTGGCCGAGCAGGTTGATGTGGTGATCACCATGGTGCCCAACTCGCCGCAGGTGAAAGAGGTTTGCCTGGGCGAGAACGGCATTATCGACGGCGCGAAGCCGGGCCTGATCGTCATCGATATGAGTTCTATCGCGCCGCTCGCCAGCCGCGAGGTACATGACGCGCTGGCGGAGAAGGGCATCAAAATGCTCGATGCGCCGGTGAGCGGCGGCGAGCCGAAAGCGATCGAAGGCACGCTTTCCGTGATGGTGGGCGGCGACAAAGCGATCTTCGATCGCTGCTACGACATCATGAAGGCGATGGCGGGATCGGTGGTGCACACCGGGGATATCGGCGCGGGCAACGTCACCAAGCTGGCCAATCAGGTGATCGTGGCGCTCAATATCGCGGCGATGTCGGAAGCGCTGTCGCTGGCGACCAAGGCGGGCGTCAATCCCGAGCTGGTTTATCAGGCGATCCGCGGCGGGCTGGCGGGCAGCACCGTGCTCGACGCCAAAGCGCCGATGGTGCTGGATCGCAACTTCAAGCCGGGCTTCCGCATCGACCTGCATATCAAGGATCTGGCCAACGCGCTCGATACCTCGCACGGCATCGGCGCCCATCTTCCGCTCACCGCCGCGGTGATGGAGATGATGCAGGCGCTGCGCAACGATGGCCAGGGCAACGCCGACCATAGCGCGCTCGCCTGCTATTATGAAAAATTAGCCAAGGTTGAGATAACCCGTTAACGCGTCGCGGCGGCCGGCGCGGCCGCTGCACTGCGTCATCACGGATGATGAACCGTCTATCAACAGCGCCTGGATTGCCTATGAAAATCGTAATCGCACCGGATTCATACAAAGAGAGTTTATCCGCCTCAGGCGTGGCAACCGCGATTGAAGCGGGTTTCCGCGAGATTTTTCCTGACGCCACTTACGTGAAGATACCGGTTGCCGACGGCGGCGAAGGCACGGTTGAGGCGATGGTGGCGGCGACGGCGGGGAGTATCGTCAATCTGCGCGTAACCGGACCGCTCGGCGCGCCGGTCGACGCCTTCTACGGCCTCTCCGGCGACGCGCGCACCGCCTATATCGAAATGGCGGCCGCCAGCGGGCTGGAGCTGGTGCCCGCCGCGCAGCGCGATCCCCTGACCACGACCTCGTTCGGCACCGGCGAGCTGATCAAAAGCGCGCTGGACAAGGGCGTCGGCCATATCATTATCGGCATCGGCGGCAGCGCTACCAACGACGGCGGCGCGGGCATGATGCAGGCGCTGGGCGCGCGGCTGCTGGATGCGCAGCAGAACGAGATCGGCTTCGGCGGCGGCGCGCTGCCGGGGCTGGCAAAAATTGATATCAGCGGACTGGACGCACGCGTGCGGCAGTGCCGCTTTGAAGTGGCGTGCGACGTCACCAACCCGCTGACCGGCCGCGACGGCGCGTCAGCTATCTTCGGCCCGCAGAAAGGCGCGACGCCGCAGCTGGTGGAGCAGCTGGACAGCGCGCTGGCGCACTATGCGGCGATTATTCAGCGCGATCTCGATATCGACGTGCTGCATATTCCCGGCGGCGGCGCGGCGGGCGGCATGGGTGCGGCGCTGCACGCCTTCTGCCAGGCGGATCTGCGGCGCGGCATCGAAATCGTCACCGAGGCGCTCGGGCTGGCGGAGCAGGTCAAAGACGCTTCGCTGGTGATCACCGGCGAAGGGCGCATCGACAGTCAGAGCATCAACGGCAAGGTGCCGATTGGCGTGGCGCAGGTGGCAAAACAGTTTAATAAGCCGGTGATCGGCATTGCCGGCAGCCTGACCGCGGATGTCGGCGTGGTGCATCAGCACGGTCTGGACGCGGTATTCAGCGTGCTTTACAGCATCTGTACGCTGGAGGAGGCGCTGACGAACGCCGAAACCAATCTGCGGCTGGCGGCGCGCAATATCGCCGCGACGCTGAAGATCGGCGGCGCGATACGGTAGAAAAGCGGCCATCAGGCTCATGCTTGTCAGTTAAGCATTCTGGTGCCGCGCTGGGGCGGGCGGTCCTCGCGCCGCTGACGCGGTCCCTTCACATCATTCGTCTGCCTGACGGACCGGTGGGGATGGAACATCCCTGTTTCAGCCCCACCTTTCGCCCGCATCCCTGCGGGCTCTCCTGGCAGACTGACTCTGTTCAGCGCTGCGAAATGCCCGCCCCAGCGAGGCACCCGCCTGCTGGCCAGCTTCCGTGTCGCACCAACAGCTCACACGCGCATAAGTAAAGGCCGCCATTTTGAGAAAACAGCGGCCTTACCTGAAAATGACCTTAACTGACAGGCATTAGCCTTCAGGCCGCTTTCTGTTTTACTTCTTGTATTTCGCTTCCAGCGTCGCGAACCACGGCGCGACGAAATCGTTATTGCCGCCCCAGCCGGGGACAATCTTGTTCAGCGACGCCACGTTAATCGCGCCCTGCTGGCTGTTCAGCTGCTGCTGAGAGATCGCGGCGCCTTTGAAATCGTAGCTGGCGGGCGTGGCTTCGCCGGCGATCTTATTCGCCACCAGGCGCATATTCACCGCGCCGATGGTTTTCGGATCGACCGCCACGGTCTGCACCCACGGGCTATTCTTCTCGCGCATCAGCTGCAGATCCTGGTTCGAGACGTCGATGCTGTAGAGCTTGATCTCGGTGCGGCCGTTCTCCTGCAGCGCCTTATAGGCCCCCTGGCTAAAGGCGTCCCACGCCCCCCAGATCGCGTCAATCTTCCCTTTCGGATACTTCGCCAGAATCGCGCCGATCTTATTGGCGGTATCGCCCTGCACGTCGGAGGAGACCGCGCCGATCGACTCCAGCTGATGAATGCCTGGATTCGCCTTCAGCAGCTTCTCATACACCACCTGACGGCGCTCCATGGCCGGGAAACCGGCAACCCACAGCTTGACGATATTGGCCTTGCCGTTGAAATCGGTGATCAGCTGGCCGAGCGACGACTGCGCCAGCGAGGCGTCATCCTGCGCGGTGACGGTCACGCCAGGGATCGGCGAATCAACCGGCGTGTCGAACACCGACACTTTGATGCCCGCGTCGGCGACGCGCTTCACCAGACCGCTGGCGTAGGGCGCTTTGCCGTGCGACAGAATAATGCCGTCATACTTCTGGCTAATCGCCTGATTCACGAAATCCTGGAAACGCGCGTCGTCGCCGTTGCTGAGAAAGGTGCTGACCTTGAAGCCCAGCTTGCGGCCTTCCTGAATGGCGCCGGCGACAAACTGCGTGGTGTTATCGTCGGAGCCCAGGTTGCGGATCACCGCGATGCGCACCGGTCCTTCGTGGCTGGCGATGGCAGCAGGCACAGGGACTACCGTATCGGCGACAACGCTGGCGGAGATCAGGCTTGCGGCCAGCAGAGAGAGCGTTATTTTTTTCATTGTCTTTTTCCAGGTTAATCAGCGTTAGCGGCGCTGAACGTAGGTCATCGCCAGTGCCAGAGCCAGCACCAGTCCTTTAATAATGTCCATGGCGTAATAGGGAACGGAGAGCATCACCAGCCCGTTTTGCAGCACGCCGAGCAGCACTGCGCCCACCAGCGTGCCAAGCGCGTTAGGCTTGCCGGCGCCCGCCAGCGACAGCCCGATCCAGGCGGCCGCCACGGCGTCCATCAGGTAGCCGCCGCCGGCGTTGACCTGCGATGAGCCGATGCGTGACGCCAGCAGAATGCCGCCCAGGCCCGCCAGCAGCGAGGCGATCACATAGGCCAGCACGCGGTAGCGCGTGGTGCGGATGCCGGAGAGGCGCGCCGCCTCCGGGTTGCCGCCCAGCGCGTACATGCGGCGGCCGTGGGTGGTGAGCGACAGCGCCAGCTGCGCCGCAACGGTCACCACCAGCATAATAATGACGATTACCGGCACCTGGCCGAGCAGGCCGAAGCCCGCCGGAATCGCGCCTTCCGCCATATCGCCGCTCGGCATCACCATGTTTTCCGTGATCGAACCGCCGAAGCTATAGGTCATCGCGACACCCTGGATAATAAACAGCGTGGCGAGCGTCGCCAGCATATCGGGAATGCGCAAAATCACGATCAGAAAGGCGTTGAACAGGCCGATCAGCGTGCAGAGCGCCAGGGTCAGCGCAATCGCCTCGACGCTGTTCATGCCGTACCAGACGAACAGCGAGATCACCAGCGCGTTGGCCAGCGAGGCGGTGGAGCCGACCGACAGATCGAAGCCGCCGACGGTCAGCGACACCGAGACCCCCACGGCGATCACCGTCACGATGGCGATGGAGCGCAGGATATTGATGATGTTGTTGGGTTCCAGAAAACTGTCGGAGGCGATGCCGAAGCCGGCAATCAGCAGGGCGACCGTGATCAGCATGCCCCACTTATAGAGGAAGTCGAACAGTCGATGGCGCAGCGGCGTCGCCGCGGTCAGGGTAATCTCTTTGCTGCTCACGCAGGGGTTCCTCCAGTGGAATAAAGCAGAAGCGTCTCTTCGGTGGCCGCGCGCCCGTCCAGCTCGGCCACGATGCGCCCGTCCCAGAGCACGCAAATCCGGTCGCACAGCCCAACCAGCTCGGAAAATTCGCCGGAGGCGTAAATCACCCCTTTGCCTTCCTGGGCCAGACCGCTAATTAAGTGGAACAGTTCGGTTTTCGCCTTGATATCGACCCCTTTGGTCGGCTCATCGAAAATCAGCACGTCGGCGTGGCTGCGCAGCCACTTGCCGATGGCGATCTTCTGCTGGTTGCCGCCGGAGAGGCGGCGCAGCGGCTGTCCCGGGCCGGTGGTGCGCACGTTCAGACGCTGGATCACCGCTTCCGCCCAGCGCCACGCCTGGCGATGGCCGAACAGGCTCCAGCGCGAAAAGCTGCTGTCGGCGCTGACGCTAAGGTTCATCGCCACCGGCTCGTCGATAAAAATGCCCTCTTTGCGCCGCTCTTCCGGCACCAGCGCCATGCGCCGGCTCACCGAATCGTGCGGCGAGCGCGGCCGCCACGGCCTGCCGTGCAGTTCGCCGCGCGTGACGCGGCTTTTGCTGGCGCCGAACAGCGCTTTGCACAGCTCGGTTTTGCCTGCGCCCGCCAGCCCGGCGATGCCGAGGATCTCGCCCTGGTGCAGCCGCAGCGAAATATCCTGCAGCAGCCGATCGTCGTGCAGTCCCTCTACCGCCAGCAGCAGCGGCTGCGCGCTGGCGGGACGGCGCGGCGGATAGATATCGGTCAGCTGATGGCCGAGCATCTTCTCGACGATCTGCTCGCCGCTGAGCGCCGCCATCGGGCCGCTCTCGATCAGGCGGCCGTCGCGCAGCACCGTCAGGCGGTCGCAGATCGCCTTTAACTCATGGATGCGGTGCGAGATAAACACCACGCCGATGCCGTTGTTTTGCAGGCGGCGCACCACGGCGAACAGCCGCTCGCTTTCGTGCTGGTCGAGCGGGGCGGTGGGTTCGTCGAGGATCAGAAAGCGGCAGTGGTGCGACAGCGCGCGCGCCAGCAAAATCTGCTGCTTCTCCGCCAGGGTGCAGCGATCCACCAGCTGGTTTACGTCGATGTTTGCCTCGAGCTGCGCCAGCAGGGCGCGCGCCTGACGGCGAATGGCGCGCCAGCTAAAGCCGTGCCCCGGTTCGGCCAGCCGATCCAGCAGGATGTTCTCCGCCACGCTGAGCTGAGGCACCAGCGCTACGTCCACCTCCTGCTGCACCAGGTGTATGCCGAGCCGTTTCGCGTCGCGCGGGCTGCGTATCGACACCGGCGCGCCGTCCAGCCGGATTTCGCCGCTGTAGTGGCTATGCGCGCCGGACAGCACCGCCATCAGCGTCGATTTGCCCGCGCCGTTAGCGCCGGTCAATGCATGCACCGAGTGGCCTTCCGCGACGAAATCCACCTGCGTCAGCGCGGCGAATCCGCCGAATGCGAGTGAGATATTGCGCATCTCAAGGCGGTTTAAGGCACTCATTAGCTGAAGCTCCCTTGTTACTGGCTGGCCGCAATTTTTTCCTGAAGTTTCAGGCGCGGCAACAGCCGAAAGCGCATAAGCTAGCACGAAATCTTATTAGCCATCCAGACATCTGGATAGTTTGGCGGCTAAAGCTGGCTCGCCCAATAACGCTGGTGTTTTACAACAGGGAAGGAAAGAGAAGTGGTGTTTTATGCTGGCGCGGCGCGCGGGCATAAAAAAACCAGGCCGAAGCCTGGTTGCATGCAGCTGATAAACTCACTACGCGATGACATGGACCGAAGAGCAAAGCGTCCCGCGCAAGGGACGGCGCGGGCCGAGCTGCCAGGGATGGCGTTTTGCGTCTTTGCGATCGGGCCATGCCATCCGCGTTAGCGCAGAGCAACATTCCTAAACCAGGCCGAAGCCTGGTTGATCAAAACATGATGCGCTTACTTTTCTGGAATCGCATTCAGCAGGGTCGTGAGCAGTTTCCAGTAAAGGCCGACGCTCTCAATGTGCACCTGCTCGTCCGGCGAGTGCGGACCGGTGATGGTCGGGCCGATAGACACCATATCCATGTTCGGGTAAGGCTTCTTGAACAGGCCGCACTCGAGACCGGCGTGGATCACCTGAATGTTCGGCGTTTTGTTGAACAGCGCGATATAGGTCTGACGGGTCAGCGCCATAATCGGCGAGTTGGCGTCAGGCTGCCAGCCCGGATAGCCGCCTTTCGGTTTGGTCTGCGCGCCAGCCAGCTGGCCGAGGGAGGTCAGCATCTGCACCACGTAGTCGCGGCCGGTATCGATCAGCGAACGGATCAGGCAGTTAATCTCCGCCTTGTCATGATCCATGGTGACCACGCCGACGTTCAGCGAGGTTTCCACCACGCCTTTCGCCACGTCAGAGTTGCGGATAACGCCGTTCGGCGTGCTGTTCAGCAGGTTCAGGAAGCGGTCGCGGCTCTCTGCGCTCAGCGCCTCGCCCTGATGCGCCAGCGGCTCGGTAACGACGTTGATGTTCTTCTCTTTCACGCCGTGCTCGTTTTGCAGCGCCAGCAGGAAGTGCGCCGCGGCGGATTTCAGCGCGTCGACCTTATGGCTCTCCACCGCCAGCGTAGCGAAGGCTTCGCGCGGGATAGCGTTGCGCAGCGTGCCGCCGGTAAAGTCAATCAGACGCAGGTCGAGTTCGGCGGCGTGCGCGGCGAGGAAACGCGCCAGCAGCTTGTTGGCGTTGCCGAGACCCATATGGATATCCGCGCCGGAGTGGCCGCCGCGCAGCCCTTTCAGGGTCAGCTTCAGGGTGTCGAAATCAGCCGGAACCGCTTCGCGCGTCAGCGGGAGGGTGGTGATAAAGTCGATGCCGCCCGCGCAGCCCATGTAGATCTCGCCTTCCTCTTCCGAGTCGGTGTTGATCAGGATCTCCGCCTGCAGCCAGTTCGGCTGCAGACCGAAGGCGCCGTCCATGCCGGTCTCTTCGGTCATGGTGAGCAGCACTTCCAGCGGGCCGTGGGTCAGGCTGCTGTCGGCCAGCACCGCCAGCGCGGACGCCATGCCGATGCCGTTGTCGGCGCCCAGCGTGGTGCCGCGCGCCTTCACCCATTCGCCATCAATATAGGGCTGAATCGGATCTTTGGTGAAGTCATGGGCGGTGTCATTGTTTTTCTGCGGCACCATATCGAGGTGCGCCTGCAGCGCCACCGGCGTGCGGTTTTCCATCCCGGCGGTGGCCGGTTTGCGGATCAGAATATTGCCGACCGCGTCGCGCTCGACCCAAAAACCTTGCTCTTTCGCCCAGCCGACAATATAGGTGGCCAGCGCTTCTTCATGAAAAGAGGGGTGCGGAATGGAGCAGATTTTGGCGAAGATATCCCACAGCGGTTGGGGAGAAAGCTGAGACAATTCAGACACGACAGGTCTCCTGTGTCAGTGCGCCGGCCAGGCCGGTGTGCGCGAGTTTCCAGTGAATGGTCGCCGTCAGCGAATCTGACGTGATGGGGCTGAGAATATCACTGTTATCGCCGGGTGCGTACTCAGGCGCGCTAAAAAGCCGCAACCAGTGGTTCGGATGCTGGTTTTTAGCGCTGAGGATCCTTATAATCTCGCGCAACCTTTTTCCCGTTGCACATTTTTAAGCCGATTAAACTGGCTGGGATCGCTATTCATGAGTGAAAAATACGTCGTTACCTGGGACATGCTGCAGATTCATGCCCGCAAACTGGCTCAGCGTCTGCTGCCTGTCGAACAGTGGAAGGGCATTATCGCGGTCAGCCGCGGCGGCCTGGTGCCAGCTTCTCTGCTGGCGCGCGAGCTCGGCATTCGCTATGTCGACACCGTCTGCATCTCCAGCTACGACCACGACCATCAGCGCGAGATGACCGTGCTTAAGCGCGCGGAAGGCGACGGCGAAGGCTTTATCGTCATTGACGACCTGGTCGACACCGGCGGCACCGCGCAGGCGATCCGCGAGATGTATCCCAAAGCGCACTTCGTCACTATCTTCGCGAAGCCGGCAGGCCGCCCGCTGGTGGACGACTACGTGGTGGATATTCCGCAGAACACCTGGATTGAGCAGCCGTGGGATATGGGCGTGGTTTACATTCCGCCTATCGTTAAAGGCGCCTGATCCTTTCGTGTTAACAACGCCCGGCTTGCCGGGCGTTGTGCTTTCTGCCGCCGGCATCCGACAGACGGCGGGTAGCATGGCCTGTAGCGCAAAGCGTCCTGCGCTCTTTTGCACCTCGCGCCGCCCCTGACCCTGCAGTACACTTAGCCTCTGCCAGCGCCGTCAGGAGAACCGCATGTCGAGCAAAAATCTCAGCGAAGAGCTATTTAAGCCGCACTACAACTATCCCGAAACCTCCTCACTGGTGCATCGCCAGCACCACGCCCAGGTAGACGTCGAAGCGACGCTGGACGGCAGCAGCCAGCACGGCTGGTATCGCATGCTCAACAAACTGATGTGGACGTGGCGCGGCGTGCCGCCGCAGGAGATCATCGAAGTGCTGGCGCGTATCGCCAACAGCGATCAGCGCCATACCGACGACGCGCTGCTCGACACGGTGATCGGCTTTCGCAGCGGCAACTGGGCGTTTGAGTGGTCGAAGCAGGCGGGCCTCTGGCAGGCGCGCGCGCAGGAAGAGCGCGACGACAGCCGGGCTGGCGAATACTGGCTGCGCGCCTCGCACCTCTTTAGCATGGCCGCCTATCCCTATATCAAAGGCGACGAGCTGGCGGACCAGGCGCAGACGCTGGCGAACCGCGCCTACGAAGAGGCGACGCGTCGACTGCCCGGCGAACTCAGGGCGCTGAGCTTCAATATCGAAGGTGGCAGTCCGATCACCGGCTTTCTGCATATGCCGCCCAACGTTTCGGCGCCGTATCCCACCGTGCTGCTGTGCGGCGGCCTCGACTCGCTGCAAAGCGATCACTATCGCCTGTTCCATGACTATCTGGCGCCGCGCGGCATCGCCATGCTGACGCTGGATATGCCGTCGGTGGGCTTCTCCGTGAAGTGGCGGCTTAATCAGGACACCAGCTTTCTGCATCAGCAGGTGCTGCGCGATCTGGCGAACGTGCCCTGGATCGATCACCGGCGCGTGGCGGCGTTCGGCTATCGCTTCGGCGCCAACGTCGCGGTACGGCTCGCCTATCTGGAAGCGCCGCGCCTGCGCGCCGTCGCGACGCTCGGCCCGATGGTGCACAGCCTGCTGACCAGCGCGCAGCAGCAGGACGCTATCCCGGATATGTATATGGATATGCTCGCCAGCCGCCTCGGCATGGCGTTTACCAGCGACAGCGCGCTGCGCACCGAGCTGAATCGCTACTCGCTCAAAGTGCAGGGGCTGCTGGGCCGCCGCACCCCGACGCCGATGCTGGCGGGCTACTGGCCGGACGATCCCTTCGGTCCGGAAGAGGATGCGCGGCTGATCGCCAGCTCCTCCGCCGACGGCAAACTGCTGCCGATTGCCGTCAGGCCCGCGCTGGCAAATTTCGAGCGCGCGCTGAATGAGGTTTGCGACTGGCTGGCAAAGCGGTTACAACAGTAGCTGGCAAATTCACAGCGGTTTGCTTTAATACTAACGGTCAAACTTATGGAGAATTAGCATGACGTTACCGAGTGGTCATCCCCGTAGTCGCCTGCTTAAGCGCTTCACCGAGCTGGGACCGTATATCCGCGAAGGGAAATGTGAAGAAACGCGTTTTTTTTTCGACTGCCTGGCCGCCTGCGTCAATGTCAAACCCGCGCCGGAAAGCCGTGAGTTCTGGGGCTGGTGGATGGAGCTGGACGCGCAGCAAGACCATTTTACCTACGTTTATCATATTGGCCTGTTCGATAAAGATGGCGACTGGTCCGTGGCGAACATCAAGGGAAAAGAGAACGCTCAGAAGGTGGAAGAGACGCTGCGTAACTTCCATACGCGCCTGAAAGCGATGCTGCAGGAGCTGAATCTGGGGCTGACGCCCGCCAGCGGCTTTAAAGAGCCGGTCGATCTTAGCGCGTAATCCTGACCCCTGAACGACAGGCATAGTTCGATTCGCTTCGGCTATGCCTGTTCTGCATTATTGCTGCGCTGGCGCTACGTTTATATTTTTCTCCGCTTTAGTGATATTTCCCGACGCGCTTTTTTATTCTTTTTACTCCCACTTTTATTTCACCCTCTCTCGCCGACACAAACTCTTTCCACGGCTTATTTGATTATGGATATTTACTAAATCAGCTTTATAAAAGCAGAGTAATCAACGTTGCCTGCCGAAATAACCGGTCCAGCTAAATCAGAGAGCGACACGGTATAATTCCTATTCTTATTTTATTGAGGCGGATCGCACTGACGATTTGTAGACGTTTTCCTGACGAAATGGTGTGATACCCGCCAGCGCGACTGCCATTGTCGCGGCTTTTCTCCGTTTGTTATCGGCAAAAAAAGAATGCCAACCCGGACACCTAAAAGTCCGGGTGGTCCTGTGCTGTCTCTCTGGAGGAAAACCCTTTGTTTAAATTAAATCCGCTGTTATTAAGCCTGGCCGCTGCGCCCGGGCTGCTATTTCCGATTACCTGTAGTCAGGCCGCTACGTTAAAACCTTTTTCCCCGCTATTAAATGACAACAAAGCAGGCGTATTTTGCGTCTGTAATGGCTCGACGCAAACCCTGAGCGGCATTCAACGCTTTCAGCCCGGCTTAGATGGCGGCCGTCCCATTACCGTCGGCGAACTGTTATCAAGCGGCAGAATTATTTCCGATGACAATGTTATCGGCGCGGATCGCCTGACGTTCGGCGCGCAGGATTATCTGATTAGCGTGCCCGACGTCAACGGCAGCGGCAATAATCAGCTGCCGGTGTTTAATTCGGCGAATATCAGCGCGCTCACCTCGGTGACGCCCGCCAGCGAACTGCCCAACTACTACAACGTCAACGGAGAGCAATATATTGATGCCCGCGTGGCGCAGGTAAGCAACGGCACCATTAACGTCAATATCGGCGTCGACGGCGCGGCCACCACCGCCGCCACCAACGGCTGGAGCATGGCGGCGAAGCAGAGCCAGCTGTTTACCGCCAGCGGCAGCGGGGCGATGAACTGGCAGTCGGCCAACCGCATCGCCTTTACCGGATCCTATACCGAGTACACTTCCAACCTGGCCTGGTGGGTGGATAACGTCGCCCAGTACAGCGGCCCCTTCAGCGTCACCACGCTGGACGGCAACCGCCGCGAGTTCAACGTCGCCAGCCTGAGCGATCTGCGGCAGTACAACGACTGGCTGATTGCGCAGCTGCAGAGCGGCAACCTCAGCGCCGGCAGCTACAACGGCGAATTCAATAAGGCGCTGTCGCTCTACAGCGCGCCCATCGCCTATGTGATCGACGCCGATGAGTACAACGACGAGGTGACGCTGCCGGTGGGCGAGCGATCGGTGCTGAGCGCCGACGGCCCTGGTGCCAGCGTCTCGGTGCAGAAGGGCGCCACGCTGGAGGTGGTCGACGCCGACGGCGGCGCGGTGCGCGCCACCAACGGCGCGAAGGCCACCATCGACGGCAAGCTCGCCGCCAGCGGATCGGCGGCGCATGACAATACCGCGCTGCGGCTGGCGGGCGCCAGCGGCGTCAACAACGGCGTCATCAACGGCGGCTTCTTCAACAACGCCGACGGCAGCGGCGTGGATACGGCGACGCTCGGCTACAGCGGCACTACGGTGCTGGCGACCGGCGGCAGCCGTTTCGTCAACAACGGCGTGCTGAATTACGCCACCACGCAAGCGGGCAGCGCGCTGCGGCTAAGCGACGCCCAGGGCATTAACAACGGTACGATCAACGTCGGCGTAACGGACGCTTCCGGCAGCGCCAGCAGCAGCGGCGTCGTGCTCGACACCAGCGGCGCCAGCTTTATTAACGCTGCGGGCGGCGTGATCTACGTCGGCCGCGCGCCGCAGAACGCGAAAAGCGACGTCGTGGAGGATGTGGCGATTAACCAGAGCGGCGGCGTCAACGCCATTGCGCAGCAGTTTAACTCTACCGCGATTAACGACGGGCGCATCGTGCTCGGCAGCAAAGTGCAGAACGCCGCCGCGATGCGCGTCGAGAACGGGCCGGAAGCGATCGCGCTGAACAACGGCATCCTCGATCTCAACGGCCGCGCGCAGTTTCGTCCGGCGGAAAGCGTCGGCCTGCTGGCGATCGATGCCGGCAGCGGCGGGCTGGTGGGCAACAACGGCACCATCAACCTCAACGGCGACGGCGGCACCGGTATCAAAGTCATCGCCCGCGACGGCCAGCGCGCCAGCGCCTTCTCCAGCGGGACCATCAACGTCACCGGCCGCGCCGATACCCTGAACGGCAGCTTTAATACCGCGGTGTGGGTTAACGGACAGGGCAGCGGCAAAGCGTCCGCTACCCTGAGCGGCCCCATCGCCCTGCAGGGCTACGGCGCGGTCGGCATTCGCGCCGAGGGCGATGCCACGGTCGATCTCACCGCCGACGCGGTGCCGCAGCTCGGCGGCAGCGGTGAGTATCAGATGGGTTTCCTCGCCATCGGACCGAATGCGCACATCAATCTACCGCAGGCGGGCAGCTATGCCACCGGCCCTGACGACTGGTACGCCACGATTTTCCGCTATCAGGACGGCGCGGACTTCGACGGCGCCGGGCTGACCATCGCGCCGGGCGCGGCATTTTCCACCGGCATCGAGGCGGTGGGCGAAGGCTCGGTGGTCAACACCCACGGCGCGACGTTTAATATCGGCAACACCTCGACCGGGCTGCGCATCGAGGGCGGCGCGCAGGGCACCATTGACGCGGCGACGCAGCTTAACCTCAACGTCGGCGGCGCGACGGCGGCGGTAGTGGACGGCAACTACTACAACCTGACGCGCTACATCACCAACAGCTTCGATCACCCCTTCGCCTCGACGCTGGTCAACCACGCGAATATCAACGGTCAGAGCGGCCTGCAGGTCGGTTTGATCGCCCAGTACGGCGGCGCGTTGACCAACACCGGCGACATCAGCCTGCGCGGCGAGCAGAGCTACGGCATCCAGGCGCTGGTCGGCGGTCAGGCGACCAGCAGCGGCAATATCAGCGTCAGCGACGGCGCGGTGGCGCTCTTTGCCTCGGGCTACGCCTTTGCCGATCCACAAAGCAGCACCATCACCAGTAGCGGCACGCTGAACGTGACGGCAGGCAGCGCGGACGGCTTTTTCCCTACCACCGGCTTATACGCCACGGGCGATGCGGCGCGCATCGAGCAAGACGGCGTTATCAACCTCTATGGCGGTAACGTGCTGGCGGGCGAGGCGCTCTACGGCGGCGCGCTGGTGCTTGGCCAGCAGAGCAGGGTGGTGTTTCACGATCCCAACCAGACCGCTTACCGCGTGGTGGAAGGCGGTGGCACCATCTACGCGTACGGCAGTAATCAGGATGTCTCTACCGACGGCTCAACGCTCTACCAGCTGGGCGACGGCGCGATCCTCTCGCTGCAGCGGTTAGGGGAGATCACCCTGAGCGGCGCCAACACCACCGGGGTGAAAATGTCCGGCAGCGCCACGCTCTATGACAATGAAACCTACTTCGTTAACGGCAAGGGCGCGGTGGCGCTGCGCGCCTCCAACGGCGCCTACGGCGATCTGGGCGACGTGTGGCTGAACGGCGACGAGACCATCGGCGCGATCAGCGAAAACGGCGACGGCGCGGTGTTCAGCAACCGCAACATCATCGGCAGCGGTAAAAATGTCACCGCGCTGCAGGCGTCCGGCGGCGCGACGGTGATGAACAACGGCACCATTATCCTCGACGGCGAGAACAGCACCGGCGCGCGGCTGCTGGACGGCGGCCGCCTGATCAACAACCTCTGGATCCACGTAGCGTCTGGCATTGGGGTTGACGCCAGCGAAGGGGCGAGCCTCTATCAGCCCTACAACGGCACGGTGCAGGTAGACGGCGGCATTGCCGGCGCGCGCGTGGGGGAAAACGCCACCCTCAACATTGAGGGCGATCAGCTGTTCCGCAGCGGTATCTGGGTCAAAGGTGGGGCGGACGCGGTATTGCTGGATCGCGGCGCGGCGGGGCTGCAGGCGAGCGAAATTATTCTCAGCGCCGAAGGCGGCGGCAGCGCCATTAACAACCGCGCCGAAACCGCGAATATTGCGCTGGATAACGCCTACCTCATTCCCACTAACGGCGCGGGCATCCGCTCCGCCACGTCGTTCGACTACGGCGGCAAGGCGACGATTGACGTGCAGGGCAGCGGCGTCGGCTATCTGTTCCAGAACGAGGATGGCTCCGCCACCGCTAACGATTTGGTGGTGCCGCGAGGCTACGCGATTATCGTCAACGGCAGCGGTGACGGCATTCGCGCCAATACCACCGGCCGCGTCTTCGCCGACGGCTTTATCGCCGTGGGCAGCGAAGCGGGCGGATCGGCGATTGTCACCCGCAGCGCCAGCGAGGTGATAAACCGCGGCACCATCGTCTCCTACAGCCGCGTCGCGCCGGTGATCGATCTGCGCGGCGGCCAGACGGTGTTTATCAACCAGGGCGATATCAGCGCGGAATACCCGGAAACGCCGATCGTGGCAGGCGGCGCGACCAATGACCAGCTCGCCTTTATCGGCGGCAGCGTCATCGGCGAGGTCGATACCGGCAACGGCAGCGATACGCTTGCCGTCACCGGCGGCACCCTCAACGGCAGCCTGACCATGGGCAGCGGCGAGAACAACCAGGCGCTGATCGAGAACGTCAGCCTGGCGAATACCCGCCATATCACCACCGCAGGCGGCGTCGGCAGCACGCTCAGCTTCAGCAACATCGACGCCAGCGGCGGCTCTTTTAGCGCCGACGATCTCAGCAAAGGGGTTAACCTCGGCGCGGGCTGGAGCACGCTCAACTTCACCAAAACGCAGTGGACGCTGACTGACAACCTGAAGCTGGCGCACAGCACCATCAACATCGACCGCGACTCCACGCTGTTTGCCGGGAATAACGTTAATCCGCTGCTGGCGGGCGCCACCGACGACTCGCTGGTGGTGAACAACGCCGGTACGCTCGATCTGAGCAATGGCGGCGCGGCCAACAATCTGCTGACCATTGACGGCACGCTGGCGTCATTCGGCGGCACGCTGCGGCTGGCGACGCGGCTGAGCGGCGCAGGCGGCCAGAGCGACGCGCTGCGGGTGAACGGCGACGTCGTCGGCACCACGCTGATTGACGATCGCATTCTCGCAGGCAGCGCCGCGACGCAGAGCGACGCAAATGGCGACGGCGCGATCGACGGCCGCGAGGGGGTCTCGCTGGCGCAGGTTTCCGGCAACGCCACCGCCGACAGCTTCGCGCTGCAGGGCGGCTACCTCGCCGCCGGGCCCTGGCAGTATGGGCTGTATGCGTTTGCGCCCGACGGCAGCGGCGCGGGCTGGGACTACCGGCTCGCTAATCGCTATGTATGCGAAGATGGTTCGCTGTGCCAGCCGCAGGCGGGGCGTGCCGCATCGCGCGCGGCGCGTCCGGCGCTGGCGCCGCAGGTGCCTTCTTATCTCTCCACGCCGGTCGGTCTGGCCTACTACACCCAGGCGATTACCGACGATCTGCATAAGCGTCTCGGCGAGCTGCGCGACGGTCAGCGCAGCGGCGCGGGCGGCGAGCTGTTCCTGCGCTATCTCGGCTCGAACCTGACCTACCAGAGCAACCGCGACTTTAGCGACTACGGCTTTGACGCCGATATCGACTACAGCGCGGTGCAGCTCGGCGGCAACCTGCTGCAGCTGGACGGCGCGAGCGACAGCCTGCGCGGCGGCGTCGCCTATACGCGCGGCAATACGCGTATTCGTCCGCACGCGGCCGACGGCTTTAGCTCAACCACGTTCGACAGCGACAGCGTTTCGTTCTACGGCACCTGGCAGCGCGACAGCGGCTTCTATCTGGACGGCTCGCTGAGCTGGAGCTGGCACCGCGGCGACACCGATGTCGCGCGGCAAAAAGAGGTGGCGAAGCTGAAGGCCGACGGCTGGAGCGCCTCGCTGGAGTCGGGGTATCCTTTTGTTTTCGCCAACGGCCTGCGTCTTGAGCCGCAGGCGCAGCTGACCTGGATGCGTCTCAAGTTCGATGACGCCACCGATAAGGATGGCGTCAACGTGAAGTTCGACGACGACGATCAGACCATCGGCCGTCTCGGCGCGCGGCTGGATCGCACCTGGCAGGACGACGCGCAGCGCGAATATACGCCTTATCTGCGCGCCAACTACTCCCGCGGCTGGGGCGGTGGCTCGAAGGTAAAGGTCGGCGCGGCAGGAAGCGACATCAGCCAGGATTTCAACAGCGGCAGGTTCGGGCAGATGTGGGACGTCGGCGTCGGCGGCACGACACGCTTCCGTAACGACGTGTCGCTCTACGCCGAGGCGGATTATCGCAAGGAGATCGACGGCAACGGCGCGAAGGGCTGGCGCTATAACGCCGGGGTACGCTGGACGTTCTGAGAGGGAAGGTAAGAACCACCGTAAGGTGGTTCTTACAAAAAAGGTGCAAAAGCGGATGGCATGGTCTGATCGCAAAGTCGCTCAAGGCATCCCTGCGCGCTCGGCCCGCGACATCCCTGTCGCGGGACGCTTTGCTCCTCAGACCATGCCATCCACTTATTGACTATGGTGCTGCATAAAGAAAGGGCCGCTGATGAGGCGGCCCTTGTTTTACAGACACATTGAGGGGAGAGCACTGGTACCGCCGCGCGTCGCGTCGCGGCGGCATCAGATTTTTAGAACTGGTAGGTCATGCCCAGCGCAACCACGTCGTCGTTGTTCAGGCTCAGACGGTTGTCGTCGTCCAGCTGGTTGATTTTATAATCCACGAACGCCGACATGTTTTTGTTGAAGTAGTAGGTGGCGCCCACGTCGATATATTTCACCAGATCCGCATCGCCGATACCGTTTTCGATATCTTTGCCTTTGGTCTGCACGTAGCCCAGTGACGGACGCAGGCCGAAATCAAACTGATACTGCGCCACCAGCTCGATGTTCTGCGCTTTGTTCGCCGCGCCCGCTGCCGCCAGACCCGTTGCGCGGTTAGTGCCGCTGAACGGCGTCATGTTGCGCGTTTCGGTATAGACAGCCGCCAGGTAGACGCTGTTGGCATCATACTTCACGCCAGCGCCCCAGGAGTCGGCACGGTCGCCCTGACCGTAAACGCGCGCTTCCTGCTGGTTGGTGCGGTCGGAAGAGGTGATTGCCGACATCACGCTGATGCCGGTATCGGCGATGGTGTAGCCCAGCGACGCGCCGTAGCCGTCGCCGTTCTGGCGGTTGATATCGGTACGCGAGTTGCCGCCGTTGGCGTCGTTGCGGCCCTGGTACTGCAGCGCGAAGCGCAGGCCGTCAACCAGACCGAAGAAGTTGTTATTGCGATAGGTGGCTACGCCAGTGGCGCGCTGCGTCATAAAGTTATCAGAACGCGCGGTGCCGTCGCCGCCGAATTCCGGGAACACGTCGGTCCAGGCTTCGACATCATAGAGCACGCCGTAGTTGCGGCCGTAGTCGAAGGAGCCGTACTGACCAAACTTCAGGCCGGCAAAGCCCAGGCGGGTTTTGTTGCCGTTGTTGGCGTCAGAGCCTTCAGAGTTATTGACGTTGTACTGATATTCCCACTGGCCGTAGCCGGTCATCAGGTCGTTGATCTGGGTCTGGCCTTTGAAGCCGATACGTACATAGGACTTATCCCCGTCCTGGCTGTCCGCGTCGCTCAGATAGTGCATCGCTTTTACTTTGCCGTAGAAGTCCAGCTTATTGCCGTCTTTGTTATACACTTCCGCCGCGTGAGCAGCAGAAGTCAGCGCCAGAGCAGAGACGACGAGTGCCAGTGTACTTTTCTTCATTTGCTATCAATCCCGATGAGTAAAATGTGTTATGCCCCTGAAAAGGGCTTATAAAACAGGGGACGTTTTACCGTCTGGCGATGAAGGTTTTATGACATTTTTTCTGATTTCTTGTGATAGGCGAACTTTTGGTCTACACGCTTGTCTCGGGTTTTTCGTGCTTTTCCCCGGCGGAGAGTTGGCTTCGCTTCTGACTCCTGATAAAAAGTTCCTTCGCAGAAATTTTTTCTTTTTTTACTTAAACGGCAGGAAATATGAGCGGCAGTCAGACCCTGGTGGTCAAATTGGGGACCAGCGTCCTTACCGGCGGTTCGCGCCGGTTGAATCGGGCGCATATGGTGGAGCTGGTTCGTCAGTGCGCGCAGCAGCACGCGGCCGGCCATCGCATTGTGATCGTCACCTCCGGCGCGATGGCCGCCGGGCGCGAACACCTGGGTTACCCGGAACTGCCCCCTACCATCGCCTCAAAGCAGCTGCTGGCTGCGGTGGGGCAGAGCCGTTTAATTCAGCTGTGGGAGCAGCTGTTCTCTATCTACGGCATTCATATCGGCCAGATGCTGCTGACCCGCGCGGATATGGAGGATCGCGAGCGTTTCCTTAACGCCCGCGACACCCTGCGCGCGCTGCTGGACAACCATATCGTGCCGGTGATCAACGAAAACGACGCGGTGGCCACGGCGGAGATTAAAGTCGGCGACAACGATAACCTGTCGGCGCTGGCGGCGATGCTGGGCGGCGCCGACAAGCTGCTGCTGCTCACCGATCAGCAGGGGCTCTATACCGCCGATCCGCGCAGCAACCCGCAGGCAGAGCTGATCGCCGACGTGCATGAAATCGACGACGCGCTGCGCGCGCTGGCGGGCGACAGCGTCTCCGGCCTGGGCACCGGCGGCATGTCCACCAAGCTGCAGGCGGCGGACGTCGCCTGTCGCGCCGGCATCGACACCATTATCGCCGCGGGCAGCCGTCCCGGCGTGATCGCCGATGTCATCGCCGGCCATCCGGTCGGCACGCGCTTTCACGCTATGCAGTCGCCGCTGGAGAACCGCAAGCGCTGGATCTTCGGCGCGCCGCCTGCAGGTGAGATCACCGTGGACGACGGCGCGCTGGCGGCGATGCTGGAGCGCGGCAGTTCGCTGCTGCCGAAAGGCATCCGCGAGGTGCGCGGCAACTTTTCGCGCGGCGAGGTGATCCGCATTCGCAGCCTGCAGGGCCGCGATATCGCGCACGGCGTCTCGCGCTACAACAGCGATGCGCTGCGCATCATCGCCGGCCACCACAGCCAGCAGATCGGGGAGATCCTCGGCTACGAATATGGCCCGGTGGCCGTGCATCGCGACGACATGATCGTCAGTTAAGGAGCGGTCAAATGCTTGAAGAAATGGGAAAAGCGGCGCGTGCCGCCGCATATAAGCTGGCCGATCTGTCGACCGCTGAGAAAAACCAGGTGCTGCTGGCGATCGCCGATCGTCTCGACGCGGAGCGCGAGGCGATTCTGACGGCCAACGAGCAGGATCTCGCCGAGGCGCGCGCCAGCGGCATGAGCGCCGCGCTGCTCGATCGCCTGATGCTCAACCCGCAGCGCCTGAGCGCCATCGCCGACGACGTGCGCAAGGTGTGCCAGCTCGCCGATCCGGTCGGCCAGCTGATCGACGGCGGCCAGCTCGACAGCGGGCTGCGCATCGAACGTCGCCGCGTTCCGCTCGGCGTGGTCGGGGTGATCTACGAAGCGCGCCCCAACGTCACGGTGGATGTCGCCAGCCTGTGCCTGAAAACCGGCAACGCGTCGATTCTGCGCGGCGGAAAAGAGACCTGGCGCACCAACGCCGCCACGGTGCGCGTGATCCAGAACGCGCTGCAGGCGTTTGGGCTGCCGGCAGCGGCGGTGCAGGCGATTGAAAATCCGGATCGCGAACTGGTGAATCAGCTGCTGAAGCTCGATCGCTACGTCGATATGCTGATCCCGCGCGGCGGCGCTGGCCTGCACAAGCTGTGCCGCGAAAACGCCACCATTCCGGTGATCACCGGCGGCATCGGCGTTTGCCATATCTATCTCGATGAAACCATGGAGGTCGCGCCGGCGCTGGAGGTGATCGTCAACGCGAAAAAACAGCGTCCCAGCGCCTGCAACTCGCTGGAAACCCTGCTGATCCACCGCGCCGCCGCCGACCGTTTCCTGCCGGCGTTTACAGCGCGTATGGCGCAGGAGGGGATCCCGCTGCACGCCGACGACAATCTGCTGGCGCGGCTGCAGGATAGCCCGGCCAGCGTGACGCCAGTCAGGCAGGGCGACTACGATGACGAGTGGCTGTCGCTCGACCTTAACGTGAAGCTGGTGGATGACATGGACGCGGCTATCGACCATATCCGCACGCACGGCACCCAGCATTCCGACGCCATCCTGACGCGCAGCACGCAGAACGCCAGCCGCTTTGTGAAACAGGTCGACTCCTCGGCGGTGTACGTCAACGCCAGCACGCGTTTCACCGACGGCGGCCAGTTCGGGCTCGGCGCGGAGGTGGCGGTGAGCACGCAGAAGCTGCATGCGCGCGGCCCGATGGGGCTGGAGGCGCTAACGACCTACAAATGGGTCGCGTGGGGCGACGATACGCTGCGCCCCTGATTGCGATTTTATTTAACAAAAAGGGTGTCCAGAGTGGGCGCCCTTTTTTTTAACCCCTGTTTTTCGATCCAGTTAATTTTGGAGTTTTCAGGTGCGCCTTTTAGCGCGTCTGAACGCCACTTTTTTTTCAACAAAGTGGCTGTCTGTTTTTTGCCCGTTTTTCTACGGAACATTCCTGAAAGCCGCGCCGCAACGGGGCGCGGCGAGATTGAGACTGGTTGCCCAGTGCATGAGGAGGATAATGATAATTAGCGTTGCTTTACAAAAGCAATTGGGTAGCAAACGGACGGTAATATAAAATGAACTGGTAGCAATAATGAAAATAACATCCAGTATCTCCTCTATGGCAGATTATTAACTAATGGTTAAAAAAGAGAGTACGAGACAAGCTTTTACTGCCAGGCTGATTGCCGCGTGCGAAAGTGCGGGAATTGTCGGACATGGACGAAATAAACAGGTTGCCAAAGCGTTACAGCAGCTGGGGTGCAAAATATCGACGCCGGGCGTGTGGAAGTGGTTTAACGCGCAGTCCGTGCCTGATGATAATAATTTGCTGGCGCTAAGCCGCCTGCTGGGCGTACGGGTTGAATGGCTGCAGTACGGAATGGAAAAGCCCGCCGAATCGCTGTCGATCGACAGCCTGAAGGCGCAGCGCAACGTCTTCCGTATCGAAAGCCTTGATATTGGGCAGAAGTCAGCATCGGGGCTGCATGCGCGCGATGAGTTTGTTGAGACCATTCATGCCATTGAATATGGCGTGGATGAGGCGCGCGTGCTGTTCAACGGTCGGCCGGCGGAAAATATTCGTTTGATAGCGATCAACAGCGACTCGATGGTGGAGACCTTCGCGCCGCGCGATCAGCTGTTCGTGGACATCAGCGTGAAGTTTTTCGACGGGGACGGCATCTATATTTTCACCCTCGATAACCAGCTCTATCTCAAGCGCCTGCAGCTGCAGCATAAAAAAATTGCTGTTATTTCAGATAATAAGCGTTACGAAACCTGGTATCTTAATCGGGAGGACGTCGACAGCATGCAGGTGATGGCCAAGGTGATCCTGAGTCAGGCGCGGCACTATCAGCTGCTGGGTTAACCTCTGGTTAAAATCTGTCCATCTGCAACCTGCTGAAAAAAAATAATTCAGCAGAATTCAAAAATTTAACCAATGGTAAATAAAAAATTAACTGTTGGTGTTTGATAAAGCATAAGAACAGGTTAATAATTTGAGCGTGGACCAACGAAGCCCTTCTCTCACGGAGTGAGCCGCTCTTAAACAATCGAGGCGCTGCACAAGCGCGAATCAAACCATCCAAAGTCAGTGAACTTTGGGATGGGGTGGATGCGCACATGCAGCGTCGTCAGATGCCGCCTTTTTCTCCCAACTCGCGCTTAGCCTGGCTGTTATTACAGCCGGGGCATTGCGTCGTGAGCGGAAAACGCGGCATCCGGGACGGTTCGGCTTGCCGAAAACCCATGCCTGCCACCCCATCGCCAAAGACTCATTCACAGGAGGAGTTATGGCGATAATACACTATGGCAAAAGCGTCTTTGTAGGTAATGCCCGCACCCGCAGGCATCGGCGGCGCAAGCCGCTCAGTCGACTCAAGCTCAGCATCGATCAGGCGCTGGGCTGCGAACCCGAAAATCCCCCGTTACGTCACGCCGAGCGCATCGCTCAGCGTCCGGTAACCTCGCGTGTTGAGCGGGCGATTGCCCCGACGCCCGTTAACCGTGCTGAAACCGCCAGTTTCGATAACTGCTGTTTGCCGCATGTGCATCTCTACGCCGTGCGCTAAATCTGCTCTCTATCCGCCTGTACCGCTGTATCTCACCTTTTCTCCCGTTTTATCTGGACGGGAATTCTCAACGCACTGTTTAGTCCCGCTGCTGGTTTCACCTGCGGTTTTGCTGGGGTTATTCCTGGCACTGATCAGTGCAATTTAACTGTTGCTGTCGCATGGGGAAGGTCTTCCCCTGCCCGAAAAAGAGGAATGGTCATGAGCCAGATTATTGAGATTCTCAATTTTGAAGAGGGTTACGTCGAAGCGCCTTATCTCGACACGCAGGGTTTTCCCACCGTGGCGGGCGGCATTCGTATCGGCCCAAAAGGCGCGTCGCTCAATAACTATGTGTTTCGCGTGCCGCGCCAGGTTGGCGACGTCTGGAAGAAGTGCATTATCGAGGGCAAAGCCCAGCAGATGCAGGGGCTACCGCTGCTGCAGCAGGCGCTGGCGAAATGCAACGACGCGCGCAGCGATGTGCTCTACAGCATGGCCTATCAGCTTGGCGTCGATGGACTCTCCCTGTTTAAAAACATGCTGACCGCGGTGGCGGCCGAGGATTACGACAGCGCGGCCAACGCCATGCTCAATAGCCTGTGGGCACGTCAGACGCCAGGTCGCGCCCGTCGTCACGCCGAAGTGATGCGCAGCGGCACCTACGACGTTTACAGGGGGCTTTTATGAGATGGCTCTTTTTTATCATCGCCGTGCTGATGGTGGTGATTGTGCTGCTGATCATGCAGCGCTTTACCACGCTGGAGTTCGTGGCGCATGCGCGCCTGCTGTTTAAAACCTGGTCGGTGTGGCTGGCGTCGCTCGGGTCGATGCTCAGCGCCTGGGTGCAATCTTTTCCCGCCGCCTCGGTAGACGCCTGGAACGCCCTGCCGGAAGACGTGAAAGCCATTCTGCCCCACAACTATCTCGGCCTGATCGGCGCCTTTATGGTGGCGATGGGCGTAATCGCGCAGTTCGTGCGGCAGAAGAATCTGGTGCAGCAAAAGCAGCAGCTTGAGGCGAAAAAATCATGAGCTTATTTACCGCACTGCTTAGCGGCGGCTGGCACTGGCTCGCCGTCATCGGCGCGCTGATCGCCGCGCTGGGCGCCAGCTACTTCGGCGGCAAAAAGATCGGCAAGGTGCAGCAGCAGGCCGAAGCCGATACCAAAAGCGCGCAGAAAGAGGCGGCGCAAACCGCCGCCGTCGCGCAACAGCAACAACAGCATCGCGAGGAGGCGACCCGTGTTAGCACCGAGAACAGCAATCTTGATGACGCTGCTGCTCGCGACAAGCTGCAGCAGTCGAAATACAACAAACCCTGAGCCCACGGCCATTACCGATTCGGCCTGCGTGCTTTTTTCCCCGATTTACACCCACGGCGACGACGCGCAGCGCATGGACGTTCGCACCGTTCGCGCCATCAATACCCACAACGACATGTGGGATCGGCTTTGCGGCCATCCGGCCAAACCTTGATTAACGACGTGCTTAAGTACCCTAAATCCTGAGGAGGATACCATGATTGAAGTGAACTCATTTGCCGAACTGCGTACCACGAAACCCGCAGCAGCAGGCCAGGTCGCTAGCCTGAACCGTTACTACGATAAGGACTCCACCTTCCGTGGCGGCGGCGATTTTGTTGGCTATCTCGGCACCACCACGCTCAAAGATGACGGCGGCACCATTGCGGTAGGCGACGGCTTCTACTGGAAGCGCACCATCAACGATCCCGCAGAGCTGAACGTGCTGCACTTCGGGGCGAAAGGCGATGGCTACGCTGACGATACCGAAGCCTTTATGCGCATGTACAACTGGACCAAAACCTGGAACGCCAACTGCGTCGCGCTGCCCGTGCGTTTTCCCGGCGGGAAATTCCTGATCAAGCCGATCGATCTCAGCGCCACCGACGCGACCTTCTTTGGTCTGCTCGGCGACGATTCGCCGCTGGGCTCGCTGCCGCGCACCACCATCATCTCCGATAAGAGCGACACGCCGGTGTTTAAGGTAAAAGCGCGCCGCACGGTGATCGCTGGCATGGCGTGGAACGGTCAGGCGAGCGCCGATACCGTCGCCAACACCGGCACCATCACCGCCGATATGGTGAGCAACAAGCAGCCGTTCTTCGAGAACACCTGTATCGAGGGGGAAACGGTGAATATTCACTGCTTCCGCGCGCAGAATACCGGCGGCACGGTGTTCAAGCTGCTGGATACGCTCGACAGTAAGTTCGACCAGATCTATACGCTCTACACCTACTCGCGCGTGTTCGATGTAGGCTGGTCAAACTCACCGCGCGGTGTCTGGGACCACTCGACGGCGATCGAGCTAAGCAACGCCAACTTTCAGACCGGCTACGGCGACGCCACGCTCTATATGCCGCGCGTTACCCAGGGGATTCTGCGCAACGTCTGGATTGAGCATACGCGCAATCCAGGCGATCTCTCCGACGGCGGCTGGACCATCGACACGCTGAACATTGAGGATTGCGGTAGCCCGTTCAATCTGAACAATGCGCGCGTGGTGATGCGTCAGATCGGCCTGCAGTCAGGGGCGAGGATCTCTCAGGACGCCGCCAGCGGCCGCTGGCTCTCGACCTTCGAGTATGGCTATCGCCGTGATGAAAACCACGGCACCTTTATGACCGGCTCGCTGCGGGTAGGGTACTTCAGCGGTTATAAGGTGACCAACAATACCGCTACCGACAACTGGTATCGCCTCGGTCAGTTCTTTTTCCCCAACGCTAACCAGCAGTGGGTCATCGAGATGATCGGCAAAGGCGACGCCACTTCGCCCTCTACCACCGCCGCTTCGCCGGTGAATATGGTGGGCACCGGTAAAACCTGGATTAACCTGCAGCGGCTGGAAACCGTCTGGGCCGACGCGCACCATATGGGGCAGCCGGCCGTGCTGGATATCCGCTACAACCGCGTCGGCACCACCTACGCGGTGGTCTGGGTAAAGCTGGCCGCGAACAGTGGGGACACCCTGTTCAACCTGAAATGTACCGGCCCGACGCGCTTCGATACCGGTTCATGCTCGCTGTTCCAGTCTGATCTGTCGATGGTAACGGATACCACCAAAATAGGGACGCTGAAACCGGCGGCACGCTTTGGCCTGCACAATGGAGTGGCGGGTATCGGCGCCAACGAGAAAGGCGTAGTCACGCTCGCGACGACCGCGGGTACGCCGACAAATAAAACCACGCCTTCGGGCTTTGTGCTGATCAATATCAATGGTACCGACCGCAAGGTTCCTTATTACGATTGATGAGAGGCACTTTTTGGCGAGGCTGCGGCCTCGCCTTTTTTTGTTTTTGGCAGGGTCGCGCGCAGGGAAGGGCGGCTATCGTGCTGTTTTCGTTATCAGATGACGAGAAAAGCAGCATCCGCGCGCTGCGGCTCTTGACGGAAGTGACGCTTTTTTCTAACTTAATGCCCCGTAGTTCTCACCTCTATGCCGGTGTAGCTCAGTTGGTAGAGCAGCGCATTCGTAATGCGAAGGTCGCAGGTTCGACTCCTGTTTCCGGCACCAGTTATTTCAATCCTGTCGCTCTGATCCCCTCTTTTTTTCATTTTGTGGTACTGATTTGGGCCAGCGGCGGTTTCCTTACGTTCCCTCCGGGCAACGCAAGTTCATCGGCTTGTCCTCATGGTTCGCTGACCTGTCATTCTCTTTGTAAACGCTTAACATTACGTGCCGGTTAAATAAATTAATTGCTTTTAATATCAACTATTTGATCTTGATCTGACAAGGTGCGATGATTTTTTGTTTGCTATTAAGTAGTGCGCTATATATATTCACCTCATCCCGAATGCGCCGCCGCAAAAGCGGCCATTTAAATAGCGTGCGATTTAATAGCGAAATACTTCAAGGAGTCACCTGATGACCATTAAACATACCGTTTTAGCGCTGGCGCTGGCCGCCGCGTCTGCCAACAGCTTCGCCGATGCGCCACAGCCGGAGCGCCACGTACAGACTTTTTTAAACGCGCTGAACAGCAGCGGCGGCAAACCGATTGAGCAGCTTTCGCCGCAGGCGGCGCGTGAGGTGCTGATCGGTGCGCAAAAGGGGGCGACGCTGCCTGAGGGCGAGGTGACGGAAAAAACCATTGAGGTGAACGGCCAGCCTTTAAAACTGAATATCGTTAAGCCCAAAGGGGCGCAGGGCACGCTGCCGGTATTTATGTTCTTTCACGGCGGCGGCTGGGTGCTAGGGGATTTTCAGACCCATGAACGCCTGGTGCGCGACCTGGTGGTAGAGTCGGGCGCCGCCGCGGTCTTCGTTAACTACACGCCGTCGCCGGAAGCGCACTATCCCGTCGCCATCAATCAGGCCTACGCCGCTACCCGTTGGGTGGCGGAGCACGGCGCCGACATTGGCGTAGACGGCAAGCGCCTGGCGCTGGCGGGCAACAGCGTTGGCGGCAACATGGTGGCGGCGGTGGCGCTGCAGGCGAAGCAGCAGCATACCCCGGCGATTCGCTATGAGGTCATGCTGTGGCCGGTGACCGACGCACGCTTTGATACCGGCTCCTATCAGCAGTTCCAGAAGGGCTATTTCCTGACGCGCAATATGATGAAATGGTTCTGGGATAACTACACCACCAAAGCAGGCGACCGTAACAACATTCTGGCGTCGCCGCTGCGCGCAACCCGCGAACAGCTGCAGGGACTGCCGCCCACCTTAATTCAGACCGCCGAGCTGGATGTGCTGCGTGACGAAGGCGAGGCCTTTGGCCGCAAGCTGGACGCGGCAGGCGTCGACGTCACGGTAACGCGTTATAACGGCCTGATCCACGACTATGGCCTGCTGAACGGGCTGAGCGATGTGCCGGCGGTGCGCAGTGCGCTGCGCCAGGCGGCCGAGGGGCTGAAAACGCACCTGAACTGATGCTGCGCCAGGCGAAACGCCTGGCTTTTTTCCCTTTGCCGCAGCACAAAAAAAGTAAGGCATCCGCGAGCGACCAGGTTAGATTAGTAAAATCATACGGTTAATCTACTCACTACTGCGGGATACGGACATGTTTGCAAAGCATTATGATGTTGATGAAAAGCATATCGATTTCCAGGGCATCGTCGATGGCCTCTATTATCCGTTTTATATGGAATGGACGCGCCATGCCTACATGCGGGAGGCGCTGGGCATCGATATTGAAGAGGAGTTCAGGCAGGGTCGCCTCTATATGGTGCTGGAATATTCGCTGCGCTTCCGTAAAAGCCTGCAAAAGGGCGACCGCCTGGAGGTAACCTGCGCGCTGGAAAAAAACAGCAAGCGCAACCGGGTAAACTTCGTTCAGCAGATCAGAGTCGACGGCGTCACCTGCGCCGAAGCGACCTTCGTCTGCACCTGCCTCAGCAACGGCAGGCCCAGCATGCCGGATGCGGTCATGAACGCGCTGAATGCGCTTTAACCCGATGCGTGAAGGAAGTCAGCCAGCCCTTCACGCAATGCGCGGCGCCAGCGCCTTGTTTTCCGCTGCCCTGACGCCTCGCTCAATTCTTAGTCCGTCCGGCAAAATTTACGCGACCTGCGTCACGTTAACCGCCTTAATTTCTCCCCGCTTTTCCGCTACTTTTTTCACATCAGCGTTGTTTAACCTGGCGCTATGCTTTAAATGTATATTGTTATTATCCTTAAGAGAGCATAATTGACCGCTGATAAATAGCGACGCTTTCGAGAAATAAAAATTATTAAGCCTGATTAACAGGATTGCGCACCTAATAGCGCGATGCCATGAAAGCACTGCAAATTTTATTTTTACCTACCAGGATAATTCCTAACGGATAAGCATTTGCCGTGGTCGAGGAAGCGCAATTTTTATTAGAGCGTTTTCTGCCCTTTAATGATTCCTGTTCTGAGAGGCGATAGATCTCACAGATAAGCGTAATGCCCGCTTATCCATTAATTCTGATGGATAAGCAGAGCGCCTGTGCGGAAATTCCGGTTTAGCGCTCGCCCCATTGACGCAATAAAAGCGCCACGTAATATCTCCTCATTCAATCCTGATTTTTTCTGTAGTCGCACAACACTTATCCGGGAAAAAAACAAAAACGCTGACGTGAGCCCGGCACTGAAATTTTATTGCGGTTATTGCCGCGCTTTTTAGCGCGGAGGTAAAAACTTTTCCAGAGGATCTATGGTGACGCTTAGCAACCCGTTAATTAGCGTAATTGTGCCGGTCTATAATGCCGAAAACTCGATTATTCGCTGCGTTGAAAGCGTGCTGGCGCAGCGGGCGCCGCGCGTCGAGCTGATTCTGGTGGACGACGGCTCAACCGACAGCTCACCACTGATACTGGAGAGCTGGAGCGACCATCCTCAGGTGCGCGTTATCACCCAGCGCAACGCTGGCGTTTCGTCGGCGCGCAACGCCGGCATTGCCGCCTCGCGCGGCACCTATCTACGCTTCGTCGATGCGGATGATTTTCTGCCCGCCGACGCGTTGAGCCTTTGCCTGGCGCTGATGAATGACGAAGTCGGCCTGATTGTCGGCGAGTCGCAGCACTTTACGCCGCAGGGGCAGCCGATTGCGCGCGCCTTTCCGCCTGAGGCGCAGCGCGTACTCAGCGCCAGCGACGCGGTCAACGATCTGCTCTATTTCCATCCGCGTCACGGCATCTGCGACAAACTCTTTAACGGCGAGCTGATCCGCGCGCACCAGCTGCGCTTTAACGAACAGATCGCCAATTTCGAGGATCTGCTGTTTGTGATGCAGTATCTTAGCCTGCTCAGCACGCAGCGGGTCATCTGCATCAACAGCGTGATTTATCACTACGTTGAGTCAGAGAACTCGGCGACGCGCTCGTCGGTGCGCGAAAAGCATTTCTCCTTCGCCCGCTCATTTAGCGAAATGCAGCGGCTGCTGTCGCGCAGCAACGACAAGTTTTTCTATTTTTTGCTGCTAAAAGTTTCTTCAGCCTATTTATATAAGGCCATCGCCTCCGGCGAATTTAACGCCGCCTTTATCAACGACCATATTCGGCGCTATCGCAAGGCTTTTAAAGCCTATCTCTCTTCTGGCGTCATCGTTAACGGCTGGAGTCTCTACTTCACGCTCTTTTTCTGCTCGCCGCGCCTGGTTTCGCAACTGCGCAAGCTGGCGCAAAACGTGGGGCGCGAAGGATAACCATGAAAGATAAACTGAAGAACTCGATGTGGATGATCGCTGAAAAGATCATCGCGGTCTTCGGCCTGATTTTCGTCACCTCTTATGTGGCGAAATATGTTGGCCCGACCACCTTCGGCATTATTTCTATTTCGCTGCTGGTGTTTCAGTTTTTGCAGACCGTGGCCTATATGGGCAGCGATGTCATCCTGCTGAAACGGCTGTCGCAGAATAAAGCGTCCGGCATCAGGCTGATGATCTCCGCCTCGGTGCTGATCGTCACGCTCTACCTGGCGCTCGCGTCGGTTGGAATGGTGATCATGCACGAAGAGATGAGCTCGCAGGCGCAGATCTTTATTGTCGCCGCGGCCATCGCCTGCCTCTTTTCCGCCATCGATCTGGTGAACGTGTTTAACGAGGCGATGCTGAATGCGAAGCTGAACGTTATCGCCAACGTCATCGGCTTAACCATCAGTTTGACGATACGCTTCGTTATCTCCAGCTGGGGGCTCGATCCCGCCTGGCTGGCGCTGCCGATCGTACTGGCGACCTTTATTCCCTTCGTGATTAAGCTGGCGCTGTTCCGCCACTTCGAAGGCGCGGTGCGCAGGCCTGACCGTAAACAGCTGAAAGCCTATTCGCGCTACATGCTGGCCTCCGGCGGCACGCTGATTTTCTCGGTAATTGCCGTGGCGCTCTATACGCGCCTCAACCAGTTCAGCGTCAGCTATTTTCTCGGCGTCAAAGAGGCGGGCGTCTTTTCCGTGGCGTTAACCCTTTCCGGCGCCTGGGTCTTTTTGCCCAATGCGCTGCTGGCCTCCTTCTATCCGGCCTTTTTCTCGGAGCGCGATCCGAAACGCGCCATCGTCAAAATTCAGCAGCTGCATCTGCTGGTGGTCGGGGTTTCGGCGCTGGTCATTGCCGCCGTCGCACTGCTGGCGCCGCCCTTTATTCACTACTTCTATGGCCCGGCTTACCAGGATGCGGTCGCGCCCACGGTCTGGCTCTGCCTGGGCGCGATGTTCGGCCTGCTGAGCAGCGTCATGGATCGCTTTATTATCAAGTACAACGGCTACGCCTATCTGGTGAAAAAAACCTTTTTCGTGCTGCTGATTTGCCTGGTTTCTTCCGCCGTGCTGGTGCCGCTCTATGGGCTAACCGGCGCTGCCTTTAGCGTTATTTTGACCGAGCTGCTCTCTTTTACGCTGTTGAATTACTTTTTTGCCGCTCAACCGATGTTCACTATTCATCGCTCTTTTTTCAGTCCCAAAAAAATATGGTTTTTATTAAACGACGCCAAGACCCTCAGATAGTTAAGAGGAATGAAAAATGATTCCAGCACCAAAGTTCAGCATTATTATTCCCGCGTGGAATGCGCAAAAAACATTGAGAAGAACCTTGATCAGTGTGCTGCAGCAAACCTGCGATGATTATGAAGTGATCGTGGTTAATGACGGCAGCACCGACGGCACCGCCGCGCTGCTGGAGGAGTTTAGCTATCAGCCGACGATCCGCGTTATCAACCAGCCGAACGGCGGCGTCAGCGCGGCGCGCAATCGCGCGCTGAAGCAGGCGCAAGGGGATTTTATTATTTTCCTCGACGCTGATGACTGGGTAGAAGAGACTTTTCTCGCCAGCTTTCAGCAGTCGCTGGATAACAGTCACGGCCGGCCGGTGGATCTCATCGTCGGCAACCTGGTGGATGACCGCATCGGCAGCATCCGCAAATATGGCTATTTTGCGACGCAGGAGATGCCTTATCTGCTGGGCGAGCTGGAGATGAGCGACAATATCGGCTATCTGCACAACAAGTGCTACAGCCGACGGGTGATTGAGGTGAACCATCTCTATTTCCTCGAAGGGATCTCCATGAGCGAGGATCTGCTGTTCAATCTCAAATATTTCTACAACATCAGCAACTGTCTGGTGATCGACAGCGCCGCCTATCACTATGAAAACGTGATGGATTCGCTGTCAAAAAAGCGCGTGCAGTACAACGAGCTCAAGGCGCGCAAGCAGTTTCTGACCGGGCTTTACGACACCATTATGAGTAAATATACGCATCGCGATCTCGACTATTTCCTCAAAGGGGTGTCGAAACGGGTGCTGGCGCTGGATATGCAAATTGTGACGTCGATGTACCACGACTCTTTTACGCACAATGAAATCTCGCGCGAAATCAATGAGATCAAGCGCGGCAAATATTCGAAAGGGATTTTTATTCTGCTGAACCGCAACGAAAAGCTGAAATATATTATTATGAATTTAAACAGCTTTGCGGCTTACTACTGCCTTTACGCCCTGTATAAGGCGCGTGCATTTTAATGGATGTGTTTCATCCGCTACACACGACCAGGTATAACGTTTCTGTGGTTTACCCGCGCTAATCACATTGGGCGGCCCTTTCAGGCCGCCCAATGCTGAACGGCTTACAGCGCCGGACGCAGCGCGCCGGTTTTAAACACGCTCATCGCCTGCGCCATGCGCTCTGCCTGATCCTGCAGCGCCTGCGACGCGGCGGAGGCTTCCTGCACCAGCGCGGCATTCTGCTGCGTTACCGCTTCCATCTGGGTAATCGCCATATTGATCTCGCTGATGCCGGTGCTCTGCTCGCTGCTGGCAATAGTGATTTCACTCATAATGCCGGCCACGCTTTTCACGCTGTTGACTACCTCGCCGATGGTTGAGCCGGCATGGGAAACCAGCTTGCTGCCTTCCTCTACTTTGGCCACCGAATCTTCAATCAGCAGTTTGATCTCTTTCGCCGCTGACGCCGAGCGCTGCGCCAGATTGCGTACTTCGCTCGCCACCACGGCGAATCCGCGTCCCTGTTCGCCCGCGCGTGCCGCTTCGACGGCGGCATTGAGCGACAGGATGTTGGTCTGGAAGGCGATAGAGTCGATGACGCTGATGATATCGACGATTTTCTTCGACGAGAGCGCAATCGCCTCCATCTTCTCAATCACCTGTTCCATCACCACGCCGCCTTCGCGCGCCACCGCCGAGGTGCTCGCCACCAGCTGGTTGGCTTCGCGCGCGTTGTCGGCGTTGTGCTTCACGGTAGAGGTCATCTGCTCCATCGCCGAGGCGGTCTCCTCCAGCGAGCTGGCCTGCTGCTCGGTGCGGGTCGAGAGATCCAGGTTGCCGCTGGAGATCTGATTCGAAGCGACGGCGATGGTGTCGGAGCCGGTGCGCACTTCGGTCACAATGCTCAGCAGGTTGTCGTTCATCTGCTGCAGCGCGCGCATCAGCACGCCGGTTTCGTCGCGGCTGTCGATGGTGATTTTCGAACTCAGATCGCCGGCAGCGACGCGTTCGGCGACGCCGACCGCTTCGGTCAGCGGACGCACAATGGAGCGCGTCAGATAAACGCCCAGCAGGATTGACGCGAGGATAGCCAGCGCGGCGCACACCAGCGTGATCATAATTGCCGTGCTGGCGGCGCTGACGATGCTCTGGCCTTCGCCGCGCAGCTGTGAATCCTGCGAGTTGGCGAATTTCTCCGCGCCCTCAAGGAAGGCGTTCTGGCTTGGCGTCATGGTTTTTAGCGCGTAGACGCCGGCTCCTTCAAAATCGCCCGCTTTGACCAGCGCAATCAGCGCGTTTTTCGCGGTTTCAAACTGCTGGCCCGCCTCGATCAGCCCCTGAATTTTCTTTTTGCCGACGGCGGTGACCTGGATGGCGGCAATGCGGTTCATCGCGGTATTGGTGCGCTGGGTCGCTTCATCCAACTGGCCGTAACGCTTGAGGTTTCGGTCGGGGTGCGCGGTGTCAATCACCAGGCCGCGCAGGTATTTAATCTGATCGTTTACGCCGTCGCGCACGTCGAAGGCGAGGCGCACTTTGACATAGCGGTCGTCGACGATAGCGGAAATGCCGCTGTTAATGCTCTGAATTTTGCTGACGGTAGTGACGCCGATGATCACCATCAGCACCACCACAATGCCGAAGGCGACGCCGAGCCGGGCGCCAACCTTCATATTTTTTAAACTCCACATCTCTGTTCTCCCGCGATTACATCGAATGTTGCTGCTGAAATAGTTAAGTTTTTTAACGCCTGCGCGTGGCCAGCCCAGGCCGCCCAGTAGCGGGTAAAAATGAGAGCTGGCGCACAGGTTATCGGATGTTTTTGTTTTGACTTTAATTTTTTCCAGGCGGTTTCTGCCCGACCGAACGGCGTAAAGGAGAGTCTGAACGGCAACCATAAGCTGCAAAGGCGGCACGCCAGCGGCGATGCGCGATCGGATTAACCGGGCTAAGCAATTGAATAATGGCGGTCAGCCAGTAGACGGGCAGGGCAGCCAGGCGAGAAGGAGAACGCGGCAGAAAAGGCGATAAGAGGGCAGCAAAAAGAGAACACGCGACGTTGCGTCGCGTGTTGAGTGCGCATCAGGGCGCTTTTTCCAGCACGCTGTGGATTACGGCGGAAAGTTCGTTGATTTCGAATTTGGCGACGTAGCCGTCGGCGCCGACTTTGCGCACGTGATCTTCGTTGGCGCTGCCGGAGAGCGAGGAGTGGATCACCACCGGAATGCGCTTCAGCGTCTCTTCGCGCTTGATGTTGCGCGTCAGGGTAAAGCCGTCCATCTCCGGCATTTCGAGGTCGGTCAGCACCAGCGCGATTTTGTCGTGGATCGACTCGCCCGCCGCCTGCGCCGCGTCATTCATCTCTTTAATCTTCAGCCAGGCTTCAAGCCCGGTGTTGTGCATCAGCGCAGGAATGCCCATGCTCTTCAGGCCCTGCTCCAGCAGTTGACGCGCCACTTTTGAATCTTCCGCCACGATGGCGACCGCGCCGGGCTTGAGTTTAAAGCTGCGCGCGGTCTCCGGCGCTGGCTCGACGCCGCGCACCGACGGGATAACGTCATAGAGGATTTGTTCGACGTCGAGCACCATGGCCAGGCTGTTGCTGCCCTTATCATCGTCGAGGCAGGCGATGCTGGTAATATTGCGGCCGCCAATGCCTTTCTCGGCGGTATGCACCTGGCTCCAGTCGAGGCGCACGATATTATCTACCGACTCCACGGCGAAGGCCTGGGTGTTGCGCGCATACTCGGTGACCAGCAGCAGGTTCAGGCCGGTCTCTGGTGTGCAGCCCGCTACCGCCGGCAGATCGATTACCGGGATAAACTGGCCGCGAATATTGGTCATGCCCAGCAGCGGCGAGCGCATGCCGGCCGCGCGGGTAATCGGCTGCATCGGCACAATTTCGCGCAGCTTGAAAACGTTAATGCCGAACAGCTCTGATTTACCTTTGGCCTGATCGGTGCCGAGGCGGAACAGCAGCAGTTCAAAGCGGTTCGATAACGCCAGATTCGCTCTTTCATCTATCTCTTTTTGAAAATTATCCATCGTTGCTCTGCCTTGCTGCCGCCTGTGACGCGGCGAAAGTGAATGATAAGAGCGTTATCGGCACGGTTGGCTAAAAAGTGAGAGGCGAGCGCGCAAATTTGATCGCGCGAGCAGTTAGCTATTCTTGTGCCAGGCTTAGTAGGTCACAACGGAAAAATTTCACTAAAGGAGCGCACCATGAAAAAAGTCATGACGTTTACGCTGTTGGCCGTTTTGAGTCTGCCAGCGCTGGCTGAGAAGGGCGGTTTTGAAGCGGGCGCGACGCCGCCGCCGCAGAAAAAACAGGATGCAGGTTATAAAGGTTCAGAGGATACCGGCCAGACCCACATCAATCAGATCCGCGATTTTCGTCAGGACGGTTACGTCACGCTTGAAGGCTATATTCTGAAGAAGCTGCAGGGCGATAACTACCAGTTCCGCGACAGCACCGGCACCATCACGATTATCGCGCCGGAGAAAACCTTCGACGGCAAAACCTATAAAGCGGACGAGCAGGTGCGCGTCAGCGGCCGCGTACACGGCAAAGGCGAGAAAACGGTACTGCACGTTACGCAGATCGATCTGCCGTAACCATCAGATCCTTTTATTCCCGGCGCGGGCAAGTTAACGCCCCGCGCCGTTCCAGCGTAATACTTAGTCCTGCAGCAGAATCGCCCGCACGCTCTTACCCTTCATTTTTCCCTGCTTCAGCCTGACCAGCGCCGCTTTGGCTTCGCTCGCCGCCACGGCGACATAGGCGTGAGTAGGAGTAATATCGATTTTGCCGATCTGATCGGCGCGAAAGCCCGCGTCGCCGGTCAGCGCGCCGAGAATATCGCCCGGACGGATCTTCGCTTTACGGCCGCCGTCGATGCAAAGGGTCATCATGGCGGCCGGCAGCGGCTGGCGCGCGCCTTTTTTCAGCGCGCTTGCCGCCAGCCAGCGCAGCGGCTGCTGGAGAAAATCTTCCAGCGCGTGGGCGCGCGCCATTTCGTCCGCCGCGACAAAGCTGACTGCGCTGCCCTGTTCGCCGGCGCGCCCGGTGCGGCCGATGCGGTGCACATGCACCTCGGGATCCCACGCCAGCTGATAGTTCACCACCATTGCCAGCGCTTTAATATCCAGGCCGCGCGCCGCCACGTCGGTCGCCACTAATACGCGCCCGCTGCCGTTGGCGAAGCGGATCAGCACGCGTTCGCGATCGCGCTGCTCCAGATCGCCATGCAGCGCCAGCGCGCTGATGTTCTGCTGGTTGAGCGCGGCGGCGATATCGTCGCACTCGCGTTTGGTATTGCAGAACACCACGCACGAGGCGGGCTGACGCTGCGCCAGCAGCGCCTGCAGCAGCGGCAGCTTTTCGCTCGGACTCGCTTCGATAAATTCCTGGTCGATCGCAGGCAGCTCGCTCACCTCTTCGGTGGCGACATGCAGCGCGTCGCGCTGAAAGCGCGCGCTGAGCGAGGCGATGCTCTCCGGCCAGGTGGCAGAGAAGAGCAGCGTCTGGCGGCTGGCGGGCGTAAGCGCCGCCACCGCTTCCATATCGTCGCGGAACCCCATCTCCAGCATGCGATCCGCTTCGTCGAGCACCAGCGTATCGAGTTGATCGAGCTTTAGCGTCTCGCGTTTCAGGTGATCGAGAATGCGGCCCGGCGTGCCGACCACGATGTGGGGCGCGTGCACCAGCGAGTCGCGCTGCGCGCTGATAGGCTGGCCGCCGCACAGGGTGAGGATCTTAATATTGCGGGTAAAGCGCGCCAGCTGACGCAGCACGTTGCTGACCTGATCCGCCAGTTCGCGCGTCGGGCAGAGCACCAGCGCCTGGGTAACGTAGCGGCTGCTGTCGATATGCTGCAGCAGGCCAATGCCGAAGGCCGCCGTTTTGCCGCTGCCGGTTTTGGCCTGCGCCCGCACGTCGCGCCGCGCCAGGATAGCGGGCAGCGTGGCGGCCTGAACAGGGGTCATCTCGGTGTAGCCCATGTCGGCCAGATTGGCGATCTGGCTGGCGGGAAGATCGGTAAGGGTAGTAAATGCGGTCACGGGCGGCCTCGGCGGCAAAAAGGTGGTCGAAAAATAGCGCGGCAAGTCTGGCAGAATGTGCGTCGCGCGGCAACCTGCGAAAAGGATAACCTGCATGACTGCTTCGCCTGGCAGGCGTTTAGGAATAACCCGAAGATGGGTGAGAATGGATGTTATCTTCTAATGCTTTTGGCCAGCGGCAGGCGATTTGTGCATATCGTGTGGCGTTTCAAGGCCATTGAAAACTTTATAACTGCGCGAATAAGCAAATTAATTTCTTTTTGTATCAGATGATTCCCTTTTTTAGGCTCCAGCAAAAGAATTAATCATTAAATAAAGTCACCAATGCAGCCGATAAAATAATCACCGCAATTGCTTTATATTTAGCGCGCCATACTTTTATTACAACGACAGTTTGAGGGTTCTCCATTGAGTAATATTGCCCAGGGATCACATGAAGAAGTGCTGAAAATTGTTGGCCGCGCAGTGCTTACGCTGCATGTCCACGGTGAAAGCTTATCTGCTGACAAGGTTGTCTCAATGATCGGCTGCTATGCCGAGAGCGCGGAGCAGCACCAGCAGCAGCTGTTTGCGCTGGCGATGGAAATGATGACGGCCCAGAAATGGGCGAAGAGCGCCTGACGTCGTCGTCGCCGTTGAACCAAGCCTCCAGCCGGAGGCTTTTTTTATGCCTCTCTTTTCCCGATTCGCCTTTTTGGTCCTACCAATTCCAGCCTGCTTTTTAGCATCAGTCACAGAAGCGGAAAAATCACGCCCTGAAGGTTGTCTCTGGTTAACAAAAGATTAACCATTTGAACTCTTATTGTCGCACAGCGCCCCTTTGGTCGGACCAAAAGGCGCATCGCCTCAGGATAACGCCATGAGTGAATCGACATCGACGGCCGCAGAGCATCTTGTGGTGCGGCTGCGGCGCTATATCGAGCAGCAAAAGCTGGAGCCGGGCATGAGACTGCCCGCTGAACGTCAGCTTGCCGCTGAGCTGGGCGTGTCGCGATCGTCGCTGCGCGAAGCGCTGCAACAGTTGATCAGCTGCGGCCTGCTGATCAGCCGTCGCGGCGGCGGCACCTGGCTGCGTCAGCAGCTGGCGCCCTGGGCGGAACAGCGCATCGTTGCGCCAGTGCGCGCGCTGCTGCAGGACGACCCCGACTATCGCTACGACATTCTTGAAGCGCGCCATGCCATCGAAGCGAGCACCGCCTGGTATGCGGCGCAGCGCGCCACCGAGGCGGATAAGGAGCGGCTGCGGCTCGCTTTCGACGCCACGCTGAAGCTGAAAGAGAGCGACGACCCCGACCTCGCCGCACAGGCCGACGTGCGCTTTCACCTCGCGATTGCCGAAGCGTCGCACAATGTGGTGCTGCTGCAGACCATGCGCGGCTTCTTTGCGCTGCTGCAATCCTCGGTGCTGCAAAGCCGGCAGCGCATGTACAGCCAGCCGTCGATTTTCGCCCGCCTCACCGAACAGCATCAGCGCCTGCTCGACGCCATCCTCGCCGGCGAGGCCGAGGCGGCGCGCCGGGCGGTGATGGATCACCTCGGCTTTGTCCACGCCACCCTGAAAAGCCTGCATGAAGATGAAGCGCGCCAGGCGCGCATCACGCGTCTGCCAGGCAATGACACTTTTTAACCGCAAGGAAACTGACCAGTGATTATTTCCGCCGCTTCCGATTATCGCGCCGCCGCGCAGCGTATTCTGCCGCCGTTTCTTTTCCACTATATCGATGGGGGCGCCTATAACGAGCGCACGCTGCAGCGCAACGTCGAGGATTTGGCCGACGTGGCGCTGCGCCAGCGCGTGCTGAAAAATATGTCCGATCTCAGCCTGGAGACCCGCCTGTTCAACGAAACCCTGGCGATGCCGGTGGCGCTGGCGCCGGTCGGGCTTTGCGGTATGTACGCGCGTCGCGGCGAGGTGCAGGCGGCGCGGGCCGCGGCGCTGAAAGGCATTCCTTTCACCCTGTCGACGGTCTCGGTCTGTCCGATCGAAGAGGTGGCGCCCGCCATCAACCGCCCGATGTGGTTCCAGCTCTACGTGCTGCGCGACCGCGGCTTTATGCGCAACGCGCTGGAGCGCGCCAAAGCCGCCGGCTGCTCGACGCTGGTGTTTACCGTGGATATGCCGACGCCCGGCGCGCGCTATCGCGATGCGCACTCCGGCATGAGCGGACAGCACGCCGCGCTGCGCCGCTACTGGCAGGCGGCGACGCATCCGCAGTGGGCGTGGGACGTCGGCCTGCACGGCCGTCCGCACGATCTTGGCAATATCTCGACCTATCTCGGCAAGCCGACCGGGCTGGAGGATTATATCGGCTGGCTGGCGAACAACTTCGATCCCTCTATTTCCTGGCGCGATCTGGAGTGGATCCGCGAATTCTGGGACGGCCCGATGGTGATCAAAGGCATTCTCGATCCTGAAGACGCGCGCGATGCGGTGCGTTTCGGCGCGGACGGCATCGTGGTGTCAAACCATGGCGGCCGCCAGCTGGACGGCGTGCTCTCCTCGGCGCGCGCGCTGCCCGCTATCGCCGATGCGGTGAAAGGCGATATCACTCTTCTTGCCGACAGCGGCATTCGCAACGGGCTGGACGTGGTGCGCATGATCGCCCTCGGCGCCGACAGCGTGCTGCTGGGGCGCGCCTGGCTGTATGCGCTGGCGACGCACGGCCAGCGCGGCGTGGAGAACCTGCTTTCGCTGGTGGAAAAAGAGATGCGGGTGGCGATGACGCTGACCGGCGCGAAATCGATCGCCGAGATCACGCGCGACGCGCTGGTGGATGCCGGCGCGGCGCTCACTCATGCAGCCGTCGCGCCACGTCCGCGTGCCGTTAGCTGAGGCTTGTCTATACTTACTCACTCTTCATCAACCGGAGGAATGAAATGACTATTCACAAGAAAGGATCGGCGCACTGGGAAGGCGATATCAAAGGCAAAGGCACCATCAGCACCGAAAGCGGCGTGCTGAGCCAGACGCCTTACGGCTTCAACACCCGCTTCGAAGGCGAGAAGGGCACCAACCCGGAAGAGCTGATCGGCGCGGCGCACGCCGCCTGTTTCTCCATGGCGCTGTCGCTGATGCTGGGCAATGCCGGCCATAAGCCGCAGAGCATCGACACCACCGCTGACGTCTCGCTGGATAAAAAAGGCGAAGGCTTCGCCATCACCAAAGTGGCGCTGAACAGCACTATCAGCCTGCCAGGCATCGACAGCGCGGCGTTTGACGAAATCATTCAGAAGGCGAAAGCGGGCTGCCCGGTCTCGCAGGTGCTGAATGCTGAGATCACCCTCGACTATACCCTGAATAATTGATCCAGCAGGTCGCCCTCAAGCGGCGACCGCGCTATGCTGGCTGATACGGGTTCTGATGAACCGCAATGGATGCGCCCTGGGGCGCATCTTTTCTTTCTGCGGAAGGAGGAGAGGCGTGGCGAAATATCTGCCGGCAAAAAGACACTGGAAAATGGTGCTGGTGCTGCTCTGTATTTGCGGCGCGTTGATGCTGATCCGCTGGGCGGCGATGATATGGGCCTGAAGGCGTGGATTTGCCGCCACAAGCTGGGCGTATTAGTGATGATCGTGCTGGCGCTGGAGCTGATTCACTTTCTGTTGACCTCATCCTGGCTGCCCTGGGTCTCCCGCTGAGCCACGTCACACATATTCACGCTCTTCCTGCTCGCGCCGTTTAGCGCGCACGTCGCTGCGGGCGATGCGATACGCCTTGCCGGGATCGCCGGCGACAAACTCAAAAGTCGGCGAATAGTAAAACGGCAGCCAGCCGCCGTAGCCGCTTTCCCACTCCCAGCGCACCGGGCATGGCCAGATAATGCCGTCATACAAAATGTAATAAACCCAGCGTCCAGTCGGACGACGGGGGCGTGGTGTTTTCATGGGGATCACAACGATAATTGGTTAAAACAGCTTATATTTTGAACGCTGTTGCCGCAGGCTGCAACGTTAAACCGCTTCTTTTTTCCGCACATCCTTCAGCGGCCTTAATTAACGATGCACTTCGCCGCACAGCAGGACCACGCCAGGCCGCACTTTATGAATGCGATCCGCCATGGTTTCACAGGCCGCTTTGGTCGGGTAGATGCGCTCCGACACCGGCAGGGCATCGCAGGCGTCATGGCCGCAGGCGCTCACTAACAACACAAATCCAATCAACATGGCTCGACTCCTTTACACGGTCTCGTTGGTACGGACTGTGATGCTTAGATTCCTTTTTTACGATCCAGTATAGACAAACGTGTCGGCGCGGCATTATCAGCCTGAGCGGTATTGTCTCTCAGGAGAAAAACCAGGCAGGCAGCAGGGCGATAAGGTTGTTGAAGGTATGCAGAAAAATCGGCAGGGCCAGGCTGTTGCTGCGCAGGCGCGCATAGCAGAGCAGCAGGGAAAAGAGCGTCAGCGCCACCAGGGTTTCCCAGTGCACGTACTGGGTGTGCATCGCCGCGAACAGCAGCGACGTCAGCAGCATACAGGCGAAACGGCTGCGCGGGGCCCACAGCAGAAATCCCTGCAGCAGAAATCCGCGAAACAGCACCTCTTCGAACACCGGCGCCAGCAGCACGGCGGTCAGCAGCAGGATCAGCATCGAATTGCGGCCCTGCTGCGCCTGCTCAACCAGCCAGCCTTCAGGCTGCAGAAATTGCGTCTGAGCCGCCATTAGCGCAAACAGCGCCAGGATAAACAGCAGCGTCTGGCGAATGCGCAGCTCGCCCAGCGGCAGATCGCTGCGGCGCTGACAATAAAATCGGTAAAGCGGATAGATCACGGCAAATTCAAACAGGCAGAGCACCGGCACCAGAAGACCGTCGTTACGCAGCACGCCGTAGTTAGGAAACAGCGTAATCAGCATCGTCACGAGGTAATAGACCACAAAGCTGCCGACGTAGAACAGCGTCAACGTCACTCTGTCGGGATTGGTGTTCATAGGCAACCCAGCCACTGAAGGAAAGCGCATAGTAGCAACGCGCCCGATCCCTGTCGAGGGAGGCGCGCGTACAAACTTAACGCAGTAAATTGCCGCCTCAGGCTAAAACCACGACGCCGCGCGCCGATAACCGCTTAAACCTGTTTGAGTTCGCGGCGTCAGCTGTCGACGCGACGTGCCCGAACCTCTTTTATCGCTTTGCTGTGAGCGCTCCTGATGACTTTTGACCCACCGGAATCGCCGTCGCGCCGCTTTGCGCCGGCGGCTGAAGATCGCACCTTGCGCAGCACGCGCCGCAGCCTGCGCATCTTTTCGCTGCTGCTCTCCGGCGTGCTGCTGCTCGTCGTGCTGATGGTGCTCGTCATCGCCCTGCGACAGAACCGCGACGCGACGGATCACGATCGCCAGCGGCTGCGCCAGGCGTGGGACGCCCGGCAGGAGACCATGCTGACCGACGTGCGCGACTACGCCTTCTGGAGCGAGGCGTGGCGCAACCTGCATCTGACGTTAAACAAACGCTGGGCATGGGATGAGGAGAATATCGGGCCGGATCTCTACAACCAGTATCACTACGAAGGGGTGTTCGTGGTGGATAATGCGGGCCGCACGCGCTACGCGGTGATTAACGGCAAACTCGCCGATCTGCCGCTGGAGGCCTGGCTCGGCGCGCGCAGCGCCTCGTTGCTGCGCGACGCGCGCGGGCTGCAGAACGCGGCGCTGGCGCGCAACGCCGTGATTGAGCAGCAGCCCGCCATTGTCGTGGCGGCCCCCATCTCAAGGGGCAAAGCGGCGGGTCTCTCTGAGCGACCAGGCGCCCCTTCGGTGCTCGTCTTCGTCAATCTGTTCACGCCGGCCAAATTAGAGGCGCTGGGTAAAATGCTCGACGTCTGGACGCCGCGCGGCGCCGCGGACAACGACGCGCCTCAGCGCGCGGCCATGACGCTGGAGGCGATAGACGGCGGGCGCGTGGCGCTGCGCTGGCAGCCAAAAATGCCGGGCACGCGCCTGCTGATGCTGCTGCTGCCGATACTGGCGGCGGTGGCGCTGCTCACCGGCTGGATTACGCGCCGCGTCAGCCGCCATGCGCTGCATCACGCCCTGCTATCCGATCGCCGTTTCGCCATGCTGACCCTGAGCCAGCAGGAGCTGGCCAACAGCGAAGCGCGCTTCCGCGACCTGGCTGAAGCGGCTTCAGACTGGATCTGGGAAACCGATGAGCACGGACGGCTGATCTATCTCTCCTCCCGCTTCCATCGCCTGACCGGCCATCAGATTGCCGACTGGACGGGCGAGCATATCGACCGTCTGCTGACGCACTCCAGCCACTCGCTGGTGGCCTGGCTGATGCGCCAGGAAGATAGCGGCTCCTCCGCGCCGCTGCGCTGCCAGTTTATGAGCGCGCAGGGCGAACGTCGCATCGGCCATCTGGTGGCAAAAACCATCTGGCACGAGGGGCGTCGCGCCGGCTTTCGCGGCACGGTGTCGGATATCACTCAGGGAATGGAGGCGGAGGCGCGCATTCAGTTTCTGTCGCGGCATGACGCGCTGACCGGACTCGCCAACCGCATTCAGCTGCAGGAATTCCTGACGCGCCATCTGGAGCCGCCGCAGCTGGCGTCGCCGCTGGCGATCGTCAGCCTCGATCTCGACCAGTTCAGGCCGCTGAACGATAACTGGGGGCACGCGGCGGGCGATCAGGTGCTGAATCAGCTGGCGCAGCGGCTGCAGCGCGGCGTCGACGCGCACGAGCTGGCGGCGCGGCTGGGCGGCGACGAGTTCGTGCTGGTGCTGCAGGAGGGCGACGCCGAAGTCGTGGCGCACCGCTGCGCCCGACTGCTGCAGGAGGTGCAGCAGCCGATTTATACCGGGCAGCACGCGCACTACCTCACCGCCAGCATCGGCATCGCCTGCGCGCCGCAGGACGCCAGTCACCCCGAGGCGCTGCTGCGCATGTCGGATATCGCCCTGAACGAAGCGCGCGCTGCGGGGCGCAACCGCTGGGTCTGGTACGCCAATAATATGGCCAGCCAGCGCGAGCATAAGCGCGAGATGGCGAAACGTATCGAGCAGGCGTTGCACAACGACGAGTTTTGCCTGCATTACCAGCCGCGCTATCAGCTGCAAAGCGGCAGGCTGGCGGGAGCAGAGGCGCTGATCCGCTGGCAGCCCGCAGAAGGGCCGCCGATCACGCCCGATCGCTTTATACCGCTGGCGGAGGAAAATGGTCTGATCGTCGCCATCAGCGACTGGGTGCTGGCGCGCGCCTGCCTGGATGCCAGCAGCTGGGGCGCGGATCGCTATGTGTCGGTCAATATCTCGCCGGTGGAGTTTCGCACCAACGATTTGGTGCAGCGCGTCGCGCGCGCGCTGGCGAACAGCGGGCTGCCCGCGACGCGGCTGGAGCTGGAGATCACGGAAAACGTGACGTTTGAGCACCCTCAGCAGGCGCTGGAAGTGATGCAGGGGCTGCGCGCGCTCGGCGTCAGGCTGACGGTAGACGATTTCGGCACCGGCTATGCGGCGCTGGGTTATCTGAAGACCTTTCCGTTTAACGGCCTGAAGATCGATCGCTCCTGGATGAAAGATTTTCCAGAGTCGCAGCAGGCGGAGTCGGTGGTGGCGGGCATTATCGCGCTGGCGCACGCTTTTGCGCTGACGATTACGGCGGAAGGGATTGAGACAGAAGCGCAGCTCGACCAGCTAAAGCGGCTCTCCTGCGAAGAGGGGCAGGGCTATTTTTTGGGACGCCCCGTGCCGCTAGCGGCCTTTACTGCGCTTCTGGAAACCCCATCTCAATCAATTCGGGCTTAACGCACTCTGACCGCTACGGCGGTCATCAGAACGGCAAAGCCCACAAAAATTGCCAGTTCCATACGATCCTCCTCAGAAAAGTCCTAATAATTTTAGCGCGCCAGCGGGGCGATTTTGTTCCGTAAGTGCGATTTATCTGAAAAGTTCGGCGCGCAACGCCGCAAACAGGCTGTTCGCAGCGATGTTTTTAGCGCCTGAGGGTTAAGCCTGCCGCGCGCCTTTGCTACTCTCTGGGGCGGGTCCACCACGTTCATGAGGAGAAAACGTGAAATATTATGGAAAAGCGCTGCTGGCGCTGGGTATGTTCGCCTTAACCGCCTGCCAGTCAGCGAATAAGCCTGATAACACCGCACCGGATGCGGCAAGCGACACCTGCGGCGCGGCGCAGTATCAGAGCTATGTCGGCAAGCCGATTAACGCCGCCAGCAGCCTGCGTCTGGAGACGCCGGTGCGGGCTATTCGCTGGAACAGCGCGGTCACGATGGACTTTAATCTGCACCGCCTCAACTTCCTGGCGGACAAAAACGACGTGATTACTCAGGTCTACTGCGGCTAAGGCGTCATAAAAAAAGCGTCGCATTGTCATGTGCTGGTCATCAACGGAGCCGAGGATAGATCGCGGATAACAGAGATTTTCTCGTCACTCTCAATATGCAATGCTCGTCTTGTTTATTCCCGCTTCGGCGGGAATTTTTTTCGCCTATTCTGACGTGCCGGTTTCCATTAATTGCGCCAGCAGTTGACGATAATTTTCCAGACGGCGCGCGTCGCCTTCCACCTCCAGCCGCTCTATAACCCGCGCGATCACCGCTTTATTGGTGGCGGGCTCGCCAGCTTCCATTAGCTCGCGCAGGATCACCGCCAGCAGATCGGACTCCTGCGGGGCGTTCCACGCGGGGCTGTTAAAATAGTCCACAATCGCACGGCTGGCACTGTTTTGAACTCTCATATTCACCTCCGCTAAGGCGACGGCGCGTCTGTCACGACCTGCGCAGCGCAGCGTGATAGTCAACGTGATGGGTAACGGTGGACCTCGCCGCGACGAGAAGTGGCGGAGGCGTTAGCGCAGCCGGAAAGCCGCACCTGCGCCAGAGAAACTGGCGTTTTTTTAAACATACAACCGACGTCTTAACTTGTCAGTAACAGGCTGACATATTTTTTCATCTCTGCTGACACACAGCCAGCGGCGCCCTCGACATTCACTGCAAAAAAGCGCTATCAGCCTATGTACGGCAGTGAAAAGAGCCTGACGCAGCGAAAAACGGTTTTTTTCTTTTTGTGCCATCATTTGTCGCTCAGCGCCAGCGCGCCGTTGATAGACTGTCGCCTTCCTCTTTCAGCGCCCATTTGCTCATGCCACGCACAATTGAATCCTGGAAAATCAATCTTATCTCCGTCTGGTTCGGCTGTTTTTTCACCGGGCTGGCTATCAGCCAGATCATTCCTTTTCTGCCGCTCTATATCGAACAGCTCGGCATCAAGGACGGCGATGCCCTTAGCCTCTGGTCAGGACTGACCTTCAGCATCACCTTTGTGATCTCGGCCGCCGTCGCGCCGCTGTGGGGCAGTCTCGCCGATCGCAAAGGACGCAAGCTGATGCTGCTGCGCGCGGCGTTCGGCATGGGCGTGGTGATCCTGCTGCAGGCCTTCGTTACCCAGGCCTGGCAACTGCTGCTGCTGCGCGCGCTGATGGGACTGACCTCGGGCTATATTCCCAACGCCATGGCGCTGGTGGCGGCGCAGGTACCGCGCGACCGCAGCGGCTGGGCGCTGAGCTGCGTCTCGACCGGCCAGATCGGCGGGGTGATCCTCGGGCCGATGCTGGGCGGGCTGCTGGCGGACTGGGTTGGCCTGCGTATGGTCTTTATCGTTACCGCCGCGCTGCTGCTGGTGAGTTTCCTGGTGACGCTGTTTCTGATTAAAGAGACCGGCTATACGCCGGTGAGTAAAAAGGAGAAGCTGAGCGGGCGTGAGGTGTTCGCTTCGCTCGACAATCCCAGGCTGATGCTTTGTCTGTTTGTCACCACCATGGTGATCCAGATGTGCAACGGCTCGGTTAACCCGATTCTGACGCTGTTCGTGCGCGAGCTGGCGCCGACCGCGGATAACATCGCCTTTCTCAGCGGGGTGATCGCCGCGCTGCCGGGCATCTCGGCGCTGATTGCCGCGCCGCGCCTGGGCAGGCTGGGCGACCGTATCGGCACCCAGCGGATTTTGCTGGCAACCATGGTGGTGTCGCTGCTGCTGCTGATTGCCATGTCTTTCGTCACCAGCGCCACCCAGCTCGGCGTACTGCGCTTTCTGCTCGGCTTTGCCGACGGCGCGATGATGCCGGCGGTGCAGACGCTGCTGGTACGCCACTCGCGCGACAACATTACCGGCCGTATCTTCGGCTACAACCAGTCCTTTATGTATCTCGGCAACGTCGCCGGCCCGCTGCTCGGCGCGGCGGTGTCCGCGCTGACCGGCTACCGCTGGGTCTTCTTCGCCACCGCGCTGGTGGTGCTAGTTAACGTGCTGCTGCTGAAGCGCTTTTACCGTCGTCCGCGTACGGTGCTGGAGCCGAAGGTGAAAAGCGCAGCGCATAGCGCCAGCGACGCTGAGTCAACAGAAACTCGGCGCTGACGCTCGGGCTCCAGGAGTCGTCGCCGCCCACGCCCATATGCGCGGCATCCAGATGCAGCCAGCATCCCGGCTCCGCGCGTAGCAGATGGCGGTGCGACGCGTCGCGCAGCTGCTCAAGGCTGTAGCGGCTCAGCGAGAAGCTGAAGTCGCCGCTGATGCGCCAGCCTTCCGCCTCCAGCCATCGCGTGCCGCCGCGCAGGCCGTTTTCGCTCGGAAAGACGTAGGGGGTATGCAGCGCGTCGAGCGGCAGCTGCCAGCGCGAGAACTGCGCCGCCAGCTGGCGGTCCGGATAGTTTTCATGCGGCCCCAGCCCCAGCCAGGCAACCTGCTGCGGCGCGGCGGCGAGCTGACAGCGCAGGCCGATGCGCGCCGGCGCGGGCGCGTCGGCGGCCTGTTCCACCTCAACCGCCAGATGCATTTCGCCCTGCGCGTCAAACCGGTAGCGCTTGTGGCTGAGAAAGGCGAGCCGGCCCTGTGCGTACCAGCCGTGCAGCACGCTGATCTGCACCGCGTCCGACAGGCTCTCTGCCTCTGTTCGCTCCACGCGGCGGGTCATGGCGTCGAAGCCGGCCGCTTTCCAGCGCTCAGACCAGGCGTTGGGATCGACGCGCTCCGCTTCGCTGGTGCCGATATCGTTATCGAGCGGCGCGCGGATAAAGCAGTCCTGCAGCGGCGACAGCAGCCTCGCCTGCTCATTGACCAGCCACTGCGTCAGCTCGCCGCTGCTGCGGTTAAACTGCCAGCGCTGATTGCGGTGCGTGACGGTGATAGCCGTCTCCTCCACGCTGAGCGTCGGCGGCTCGCCCGCACTCGGCTGCGGCGGCAGGGCCAACGCGGCGGGCAGCGGCCACTGATGCCAGGCGACGCGCCAGTCGGCGTCAGACCAGGCGGTGGCGGCGCGCTGGTGTACGGCGACGTTTAGCCAGCACTCGCCGGTGAGATCCGCCACCGGCGGAACGCAGATGCGCTGCGTTCCCTGGGGCGCGATATCCAGCGCGGTTTCGCCCTGCGCCACCACCTCGCCCTGCTGCTCGACGCGCCAGCGCAGCACCTCGTTATCGCTGCGGCGAAACAGGTAGTCGCTGCTGACGGTAAAGCTAAAGGGATCGTCGGCGTCCGGAGCAAAATGGAAGAACTGCTGCGCGCGCTGCGCTTCAAACAGCGCCGGGTGCGGCGTGCGGTCGGCGAACACCAGGCCGTTCATGCAGAACTGGCGGTCGTTAGGTTTGTCGCCGAAGTCGCCGCCGTAGGCCTGCCAGGGCTGCCCGTTTTCATCGTAGCGCGTCAGGCTCTGATCGACCCAGTCCCAGACGAAGCCGCCCTGCAGGCGCGGAAACTGCCGAAACGCCTGCCAGTATTTTGCAAAGCCGCCGAGGCTGTTGCCCATGGCGTGCGCATACTCGCACAGGATCAGCGGCCGGTTTTCACCCGGCAGGCCGATCCACTTTTTCAGCGACCATTTCGGCACGGCGGGGAAGGGCTGATCTTCATCAACGCGCGCATACATCGGGCAGAGAATATCGGTCGCCGCGCTGTTGGCGCCGCCGCCTTCATACTGCACGGGGCGCGTCGGATCGGCGCTTTTCACCCAGCGATAGAGCGCGTCGTGCGTGCTGCCGTGCCCTGATTCGTTGCCCAGCGACCAGATAATAATGCTGCAGTGGTTGCGGTCGCGCTGCACCATGCGCGTGACGCGCTCGCTAAAGGCGGCGAACCAGCGCGGGTCGTCCGCCAGGCGGCTCATCGGCTGCATGCCGTGGGTTTCGATATTGGCTTCGTCGACCACGTAGAGGCCGTAGCGGTCGCACAGTCGATACCAGAGCGGATGGTTAGGGTAGTGCGAACAGCGCACCGCGTTGAAGTTATGCTGCTTCATCAGTTCGATGTCGCGCCGCATCGTCGCCTCATCCACCACCTGGCCTCTCTCCGCGTGATGTTCGTGGCGGTTTACGCCGCGTATCAGCAGCGGCTGGCCGTTCAGGCAGAGCAGGCCGTTTTCAATGGCGACGCGGCGAAAGCCGACATCGTACGCCTCGACCTCAATGGTTTCGCCCTGCGCGTCGAGCAGTGCCAGGGTGGCGCGGTAGAGCGTCGGGGTTTCGGCGCTCCACAGCGCGGGCGCGTCAACGCGCAGGCGCAGTTCGGCGCGATCGCCATAGTGGCCGCGCTCGTCGATAATCGCGCTGCCGAGCGGCTGCTCGATGCTGCCCGTCTGCTTGCCTTCTTGCCACAGCGTCAGCCGCAAACGCAGCGCCGCGTCCTGAGCGGTGACGCGTACCCGCGCCACCAGATCCGCGCTGCGGTATTCCGGGCTCAGCCGCGTCTCCAGCTGGACATCCGCCAGGTGCGGCGTCGGCTTATGCAGCAGCGAGACGTCGCGGAAAATGCCGCTCATGCGCCACATATCCTGATCCTCCAGCCAGGTGCCGTCGCTCCAGCGCAGCACCATCACCGCCAGGCGATTCGCGCCGCGCACCAGCGCCGCGCTGAGGTCGAATTCGGCGGGCAGCCGGCTATCCTGGGAGTAGCCGATAAACTGGCCGTTGCACCACAGGTAAAAGGCGGAGCTGACGCCGTCGAAGATCACGCGCGTCTGTCCCGTTTCAGGCCAGTTGTCGTCAAGGGTGAATGTGAGCGAGTAACAACCTGTCGGGTTCTCTTCCGGCACGTACGGCGGCGTCGCCGCGATCGGATACTGAACGTTGGTATAAATGGGCGCGTCATAACCGTGCATCTGCCAGTTAGCGGGTACCGGCAGCGAGGCGGCATCGGGCAGATCCTGCTGTAGCCAGCTCTCCGGCACCGCGTCAGGGCGGTTAAAGTAGCTAAAGTTCCACGCGCCGTTCAGGCTGCGCTGCGCGGCAGAGGGCAGCTCGTCGCGCGCTGCCGCTTCGCTGCGCCAGCTGGCGAAAGGCGGATGAGCATCGAGGCGATGCAGGCTGGTAACGACCGGATTCTCCCAGTCGCGGCGGGCAAGAAGTTGACTCAGCGAAATCGGTGACGTTGACATGGCGGTGTCCTTAAATTGCATTGCGCTCACAATGCAGTGTTTCCTGCGGGCTGTAAAGAGCGGCACGCTAACGAGAGGGGCAATTTTTTAGCGGGCTCGATACCGTACAAGGCTCGAACGCCGGTTTTGTGTCACTTTCGTGCCAGTAAATTGTTAAGCCTGGTATGCAAGGGTTAATACCGCCTTGAGTCAGAGAATTCTCTCTTGTCGCCCCGATTGGCCGCTCATACACTCAGCCCGATTTCATCCATCCTGAGGTTGTTATGGTACGTATTATTAAACTTGCCGCGGTTGTGGCGCTGGCGGCCGCGCTGAGCGGCTGTATTTTCCCGCCCCCCGGCGGCGGCTGGGGAGGTCCTGGCGGCGGTGGTGGTGGCGGCGGCTGGGGCGGTCACGGTCACGGTTTTGCTGGCCCACGTTAATCCCACATAACTTCCGCTTTATTTCGGGCTGAAACGATTTGCGTCTCGCTTAATGAGCAGTAAAACGTTTCGCCCGCTTCTTAAAAAACGTTTAAGCCCTGTTTTAATAAAATGCGTTATAAAGAGCCGCGGAAAATCGGGCAAAAGCGCTGTTTTTTTATTTTGGCGAGTGATAACGTCTGCTTTTATTTACCCTATGGGAAAAGGGCATGAAGAACCTTATCGCTGAATTACTGGTAAAACTGGCGGCAAAAGAAGAAGAGTCTAAAGAACTGGTGGCTCAGGTTGAAGCGCTGGAAATTATCGTGACGGCGATACTGCGCAAGCTCGAGCCAGAACAACAACATGCCATCGCGGCAAGTATCGATAACGCGATGCATAATGCCGACGCCGACGCCAGTAATGAAGATGCGCTTTTGCTACGTAACTACCTGGACAAATTACTTAACCATCCGCGCGTCTGATCGTTAATAGCGGGGCAGTGCGATCGGCGCTGCAAATTTGCGCAAATTTCCACCGCTCTGTTTCTCTCGTGCCAGAATTAACGGATTATTCATCAAGGGAGTCATACCATGAAAGTGCATTTAGCGGCAGTCGTAATGGCAACTTTGCTGGTGAGCAGCGTCAGTGTGGCGCAGGCCGCCGAAAAAACGGCGCAGCAGCAAAAAATGACGCAGTGCAACCAGCACGCCAGCACGCAAAATCTGAAAGGCGACGCGCGTAAATCATTTATGAGCGAGTGTCTGAAGAAAGAGAGCAATATCTCCAGCATGACGCCGCAGCAGGTAAAAATGAAAAGCTGCAATACCGAAGCGGGCGCTAAAAAGCTCAGCGGCGACGCGCGTAAAAGCTTTATGAGTTCCTGCTTGAAAAAAGCCTGATAGCCAGTTTATTACGGCCGCGCTGCGGCCGTAATACGTTTTTCGCTTCTTCCGCTCCGTTTTTTTAAATCATTTACACTTGCTAAAACTTTAAATAGACGTTTTAACAACGGCTTAAACGCTTTTTTTATTTTCAGACGCTGCCTTTCGCTTTCCTTTGCCACACTTACTTTTTACAGGGGAATAGCGGCGCCCGCTCAGGGCGCATTGTTGAATAACGACAACGAAGGAGCCGCGTTATGCATTATCAGCCCGTCATCGCGTTAAAGGATCTGCCCGACCGCCAGCCCACTAAAACCAAAATAGCCGATACCGATATTCTGCTGGTGCGCGACGGAGACAAGGTGCGCGCTTATCAGGCCACCTGTCCGCATGCGGGCGCGCCGCTGGAGCAGGGCGCTATCTGCGGCGATAAGCTGGTCTGCCCCTGGCATAAAGCGGTGTTCGCGCTGGAAGATGGCCATATGTGCGAGCCGCTGGCGCTGGCCGATCTCAAACAGTTTCCGCTGCGCGTCGAGAACGGCATTGTGCAGGTCAACCCTAAAGCAATGTCATCTGCGACGCCCATCGGCAGCGGCGGCGAAGCGCCGGTTTATGCAGTGCTTGGCGGCGGCGCAGCAGGCAGCGCGGCAATCTGGACGCTGCGCCGTGAAGGCTACAAAGGCAAAATAGTACTGGTCGAACGCGAGTCGGAAGCGCCCTACGACCGCACGGCGCTGACGAAATTCGTTCCCTCCGGCAAGATGGATATCAAGGATGTGCCGCGCATTCTGAAAGAGGACATTTTGCAGCATGTCGATCGCCTCCAGGGCGAAGTGACGCGTCTCGACACGCGCGAGCAGCGTATCCACTTCGCCGACGGCGACTCGCTGTTTTATGACAAATTGCTGATCGCCTCAGGCGGCGCGCCGCAGCGTCCTGATTTAGCGGGCAGCGATCTGGCGGGCGTACACCTGCTGCGCTCGCTGGCGCAGGCGGATGCGCTGCTAAAAGAGGTCGACCAGAGCCAGCAGCTGGTGATTGTCGGCAACAGCTTTATCGGCATGGAGATGGCGTCGGCGCTGCGCAATCGCGACGTCGAGGTCACGGTGGTGGCGCGGCATCCGCTGCCTTTCGCGCGCCAGTTCGGCGAGCAGATCGGCCGCTATTTCCGCGATCTGCACGGCAGCAACGGCGTGCATTTTGTTGATGGCGATCCGGCAGAGCTGGAGGGCGAGCAGCACGTTACCGCGCTGCGTCTGCAGGATGGCCGCCGCATCAAGGCGGACGTGGTGCTGCTGGCGACGGGCATCCAGCCCGCAACCGGGTTTATTCACGATCTGCCGCTGCGCGAGGATGGCAGCCTGCTCGCCGACAGCCAGCTGCGCGTGACGCAAAACGTCTGGGTGGCGGGAGATATCGCCAGCTATCTGACGCCGCAGGGGCCGCTGCGCGTCGAGCACTATCGCGTCGCCCATCAGCAGGGGCGTATCGCCGCCTTTAATATGCTGGACAGGCGCATGATGTACGACCGCGTGCCCTTTTTCTGGACCACGCACTTCGGCACGCGCTACGAATATCTCGGCCATGCCGAAGAGTGGGACGAGTATCGCCTGATCGGATCGCTGGAAGAGAAAACGTTTATCGCCCTTTATGGCCAGCAGGGCAAGCTGGCGGCCGCGTTCTCCTGCGGCATGTACACGCTCACGGCGGCGCTGGTGCTGGAGATGCAGCAGCCGATGACCATGGAGCAGGCGCTGGCGACGGTGGCGAGCCGGCAGGGATAGCAGAAGCGGGCGGCGCGGGCGCGCCGCCCCGTGCGTTACTTCTTGCTCAGCGCTTCAGACTTCGCCATGCACTGCTGCATCGCCTCCATCACGGCGGCGCGAAAGCCTTTCTCTTCCAGCACTTTCACCGCTTCGATGGTAGTGCCGCCGGGCGAGCAGACCATGTCTTTCAGTTCGGCGGGGTGCTTGCCGGTTTCCAGCACCATCTGCGCCGAGCCTTTTACCGCCTGAGCGGCGAACTCATAGGCCTGGGCGCGCGGCATGCCGCCGAGCACCGCAGCATCCGCCATCGCCTCGATGAACATAAAAACATAGGCGGGCGCGGAGCCGCTCACGCCGACCACCGAATGGATTAGATATTCGCTGACCACCGCCGCTTTGCCGAAGCTCTCGAATATCGTCACCACCTCGTCGATTTCCGGCTGTTCGACCAGCACGTTCGGCGTTATCGAGGTCATCCCTTCGTTGACCAGCGCTGGCGTATTCGGCATGACGCGCACGATTTTGCGGTCGTGGCCGAGCACCGTCGCCAGCGAGTCGAGCGTTACGCCCGCAGCGATAGAGACGACCAGCGCCTCTTTTTTCAGCTGGCTGGACAAATCTTTCAGCACTTTCAGGATGACGTTGGGTTTGACCGCGCCGAACAGAATATCGACTTCGCGCGCCAGCGCCTCGGCGCTCTCAGCGGCCTGAATGCCGTGCTCGCGCGCCAGCGCCTCGTTGGTCTCCGCCTTGCGGTCAAATACCCAGATGTTCGAGGGCGCGACCTGGCCGCTTTTCACCAGTCCGCCGATAATGGCTTTGGCCATATTGCCGCCGCCGATAAACCCAATCTTCTTCTCCAGCATCGCCGTATCCTTAAGAAAGTTCGAAAATCTTAACGCGTTAGCTTACTTCAGCCAGGATTAATAACAAGTCAGCAAGGAGAACACGGCATGGGCGACAATGAAAATCAAAGCCGGCACTACCCGGTGAAAGAGAATATGTCATGGCAACGTATCGAGTGGCGTATTCAGCACGCGGGTTTTGCGCTGCTGCTGCTGATTGTTGTCGCTGGCGCGGCAGGGCTGTTTTCAAAAGGCTGGCTGAGTAACCAGCGCGTCGCCAGCACGGATAAGCGGCTGAGCGTCGATTACGAACGCTTCGGACGACGGGAAAGCAACATGGATATGACGCTGCATCTGAGGCAGCTGCGCGGCGGCGATTATCAGATCAGGCTGCGCGGCCCGCAGCTCGACGATATTCAGCTGCAGACGCTTCAGCCGCAGCCGGACGACGCCTGGAGCACCGGCGATAGCCTGGTGCTGCGCTGGCACCGGCGCGCCGATCAGCAGGAAGCCACTATCTGGATCGGCACCCAGGCGCAGGATTTCGGCCGTTATCATTTTACCGTCACGCTCGACGACGCCTCCAGCGTACGGTTTAGCCAGTTTATCTACCCTTAGGAGAGCCATATGGAAACGGTTTTGCGCGCAGCCAGCATGTATCTGCTGTTGATGGTGGTGTTTAAAATCGCTGGACGGCGCACCCTCATGGAGATGACCTCTTTTGACCTGATTCTGCTGCTGATTATCAGCGAGGCGACCCAGCAGGCGCTGCTCGGCGATGACTTTTCCGTCACGGGCGCCGGGTTGACCATCGTCACGCTGATCGTGATTGATATTCTATTCGGCGTGATGAAAACGCGCTTTCCCCGCATGGAGCGGCTGATTGACGGCTCCTCGCTGATTCTGGTGGAAGAGGGCAAACTGCTGCGCCAGCGGGCGAAGCGCGCCGGGATAGACGAAGAGGATATTCTGCAGAGCGCGCGCAGCTCGCAGGGGCTGGAGCGGCTGGACCAAATAAAGTTTGCCATTCTGGAGAAGACCGGCAAGATCTCCATCATTCCCAAAGAGTAAGGAAAGAACATGGTTATCTGGGTTGATGCCGACGCCTGCCCCAACGTCATTAAAGAGGTGCTCTACCGCGCGGCGGATCGCACCAAAACGCAGGTGACCTTCGTCGCCAACCAGTCGCTGCGCGTGCCGCCATCGCCCTGGCTGAAAACGCTGCGCGTGCCAGCCGGATTTGACGTCGCGGATAACGAGATCGTGAAGCGTGTAGCACCAGGAGATCTGGTGATTACCGCCGATATTCCGCTGGCGGCAGAGGTACTGGAGAAAGGAGGCGCGGCGCTTAACCCGCGCGGCGAGCGCTATTCACCCGCTACCATTCGCGAAAAGCTGACCATGCGTGACTTTATGGACACCATGCGGGCCAGCGGCGTGCAAACGGGCGGTCCCGCGGCGATGAGTCCGCGGGACCGCCAGCAGTTTGCTAACGCGCTCGACAGCTGGCTGACGCAGCGCCAGCGCTGAAATCAGACAAAGCTGTCGTCGTCGTCGTTAAAGCCGTCGAAGCTGTCATTGCCGAGATCGTTGAAGTCATTATTGTCGGCGTAGTTGTTATCCCAGCCGTTGTTCTGGTCGAGGAAACCGTTGCCCCCGCTGTTGAAGGTGTCGAGATTTTCATCGACCTGCGGCAGCGGCGCGTCGGGTTCATTGATAATGTTGACGATCTCCTCCGGCTGCGAGTGGTGGAACATGCTGGTCAGCATATCCGCCATCACCACGCCGCCGGCGACACCCACTGCAGTTTGCAGCGCACCGCCAAGAAAGCCGGTGCCGCGCGCCGGCGCGGCTGGCGCGTTGTTATACTGCTGCTGCTGAGGCGGCGCGTTGTTCCACGCCTGCTGCTGGGGCTGCTGCTGCGCAGGCGCCTGCTGGCGCGAGCCGCCAAACAGGCTCGACAGAAAACCGCCGCTGCTCTGCTGTTGAGGCTGCTGCTGCTGTTGCGCCAGGCGGTTCTCCAGTTCGGTAATGCGATCGTTAAGTTTCTTCATCGCCGCTTCCTGAATCAGGATTGCCTGCGCCATATAGTAAGGCGCGCCTGGCTGCTGCTGCAGATGCTCTTTAATCAGCTGTTCCGCCGCCGCGTCACGCGGTCCGGTCTGGCTCTCGGCCTGTTTCAGACGGCTGAACAGCCCCTCAATTAACTGATGTTCCTGACTGTACATAATGGCTCTCCTGTTGCGATGGAATAAGTATATGGGGGCGCGGCGCGGCAAAGTAAAATCCAGCAGGTAAGCAAATGTTGCCGCCGCTTGATCTGACGCGATCTGCACGAAATGCGCATGGTTAACGCATTAATATTTAATGAAGTTGGTGTGAAAGTCTGAAAAGGATGCGCAATTCTTGCTTCACGGGTGGAGGCTATAGCGGTTTCCAGTTATCATGCGTCGCATTATCAAGCGATATGCTGCGATATACGGCCTGTAACGGCGGAGGAACTGCCCGATGTCTCTACCTATTTATCTGATCGGCGCGCGCGGCTGCGGCAAAACCACCGTGGGCGAGGCGCTATCGCGCGCGCTCGGATACGCCTTTCGCGATACCGATCACCACCTACAGCTCAGCACCCAGCGCAGCGTGGCGCAGATTGTGGCGGATGAAGGCTGGGAAGGCTTTCGCGCGCGGGAAACGGAGTCGCTGAAAGCGGTTACCGCGCCAGCCACGGTGATCGCCACCGGCGGCGGCATGGTGCTGGCAGAGCACAATCGTCGCTTTATGCGCGAGCACGGGCGTGTGATCTGGCTCAGCGCGCCGTCGCATATTCTGGCGCAGCGGCTGGAGAGCCAGCCGGAAGCGGCGCAGCGTCCCACGCTGACCGGCCGTCCCATCGCCGAAGAGATGGGCGATATCCTGCGCGAGCGCGCGCATCTCTATCGCGACGCCGCCCACCATGAAGTTAACGCCATGCAGCCGCCAGAGCGTGTTATCGACGAGATCCTTCAGTCGCTGTCGCTGGCGCGCGCCAGCTAGCTTCCCCGCTTTTTCTTCAGATTCTTCCCGCTTTCCCGTCTGGGCTGCGTAGCCTGGCTATACTGATCCTCAGACGGGAATCGTCTCGTCGTGTGGAATACGATTAGCCAGGAGGGATTGAATATGCCAACCAGACCGCCTTATCCACGCGAAGCTCGCGTTGTCGCCGTTGAGAAGGGACCGCAGGGCAGCACCGTCACTTCATGGGAGCTACGCGCCGATCATCCATCGCCCAATACCTTAATTAGCGAACATACGTCGGAAGCAGAAGCGCAGGATGCCAAAGTCCGCTATGAGGATGTGGAAAAAGAGTAGGGCAATCTCTCTGGCAGGGACGCCAGCCTGAATGCGCTTTTTCGCTGAATGCTATTTGCTGTAATTAGCTGCCTGCGCGCAGCGAAGCTGTTATCCATTCTGCTATTTCTCGCAACTCCCTTATAAAATCATTTCTCGTTGCCGCCTGCCCGGTTATTTCACTGCGCACGATTTCCCCTGACAAAAATTGACGCTTGACCCTTATTCCTCCGCGTTTTAGTTTTAATCATCGATACAGGAACTCGGTTCCATATAGTGAAACTCGTAATATGACCACACTCGAAAACGCCGCCGCGGTGCTTAAGCTGTTTCAGCAAAAAGGCGTGACGCAGGGAAATCCCGGGCTGACGTTTACCGATGTCGTCGAGGCGCTGCGCCTGCCGAAAAGCACCGTATCGCGCCTGCTGGCCACCATGGAAAGCCAGGGCATGCTGGAGCGCGACGCAGAGAGCCGCTGTTTTCATATTGGCCGCGTACTGCTGGCGGTCGCCGGACACTATCTCTCCGCGCCGCTGGTAGACAGCGCCGCGCCGGCGATGGCGCGGCTGGCAGATAAAACCGGCAGCATCGGCTATATCTCGCGCCTCGACGGGCGCGATCTGGTGGTGATGCGCATGTTTCACGGACGCCACTTCACCCAGCTGGTGACGCCGCCGGGAAGCCGCATGAGTGCTGCCGCCACCTCGACCGGCCGCGTGCTGCTGGCGCAGCTCAGCGAAGAAGAGGTGCGCGAGCGCTATCGCGACGCCTGGCAGCCGCTGCCGCCCAATTCGCCGCAAACGCTGGAGGCGCTCTGCGCGCAGCTGGCGGCGATCCGCCGCCAGCGCTGGTCGCTGGCGCGCAATGAAACGCTGCCCGGCATCAGTTCGCTCTCCGTCGCGCTGCACAACAAATATCACGGCGACACGGTGGCGCTTTGCCTCTCGTTTTTGTCGCAGGAGAGTTCGCCGGGCTATCCGCCTGCGCTGCTTGATGAATTACGCATAACGGCCAGCGACCTGGCCGAGAAATATGGCGCAACGCCACTCTGAATTTATTTTTATCGGCGCAATACTTTCGCCACACCGGGAAAACGCTAGGTCTTCGGGCCTGTTTATTCAATCTCACGGACGAAATAAAAAAAACGACGTAAGCGAGTCTGATTCAGGCTCGCGAAGCGTCATTTCATTTCTACCGGCATTCCTGACGGGGACAATATGGAGAAGGTTAATCCAGTTAAACAGGCTGGCGTGGCGATAGTATTAATCGCCCTGTCGGTGGCGGGCGCCATTATTGGCGTGCAGCTTATTACCACTATCGGCGTGACGCCGAATACTTCTATTATCGGCGCGCTATTCGCCATGCTGCTGGCGCGAATTCCCTTACAGGCGTTTCGTCGCTATCGTTCGATTGAAATTCAAAACCTCGCGCAAACCGCTATTTCCTCCGCCACCTTCGGTGCCGCCAACAGCTTATTAATGCCGATAGCGGTGCCCTGGGCGCTGGGCGAGCCGCAGCTGGTGCTGCCGATGTTCTGCGGCGTCAGCGCGGCGATGCTGCTGGACGCTTATCTGCTCTACCGCCTGTTCGATACGCGCGTCTTTCCCGCCAGCAACGCCTGGCCGCCGGGCGTGGCCGCCGCAGAGGCGATTAAAGCGGGCGACAGAGGCGGACGCCAGGCCTGGCTGCTGGCGGCGGGCATCCTCGGCGGCATCGTCGGGTCGATGCTGAAGATCCCGATGTCCGCTTTCGGCACCGCCTTTATCGGTAATATCTGGGCGCTGGGCATGCTCGGGCTGGGCTTTCTGGTGCGCGCCTATGCGCAACCGGTTGCCGGCATCGACATCAACGCGCTCTATCTGCCGCACGGCGTCATGGTCGGCGCGGGGCTGGTGGCGCTGATTCAGGTGGTGATGGTGATCCGCAGCCGTCGCCACGACGAGCAGAAAGTGAGCCGCGGCGGCAATGAGGTCAGGCGCGCGCTCGGTCTCGGCGGCGTGGGCTACCTGATGATTTCGGCGCTGCTGGCGCTGGCGGGCGGGCTGTGGAGCGAAATGAGCCTGCCGATGCTGCTGCTGTTTGTGATTTACGCCGCGTTCGCCGCCTTCGTGCATGAGCTGATCGTCGGCATCGCCGCGATGCACTCCGGCTGGTTCCCGGCCTTCGCCGTGGCGCTGATTACCCTTATCGTCGGCATTCTGCTCGGCTTTCCGCCGCTGGCGCTCTGCCTGCTGTGCGGCTTTACCGCAGCGACCGGGCCCGCCTTCGCCGACATGGGCTACGATCTTAAAGCGGGCTTTATCCTGCGCGGCAACGGCGCGGATCTGCAGCAAGAGCTGTGGGGCCGCCGCATTCAGCTGATCGCGGCGATGATCGCGTTCCTGGTCTCTGTTCCCGTCGTCTGGTACGCGCATAACCTGTTCTTTGCGGAAAACCTGCTGCCGCCGGTGGCGCGCGTTTACGCCAAAACCATCCAGGCAGGTGCGGAGCCCGGCATCGCCGGCAGCCTGCTGATGTGGGCCATTCCCGGCGCCATTATTCAGCTGATCGGCGGGCCGAAACGCCAGCTCGGCGTGCTGCTTGCCACCGGCCTGCTGATCAACAATGCGATGGCCGGCTGGGCGGTGGTGGTCGGCATTGCGCTGCGCATCCTGATCCTTCGCGTATGGGGCGAACGCGGCCGCTCACCCATGGAGGTGATGGCGGCGGGCTTTATCGCCGGCGACGCACTCTATAGCTTCTTCCACTCGCTGTTTGCCAGCGGCAAAAAATAATTAAGGGATGTCATGAGTCTGCACCAGACGTTACAGGTATTTGAATTATTCGACAGCGCATTGATCGACGGCCAGCAGGTGGTGGATCTGTTTGCCGCTTTCCCTGGCGTGACCGCCAGCTTTAAACGCGTCAGCGGGCCGAAAGGGCGCACCGATTTCGTTCGCATTGATATCCCCGGCGCGCAGGGCAAAGCCGGCGGCGGCAGCGCGCCGACGCTCGGCATCATCGGCCGCCTGGGCGGTATCGGCGCGCGCCCGACGCGCATCGGCATGGTCTCCGACGCCGATGGCGCCGTCGCGGCGGTGAGCAGTGCGCTGAAGCTGGCCGTGATGCAGACCAAAGGCGACGTGCTGGCGGGTGACGTCATCGTCACCACCCATATCTGTCCCGATGCGCCGACGCGCCCGCACGAGCCGGTCGATTTTATGGATTCGCCTATCGACGACGTCACCATGAACGACAATGAGGTGGTGCAGGAGGTCGACGCCATCCTGTCGATCGATACCACCAAGGGCAACCGCATTATCAACCACAAAGGATTTGCGCTGTCGCCTACGGTAAAGGAGGGCTATATCCTGCGCGTATCGGACGATCTGCTGCGCATCATGGAGATGACCACCGGCCGTCCGGCGGTGACCTTTCCCATCACCACGCAGGATATTACGCCTTACGGCAACGGCATTTATCACCTCAACAGCATCCTGCAGCCCTCTACCGCCACCGATGTGCCGGTGGTCGGCGTGGCGATCACCGCCGAGTCGGTGGTGCCGGGCTGCGGCACCGGCGCCAGCCACGAAGTGGATATCGCGGCGGCGGCGAAGTTTGCGGTGGAGGTGGCGAAAGAGTTCGGCCGCGAGACCTGCCATTTCTACGACGCGGACGAATATGCCCGCCTGCTGGCGCTCTATGGCAGCCTGAGCCATCTGCGTAAACGAGACTAATATGACAAAATCCCTGGTTACCCTGACCATCGGTCAGTCGCCGCGCAGCGATATCATGCCGCTGCTGACAGCGTTTTTACCCGGCGAGCAGACCGACCATGTCGGCCTGCTGGATGGGCTGAGCGAAGCGGAGATCGCCGCGCGCTTCGCCCCTGACGCCCAGGACGGCGTGCTGGTGTCGCGCCTGCAGAGCGGCGCGCAGGTGCGGCTGGCCACGGCAAAGGTTGAGCAGGGATTGCAGGCGAAAATCGCCGCGCTGGAAGCCGAAGGCTACGACACTATTCTGCTGCTCTGCACCGGCGAGTTCGGCGCGCTGACTGCGAAAAGCGCGCTGCTGCTGGAGCCGGACCGCATTATTCCGCCGCTGGTTGCCGCCATTGTGCAGGACCATCAGGTCGGCATCGTGGTGCCGGTCGAGGAGCAGATCCAGCAGCAGGCGAATAAGTGGCGCAACCTGAAGCGCCGTCCCTGTTTCGCCGTCGCCAGCCCTTATATTCCCGATCGCGAGAAGCTTACCGACGCCGCGCTCCTCCTTCAGGAGCAGGGTGCGGACGTGGTGGTGCTGGACTGCGTCGGCTATAACCAGACTCATCGTGACTTTTTGCAGAAGCTGCTCGGCATTCCGGTGCTGCTCTCCAACGTGCTGGTCGCCAAACTGGCCGCTGAACTTATCGTCTGATAACCGACGCGATCACAAAGCGGGAGGCGGCGCTGCAATTCGCGTGACAGATCAGCGAGTTCCGCTCTACACTGCCAGACACCCTAATGTGCTGTGAGGAAGTAATATGCTCAATGTAAGCGAGTATTTTGACGGAAAAGTGAAATCGATCGGTTTCGACAGTGCCAGCACCGGTCGCGCCAGCGTAGGCGTGATGGCGGAAGGCGAATACACCTTCGGCACGGCGCAGCCGGAAGAGATGACGGTAGTGAGCGGATCGCTGAAGGTGCTGCTGCCGGGCGAAACCGAGTGGCAATGGTTTGAAGCGGGTTCGGTGTTCAACGTGCCGGGCCACAGCGAGTTTCATCTGCAGGTGGGCGAGCCGAGTTCCTATCTCTGCCGCTACCTGAAAGGCGAATAAAAAGAGCGGCTAAGCGTCCCGCAACATCCTTGTCGCGGGACGCCTATCCACGTTTTAAGTTGTCGGTGGTTCGCAGGGCGGTTTTTAGCGGGTGAGAGTGACCTGTTCCAGCCGCGTATCCTGCCACGGCGCGCTGCCCAGCTTCGACGCCAGCGGCACCAGCACGCGCAGATCCTCCAGCCACGCGTCGCGCGTCTCGATCCTCTTCTGTCCGTCACCCTCACTACGACACGTCAGTTGCAGATAGCGACCGCTGAAAGCGGGGTTGATGCTTTGTGCCTCGCCGCCTGCCAGCACGCTGCACTGCTGCCGCGTGCGGCGCACGTCCGATGACGGCGCGCGCGCCACTAAATCCGTGTCGACGGTAAATGTCTGTCCAGCCACCAGCGGGAAACGCAGGGTAGTTTTTAACGCTTCCAGTCGACTGGGCTGCGAGGCAATCGACATCGCAAACTTCAGCTGGATCAGATTGCCCAGCGTCAGGCGCTGCACCTTCCAGATACCGTAGTTTTCCAGCTTGCGCAGGTAGCCCTGCTCGTCAACGTCGATACGCACCGCGACCTTGCCCGAGGGGCTGTTTTCCACCCAGTTCAGCTGGCGAAAACGCGGCAGTGCCCAGGGGGAAATCAGCTGATGAACCTGCTGTTCCAGCGCCTTGTCCAGCGGCAGCGCCGCCATAACCGAGGCCGGATTATCGCTTAACGCGGGCAGAATAGCGTGCGCATCGCGGCTAAGTGATTTGTGCGGGGCGGAGGTAAAGCGGCCCAGCGCGCGGAAGCTGTTCAGATCGCTGCTGGCGCAAAGGCGGGTGAACGTCTGCTTCATCAGCGGCGTCAGCGGGAAATCGTCTTTACGACGGGCGATATCCACGCCGTCCAGCGAGTCGGTCACATAGCCTTTGTCATCCACATCCATCATCGACACGGGTGTAAGCGCCTGTGTCTGACAGTTGAAGCGATAGTTTTCCACCTTAAAGGCGTAAGGCGCGTCATAGGGCGGATCGAAATCGCGCGTCGCATAGTCGTAGCCAAAGCGCACCTGCAACTCATCGCCGCTGCGCTTCAGGCTGGCGACATCCACCAGCGCGGTGGCGCCAAAGCGGTTGGTCGGTTCAATTTTTTCCCAGACGACCGCTTTCTCCGGCAGGCTGCAGATGCGCTTCAGCGTTTCAGGATCCTGATTGGGACCAGGCTGCGGCGGTGTGTAACGGCCGAATTCACTGCCGTAGAAGCGCGCGGTCGTCACACCGTTATTGTCGAGAAAATTGCGGTAGAGCGCCTCCGCAGTGAGCGATTTGCAGTCATAGGCCTGCCAGGCCTGCATCGCGCCGCCCGATTTGCCGGCCAGCGCCACCATCACATTCAGACGGTCGTTGATACGTAATGCATTCAGGCGGGTAAATGGGGCATCGCCAACACTGGCGGAGGAGAAGAGCACCAGCCCGGCGAGCAGCGCCGCGCGGGTAGAGGAACGAGACATAGCGGGAATCCTTTGCCGAAAGACGTGATTATCGGCAAAGGCGCGTCATTCTTGAGCCGTCAGCGTTTTGCTTCGCCGCCCAGCGCTTCCACCAGATTGCTGGTGAGCGCGGCGAGTTCGCTGGTCATCAGGATAAAGTCGGCGTCAAAACGCTGAGCGAAATCTTCACGGTCGATATCGTCGTTCTGCTCGCGCAGCGTGTCGCTGAACTTCAGGCGCTTCACCGAGCCGTCGTCCGCCAGCACGAACTGAATGCGCTCCTGCCAGTCGAGCGCCAGCTTGGTCACCAGCTTGCCCGCTTCGATATGGTTGGCGATCTCGTCGCATACCAGATCCTGTTTTTTACAGCGGATCACGCCGCCGTCTTCAAGGATCGCCTTCAGCTCCGCTTCGTCCATCAGGGCGAAACCGGCGGGCAGATCGCCGGAGCGCACCCATTCCGTCAGCGTCAGCTCGATCGGGCTTTCCAGCGTCAGCGGCACGACCGGCAGCGAGCCGAGGCTCTTGCGCAGCAGCGCCAGCGTGTCTTCCGCCTTTTTCGCGCTGGCGCAGTCGACCATGATCAGGTTGTTGACGGTATCGATCCAGATAAAGGTCTGGCTGAGACGGCTGAAGGCGCGCGGCAGCAGGCTGTGCAGCACTTCATCTTTCAGCGAATCTTTTTCCGTTTTCTTCAGCTTGCGGCTCTGTTCCGCTTCCAGCTTGCTGATCTTCGCTTCCAGCGCCTGCTTCACCACCGGGGACGGCAGGATCTTCTCCTCTTTACGGGCGCAAATCACGATCTGCCCGTTGTTCACGTGGGTCAGCGCGTCGCTGCGGTTGCCCATCGGCGACACCCAGCCGGTTTTGCTCATATCCTGGCTGCCGCAGGGAGAGAAGGTGTAAGCCTCAAGCTGTTTTTCCATGTCGTCTGCAGAGAGCGGAATGTCCCGATTCAGACGATAAACCATCATATTTTTAAACCACAACATCATAATTCCTTACCGGGGCGCGCGATCTGGCGCACAAGTCGAGAGGTCAGCGCGCATGATAGCGAAACATCGAAACGGTTTCATTGCCTTTCCCTGACGCCGCTCCTAATGTATCTCCTACCCTGACGAATAATGAGGAATAATGCGTGCGTATAGGTATTGATTTGGGCGGCACCAAGGTCGAAGTGATCGCCCTGTCTGACGAGGGAATTGAGCTGTTTCGCCACCGCGTGGATACCCCGCGCGACGACTACGCCGCCACGGTGCAGGCGATTGCGGATCTGGTGCGTCTTGCCGAAGCGAAAACCGGCCAGACCGGCAGCGTCGGCGTCGGCATTCCCGGCACGATTTCGCCTTACGCGCACCGCGTGAAAAACGCCAATTCCACCTGGCTTAACGGCCAGCCGCTGGATCGCGATCTGGCGCAGGCGCTGCAGCGCGAGGTGCGCATCGCCAACGACGCCAACTGCCTGGCGGTCTCAGAGGCGGTAGACGGCGCGGGCGCGGGTCAGCCGCTAGTGTTCGCGGTGATCATCGGCACCGGATCCGGCGCGGGCGTGGCGATCAACGGCGAAGCGCGCATCGGCGGCAACGGCAACGCGGGCGAGTGGGGGCACAATCCGCTGCCGTGGATGGACGAAGAGGAGCTGCGCTACCGTGAGGAGGTGCCGTGCTACTGCGGCCAGAAAGGCTGCATCGAGACCTTTGTCTCCGGCACCGGCTTTGGCATCGACTACCGGCGGCTGAGCGGCCAGGCGCTGAAGGGCGCGGAGATCGTCAGGCTGATCGCGCAGCAGGATCCCGTCGCCGAGCAGGCGATGCGGCGCTACGAAACCCGGCTGGCGAAATCGCTGGCGCAGGTGGTGAACCTGCTCGATCCCGATGTGATCGTGCTCGGCGGCGGCATGAGCAATAACGATCGTCTCTACCAGACGGTGCCGACGCTGATGAAGCAGTGGGTTTTCGGCGGGGAGTGCGAAACGCCGGTGCTAAAAGCAAAACACGGCGATTCGAGCGGGGTGCGCGGCGCGGCCTGGCTCTGGCCGCTGAAAAAGTAGGGGCTACTGCGTTGCGCCGAAGGGGAACTGCCAGTCCTCCGGCACGCCGACCGGCGGCAGCGGCAGGTTGCGCGCGCTGCTGACCTGCTGCCAGGCGCGCAGGCAGAGCGCCTCGTCGCCTTCGGTGCGCAGCACGCTGTAGCCGCCATCGGCGCGGCGGTGCGCCGACACCAGGCAGCTCTGGCCGGGATAGCGCGGCGCGACGCTGCGGTTAAAGCTGTCGATCAGCTGGTGCTGAACGTCGCGCAGATAGTTGCACTGCGCCGCCGGGTAAGCGCGGTCGCAGCTGAGATTGCTTTGCGGTTTGCTGCTGCATCCCGCCAGCAGCGCGCTGGCGAGCAGCAGCGCCATGCCTGTTTTCATTACGCCTCCTGAGGGCGGGGCAGCTCCAGTTTGCTGTAGCCCAGCCCGTTAATCTTGCGCACCCGAATCTGTACCGGAATGCGCTCTTTCATCGCCTCGACGTGGCTGATGACGCCGATGGTTTTGCCGCTGGCGTTAAGCGCGTCCAGCGCGTCCAGCGCGGTGTCGAGCGTTTCGGCGTCCAGCGTACCGAAGCCCTCGTCGAGAAACAAAGACTCTATGCGGGTTTTCACGCTGACTAAATCTGAAAGTGCCAGCGCCAGCGCGAGGCTGACGAGAAAGCTTTCGCCGCCCGAAAGAGTGCGGGTGTCGCGCGCGGCGTTCGCCTGCCAGGTATCGATCACGTCCAGCTCCAGCGCGTCGCTGGCGCGGCGCTGCAGCAGATAGCGGCCGTGCAGCCGATCGAGCTGGCGGTTGGCGAGCGCCACCAGGTGATCCAGCGTCAGCCCCTGCGCGAAGCGGCGGAATTTGTCGCCGCTGGCGGAGCCGATCAGATCGTTGAGCTGGCCCCAGTGCGCCAGCGCCGCCTCATCTTCTTCGATTTGGGTCATCAGGCTTTGCTGCTGCTCGCGCAGGCGCGCGTCGCTCTGAAGCTGCTGCTGCGCCTCGCCCTGCTGGCGCGCATTGTCGCGCAGCGCCAGACGCAGATCTTCAAGCTGCGCCTCCAGCGCGGCGGCGCTTTCCGCCGCGCCTTCGGGCCGGCTTTGCTGATGCGCTGTTCGACGCTCGGTCAGCTGCTGCTGCTGCGTCTGCAGCGTCTGACGCTGCTGTTCAAGCTGCTGTAACCGGCTGCGCAGCGCGCGCGCCTCCTCGTCCTCCAGCAGCGCGGCGCGCAGGCTGGCTTCATCGTCAAAGCCGGCAGCGGCCAGCGCAGCGCTGAACAGCTGTTGCGCCTCGCGCAGCCCCTGGCTGACTTTTTCCTGCTGCGCCTCCAGCTCTGCGGCGCGCCCCGCCAGCTGGCTGAGGTGGCTCTGGGTTTTCTGCAGCGCCTCCAGCACGGCGGCGAGGGCGGCTTCCTGCTGCTGGATCTGCGCCTGCATCTGCCGCCGCGCCGCGGCGACGTCGCTATCGCCGAACAGCGCCTGTCGCGTCACGCGCAGCTGCCCCAGCGTCGCGTCGCTTTGCGCGCGCTGCTGCTGCAGGGCGTCGAGCCGCTGCCGTTCGCTCTCTACGCGCTGCTGCAGGCTGCTGCACTGCGCCTCGGCGCGCGCCAGCTGCGGCTGAAGTTGAGCCAGCTGCTGCTCGCTCTCGTTCCACTGTCGCCAGCGCTGCTGCTGCTGTTGCAGCCAGCCGTCGCGCGACGCCGCGTCGGGCAGGGCGAGACCGGCGTCCGCCAACGCCTGATGCAGCGCGTCGCGGCGCTGCCGCCAGTCGCGCTCTTCCTGTTCCAGACGCTGCGCCAGCGTTGTCGCGCCTTCTTGCAGGTTAGTGAGCGTTTGCTGGGCCAGTTGAAGCTGCTGCTGATGCTGCTGCAGCGCCTGCTGATGGAGCAGGTGCTCATCTTTCGCCTGCTGGCGCTGGCGCGCGGCGCTCTCCTGCTGACGGATCAGCTGCTGCAGCGCCTGCTCTTCGCGGTTTTGCTGCTGCTGCCAGGCGGCCAGCGCGGCGCTGTCGCCCGCATCGAATGTGAGCGCCAGCTCACGCTGTAGGGCTTGCCACTGCTGGGTTAACTCATCCAGCCGTTGGGTTTCTGCCGCCAGTTCCTCCTGCAGCCGCTGTTGTTCGGCCTTCGCCTGCTTAACGGCCTCGCCTTTTTTGATGCCCTGTTCGCGCAGCGCCTCAACCTGCTGCTCCTGTTCGGCCAGCCGTCGCTGATTCTCGCTCAGCTCCAGCGCGGCGTAGCGCTCGACCGCCGGATGCTGGTAAGAGCCGCACAGCGGGCAGGGCTGCTCCGGTTCCAGGCGCGCGCGCCAGGCCGACAGATCGGCGATATGCTGCTCCAGCTCGCAAATCTTTTTGATATCGGCCAGCGACGCCTTTTCGCGCGCGAAGGCGGCGCGCAGCGTCTGCAGCGTTTCGTCATCCTGTTGCAGCGTCTTTTCCAGCGCGGCGAGCCGCTGCTGGCGCGCGGCAAGCTGCTGCTGCAGCGGCGTCCACTGCGAGGCGAGCACCACCAGCTGCTGGCGCAGCGGGCGGCTCGCCTCGCTCTGCGCCAGGCTGGCCTGCAGCGCCTGCGGCGGATGGCGCTGCTCCAGATCGGCCAGCGCCTGCTGCGCCCTCTCCAGGGCGCTCGCCGCCTGCTGTTCGGCCTGACTCAGCGGCGTCGCCTGCTGCGCCAGCCGGGCGATCTCCGCCTGCCGCTGCGCCAGCGTCCGCTGCTGCTGAATTTGCTGTTCACGCAGCGCCGCCAGCGCGGCTTCGCGCTGCGTCAGCTGGGCGAAACGCTCCTGCCACAGCGTCAGTGAGGGGCCCCACTGCGGCAGCGCGCCCTGATCTGCGCGCCACTGCTGCTGTTTCGCCAGCGCGGTCTGCAGGCTGTCGCGCTGTGCCGTTTCCTGCTGCAGCGCGCGCGCGCTTTGCGTCAGCGCCTGCTGCTGCTGGTCGCTTTCCCGCTGCTGCTGCTGCGCCTGCGCCAGCAGGGCGGCGATCTGCTGGTCGAGCGGAATGACCTGTTCCGTCAGCAGCGTCTCCTGCGCCTGCTGCTCGCGCAGCGCGGCGTCGCGCGCCGTCTGGGCCGCTTCGCGGCGCTGCCGATCGCTCTCTGTTTGCTGCTCTGCGGCCTGGCGCTGCTGTGCGAGCTGCTGCTGCGTCTGCTGCAGGCGCTGCTGCTCATGCAGCAGGCCGTCGCGCTGAGCTAATTTATCGCGCAGCTTCTCCGCCGGCTCGCTGCGCGCCAGCCGCTGGCGATCCGCTTCCGCGTCGCGCCACGCCTGCTCCGCCGCCGCCAGCGCGGCCTGCGCGGCCTGGATGTCGCTGTCGAGCTGCTGCGCCTGGGTCAGCCAATGATGCTGCCTGCGCAGGCTATCGTTCTGCTGAGTAAGCGCCTGCTCCGCTTCGGTCAGCGCAGCCAGCTGCTGCTGCAGCGCGGCGCGCGCGTCGGCGTCGAGCAGCGTCAGGGTGCCGGCGCGGCTGCGCAGGTTATCCAGCGCCAGGCGCGCCGCCTTGTGACGCTCGTAGATGGCGACGGAGATCTGGCCGTAGATCTCGGTGCCGGTCAGCTCCTCCAGCAGTTCGGCACGCTCGCCGGGCTTCGCGTTGAGGAACGCGGCGAACTGCCCCTGCGACAGCATCATCGAGCGGGTAAAGCGATCGAAGTCGAGGCCCGACAGCGACTCGATCAGCTTTAATTTGTCGTTGACCTTGTCCGCGAAGATTTTATCGTCGATGCAGCGCGCCAGCTCGACGCGCGGCGCCTGCAGCTTGCCGTCGGCCGCGCCGCGCGCGCGGTTCTGGCTCCAGAAGGCGCGCCAGGCTTCGCCTTTGATCTCAAACTCCACTTCGGCGAGGCATTCGGCGGTGTCGCGCGTCATCAGACCGTTTTGCGTCTGCGACAGCACGCCGAGGCGTGGCGTCTGGTGATAGAGCGCCAGGCAGATGGCGTCGAGCAGGGTGGTTTTGCCTGCTCCGGTCGCGCCGGTTATGGCGAACAGACCGTTGCTGGCGAAGGGCTCGGCGCGAAAGTCGATAAACCATTCGCCTTTCAGCGCGTTCAGGTTTTTAAAGCGCAGCGTGAGGATTTTCATTCGCTCTCCTCCAGCGAGGCGAGGGTGGAGCGGAACAGGGCGCTGAGGCGCGCCTGCCCGGAATCGTCGATATCCTCCGCCAGCGCAATGCGGCGGGCGAAGACCTCCTCCACTTTTAGCTCGCTCAGGGTTTCATTTTTTAGCTGCGCCAGGCTGTGCTGGCGCTGTTCGCGGCTGCGGCGCAGCAGCAGGACGTCGACCGGCAGATCGGCGGTCAGCGCCTCGACGCGGCGCTGCAGATCGCTGAGAAATTCCTGCGTCGTCACCTCAATATCGAGCCAGACCGGCTTGTCGCCCTGATGGTCGGCGAAGGGCGCCAGCTGCGCCTCGATCTCCGCCAGCGAGCCTTTCAGCATTTTCATCGGCTGGAACGGCGGAACGGGCAGCGGCGTCACGCTCTGCAAGCCGGCGCTATTCAGCGTCAGTAAGAAGACGCTTTTCTCGCTGCCGAGCTCGTCGAAGCTGAGCGGGATCGGCGAGCCGCTGTAGCGAATATGATCGCTGTTGGCGACGCGCTGGGCGCGATGGATATGGCCGAGCGCCACGTAGTCGACGTCGGGAAAAGCCGACGCAGGGAAGGCGTCGAGCGTGCCGATATAGATATCGCGCACCGAATCGCTTTTGCTGACGCCGACGGTGGTGAGATGGCCGGTGGCGATGACCGGCAGCGCCAGCGGATGGGCGCGCGCCGCGTCGACGCTGCGCTGATAGTGCGCGGCGATCGCCTCGAGCAGGCTGAGCTGCTTCTCGCGCCCCGACTGGCCTGCGCGGCTGCGCATAATATCGCGCGGCCGCAGATAGGGAATGGCGCAGAGCAGCGCGCCCGGTTCGCCGGCGCGGTCGCGCAGCAGCAGCAGATTGTGATCCGCCTGCGGCGTGGTGATCACCTGGGTATTCAGGCAGGCGAGCAGGGCGCGCGACTCGTTGAGCGTGGCGACCGAGTCGTGGTTGCCCGCCAGCACCACCAGCTGGCAGCCGGTCGGCTGCAGCGCCACCACGAAACGGTTAAAGAGTTCGCGCGCGTAGCTTGGCGGCGTGCCGCTGTCGAAGAGGTCGCCCGCGACGATCAGCGCATCGACCTGATGCTCCTCAATGCGCGCCAGCAGCCAGTCGAGAAAGGCCTGGTGCTCGGCCGCCCGGCTTTTGTTATAGAAAAACTGACCGAGGTGCCAGTCCGCGGTATGAATGATGCGCATAAAACTCCCTGCGGTAACGATTTGCCGGAGGATTATACCGGCTATGGCGCAAAAGCGAAAAAAGCGGCGCTGGCTGTCATAAAGCAGTATTAACGCGCTGATTAAGCGGCTATGTTTTTCATAAAAGTGTCATAAATCTGACGCATAATGGCGCCGCATATAACGGTGACAGCGGTCACATCAGCAGGAGTTGCAATGGCTAAGCGCATTTTGGTTGTGGAAGATGAAGCCCCTATCCGTGAAATGTTGTGCTTTGTTCTGGAGCAGAACGACTACCAGCCCATTGAGGCCGAGGATTATGACAGCGCGATAGGGAAACTGATTGAGCCCTGGCCAGATTTAATTCTGCTGGACTGGATGTTGCCGGGCGGCAGCGGTATTCAGTTTATCAAGCACCTTAAGCGTGAAGCCCTGACGCGCGATATTCCGGTGATGATGCTGACGGCGCGCGGCGAAGAGGAAGATCGCGTGCGCGGTCTGGAAGTGGGCGCGGATGACTACATCACCAAGCCTTTCTCGCCGAAGGAGCTGATGGCGCGCATTAAGGCGGTGATGCGCCGCATTTCGCCGATGGCGGTGGAAGAGGTGATCGAGATGCAGGGGCTGAGCCTCGACCCGTCGTCGCACCGCGTGATGTCCGAGTCGACGCCGCTGGAGATGGGCCCGACCGAATATAAGCTGCTGCACTTCTTTATGACCCATCCCGAGCGCGTCTACAGCCGCGAGCAGCTGCTGAACCACGTCTGGGGCACCAATGTTTATGTGGAAGATCGCACCGTCGACGTGCATATCCGCCGCTTACGTAAGGCGCTGGAAGTTTCCGGCCACGATCGCATGGTTCAAACCGTTCGCGGAACGGGGTATCGTTTCTCCGCCCGCTACTAAACGGAGTCTTTACCGTGCTGGAACGACTCTCCTGGAAGAGACTGCTCTCCGAGCTGGCGCTGGCCTGCCTGCCGGCGCTGATTATCGGTTTGATTTTCGGCTATCTCCCCTGGCTGCTGCTGATCAGCGTGCTGGGGATGCTGCTGTGGCACTTCTATAATCTGATGCGGCTGTCGCACTGGCTGTGGGTGGATCGCACCATGACGCCGCCCACTGGACAGGCGAGCTGGGAGCCGCTGTTTTACGGCCTCTATCAGATGCAGCTGCGCAACCGGCGGCGGCGGCGCGAGCTGGGCAATCTGATCAAGCGCTTTCGCAGCGGCGCCGAGACGCTGCCCGACGCGGTGGTGCTGACCACGGAAGAGGGCGCCATTTTCTGGTGCAACGGCCTGGCGCAGCAGCACCTTGGCCTGCGCTGGCCGGAAGATAACGGCCAGAACATCCTTAACCTGCTGCGCTATCCGGAGTTCTCCCGCTATATTCGCCAGCGCGATTTCAATAAGCCGCTCACCCTGATTCTCAATAACCAGCACCACATGGAGTTTCGCATCATGCCCTACAGCGAAGGGCAGTGGCTGATGGTGGCGCGCGACGTGACGCAGATGCACCAGCTGGAAGGGGCGCGGCGCAATTTCTTCGCCAACGTCAGCCATGAGCTGCGCACGCCGCTGACGGTGCTGCAGGGCTATCTGGAGATGATGAACGATTCGGTGATGAACGAGCGCTCGCGCGGCAAAGCGCTGCAGACCATGCAGGAGCAGACGCGCCGTATGGACAGCCTGGTGCGCCAGCTGCTGACGCTGTCGCGCATCGAGGCGGCGCCGGCCATCGACATGAAAGAGACGGTGGACGTGCCGATGATGCTGCACCTGCTGCAGCGCGAAGCGGAGACGCTGAGCGGCGGCCGCCACCAGATCCACTTCCATACCGATCCGCATCTCAAGGTGCTCGGCGACGACGATCAGCTGCGCAGCGCCCTCTCTAACCTGGTTTACAACGCGGTCAACCATACGCCGGACGGCACGCGCATCGACATCAGCTGGCTGCGCAGCCGCCAGGGCGCGCAGTTCAAAGTCTGCGACAACGGGCCGGGCATTTCAGCCGAGCACCTGCCTCGCCTGACGGAGCGCTTCTACCGCGTGGATAAGGCGCGCTCGCGCGCCACCGGCGGCAGCGGGCTGGGGCTGGCGATCGTCAAGCACGCCCTTAGCCACCATAATGCGCGGCTGGAGATCACCAGCGTTCCCGATAAAGAGACCTGTTTTACCTTTACGCTGCCGTCAAGGTTGATCGTCAGCGCGGGATTGCAGGAGAATGCCGTCCATTAACCGTTAATGGAACCTCTCATGCGCGCCTTGCTGCTGTTGCTTTCTCTCTTGCCGCCCGTGCTGACGCTGGCGGCGGCGCCTCAGCCCGAAATGCTCACCGGCAACCTCAGCAGCGTCGGCTCAGACACGCTGGGGACGCTGATGATGCTGTGGAGCGAAGATTTCAGCGCGCGGGCGCCGGGCGTCAATCTGCAGGTGCAGGCCTCCGGCTCCTCCACTGCGCCGACCGCGCTGGCGGCGGGCGCCGCGCAGCTCGGCCCGATGAGCCGCCCGATGCAGGCGGAAGAGCGGCAAACCTTTCAGGCGCGCTATGGCTACGCGCCGCTCGCCGTGCCGGTGGCGCTCGACGCGCTGGTGGTGGTGGTCAATCAGCGCAATCCGCTGACGCAGATCGATATGCGCCAGCTCGATGCCATCTTTTCCGTAACGCGCCTGTGCGGCGCGCCGCAGGTGCCAACGCGCTGGGGCGATATGGGCGTGCGACAGCCCGACTGGGCGCGGCGACCGATTCAGCGCTACGGACGCAACTCCGCCTCCGGCACCTGGGGCTTTTTCAAGCAGCAGGCGCTGTGCAACGGCGATTTTCGCGCCGACGTGGCGGAGTTTCCCGGCTCGGCCGCCGTGGTGCAGGCGGTCGCCGCCAATCCGCGTAGCATCGGCTACGCCAGCTTCGGTTTTCATCTGAGCGGCGTGAAGACGCTGGCCGTCACTGACGCGCAGGGCGCGGCGGTGGCACCGGACGCCGATTCTATCCGCAGTGGCCGCTATCCCTGGGCGCGCCCGCTCTATATCTATGTCAATAAGCCGCCGGGCAAGCCGCTACCGCCGCTGGTAAACGCTTTTCTCCATCAGGTGCTTTCGCCGCAGGGCCAACGCCGCGTCAGCGAGGCGGGCTATCTTCCCCTGTCAGCGGCGCAGCGCGAGCAGGCGCTGGCTGAGATAGAGGCGAAGTAAACGCTAACGTGAATTTTTTTCATCTCCGCTGAAATTTCTTCTGTTGCAGATAAGGCGCGCGCGTGCCACTCTGTCTACAGACGTTTAGCCATCCAGATGGCTACATATAACTTAGCGAAATTATTCCCTGCCGTGATTAACGTTCAGGGTGCCAGGAGTGAAGATGACCGCACAGACCGCCCCGTTCCGCGCCGATACCGTTGGCAGCTTCCTGCGTCCCGCCGCCATTAAAAACGCGCGCGAGCAGTACGCCGCCGGCCAGATCGACAAAGCCGCGCTGACCCGCGTCGAAGACGACGCGATCCGCGACGTCGTCAGCAAGCAGATCGCCAACGGCCTGCAGGTGGTGACCGACGGCGAATTCCGCCGCGCCTGGTGGCACTTCGACTTTTTCGGCGGCCTGGAGGGCGTCGAGCTGTTCGAAGCAGAGCAGGGCATTCAGTTCAACGGCGTCCAGACCAAAGCGCACGGCGTGCGCGTGGTGGGCAAGCTGGGCTTCCGCGATCACCCGATGCTGGAGCATTTTCGCTTCCTGCAGAGCGTCGCAGGCGACGCGGTGCCGAAGATGACCATTCCCAGCCCGAGCGTGCTGCACTTCCGCGGCGGCCGCAAAGTGATTGACGAAAAGGTCTATCCCGATCTGGCGGACTACTTCGACGACCTGGCCGACACCTATAAAACGGCGATCAAAGCCTTTTACGATGCGGGCTGCCGCTATCTGCAGCTGGACGATACCGTCTGGGCCTATCTCTGCTCGGAAGACCAGAAGCGTCAAATCCGCGAGCGCGGCGACGATCCCGAGCAGCTGGCGCAGACCTACGCCCGGGTGCTCAACAAGGCGCTGGAGGGCAAGCCCGCCGATCTGACCGTCGGCCTGCACGTCTGCCGCGGCAATTTCCGCTCGACCTGGATCTCTGAGGGCGGCTATGAGCCGGTGGCGGAGATTCTGTTCGGCGGCGTCAACATCGACGCGTTCTTCCTGGAGTATGACAACGAGCGCGCCGGCGGCTTCGAGCCTCTGCGCTTTATCAAGCCGGGCCACCAGAAAGTGGTGCTGGGCCTGGTGACCACCAAAAACGGCGAGCTGGAAGATCCGGCGCAGGTCAAGGCGCGTCTGCAGGAGGCGGCGAAGTTCGTCAGCCTTGACCAGATCTGCCTCAGCCCGCAGTGCGGCTTCGCCTCGACAGAAGAGGGCAACAGCCTGAGCGAAGAGCAGCAGTGGGCGAAGATTCGCCTGGTGGTCGATATCGCCGGACAGGTGTGGTAATGCTGTAAACTTGTGCAAACAGGCGCGTAAAACGCGCCTTTTGTGCATCATGCCGCGCACTTACGCTGAAATTTCTTACGCGCTGGAGAAAAAATAAGCACATCATCTGATGCCCTGCGGAGATATATCCGAGATATCCACTGCTTTTACTCTGTTTTCCGTCATAACCTTCTGGTTTTCCGATCCCGTATTGCCTTTCTCCGCTATAAACGTTCTACTTACGGCCGTTGTCGTAGTATCCCACTTGTGAACAGAACAAAAGCAGCTTAATTCACCTGCGCGACACGATTAAGGCAAGCACAATGCGCTGGCATCGTGCGCTAAGTCGTTGTCAACGCGCGGTCTGGGGACAACATAAACCCAACTTCCACCGCAACACTCGTAACAGGCAATACAGTTGTATGACACATCGTTTAACCTCGAAGGATATCCTCGCGCTGGGCTTTATGACGTTTGCCCTGTTTGTTGGCGCGGGTAACATTATTTTCCCGCCGATGGTCGGTATTCAGTCTGGCGAACATGTCTGGACGGCCGCCATTGGCTTCTTGATCACCGCCGTCGGCCTGCCGGTGATGACCGTTATCGCGCTGGCGCGCGTCGGCGGCGGCGTCGACGCGCTCAGCACCCCTATCGGCAAGGGCGCCGGCCTGCTGCTGGCCACCGTCTGCTATCTGGCGGTCGGCCCGCTGTTCGCCACGCCGCGCACCGCAACCGTATCGTTCGAGATGGGCATCGCACCGCTGACCGGCGACGGCGCGCTGCCGCTGTTTATCTATAGCCTGATCTATTTCGTGCTGGTGATTGGCGTGTCGCTCTATCCCGGCAAGCTGCTGGACACCGTGGGCCACTTCCTCGCGCCGCTGAAAATCGTCGCGCTGACGGTGCTCGGCGTCGCGGCGCTGATCTGGCCGGCGGGCACCATCGCGCCTGCCACTGAAGACTATCAGCGCGCCGCCTTCTCCAGCGGCTTCGTTAATGGCTATCTCACGATGGATACCCTGGGCGCGCTGGTGTTCGGTATCGTGATCGTCAACGCGGCGCGCTCGCGCGGCGTGGAGAGCGCCAGCCTGCTGACGCGCTATACCGTCATGGCGGGTCTGATCGCCGGCGTCGGCCTGACGCTGGTCTACCTCAGCCTGTTCAAGCTCGGCAACGGCAGCGGCGCGCTGGTGGCGCAGAGCGCGAACGGCGCGGCGATCCTGCATGCCTACGTGCAGCAGACCTTCGGCGGCATGGGCAGTTTCTTCCTGGCAGCGCTGATTTTCGTCGCCTGCATGGTGACGGCGGTCGGTCTGACCTGCGCCTGTGCGGAATTTTTTGCGCAATACCTGCCGTTGTCGTATAAAGCACTGGTCTTTATTCTGGGTCTGTTCTCAATGGTGGTGTCGAACCTTGGCCTGAGCCATCTGATTCAGATTTCGATTCCGGTGCTGACGGCGATCTATCCGCCGTGCATCGTGCTGATCGTGCTGAGTTTCACCCTGAACTGGTGGAACAAGAGCAGCCGTCTGATTGCGCCGACCATGCTGGTCAGCCTGATTTTCGGCATTATCGACGGCGTGAAAACCACCAGCTTTAAAGATATGCTGCCGGCGTTCAGCCAGCAGCTGCCGCTGGCGGACCAGGGACTCGCCTGGCTGCCGCCCGCGCTGGTGATGCTGCTGATCGCGGCGATTGTGGATCGCGTCAAAGGACGCGAGCAGGTTACGGCGCACTCGTAACCGCCGCCGCTGTTCTCTCTGACCACGGGCTTGCCCGTGGTTTTTCTTTTACAGGTACAGGTTGTTATGCAAGAAACCAACAAGCTCAAACGCGGACTGAGCACGCGCCATATCCGTTTTATGGCGCTGGGATCGGCGATTGGCACCGGACTGTTTTACGGGTCGGCGGATGCCATCAAGATGGCGGGGCCGAGCGTGCTGCTCGCCTATATTATCGGCGGCGCGGTGGCCTATATCATTATGCGCGCGCTCGGCGAGATGTCGGTGAATAACCCGCAGGCCAGCTCCTTTTCGCGCTATGCGCAGGACTATCTCGGGCCGCTGGCGGGTTACATTACCGGCTGGACCTACTGCTTTGAGATCCTGATCGTCGCCATCGCCGACGTGACCGCCTTCGGCATCTATATGGGCGTCTGGTTTCCTGAGGTGCCGCACTGGATTTGGGTGCTGAGCGTGGTATTGATTATCGGCGCCGTTAACCTGATGAGCGTGAAGGTGTTCGGCGAGGTGGAGTTCTGGTTCTCTTTCTTCAAGGTCGCCACCATTGTGGTGATGATCGTCGCCGGTTTCGCAATGATTATCTGGGGTATCGGCAACGGCGGCCAGCCGACCGGCATTCATAACCTGTGGAGCAACGGCGGTTTCTTCGCCCACGGCATCGTCGGCATGCTGCTGTCGCTGCAGATGGTGATGTTCGCCTACGGCGGCATCGAGATTATCGGCATCACGGCCGGCGAAGCCAAAGATCCGGCGCAGTCCATTCCGCGCGCCATTAACTCGGTGCCGATGCGCATTCTGGTGTTTTACGTCGGCACGCTGTTCGTGATTATGTCGATCTATCCGTGGAATCAGGTGGGCACCAACGGCTCGCCGTTCGTGCTGACCTTCCAGCATCTCGGCATTGCGGCGGCCGCCTCTATCCTCAATTTCGTGGTGCTGACGGCGTCGCTGTCGGCGATCAACAGCGATGTGTTCGGCGTCGGACGTATGCTGCACGGCATGGCGCAGCAGGGCCATGCGCCGAAGATGTTTATGAAGGTTTCCGCGCGCGGTATTCCCTGGGTCACGGTGGTAGTGATGATGGCGGCGATGCTGATCGCGGTCTATCTCAACTATCTGATGCCGGAGAAAGTCTTTCTGGTGATCGCCTCGCTGGCAACCTTCGCTACCGTCTGGGTGTGGATTATGATCCTGCTGTCGCAGATCGCTTTCCGCCGCAAGATCGGCAAAGAGGCGGCGAGCAAGCTGCAGTTCGCGGTGCCGGGCGGCATCTGGACCTCGCTGTTCGGCGTGCTGTTCCTGGGCTTTATTATCGCGCTGATCGGCTACTTCCCGGATACGCGGATTTCGCTCTATGTGGGTCTGGTGTGGATCGTGCTGCTGCTGGCGGGCTATAAGCTGGTGCGTAAGTCTTGATTTGAATAAAGCAGCGGGGGAATCCCCCCGTCTGAAGCGTCGTGCCAGCGCGGCAGGCATAGCCCGATCGCAAAGACGCATAAGGCGGCATCCCTGCCAGCTCGGCCCGCGCCATCCCTGGCGCGGGACGCTTTGCTCTTTGGGCTATACCTACCGCATGTATATGATGAGCCGTCTGTTTCGGCGCTACCAGCGGCTGCCCAGCGCGATCTCCACGCCCTGCGGACTCAGATGGCTATCGTCGTAATAGAGCGGCAGGCCCTGCCAGGTTACCAGACAGCCGCTGCGATTGCATAAATTCTCCTGTAGCGACACCACGCGCACGTCGCGCTGTTCGTAGCCGCGCAGCAGCCGCGTCACGTCCGCTTCCGGCAGCGAGTAGAGTCGGGTGCGAGCGTTCTGCGTCGGCAGGGGTTTCCAGTCGCTCAGCCACTGGCTCAGCTCGCGGCGCAGCGGCATGTTGCGGTTGTTGCTGTAGCGCAGGGGGTCCAGCGACAGCAGCGGCGCATCCTCGATCAATACCACCTTTTTACCCGCCTGGCGCAGCTGGGCGATAACGCCGTCCATGCCCTGTTTCAGCGCGCTGAGGTTATCTCTGTCGGGATGATGAAGGTCGCGGTAGCCTGCGCCGGGCAGCGTTTCGATTCCGGCCGCCCAGGAAGCGGCGATGACCACCTCGTCGATGCGCGGGCTGACCAGCTCTTTCATGACGGCGGCGTTAAACGCCGCGCACTGGCTGGCGTGCGCTGGCTGCTGGTAGAGCGCGCGCGTGACGCCCGCCGCCAGCAGCGGGCAGGTGGCTTTCGTTAGCTGAAAGAGCGGCTTGTCCTGCGCCTCGGCGTAGCGCGCGACGGCGCTGCGCATCGCCGCCGCATGGCTGTCGCCGACCAGCGCGATGCCGGGACGCGACGTCTTTGGCTGACAGTGCCGGCTGGCTGAGGGCAGCCCTGCGCCGCTTTCGACCAGGCAGGGATCGTCCTGCGCCTCGATTTTGTAGGCTTCGCTGCTGATTACCTTATCGTTGACGCGCCAGGGCAGGCCGCCGCTGCTCCACAGGCCGACCATCGCGGCGGCGGCGGCACCTGAGATCAGGCAATAGACGGGAATAACCGCGCGCGGCTCTCTGGCCGGGCGGCGGAACGGCTGCTCGACATAGCGCCAAGACAGCCAGGCAACGCCGAGCGCTATCGCGCTGATGCTCAGCCCCTGATTGACGCTGACTGGACCGTCGCTGCAGATGCGCGCCAGCGCCAGCAGCGGCCAGTGCCACAGGTACCAGGAGTAAGAGATTTTGCCGATAAAGCGCATCGGCGCGTTTTCCAGCGCCAGGCGACTGACTGCGCTGCGCGATGCGATCAGCAGGCAGGCCGCCAGCACCGGCAGCAGCGCCTGGTGGCCGGGAAACCCCTCGCCGTTGTTGAGCCGGAGGGCGCAGAAGGCGATCAGCGCCAGTCCGGCCAGCGTGAACAGGCTGGCCCACAGGCCGCCTGTCGGCCGCGGTCTCCACAGCGCCAGCAGCACGCCCGCGCCCAGCTCCCAGCCGCGCGTCGGCAGCAGGTAGAAGGCCTGCGAGCTGTTTTGCGGCGTCAGCCAGATGCAGCCCGCCAGCGACAGCAGGCTCAGCAGGGCCACCACCGCGAATAATAAAAGGCGCTTTCTGGCGGCCAGCAGCATGATAACCGGCAGCACAAGATAGAACTGCTCTTCAATGCCGAGCGACCAGGTGATCAGCAGCGGATTTAAATCCGCCGGTGCGCTGAAATAATCCGCGCCTTTTAGCAGCACGATATTGGGCACCGAAAGAAAGACGCCAACGCTGTATTTCGCCAGCTGGCTATATTCCAGCGGCGAGAGCAGGAAATAGCCGAGAAATAACAGGCCGAATAGCATGGTCAGCAGCGCGGGCGCGATGCGGCGAATACGGCGCACGGCGAAGCGATAGATCGAGAACTGGCCGGCGGCATAGTCGCGGTAGAGCGCGCCGCCGATAAGAAAGCCTGAAATAACAAAGAAGAGGTCGACGCCAACGTAGCCGCCGGGCAGGGCACTGACGCCCGCGTGAAACAGGACAACCAGCAGGATCGCCACGGCGCGCAGGCCGTCGATATCCGCGCGATAATCCTGTGATGAGAGCGTTTTCATTATCGGATTCCCCGAGTATCGACAAAGGTATTTAACACCGCTGATGTCGTTGGCGCCGCCCATAAAGAAATCGGCGAATCCAGTCGCCGAATTAAGCAAAAGAGAAAATAAAAAATAATGATAAAGGGATGATTGACGCCTTTATGTTAAGTCAAAAAAGGGCAGGAAAATCATATTGGCGCGAATATAGAAAAGTTCGCAGTGGCGCTAAAAAAACAGTGCAGCGGCAGTTAAGGATAAAAGGGCGATTGATTAGGCTGGCTAAAGGCAGATAAAGAGGGGCAGGCTAAGACGCAAAGAGCATAGCCCGAAGAGCAAGCACGCCGCGCGTTGGCCCGTTACCGGGCCGAGCGCGCAGGGAGACGAGGGAGCTGGCGATCGCGCCATGCTCTTCGCGTTTCAGACCAGGGTGGCGCCTGTATAAAGGCGTGTCTGGCTCAGGTTTCGTTAATCGCGTCAGGGCCGAGCAGCGCGTTGATTTGCGCATAGATAGCCGGGTTGGCCAGCAGCACCGGATTGCCGTTTTTCAGGCCGTCGTTGGCGAGATAGTCGTTGGTGACGCCGCCCGCTTCGCGCATCAGCACGATGCCCGGCAGGCTGTCCCAGGGGTTCATGTGCGCCTCGTAATAGCCGATCAGACGGCCCGCCGCCGCCCAGGCGGTGGTGAGCGCGCCGGAGCCGATGCGAACGAACATGCCGCCCTCGGCAAGCAGACCCTGAATGAATGCGGCGGTCTGTTCCGCCGGCGCGCGGCTGGAGTTGCTTAACCCCAGCACCCCCTCGCTGAGATGCTGCGCGCCGTGCGCCTGCAGGCGCGTTTCGTTAACCCAGGCGCCGCGGCCCGCGCGGGCGTGAAACAGCTCCTGATGGTTCGGATCGCAAATCACGCCGATCAGCGCCTCGCCGTCGCACAAGACGGCCAGCGACACGCACCAGTTATGCAGGCCGTTAAGGAAGCAGGCGGTGCCGTCGATGGGATCCACTACCCACACCCAGCGCGCGCCGTCGACCTCGCCGCCGCTCTCTTCCCCCAGCACCGCATCGTCCGGGAAGCGTTCAGCAATCAGGGTCTTAATCAGCTCTTCGACGTTGCGGTCCGCCTCGCTGACCACATCCTGTAAATCCCGCTTGTGTTCCACCACCAGCTGCTGGCGCTGCTGATACCAGGCATAGGCGCGGCTGGCCGCCGCGCGGGCGATTTCACAGGCATAATGGTAACGCGCGTCTGTTTCGGTTTGCGAAGCGGATGACATCCTTTCCCTCTTATGATTTGTCACGCGGCTGAATCGATCATTCGCCGGAAATAGCGTGCAGGGTGCACGCTATTGTTAAGCAGGGTTTCATTAAGCCGCAAATGCAGAGGACTGGCAAGTCGGGAAAAGATTAGAGCGTTTTGCTGCGCGCCAGCGCCATCAGGCGCGGGTAGAAGCGGAAAAAGAGCGTTTCCAGCTGGTCGTAGTGGTCGGTGAAATCCTGATAGGAATCGCGCAGCGCGGCGAGACGCGGCCGCCGCTGGGCCATGCCGCTGAGGACGCGCGCCAGGCGCGCTGGATCGGCGTAGTGTTCGAACCAGCGTTCCCGCCACATCACCGCGTTCAGCGCCAGGAAGCTCTCCGGCGTGCCCGCCATCTGCGGCACCACGCGCTGTTCGGCAAAGCGCGAGAAGGCGGCCAGCGTGACCTCAGGATGGAGGGTTGTCCAGTGGCGGGCGAGAAAGTGATCCCACACCACGTCAAGCGTAATGGGCGCGACGCGGCGCGTTTCCGGACGGAACAGCGGGCGCGCCTCCTGCACTTCCGGCAGGGCGTCGGTCATCGCATCGAGCCGGCGGTGCATCAGAATGCCATCGGCAACCGGCGCCGGCCACTGTTCGTGCGGGTTTCCGCGCACGAAATCCGCCAGCAGGTTGCCAAGCAGCGAGCTGTCGGCGAGATGTGCGAGGTGAAGATGGGCAAGAAAGTTCATGCCGCATTATAGCCAGAAGTGCGAACGTGCAGCCAGTTGTTCAGAATTGGCCGCTTTTCCGCTAAACTGTGCCGCCTGTTTTTATGCCTGAGTAAGAAGTTAGCCATGCGTGTCGCCGATTTTACTTTTGAGTTGCCTGAATCTCTTATCGCCCACTATCCGCAGGCGCAGCGCAGCGGTTGTCGCCTGCTGTCGCTGGACGGTCCGAGCGGGCAGCTGACGCACGGGGTCTTTACCGACGTGCTGGAGAAGCTGAATCCCGGCGATCTGCTGGTGTTCAACAATACGCGGGTGATCCCGGCGCGCGTTTACGGCCGGAAGGCGAGCGGCGGCAAAATCGAAATGCTGGTGGAGCGCATGCTGGACGAGAAGCGCGTGCTGGCGCACGTGCGCGCTTCTAAGGCGCCGAAGCCTGGCGCAGAGCTGCTGCTGGGTGACGACGAGAGCGTGAAGGCGACGATGGTGGCGCGTCACGACGCCCTGTTCGAGATTGCGTTCGAAGACGACCGCGCGGTGCTGGATATTCTCAACAGCGTCGGCCATATGCCGCTGCCGCCCTATATCGACCGTCCCGACGAAGAGGCGGATCGCGAGCTGTATCAGACCGTCTACAGCGCACGTCCTGGCGCGGTGGCGGCGCCGACTGCCGGACTGCACTTCGACGAGCCGCTGCTGGCGGCGCTGCGCGAAAAGGGCGTCGAGATGGCGTTCGTAACGCTGCACGTCGGCGCGGGCACCTTTCAGCCGGTGCGCGTCGACAGCATTGAAGAGCATGTCATGCACTCTGAATATGCCGAAGTGCCGCAGGAGGTGGTTGACGCGGTGCTGGCGTGCAAAGCGCGCGGCAATAAAGTGGTCGCCGTCGGCACCACCTCGGTGCGTTCGCTGGAGAGCGCGGCGCAGGCCAGTCAGGAGGCGCTGATTGCGCCCTTCTTCGACGACACCCAAATCTTTATCTATCCCGGCTACGAATATCAGGTGATCGACGCGCTGATCACCAATTTCCATCTGCCGGAATCGACCCTGATTATGCTGGTGTCGGCTTTTGCCGGCTATCAGCACACCATGGCGGCCTATCAGGCCGCGGTGGCGGAACAGTATCGCTTCTTCAGCTATGGCGACGCGATGTTCATTACCAAAAATCCGCAGGCACCGGCGGAAAAAGTCGGCGCCTGATGACGTCCGGTTTACGGCGGCGCCGTAAACTGCTTGTTTAACCATCGCATCAGACTGTTTCTCTGATGGAGGCTTTGTGAAGTTTGAACTCGACACTACCGACGGGCGCGCGCGCCGTGGCCGTCTGATTTTCGATCGCGGCGTGGTGGAAACCCCGGCGTTTATGCCAGTAGGCACCTACGGCACGGTTAAGGGCATGACGCCGGAAGAGGTTCAGGAAACCGGCGCGCAGATTATCCTTGGCAACACCTTCCATCTTTGGCTGCGTCCAGGCCAGGAGATCATGAAGCTGCACGGCGATCTGCACGACTTTATGCAGTGGAAAGGGCCGATTCTGACCGATTCCGGCGGTTTCCAGGTGTTCAGCCTCGGCGATATCCGCAAGATCACCGAAGCGGGCGTTCACTTCCGTAACCCGATCAACGGCGATCCGATCTTCCTCGATCCGGAAAAATCGATGGAGATCCAGTTCGATCTGGGATCGGACATCGTGATGATCTTCGACGAGTGTACGCCATACCCGGCGGACTGGGACTACGCGAAGCGCTCGATGGAGATGTCGCTGCGCTGGGCGCGACGCAGCCGCGATCGCTTCGACAGCCTGGGCAATAAGAACGCGCTGTTCGGCATTATCCAGGGCTCTGTTTACGAAGATTTACGTGATGTCTCGGTCAAAGGTCTGGTAGAGATTGGCTTTGATGGGTACGCTGTGGGCGGCCTGGCGGTGGGTGAGCCGAAAGAGGACATGCATCGCATCCTGGAGCACGTTTGTCCGCAGATCCCGCAGGATAAACCTCGTTACCTGATGGGCGTCGGCAAGCCGGAAGACCTGGTGGAAGGCGTACGTCGCGGCATTGATATGTTCGACTGCGTGATGCCGACGCGCAACGCGCGCAATGGTCATCTGTTCGTCACCGACGGCGTGGTGAAAATCCGTAACGCGAAGCATAAAGACGACACCTCGCCGCTGGATGCGGAGTGTGATTGCTACACCTGTCGCAATTACAGCCGCGCCTACTTGCATCATCTTGATCGCTGTAACGAAATACTCGGCGCGCGCCTGAATACCATTCATAACCTGCGCTACTACCAGCGCCTGATGGCGGGTTTACGCCAGGCTATTGAAGAGGGTAAATTGGAGCGCTTTGTTAGCGAGTTCTACCAACGGACGGGCAAAGCGGTTCCGCCGTTAAACGTCTGATAATTCTATCAATGAGGGAAATTAAATGAGCTTTTTCATTTCTGACGCCGTGGCTGCCGCAGGTGCACCGTCGCAGGGAAGTCCGTATTCTCTGGTGATCATGCTGGTGGTGTTTGGTCTGATTTTTTACTTCATGATCCTGCGTCCGCAGCAGAAGCGTGCGAAAGAGCACAAAAAGCTGATGGATTCCATCGCTAAAGGCGACGAAGTGCTGACCAGCGGCGGCCTGGTAGGCCGCGTAACGAAAGTTTCTGACACGGGCTATGTTTCTATCGCTCTGAACGAGACGAACGAAGTGGTTATCAAACGTGATTTCGTGGCTGCCGTCCTGCCGAAAGGTACGATGAAGGCGCTCTAATATTTACTTCCCTAAGGGAACTGCCGTGTTAAATCGTTATCCTTTGTGGAAGTACGTGATGCTGGTCGTCGTCATTCTTGTCGGCCTGCTCTATGCGCTTCCCAACCTGTATGGTGAGGATCCGGCCGTTCAGATCACTGGCGCGCGCGGCGTCGCCGCCAGTGAACAAACGTTGGATCAGATTCAGAACCTGTTAAAACAAGAGAATATCCAGAGCAAATCCCTCGCGCTGGAAAACGGCGCCATTCTGGCGCGCTTCCCTAACACGGATGTGCAGCTGCGCGCCCGTGAAGCGATTGTGAATAAGCTTGGCGAGAACTACGTCGTCGCGCTCAACCTCGCGCCGGCTACGCCGCGCTGGCTGAGCATGCTGGCGGCTGAGCCGATGAAGCTCGGTCTGGATCTGCGCGGCGGCGTGCACTTCCTGATGGAAGTGGATATGGACACCGCGCTGGGCAAGCTGCAGGAGCAGAATGCCGACAGCCTGCGCAGCGACCTGCGCGAAAAGAATATCCCCTATACCAACGTCAATAAAATCGCCAACTACGGCGTGGAAATCCGTTTCCGCGACGGCGACAGCCGCGATGCCGCGATTAACTGGCTGAGCGCGCGCCATCGCGACATGGTGATCTCCTCCAGCGGCAGCGACGCGCTGCGCGCGGTGATGAGCGACGCACGTCTCAGCGAAGCGCGCGAATACGCCGTTCAGCAAAACATCACTATTCTGCGTAACCGCGTTAACCAGCTCGGCGTCGCCGAACCGCTGGTGCAGCGTCAGGGCACCGATCGCATCGTGGTTGAACTGCCGGGCATTCAGGATACCGCGCGCGCCAAAGAGATTCTTGGCGCCACCGCGACCCTGGAGTTCCGTCTGGTGAACACCACCGCCGATCCGACCGCCGCCGCCAACGGCCGCGTGCCGGGCGACTCGGAAGTGAAGCAGACGCGCGAAGGTCAGCCGGTTGTGCTCTACAAGCGCGTGATCCTGACCGGTGATCATATCACCGACTCAACGTCCAGCATGGATGAGTACAACCAGCCGCAGGTCAATATCTCCCTGGACGGCGCGGGCGGCAATATCATGTCTAACTTCACCAAGGACAACATCGGCAAGCCGATGGCGACCCTGTTTGTGGAGTATAAAGACAGCGGTAAGAAAGACGCCAACGGTCGCGCGGTGCTGGTGAAGCAGGAAGAGGTGATTAACGTCGCCAATATCCAGTCTCGCCTTGGCAACAGCTTCCGCATCACCGGCATCAACAACCCGAACGAAGCGCGCCAGCTCTCGCTGCTGCTGCGTGCGGGCGCGCTGATTGCGCCGATTCAGATTGTGGAAGAGCGCACCATCGGCCCGACCATGGGCGCGCAGAATATCACGCAGGGGCTTGAAGCCTGCCTGTGGGGCCTGATCGCCTCGATTCTGTTTATGGTGGTGTTCTATAAGAAGTTTGGCCTGATTGCCACCAGCGCGCTGCTGTGCAACCTGGTGCTGATTGTCGGCGTCATGTCGCTGCTGCCGGGCGCCACGCTCACCATGCCGGGTATCGCCGGTATCGTGCTGACGCTGGCGGTGGCGGTGGATGCGAACGTACTGATTAACGAGCGTATTAAGGAAGAGCTGAGAAACGGCCGTTCCGTGCAGCAGGCGATTCATGAAGGCTACAAAGGCGCCTTCTCCAGTATCGTCGATGCTAACGTGACCACGCTGATCAAGGTCATCATCCTGTATGCCGTTGGTACAGGTTCAATTAAAGGCTTTGCGATTACCACCGCTATTGGTATCGCCACCTCGATGTTTACCGCGATCGTTGGAACGCGCGCCATCGTGAACCTGGTGTACGGCGGCAAACGCATCAACAAGCTGTCTATCTGAGGAGTGCGTTGTGGCACAGGAATACAATATTGAACAGCTAAACCACGGGCGTAAAGTCGTCGACTTTATGCGCTGGGACACGCTGGCGTTTATTATCTCCGGCCTGCTGATCGTGGCGTCTATCGCCATGGTCTCCGTGCGCGGTTTCAACTGGGGTCTCGATTTTACCGGCGGTACGGTGATCGAGATCGCGCTGGAGAAACCCGCAGAGCTGGATACGCTGCGTGACGGGCTGGAAAAAGCGGGTTATGCCGATCCTATCGTGCAGAACTTCGGCAGCAGCCGCGACGTGATGGTGCGCATGGCGCCCATGGACGGACCGGCCGGCCAGGAGCTGGGCAACAAGATCATTACCATCATCAATCAGACCACCCAGCAGAACGCGACGGTGAAGCGCATTGAGTTCGTCGGCCCGAGCGTGGGCAACGACCTGGCGCAGGCGGGCGCGATGGCGCTGCTGGCGGCGCTGATTGCGATTCTGATCTATATCGGCTTTCGCTTTGAGTGGCGTCTGGCGCTCGGCACCGTGCTGGCGCTGGCGCACGACGTGATCATCACCTGCGGCATTTTGTCGCTGGCGCACATCGAGATCGATCTGACCATCGTCGCCTCGCTGATGTCGGTGATCGGCTATTCGCTCAACGATAAAATCGTGGTCTCCGACCGTATTCGTGAGAACTTCCGCAAGATCCGCCGCGGCTCTTCTTACGATATCACCAACGTGTCGCTGACCCAGACGCTGAGCCGTACCTTGATCACCTCGCTGACCACGCTGGCGATGATCCTGATCCTGTTCATCTTCGGCGGCGCGCTGCTGAAAGGCTTCTCGCTGACGATGCTGATCGGCGTCACCATCGGCACCATTTCGTCGATTTATGTCTCTTCCGCGCTGGCGCTGAAGCTGGGCATGAAGCGCGAACATATGCTGGTGCAGAAAGTGGAGAAAGAGGGCGCGGACCAGCCTTCAATCATGCCGTAACGCGCAAGCGTAATAAAAAAACGGGCTGCCATCTGGCAGCCCGTTTTGTTTGGACGCGTCTTTTACTGCGCGACGGGCGCGGCAGGCGCGTCGCCCACCACGTCATGCACGCGCACGAAACCGAGCTGGCCCGGCGTCACGCCGCTCAGGCGCAGCGGCACGATGACCGAGGCGCGCGGCAGCAGCGCGGCGGGCACCTCGATCTCCTGGCTCAGGCTGGTGGCGTCGAGCGGCTTGCCCGTCGCCGGATCGCGCTCGCCCCATACCACGCGCGCGCGCAGCGCCGGAACGGGCTGGCTGTCGGTGGCGCTGATGGTCAGGTTAGCGCGCGCGCCGTTGGCTTCCGCCGCGACGCGCGTCAGCGAGAGGCGCAGCTTGCCGAGCTGGGTTTGCAGCTCGACCGGCGTGTTAGCCTGCGGCACCAGCCAGGCGCCCTGCGTCGAATTGCTGTTAAGCTGCCCCTGGATTTCGATGGCGCTCGCCTGGGTAGTCAGGTGGCGCATCTGCTGATTCAGCTGGCTTACTTCCTGATGCAGCTGATTCACTTTGGGGCTGACGGGCGTCGAGCTACAGCCGCTTAACAGCGCCATCGCACACGCCAGCGGCGCCCAAACCGTCCTGATCATAAAGCTTTCCTTGTCCGTTATTTAGGAATACGTAATACCTGGCCCGGATAGATTTTGTCAGGGTGGGTCAGCATCGGCTTGTTGGCTTCAAAAATCTTGTTGTATTCGTTAGGGTTGCCGTAAACCGCTTTCGAAATTGCGCTCAGCGTGTCGCCTTTTTTCACGGTGTAGAACTCCGCTTCTGGCGCACCGTCGGCGGTTTTGACCTGGTCGTCGACTTTGGTGATGCCCGCGACGTTACCGGCCGCCACCAAAATTTTCTCTTTCAGCTCCTGAGAAATGCCATCTCCGCTCACCGTTACGGTGTCGCCGTTGACCGCTACGTTTACTTTGTCGCTGTCAGGTAAGCCCAGCTTGTCGATGTGCTCTTTCAGCTTTTTGCTGGCATCATCATGGCCGGATACCGCGTCCCACAGTTTTTCGCCTGCCTCTTTCACAAAGTTAAACAAACCCATATATATCCTCCAGATTGTCATGGTGTAGGCCGTCTTTCTGACGACATCAGTAAGCATAGACACTTTCTCGCGACGTCTCCTGCCGAATGGCAAAAGAGGAAAGGCACGCTAATACATTTTGTTGACATGCCATTCGCGCTACACTGTGTGGCCCATTTGTTTAGCGTCAGGAAAGGTCATGCACTGCCCATTTTGCTCTGCTGTGGACACTAAAGTCATTGATTCACGTCTGGTTAGTGAAGGATCCTCCGTGCGGCGACGCCGGCAGTGCCTGGTGTGCCATGAGCGCTTCACCACCTTTGAAGTGGCGGAACTGGTGATGCCGCGGGTAGTGAAAAGCAATGACGTGCGCGAACCCTTTAATGAAGACAAGCTCAGCAGCGGCATGATGAAGGCGCTGGAGAAGCGTCCGGTCAGTGCCGATGCGGTGGAAAGCGCGGTAAACCATATCAAAACTCAGCTGCGCGCCACCGGCGAGCGAGAGATTCCCAGCAAGCTGATCGGTAATCTGGTGATGGATGAGCTGAAAAAGCTCGATAAGGTCGCCTATATTCGTTTCGCCTCGGTCTACCGCAGCTTTGAAGATATTCGCGATTTCGGTGCGGAGATCGCCAGGTTACAGGATTGATTATGGATGAACGCTATATGGCGCGCGCGCTGGAGCTGGCGCGGCGCGGACGCTTTACCACGATGCCCAATCCCAACGTGGGCTGCGTTATCGTACGCGACGGTGAGATCGTCGGCGAAGGCTGGCATCAGCGCGCCGGCGAGCCGCACGCCGAGGTGCACGCGCTGCGCATGGCGGGCGACAGGGCGCGCGGCGCCACCGCCTACGTCACGCTCGAGCCGTGCAGCCACCACGGCCGCACGCCGCCGTGCTGCGACGCGTTGATCGCCGCCGGCGTCAGCCGCGTGGTCGCGGCGATGCAGGATCCCAATCCGCAGGTCGCCGGGCGCGGACTTTACCGCCTGCAGCAGGCGGGCGTCGCGGTCAGCCACGGGTTGATGATGGCGGAAGCGGAAGCGCTTAATCGCGGCTTTCTGAAGCGCATGCGCACCGGGTTTCCGTTTGTTCAGCTCAAGCTCGGCGCTTCGCTGGATGGCCGCACCGCGATGGCGAGCGGCGAAAGCCAGTGGATCACCTCAGCCGCCGCGCGTCGCGACGTGCAGCGTCTGCGGGCGCAGAGCGCCGCGATCCTCAGCAGCAGCGCCACCGTGCTGGCGGACGATCCGTCGCTGACGGTGCGCTGGACAGAGCTCGATAGCGAGTCCCGGTCGCTGCTGAACGAAGCAGAGCTGCGGCAGCCGCTGCGCGTGATTGTCGACAGCCGCAATCGGGTGACGCCGCAGCACAAACTGATTACCCAGCCGGGCGAAACCTGGCTGATGCGCGCCGCGCCGGACCAGCAGGCCTGGCCGGAGAGCGTGACGCAGATCGCCGTGCCGCCGCGCGGCGAGCAGCTCGACCTGGTGGCGCTGATGATGCTGCTGGGCAAACGGCAGGTGAACAGCCTGTGGGTCGAAGCGGGCGCGTCGCTGGCCGGCGCGCTGCTGCAGACGGGTGTGGTGGATGAGCTGATCGTCTATATGGCGCCGAGGCTGCTCGGCGACGCCGCGCGCGGCCTGTGCCAGCTGCCCGGCTTAGCGCAACTGGCCGATGCGCCAGCCTTTGCATTTAGCGACGTGCGCCAGGTCGGCCCCGATCTGCGCCTGACGCTGACGCCGCGCTGACCGCGGCGGAAAAGCGAGAGCACGCCGCCAAAGAGTGTGATAGAATCCGCCCCCCTGCGGGGCCATAACAAAACCCTGAAAGGATAAGTATGAAAGTTATCGAAGCTGCTGTTGCCACGCCTGAGGCCAATGTCGCCATCGTTATCGCGCGTTTTAACAACTTCATCAACGACAGCCTGCTGCACGGCGCGATCGATGCCCTGAAGCGCATCGGTCAGGTGAAAGATGAAAATATCACCGTCGTCTGGGTGCCAGGCGCATACGAACTGCCGCTGGCAGCCCGCGCGCTGGCGAACAGCGGTAAGCACGACGCCATCGTGGCGCTGGGCACCGTGATTCGCGGCGGCACCGCCCACTTTGAATATGTCGCCGGCGAAGCCAGCTCCGGCATCGCTAACGTCGCGATGACCAGCGAAATCCCGGTGACTTTCGGCGTGTTGACCACGGAAAATATCGAGCAGGCTATTGAGCGTGCCGGTACCAAAGCGGGTAACAAAGGCGCCGAAGCGGCCCTGACCGCACTCGAAATGATTAACGTATTGAAAGCCATCAAAGCCTGATTTTTGTAAGGGGAATTTTGTGAAACCTGCTGCTCGTCGCCGCGCCCGCGAGTGCGCTGTCCAGGCGCTCTACTCCTGGCAGTTGTCTAAAAACGACATTGCCGATGTGGAATACCAGTTTCTGGCGGAACAGGACGTCAAAGACGTCGACATTACCTATTTCCGCGAACTGCTGTCCGGTGTGGCGACCAACAGCGCGTATCTGGATGGGCTGATGAAACCTTACCTGTCGCGCCAGCTTGAAGAGCTGGGCCAGGTAGAAAAAGCAATCCTGCGTATTTCGCTGTATGAACTGAGCAAGCGCGCTGATGTGCCCTACAAAGTGGCGATCAACGAAGGTATCGAGCTGGCGAAAGTATTTGGCGCCGAAGATAGCCATAAGTTCGTCAATGGCGTGCTGGATAAAGCCGCTCCACAAATCAGACCCAATCGCAAATAAAGAAAAGGCCAGCTTGCTGGCCTTTTTTCATCAGTAAGCGGAACGCAACCATGTCCTGTGGCGAATTCGAACTCATCGCACGCTATTTCAATCGCAGAACCCGCAGTCGCCGCGACGTCGAGACCGGCATCGGCGACGACTGCGCGCTGATGAGCGTGCCGGAGAAACAGACGCTGGCGATCAGCACCGATACGCTGGTGGCGGGCGTCCACTTTTTACGCGATATCCATCCTGCCGATCTCGGCTATAAAGCGCTGGCGGTCAACCTCAGCGATCTGGCGGCCATGGGCGCCGATCCGGCGTGGCTGACGCTGGCGCTGACGCTGCCGGAGGTCGACGAAGCCTGGCTGAAAGCCTTTAGCGAGAGCCTGTTCGAGCTGCTGGAGTATTACGATATGCAGCTAGTGGGCGGCGATACCACGCGCGGCCCGCTGAGCATGACGCTCGGCATTCATGGCCTGGTGCCGCAGGGCCGCGCGCTGAAGCGCTCGGGCGCGAAGCCGGGCGACTGGATCTACGTGACCGGCACGCTGGGCGACAGCGCTGCAGGGCTGGCGCTGCTGCAGCATCGCCACCGCATTAACGATCCGGCGGTGCACGAGGCGCTGATTAAGCGCCACCTGCGGCCGATGCCGCGCATCCTGCAGGGTCAGGCGCTGCGTTCGCTCGCGTCGGCGGCGATCGACCTTTCCGACGGGCTGATTTCCGATCTCGGCCATATTCTCAAGGCCAGCGGCTGCGGTGCGCGGCTGAATCTGGAGGCGCTGCCGCTGTCGCCTGCGCTGCGCGACCATTTCGCGCCTGAGCAGGTGCTGCGCTGGGCGCTGAGCGGCGGCGAGGATTATGAGCTCTGCTTTACCGTGCCGGAGATGAACCGCGGTGCGCTCGACGTGGCGCTGGGCCACCTTGGCGTGCCCTTTACCTGCATCGGGCAGCTGATGCCGGAAGCGGAAGGGCTGACGCTGCTGGACCAGGGCAAACCGGTTACCTTCAGCCATAAGGGATTTGACCACTTTGACGCGAAATAAGGATGTGGCGAAGAGTCGCCTGCGCATGAGCAATCCCTGGCATCTGCTTGCCACCGGTTTCGGTAGCGGGTTGAGTCCTTATGTGCCGGGCACTATGGGGTCGCTGGCGGCGATCCCGTTCTGGTGGCTGATGGCGAAGCTGCCGCAGGATCTCTATTCGCTGATCGTGCTGTTGGGCATTAGCATCGGCGTCTATATCTGCCACCGCACCGCCAAAGATATGGGCGTGCACGATCACGGCAGCATCGTCTGGGATGAGTTTATCGGCATGTGGATTACGCTGATGGCGATTCCGACGAATAGCTGGCAGTGGGTGCTGGCCGGTTTTGTGGTGTTCCGCATTTTCGATATGTGGAAGCCCTGGCCGATCCGCTGGTTCGATCGCAACGTGCACGGCGGCATGGGGATTATGGTGGACGATATTATCGCCGGCGTGATCTCAGCGGCGCTGCTCTATGGCGCGGGCGTGTGGCTGGCGGCCTGATTTTTGCTGGCGCGTGCTGAAACCTCTTTCAGCGCGCACGCTATTCCTACAAGCGGGCGGCATGGGCAGAAGAGCAAAGCGTCCCGCGCCAGGGATGGCGCGGGCCGAGCGTGCAGGGATGCCTTGAGCGACTTTGCGATCTGGCCATGCCGCCCGTGCAGGCACTTGATTCACAGGCTACTATTCGAAGCCTACTACTGGATGAGGCTGATAAACCGTCTCCAGCTCGGCAATCTCCTCACTACTCAGTTCTACCTCAACCGCTTTCACCAGGTCCGCCAGCTGCTCAGCGCGCGATGCGCCGATAATCGGCGCGGTAACGGCCGGCTTATGCAGCAGCCAGGCGAGCGCCACCTGCGCGCGGCTCACGCCTTTGCGCGCCGCGATCGCCTCTACGCGCTGGGCGATGGCCGCATCGTTCTCTTCTGTAGCATGGTAAAGGGTTTTGCCATATTCGTCCGAGGCCGTACGCGCCGTGGCTTCGCCCCAGGGACGCGTCAGCCTGCCGCGCGCCAGCGGGCTCCAGGGCAGCACGGCGATACCCTCCGCCTGACAGAGCGGGTGCATCTCGCGCTCCTCTTCGCGCTGAATCAGGTTGTACTGATCCTGCATGCTGACGAACGGCGCCCAGCCGTGCTGCCGCTGGGTATAAACCGCTTTGGCGAACTGCCATGCATGCATCGAAGAGGCGCCGATATAGCGCGCTTTGCCCGCCTTCACCACGTCGCTCAGCGCTTCCAGCGTCTCTTCCAGCGGCGTCTCATAATCCCAGCGGTGAATTTGCAGCAGGTCGACATACTCCATATCGAGACGGCGCAGGCTGTCGTCGATCGACTGCATAATATTTTTGCGCGACAGACCCTGCGACAGATTGCTGAGCGGGAAGTAAACCTTGGTGGCGACCACGATCTCCTCGCGACGCGCGAAGGCCTTCAGCGCGCGGCCGACAATCTCTTCGCTGCTGCCGTCCGAATAGCTGTTCGCGGTATCGAAAAAGTTAATGCCTGCCTCCAGCGCCTGCTGGATCAGCGGACGGCTGCTCGCTTCCGGCAGCGTCCAGGCGTGGCGACCGCGGTCCGGCTCGCCAAAGGTCATGCAGCCCAGGCAGAGGCGGGAAACCTGAAGGTCGGTGTTGCCTAACGGGGTGGTTTTCATGAAAGCTCCTGCTATGCATTAAACCATCAAGCATAGCAGGAGAGGAGGGCAGGGGATTACTGCGTGAGCCAGTCGCGGATCTGCTGCTGAATGCCTTGCGCGTCCAGCTGGTAATCGTGACGCACTTCATCCTGGGTGCCCTGCGGAATAAACTCATCCGGCAGGCCGAGGTTAAGCACCGAGACGCGCAGGCGCTTCGCCATCACCGTCTCGTTGACGCCGCTGCCCGCGCCGCCTTTAATCGCGCCTTCTTCCAGCGTCACCAGCGAGTCGTGACTCTGCGCAAGCTCGGCGATCAGCGCCTCATCCAGCGGCTTAACGAAGCGCATATCCACCAGCGTGGCGTTAAGCGCTTCCGCCGCTTCCGCCGCCGCAGGCAGCAGCGTGCCGAAGTTCAGGATCGCCAGCTTCTCGCCCTGGCGCTTCACCACGCCTTTGCCCAGCGGCAGACTCTGCAGCGGCGTCAGCTCGACGCCGACCGCATTGCCGCGCGGATAGCGCACCGCGCTTGGCCCGTCCTGATAGTGATAGCCGGTATAGAGCATCTGGCGACATTCGTTCTCGTCGCTCGGCGTCATAATCACCATCTCCGGCACGCAGCGCAAAAACGCGAGGTCGAATGCGCCCTGATGGGTCTGCCCATCGGCGCCGACGATGCCGCCGCGATCGATGGCGAACAGCACCGGCAGCTTCTGGATCGCCACGTCGTGGATCACCTGATCGTAGGCGCGCTGCAGAAAGGTCGAGTAGATCGCCACAATCGGCTTATAGCCGCCGATCGCCATGCCCGCGGCGAACGTCACCGCATGCTGCTCGGCGATCGCCACGTCGAAATACTGCGCCGGATAGCGGCGCGAGAACTCCACCATGCCGGAGCCTTCGCGCATCGCAGGCGTGATCGCCATTAGCTTCGGATCGTCCTGCGCCATTTCGCACAGCCAGCTGCCGAAAATTTTGGAGTAGCTTGGCAGACCTTCGGCGCTCTTAGGCAGCGCGCCGCTGGCGGGATCAAACTTCGGCACGGCGTGCCAGGCGATCGGATCCTGCTCCGCTGGCGCGTAGCCTTTGCCCTTTTTGGTCATGATATGCAGGAACTGCGGCCCTTTCAGGCTGCGCATGTTCTTCAGCGTTGTCACCAGCGTCAGCACGTCGTGACCGTCCACCGGGCCGATATAGTTAAAGCCCAGCTCTTCAAACAGCGTGCCCGGCACCACCATGCCTTTCAGGTGTTCTTCGGTGCGCTTCACCAGCTCTTTAATCGGCGGCAGTCCGCCCAGCACGCGCTTGCCGCCTTCGCGCAGGCGCGAATAGGTTTTGCCGGAAAGGATCTGCGCCAGCCGGTTATTCAGCGCGCCGACGTTCTCCGAAATCGACATCTCGTTGTCGTTGAGGATCACCAGCATATCGGGCTTGATATCGCCCGCGTGGTTCATCGCCTCAAACGCCATGCCGGCGGTAATGGCGCCGTCGCCGATAATGCAGGCGGTGCGGCGGCCCAGGCCTTCGCGCTCCGCCGCCGCCGCCATGCCGAGTCCGGCGCTGATGGAGGTCGAGGAGTGGCCGACGCTCAGCACGTCATATTCGCTCTCGCCGCGCCACGGAAAGGGGTGCAGGCCGTTTTTCTGGCGAATGGTGCCGATGCGGTCGCGGCGTCCGGTCAGAATTTTATGCGGGTAGGCCTGATGTCCGACGTCCCACACCAGATGATCGAACGGCGTGTTGTAGACGTAATGCAACGCGACGGTCAGCTCAACGACGCCCAGACCCGAGGCGAAATGGCCGCTGGAGCGGCTTACGCTGTCCAGCAGGTATTGACGAAGCTCGTCGCACAGCGCCGGAAGCGACTCTTTCGGGAGAGAACGCAGCTCCTCAACGGTGCTTGCCTGCGCCAGTGTCGGGTATTTTGCAATATCAAAACTCATCAGAGACTCATTATGGAAGTTATTTGTCGCGTTCAATTATGAAGCTTGCCAGCGCCTGCAATGCTGTGGTGTCTAACGATTGCGCTGCAAGAATATCCAGCGCGCTCAGCGCTTGCTGGTGAAGCTCCCTGGCTTTCGCTCGGGCATTGTCGAGCCCCAGCAGCGACGGGTAAGTGCTTTTATCCAGATCCTGATCGGCACCCTGTTTTTTGCCGGTGATGGCGCTGTCGCCTACCACATCAAGAATATCGTCTTGTACCTGAAACGCGAGGCCGATGGCGTTGGCGTAGATATCCAGCGCTGGCAGCGCGTCGCGTCCGCGCTCGCCCGCCGCTAACGCGCCGAGGCGCACGGCGGCGCGGATCAGCGCGCCGGTTTTATGGCGGTGGATCTGCTCCAGCTGCTCCAGCCCGACGCGCTGGCCTTCCGCCGCCAAATCAAGCGCCTGGCCGCCACACATGCCCGCCACGCCGCTGGCGCGCGCCAGTTCGGCAATCATCGCAATGCGGCTGGCGTCGCTGACGCCCGGCATCGGCTCGTCCGCCAGGATAGAGAACGCCAGGGTTTGCAGCGCATCGCCCGCCAGTATCGCGGTATCTTCACCATACTTGATATGACAGGTCGGCTGGCCGCGACGCAGCGCATCGTCATCCATCGCGGGCAGGTCGTCATGGATCAGGGAGTAGGCGTGAATGCATTCCACAGCGGCGGCAGGCGCGTCAAGGCTCGCCGGATCCGCATTGAACATTTCGCCGGTGGCGTAGACCAGAAAGGGACGCAGGCGTTTACCGCCTAATAATGCCCCATAACGCATGGCGTTAACCAGAGGAGAACTCTGAAAGGGAAGCGGCGCTAATAAGCGAGACAGCGCGGCGTTGGCCCGTTCCGGATAAAGGCTCAGCAGGTGAATAAAATCCATTACTCTTTTTCCGGCGTGAAGGGGCTGAGGTCGGCGTCTTTATCGTCGCTGAGCAGAATGCGTACGCGCTGCTCGGCCTGTTGCAATGTTTGCTGACCGTTGCGCGCCAGCTGTACGCCGCGCTCAAACTCATTCAGCGCCTCTTCCAGCGGCAGCTCGCCGCTCTCAAGCCGGCTGACGATCTGCTCCAGCTGCTGCAGGGAGGTTTCAAAACTAGCGGGCTGTTCGGCTTTTTTCGGCATATTCAGTGTCGACTCACGTGTAAGACTTTCTCTCGTAATCGGTCATGGTAGCGGAGAGCGTTTGATTAGCAAAATAATCAATGTGACTGCGGTTGCAGAAGCAGTCATCTGACAAAGGTGATATACTCTCGCGCCTCGGATGCGGCTGCGCCCTTTAGCCCGCAATTTTTGTGATTTTACCAGCTAAGTGCCGCTCGCTCGCACTTATTTGCCCAACGAATTCGTGTCGCCATGAAGTTTATCATCAAGTTATTTCCCGAAATCACCATCAAAAGCCAGTCGGTGCGGTTGCGCTTTATTAAAATTCTTACCAGCAATATTCGCAACGTGCTGAAGACCGTCGGCGACGATATCGCCGTGGTGCGCCACTGGGATCACATCGAAGTCCGCTCGAAAGACGAAGGGCTGCGCGGCGTGATCGTGGATGAACTCACCCGCATTCCCGGCATTCATCACGTGCTGTCGGTTGAAGATCGCAGCTACACCGACGTGCACGATATTTTCGAGCAGACGCTGGCGCAGTATGGCGAGAGCCTGCAGAACAAAAGCTTCTGCGTGCGCGTTAAGCGCCGCGGTAAACATGAGTTTAGCTCGCAGGACGTAGAGCGCTACGTTGGCGGCGGCCTGAATCAGCATATCGCCAGCGCGAAGGTGCAGCTGAACAAGCCCGACGTCACCGTGCATCTTGAAATCGACGACGATCGGCTGATGCTGATCACCGGCCGCTATGAAGGGCTGGGCGGTTTTCCGATCGGCACGCAGGAAGATGTGCTGTCGCTGATCTCCGGCGGCTTCGACTCCGGCGTCTCCAGCTATATGCTGCTGCGCCGCGGCTGCCGCGTGCACTACTGCTTCTTTAATCTCGGCGGCGCAGCGCACGAAATCGGCGTTCGCCAGGTGGCACACTATATCTGGAACCGCTTCGGCCGCTCGCACCGCGTGCGCTTTGTGGCGATCGACTTCGAGCCGGTGGTCGGCGAGATTCTGGAAAAAGTGGATGACGGCCAGATGGGCGTGGTGCTGAAGCGCATGATGGTGCGCGCCGCGTCGATGGTCGCCGAGCGCTATGGCGTGCAGGCGCTGGTGACCGGCGAAGCGCTGGGCCAGGTCTCCAGCCAGACGCTGACCAACCTGCGCCTGATCGACAACGCCTCCGATACCCTGATCCTGCGTCCGCTGATCTCGCACGATAAAGAGCACATCATCAAGGTGGCGCGTGAGATCGGCACTGAAGATTTCGCCAGCACCATGCCGGAATATTGCGGCGTGATCTCGAAAAGCCCGACGGTGAAAGCGGTTAAGGCGAAGATTGAAGCGGAAGAGCAGAACGTCGACTTCGCAATTCTGCAGCGCGTGGTGGACGAGGCGAGCAACGTCGATATCCGCGATATCGCCGAGCAGGCTGAAGAGGAGGTGGTGGAAGTGGAAACCGTCGACTCGTTCGGCAGCGACGACGTGGTGCTGGATATCCGCGCCATCGATGAGCAGGAAGATAAGCCGCTGGCGCTGCAGGGCACCGAGGTGAAATCGCTGCCGTTTTATAAGCTCAGCAGCCAGTTCGGCGATCTCGACCAGAGCAAGACCTGGCTGCTCTATTGCGATCGCGGCGTGATGAGCAAGCTACAGGCGCTCTATCTGCACGAGCAGGGCTTCAAAAACGTGAAGGTCTATCGTCCGTAATGGAAGAGGCTGCGCGTAGCGCGCAGCCTCAGACTGCTTGCAATCTGAAATGCGGGTGACATGGGCAGAAGAGCAAAGCGTCCCGCGCAAGGGACTGCGCGGGTCGAGCTGCCAGGGATGACGTTTTTTGCGTCTTTGCCATCGGGCCATGGCACCCGCATCGGCACCTGATGAGCGAGCTCAGGCTGCGCGCCGCCTTTTTTACTCGCTGTAATCGTAGATGCCCGCCGCCAGCACCAGCTGGGACGCCACCTCCGCCGCTTTCTCTTTCCCCGCCAGCAGGTCAATCAGCTTAAGCGCGAAATCCATCGCCGTGCCCGGCCCCTGGCTGGTCAGCAGGTTGACGCGCGGATCCCATACCACGCGTCTTTCCATCCACTTCTCCGCCGGAATCGTCTCTTTTAAGCCGGGAAAGCCGGTCATATTGCCTACCGGGAAAAGGTCATGCGGCACCAGCACCGTGCCGGCCGCCGCGCAGATCGCCGCGACAATGCGGCCAGAGAGATGGAACTGGCGCACCGTTTCCACCAGCAGCGGACTGTCGCGGAAGGTTTCCGCGCCTTTCAGACCGCCCGGCAGCACGATCGCCGCGTACTCATCATCGGCCACCTCCACCAGCGGCGCATCCGCCAGCAGGCGCACGCCGCGCGAGCAGACGATTTCGCGCGTGCCGTCGCTCTCCACGCTGGCGGTAACGACTTTCAGGCCGCCGCGCACCAGCAAATCGATCGTGGTGACCGCCTCGGTCTCTTCACTGCCATGTGCCAGGCAAACGAGAACTGGCGTGTTCGCGGTCATAATGGGACTCCTTGCGTTTTACAAGCTCATAAAGACGGGTGTTTTCCGGCACGGCGATGCCCTGCGCGCGCGCGCGGCGCAGCAGGAAGCCGGAGATGTAATCGATTTCAGTCAGACGCTGCGCGCGCACGTCCTGCAGCATAGAGGAGGTGTTGGCCGCGGTGGTGTCAATTACGTTGTCGACAATGTCCCGCAGGCTGTCGGCGGTGATATGCTGGCCCTCGCGCTCCATCACCCAGCTTAGCTCCTGGCAGAGCTGGTCAATCTGTTCCGGCCAGGCGCGCAGCGCGCCGTTCTGGCAGTCGTGCTCCACGCTCAGCGGATTGATGACGCAGTTGACCGCCAGCTTGCGCCAGCAGGCGGCGGCGATATTGTCGTGCCAGGCAACATCCGGCAGCGCCGCGTGCAGAATATCGGCGAGATCGCTAAAGGCCGCGCTTTTGCGGTTTGCCGGGCCGATATGCGTAATGCCGCTGGCGACATGTTTGATCACCGTGCCGTCGCGCATCGCCGCGTGCGTGGTGATGCCGCGCAGCAGCGGCTGGCTCAGGCCTTTCAGCTCCTCCAGCGTGCCCATGCCGTTGTGCAGCAGCAGCACCGGACAATCGTCCGACAGCACGCTCTGCAGGTTGCGCACCGCGGGCGAAACCTGCGGCGCCTTGAGCGTCACCAGCAGCAGCTGGCTGTCGGCCAGAAACAGCGGGTCGTTGGCGATAAAGGTGTTGTTGCTCACCTGGCCCTGGTAATCAATCACATTGACGGAACAGTAGGGCTGCGGCACGCGCAGCCATCCCTGCACTTCGTGGCCCTGGCGCGCCAGGGCGGCGAGCCAGACCTGGCCAATAGCGCCACAACCCAACACGGTAATCTTCATACAGCCTCCCGTATCCGGGTTTGTCGTTTGTTCTGTTATGCACAGCGATAATAAGTATAGCGTTGTGCGCAGCCTGATTTTGTTTAGTGCGGCAAGACGCGTATTATGCATGTCACTTTAGCGTCAGGAGAAGAAGAGATGCCATCTTTCGATATCGTTTCAGAAATCGACATGCAGGAAGTCCGCAACGCGGTCGAGAACGCCAACCGTGAATTAACGACCCGCTTCGATTTTCGCAACGTGAGCGCCAGTTTCGAGCTCAACGAAAAGAATGAAACCATCAAAGTGACCAGCGAGTCCGATTTTCAGGTGAAACAGCTGGTGGATATGCTGCGCGAGAAAATGCTCAAGCGCGGCATTGAGGGCGCCGCGCTCGATATCCCCGAGGAGATTGAGCACAGCGGCAAGAGCTGGAGCGTCGATGCCAAAATGAAAAAGGGCATTGAGAGCGAAGTAGCGAAGAAGATCGTGAAGCTGATTAAAGACAGCAAGATCAAAGTGCAGACGCAGATTCAGGGCGAATCGCTGCGCGTGACCGGCAAGTCGCGCGACGATCTGCAGAGCGCGATGGCGCTGGTGCGCGGCGGCAATCTCGGCCAGCCGTTCCAGTTTAAGAACTTCCGCGATTAATCCTTTTCAGGCGTGCGGCAGCCGATCTGCTGCACGCTTTCTTACCCCTCTCTCACCCCGTCTGTTTCCGTTTCCCCTGCGTTAAATCAATAGGCTTACCGGCAAAGGTGTGCAACTCTCTTGATGAAACCCTCAACAGGAGAAAGAAGTCATGAAAATGATGAAAGCTGCCGTGGTTAAGGCGTTTGGTGCACCATTGGTTATTGAGCAGGTACCCGTACCCGAAGTCGGCGCGGGGCAGGTGCTGGTAAAAATTGCGGCGACCGGCGTCTGCCATACCGATCTCCATGCGGCACAGGGCGACTGGCCCGTTAAACCTGTGCCGCCTTTTATTCCCGGTCATGAAGGGGTCGGCGAGGTAGTGGCGGTCGGGCCTAATGTCACGCACCTTAAGCTGGGGGATCGCGTTGGCGTGCCCTGGCTCTACTCGGCGTGCGGGCACTGCGAGCACTGCCTTGATAGCTGGGAGACGCTCTGTCATGAACAGAAGAATGCGGGCTATTCGGTTAACGGCAGCTTTGCGGAGTATTGCCTGGCCGATGCCAACTATGTCGGCATTTTGCCTGATAACCTCGACTACGCCGAGGTGGCGCCGATCCTCTGCGCCGGGGTGACGGTCTATAAAGGCTTGAAAATGACGGAGGCCCGGCCCGGAAACTGGGTGGTCATTTCCGGTATCGGTGGTCTGGGCCATCTGGCGGTGCAGTATGCCGTGGCGATGGGGCTAAACGTCGCCGCGGTAGATGTTGACGATGACAAACTGGCTTTCGCGCAGCGTCTCGGCGCCAGCGTGGTGGTCAACGCGCGTAAAGACGATCCGGCACAGGTGTTTCATGCGCAGTTCGGCGGCGCGCATGCGGCTCTGGTCACCGCCGTGTCGCCTAAAGCGTTTGAACAGGCCATCGGCACGCTGCGGCGTGGCGGCACCATGGTGCTTAACGGACTGCCGCCGGGCACGTTCGATCTCTCTATCTTTAATATGGTACTGGACGGCATCACGGTGCGTGGCTCTATTGTGGGGACCCGAAAAGATTTGCAGGAGGCGCTCGATTTTGCCGGACGGCATAAGGTGAAAGCCACCATTGCCGTCGAGCCGTTGAGTCATATCAACACTATCTTTGAGCGTATGCATGCTGGAAAAATTGAGGGGCGGATCGTGGTGGATATGTCACTTTAAGGCTGGCGTGAAAAGCAAAGAACCGGCGCAAAGCCGGTTCTTTTGTCTCAGATCTGACTATCTCGCGTTTAGCTGCTTGCCAGCAACGCCTCCAGCTCGGGGCGGCTAGTGACCTTGCTATCGATCTTGATATAGGCGCTTTTCTCTTCCGGCACGATCAACACCGCCGACACGCCCGGCTGGGCTTTCAGGCGCTGCTCAAGATTTGGCACCGCCAGCGCGTTATCGCTCAGCACGATACGCAGGCTGCTGACGTAGGGCGGCTCCTGCATGGTCATGGCGACGAACAGCCAGACCGCCGCCACGATGGCGCCCACCAGAAACACCGTCTGCGCGTCGAAATGGCCGAACACCCAGCCGCCGAGGCTGCCGCCAATCGCCACGCCGATAAACTGGCTGGTGGAGTAGAGCCCCATCGCCGTGCCTTTATAGCCCGCCGGCGACTCTTTGCTCACCAGCGATGGCAGAATCGCCTCCATCAGGTTAAAGGCGAAGAAAAAGAGCTGCACGCCGATCACCAGCGTCCAGAAATGGCCCGCCGCGCCCCACAGCACGATCTCCGCGATAACGATCAGGCCGACGCAGGCGACGAATACGCGCTTCATGCGGCGCTTTACCTCGGCGTAGATAATAAAGGGCACTACGCCGACAAAGGCGATCAGCATCGTCACCAGATAGATTTTCCAGTGCTCGGCGGCGGGCAGGCCCGCCTGCTCGAACTGGCCGGGCAGGGCAACGAAGCTGGACATCAGCAAAATATGCAGACAGAGAATGCCGACGTTGAGTTTGATCAGACGCGAATTACCGAGCACCTTGCGGAAGCTGCCTTTCACCATACCTGATTCGCGGTTCAGCACATGGCCGGGCGCGCTCGGCACTACCAGCAGGGTAATCACGATACCCAGCGAGGCGAGAATAGCGATCATCCAGAACAGCGCGTGCAGGCCGAGCGCGTGAGTAACGATGGGGCCGATCACCATCGCGATAGCGAAGGTGACGCCGAAGCTGATGCCGATAAAGGCCATTGCCTTGGTGCGGTTCTGTTCGCGGGTTAAATCAGAGAGCAGCGCCATCACGGCGGCGGCGATCGCGCCAGAGCCCTGCAGCGCGCGGCCGAGAATGATGCCCCAGATAGAGGTGGTGGTCGCGGCGATAATACTGCCGAGGACGAACAGCAGCAGGCCGCCGACGATCAGCGGCTTGCGGCCAATGCGGTCGGACATCAGGCCAAAGGGAATTTGAAAAATTGCCTGCGCCAGACCGTAGATGCCGATCGCCAGGCCGATAAGCGTTTCACTTGCACCCTGAAGGGCCATGCCGTAAGTGGTTAATACCGGCAGGACCATAAACATGCCCAGCATTCGCAGGGAAAATACCGTGCCCAAACCCCATGTGGCGCGGAGCTCCACCGGCGTCATTTTATTATCGTTCATTCCAACCTCTGTAAGTTTGCCGTATCTATTTTAGGGAGCAGGGCAGGGCGGGTAAAATAATAGTGTTTAAGAAGTGGTAACAAAAAGAAAGGGCGCGAAATCGCGCCCTTAGCATGCATGGCCGTGCGGCATTACCACACGTAGGTCAGCAGATCTTTGGATGCCGGGGCCATAAAGTCCACCGACATCATCACGCTCAGCGCGGTGATAGCCACGATAGAGAAGACGAACAGCTTACGCGCCCAGACACGATCGTTCGAGGTCTTGTAACCTGATAACGCCATTCCCAGCCACCATACGCTGACGGCCGCCGCGACTACCAGATACTTATAGCCCGCGTAGCCGCCCAGCGACAGCATCAGCGTGGCAATCATAAACGCCAGAATATAGAGCGTAATATGATTCTTCGCCACGGAGATGCCTTTCACCACCGGCAGAACCGGGATGTTCGCCGCCTGGTAATCCTTAAAGCGGAAGATGGCAATCGCATAGGAGTGCGGCATCTGCCACAGGCTAAAGATCGCCAGCAGGATCAGCGCGCCGGCATCAAACTGGTTGGTGACGGCGCAGTAGCCGATCACCGGCGGCGCGGCGCCAGACAGGCTGCCAATCAGCGTCCCGTATACCGAGTGACGCTTCATGTAGAGGCTGTAAACGCCGACGTAAACCACGAAGCCCATGACCGCCAGCCACATGGCCAGCGGATTGGCACCAAAGTAAAGCAACGCAAAGCCAGCAATACCCAGCGCGGTAGCATAAATCAGGCTTACTTTCGCGGAGATGAGGCCTTTAACCAGCACTCGATTCCGGGTTCTCTCCATCTTTACGTCGATATCGCGGTCGATCACGTTGTTGAATACACAACCTGAGGCGACAACCAGCGACACGCCGATCAGCGAGGCGAGAAACAGGGCGTAATCAATGCTGCCTTTCGAAGCCAGCAGAAATCCGCCGATCACAGAAATTAAATTCCCGAAAATAATTCCTGGTTTTGTTACTTGCAGGTATTGCTTAATCATTACGCGACTCTTTAGTGAACCATCATGTTGTAGTTGAGGTTCCACATAATCCACAGCGAGCCAACTACGACGATCAGAATGATGATCGCCGAGAAGACGATGGCTACCATGTTCCAGCCGCCTTCGGACTTGGTGTCCAGATGCAGGAAGTAGATCAGGTGAACAACGACCTGGATGACTGCGCAGGCAACCACGACGCCCAGGGTCATACCTTGAGATGACCCACCGCTCATCACCATCCAGAACGGAATACCGGTCAGGATGACGGAGAGGATGAAGCCGATCATGTAGGACTTCACGCTGCTGTGCGGAACGACATTTCCGTTAGCTGAATGACTCATTACATGACTCCCATCAGATAAACAATGGTAAATACGCAGATCCAGACCACATCCAGGAAGTGCCAGAACAGGCTCAGGCACAGGATACGGGTATGGTTAGTCGACGTCAGCCCACGTTTGGCAATCTGGAACATCAGCACCAGCATCCAGATCAGGCCGCAGGTTACGTGCAGACCGTGGGTGCCTACCAGGGTAAAGAAGCCTGACAGGAAGCCGCTGCGATTCGGGCCGAAGCCTTCTTCGATCAGATGATGGAACTCATAGATCTCCATGCAGATAAAGCCAAGACCAAACAGGAAAGTCAGCGCCAGCCAGCTAAGGACGGAGCTCTTCTTGTCGTGGTTCATGGCGATAACCGCCATGCCGTAGGTGATGGAGCTCAGCAGCAGCAGCGCTGTTTCGCCCAGAACGAACGGCAGTTCGAAGATGTCTTTGCCTGCCGGGCCACCGGCAGTGCTGTTGACCATAACTGCATAGGTCGCAAACAGGGTTGCGAAGATAATGCAGTCACTCATCAGGTAGATCCAGAAGCCAAAGACTTTATTGGCTCCCGCATCGTGATGCCCATGCTCCGCATGGGCGTCGTGGTGGTGTTTTGTCAGAGTTTCAGTTGACATTATTTCAGACCCGCTTTGCTGATGTCGTCAAAGTGCTGCTTCTCGATCTTCTCGATCTCGACAACCGGAACGTAGTAGTCCACGTCTTCGTCGAAGCTCTTCACAATCCAGGTCACGATCATGCCCAGGAAGGAGAGGCCAGCCAGCCACCAGATATGCCAGATTGCGGCAAAACCGAATACCGTTGCGAAGGCAGCGATGACGATAGCCGCGCCGCTGTTCTTCGGCATATGAATCTCTTCATATTTCGCCGGCTGCTTGTACGCTTCGCCTTTCTCTTTCATTTCCCAGAACGCGTCGCGCTCGTGGATATGCGGGATAGTGGCAAAGTTGTAGAACGGCGGCGGTGAAGAGGTTGCCCACTCCAGCGTACGACCGCCCCACGGGTCACCGGTCAGATCGCGGTTCTGATGACGGTCACGCACAGAGACGTAGAACATGGTCAGCTGGCAAATGATACCGCAAGCGATCAGGCCTGCACCGACGGCTGCAATAACCAGCAGAGAGTGGAACTGCGGGTCGATATCCTGGCTCAGACGACGCGTCATACCCATGAAGCCCAGAACGTAGAGCGGCATAAAGGCAACGAAGAAGCCGATGATCCAGAACCAGAAGGCGCGTTTGCCCCAGGTTTCGTTCAGGGTAAAGCCGAAGGCTTTCGGGAACCAGTAGGTCACGCCAGCCATACAGCCGAATACCACGCCGCCGATGATGACGTTATGGAAGTGCGCAATCAGGAACAGGCTGTTGTGCAGCACGAAGTCCGCACCCGGCACCGCCAGCAGCACGCCGGTCATACCACCGACAGAGAAGGTGACCAGGAAGCCTACGGTCCACAGCATGGCAGAGTGCATCACGATGCGGCCCTGGTACATGGTGAACAGCCAGTTGAAGATTTTCACGCCGGTCGGAATCGCGATGATCATCGTCATGATGCCGAAGAAGGCGTTAACGTTCGCGCCCGCACCCATGGTGAAGAAGTGGTGCAGCCAGACGATGAACGACAGCACGGTAATGGCGATGGTCGCCCACACCAGCGAGGTATAGCCAAACAGACGTTTTTTCGAGAAGGTCGCAGTGACTTCAGAGAAGACGCCGAACACCGGCAGAACAAGGATATAGACTTCCGGATGACCCCAAACCCAGATCAGGTTGACGTACATCATCATGTTACCGCCCATATCATTGGTAAAGAAATGGAAGCCAAGGTAACGATCAAGCGTCAACAGCGCCAGGGTCACGGTCAGAACCGGGAACGCGGCGATAATCAGGACGTTGGTGCAAAGAGAAGCCCAGGTAAACACCGGCATTTTGAACAGGTCCATGCCCGGCGCACGCATCTTCAGAATGGTTACGAAGAAGTTGATGCCGGTCAGCGTGGTCCCGATACCGGAAAGCTGGAGACTCCAGATCCAGTAATCGACCCCGACGCCAGGACTGTACTCCGCGCCCGACAGCGGCGGATAGGCCAGCCAGCCGGTCTGTGCGAACTCGCCCACGCCCAGCGACAGGTTAACCAGGATCACACCGACCGCGGTAAACCAGAAGCTCAGGTTGTTCAGGAACGGGAAGGCAACGTCGCGCGCGCCGATTTGCAGCGGCACCGCGATGTTCATCAGACCCACGACAAAAGGCATCGCCACGAAGAAGATCATAATCACGCCGTGCGCGGTAAAGATCTGGTCGTAGTGATGCGGCGGGAGTATGCCGGCTTCCCCGGCGGAAGCCATGACCTGCTGGGTACGCATCATGATGGCATCGGCGAAGCCGCGCAGCAGCATGACGAACGCCATGATGATGTACATGATACCCAGTTTTTTATGGTCGACGGAGGTGAGCCATTCAGACCACAGGTACTGCCATTTACCAAAGTAGGTTAGGGCAGCGATGATTGCCAGACCACCAATGATGATCCCGGCAACCGTAACCATGATAATCGGCTCATGGTACGGCACTGCATCCAGTGTTAATTTTCCGAACATCGTATTATTCCTCGGCTCCCGCGGAAGCGGTGTGACTCATGTCCATGCCTTCGTGCTGAGACATGTCCATCTTCCCGTGGCTGGTCATGAACTTAGCGATGACTTGCTTGAACAGTTCAGGATTCGCTGAAGAGAAATATTCCACCGGATGATTTTCGCTTGGTACGGCGACTTTCTCGAAATCTTCCATAGTGGTCAGCGTGTTAGGCGCCGCTTTAACTTTGGCGACCCACTGCTGGAACTCCGCATCGTCCTTGGTTGCAATGGCTTTGAACTTCATACCAGAGAAACCTCGACCACTGAAGTTCGAGGAAATACCGTCGAACGTTCCTGGCTCATTGGCGATCAGGTGCAGTTTGGTCTGCATGCCCGCCATGGCGTAGATCTGGCTGCCGAGCGTCGGAATAAAGAAGGAGTTCATAACGGAGTTAGAGGTAATTTTGAAGCTCACCGGCGTGTTAGCCGGGAAAGCGATCTGGTTAACGGTGGCAATACCCTGTTCCGGGTAGATAAACAACCATTTCCAGTCCAGCGCCACCACTTGGATCTCAACCGGTTTCACGTCAGAGGCCAGCGGTTTGCTCGGCTCCAGCGCGTGGGTTGATTTCCAGGTCAGCACGCCGAGGAAGAGAATGATCAGGATCGGAATGGTCCAGACCACGGCTTCGACTTTGTTAGAGTGCGACCAGTTGGGGCTGTACTTCGCTTCAGTGTTGGATGCACGATATTTCCATGCAAACACCACCGCCATCAAGATTGCCGGAATAACGACGATCATCATTAAGCCGAAGGCTGTCAGAATCAACGAACGTTGCTCAAGTGCAATCTGTCCCTTGGGATTTAACAACGCATTATCGCAGCCACTCATTAACAAAGTGCCTGCGATTAATGACAAAATCCCCAAACTTTTATTGTATTTCCTGAGTCTCATTTAACGACCTCAATGACAAAGGGCTTATTGTCGTTTAAGTGTGCGCGCATTTTACGGGAAGGTTTATGCAGTGTAAACCAGCATAAGGATGTGTCAGCAGCGTGTTGACACCTTTTGCTAAGGGTGTCACAGATGTTGCCTGGGGTGATAAATTATTAACTGCGACAAGCAGTTGGCACTAATATAACAAAAACCGATGAAAGTATCCTTAAAGAAATCAGGGAAAGAATAAACCTTACTTTTGATACCCAATTCTTTAACAAATCTGCATCATTTGAGTGATGAAATTTATACAAAATAATTGCGCACCGGTTTTTAATATATTCGCTGAATGCAGAAAAGGGATCTTAATATTTCCAGGAAAATAACACTGGATGACAAAGTTTAACTTTTGCCGCCCGTCAAGGCGGCCTGATTCACTTTCGTTGTGAAATAATACCTGTTGTTAATTAATGCTGTTGTGCTGCGCTTTTCCGCTGCGCTATGTAGTCAAGCGTCACGCCACCGCACACCGCCAGCGCCAGCAGCGCCATACCGGCTTCGAACAGCGCGCCTGGCACGCTCTCCAGCCGCCACAGCCCCAGCGCCTGACACGCCAGCGTCGTCAGCCAGAGCGCGATAACAGCGCATCCGACGCAGAACAGGCGCGTGGTCCAGCGGTAGCCAGCGGCAAAACGCGTGCGCATTAAGAAGCGCTCGCTGTTTTGCGCGTCGTTCAGGGTGTCGCGACAGAGCAGCAGCAGCAGCAGACCAGGTAGCGCCGCCAGCACGGTGAAGGCGTAGAAGGCAGGCCAGCCCCAGAGCTCGACCAGCCAGCCGGCCGCCGGGCCGACATAAACGCGGCCAACCGCCGAGAGCGCCGAGAGCAGAGCGAACTGCGTGGCGGAGAAGGACTTGTTGCACAGGGTCATCAGCAGCGCAACAAATGCCGCCGTACCCATGCCGCCGCACAGATTCTCCACAAAGACCGCGCTGGCCATGCTCCATAAATGCGGCGGCGTCACCGCCAGCAGCCAGTAGGCGAAATTCGAGACCGCCTGTAGCACGCCGAAAATCATCAGGGCGCGGAACAGGCTCAGGCGCTGCATCAGCACACCGCCGTAGAGGGCACCGATAATGGTCGCCAGCAGGCCGAGCGTTTTATTCACCAGCCCGACGTCGCCGGCGTTAAAACCGACGCCGCGGATCAGGAAAGTGGTGGTCAGCGAGGCGGCGAAGGCGTCGCCCAGCTTGTAGAGCACGATAAGGGTAATCAGCAGCCAGGCGTTGTTGCGCTGAAAAAAGTCCTTCAGCGGCAGCGACACCGCCTCGCGCAGCGAATGCGGCGTGGTGGCGCGCGTGTCGGGCTCTTTCGCCATCAGGGTGGCGATTAGCGCGGGCACCATCAGCAGCGCCATCAGCCAGTAGGTCGCCTGCCAGCCGAGATAGCGATCCGCCAGCCAGAGCGCGAGCCCGCCGGAGACCAGCATCGCCAGGCGGTAGCCAAGCACGGTGATGGCGGCGCCGCTGCCGCGCTCTTCCGGCGGCAGCACGTCGGTTTTCCACGCGTCGAAGACGATATCCTGCGAAGCGGAGCAGAAGGCGACCAGCACCGCCAGCGCGGCGAGCAGCGTCAGGTCGCGTCCGGGCTGCATAAAGCCCATGGCGATAATCCCGGCGATCAGCGCCAGCTGCGTCAGCAGCAGCCAGCCGCGGCGGCGCCCGAGAAACGGCGGCGTAAAGCGGTCCATCACCGGCGACCAGAGAAATTTAAAAACGTACGCCTGCCCGACCAGCGAAAAAAAGCCGATGGTTTTGAGATCGACATTTTCCACCGTCATCCACGCCTGCAGCGTGCCGGCGGTCAGCGCCAGCGGCAGGCCTGAGGCAAAGCCGAGCAGCAGTAAAACGGCGGCGTTTCGTTGAGTGAAGATGCGAAGATAGTGATTCATGCTGACCCTGAAGCGATGCCCGGCGGTGCGCCGGGCATAAAGTGCGGCGGATTAGTGCGCGTTCTGCTTGATGAAGTTGTTGATGCTGGTGTCCTGCGCCATATCGGCGATCACGTCGCCCAGCGTCGAGTTGACAGCTTTGGTGATCTTGTCGTTGGTCGCGCTGAAGGCGCCTTCTACGCTATAGGTCTGGCGATAGTTCTTCACCTGCTTGTTGCCGTTCTTCGCGGTGGCGATAATCGAGATATCCGCTTTGGTGGTGATGCTGTAGCGCACGTTGCCCTGAGTCACGTCCGCATAAAGGTTATTCACTACGATCTGCAGATCGACGGCGCCTTCCGGCCCAATCATATAGCCGCGCGCGGTCATCTGTTTCTCCAGCACTTCCTGCAGCAGGAAGCGCAAATCGCGGGATGGCGTCAGCGTAACCAGCTGGCCGTCGCGATTGACTTTCGCCAGCGCCTGGTCGCTGCGCTGATCGGCGCCGTTGATGCTGACGGTCACGCCCATCAGACTCGGATCCTGCTGCGGCAGCTCGATTTTCGGCTGAATGGTCAACGTATTGCTGTTGGTGGCGCAGCCGGCCAAAATGAAGGCGGCCAGCAGGGGAAATAACAGTTTTTTCAACATACTTATTCTCGTTAATGTTGTGGGTTGGTTTGCAAAAACTGCGGCCATCATAGCATTGCGCGGCAGTGAAAAAAGCCCTTGCGAAGGGGAAATTCACGGTAACCGGCTTTTTTTATACGCTAAGAAAAATCCGGGCATTGACCCGCACTCGCGCTGCGCTATCATGCCGGTCGGCTTAGACGGCGGCGGAAATATTTTCACACATTTGTACGGATGCGCCTGAAAACCTACTAATATTTAACCAGATGGGGCACAGCGCTCGCCATTGAGGAAAGAGACAATGATTCGCGAACAGATCGAAGAGAAGCTGCGCCTGGCTTTTGAGCCGGCTCATCTGGAAGTGCATGACGAAAGCTATCGTCACAATGTCCCGGCGGGTTCCGAAAGCCACTTCAAGGTGGTTATCGTTAGCGACGTATTCGCAGGTCAGCGCTTTTTGGCGCGCCACCGGGCGATTTACGGCGAACTCGCCGCCGAACTGGCAGGCAGCGTTCACGCGCTGGCGCTGCATACCTATACCCTGAAAGAGTGGGAGGGATTGCAGGATACCGTACTTGCCTCGCCAAACTGCCGCGGCGCCGGCACCCTCGCCTGATCTTCTCCCGCTTTTGAAAAACGGCCTGCGGGCCGTTTTTTTTCATTATTTAGCGATAAACGCGATCTCCGGCGCAAAAAAGCAGCAAAGCCGTTAAAAAGTGGTGAGTTTACAGCCTCGACTCACCAGGGCGATGCCGCTATAATGCTGCGTCTATTTTTCCGGAATGTCTTCGGGACGCTTCTGGTGACAGGGATCAGGTTCTCTTAATGGAAGCCGTCCCGGTTGTTGGATACGGCGCATTGCATAATGTGTGGTGTCTGAAGTTGACCGAGCACGCGATTTTTTGAGGTAACAAGATGACAGTTTCAGTAGAAACCACGCAGGGTCTGGGCCGTCGCATTACGATTACTGTCCCCGCTGACAGCATCGAAAGCGCAGTGAAGAAAGAACTGGTGGAAGTGGCGAAAAAAGTCCGTATCGATGGTTTCCGTAAAGGCAAAGTGCCGGCCAATATCATCGCACAGCGCTACGGCGCTTCCGTTCGCCAGGACGTGCTGGGCGAGCTGATGACGCGCAACTTCGTTGACGCCATCATCAAAGAAAAAATCAATCCGGCTGGCGCGCCGAACTACGTGCCGGGCGAATACAAAGAAGGCGAAGATTTCACCTACGCGGTCGAGTTCGAAGTCTATCCGGAAGTTGAGCTGCAGGGTCTGGACAGCATCGAAGTTGAAAAACCGCTGGTGGAAGTGACCGACGCTGACGTCGACGCCATGCTGGACACCCTGCGCAAGCAGCAGGCCAACTGGAAAGAGAGCGATGCGGCGGCGACGGCTGAAGATCGCGCGACCATCGACTTCAGCGGTTCAGTCGACGGCGAAGAGTTCGAAGGCGGCAAAGCCTCTGACTTCGTGCTGGCGATGGGCCAGGGCCGTATGATCCCGGGCTTCGAAGAGGGCATCGTGGGTCATAAAGCGGGCGAAACCTTCACTATCGACGTGAAATTCCCGGAAGACTACCACGCGGAAAACCTGAAAGGGAAAGACGCGAAGTTCGACATCGTGCTGAAAAAAGTTGAAACGCGCGAACTGCCGGAGCTGACTGAAGAGTTCATCAAGCGTTTCGGCGTGGAAGATGGTTCTATCGAAGGTCTGCGCGCCGAAGTGCGTAAAAACATGGACCGCGAGCTGAAAGGCGCCATCCGCAACCGCGTGAAAACGCAGGCGATTGACGGCCTGGTAAAAGCCAACGACATCGACGTGCCGGCTGCGCTGATCGACAGCGAAATCGACGTACTGCGTCGCCAGGCTGCGCAGCGCTTCGGCGGCAACGAGAAGCAAGCGCTGGAACTGCCGCGCGAGCTGTTTGAAGAGCAGGCGAAACGCCGCGTTGTTGTCGGTCTGCTGCTGGGCGAAGTCATTCGCACCCATGAGCTGAAAGCTGACGAAGCACGCGTTAACGCGCTGATCGAAGAGATGGCGTCTGCTTACGAAGATCCGCAGGAAGTGATCGAGTTCTACAGCAAAAACAACGAGCTGATGAACAACATGCGCAACGTCGCGCTCGAAGAGCAGGCGGTTGAAGCCGTTCTGGAAAAAGCGAAAGTGACTGAGAAAGCGACCAGCTTCCAGGAACTGATGAATCAGACCACTGCTGCCTGATCGCTGATTTAACCAGAAGTGCTAAGCCCGCGGCTGCAAAGTCGCGGGCTTTTTTGTTTTTCCGGCGCCATCGGCGCTCTTCCGCTGCTATTCGCTTAATAAACCGGCAAATTATTCACGTTGCGCTTTTTCCCGGTTAGCGAATAGAGAAAAGGTTGTTATGCTTGAAACAGCAGGGCAGTATCCCCAGATTGAGGGAGTATGCAGAAGAGAGTTAGACTGGCTGATTAACCGTCCTTGAAGGTGTCGGAAACGAAGCGGAGCAGCGCAAAGCGGGCTCGCTTCAGATAAAATCGGTACAGAATGCCAATGAACTATATCCAGGAGACGGTAATGTCATACAGTGGCGATCGTGAATTTACTGCGCCGCGCAATGCGCTGGTGCCCATGGTGGTTGAACAGACTTCGCGCGGCGAGCGTTCCTACGACATCTATTCCCGCCTGCTGAAAGAGCGCGTCATCTTCCTGACCGGCCAGGTTGAAGATCACATGGCCAATCTGATCGTGGCGCAGATGCTGTTTCTGGAAGCGGAAAACCCTGAGAAAGATATCTATCTTTATATCAACTCCCCAGGCGGCGTGATTACCGCAGGCATGTCGATCTACGACACCATGAAGTTTATCAAGCCCGACGTCAGCACCATTTGTATGGGCCAGGCCTGTTCAATGGGCGCCTTCCTGCTGACCGCCGGCACCAAAGGCAAGCGCTTCTGCCTGCCGAACTCGCGCGTGATGATCCACCAGCCGCTGGGCGGCTATCAGGGCCAGGCGACCGACATTGAGATTCATGCGAAAGAGATTCTGAAAGTGAAGCAGCGCATGAATGAGCTGATGGCGGAGCATACCGGCAAGTCGCTGGAAGAAATTGAGCGCGATACCGAGCGCGACCGTTTCCTCTCGGCGAGTGAAGCGGTAGAGTATGGTTTAGTCGACTCCGTCCTGACACATCGCGAATAAGACTCATCTGCCCGTCTCCTTACGCTATAGTTACTGGGAAACGGGTTCGAGTTGAATGAATATTGGCCGTGTTCGCACGGCCTGCGCCGTACGCCAGTATGGCCTGAGAACAAGAAGAGGTTAACTGATGACAGATAAGCGCAAAGACGGTTCAGGGAAGTTGCTGTACTGCTCTTTTTGCGGCAAAAGCCAGCATGAAGTGCGTAAGCTGATTGCCGGGCCGTCAGTGTATATCTGCGACGAATGTGTCGATCTGTGCAATGACATCATTCGCGAAGAGATTAAAGAAGTTGCCCCGCATCGCGAACGTAGCGCGCTGCCTACGCCGCACGAAATCCGCCATCACCTCGATGATTATGTTATCGGCCAGGAAAAGGCGAAAAAAGTGCTGGCGGTTGCGGTGTACAACCACTACAAACGCCTGCGCAACGGCGATACCAGCAATGGCATCGAGCTGGGCAAAAGCAACATTCTGCTGATTGGTCCAACCGGTAGCGGTAAAACCCTGCTGGCGGAGACGCTGGCGCGCCTGCTGGATGTGCCGTTCACCATGGCTGACGCCACCACGCTGACCGAAGCGGGCTACGTGGGCGAGGATGTGGAGAACATCATTCAGAAGCTGCTGCAGAAGTGCGACTATGACGTGCAGAAAGCGCAGCGCGGCATCGTCTATATCGATGAGATCGATAAAATCTCGCGTAAGTCGGACAACCCGTCAATCACGCGCGACGTCTCCGGCGAAGGCGTGCAGCAGGCGCTGCTGAAGCTGATTGAAGGCACCGTGGCGGCCGTTCCGCCGCAGGGTGGTCGCAAGCATCCGCAGCAGGAGTTTTTGCAGGTTGATACCTCTAAAATTCTGTTTATCTGCGGCGGCGCGTTCGCGGGGCTGGATAAAGTGATCTCCCAGCGCGTGGAAACCGGCTCCGGTATCGGTTTTGGCGCAACGGTGAAAGGCAAGTCGGAAAAAGCGAGCGAAGGCGAGCTGCTCTCTCAGGTTGAACCTGAAGATCTGATCAAGTTCGGCCTGATCCCGGAGTTCATCGGTCGTCTGCCGGTGGTCGCAACGCTCAACGAGCTGAGCGAAGAAGCGCTGATCCAGATTCTGCGCGAGCCGAAGAATGCCCTGACCAAACAGTACCAGGCGTTGTTCAACCTGGAAGGGGTTGAGCTGGAGTTCCGCGACGAAGCCCTGACCGCCATCGCCAAAAAAGCGATGTCGCGTAAGACCGGTGCCCGCGGCCTGCGTTCTATCGTCGAAGGCGCGCTGCTGGAAACCATGTATGACCTGCCTTCTATGGAAGACGTAGAAAAAGTGGTGATCGACGAGTCGGTTATCGAAGGCCAGTCAGAGCCGATGCTTATCTACGGCAAACATGAAGCCCAGGCGTCTGGCGAATAATTCGCCAGCGTAAGGGCGTTGATATTATTAAAAAAGGGGAAAATTCTTTCCCCTTTTGTTTTTCTCGCTCTCATGACGTTGAATGTCGAACGATCATCCCCATATACTCATAATCCTGTGGGTTTAACTGCACATTCCCTGCATTATGCGGTGCCCATCACCTGGCGGACACTAACTAAGAGAGAGCTCTATGAATCCTGAGCGTTCTGAACGCATTGAAATCCCCGTGTTGCCTCTGCGCGACGTGGTGGTTTATCCGCACATGGTAATTCCGTTGTTTGTTGGTCGGGAAAAATCGATTCGTTGCCTCGAAGCGGCGATGGATCATGACAAGAAGATCATGCTGGTTGCCCAGAAAGAGGCTTCAACGGATGAACCTGGCATTAACGATCTCTTCTCTGTAGGGACCGTAGCCTCAGTGCTGCAGATGCTGAAACTGCCTGACGGTACCGTCAAAGTTTTAGTCGAAGGCCTGCAGCGCGCGCATATCACTACCCTGGCGGATAATGGCGACCATTTTACCGCGCAGGCGGAATACCTGATCTCGCCGGAAATCGAAGAGCGCGAACAGGAAGTGCTGGTACGGACGGCGATCAATCAGTTTGAAGGCTATATCAAGCTGAACAAAAAGATCCCGCCGGAAGTGCTGACCTCGCTGAACAATATCGACGATGCGGCGCGCCTCGCCGACACCGTCGCGGCCCATATGCCGCTGAAATTAGCTGATAAACAGTCGGTGCTGGAGATGTCGGACGTGAACGAGCGTCTGGAATATCTCATGGCGATGATGGAGTCGGAAATCGATCTGCTGCAGGTTGAGAAGCGCATTCGCAACCGCGTGAAAAAGCAGATGGAGAAAAGCCAGCGCGAGTACTACCTGAATGAGCAGATGAAGGCCATTCAGAAAGAGCTGGGCGAAATGGACGACGTGCCGGATGAGTACGAAGCCCTGAAGCGCAAAATCGATGCGGCGAAAATGCCGACCGAAGCGCGTGAAAAAGCTGAAGCCGAGCTGCAGAAGTTAAAAATGATGTCGCCGATGTCCGCCGAAGCAACGGTGGTGCGCGGCTATATCGACTGGATGGTTCAGGTGCCGTGGAATGCGCGCAGCAAGGTGAAAAAAGACCTGCGCAAGGCCCAAGAGACGCTGGATACCGACCACTACGGCCTGGAGCGCGTCAAAGACCGCATCCTGGAATATCTCGCCGTGCAGAGCCGCGTCAGCAAAATCAAAGGCCCGATCCTCTGCCTGGTTGGACCGCCGGGCGTGGGTAAAACCTCGCTGGGTCAGTCGATCGCTAAGGCGACCGGCCGTAAGTATGTGCGTATGGCGCTGGGCGGCGTGCGTGACGAAGCGGAAATTCGCGGTCACCGCCGGACCTACATCGGCTCTATGCCGGGCAAACTGATCCAGAAAATGGCCAAGGTCGGGGTGAAAAACCCGCTGTTCCTGCTGGATGAGATCGACAAAATGTCATCCGACATGCGCGGCGATCCGGCTTCCGCGCTGCTGGAAGTGCTCGACCCCGAGCAGAACATCGCCTTTAACGATCACTACCTCGAGGTCGATTACGATCTCTCTGACGTGATGTTCGTCGCCACCTCCAACTCCATGAACATTCCGGCGCCGCTGCTGGACCGTATGGAAGTGATTCGCCTCTCTGGTTACACCGAGGATGAGAAGCTCAACATCGCCAAACAGCATCTGCTGCCGAAGCAGATTGAGCGTAACGCCCTGAAAGAGAGCGAAATCACGGTGGAAGACAGCGCCATCGTCGGCATCATCCGCTATTACACGCGCGAAGCGGGCGTGCGTAGCCTGGAGCGCGAACTGTCGAAGCTGTGCCGTAAAGCGGTGAAGACGCTGCTGCTGAATAAAGAGCAGAAGCACATCACCATCAACGGCGACAACCTCAAGGATTACCTGGGCGTACAGCGCTTCGACTACGGCCGCGCCGAAAGCGAAAACCGCGTCGGCCAGGTGACCGGCCTTGCATGGACCGAAGTGGGCGGCGATCTGCTGACCATCGAAACCGCCTGCGTGCCGGGCAAAGGCAAGCTGACCTACACCGGCTCGCTCGGCGAGGTGATGCAGGAGTCGATCCAGGCGGCGCTGACCGTGGTGCGCGCGCGCGCCGAGAAGCTGGGTATCAACGGCGATTTCTACGAGAAGCGCGACATCCACGTTCACGTACCGGAAGGCGCGACGCCGAAGGATGGCCCGAGCGCCGGTATTGCAATGTGCACCGCGCTGGTCTCCTGTCTGACCGGCAACCCGGTGCGTTCCGACGTGGCGATGACCGGCGAGATCACGTTGCGCGGCCAGGTGCTGCCGATCGGCGGCCTGAAAGAGAAGCTGCTGGCGGCCCATCGCGGCGGCATTAAAGTGGTGCTGATCCCGGACGATAATAAACGTGACCTGGAAGAGATCCCGGCCAACGTTATCGCCGATCTGGAGATCCATCCGGTGAAACGCATCGAAGAAGTGTTAGGCCTTGCGCTGGAAAACGCCCCTTACGGCATGCAGGTTGCTACCGCAAAATAGTGATTAGCGACATAAAGCATTAAAAAGCGAAGCTGGCAGGCCAATGAGCGCTTGCCAGCTTTTTTTAGTGCCGTTAATTTAGGGGGCTGCGGATTCAGCGATTAAGATGAATTCCGTTGTTTCGCCTCAACAGGCTTGATATAACGTGCTGCGCATTCGTATCCGCCAGGACGCGCGGATGTGAAGTGAAATAATAAAAGAGGGGATGAAGAGAGTGAATAAGTCACAGTTGATCGACAAAATTGCTGCAGACGCTGACATTTCTAAAGCAGCAGCGGGACGTGTTTTGGACGCATTCACCAGTTCTGTTTCCGACGCGCTGAAAGGCGGCGACGAAGTGGCTCTGGTGGGCTTTGGCACTTTTTCCGTACGCGAACGTGCCGCACGTACCGGCCGCAACCCGCAGACCGGCAAAGAGATCACCATTGCCGCTGGTAAAGTGCCGGGCTTCCGCGCCGGTAAAGCGCTGAAAGACGCTGTCAACGCATGACATCGCACCCGTCCGCAGAAGCATTTTCTTCCGTGGACTAGAGGACGGTTCATGCGTTCTCATGTAACATACGGGCACATCAAATTTGATGTGCCTTTTTTATTCGGATCCGGGGATAAATCGCGCTAAGACTTGTCTCAACAGGAGTGAAGCTGCCAGGCTAAACGGCAGTTGCGTAACGGCCTTTATCCGACAGGCGTTGCGCCCGAGGTTTATATCCACACTACAGCGGAGCGTTGTCATACCATGATGGACAATTTACGCGCGGCGTCGAATCATGTCGTGCTCAAGGTTATTTTGGGGTTGATTATTCTCTCCTTCGTGCTGACCGGGGTTGGCAACTACCTTATCGGCGGCGGCAGCGACTACGCCGCGAAAGTCAACGGACAGGAAATCAGCCGCGCGCAGCTCGATCAGGCATTCAACAGCGAGCGCAGCCGCCAGCAGCAGATGCTGGGCGATCAGTTCTCGCAGCTTGCTGGCAACGACGGCTTCATGCAGCAGATGCGTCAGCAGGCGCTGTCACAGCTGGTAGACCAGGCGCTGCTCGATCAGTACATCAACGACCTCCACATTATTATCAGCGACGATCAGGTCAAGCAGGCGATCTTCGCCCAGCAGGCGTTCCAGACCAACGGCAAGTTCGACAACGCGAAATATAACGCGCTGCTGAGCAGCATGGGCTTTACCGCCGATCGCTACGCGGAAGCGCTGCGCAAGCAGCTGGCGACCCAGCAGCTGATTAATGCCGTCGCCAATACCGACTTTATGCTGAAAGGCGAAACCAGCAAGCTGGTGGATCTGGTGTCGCAGAAGCGCGACATCCGTCAGGCAACTATCGACGTCAACGCGCTGGCGGCAAAACAAACCGCGTCGGCCGACGAGATCGCGCAATACTACCAGCAGCATAAAAACAACTTTATGGCGCCGGAGCAGTTCCGCGTCAGCTACATCAAAATGGATGCCGCCAGCATGCAGGCCAGCGTCAGCGACGCCGACATTCAGAGCTGGTACGATCAGCATAAAGCGGACTACACCCAGCCGCAGCGTAACCGCTACAGCGTCATCCAGACCAAAACCGAAGCGGACGCCAGCGCCGTGCTGGCGCAGCTGAAGGGCGGGGCGGACTTCGCCGCGCTGGCGAAAAGCAAATCGATCGATCCCATCTCCGCGCGCAAGGGCGGCGATATGGGCTGGCTTGAGCCGGCCACCACGCCGGACGAGCTGAAAAATGCTGACCTGACGCAGAAAGGCCAGCTTTCGGGCGTGATTAAATCGTCGGTCGGCTTCCTGGTAGTCCGTCTGGACGATATCCAGCCGGAGCAGATCAAACCGCTGGCCGAAGTACGCGACGCGGTGGCCGACAAAGCGAAGCAGGAGAAAGCGGTCGACGCCTTCTACCAGCAGCAGCAGAAAGTGAGCGAAGCGGCGAGCAACGACAATGAGTCGCTCGCCGGCGCTGCGCAGGCTTCCGGCCTGAAAGTGGTTGAGACCGGCTGGTTCAGCCGCGACAGCGTGCCGCAGGAGCTGAACTTCGACGCGGTGAAAAACGCCATCTTCAACGGCGGCCTGACCGGCCAGAACGGCGCGCCAGGCAATAACTCCGACGTGATTACCGTGGATGGCGATCGCGCGTTCGTGCTGCGCATCAGCGAGCACAAACCTGAAGCGATTAAACCGCTCGATGAGGTGAAAGCGCAGATTGCCGACACGCTGAAGCACGATAAAGCGGAACAGCAGGCGAAGGCGCAGGCGGACAAACTGCTGGCCGATCTTAAAGCGGGCAAACAGGATGCGCTGAGCGCGGCCGGTCTGACGCTGAGCGCCAGCAAAACTGTCGACCGTAACAGCCAGGATCCAGTCGCGCAGACCGCCTTCAATCTGCCGCAGCCTGTCGACGGTAAAACGTCGTGGGGCGTGAGCGAAGATATGCAGGGCAATGTGGTGCTGGTGGCGCTGGACAAGGTCAGCAGTGGTACGCTGCCGCAGGAGCAGGTTGACGAAATGATTAAAGGCGTGACGCAGAATAACGCGCAGCTGGCGTTCGAAGCGCTGCTCGCTAACCTGCGCAAAGAAGCCAAAATCAAATACGGCGCCGCAGCGCAAATGCAGTAACGCTCGCAAAAAAGTGTTTTGCAGTGAAAACCGAAAAGGCCGCTTGCGCGGCCTTTTCCATTTCTGGATGTTGCCTTTTGAGGCCTTCTCTCTTCTCTGTCACGCTCTCCTTACTGTTAAACATAAGGAGAAACAGAGCATGTCTAAATCACTATTGTCCGTTCTTTGCTTCACCCTCGCGCTTGGCGGCGCACTCGGCTACTCCAGCCTGTCAGCGGCGGAAACCGCAGGGGAGACACCGATTGCCCAGGCCGCACAGGCGGCAGGCGAAAAAATCAGCATCAACGAGGCGACCGCCGAGCAGCTTTCGGCGGCGATGAACGGCGTCGGGCTGAAAAAGGCGCAGGCGATTGTCAGTTATCGCGAGCAGTACGGGCCGTTTACCGCCGTCGAACAGCTTAAGGAGGTGCCGGGCATCGGCAATTCGCTTATCGAACGTAATGCCGAGCGGCTGAAACTGTGAGCTAAGGCGCAACCCTGACGCTTTTGCCGCACGGCAAAAAGCCTTTTGCTACGCTAAAGAGGTCATACCAGTTAGGTCCTCTTTAACGACAGGAGATGTCAGGCATGCAGACCACGATTAAAGTTCGCGGCTATCACCTCGATGTGTATCAGCACGTCAATAACGCGCGCTATCTGGAGTTTCTGGAAGAGGCGCGCTGGCAGTGGCTCGAAGAGGCAGACGCGTTCAACTGGCTGCAGCAGCAGCAGCTGGCGTTCGTGGTGGTGAATATCAATATCAACTACCGTCGCCCGGCTGTGCTGGGCGACGTTCTGGCGATTCACAGCGAAATGACGCAGCTGAACGGAAAAAGCGGCGTGATTACCCAGCGCGTCACGCTGGCGGGGAGCGAAACCCTGGTGGCGGATGCGGCGCTGACCTTTGTCTGCATCGATCTGCGCACGCAGAAAGCGGTCGCGCTGGAGAGCGAACTGCGCGCGCGGCTGGAGGCCTTCTCCGCCTGAGTCAACAGCGCGGCGCAGCTGAGCGGCGCCGCGCCGATATCAGACCAGGCCGCTTTTGCTTTTCATCGCCGCCATCACGGCGTCGCGATCGGCGAGATAGTCGTTCAGGCCGCGCGCGCGCAGATGACAGGCGGCGCATTCGCCGCAGCCGTCGCCCTTAACGCCGTTATAGCAGGTCAGCGTCTCTTCGCGTACCAGCGTCAGGCTTTGCCAGTAGTCGGCCAGCGCCCAGGTCTCTGCTTTATTCAGCCACATCAGCGGGGTTTCAAAACGCACCTCGCGCGCCATGCCGAGGCTGACCGCGTGGTTCAGCGCCTTAACGAACTCGTCGCGGCAGTCGGGATAGCCGGAAAAATCGGTTTCGCAGACGCCGGTGATCACGGCTTCCGCCTCGACCTGATACGCGTAAACCGAGGCGAGGGTCAGAAACAGAATGTTGCGCCCCGGCACAAAGGTGCTCGGCAGGCCGCTGGCGGCGGGATCGTAAGAGGGGACCGGAATGTTGTCGCGGGTCAGGCTGCTCACCGCCAGCTCGTTCAGCAGGGTGACGTCCAGCACCTTATGGGCGCGCGCTCCCAGCTTCAGCGCCAGCGCGCGGGCGACGTCGATCTCTTCGCGATGGCGCTGGCCGTAGTCGAAGGTGACGCAGTGCACCTCGTCGTACTGCTGCAACGCCTGGATCAGACAGGTGGTGGAGTCTTGTCCACCGCTAAAGACTACAACGGCTCGTTTCATCATATTGTCCTGGTCGAAAATTTGGCGTCTATGGTAATCACTCTCCCGCCTGCTGAACAGCGCGAAGCGCGGCTTCACGCCGTCAGCGGCGGCGGAACCCAGGCGCGGCTGAAGTCAAACCAGCCAAGGGTATTCAGCTGGATACCCTCTACGCCTGGTGGCGCGAAGATTTGATAGCGATAGTTGAACAGCGGCAGCAGCAGACCGTCGCGCATCAGGCTGTGGTAGAGCTGATGCAGCGCGGCGCGGCGCGCCTCGCCGTCGGCCAGCCGCTGTATCCTCGACAGCTGCTGACGAAGATGACGGCTGGTTTCCGCAGGCCATAACCGATCGATCTCCAGCCAGCTTGCCAGCGTAAAGAGCGGCGCGTCGCCGATCAGCCGGTCGCCCATCACCAGATCGGCCTGCGCCAGATCCTCGCTGCCTCGCCAGCTTTTCACGTCGTGAAAGGTCAGGGTGAGCTCACAGCCCTCTGCGCGCAACAGCTCACGCAAGGCCTGCGCCATCTCGTGCAGTTCAACGGGCAGCTGGTAGTGCAGCGTCAGGCGCGGCGGCAGATGCGGCGCCTCATCTTCCACCGGCGGCACCGGCCAGCCCGGCAGCAGCTCGTTGCTCGGCGTAATCAGCCCCTCTTCCAGCGGCAGCTGCGCCACAATGCCGCTTTGCTGCAGCAGACGGAGCAGACGACGCGCCTGCGCCGGGCTAAAGCCTTCGCGCGGGCGACAGGCGAGGTAGCAAAAGCCGAGGCTGATGCTGCGGCTGACCGGACGCAGCGACGCCAGATCCGCCGCATCGCCAATGGCGATCTGCACCGGATGGCGGCAGCTGGTGCCGAGAGCGCGATCGAACAGCGTCGGCGTAATCCAGTACTCAACCGCCTGCATCAGCGGCAGCGGCAGGTGATAGCGCGTATGGCTCTCGATACGCACCAGCTCGGGCGTAAAGTGCGACAGCTTCCAGGGGCCGCTGCCGAGGCGCGGCTGCTGCGGATGGGGCAGCAAACAGAGCTGATGCGCCAGTCGCCAGGGCAGCCAGTAGTCGCTGCGGCTCAGCCGAAAGCGCAGCGCCAGCGGATGCGGCGCGTCGACGCTTGCGACGTCCGCCAGCAGGCGCTGCGCGCGCGCGTCCTGCAAAATGCGCTGAAATTGCTCGACCAACTGCGCGGACTGAAGCGGCTCGTCGTTATGCCAGAAGAGCTGCGGGCGCAGCCAGAACAGCCAGACGCGCCCTTCGTCGGCGTGCTGCCAGTGATGCGCCAGATCGCCGACCGGCTCGTCCGCTTCGAATCGCGTCAGGCCGGAAAAGAGCTGACGCGCCAGGTGCTGTTCGGCGCGCCCGACAATCTGCAGCGGCGCGATGGAATCGAGCGGACGATAGTAGGGGATGCGCAGCACAGGGGCGTCATTTTGCCACTGGCCGCCCATCAGCGGACGCAGCAGATCCACCAGCCGCTCCGGCGCCATATCCAGCACCTGCAGCGCTTCAGCGGCGTTGCCCGCCTGCAGCTGCGTCTGCAGCAGCTGTTGCCGCAGCTGTTCGGGCGTACGAAGAAAGGTCAAGGTGCCCAGCTTGCCGCGCCCCGATTCGCCCTGCCAGCGCAGCCAGCCTGCATGCTGCCACTGCGAAAGCAGCGTGCGCAGGTGGCGATCGCTGCAAAAGCAGCGGCGGGCCATCTCGGACACGCAGGTCTGTTGGGGGGCGCCCTGGCTCTGCTGCCACAGGCGCTGAAACTGATTGAGGCGATTAAGCTGGCGCATAGAAAACCCGGAACAGTTTTCGAAAAGCATTCACTATTAGTTCCGGGATTGCCAGGCGATAGTGAGCGCTGAGTTATTAACGGGAGAGAGCAATGGCACGACTTGCCGCATTCGATATGGACGGCACGCTGCTGCTGCCCAGCCATCAGCTGGGTCAGCAGACGTTAAACAGTTTGCTGGCGCTGCATCAGCGTGACGTGCAGCTGGCCTTCGCTACCGGCCGCCATCTGCTGGAGATGCAGATCCTGCGGCAGCGCATCACGCTGCCCGCCTGGCTGATCACCGGCAACGGCACGCGCGTGCACGATCTGCACGGCAACCTGCTGTTCGCCAGCGATCTCTCGCCTTCAGTGGCGGAAGAGGTGCTGCACAGCCGCTGGGAGAGCACCGCCACGGTGCACGTTTTCAACGACGACGGCTGGTTTACCGATGTCCCGGTGCCGCAGATGCTGCAGGCGCACGCGCTGAGCGGCTTTCGCTACCAGCTGCGCGATTTGAAAAGCATTCCCGCGCACCAGGTCACCAAAATCTGCTTCGTCGAGAGTCACGAGACGCTTTGCCAGCTGAAAACGCAGCTGGAGGCGGCGCTCGGCGACCGCGCCCATCTCTGTTTCTCGGCGCTGGACTGTCTGGAGTTATTGCCGCTCAACTGCAACAAAGGCAGCGCGCTCGCCATGCTGTGTCAGCATCTTTCGCTGCCGCTGGCGGAGTGCATGGCCTTCGGCGACGCCATGAACGACCGCGAAATGCTGGGGCTGGTGGGGAAAGGGTTTGTGATGGGCAACGCCATGAGCCAGCTCAAATCGGCGCTGCCCCATTTGCCGGTTATCGGCCATTGCGAGACACAGGCGGTGTCTCACTATTTAAATCACTGGATGGCGACGCCGCACCTCGCGTATTCCCCCGAATGCTGAGGATTACAGTGAAGCGGACAGGGAGTCCGCGATTTTATTCCAGTTCACGCTGCCAGCGGCTGATATCGCCAAACTGCCGCGCGACCCAGCCTTCATCGTAATAGCTGTCGGGATAGCGCTCGCCGCTGTCGCACATCAGCGTCACCAGCGCGCCCCGTTCGCCGTTCGCCCTCATCCGCTTCGCTACCTGCATCATGCCCCAGAAATTGGTGCCGGTTGAGGCGCCGGGCTTACGGCCGATAATGCGCGCCAGCTTCAGCATCGCCGCCAGCGTGGCGCCGTCCGGCACCTTCATCATTTCGTCAATCACGTCGGGCATAAAAGAGGGCTCGACGCGCGGACGGCCGATGCCTTCGATCTGGCTGCCGCGCGGACTGCGCAGCGCAGCGTCGCGGCTGTGCCAGTAGTCGTAAAACACCGAATGCTCGGGATCGACCACCAGCAGCCGCGTAGCGTAACCCTGATAGCGAATATAGCGGCCCAGCGTCGCCGAGGTGCCGCCGGTGCCGGCGCCCATAATAAGCGTATGCGGCACGGGATAAGGCTCGAGCGCCATCTGGCGGAAAATACTCTCGGCGATGTTATTATTGCCGCGCCAGTCGGTGGCGCGTTCGGCGTAGGTGAACTGGTCCATAAAATGGCCGTTCAGCTCGCGCGCCAGCTGCATCGAGGCGCTGTAAAGCTCGCACGGGTCGGTGACGAAGTGGCACTGGCCGCCATAAAACTGGATCTGCTCGATTTTGCGCTTCGCGGTGCTTGCCGGCATGACGGCGATAAAGGGCAGGCCGAGCAGCTGAGCGAAATAGGCTTCCGAGACTGCGGTGCTGCCGGAAGAGGCCTCGATCACCGGCCTGTTCTCCTTGATCCAGCCGTTCGCCAGTCCGTAAAGAAACAGCGAGCGCGCCAGCCGATGCTTCAGGCTGCCGCTGGGATGCGTGCTCTCATCTTTCAGATAGAAATCAATGCCGGGATAATCCGCCAGGCGAAAGCGAATCAGGTGGGTTTCGGCGGAGCGCTGAAAGTCCGCGTTGATCTCATTAATGGCGTGGCGAGTCCAGTTACTCATGATGCGATTCCTGCTGAAAAGATGCGCTGATTGTAAGGCACGGGCAGGAAAAAGAGTTGGCTTTATTCCCGCTATAATGGCGTATCTGGAGAAAAATATTCTCCCGAGGAGAGAAATGTTAGATAAAACTGACCGTCGTTTACTCGATCTGCTGCAGCGGGACTGCACGCTGTCGCTGCAGGCGCTGGCGGACGCCGTCAATCTCACCACCACGCCATGCTGGAAGCGACTGAAAAAGCTGGAGGATGACGGTATCATTCGCGCACGCGTCGCGCTGCTGGATGCGGAAAAGCTCGGCCTGGCGCTGACCGCCTTTATGTTCGTCAAAACGCAGCAGCACAGCCGCGAATGGTATCAGCGCTTCGTTACGGCGGTGCAGGAGATGCCTGAGGTGCTGGCGTTCTACCGCACGGCAGGCGAGTTCGACTATCTGCTGCGCATTCAGGTTGCGGATATGAAACGCTACGACGACTTTTACAAGCGTCTGGTCAACAGCGTGCCGGGCCTGATTGACGTCACCTCCAGCTTCGCCATGGAGGAGATCAAATACACCACGGCGTTACCCGTTGCCCCCTGAGGCAAAAGAAAGAGAAGAGCGTAGTGCGACTATTCAGCCAGTTAAGTTGGTATTTCATCCGCGAGTGGCGACGCTATCTGGGCGCGATCACTCTCCTGATCGTTATCGCTATCCTGCAGCTGCTGCCGCCGCATCTGGTGGGCGTGATCGTCGATGGCGTCACGCATCACACCATGAGCGGGCGCACCATTATGATGTGGATCGGCGTGATGCTGGTGACCGCCGTGGCGACCTATCTGCTGCGCTATGTCTGGCGCGTGCTGCTGTTCGGCGCCTCCTATCAGCTGGCCGTCGAACTGCGCGAAGATTTCTATCGTCAGCTCAGCCGCCAGCATCCCGCTTTTTATCTGCGTCATCGCACCGGCGATCTTATTGCGCGCGCCACTAACGACGTCGATCGCGTGGTGTTCGCCGCCGGCGAAGGGGTGCTGACGCTGGTAGATTCGCTGGTGATGGGCTGCGTGGTGCTGCTGGTGATGAGCCTGCAGATCAGCTGGCAGCTGACGCTGCTGTCGCTGGTGCCGATGCCGATCATGGCGCTGTTTATCCACCGCTACGGTAACCAGCTGCACGATCGCTTCAAGCTGGCGCAGGCGGCTTTTTCCAGCCTGAACGACCAGACGCAGGAGAGCCTGACCAGCATCCGCATGATTAAGGCGTTCGGACTGGAGTCGCACCAGTCGGAGCAGTTCTCCGCTATTGCGCGCGATACCGGCGCGAAAAACCTGCGCGTGGCGCGCGTCGACGCCCGTTTCGACCCGACCATCTATATTGCTATCGGCTTCTCGAACCTGCTGGCGATTGGCGGCGGCAGCTGGATGGTGTGGCACGAGCAGCTGACGCTCGGTCAGCTCACCAGCTTTGTGATGTATCTCGGCCTGATGATCTGGCCGATGCTGGCGCTGGCGTGGATGTTCAACATCGTCGAGCGCGGCAGCGCCGCCTGGAGCCGCATCGGCGCGCTGCTGGCGGAAGCGCCTGCGGTCGAGGATGGCGATCGGGAACCGCCGGCGGAAGCGGGCGTGCTGCAGGCTTCGATCCGCGCGTTTCGCTATCCGGTCAGCGCCGCGCCGGTGCTGCGCAACCTCAACTTTGCGCTGAAACCGGGGCAGATGCTGGGCCTGTGCGGTCCGACCGGCAGCGGGAAAAGCACGCTGCTCAGCCTGCTGCAGCGCCATTTCGATATCGATCAGGGCGATATTCGCTACCACGATATTCCCCTGAGGCAGCTGCGCATCGACAGCTGGCGCAGCCGGCTGGCGGTCGTCAGCCAGACGCCGTTCCTTTTCTCCGACAGCGTGGCGAGCAATATCGCGCTGGGCAAGCCCGACGCCACTCAGGAGGAGATCGAGCGCGCGGCGAAGCTGGCCTGCGTGCATGAGGATATCCTGCGGCTGCCGCAGGGCTACGCCACCCAAGTGGGCGAGCGCGGCGTGATGCTTTCCGGCGGCCAGAAGCAGCGGCTCTCTATTGCGCGCGCGCTGCTGCTCGACGCGGAGATCCTGATCCTTGACGATGCTCTGTCGGCGGTCGACGGCCGCACCGAGCACGATATTCTGCACAATCTGCGCCTCTGGGGCCGGGGCCGCACCCTGATTATCAGCGCGCATCGCCTGTCGGCGCTGGCGGAGGCGAACGAAATTCTGGTGCTGCAGCAGGGCGAGATCGCCCAGCGCGGCGATCATGACGCGCTGGCGGCGCAGCCGGGCTGGTATCGCGATATGTATCGCTATCAGCAGCTTGAGGCGGCGCTGGACGAAGACGAATCGGCAAAAGGAGCGCTTGATGGCGACCTCTAAACGCTTATGGCCGACGCTGAAGCGGCTGCTCGCCTATGGCAGACCGTGGCGCAAATCGCTGGGCCTGGCGGTCGGTCTGCTCTGGATCGCCGCCGCGGCCGAGGTGACCGGACCGGTGCTGGTCAGCTACTTTATCGATAACCTGGTGGCAAAACACCAGATGCCCTGGGGCATCGTCGCCGGGCTGGTAACCGGCTTTATTCTCCTCCAGCTGCTGGCGGCGGGGCTTCACTATTTCCAGGCGCTGCTGTTTAACCGCGCGGCAATTGGCGTGGTGCAGCAGCTGCGCAGCGACGTTATGGACGCGGCGCTGCGTCAGCCGCTCAGCGCCTTCGATACCCAGCCGGTCGGGCAGATTATCTCGCGCGTCACCAACGATACCGAAGTGATCAGGGATCTCTACGTGACGGTGGTGGCGACGGTGCTGCGCAGCGCGGCGCTGATCGGCGCGATGATGGTGGCGATGTTCAGCCTGGACTGGCGCATGGCGCTGGTGGCGATGGCGATCTTCCCGCTGGTGCTGACGGTGATGCTGATTTATCAGCGCTACAGCACGCCTATCGCGCGCCGCGTGCGCAGCTATCTGGCGGATATCAACAACGGCTTTAACGAAGTGATCAACGGTATGAGCGTGATCCAGCAGTTTCGCCAGCAGGCGCGCTTCGGCGAGCGCATGAGCCAGGCCAGCCGCTCGCACTATCAGGCGCGCATGCAAACGCTGCGGCTCGACGGTTTTCTGCTGCGCCCGCTGCTCAGCCTGTTTTCAGCAATGATCCTCTGCGGGCTGCTGATGCTGTTCAGCTTCTCCTCGCCGGGCATTTTCGAAGTCGGCGTGCTCTATGCCTTTATCACCTATCTTGGCCGTCTCAACGAACCGCTGATCGAACTCACGACGCAGCAGTCGATGCTGCAACAGGCGGTGGTGTCGGGCGAACGCATTTTCGAGCTGATGGATGCGACGCAGCAGCGCTACGGCAGCGACGATCGCCCTCTGATGTCAGGACGCATCTCGCTGCGTCAGCTGAGTTTCGCCTATCGCGCCGATCGCGAGGTGCTGAGCGATATTAACCTTGAGGTGCCGGCGCGCAGTTTCGTGGCGCTGGTCGGCCATACCGGCAGCGGTAAAAGCACCCTCGCGAATTTGCTGATGGGCTACTACCCGGCGACGCGCGGCGAAATCTGGCTGGACGATCGTCCCATTGGTCAGCTCAGCCATCAGACGCTGCGTCGCGGCATCGCCATGGTACAGCAGGATCCGGTGGTGCTGGCGGACAGCCTGCTGGCTAACGTGCGCCTTGGCCGCGATATCAGCGAAGAGGCGGTCTGGCAGGCGCTGGAGCAGGTGCAGCTCACCTCGCTGGCGCGCGCGTTGCCAGACGGCATTCATACGCGGCTGGGCGAGCAGGGCAATAATTTGTCGGTCGGGCAAAAGCAGCTGCTGGCGCTGGCGCGCGTGCTGGTGGAGATGCCGCAGATCCTGATCCTCGACGAGGCGACCGCCAATATCGACTCCGGCACCGAACAGGCGATTCAGCAGACGCTGAGCAGGCTGCGCCAGCACACTACGCTGGTGGTGATTGCCCATCGTCTCTCGACCATTACCGAGGCCGACACTATTCTGGTGCTGCATCGGGGGCAGGTGGTAGAGCAGGGCGATCACGCCGCGCTGCTGACGCGCCAGGGACGCTACTGGCAGATGTATCAGCTGCAGCAGGCGGGCGATGAACTCGCGTCGGGCAAGGCCGTCGCTAACGCAGAGTAAATTGCACCTTTTTTGCGCGCATTTATCAGAATGTTCTCACTCTTTGCACTTCTTTGAGGCCACAAGCACCAAAGAAGTGCAGTTTATTTAGCCTCTGGTTTCGCTTTTCTTTTTCAGCTCTCTTCTTTTGCCATTTCAAGCCGGGCCGGGCTGCATTTATGCCGCGCCGCCTGCGCGTTTTCATTCCTGGCACAGCCTTTGCTTCTGTCTCTGCGTGTCTGAGGCGACTCACTTGTCTATTACCCGGAGGGGATGCAATGAAGCTGGTTACCGTGGTCATCAAACCGTTCAAACTGGAGGATGTGCGCGAAGCTCTCTCCTCTATCGGCATTCAGGGGCTGACCGTCTCTGAAGTTAAAGGGTTCGGTCGCCAGAAAGGCCATGCAGAGCTCTATCGCGGCGCCGAGTACAGCGTGAACTTTCTGCCCAAGGTCAAGATCGACGTCGCGATCGCCGACGACCAGCTCGACGAAGTGGTGGATGTGATCAGCAAAGCGGCCTATACCGGCAAGATTGGTGACGGCAAAATTTTTGTCGCCGAGCTGCAGCGCGTTATCCGTATTCGTACCGGTGAAACCGACGAAGCAGCGCTCTAATTTCGGCTACGTTATCTGATGGGATGGAAAAAAATGAATAAAGCACTCACCTTGTTGGGCCTCATCAGCCTGTCGCTGTTACCGTCGCTGGCGATGGCTGCGCCTGCCGTTGCGGATAAGGCCGACAACGCATTTATGATGATTTGCACCGCGCTGGTGCTGTTTATGACGATTCCAGGGATCGCGCTGTTTTACGGCGGCTTAATTCGCGGCAAAAACGTGCTCTCTATGCTGACGCAGGTGGCGGTGACGTTTGCACTGGTCTGCGTGCTGTGGATCGTGTACGGCTATTCACTGGCCTTCAGCGAAGGCAACGCCTTCTTTGGCAGCTTCCAGTGGGCGATGCTGAAAAACATCGAGCTGAAAGCGGTCATGGGCAGCTTCTATCAGTATATCCACGTGGCATTCCAGGCGTCGTTCGCCTGTATCACCGTGGGTCTGATCGTCGGCGCCATCGCCGAGCGTATTCGTTTCTCCGCGGTGCTGATTTTTGTCGGCGTGTGGGTGACGCTGGCCTATCTGCCGATTGCGCACATGGTCTGGGCAGGCGGTTTCCTTGCACAGGATGGCGCGCTGGACTTCGCCGGCGGCACCGTAGTGCATATCAACGCCGCTATTGCAGGGCTGGTTGGTGCCTATCTGGTGGGCAAACGCGCCGGCTTCGGCAAAGAGGCGTTCAAACCGCATAATCTGCCGATGGTCTTCACCGGCACGGCGATCCTCTATGTGGGCTGGTTCGGCTTTAACGCCGGCTCTGCCTCCGCCGCCAACGAAATTGCCGCGCTCGCTTTCCTGAACACCGTGGTGGCGACCGCAGGCGCGGTGCTGTCATGGACCTTCGGCGAGTGGGCTGTACGCGGCAAACCGTCGCTGCTGGGCGCCTGTTCAGGCTTTATTGCCGGCCTGGTGGCCATTACGCCAGCCTGCGGCTATGTGGGCGTCGGCGGCGCGCTGATTATCGGCCTGGTGGGCGGTCTGGCCGGGCTGTGGGGCGTGACCTCGCTGAAGAAAATGCTGCGCGTGGATGACCCGTGCGACGTCTTCGGCGTGCACGGCGTGTGCGGCATCGTCGGCTGTATCCTGACCGGCGTGTTCGCCTCTTCTTCGCTGGGCGGCGTCGGCTATGCGGAAGGCGTCACCATGGGCCATCAGGTATGGGTGCAGCTGTTCAGCGTCGGCGTAACGATCGTCTGGTCTGCGGTGGTCGCCTTTATCGGCTTTAAGCTGGCGGATATGATTGTCGGCCTGCGCGTGCCGGAAGAGCAGGAGCGCGAAGGTCTGGACGTCAACAGCCACGGCGAGAACGCTTACAACCAGTAAGCCGTCGGGCGAAGAAAAGCAGTGCGCTAAAAAAAGAAAAAACAAAAAGGGGCGACGATTCGCCCCTTATTTTATGCCTTTGCGCGGCCTGATAGCTTATTCGCTGCGCTGACGCATTACCCCTTCCTGCACGGTCGACGCGACCAGCACGCCCTGCTGGTTATAGAACTCGCCGCGTACAAACCCGCGCGCCCCAGAGGCCGAGGTGCTCACCACGCTGTAGAGCAGCCAGTCGCTGAAGTTGAACGGGCGGTGAAACCACATGGAATGGTCGATAGTGGCGACCTGCATATCCGCCTCAAGAAATCCTTTGCCGTGCGGCTGCAGCGCCACCGGCAGAAAATTGAGATCGGAGGCGTAGCCCAGCAGGTACTGATGAATACGCAGATCGGCAGGCAGCCCGCCGTTGGCGCGGATCCAGACCTGACGTACCGGCTCGTCGACGCGGCCTTTCAGCGGATTGTGTATCTGAACCGGGCGTATCTCCAGCGGCCGCTCGGCAATAAACTTCTCCCGCACCTTTTCCGGCAGCAGATGCGCCATCTTTTGCGCCAGATCCTGCTCCGACGCCAGCGTCTCCGGGCCGGGCACTTCAGGCATCGCGTTCTGGTGCTCAAAGCCGCTCTCCGGTGCCTGGAAAGAGGCGGTCATATAGAAAATAGGCTGCCCGTTCTGCACCGCGCTGACGCGGCGCGCGCTAAAGCTTTTGCCGTCGCGCAGGGTTTCCACATCGTAAATAATGCCTTTCTTACTGTCGCCCGGCCGTAAAAAGTAGCTGTGGAAAGAGTGGATAATACGCTCTTCCGGCACGGTCTGTTTCGCCGCATAGAGCGCCTGGCCGACCACCTGACCGCCAAACACCTGACGCAGTCCTAAATCTTCGCTCTGGCCGCGAAAGAGACCCTCTTCCAGCTTTTCCAGATTTAACAAATTCAGCAGATTTTGCAGCGCCTGGCTCATAGTGCAATCCTCACAAAGTTAACCTGCTCAGTGTGAAAGATCCGACCAGTTGCCGTCAATCAAAGAGTGCAGCGGAGGCCACGCAAGGGCAGAGAGGAAATATCTGGATTTTATGCCAGGATTAACCACATAAGGCGAATGAAACCCCAGGCGATGAATTCGCAGCCGATAATCATAGTGATCAGATGGAGACGACATCAATGAAACTCTGGCAAGTGGTAAGTGGTATTACCCTGATTGCAGCTGCTGCAGGCTGCGCCGATCACAGCAAGCCGGTGCCGGTACCGACGCTGGGCGCCAGCGCGGCAGGGCAACAGGCGGCGATTGCGCAGCCTAACGTGAGCGGTTCGGTCTATATTCGTCAGCGGATCGCATTGCCGCCTGACGCAGTGCTGACGGTTACGCTCTCCGACGCGACAGTGGCCAACGCGCCATCAAAAGTGCTGTCGCAGCGTGCCGTACACACGCAGGGCAAGCAGGCGCCGTTCCAGTTCGTACTGCCGTTTAACCCGGCGGATATCCAGCCTAACGCGCGTATCCTGCTGAGCGCGGCTATTACCATCGACGGTAAGCTGGCCTTTATCACTGATTCGGTGAAACCGGTCATTAACCAGGGCGGCACTAAAGCGGAACTGCTGCTGGTGCCGGTACCGCAAACCGCGCTGCCTACGCAGCCCGGCGCGGTCAGCACTGTGCCGTCGACTTCGCCGACTCAGGTCACGCCATCTTCCGCCGTGCCTGCACCAACCAGCCTGTAATCACCTCAGAGCGGGGCGGTTTCGCCCCGCTGTCAGGGCTGCCAGCGATAAACGTCCAGCGCGACGCGCCCTTCGTCGCTTATCTCGATGCCTTCCGCAGCCAGCGCGTCACGTTGTCTTAGCAGATCGTCGCCCTGTAGCGAAATGGTGCCGTGACGGTTAATGACGCGATGCCACGGCAGCCGACTGCCGGCAGGCAAACGACGCAGCACACCACCGACCTGACGCGCCGCACGCGGCGAACCCGCCAGCCGGGCGATATCGCCATAGGTGGCGACTTTGCCTGACGGAATAGCGGCCACGATGTGCCATATGCGCTGCTGAAAACTCTCTTGCGGATCCATAACGACCTTGCGCAGAAGCAAAAATGCTACTGTAGCACAGCGATGCGGCCCTCTGGGGAGACGCATTGTTCAAGAAAACAACGGTCATCCGGACGGCGCTTGCAATTGCCGGGGGCTTCCCTGATAATGCCCCCGCCTTCGAAAGAGGGCTTGTCAATGGAGGCTCTGTTGGTCCTCCCGCAATGCTAACTTGTGAACTCGGTCAGGTCCGGAAGGAAGCAGCCGCAGCAGGCGACGCGTGTGCCGGGATGTGGCTGGCAGGGCCTCCACCACTTTCTCCCCTCAGAAAATCCCCAGACGTCTCTCATAACCGCCACTCCATGGCCAGTTAAAGATTTATTCAGAATAAAGCGGGTGTGTTGTCGCTAAGAGGAAGGAAAAACAGTGTGTTAACGCACAAACTTCCATACTGAGCCAGGAACTTTATCGTAAAGCTTATTCATCGTCAGTTCAGCCAGACGGTGATCGGCGGCTGAGTAAAATACCGCCAGTTCGTCATCGGATAATTCGTACTTATTCTTTTCAATCACGCGTTCGAGCGTATCGATCGAGCGGCAGCGTCTCAGCCGCATCAAATAATCAGTTTTAGTCAGATTTTTATCGTTCATAAATAAACCGGTCTCGTGTTTACCTAAATGGAGTGACTGGGTTGCTGGAGGAAAGCGCACTCTTCGCTAAAAAGATTAAATAAGCGTCGGGCGGAACGCTGCCACCGATTCAGATCTTGCGCATTGATACCGTAATTAGTGAATAGCATAAAGGTATCGTCAAGATAGTCGTCGATTTGCGTTATCAGATCTTCATCTTCAGCATGCTTTATTTTGTAATTCATCGTGAAAGAAGCAATGTGCTCAATCAAATCATTAAGCTGTAAATTGTTCTCAGAAGTGGGGTCGTTAACCCAGCCGTGATGGCTGTCGGTCAGCGTCGCCATGCTTTCGTCAAACAGGCTCTCACACAGGAATTTAAGCTGGGCAATATCATGCCGTTTCGGTGAGTACTCGTCCATCTTTTTCCCCTCCATAGCTTGCACGGATACCGCAACGCGGCGAGTTAAGGTTAAGCGGCCAGGAAGTGATTACGAATAGCGGTCAGAGCTTGGGATACATTAAATATAAAACACAATCATTAGATTTGCTCACCTCAATTACCAAATATTACAATTCGTCAGCGGGTGAGGGTTGCTGGTTCTCGATGAGCTCAAACTCAAGTCTGCCGGGAAGAACCTGAAACAGAACCTGTTCTTCGCGAGTAAAAACTTCATTTAAATCCAGACAAGGACTAAATATATGCCCATCGAATTGATAAAGCATTTTAAAACGATTGCTGGCTAACTTTTCTACAGACTTTATTTTAAAACTCTCTGGCACTAACTGCGCATGCGGTGAATACCATTGCAAATCACCTGCCAGAGGTTGCGCTATTTTGGGAATATTCCGTTGGATAAACGCCGTTAATTCTGGGACAGGCGGGTTATCCGGGCTGATATTGCTTTCAAGCTGCAGAGACATTTCATTTACCGCTTCAATAGATTGTTAAACCGATCATTAGACTTGTGCAACCACTTTGCAACTTCTCTCTTAACGACAAAACCTATTGTTGTTATTCGTAAAGCTTTTTTCCTTCCTGAATCAGATAAATGGCATCGCCTTTTAAAAAGGCCCACAGGGCTGCTGATACCTTTTGAAACATATTGCCTGCACGCCTCGCGCTAAAATTGGGATAGATTAATGTTATGTTATAACATTATGGGTTGATCATGAATCAGAGTGGAATGCTGCTTTCACTGGGCGGAAGAGTCGCTGTGGCCTTGCTTATCATCGTCCTGCTGGCGCTCGCGACAGTGTGGGGAGTCGCATCATGATGCGCTTCACCCAGCTGCAGGCTGGCTATCAGAACAGGGCGGTAACCCCAGTCATTAATGCCGAGTTAACGTCCGGCAGCATGACGGCGCTGGTCGGCGCCAACGGCAGCGGCAAATCGACGCTGCTGAAAACCATCGCCGGACTGATAAAACCGGTTGCCGGAAAGTGCGAGCTGCTACTTCCCCGGAAGGCTATCGGCTGGATGCCGCAGCGCAGCGAGCTGGAGACGCGCTTTCCATTGACCGTTTTTGAACTAGTGTCGATCGGCTGCTGGCCGCGCTGCGGCTGGTTTGGCGGCATCAGCCGCAGCATGCGCCGGGAGATCGAGCAAGCGCTGGATGCGGTGCAGATGCGCGATTTCGCCAGCGCGCAGCCCGCCACGCTGTCGGGCGGCCAGCTGCAGCGCGTGCTGTTCGCCCGGCTGCTGCTGCAGCGCAGCCCGCTGTGGCTGCTGGATGAGCCTTTTAACGGCATCGACAGCAAAACCGTGACGCTGCTGATGTCGATCCTGCAGCAGCAGCGGCAGGCGGGCACCACGCTGCTGGTGGTGCTGCACGACCGCCCGCTGGTCGAGCGCTATTTCAGCCAGGCGCTGTCGCTGGACGACGCGGCAGGAGAACCGGCTTGCGACGCATCGGTGGCATTGCGGAGCCTGGCCTCATGACGCTGATCCAGCCTTTTATCGAATTCGGCTTTATGCGGCGCGCGCTGATCGCCTGCGTGGCGCTGGCGGTGAGCGCCACGCCGCTCGGCGTCTTTCTGTCGCTGCGCCGCATGAGCCTGATTGGCGACGCGCTGTCGCACGCGGTTTTGCCGGGCGCGGCCATCGGCTATCTGATATCGGGTCTGTCGCTGGTGGCGATGGGCGTCGGCGGGCTTATCGCCGGGCTGGCGGTGGCGCTGCTCTCCGGCGCCGTAAGCCGCTACACGCCGCTGAAAGAGGACGCCAGCTTCGCCGGTTTCTACCTGGGCTCGCTGGCGCTCGGCGTCACGCTGGTATCGCTGCGCGGGTCGAGCGTCGATCTGCTGCATGTGCTGTTCGGCTCGCTGCTGGCGGTGGATAAGCCAGCGCTGCTGCTGGTCGGCGCCATCGCCGCCTTTACCCTGCTGCTGCTGGCGGCAATTTACCGGCCGCTGGTGATTGACGCTTTCGATCCCGATTTTCTGCGCGCGCAGGGCAAATGGAGCGCGCCGCTGGTGCATGGCCTGTTTCTGCTGCTGGTGGTGCTAAATCTGGTGGCAGGCTTTCAGGTGCTCGGCACGCTGATGTCGGTCGGGCTGATGATGCTGCCCGCCGCCAGCGCCCGATTCTGGAGCCGGCATCTGGCGTGGATGCTCGCCGCTGCGATGGGGCTGGCGATCGCTGCGGCCGTTATCGGGCTGATGCTCTCCTGGCGCTTCTCGCTGCCGGCGGGCCCGGCGGTGGTGCTGAGCGCCGCGCTGCTCTTTTTTCTTTCTATTCTGGCAGGTCCATGCGGCGGCCTTTTGCGCCGCCATTAAACAGGGGTATTTATGAAGAAGTTACCGTTAAGCCTGGCGATCGGCGCGCTGCTGCTCAGCCCGCTCGCCATGGCGAAAAGCGTGAATGTCGTCGCCAGTTTTACCGTGCTGGCGGATATCGTAAAGCAGGTGGGCGGCGAGCACGTGAGCGTAAAATCGCTGGTTGGACCGAATGGCGATCCCCATACCTTCGAGCCGACGCCGCAGGATAGCCAGGCGCTGGCCAGCGCAGATCTGGTCTTCGTCAGCGGTCTGGGGCTGGAGGGCTGGATGGATCGTCTGGTGAGCGCTTCGGGCTATAAAGGCGAAGCCGTGGTGGCCTCGCGCGGGATAGCGACGCGCAGCATGGAGGAGGAGGGGAAAACCGTGACCGATCCCCACGCGTGGAATAGCATGCATAACGGCGTCATCTACGCGACCAACGTGATGAATGCCCTGATTAAGGCGGATCCGCAAGACGCCGATGCGATTCGCCGCAGCGGCGAAAAGTATATTCAGCAGCTGCAGACGCTGGACGGATGGGCAAAAACCGCTTTTGCGGCGATACCGGCGGCGAAGCGCAAGGTGCTGACCAGTCATGACGCCTTCGGTTATTTCGGGCAGCGCTATGGCGTAACCTTTCTGGCGCCGGTCGGCTTCTCTACTGAAGCGGAAGCGAGCGCCAGCGCGGTCGGCGGGCTGATCCAGCAGCTTAAGGCTGAGCATATCCATAGCTATTTTATTGAAAACCAGACCGACCCGCGGCTGGTGAAGCAGATCGCCAGCGCAACCGGCGCGCAGCCGGGCGGCGAGCTCTATCCTGAGGCGCTGTCTGAGCCTTCCGGCCCTGCGCCTACCTATGTTGCAGCGTTCCGTCACAACGTTGAGGCGATGATCCACAGCATGAAATAAAAAAGGCCGGGGAGGTCCCCGGCCAGCTCTCACGACACTGATTAACGTTTTTTCTTTCTTCCCTGCACCGCTTTAAAGCGCGGATTCGATTTACAAATCACAAAAACGCGTCCGTGACGGCGTACGATTTTGCAATCCTTGTGGCGCTTCTTTGCCGACGCCAGCGAACTCAATACCTGCATCTTTAACCTCCTTATTTATTAAGAAAGCGGCCAAAGCGCTGATTGAAGCGCGCGGCGCTGCCCTCTTTGGTGAAATCTTTTTGCTTGCCGGTGTAGTAGACGTGGGAGGCGGAAGAGACATCCAGCGTCACGTAGGGCAGGGTTTCACCTTCGAATTCGACGGTGCGCTCGGTTTTGATGGTAGAGCCGATTTTGAAATAGTGATCGACGGTGGTGTCGTGGAACACCACTGGACGATAAGCAGGATGAATATTCGGTTTCATAACGCCCTCAATTGTTATGTTATAAAGTAACATTATTATGGCGCAAACTGGCGATAAATGCAACCTGAGTCGGCAGGGCGATAAGATCCCTGAGAGCGTTTTTGCTGGATAAGCCGCGGATAAGGGAGTGAGGTGGGGCGCACAGGCGCGCCAGCAATAAAAAAGGCCGCTTGCGCGGCCTTTTGTTATTCAGCAAAGATTAATGCTGATGGCTCTGTTCGGTTGGGTGACCTTTTTCCAGCTCCGCTTTGTTCTTGCCGAAGCGGCGGCGCACCACCACGAAGAAGACCGGAACGAAGAAGATGGCCAGCGCGGTCGCCGTCACCATCCCGCCCATTACGCCGGTACCGACGGCGTTCTGCGCGCCGGAACCTGCGCCGGTACTGATCGCCAGCGGCAATACGCCGAGAATAAAGGCGAGTGAGGTCATCAGAATCGGGCGCAGACGCATGCGGCAGGCATCCAGCGTCGCTTCGACCAGACCTTTGCCCTCTTTCTCCATCAAATCCTTGGCGAATTCGACGATCAGAATGGCGTTCTTCGCCGATAGCCCGACGGTGGTTAACAGACCCACCACGAAGTAAACGTCGTTGCTGAGTCCACGCAGCGTGGTAAAGATCAGCGCGCCGATTACCCCGAGCGGCACCACCAGCATCACCGAGAACGGAATCGACCAGCTCTCATAGAGCGCCGCCAGACAGAGGAAGACCACAATCAGCGAGATCGCATAGAGCGCAGGCGCCTGGTTGCCGGAGAGGCGTTCCTGATAGGACATGCCGGTCCAGTCATAGCCGATGCCCGCAGGCAATTTCGACGCCAGCTCTTCCATCAGGTTCATGGCGTCGCCGGAGCTTTTGCCTGGCGCAGCCTGGCCCAGAATCTCCATCGACGGCAGGCCGTTATAGCGCTCCAGACGCGGCGAACCGTACTGCCACTTCGCCGACGAGAAGGCGGAGAAGGGCACCATGTTGCCGCTGCTGTTGCGCACGTACCATTTGCTGATGTCGTCAGGCAGCATACGATCTTTGGCTTCACCCATTACGTAGACCTTTTTCACGCGGCCGCGATCGATAAAGTCATTGACGTAAGAGCCGCCCCAGGCGGAGCCAAGCGTGGTGTTGATATCGGAAAGCGATACCCCCAGCGCCTGCGCCTTTTCCTGATCGATAGTCAGTTTGTACTGCGGCGTATCTTCCAGACCGTTGGGGCGCACGCCCACAAGCGTATCGGAGTGCTGCGCCACCATACCCAGCAGCTGGTTACGCGCTTCGGTCAGTTTTTCATGACCAAGATTGTTCTGGTCGATCAGCTCAAAGTCGAAGCCGGTGGCGTTACCCAGTTCGATAATCGCCGGCAGGTTGAACGGGAACACCATCGCATCTTTGATCTGGCCCAGCGCGCCCATGGCGCGACCGGCAATAGCCGGCACCTTCAGATCGCTGCTGCTACGCTCATCCCAGGGCTTCAGACTGACGAAGGCGATACCGGTGTTCTGACCACGGCCGGAGAAGCCGAAGCCGTTAACGGTAAACACCGACTTCACGCTGTCCTTCTCTTTATTCAGGAAGTAGTCCGTAATCTGATCCATGACCTTTTGCGTACGCTCCTGCGTTGCGCCCGCAGGCAGCTGCGCCTGAGCGAGCAGCAGGCCCTGATCCTCTTCCGGCAGGAACGAGGAGGGAAGACGCAGGAACAGATACGCCATGCCTACCACGATCACCAGATAGATCACCAGGTAGCGACCGGTGCTGCGCACGATATGGCCGACGCTGTCGACGTAGTGATTGGTGCTCTTGTCAAACAGACGGTTAAACCAGCCAAAGAAACCGGTGGTTTTGCCATGGTCGCCTTTGTTGATGGGCTTCAGCATGGTGGCGCAGAGCGCCGGCGTCAGGATCAAGGCTACCAGCACCGACAGCGCCATCGCAGAAACGATGGTAATAGAGAACTGACGGTAGATAACGCCGGTTGAGCCGCCGAAGAAGGCCATCGGGATAAAGACCGCCGCGAGCACCAGCGCGATACCGACCAGAGCGCCCTGAATCTGCTCCATTGAGACCTTGGTCGCCTCTTTCGGCGGCAGGCCCTCTTCGGCCATCACGCGCTCAACGTTCTCCACAACCACGATGGCGTCATCCACCAGCAGGCCGATGGCGAGCACCATACCGAACATCGTCAGCGTGTTTATCGAGTAGCCGAAGGCGCTGATGATAGCGAAGGTGCCGAGCAGCACCACCGGCACCGCGATAGTCGGGATCAGCGTGGCGCGGAAGTTCTGCAGGAAGAGATACATCACCAGGAACACCAGCACGATCGCTTCAAACAGGGTTTTCACGACTTCGAAGATGGAGATCTTAACGAATGGCGTGGTGTCGTAGGGATAAACCACTTTCAGGCCGGCCGGGAAGGTCGACTGCAGCTTGCCCAGCTCCGCCTTCACCGCATTGGCGGTATCCAGCGCGTTTGCGCCGGTCGCCAGCTTGATACCGATACCGGAAGCCGGTTTGCCGTTATAGCGCGCGATAACCTCGTAGTTCTCGCCGCCCAGCTCGATTTTCGCTACGTCGCGCAGGCGAACCTGCGAGCCGTCGGTATTCACCTTCAGCAGGATCTTGCCGAATTCGTCGGTCGAGGTGAGACGCGTCTGGGCGATAATCGAGGCGTTGAGCTGCTGGTTCGGCGCGGCAGGCGCGCCGCCGAGCTGACCCGCCGCCACCTGGGCGTTCTGGGTGTTGATCGCGCTAATGACGTCGACCGGCGTCAGCTGATAGTTATTCAGCTTGGCCGGGTCCATCCAGATACGCATCGCATACTGCGCGCCGAAGATCTGGGTATCGCCCACGCCGGTGGTACGGCTGATGGGGTCCTTGATATTCGATGCTACGAAGTCAGAGATATCGTTCTGGGTCATGGAGCCGTCATCGCTGACGAAACCCGCCACCATCAGGAAGCTGCTGGAGGATTTCTGCACCTGAATACCCTGCTGCTGCACTTCCTGCGGCAGCAGCGGCATCGCCAGCTGCAGTTTGTTCTGCACCTGAACCTGCGCGATATCGGGATCGGTGCCGGATTCAAAGCTCAGGGTCAGCTGCAGGTTACCGGAAGAATCACTGTTTGATGAGAAGTACATCAGCCCATCAATACCGTTCATATTCTGTTCGATAACCTGCGTCACGGAGTCCTGCAGCGTTTTCGCATCGGCGCCCGGGTAGGCGGCACGAATCTGCACGGCCGGCGGAGCAACGTTTGGATATTGCTCGATCGGCAGCTTAAGAATCGATAGCGCACCCGCCAGCATCACGATGATGGCGATTACCCACGCAAAGATGGGGCGATCGATAAAGAACTTAGCCATGTATCAACGGCTCCTGTTAAGACGAAGTTTTTTCAGACTGGGTCTGAGATTGCGCATTGGCGTCAGATTTCTGCTCGGCAGAGACTTCCTGCGGCGTCACCTGAGCGCCTGGCTTCGCGCGCTGCGTGCCGACGCTGATCACGCGTTCACCCTCTTTCAGACCAGAGGTCACCAGCCATTTGTCGCCAATCGCCTGCGCGGCGTTGACGCTGCGCACTTCAACCTTGTTATCCGCGCCAACCACCATGACGGTCGCCTGACCGGTAGGCGTACGGGCGACGGCCTGCTGCGGAACCAGCAGCGCATTCGGGTTGGTGCCTTCTTCCAGACGCGCGCGGACGAACATGCCCGGCAGCAAACGATGATCTGGATTCGGCACGATAGCGCGCAGGGTGATAGAGCCGGTGGTCTCGTCAACCGTGACGTCGGAGAACTCCAGCGTGCCTTTCTGCGGCGATTCGCTGCCGTCCTGCATCAGCAGGGTAACGGTCGCTTTGCCGTCGACCTGTTTCAGCTGGCCAGATTCCAGCTCCGCGCGCAGGCGCATAAATTCGTCGCTGGACTGGGTGACGTCGACATACATCGGATCGAGCTGCTGCACAGTGGCCAGCGCGGTGGTCTGCGCACTCTGCACCAGCGCCCCTTCGGTCACGGACGATTTGCCGATACGACCGCTGATAGGCGAGGTCACTTTGGTGTAGGCCAGATTAATGCGGGCGGTTTCGACGTTCGCTTTCGCAACCTGCACCGCGGCGGCGTTCTGCGCGGCGGTAGCGACGGCGTTATCGTAATCCTGCTGGCTGATATATTTGGTGCCGAGCAGCGGCTTGTAGCGGTTAACCGTCAGCTGCGCGATACGGGCGTTGGCTTCCGCCTGCGCCAGATCGCCTTTCGCGCTGTCGTAGCTTGCCTGGTAGGTGGCAGGATCGATCTGATAAAGCGATTCGCCCGCTTTAATATCGCTGCCTTCGACAAAATTACGCTTCAGAATGATACCGGAAACCTGAGGACGCACTTCAGCCACGCGATAGGCGGAGGTACGGCCCGGCAGCTCCGTAGTGATCTTCAGGGGTTCGCTTTTCAGGGTAACAACCCCCACTTCCGGCGGGTGCTGCTGGGCGGCTTGCTGGGATTTATTATCATCACATCCTGTTAACACAAAGCTGCCTGAAAGCATCAGGACGGCCGCCAGAGGCGCTAATCCTCTGTTTTTATTCATAAATAAACCTCTAGTGTCCGATATCAATTGATCAATGGATCACAAACCGATAAACCCATTGCTGCGCTAAAACCCGGGTCGTGCTATGGTACATACATTCACAAATGTATGTAAACTTGCCAGTTTGTAAAAAAAGCTCCCTATGGCACGAAAAACCAAAGCCCAAGCGCTTGAAACACGTCATCAAATTCTTGATGCCGCCCTTGCGTTATTTTCCTGCCAGGGCGTTTCCGCCACCTCGCTTGCCGATATTGCCGCAGCGGCTGGCGTAACGCGGGGCGCAATTTACTGGCACTTTAAAAATAAAGCCGATGTGTTACACGAAATCTGGCTGCGCACCGACGCTGGGCTTGATGATGTGGAACTTGAGTATCAGACAAAATACCCTGGCGATCCACTTTCTGTATTGCGCGCGATGCTCATCTATATCTTTGAAGCGACAGCAAAGGATCCGCAGCGTCGCGCGCTGATGGAGATCATCTTCCATAAGTGCGAGTTCGTTGGCGAAATGGCCGCGCTGCAAATCATGCAGCAAAGCCTGCTGTCAGAGTGCTATGACAAAATAGAAGATGTATTGAAAGAGTGCATTGAGGCAGGGCAATTACCCGTCACGCTCAATACCCGGCAGGCGGCGCTGCTGATGCGGGGCTACGTCAACGGCATGATGGAGAGCTGGCTGTTTACGCCGGAGAGCTTCGACCTGGCCGCGAGCGCGCCGCAAATCGTCGAAGCCTTTATCGATATGCTGCGTCTGAGCCCGACGTTAACGGCGTCGCATCAGGCCTGACGCTCCGCGTCGCGCTTTTTCTCGAAGTCGCGCTGCACGATCGCCAGCGCCGCCAGCACGGTATCGGCTGGCAGACGGTTCTCTTCCAGCAGCTGAATCAAATCCACCGCCAGTTTTATCTCGTCAGGCGCGTTTTCCAGTGACATCTTCATTCCTTATATACGCAGTTTCGCCGCGACCAGCAGCATAAGTAGCGCGCCGGCCAGCGCATAGCATAGTGCGACGGGGTGGAACGTCGCCAGTGAGCCGAGATCGAAATAGCTGGCGATATAGCCGCCCACCAGCGCACCGATGACCGCCAGTACCAGCGTGGCGACAAGGCCGCCGGGTCGCCCGGGGAAAAAGCGCCGCTTCAGCCAGCCCGCGACCGCTCCAGTGATAATCCAGGTGATGATTCCCATTTCAGGCTCCTGAACAGATGGCGCTAAGTATAGGCGTCAGAAGGCGTCGCCGCGCAGCGAAAGCGCCCAGTTCACCGCATGAATCGCCTGACGACAGCGCGCCATGCGCCCCTCCAGCACCTCAAGATCCTGTTTCAACTGCTGCTGCGCCGCCAGGCTCTCCGCCTGCGCCAGCCGCTGTTCGCGCTGGTCGATCATCGCCTGTAGCCGCCGCTCATACTCGCGGTATTCCGCCAGCTTCTGCTGGCGCGGCGTCGCCGCGGGCCGTTCGCGGCGCGGGCGCAGCTGCTGCGTGTTCGCTTCGCGCTGCAGGGCGGCAATCTGATTTACCAGCCTCTCCGCCAGCCAGACGCGCTCCTGCGCATTCGACGAGGCGCAGAGCAGCTGCAGATTGCGCTCAATCTCCTGCAGGTAGTCCGCCAGCCGCGTGCCGCTGGCGGTAAACAGCTGGCGGTCGAAGCGCGGCGTACGGCAGTGGCCGTCGGGATGGCGCGCGATCTGCGCTTTAAGCGCCGCCAGGCAGCCGGCGAGGCGCTGTTGTGTGGTGGCGTCCGCCATTATCTTTTCCTTATCTGTGCTAACGTAGCGCGCATGCAAAGGATTCAGGCAAGGCTATGCAACGTATTTTACTGCTGACTCTCGGCTGGCTGGCTATCATACTCGGCGCGCTGGGCATTGTATTACCATTATTACCGACGACGCCATTCGTGCTGCTGGCGGCCTGGTGCTTCGCCCGATCGTCGCCGCGCTTTCATCACTGGCTGCTGTGGCGTTCGCCGTTTGGCCGCTATCTGCGCCACTGGCAGCGCCACCGCGCGATGCCGCCTGGCGCGAAAGGGCGCGCTATGGCGCTGACGCTGGTGACCTTTTGCGTCTCGATCTGGCTGGTGAAAATCCTGTGGGTGCGCCTTTTCCTTGGCGTAATGCTCTGCTTTTTGCTGCTGATGATGTGGCGTATTCCTGTGGTGGCCGAATCGCCCGACGATCGCGCGCCACCGCGATAAGGTTGCATTTAGCCGGCCATTTGCTTAGATTTGGGCATCTTCGTGCGTGGCTTCCCTTTTTTTACTCTCTGCGTCTGATTCATTTCGGAATCTGACGCTATGGAAGCTGCGCGATATAAAGTTTTTACCAGGCGTAACATTATGACCGCAACTGCGCAGCAGCTTGAATTCATCAAAGAGAGCATTAAAAGCATTCCGGATTACCCGAAACCCGGGATCCTCTTCCGCGACGTCACCAGCCTGCTGGAAGATCCGCAAGCCTACGCCGCGACCATCGCGCTGTTCGTCGAGCGCTACCGCGATCGCGGCATTACCAAAGTCATCGGCACCGAAGCGCGCGGTTTCCTGTTTGGCGCGCCGGTCGCACTGGGATTAGGCGTCGGCTTCGTGCCGGTGCGCAAGCCCGGCAAACTGCCGCGCGAGACCTTCAGCGAATCCTACGAGCTGGAATATGGCACCGATGCGCTCGAGCTGCACAAAGACGCCATTAAGCCTGGCGACGTGGTGCTGGTGGTAGACGATCTGCTGGCGACCGGCGGCACCATCGAAGCCACGGTCAAGCTGATCCGCCGCGCAGGCGGCGAGGTCAAAGATGCCGCGTTCGTGATTAACCTCTTCGATCTGACCGGCGAATCCCGCCTGAAAGCGCTGGGCGTCAACTGCTACAGCCTGGTCAACTTCCCGGGTCACTAAGTGACGATGGCCTCGCCGCGTGCGAGGCCAGCAAGTGATAGGCAATGCCCGCCGTCGCTGTTAAACTACTGCAACGATATACAGGGGTTGCAGCGCGTCTGCGCTCATCTTTCCAACCACATCCAGTGATCGAATCCACATGAGCTATCAGGTACTTGCGCGAAAATGGCGTCCCCAGGCATTTGCTGACGTTGTCGGTCAGGAACATGTCCTGACCGCGCTGGCGAATGGACTGTCACTGGGACGTCTCCATCATGCTTATCTCTTCTCCGGCACGCGCGGCGTGGGCAAAACCACCATCGCGCGCCTGCTGGCGAAGGGACTCAACTGCGAAACCGGCATCACCGCCACGCCGTGCGGCCAGTGCGACAACTGTCGCGAGATTGAACAGGGCCGCTTCGTCGATCTGATTGAGATCGACGCCGCCTCGCGCACCAAGGTGGAAGACACGCGCGACCTGCTGGATAACGTACAGTATGCGCCCGCGCGCGGCCGCTTTAAGGTCTATCTGATCGACGAAGTGCATATGCTGTCGCGCCACAGCTTCAACGCGCTGCTGAAAACGCTCGAAGAGCCGCCGTCGCACGTTAAATTCCTGCTTGCTACCACCGATCCGCAAAAGCTGCCCGTGACCATCCTCTCCCGCTGCCTGCAGTTTCATCTCAAGGCGCTGGACGTGGAGCTGATCCGCAAACAGCTCGACTATGTGCTGCAGCAGGAGCAGATCGAAAACGAACCGCGCGCGCTGCAGCTGCTGGCGCGCGCCGCCGACGGCAGCATGCGCGACGCGCTTAGCCTGGCGGATCAGGCGATCGCGATGGGGCAGGGCGTCGTCAGCAGCCTCGTCGTCAGCCAGATGCTCGGCACGCTGGACGACGAGCAGCCGCTGGGCCTGATCGAGGCGCTGGTGGACGGCAGCGGCGAACAGGTGATGACGCTGCTCAACCAGGCCGCGTCGCGCGGCGTGGAGTGGGAAGCGCTGCTGGTGGAGATGCTGCGCCTGCTGCACCGTATCGCCATGGTGCAGCTGCTGCCCGGCTCAATCAGTGATGAAGAAGAGAGCCACGCGCCGCGCCTGCGCGAACTGGCGCGCGTGGTGCCGCCTGCCGACGTTCAGCTCTACTATCAGACGCTGCTGATGGGGCGCAAAGATCTGCCGCTGGCGCCTGACCGCCGCATGGGGGTCGAAATGACCCTGCTGCGCGCGCTGGCGTTCCATCCGCAAACGGCGATTGCCGAACCGGCAGCGCGCCCAACCATGACGCCGCAGGCGGAGCCGTCCGCCGCAGCCGCGCAGCCGCACGCCGTCGCGCCGCAGCAGCATGTCGCCGCCGCGCAGCCGCAGATGGCGCCGCCTGCGCCCCCGCAGGAACGGGTCGCGCCGCCGGTCGCTGCACCGCCAGCCGCCGCCCCTGACGGCTCGTTTTCCGATACCACCAGCCAGCTCCTGCAGGCGCGCACCCAGCTGCTGCGCCAGGGGGCCAGCAAACCAAAAAAGAGTGAGCCGGCAGCGTCCCTGACGCGGCCGGCTACCTCCGCGCTGGAGCGCCTGGCCTCCGTCACTGAACGCGCGCAGGCGGCGCGTCCGCGCGAGACGGCGCCGGCGAAAAAAGAGGCGTACCGCTGGAAAGCGCAGTCGCCGGTCGAGGCGGCGCCCGAACCGGTAGCAACGCCAAAAGCCTTGCGTTCGGCGCTTGAGCATGAGAAAACCCCTGAGCTGGCGGCGCGCCTGATGGAAGAAGCGCAGCAGCGCGACCCCTGGGCGGCGGAAATCGCCGCGCTGCCGCTGCCGAAGCTGGTGCAGCAGCTGGCGCTGAACGCCTGGAAAGAGCGCACCGAGCAGGGCGTCTGCCTGCATTTGCGCTCCACGCAGCGTCATCTGAACTCTGCGTCGGCGCAGCAGGTGCTGGCTGCCGCGCTGAGCGACGCCGCCGGACAGCCCGTTGAATTGACTATCATTGAAGATGATAATCCTGCGGTATTGACGCCACTCGAGTGGCGGCAGGCCATTTACGAAGAGAAGCTGGCGCAGGCGCGCCAGTCTATCATTAGTGATACCCACATCCAGACGCTGCGCCGGTTCTTCGACGCGGACCTGGATGAAGAGAGTATCCGACCCGTTTGACCACGCTGCCGCTGTCTTATCGATAGCGATGCGGCCTTAGCTGAGAGAGAAAACTATGTTTGGTAAAGGCGGACTGGGCAACCTGATGAAGCAGGCCCAGCAGATGCAAGACAAAATGGCCAAAGTGCAGGAAGAGATCGCCGCGCTGGAAGTGACCGGCGAATCGGGCGCGGGCCTGGTGAAAGTCACCATCAACGGCGCGCACAACTGCCGCCGCGTGGAGATCGATCCCAGCCTGCTGGAAGATGACAAAGATATGCTGGAAGATCTGGTCGCCGCCGCATTTAACGATGCCGCTCGCCGTATCGACGAAACGCAGAAAGAGAAAATGGCCTCTGTTTCCTCGGGCATGCAGCTGCCGCCCGGCTTTAAGATGCCGTTCTGATGCAAACCAGTCCACTGCTTGAATCTCTGATGGAGGCGCTGCGCTGCCTGCCCGGCGTTGGGCCGAAGTCGGCGCAGCGCATGGCGTTTCAGCTGCTGCAGCGCGATCGCAGCGGTGGCATGCGGCTGGCGCAGGCGTTAACGCGCGCCATGTCCGAAATTGGCCACTGCGCCGACTGCCGCACCTTTACCGAGCAGGAGATTTGCACCATCTGCGCCAATCCGCGGCGTCAGCAGAATGGTCTCATTTGCGTGGTGGAGAGCCCGGCGGATATTCACGCCATTGAGCAGACCGGCCAGTTCGCCGGGCGCTACTTTGTGCTGATGGGCCATCTTTCCCCGCTGGACGGCATCGGCCCACAGGACATCGGGCTGGATCGACTTGAGCAGCGGCTGGAGAAAGAGCCCCTCAAAGAGGTGATCCTCGCCACCAACCCGACGGTTGAAGGCGAAGCGACCGCCAACTATATCGCCGAGCTTTGCGGCCAGTATGGCGTCGAGGCGAGCCGCATCGCGCACGGCGTGCCGGTTGGCGGCGAACTGGAAATGGTGGACGGCACCACGCTCTCCCACTCGCTGGCGGGACGCCACAAGATTACTTTCTGACCGCTTGCCGACGTCGTTAACGACGTCGGCTTGAAATTTTCCGCACCATCCCCACATCAACCTCAACGTTCGTTCAACCTGATTCCGTTGAGGTAACAATGACCATGAAAGGACAAGAGACGCGTGGCTTTCAGTCAGAGGTAAAACAGCTTCTGCACCTGATGATCCATTCCCTCTATTCAAACAAAGAGATTTTCCTGCGCGAGCTGATTTCCAACGCCTCGGACGCTGCCGACAAGCTGCGCTTCCGCGCGCTGTCTGACGCCAGCCTCTATGAAGGCGACGGTGAGCTGCGCGTGCGTCTCTCTGTAGATAAGGACAAACGCACCCTGACGCTGTCGGACAACGGTATCGGCATGCGTCGCGACGAGGTGATTGAGAACCTGGGCACCATCGCCAAATCCGGCACCAAATCTTTCCTGGAATCGCTGGGCTCAGACCAGGCGAAAGACAGCCAGCTGATCGGCCAGTTCGGCGTCGGCTTCTACTCGGCGTTCATCGTGGCGGACAAAGTGTCGGTGCGCACCCGTGCGGCCGGCGCGGCGGCTGACGAAGGCGTATTCTGGGAGTCGGCGGGCGAAGGCGAATATACCCTCGCCGATATCACCAAAGCCGACCGCGGCACCGAAATTACGCTGCATCTGCGCGAAGGCGAAGATGAGTTCCTCGACGCCTGGCGCGTGCGCAGCATTATCGGCAAATATTCCGATCACATCGCGCTGCCGGTTGAGATTGAAAGCAAAGATGAAGAGAGCGGCACCACGACCTGGGAGAAGATCAACAAAGCCCAGGCGCTGTGGACGCGCAACAAGTCTGACATCAGCGACGAAGAGTACAACGAGTTCTATAAGCATATCGCGCACGACTTCAGCGATCCCGCCATCTGGAGCCACAACCGCGTCGAGGGCAAGCAGGAGTACACCAGCCTGCTCTATATCCCGTCGCGCGCGCCGTTCGATATGTGGAACCGCGATCACAAGCACGGCCTGAAGCTCTATGTGCAGCGCGTCTTTATTATGGATGACGCCGAGCAGTTTATGCCGAACTACCTGCGCTTCGTGCGCGGCCTGATCGACTCCAGCGATCTGCCGCTGAACGTGTCGCGCGAGATCCTGCAGGACAGCCGTGTGACCCAGACCCTGCGCGGCGCGCTGACGAAGCGCACGCTGCAGATGCTGGAGAAGCTGGCCAAAGAGGACGCCGAGAAGTACCAGACCTTCTGGAAAGAGTTTGGTCTGGTGCTGAAAGAGGGCCCGGCGGAAGACAGCGCCAATCAGGAAGCGATCGCGAAGCTGCTGCGCTTCGCCTCGACGCACAATGACAGCGCCGAGCAGACTGTGTCGCTGGAAGACTATGTGGGCCGCATGGTGGAAGGTCAGGAGAAGATCTATTACATCACCGCCGACAGCTACGCCGCCGCGAAGAGCAGCCCGCATCTGGAGCTGTTCCGCAAGAAAGGCATCGAGGTCCTGCTGCTCTCCGACCGCATCGACGAATGGATGATGAGCTACCTTACCGAGTTCGACGGCAAGGCGTTCCAGTCGGTCAGCAAGGCGGACGAGTCGCTGAGCAAGCTGGCGGATGAAGAGAGCGACGAGCAGAAAGAGGCGGAGAAGGCGCTGGAGCCGTTCGTGGATCGCGTGAAAACGCTGCTGGGCGACCGCGTGAAAGAGGTGCGTCTGACGCATCGTCTGACCGATACGCCCGCTATCGTGACCACCGACGCCAACGAAATGAGCACCCAGATGGCGAAGCTGTTCGCCGCGGCGGGCCAGGCGGTGCCGGAAGTGAAGTATATCTTCGAGATCAACCCGGACCATCAGCTGGTGAAACGCGTGGCGGATACCCAGGACGACGCGCGCTTCGGCGAATGGGTCGAGCTGCTGCTGGATCAGGCGCTGCTGGCCGAGCGCGGCACGCTGGACGATCCTAACCAGTTTATCCGTCGTATGAATCAGCTGCTGACGGCTTAAGTAACGCTCAATGTCTGATTATTCCAGACGACGCGTCTGCTAAAACGCAGGTAGCGCTGACCGAAGAGCAAAGCGTCCCGCGACAAGGATGTCGCGGGCCGAGCGGCAGGGATGCGAATAGCGACTTTGCGATCGGTCAGCGCTATCTGCGTAAGCTCGCAGCTACAGACATGAAGGCCGGTGCGTATGCATCGGCCTTTTTTTACAGCGGTGCGGTCGCGGGTGGCCTGTATGATCTTACTGCTGCGCCGCCTCGCGTAGCCAGTCGCGAAACAGCGTAATCTCCCCGTCGTTGCGCCGCGACTCCTTGGTCATCATCCAGGTGGCGCGATCGGCGCGCACAAAGCCGAGCGGGGCGATCAGCGTTCCCTCTTCAAGCTCTTTGCGCACCAGCAGCCGCGGCGCCACTATCACGCCCAGTCCGTTTTTCGCCGCCTGAATGCCGAGCGTAAGATTGTCGAAATGCTTGCCCGACCAGAAATTGCCGCGCACCTCGGCGTTTTTCGCCCACTCCGCCCAGGCGTGCAGGCGCGTATCGACGTGCAGCAGGGGAAGCGCGGCGAGATCCTGCGCGCAGCGAAAGCGCGCGGCGAACAGCGGCGCGCAGAGCGGCCCAAGATAGTCGTCGCCGATCAGCGTCGCGTCGATGTCCCCTTCAGGCGGCTGCTCATAGCTGAGGATCAGCACGTCGATATGCTCGCTGCGCAGCTGGCTAAGCTCCATCTGCCCCTGAAAATGGATCTCGATGTCGGGATAACGCTGATAAAAGGTGCTGATGCGCGGGATCAGCCACTGCGACAAAAAGCTCGGCGCGCAGGAGAGGCTGAGATGATGGCGCATGCCGGTGCGAATGCTGGCGCAGGTGGTAGAGAGTTCGCTAAAGGCTTTTTGACAGCTGAGCAGCAGACGCTCGCCGTGCGAAGTTAACTTCACGCGTCCGTTGGTGCGCACGAAAAGCGGCTTGCCCATCCAGCTCTCCAGCTGACGAATCTGATGACTTACGGCGCTGTGCGTGACGTGCAGGTGCTCGGCCGCCACGCTAAAGCTGCTATGCAGCGCCGCCTGGTGAAAATGGTGCAGCGCCCTTAGCGGAGGTAGCCGGGTCATACTCATCCCCTGTGTAAAAACCTAACAGGGATTGTCAGTTTATATCATTTTAAAGTCCAGCCGCATTCCGCTAACCTGGCCCGCTGATTATAGCGGGTTGACTGCCAGGCAAAGCTATGCCTGGTCTGCTGTTGCCGCCATCATTTGACCGATAAAAGAGAACCACGACGCGATGGCATTTCATTCCTGGGCCGATCGGCCTTCCGAGGCACGAGACCGGTTACGCACTCTGTTGTCCCGGCATTACCGGCTTGAGCAGTATGATTTGTTCTTCGCCCCTTCGCTGCATGTGGCGCGCATTCTGCTTTCCCAGCTGTTTCTGCGTCAGGAGCAGGCGCGCAATCAGACGCGCTACGCTACCCACTATCCCGTAACGGAGCTGAACATCTTGCCTGCCGTGCCGCTAATGGCTGGGAATATCAATTTCGTCGCCCACGTCGCGCTGCCCCAGGGCCAGGTGCGGCCGCTGCAGGCGGCCATGCAGCAGGGCGTGGTCGACGCCAGCGAAAGCTTAGCCAGCGTGCTGCATGAAGCGCTGATCGCGCACGCTGGCCTCTTCGTGGCGCGCCTTGACCGCCATGCCGATCTGCCGGGCGGCCTGGTGCTGGTAGCGCTGCGCACCGCCGACTTCAGCACCCTGGTGCGCAGCGAGCTGCGCCTGTTCGAGCAGGGCCTGCCGCTGGCCGTGCCGGTGCTGGCCGCGCTGGGCCGTCTGCGCGAGCAGGGCTGGCGGCCTTACAACCAGGCCAGTGTCGAGGCGATCGGCCTTAACGCGCCGCAGCCGCTCGCCTCCAGCCATACGCCGGGCATGCCGTTCGCCAGCTTTTCGCTGCCGCCGCGGCTGCTGGCCGCGCTGCGTCCCGCCAGCGATATGGAGCTGTGGCCGCAGCAGGGCTATCTGCTGGTACGCGCCAGCCAGCGCGGCGGCGCGCGCAAGCAAACCAACCTGACGCCGCACATCCTCAGGCGCGTTCAGGCGCTGTTCACTCCCGGCGGCGAATCTGAAAAAAGCGAGTAGCCGCGCCTGCCCGCCGCCGTTTATGGAGAAACGGGCTGCCGTTGCCGGTAAGGACGCCGCGCCTTTCTTGTGGTGAGCGGGTCATAATGGTATGGTCTTCGCCTTCTAGATTGATCAATGCGATTCGCAAGGGGATTTACGCAATGCGTATTATTCTGCTCGGTGCTCCGGGCGCAGGTAAGGGCACTCAGGCTCAGTTCATCATGGAGAAATACGGCATTCCGCAAATCTCCACGGGCGATATGTTGCGTGCGGCGGTTAAAGCCGGCACCGAGCTCGGCAACCAGGCGAAAGCCATCATGGACGCCGGTAAACTGGTCACTGACGAGCTGGTTATCGCGCTGGTAAAAGAGCGTATCGCGCAGGAAGACTGCAAAAACGGTTTTCTGCTGGACGGTTTTCCACGCACCATCCCGCAGGCGGACGCGATGAAAGAAGCGGGCATTAAAATTGACTGCGTGCTGGAGTTCGCGGTGCCGGACGAGCTGATCGTCGATCGCATCGTCGGCCGCCGCGTGCATGCGCCGTCGGGCCGCGTTTATCACGTCAAATACAATCCGCCGAAGGTGGAAGGTCAGGACGACGTCACCGGCGAAGAGCTGACCACGCGTAAAGACGATCAGGAAGAGACCGTGCGCAAGCGCCTGGTGGAATACCATCAGCTGACCGCGCCGCTGATCGCCTACTACAGCCAGGAAGCGGAAGCGGGCAACACCGCTTACCACAAAATCGACGGCACCCAGCCGGTCGCTGAAGTCAGCAAGCAGCTGGCGCGCATTCTCGGCTAACGCCGTGGGGCTGGCAGCGCCAGCCCCTTTTGCAGTAATTGCTTTTCCCTCTCCCGCTTTCCGCTACAATTCCTCCTGTTTTCACGCATCTCCGCTATCAAGGAATAACAATGAGGCAAGACAAGCCCGGCGTGTTACTGGTTAATCTCGGTACGCCAGACGCCCCCACAACCGCCGCTGTAAAGCGCTACCTGAAACAGTTTCTTAGCGATCCCCGCGTCGTCGATACGCCGCGCTGGCTCTGGTGGCCGATCCTCAATGGCGTCATTCTGCCGTTTCGCTCGCCGCGCGTGTCGAAGCTCTACGCCTCCGTCTGGATGGAGGGCGGCTCGCCGCTGATGGTCTACAGCAAGCAGCAGCGCGAGGCGCTGGCGGCGCGCGTCGATATGCCGGTCGAGCTGGGGATGAGCTACGGCAACCCCAGCCTGCAGAGCGCGGTAGACAGCCTGATGGCGCAGGGCGTCACGCGCCTGATCGTGCTGCCGCTCTACCCGCAGTTCTCCTGCTCCACGGTGGCGGCGGTCTGGGATGGCCTCTACAGCGCCTTCAAAACCGCGCGCACCCTGCCGGATATCAATTTTATTCGCGACTACGCCGAACATCCGGCCTATATCGCCGCGCTGAAAGCGTCAGTAGAGCGCTCTTTTGCGGCGCACGGCCAGCCGGATCTGCTGGTGCTCTCCTATCACGGTATTCCGCAGCGATTCGCCAGAGAGGGCGACGACTACCCGCTGCGCTGCGCCGATACCACGGCGCTGCTGCAGCAGGCGCTGGGCCTGCGCGACGACCAAATTATGATGACCTTCCAGTCGCGCTTTGGCCGCGAACCCTGGCTGCAGCCCTACACTGACGAAACCATGCAGGGCCTGGCGAAGAAGGGCATTAAGCATGTGCAGGTGATGAGCCCGGGCTTCGCCTCTGACTGCCTGGAAACGCTGGAGGAGATCAACGAGCAGAACCGTGAATTCTTCCTGCACGGCGGCGGCGAAAAGTTCGAATATATCCCGGCGCTGAACGCCGACGCAGCCCACATCGAGATGATGGTGCAGCTAGTCAACGCGCGTCGTTAAAGCCGCGGCGGAGAATGTGCTATCATCCTCCGCCTGTTTTTCTGACGGCGCCCATCATGAAATTTCCCGGCAAACGCAAATCCAAACACTATTTTCCCGTTAGCGCTCGCGATCCCTTGCTGCACGCCGCCTCGCAGGAGGTGGAAGAGGGCAGCTGGGTCGTGGGAATCGATCAGACGCTGGTGGATATCGAAGCCAAAGTCGATGACGCCTTTCTGGTTCGCTACGGCCTGAGCGCCGGGCACTCCCTGGTCATTGCCGACGACGTTGCCGAAGCGCTCTACCACGAGCTGCTGCGCGATAACCTGATTAGCCACCAGTTTGCCGGCGGCACCATCGGCAATACGCTGCACAACTATTCGGTGCTGGCCGATGACCGGTCGGTGCTGCTCGGCGTAATGTGCAGCAATATTCAGATCGGCGGTTACGCCTATCGCTATCTCTGCAACACCTCCAGCCGGGTCGATCTCAACTATCTGCAGGGCGTCGACGGCGCCATTGGCCGCTGCTTTACCCTGATTGGTGAGCAGGGCGAACGTACCTTCGCCATCAGTCCTGGGCAGATGAACCAGCTGCGCGCCGAAAGCATTCCCGAAGCGGTTATCGCTGGCGCATCGGCGCTGGTGCTCACCTCTTACCTGGTGCGCTGCGGCGAAGGCGAGCCGATGCCGCAGGCCACCCTGCAGGCGATTGAGTACGCGAAACGCCACAACGTGCCGGTGGTGCTGACGCTGGGCACGAAGTATGTTATCGGCGACAACCCGCAGTTCTGGCGCGACTTCCTGCGCGACCACGTCACTATCGTGGCGATGAACGAAGAGGAGGCGCTGGCGCTGACCGGGGAATCGGATCCGCTGCGCGCGGCCGATATGGCGCTGGAGTGGGTCGACCTGGTGCTCTGCACCGCCGGTCCAACCGGCCTCTATATGGCGGGCTACACCGAGGAAGCGTTCAAGCGCAAAACCAATCATCCGCTGCTGCCTGGCGCGATCGCGGAGTTCAACCAGTATGAGTTCAGCCGCGCCATGCGTCAGCAGGAGTGCGAGCAGCCGCTGCGCATCTTCTCCCATATCGCCCCCTATATGGGCGGGCCAGAGAAGATCATGAACACCAACGGCGCGGGTGACGGCGCGCTGGCGGCGCTGCTGCACGACATCACGGCGAATAACTACCATCGGCAGAAAGTGCCGAATTCCAGCAAGCATGCGCGCGAATACCTGACCTATTCGTCGCTGGCGCAGGTGTGCAAATACGCCAACCGCGTCAGCTATCAGGTGCTTAACCAGCATTCGCCGCGCCTGACGCGCGGCCTGCCGGAGCGTGAAGACAGCCTGGAAGAGTCCTACTGGGATCGTTAAGCCTTGAGGGAAGAGGGCAGGCGCCTGCCGGAGCCTGCTTTCTCGCCGCAGAGCGCCGTGGCAAAACGGCGCTCTGCGGCTTAAATCGGGCACTCGCGCACGACAGGACGCTCGGCGATCTCCGCCTCCAGCATGCGCAGCATGCTGCTGGCGATCTCGCGTTCGCCCATCACGACGCGCGTGGCGCCGCGCGCCATAATGTATTCCACTTCGTCGTCGTAGTGCGCACGCGCGATAATCTCGATGTCGTTAAACTTCTCGCGCGCGGTGGTGACGATCTCGCCTGACTCGAAGCCGTTAGGGATGGTCAGCAGCAGCCAGCGCGCGCAGTCGAGCCGCGCCAGCTCCATGGTCTCGGCGCGCACCGCATTGCCGAGCACCGCCCGAATACCCTGTTCGCGCAGCGCCTCGACGCGCGCGCGCGAGTTCTCCACGACGACGAAAGGCACGTCCGCCTCCAGCAGTTTCTGGCCCAGCAGGCTGCCAACCCGGCCATAGCCGACGATGACCGCGTGGTGGCAGATATCCACCGGAATCTGCTTCTCCTCCTCAACCGCCTCTTCCTGCGCCTGCGCCTGACGACTTTCGCTTCTCGCGAGGAAACGCTCCAGCAGGCTGAACAGGACAGGATTGAGCATAATCGAGAGGATTGCCGCCGCCAGCACCAGGTTACGCCCCTCGCTGCTGAGCAGGTTGAGAGAGATGCCGAGGCCGGCCAGAATAAAGGCGAACTCGCCAATCTGCGCCAGGCTGACGGAGATGGTCAGCGCGGTGCGGCGCGAATGGCCCAGCAGCGTCACCAGCAGCCAGGCGGCGACAGATTTGCCCAGCACCACAATCACCAGCGCGCCCAGCACCGCCAGCGGCTGCTCCACCAGAATCATCGGATCGAACAGCATGCCGACCGAGACGAAAAAGAGCACCGCGAAGGCGTCGCGCAGCGGCAGCGTGTCGTGGGCGGCGCGATGGCTCAGCTCTGACTCGTTCAGCACCATACCGGCGAAGAAGGCGCCGAGGGCAAAAGAGACGTCGAAAAACTCTACCGCGCCGAAGGCGATGCCGAGCGCCAGCGCCAGCACCGCCAGGGTGAACAGCTCGCGTGAGCCGGTGGCGGCGCTTTTCGCCAGAATCCAGGGCACCACGCGGCGGCCCACCACCATCATCAGTACCATAAAGGCGGCGACCTTGCCGATAGTGAGCAGCAGATCCCATGCCAGCAGCTGCGGGCTGGCGTTGCCCTGTTCCAGCATGCCGGCAATGGCGGGCAGCAGCACCAGCGTCAGCACCATCACCAGATCTTCGACAATCAGCCAGCCGATAGCGATCTGGCCGCGCTGGCTGTCAATCAGCTGACGCTCTTCCAGCGCGCGCAGCAGCACCACGGTGCTGGCGGTGGAAAGACAGAGGCCAAATACCAGGCCGGTCATCAGCGACCAGCCCAGCCAGGCGGAGAGGCCCATTCCCAGCAGCGTGGCGACGGCGATCTGCGCCACCGCGCCGGGAATGGCGATACTCTTTACCGCCATTAAGTCCTTCAGCGAAAAGTGCAGTCCGACGCCGAACATCAGCAGAATCACGCCCAGCTCTGCCAGCTCCGGCGCAAGATTGGTATCGGCGACAAAGCCTGGCGTAAAGGGTCCGGCCAGCACGCCCGCCAGCAAATAGCCGACCAGCGGCGAAATGCGCAGCCGCTGTGCGAGCATGCCAAGGAGAAATGCCAGGACCAGCCCCCCGACAATGGTGGTGATCAGCGGTGTGGTGTGATGCATGCCTGTCTCCTTGTGTGCAAATGTATCTGCCTGTAACAATTAAGTTTAAGGCAATGTGCTGATTTTCGCTGTGCTATTTGCGGGATAATAAGAAAAAAGTTTGAAAATAAGAGGAAAGCGGAGTCGAATCGTTGTTTTTCTCTGTTTTCGTCAATCTGAGCCGTAAAGAAGCAAGATTGCGCGGCGCGTAATAACAATATCCTCCTGAAAAATGGCGTTCTGATGACCACTATCGCGCTGGAATGCGTGCCGAAGGGCGCCAGCCGACCTCAGGCAGAGCTTTGCGCCAGCTTTAGCGCTTCGGTTCTTCTTTGGCGATGAGTGTTAAAAGTAATTCAGTGCCAGCGATAGCGGTGTTTCATCTTGAGTTAAACAGTGGAATATGCGACACAGTGGGTCAGCATGCTGACACCACCCGGAACGGGACTGCGTAAAATAAGGAGACAGGCTTTGCTGTTATCACGATGGGCTGCCACCGGCCTTGCGCTGCTGGCGCTGACCCCCCTGCTTTCTCAGGCCGCCGAGCCGGATCGCACTTACCGCTTTAGCATTCTCCACACCAACGATCAGCACGGTCATTTCTGGTACAGCGCGCAGGGCGAATATGGCCTGGCGGCGCAAAAGACCTTAATGGATACGCTGCGCTACGACGTGCAGGCCAAAGGCGGCGGCGCGCTGATCCTCTCGGCGGGCGACGTCAACACCGGCGTGCCGGAGTCGGACGCGCTGGAGGCGGAACCCGATATTCGCGGCATGAACCTGATCGGCTATGACGCTATGGCGCTCGGCAATCACGAGTTCGACCATCCGCTCGAGGTGCTGCGCAAGCAGGAGAGCTGGGCGCGTTTTCCTTTTCTCGCCGCCAACCTCTACCAGAAAAGCACCGGCCAGCGGCTCTTCAAGCCCTGGGCGATTTTCAATCGTATGGGGCTGAAGATCGCCGTGCTGGGCCTGGCGACGCCCGATACCGCTAAGCTGGCGAATCCGGCGCATCTGCGCGATATCGAGTTCCGCGATCCGGTGAGCGAAACGGAAAAAGCGGTGGCGGAGCTGCGCGCAGGCGAGAAGCCTGACGTAATCGTGGTGCTGAGCCATCTCGGCTATGACGACAATGGCGAGCACGGCAGCAACGCCCCCGGCGACGTGACGCTGGCGCGCAGCCTGCCGCCCGGCACCGTCGCGATGATCGTTGGCGGCCATTCGCACGATACGCTTTGCATGGCGAAAGAGAACGAACGGGTAAAAGCCTGGCAGCCAGGCGCGGCCTGCCAGCCGGACAAGCAGAACGGCGTCTGGATCATGCAGGCGGGAGAGTGGGGCGAATATGTTGGACGCGGCGATTTTACCTGGCGCAACGGCGAGGTGGCGCTGGAGTCCTACGCGCTGGTGCCGGTCAACCTGAAGCATCAGATCAAAAATGCCGACGGCAGCGAGACCTGGCTGACGTATCAGCAGGAGATCCCAAAAAATACCGCCATGATGAAGCTGCTGATGCCTTATCAGAAACGGGCCGAAGCGCGTCTGAACGTCGCCGTCGGCAGCGCGGCGGGGCCGTTTGACGGCGAGCGCGAGCAGGTGCGTTTTACCCAGACCAATCTCGGGCAGCTGATTCTGCGCGCGCAAATGGCGAAAACCCAGGCGGACTTCGCCGTGATGAGCGGCGGCGGCATTCGCGCCTCGCTGCCGGCAGGCAAGCTAAGCTGGCGCGATCTGCTGCAGGTGCAGCCGTTCGGCAATCAGGTTGTGTCGGTAACGCTGACCGGCGCCGAGGTGAAGAAATATCTCGACGTGGTGGCGAACATCAAGCCTAATACGGGCGGCTTCGCGCAGTTCGCGCACGTCAGTCTGGTGGCGGACGGCAGCACGGTAAGCGACGTGCGGATAAATGGCCAGCCGCTGCAGGAGAATAAAACCTACCGCATGGCGACCAACAGCTTTAACGCCGCAGGCGGCGACGGCTATCCGCGCCTCGATACCCATCCCGGCTATCAGAATCCGGGAAATATCGACGCCGAGGTGCTGCGCGACTATGTTAAAGCCCACTCGCCGCTAAAAGCCGCCGACTATGCGCCGACGGATGCGATCCACAGGCTCACGGAAGCGGAGAAAAAGGCGCGTGAAAAGCCGCACAAGCGCAGCTATCCGCAGATGATTCTGGCATGGCTCTGGCCATGGGGACGGGAAACGGCGCATAACGCGCCGTGAATATTGACCAAAGCCTGGCCAAACTTATGAAGCGGGCATAGTGCCCGCTTGAGCTGGAATCAGGCCTCGCAGGCGTTACGCCCAAACCAGCGCGGACGCAGCCTGTCCCACACCCAGTTGTAGGCCATGGTGTAGGGCAGGAAAAACAGGAAAAAGGCCACCTCCAGCAGAAACGCCTGCCACAGCGAAATGCCGAGCATCCACGCGGCAATCGGCAAACCGATCAAAATAAAGCCGCCCTCAAAAAGCAGCGCATGCAGGGCGCGGATCAGCACGCCGCGATGGACCCTGCCTGGCGGACAGATACGATCGAAAAGGGCGTTGTAAATCATATTCCACAGCATCGCGACGGTTGAGAGCATCAGCGCCAGCGCGCCCATCTCAAACAGCGGCTTATCCATCGCCCAGGCAGCCAGCGGCGAAACGGTGAGGATCGCCAGAGTTTCAAACCCCAGCGCATGTAAAAAGCGTTCTTTCAGCGAACGGGTACGCATCATCAACCTCCAACAGTAAGGCGCGCATTCTGGCATCTCCGGATGATAAGATAAAATGATGACCTATCGATAAAAGCGATGGATGAAATGCGTTACTCACCGGAATCTTTAGAGGCCTTTGTGCAGACCGTCAGCAGCGGCTCCTTTTCCGCCGCGGCGCGCGCGCTGGGCAAAAGCCAGTCAACGATCAGCACGGCGGTTGCCGGGCTGGAAGACGATCTCGGCTTTAAGCTGTTCGATCGCAGCGGGCGCCAGCCGATCCTGACCGATCAGGGCAGGGGCGCGCTGGCGCAGGTGCAGCAGATCCTGGCCGCCAGCGAGCGGCTCGACGCACTGGCTATCCGTCTGGCGCAAGGGGTCGAGCCGCGCCTGAGCTTTGCCGTATCGGACTTCTGGCAGACTCAACATCATGAGCAGCTCCTGAAACAGTTCGACGCGCGTTTTCCGGAGATCGAGCTGGAGTGCATGATCGCCGAAGATGAAGACGTGCTGGATCTGCTGCAGGCGGGGCGGGTTCATCTGGGCGTCGTGCGCGCCCAGCCTGCGCTGCCGCCCGATATCGCCGTTGCGCGGCTGCAGGTCAATGCGGAAATGGCCATCTATATCCATCGCGATCATCCGCTGGCGCAGCACGCCGGCCTGACGGAAAGCGCGCTGGAGCAGGTGCGGCAGTTGCGGCTCAACACCTGGGTCGAGCCGCACGCGATTGCGCCGCCGGGACGCGTCTGGTCAGCGCCGACCTATTTGCTGCTGCTGGAAATGGCGGAGCAGGGATTTGGCTGGAGCGTGCTGCCGCGCTGGCTGGTCACGCAGTTTGGTCATGAGCTACTGCAGGAGCTTGCGCTGCCGGGCTGGCCGCAGCAAATCGCGGTAGAGGCGATCTGGTCGCGCCGCAATCCGCCGGGACCGGCGGGACGCTGGATGATCGACCAGCTTTGCGCCCAGCCGCGCAGCTAGTCGCGTCGCGCGATATCCGCCAGCGGCGCGTCGAGCAGGCGCGCCAGATCCTGCGCCGCCAGCTCCAGATCCAGGCCGCGCTTGCCGCCGGAAACGAAAATAGTGGCGAAGTCGGCGGCGGAGCGATCGATCACCGTCGGCAGCCGCTTTTTCTGACCCAGCGGGCTGATGCCGCCGACCAGATAGCCGGTCACGCGCTGCGCCAGCTGCGGATCGGCCATATCCGCTTTTTTCGCGCCTAACGCTTTCGCCACCTTTTTCAAATCGAGCTGGCTGGCGACCGGCGTAACCGCCACCGCCAGATGTTTCGCATCGCCGTTAAGCGCCACCAGCAGCGTTTTATAGACCTGCCGCGCGTCAAGGTTAAGTTTACGCACCGCCTCGTCGCCAAAACTGGTTTCGTGGCTGTCATGCTCATAGGGATGAAGGGTAAAGGCGACCTGTTGTTTTTCCAGCAGTTTTACGGCAGGCGTCATAAACGTCTCCTTATAGGAAAAATCCCATTCCTAAATTAAATAAATTAATGGTGGCGAAAGTTTGTGCTTTGCGTGAGAATGGTCCCCGCGCCAGCCGACAGGCTGAGCGATAACCAAAATCATAAACAAATTCCTCTTTGACGGGCCGATAGCAATACCGGCCTGCTTTTTTTCTAGCGCCGTAAAAGCTCAGGCAGATTCTCGTCGCCATAGAGATGCAGCGCGCCCACCGCCACCACGTAATGCCCGGCTGGCAAGGCTCGCAGCCGATCGCACCACTGCGCGTTGCGCTGCGCGATCAGCGTATCGTTGAGCGCCGTGCTGAAGGTGGAGGGCAAAGCGATGCGCGGCTCACGCGGCGGCGTATCCAGCCACCAGCTCACCATCATCTGCAGCAGTCGCGCATTGGTATGCCAGTGCGTCAGCGTATCTTTCAGCAGCGCCATGCCGTCATCCGGCAGGGATTTCAGCAGCGCGATTTGCGTCTCCGCGCCTTCCAGCTCAATGACCGGCTTATTCCGCGCTTTCGCCGCCTGCAGCAGCTGGAAGTCGATGCCGTAATCGGGACGCAGACCCAGCCGCTGCGCCTGCTGCGCCTGCAGCATCAGCGCGATTTGCCAGGCGGGCAGGGCGTCGAACATCGTCAGCGACAGATGCAGTTCGCCGCACAGTGCCGCCAGCCGCGCCTGTTCGTCCGGCGCCAGGCGCGTTTCCAGCGGATCGCGCGGGTCAATATCGTCGAACGGCGAGCCGCCCTGCGTAATGTCCGCCTCGACAATCAAGGCATCCGCCTTATCCAGCTGCCGCAGCAGACGCGCAGGCAGCGGCTGCATATCGCGCGTGCCCATATGAATGCTGCCAACCAGATGCAGCAGGCGATCGTCCAGCCGAATATCCTGGGCTGGCCAGCGATAGCTGGCGGGAAAGAGTCTGCCTGCCAGCCCCTGCACACTGCGCCATATGCTGCCTGTCATGCCCCGTCCTTACTGAGTCAAAACGCCATGCTAGCGATTCCCGCCGCTGAAAAACAGGGCGTTAGCGGCTATTGTCGCGTCGTCGGGCGAAAGCGCAGCAGCCGGTTGGCGTTGCCGACCACGGTAATCGACGACAGCGCCATCGCCGCGCCCGCCACGATCGGACTGAGCAGCGCGCCGGTCAGCGGATAGAGTACGCCCGCCGCCAGCGGAATGCCCAGGCTGTTGTAGATAAAGGCGCCCAGCAAATTCTGGCGAATATTGCGCAGCGTCGCGCTGGAGAGCGCCAGCGCGTCGGCGACGCTGTTAAGATCGGCGCGCATCAGGGTAATCGGAGCCGTTTCCACCGCCACGTCGCTGCCGCCGCCCATGGCGATGCCGACATCCGCCTGCGCCAGCGCCGGGGCGTCGTTGATGCCGTCGCCGACCATGGCGACGCGGCGTCCCTGCTGCTGCAGCGCGGCGATCGTCTGCGCCTTCGCTTCCGGCAGCACGCCGGCGATCACTTCGTCGATGCCCGCCTCCTGCGCAATGGCGCGCGCGGTTTCTTCCCGATCGCCGGTCAGCATCATCAGGCGGTAACCCGCCTGACGCAGCCGCGCCAGCGCCGCTTTGCTCTCGGGACGCAGCTGATCGCGCAGCGCAATCAGGCCGACAAGCTCGCCGTCCTGCGCCAGCAGCACCGGCGTCGCGCCCTGACGCGACAGCCGCTCGATATCCGGCTGCGCCTGTTGCAGGGCGACAGCGTTATCCTGCATCAGCGCCGCGTTGCCCAGCAGCAGCGGCTTGCCGTCGAGTATGCCGCTGACGCCTTTGCCGCGTATTGTACGAAATTGCGCTATTTCGCCCGTGGCCGCCGCGCCCGCTGCCGCGGTAATCGCCTGCGCCAGCGGGTGGCTGGCGTTTTGCTCCAGCGCGGCGGCGGTCTGCACCACCGCCTCGCGCGACCAGCCGTGCCACGTCAGCACCTCGTCGAGCTGCGGCGTGCCGGCCGTCAGCGTGCCGGTTTTATCAAAGACCAGCGTATCGATGCGGCTGGCGCGCTGCAGCGCGTCGGCGTCGCGCACCAGCACGCCCAGCTCGGCGGCGCGCCCGACCCCCGCGATAATCGACATCGGCGTCGCCAGGCCCAGCGCGCAGGGACAGGCGATAATCAGCACCGTGGTGGCGATCACCAGCGTGTAGGCGATCTGCGGCTGCGGGCCGAACAGATACCAGATGGCGGCGCTAATCAGGGCGATGGCGACCACCACCGGTACAAAGACCGCCGAGATGCGGTCGGCAAGGCGACCCACATCCGGTTTGCTGCTCTGCGCCTGACGCACCAGATGAATAATGCGCGACAGCGCGGTGTGCTGGCCGGTGGCGCGCGCCACGAAGCGCACCGCACCGTCCTGCACCAGCGTTCCGGCGTAGACCTTATCGCCGGCGCGTTTGCCCTGCGGCACCGCTTCGCCGGTCAGCATCGCCTCGTCAAGCCAGGCTTCGCCCTCGGTAATGTCGCCGTCCACCGGCACGCGATCGCCCGTAGTCAGGCGCAGCGTCATGCCCGGCTGCACCGCGCTGAGCGGCACCAGCATTTCGCCCTGCTCGCTAACGAGGCGCGCCTGCGCGGGCGTCAAATCGAGCAGTCGTTCAAGCGCTTTAGAGGAGCGCTGGCGCGCGCGCTGCTCCAGCGCGTGGCCGAGATTTATCAGGCCGATAATCATCACGCTGGCTTCGAAATAGAGATGCCGCGCCTGGGCGGGGAAAAAGTCGGGCCAGAGAGCGACGCTGATGGAGTAGATCCAGGCGGCGGCGGTGCCGAGCGCCACCAGTGTATCCATAGTGGCGCTGCCGTTGCGCAGGCTGCGCCACGCGCTGCGGTAAAAGTGGCCGCCAGCGACCGCCATAATCAGCAGCGTGACGGCGCCGATAGTGAGCCAGAGCGTGCGGTTGGCGTCGCTGAGCATCATATTGTCGCCGAGCATGCCCCAGATCATCAGGGGCGCGCCAAACGCCAGCGCCAGCGCCGCCTGCCAGCTAAAGCGCCGCATCGCCTTGCGCGCGCTGCTCTGCTGTTTGTCGCGCCGCTCCTGTTCATCCTGCACCGGCTGCGCGTGGTAGCCCGCCGCGTCAACCGCCTCGACCAGCTGCTGCGCAGAGACGTCGCCCATTACCAGCGCGCTGCGTTCGCCAAGGTTGACGCGCGCCTGGGTCACGCCAGGCACGTTTTCCAGCGCCTTCTCAACCCGGCTGACGCAGCTGGCGCAGCTCATGCCTTCGATAAGCAGAAACTGCGCGCTTTCATGCTGCTGTGCCGGTTCGGTTTCCACCACCGTTGTCAGCGCCTCCGGCGGCGGCTCTGAAGCTGTCAACGGCTCAGGCTTTGGGTGGCTGTCGCCGCTGAGCGTGGCGTGATAGCCCGCTTCTTCCACCGTGGCGATCAGCGCGGCGGCATCGGCGCTGCCGACGACCTGCGCTTCCTGCTGCGTGACGCTGGCCTGTTCGACATCGTCGCGCTGTTCGAGCGCTTCTTTAACGCGTTTGACGCAGTGGCCGCAGGAAAGGCCTTCCAGCGCCAGCGAGATAGTGTGAGACATAGCGTTCTCCTGTTGTGTCGCCGTTAACAATGCGAGCTTTTTATCACTCGTGATACAGGCTAAACCTTCCATCAAGGGGAAGGTCAAACTATTTTTACAGAGGCTGGCCGCGATCGATTGTTAAGGAGGAGCAGAGTGAACATCAGCGATGTCGCGAAAAAAACCGGGTTGACCAGCAAGGCGATCCGTTTCTACGAAGAGAAGGGCGTGGTGACGCCGCCGTTGCGCAGCGACAATGGCTATCGTCGCTACAGCGCGCATCATCTTGATGAGCTGAATCTGCTGCGCCAGGCGCGCCAGGTGGGCTTCACCCTTGACGAGTGCCGCGAGCTGGTGACGCTGTTCAACGATCCGGCGCGCCACAGTGCCGATGTTAAAGCGCGCACCCTGCAGAAAGCGGCGGAGATTGCTGTCCATATCGAAGAGCTGCAGGCGATGCGCATGCGGCTGCTGGCGCTGGCCGACGCCTGTCCGGGCGACGAAGGCGCGGAGTGCCCAATTATTAATAATCTGGCGGGCTGCTGCGGACATCGTCAGCCCGATTAACGCGGCCTGATGTGCAGCGTAATGCCCTCGACGCCCGTCACGACGACCTGAGCGCCCGCGGGCAGATCCCGATCGGCCTGCACGCGCCAGCTGCTGTCGCCCAGCCGCACGTGGCCGATGCCGTTGACCAGCGGCGCATCCAGCGTCAGAAGCGTGCCGATCAGCTGATTGCCGCGCTGGTTAAGGGAGTTGGGCTGCTGATGGCGCTCGCGATGGCGCATCCAGCGATACCAGAGATAGACGCAGACCAGCGTCAGCAGGGCGAACAGCATGCCCTGCGCCGTCCAGCTGAAGGGCGCCAGCCACTCCACGATGCCTACCAGCACCGCCGCGATGCCGCTCCACAGCAGATAGCCGCTGGTGCCGAGCATCTCCGCCGCCAGCAGCAGGCCGCCGAGGGTCAGCCAGAACCAGTGCGGATGGGCGATGATCTCCATTAACATCAGCGTTTCGACTCTGAGGCGGCGCCTTTGAGCAGCTCGCTGATGCCCGCTACCGAACCGAGCAGGCTGCTGGCGTCCAGCGGCATCATCACCACCTTGCTGTTGCTGGCTTCGCCAATTTTCTGCAGCGCGTCGGTATACTTCTGCGCCACAAAGTAGTTCACCGCCTGGATGTCGCCCGCCGCGATCGCTTCGGAGACCATTTTGGTGGCGCGCGCTTCGGCTTCCGCCTGGCGTTCGCGCGCCTCTGCCTGCAGGAACGCCGAGGTGCGTTCCCCTTCGGCCTTCAGAATGCGCGACTGCTTGTCGCCCTCGGCGCGCAGAATCGCCGCCTGGCGCACGCCTTCCGCCGCAAGGATGTCGGCGCGCTTGGTGCGCTCCGCCTTCATCTGCGCGTTCATGGCGGCGATCAGCTCCTGCGGCGGACGCACGTCGCGGATTTCGATGCGGGTTATTTTCACGCCCCAGGGATTGGTCGCCTCGTCGACGATGTGCAGCAATCGGGTGTTGATGTTATCGCGCTGCGACAGCATCTCATCCAGCTCCATGCCGCCGAGCACGGTGCGGATGTTGGTCATGGTCAGGTTAATGATCGCCAGTTCAAGATTGCTGACCTCATAGGCGGCGCGCGCCGGATCCACCGCCTGAATAAAACAGACGGCGTCGATGGTGACGTTGGCGTTGTCTTTGGAGATGACTTCCTGCGAGGGGATATCCAGCACCCGCTCCATCATATTGATCTTGCGGCCAATACGATCCATAAAGGGCACCACCAGGCTCAGCCCGGGCTGCAGCGTGCGGGTGTAGCGGCCGAAGCGCTCCACGGTCCACTGATAGCCCTGCGGCACGATCTTGACGCCCGCCCACACCGTGACCAGCGCCAGTACGATCAGCGCGGGAATGACTGTTAACATATAACCTCCCGATTGTTAATTTACGGGCCGAGTCGCTTCGGCCCGATGTCGCGCCGCCGGCTTAGTAGAGCAGCGAGTAGAGCTGGCGACGGTAGCGGGCCGCGAGCGCGTCGCCGGTGCCGAGCGCCGCGAGGATCTCCTGCAGCATTTTACGCACCTGGCCGTCCGCCGCGTTCATATCGCGCTTCAGGAAGCCGAGCAGCAGCTCCAGCGCCTCTTCGTTACGGCCTACCTGATGCAGCTGTAACGAGAGCTTAGCCGCCAGCTCGGCGTTGGCCGGATCGCTCTCCAGCTGCGCCTGCAACTGCTGGATTTCTGGCGTATCGGCCGCCTGCTTCAGCAGATCGATCTGCGCCATCAGGCTCTGATAGCGGGTATCCTGGTCCTGCAGCGGCACCTTCGCCAGCACCTCTTCCGCTTCGTCGCTGCGGTTCAGGCTAATCAATACTTCTGCCAGCAAAAAGCCGATTTCGCTCGCCTGGCGGCTGAGCTGCCAGGCCTCTTTCAGCAGCGGCAGCGCCTCCAGCGGTTTGCCTTCTTCCATCAGCGCCAGCGCCTGCTGCGCCTTCAGCTCCTCTTCGCGCGGCAGCACTTTTTCCAGCAGCGCGCGCACCGCCTCTTCCGGCTGCGGCCCCTGGAAGCCGTCGACCGGCTGGCCGTTCTGGAACAGATAGACCGTCGGGATCGAGCGCAGGCCGAACTGCGACGCCACCATTTGCTCTTTGTCGCAGTCGAGCTTCGCCAGAATAAACTGGCCGGCGTACTCCTGCGCCAGACGTTCCAGCAGCGGCGTCAGCTGCTGGCAATGTTGGCTGCGATCCGACCAGAAATAGAACAGCACCGGGATCTGCATGGACTGTTCCAGCGTCTGATGCAGGTTGGATTCGTTAACGTCGATAATCGAAGCTTGTGGTGACATGACTAAGTCTCTTGGCAGAAAGTGTTTAAAGAATATGGGGCCGGACAGGCCCGCTTCAAGATGAATTCTCAGCGGCTGCTTAAAATGCGATCCAGCATCCAGCCCGGCAGCACTCTTTTCAGGATGCTCATCGCATGTGCGACCAGCGTCACCGGATAGCGCAGGCGCGGGCGCGGGCTCTCCAGCGCGTGCCGCAGCTTCGGCAGAATCGCCTCCGGCGGCAGGGTAAAGCGCGCGGCGATGCCGGGGTTGCGCACCGGCTGGTCCGGCTCGCCCTGGGTCACGTTGTCGGTGAAACGAGTATGAATCGGGCCCGGCTCGATCAGGCTGACGCGCACGCCGCTGCGGCGCAGCTCAAGGCGCAGCGCGTCGCTCCAGGCCTCCAGCGCGTATTTGCTGGCGGCGTAGGCGCCGCGGCCCGGCGTGGAGATCAGCCCGAGCACGGAGCTGGTGTTGACGATGCGCGCGTCGCCGTGCGCTTCCAGCGCGGGCAGCAGCCGCATCGTCAGCTGATGGGCGCCGAAGAAGTTGGTAGAGAACTGCTGCTCCAGCTGCTGGCGCGACAGCGTGCGCAGCGGGCCGTAGAGGCCGAAGCCGCCGTTGTTGAACAGCGCGAACAGGCGGTGCGCCGTCAGCGCCAGAATTTCATCGGCGGCGCGATCGATGCTCGCCGCGTCGTCGAGATCGAGCGTGACGGCGACAAAGCCCTGCGCGCGCATCCGCTCGACATCTTCGGGCTTACGGCAGGCGGCGATCACGCGGTAGCCGCGCGCCAGCAGATCCTGCGCCGCCACCAGGCCAATACCGCTGGAACAGCCGGTAATTACAACGGTTTTTTGCATATCTTTACCCATAAAAAGCGCGTCGCCGCAGGTTACTCATGCTTAACTAAAGGGGCCAGTTCTTTCGCCATCAGCTCGGCGATAAAGGGCTGCGCATCGGGGTTCGGGTGGATGCCGTCCTGCTGCATCCATTCAGGTTTCAGGTAGACCTGCTCCATAAAAAAGGGCACCAGAGGAATGTTGTACTGCTGTGCCAGTCTGGGATAGATCCCGCTGAACGCTTCCGTATAGCGCCGCCCGTAATTGGCGGGCAGACGTACCTGCATCAGCAGCGGCTCGGCGTTCGCCGCCTTTACGTCGTCGATGATTTTACGCAGATCCTGCTCGATAGCCTGCGGCGGAAAGCCGCGCAGGCCGTCGTTACCGCCCAGTTCGATTAACACCCACTGCGGCTGATGCTGTTTTAATAGCGCCGGCAAGCGCGCCAGCCCCTGCGCGGCGGTGTCGCCGCTGATGCTGGCGTTGACCACTTTAGGCTGTTGCTGCCAGCTGCCGTTCAAGAGGCTAGGCCAGGCGGCGCTGGCCGACATACGATAGCCAGCGCTCAGGCTATCGCCTAATACTAACAGGGTGTTCGCAGCGGCCAGATGCGATACCAGCAGAAGAACGAAAAACAGGAAAGCGTAATGCCAGCGGAAAACATTCTTGAAGTTCATCATCTTACAAAGTCCGTCGGTCAGGGGGAACACCAGTTGTCCATCCTCACCGGAGTTGACTTCATTGTCAAACGGGCCGAAACCATCGCGCTGATCGGCGAGTCCGGCTCCGGCAAATCGACGCTGCTGGGGATTCTGGCGGGCCTCGACGACGGCAGCAGCGGCGAGGTCAGGCTGCTGGGACAGCCGCTGCACCTGCTCGACGAAGAGCAGCGCGCCGCGCTGCGGGCGACGCAGGTCGGCTTTGTGTTTCAGTCTTTTATGCTGGTGCCGACGCTGAACGCGCTGGAGAACGTGCAGCTGCCCGCGCTGCTGCGCGGCGAGAGCGACCGCCGAAGCCGCGAGCAGGCGCGCGAGCTATTGGCCCAGCTGGGGCTGGGGGAGCGCCTGACGCATCTGCCCGCGCAGCTCTCCGGCGGCGAACAGCAGCGCGTGGCGCTGGCGCGCGCCTTTAACGGGCAGCCCGGCCTGCTGTTCGCCGATGAGCCTACCGGCAATCTGGACCGGAAAACCGGCGACCGCATCGCCGATCTGCTTTTCTCGCTCAACCGCGACTACGCCACCACGCTGATTCTGGTGACGCATGACGAACAGCTGGCGGCGCGCTGCGACCGCCGCCTGCGGCTGCGCGACGGCAAAGTGTGGGAGGAGCGATGATCTGGCGCTGGTTCTGGCGCGAGTGGCGCTCGCCCTCGCTGCTGATCGTCTGGGTGGCGCTGACGCTGTCGGTGGCCTGCGTGCTGGCGCTGGGCGCCATCGGCGACCGCATGGAGAAAGGGCTGAGTCAGCAGAGCCGCGACTTTATGGCGGGCGACCGCACGCTGCGCAGCAGCGCGGCGGTGCCGGACGCCTGGCTGGCGAAAGCGCGAGAAGAGGGGCTAAACGTCAGCGGGCAGCTCAGCTTTATGACCATGACCTTCGCCGGGGAGACGCCGCAGCTGGCGGCGGTCAAGGCGGTCGATAACCGCTATCCGATGTTTGGCGATCTGCAAACTGACCCGCCGGGCCTGAAACCCGCGCCCGGCACGGCGCTGGCTGCGCCGCGGCTGATGGCGCTGCTTAACCTCAAGGTGGGTGACAGGCTGGATGTCGGCGACGCCAGCCTGCGCATCGCGGGCGAGGTGATTCAGGAGCCGGACGGCGGCTTTAATCCCTTTCAGATGGCGCCGCGCCTGCTCATCAACCTTGACGACGCGCAGAAGACCGGGGCGATTCAGCCGGGCAGCCGCCTGACCTGGCGTTATAAGTTCGCCGGCGAGCCGCAGCAGCTGGCGCGCTACGATCGCTGGATCCAGCCGCAGCTGAAGGCGGATCAGCGCTGGATCAGCGTAGAGAATTCCGAAGATGCGCTGGGGCGCTCGATGCAGCGCGCCCAGCAGTTTCTGCTGCTCTCCGCCTTGCTGACCCTGATGCTGGCCATCGCCGCCGTTGCGGTGGCGATGAGCCACTACTGCCGCAGCCGTTACGATCTGGTGGCGGTGCTGAAAACGCTGGGGGCGACGCGGGGCGCGCTGCGACGGCTTATTGTCGGCCAGTGGCTGGCGGTGCTGCTGCTGGCGGCGGTGTGCGGCGGGGCGCTCGGGCTGGGCGTGGAGGCGCTGCTGATGCAGATGCTGAAGCCGGTGCTGCCCGCGACGCTGCCGCCCGCCAGCGGCTGGCCGTGGCTCTGGGCGATCGGCTCGCTGTTCGCGATCTCGCTGCTGGTGGGGCTGCGCCCCTACCGACGGCTGCTGGCGACCCAGCCGCTGCGCGTGCTGCGTCGTGACGCGGTAGCCGATATCTGGCCGCTGAAGCGCTATATCCCGGCGATGGGCGTGGTGGTGATTGCGCTGCTGGCGCTGCTGGTGGGCGGCAGCAAGATGCTGTGGGCGCTGCTGGCGGGCGTGGCGGCGCTGGCGGGCCTGCTGGCGCTGCTGGGCTGGGGCACGCTGTTGCTGCTGCGGCGGCTGGTGGTGCGCAGCCTGGCGCTGCGGCTGGCGATCAACCGTCTGCTGCGCCAGCCGGGCATGACGCTGAGCCAGCTGGCGGCGTTTTCGCTCTCTTTTATGCTGCTGGCGCTGCTGCTGGTAATGCGCGGCGATCTGCTGGACCGCTGGCAGCAGCAGCTGCCGCCGGACAGCCCAAACTATTTCCTGCTCAATATGACCCAGGATCAGGTGCCGCAGGTGCGCGCTTTTCTCGCCTCGCATCAGGTGAAGCCGGAAACCTTCTATCCCGTGGCGCGAGCGCGTCTGACCGATCTAAACGGCAAAGCGGCCGATCCGAAGCTGGATAACGCCCTGAACCGCGAGCTGAACCTGACGTGGACGGGCGAGCGGCCCGATCACAATCCGCTGACGGCGGGCAGCTGGCCGCCGCAGCCGGGCGAGGTGTCGATGGAGGCGGAACTCGCCGGCCGTCTGGGGGTGAAGCTGGGCGATACGCTGACCTTTACCGGCGATACCCAGACCTTTAGCGCGAAAATTACCAGCCTGCGCAAGGTCGACTGGGAGAGCCTGCGGCCTAACTTCTTTTTTATCTTTCCGCCCGGCGCGCTGGATGCGCAGCCGCAAACCTGGCTGACCAGCTTCAGGCTGAATAACGATCCGGCGCTGCTGGCGCAGCTGAACCGCGCCTTTCCGACGCTGAGCCTGCTCGATATCGGCAGCATTATGCGGCAGATCGGCCTGGTGCTGACGCAGGTGAGTCAGGCGCTGGAGATTATGGTGGTGCTGGTGACCTTCTGCGGCGTGCTGCTGCTGCTGGCGCAGATTCAGGTCGGGATGCATCAGCGGCGGCAGGAGCTGGTGGTCTGCCGCACGCTGGGCGCCAGCAAGCGGTTGCTGCGGGCGACGCTGTGGTGCGAGTTCGCGCTGCTCGGCGTAGTTTCCGGCGTGGCGGCGGCGCTGGGGGCGGAAGCGGCGCTCTGGGCGCTGCAGCGCAAAATCTTCGACTTCCCGTGGCAGCCCGACTGGACGCTGTGGCTGGCGCTGCCGCTGGGCGGCGCGCTGCTGCTCTCGCTGTGCGGCGGCTGGCTCGGCGTGCGGCTGCTGCGCGGCAAGGCGCTGTTCCGGCGCGCAGAGTCGACATAAAAAAAGCGGGCCTGTGGCCCGCTTGTAGGCTTTAGCGCTGCCTAATCAGAACTTCGCGACGGCCCAGGCGATGCCGCTGGCGTACTCCGGCGGCAGCATCGGCACCAGCGCCGCTAACGCCGCGGTCAGCCGCGCGCTGTCGCTGTCGGTCAGATTGAGGTGCCCAACCTTGCGGCCCGGGCGCACCTCTTTGTCATACCAGTGCAGATGCACCAGCGGCTGCTGCAGCCAGTCGCTGTTCAGCGCGGTGCCGATCAGATTGACCATCACCGACGGCGCGAACACCACCGGCTGCGGCAGCGCCAGGCCCAGCACGGCGCGCAGATGCAGCTCGAACTGGCTGATGGAGGCGCCGTTCTGCGTCCAGTGTCCGCTGTTGTGCACGCGCGGCGCCAGCTCGTTAATCAGCAGCCCTTCCGGCGTCACGAAGCACTCCATCGCCATCACGCCGACGTAGTTCAGCTCCTGCATAATGGCGCCGAGCATCGCTTCCGCCTGCGCCTGCTGCGCGGCGTCCGCCTGCGGGAAGGCGACGCTGGTGCGCAGAATGCCGTCCTGATGCAGGTTGTGGGTCAGCGGGTAGAACACAGTGCGACCGTCATGGCCGCGCGCGCCCACCAGCGACACCTCGCCGGAAAAATTAATGCCTTGTTCGACGATGCACTCGTCGTAGCACTCGTCCGGCAGCGCGTCGGTTTCATCCGCACGCAGCCGCCACTGGCCGCGGCCGTCATAGCCGCCGGTGCGGCGCTTGACGATCGCCAGCTCGCCTAGCGAGGCGAACACCTGCGGCCATTCGCGTTTATCGGCCAGCAGCTGCCAGGGCGCGGTGGCGAGATGCAGCCGATCGAGCAGCTGCTTCTGCGTCAGGCGATCTGCCAGGCGCGGAAAAATATCGCGGTTCACAAAGGCGGGATGCACCGCCAGCTCGCGCGTCAGCGCGGTCTCCGGCCAGCGCTCGATTTCGGCGGTGATCACGCTCTGCGCAATCGGCAGGGCGTCCGGTTCGGCGTCGAGGCCGACCGGGTAGACGGCGATGCCCAGCGGCTCGCCCGCCTGGCGCAGCATACGGCCCAGCTGACCGTTGCCCAGTACGCAAACCGGCTTCATGCGTCCTCCCGCGGGTCTGGATTATTCAGTACCTCGTCGGTCTGCGCCTGGCGCCAGTCGCCGAGGCGCGCGGCCAGCGGCGCGTCGTGGATCGCCAGGATCTGCGCCGCCAGCAGCGCGGCGTTGGCCGCGCCCGCTTTGCCGATCGCCAGGGTGCCGACCGGAATGCCGCGCGGCATCTGCACGATAGAGTAGAGGCTGTCGACGCCGCTCAGCGCCGCGCTCTGCACCGGCACGCCCAGCACCGGCACCAGGGTTTTCGCCGCCAGCATGCCCGGCAGATGCGCCGCGCCGCCCGCGCCCGCAATAATCACCTGATAGCCGCTGTCGGCGGCGGTTTCGGCGAAGCTGAACAGTTTGTCCGGCGTGCGGTGCGCGGAGACCACTTCAACGTGGAAGGGCACGTCCAGGCTGGTGAGGATTTCCGCAGCGAACTGCATGGTGGACCAGTCACTTCTGGAGCCCATTACAATAGCAATGCGGGCCGGGGCGGCGTTGGATGACATGCGGTCAACTCCTGTGAATAAACAAACGAACCTGGCCGGTCGGGCAGGTAAAGAAGGGCACAGAGAATAGCATGAGAAAGGCGGAAGGAAAACGGTTGCGTCGCCGCCTTTCCGGCACGTTGCGCGCCGTTTTAAAAGTCGAATTCGATAAGGCTGATGCCGCTGGCATCGAGCTGGATCATCGAGCCGCGTTCATGCCACGCGCCTAACACTGCGCGCTCGGCAGGCTCTCCCTGCAACCTGAAGCGGTGGATCGCCGGACGATGGGTGTGGCCGTGGATCATCAGGCGCGTCTGCTGGCGCAGCATCGCCGCCTCCACCGCGTTGGCGTTGACGTCCATAATGGTGAGCGACTTATGCTGGTTCGCCTGTTTGCTGCCGTCGCGCATGCGCGCGGCGATGCGCTGGCGAATAAACAGCGGCAGGGCGAGAAAAAGGCGTTGCAGCCAGCGCTGATGCACTTTGGCGCGAAAACGCTGATAGCCCGCGTCGTCGGTGCAGAGCGTATCGCCGTGCAGGATCAGCACGCGATGGCCGTAGCAGGTCAGCACCTGCTCTTCCGGCAGCAGCGTCATGCCGCTGGCGCGGCCGTAAGCCTTGCCGAGCAGGAAATCGCGGTTGCCGTGAATAAAGTATACTGGCACCGGCAGCGCGCGCAGCGCGTCGGCAACCTGCTGGTGCAGCGGGTTGGGATCGTCATCGCCAATCCAGGCTTCAAACAGATCGCCAAGGATGTAGAGCGCGTCGCAGTGCGGCGCTTCGCAGGCCAGAAAACGCAGAAAACCGGCGGTGATCGCCGGTTCTTCCTGACACAGATGCAAATCTGCGATAAACAGGGTGCGCGACATTACTCGCTGACGGTCACTTTCTGGATGACGACGTCATCTTTCGGTACGTCCTGGTGCATGCCGCTGCGGCCGGTAGAAACCGCTTTGATCTTGTCGACCACGTCCATGCCTTCCACCACTTCTGCGAACACGCAATAACCCCAGCCCTGCAGGCTCTCGTCGCGGAAGTTCAGGAAGTCGTTGTCGGCGACGTTGATAAAGAACTGCGCGGTAGCGGAATGCGGAGCGGAGGTGCGCGCCATCGCCAGCGTGCCGCGGGTGTTTTTCAGGCCGTTGTTCGCTTCGTTGCGAATTTCAGCTTTGGTCTCTTTCTGCTTCATGCCCGGCTCAAAACCGCCGCCCTGGATCATAAAGCCGTTGATAACACGGTGGAAAATGGTGTTGTCGTAAAAACCTTCACGGCAGTATTCGAGGAAGTTTTGCACGGTAGCGGGGGCTTTATCGTCGAAGGTTTTAATTACGATGTCGCCGTGGTTGGTCTGGAAAGTAACCATCATTCTCGTCCTGTAAAGGTTGTCGTCAGCTGTCTGGCCGCCGCAAAGCGCGCTGGCCATTTTTGTCGACGCCTCTTATATCATAAATTCCAATGACGCGTCAGCACGCCCGCGGCGCTCTCGGCACGCTGCCGTCGCGCAAGCGCGAAAAATACGGCACAATAACTGAATAACCTGATAAAAGTGTTTACCGCACTCGTCTAAACGGAACTGTTCAATGCTAAAGATTTATAACACCCTGAGTCGACAGAAAGAGGAATTCAAACCTATCCATGCTGGTGAAATCGGCATGTACGTGTGCGGTATCACGGTGTACGACCTCTGTCATATCGGCCATGGGCGCACCTTCGTGGCGTTTGACGTGGTTGCCCGCTACCTGCGCTACAGCGGCTATCGTCTGAACTATGTGCGCAACATTACCGATATCGACGATAAGATCATTCGACGCGCCAATGAAAACGGCGAAAGCATCGAAACCCTCACCAACCGCATGATTGGCGAGATGCACAAGGATTTCGCCGCGCTGGGCATTCTGCCGCCGGATCAGGAGCCGCGCGCCACGCGCCACATCGCCGAGATTATCGAGCTGGTGGAGCGTCTGATCGAACGAGGCCACGCCTATGTCGCCGACAACGGCGACGTGATGTTCGACGTGCCGAGCGATGCCGATTACGGCGCGCTGTCGCGTCAGGACCTGGAGCAGCTGCAGGCGGGCGCGCGCGTGGAAGTGGCTGAAGTGAAGCGCAACCCGATGGATTTCGTGCTGTGGAAAATGTCGAAAGCGGATGAGCCCGCCTGGCCTTCACCGTGGGGCAACGGCCGTCCCGGCTGGCATATCGAGTGCTCGGCGATGAACTGCAAACAGCTCGGCGCGCACTTCGACATTCACGGCGGCGGCTCGGATCTGATGTTCCCGCACCATGAAAACGAGATCGCCCAGTCGACCTGTGCCCATGACGGCCCCTACGTTAACTACTGGATGCACTCCGGCATGGTGATGGTGGATCGCGAGAAGATGTCAAAATCGCTTGGCAACTTCTTCACCGTGCGCGACGTGCTGCAGCACTACGACGCCGAAACGGTGCGCTACTTCCTGATGTCGGGCCACTACCGCAGCCAGCTGAACTACGGTGAAGAGAACCTTAACCAGGCGCGCGCAGCGCTGGAGCGCCTCTACACCGCGCTGCGCCATACCGATCGTAACGCCGCGCCAGCGGGCGGCGAAGCGTTTGACGCGCGCTTCCGCGCGGCGATGGATGACGACTTCAACACGCCGGAAGCTTACTCGGTGCTGTTCGATATGGCGCGCGAGGTTAATCGCCTGAAAGGCGAAAACAACGATGCGGCCAGTGCGCTGGCGGCGAAGCTGCGCGAGATCGCCAACGTGCTGGGCATTCTGCAACAGGATCCCGAACTGTTCCTGCAGAGCGGCGCGCAGGCCAATGCCGACGACGTCGCCGAGATCGAGCACTGGGTGCAGGCGCGCGCCGACGCGCGCAGGGAGAAAAACTGGGCGCAGGCCGATATCGCGCGCGACAAGCTGAACGAGCTGGGCGTGATTGTGGAAGACGGGCCGCAGGGCTCTACCTGGCGTCGTAAGTAACACCGGAAAGGGCGCTCAGGCGCCCTTTTTTATACTTCAGCGGATAGCCTTTACACCTATGCCTGTTGAAAAGATTGAGATTCGCGGTTTTCGCTCGGTGCGCCAGCTGACGCTGTCGCTGCAGCAGCTTAATGTCATTAGCGGCCCGAACGGCTGCGGTAAATCGAACCTCTACAAAGCGGTCAAACTGCTGCACGACGCCGCCAGCGGACGGCTTGCGGCGGCGCTGGCGGAAGAGGGCGGCATTCAGAAAGTGATGTGGGCGGGCGGCCTGCGGCGCGGCGATCGCCGTCACGATGCGAAACGCCTGACGCTGGCGGCGCAGATGGACGATCTCGACTATCAGCTTGATATCGGCTTTCCGGAGCCGCTGGCGACCTCGCTGTTTAATCTCGATCCGCTGGTGAAAGAGGAGCGCATCTGGCTGAGCGGCCAGCGGCGACGGCCCGCCTCCTGTATTCTGCAGCGGCAAAACCAGACGGCGTTTCTGCATAACATCGACGGGGAGCGCGTGGCCTATCCGGCGACGCTGCATCCCGAAGAGTCGCTGTTCGGCCAGCTCGGCGAGCCGCACCGCTACCCCGAGCTGTCGCAGCTGCGCGAACGGCTACGGCAGTGGCGGTTCTACCACGAGTTTGCCGTCTGGCCCGGCTCACCGATCCGCGCGCCGCAGACCGGCGTGCGTTCGCCGGTGCTGGCGCACGACGGCAGCAATCTTGCCGCCGCCTGGGCGACCATCGTCGAGCGCGGCCATCATGAGCTGCTCTATGCGGTGACCGGGCAGGCGTTTCCCGACAGCGAGTTTCACGTTGAGGTGCAGAACGGGCGCTTTCAGATGCAGATGTCGCGGCGCGGGGTGCTGCGTCCGCTCGACAGCGTGGAGTTCTCCGACGGCACGCTGCGCTTTCTCTGCCTGGTGGTGGCGCTGCTCAGCCCAAGGCCGCCGCAGTTTATGGCGCTCAATGAGCCGGAGAACAGCCTGCATGAGGATTTACTGCCAGCGCTGGCGCACCTGATTGCCGAAGCCAGCCAGTTTTGTCAGCTCTGGATCACCAGCCATTCGCCACGTCTGGCGCAGCTGATTGCGCAGCATGCGCCGGTGAATCATATTCGGCTGGAGCAGAGTGAGGGCGAGACGCGTATTGCAGAGGAGTAGGGCGGGGCGGGACGCCTGGCCTTTACGCCAGACTCCCGCTTGTCGCCGCCGTCAGGCGGTAACGGTGATGCGCTGTCCGGCGAACGCGACGGTCTGTCCGGCAACGATTTTGCAGCGCTTGCGGGTTTCCACCGCGCCGTCAACGGTCACTTCGCCGTCGGCGATAACGATTTTCGCCTGCGCGCCGCTCTCTACCCAGCCTTCCAGCTTCAGCAGATCGCACAGGTCGACGTGTGGGTGTTTACCCAGGCTAAAAGTCGCCATTATGCTTCCTCTTTATCGTGATAAGTTTCGCACGCGTGCAGCGTGTTTTCGATCAGCGTGGCGACGGTCATTGGCCCTACGCCGCCCGGCACCGGCGTGATGTACGAAGCGCGCGCCGAGGCCGCGTCGAAATCGACGTCGCCGACCACTTTGCCGCTCTCGAGCCGGTTGATGCCGACATCGATCACCACCGCGCCCGGCTTAATCCAGTCGCCCGGAATAAAGCCCGGCTTGCCGACGGCGACCACCAGCAGATCGGCATGCTCAACGTGGTGACGCAGATCTTTGGTGAAGCGGTGGGTAACGGTGGTGGTGCAGCCCGCCAGCAGCAGCTCCATGCTCATCGGACGGCCCACGATATTGGAGGCGCCGACCACCACGGCGTTCAGGCCGTAGGTGTCGATATTGTAGCGCTCCAGCAGCGTCACGATGCCGCGCGGCGTGCAGGGACGCAGCGTTGGCGCGCGCTGGCAGAGACGGCCGACGTTGTAGGGATGGAAACCGTCGACGTCTTTATCGGGGGTAATGCGCTCCAGTACTTTGACGTTGTCGATGCCGGCCGGCAGCGGCAGCTGCACCAGAATGCCGTCAATCTCCCGATCGTCATTGAGATCGTCAATCAGCTGCAGCAGATCGGCTTCGCTGGTGGTCGCCGGCAGATCGTAAGAGCGCGACACGAAGCCGACCTCTTCGCAGGCGCGGCGTTTGCTGCCGACATAGATTTGCGAAGCGGGGTTTTCGCCCACCAGCACGACTGCAAGACCCGGCGCGCGTTTACCGGCCGCCAGGCGCTGCTTTACTTTTTCCGCAACCTCAAGGCGCACCTGCTGCGCAATCGTTTTACCGTCAATAATTTTTGCTGCCATCAGAGAGGAAATCCACTGTGTTGTGTTGAATCGGGGAAAGGCGCCTATTCTGTCAGAAGCGCGGCGCGCTGTCAGGTTCTGAATCGCCGCCCGTTGTCTGATTCTTCGGCATACGCATTGCGGCAGCGGCCAAAATCGTTGACTCGTTGAGGTCTCGCCGTATAATCCTCGCCATCCCCGTGCGCCCTTAGCTCAGCTGGATAGAGCACCGGCCTTCTAAGCCGTAGGTCACAGGTTCGAATCCTGTAGGGCGTGCCATTTTCTCTTCTTCGACTCTTCCGTGAATGCTTCAAAATTTATAAAAAAGCAATCGGCGTCTGCTGCGGGTTTCTCGATCTGCCGTCCGTCCAGGGCGACACGTCCCTGAAAAGAGTGTGGCTCGCGGTGCGGTTATTCTCTGCCGGGTCGCTGCATGCCTGTTCAGCGACCATCCGGGTACAGAGATTATCTTTTCCAGAAGCTGCGCTGTGTTGATACTTTCGGCCATAGCAACGAGAAAAAGCCCCCACGGAAGGGGGGCGAAATATTTCTTTATTTTTAAACTTACCCTGGTGAGGCTATTACAGTTAACGTCACTTTTATTATTTACTTTAGGGCGGGAGAGGGCTTTTCTGCATTTAATCTTCGTGGAGCCGATATTTCGGCGCATACTTTTTTTTGCAAATGAAACAGAACACCTCTCCTGCTATCCGAAGAGTAAAAAAAGAGAGGCCAGGGCCAAAGCAGCCTGCCATTATCGCCTGAAGCGAAGCGCATAAAGGTTTTAGGCAGATTCAACGTCACGCTATTAATTTCCTGCTTTCAGCATCCTGTGAAGCGGAGTGCGGGCGCGCGTTATTGCTCTTTTTATGTTTATCGTTGCACAGGCAATAGTTAGATCTCTTAATGTTGCGCCTCTGGTTTTAAGCGACAAAAAAGTGATCGTTGTCAACTTTAATGCAGAGGGATGAGCTATGTCGCAAAGTTAATATAAATTTTATGACTACTTTCCCGATAAAGCAGATATCCAGCAGGGCTTTTTGCCACTGAAAAACGACCAGACAGGGGCTGCATCGATGAAAGTTATGAACCTTTTTCCAAACCTAAAGATAGGTGGCAAATTAACGCTGGGTTTCGCGTTAGTTATCTTCGCGTCTGTCATCATTGCGCTGCTTGCGTTCCGCTGTTTTTTTAGCATTCAGGAAAACTCGGCTAAACGTGACATTATCGTGAATATGGCCAATACGCTTAGTGACGCCAGGCTTAATCGGACGCTGTTTCAATATACCCGGGATAAAAAGTATTTTGAGCTTAACGGGATGGCAATGAATAAGCTAACCGTATTGAAAGATAATCTGGAAGAGCACGTATGGTCGGCTGAAGGCGAGGCAAAAGTCATTCGGCTCGAACAAAATCTGAAACAGTATCAGGATAAACGAGCAAGCTTTCTTGCCGCGACGATCAGCACCGACAGCGCGTTAACAGAGCTCACCGCGATGGCCTATCCTTCATTCGCCGGGCAGCTCAGCTCACGAATCTCTTTTGTCCCATCTGAAACAGCGGCGGCGCTTTTTGCACTGAAATCGAAAATTGATTCTCTTTCTTTGACATTACGCGATTATCTGACCAGGCCCGATGAAGCGCTGTTGAATGCCCTTATCAGGCAACTTGATGAGATTCGGTCGCTTATGGCAACGGTTGGTGCCTCTGATGATGCTTTACTCAGCGAATTACTGACAGCCCTGCAACAGAAAAGCGCAGCCATGCCCGCTCTGTTGCAAAACTATCTACAGCAGGCACATTCAGAAAAACTGGCTTCAGATGAGATGACCGGGGCCGCCGTGACGCTGAATAAAACGATGACAGATTTGGCGCTTTATCAGTCAGAGATGGCAGGCAGGTATATTCAGACGGCGCTCTGGCAGATTGGTTTTACCACTATCGCCTGCATTGTGCTTAGCCTTCTGGTTGCATGGCAGATGACCCGCAGTATCACCCGACCGCTTAAAGAAACCCTCTCTTCCGCGCAACGTATTGCGGAAGGCGATTTGACATCGGAAATAGCCAGCGCGCGCGCTGATGAGCTTGGGCAGCTAATGACCGCGGTCAACACCATGAACCTGAGCCTTCGGACGATTATTTCGCGCGTTCGTGACGGCGTAAACGGCGTGGCGCGTGCATCCTCGGAAATTGCCGCAGGCAATATCGATTTGTCATCGCGAACAGAGCAGCAATCCGCCGCCGTGGTTGAAACCGCAGCCAGTATGGAAGAGCTGACTTCGACGGTAAAACAGAATGCTGAAAACGCGCATCATGCCAGCCGGCTGGCCACTGAGGCTTCGCATAATGCCGGGCGGGGTGGTGAAATCATCAGGGATGTCATTACTACAATGGGCGGCATCAGCCAGAGTTCTGGAAAAATCGGCGAAATCATTGCCGTGATAAACGGTATCGCCTTTCAGACCAACATTCTCGCACTGAACGCGGCTGTTGAGGCGGCGCGCGCGGGTGAACAGGGGCGTGGATTTGCAGTCGTTGCCGGCGAGGTAAGAAATCTGGCGCAGCGGAGTTCGCTGGCTGCAAAAGAGATTGAAACATTAATCCGGGAATCGCTGGATCGGGTCAACGGCGGGACTGAACTGGTTAATCGCGCCGGAGATACGATGCAGGAGATCGTCCGATCCGTTTCGCAGGTCAGGGATATCATGGGCGAAATCGCCGCGGCGTCGGATGAGCAGAATCGGGGAATTACCCAGATTGCTCAGGCGATGACGGAAATGGATACCACTACACAGCAGAATGCGGCGCTGGTGGAGGAGTCTTCAGCTGCGGCCAGCAGTCTTGAAGAGCAGGCGCTTGGGCTGGAAAAAACCGTCTCCGTCTTTCGGCTGCCGTCATCCACGCCGGGGATGCATCAGAAAGTGGCGGAGAACAGAACCAGCCATAAGGTGCCGACATCCGCTACCTCTGCTGAGAATGACTGGGTAACCTTTTGATTGATCCTGGCCCCTCGAGAGAGGGGCGCAGAACGGCAGCACTGCCCAGCGAATGCCCGTTATTCACTCAGCAACGCTTAAAAGCTGTTTAACCAAATAGCGTAAATCCTCTTTCGCTTGCTGAAAGCCCGCCGCTGTGGGACTTACGCTCAGAATATCTGCATAGCCATTCACCGCGCCGCCTATCATACGGGCGGTGCGCGCCACATCGACCTGCCGGTAAAGTCCCTGGCCAATGCCCGTCTCAATCAGCCTTTCTAAAAGGCTAAACCATCTGTTCATGTTGTTTATGGCTAAATCGGCATAGGCCGGATCGTGCTGGGCCTGCGTCCAGACCGCATTGTACAGCTGCCAGTCCGCATCCTGGGTGGCAGGCAAGCTGGTAATAAAAGTATCAAGCGCGGCATCAGGCGCGAAACCGGCGATAGCCTCTTTAAAAGCATCAAGATCGACCTGCATGAAACGCTCAACCGCCTCCAGCCTGAGCGAACGCCAGTCGCGGAAATAGTGATAGATATGGCTACGTGAGATACCGACATGCTCGGTAAGCTCTCTGGTCGTCACGTTATCGATGCCTTTATCGATAAAAAGCGCTATCGCTCCGTCGAGAATTTTAGTCCGAAGGTTTTCAGCTGGCATAGGTTCATTATTTCCCTGCATTGACTTTGAGCAATTGCTCAAATAGACTCGCTTCACTCTTGAGCAACCGCTCAAGTCCGTCATAATCAGAAGTTAAACATGCAAATATTCAAAACGCCAGCGCCGCCTGCGCCTGCTCGTAGCGCTCTTCAGACCCTGAAAATGTTGGGGCGTCGGCATCGTAAAAAGCTGCTGCTCACATTTTTGCTGGTGGTTGCCGAGAACGTTATGTATCTGCTCTACCCGCTACTGGCGGGATTTGCCATCAACGCCATGCTGTCGGGACGGGCGCTGCACGCGATGCTATACGCGGGCATGGTATTTATTATGTGGGCGATTGGCGCCGCGCGCCGCAGCGTCGATACCCGCACGTTTGCGCGTATTTACGCCGAGCTGGCGGTACCGGTGATCCTGACGCAGCGCAGCGAAAACCAGGGCGCATCGACTATTGTTGCGCGCGTGACGCTGTCGCGCGAATTCGTCGATTTTTTCGAAAAGCATCTGCCGGTGCTGATCACGTCCGTCGCGTCGATCACGGGAGCCGCGGTGATGCTGCTGGCTATTGAGTTCTGGACCGGCATCGCCTGCATCGCCATTCTGGTTTTCTTTGGCGGCTTTCTGCCCGGCTTCACGCGCAAAAACGAAGCGCTGTTTGTGCGTTTGAATAACCGGCTGGAAAAAGAGGTGGGCGTTGTCAGCTCCGCCAGAGCGCCTGCGCTGGCGAAGCATTACGGCGTGCTGGCCGGTTTGTGTATCCGACTTTCCGATCGTGAAGCCATGGGATATCTGGCCATTGGAGGCGTGACCGCGCTGCTGTTCGCCATGACCATTCTCTACATAACGCTAAACGGCGTTCACGATGCTGGCCACATCTATTCGGTGATGACCTATATGTGGATGTTCGCCATGAGTCTGGATGACGGCCCGCAGTTGCTGGAAAAGTACGCCCAGCTCAAAGATATCGGCCGCCGCGTCAACACCGGGCACATCTGAGCCTGACGCTAACATGTCCTTTTCCCGCCTAACCACCGGATATTCCGATGCCGCAATTCTTTATTGAAAGGCCTGTTTTTGCCTGGGTTATCGCCCTGTTTATCGTACTGGCAGGCGTCATTGCCATTCCGCAGCTGCCTGTGGCGCAGTATCCCTCGGTGGCGCCGCCGAGCGTCAGCATAGCGGTGACCTATCCGGGCGCCACGCCAGAAACCATGAATGAGTCGGTTATCTCGCTGATCGAAAGAGAAATCTCGGGCGTCGACGACATACTCTACTTCGAATCTTCAAGCGATACCTCAGGCACGGCCAGCATCACGGTGACCTTTAAACCTGGCACGGACATCAAGCTCGCTCAGGTTGATGTGCAGAACAAAATCAAGGTGGTCGAACCCCGTCTGCCGCAAACCGTCCGCCAGAACGGGCTGAACGTAGAGGCGGCCAACTCTGGCTTTCTGATGATCGTCGGGCTGCGCTCGCCCACGGGGCAGTACAGCGAACAGGACCTGAGCGACTATTTTGCGCGTAACCTTTCTGAGGAGCTGCGGCGCGTGCCGGGCGTCGGCAAAGTTCAGCTGTTCGGCGCGGAGAAAGCGATGCGCATATGGCTGGATCCGATCAAACTGTTCAACTATAAGCTTTCGGTCAGCGACGTCACGACCGCCCTGAGCCAGCAGAACGCGCAGGTCTCGCCCGGCAGAATCGGCGATGAGCCGGCGCAGCCGGGACAATCCGTCACTTATCCGCTCACGGTGCGCGGACAGCTCAGTTCGGTGGAGGACTTCCGCAACATTACGCTTAAGGCGCTAAGCAACGGCTCGCGCGTCCGGCTGGCTGACGTGGCGCGCGTGGAGCAGGGGCTACAAAGCTACGCGTTCGCTATTCGCGAAAATGGCCACGCGGCCACGGCCGCAGCGATTCAGCTGATGCCTGGCGCCAATGCCGTCAGCACCGCAGAAGGCGTGCGAGCACGACTGAATGAGCTTTCAACGGTGCTGCCGCAGGGGATGGCGTTCTCGGTGCCGTTTGATACCGCGCCCTTTGTGAAGCTGTCGATTGAGAAAGTTATACACACCTTTATTGAAGCCATGGTGCTGGTTTTTTTGGTGATGCTGCTGTTTCTGCAAAACCTGCGCTACACCTTTATTCCGGCAATTGTCGCGCCGGTGGCGCTGCTCGGCACCTTTACCGTGATGCTGGTCAGCGGATTTTCCATTAATGTGCTGACCATGTTCGGCATGGTGCTGGCCATCGGCATCATCGTGGACGATGCGATTGTGGTGGTGGAGAGCGTTGAGCGCCTGATGGCGGAAAAAGGCCTGTCGCCGAAAGAGGCGACGCGTGAGGCGATGCGCGAGATCACGCCGGCGATTATCGGCATTACGCTGGTGCTGACCGCGGTGTTTATCCCGATGGGATTCGCGACCGGCTCGGTCGGCGTTATCTATCGCCAGTTCACGCTCTCCATGGCCGTTTCTATTCTGTTCTCGGCTTTTCTTGCGCTGACCATGACTCCCGCGCTGTGCGCTTCGCTGCTGAAGCCGATTGCGCAGCACGGCGAGGAGAAAAGGGGCTTTGCAGGCTGGTTTAACCGCCGCTTCAGCGCCCTGACGGCCCGCTATGAGCGAGGACTGCACGCCACGCTGCGCCGCAGCGGCCGCGTCATGCTGATTTACGCGATGCTGTGCGCGGTGATTTTTGTCGCCTGGTCGGCGCTGCCTTCATCTTTTATTCCCGATGAGGATCAGGGCTACTTTATGACGTCGATTCAGCTGCCGTCAGACGCCACGCAGGAAAGAACCCGTCACGTGGTCGAGCGGCTTGAAAACGCGATAATGGACAGGCCCGGCATTGCCAGCAATATCTCTATTTTCGGCTTTGGTTTTTCCGGCTCCGGCCCGAACACCGCGATGGCCTTTACCACGCTGAAGGACTGGGGCGAACGCCAGGGCGCAACCGCGGATGGCGAAGCGGAATTTGTGCAGACCACCATGAGCAATGACGCCGCCGCCACGGTGATGAGCCTGATGCCGCCCGCCATCTCCGATATGGGGACATCATCAGGTTTTACGCTTTACCTTGAGGATCGCGCCGGTCGCGGCTACGCCGCCTTGTTGCAGGCGGCTAGAGCGCTGACGGAAAAGGCCAACCAGAGCGGCGTGATGAAAGATGTCTACATTGAAGGGTTACCCGAGGGCGTCAGCGCTGCACTTGAGGTGGACAGGGAAAAAGCGCAGGCGATGGGCGTCAGCTTTGACGACATTAATCAGATGCTGTCTGCCGCCATCGGCTCAAATTACGTGAATGATTACGTGGATAATGGGCGGGTGCAGCAGGTCATTGTGCAGGCGGATTCCGCCTACCGCATGCAGCTGGCGGATTTACTCAAGCTTTACGTCAGGAATGCGTCGGGCGAGATGGTGCCGCTGTCGGCCTTTGTCACGGCAAGCTGGTCGCAGTCGCCGCAGCAGCTCAATCGCTATCAGGGCTATCCGGCCATTAAAATTGCCGGCAGCCCCGGCGACGGGTACGCCAGCGGCGCGGCGATGGCTGAGATGAATAAGCTCGCGGCTTCATTGCCGACAGGCTATTTCGCCGAGTGGACCGGCGCCTCGCTGCAGGAGCGCAATACTGCGGCGCAGATGCCGCTGTTGATAGCCTTATCCGTGCTTGTTGTCTTTCTGGTGCTTGCCGCGCTCTATGAGAGCTGGTCCGTGCCGCTTTCAGTCATACTGGTCGTTCCGCTGGGTATGGCTGGCGCGCTGCTGGCGGTGTTTATCGCAGGGATGTCGAATGACGTTTTTTTCAAAGTCGGCATGATTACCCTCATCGGACTTTCCACCAAAAACGCCATCCTGATCGTGGAGTTCGCCCGGCAGCTTTATGCGCAGGGTAAACCGCTAGCTGAGGCCGCCAGAGAGGCCGCCCGGTTACGCCTGCGCCCCATTATCATGACGTCGCTGGCTTTTACCCTTGGCGTAGTGCCGCTGATGCTGGCGAGCGGGGCCAGTAAAAGCACCCAGAATGCGATTGGCACAGGCGTTTTTGGCGGCATGATCAGCGGCACGCTGCTGGCCATCTTCTTCGTGCCGGCGTTCTTTGTCATTGTTACTTCTGGGGTGCAAAGGCTGAGCGGCGCGCTAAAAAGCGTTAATAAAGCCTGATCGATCGGCTCAGGGCAGTCATTGCTGCCCTGAGGTTACTCTTTACTGAAACGTCTGCTTGATTACCGTCGCCAGTCTTCAGGAAGTGAGTTTCAGGCACGTTAAAAGTGACGCCAGCGAGTCGACAGGTCCGGCATGGCATTGAGGTGAGCGCGTCTTATCCCAGGGCATGGCATCATCAGTACAGAAGTCTCCTGCGCATTGCATTTCAAGCCGGTCATCCAGTAAGCCGACGGGAATCCAGATATAAGGCTCGCCGCGTAAGGGGTTAGGCACCGTCGAGCCGCACTGGCTGCAAAAATCTGTCCGGTAGCCTGTCGGCTTTGACCATGAAACAATGCCGTTTTCGCCGTTAAGCCACCTGAATCCTGCGCTTTTCACCAGCGTGGCAAGATTGTAGCCGACGCCACTCTGCTTTCTGCAAAGCGAGCAATGGCAACGATAAAACAGGGCAGGCTTTTCAACGAGTTCAAATACCACTGTTCCACACAAACACGATCCGTTCATTTCAAAACCATCCTGGCACAGCCATATATACTGAGTTCTGCATCGGTCATTGCCTGACAGAGGAAGAGTCGCGCGATGACAGGATGCGCAGTATCCTGTCGACATCCACATTTCAGATATTATTTTTTACTGGCCAACCTCAGTTAAGGTTTAAGGATAACCTTTGTCCATCCTTCGTCGCGATCGTCAAAATGTTTATATCCCGTAGGCGCCTCTTCAAGCGAAAGGCGGTGTGAAATGATGTCGCCCGGGCTGGCTTTTCCCTGATGGATTAGACGGGCCAGTTGACGGTTATAGGCTTTGACGTTTGCCTGCCCGGTACGTATTGCCTGTCCTTTAAACCAAAAGCTTCCGAAATCAAAAGGCATTTTACCTTGTTTGGCGAGGTCTGATGCCGCTCCCGGATCCTGAGGAATAAATACGCCAACCACACCAATTCCCCCGGTTGCTTTGGTCGAAGCCACAAGACTGTTCATCGTAATCGAATTGTCTTCATGGCCATGTTTGTTACAGCACTGGTAGCCCACACACTCACAGCCGCAATCGGTGCCACGTCCGTCCGTCAGATCGAGGATTCTTTGTACGGCTTCATCGCCGGTCGCATTGATGGCCGTCGCCCCCATTTTCTCTGCCAGGGCCAAACGGTCTTTATGTGTATCCACCACAAACACCTGCGACGCACCTTTTATGATGGCGGAATGGGCAGCCATCAGACCCACCGGCCCCGCGCCGTAAATCGCTACGCTTTCGCCTGGCTTTAATCCTGCGAGTTCTGTTGCGTGCCAGCCGGTAGGAAAGATGTCAGAGAGCATCACATAATCATCTTCTTTTTCTACTGCGTCAGGCGGGAGCACGAGGCAGTTAAAGTCCGCGAAGGGGACCCGAAGCAGCTCCGCCTGACCGCCTTCCCAGGCACCCATCTCAGCAAATCCATAAGCTGCGCCCGCGGTCCCCGGGTTGGCAGTGAGGCAAAAGCCGGTCAAACCTTTCTCACAATTCTCGCAAAAACCGCATCCGATGTTGAACGGCAGGCAGACGTAGTCTCCGACCTTGACGCGCTCAACCCCTGAGCCAATTTCAACCACCTCACCCAGGTTTTCGTGCCCTAAAATACGGCCCTGCTCAAAGCTGGTCCGGCCCTCATACATGTGCAAATCAGAACCACAGATGTTGGTGGTGGTAATGCGGACAAGAACATCTGTGGGGCGGACGATTTTCGCATCCGGCACCTCTTTTACTTTTACATCATAGGGACCGTTGTAAATAACTGCTTTCATGATCTTCTCCTGCTTGCGTCCGGAAAGAAACGGCTGCCCGGCCGAGTGAGTGTCGACTAAGCTTAGCTGCCATGACCGATAACGCGATGGATAACGCGGCGATCGGGATAGTTCTTATCCGCATAAGCTGGATCTCCCGGCCAACCCTCAAGACCTCTGGCGCTAAGAAGGAGTAAGCCATGAAAAATTTACGCACCGTTCTGATTTCTCTGCTGGTTGTACTGCCGGCTGCGGCTATGGCGCAGAAGCCCGGTATGAACATGACGCAGACCATGCCTCTTTCTCCGGCGTCAAAAGAGTACATGTCGGGCATGCAAAATATGCATCACGGCATGATGGAGGCAATGAAAGAGCAGGATGCTGACCGGGCATTCGCAAAAGGTATGGCTGAGCATCATAAAGGGGCGATAGCCATGGCGGAAACAGAGCTGAAATATGGAAAAGATCCTGAGATGAGAAAAATGGCCGAAGATGTCATCAAAGCGCAAAAAGCTGAAATTGAACAGCTGGAAACATGGCTGAAGAAATAGCTCACTGCTATCCGGCTTTTTTTCATTAAGACGGGAGTCCGCTATGCGCGCATAGCGGACGGTAAAATGAGGTTAAGCTCAGCCCTGCAACCTCCTCAGACAGCGATCCATCGCGCTGACCACCCAGTCGATATCGTGCATCTGGAAACAGAGCGGCGGGCGAATTTTCAGCACGTTGCCGTAGGGCCCGGCGACGGAGGTCAGCACAAAATCCTCGCGTAGCGCCTCCACCAGGTCGAGCGCCAGACGTTTATCTGGCTGCTTGCTCTCTCGGTCCTTCACCAGTTCAAACCCGATAAACAGCCCTGCGCCACGCACTTCGCCGATGCAAGGGTAAGCCGCCTGCAGCGATTGCAGGGCCGCCAGCAGCGCCGCGCCGGTTTTCAGGCTGTGCGCCTGAAGCGCTTCCTGCTCAATCACATCCATCACCGCATGCGCCGCCGCCATCGAGACCGGATTGCCGCCAAAGGTATTAAAGTAAGGCAGCGCATCGCTAAACGCCGCCATCACCGGCGCTTTCGCCATCAGCCCCGACACCGGAATGCCGTTCCCCATCGGTTTGCCGGTGGTGACCACATCAGGCACCACGCCGTGTCGGGCAAAGCCCCAAAAGGCCTCGCCGGTGCGGGCAAAACCTGGCTGCACTTCGTCAGCGATAAAGATGCCGCCGTTCTGATGCACGACATCAATCGCCTGTTTTAAAAAGCCCGGCTGGCCGGGTAACACGCCGTCTGACGAGAAGATCGAATCGGCCAGAAAACCGGCAAACTTGATGCCGTGCGCGGCCATATCGTCGATCTGCTGCTGAATTGCCTGCGCGAACCACGCTCCCTGATCCGCCGTCTGGATGCGATAAAAGTCGGGTGGCGCCACCAGGCGGGTATGCGGTGAAAGCGGCTGGCCGCTGCCCAGCGCGGGCGAGACGCCGGAGGTGAGCGCGCTGGTGCCATGATAGGCCTCTCGGGATACGATGATCCCGGTGCCGCCGCTCCAGCACTGGGCAATGCGGATCGCCAGATCGTTCGCTTCGGAGCCGGTACACATATACATGGCGCGATCGATTTCCGCGGGCAGGGTGGCCAGAATGCGATCGCTGTACGCCAGGATCGACTCGTGCAGATAACGCGTATGCGTATTCAGCTGCATCATCTGCTGATGCACCGCCTCTACGACCGCCGGATGACAGTGACCAATGCTGGCCACATTGTTGTACATATCCAGATACTGATTGCCCGCCTTATCCCACAGATACTGGCCCTGTCCGCGCACCAGATGTACCGGGTTGCGGTAAAACAGTCGATAGGACTCGCCCAGCACCTGGCTGCGCCTGTCGGTCAGCTGCCGAATATCCGGCGCCAGCGTTTCCGCGTGCTCAGCGCGAAAGCTATTGGTATCCATTATGGTTGAACGTACCGTCATCGTGACTCCTTGGTCTTTGTGCTGCCCTGCCGCAGGCTACGCGCAGCAGGGCAGATGCGTTAGTCGGTTTCGGCGGCAACAGCGCTCTGCGCGATGGCGCCGCGGCGGGAATGGGTGGTCAGAAAATAGAGATAGCCTGTCACCATAAACCCGACAAACAGCGCGCCGATCTGCGGGTTAAACCACAGCATCGCGATCAGGCAGATCACCGAGCCACACAGGGCGATGGCAGGGATCACCGGGTAACCCGGCGCGCGGTAGCTGCGCGCCAGGGTCGGATCGGTGCGACGCAGTTTAAACAGGCTCAGCATGCTCATGATGTACATGACGATGGCGCCAAACACCGACATGGTAATCATCGCGGCGGTCAGGCTCATTCCCTGAAAGCTGATGCCGTCAGAGAAAATCGCAAGGATGCCGACCGCGCCGCCCGCCAGAATCGCGCGGTGCGGCGTGTTAAAGCGCGACAGCTTCGCCAGCGACGGTGGCAGATAGCCTTCCCGCGCCAGCGCAAAGAACTGGCGAGAATAGCCCATGATGATGCCGTGAAAACTGGCGATCAGACCGAACAGCCCAATCCATACCAGCATGTGCATCCAGCGCGAATCGTTGCCTACCAGCATTTTCATCGCCTGCGGCAGCGGATCGTTGATGCCGGAAAGCGTGCGCCAGTCGCCTGCGCCGCCCGCAAACACCATGACGCCAACCGCCAGCACCACCAGCGTTAAAATGCCGCTGATATAGGCGCGGGGAATGGTGCGACGCGGATCTTTAGCCTCTTCGGCCGCCATTGCGACGCCTTCAATCGCCAGGAAAAACCAGATGGCAAAAGGAATCGCGGCAAAGATGCCGGACACCGAGGCCAGCGAAAATGTCTCCTGTCCCGCCCAGCCGTGCGCCACAAAGTTTGTCAGGCTGAAGCCCGGCGCGACCACGCCCATAAACACCAGCAGTTCAATCACCGCCAGCAACGTGACCAGCAGCTCAAAGGTTGCCGCGATGCTGACCCCGATGATGTTGAGGCCCATAAAGATCAGGTAGGCGCAGACCGCGATAAGTTTGGGATTCACTTCCGGAAACTGCACGTTGAGGTAGGCGCCTATCGCCATGGCAATGGCCGGGGGCGCGAAAACAAACTCGATTAAGGTGGCAATGCCCGCAATCAGCCCACCGGTATCGCCGAAGGCGCGACGGCTGTAAGCGAAAGGCCCGCCTGCCTGCGGGATGGCGGTCGTCAGTTCGGTAAAGCTGAAGATAAAACAGGTGTACATGGCGGCGACAAACAGCGTCGTGACCAGAAAGCCCAGGGTACCCGCGGCGCCCCAGCCATAACTCCAGCCAAAATACTCGCCCGATATAACCAGCCCTACGGCGATGCCCCAGAGTTGCAGGGTGCCCAGGGTGGGTTTCAGTTTCTCTTTCATCACTGCGTTCCCCGTCTGCGTAAAGTGAAAAGCGATGCCTTAAAAGCTGACGGGTAGATGATGGACACAGCGCTAACAGAAAAACTTGACCGCAGAAAACAGAAACTCGTCGGCTGGGGTCAAGTCGCCCCAGCTCAGGCCGTCGTTACGCTGCTGAAGTCAAATTTTGCCTGCTCTCCTGTCAAGCGTGCAGGGAAGGTTCAGCGCCATGCTGAAGCCACACGCAGAGAGAGGGAGCCAGACATGAGCATTAAGCAATATGACACCTTGAGTAACGACGCCATTCTTCAGCTTGCCCACCAGGCATTGCAGGCCTATCCCGCCTGTCTGCAGGCCGAGGTCAGACTGCTGTGCCGTTCCGAGAACGCGACCCTGTCTGTCAGCACGTCGCAGGGCCGCTATGCGTTGCGTATTCATCGGGGCGACTACCACGCCAGGCAGGATATTGAAAGCGAGCTTCACTGGCTGGATGCCCTTCAGGCCGCCGGGATCTGTGTGCCGGTTGCCGTCAGGGACGGGCAGGGCAACCGGATTCAGACGCTTCCCCTGTCTGACGGCGGCGAACGTTATGCCGTGCTGTTTCACTGGATAGAGGGCGATATGCTTACCGATGCGGTCGAGCCGGCGGCATTTCGCCAGCTAGGCCGCATCACCGCGCAGCTGCACCACCACAGCCGGCGCTGGCAAAAGCCGCAGGGCTTTCGCCGTATCGTCTGGGATCATCACACCATGGTGTCTCCTGCTGGCCACTGGGGCGACTGGCGGGATGTCGCTGGCCTGGCGCGGTCGCAACACACGGTCGTCGAAGAGACGCTGGCTCATGTGAGCCGCGAGATGGCGGCATTTGGTCAGTCGCCCGATCGCTATGGCCTGATCCACGCCGACCTGCGGCTGACGAATCTGCTGGTTCATAAAGGCGAAACGCGGGTCATTGATTTTGATGACTGCGGAATGGGCTGGTACCTGCACGATCTTGCCGCGGCTATCAGCTTTGTCGAGCACCATCCCAGCGCCCCACAGTGGGTGGAAAACTGGTTAAACGGCTATGAGCAGGTGGCGCACGTCAGCGATGAAGATCTGGCAATGATCCCGTCCCTGCTGATTCAGCGCCGCATTCAGCTGACGGCCTGGGTGGCCTCCCATAGCGAAACGGAGATGGCCCGCAGCCTGGGCAGCGGCTGGGCCGACGACACGGTGCGCCTGTGCCATCGCTACCTTGAAGGCGCCCGTTTGCCGATTGGCGTTTAGCGCACTCCAACGGTGCCTGAATGGATGATTGCAGTGCAATCTGCTTTGAGGCGGCGCTAAGTCGCTGTTATCACGTGCCCGACGGCTGGTATGTTTTTTGCAGAAACAAAAGATGTTCAGTTTCAGGCGGAAAGCATCATGACCAGCAGATTTCCAGAGGTGGCGCTCACAGCCTTGTCCAGCGCAGGAAGCCAGCACCGTGGCGTCCTGTCGGCCGCCGCGACAGGACTGGGTGATTTCATTAACGCGCAGGGCGGCGATGTGGACCGCATTTTTGGCATCAGCGGCATCGATCCTGATACGCTCGCCTGCCCGACGCTGAGTCTGGATCTGGTGAATTACTGTCGGGTGCTGGAGGAAGCCGCCAGTCAGGCGGGCGTGGACAATTTTGGTTTGCAGTATGGCCATCAGTTCCGCCCGCAATCGCTGGGACTGATCGGCTATATCGGCTTATGTTCGGCCACGCTGGAACAGGCGCTGCGCAACGTGGTGAATGCCTTTCCCTGGCATCAGCACAATACCTGTATCCGTCTGACAGAACACAATGATTGCTGGCAACTCGATTATCAGGTGCGGCACGGGGCGATTTTGCAGCGCCGGCAGGATGCTGAGTTAACGTTAGGCATGTTTCTTAACCTGATTCGCCATGCGGCAGGACGGCACTGGGCGCCGCGCGAAGTCCACTTTGAGCATCCGCGCCCTGAACACTGGCATGAACACTGTAAAGTCTTCGATGCGCCGGTTTATTTCGATCAGCCTTTTAACTCGATGATTGTGGCTAAAACGGATCTGAACCGCAAAATGCCGGATCACGATCCCATGCTGCTGCTGGTGATGCAGGATGCCATTCGTCGGCTCAGCCCGCCAGCGGTCAGTCAGGACACCGTTAATCAAACCCGCACCGACATCCACCTTCAGTTACTGAGCGGCGAACCTTCGCTGGAAATGATCGCTGAGAAGCAGGGGTTATCCGCCTGGTCGTTACAGCGGCGGCTGCGCGATGAGCAGACCTCTTTTTCCGCCCTGGTGGACAGCGTACGCAAGGAAATGGCGACGCATTATCTCAAGCAACACCATCTGCCGGTGTCAGAAATGGCGCTGTTACTGGGCTACTCTGAAGTCAGCGCCTTTTCCCGCGCGTTCCGGCGCTGGTTTGGCTGCAGTCCGCGCGACTGTCGGAAAGCGCAATAAGCGGTTTTGTCTGTCAGGAGGGGATAAAGCCACGAGCGAAAAGCACAATACGCGCCTGGCCGGGCATAAAAAAACCATGGCCGCGACCTGTGCCGCGGCCCGGTGCTCAGGCAGACTGCCACTCGCTTTCCACATCGGCTTTCGATTTGGACAGAATAACTTTGTTATCGTCCACTTCTTTTACCCAGCTAAAAGGAATGATGTGGTGCTTGCCGCCTGCTTCAGGATCGCTTTTAGCAAGCTTGATTTTGTCTTCGCCTTCGAAATGGTCAACGATGCCAACGTGTTCGCCGTTAACGTCTACAACCTGAGCGTGATCGAGAATTTCTGATTTGCTTACCATAATGCCTCCATCCTGGGTGAGTGGGCTGAAACGCATCGTCCGATGTGCTTCAGGACTGACTAAGCCTGGTCGCTACTTGCCGGTTCGGTCAAGTCGGTAACAAAATGAAATATTTGCCATGGGCATGACGGCAGAGAAATCCTCTGCTTTCTGACGTTTTAAACCGTTATTTCCGCTGGCCCTGACGGGCGCTAAACAGAAAGACTGAGATCTTGTCTACACTTCTGTCTGTTCCTTAACCCCTCCGGCAGCAGAGGAGAGCCCGTGAAAAAATCTACAGCAGACGATGAGATGCCCATCCTTATTCCCGACACAAGCTTCAACCAGGTGCTGAGCCCCGAAACGACCAACAGAATAAATACTCAGGATTTTCTTTCGCGCAGTCGCGCTGATTTTGCTCTGCCCGGCTATACGCTGCCGTTTGGCTACCGTCTGGTGAGCTGTCCAGATGAAAAGCAGTACCGGATGGTAACCTGTGAAGCTGAGCCGGAAACGGTATATGCGGTCAGGCTGGATGAGACGCAGGATTTTACCTCACCGGAGCGCGCCTGCATTCAGGTCATGGTATGGCGCACCCGGCAACCCGAACATGAACATGCGGTGCATGGCATCGCCCGCCGCTTTTTTCGCTATTTTCTGCAAACCTACTCGGTCATCGTTACCGACAGCGCACAGACCAATGCCGCTCGCGTCATGTGGGAAGGCATGATCGCCTGGGCGCTGCGCGATCCGGGACACTACGTCTATATCTATAATGCGGCCTGGCAGGAGAAAAAGCTGGAGCGCGTGCGCGGATGGGATGAATTTTGCGCGCACTGGGCCGGTTTTTGCTGGGGCGCAGAGCCACAAAGCCACCTCAACCGGCGCGTGGTGATCAGCACGGTACAGCTCGATTAAGCGCCGCTGCCGGAGCGCACAGGGCGTTTTCCGGCAGGGCAGAGCGGGAGGGTGTCGCTGGCCCGCTGGCGCAGCGACAATGTCCGACCGTTATTTTGCACTCGCCGTGAAGCCCGGCACGAAGCGGTTGACGTCAACCTCCATAAACTGCGAACGCTGGAAGTTCGACTTAAGGTCATAGGGCACCGTGCAGTCGTAAATCGTTTTGCAGGTGATGCCGTGCGCCCGGATAGAAGGACTGAACGCGGGGTCCTGCGACGGATCGAGCGGATGGCAGCGCACGCCGGGAATAAACACCGTATCTACGTCGGCCTGATAGCGGGTGGTCATCGCCCAGATGACATCGTTCAAATCAAAGATATCGACATCGTCATCCACCAGGAAGACATGTTTAAGCTCAGAAAAGGCGGAGAAGGCGAGTAATGCCGCCTGACGCTGGCGTCCTTCATCCTGCGGGCCGCGCTTGTTGATCTGCAGCACCGCCATATATTTGCCGGTGCCCGGCGACGGGCAGTGCACGTTTTTCACCAGCCCCGGCAGCGCGCGCTCCACCATATCAAGAATGCTTGCCTCAGTCGGAATGCCGGCGAGATTGGTGTGCTCGTCGCTTGGCCCGATGCAGGTCTGCAGAATAGGGTGCTTACGGTGCGTGACCGCCTTCACTTTGATAACCGGCACGGCCGCCTGCGCTTCGCCGGTGTAGCCTGGGAACTCCGGCATCGCTTTGCCGGTGTGGGTATGCTGATCTTCCTGAACGCGATAGTTGGGGATCAGCTCGCCTTCAATCACAATCTCCGCGTTGGCGATAGCGCGCGCCTTGACCGCGACCCCTTCAACCAGCTCTACCGCGCGTCCGCGCAGCCCGCCGGCGATGGCCAGCTCGTCGAAGCCCAGCGGCGTCGTAGGCGGCTCGAAGCAGGCGCCAATTTCAATGGCCGGATCCACGCCGATGCTGATGGTAATCGGCAGCGCATTGCCAGCCTGTTCCGCTTTGAGGCGGAACTGATCCAGATGACGGCCCGGCACGAAATACATCGAGATTTCATCTTTGCCCTGCACGCAGAGGCGGTGAATAGTTACATCATGCTCTCCCGTTTCCGGATCGGCGGCGTAGCACATGCCAAGCGTGAAGTAGGGGCCCGCGTCTTCAGGGGTATTGGTCGGCGCCGGCAGCAGCGTACGGATATCAAATCCTTCGTCGGAGGCCAGATGCACCACTTCCTGACAGACCGCCCGATTGTTAGGGATCACCACCGGCGCGATGGCGCGATGCACCGATTCGCGCAGCAGGTTAGCCAAATTCTCTTTCGGCACCCCCAGCAGTCGCGCTACCCGCTGACGCGAAGCCAGCAGGCCGATCAGCACGCGAAAATCGTCATAGCCTTTCACTTTGTTGAAGACCATGGCCGGCCCGGTGCGGGTCGGGCGCATTACCGTGCCGCCTGCGCCGACATAGCGGTAAACCCCGGACAGCTCTGCGGCCGGATCCACCGGTTCGCTGGTTTCAATGTATTCGCCTTCATACTGCTTCAGTATGTCGATGGCGGTGCGCAGATCGAAGCTTTTTTGCTCTGCGGAACGCTGTGCAATGTCTGTCATGTTTTTCTCCTGGATCAAAGTAAGAGTCAGCCGGGCGCTTAGCGGGCCAGGCCCTGCCAGCGGGTCGATTGCGCGGTCTCCAGCCCGAACTGATCGAGCACGCGCCCGGCGATATGGTTTTCAACATCCGCGAGGGTCTCGGGATGGTTGTACCAGGCGGGAACAGGGGGAATGATGCTGACGCCCATGCGCGAGAGCGCGAGCATATTTTCCAGATGGATGGTGTTCAGCGGCGTTTCCCGCGCGACCAGCACCAGTTTGCGCTGCTCTTTCAGCACGACGTCCGCCGCGCGGCCAATCAACCCTTCAGCATAACCGCTGCGAATGCCCGCCAGCGTTTTCATGCTGCAGGGAATGACGATCATCCCGTCAGTGACAAAGGAGCCGGAGGAGATAGTCGCGGCCTGATCGCCGGCGCTGTGGTAAACGTCCGCCAGCGCTTTAAGGTCGTTAAGCTGCAAACCTGTCTCGTGCTCAAGGGTGGTTTTACCCCAGCGGGAGACGATCAGATGCGTCTCTACATGCGGCATCGCCGCCAGCTTGCGCAGCAGGGTCACCGCGAGCGGCGCGCCCGTCGCGCCGGTTATGCCGACAATAATTCTCATGCAGCCTCCTGAGTCAGGTGGAAAGGGGCCGAGCCCGAACGGGCCGGATAGCGTTATGCGAGGAAGATAACGCCGAGACTGATAAGGGTCTAATTGCTATTATGCTTTTATTAATAAGTAACCGTTATCAGGTGAGTCATGGAATACCCTAAGCTACGATCCTTCATTACCCTGGCGCGCACCCTGCATTTTGCCCGCGCGGCGGCGGAGGTCGGCCTGACGCAGCCCGCGCTGAGCCAGCATATTCAGTCGCTGGAGCAGAGCTGGGGCGTCAGGCTGTTCGAGCGTAACAAACGCCAGGTCAGCCTGACGGTCGAAGGGCAACTGCTGCTTGAGGAGGCGGAGCGCACGGTGCAGAGGATTGAAAACCTGCGCGCAGCCGTCAAAGAGGTTGCCGCCGGCAGCCGGGGGGTGTTGCGGCTCGGCTATGTCGGCACGGCGGTGCTGGAGCCGCTGCTGGTCAGGGCGCTGCGGAGTTTCCGTAGCCAGTTCCCGGCGATCCGGCTGGAACCGGCAGAATACAATGTTAATCAGCAGATCGGCCTGCTGCAGAGCGGCGAGCTGGATGCAGGCATTCTGCGCGGGCCGCTGCCCGATTTTCGCTTTATCGCCTGCCGCGAAATCCATCAGACGGCGCTCTGCGCGGTACTGCCCAACAATCATCCACGCGCCGGAGATAAGCAGGTCAGCCTGCGCGATCTGGCGGATGAAACCCTGATTGTCCAGCAGGATCCCGACGGCGTTGGGCTGGGCGGCGCCGTGCTGCGTCTTTACACCGAAGCCGGTCGGGTTCCGGCAAAAATTATGCGTGCGCAAGACGTCAATACCGCTATTAACCTGACGGCTATGGGAATGGGAATAACCTGTATTCCCGCTTCGCAGCGTAATTTTCTGCGTCAGGATGTGGTGGCGTTAGATATTATCGACACCGCCGTGACCACCTCTTTGTATCTTTGCTGGAAAGAGGGAAGAAAAAATCCTGACCTGATGCATTTTATTAAAAATACGCAGTCGCTGTTTATGCCTGTCGCTGACGATAAAAAATAACCTGCATAATCCGCCTATTATCCCGGGCGCTTGACTATTGCGCCCGATTAAAAAAGAGAGGCGTCCGGGAAATATAAATGACAAAATGAAGAAATATTTTCTCCCGTCCTTTTCCTCCTGAAGATGAGGTCTACACTCATTTTTCATGCTTCGTTTATCTCGACGGTTACCCTGGGATCATTACTCTAAGACTAACGATTGTCCGCTTGCCTTGATTGAATCACTTGCGCAGAACGCGCAGACTCCATCCAGCATAAACGAAAGAATGGTTATCTGAATCAGGAGGTTATAATGCACACTGGCCAAGCGCCGGTCCGGGAATGGAACACGCGCCGCAGTGAAAAAGCGCGTCGTCTCGCCTCTTTTCCCGTAGACGGTAAAGTGATCCCGACTGAAAGAGCGGTAGAAGCGCTGGAGAAATTAATTGCCCCAGGCGACCGCGTTGTCCTTGAAGGAAATAACCAGAAGCAGGCCGATTTTTTATCGCGTACGCTGGCTGAGGTGGACCCGGCAAAAGTACACGACCTGCATATGATTATGCCCAGCGTGGGCCGTAGCGAACATCTCGATATTTTTGAAAAGGGCATCGCCCGCAAACTCGATTTTTCATTTTCCGGCCCGCAGAGCTTACGTATTTCCCAGCTTCTGCAGGATGGCCAGCTGGAAATTGGCGCCATCCACACCTACATCGAACTCTATTCCCGACTCTACGTCGACCTCAGCCCGAATGTGGCGCTGATTGCCGGTTATAAAGCTGACCGCAAAGGCAATCTCTACACCGGCCCCAGCACCGAAGATACGCCAGCGCTGGTAGAAGCCGCCGCGTTCCGCGACGGCATCGTTATCGCCCAGGTCAACGAACTGGTGGATGACGAAAGCGATCTGCCGCGCGTCGATATTCCCGCCTCCTGGATAGATTACATCGTCGTCGCCGACAAGCCTTTCTTCATCGAACCGCTGTTCACGCGCGATCCGCGTCTGATCAAGCAGGAGCATATCCTGATGGCGATGATGGCGATCAAAGGCATCTACGCCGAACATCAGGTGCAGTCGCTCAACCACGGCATCGGCTTTAACACTGCCGCAATCGAACTGCTGCTGCCAACCTACGGCGAGCAACTCGGGCTGAAAGGCAAAATCTGTAAACACTGGACCCTTAACCCGCACCCGACGCTGATCCCGGCGATCGAGAGCGGCTGGGTCGAGAGCGTGCACTGCTTCGGCGGCGAGCTGGGGATGGAAGAGTATATTCGCGCCCGTCCAGATATTTTCTTCACCGGCAGCGACGGCTCGATGCGCTCTAACCGTGCGTTCTGTCAGCTGGCCGGTCAGTACGCGGTCGATATGTTTATCGGCGCGACCCTACAGGTCGACGGGCTGGCGAACTCCTCTACCGTCACGCGCGGTCGCCTTTCCGGCTTCGGCGGCGCGCCTAACATGGGGCACGATCCCCACGGTCGCCGTCATGCGACGCCCGCCTGGCTCAATATGATCACCGAGCCCGACCCGATGCAGCGCGGTAAAAAACTGGTGGTGCAGATGGTGGAAACCTTCCAGGCGGGCGCGAAGCCGACCTTCGTCGAGCAGCTCGACGCCGTGGAGGTGGCGAAATCGTCCGGCATGCCGCTGGCGCCGGTGATGATTTACGGCGATGACGTGACCCACGTGCTGACCGAAGAGGGCATCGCCTATCTCTATCGCGCCGACAGCCTCGAAGAGCGCCGCGCCATGGTGGCCGCTGTCGCGGGCATCACCGATATCGGTCTGGGCGTCGACGCCGCGCGCGTGGCCGCGCTGCGTAAAAGCGGCAAGGTCGTCTATCCGGAAGATATGGGCATTCGCCGCTCAGACGCCACGCGCTCTCTGCTCGCTGCAGGCAGCGTCGCCGATCTGGTCGAATGGTCAGGCGGCCTTTACAACCCGCCGGCAAAATTCCGGAGCTGGTAATGAAACTCCTGTCACAGACTCAAGCCGAGGCGCAGGTAGCTCAGCTGGCGGCTATCGCGCGCGACTGCCTGATCGATGAGGCGCGCCTCAGTCCGAAGCCGGGTCTGGTGGACAGCCGCGGCAGCGGCGCGCATCAGGATCTGACGCTGGCGTTGATGGAGCGTTCGGCCCGAAGCCTGCAGCCGACCTTCTTGCAGCTGGCGCGTCAGTGCTGGCAGCGTCCGGCCGACGTCGCCCTGCGCGAAGCGGTCGGCCGTCTCGGGCGGGAAGGGGAGCGGCAGATGATGGCGGCGACCGGCGGGGTCAACACCCATCGGGGCGCGATCTGGGCGCTGGGCCTGCTGGTCAGCGCTGCGGCGATGAATGGCGGCTGCGCCGACGCGGAGCGGCTCGCCCGGACCGCGGCGTCGCTGGCCTGCCTGCCCGATCGCGCCGCGCCGAAGCTGTTCAGCAAAGGGTTGAAGGCGACGCATCGCTATCGCGTGCCCGGCGCGCGGGAAGAGGCGCAGCAGGCCTTTCCTCACGTTGTCAGGCTGGCGCTGCCGCAGCTGCTGCGCAGCCGCGCGGCGGGCGCGAGTGAAAGCGAAGCCCGGCTTGACGCGCTGATGGCGATCATGACCTCCCTCAGCGACACCTGCGTGCTTTCCCGCGCCGGCCTCGCAGGCCTGCAGGCGATGCAGGCGGGCGCCCGCGCGGTGCTGCTGGCCGGAGGCTGCATGACGCCGCAGGGCCAGCGCGCGCTGGCGCAGCTGGACGCCGACATGCTGGCCCTGAACGCTTCGCCGGGCGGTGCCGCCGATCTGCTGGCCGCCACGCTGTTCATTGACAGGGTAGCCGTTACTGCTCATCACGCTTTTCTTTAGAGGACGTTATGGAACACATCACATTATCTTTCCCTGCTAACCGCACCTTCAGCGGCAGAGCCCTTGCAGGGGTCGTTGGTTCCGGTGATATGGAAGTGCTGTTCACCGCAGCCGAAGGGCAAACGCTGAGTATTGATATCACCACCTCTCTCGACAACAGCGACGCCCGCTGGAAGGCGCTGTTCGATCGCCTCAGCCTGATCAACGGCCTGCCTGCCGGGCAGTTGGTGATCCACGATTTCGGCGCGACGCCGGGCGTTGCGCGCATCCGTATCGAACAGGTTTTTGAAGAGGTAAGCCATGCGTAACGATCCGAGTTTTATTGAACTGCGCGCCCGCGAGCGCGCTCATGCGCTGCTGGACGAGGGCAGCTACCGCGAACTGCTCGATCCCTTTGAGGGCATCATGTCGCCCTGGCTGGCGCCGCAGGGCGTCGTGCCGCAGTCCGACGACGGCATGGTGGTGGCCCGCGGCACCATCAACGGCCAGTCCGCGGTGGTCATCGCCATCGAGGGGACCTTCCAGGGCGGCAGCATGGGCGAAGTCTCCGGCGCGAAAATGGCGGCGGCGCTAGAGCTGGCGGCGGAAGACAACCGCAACGGCATTCCGACCCAGGCGGTGCTCTGCCTGGAAACCGGCGGCGTGCGGCTGCAAGAGGCGAATCTGGGGCTGGCGGCAATTGCCGATATCCACGCCGCTATCGTCGATCTGCGCCGCTATACGCCGGTTATCGGCATTATCGCCGGCACCGTCGGCTGCTTCGGCGGCATGTCGATCGCCGCCGCGCTCTGCAGCTATCTGATCGTCACGCGCGAGGCGCGTCTGGGGCTTAACGGCCCGCAGGTTATCGAGCAGGAGGCGGGCATTGAAGAGTATGACTCGCGCGACCGCCCCTTTATCTGGAGCATGACCGGCGGCGAAATCCGCTACGCGAGCGGACTGGCCGACGCGCTGGTCGATGACGGCATCAGCGCGGTAAAAACCGCGATGAATACCTTTATTGAGAAGGGTGTGCCGGCACAGCATCGCAGCGACAAATATGCCGATTTCCTGCCGCGCCTGACGAATTTCGATACGCGTCAGCAGGCGGATACGGCGCAGATTAAACAGCTTTTTGCCCGGGAGGATAAATAATGACCCAGACTATCAGCCGCGGTGCGACCTGGCTGGAAAAACTGGCACCTGATGCGCAGCGCCTGAGCGGCCTGTGCGACTCGGTTCAGGTCGCTGACGGCGAACTCAACGGCGAGCGTGTACGTCTGATCGCCGTCGTGCCCGATGCCAACAACCACTACCCGCGCGCCGCGCGCGGCGAAGTCGGGCTGCTTGAGGGCTGGACGCTGGCGAAGGTGGTTAACGAAACCATCGAGGCCGATAAAAACAGCGAGGTGAAGCGCCCGATTATCGCGGTCATCGACGTGCCGAGCCAGGCTTACGGTCGACGCGAAGAGGCATTCGGCATTCATCAGGCGCTTGCCGGCGCCGCCGGCGCCTATGCCAACGCGCGTCTGGCAGGACATCCGGTGATCGGCCTGATCGTCGGCAAGGCGATGTCGGGCGCGTTTCTGGCGCACGGCTATCAGGCGAACCGTCTGATCGCGATTAACGATCAGGGCGTGCTGGTGCATGCGATGGGCAAAGCGTCCGCCGCGCGCATTACGCTGCGTACGGTCGAGGCGCTGGAAAAACTGGCGGCGACCATTCCGCCGATGGCCTATGACGTCAGCAACTTCGCCACCCTGGGTCTGCTGGCCGATCTGCTCACCATCAGCAACCCGGACGCGCCTTCCGACGCCGATCTGGCACAGGTAGAAATCGCGCTGCAAAAGGCGATCGCCGACGCCCGCCAGGATCCATCGCTGAAAACCCGGCTCGGTGCGGAAAACCGCCGCAGCTCCTCCCTGGTGCGCGAACGCATGCGCGCCGCCTGGTAAAACAGAGAAACAGATAAAAAAGACCTGCCGAAATCGGCCTGTTCGGGGCGCGTCGCCGCGCCCCGGAGTGGGGGCCGCTTTTAGAAATTATAAACATCGCGTGACTGGAATTTTATTTCTTAAATACAGGTGATTTATGATTTACATAATTGTTCATGCCCTCGCGCCAATCTTTGTGATTATGCTGCTGGGTTTCTGGGCCGGTAAAGCCGGTATGGTCGACAATAAAAACGTCTCACTGCTGAATATTTTCGTGATGGACTTCGCGCTGCCCGCCGCGCTGTTTAGCGCCACGGTGCAAACCGCCTGGCCCGGCATTGTGGCGCAGTGGCCGCTGATTGTGGTGCTGACCGGGGCCATGTGGATTACCTATGCGGCTATCTATTTCCTCGCCACCAAAGTCTTTAAAAAATCCCCGCAGGATGCGGCGGTGCTGACGCTCACCGTGGCGCTGCCGAACTATGCCGCGCTGGGTCTGCCGATCCTCGGCAGCGTGCTGGGCGAAAACGCCACGACTTCGCTCTCCGTGGCGGTGTCGATCGCCTGCGGCTCGGTGCTGCTAACCCCGCTCTGCCTGCTGATTCTGGAGCGCGAAAAGGCGCGCGCCGCGGGTGAAGATCACGGTTCCACCTTCGCTATGCTGCCGGTGCTGATGTGGCGTTCGGTGAAAAAACCGATCGTGCTTGGCCCGCTGGTGGGGGTGATACTGTCGGCCATCGGCATTAAAATGCCGGATCTGGTGCTGGCGGCAATTAAACCGCTGGGCCTGGCGGCGACGGCGGCAGCGCTGTTCCTGACCGGCGTTATCCTCTCTGCGCGTAAGCTGAAACTCAACGCCGTGGTCGGCGTCGGCACCGTCGCCAAGCTGCTGATCCAGCCCTTTATTGCCTGGGGCATCGTCGCCGCGCTCGGCCTGAGCGGCCCGGTGGCGATTACCGCGATTCTGATGATCGCGCTCTCCGCCGGCTTCTTCGGCGTGGTGTTCGGCAACCGCTTCGGCGTGCAGTCGCCCGATGCGGAAGCGGTGCTGCTGCTGAGCTCGGTGCTCTGTATTCTCTCTCTGCCGCTGTTTATTACGCTGACTTCAGGAATGTGATATGACGATGGCCCCACGCCCTCACGACCTGCTCTGGCTTCGCCCCGACAGCGCGCTGCTGTCGGTGAAAGAGGCGTGGGTCTGCCAGCACTGGCACGTCGGCCTGCCGCTGGTGGTGCGGCGCGACGTCGCGACGGCGGATCGCATCCCGGTCGGCGTGCGCGGCGAGCGACGCGAGCAGCGCGCCGCAGCATGGGTGAAAACGGCGGATATCCTGCGCGTCACCACGCCAGAAATGCTCGCCGAACGCGCCTGCCTACTGGCGTCGCCCTTTGTCGCTTACCGACCGGTCCAGGCGGCGCTCGCGCTCAGCGAGCATCGCTGGCCCTGGCGCTGGGGCGTGACCGGCAGCGTTGGCTATGCGCTGGCAACGGCGATTCCGGTGCTGCATCCCGGCAGCGATCTCGATTTAACCCTTCGCGCGCCGCAGCCGCTGACGCGCGATCTTTTACAGCAGTGGCAGGCGCAGACGGAGAGTCTGCCCTGCCGCGTCGACACCCAGGTTGAAACGCCGTCAGGCGCGTTCGCGCTCAGCGAGTGGCTGCGCGAAGGGCGCGCGCTGGTGAAGACCGCCACCGGCCCGGTGCTGACCGCGTCGCCCTGGAGCAGGGAGACTTTATGAAAATCCTCTTTACCTTTCCTGGCCAGGGCACGCAGCGTCCCGGCATGCTGCGCAATCTGCCCGACGGAGACGCGCTGCTGAGCAGCGTGCGCGCCGTGCTGGGCGATGAGACTGACGCGCTCGACAGCCCGGAAGCGCTGCGCCACACGCGCGCCGTGCAGCTCTCTCTGCTGATCGTCGGCGTCGCCTGGGCGCGCGAGCTGATCAGAAACGGCGTGAAGCCGGACATCGTCAGCGGCTTGTCTATCGGCGCCTTTCCCGCTGCCGTGGTGGCGGGCGCGCTCGATTTCAGCGATGCGCTGCGGCTGGTGGCGCTGCGCGGCGATCTGATGGAGAGCGCTTATCCCCACGGCTACGGCCTGACCGCCATCGTCGGGCTGACGCTCAGCCGGCTGGAAAAGCTGATGGTGGGCAGCAATACCTATATCGCCAATATCAATGCGGACACCCAGACGGTGATCGCCGGACGCGACGAGGATATGGCGGCGGTGGCGCAAAAAGCGCTCGACGCGGGCGCCAGCAAGGCGGCGCGGCTGGCGGTCAGCGTGCCGTCCCACTGCGCGCTGCTGGATAAGCCGGCGGCGGAACTGGCCAGCGCCTTCGGATCGGTTTCGCTGTCGCGGCCCTCATGCGCCTATCTGAGCGGCTCGACCGGCCGCGTGATCTGGGAACCCGCCAAAATTGTCGACGATCTGGCCTTCAATATGGCGCGCACCGTGCAGTGGAGCGACGCCGTGATCGCCGCCAATCAGCGCGACGCCAGGCTGGCGATTGAGATGCCGCCGGGCAATGTGCTGACCGGGCTGACGCACCAGGCGGGCTGGCAGGGAGAGGCGATCTGTATGGAGCGTAACAGCGTCGAGGTCGCGCTCCACCTGGCTAAACGGCTGAGTCAGTAAGGCTGCGCGCGTACATGCGACCTTCCGCGGCGAGCGCCAGCAGATCCTGATCGCGCTCGCGATGGTGCGAGTAGACGATGGAAACCAGCTGGCGCATCTGGTAAGGCTCTGCCAGCCGGACCAGCTGCACGCTGTTTTCGTAAGCCTTTTTCATGCGGCCGGGGATCAGCGAGAAGCCCATGCCCGCCTGCACCAGACTGACCAGAGAGAAGATATCGTTTACTCTGGTGACGATGCGCGGTTCGAATCCGGCCACCTGAAACGCCTCCTGAAAGCCGGTGTAGGTGGCGAAGCCCTCCGCCAGCGAGACAAAATCACGATCGGCGTAGTCGCGCAGATCCGCGTCGCGCGAGGTATCGAGCGTCTCGCCCGCTGGCGCGGCGAGAAAAATATGGTCGTGAAACAGCGGGATCACATCGAAATTCGATTCGCTGAGTTCGCCGCTGTCGGTGGCGATCAGAATCGCGTCGAGCGCGTCATCTTCAAGCATATTGAGCAGCATCTGGTTGGAGCCCATGGTCAGATCGAGCTCAAGCGCGGGGCGTCGCAGCTTCATGCCCATAATCAGACGGGGAATGGTTTCCAGGGTGAGCGAGTAGAGCGTGCCGATCCTTAACCGACCGCAGCCTACGCCTGCCACCTGTCTTGCCTCTTCTATGCCTTTGCTCATCAGCGCGGTAACGTCCTGGCAATACTCCAGCAGCGTCCAGGCGGCGGGCAGCGGTACCAGATTGCGCCCTTTATGGATAAACAGCGGGCAGTTGATTCCCTCTTCCAGCGTGTGCAGCGCGCGGTGCACGCTGACGCTGCTCAGATCGAGCGCCTCGGCCGTGCGCGCGATATTACCTTTGGTCATAAACATCATAAAAACGCTGAGCTTACGGAAGGTAATCTCCTGATTGATGTCGTTATTCATGCTTTTTCCTTCGCGGATGTCCTTAAGCGGGCGTAAATAGTCATCCTGGCACGACAGAAGAGGCAAAGCCCAGCGCGCAGTGCCAGAGAATGAAGGCTTTACCGGCTAAGTGTACTGTTAATCCTGCATTCCGCAGGGAATATAAGCTGGCGCCGCAGAGCAGGTATTGATCCGGCAAAGAGAAGAGTGAATAAACGCAGAGAGGGAAGAGGTCAGTAGAGGTTTAAAAACCAAAGGCCGCGCAGGCGGCCTCTGAAAACGCTTATTGGGTCAGTTCGGCTGAAACATAGGCACCGTTATTAAAGCGCGCGCCGGTGATTTTATAGGAGGCGCCCGCCTGATGCGCCTGGGCGGCAATCTGCGCTTCCGCCGCGTCCAGAGTAGAGGCTGAAGCGGTAATGGTCTGCGCGAAGCTGCCGAAAGAGGCCAGCGAAAGTGCGATAACAGCGACGAAATTTTTGATGGTTTTCATGGTCGATTCCTTTGTGAAGTTTTCTGTTTGTGAGGCGGTTTGCCTCGATGGAGTGATAATGCGCCTGACCAGGATAATTTAAAAGCTGACTTAATTGCTTTGTTTAATCAAAAAATATGAATGATTAGATGGCGCGACTTCTTTGTTCACACCTGGAAGAGAAGGCGATGTGCGGCAAGCGGCAAGGAGGGAGAAAGCCCCGGACACATCAGGGCTTGAGAGCAGGCAATTTAGTAAAGGGTGTTCTTTAAGCGTTCCGGCAGCGCCTGGTCATAGGCCTCGCCGTCTATTTCCGCCTGCGAAAGCTGATGCAGGATCGCTCCCGGCGTGGGTAGCCTGTCACGCGCGATCTGCGCGGCGGGATCCCAGAGCTTTGAACGAATAATCGCCCGGCTGCACTGGAAAAAGAGGCTCTCTACCCTGATGCGCAGCACCGTTTTCGGCAGCTGATTGTTGACGGCGAAGCGGGTCAGAAGATCGGGATCGTTGCAGATCTCCGCGGTGCCGTTCACCCGCAGCGTTTCGCCGATGCCGGGGATGAGAAAAAGCAGCGCCACGCGGTTATCGTGCAGGATATTGCGCAGGCTATCGATGCGGTTATTGCCGCGTCGGTCAGGCAGCAAGAGCGTCTTCGCATCTTCGATAACGATAAAGCCTGCCGGATCGCCGCGCGGCGAGACGTCCAGCCCGCCCGGCCCCGAGGTCGCCAGCACCGCAAAGGGCGCAGTCTCGATAAAAGGGCGATAGGCAGGATGGATATAGTCGATCTCCTTGGTCAGCGAGGGTCTGGCGACCGCGCCATAGATCTGTTCCAGTTCCGCTTCGCTGGTAATGCCTCTCTTTTCATCTGTCATTACGTCACCGCCTCAGTATGCAGGAATGCGCCTCACTCTTTTATACAGCAGCACGGCCGGCGACGCACCGGCTGTCGGCGCTACGCCGGCAACAGCCCGGCCTGGGCGTAGCTCTTCATCAGGCTGTCGAACAGCGCGATATCCGACCGGCCGCGCGCCATCAGCTGGGCGCCGGCGATAGCCGCATAGATAGCCTGCGCCCGACTGTTGCGCGCTTCGTCGCTGGCGATGCCCGCTTCCTCAAGCTGAGCGGCGAGCCAGGCGATATTGACCTCAGCGAAGATTTTCACTTCCTGTTTCACCGGATCCGGCAGATCGTCATACTCCGCCGCCATAAAGCTCGCCATGCAGATGCGGTTGTCGCGCTCCAGCGAGCGGCGAAAGATCTCGGGGTAGCGCCGCAAACGGCTGAGCGCATCCGGCTCGCTTTCGCGCAGCGCGTCCAGATCGGCCGCGGTCTCTTCCCAGTAGCGTCTGGCGACGGCCGCGCCCAGCTCCGCCTTGCTGGGAAAGTGGTGATAGATGCTTGCCGCCTTGATGCCGACCTCGCTCGCCAGGCTGCGGATATTCAGGCCGCTATAGCCATGCGCCTGCGCGCTCAGGCGCGCCGCGTGAAGAAGGGCCTCTTTAGAGGTTTTGCTCATGTTCTTTCTCCTGTCAGTTAATGAATATTCTAACATGTGTTAGGTAGGAGTTGACAAGAAGAGGATCAAGCCGCTAACTTAAAAACTACCAAACGTTAGATAGGTAATTAATCATGAGCAAAGAGATCTTTTATTCCGACGCCACCCGCCTTGCCGAACTGATCCGCCGCCGCGACATCTCGCCCGTTGAGGTGATGCAGGTCCATCTTGATCGTATCGAAGAGACCAACCCGCAGGTCAACGCGATTGTCACCGTCGCCGCTGGCGCGCTGGAGGCTGCCCGCGCGGCAGAAGCCGCCGTGATGGCGGGCGAACCGCTCGGCCCGCTGCACGGCGTGCCTTTTACCGTCAAGGACTCGATCGACACCGCTGGCGTGATGACCCAGCGCGGATCGCCCATTTTCAAAAACCGGCTGCCGACCGAAGATGCTACCAGCGTGGCGCGTATCAAGGCCGCCGGCGGCATTCTGCTGGCGAAAACCAATCTGCCTGAATTCTCTTACTGGATTGAAAGCGACAACCTGCTGTCGGGCCGGTCAAACAACCCCTGGGATTTAAGCCGTACGCCGGGCGGCTCGAGCGGCGGCGAGTCGGCCGCCATCGCGGCGGGCATGTCTCCGCTGGGACTGGGCACCGATCTGGCGATTTCGGTTCGCGGCCCGGCCGCGCAGACCGGCATTACCTCCATGAAGGCCACCCACGGCAGCGTGCCGATGACCGGCATCTGGCCGCGTGCGCCGCGCCGCTTCTGGCATGTCGGCCCGATGGCCCGCTCGGTGCGCGATCTGGCGCTCGCCTTTTCACAACTCTCCGGCCCGGACGGGCAGGACGGCTTTTCCAGCAGCGCGCCGCGCCTGTCTGACGGACTGCGGTTTAACGCCAGCCGACCGCTGCGCATCGGCTGGATGACCGGTCCCGGTTTCGGCCCGGTCGATGGCGAAGTGGCGGCTGTGGTCAGGAGCGCGGCGCAGGCGTTGAGCAGCAGGGGGATAGCGACAGAACAGGTGAGTATTCCGGCGCTGGAGCGGGACTTCGCGCTGGATGTTTTCAACCGTATCCACGTTATGGAGATGAAGCCGGCGTTCGCGGCCGCTACCGCCGGACGTCGACCGGATGAGATCTATAAGATGGCAAAAACCATGCTTTCGCTGCCTGATACCTCGATGGCCGAGTTTATTGAGGCCGGGCAGGCGGCAGAACGGTTAAAAGATGGCTTCGCCGACTACTTTTCGCGCTACGACGCGCTGATCACCCAGGTGCTGCCGATCCCGGCCCATAGGCACGGCGTCGATCGCTTTATCATTGACGGTCAGAGCATGGATGCGAGCGGGCTTCAGGGCGCGACCGTGCCGCTTAACGTCACGGGGCTGCCCGGCGTCGCGCTGCCTTTTGGCCGCAGCCGCGAAGGACTGCCGATTAGCGTGCAGATTGTCGGTAAATGGCATGACGAGGCCGCGATTTTGCATATCGCCTCGCTGCTGGAGGCCGTCAGCCCGATGAAAGGCGCGCATCCCGCGCTGTAACGGCCAACGGCGCCCGGCGACGGGCACCGTGTTATTTCAGGCCAAGCTTGCGGGCCAGGCGGTGCAGGTTGCCGGGATCGATCTCCAGCTGGCGCGCGGTTTTGGCCCAGACTTTGCCGCTGTTTTCGTAGACATAGCGAATGTAGTCATACTGAAACTGCCGCGTCGCCTCGGCCAGACTTCTTATCGGCAGCGAGGTCAGCGGCGCGGTCGGCACGCTGCCTGGCGCTGCGTCCGCCGGGGTTTCGCCTTCCAGGCTGAAGTGCTGAGGCAGCAACACGATTTCGCCGCTGCGTGACTCCGCCTGCGCGATAATCACCGCGCGATAGATGGCATGCTCCAGCTCACGCACGTTGCCGGGCCAGCTCGCCGATTCGAGCAGGGCGCGGGCGGCCGGGCTGAGGGCGATAGTGCTCAGGCCGAACTTTATTCGGCACTTTTCACAGAAATAGCCGGCAAGCAGCACGATATCGTCGCGCCGCTCCTGCAGCGACGGCACGAACAGCGGGAAGACGCTGAGCCGGTGATAAAGATCCGCGCGGAATGTCCCCTCCGTGACCGCTTTGCGCATATCCCTGTTGGTCGCCGCGATAATGCGTACATCGACGGTCAGGGCGTTATCTTCGCCCACGCGCTGCAGATCGCCGTACTGCAGCACGCGTAGCAGCTTGGCCTGCAGCGAGAGCGGCAGTTCGCCAATTTCATCCAGAAACAGCGTGCCTTTATCTGCCAGCTCGAACTTGCCTGGCCTGTCGTGAATCGCGCCGGTAAAAGCGCCTTTGACGTGGCCGAACAGCTCGCTCTCCGCCACGGTTTCCGGCAGCGCGGCGCAGTTGAGGTAGATCAGGGGCTGGGCAACACGATGGGAGAGGCGATGCACCGCCTGGGCGATCAGCTCCTTGCCGGTGCCCGTCTCGCCCATAATCAGGACGCTCAGGTCAGACGGGGCGACCACGGCGATCTCTTTTTTCAGATGGGTAAGCGGCGCGGATTCGCCGACGATCTGCATCTCCTCGCGCTCTTCCGGCCGCCTGTGCGGCGGGATAAACGAGGAGGCGGGCTGCTCAAGCTGCTCCACCAGCAGGGCGTTGTTCAGCGCGCCGGCGGTCAGGCTGGCCAGCACGCGCAGCTCCTCGTCGCTAAAGTCATCGAACTGGTGCGCGTCCATGCCGTCCAGGGTAAGGGCGCCGATCAGCGTCTGGCCCGCAAACAGCGGCATGCCGACGCAGGCGTGTACATGCAGTTCGCCCTGTTCGGGGATCAAACCGTCGTAGGGATCGGGCAGATCGTTATCGGCGGGAAAGCGCACCACGTCGCCCGCGCGCGCGATCGCCTCCAGCCGCGGATGCGCATCAAGACTAAAGCGGCGGCCCATCACGTCAGGCGCCAGCCCGGCGGTGGCCAGCGGTCTGAACTGCTGGTTTTCATAGCGTAGCAGGGCGGTCGCGTCGCAGTTCAACGCCTGGTGGATGCCTTTCACCATCTGCATAAAACGGTCGCGCTCGCGCACGCCGTTCTGAATGTCCACGGCGAGCGCCGCCAGGGTATCGACTGAGAGAGCCATGGTGTCACCTGTACAGGGAGTGTCTTAATAACAATAGAAAGGATTGTTATAAATACAATGCGGGTTTTCTCTTTTGACCTGAATCAATAGCTTAACAAGTGGCACGGAATATGCCTTATCAGCGTAGTGAATACCGCTAAGGAGCAAACCGATGTCCAGCCACGCCACGTTAAAAGCGCTCAGCGCAAAACAGATCAAAGCCGCTGCCAACGCCCTGCGCTGGGCGGCGTTCGGCGGCCGCCGCGGCCCCCATTTTACCTACTATCAGACCTCGCCGGACCGGCTTCATTTCGAAACCGAATATGACGGACGCAAAGCCTGGGTAGATTTAGATGTTCCCTGTACGCCGTTGTCGCTGCTGCTCGCCGGTTCGCTCCTGCTACAGCAGCTTAATACTTATGTCGGGTGAAACCATGACGCATCTGGATAACGTGATTAGCGCGGTCGACGCCGCCATCGCCAGCAACGTCATTCGCGAGATGAACGAACGGCTGTGCGAACTCAGCGAGGATAGCCAGCTGACGCGCGAAGCGCGCTTTACCCAGCAGCAGCGCCTGCGCGTTGCGGTTTTTAAGCACAGCACCGAGAAACACGCGCTCGCCGGGCAGCGCCGGAAATGGCTGACGCGCGGCGGCATCATCAGTTAAAGGAGGCCCACCATGGCTCACCACATTCCTGAACATTTTGTCCATACCCGCTCCACGCCTTTCTGGAACAGAGAGAGCGTGCCCAACGCGCTGTTAACCCATCACAACACTAAAAAAGGGGTATATGGTCGGCTCTCGGTGATGCGCGGCGCGGTGAACTATTTCGGCTTCGCTGGTGAACACGCGACGGAACCCGAAATGACGCTAACCATCAACGCCGGTGAGTTTGGCATTAGCCCGCCGCAGTACTGGCATCGTATCGAACTGCTGACCGAGGATACCTGCTTCAATATCGATTTTTTCGCCGATCCCGATGTCGCCCTGGAGGGCGAAGGGTTTGCGCGCGAGGTGCATATTCCTGCGCGCTAAGCAGCGTTACGCCCCAGGCCCGCTTCGGCGGGCTTTTTTGTCTCTGCCACATTGTCTTTAAGACAACGGCATGTGAATAAAACACGTTTTCTTATTGTCTTTTAAACAGTGAATTAAGTGAAAATATATATAAATCAATAAGATAAAAACTGGCACGTCAGCTGCAAAGCAGTAGGGGAATCCACCTTACGCTAACAGGGCAGCTGATGAACATTCATGTAAAAAACACTATTTTTTGGGTCGGCAAACGGGACTGGGAAGTGGAGCATTTTCACGGCAAAGAGTACAAGATGCAGCGCGGCACCAGCTACAACAGCTACCTGATCCGTGAAGGAAAGAACGTTTTAATCGATACCGTGGATTTCAGGTTCCGCAGCGATTTCGTCAACAATCTCAGCGAAGAGATCGATCTGAACCAGATCGACGCCATCGTGATCAACCATGCGGAGGAAGATCACGCCGGCGCCCTGGCGGAGCTGCTGGCGCGGATCCCCGGCACGCCGATTTACTGCACCGCCAGCGGCGTGGAGTCGATTAACGGTCACCACCACCATCCCGAGTGGAACTTCAACGTGGTGAAAACCGGCGACTCGCTCGATATCGGCAACGGCAAAAAGCTGATCTTCGTGGAAACCCCGATGCTGCACTGGCCGGACAGCATGATGACCTATATGACGGACGATGCGGTGCTGTTCAGCAACGACGCCTTCGGCCAGCACTACTGCGATGAGCACCTGTTCAACGATGAAGTTGATCAGCACGAGTTGTTCGACCAGTGTCAGCGCTACTTCTCGAATATCCTGACTCCCTTTGCGCGCCTGGTGACGGCAAAGATCACCGAGATCCTCGGCTTCAATCTGCCGCTCAGCATGATCGCCACCTCTCACGGCGTGGTGTGGCGCGACAACCCGGCGCAGATTGTCGAGCTCTACCTGAAGTGGGCCGCCGATTACCAGGAAGATCGCATCACCATCTTTTATGACGCCATGTCGAACAATACCCGCATGATGGCGGACGCCATCGCGCAGGGCATTCGCGAGACCGATCCGCGCGTCGCCGTGAAGGTCTACAACGTCTCGACCCACGACAAAAACGAGATCATCACTTCCTGCTTCCGCTCCAAAGGCATTCTGGTCGGCTCCTCCACCATGAACAACGTGATGATGCCGAAGGTGGCGGGCATGCTCGAAGAGATCACCGGGCTGAAGTTCCGCAATAAACGCGCCTCCGCGTTCGGCTCCTATGGCTGGACGGGCGGCGCCGTCGACCGCGTGGCGACCCGTCTGCAGGATGCCGGTTTCGATATGACCATCGCCCTGAAAACCAAATGGCGTCCCGATCTCTCCGCGCTGGAAGCGTGCCGCGAGCACGGCCGCAGCATCGCGCGCGACTGGGCGCTCTCGCCGATCCCGACTGCCGCGGCTGCCGTCGACAGCGGCGCCGCAGCGATTGCCGCCGCCGCGCCCGAAAGCCGCGGCGGCGGCACGGCGCAAGCGGACAGAACAGGCGGTGAGAAAATGATTTGCACCGTCTGCCAGTGGGTTTACGACCCGGCAGAGGGCGAACCCGGTCAGGAGGTCGCGCCTGGCACGCCCTGGGAGGAGGTGCCGGACGATTTCTTATGCCCCGGCTGCGCGCTGGGCAAATCCGTGTTCGATCCTTATGAGGGCTAAACCTGTGTCAGCAGATATTGTTATTATCGGCTCCGGCTTCGCCGCGCGGCAGCTGGTGAAATGTATTCGGCAGCAGGATAAAAGCGTGCCGGTTCGCCTTATCGCCGCCGACAGCTGCGATGAATACAACAAGCCCGAGCTCAGCCATGTCTTCAGCATGGGCTATCGCGCCGAGGCGTTAACCCGCCAGACGGCCGCGCAGTGGGCGGAAAGCCAGAACATCATGCTGCATCCCTTTACCCGCGTCAGCGGTATCGATCGGGCGGCGCGCCTGGTGCAGACCAGCGCCGGCGATTTCCCCTACGGCAGGCTGGTTCTCGCCACCGGCGCCAGCGCCATGGTGCCCGCCGTGAAGGGCAGCGAACTCATCTCTACCCTGAACAGCCAGCAAGAGTTCCGGCAATGCGAAGCGGATCTGACTAACGCGGAGCGGGTGCTGATGATCGGCGGCGGCCTGATCGGCACCGAGCTAACGATGGATTTTATCCGCGCCGGCAAGCAGGTGACGCTTATCGATCGCAGCGCATCCCTGCTTTCCGCGCTGCTGCCGCCTGAGATCGGCGGCCGCTTGCAGCATCATCTGGTGCGCAGCGGCGTTCAGTTCCGGTTTCAGACCGAACTCGTCGAGCTGGCGCGCGACGGCGACGCGCTGGAAGCGCGCTTCAGCACCGGCGAGCGAGGGCGCTTCGACGCCGTGGTGTGCGCCATCGGCCTGCGTCCCGATCTCGATCTGGCGCAGAAGGCGGGCATCGAGGTGCGGCGCGGCATAGTGGTCGACGAGGCGCTCGCCACCTCCGCGCCTGATATCTACGCGCTGGGCGACTGTGCGGAAATCCAGGGCAGGCTGATGCCCTACCTTCAGCCCGCCATGCTGGCGGCGATGACGCTGGGCCGGAATCTCACCGGCGGCGGCGCGAAGCTGACGCTGCCCGCCATGCTGATCAAGGTGAAAACGCCCGATATGCCGCTCCACCTGGCAGGCGATCCGGCGAATCCCGCTTATCAGTGGCAAATGGCGTTTTCAGCGACCGGCCTCGTCGCCAAAGGCTATGACCAGCGCGGCGTTTTCAGGGCGTTTGTCGTCAGTGAAGATCGCATGAAAATGGCGTTCAGCCTGCTGAAGGAAATTAAGCTGGCGGACGCCGCTTAGCCGCTGAACGATCGCGCCACGCGCTGTTACCGGCTGCCGACAAGGCAGCCATTGCCGCCAGGCCGGCAGATAACCGGCCTGCAACGCGGCCTCTATTCGCTTAATGGGCTCTATGATGAACACCACAGAAACCTCAACGGCCGTCACCCTGCATAACCCTTCATCCTGCACCTGCGGCAGAATAATCTGGCTAAGCCTGCACTGCGATCGCTTCACGCTGAATCTCGGCACCGGCGAGTGCGAGGCGCGCATCGAGGCCGCGCTCGGCCCCGCCTGCAGCAGCGTCCAGTTTCAGCCGGAAAACCTTAAGGAGGTGGTCGCCGACGTTTTTTGGCGCATGTGGAACGCCTGGCAGCCTGCTGAGGGAATGAAAGTCACGGGGTAGCCCCGGCGCTGAAGCAAAGATGCCCGCAACGGCGGCGCATCCCTGTAGAATAGGGCGCTTACCGCCGTCAACCTGGAACCCACTGCGATATGAAGCCGATGACGTTAAACGTCGACCTTAACGATCTCTACGCTTTTCAGGCTCTGGTGACATTCAGAAGCTTTAAAGCCGCCGCGGAGGCGATTCATCTTTCTCAACCGGCGCTGAGCCGACGCATCGATAAGTTAGAGACGTCGCTTGGCGTCAGGCTGTTCGAAAGAACCACGCGGCGCGTTAGCCTGACCATGGCGGGCCGCAGTTTCGCGCCGCGCGCGCAGCAGGTCCTGAAAGATCTCGAGAGCGCTATCGCCGACGTCGGGGATGTCAATCCGCACCGAACGGGCCTGGTGACGGTCGCCTGCGTGCCGTCGGCCGCCTACTATTTTATGCCCAAAGTGATCGCGCAGTTTCAGCTTCACTACCCGCGCGTACGTATTAAGCTGATCGATTCCAGCGCCGGCGACGTCTACGACGCGGTCATCTCAGGACAGGCCGATTTCGGCCTGAGCTTTACCGGCGCGCCGCAGCCGGACGTCAGATTTCTGCCGCTGGTGGATGAGGCCTACGTCGCCGTCTGCCCGCGCGACCATCCGCTCGCCGGCAGGAAGAGTCTGGGCTGGCGGGAATTTTATAGCTGGCCCTATGTCTGGCTGGATAAAACCTCAGGCAACCGCAACCTGCTCGATCAGGCGCTGACGGGCATCGTGCCCGAAAAGCCAAGCGTTTGCGAAACGCGTCACGTTACGACGCTGCTGGGCATGGTGGAGGCCGGGCTGGGCATCGCCGCGGTGCCGGGGATGGCGATGCCGAAAGCGGGCCACCCGTTTTTAGCCGCCATTCCGCTGAATGAGCCGACGGTGCGCCGCACGGTCGGCATCGTGAAGCGCACCGGTCAAGAGCTGCCGCATCTTGCCGGTGAGCTGGAGGCGATGATTATTGCGATAAACGCGTCTGAGGGGCAGGCGAACGACCGCTAACGGGATCGAGGCCGGTGGCCTGAATCTGCTGCTGCACCCCGGGAGAGGAGAGGTACGCCAGCAGGGCTTTTGCCTCTTCCGGCTGGGCTGAATGGCTGGAGACCGCGCCGGCAAAGCGGGTGACATACTGCATATCCTCCGGCAGCTTGCCGATAAAGGTCACCCCGGCCACCGGCAGCAGTTCGCTGACCTGCTGGAAGCCGATCTCGTAGCGGCCGCTGGCGACGCTTTGCGCCACAGGGGTTTTCTCAACCATCGTCGCCTTAGGCTTGAGCTGTTCAGCGATGCCCAGCTTGTTGAACAGCGTCGTCTCGACATATTTTCCGCTGGCGCTGTCGGAATAGGCAACCGAATGGGCCTTCAGCAAGGTGGCTCTGAGCGCGTTCGCCGTCGTGATATCGGGCACGGCGGCGCCTTTTTTCACCACCGCGCCGATTTTTGAGTCGGCGAGCTCGGTGCGCGTGCCGGGCAGCAGGCGTCCCTCTTTATCGAGCTTATCCAGCGCGTAGCCGACCATAATAATAACGTCCGCTTTTTCGCCCGCGGCTAACCGGTTAGGGATCGCCTCCGGCGACTGACCCATCGACGGCCCAGGCACCGTCTTGATGGTATAGCCTTTTTCAGCGGCGAAGGCGGGGCTGAGTTTCTCCCAGGCGGCTTTGAAGCCGCCGGAGATCATTACCGTGATCTCTTTTGCCGACGCCTCCCAGCTCAGGAGGCAGAGCGGCGCGATAAGCAGCAGGCGGGGTAACCATCGTTTCATCTTTTTTCCTTAACCGAATGTTTTTTTAGCGGCGTGATGATGGACCGCCTCTTGTTTATAGAGGAACAGGGTCGCCAGCAGCGCGCACGCGGCGGCGAAGCTCATCCATAGGCCAGGCGCGGCTTTGTCGCCGGTCACTTCAATCAGCGCGGTGGAGATGGCGGGCGTAAAGCCGCCGAACAGCGCGGTGGCGAGGCTATAGGCCAGCGAGAAGCCCGCGACCCGCACCGAGACCGGCATGATCTCCGTTAACGCTGGGATCATGGCGCCGTTATAGAGTCCGTAAATAAATGAGAGCCACAGCAGCACGCCCAGCATTGAGTAGAAACTCGGATCGGCCGCCAGATATTTAAGGGCAGGGTAGGAGGTGGCGATGGCGATCAGCGCCATGGCGATCAGCACCGGTTTACGCCCGTAGCGATCGGAGATCGCCCCGCCAATCGGCAGCCAGATAAAGTTGGATACCGCCACCAGCAGGGTCACCAGCAGGCTGTCCGATGCGCTGAGCATCAACACTTTTTTGCCGAAGGTGGGCGCATAAACGGTGATCAGATAGAAGGCGGTGGTTGTCATCGCCACCATCAGCATGCCCGCCATCACGGTTTTCCAGTTGCCGAGCAGCGTGCTAAATACCTGACGCATTTCAGGGTGCTGACGGCGCGCGCTGAATTCCGCCGTCTCCTCCAGGTTGCGGCGCAGAAAGAAGATAAACGGCACGATCAGGCAGCCGAACAGAAAAGGAATGCGCCATCCCCAGTCGCGAATCGCGCTCTCCTCCATCAGGGCGTTGAGGGCGAATCCCATCGCCGCCGCCACCATAATGGCGACCTGCTGGCTGCCGGATTGCCAGCTGGTATAGAAGCCTTTTTTGCCCGGGGTGGCGATTTCAGAGAGATAAACCGAGACGCCGCCCAGCTCCGCGCCGGCGGAAAAGCCCTGCAGCAGCCGTCCCATTAGCACAATCAGCGGCGCCCAGTAGCCGATCGCCGCATAGGAAGGAATCAACACGATCAGAAAGGTGCCCGTCGCCATAATCGAGAGCGTGACGATAAGCCCTTTGCGTCTGCCCACTTTATCGATATAGGCGCCCAGCACCACCGCGCCGATGGGGCGCATCAGGAAGCCGGCGCCGAAGACGGCGAAGGTCATCATCAGCGAGGCGAATTCACTGCTCGCCGGAAAGAAGGTGTGGGCGATATAGGTGGCATAAAAGCCGAACAGGAAAAAGTCGAACTGCTCGAGAAAATTTCCCGAGGTGACGCGAAAGATCGCGGCTGCCCGGGCGCGAACCGTGTTGATTGATGCAGAGGATGTTTCCATTAAATGCTCCAGCGTTTACGTAATGTTAATGATTCATTACTTTGTTGTGACTCAAGACTGGAACAGGAAGGCGGCGTTAATAAGTGCATTTTGCGTATCGATTAATGCGTGTGGCGCATTAATTTTTGGCGCGCGGAAGGCGATCTCCGGCAGCGACTGGCGATAGCGCGCCTGAGCGGCCGTTCGCCGCCGCTGACACCGCTTTTTTGCCTTATCAATTTCGTGACCGGCTTCATACCGGCGCGGTACGACATCCGCTCGCCGCCGGTCTCTTTGGTTGGCTTCGCGCCTGCTCTCAGGCACACTACCCGCAGCGAAACAGATTCCCTGCTGAGACGCGGTTCTCTCACCCGATTTTCCACGGGGCTGCCTGCCAGCGCGCGCCGCCCACCCCTTCGACACACCACAAGAGGAATTACCATGGCTACAGGCCCACTGAACGCAGACGAAATCGAGTGGATGGAAGATGTGTTGATGGAGCACGACAGCGAAGACGGCTTGATCGATATCAGCGAGCTGGACGGTCTTTTCACCGCAGCGCTCTCCAGCCCGTCGCCGCTGGCGCTCGATGCGATGAAGCCGGTTATCTGGGGCGAAAGCGCGCCGGACTGGGCTGATCCTGCGGATGAGCAGCGTTTCAATACCCTGGCGGCGCGGATGATGAATGATATCGCCGAGCGCCTCAGCCTCTACCCGGAGCAGTTTGAGCCGCTGTTTGGCTACCGTGAAATGGACGGCCGCGAACTGCTGGTGGTGGAAGAGTGGTGCTTTGGCTATATGACCGGCGTGGCGCTGGCGGAATGGCCGGCGCTGCCTGCCGAGCTACAGCCGTCGCTGCAGGCGATTGCGCTGCATGGCGATATTGATGAGGTTGAAAAACTCGACGGTATGGACGAGATCGCGTATCTGCAGAGCACCGACGCTATTCAGCCTGCGGCGCTGCGCCTCTATAACTACTGGCACGGCAAAACCGACGCGATTCACTAAGCGCCAGAGCCGCCTGAGTGCGTCCCACACAGACGGCCCCTGAAGCGTGTAAAAGGGGCGTTGGCCCGGCAACCACCGCACCTCAGGGATGAGGTGCCTGCCTGCGCGGGCCGCGCCGGCTGTCACACGCCACTGCCGGCGTCATTTCCGAGAGCGGCCTCGTCCGACAGCTTTTTCCCTTCCTCGATAAACTCTTCGTCAATCTCTTCGACGTTGTCGCGGTTATCCTTGCCTGACAGCAGGTTCCAGCAGGCGATAAACAGCGCGGCGATCAGCGGACCAATCACAAAGCCGTTAATGCCGTAAATCTCCATGCCGCCTAAGGTGGCGATCAGGATCAGGTAATCAGGCATTTTGGTATCTTTGCCCACCAGCAGCGGACGCAGAATATTGTCCACCAGCCCGACGACGACCACAAAGAAGCCGACCAGGAACAGCCCCTTCCACAGCGCGCCAGTGGCGAAGAAGAATATCGCCGCAGGCACCCAGATAATCGCCGAGCCCACGGCGGGGATCAGCGACAGGAACGCCATCAGTGCGCCCCACAGCAGGCTGCCGTCGATATCCACAAACCAGAACGCCAGCCCGCCCAGAATCCCCTGCACGATACCGACCACCACCGTGCCCTTGACCGTGGCGCGCGAAACGGCGGCGAACTTCATAAACAGGTGATGCTTCACGTAGGTTGAAAGCGGCAGCGCCTCCAGAATCAGATGCACCAGATAGGAGCCGTCCTTCAGCAGGAAGAAGAGCAGATAGAGCATCACGCCGAAGCCGACGGTAAAAGTGAAGGTGCCTTTGCCGATCAGGAAAACGCTGCCCGCCATATACTGGCCGCCTTTCAGCGCGAAGGTCGACAGCTTCTGCTGGATCTGCGCCGCGTTATTCATCTGATGCTCAGAGAGGAAGTTGCGCAGCCAGCCGGGCAGGTGATGCAGCAGATCGGCGAACACCGTCGGAAACTGCGCCGAATTGCTCTGCAGCTTCAAATAGACGGCGTTAACCTCCACCACCAGCGAAGAGGCGATAATCGCCAGCGGCGTAAACACGATCAGGCAGATAATCAGCAGCGTCACCAGCGACGCCAGACCGTTGCGATCGCCCATTTTATGCCGCAGCCAGGTCTTCAGCGGGGCGAAGATCACCGCCAGGATAGCGGCCCAGAGAATAGGGGAAAAGTAGGGCGCCAGTACATCGAAAAACGCAACGGTCACTATCGCCAGAATCACGATGAAGAAACCGATATTCAGTCCTTTAACACGCATGCATAAACCTCAGGGTTAAGTGTTGCGGGTGAACTATAGAACGCCCGGCGCGCTTTGTAATGCCAATCTGTGGTTTCGTTTAAAAATTTAAATCCAGCGCGGCGGAGCGTGCGCGCCAACGCGGGCGCATCGGCGCATGAGCGGATAATCGGCCTAAATATGCACGATTAGCGCATCGTGGTTGAAGCCTGTCGTTAAGGTGTGTAAAAATCCTGCGCAATCGTTTACTCCCGCCGTGGAGAGACGTTTTTTTACCGCGCATCGGTGCGCTGCCGCAAAGGGGCAGCGCAGGGCGACGCGGTAATGTGGCCGTCGATGCCAGCTCACCGTCGACGGCGTTGAGGTCATGAAGACAGGACAGGCAGATGAAAACCACGCAAACCGGCGCGCTGACCGCAGCCGCAGAGGCGCCCGCCGAACGCGGCTGGCGCAAAACCGATACCACCTGGATGCTGGGGCTTTACGGCACTGCAATCGGCGCAGGGGTGCTTTTTTTGCCGATCAACGCGGGCGTCGGCGGGCTGCTGCCGCTGATCATTATGGCGATCCTCGCCTTTCCTCTGACCTTCTACTCCCATCGCGCGCTGACCCGCTTTGTGCTCTCCGGCAAAAACGCGGGGGAAGATATTACTGACGTGGTGGAAGAGCACTTCGGCGCTGGCGCGGGCAAGATCATTACGCTGCTCTACTTCTTCGCCATCTTTCCCATTCTGCTGATGTACAGCGTGGCGATCACCAATACGGTAGAGAGCTTTATTGAACATCAGTTAGGGCTGGTGTCGCCGCCGCGCGTGCTGCTGTCGCTGATACTGATTATCGGCCTGATGACGGTGGTGCGCTTCGGCGAACAGATGATCGTCAGGGCGATGAGCATTCTGGTGTTTCCCTTTGTCGCGGTGCTGATGCTGCTGGCGGTTTATCTGATCCCGCACTGGCATGGCGCGGCGCTGCAGACGCTGTCGCTGCACCACAGCGGCGGCGGCAAAGGCATCGCGATGACGCTGTGGCTGGCGATCCCGGTGATGGTCTTCTCTTTTAACCATTCACCCATCATCTCCTCGTTCGCCGTGGCGAAGCGCGCCGAGTATGGCGAAGGCGCGGAGCGCAAATGCTCGCGCATTCTCGCCTGTTCCCATCTGCTGATGGTGGCGACGGTGATGTTTTTCGTCTTCAGTTGCGTGCTCAGCCTGTCGCCGCAGGATCTCGCCGCGGCGAAGGCGCAGAACATCTCGATTCTCTCCTATCTCGCCAACCACTTTAATGTCCCGGTTATCGCCTGGCTCGGCCCGCTGATCGCCATCGTTGCCATTACCAAATCCTTCCTCGGGCACTATCTCGGCGCGCGCGAAGGCTTTAACGGTCTGGTCAATAAAATGCTGCACAGCCGCGGCAAAAGCCTGGCGCCGGCGAAGCTGAACCGGGCGACGGCGCTGTTTATGCTGCTCAGCACCTGGCTGGTGGCGAGCTGGAATCCGAGCATTCTCGATATGATTGAAACCCTCGGCGGGCCGGTGATCGCGATAATCCTGTTCCTGATGCCGATGTACGCCATCCGCCACGTTCCCGCGATGCGCAAATACAGCGGGCATCTCAGCAACCTGTTCGTGGTGTTGGTTGGGCTGGTGGCGATCTCCGCCATCTTCTACTCCCTGCTCAGCTAACGAGAAGCCGCCCGCTACGCGCGGGCCGTTTAGCGGCGGTATAGCTTTCCCGCTCCGTAACATGCTAACTTTGTTGAGAATAATTATTAGTTACTGAGGTAGTAAGCGATGAAAAAGGGACTTCTGCTGGCCGGGCTGCTGACGTCGGCGGCGTGCGGCGCCACCACCTATCCGCTGCAGATCACCGATCTCGACGGCAACGCCATTCGGCTCGACCATGAGCCGCAGCATGTCATCCTGCAGGATGGCCGCGACGTGCTGGCGCTGGCGCTGCTCGACCGCGACAATCCTTTCAGGCGCGTGGTGGCGTGGAATAACCTGCCGAAAAAGCAGGATACCCAGACCTGGGATCTGCTAAAGCAGCGCTGGCCGCAGGCGAGCAACATTGTTGATATGGGCTTCAACGACCAGGGGCAGGTTAATCTTGAAAGCGTGCTGGCGCAGAAGCCGGACCTGATGATCGCCCAGCTGCGCGCGAAATCGGCGCTGCAGCAGTCCGGCGTGCTGGATACGCTGAAAGGGCTCAACATTCCGGTGCTGTTTATCGACTATGAGCTGCACCCAAAGGAGAACACCGCGCGCAGCGTGACGCTGCTCGGCAAGGTGCTTAACCGCGAGAAAGAGGCGGCCGACTATACCGCTTTTTATCAGCAGCGTTTACAGCAGCTCGACGCGGCCATCGCGAAAGTGCCGCAGAAGCCGACGGTGTTTATCGAGCCGATCGCCGGCAACAGCGACAACTGCTGTTTCACGCACGGCCATAACGGCTGGGGCGGCCTGGTGGAGGCGGTGGGCGGTAAGAATATCGGCTCCGCGCTGCTGCCGGGCAACGCCGGCTTCGTCTCGCTGGAGAAGATTATCGCCATGAAGCCGGACGTTTATATTATGACCGGCTCGAAGCGTCCTAATGCTGGCGTGCTGCCGTTTGGCTATAACACGACGCCGCAAGAGGTTTCAGCCACCTTTAGCGGCCTGCTGAACCGCAGCGGCCTGAAGCAGATCGCCCCGGTTGAGAATGGCCGCGTTTATGGCGTTTATCACCACTTCTATAACCATCCTTACAACATCATCGGCATGGAGATTCTGGCGAAAGATCTCTATCCGCAGACGTTTGCACAGCTCAATCCCACGGCCGATTTCCACTACATTGTGACCCACTTTACCCGTCTGCCAGATGCGCCCATCACCTTAAGCGCGCCCTGAACCGCCGACCGCGCGTTGACAAAACGCGCGGTTAATTTACCTTCCCGTCGCGCTATCTTTCGCTACTCTTAAACAAACCGCTGTTTACTTTTGCTCTCGCTGTTTTCCTTGCGCCTTGAGCGCCACCAGTTGAAAAAGATTGCCAAAACCAAAAAACGTGGTGAAATGCGCGCGTTTATTTCGCGCGGACGCAATAAACCGTGCAACAGGGAGTGCAAAAACAGACGATTAATAAGGCAGCGCCGCCGCCGCAGTTAGCCAGCGGGCTTTATGCGTCGAACGCTGCCGTTTGGGCGCTGCCCGAGGTATTTATGAATTCACACTCCCTGGCCTCTACCCTGAGTAAAAAATTTATCCTTGAGCCGGTTATGTCACAGAGCGGCCGCTTTGTCGGTTTTGAGCTGCTGACGCGCTATACCTCGCTGGCGGGGAAATCGCGCAATCCCTTTATGGTGATTGAAAATATGCCGTGCAGCGAAAAGCGCGATCTGCTCTATGAGCAGCTGAGCGATTTGTCGCCGGTCGTGGCGCTGCTTGAGGCGCATCACCTGTTCGTCAGCATCAATGTAGACCGCGATATGGTGACTATGCTGGAGGAGGATGCGCGGCTGGGCTGGCTGCTCAGCACCGCCAGCGTCGTACGGTTAGAGGTCTCCGAAGCTATCGACTTTCATCAGGATCATGAGGCGCGCGAAACCCTGCATCGGCTAAAGGCGCGCGGCATCCGTTTTTTCCTCGACGATCTCGGCACCGGCTTCGCTAATCTGGAAGCGCTCTATACCGGTCTGTTTGAGGCGGTGAAAATCGACAAGCGTTTTTTCTGGGAGCAGAAGGATAAATCTATCTTTCCGGTATTGATGGCCAATATTCAGCGCTATTGTCCGCAGATAATTGTAGAGGGCGTCGAGAATAACGCGGATCTGGCGGCGCTGGAACCTATCCCGGTTTACGGTCTGCAGGGGTACTATTTTAGCGCGCTGGAGATAGAGGATTTACCGCAGCTTTTCGACTGAGTCTGTTTTTATTGGACACAGCGCCGGCGCTTTCATTAAAAATGCTGTGATTAATGAAGCGGGCTAAGCAGGGCGGATAAACGGTAAATAAAATGAAAACAGCATTGCTTTATTGAGTTTGCGCTGTGCCTGCTCATGGGCAGCGCTGACGCGGCATGCAGGCGAGCAGCCAGACCGGGCGCTGAAATTTTCGGAAGGCAATATTTAGCAGCCAAATTAATAGCCCGAATAATTAATTTCACCTGCTGGTCAGACCCCATACCTGTTTTGCCGAAATAGCGATGCGTGAGATGGATATTTAACGGAACGTCTAATTCACGATAAAAAATAAGTCTCCGCTGCGTGATATAAATCAGGAAATATCTTAATCAGGACAATTAGTGCTGCCAAAATAATAGCAGCAGTGTTAGTCTCTTTGCTCAACACTGGTGATGTGGTGTTGTCTCCTCTAGTTTTTTTCCTTGATTTGGCAAGGATTAGCCGGTCTTCGGTATTAAGGAATTTCGATTCCCCCGATCGATTTCGGTCGGGTTTTCATTTCTGCCTGATGCTATTTTTCTCTCGGTTAAGCTGCCATTTTACGCGCTACCTGCCTGGTCTGTTCGTCGCACGGCCTGCAGGTCCAGCGGCCTTCACAATTTCTGCCGAGTGTTAAGGAAGCGCTAAACGACGTAATAGTCTGTAAGTTACCGATTTTTAAGAGTTTTGGAGATGCAGGCGTCCTGCAAATCGCCGATAGTAGAGCTCAACGGCGCGACGTTCGCTGTTGCCACTGGAGGTTTACGATGAAAAAAACAACATTACGCGTTATCGCGACTTTTATTGCATGCAGCTCACTGATTTCTACCTTTTCCTGGGCTGACGGCCCGGGCGACCATCATGGCCAGCCCTGGCAGCAGCATGACGGCGACCGTCACGATGGCGACCGCCACGACGATCGCGGCCGTGGTCCGCAGGGCCATGGCCCGGATCGCGGTCCGGATCGCGACCATTTTGCCGGCAACCCGCATGGCGACCGACATGACTCTCGCGGCCGTGACCGCGATCATTTCGCCTGGAACGGGCACGATTTTCGCCGCGGCCACCCGATGCCGCACGAATATCGCGGCCCGCACTACCGGGTAGACGACTGGCGCGAGCGCCGTCTGCCGGAGCCGCCGCGCGGCGAGTACTGGTCCTATATCGACGGCAACTATGTGCTGATTGCCGCCGCGACCGGCATCATCACTTCGCTGATCCTCGGCAACGCCTTTAACTAAGCCTGCTCTTCGGGCGGCCCCGGCCGCCCATTCTCCTTGATTTCCGCCTCGTTCCCCTGAAAACCGGCTGCCTGCGCGCGCGCCTGTTCCTCTTTTTTTCACGCTCGCCAGGCTATGCTTTGCTTCCACACTGTTTCCTTTCGCCGGATAAGGAGTCGAGATGACAGCGGTAAAAATGGTGGCGGTCGATATGGACGGCACCTTTCTTGATAACCAGAAGCAGTACGATCGCCCGCGCTTTATGCGCTGCTATGAAGAGATGAAAGCGCGCGGCATTAAGTTTGTCGTCGCCAGCGGCAATCAGTACTACCAGCTGAAATCCTTCTTTCCCGCTATCGCCAGCGAGATCGCCTTTGTGGCGGAGAACGGCGCCTGGATTCTGGATGGCGACGAAGAGCTGTTCTGCGGCGCATTTTCTCGCCCGGACGTGCATGCGGTACTCGATACGCTGCAAAACGGCAACTATCCAGGGCTGCGTTATATCCTGTGCGGACGTGAAAGCGCCTACTACTTCAGTGGCGTGGTGGAAGAGCAGTGGCTGGCGAAAATGCGCCACTATTGCCATCGGCTGAAGGCAATTAACTCGCTGGAAGAGACGGGCGACGATCGGCTGTTCAAGTTCGCGCTTAACCTCTCCGACGACTATGTCGAACCGCTGATGGCGGATATCCAGCGCCTGCACGCGGGCGCGGCGGCGGCGACCTCAAGCGGCCACGGCTCGGTTGATCTTATCGTGCCGGGCCATCACAAGGCCAACGGCCTGAATATTCTGGCGCAGCGCTGGGGCATCGATCATCAGCAGGTGCTGGCGTTTGGCGACGGCGGCAACGATCTGGAAATGCTCAGGCAGTCCGGGTTTAGCTTCGCCATGGCCAACGCGCCGCAGCGGGTGAAAGAGGCGGCGCGCTACGCTGCGCCCGGCAACAACGAGGCGGGCGTGCTGCAGGTGATTGAGACGATGCTGGCGGGCGCGCCGCCGTTCGCCTGAATGCTGCGCGGGCGGGCGGCGTCGCTGCCCGTTATGCCTGCGCGGGCGGGCGGCGTCGCTGCCCGTTATGCCTGCGCGGGCACTATGCGCCACGCCTGCGTCAGCATCGCGCGCATCGCCTGCTGGCTGTAGTTCACCAGCGAGTTTTTGCTGTTGGCGCGCGCCAGAATCCACTCTACCTCTGCGCTGCTCAGCGTCTGGCTCTCCTGCCAGAAAGGCGCGATCGCCTGCTGCTGCAGCCAGTTTTTCAAAAAGCTTGCTGGCTGCGCCTCCGGCGCGGCGAAAAGCTGCTGCTGCAGATCCTGCATCAGCTGCTGCTGCTGCGCATCGTCGCTTTCTGCCAGCAGATCGAGGAACGGAAAGAGCAGCCGACCGCAGACTTCGCCGTGATGGTAAGGCTTGATGGCGCCCAGTTCGCCGGCGATGCCGTGGATCACCCCCAGACCGGCGCTGCTGAGGCAGACGCCGCCCAGCCAGGAGGCCATCATCATCGCTTCACGCGCCGCATCGCCCTGCGCATCGTCACGGTTCAGCGCGGGCCAGGCCTGAATAAACTGACGCAGCCCGGTCAGCGCCAGCTGGCGGGTAAACAGGTTTCCCTTGCTGGAGAGGTAAGCCTCGAACAGATGGGTAAAGGCGTCGATACCGCAGGTCGCCAGCACCTTATCGGGCGTGCCTTTGAGCAGGTCCGCATCCAGAATCGCCACCTGCGGGACAAATACCGGATGGCGCAGCGACGCTTTAACCTTGATGTCATGCTGGTCGGTCACTACCGCGTTCTGCGTCGCCTCGCTGCCGGTGCCGGCCGTGGTCGGCACGGCGATCAGCGGCAGCGTCACCGCCTGCACCGGCGTGTCGCCGACTTTTTCCAGATAGCGCGCGGTGGGAAGCGGATGCTGCATCATGGCGCTGAACGCTTTGGCGCCGTCGAGCACGCTGCCGCCGCCAATCGCCACCACGCGATCCACGTGGCCGCGCCAGCGTGTGACCCAGGCGTCAATCTCAGCCGGTGACGCTTCATGCGCCACGATTTCATAACCAATAATGAGATCGTTCAGTTCGTTTTTCAGCCGGGCATAGATGGGGCCGTTAAGAAAAGAGCGCCCGCAGAACAGCAGCGTAGGCTGGGGATCGGCGCTCAGCAGCGGCACCAGCTTACTGATGCTGCCGCGTCCAGAGAGGGTTCGTTGATTGCTGTACAGCTCGATCAGGTTCTCACTCACCGCAACATCCTTATGTCATCAGGAAAAGAGAGAGTGTAACCAAAAGCCGAGCGGCGACAGCGGCAAACTTTCTGATAACGCGGCGATGAAAAGTTGATCACCTTCGCAAAACAGAAATTCAGCCTGTGCAGGGAGGTGCTTTCATCAGGATGTTACCCTTAACATGTTACTGGTAACAGGTTGTGTCTGACTGTTAGTCCGTTTTTCGATGCCGTACCCAATGTCCGTTTCGGACCCATGATAACAATATGCTGCTGGCGCTGGCCGGTCAGTAAGGTGGAGAAAACCTATGCCCTTACTTATTGTGGCGATCGGCGTGGCGTTACTGCTGCTGCTGATGATTCGCTTCAAACTTAATGGATTCATCGCGCTCATTCTGGTGGCGCTGGTGGTCGGCATGATGCAGGGCATGCCGGTCAATAAAGTGATCCTTTCGATTAAAAACGGCGTCGGCGGCACGCTCGGCAGTCTGGCGCTGATTATGGGCTTCGGCGCCATGCTCGGCAAACTGCTGGCCGACTGCGGCGGCGCGCAGCGCATCGCCACGACGCTGATTGAGAAATTCGGCAAGCAGCATATTCAGTGGGCGCTGGTGCTGACCGGCTTTACCGTTGGCTTCGCGCTCTTTTATGAAGTCGGCTTCGTGCTGATGCTGCCGCTGGTGTTCAGCATCGCCGCTTCGGCGCGCGTGCCGCTGCTCTACGTCGGCGTGCCGATGGCGGCCGCGCTGTCGGTGACGCACGGCTTCCTGCCGCCGCATCCCGGTCCGACGGCGATCGCGACGCTGTTTAACGCCGATATGGGCAAAACCCTGCTGTGGGGCACGCTGCTCGGCATCCCGACGGTGATCCTCGCCGGTCCGGTGTACGCCCGCTTCCTGAAAAGCATCGATAAACCGATCCCGGAAGGGCTCTATAACCCGAAAACCTTTAGCGAAGAAGAGATGCCGGGCTTCGGCGTCAGCGTCTGGACCGCGCTGGTGCCGGTGGTGCTGATGGCGCTGCGCGCGCTGGCGGAAATGGTGCTGCCGAAAGGGCATGTGCTGCTGCCCTATGCGGAGTTTTTCGGCGACCCGGTGATGGCAACGCTGATTGCGGTGCTGATCGCCATCTTCACTTTCGGCCTCAATCGCGGACGCAGCATGGATGAGGTGATGGGCACCATTACCGATTCGATTAAAATTATCGCCATGATGCTGCTGATTATCGGCGGGGGCGGGGCGTTCAAACAGGTGCTGGTGGACAGCGGCGTCGATAAATATATCGCCGCGATGATGCAGGAAAGCAACGTGTCGCCGATCTTTATGGCCTGGTCGATTGCCGCAGTGCTGCGTATTGCGCTCGGCTCCGCCACCGTGGCGGCGATTACCGCGGGCGGCATTGTCGCACCGCTGATCGCCAGCAGCGGCGCCAGTCCGGAGCTGATGGTGATTGCGGTCGGTTCAGGCAGCGTCATCTTCTCCCACGTCAACGATCCCGGCTTCTGGCTGTTTAAGGAGTATTTTAACCTGACGATTGGCGAGACCATTCGTTCCTGGTCGGCGCTGGAGACCATTATTTCGGTGTGCGGTCTGGTGGGCTGTATGCTGCTGTCGATGGTGATTTAAGCTTTACCGCCGGGCGTCGCCCGGCGGATAGCCTTAGCTGGCCAGCGCGCGAAACGCGGCCAGCTCCTCGTCAGGCATCCCCGCCTGGGTCGCCGCGAGACAAATTTGCCCCCAGCTGTTGGCGTCCAGCGGGATCCCCTCACGCTCGCGCTGCGCGCGATTCGCCTCTTCCCATTCCCCCGGCACCTGAATCGGCTCGCTGCCGCTCTGCGGCGATCGCTTCACCCAGTCGAGAAAGGCTTCCGCTTCCTCCTGCATCGCCGGCGCGTTGAACGCTGCCGGGTTAAGGATGATGGCGGTCATGCAGTTGTAGATCGCATCATGGCTGGCAAGCACCGTTTCGTCATGGGTGGTGCGTCCGCCAGAGAGCGCGCCGCCGAGGATTTCGCACAGCGTCGCCAGCGCATAGCCCTTGTGCAGGCCAAAGGGCAGCAGCGAGCCGTAGGGCGCCTCATGCATAACGGCAGGATGTTCGGTCGGCTGGCCCTGATGGTCGATCAGATAGCCGGGCGGCACGTCGACCCCTTTATTCCAGGCGACGCGCGTTTTGCCGAAGGCGATGCCGCTGGTGGCGAAATCGAGCAGAAGGGGGCTGGCGTCACGGCGCGGAAAAATGGCGCAGAAAGGGTTGGTTCCGAAGCGGCGATCGCTGCCGCCAAACGGCGCCACCATCGGGTCGCCCATCACGTTGACGAAGTGAAAAGAGACCAGGCCCGCCGCGGCGCACTGTTCGGCCCAGTGGCCGATGCGGCCGATATGGTGCGAGTGGTGCAGGCCGACCGCAGCGATCCCCAGCTGTTGCGCACGCGCGATGCCCTGTTGCATCGCCTCATAAGCGGCTACCTGGCCGAAGCCGGAGCGGGCGTGGAAGGTCAGCACCGCGCCGGCGTCTTTCTCCAGCACCGGGTGTTGATTAAGCTGCAGATGGCCCTGACTGAACGAGCGCATATAGCTGGGGATCATGCCAACGCCGTGGGAGTCGTGACCGGCCAGATTCGCCGCCACCAGATGATCCGCCACCAGACGCGCCTCGTCGGCTTCGCTGCCGGCGTGCAGCCATATCGCCTGCACAAACTGATGCAGCCGCGCGGCATTGATTCGATAGAGTTCACTCACTTTGCTCTTCTCCTTTTTATGGGTACACCGCATCCTGCGGCCAAAAAAAAGCGACGGCAAGTGATGGTTTCAGAGAGGGAGAGGGGCCACAACGCGTGGCCCAAAGAGGGGGCTAATGCGGCTGTTCGAAGCCGGCTTTGACCATTTGCTCGCGCAGTGCGCGCGAAATTTCGCGATTACCGCCGGTAACGGGATAAATCACATTGTTGATAACATCATCAATATAGTGCTCATCAAACTCTTGCATGCTGAGCTGCGTGCCGCCTTCATCATTGATAGCGAAAGACCCTTTAATGTGATCGCCAGCATTTTTCGCCTTGAGGCTGTAGCGACCCATACTGGTATTTATCATGCTCATAGTGTCTCCTTATTGCTCATCTTACGGTGGTCGTCGCAGAGGCCTGCTTTTGCCGCTAAAAGTTTAGCGGGAGGAGAGGATGGAAACGAAGCGTGAGCTGCTTAAAAAAGCAGCTGCTGCGACCGGCGTCGCAAAAATAGTTCGGGCTTATCTGGAAAGTGTGCGCGCCGACCAGCGTGGTAAGTGGCCCAGCAAAAACGCAGCGATAGGCTATACTCTTATCTGGAAAGGTTTTTTACTGGCAAAGGAACATGGATATGAAAATAATTTTGTGGATTATCGCCATCATTTTCATTGTTGGATTACTGACGCTGACCGGCGTATTTAAGTTAATTTTCTGAATCAACGCGGGCACCGCTCAGGTGCCCTTGCTTCTGTCCCTCTTAGACGCCTGCGCGACCAGACAGCGCGCGATAGGGTCGACGAGCGTATTCGGTAATAGATCCCGCGCTGTCAGGCGCTTATGGCAGCTGGCGCAGCGTGCGCCATGAAACGCCGGATCTGCTGAAGGATCGTGGGTAAAAGTAAACTTCGCACTGCCGCAGGCGGTGCAGCGAATCTTCATTACCATACTAATGCTCTCCTTGCCTGAATCGAACAGGCGCTATTCTAACAAATCCCTCCAGTTTATTTATCAAAAATCCTAAACAATTAATGCGCGTTATCTTTTGGGCTTTCTATTTAATTATTTAATAATTGCATGGAGTTATTGTTACATCCAGCAACCTCGGCGCGGCATGGCCTGTCAGAAGCTGCCTGATGAGGCGTTGAAACAGCGTCGGACGCGCCTGTTCAGGCGTCTAAGAGCCGTTATTTTCCTCTGTTTGGTCTTGGTTTGATTTCGGTTGAGCATAATCGCGCCCCTGATGCAGGATTGTATTCAACCAGGATGCGTGCGGCCGGAAAGGAGCAAGCTGGTCGGCGCGCCGACGATATGTACAGGATAAGAGTTGTGAACCGGTCTTTTTCGAGCGCCATAGTGAGCGCCTGCTCCGCGCTTATTTTTTCATGTTCCCTTCAGGCTGCGACCCTGACGCAAAATATCCAGAGCGGCTGGAACACCTTCAGAAACAATGTGCAGCAGACCTGGGAAGCGCCCCAGAACAAAGATTTTTATCTGCCTGCCATCACCTGGCATAACCGCTGGACCTACGACGACGAGCATATCAACCGCTACAACGAGCGTCCCTGGGGCGCGGGCGGCGGCATCTCGCGCTATGACGACAAGGGCAACTGGCACGGCCTCTATCTGATGGCCTTTAAGGATTCCTATAACAAGTGGGAGCCGTTCACCGGCTACGGCTGGGAGGCGACGTGGCATCCCATCGAAGGCAGCCGTTTTCACCTCGGCGCGGGCTACACCGCCGGCGTCACGGCACGCGATAACTGGCGCTATATCCCGGTTCCCGCGCTGCTGCCGCTGGCGTCGGTGGGTTATGGCCCGCTGAATTTTCAGATGACCTATATTCCGGGCACTTACAATAACGGCAACGTCTACTTCGCCTGGCTGCGGTTTCAGTTTTAACTTTTCGGGGCCTCTGTCAGGCGGGGACGAAGTGAAAAAAAGGCGATATTTATCACTTTTTCATCAATTCTCACTGGACAAATGTCACGGCAATTGCTGTACTAGATGGCGACACAGTTTAGTGTCCATTTTTCATGTAAAGGTAATATAGATGTCCAAGATTAAAGGTAACGTTAAGTGGTTTAATGAATCTAAAGGATTCGGTTTCATTACTCCAGAAGATGGCAGCAAAGACGTGTTCGTACACTTCTCTGCTATCCAGAGCAACGGCTTCAAAACTCTGGCTGAAGGTCAGCGCGTAGAGTTTGAAATCACCGAAGGCGCCAAAGGCCCATCTGCTGCTAACGTTATCAGCCTGTAAGTTAACAGTCAGAATTTCAAAAACCCGCCTTATGGCGGGTTTTTTTATGCCCTAAAAGGCGCAAGAGCCGCTCGTTACGTCGCCCGATCCTGCCGACAAAGACTAACCCCCGCCTCAGTCCGCTCATGGTGAATGGGCAACGTCGCACGAACTGCGGCGTCAGTCACATAAAACCCTCGTAACATTATTATAACAACCCGTAGTTGCAGCTTTTTTTTTGCCAACGCTATATAACAGAGCGGCAGCATTATCTTCTTCAGGAGGCAGGATGAATATACGTCAGGCACAGGCGAAAGACAGCTTTGCGCTCAGCGCGCTGCTGGCCGAATTAGGCTACGGCGGCACCGAGAGCTTTATCGATAAACGCCTTGCCCAGCTGAGCAGCGATCCCGACGAGATGCTGTTGGTGGCGGAGCACGGCACCCAGGTGCTGGGATTCCTGTCGATGCATTTTATTCCCCAGCTGGCGCTGGCGGGCGACTTCGCGCGCATCAGCTACTTCTGCATCGCAGAAGGGGAACGCAGCAAGGGTGTGGGCCAGCAGCTGTTGCAGCACGCCGAAGCGATGGCCGCGCAGCGCGGCTGCGACCGCATGGAAGTACACTGCCACGCATCGCGGCTCAAGGCGAACCAGTTTTACCTGCGCGAAGGCTATGAAGAGTCGCCGCGCTACCATATCAAAGGTCTGAACTAAGCCGCGCTTCGCGTCCGGCGGCAATCGCCAGCGCGCTGGCCAGCATCTCCAGCTGCCTCTCCTGCAAACAGGCGATGCTGACGCGGATAAACTGCGTCGGCCCCAGCCGACAGCGTTCGCCGGGCAGCACGGCGATGCCACGCGCCGCCAGTGTGATCATCGCATATTGCTCCGATGCCACCGGTATGCAGATGCTTAGCCCGTCGCGCATCGGCAGCTTCAGCCCGTGCGCCGCCAGCGCCGCCAGCATATGCTCGCGACGCTGGCGATAGACCGCGCGCGCGGCGGCGATGGTCTCCTGCGTCGCGGCGTCCTGCAGCAGCCAGGCGACGCTATCCTGCAAAATTCGGCTGGTCCAGCTGACGCCGAAGTTGCGCCACGCCTGAATGCGCCTCACCATCTCCGCCGTCGCGGAGAGCACCGCCAGCCGCAGATCGGGGCCATAAGCTTTGGAAAAGGAGCGGACGTGCAGCGTGCGCTCAGGAAAAATAGTGCCGAGGCTCCAGGCGGGCGTCGCGGAGAGATCGCCCAGCCCGTCATCTTCGACAATCAGCGTCGCGCTCTGCGCCAGCGTCTGCGCCAAAGCGGCCTGGCGCGCCCGGCTGACGCTGTTGCCGGTCGCAGAATGGGTGCGCGGCTGGTAAATCACCATCACCGGCGACGTCTGCAGCAGCGCGGCGAGCCTCTCCGGTAGCGGTCCCTCATCGTCGCAGGCTAACGGCAGAATTTCCGCGCCGACGTTATCGAGCATATCCAGCAGCCGCGTCGCGGTGGGATCCTCAATCACCACGCGATCGCCCGGCGACACCAGCGTCTGCACCACCAGATTCATCGCGTCGAAGCCGCCGTCCGTCGCCAGAAAGGCTTCGGCCGCATAGGGCCAGCGTGGCTTGATGGCGGACAACAGCACCGGCGAAATCGCCTCGCGGACATAGCTGTTCAGATGCAGCGACTGCAGCGCAGCCTGTAGGGCAGGCTGCAGATCGGGCAGCAGCGCGGGATCGGGCGAGGCCATCGACAGATCGGCGCGGATGTTGTCGCCATAGTTGCCGATCTTTTCAAAGCGAATCGGGCGCGGCATCACGGTATTGCCCGACACCCAGACGCCGCTGCGTCCTTTGCCCGCCAGCACCTTATGCTTTTTGAGCTGCCCCCAGGCCGCCGACACCGTCGCCGGACTGACGCCCAGCTTCTCCGCCAGCTCGCGTACTGCCGGCATCTGCATGCCTACCGCAATCTTGCCCTCGCGGATCAGCGTGGACGCTGCCAGCGCAATGCCTTTTACTGAGGCGTCGCTTATCTGCTCGCTCAACCAGTCAATATCCACCGTTTGCGTCATAAGAAAATACTTTGTTCAGTAACGAATTAATGATTGTTCAGATAAGTATTCCCGAACTAGTATCAAATTCAAGCACTATTTGGTGAATAAATCATCGGCGCCGCAGGGCGCTACCTGCTAACGGGGCAAACATGAGCAGATTAACCGTCAGACTGGCCGTGCGCGACTGGGATTACTTTACGCCGCTGGCGCTGGGCGACCTGCGACCGGAGGGCTTTGAGCTGGTGATTGACCGCGTCGGCACGCTGGTCGATCACCTGGCCGATAGCCCCGACTATGAGGGCGGCGAAGTCTCTTTCAGCCGCTATGCCCAGGGGCGTGCGCGCGGCGAAACCGGCCTAATGGGGCTGCCGCACTTTCTGATGCGCGGCTTTCGCCAGCGCTGCATTATCACCACGGCCGACAGTCCGCTTACGACGCCGGCGCAGCTGAGAGGCAAGCGCATCGGCGTCACCGGCTGGCAGGACTCCGGCAACACCTGGACGCGCGCCGTGCTGCGCGAGGCGGGCATAGAGATCGACGATGCTTACTGGTTCGCCGGTCGCCTGACAGAGACGCATCCCGTTGTTGATCGCCTGGCGGGCTTTGGCCGTCCGGGCCGCATCGAGGCCGCACCGGGCGAGCGTCCGCTGCTCGATCTGCTGCGGGCAGGGGAGCTGGACGCGCTGTTTACGCCCTTTATGCCCGAAGGCTTTTTTCTGCCGGACTCTGGATTACGTCAGCTACAGGTCGATTTCCAGCAGGCGGAGCGCGACTATTTCCATCGCGTCGGCTACGTGCCGGGCATCCATATTCTGGCGCTCAAGCCAGCGCTGGCCGAGGCGCATCCCTGGCTGCCGCAGGCGCTCAGCGAGATTATCGATCGCTCATGGCGGTTGTGGATGCAAAAGCGGGAGAAGTACGCCGACACCACGCCCTGGCTGCTGGACGATTTGCGACGCACCGCGCAGGAATTACCCGCCAGCTGGAATCAGAACGGGTTTGAGGTTAACAAGAAGATGATTGCCGACTTTGCCGATGAGCTTTATCTGCAGGGGTTGACGAAAACGCGCCTGACGCCGGAAGCGATCTTCCCGGCGGCCAGCAAGGGGGACATATGATGAAAGTAGCGATGGGGCAGTTCGCAGTCAGCCGCGAATGGCAGGAAAACGCGGCTATTTGCCTCGATCTGATGGCGCGCGCCGAAGCGGGCGGCGCCGATCTGCTGGTGCTGCCGGAAGGGGTGCTGGCGCGCGATATCGCCGATCCCGATCTGGTGCTGAAGGCGGCCCAGCCGCTGGACGGTCCTTTTCTGACGCAGCTGCTGGCGAAAAGTCAGGGCAGCGCGCTGACCACCATGATGAGCGTGCATGTGCCGACAGAGGGCGACAAAGCGCTAAATGTGCTGGTGGCGCTGCGCAACGGCGAAATCATCGCCGCCTATGAAAAGCTGCACCTTTACGACGCCTTCGCCATGCAGGAGTCACAGCGCGTCAATCCCGGCGCCGTTATCCCGCCGCTGGTTGAGGTCGCCGGCATGAAGGTGGGGCTGATGACCTGCTACGACGTGCGTTTTCCTGAGCTGGCGCGCCGTCTGGCGCTGGACGGCGCAGAGGTGCTGGTGCTGCCCGCCGCCTGGGTGAAAGGTCCGCTGAAAGAGATGCACTGGGAGCTGCTCACCACGGCGCGCGCGCTGGAGAACACCTGCTATATGGTGGCGGTGGGCGAGTGCGGCCCGCGCAATATCGGCAACAGCCTGGTTGTCGATCCGTTAGGCGTTGCCATCGCCAAAGCGCCAGAGTCGACCGCGCTGGTGTTTGCGGAGCTCGATCCGCAGCGTATCGCCTATGCGCGCAGCGTGCTGCCGGTGCTGGAAAATCGCCGCTTCGCCCGTCCGGAACTCAAAACAGAATAAGCACGCCTGGGAGAAACCACCGTGAAAAAGAGTGCAACCGCCATTTTGCTGGCGCTTGGCCTGAGCGCCTCGCTGGCCCACGCCGCCGACGCCATACCGACGCAGCAGGTCGACCAGGGACTGCATGACCGCCTGCCCGACGCCATTAAGCAGGCGGGCAGGATGATCTCGGTCAACAACGGATCGTTTCCGCCCTATGAAATCGTCAACGGCCCGCACGCCATGGACGGCGCTTCCGCTGACCTCAGCAGCGCGCTGAGCCAGCTGCTGGGCGTGAAAATTGAGCACGCCACGGTCAGCGGTCTGTCAGGAGTGCTCTCCGGCATTAACTCCGGTCGCTACCAGCTGGCGATCGGCCCGATAGGCGACTACCCGGATCGTCAGCAGAAAGTGGACTTTATCGACTTCGTACAGGAGTTCGTGGTGTTCGGGGTGCAGAAGGGCAATCCACAAAAGATCAACGGGCTGGAGGATACCTGCGGCAAACGCATCGCGGTGATGGCGGCGGGATCGGCAGAGCAGGTGATCCGCAAACAGTCGGAAGCGTGCGTGGCGGCAGGCAAGCCGGCCGTGGTGGTGCAATCCTTTACCGATCAGCCTTCGTCGATTCTTGCAGTGCGCTCGAAGCGCTCTGACGCCTTCTTCTCCTCGCAGGCGCCGCTGACATACTTTATTGAGCAGGCGAACGGCCAGCTTGAGCTGGCGGGCAAGGGGCAGAAAAACGGCTTCGGCGATATTTTCCAGGGCACGGTGGTGCCGAAAGGATCGCCGCTGGGCCAGGTGGTGCTGGATGGCTATAAGGCGCTTTTCCAGAACGGCACCTACGCCGCCATCATGAAAAAGTGGAAGCTGGACGGCAATATGATTAGCGCGCCGGGTCTCAACCTGGCGAAAGGGGCGGCAAAATGAGTCCGAACATCCGCAATACACGAGCCATGGACAAGGCCGACGTGCAGCAGCGCGACGTGGCTTTCGCCCGCAGCGCGCCCGCCTGGGGACGCTGGGTCTCCTGGATTGTGGCGCTGATCCTCGCCTCCAACTTTCTCTGGCTGGTGGCGACCAACCCTAACTTCGAATGGAAGGTGGTGCTGCAGTGGTTTACCGAGGCGTCGGTGCTGAAGGGGCTGGAGATCACGCTCGGGCTGACCGTCGTCTCGATGATCCTCGGCACCGGGCTGGGGCTGCTGCTGGCGGTGTGGCGTCTGTCGGAGAATCGGCTGCTGAGCGGCATCGCCAGCCTCTATATCTGGTTCTTCCGCGGCACGCCGCTGCTGGTGCAGCTGATATTCTGGTACAACCTGTCGACGCTGTTTCCCACGCTTTCGCTGACCCTGCCCTGGACATCTGTGACCTGGGCCAGCTGGAACACCAACGATCTGATTACGCCGCTGACGGCGGCCATCGCCGGGCTGGCGCTGAATGAGGCGGCCTATATGGCGGAGATTATCCGCGCCGGACTGCTGTCGGTGGACAACGGCCAGGTGGAAACCACCCAGGCCTTCGGCATGAGCCGCAGCCGCGCGCTGCGACGCATCATTATTCCGCAGGCGATGCGCGCCATTATTCCGCCCAGCGGCAACCAGCTGATCAGCATGATCAAGGCGACCTCGCTGGTGAGCGTTATCGCGATGGGCGATCTGCTCTATTCGGTGCAGGCGATTTATAACCGCACCTTTGAAATTATCCCTATGCTGATGGTGGCGGTGATCTGGTATCTGCTGATTACTTCCATTCTTAACGTCGGTCAGTCGGCAATTGAGCGCTACTACGCGCGCGGCACGCGCCGCACGGTCGAGGCAGTGAAACCGCGCGCATCCACGCCGCTTTCGGGCGCGGGTCTGCTGCAGAAGGAGGATGTATGAGTGCTGTCGCGCCGCTGGTCAGCGCGCGTAACGTCCATAAAAGTTACGGCCATAACCAGGTACTGAAAGGGATCGATCTCGACGTCTTTCCAGGCGAGGTGGTGGTGATCCTCGGGCCGTCCGGCTCGGGCAAATCGACCTTCCTGCGCTGCATTAACCATCTGGAAGATATGAACGGCGGCTCGATCATGGTGGGCGATGAGCAGATTGGCTACGAGCTGAAAAAGGGCATTCTGCATCGCCTCTCGCCGCGTAAAATCGCCCTTCAGCGCCAGAAGATCGGCATGGTGTTCCAGCAGTTCAACCTCTATCCCCATCTGACGGTGCTGCAGAACATCATCGAGGCGCCGATCGGGGTGCATAAATTTCCGCGTCACGAAGCCATCGCCTATGCGCGTTCGCTGCTGGCGACGGTAGGATTGAGCGACAAGGCGGACGCCTGGCCGCGGCATCTGTCCGGCGGTCAGCAGCAGCGTGTGGCGATCGCTCGCGCGCTGGCGATTAAGCCGACGCTGATGCTGTTCGACGAGCCGACCTCGGCGCTTGACCCTGAGCTGGTCGGCGAAGTGCTGGCCACCATGCGCACGCTGGCGGATCAGGGGCTGACCATGATTGTAGTGACCCACGAGATTGGTTTCGCCCGCGAAGCGGCCGATCGGGTGGTGTTTATGGATGGCGGCGTGGTGGTGGAGCAGGGGCCCCCCGAGCAGGTAATTGCGCAGCCGCAGCATCCGCGCACCCAGGCGTTTCTGAGCCGTTTTATTTAACGCTGCATCAACAATCTTACTCTGTTACAGAATCTAGTTGAGGTTGGCGGCGATCTGCGCGTAAATAGCACTGTTCATTTTCGCTTAGGTTGAAAGGTAAAGTATGGAAGGTATCAGTATTGCCAAACTGCTGATCATCGGTGCGCTCATCGTACTGCTTTTTGGCACCAACAAGTTACGTTCACTGGGTGGCGATCTGGGCTCCGCAATCAAAGGCTTTAAAAAAGCCATGAAAGATGAAGAACCCACCGCAACCAAGACAACGGCTGAAGATGTTCCGGCAGAGCGCGTCACCCATAAAGAGTGATGCATGACCGCCAGAGAATAGATGTAACCATTTATTTCTCACGGACATAAAAAAACCAGACCTTACAGCGTCTGGTTTTTTATTGCCTGCAACAGGGCTGAGTTTATTTCACTTCCAGACCTTTTGCCTGCATATCTGCATGATAGGAAGAGCGCACAAAAGGACCGCATGCGGCATGGGTAAAGCCCATCGCCAGCGCTTCCTCTTTCATTTCGTCGAACTCGGCCGGGCTGACGTAGCGCTGAACCGGCAGATGGTGACGGCTCGGCTGCAGGTACTGGCCTAGCGTCAGCATGGTGACGCCGTGACGGCGCAGGTCGCGCATTACTTCGATAATTTCCGCATTGGTTTCGCCCAGGCCGACCATAAGACCCGATTTAGTCGGGATCGACGGATGCGCTTCTTTAAAGCGTTCCAGCAGCTTCAGCGACCAGTCGTAGTTTGCTCCCGGACGCACCTGGCGGTAGACGCGCGGCACGTTCTCGAGATTGTGGTTGAAGACGTCCGGCGGCGTGGCGGTGAGGATCTCCAGCGCGCGATCCATACGGCCGCGGAAGTCCGGTACCAGGGTTTCGATTTTAATGGTCGGGCTCTTTTCGCGAATCGCGCTGATGCAGTCGGCAAAGTGCTGCGCGCCGCCGTCTCGCAGGTCGTCGCGGTCTACCGAGGTAATGACCACATAGCGCAGCGCCATGTCGGCGATAGTCTGCGCCAGCTTCAGCGGCTCGCCGGCGTCCGGGGCGTTAGGGCGGCCGTGCGCCACGTCGCAGAACGGGCAGCGGCGGGTACAGATGGCGCCGAGGATCATAAAGGTCGCGGTGCCGTGGTTAAAACATTCCGCCAGGTTAGGGCAGGAGGCCTCTTCGCACACCGAGTGCAGGCCGTTTTTACGCATCGCCGCCTTGATGCCCTGGATTCGACTGGAATCCGCAGGCAGCTTGATTTTCATCCATTCGGGCTTGCGTAACAGCTCCTGACGTTCTGTCACCACGGTTTTCACCGGGATCAGCGCCATTTTATCTGCGTCGCGATATTTGACGCCGCGTTCCATCTGAATTGGTTTACTCATAAGTCTGCAGGTTCCGGTCGGATTGCGTGATGAGAGCTTTCGCCTTCAGGCCAGCGGTAAAGCTTTCAACTTTATTTGATAAAATTTCAAAAATTATATCAGTTCCGCCTGGCAGAAGCAGCCGTCCGGCGGCGGGAAAAGTTACAATTTTGTAAATTCGCATGCACGGTTAAGGCAGCGGCGCGGATTCAGCCGCCAGCCACTCAACCTGGGTAAAGCCCAGCTGGCGCGCGAAGGCCGCCACCAGCAGCGGCTGCACGTCTGCCAGGCTGACGCCGGGCTGAAAGGCGCTGAGCTGCGTCATGCGCATCCCGGCGTAGCCGCAGGGGTTGATGCGCAGAAATGGGGTTAAATCCATTGCGACGTTAAGCGCCAGACCGTGAAACGAGCAGCCCTTACGGATGCGCAGGCCGAGCGAGCAGATCTTCTCCTCGCCGACATAGACGCCCGGCGCGTCGGGACGCGCGCGCGCCGCGACGCCGAAGTGCGCCAGCGTGGCAATCACCGTCTCTTCCAGCGCGGTCACCAGCTGGCGCACGCCGATCTTGCGGCGCTTAACGTCAATCAGCACGTACATCACCTGCTGGCCCGGGCCGTGATAGGTGACCTGACCGCCGCGATCGCTCTGGACTACCGGAATATCGCCCGGCATCAGCAGATGTTCGGCCTTGCCGGCCTGTCCCTGGGTGAAAACGGCGTGATGCTCCACCAGCCAGACTTCGTCGCGGCTGTCGCCGTTACGGCGATCGGTGAACTGATGCATGGCATCGGAGACGGGTTGCCAGTCGCGCTGGCCGAGCTGACGGATAAGAAGCGTATCTGCTGACAAAACGGCGGTCCGGTTAAGGAGGAAAGGCTGAGTATAACGTCGGCAAAGGGCAAGACCAAGACCCTTCGCCGACGCCGGCACTTACAGCACCATGCGCACGATATCGATATTGCCCAGCTCTTCATACAGGGTTTCCACCTGTTCGATATGCGTGGCGTTAATAGTGATCGATACCGAGTGGTAGTTGCCTTTGCTGCTTGGCTTGACGTCGGGCGAGTAGTCGCCTGGCGCATGGCGTTGCACCACTTCAACCACTTGATCAACCAGCTCCGGCTGCGCCAGACCCATCACTTTATAGGTAAAAGGAGTAGGGAATTCGAGCAGTTCATTCAGTTTGGTTTTCATATTGACTCCGGTGCATAAAAAACAGGCTCCCGCCGAAGCGGGAGCATTATCATAGCGTAGATATGGCGACGACGTGGCGACTTTTCAACCGCCAGGCCGCTTAGCCGAACCAGTGATGGAACATCAGCTTGATGTAATCGATGATGCGGCTAAAGAATCCGCCTTCCTGCACTTCGTTCAGCACCACCAGCGGACGCTGTTCCACGGTCTTGCCGTCAAGCTGGAAGTTGATGCTGCCCACGACCTGATTTTTTTGCAGCGGGGCGTGCAGCTCGCTGTTGTTCAGGACATAGCTGGCTTTCAAATCTTTCATGCGGCCGCGCGGAATGGTCAGATAGGCGTCTTTCTCTACGCCCAGCTGGACGCGATCGCTGTTGCCGAACCAGACCGGCTCAGAGGCGAACTCTTTGCCCGCCTTCAGCGGCGCTACGGTTTCAAAGAAGCGGAAGCCCCAGGTGAGCAGCTTTTTGCTTTCGACTTCGCGTCCTTTGAAGGTGCGGCCGCCCAGCACTGCCGAGATCAGACGCATCTGGCCTTCGGTAGCGGAAGAGACGATGTTGTAGCCTGCCGCTTCGGTGTGGCCGGTTTTAATGCCGTCGACGTTGAGGCTGGTATCCCACAGCAGACCGTTGCGGTTGGTCTGGCGGATATTGTTAAAGGTGAACTCTTTCTCTTTATAGACCGAATACTCATCCGGCACGTCACGGATCAGCGCCTGGCCGATCAGCGCCATGTCGCGCGCCGAGCTGTACTGGCCGTCCGCATCCAGGCCGTGCACCGTCTGGAAGTGGGTATTCTGCAGGCCCAGCGCCTTCACGTAGTTGTTCATCAGGCCGACAAAGGCGTCCTGGCTGCCGGCGACATAGTCCGCCATCGCCACGCAGGCGTCGTTGCCCGACTGCAGCACGATGCCGCGCGTCAGCTGGGAAACCGGCACGCGATCGCCCGGCTTCAGGAACATCAGCGACGAGCCTTTGAACACCGGGTTGCCGGTTGCCCACGCGTCTTTGCCGACGGTCACGATATCTTCCTGGTGGATCTTACCTGCTTTGACCGCCTGACCAATAACATAGCTGGTCATCATTTTGGTCAGGCTGGCGGGATCGCGACGGGCATCGGCGTTCTTCTCGGCCAGTACTTTGCCCGAGTTGTAGTCGATCAGCACATAGGCTTCGGCATCGATATCCGGCACGCCCGGGATCATCGTTTTAAGGTTGACGTCATCAGCAAAGGCTACGTGGCTGAGTGAAAAGGCGACCAGTGATCCCACTGTCAGGCGTTTCAGAAAACGAGAGGGTTTCAGCGTGTTCATGTTATGGACTACAACATCCGTGAGTTAAGGTTAAAAAAAAGTGGCTCATCATAGCAAATGCCTGTTTTACAGGCATCTGGCTTTGGCATTCTGTTGTTAGCAGAGATGTCCAGCGCGGCAAGCCGGGGGTTCAACGACGCGCGCTGGTGATAAATGAAGCCTGGCCGTTGGCGTTCAGGCGCTGCTGCAGCGCAGCGGCGTCGACGCGGTTTTTAAAACCGCCGAGCTGAATGCGATAGACGTTGTTGCCGGCATTCTCGACCGAGCCGGGCACGCCATATTTTTCTCCGAGGCTCTGCGCCATCTGCTGCGCGCGCGCGGCGTCGTTGATGGCGCCCACCTGCACCACGAAACTGCCGGACGGCTGCGCGGTCGTGCCGCTGGCGACAGGCGCCGCCGCCGCTGGTGCGGCCACAGGCGCGGCGACCGGCTGCGGCGCAGGCTCGCTGCCCTCCAGCACGCCGTTTGCCAGCGGCTGAGGGGCGCCGAGGAAGCCGCTGCTGCTGACAGGCGCGCCCATCTCGCCGTTGCTCTGCAGAGTACGGTTGTCGACGGCGCGAATATCCTGTTCCGGCACCGGCGCGGCGGCGGGTTCGCTGCTGCCGTTCATCACGCCGTTGCCGCCGAGATCGGGACGCGCGGGCAGGGCGTAGCTCTGCTTCGCCACCACGGTGCCGATGGTGCCAGGGCCGGAGAGCGTGCCGTCCGGCGCCACCTTGATGTAGTCGACGCGCACGCGGCTATTGTTAGAGATATTGAGGCGATCGCCCGCCGCACGCGACAGGTCGATAATGCGTCCCGGCGTATAAGGGCCGCGATCGTTGACGCGCACCACGATCTGGCGACCGTTGGCGAGGTTGGTGACGCGCACGTAGCTGGGCAGCGGCAGCGTAGGGTGCGCCGCGCTCAGCGCATCGGGATCGTAGCTTTCGCCGGTCGCGGTGCGCTTGCCCTGCGCTTCGTCGCCGTACCAGGCGGCTAATCCCACTTCGCTAAAGTTAGAGGGATCCTTGACGATACGGTAAGACTTGCCGTTCGCGCTGTAATCCTGGCTGGTGCCGGGATTAATGGGCTCATATTTTGGCTCGACGCCCGGGATTTCCACCACCGGGCCGTTATAGGCCGGTTGCGGCGGCGCGGTGTTTTGCGGTTCCTGAGTGGTGGTACAGGCGGTCAAAACCAGTAGTGCCAGAGCAACAGCAGGCCATTCCTTACGCATGTGCAGCCTCTTAAACGCTTTTAGATAACATTTTTCTGTGAGTATGGATCGACATTACGATGCCGAATCCCGCCATAAGGACAATAAGCGCCGAGCCGCCATAGCTGACCAGCGGCAGAGGGACGCCAACCACCGGTAAGATACCACTTACCATGCCAATATTAACGAAAACATAAACGAACAAAATCAGCATTAATCCGCCCGCCATCACGCGGCCGAAGGTGGTCTGGGCGCGCGCGGCGATCACCAGCCCGCGCAGGATCAGCAGCAGATAGAGCACCAGCAGGATCAGCACGCCCACCAGACCCAGCTCTTCCGCAAGCACGGCGAAGATAAAGTCGGTGTGGCGCTCCGGCAAAAACTCCAGCTGCGACTGGGTGCCGTGCAGCCAGCCCTTGCCGCGCAATCCGCCGGAGCCGATAGCGATTTTAGACTGAATAATATGGTAGCCCGCGCCGAGCGGATCGCTTTCGGGATCGAGCAGCATCATCACGCGGTCGCGCTGGTAGTCGTGCATCAGGAAAAACCAGAGCACCGGAATAAAGGCCGCCACCAGCAGCACCGCCACGCCGATCAGCTTCCAGCTCATGCCGGAAAGAAACAGCACGAACAGCCCGGAGGCGGCAATCAGGATAGCGGTGCCAAGGTCGGGCTGCGCCGCGACCAGCAGCGTCGGCATAAAGATCAGGATCAGCGCGATGCCGGTATTCTTTAAGGTCGGCGGGCAGACGTCGCGGTTGATAAAGCGCGCCACCATCAGCGGCACGGCGATTTTAGCGATTTCCGAGGGCTGGAAGCGCACTACGCCGAGGTCGAGCCAGCGCTGCGCGCCTTTACTGATATGGCCGAAGGCGTCCACCGCGATCAGCAATATCACGCAGACGATATAGAGATAGGGCGCCCAGCCCTCATAGACGCGCGGCGGCACCTGCGCCAGCACCAGCATCATCACCAGGCCCATGGCAATCTGGCCGATTTTGCGCTCCATCATGCCCGGATCCTGGCCGCTGGCGCTCCAGATCACGATGGCGCTATAGGCGAGCAGCGCCAGAATCACCAGCATAAATAGCGGGTCAATATGGATGCGCATCCAGATCGATCTTTTCTGCGGGCTATCATTCATCGACATCGTTATTCACCTTCGTAGCCGGGCGGGGTAGGGACCGCGTCCGGCAGAGCCGTATTGTTGTCGCCCAGCATAATGTGGTCGAGAATCTGTCTCATCACCGTGCCGACCGCCGGGCCTGCGCCGCCGTTTTCAAGAATCATGGTGACGGCGACGCGCGGTTTGTCATAGGGGGCAAACGCGGTCATCAGTTTATGGTCGCGCAGACGCTCGGCGATCTTGTGCGCGTTATAGGTCTCGTTCTCTTTCAGGCCGAAGACCTGCGCGGTACCCGATTTGGCGGCGATTTTATAGGGCGCGTCGGCGAAGCTTTTATGCGCCGTGCCGTTGGCGCGGTTCGCCACGCCGTACATGCCGTCTTTGGCGATCTCCCAGTAGCCGGAGTGAACGTCGCCGATCGGTTCGCCGGGCGGCTGACGCCAGGGCACCATGGTGCGTCCCTCGCGGGTGGCGCGCAGCAGGTGCGGCACTTTTACCACGCCGTCGTTAATCAGGATCATCAGCGCCTTGTTCATCTGCAGCGGCGTCGCGGTCCAGTAACCCTGGCCGATGCCGACCGGAATGGTGTCGCCCTGATACCACGGCTTCTTAAAGCGCTTCATCTTCCAGTCGCGCGTCGGCATGTTACCGGCGCTCTCCTGCGGCAGATCGATGCCGGTGCGGTGGCCGTAGCCGAATTTGTTCATCCACTCCGACAGGCGATCGATGCCCATGTCATACGCCACCTGATAGAAGAAGGTATCCGCCGACTCCTCGAGCGATTTGGTCACGTTAAGGCGGCCGTGGCCCCATTTTTTCCAGTCGCGATAGCGCTTTTCCGATCCGGGCAGCTGCCACCAGCCGGGATCGAACAGGCTGGTATTGCGGTTAATGACGCCGGCGCTCAGCGCGGAGACCGCCACATAGGGCTTCACCGTTGAGGCGGGCGGATAGGAAGCCTGAATCGCGCGGTTATAGAGCGGGCGGTTTTCGTCGTTGAGCAGGCCGCGGTAATCTTTACCCGAAATGCCGTCGACGAAGAGATTCGGATCGTAACTGGGCGTGGAGACCATCGCCAGAATCTCGCCGGTGCGCGGATCGCTGACCACCACCGCCGCGCGGCTGCCGGCCAGCAGCGTTTCGATATATTGCTGCAGCTTGAGATCGATGGTCAGCCAGATGTCGCGCCCCGCCTGAGGCGACTGCTCGTGCAGCTGGCGGATCACGCGGCCGCGGTTATTCACCTCGACCTCTTCATAGCCCGTGATGCCGTGCAGCACATCTTCGTAGTAGCTTTCGATGCCCAGCTTGCCGATATCGTGCGTCGCGGCGTAGTTCGGCCACTTGCCCTCTTTATCGAGGCGCGCCACATCGCGGTCGTTGATTTTGGAGACGTAGCCGACGACGTGCGTCAGCGTCGGGCCATAGGGATAGTAGCGACGCTGATAGCCTTTCACCTCGACGCCGGGAAAGCGGTACTGATTGACGGCGAAGCGCGCCACCTGCACGTCATTAAGACCGACCTTAACGGGAATCGAGGTAAAGCGACGCGAGCGCTTGCGCTCTTTGTCGAAGGCGTCGAGATCCTCGTCGGTGATATCCAGCACCGGGCGCAGATCTTCCAGCGTTTGCTTGAGGTTGTCGACTTTTTCCGGCACCAGCTCCGCCTGATAGATGGTGCGGTTAAGCGCCAGCGCGGTGCCGTTACGGTCATAGATAATGCCGCGGCTCGGCGCCACCGGCACCAGCTTGATGCGGTTTTCGTTAGAGCGGGTACTGTAATCTTCAAAGCGCAGGATTTGCAGGTGGTAAAGATTGACCACCAGCACGCTGGAGAGCACCAGAATGCCGAAGAACGCTATTAACGCCCGACGGACAAAGAGTTTCTGCTCGGCACTGTAATCGCGAAAGGCGTTGCTTTGTAATTTCATCCGCTACTTAAAATGTCGGGGTTAGCCTTACCGGTTATTCACGATGATAAGGATGATTGGCGGTGATGCTCCAGGCGCGATAGAGGCTTTCAGCGACCAGCACGCGCACCAGCGGATGAGGCAGCGTCAACGCGGAAAGCGACCAGCTCTGCTCGGCAGCGGCTTTGCAGGCGGGCGATAATCCTTCCGGACCGCCAATCAACAGGCTGACGTCGCGGCCGTCCTGTTTCCAGCGCTCCAGCTGCTGAGCAAGCTGGGGCGTTTCCCACGGATGGCCGGGAATATCGAGCGTAACGATGCGGTTGCCTTTGCCGGTTGCGGCCAGCATCGCCTCGCCTTCTTTTTCCAGGATACGCTTGATATCGGCGTTTTTGCCGCGTTTTCCGGCAGAGACTTCCACCAGCTCCAGCGGCATATCTTTGGGAAAACGACGCAGATACTCAGTAAAACCGGTTTGCACCCAGTCGGGCATCTTCGTGCCCACGGCCACAAGCTGCAGTTTCACGCGTTAGCTCCAGAGTTTTTCCAGCTCATACAGCTGGCGGCTCTCTTCCTGCATAACGTGCACGATGACGTCGCCCAGATCGACCACCACCCAGTCAGCGGTGTTTTTGCCGTCGACGCCAAGCGGGATCAAACCGGCGGCGCGCGACTCCTGCACCACGTGATCGGCGATAGAGGAGACGTGGCGCGTCGAGGTGCCGGTGCAGATGATCATGCAGTCGGTGATGCTGGATTTACCCTGAACGTCGAGCGCGACGATATCCTGACCTTTAAGATCATCAATCTTATCAATAACGAACTCTTGGAGTGCTTTACCTTGCAAAAGGTTCCCCTTTAATACGGATAGTAGCGGGCCGGCTGCTGGCCCCGATAAGGCAGCCAAAAAATTAAGCCGCGCAGTATAGCACGCCTTTGCCCGTGCGATATACGCCCGGTGAGCGCTTATTTCAGATAGAGGCCTGCGCGGTCGATATAGTCGATAACGGCTGGCGGCAGCAGCTGCTCGCACGACAGGCCGGCGTGACGGCGCTGTCGGATTTCCGTGGCGGAGATAGCCACCAGCGGCGTATCGGCCAGCCAGATAAAGCCGGCGGGCTGCTGGTGCAGCTGCGCCGTATCCACAGCCAGATGGCTCTCCAGCCAGCGCTGCATCTCCGGCGACGCCATCTCGGTCGGGTAGCCGGGACGCTTGCACACCAGCAGGTGACAAAGCGACAGTAAATCCTGCCAGCGATGCCAGCCCGACAGGTTGAGCAGCGAGTCCTGACCAATGATAAATCCCAGTGGCTGATCCGGCCCGCGTTCGGCGCGCAGCGCCTCCAGCGTCGTCACCGTCCACGACGGCGTTTCGCGCATCAGCTCGCGGGTGTCGATATCGAACAGCGGCCGGTCCTGAATAGCGCAGCGCAGCATGTCGACGCGCTGCGCTGCGCTGGCTTCCGGCTGCGGACGATGCGGCGGCACGTTGTTGGGCAGCAGCAGCACGCGCGCCAGTCCGGTTTGCTGCGCCAGCGCTTCTACCGGCCGCAAATGGCCAAAGTGGATGGGATCGAAGGTGCCGCCGAACAGGGCGTGAAGTTCAGACACTGGCGAAGCTCGCAGGAAAATGTCGATGACAGAGCAGCAGCGAGAGCGTCTCCAGCTGCGGCCAGATACGCTGCCCGTAATCCTGCTTCAGGGTGAGTTCAATCTGCGTCAGCAGGCGAATCGCGCGCTGCAGGCGCGCGCCGTCCACGCGCTGCAGCGCCTCGGTAAACAGCGCGCGGCGATTCTGCCAGATGCGCTGCTGATCCATCAATGCGCGCAGCGGCTGCTGCGCCTGATGACGCTGCAGGTGCAGCAGCGTCATTAAATCGCGCTGCAGGGTGCGCAGCAGGATAACCGGCTCGCTCTCTTCTTTTTCCAGCTGGTGCAGAATGTGCAGCGCGCGCTTGCTTTTGCCCGCCAGCAGCGCGTCCACCCAGTGAAACGGGGTAAAATGCGCCGCATCGCTGACCGCCTCTTCCACGCGCGGCAGCGTCAGCTTGCCGTCGGGCCAGAGCAGCGACAGGCGCTCCAGCGCCTGCGCCAGCGCCAGAAGATTGCCCTCATAGCAGTAGCAGAGCAGCTGGATCGCCGCGTCGTCTACCGAGAGCTTCAGGCTTTTGGCGCGCGTCGCCACCCAGCGCGGCAGCTGCGCCTGCTCCGGCGTCTGGCACGGCACCAGCACGCCATGGACGGAGAGCGCTTTAAACCAGGCGCTGTTCTCCTGGGCTTTGGTCAGCTTTGCCAGGCGGCAAATCAGCAGAATATCGGCATGCAGCAGGCCCGCCAGCTTATTCAGCTGTTCGGCCATCGCAGCGTTGGGGCCGTTTTCCGGGAAGAGCAGCGTCATCGTCTGACGCTGAGCGAACAGGCTGAGCGCCTGACAGCTGGCAAAGAGGCTTTCCCAGTCGGTCTGGGCGTCGAGCGTAAAGCTGAGATGCTCCTCGAACCCCTGCGCGACGGCAGCGGCGCGAATCGCGTCGGCGCTCTCCTGCAGCAGCAGCGGCTCGTTTCCGGCTAACAAATAGCAAGCGCGCAGCCCCTCACGGAGCTGCGCGCCAAGTTGCTCAGGATAGATCCTGATCATTGCGTACGGGTAGCGGAAGAGGAGGAGGCTGGCGCGGGCACCGCAGGTTCGCTGGCCGACGCCGGCAGCGTCTCTTTCTGGTTCATCTGCGCGGCATGCACGGTCAGCAGTTTACGCACCAGCTGCTCTGCGGCGCGCTGACGCATCTCCTGCACGATCATGTCCTGCTCGGCATCTTTCGCCAGCGCCGCGTTCGGGTTATCGAAGAACGAACGATACACCGTGGTGCTGATCGGATAGATGCCTTTGCCCGGCAGCAGAACCTGCGCCGTCACGTTCATCATCAGCGAGTATTCCGCCGTGGTACCGCTGATAAACACCGAGGCGGTATCGCGGCCCTGGGTTTCAGCGCCCAGGCGCAGCGTCGGGATATCGGTACGGTTCTGCTTCGTATCTTCAACGATGGTGACGTTGTTGATACGCAGCTGCTGACGCACCGTGCGCGCCAGCGGACCGTACGGATCGCCGCTGTTCAAGATCAGCGTTTTCAGCTCGCTCGGCACCTGCGTGGTGCCGCGCGGATGAAAACCACAGCCGGCGGTAATCATCACCGCCAGCAGGACAAACAGCCTGATAATCAGATGTCGCACAGTTCCTCCTGAACTTAACCTACGACCAGGTTAAGCAGTTTGCCGGGTACATAAATCACTTTGCGGATGGTGACGCCGTCAAGGTACTTCGCCACCAGGTGTTCCTGGGCGGCGCGAGCCTGAACCTGCTCCTGCGTCGCGTCGGCGGCCACGGTAATTTTACCACGCACTTTACCATTTACCTGCACAACCACCAGCAGCGACTCTTCCACCATCGCCGCCTCGTCCGCTACCGGCCAGTCAGCGTTGTCCACGCTGCCTTCGCCGCCCAGCTCCTGCCACAGCACATAGCTGGCGTGCGGGGTGAACGGGTAGAGCATGCGGACGACGGCCAGCAGCGCTTCCTGCATCAGCGCGCGATCCTGCTCGCTCTCCTGCGGCGCGCGCGCCAGCTTGTTCATCAGCTCCATGATCGCCGCGATGGCGGTATTGAAGGTCTGACGACGACCGATGTCGTCGGAAACTTTAGCGATGGTTTTGTGCAGATCGCGACGCAGCGCTTTCTGATCGTCGTTAAGGCTGCCGATATCCAGCGCGACCGTCGCGCCTTTCGCCGTATGCTCGTAGGCCAGTTTCCACACGCGCTTCAGGAAGCGGTTTGCGCCTTCAACGCCTGACTCCTGCCACTCCAGCGTCATTTCCGCCGGTGAAGCGAACATCATAAACAGGCGAACCGTATCCGCGCCGTAGCGCTCGACCATCAACTGCGGGTCGATGCCGTTGTTTTTCGACTTCGACATTTTGCTCATGCCGGCGTAAATCACCTCGCGGCCCTGGCTGTCGGTCGCTTTCACGATGCGGCCTTTCTCGTCGCGCTCGACGGTGACGTCGACCGGAGAGACCCAGTTGCGCTCGCCGTTGACACCGAGGTAGTAGAAGGCGTCCGCCAGCACCATACCCTGACACAGCAGACGCTTCGCCGGCTCGTTAGAGGTGACCAGGCCCGCGTCGCGCAGCAGCTTGTGATAGAAGCGGAAGTAGAGCAGGTGCATGATGGCGTGTTCAATACCACCCACATACTGATCGACCGGCAGCCAGTAGTTGGCCGCGGCCGGATCCAGCATACCTTCATCATAGTTGGTGCAGGTGTAGCGCGCGTAGTACCAGGAGGACTCCATAAAGGTGTCGAAGGTGTCGGTTTCACGCAGCGCCGGCTGGCCGTTGACGGTGGTTTTCGCCCACTCCGGGTCCGCTTTGATCGGGCTGGTAATGCCGTCCATCACCACATCTTCCGGCAGGATCACCGGCAGCTGATCTTCCGGCGTCGGCATCACGGTGCCGTCTTCCAGCGTCACCATTGGAATCGGCGCGCCCCAGTAGCGCTGACGGGAGACGCCCCAGTCGCGCAGGCGGTAGTTAACTTTGCGCACGCCGACGCCTTTCGCGGCCAGCGCGTCGGCGATAGCGTTGAAGCCCGCTTCATGGCTCAGGCCGCTGAATTCGCCGGAGTTGAACAAGGTGCCTTTGTCGGTCATTGCGGCGGCGCTGACGTCCGGCTCGCTGCCGTCCTGGTTCAGCACCACTGGTTTAATCGGCAGATCGTATTTGGTGGCGAACTCCCAGTCGCGCTGGTCGTGCGCCGGAACCGCCATGACGGCGCCGGTGCCGTACTCCATCAGCACGAAGTTGGCGACCCAGACCGGCACTTTGTCGCCGGTCAGCGGATGGATGGCGAACAGGCCGGTCGGCATGCCTTTTTTCTCCATCGTCGCCATGTCCGCTTCGGCGACTTTGGTGTTGCGGCATTCGGCGATAAAGTCAGCCAGCACCGGGTTGCCCATCGAAGCCTGCACCGCCAGCGGATGGCCTGCGGCGACCGCGACGTAGGTGGCGCCAAGGAACGTGTCTGGACGCGTGGTGTAAACGGTCACTTTCTCTTCGCTGTCGGCCACGTCGAAGGTGATCTCGACCCCTTCGGAACGACCAATCCAGTTGCGCTGCATGGTTTTGACCTGCTCCGGCCACTCTTCCAGCGTATCGAGGTCGTTAAGCAGCTCATCGGCATAGTCGGTGATCTTAACGAACCACTGTGGGATCTCTTTGCGCTCGACTTTGGTGTCGCAGCGCCAGCAGCAGCCGTCGATAACCTGTTCGTTCGCCAGCACCGTCTGATCGTTCGGGCACCAGTTCACCGCCGAGGTTTTTTTATAAACCAGGCCTTTTTCATACAGTTTGGTGAAGAACCACTGTTCCCAGCGGTAGTATTCCGGCTTGCAGGTGGCCAGCTCGCGGCTCCAGTCATAGCCGAAGCCCAGCAGTTTCAGCTGGTTCTTCATATATTCGATGTTGTCGTAGGTCCATGGTGCAGGCGCGGTGTTGTTTTTTACCGCCGCGCCTTCCGCCGGGAGGCCGAACGCATCCCAGCCGATCGGCTGCAGCACGTTTTTGCCGAGCATACGCTGGTAACGGGCGATCACGTCGCCAATGGTGTAGTTACGCACGTGGCCCATATGTAGGCGGCCGGAAGGATAGGGCAGCATGGAGAGGCAGTAATATTTCTCTTTGCTCTCATCTTCGGTCACTTTGAACGTTTGGTTTTCGTCCCAGTGTTGCTGGACGCGGGATTCTATCTCTTCCGGGCGGTATTGCTCTTGCATGGCAGCCTGTGGTCCTTAATGAATAACGCTTAGCTTACTTTAAGATCCGCATAGCATACCCATATGGCTGCCGGTCAACAACACTTCACCGCCCTGTTGCGGCGATTTCTCGCGGAAGGCCTCATCCTGCTCTCATATTCCGATTCGCTTTGCTAAACAACGCGGCAAACGGCGCAAAGCGGCTAAACTTAAAGCTGGCTTACCCGCGCAGAAAGGAGAATAAAATGAACAAAGTGGCGCACATTTACCGTGAATCCCTGGCCGCGCTGACGGAGCGACTGCGCCAGGGCGATCGGGATATCGACGCGCTGGTGACGTCGCGACGTCAGCAGCTCATGGCCAGCGAGTCCGCGACGCCTGGCGAGATCGATCAGGCGCTGGCGGCGGTTCGACGCGACTTAGAGGAGTTTGCACGCAGCTATCAGGAGGTCCATCAGCCAGAGAAGGCGAACGATTCGCTGTTTATGCGCATCATGCGCGAGAGCCTGTGGAAAGAGCTGGCGGATATTACCGACAAGAGCCAGCTGGAGTGGCGCGAGGTGTTTCAGGATCTCCATCATCACGGCGTGTATCAGAGCGGCGAAGTGGTGGGGCTGGGCAATCTGGTGTGCGAGAAGTGTCACTTTACGCGCGCGATTTATACCCCTGAGACCTTAACGCGCTGCCCGGAGTGCGGACACGATCAGTTCCAGCGCCAGCCGTTTGAGCCGTAAAAACGGCGACTGTGCTTACGCGGATGAGACTGTCCCAAGAGTAAAGCGGCCTGCGACAAGGCTGTCGCAGGCCGGATGGCAGCCAGGCGGTTCTGGCGCATAAGCGCCACAGCCTGGTTATCCCTTAGTGCAGAATCTTCGCCAGGAAATCCTTCGCGCGATCCGACTGCGGATGATTAAAGAAGTCGTCTTTACGCGTATCTTCGATAATCTTGCCTTCATCCATAAAAATGACGCGGTTCGCTACTTTGCGGGCGAAGCCCATTTCGTGCGTCACCACCATCATCGTCATGCCTTCCTGCGCCAGCTCTACCATCACGTCGAGCACTTCGTTGATCATTTCCGGATCGAGCGCCGAGGTCGGCTCGTCGAACAGCATGGCGATAGGATCCATGCAGAGCGCGCGCGCAATCGCCACGCGCTGCTGCTGGCCGCCCGACAGCTGACCGGGAAACTTCTGTGCATGGGCAGTCAGCCCGACGCGATCCAGCAGCTTCAGGCCTTTTTCCCGCGCGGCGGTTTTGTCGCGCTTCAGCACTTTCACCTGCGCCAGCACCAGGTTATCGATGATGCTGAGGTGAGGAAACAGCTCGAAGTGCTGGAACACCATGCCGACCTTGCTGCGCAGCTGCGCCAGGTTGGTTTTCTTGTTGTTCACTTCGGTGCCGTTCACCAGAATATTGCCCTGTTGAATCGGCTCCAGACCGTTAACGGTTTTGATCAGGGTCGATTTGCCGGATCCCGACGGCCCGCACACCACCACCACTTCCCCTTTCTGGACTTCGGTCGTGCAGTCGGTCAGCACCTGAAAGTGACCATACCACTTAGAAACATTTTTCAGGCTAATCATTTAAACCGTCCTTTTTCTTTTTAGATAGCTGACCAACAGCGAAGCGCTCAGGCTGATAACGAAGTAGACCAGACCGGCGAAGAGAACCATTTCTACCTGGGTGCCGTCACGCTCGCCAATTGTCGATGCGGTCCGGAAGAAGTCCGCCAGGCTCAAGACATAGACCAGTGAAGTATCCTGGAACAGCACGATACCCTGCGTCAGCAGCAGCGGCACCATGGCGCGAAACGCCTGCGGTAGGATGATCAGCTGCATTGCCTGCCAGTGCGTCATGCCCAGCGCCAGCGCGGCATTACCCTGGCCACGTGAGATACTGATGATGCCGGCACGAATAATCTCGGAGTAGTACGCCGCTTCGAACAGCGAAAAAGCGACCATGGCTGAAATCAGTCGGATATCGGTTTTGGGCGACAGGCCCAGCACCTGCTGCAGGAAACTCGGCACCACCAGATAGAACCACAGCAGCACCATTACCAGCGGCACCGAGCGGAACAGGTTGACATAAATTTTGGCGAACCAGCTGACGGGCTTAAAGCTCGACAGCCGCATCACCGCCAGCAGCGTGCCCCAGATAATGCCGAACACCACCGCCGTCACGGTGATCTTCAGCGTAATCACCATGCCGTTAAGCAGGTAGGGCAGGCTGGGAGGAATGGAACTCCAGTCAAACTCGTACATTATTTTCCTCCCAGATTACCCGGCAGACGCACCTTGCGCTCCACCAGACTCATAATCAGCATTATTACCAGGTTAATGGCGATATAGGCCAGCGTGATCGCGGTAAAGGACTCGTAGGCGTGCGCCGAGTAGTCGAGCAGCTTGCCCGCCTGCGCCGCCATATCCACCAGCCCGATGGTCGAGGCGATAGCAGAGTTTTTCACCAGGTTGAGCATTTCCGAGGTCATCGGCGGCACAATCACGCGGTAGGCGTTGGGCAGCAGCACGTAACGGTAGGTCTGCGGCAGGGTGAGGCCCATCGCCAGACCAGCGTTCTTTTGCCCGCGCGGCAGCGACTGAATGGCGGCACGCACCTGCTCGCAGACGCGCGCGGCGGTAAACAGGCCGAGGCAGATCACCGAGGCGGTGAAAAACTGGATATTGGGGTCCAGCTCCGATTTAAACCACATGCCGAGCTTCTCGCCCACCAGCTCGGGCGCCACCAGATACCAGAAGAAGAACTGCACGATCAGCGGGATGTTGCGGAACAGCTCTACGTAGCAGGTGCCGATCGCCGAAAGCAGGCGGTTAGGCACGGTGCGCAGAATGCCGAATAAGGATCCTACGAGAAAGGCGATAATCCAGGCGCAGCAGGAGACCGCAATGGTCACCTGAAATCCGGACCACAGCCAGCCAAGGTAGGTCGTGTTGCCGAACGGGGCCTGTTCGAGAAAGATGCCCCAGTTCCAGTCGATACCCATAACGAGCTCCGGTAAAAAAGGGTAGCTAAGCTACCCTGAAGATTGATGAACGGCGTCTGTATTGCCTGCTTCAGGGGAACGACCTGAGCAGCTTGTCTGTCCGCGCCGGGTTTTCAGCAATCGAGAGGGCAGCGAAGCCGCCCTTGTTGTCGTTGTTAGTTCAGTGCTTTGTCGTTCGGCGTTTTGAACAGCGCCTGCATATCCGCTGAGAGATCGAAGTTCAGGTTCAGGTTCTTCGGCGGAATCGGCTGTTTAAACCAGGTATCGAACCATTTCGCGGCTTCGCCCGAGGTCTGCGCTTTGGCGATGGTGTCGTCGACCAGGGTTTTGAACGAGGCGTCGTCTTTACGCAGCATACAGCCATAGGCCTCTTTCGACTGCGGCGTGCCGACGATCTCCCAGTTATCCGGCTTCTTCGCCTTAGCGCGTTCGCCAGCCAGCAGGGCGTCATCCATCATAAAGGCGACGGCGCGGCCGGTTTCCAGCGTGCGGAACGAGTCGCCGTGGTCTTTCGCGCTGATGATGCGCATATCCATTTTCTTCTCGTCGTTCAGCTTATGCAGCAGCACTTCCGAGGTGGTACCGGAGGTGACGACCACGGTTTTGCCTTTCAGGTCGGCGAAATCTTTGATGTCGCCGCCTTTTTTCACCAGCAGGCGGGTGCCGATAACGAAAATGGTATCGGAGAACGCCGCCTGTTTCTGGCGCTCGAGGTTATTGGTGGTGGATCCGCACTCGAAGTCGTAGGTGCCGTTCTGCAGCAGCGGAATACGGTTCTGCGAGGTGATAGGGATCATCTTGACCTGCAGATCCGGTTTGTTCAGCTTCGCTTTAATCGCCTCGACGATGGCGTTGGAGTAAGCCTGCGAATAGCCCACGACTTTTTGCTGGTTGTCGTAATAAGAAAAAGGAACAGAGGACTCGCGATGCCCCACGACGATAACGCCATTATCGCTGATTTTCTTCAGGGTGCCGCTGAGGTCTTCTGCCTGGGCTGCGCCCGCTGCCGCAACGCCTGCCAGCAAAAGCGATAGTGCCACTTTGCGAATCTGCATGGTCCAACTCCTTCAAGAGATGTCGCGCAGAATATAAACTGCGCAGATGTGTGATGTTGTGTGTATTTCCTGCTGCTTTTTTTGTTATCTCACCGCGTCGGCGCGCTAAGAATATTCACTAACATAGCGGATTGTTAACGTTATGAAACGAAAAAGTTTCTTATTTTGCGAAGTGTTCCGCACCAAATTGAGGCGTATTTCTCGGGTTGCGCGCTCAGGGTGCGTCGCTCTGCCTTTTAAGGGTGCAGCGCAGCTCGCGTTAATGCGTTAGTCCGCCAGGTTTACAGGAAACAGGGTTACTGATAGCAAGCATCGTGCCAGGTTTATGGCGCAGCAGAAAATCGGGGAGGAGAGCGAAAAAGCGAGCGGAATATGGGGAAGGCGGCAAGCAGGGCGCTCGCCGCCGTACGGCAGGTCAGGCTTTGCGGCGCCACAGCGCCAGCAGCGCGGCGCATAGCGTCAGCAGCCAGACCGGCCAGAGGCCGGCGTGGGCGTAAGGCGTTTCGCCAGTGGTCGGCGTCACCTTATCCAGCAGCACGCCGCGGGTAAACTGCGGCAGGATCTTCTCGACTTCGCCCTGCGCATTCACCACCGCGGTCACGCCGTTATTGGTGCCGCGCAGCAGCGGACGCCCCAGCTCCAGCGCGCGCATGCGCGCCATCTGGAAGTGCTGCCAGGGGCCGATAGAGTGGCCGAACCAGGCATCGTTGGAGACGGTAAGCAGAAAGTCGGTGTCGGGATGGAAATTGGCGCGCACCTGCTCGCCCAGCACGATCTCATAGCAGATGGCGCTGGTAAGGTGGTAGCCCGCCGCCAGCAGCTGCGGCTGCAGATAGGCGCCGCGGCTGAAGGAGGACATCGGCAGATCGAAGAAGGGCGCCAGCGGACGCAGCAGGTTCTCCAGCGGCACAAACTCGCCGAATGGCACCAGATGGTTTTTCTGGTAGCGGTTCATGCTCTGATAGCTGTAGGGCTTCTCGCCGCCCAGCACGATCACTGAGTTGTAGTCGTGATAGCGGTTCTGCTCCAGACGGGAATCGACGATGCCGGTGATCAGCGCGCTGCCGCGCTGGCGCAGCTCGCCGTCCAGCGCGCGCAAAAAGGGCTGCTGATTGCTTTCCAGATCGGTAATCGCCGACTCCGGCCAGATAATCAGCGGCGCGTTGCCTATCAGCGGCTGACTCAGGCCGTTATAGGCGCGCAGCGTGTTGAGCAGCTGCTGCGGATCCCACTTCATCGACTGCGGAATATTGCCCTGAACCAGCGCCACCTCGACGCTGCGCGCCGGCTGCGGCTGGGTCCAGTGGATATAACGCAGCGGCCACGGCAGCGCCAGCAGCAGCAGCGCGGCGACAGCGCTTTTTACGCTGCGCTGGTGAAGGGCGTAAGCCAGCAGGCCTGCGACCATCATCAGAATAAAGGTGAGGGTTTCCACGCCCGCCAGTGGCGCCAGGCCTTTCAGCGGGCCGTCGATCTGGCTATAGCCGAACTGCAGCCAGGGAAAGCCGGTCAGCACCCAGCCGCGCAGAAACTCGCTAAGCTGCCACAGCGCCGGCGCCGCCAGCGCCAGGCGCCACAGCGTCGCGCGCGGCCAGATGCGGTTAAGCACGCCGGCAAACAGCGCCGGGTAGAGCGACAGATAAGCAGCCAGCAAAATCACCAGGAAGACGTTAACCGGTCCGGGCATGCCGCCAAAGGTGGCGATACTGACGTAAACCCAGTTTATGCCGCTGCCGAACAGGCCGAAGCCCCAGGCGAAACCGATAGCGGTGGCCTGGCCGCTGCGCCGATCCAGCGTCAGCAGCTGCAGACCGACCAGCGACAGCAGCGCGGCGGGCCAGAAATCATAGGGAGAGAACGCGAGGGTGCCGAGGGCACCCGTTAACACCGCCAGCAACAAACGTACCCGCTGGCGCGGGTAAAGTAAGGCCAATGACATAGGGTTATTCGTCATCCAGTTGGGGTAGCGGCGCGTTTTCCGGAATCTTGACGTGCACCTGGATGATGCGACGGCTGTCGGACATCGCGACCTTGAAGTGATAGCCGTCGATGTCAATGCTCTCTCCCCGTCCGGGAAGATGGCCGAATCCCTGCATGACCAGTCCGCCAATCGTGTCCACTTCTTCGTCGCTGAACTGCGTGCCGAACACCTCGTTGAAATCTTCAATCGGGGTCAGGGCGCGCACCGTATAGGTCTGACGGTTCAGCTGACGGATATCGCGATCCTCTTCGTCGTCATACTCATCTTCGATTTCGCCGACGATCAGCTCAAGGATATCCTCAATGGTGACCAGGCCGGAGACGCCGCCGAATTCATCAATAACGATCGCCATATGATAGCGCTGAGAACGAAACTCTTTCAGCATGCGGTCGACGCGCTTGCTTTCCGGCACCACAACCGCCGGGCGCAGCACTTTTTCCATGCTGAACGGCTCGGATTCGCTGCTCATAAACGGCAGCAGATCTTTCGCCATCAAAATGCCTTCGACATGGTCTTTGTCTTCGCTGATTACCGGGAAACGTGAATGCGCAGATTCGATAATCACGTCCAGGCACTCGTCCAGCGTCTGGTTGCGCTTCAGGGTAATCATTTGCGAACGCGGGATCATGATGTCGCGCACGCGCTGCTCTGCAATATCCAGCACCCCTTCGAGCATGTCGCGGGTATCTTCGTCAATTAGCTCTTTTTGCTCGGAGTCGCGGATCAGCTCCAGTAGTTCATCACGGTTTTGCGGTTCGCCGTGAAACAGTTGGTTGATAAGCAGGGAAAAAAATCCCTTTTTACTACTGGGTGCATCGCTGTTTTGAGAATGGTCGTCGCTCATGGCGTTTTTTTGGAGATCTCTCTGGTGAGGGTGGTCGCTGTCGGCGTCCTCGCCGACAGCGGGATAAACTGAGCCAGCGGCTCAGGCGTCTTCTTTTTCCGAAATGTACGGATCGGGATAACCAAGAGCAAGCATTATCTCAGTCTCGATCCCTTCCATCTCTTCAGCTTCGTCATCTTCTATATGGTCGTAGCCGAGCAGATGCAGCGTGCCGTGCACCACCATATGGGCCCAGTGCGCTTCAACGCTTTTACCTTGCTCTTCCGCCTCTTGCTCCACCACCTGACGACAAATGATCAGGTCGCCCAGCAGCGGCAGCTCAATGCCCGGCGGCGCCTCGAAGGGAAAAGAGAGCACGTTGGTCGGCTTGTCTTTACCGCGATAAGTCAGATTAAGCTCATGGCTCTCCGCCTCGTCCACCAGGCGAATAGTCACTTCGCTTTCCGGCTGGAAAGGGGTGACCGCCGCTTCCAGCCAGCGCTGGAAAGCGGCCTCGTCAGGCAGGCCGCTGGGCTGTTCGCAGGCCAGCTGCAGATCAAGAATCACCTGGCTCATTTACTCTCCTGCGCCTCGATCTGCGCCGCCAGCGCGTCGCGTTTACGCTCTTCCGCCAGCTTGTCGCGGCGTTTCTGATCCGCCTCTTCCCAGGCCTCATAGGCGGTGACGATACGCGCCACAACCGGGTGACGCACCACGTCTTCGCTGTGGAAGAAGTTAAAGCTCAGCTCCTCGACATCGGAGAGCACCTCAATGGCGTGGCGCAGGCCCGACTTGGTGCTGCGCGGCAGGTCGATCTGCGTGACGTCGCCGGTGATCACCGCTTTGGAGTTGAAGCCGATGCGCGTCAGGAACATCTTCATCTGTTCGATGGTGGTGTTCTGGCTCTCATCAAGAATGATAAAGGCATCGTTCAGCGTGCGGCCGCGCATGTAGGCCAGCGGCGCGACCTCAATCACGTTGCGCTCCATGAGCTTTTCGACGCGCTCGAAGCCGAGCATTTCGAACAGGGCGTCATAGAGCGGACGCAGATAGGGATCGACCTTCTGGCTCAGGTCGCCAGGCAGGAAGCCGAGCTTTTCGCCTGCTTCCACGGCCGGACGCGTCAGCAGAATACGGCGAATCTCCTGGCGTTCCAGCGCATCTACCGCCGCCGCGACCGCAAGGTAGGTTTTACCTGTACCGGCCGGGCCGACGCCGAAGGTGATGTCGTGGTCGAGAATATTCGCGATGTACTGCGCCTGATTCGGCGTGCGCGGCTTGATCACGCCGCGTTTGGTCTGGATATGCACGGCTTTACCGAATTCCGGCACGCTGTCGGCGGTCTGCTCCAGCACGCGGCTCTCTTTAATCGCCAGATGGATCTGCTCTGGATCGATATCCGGGATGACGCCGCGTACCGGCGCGGTATCGACGTAAAGGGTACGCAGAATATCTTCAGCGGCGTTGACGCAGAGCGCGCGGCCAACCAGCTTAAAGCTGTTGTCGCGACGGTTGATTTCAATGCCCAGACGACGCTCAAGCTGTTTGACGTTGTCGTCGAAGGGACCGCACAGGCTCATCAGTCGGCGGTTATCTGCCGGTTCAAGGGCGATTTCACGAGTTTCGATATTCAAACGAATCCTTTGGGTCACTCAGGGCCAGTTAGAATGGGTGCTGATGCCGGGTTGATTAACGACGGCACTTTGAGAAATTATTTATGGCATGTCGCCGGGGCGCAAGCATCGCTAATGATATTTGGGCAGCGCGTCCAGAAACCAAGGGCGTGCAGAAGAAAAGAGCGGCGGCGCAGCAGGCGCCGTCGCTGAGTGAAGCGCGTATCAAGGCTGGAAGGTGCCGACGCCAATTTCGTTCTCTTTGCGCGTGCGCGCGATAACCGATGCCGGGCTTTCTACGATGCGCAGGCCCATCTCATCTTCGGTGCGCACCACTTTGCCGCGCAGCGAGTTGGTGTAGACGTCGACGATCTCCACATCGACGAACTTGCCGATCATCTCGGGCGAACCTTCGAAGTTTACCACACGGTTGGTTTCGGTACGGCCCGACAGCTCCATCACGTTTTTACGCGAGGTGCCTTCCACCAGAATGCGCTGCACCGTGCCGAGCATACGGCGGCTCCAGGCCATCGCCTGCTGATTGATGCGATCCTGCAGGATATAGAGGCGCTGCTTTTTCTCTTCTTCCGAGACGTCGTCCGGCAGATCCGCCGCCGGCGTGCCGGGGCGCGCGGAGTAGATAAAGCTGAAGCTCATGTCGAAGTTGACGTCGGCGATCAGCTTCATGGTCTGTTCGAAGTCCTGCTGGGTTTCACCGGGGAAGCCGATGATAAAGTCGGAGCTGATCTGGATATCCGGGCGCGCGGCGCGCAGCTTGCGGATAATCGCTTTGTACTCCAGCGCGGTATGGGCGCGCTTCATCAGCGTCAGAATGCGGTCTGCGCCGCTCTGTACCGGCAGGTGCAGGAAGCTCACCAGTTCAGGCGTGTCGCGGTAGACCTCGATGATGTCGTCGGTAAATTCGATCGGATGGCTGGTGGTGAAGCGAATGCGGTCGATGCCGTCAATGGCGGCCACCAGGCGCAGCAGTTCGGCAAAGGTGCAGATTTCGCCGTCGAAGGTCGCGCCGCGATAGGCGTTGACGTTCTGGCCGAGCAGGTTGACTTCCCGCACGCCCTGCGCCGCCAGCTGCGCGATCTCCAGCAGGATGTCGTCGCAGGGACGGCTGACCTCTTCGCCGCGCGTATAGGGCACGACGCAGAAGGTGCAGTATTTGTTACAGCCTTCCATGATGGAGACGAAGGCGGTGGGACCTTCCGCGCGCGGTTCCGGCAGACGGTCGAATTTTTCGATTTCCGGGAAGCTGATATCCACGATCGGGCTTTTGCTGCCGCGCACGCTGTTGATCATTTCCGGCAGGCGATGCAGGGTTTGCGGGCCGAATACGATATCCACATAGCTGGCGCGCTGGCGGATATGATCCCCTTCCTGCGACGCCACGCAGCCGCCGACACCGATAATCAAATCAGGGTTGCGCTCTTTTAAGCTTTTCCAGCGTCCAAGCTGGTGGAAAACTTTTTCCTGCGCCTTTTCGCGAATTGAGCAGGTGTTGAGCAGCAGAATGTCCGCTTCTTCAGCTTCCTCGGTCAGCGTGTAGCCGTGGGTGCTGTTCAGCAGGTCAGCCATCTTGGATGAATCGTACTCATTCATCTGACAGCCCCAGGTTTTGATATGCAGTTTTTTCATTGTCGAACTAGCCATTGATTCAGTGCAGTGAGGTGCAGGGCGCGTATTGTAATGCTTTGACGCTGTTGTGACCAGCGCAGAGCCGCCATACTTCGTATATCTGCGGCGCAAGCGACGATCGCTCTCTCGTCAGGCGGGCCATTTCTGCCGCCCGGGCGTTTTTCCGGTACACTTTGCGCCAGTTATCCCGCTTTTTGCTGCGGGTAAAGTTTCAGAAGGAGATGAGCTATGCAGGATAACCGCTTTGATATGGTGGTGGTGGGCGGCGGCATGGTCGGTGCCGCGCTGGCGTGCGGCCTGGCGCTTCAGCAGTTTCGCGTCGCGGTGGTGGAGCGCGCCGAGCCTGCGCCTTTTGACGCCGACAGCGATCCCGACGTGCGTATCTCCGCCATCGGCAGCGCTTCGGCGGGTCTGCTGAAGCAGCTCGACGTCTGGCCGCGGGTGCAGGCGATGCGCTGCGCGCCCTATCGCAAGCTGGAAACCTGGGAGTGGCAGACGGCGCACGTCAGTTTCGACGCCGCGTCGCTCGGCCTGCCGGAGCTGGGCTTTATGGTCGAAAATAGTGTGTTGCAGCGCGCACTGTGGGAAAGGATGGCGCAGCTCGGTATTGCGCTGCGCTGTCCCGCGACGCTCGCAGGTTTGCAGCAGGAGAACGGCGGCTGGCGGCTCGATCTCAGCGATGGCGAAGCGCTGCACGCCCGGCTGGTGGTCGGCGCCGACGGCGCTAACTCGCAGGTGCGGCAGATGGCGGGCATTGGCATCGACGGCTGGAGCTATGCGCAATCCTGTTTGCTGATTAGCGTGACCTGCGAGCATCCGGCGGGCGACGCGACCTGGCAGCAGTTTACGCCGCAGGGGCCGCGCGCTTTCCTGCCGCTGTATGATAATCGCGCCTCGCTGGTGTGGTATGACGCGCCGGCGCGCATTCGTCAACTGCAGGCGATGCCGCTGCCGCAGCTGGAAAAAGAGATTGCCGCGACCTTCCCGGCGCGGCTGGGTCGATTTAAAGCGCATGCGGCGGGCGGTTTTCCGCTGGTGCGCCGTCATGCGCAGCGCTATGTGCTGCCTGGCCTGGCGTTGATCGGCGATGCGGCGCATACCATTAATCCGCTGGCGGGGCAGGGCGTTAATCTGGGCTATCGCGATGTCGACGCGCTGGTGGAGGTGCTGGTGGAAGCGCGTGCCAGCGCGCAGGACTGGGCGTCTGAGAATGTGCTGCGTCGTTATCAGTCGCAGCGTCGTCGCGATAATCTGTTGATGCAGGGCGGGATGGATCTGTTCTATTTCGCCTTTAGCAATCGGCTGCCGCCGCTGAAATTCGCCCGCAACCTGGGGCTGATGGCCGCAGAGCGTTCTGGCGCGCTGAAGCGCAGGGTGCTGCGCTACGCGCTGGGATTGTAGACGCGGCTGCATCTTTCGGGCCGAAGAGCGGGCGTGGCTATAATATGGGGGCCTGAGAACAGGTGTGGCTGCGGTATCCGTGCGCGGCCACAGAGGGGCTCCCCGATCGCAAAGTCGCTGTTCGTCATCCATGACCGCTCGGCCCGCGCAATTACGCACCTCATCCCTGAGGTGCGCCCGTAAACGGGCCAACGCGTTGCGTTGTTCAAAAACGCTCCCGGCGTTTTTGTCCTTGCGCGGGACGCTTTGCTCTTCGGGAAGCGCCTCTGTGGCCGGACTTAACAGCAGTGTTGCTGTTTTAAAGCAAAAGTGACCAGACGACAAAAACAACAAAGCCCGCAAAAGCGGGCCTGTTGTCAATTTGGCTGGGGTGCAGGGATTCGAACCCCGGAATGCCGGAATCAGAATCCGGTGCCTTACCGCTTGGCGACACCCCAATAGTGTCTTTTCAAATTGTCTTGTATGGCTGGGGTACGAGGATTCGAACCTCGGAATGCCGGAATCAGAATCCGGTGCCTTACCGCTTGGCGATACCCCAATAATTTGGTGGCTACGACGGGATTTGAACCTGTGACCCCATCATTATGAGTGATGTGCTCTAACCAGCTGAGCTACGTAGCCAAATGTACTGCTTACTGCACCCGATGTGGCTGGGATACCTGGATTCGAACCAGGGAATGCCGGTATCAAAAACCGGTGCCTTACCGCTTGGCGATATCCCATTCGTCGACTCGTATCCACGAGAGCGCATCGGATTGGCTGGGGTACCTGGATTCGAACCAGGGAATGCCGGTATCAAAAACCGGTGCCTTACCGCTTGGCGATACCCCATCCGGCTGCCGAAGACTGAAATGGTGCGGGAGGCGAGACTTGAACTCGCACACCTTGCGGCGCCAGAACCTAAATCTGGTGCGTCTACCAATTTCGCCACTCCCGCAAAAAAGATGGTGGCTACGACGGGATTTGAACCTGTGACCCCATCATTATGAGTGATGTGCTCTAACCAGCTGAGCTACGTAGCCATCTTTTTTCGCGTTACCTTCATCGGCGTTGCGGGGCGCATTATGCGTATTGAGCTCTGGAGCGTCAACACATTTTTTGCCGATTTTCGCCTCCGCGCGCCTGTTTGTCTGGCTTGTAACCAGGCTGATGAATTATTCGGCAGATTTTGATCGTAACCACATCAAAGCTAAAAAAAAGGGGCCCCGCAAGGCCCATTTTGGTATGGCTTATTTTGCTTATTTATAAGCGGACTGATGCACGCCCACCGCACGACCTGAAGGATCGTCCATCGACTTGAATGCTTCGTCCCACTCAATCGCTTTGGCGGAGGAGCAGGCGACCGACGGACCGCCCGGCACGCACTCCGCCGCGCTCGGCAGCGGGAACAGCTCTTCAAAAATCTCGCGATAGAGGTAGCCCTCTTTCGACGCCGGGGTGTTGTACGGGAAGCGGAAGTGCGCGGTCGCCAGCTGCTGATCGCTGACCTGCTGCGCCGCAACTTCTTTCAGCGTATCGATCCAGCTGTAGCCGACGCCGTCAGAGAACTGCTCTTTCTGGCGCCAGGCGACGCTTTCCGGCAGATAGGAGGAGAAACATTCACGCAGGATATGTTTTTCCATCTTGCCGTTGCTGCCGCACATTTTGTCCTGCGGGTTGATGCGCATCGCCACGTCGAGGAATTTCTTGTCGAGGAAAGGCACGCGCGCTTCCACGCCCCAGGCGGACATCGCTTTGTTGGCGCGGGCGCAGTCGTACATATGCAGCGCCATCAGCTTGCGCACGTTCTCTTCATGAAACTCTTTGGCGTTCGGCGCTTTATGGAAGTAGAGATAACCGCCGAACACTTCGTCCGCGCCCTCGCCGGAGAGCACCATCTTAATGCCCATTGCCTTGATTTTACGCGACATCAGGTACATCGGCGTTGAGGCGCGAATCGTGGTGACGTCGTAGGTTTCAATGTGATAGATCACATCGCGAATCGCATCCAGCCCTTCCTGCACGGTAAAGTGAATCTCATGGTGCACCGTGCCCAGGTGCTCCGCCACTGCTTTCGCCGCTTTCAAATCCGGCGAGCCTTCCAGGCCGACCGCGAACGAGTGCAGCTGCGGCCACCAGGCGTCGCTTTTGTCCTGATCTTCGACGCGTTTCGCGGCGAAGCGTTTGGTTACCGCTGAGATGATAGAGGAGTCCAGACCGCCGGAGAGCAGCACGCCATACGGCACGTCCGACATCAGATGGCTTTTCACCGACTCTTCCAGCGCATGCTTCAGGCCCGCCGCATCGGTGACGTTATGTTCTACCGCGGCGTACTCCATCCAGTCGCGCTGCCAGTAGCGACGAATTTCGCCGTCGGTGCTGGAGAGATAGCTTCCCGGCGGGAACTCTTTAATGGAGCGGCACACCGGCACCAGCGCTTTCATTTCCGACGCCACAAACAGGTTACCGTGTTCGTCGTTGCCCATATAGAGCGGAATGATGCCGATATGGTCGCGGCCGATCAGGTACTGCTGCTTCGCGCTGTCCCACAGGATAAAGGCGAACATGCCTTCGAGCTCGTCGAGGAAGTCGACCCCTTTTTCCTGATAGAGCGCCAGAATGACTTCGCAGTCAGAGCCGGTCTGGAACTGGTAGCGATCGCTCAGCTCGGCGCGCAGCGCCTGATGGTTGTAAATCTCGCCGTTAACTGCCAGAACATGAGTGTGATCGGCGTTGTACAGCGGCTGGGCGCCGTTGTTGACGTCGACGATAGACAGACGTTCATGCGCGAGAATCGCTTTATCATCGGCATACACGCCGGACCAGTCCGGTCCGCGATGACGCATCAGGCGAGAACTCTCCAGCGCTTTTTTACGCAGATCAATCGGATCGCTTTTCAGATCCAGCACACCAAAAATAGAACACATATTCTGACTCCTGAGCTCGCCTGTCGGCGATGTTATCGTTGCCTTGTCCGGCAGCCAGCGGCTGCGTGATGTATAAGAAAATGCGCTATTTCATGCAGTCAATGCAAGCATATTTGCCTTTTACTGATAAAAAGATTGTTGCTGAGGCTTTTAATTTGAATATTATTCAATTTAAAGCGCGATTCATTAAGGAATCGGTAATGGATAGCTAAATTTGGATAAAAAAGAGTCAGGGCAGAGAGGGTTTCAGGGGAGAAGCAGCCGCCTGGCGTCAGGCGGCGAGAGGTGAGTGATTAAAAAAGATCGATATCGGCGACCGAAGGGTAAATCCAGTCGGGACGGAAAGGCATGGCATCGATATCGCTCAGGGTCGAAACGCCAGAGAGCACCAGAATGGTTTCCAGTCCCGCCTGGAAGCCGGCCAGAATGTCGGTGCGCAGGTTGTCACCGACGATCACCGTCTCTTCCGAGTGCGCCTGCATTTTATTCAGCGCGGCGCGCATGATGTAGGGGCTGGGCTTGCCGACGTAAAAAGGGCGGCGGCCGGAGATCTTTTCAATGCCGGCGCAGAGGGCGCCGCAGGCGGGCACAAAGCCGCGCGCGTGGGTATCGGGGTTGGTGGCAATAAAGCGCGCGCCGCTGGCGACGAAAAAGGCGGCCTTATGCATCATCTCCCAGTTAAAAGAGCGCGTCTCGCCGACGATCACGAAATCGGGATTGACGTCGGTAATGGTAAAGCCCGCTTTATAGAGTTCATGGATCAGCGCGCCTTCGCCAATCACGTAGGCCTTTTTGCCTTCCTGACGACGCAGGAAATCGGCGGTCGCCATCGCGGAGGTATAAAACACCGAGTCGGGCACCTCGACGCCGGCGTTGGCGAAGCGGTTCGCCAAATCCTGCGCGGTCTGCGAAGGATAGTTGGTCAGCACCACCAGCGGCATCTCTTTTTGCAGGATGCGCTGCAGAAACTCCTGCGCGCCGGGCACGGCGGTGTTGTCGTGCATTAACACGCCGTCAATATCGCAAATTACGCTTTTTATCGTCATAGATTCAGTCCGGGTCGCGTTTACTCTTCCAGTAAATGTTGCAGCAGAATGCCGTTGAGCATAGCGCGTTTTGCCAGCGCAAAGGCGCCTATCGCCGATCGATGATCGAGCTCGGAACGCACCACCGGCAGATTTTTGCGGAAGGCGTTGAGCGCTTGCGTGTTGATACAGCCTTCAATAGCGGGGAACAGCACTTTCTCGGCGTCAGTGATTTCGCCCGCCAGCACTACTTTTTGCGGGTTGAACAGGTTAATCGCAATGGCGATCGCTTTGCCCAGGTAACGTCCGACATATTCAATCACCTCACAGGCCAGCGCGTCGCCCTGGTTGGCCGCTTTGCAAATCTGCGCCATCTGGCAGGCGTCCTGCGTTAGCACGCTGGGATAACCCTGGCTGAGCAGATGGCGCACGCGATGTTCAATTGCGCCGTTAGCGGCGATGGTTTCCAGACAGCCGAAATTGCCGCAGTGGCAGCGTTCGCCGAGCGGGTCAACCTGAATATGGCCGATTTCACCTACGTTGCCGTTGCTGCCGAGAAAAATATGGCCGTTGGCGATAATGCCGGCGCCGGTGCCGCGATGGAGCCGCACCAGAATCGAGTCGGCGCAGTCGCGGCTTGCACCAAAGTAGTGCTCCGCCAGCGCCAGGCTGCGGATATCGTGCCCGACGAAGCTGGTGACGTTAAAGCGGTTTTGCAGGCCGGCCACCAGCGGCCAGTGGCTGACGGCGATATGGGGCATATAGCGGATCACGCCGTTTATCGGATCGACCAGACCGGGCAGGATCACCGAGATAGCAATTAGCTCGCGAATTTTACGCTGGTGGCTATCGATAAAACTGTCGATCGCGGCGAACAACGCATGCTCCAGCGTCTCCTGCGTGCGCTCTGGCAGGGCATAATCTTCCTGCGCCAGCGATTTGCCGCTGAGATCGAACAGCGTCAGGGTGGCATCATGGCGGCCGAGCCGCACGCCGATGGCGTGGAACTGGCGCGTTTCGGTGACAATAGAGATAGCGCGGCGACCGCCGGTGGATGCCTGTTGATCCACCTCTTTGATCAGCCCGCGCTCAATGAGCTGACGGGTTATTTTGGTGACGCTGGCGGGCGCAAGCTGACTGAGTTCGGCAATCTGAATGCGCGAAATAGGGCCTTGCTGGTCGATCAGCCGGTAAACGGCCGCGCTGTTGAGTTGCTTGACAAGATCGACATTTCCTATTTGTGTCTGGCCGCCAGTGGTCATTCAGTGCTTACTCGCTCAGGACGTCGTCTCCGTTGACAAACGTCTTAGTGATATTGAAATCACGCGTAAAAACAGTGAGGTTGGCGACTTTTCCCGCTTCGATCGTGCCCAGCTGTTTTTCCACGCCCATTGCCTGCGCCGGGTAGAGCGTCGCCATGCGCAGCGCTTCATCCAGCGCGATACCGACATGTTCGACGGCGTTGCGCACCGATTCAATCATCGTAATCGCAGAGCCGCTCAGCGTACCGTTCTCGTCCACGCACAGGCCATTGCGATAGTATATTGTTTTGCCAGCGAAAATGAATTTATCAATTTCAGCGCCTGCGGGGGCGGTGGCGTCGGTGACCAGCACCAGCTTATTGCCTTTGATGCGTTTCGCGTTGCGTACGTTAGCGTAATGGACGTGCAACCCATCTGCAATAATGCCGCAATAAACATCCGGCGCATCGAACAGCGCGCCGATCAGGCCCGGCTCGCGTCCGGCGAAAGCGGGCATGGCGTTGTAGAGATGGGTCGCGAAGGTCACGCCCGCGCGAAAGCCCGCTTTGGCTTCGTCATAGGTGGCGTTGGAGTGGCCGGCGGAGACGATAATGCCCGCCTGCGTCAGCTGGCGGATCACCGCGTCGCCGGCGTTTTCCGGCGCCAGCGTCACCTTGGTGATGACGTCGGCGTTATCGCACAGATAGCGCACCAGCGCCGGATCGGGCAGGCGGATGAGATCGGGATTATGCGTGCCTTTTTTGGCTTTATTCAGCCAGGGGCCTTCCAGATGCAGGCCGAGCGCCTGGTGTTGATGCTTGCGTTTATAGGCGCGCATGGTGTCGATGGCGCGCTTCATCAGCGCGTCGCTGCTGGTGATCAGCGTGGGCAGAAAGCTGGTGCAGCCTGACTTTTCATTGGCGCGCTGCATGATTTCCAGCGTCTCGACGCTCAGGGCGTCGATGTCGTCGTTAAACTGCACGCCGCCGCAGCCGTTCAGCTGTAAATCGATAAAGCCGGGAGCGATCAGCGCGCCGGAAACGTCGCGCAGCGCGATATCAGCTGGTAGCGCGTCGCGCGGACAGACGCGTTCGATCAGCCCATCGGCGATAACCACCGCGTGGTTATCCAGAATTTCATGGCCGGTATAAATTCGGCCGTTAACTAATGCGTACATCGTGGTTCTCCCGGCTGAGCCCGCCAGAGCCTCGCGGCGGGCATTTACAACATCGTCTTACACGCCTTTCATATTTTCCGCTTCCATTTCGCGGAAATATTTAACGGTTTTTACTTTCAGTTCCATGGTGGCGGGTTCGTCGCATACCACCACTGATTTCGCATGCAGCTGCAGGCAGCTGATGGTCCACATATGGTTGACGTTGCCTTCTACGGCGGCCTGCAGCGCCTGCGCTTTGACATGGCCGGTCACCAGAATCATCACCTCTTCCGCATCCAGCAGCGTGCCGACGCCGACGGTCAGCGCATATTTCGGCACCTGATCCACATCGCCGTTGAAGAAGCGCGAGTTCGCCACGCGGGTATCGTGCGTCAGCGTTTTGATGCGGGTGCGCGAGGCGAGGGAAGAAGCCGGTTCGTTAAAGGCGATATGGCCGTCATTGCCGACGCCGCCCATAAACAGGTGGATTTTGCCCAGCGCGCGAATCTTCTCTTCATACTGGCGACATTCTGCGTCAATATCTGGCGCATTGCCATTCAGAAGATTGATATTTTCTGGTTGAATATCAACGTGATCGAAAAAGTTGCGGTACATGAAGCTGTGATAGCTTTCCGGATGCTCTTTCGGCAGGCCGACATATTCGTCCATATTGAACGTCACTACATGCTTAAAGCTGACCTGGCCCGCTTTGTGCATCTCGATAAGATGCTTGTAAGCTTCCAGCGGCGTGCCGCCCGTCGGCAGACCCAGCACGAAGGGACGATCCGCGGTAGGGTTAAAAGCATTGATACGGTTTACGATATGACGGGCTGCCCATTTACCGACCTGCGTAGGGGTAGCCAAAGGAATAAGTCGCATGTTTCACCTCATTCTGAGAAAAGAAAAGGGGACGACGCACCCATCGCGGCGGTCATTATCACATTAAAGCCGTGAGACCGTTTCAGCACGCGATCGCTGCGTCTTGATATTTTTCATCATAAAATAAGTTAGGGTGGTTCGCCAGACGTCTCGACAGTTAAAGGTGCTTTTTGGTGATAATTATCACAGAAGAGACGCGTATAATTTGCGAGGCGAATTAATTTGTCATTACACTGCGCAACGTGAAGTGTAGTGTCAATCAACCCCTGCGGCTGACAATAAAAAGCAAGCGGCGCAGGGCGACAAGCCAGTCTCATAGGGGGAAAGGACAAATGTTAGGTTACTTACAGAAGGTTGGCCGCGCGCTGATGGTGCCGGTAGCGACCCTGCCGGCAGCGGCGATATTAATGGGGGTCGGCTACTGGCTCGATCCGGACGCCTGGGGCGCAAGCAACGCGCTCGCCGCGCTGCTGATAAAATCGGGCGCGGCCATTATTGAGCATATGTCCGTACTCTTTGCTATCGGCGTGGCTTATGGACTGTCAAAAGATAAAGATGGCGCAGCGGCGCTGACCGGCTTCGTTGGATTTCTGGTGGTGACGACGCTCTGCTCGCCGGCAGCCGTTTCGATGATCCAAAAAATACCGCTTGATCAGGTGCCCGCCGCCTTCGGCAAAATCGAAAACCAGTTTGTCGGCATTATGGTGGGCATTATCTCCGCGGAGGTTTATAACCGCTTTAGCCATGTCGAACTGCCGAAGGCGCTCTCTTTCTTCAGCGGACGCCGCCTGGTGCCTATCCTCGTCTCATTCCTGATGATCGCGGTGGCCTTCATTCTGATGTACATCTGGCCGCTGATCTTTAACGGACTGGTGAGCTTTGGCGAACACATCCAGAAACTGGGCTCGGTCGGCGCGGGCGTCTACGCCTTCTTTAACCGTCTGCTGATCCCGGTCGGCCTGCATCATGCGCTTAACTCGGTGTTCTGGTTCGACGTCGCGGGCATCAACGATATTCCTAAATTCCTCGGCGGCGCGCAGTCGATCGCTAACGGCACCGGCATTGTCGGCATCACGGGGCGCTATCAGGCGGGCTTCTTCCCAATCATGATGTTCGGCCTGCCGGGCGCGGCGCTGGCGATTTATCACTGCGCGCGACCGGAAAACCGCGTTAAAGTCGGCAGCATCATGCTGGCCGCGGCCTTCGCGGCCTTCTTCACCGGCATTACCGAGCCGCTGGAGTTCTCCTTTATGTTCGTCGCGCCGGTGCTTTACGTCATCCACGCGGTGCTGACCGGCATCTCGGTATTTATCGCCGCCAGCATGCACTGGATCGCCGGCTTCGGCTTTAGCGCCGGTCTGGTGGATATGGTGCTGTCGAGCCGCAACCCGCTGGCGACCCACTGGTGGATGCTGATCCCGCAGGGCATCGTCTTCTTTGCGCTCTACTATGTGGTATTCCGCTTCACGATTAAGAAATTCAACCTGATGACGCCGGGCCGCGAGCTGGCGGTGGCGGGTGACGAAACGGACGGCTACGACGTTAACGTCGACACAACCGATAACGGCGAGAGCGCGACCGAATCCCTGGCGCGTCGCTATATCGGCGCGGTCGGCGGCTCCGATAACCTGACCGGCATCGACGCCTGTATCACGCGTCTGCGTCTTAACGTAAAAGACTCGGCGCAGGTCAATGAGTCCGTCGCCAAACATCTGGGCGCATCCGGCGTTATCCGCCTGAACAAACAGAGCGTGCAGGTGATTGTCGGCACCCAGGCGGAAAGCATCGCTACCGCAATGAAAAAAGTGCTGACGAAAGGGCCAGTCGCCTCGGCGGGCGGCGCGTCAGCGGCGTCTCCCGCGCCAGCGGCAAAACCGCAGGCCGTATTGAATCGCGAGACCAAAACCATCGTGACGCTGATGGCGCCGGTGAGCGGCGAAGTGGTCGCGCTGGAGGCAGTGCCTGACGAAGCCTTCGCCAGCAAGGCGGTAGGCGAAGGGCTGGCGATCAAGCCGAGCGGTAAAACCGTGGTGGCGCCGGTTGCCGGCACCGTAGTGAAAATCTTCGACACCAACCACGCCTTCTGCCTGGAAACCAGCAGCGGCGTCGAAATTGTGGTGCATATGGGCCTCGACACCGTGGCGCTGGGCGGCAAAGGCTTTACCCGCCTGGTGGAAGAGGGCGCAACGGTCGCGACGGGTCAGCCGGTGCTGGAGATGGATCTCGACTTCCTCAACGCCAACGCGCGTTCGATGATCAGTCCGGTTGTAGTCAGCAACAGCGAAGATTTCGCCGGGCTGACGCTGCTGGCGACCGGCCCGGTGGTGGCTGGCGAAACCCCGCTTTATGAGGTAAAAGGCTAACCCCCTGAGCGCATCGCCGTAAAAAAAAGCAGGCAGGAAGCAATTCCTGCCTTTTTTCGTTTTATCGCCTTAACAAACCGGTTGTTTCCCTTCGACGCTTTGTGGATCATACTCCGTTACTTCGTGGTACAAACCACCCGCTATACGTATTGAGGATTGAGAGATGAGTGAGGCTGAAGCCCGCCCAACTAACTTTATTCGTCAGATCATCGACGAAGATTTGGCGAGCGGCAAGCACAGTAGCGTGCATACCCGTTTTCCGCCTGAGCCCAATGGCTACCTGCATATCGGCCATGCTAAATCGATCTGCCTGAACTTCGGCATCGCGCAGGACTATCAGGGTCAGTGCAACCTGCGTTTCGATGATACCAACCCGGTTAAAGAGGATATGGAGTTCGTCGAGTCCATCAAGCGCGACGTGCAGTGGCTGGGCTTTGAGTGGAGTGGTGACGTTCGTTATTCCTCAGATTACTTCGATCAGCTTTATCACTACGCGGTTGAACTGATCAATAAAGGTCTGGCCTATGTCGACGAGCTGACGCCGGAAGAGATCCGCGAATATCGCGGCACCCTGACCGCGCCGGGCAAAAACAGCCCCTATCGCGATCGCAGCGTCGAAGAGAACCTGGCGCTGTTCGAAAAAATGCGCAACGGCGAATTCGCCGAGGGTAAAGCCTGCCTGCGCGCCAAAATCGATATGGCGTCCAGCTTTATTGTGATGCGCGATCCGGTGCTCTACCGCATTAAGTTCGCCGAGCATCACCAGACCGGCAAAAAGTGGTGCATCTATCCGATGTACGACTTTACCCACTGCATCTCCGATGCGCTGGAAAACATCACCCACTCGCTCTGCACGCTGGAGTTCCAGGATAACCGTCGCCTCTATGACTGGGTGCTGGATAACATCTCTATACCGGTGCATCCGCGCCAGTATGAGTTCTCGCGTCTTAACCTCGAATATGCGGTGATGTCGAAGCGCAAGCTGACGCAGCTGGTCAGTGAAAACGTGGTGGAAGGCTGGGACGATCCGCGCATGCTGACCGTATCGGGCCTGCGCCGTCGCGGCTACACCGCCGCCTCGATCCGCGAGTTCTGCCGCCGTATCGGCGTCACCAAACAGGATAACGTGGTCGAGATGGCGTCGCTGGAATCCTGCATTCGCGACGATCTGAACGAAAACGCGCCGCGCGCCATGGCGGTGCTCGATCCGCTGAAAGTGGTCATTGAGAACCTGCCGGCCGGCCATAACGAAATCATCACCATGCCGAATCATCCGAACCGGCCGGAGATGGGCACCCGCGACGTGCCGTTTGGCCGTGAAGTCTGGATCGATCGCGCTGACTTCCGCGAAGAAGCCAATAAGCAGTACAAACGCCTGGTGCTGGGCAAAGAGGTGCGTCTGCGCAACGCTTACGTCATCCGCGCGGAGCGTGTGGCAAAAGATGAAGAGGGGAATATCACCTGCATCTACTGCACCTGCGACGTCGATACCCTGAGCAAAGATCCGGCTGACGGCCGCAAGGTGAAGGGCGTGATCCATTGGGTCTCCGCTGACCACGCGCTGCCGGCGGAATTCCGCCTTTACGATCGCCTGTTCAGCGTGCCGAATCCTGGCGCGGAAGAGGATTTCCTGACTACCATCAATCCGAACTCGCTGGAAATTCGTCAGGGATTTGTCGAGCCAGGTCTGCAGAACGCCAGCCCGGAAGCGCCTTATCAGTTTGAGCGTGAAGGCTACTTCTGTGCCGACAGCCGCTATTCGCGTCCGAACCAGCTGGTGTTTAACCGCACCGTGGGCCTGCGCGACACCTGGGCAAAAATCGGCGATTAAATTTTTGCATTAACGGCACGATAAAATCATTACAGGGCGAGCAATCGCCCTTTTTTATATCTGCAATCAGCGGCAGGGCAATTTTTTGTTCTGTAACAAATAATTACCGCTTGTCTGACCAGTCTGGGAGTTGTCTGAGTTAACGAAAATTAATCAATTTCCAGATGTGAATTTCATTTTTTCAGGTAGGCTATTCGCTCTTTGAAGAGGCTATGCGGGCATAAAAAGGAAAAATGATGACAGCTCTTGGTCAGGAAGCAAAACACAGTGTGGTAGTTTTACATCAGTTAATCGAACGTATATTCAATCAGCCTTCCGGCGAAGACGATACTTTCGATCTGCTGCTTTCACACTTCCATCCCGATTTCCGCATGGTGACGCCACAGGGTCGACTACTCGATTTAAATCAAACTGAAGAATTGTTTCGCCAGCTGCAGGGGCGCCGCGAAGGCATGCGCATCGCCACCAGCGAGCACGCGGTGATCTCACAGGGTAAAGATGACGTCACTATTCAGTATCGCGAGCTGCAGATGATGAACGGCAGCGATCAGGCGCGCATCTCGCTGGCGATCCTCGACTGCACCACCTCGATTCCCCGCTGGCGCTATCTGCACGAAACGCTGGTCGCCTGACGGCCATAAAAAAAGCCGGTACGCAGACCGGCTTGTAGAATTACTGCATAGCACACATCTTTACTGATCGTGGAGCGTTTCGTCTTCGCGGCAATCGCCCAGCGAGCAGTGTCCATAGAGATAAAGGCTGTGGTTCGTCAGCTTGATGCCGTGACGGGTCGCGATATCTCGCTGGCGTGATTCGATTGATTCGTCGCTGAATTCGATGACTTTGCCGCAGTCGAGGCAGATCAGGTGATCGTGATGATGCTGCTGAGTCAGTTCGAAAACCGATTTCCCACCTTCGAAGTTATGACGCGTAACGATGCCCGCATCGTCAAACTGGTTCAGTACGCGATAAACGGTAGCCAGACCAATCTCTTCGCCCATATCAATCAGGCGTTTATACAGATCTTCCGCGCTGACGTGATGGCACTGAGGTTCCTGAAGCACTTCCAGAATTTTAAGTCTGGGCAGCGTGACTTTCAGGCCAGCCTTCTTTAATGCGGTGTTGTTGTCAGTCATGCGGATATTGTCCTGTTACTTTGCTGGTTACTTGAGGCGCCTTGCCTTGAATGTCGTTCGGTGTCTATTCTCATTTGCGTCTCATTATAGAGGTGAAGTTTTGAAATGAAAACCGAGGGAAACGCCTGAAATCAACACGGGCTGTAAGAAGATGCGTAACGGCGCCGGGCGGAGAAATGCAGGAGGTTCGTTATCATCTCGCTAACGTCCTGACCTCGCGGAAGAAATAAGCAGATAACCGATGTGGGTATTGTACAGAATCAGCGATAAAAGTTAAAAATCTGTAGCTATTATTTCTATAGGAAAAACCATTAACTCAATGTGAGCCAGCGCCCACATTGAGTATGCGGGTAATCAGGCTTCGATGATCGCCTGCAGCTGCAGTTCATCAGAAATCTGTTTCACCCAGGCTTCGACGCGCTGGTTGGTCAGTTCTGGCTGACGATCTTCATCAATCGCCAGACCGAGGAAATGTTTATCGTCCGCCAGCCCTTTAGAGGCTTCGAAATGGTAGCCTTCGGTCGGCCAGTGGCCGACGATCACCGCGCCGTTCGGCTCGATAATGTCGCGAATGGTGCCCATCGCGTCGCAGAAATATTCCGCATAGTCTTCCTGATCGCCGCAGCCGAACAGCGCGACCAGCTTGCCGTTGAAATCGATCTCTTCCAGCGTCGGGAAGAAGTCGTCCCAGTCGCACTGCGCTTCGCCGTAGTACCAGGTCGGAATGCCCAGCAGCAGGATATCGAACGCCTCGAGATCTTCTTTCGTGCTCTTGGCAATGTCGTGCACTTCCGCAACCTCTTTGCCCAGTTGTTTCTGGATCATTTTTGCAATGTTTTCGGTGTTGCCGGTATCGCTGCCAAAGAAGATGCCTACGATTGCCATGGGGTAAATAACCTCTTAAATCCTGATAATGAGTGCATGCGCAGAGCGCACAATTAAGCGAATGATAGCAGAGCGGGCAAAAGGGCGGAACTCGAAAAGCCGCTCCATTTGCTTCTGCGTGCGCTTTGCGCTCTTCAGCCCAGTTTGAGTTGCGCCAGCAGCATTTGTTCAATCAGTTCGCTGCGGCTGATGTTGCGCTGCTCAGCCAGGGTGTTTAACGCATCCACGGCTTCGCTGGTCATTTTGAGTTCGACACGACGCAGCCCGCGCACTTTGTCACGTTTCAGTTGATTGCGCTTATTGATGCGCAGCTGTTCATCACGCGAGAGCGGACTGGTTTTCGGTCGACCGGGCCGACGCTCGTTTGCAAACAGATCCAGCGTAGTGCGGTCAGTGTGTTCTTTTGCCATGGGTTAGTAAAACTAGCGGCGCGAGCAGGCGCGTTTATTACGAAATGGGCCATTGCCGCGGCAAAAAAATGAGCAGCGGCAAAATTTAGCGCGCCATCATACTCCAGCCGAAGTGATGACGCCAATGCTAAACCGCGAACGGCAAGCTTTTGCTTTTAAAGCGCAAAAAAGCGGCGGACGCTGCGCAATACGGCATCAGGTTTCTCGGCGTGCACCCAGTGGCCGGCGCCGCTAATGACGTGCGCATGCGCGGCGGGAAACTGACGCAGCAGTGCATCGCGATGCTGGTTGTCGAGATAGGGCGAGTCGCCGCCGCGTATAAAGAGCGCGGGATGCGGCCAGGGCGGCACCGCTTCCCAGCCAGATATTGTAGCGTAATTTTCCCATAGCGCCGGAACGTTGAAGCGCCACTCGCCATCCTGAAACGATTTGAGAATAAACTGGATAACGCCTTCTTCTTTAATATGCGCGCGCATCACCTGCGCGGCCTCGCTGCGCTGGCGCACGCCCGCGTCGCTAACGGCGCGGATGGCGGCGAAAATCTCGTCGTGGCGTCGCGTCTGATAATCCACCGGTGCGATGTCGATCATTACCAGCCTTTCCAGACGCTGCGGCGCCAGCGCGCTCATCGCCATGGCGATTTTTCCGCCCATTGAGTGGCCGATCACGGCGACGCGATCGATCTGGTGCGCATCCAGGGTGTCGAGCATATCCTGCGCCATGTCGCGATAGCGCATCTCGTCGGCGCGCGGCGACAGGCCGTGGTTGCGCACATCCACCTGGATCAGCGGGCCCGCGTCTTTCAGGCCGCGCGCCAGCACGCCGAGGTTATCCAGACTGCCGAACAGGCCGTGAATAAACAGGATGGGCAAGGAATCAGCGATCGATTGGTCAGTTTGCAGACGAGCATTTAAAATCATGGCAAAGTTCTTAAGATGGGGACCTTGGGTTAGGTTATCATGCTTTCACCTTTCCAGGCGCGACGACGCGGCAGGCTTTAGGGCATATTCCGACTTTTGCCGTCTGCGCGTGCGAAGGCTATCAGCCCGCCTGGATTTAACTTTATAATCCTTATGTTAGAACCCGCCCGCTCCGCGAACAACCGAGTGTTGCAACGGCGTTTTTCAGGCTGGCGTGGTTCTGTCACGAGTCGAAACCGTACGGAAAAAGATGAAAACGATCGAAGTTGACGAAGACCTCTACCGCTATATCGCCAGCCACACGCAACATATTGGCGAGAGCGCCTCTGACATTTTACGGCGGATGCTAAAATTTAATGCCGGTCAAAGTGCGCCTGCGGCAGCGGCGCCGTTAGCCGCTGGCGGCGCGGCGCAGAAAACGATCCAGCCCGTGCGCGCGGAAAACCGCCCGCAGGATCGCGTGCGCGCCGTGCGTGAGCTGCTGCTGTCCGACGAATACGCCGAACAGAAGAAAGCGGTTAATCGCTTTATGATGGTTCTCTCAACGCTCTATCGTCTTGATCCTTCGGCGTTTGCTGAAGCCACTGCATCGCTGCAGGGCCGTACTCGCGTCTATTTTGCGGGCGACGAGCAAACGCTGTTGCAAAATGGCACCCATACTAAGCCGAAGCATGTCCCCGGCACGCCGTACTGGGTGATCACCAATACCAATACCGGCCGTAAATGCAGCATGGTGGAACACATCATGGTCTCAATGCAGTTCCCGCAGGAGCTGGCAGAGAAAGTTTGCGGCACCATTTAAACTGAAGCGTCAGGGAGAAGCGCCAATGGCCAGTCACCCCCGTGCCGGGCAACCCGCCCAGCAGAGCGATTTGATTAACGTTGCACAGTTAACATCACAGTATTATGTCCTGCAGCCCGACGTGGCGAATCCGGACCATGCGGTGAAATTCGGCACCTCCGGGCACCGCGGCAGCGCAGGACGCCAGAGCTTTAACGAGCACCATATTCTGGCAATCGCGCAGGCTATCGCGGAAGAGCGCAAGAAAAACGGCATTACCGGTCCCTGCTATGTCGGTAAAGACACGCACGCGCTCTCTGAGCCGGCGATTCTGTCGGTGCTGGAAGTGCTGGCCGCCAACGGCGTAGACGTCATCGTGCAGCAGGACAACGGCTACACGCCGACGCCAGCTATCTCCAACGCTATCCTTGAGCACAACAAGCAGGGCGGCGCGCAGGCGGACGGCATCGTGATTACGCCGTCGCACAACCCGCCGGAAGATGGCGGCATCAAGTACAACCCGCCGAACGGCGGCCCAGCCGACACCAACGTCACCAAAGTGGTTGAGGATCGCGCTAACCAGCTGATCAAAGCGGGCCTGCAAGAGGTCAAACGTCTGCCGCTGGATCAGGCATGGGCAAGCGGTCGCATCGTCGAGAAAGATCTGATCCAGCCTTACGTAGAAGGGCTGGCGCAGGTGATCGACTTCGCCGCTATCCAGAAAGCGGGCCTGAAGCTGGGCGTCGATCCGCTGGGCGGCTCCGGTATGGAGTACTGGAAGCGCATCGCCGAGCATTATCAGCTCGATCTGACCATCGTGAATGACGCCATCGACCAGACCTTCCGCTTTATGCATCTGGACAAAGACGGCGTGGTGCGCATGGACTGCTCTTCTGAATGCGCCATGGCGGGACTGCTGGCCTATAAAGACAAATTCGATCTGGCGTTCGGCAACGACCCAGACTATGACCGTCACGGCATCGTTACGCCGGCGGGCCTGATGAACCCGAACCACTATCTGGCCGTGGCGATCAACTACCTGTTCCAGCATCGTCCGCAGTGGGGCAAAGAGGTTGCCGTCGGCAAAACGCTGGTCTCCAGCGCGATGATCGACCGCGTGGTTAACGATATCGGCCGCAAGCTGGTGGAAGTGCCGGTGGGCTTTAAGTGGTTCGTTGACGGCTTGTTCGACGGCAGCTTCGGCTTCGGCGGCGAAGAGAGCGCGGGCGCCTCTTTCCTGCGCTTCGACGGCTCCGCCTGGTCGACCGATAAAGACGGCATCATTCTCTGCCTGCTGGCAGCGGAAATCACCGCGGTTACCGGCAAAAACCCGCAGCAGCACTATGACGAGCTGGCTGCACGCTTCGGCGCGCCGAGCTACAACCGACTGCAGGCGCCTGCGACCTCTGCGCAGAAAGCGGCGCTGTCGAAGCTGTCGCCGGAGATGGTCAGCGCCGACACCCTGGCGGGCGATCCGATCACCGCGCGCCTGACGGCGGCGCCGGGCAACGGCGCCTCTATTGGCGGCCTGAAAGTGATGACGGAAAACGGCTGGTTCGCCGCGCGTCCGTCAGGCACCGAAGACGCCTACAAGATCTACTGCGAAAGCTTCCTGGGCGCGGAGCATCGCGCGCAGATCGAGAAAGAAGCGGTAGAGATCGTCAGCGAAGTGCTGAAAAACGCCTGATATTAAGGGTGTCTAAGTATTCGACAGCAGCAAACCACAGTGCCGATGTGGATGTCATGGCCTGATCGCAAAGTCGCTCAAGGCATCCATTCTCGCTCGGCCCGCGCCATCCCTGGCGCGGGACGCTTTGCTCTTCAGTCCATGACACCCACATTTCATGTTTCCTGCATGTATCAAGCGCCCTCTGGGCGCTTTTTTTATGGCATAAAGCGGTAGCCGATGCCGGTTTCGGTCAGCAGATGCTTCGGCTGCGCCGGATCCGCCTCTAGCTTCTGCCGCAGATGCGCCATATAGATGCGCAGATAGTGGCTGTGCTCCACCGCATTCGGCCCCCAGACCTGACTCAACAGCTGGCGCTGCGTCAGCACCTTCCCGATATTGTTCAGCAGCACGCTCAGCAGACGGAACTCGATTGGCGTCAGATGCACCTCGCGATCGGCGCGTACGACGCGGCGCGCGGCGAGATCGACGCTAACGTCGGCGAAACGGATCACCGGCTCCGGCTGCTGGCCAGGATGACGACGCAGCGCTACGCGCACGCGCGCCAGCAGCTCGCCGATGCCGAAAGGCTTGGTCAGATAGTCGTCAGCGCCGACGTCGAGCGCGTCGATCTTATCCTGCTCGTCCACACGCGCCGACAGCACAATCACCGGCACGGCGCTCCACTGGCGCAGCTCGCGGATAAAGTCGCGTCCGTCGCCGTCTGGCAGGCCCAAATCGAGGATCACCAGATCGGGCTTGCGCGTCGCCGCCTCAATCAGCCCGCGCTGCAGCGTGTCGGCATCAAACACCTTTAGCGCTTCGCCTTCCAGCGCAAGGCGCACAAAGCGCCGGATCTCTTTCTCATCTTCAACGATTAATACGGTGGCCACGCAGCGGTGCTCCATGCCTGAAAACCTGGCGCTACTGTAGCAGCAAAATATCCGGCTGCGAATCGATCATAAGGCGATCAAGCTCTTAACCATTTTGTAACTTAATTTCATTATCATCTGAAGGTGAGTCTTAAAAACGAAAAATAGTGGTCGGATGAGTAGTAAAGTTACACAGGGAAGCGTAATATCTGAGCAAGATCACATTTCAGTCACAGCTCTTAAGGAGGCCAACGATGTATCAAAAGTATCCTGTTTATAAAGTCATGTTGCGTCGCGCGCTGGTTATCCTGCTGGGCGTCGTGGCGCTGCCGGTGATGCTGTTTCGCCAGGATCGGGCGCGTTTCTACAGCTATCTTCATCGCATGTGGTGCAAAACCAGCGCCAAGCCGGTCTGGCTGGCGCAGAGCGAAGCCGCAGGCGGCGTCTTCTGGTAATTCGTCCGCGTTGTAAAACAGAGCCCGATGCGTCCATCGGGCTTTGTTGTTTCTGAAGCTCCATCACAGAGAAACGCCTCTCCAGCCCTGACCTGATGCTGTTATTCACGCAATTTTCAGCTACACTTAAACCTCTACAAGATTTCGGAGGTTGTACAACTATGAGCGTAAAAATTCCGCTGGGTATCAGTGCCTGCCTGCTGGGAGAGCAAGTCCGTTTCGACGGCGGTCATAAACGTCTGGCGTTTGCCGTCAACGAGCTTGCGCCCTTTGTACGCTTTGAACCGATCTGCCCCGAAATGGCGATAGGCCTGCCGACGCCGCGTCCGGCGCTGCGGCTGGTAAAGCAGGGCGATGAAGAGATCCATCTCTGCTTCAGCAAAGAGGGCGGCGAAGAGCTGACCCAGCAGATGAACGACTGGTCTGCACAACGGGTGAAATCGCTGCATCACCTGTGCGGCTACATCCTGTGCGCCAAGTCGCCCAGCTGCGGTATGGAGCGCGTGCGCGTCTATGAACCCGACACCAACAACAACCGTAAAGCGGGTATGGGACTGTTCGCCGAAAAGCTTAAGGCGGAACTGCCCTGGCTGCCGGTCGAAGAGGATGGTCGGCTGCACGATCCGGCGTTGCGCGAAAACTTCGTTGGACGTATCTGCGCGCTGCACGAATTTAATCAGATGTGGCAGCGCGGGCTAACGCGCGCGCAGCTTATCGCCTTCCACAGCCGCTACAAGCTGCTGATGCTGGCGCATTCGCAGGAGAAATATCGCGAACTCGGCCCGTTCGTCGCCTCAATGAGCCAGTGGGATTCGCTCGAGGCTTTCGCCTTCGAATACCGTAACCGCATGATGGAACTGCTGTCCCAGCCCGCGTCGCGCCGCAACCATACCAATGTGCTGATGCATGCGCAGGGCTATTTCCGTCGTCAGCTCAGCTCTCCACAGCGTCAGGAGCTGGCGGAGCTGATTGACCGCTACCGCTGCGGCGTGCAGCCGCTGCTGGCGCCGATCACCATGCTCAAGCACTATATGTCGCAATATCCGCATCCCTGGCTGACGCAGCAGCGCTACTTCGATCCTTACCCGGAGGCGCTGCGACTGCGCTACGGTCAGTAAGATGCGCACCCATTTAGTCTGGCTGCGTAATGACTTACGCGTGAACGATAATCTGGCGCTGAGCGCCGCCTGCCGCGATCCCGACGCAAAGGTGATCGCGCTGTTTATCGCCACGCCGCAGCAGTGGCGTCAGCACGATATGGCGCCGAAACAGGCGGCTTTTATCTACGACAGCCTGCTCGAACTGCAGCAGGCGCTGGCCGAGCGCGGCATTTCGCTGTTTACGCAGGCGTGCGACGACTTCGCTGCGTCGCTCGATCTGCTGAGCGCCTTTTGCGAAAAGCAGGGCGTTGATGCGCTGTTTTACAACTACCAGTATGAACTGAACGAGCGCAGGCGTGACGCCGAGGCGGAAAAGCGCCTCGATAAGGCGGGCGTGGTCTGCCAGGGCTTTGACGACAGCCTGCTGCTGCCGCCAGGCAGCGTACAGACCGGTGACGGCAAGATGTATAAAGTCTATAGCCCGTTCTGCAAAGCCTTTGTGCGGCGGCTGCAGCAGGCGCTGCCGGAGTGCGTTGCCGCGCCGAAACCGCGCGGCGACGGTGCTATTAAGGCGGGATCCGCGCCAGCGCGCTTCGACTACCCCATGGAAGAGTACGACCGTGAACGCTTCCCGCCGGGCGAACGTGCGGCGCTGGAGCGGCTGCGCCATTTCGCCCGCCAGCCGATCGTTGACTACAGCACGGCGCGCGATACGCCTGCGGTAGACGGCACCAGCCGCCTTTCGGTCTATCTCGCCACCGGCGTGCTGTCGCCGCGTCAGTGTCTGCATCGCGTGCTGAAAGAGCACCCGCGCGCGCTGGAGGAGAGCAGCCTTTTCAGCTGGCTTAATGAGCTTATCTGGCGCGAGTTTTATCGTCATCTGATGGTAGCGTTTCCGGCGCTTTGCAGGCATCAGCCTTTTGTCGAATGGACGCGCCATGTGGACTGGCAGCGCAATGAGGCGCACTTCGCCGCGTGGCAGGCGGGCAAAACCGGCTATCCCATCGTGGATGCGGCGATGCGGCAGATGAAGGCGCTGGGCTGGATGCACAACCGGCTGCGCATGATCACCGCCAGCTTTCTGGTGAAGGATCTGCTGATCGACTGGCGCGAAGGGGAGCGTTACTTCATGCAAAACCTGATTGACGGCGATCTGGCGGCCAACAACGGCGGCTGGCAGTGGGCGGCGTCGACCGGTACCGATCCGGTGCCCTACTTTCGCATCTTTAACCCGACGACCCAGGGCGAGCGCTTTGACAGCGAGGGCGCCTTTATCCGCCAGTGGCTGCCGGAGCTAAAAGCGGTGCCGGACAGCGATATCCATCAGCCGCAGCGCTGGGCAGAGAAAAACCACAAGACACTCGATTATCCGTCGCCAATCGTGGAACATAAGCAGGCCCGTAAAAAGACATTAGACGCCTTTGTGCGCGCGAAAAACGCAGCCTGAGGCGGCATGGAGCCGTTATGAATCACTACGAACTGGAAAACATCGTCAATCAGCAGCTCAACAGCAGCGCCTTCAGCGACTACGCGCCGAACGGCCTGCAGGTTGAGGGACGAACCGAGGTCAAAACCCTGATCACCGGCGTGACCGCTAGCCAGGCGCTGGTGGATGAAGCCGTGGCGCGCAACGCCGATGCGATTCTGGTGCATCACGGTTATTTCTGGAAAAGCGAGCCGGCGGTCATCAAAGGCATGAAGCGCAACCGCCTGCGCGCGCTGCTGGCGAATGATATCAATCTCTATGGCTGGCATCTGCCGCTCGATGCCCATGCGACGCTGGGCAATAACGCCCAGCTGGCAAAGCTGCTTGATATCGAAATAAAAGGCGAGGTGCAGCCGCTGGTCTTCTGGGGTGAGCTGGCTACGCCGCTGAGCGGCGAGGCGCTGGCGCAGCGCATCGAAGAAAAACTGGGCCGCACGCCGCTGCACTGCGGCGACAACGCGCCGGCGCAGATCCGTCGCGTCGCCTGGTGCAGCGGCGGGGGCCAGGGGTTTATCGACAGCGCAGCCGCCTTCGGCGTCGATGCCTATATCACCGGCGAAGTCTCCGAGCAGACGATTCACAGCGCCCGCGAACAGGGGCTTCACTTCTTCGCCGCCGGCCATCACGCCACCGAACGCGGCGGCATCAAAGCGCTGGGCGAGTGGCTGGCCAGCGAGCATGGACTGGACGTGACTTTTATCGATATTGCCAATCCCGCCTGATTATTCTCCTCCTGTGCGCCCGGTTTCGGGCGCAAATCTGTTGACACCGTTCTGACACTTTCGCATAACTATTCGCTTTCTTCTGATAATCGTCAGCCGCCGCGCGCGTTGCGCAGCGGAAAAGTGGAGGTGGGATTTGCAACGAGCACGATGTTATCTGCTTGGCGAACAGGCGGTGGTGCTGGAGCTTGAACCACCGGTATCGCTGCAAAGTCAGCAGCGTATTTGGGGATTAACGCAGCGCCTGCAGCAGCATGAGCAGGTGGCGGAAGTGATTCCAGGCATGAACAATATCACGCTGCTGCTGCGCGACCCGCAGCAGAACGCGCTGGACGCCATCGAACATCTGCAGCGCTGGTGGGAAGAGAGCGAGGCGCTGGAGATCGCGTCACGTCTGGTTGAAATCCCGGTTATTTACGGCAATGACGCCGGGCCGGATCTGCAGGTGGTAGCCGACCACGCCGGCCTGACGCCGCAGCAGGTGGTGGAGCTGCACAGCAGCACTGACTACGTGGTCTATTTTATCGGCTTCCAGCCGGGATTCCCGTACCTCGGGGGCCTCGACAGCCGACTGCATACGCCGCGCCGTGCAGAGCCGCGCGTCAGCGTGCCTGCCGGTTCCGTCGGCATCGGCGGCAGCCAGACCGGCGTCTATCCGCTTGCCAGTCCCGGCGGCTGGCAGCTGCTCGGCCAGACGCCCGTCGCGCTGTTTAATCCGCGTCAGCAGCCGCCGACGCTGCTGCGTCCCGGCGACAGCGTGCGCTTTGTGCCGCAAAAGGAGGGCGTATGTTGAGGATTCTGCGCGCCGGGCTGGCGACCACGCTTCAGGACAGCGGCCGCGCCGGCTGGCGACAGTCCGGCATCAGCGTCGGCGGGGTGCTCGATCTGCCCGCCATGCGCACCGCGAATTTACTGGTCGGCAACGATCCAGACAGCGCGGTGCTGGAAATTGTACTGGGCCAGTTCAAGGCTGAATTTATGCGCGACGGCTGGTTCGCCCTGACCGGCGCGCCCTGCAATGCCGAGCTGGACGATAAACCGGTCTGGACCGGCTGGCGGCTGCCGGTGAAAAAAGGGCAGGTGCTGACGCTCGCCATGCCGCTACACGGCATGCGCAGCTATCTGGCGATCCACGGCGGCTTCGACGTCGAGCCGATGCTCGGTTCCCTCAGTACCGATCTGAAAGCGGGCTTCGGCGGCTGGGAAGGCCGCAAGCTGGAAGATGGCGACCGTTTGCCGCTCGGCAGGCCGACGCAGCACTTTACAGGCAAAGCGGGCGTCCGCCAGCTGCTGTGGAGCAACCGCATTCGCGCACTGCCGGGGCCGGAATATCACGAGTTCAGCCGGGAGGCGCAGCAGGCCTTCTGGCGCACCCCCTGGATGCTTAGCCCGCAGAGCAACCGGATGGGCTACCGTTTACAGGGACCAGAGCTAAAGCGCGAAACCGCGCGCGAGCTGCTGTCGCACGGGCTGGTGCCCGGCGTCGTGCAGGTGCCGCCGAACGGTCAGCCGATCGTGTTGATGGCCGATGCGCAGACCACCGGCGGCTACCCGCGCATCGCCTGCGTGATCGACGCCGATCTCTATCAGCTGGCGCAGATCCGTCTGGGCGAGCCGATTCACTTCCTCCAGTGTTCGCTGCCGGTCGCGATGCAGGCCCGTATGCATCAGCGGCGCGCGCTGGAGCATATGGCATGGGGACTTGCTAATGAAAATTGATTTGAACGCCGATCTCGGCGAAGGCGGCGACAGCGATCGCGCGCTGCTGCAGCTGGTCAGCTCGGCCAATATCGCCTGCGGCTTTCACGCCGGCGACGCGCAGACCATGCTGCAGTCGGTGCGCTGGGCGAAAGCATTCGGCGTAGCGATCGGCGCGCATCCCAGCTTTCCGGATCGCGAGAACTTCGGCCGTACCGCCATGCAGCTGCCGCCGGAAACGGTCTACGCGCAGATGATCTATCAGATCGGCGCGCTGAAAAGCCTGGCGGAGAGCGAAGGCGAGCGGCTGGCGCACGTTAAGCCGCACGGCATGCTCTATAACCAGGCCGCTGTCGACGCGACGCTGGCGGACGCCATCGCGCGCGCGGTCAAGGCGATCGACGCGGATCTGATCCTGGTCGGGCTGGCGGGCAGCGAATCGATCCGCGCCGCCGCGCGCCACGGGCTGCGCACGCGCGAAGAGGTCTTCGCCGATCGCGGCTACCTCAGCAGCGGCGCGCTGGTGCCGCGCAGCCAGCCGGGCGCGATGATTGAAGAAGAGGCGCGCGCTATCCAGCAGACGCTGACCATGGTGAAAGAGGGAAGGGTAGAGAGCGTCAGCGGCGAGTGGGTCGCGGTGAACGCGCAGACCGTTTGCCTGCACGGCGACGGCGCGCACGCGCTGCTGTTTGCAGAGCGCCTGCGCGACCTCTTCGCCGCCGAGCAGATCGCCGTCACCAGCGCCTGAATTTTCATTTTTTGCCCGGCCTCGCAGCCGGGCTTTTTCAACATAAGGGTAAACATGGATAACGTGATAAACCTCTGGCCGCTTCTGGGCATTGCGGCAATCGTCGTCGGCTTTCTGCTGCGCTTCAATCCGGTACTGGTGGTGATTGTCGCCGGCTTTGTCACCGGCTTTGCCGCGCTGATGCCGCTGGGCGATATTCTGGAAAAACTGGGCGCGGGCTTTCTCAATACGCGCAATCTGCCGCTGATCCTGCTGCTGCCGCTGGCGGTTATCGGCCTGCTGGAGCGGCACGGCCTGAAAGAGCGCGCGCAGGCCTGGATCGCCCAGATCAAAACCGCCACCGCCGGACGCCTGCTGATCGTCTACCTCTTTGTGCGCGAGGTGACGGCGGCGCTCGGCCTGACCAGCCTCGGCGGTCATCCGCAGATGGTGCGTCCGCTGCTGGCCCCGATGGCGGAAGGCGCGACCGAAAACCGCTATGGCGAGGTATCGCCGGAGGTGCGACATCGTCTGCGCGCCATGTCGGCGGCGACGGATAATGTCGGGCTCTTTTTCGGCGAAGATATTTTCGTCGCCTTCGGCGCGATTATCTTTATGCACAACTTTATGCTGGAGTCGGCCAATATTCAGACCGAGCCGCTGCATATCGCCGTCTGGGGCATCCCTACCGCCGTGGCGGCCTTTCTTATCCACTCGGCGCGCCTGGTGCGGCTCGATCGTCGGCTGGCGCGCGAGCTGCAGGCGCTGAACGGCGACGCGCTGAAAGCGAAAGGAGGTCGCTAATGTTTCAGCAACAGTATCTGATGTGGCTGGCCGGCCTGATTCTGCTGGTGGTCGCCGTGCTCTCCTGGCGCGACAGCCATAACCCGCGCCGCTTTACCACCGGCCTGTTCTGGGCGCTGTACGGGCTGATTTTTCTGGTCGGCGACTGGACCACGCAGCTGATGAGCGCGCTGTTCGGCACCACGGAGCTGGGCACGCGCTATCTGCACATCGGCGTCGGCGTGCTGGTGGTGGCGATGGCGCTGATCGCCGGCTGCGGCGGCGTGCGCCTCGGACGCTACCATCAGCGCAGCGACGAGGAGAAGCAGGTCAGCGCTCGCCGCCTCGGCAACCGGCTTTTCCTGCCCGCGCTGGCGATTCCGGTGGTCACGGTCATCGGCGTGCTCGCCTTTAACCATATTCCCGGCCTGCAGGAAGCGGTATTCGGCGCAGGCAACCATTCAACGCTGGTGACGCTCTTCTCCATGATGATCGGCTGTCTGCTTGGCTGGCTGATTGCGCTGAAGATGACGCACGAGAAGCCGGTGCAGTCGATGCAGGAGACGCGTCGCCTGCTGGATGCTATCGGCTGGGCCTTTATCCTGCCGCAAATTCTCGCCACCCTTGGCCTGCTGTTCACCAGCGCCGGCGTCGGCAGCGCCATTTCCCACCTCACGGCGAACTATCTGGCGGTCGATAACCGCTTTGTCGCCGTCACGGTTTACGCCGTCGGCATGGCGCTGCTGACCATGGTGATGGGCAACGCCTTCGCCGCGTTCCCGATTATTACCGCCGGCGTCGGCATTCCGATTCTGGTGCTGCAGCATCATGGCGATCCCGCCGTGATGGCGGCGATCGGCATGTTCTCGGGCTACTGCGGCACGCTGATGACGCCGATGGCGGCCAACTTCAATATCGTGCCCGCCGCGCTGCTGGAGCTGCCGGACCGCAACGCGGTGATCAAGGCTCAGGTGCCGACCGGTGTGCTACTGTTAATCGTTAACGTATTTCTGCTCTATTTCCTGATGTTCCGGTGAGGTCAGTATGAAGACGGTATTAGTGACGGCGTTCGAGCCTTTCGGCGGCGAAACGATCAATCCCTCGTGGGAAGCGGTGCGCGCGCTCGAAGGCAAAGCGATCGGCGGCGCGCGCATCGTGGCGCGTCAGCTGCCGGTGGTCTTTAGCGACGTGCTCGGCGTGCTCTATGCCGCCATGGATGAAGTCGAGCCCGATTTGATTCTCTCGGTCGGCCAGGCGGGTGGGCGCAGCGATATCACCGTCGAGCGCATCGGCATTAACGTCGACGACGCGCGCATCGCCGATAACGCGGGGCAGCAGCCGGTGGATGAGCCGATTGTGGCGGACGGCCCGGCGGGCTATTTCTCCACGCTGCCGATTAAGGCGATTGTCGCCGCGGTGCGCGCGGCCGGGATCCCCGCGTCGGTGTCGCAAACCGCCGGCACCTTTACCTGCAATCGCGTGATGTACGGTCTGCTGCACCGGCTGCATTCTCAGGGCAACCGCGTGCGCGGCGGCTTCGTGCATATTCCCTATCTGCCGGAGCAGGCAGCGCAGCACCCTGGCGCGCCGAGCATGGCGCGCGATCACGTGATGCAGGCGCTGGAGATCGCCATTCGCGTCTCGCTGGAGACGGAAACGGACCTGAAAGTCGGCGGCGGCGCCACGCACTAAGAGGACGACTATGCCTGAAGGACCGGAGATCCGCCGCGCGGCGGATCAGCTTGAGGAAGCGATTGTCGGCAAACCGTTGACGGACGTCTGGTTTGCCTTTCCCGAACTCAAAACCTACGAGCCCGCGCTGCTCGGCGAGCAGGTCAACGCCATCGAGACGCGCGGCAAAGCGCTGCTGACGCACTTTTCCAACGGCCTGACGCTCTACAGCCATAATCAGCTTTACGGCGTCTGGCGCGTAGTGGAGAGCGGCACGGTGCCCGAAACCAAACGTCAGCTGCGCGTGCGGCTGGCGGTCGCCGATCGCGCCATTCTGCTCTACAGCGCCTCCGATATCCAACTGCTGAACGCCGAGTCGCTGGCGGCGCATCCGTTTTTAAATCGCGTTGGCCCCGACGTGCTCGATGCGCAGCTTGACGTGGCGACGGTGCGCGAGCGGCTGCTGTCGCCGCGCTTTCGCCGCCGTCAGTTCAGCGGGCTGCTGCTCGATCAGGCGTTTCTGGCGGGGCTGGGCAACTATCTGCGCGTAGAGATCCTCTGGCAGGCGGGCCTGCTGGCGCAGCATCGCGCGCAGGATTTAACGGATCAGCAGCTTGACCTGCTCAGCGAGGCGCTGCTGGCGATACCGCGTCACTCCTACCGGATGCGCGGCACGATGAAGAAGTACCATCACGGCGCGGCGTTTCGCTTTGAGGTGTTTCATCGGCAGGGCAAGAAGTGCCGCCGCTGCGGCGAGATGATTCAGAAGGGAACGCTGTCGTCGCGGCCGTTTTACTGGTGTCCGGGCTGTCAGCACTGAGATAAATCGGAGACGTGTTTTAATAAAAGACGGCTCAAAAGCTTGAGGAGTGGGTAACCGGACCCGAGGAGCAAAGCGTCCCACGCCAGGGACAAAAACGCCGGGAGCGTTTTTGAACAACGTAACGCGTTGGCCCGTTTACGGGCGCACCTCAGGGATGAGGTGCGTAATCGTGCGTGCCGGGCTGGCAGGGATGCCGTCTTTTGCGTCTTTGCGATCGGGTCCGGTTACCCGCGACCGACACCTGTTTTGAGACGATGAGTTTCAGCATTCATAAAAAAAGCGGAGATTTCTCTCCGCTTACAGTCTGATATATCGAGCCGACGCGGGTAACATAGCCCGATCGCAAAGTCGCTTTACGCATCCCTGCGCGCTCGGCGCGCGCCATCCCTGGCGCGCGACGCTTTGCTCTTCGGGCCATGTTACCCGCTCTTCAGGCTTCTGTGCGGCCTGAAGCCGGCGCTGTAGGCTAACGTGCGGCCTGAAGCAGTGTACGCTGCGGTTATTGCTTCAGCGCAGACGTAAACTCACGCTCGGTATAGCCGGTATAGAGCTGACGCGGACGCGCAATTTTCATGCCTTCGTCATGCATCTCTTTCCAGTGGGCGATCCAGCCGACGGTACGCGCCATGGCGAAAATCACGGTAAACATCGAAGACGGAATACCCATCGCTTTCAGAATAATGCCGGAGTAGAAATCGACGTTCGGGTAGAGTTTGCGCTCGATAAAGTAGGGGTCGTTCAGCGCGATATGCTCCAGCTCCATCGCCACTTCCAGCAGGTCATCCTTCATGCCCAGCTCGTTCAGCACTTCATGGCAGGTCTCACGCATCACGGTGGCGCGCGGGTCGTAGTTCTTGTAAACGCGGTGACCAAAGCCCATCAGGCGGAAAGAGTCGTTTTTATCTTTCGCGCGGCGCACAAATTCCGGAATATGCTCAACGGTGCTGATCTCTTCCAGCATACGCAGGGTGGCTTCGTTTGCGCCGCCGTGCGCCGGTCCCCACAGCGAGGCGATGCCCGCGGCGATACAGGCGAACGGGTTGGCGCCGGACGAGCCTGCGGTGCGCACGGTAGACGTAGAGGCGTTCTGCTCATGGTCGGCGTGCAGGATCAGGATACGGTCCATGGCGCGTTCCAGCACCGGGTTCACCTTGTACTCTTCGCAAGGGGTGGCGAACATCATATGCAGGAAGTTGCCGGCGTAGGAGAGATCGTTGCGCGGATAAACGAAAGGCTGACCGATAGAATATTTGTAGCACATCGCCGCCATGGTCGGCATCTTCGACAGCAGACGGAACGCGGCGATTTCACGGTGACGCTCGTTATTCACATCCAGCGAATCGTGATAGAAAGCGGCCAGCGCGCCGGTCACGCCGCACATCACCGCCATTGGGTGGGAGTCGCGACGGAAGCCGTGGAACAGACGGGTAATCTGCTCATGGATCATGGTATGGCGGGTCACGGTTTCGCGGAACTCTTCAAACTGCTTCTGCGTGGGCGCTTCGCCGTTCAGCAGGATATAGCACACTTCCAGATAGTTAGAGTGGGTCGCCAGCTGATCGATAGGGAAGCCGCGATGCAGCAGAATGCCTTCATCGCCGTCGATAAAGGTGATTTTGGATTCGCAGGACGCTGTAGAGGTGAAACCCGGGTCAAAGGTGAACAGGCCGCTGGAGCCCAGGGCGCGGACATCAACCACATCCTGCCCAAGTGTGCCTTGCAGCACGTCCAGCTCAAGAGCCGTGTCATCTTGTAGGGTTAGCGTCACTTTTTTATCTGTCATTTTCGTCTCCATAGCGCCTTATGTAAGTATGGATCTTAGACACCTGAAAAGCGGTCATGTTGCGGTCGCCATTAACTTCACAATAACACTCTGCGGTAACAACGCGGGTGCAGGGTACAGAGTGAGAGGCGTGTCCCGGCAGGGAACGTGGCAGTCATGAAATTCTGCATATCGCGGTTGTTAAAGATCCGGTCTGGGCATAACTTTCTGGTAATCAACAACCTGTTGTTTTAGGGTGCTCATAACCAGAATGTTACATAACTTGTGCTTAGGGGAAAGTGTATCCCCATAACTTTTATGCATCACTGGGGTTTGATGCCCTAGTTTGTAACTGAATTGTTGAACTTTTGTCAAATCAGATAATTAAATTTGTATTAAATGTGAAATTCGTGAGTCGGATCACTGTTTCACGCAAATGTACCCAAAGAGATTGTAGGGTAATTGTAATAAGAATGTGATCGTCCTATACTGCCGCCAGGTCTCCGGAAACCCCCTGACACCAGGAGCCACCCAGCGTTTCTACCGCGTCAATTAACACTGGATGTTGCTGATTTGGTGACGGTTAAAGTCTGAACACACCTGTGATTCGACTCCGCCTCAGGGACCGGAGGAAGCAAAATAAAAAAGAGCTGTGTGGGCAAAACCGTGAAAAAACAAAGACCTGTCAACTTGGATCTCTCGACGATCCGGTTTCCCGTTACTGCAATATCGTCCATTCTCCACCGCGTTTCCGGCGTCATCACCTTTGTGGCTCTCGGTATCCTGCTCTGGTTACTGGGCACTTCTCTCTCTTCCCCGGAAGGTTTCCAGCACGCTGCCGCCATTATGGATAGCTTCTTCGTGAAGTTTATTCTCTGGGGCATCCTTACCGCGCTGGCATTCCACACGGTGGGCGGGATTCGTCATATGTTGATGGACTTTGGTTACCTCGCTGAGACGCTGGCTATCGGCCGCCAATCTGCCTGGGTCACCTTCGGCATTACTGTCGTGCTTTCAATCCTGGCAGGAGTTCTCGTATGGTAAGCAATGCATCCGCGTTGGGCCGCAACGGCATTCAGGACTGGCTGCTGCTGCGCGCTTCGGCAATCCTCATTACGCTCTACATCCTCTACATTGTGGGCTTTATCGCCCTGACTGACACGCTGACCTATGATGTCTGGCGCGGCTTCTTCGCCTCGTCGTTCACCAAAGTGTTCACCCTGCTGACGCTGTTCTCGATTCTGATCCACGGCTGGATTGGAATGTGGCAAGTGCTGACCGACTATGTGAAAGGTCTGGCCGTGCGTTTGATTCTGCAGCTGGTGATTGTGGTCGCGCTGTTGTCGTATGCAATTTATGGAACTGTTGTGGTGTGGGGTGTGTAAATGAATTTGCCAGTCAGAGAATTTGATGCCGTGGTGATCGGCGCAGGCGGCGCGGGAATGCGCGCCGCACTGCAAATCTCCCAGTCGGGCCAGACCTGCGCCCTGCTGTCGAAAGTCTTCCCGACCCGTTCCCACACCGTGTCTGCGCAGGGCGGCATTACTGTCGCGCTCGGCAACACCCATGAAGACAACTGGGAATGGCATATGTACGACACCGTCAAAGGTTCCGACTATATCGGTGACCAGGACGCGATCGAATATATGTGTAAAACCGGTCCGGAAGCGATTCTGGAGCTGGAACATATGGGTCTGCCGTTCTCCCGTCTGGAGGATGGCCGCGTTTATCAGCGTCCGTTTGGCGGCCAGTCGAAAAATTTCGGCGGCGAGCAGGCGGCACGCACTGCGGCGGCGGCGGACCGTACCGGCCACGCGCTGCTGCATACGCTCTATCAGCAGAACCTGAAAAATAAAACCACCATCTTCTCCGAATGGTATGCGCTCGACCTGGTGAAAAATCAGGATGGCGCCATCGTCGGCTGTACGGCGATCTGCATTGAAACCGGCGAAACCGTCTACTTCAAAGCCAAAGCGACCATTCTGGCGACCGGCGGCGCTGGCCGTATCTATCAGTCCACCACCAACGCGCATATCAATACCGGCGACGGCGTCGGCATGGCGCTGCGCGCAGGCGTGCCGGTGCAGGATATGGAGATGTGGCAGTTCCACCCGACAGGCATCGCCGGCGCAGGCGTGCTGGTGACCGAAGGGTGCCGTGGCGAAGGCGGCTATCTGCTGAACAAACACGGCGAACGCTTTATGGAGCGTTACGCGCCGAACGCCAAAGATCTGGCGGGCCGCGACGTGGTTGCGCGCTCGATGATGATCGAAATCCGCGAAGGCCGCGGCTGCGACGGCCCGTGGGGCCCGCACATCAAGCTGAAGCTCGACCATCTGGGCGCCGACGTGCTGGAGTCGCGTCTGCCGGGCATCCTCGAGCTGTCCCGCACCTTTGCGCACGCCGATCCGATCAAAGAGCCGATTCCGGTGATCCCGACCTGTCACTATATGATGGGCGGCATTCCGACCAAAGTGACCGGCCAGGCGCTGCGCGTCAACGCGCAGGGCGAAGATGAAGTGATTCCCGGCCTGTTCGCCGTCGGCGAAATCGCCTGCGTCTCGGTGCACGGCGCCAACCGTCTCGGCGGCAACTCGCTGCTGGACCTGGTGGTCTTCGGCCGCGCGGCCGGCGTGCATCTGATGGAGTGCATCGAACAGCAGGGCCCGCTGCGCGACGCCACGCTGGACGAAATCGACGCTGCCATGGCGCGCTTCAACCGCTGGGAAAGCAACACCACCGGCGAAGACCCGGTGGAGATCCGCAAAGCGCTGCAGCGCTGCATGCAGAACAACTTCTCAGTATTCCGCGAAGGCGATGCGATGAAGCAGGGTCTGGAAGAGCTGAAACAGATCCGCGAGCGTCTGAAATCAGCCCGTCTGGACGACCGTTCACCGGACTTCAATACCCAGCGTATTGAGTGCCTGGAGCTGGATAACCTGATGGAAACGGCTTACGCCACGGCGGTCGCGGCGAACTTCCGCACCGAAAGCCGCGGCGCGCACAGTCGATTCGACTTCCCGGATCGCGATGATGAAAACTGGTTGTGCCACAGTCTCTACGTCCCCGAAACCGAGAGCATGACGCGCCGCGAGGTGAACATGCAGCCGAAACTGCGCGCGGCCTTCCCGCCGAAAGTGCGTACCTACTAATAGCGGAGACGATCATGAAACTCGAGTTTTCAATTTATCGCTACAATCCTGAAGTCGACGCCGCGCCGCGCATGCAGGATTACACGCTGGAGTCGGAAGACGGCCGCGACATGATGCTGCTGGACGCGCTCATCCGGCTGAAAGAGAAAGATCCGACGCTGGCGTTTCGTCGCTCCTGCCGTGAAGGCGTGTGCGGCTCCGACGGCCTCAATATGAACGGCAAAAACGGCCTGGCGTGCATCACGCCGGTGTCGGCGCTGGGCAACGGCACGAAGAAGATCGTTATTCGCCCGCTGCCGGGCCTGCCGGTGGTTCGCGACCTGGTCGTGGACATGGGGCAATTCTACGCGCAGTATGAGAAGATTAAGCCTTACCTGTTGAATAACGGAGAGAATCCGCCGGCGCGCGAACATCTGCAGTCGCCTGCCGAGCGTGAGCATCTGGATGGTTTGTACGAGTGTATTCTCTGCGCCTGCTGCTCAACCTCCTGTCCGTCGTTCTGGTGGAATCCGGACAAGTTCGTCGGTCCTGCTGGCCTGCTGGCCGCGTATCGCTTCCTGATTGACAGCCGCGACACCGAAACTGAAGCGCGCCTGGACAGTCTGAACGACGCTTTCAGCGTTTTCCGCTGTCACAGCATTATGAACTGTGTGAGCGTGTGTCCGAAAGGGCTGAACCCGACGCGCGCCATCGGCCATATTAAGTCGATGCTGCTGCAGCGGGGCGCGTAAAACAGTATCCGTCCGGGAACCTCAGGTTCCCGGCGTTTTACGGAAGCCTTGCTAAGCGCGGCGACGCCACGCTTAGCAAGGTTCCCTTACGGGCAGGGCGCGTGTGAGCGCACAGGCTCGTATCGCTGAACTCACTACGGCAAACCGCGAAAGCGGCAACAAATGAAACCTCAAAAAAGCATAGTAATGCTTAAGGGATCACAATGCAGAACAGCGCGATGAAGCCCTGGCTGGACTCCTCCTGGCTGGCCGGCGCGAACCAGTCTTACATAGAGCAACTCTATGAGGATTTCCTGACCGATCCGGACTCTGTCGATGCAGTGTGGCGCACGATGTTCCAACAGCTGCCGGGCACCGGCGTGAAACCTGAACAGTTTCACTCCACCACGCGCGAATACTTTCGTCGCCTGGCGAAAGATGCATCTCGTTACACCTCCACCGTCTCCGATCCGGCCGCCAATTCAAAGCAGGTAAAAGTCCTGCAGCTGATTAACGCCTTCCGTTTTCGCGGCCATCAGCATGCGAATCTCGACCCGCTTGGCCTGTGGAAGCAGGATCGCGTCGCTGACCTCGATCCCGCTTTTCACGATCTGACCGACGCCGATTTTCAGGAAAGCTTTAACGTAGGCTCTTTCGCCATCGGAAAAGAGACCATGAAGCTGGCTGACCTCTTCGACGCGCTGCAGCAGACCTATTGCGGCTCTATCGGCGCAGAGTACATGCACATCAACAACACCGAAGAGAAGCGCTGGATCCAGCAGCGTCTTGAATCGGCGGCGGGCCGTGCAGCTTTTAGCAGCGAAGAGAAAAAAGGTTTCCTGAAAGAGCTGACCGCAGCGGAAGGGCTGGAAAAATATCTGGGCGCGAAATTCCCGGGCGCGAAACGCTTCTCGCTGGAGGGCGGCGACGCGCTGATCCCGATGCTGCGCGAAATGATCCGCCACGCGGGCAAGAGCGGCACGCGCGAAGTGGTGCTGGGTATGGCGCACCGCGGTCGCCTTAACGTGCTGATCAACGTGCTGGGCAAAAAGCCGCAGGATCTCTTCGACGAGTTCTCCGGCAAGCACAAAGATCACCTCGGCACCGGCGACGTGAAATACCATATGGGCTTCTCGTCTGACGTAGAGACCGAAGGCGGTCTGGTGCATCTGGCGCTGGCGTTCAACCCGTCGCATCTGGAAATCGTCAGCCCGGTCGTCATGGGCTCGGTGCGCGCGCGTCTCGATCGTCTCGATTCGCCGGGCAGCAACCAGGTTCTGCCGATCACCATCCACGGCGACGCCGCGGTTATCGGCCAGGGCGTGGTGCAGGAAACCCTGAACATGTCTCAGGCGCGCGGCTACGAAGTCGGCGGCACCGTCCGTATCGTGATCAACAACCAGGTGGGCTTTACCACTTCCAACCCGCGCGACGCCCGCTCGACGCCGTACTGTACCGATATCGGTAAAATGGTGCTGGCGCCGATCTTCCACGTCAACGCGGACGACCCGGAAGCGGTGGCGTTTGTCACGCGTCTGGCGCTCGACTATCGCAACACCTTCAAGCGCGACGTCTTTATCGACCTGGTTTGCTACCGTCGTCACGGCCATAACGAAGCCGACGAGCCGAGCGCGACCCAGCCGCTGATGTATCAGAAGATCAAAAAGCACCCGACGCCGCGTAAGCTCTATGCCGATCGCCTGGCGGCGGAAGGCTCTGCCAGCGCGGAAGATGCGACCGAGATGGTCAATCTCTATCGCGACGCGCTGGACGCGGGCGAATGCGTGGTGGCCGAATGGCGCCCGATGAGCCTGCACTCCTTTACCTGGTCCCCTTACCTCAACCATGAGTGGGATGAGAGCTACCCGGCCACCGTCGAACCGAAACGTCTGCAGGAGCTGGCGCGCCGCATCAGCCAAATCCCGGACGCGGTCGAAGTGCAGGCGCGCGTGGCGAAAATCTACAACGACCGTAAAGAGATGGCCGAAGGCAACAAGCCCTTCGACTGGGGCGGCGCCGAGAATCTGGCCTACGCCACGCTGGTGGATGAGGGCATTCCGGTGCGTCTCTCCGGCGAAGACTCCGGCCGCGGCACCTTCTTCCACCGTCATGCGGTGATCCACAACCAGGCTAACGGCTCGACCTACACGCCGCTGCACCATATCCATAATGGACAGGGTCAGTTCAAGGTGTGGGACTCCGTGCTGTCGGAAGAGGCGGTGCTGGCGTTCGAATATGGCTATGCCACCGCAGAGCCGCGCACCCTGACCATCTGGGAAGCGCAGTTCGGTGACTTCGCCAACGGCGCGCAGGTGGTAATCGACCAGTTCATTAGCTCCGGCGAGCAGAAGTGGGGGCGTATGTGCGGCCTGGTGATGCTGCTGCCGCACGGCTACGAAGGCCAGGGCCCGGAACACTCTTCCGCGCGTCTGGAGCGTTACCTGCAACTCTGCGCCGAGCAGAACATGCAGGTGTGCGTGCCCTCCACGCCGGCGCAGGTTTACCACATGCTGCGTCGTCAGGCGCTGCGCGGTATGCGCCGTCCGCTGATCGTCATGTCGCCGAAATCGCTGCTGCGTCATCCGCTGGCGATCTCGTCGCTGGACGAGCTGGCCAACGGCAGCTTCCAGCCCGCCATCGGCGAAATCGACGCGCTCGACCCTCAGCAGGTGAAACGCGTGGTGCTCTGCTCCGGCAAGGTCTACTACGATCTGCTTGAGCAGCGCCGCAAAAACGAGCAGACCGATGTCGCCATCGTGCGCATCGAGCAGCTCTATCCGTTCCCGCATAAAGCGGTGCAGGAAGCGTTAACAGATTATGCCCATGTGCAGGATTTCGTCTGGTGTCAGGAAGAGCCGCTGAATCAGGGCGCATGGTATTGTAGCCAGCATCACTTCCGCGAAGTGGTTCCGTTTGGCGCGTCGCTGCGCTATGCGGGCCGTCCGGCCTCCGCTTCGCCGGCCGTGGGCTATATGTCCGTACATCAACAACAGCAGCAAGACCTGGTTAATGACGCGCTGAACCTTGGTTAATTTAAAAGGAAAGATAATGAGTAGCGTAGATATTCTCGTTCCCGACCTGCCTGAATCCGTTGCCGATGCCACCGTGGCAACCTGGCACAAAAAACCAGGCGATGCGGTAAGCCGCGACGAAGTGCTGGTAGAGATCGAAACAGACAAAGTGGTACTGGAAGTGCCGGCCCAGGCTGACGGCGTGCTTGAAGCCGTGCTGGAAGATGAAGGCGCGACCGTTACGTCGCGTCAGATTCTGGGTCGCCTGAAAGAGGGCAACAGCGCTGGCAAAGAGACCAGCGCTAAAGCCGAGGCCAACGAGTCCACGCCGGCGCAGCGCCAGACCGCGTCGCTGGAAGAAGAGAGCAACGATGCGCTGAGCCCGGCCATCCGTCGCCTGATCGCCGAACACGATCTCGACGCGTCGCAGATTAAAGGCAGCGGCGTCGGCGGTCGTATTACGCGTGAAGATGTGGAAAAGCATCTGGCGAACAAACCTGCCGCGGCCAAAGCCGCGCCGGCCGCCGCTGAAGCTGCACCGCAGCCAGCCGTCGCCAACCGCAGCGAAAAACGCGTGCCGATGACCCGTCTGCGCAAGCGCGTGGCCGAGCGTCTGCTGGAAGCGAAGAACAGCACCGCCATGCTGACCACCTTCAACGAAGTGAACATGAAGCCGATCATGGATCTGCGCAAGCAGTACGGCGATTCCTTCGAGAAGCGTCACGGCGTGCGTCTGGGCTTTATGTCCTTCTACCTCAAGGCTGTTGTGGAAGCGCTGAAGCGTTTCCCGGAAGTGAACGCCTCAATCGACGGCGAAGATGTGGTGTACCACAACTACTTCGACGTCAGCATTGCCGTTTCCACGCCGCGCGGCCTGGTGACGCCGGTGCTGAAAGATGTCGACGCGCTGAGCATGGCGGACATCGAGAAGAAAATCAAAGAGCTGGCGGTGAAAGGCCGTGACGGCAAGCTGACGGTTGACGAGCTGACCGGCGGCAACTTCACCATCACCAACGGCGGCGTGTTCGGCTCGCTGATGTCGACGCCAATCATCAACCCGCCGCAGAGCGCCATCCTGGGCATGCACGCCATCAAAGATCGCCCGATGGCGGTCAATGGCCAGGTTGTGGTGCTGCCGATGATGTATCTGGCGCTCTCCTACGATCACCGCTTGATCGATGGCCGTGAATCGGTCAGCTATCTGGTGGCGGTGAAAGAGCTGCTGGAAGATCCGGCGCGTCTGCTGCTGGACGTCTGATTTTTGCCGGGCGCGCCGACCAAACGCGCGCCCAACCTTATTACTCTTTTCAGACCTGAATGGATAGAACATCATGAACTTACACGAATACCAGGCGAAACAGCTGTTTGCACGGTATGGTATGCCGGCACCCACCGGTTACGCCTGCACTACGCCACGCGAAGCGGAAGAAGCGGCCTCTAAAATTGGTTCTGGCCCGTGGGTAGTGAAATGTCAGGTTCATGCCGGCGGACGCGGTAAAGCGGGCGGCGTGAAAGTGGTTAACAGCAAGGAAGAGATTCGCGCTTTCGCTGAGCACTGGCTGGGCAAACGCCTGGTGACCTATCAAACTGACGCTGAGGGCCAGCCGGTAAACCAGATCCTGGTTGAAGCGGCCACCGACATCGATCAGGAGCTTTATCTGGGCGCGGTGGTTGACCGTGCGACCCGTCGCGTGGTCTTTATGGCCTCGACCGAAGGCGGCGTTGAGATTGAGAAAGTGGCGGAAGAAACCCCGCACCTGATCCACAAAATGGCGCTCGATCCGCTGACCGGTCCGCAGCCTTATCAGGGCCGCGAGCTGGCATTTAAACTCGGCCTGACCGGTAAGCAGGTCAGTCAGTTTACGAAAATCTTTATGGGCCTGGCGACGCTGTTCCTGGAGCGCGACCTGGCGCTGGTTGAGATCAACCCCCTGGTGATCACTAAGCAGGGCGATCTGGTTTGTCTCGACGGCAAGCTGGGCGTGGACGGCAACGCGCTGTTCCGCCAGCCGGAGCTGCGTGAAATGCGCGATCCGAGCCAGGAAGACCCGCGCGAAGCGCACGCTACGCAGTGGGAACTGAACTACGTCGCGCTGGAAGGCAATATTGGCTGTATGGTCAACGGCGCAGGTCTGGCGATGGGCACCATGGACATCGTTAAGCACCACGGCGGCCAGCCGGCTAACTTCCTCGACGTGGGCGGCGGCGCGACCAAAGAGCGCGTGACCGAAGCCTTTAAAATCATCCTTTCTGACGACGCGGTAAAAGCGGTATTCGTTAACATCTTCGGCGGCATCGTGCGCTGCGACCTGATTGCCGACGGCATCATCGGCGCGGTGGCGGAAGTCGGCGTCAACGTGCCGGTTGTGGTGCGTCTGGAAGGAAACAACGCTGAGCTGGGCGCACAGAAACTGGCGGACAGCGGACTGAACATCATTGCAGCAACCAGCCTGACAGACGCGGCACAGCGCGTTGTTGCGGCTGCGGAGGGGAAATAATGTCTATTCTGATCGACAAAAACACTAAAGTGATTTGCCAGGGTTTCACTGGCGGTCAGGGTACGTTCCACTCTGAGCAGGCGCTGGCTTACGGTACGCAGCTGGTTGGCGGCGTGACGCCGGGCAAAGGCGGCACCACCCATCTTGGTCTGCCGGTGTTCAACACCGTGCGCGAAGCGGTAGAAGCCACCGGCGCGACGGCGACCGTGATCTACGTTCCGGCACCGTTCTGTAAAGACGGCATCCTGGAAGCGATTGATGCGGGCATCAAGCTGATCATCACCATTACCGAAGGCATCCCGACGCTGGATATGCTGACGATCAAAGTGAAGCTGGACGAAGCGGGCGTGCGCATGATCGGCCCGAACTGCCCGGGCGTGATCACCCCAGGCGAATGCAAAATCGGCATTATGCCGGGTCACATCCATCAGCCAGGCCGCGTCGGCATCGTATCGCGCTCCGGCACCCTGACCTATGAAGCGGTGAAGCAGACCACGGACATCGGCTACGGCCAGTCGACCTGCGTCGGCATCGGCGGCGACCCGATCCCGGGCTCCAACTTCATCGACATCCTGAAAATGTTCCAGGATGACCCGCAGACCGAAGCGATCGTCATGATCGGCGAGATCGGCGGCAGCGCGGAAGAAGAGGCGGCGGCGTTCATCAAAGAGCACGTCACCAAACCGGTTGTTGGCTATATCGCGGGCGTGACCGCGCCGAAAGGCAAGCGTATGGGCCATGCGGGCGCCATCATCGCCGGCGGCAAAGGCACGGCGGACGAGAAGTTCGCGGCGCTGGAAGCAGCAGGCGTGAAAACCGTGCGCAGCCTCGCGGATATCGGCGACGCGGTGAAAGCGGTGCTGCCCGCTAAATAAGCGCGCACGCATCAGCTATCAGGCCACCCTTCGGGGTGGCTTTTTTTTGCCTGTAGAGAGAGCAGGGCGCTGAAGGCTCTTATCGACCGCGGACAGAAAATGGCGGATTCTTTTTAAATTGGAAAGTTAAAAAGTGAAGTCAAAGGTAATGTTTTTCTTAATTACGCTATTTCTCAATGACAACTAATTAACAAACTTCTCAAGGCTACATATCCTGGAATTAAAAGCGTTAATCCAGATCAATAACTCTCGATATTTAACAAACTTTACCGCTGGCAAAGCGTAAGCCAACCGGTTTTAATTGCGCTGCATCAATTCAGTCGTTTCCAATAACATCCAGGAGATTGCGCCAGGTCGCGCTACATCAATGCCGTCGGCTTTTCTCGCTCGCCTGCCTGAAATCAACTGAATGGTGCTTTTCGGGGAAGTTTCACCACTGTTACTCGCTCACGTCGGGCCGCGGATGCGTCTGATCCGCCGGTAACAAAAAGCTGGAATTAATAATCAGTCGTTCCTGAATCTTATTCTCTGCGTCAATACCAGTCGTTCGCCGTTGTTATTCGCAGAGTAAGGTCATGCGAGGAGCAAGGAGTCATTATGCTAGATATCGTCGAGCTGTCGCGTTTACAGTTTGCCTTAACGGCGATGTACCATTTTCTGTTTGTCCCGCTTACGCTCGGTATGGCGTTTTTGCTGGCAATCATGGAAACGGTCTACGTCCTGAGCGGCAAACAAATCTATAAAGATATGACCAAATTCTGGGGCAAGTTATTCGGCATTAACTTTGCGCTGGGCGTGGCCACCGGACTGACCATGGAGTTTCAGTTCGGGACCAACTGGTCTTATTACTCCCACTACGTCGGCGACATCTTCGGTGCGCCGCTCGCCATCGAAGGGCTGATGGCGTTCTTCCTGGAATCCACCTTCGTCGGCCTCTTTTTCTTCGGCTGGGATCGCCTGAGCAAAACGCAGCATCTGGCGGTGACCTGGCTGGTGGCGCTGGGTTCTAACCTGTCGGCGCTCTGGATCCTGGTGGCGAACGGCTGGATGCAGAATCCCATCGCCTCCGCGTTTAACTACGAAACCATGCGAATGGAGATGCTGAGCTTTTCCGAACTGGTGCTCAATCCAGTGGCGCAGGTGAAGTTCGTGCATACCGTGGCAGCGGGCTACACCACCGGCGCCATGTTTATTCTCGGCATCAGCGCCTGGTATCTGCTTAAGGGACGCGACGTCGCCTTTGCGAAACGCTCGTTCGCCATCGCCGCCAGCTTCGGCATGGCGGCGGTGCTGTCGGTGATTGTGCTGGGCGACGAGTCGGGCTACGAAATGGGCGACGTGCAGAAAACCAAGCTCGCTGCTATCGAAGCCGAATGGGATACCCAGCCCGCGCCGGCGGCCTTCACGCTATTCGGCCTGCCGGATCAGGAGAAGCAGGAAAACGCCGCGGCGGTGCAGATCCCGGGTCTGCTTGGGCTGATCGCCACGCGCTCAATCGATACGCCGGTGACCGGCCTGAAAGATCTGATGGCGCAGCATGAGGTGCGCATCCGCAACGGCATGAAAGCCTACGCGCTGCTCAATGAGCTGCGCAGCGGCAGCACAGATCCGGCGGTGCGCGAGGCCTTTGACCAGAGCAAGCAGGATCTGGGCTACGGGCTGCTGCTGAAACGCTATACCCCGAACGTGGCGGACGCCAGCGAGGCGCAGATCCAGCAGGCGGTGAAAGACTCTATCCCGCGCGTGGCGCCGCTCTATTTCGCCTTCCGCATTATGGTGCTGGCGGGCGTGCTGCTGCTGGGCATTATCACCTTCTCGTTCTGGAGCGTGATCCGCAACCGCGTCGGCAAACATCGCTGGCTGCTGAAGGCGGCGCTTTACGGCATACCGCTGCCGTGGATCGCGGTCGAGGCGGGCTGGTTCGTCGCCGAATATGGCCGCCAGCCGTGGGCGATTGGCGAAGTGCTGCCGACCTCGGTGGCCAACTCGTCGCTGACCGTAGGCGATCTGCTCTTCTCTATGCTGCTGATCTGCGGTCTCTATACGCTGTTCCTCGTGGCGGAGATGTATCTGATGTTTAAATTCGCGCGCCTCGGGCCGAGCAACCTGAAAACCGGACGCTATCACCATGAGCAGGTCGCGACGGCGGCTGAGCCGGTACGCGGTTAAGGAGAGCAACCATGTTTGATTATGAAGTTTTGCGCTTTGTCTGGTGGCTGCTGATCGGCATTCTGCTGGTGGGCTTTGCCGTCGCGGACGGCTTTGATATGGGCGTCGGCATGCTGACGCGGCTGATGGGGCGCAACGACACCGAGCGCCGCATTATGATCAACAGCATCGCGCCGCACTGGGACGGCAACCAGGTCTGGCTGATCACCGCCGGCGGGGCGCTGTTCGCCGCCTGGCCGATGGTGTATGCCGCCGCCTTCTCCGGCTTCTATGTGGCGATGATTCTGGTGCTGGCGTCGCTCTTTTTTCGTCCGGTGGGTTTCGATTATCGTTCTAAAATTGAAGATATGCGCTGGCGCGGCATGTGGGACTGGGGCGTCTTTATCGGCAGCTTCGTGCCGCCGCTGGTGATTGGCGTCGCGTTCGGCAATCTGCTGCAGGGCGTGCCGTTCCGCGCGGATGAATTTTTGCGCCTCGACTACACCGGCAACTTCTTCCAGCTGCTTAATCCGTTCGGGCTGCTGGCGGGCGCGATCAGCGTCGCGATGATCCTGACGCAGGGCGCGACCTATTTGCAGATGCGCACCGCAGGCGAGCTGCATCTGCGTTCGCGCGCGGTGGCGCAGGTGGCGGCGCTGGTGATGATGGTTTGCTTCGTGCTGGCGGGCGTCTGGGTGAAATATGGCCTCGACGGCTACGTTATTACCAGCGCCATCGATCACCACGCCGCGTCGAACCCGCTGGGCAAAACCGTGGTGCGCGAGGCGGGCGCCTGGCTGGCGAACTTTAACCATATGCCGGCGCTGTGGCTCTTTCCGCTGCTCGGCGTGGTGCTGCCGCTGCTGACGGTGCTGTTCTCGCGCGGCGAGAAGGGCGGCTGGGCGTTCGTCAGCTCGTCGCTGACGCTGGCGTGCGTGATTATGACCGCCGGTATCGCGCTGTTTCCCTTTATCATGCCGTCGAGCATCGAACCCGGCATGAGCCTGACGATGTGGGATGCCACCTCGAGCCAGCGTACGCTGACGGTGATGACCTTCGCCGCCATTATTTTCGTTCCGATTATCCTGGTCTACACCAGCTGGTGCTACTACAAGATGTTCGGGCGGATTACGAAAGAACATATTGAGCGCAATACGCACTCTCTCTACTGATTAAGGAGACGACGCATGTGGTATTTTGCCTGGATTCTCGGCACCCTGCTGGCCTGCGCTTTCGGCATCATCACCGCGCTGGCGCTTGAGCACGTTGAAGATAGCGCCGCACAGGACGAGCGCGCCTGATGCGTAAACTGATTCGGACGTCCTACCGTCTGATGAACAAAGGGCCTTTGCGGGCCCTTTCGCTCATTCTGGCGCTGATTGTCGCGGGCTGTTTGTTCTGGGATCCTTCGCGCTACGCCGCGCACACCAGTACGCTCTCGGTGTGGCAGGGCATTTTGGTTATCTGGGCGGTATGCGCCGGTGTTATCCATGGCGTAGGCTTTCATCCGCGTCGGACGCGCTGGCAGGTGCTCTTCTCGCCGTTGGTGGCCCTGATCGTTCTGCTGTTCGCGCTCTACTGGTTCTGGCGCTGACGCATAATATCCGCCGCTGGTCGTGGGGTAGTGTCAGCGGCAGGTCAAGAAATCTACTGAAAATCCTTCTGATTGTTACCTTCCGATAATTATTTTCTCCTGGCTCTGGCATCCCATTCCCAACCCCAAATCTCTTGCGTATAGTAGCAACGTTTAAAAACGAGACCGGGATGTAGAGTGAGTACAACGCTGTTTCGCTGGCCGGTTCGGGTCTATTACGAAGACACCGATGCTGGTGGCGTGGTTTACCATGCCAGCTATATCGCTTTTTATGAACGAGCACGTACCGAAATGCTGCGTCAGCGCCATTTCAATCAGCAAACGCTGCTGGAACAGCAGGTTTCTTTTGTGGTGCGGCGTATGACGGTGGAGTATGTTGCGGCGGCGCGTCTTGACGACCTTCTGGAGATCCAGAGCGAAGTCACCGCTATGACGCGTGCAACCATGACATTTTCCCAGCGTATCGTGAATGCAGAAGGCAGAGTCCTGAATGAAGCAGAAGTCCTGATTGCCTGCATTAACCCACATCTTATGAAGCCGATTGCGCTTCCCAAGTCTATTGTCGCGGAGTTCAAGCAGTGACTGACATGAACGTTCTTGATTTGTTCCTGAAGGCGAGCCTTCTGGTCAAACTTATCATGTTGATTTTGATCGGCTTTTCCATTGCCTCATGGGCCATCATTATTCAGCGCACCCGAATTTTGAACGCGGCGGGACGCGAGGCGGAAGCCTTTGAAGATAAGTTCTGGTCCGGCATCGAACTGTCGCGTCTCTATCAGGAGAGCCAGGGACGCCGCGAAGAGCTGAGCGGTTCAGAGCAGATCTTCTACGCGGGCTTTAAAGAATTCGCCCGTCTGCACCGCGCCAACAGCCACGCGCCCGAAGCGGTAGTGGAAGGCGCCAGCCGCGCGATGCGTATCTCGATGAACCGCGAGCTGGAAACGCTGGAAAACCACATTCCTTTCCTCGGCACCGTCGGCTCTATCAGCCCCTATATCGGCCTGTTCGGCACCGTCTGGGGCATCATGCACGCCTTTATCGCGCTGGGCGCGGTCAAGCAGGCGACGCTGCAGATGGTTGCGCCGGGTATCGCTGAAGCGCTGATCGCCACCGCGATCGGCCTGTTCGCTGCGATTCCGGCGGTTATGGCCTACAACCGACTGAACCAGCGCGTCAATAAGCTGGAGCAGGGCTACGACAACTTTATGGAAGAGTTCACCGCCATCCTGCACCGTCAGGCCTTCTCCAGCGACAGCGCGAAGTAAGCGGAGGTAACTCATGGCCAGAGTACGTGGTCGCGGCCGCCGCGACCTGAAATCGGAAATTAACATCGTTCCGCTGCTCGACGTCCTGCTGGTGCTGCTGCTGATCTTTATGGCGACAGCGCCAATTATTACCCAGAGCGTAGAAGTGGACCTGCCGGACGCCACCGATTCGAAAACAGTCTCCAGCGACGATAATCCGCCGGTGATCGTTGAGGTCTCAGGCGTGGGTCAGTACAGCCTGGTGGTGGATCACGATCGTATGGAGCAGTTGCCGCCGGAACAGGTGGTGAGCGAAGCGCAGCGTCGCATCGAGGCGAATCCGAAAACCGTCTTTTTAATCGGCGGCGCAAAGGATGTGCCCTATGACGAAATTATTAAAGCGCTCAACCTGCTGCATCAGGCAGGCGTTAAATCTGTCGGTTTGATGACGCAGCCGATTTAAAGTCGAACCGTTTTTTGGGAACCGAGTGTGTCGAAGGCAACCGAGCAAAACGAGAAGTTAAAGCGCGCGATAATTATATCGGTGGCTCTGCACGTGGTACTGATCGCCCTGCTGATCTGGAGCTCCTTCAACGAGAATATTGAGGCGAGCGGCGGTGGCGGCGGCAGCGATATCGACGCGGTAATGGTCGATCCCGGCGCCGTGGTCGAACAGTACAACCGTCAGCAGAACCAGAAAAGCGACAGCCAGCGCGCCGAGCAGCAGCGTGAGAAGCAGGCGCAGCAGCAGGCTGAAGAGCTGCAGCAGAAGCAGGCCGCGGAACAGCAGCGTCTGAAGGCGCTGGAAAAAGAGCGCCTGCAGGCGCAGGAAGCGGCAAAAGCGCAGGCTGAACAGCAGAAACAGGCGGAAGCGGCGGCTAAAGCGGCGCAGGAGCAGCAGAAAGCGGCTGAGGCGGCCGCGGCGCAGGCGAAAGCCGATGCGAAAGCGGAAGCGCAGGCGCAGGCCAAAGCGGCTGCCGAGGCGGCGCAGAAGGCGGAAGAACAGGCGAAACAGGCCGCCGCCGACGCGAAGAAAAAAGCGGAAGAGCAGGCGAAAGCCGCCGCCGCGTCCGCCGCCAAAGAGAAGGCGGTGGCCGACGCAAAAGCGGCAGCGGATGCGAAGGCGAAAGCGGCAGCAGAGGCGAAAGCCAAAGCGGCGCAGGAGGCGAAAGCGAAAGCGGCCGAAGAAGCGAAAGAGAAAGCCGAAGCCGCCAAAGAAAAGGCGGCTCAGGAAGCGAAAGAGAAAGCCGAAGCCGCCAAAGAGAAGGCGGTGCAGGACGCGAAAGAAAAAGCTGAGGCGGCCAAAGAGAAGGCCGCGCAGGAAGCGAAAGAGAAAGCGGCGGCCGAGGCGAAAGCGAAAGCCGATGCGGCCGCCAAAGCCAAAGCGGACGCCGCGGCGAAAGCCAAGGCCGCCGCCGACGCGAAGAAAAAAGCGGCGGCGGAAGCGGCGAAAAACAGCAGTGACGTCGACGATCTGCTTGGCGGCCTGACTTCTGGTAAGAATGCACCGAAAAGTGGCGCGGCCGGCGGCGGCGGTGCGGCAGGGCAGGGCAACCAGAAAAAAGCCGGCGCATCGGGCGCAGAGATTAACTCTTATCTGGGGCAGGTTGTGGGGGCGATTCAGAGCCGCTTCTACGATGCTGATACTTATAAGGGGAAAGAGTGTAACCTGCGTATCAAGCTGGCGCCGGATGGTTTGCTGATTGACGTCAAATCTGAAGGCGGCGACCCGGCGTTATGCCAGGCGGCGATCGCTGCCGCGAAGCAGGCTCGCATTCCTAAGCCGCCATCGCAAGCCGTGTATGAAGTGTTTAAAAACGCGCCAATGCGTTTCAAACCGGAATAATGCAGTAACCCATGGCAGGTTGGACTAAGGTTAGCTTGCCGTATTAGATGAATACTCGTGTTTTTCAGGAACTGTGCGAATTATCATGAACTCAGGTTCAGGTAAGGGAGAAAAGATGAAGCAGGCACTTCGTGTAACCTTAGGTTTTTTTGTTCTGCTGTGGGCGGCAATGCTCCACGCAGAAGTACGCATCGAAATTACGCAGGGCGTAAACACCGCCCGTCCAATCGGTGTGGTGCCGTTTAAATGGGCAGGCTCAGGCGCTGCGCCTGAAGATGTGGGCGGCATCGTCTCCGCCGACTTGCGCAACAGCGGTAAATTCAATCCCATCGATCGTTCACGTCTGCCGCAGCAGCCGACCAGCGCGCAGGAAGTACAGCCTGCCGCCTGGAGCGCGCTGGGTATTGATGCGGTGGTCGTCGGTCAGGTCACCTCTAATCCAGATGGCAGCTATCAGGTTGCGTATCAGCTGGTGGACACCGGCGGCGCGCCGGGCACCGTTCTGGCGCAGAACTCATACAAAGTCACCAAACAGTGGCTGCGCTATGCCGCGCACACCGCCAGTGACGAAGTGTTCGAGAAGCTGACGGGCGTTAAAGGCGCGTTCCGCACCCGTATCGCCTACGTGGTGCAGACCAACGGCGGCCAGTTCCCGTATGAACTGCGCGTGTCAGACTACGATGGCTTTAACCAGTTTGTGGTGCATCGCTCGCCGCAGCCGCTGATGTCTCCGGCCTGGTCGCCAGACGGCAGCAAAGTGGCCTACGTGACGTTTGAAAGCGGTAAATCGGCGCTGGTGGTACAGACGCTGTCAAACGGCGCGATTCGCCAGGTTGCCTCCTTCCCGCGTCACAACGGCGCGCCGGCCTTCTCGCCGGATGGGACGAAACTCGCTTTCGCTCTGTCGAAAACGGGCAGCCTGAATCTCTATGTGATGGATCTGGCTTCTGGCCAGACGCGTCAAATCACCGACGGTCGCTACAACAGCACTGAACCGAGCTGGTTCCCGGACAGCCAGACGCTGGCTTACACCTCGGATCAGGCTGGTGCGCCGCAAATTTATAAAATTGGTATCAACGGCGGTGCGCCACAACGTATTACCTGGGAAGGCTCGCAAAACCAGGATGCGGATGTCTCTGCCGATGGTAAAACCATGGTGATGATCAGCAGCGCCGGTGGCGCTCAGCACGTCGCCAAACAGGATCTGGTAACGGGAGCCGTTCAAACGTTAACGAGCACGTTCCTGGATGAATCGCCAAGTCTGGCTCCAAACGGCACGATGGTAATCTATAGCTCTACTCAGGGGATGGGTTCCGTGTTGCAGTTGGTATCAACAGATGGGCGTTTCAAAGCGCGTCTTCCGGCAACTGATGGACAGGTAAAATCACCTGCCTGGTCGCCGTATCTGTAATGCATAGGTCCCCTGCGCAGCAGGGGGTTAAATGTATGATAAACAATATAACAGGATAACAAAATGCAACTGAACAAAGTGCTGAAAGGGTTGATGCTGGCTCTGCCGGTTCTGGCTGTAGCCGCTTGTAGCTCACACAAAAACAACAACAATGACCAGACTGGCATGGGCGCTGATGGCGCTTATGGCAACGGTGCTGGCATGAACGGCAGCGGCAACGGCAACATGTCTTCTGACGAGCAGGCGCGTCTGCAGATGCAGCAGCTGCAGCAGAACAACATCGTCTACTTCGGTCTGGACAAATATGACGTGCAGTCTGACTACGCTCAGATGCTGGACCAGCACGCAGCCTTCCTGCGCAGCAACCCGTCATACAAAGTGACCATCGAAGGTCACGCGGATGAGCGCGGCACGCCGGAATACAACATCGCACTGGGCGAGCGTCGTGCTAACGCCGTGAAGATGTACCTGCAGGGCAAAGGCGTGTCGGCTGACCAGATGTCTATCGTCTCTTACGGTAAAGAGAAACCGGCTGTTCTGGGTCATGACGAAGCGGCTTACTCTAAAAACCGTCGTGCCGTTCTGGTCTACTAAGAGAATCACATGATTAGTAACTTCAGACTTCACCTGTTGGGTCTGTCGTTACTGGTTGGCGTAGCGGCCCCCTGGGCCGCTAATGCCCAGGCATCAATCAGTAACGTCGGCTCTGGCTCGGTCGAAGACCGCGTCACCACTCTTGAACGCATTTCTAACGCCCAGGCTCAGCTTCTGCAGCAACTGCAGCAGCAGATGAGCGACAACCAAAGCGATATCGACTCGCTGCGCGGGCAAATCCAGCAGAACAGCTACCAGCTTAATCAGGTCATCGAGCGGCAGAAGCAGCTCTATCAGCAGATCGACAGCCTGAGCAGCAGCAGCGGCGCGAACAGTGCGGCGCAAAGCGGCGCGGATGCGCCGGCGGCGAGCGCCGATACGGGCGCAGCGGCCAGCGCAGGCGGTGCGGCGGCAGCCTCTTCAGGCGCGCCGGTGCAGAGCGGCGACGCCAACAGCGACTATAACGCTGCAGTAGCGCTGATTCTGGAAAAAAAGCAGTACGATCAGGCGATCGCCGCGCTGCAGGCGTGGGTCAAGCGCTATCCTGACTCAACCTACCAGCCGAATGCCAATTACTGGCTGGGGCAGTTGAACTACAACAAGGGTAAAAAAGACGACGCGGCGTACTATTACGCTACCGTGGTTAAAAATTACCCGAAGTCGCCGAAGGCTTCTGAAGCGTTGCTAAAGGTTGGCGTTATCATGCAGGAGAAAAAGGATACGGCGAAAGCCAAGGCCGTTTTCCAGCAGGTGATAAAACTTTACCCCAACACCGATTCGGCGAAGCAGGCGCAAAAACGTCTCGACGGGCTGTAATTTGTGCAGCCAGCACCGGATTTTGCCTGATTTCTGGTCTGGCAGCATGAAAGGTAAGCAGTTGACGCCGCTGGCGGAAAATAAGGGTTGCGCTACCTCGGTAAATCAGTAATATATGCCGCCGTTGCCGGGACAGATTGCAAATGTGTCTGGCAAGCCTGAAGATGGGTCGTTAGCTCAGTTGGTAGAGCAGTTGACTTTTAATCAATTGGTCGCAGGTTCGAATCCTGCACGACCCACCATCTTCTCAGCGAACAGGTTTTCTTCTCTGTTGCTGCGAAGCTTCAGCATCGCTTCACAACCTAAAGATGGGTCGTTAGCTCAGTTGGTAGAGCAGTTGACTTTTAATCAATTGGTCGCAGGTTCGAATCCTGCACGACCCACCATCTTTTACGCAGCCTTCAGGTTTGCGGGTTGTAAGCCCCAAGCGGGTCGTTAGCTCAGTTGGTAGAGCAGTTGACTTTTAATCAATTGGTCGCAGGTTCGAATCCTGCACGACCCACCAATTCAGAAAGAAGCGCCCAATGGGCGCTTTTTTTGTTTTTGTGCTGTGCCTTTATTGCAGCCACGCCATAGCATGACAGGTGCAGGGGTTGCAGACCCGAAAAGCAAAGCGTCCGAGCCAGGATGGCGAGGCCGACCCACAGGGAGGTGGGTTTCCTTTGCGATCGGGTCCGCTACCTCTGCACCGCGCACAGACCTTTCAGCGGCCGCGTCGCATCTCATACCTCACGTCGCTTTCTTTGGCTTTACCACAGCCAGATTCTCCCAGATATGCATCACCGCATAGCTGCGCCACGGGCGCCACTGCTGCGAACGCGCCTCCGCTTCGGCGGGCTTCAGGCCGCCCAGATTATTACGAATGGCGATATCTTCCTTGGGGAACGCATCTGGCCAGCGCAGGGCGCGCATCGCAATATAGTGCGCCGTCCAGGGGCCAATGCCCGGCAGCGCCACCAGCTGCTTCATCACCGTCTCCGGCGACTGTGTGGCTTTAAAGCGCAGCGAGCCGCTGGCGCACGCCTGGGCAAAGGCGATAATGGCGCGCGAGCGCGCGCTCACGATGCCGAGCGGCGCCACGTCGTCCACCGTCAGGCTGGCAACGCGCTCCGGCAGCGCGGCGTAGCGCGTCAGATCGGAAAAAGGGGTTACGCAGGGTTCGCCAAAGGCGGCGGCAAAACGGCTGCTCACGGTGGTCGCGGCCTTCACCGTCACCTGCTGCCCGATAATGGCGCGCACGCCAAGCTCAAAAGCGTCAAATGCGCCCGGCACGCGCAATCCTGGATTGCGCGCCAGGCTCGGCGCCAGCAGCGCATCCTGCGCCAGCCGGGCGGCGATAAGCTGCGGCTGCGCGTTAAGGTCGAAAAGATCGCGCAGGCGGCGCAGCAGCAGCGGCAGCACCGGCGTCAGCGAGGTGGAAAAAATCAGCTGCAGCGCGCACTTCTGCGGCAGATGCGACACGCTAACCCAGCCGCGACAGCGGCCCAGCGCCACGGTGCGCCGGTACGCGCCATCCTGCACCGCCTCGACCTCTTTCATCAGGTGGGTCTGCAAAAAAGCCAGCATCGCCTCCCAGTCATACGGCGGACGATAAACCATCAGCAGGCTGGTGCTGTCGCCCGGCTGCGCGCGCGTCGAGGCGCTGACGCCCCTGCGCAGCGCGCTCGGCGTCATGCGGTAGCGCGCCTGAAACACATCGTTAAAGCGGCGCAGGCTGCGAAAGCCGCTGGCATAGGCGACATCCGTCACCGGCAGCTGCGTCTCCGTTAGCAGCTGCTTCGCCAGCAGCATTCGCCGCGTCTGCCTGAGTTCCAGCGGCGACACGCCCAGCTCCTGCTGCACGATGCGGCGCAGCTGGCGCAGGCTGACGCCAAACTCGGCGGCGATCGCCTCCAGCCCTTCGCTCTCCTCCAGCATGCCCTCCTCGATGCGCTGAATCAGCCTGTCCGCCACGCGGTGGGGCTGATCGACCGGCGCGTTGCCCGGGGCAAGCTCGGGGCGACAGCGCAAACAGGGGCGGAAATGCGCCTTCTCCGCCGCTTCAGCGCTGGCGAAAAACAGACAGTTCTTCTGCTGCGGCGCTTTCACCGGGCAGATGGGGCGGCAGTAAATGCCGGTCGAGGTAACGCCAACGAAAAACACCCCGTCAAAACGGGTATCGCGCGAGGTGAGCGCCTGATAAGCAATCTCAGGATCGAACATAGTGACTCCTGCAAATAAACAGAGCCTATACCTGCTTTCTGATGCAGACTCGCTGTTTTCGGACAGCAAAGCAGTTTAGTCTGATGGCCGAAAACGGCCAGCGCGCAGTGGCCAAAATGCGACAATAACGGATGTCTCAAACAGGGAGAACGGCATCATGTATCACTACAAACTTGTCTCTACGCCGGTGGGCGAACTGAAACTGGTGGCGAGCGAGCGCGGACTCGCAGGCATACTCTGGAAAAACGACGACCCGCACGGCGCGCGCTTTCTGCCGCAAACGCGCGACGAGGCGCATCCGATCCTGATTGAGGCGGAGCGCCAGCTGCGGGAGTATTTTGCCGGCGAGCGCCGCTGCTTCACGCTGCCGCTCGATTTCGTCGGCACCGAATTTCAGAAAAAAGTGTGGAACGCGCTGGTGGCGATCCCCTTCGGCGAAACGCGCAGCTACAGCGAAATCGCCCGGCAGATCGGCCATCCGCAGGCGGTGCGCGCGGTCGGCGCGGCAAACGGCAGAAACCCGATCTCTATCGTCGCGCCTTGCCATCGCGTCATCGGCGCCAACGGCAAGCTGACCGGTTTTGCTGGCGGTCTGGAGGTCAAAGCCTTTCTGCTCGATTTGGAAATGCCGCAAAAGGCGGCCGTGCTGCCGCTCTTCCCCGAGGAGCCTTCGCCGCCGCGCGCCTAAAAAAGAGCAGGACACCGCCGCGCGTTTCCGCTATCGTGTTTAGCATATAAAACACGATGGCGAAATGAACGTCAGTTTACGCCGTCTTAAGCGATTTTCGTTCATTTGATAAAACGAGAGCGGTGTAATGAGTGCTTTATTCGATACAGACAGCGCGGCCTGGCCCTTTCCTGCGAAACCCGCGCGCCTCAGCGGCGACGAAAAAGAGTTTTACCTGAGTAAAATCAAACGCCTGCTAAAAGAGCGCGACGCGGTTATCGTGGCGCACTACTACACCGACCCGGAAATTCAGGCGCTGGCGGAGGAGACCGGCGGCTGCGTGGCGGACTCGCTGGAGATGGCGCGCTTTGGCAGCGCGCATCCGGCGTCGACGCTGCTGGTGGCGGGCGTGCGTTTTATGGGTGAAACCGCCAAAATCCTCAGCCCGGAGAAAACCGTGCTGATGCCGACGCTGCAGGCGGAGTGCTCGCTCGACCTCGGCTGCCCCATCGACGCATTCAACGCCTTCTGCGACGCCCATCCCGACCGCACCGTGGTGGTCTACGCCAACACCTCGGCGGCGGTCAAAGCGCGCGCCGACTGGGTGGTGACCTCCAGCATCGCGGTGGAGCTGATCGACCATCTCGACAGCCTGGGCGAAAAAATCATCTGGGCGCCGGATCGCCACCTTGGCCGCTACGTCACGCAGAAAACCGGCGCGGACGTGCTCTGCTGGCAGGGCGCCTGCATCGTGCATGACGAGTTCAAAACCCAGGCGCTGCTGCGCATGAAAGCGCTCTATCCCGACGCCGCGGTGCTGGTGCATCCTGAATCGCCGCAGGCGGTGGTCGATCTTGCCGATGCGGTCGGCTCCACCAGCCAGCTCATCCAGGCGGCGCAGCAGCTGCCGCATCCGCAGATGATCGTGGCGACCGATCGCGGCATCTTCTACAAAATGCAGCAGGCGGTGCCGGAAAAAACGCTGCTGGAAGCGCCGACCGCCGGCGAAGGCGCCACCTGTCGCAGCTGCGCGCACTGCCCGTGGATGGCGATGAACGGCCTGAAAGCCATCGCCGAGGGACTGGAGCAGGGCGGCGCGCAGCATGAAATAGAGGTTGATGCCGCGCTGCGCGAGGCGGCATTATTGCCGCTCAACCGCATGCTCTCTTTCGCTGCGGATCTCAAACTGAAGGTAAAAGGGAACGCCTGAGGAACCGATGATGGATTTTTTCAGCACAAGCAATATTCTGGTCCATATCCCGATCGGCGCGGGCGGCTACGATCTCTCGTGGATTGAAGCCATCGGCACGCTGGCGGGCCTGCTCTGCATCTGGCTCGCCAGCCTGGAGAAAGTGATTAACTACCCGTTCGGCCTGATTAACGTCACGCTGTTCGCCGCCATTTTCTTTCAGATCCAGCTCTACGCCAGCCTGCTGCTGCAGCTCTTCTTCTTTGTCGCCAACCTCTACGGATGGTACGCCTGGAGCCGGCAGACCGACGATCGCCAGACGGCGCTGAAAATTCGCTGGCTGCCGCTGCCGAAGGCGCTGGGGTGGGGCGCGGTCTGCGTTGTCGCCATTGCGCTAATGACGCGCTATATCGACCCGGTCTTTGCCTTCCTGACGCAGATCGCCGTGTCGCTGATGAACGCGCTCGGCCTGCAGGTGGCGATGCCGACGCTGCAGCCCGACGCCTTCCCGTTCTGGGACGCCAGCATGATGGTGCTCTCCATCGTGGCGATGATCCTGATGACGCGTAAATATGTCGAGAACTGGCTGCTTTGGGTGGTTATCGACGTGATCAGCGTGATGATCTTCGCGCGTCAGGGCGTTTACGCTATGGCGCTGGAATATGTCATCCTGACGCTGATCGCGCTCAACGGCTCGCGCCTGTGGATAGCGAGCGCGCGGCAGCACGGCTCGCGCGCACTGGCGCGTCAGTGATGATGCGCCTCTTCGCCGTGATGATGATGGTGCGCCGTCGCTGAGCCGCCGTCTAAGCCCAGCTCGCAGTCGGGCGTGGCGCACGGCTGATACTCCATCTGCACCGTGGCGTGTCCAATCTGATACTTCTGGTGCAGATAGCGGTGGATACGCTGCAGCAGCGCATCGTGGTCGTACGGCGGGATCACATGCACATGCAGCGTCACCACCGGCTTCTCGCCGACCTGCCAGACGTGCACATGGTGCACGTTGCGCACTTCCGGAATATTCAGCGTCAGGTCGCGCGTCAGCTTCTGCGCATCGATCACCTCCGGCGCGCCCTCCAGCAGCTCGTGCAGGCTCTCGCGCAGCAGCGACCAGGCGCTGCGCAGCACCAGTAGCGACACCAGCAGCGACAGAATCGGGTCGATGGGCGTCCAGCCGGTGTAGAGGATAACCAGCGCGGCAACAATCGCCCCAACCGAACCCAGCAGATCGCCCATCACGTGCAGCGCGGCGGCGCGCACGTTGAGGTTCTTCTCTTCGCTGCCGTGGTGCAGCAGCCAGAACGACAGCATATTGGCCAGCAGGCCCGCAACCGCGATGCCGAGCATCAAACCGCCGGTCACCGGCTGCGGCTGGTAAAAGCGACGCAGCGCCTCCCAGACAATCAGCGCGGTGATCGCCAGAAGGGCGATGGCGTTGACGAAAGCCGCCAGCGTGGTAAGACGCAGCAGCCCGAAGGTATGACGGGCGTTGGGTTTGCGCTGGGCGAACTGCACCGCCAGCAGCGCCATTAGCAGCGCGGCGGCGTCGGTAAGCATGTGCCCGGCATCGGCCAGCAGCGCCAGCGAGCCGGAAATCCAGCCGCCGACCGCCTCCGCCAGCATAAAGATTGCCGTCACGGCGAAAGCGGCCGCGAGGCGTTTGCGGTTGCCCGCCGGCGCGCTGTGAGCGTGGTTATGAGCCATAAGAGTCCAGTTTTATCAGTAACCTGTTGGTGAGTAATAGTAGCAAATCCCATTCATCCGGGGCGTCCTGCTGCGCTTTGGCCCGATCCGCCAGCCGCTGGCTGAGGTCGGCGCCTTGCTCCAGACCGATAAGCAGCCAGCTTCCCTTCATGCGGTGCGCCGCTTCCGCCAGCTGCGGCCAGTCGCGCGCCGCGCGCGCCGCCGTGATGCGTGCCACGTCGTTATTCAGCGTGGCGCGCAGCGTCTGGCTGAGCCGCGCCAGAAACTTCTCGCTCCTCTGCGCCAGCTGACGCAGGTTGTCATCCAGCGCCGCCAGCGGATCCTGATCGAAATGCGCCAGCAGCGCGGCGAGATCGCTGAGCTGCACCGGCTTAATCAGCACGCGCTCGTTCGCCTGGAGCGGCAGGCTGAGCAGCTGCGCGTCGGCGGAGCAGAGTACCCGCATCGCCGTACGCTGACGCTGACGATCGCGGCGGCGCAGCAGCCGCAGCAGCAGCTGGCCGTCCGGGCGCGGCATCATCTGATCGATAAACAGCAGATCGTAGGGGTGTTCGGCATCCGCGCGCAGCAGGGCGCGCCCGTCGGCAAAGCACTCTGCCTCGACGGCGAAGCGCGCCAGCTGCTGCTGCAGCACCATCAGATTGGCCGGATGATCGTCGACGATGGCGCAGCGCAGCGCGGCGTAGCGCGGCAGCACGGCGCTCTCCTGCGGCGCAGCCTCGCAGCGCGCCAGCGGCAACGTCACCGTCACCTCGGTGCCGCGGCCCGGCTGCGATCGCAGCGCAATATCGCCGCCCATGCGCTGCACAATTTCCCGACAGATAAACAGGCCCAGACCGCTGCCCTGCACCGACACTTTTTTGCCCGACGGCGCCTGATACCAGGGATCGAACAGCTTCGGCTGCTCTTCCGGCGGGATGCCGCTGCCGCTGTCGCGCAGGGTGAAGATCAGCTGTTCATCGGCGGCGAGCGTCAGGCGTATCTCGCCCTGAGCGGTAAACTTCAGGGCGTTGGTCATCAGGTTGTTAATCACCTGCTGCAGCCGATCCGCGTCGATCAGCACGCGCTCCGGCAGCGGCGTCAGCGCCTCGACGATCAGCGTCGGGCCGCCGGCGCGCATCAGCGGATGATAAAAGCGCTGCTGCTGTGCCAGCCACGGCTCCAGCGCCAGCGGACGCGGCGCGAGAGTAAAGCTGTTGCTCTCGATGCGCGCGTGATCCTGCAGATCGTTCAGCAGCGTCAGCAGCGAGCGGGCGCTGCTGTAAACCAGCGACAGGTTGGCGGAGCGCGCTTTTTCCAGCTCCAGCAGACCGAGGATCGCCTGCATCGGCGTGCGCAGCTCATGGCTGACGGTGGCGAGGAACTGGCTTTTCATCGCGTTGGCGCGCTCGGCCTGCTGACGCTGAAGGCGTTCGCGCCGCTGCTGCCAGTAGCGGCGCGCCAGCAGCAGCAGCAGCACGACGATGGCCGCGCCCGCCGCAGCCAGCACCAGCTGCGGCAGTGCGCGCATCGTCATCGCATTGCCCGGCTGCGGCGGCGTCAGCCAGCCGTCGCGCATCTGCCGCTGCGTATCAACGGGGATCTGCTGCAGCGCGCGGTTGATCAGGGGACGCAGCAGCGGCTGGTCGGCGGCGACGCCCAGCGCCACCGGCCAGGCGATATCGCTGGCGGCGAAGGCGAGACGCAGCCGGTCGCCGTAGCGCGCGGTGATGCGCCAGCGCGCCGACAGCACGTTATCCACCAGCGCGTCGATCTGCCCGTTCGCCAGCGCATCGTACAGGCTGGCACGATCGGCAAACACCTGCGGCGTTACCTCGGGCGGCAGCAGCCGCGTCGCGACATCGTCGCGTAGTATGCCGACCCGCTTGCCCGCCAGATCGTGCCAGCGGCTGACGCTGGCGTCGCGCCGGCTGTAGATGCCCCACAGGGCGCGCCAGACCGGCAGCGTGGCGTTCTGCGCCGCGTCGCCGCTGAGCGGCAGCGTCAGCCGCAGCATCACCTGACGCTGCGCCAGCAGCTCGTCCGCCTGCTGCGGGCCGGCGACCCAGCGCGGCGCGAAGCGCACGCCGCTGCTCTGCGCGATGGCGTTGAGCAGCTCGACGCTGTAGCCGCGCGCCGCGCCGTTGCCGTCACGGTAACTCCAGGGGGGATTATCGCTCTCCGCGGCGTAGTAGATCACCGGATGGGCGCTCAGCCAGGCGCGCTCTGCCGCGCTCAGCAGCAGGGTTTGTGTATCCTGATAGCGCGGCAGCGGGGCGCCCCAGCGCGACTGCAGGCTGGTCGCCAGTTCGGCGGGCAGCTGGCGCAGGCTCTGGTTGAGCCAGTCGATCAGCGCGGCGTCGCGGGCGAAGGCGCGCAGCGTCAGCTGGCCGACATCCAGCTGCGAGGCGATCTGGTAGATCTCGCCCTGCTGCAGCTGGCTGAGCAGAAAGCTGGCGCTGATCTCATCCGCCACCACGTAGTCGTTTTGCTGGTTAAGCAGGGTCGAGATCGCCTGCAGGTCGTTGCTGTAGGTGCGCCAGCGGTGCTTCTGCGCCACCGCCGGAGGCAGCTGGGCCAGCGTGACCTGGCTGATGGCGAGCTGCGCGTTCTCGCTGTTGAACATCACGGCGCGCGCGTTGCGCTGGCTGCGATAGATGCGCAGCGGGCTGCTGAACCAGCTGTCGCTGTGCAGTACGCCCGCCGGCAGCGGGTTCGGTAGCGCGCCCAGCGCAAACTCGATCTGGCCGCTCTGCAGCGCCGCCATCAGCTGCGCGCGATCGGCGAACAGCCTGAGCGCGAAGCGGGCGCCGGTAAGCTGATGCAGGGCGGCCAGCGCGTCGGCGTCAAGGCCGTAGAGCTCATCGCCGACGCGCATCGTCCAGGGCGCGTTGCTCTCCTCCAGCAGGCCGACGCGCAGCGTCTTTCCCTGCATCGCGTCGGCGCCGCTGACCGGCATCATCATCGGCAGATCCAGGCTGCTGACTGGCCGCAGCTCGGCCCAGGTCAGCGTGGCCGAGAGAGAGAGCAACAGCAGCAGCAGGAAGCGTCTCACTGCTGCGCTTTCCACAGGTCAGCCAGCTCCACCACCGATCGCGCGCCGGTTTTTTCCAGAATATTCTTTTTATGGGTGCTGACGGTTTTATTGCTGATATGCAGCTGCTCGGCAATTTGTAGATTTGAGAGGCCGGTCGCCAGCAGCGCCAGCACCTGCTGCTCTTTGCTGGTGAGCGGCAGGGCAGAGGCGGTCACCTCAGGCGGGAAGGCGAGCTGGCCGCCCAGTACCGCGAGGATCGCGCTCAGCAGCTGCTCCATACGCTGGCTTTTAACCACGTAGCCCGCCGCGCCCAGCGCCTGTGCGCTGCGCACATAGTGGCTGCTCTGCTGCGCCGAATAGATCAGCACGGGGATCGACGGAAAATGGATCTTAAGGCGACGCAGAATTTCCAGCCCGTCGCCGTCCGGCAGGCCAATATCCAGCACGATGATATCGGTGGGCTCCGTCAGCAGCTGGCGCGCCTGCTGTTCGCTGGCGGCGGAACGTAAAAGAATAGGGAAGGGTGCCCGATCGAGCGCGGCTTCCAGCGCCACTTCGACCAGCGGGTGATCGTCAATCAATAACAGCGAGGCCATGAACGTTTCCTGACAGAATTCATTGCCCCAGCATAGCGGAAGTTAACTCAGAGAAAAATAATGGAGAGCCGAAGCTCTCCAGAAGATATTACTGCGAGGTGCCGTCAGTTTTGCGGTCGACGGTGCCGCCGCCCTCTTTGGTTTGCACCTTGCTGTTAATATCGGGGCATTTGCCGTCTTTACACTGGCTGTTCTGATCCATCTCATTGGCAGACATATTGCTGCCGCTGGTGCTGCCGCCGTTGGCCGCAGGATTGGTATTGGTATCAGTATTATTGATTTTGCTGTTGTCGACGTTATTCGGCGGCAGATTTTGTTTCGCGCCGCCCGCTGCCGCGCCTGCTTCAGCCGCCTGGTTAGCCGTGCCGTTATTATCGGCCATTGCCGCGCCGCTGCCTAAAGTCATTGCTGCCGTCAGAAAGATAAGTGCAAACTTATTCATCATTATGCTCCTGTAATCAATGATAGCTGCTGTTTTGAACCCGATGGTGCAGTTTGACGTAAAGAGGTTCCGGCGAAATTTAATTTCACCCAAAGGTCGTCCGGAAGGGATAAATAATGTAAGCGAAGCGTTCCTCAGTGCTTACCTATAAAAGCCTAGCTGAGAACCCTATAAATGCAAATCTCACGCATGCATTTAAGACGCGCCCTGAATTTACACTCCGGGCGCAACGGGATAAATTGGTTGGGTTGTGCCCGACGCGCGTTGGGCCAGGAATAAATGGAATGATTTATGAATTACCAGAATGATGATTTACGTATTCGGGATATTAAAGAGCTGCTGCCTCCCGTTGCGCTGCTGGAAAAGTTTCCCGCTACCGATAATGCCGCGCGCACCGTTGCTCGCGCCCGTGACGCTATCCATCAGATTTTGCAGGGCGAGGACGATCGTCTGCTGGTGGTGATCGGCCCCTGTTCGATTCACGATCCGCAGGCGGCGAAAGAGTACGCCTCGCGCCTGCTGAGGCTGCGCGACGAGCTGAAAGGCGAGCTGGAAGTGGTGATGCGCGTCTATTTTGAAAAGCCGCGCACGACCGTCGGCTGGAAAGGGCTGATTAACGATCCCTATATGGACGGCAGCTTTCAGCTGAACGACGGCCTGCGCCTGGCGCGCCAGCTGCTGCTGGAAATCAACGACAGCGGCCTGCCGGCGGCGGGCGAGTTTCTCGATATGATCACGCCGCAGTATGTGGCGGACCTGATGAGCTGGGGCGCCATCGGCGCGCGCACCACCGAGTCGCAGGTGCATCGCGAGCTGGCGTCGGGGCTTTCCTGTCCGGTCGGCTTTAAGAACGGCACCGACGGCACTATCAAGGTGGCGATCGACGCCATCAACGCCGCCGGTTCGCCGCACTGTTTCCTGTCGGTGACCAAGTACGGCCATTCAGCAATCGTCGAAACCAGCGGCAATGCGGACTGCCATATTATTCTGCGCGGCGGCAAAGAGCCGAACTACAGCGCGCAGCACGTTAGCGCGGTGAAAACCGGGCTGGAGAAGGCGGGCCTGCCGCCGCAGGTGATGATCGACTTCAGCCACGCTAACAGCAGCAAGCAGTATCAGAAGCAGCTCGAGGTGGCGGATGACGTGTCGGCGCAGATTTCTGGCGGCGAGCGCGGCATTATCGGCGTGATGATCGAGAGCCATCTGGTCGAGGGCAACCAGAGCCTGGAGAGCGGCGAGCCGCTGGTCTACGGCAAGAGCATTACCGACGCCTGCATCGGCTGGAACGACACCGACAAGGTGCTGCGCCAGCTGGCTGCCGCCGTGAAGCAGCGCCGCGGCTAATTAACAGCGGTGGAGATGCTGGAAACGCGAACGGCATAAATCGAAGAGCAAAGCGTCACGCGCCAGGGACAAAAATGCCGGGAGCATTTTTGAACAACGCAGCGCGTTGGCCCGTTTACGGGCGCACCTCAGGGATGAGGTGTGTATCTGCGCGTGCCGAGCTGGCAGGGATGCCGTCTTTTGCGTCTTTGCGATCGGTTTATGCCGTTCGCGTCAGCGCCGGATCCGCAGCCATAAAAAAAGGCCAGACAGTGTCTGGCCTTGTTACCTTTCAGCTTGCGCTTACTTTGCTTTACCCTGGTTTGCGACGGCGGCGGCTTTCGCGGCAATCTCGTCGGCATCGCCCAGATAGTAGTGTTTAATCGGTTTGAAATTCTCGTCGAACTCATACACCAGCGGCACGCCGGTCGGGATGTTCAGCTCAAGGATCTCATCTTCGCTCATGTTGTCGAGGTATTTCACCAGCGCGCGCAGCGAGTTGCCGTGCGCCGCGATGATCACTTTCTCGCCGCTCTTGATGCGCGGCAGAATGCTCTCATTCCAGTAAGGGATAACGCGATCGATGGTCAGCGCCAGGCTCTCGGTGGTCGGCAGCTGCTCAGCGCTCAGCTTCGCGTAGCGCGGGTCGTGGCCAGGGAAACGCTCGTCGTTGCGATCCAGCTCCGGCGGCGTTACCGCGAAGCCGCGGCGCCACTGTTTCACCTGATCGTCGCCATATTTGGCCGCGGTTTCCGCTTTATCCAGACCCTGCAGCGCACCATAGTGACGCTCGTTCAGACGCCAGGATTTCTCTACCGGCAGCCAGGCCTGATCCAGCTCATCAAGAACATTCCACAGAGTGTGAATGGCGCGTTTCAGCACGGAGGTGTAAGCGAAATCAAAGACGAAACCTTCTTTTTTCAGCAGCTGACCGGCTGCTTTGGCTTCGGTGCGACCTTTATCAGAAAGATCCACGTCATACCATCCGGTGAAGCGGTTTTCCTGGTTCCACTGACTTTCGCCGTGGCGGACCAGAACCAGCTTAGTTACGGCCATAGTTAACTCCTTAACTCTTTGATGTTTCTACGATAATGGAAACCTTGCTGCAACCAACCCGACGCGCGCGCCCGGCGGCACATGGATAGCGCCATACCATAGCGGAAAACGGCGCAGGGTGTAAGCCTGTCGGCGACGCACTGCGCGTTTTTCAGGCGGCTTAGCGCGGCGTGAAGCGGTAGCGCGTCACCGACTCCCAGCGCTCGCCCGGCTGCAGCCAGCATGAGGGCTGGGGCCACTCAGGATGATTCGGCGAATCGGGTAAAAATTCGCTCTCCAGCGCAATGCCCTGGAAAGCAGTATAGCTTTCCTGTTCGCGCGCGCGCGTTCCCGCCAGATAGTTGCCGGTATAGAACTGCAGCGCGGGCGCGGCGGTGGTCACGGTCAGCTGCAGTTCGCCGTCGGCAGACCAGAGATGCGCGGCTGGCTGGCTGGCGTCGCCGGCGCTGTCGAGCAGAAAGGCGTGATCGTAACCCTTCACGGCCTGCTGATCGGCATCGGCGAGAAAATCCTGCGCCACTGTTTTGCCCGCGCGAAAATCGAAGCTGGTGCCCGCCACCGCTTTCAGCGGCGCGTTGGGAATCCCCTCGCTGTCGACAGGCAGATACTGTTCGGCCAGCAGTTGTAAGCGATGCTGGCGCGCGTCGCCATGATGCGCATCAAGATTAAAGTAGGCGTGGTTAGTGAGGTTGACGGGGCAGGGCCGATCGACCTCGGCCTGATAGCTGATCGACAGGCAGTTGTCGTCGTCCAGCTCATAGCGCACCTGCGCCAGCAGATTGCCGGGATAGCCCTGGTCGCCGTCCGGCGAGTCCAGGCGGTAAACCACGCTGTTCTCGCTCTGGCTGACGATCTGCCAGCGGCGCTTGTCAAAGCCCTGCGGCCCGCCGTGCAGCTGGTGCTCGCCCTGATTCGCCGCGAGCTGAATCGCCTGCTGCGTTAGCGTCGCCTGTTTAATACGGTTGGCGTAGCGTCCGATAGTAGCGCCGAGATAGGCGTCCTGATGCAGATAATCGGAGGGCGTGGCGCAGCCGAGCAGGGTTTCGCGCACGCTGCCGTCGCGCATCGGCACCCGCGCCGACAGCCAGGTGGCGCCCCAGTCCATAAAGGTCGCCACCATGCCGCTGGCGTTGCGCAGCACGGTAATGCGCCACGGCTGACCGTCTGGCGCGTGTGAATTCACGTCGCTTAGCATTGGCCCGCTCCTTCTGAGGCGGTGCAGACATAAAAGGTCTCTTTGATGCCGGTTTTCGCTTCGTACTGTTCCGCTACCGCTGCCTTCACCCGATCCACCAGATCGAACGGCATCAGCGCCACCACGCAGCCGCCGAAGCCGCCGCCGGTCATACGCACGCCGCCGCGATCGCCGATTTCCGCCTTAACGATCTCGACCAGCGCGTCGATCGGCGGCACGGTGATTTCGAAGTCGTCGCGCATTGAGGCGTGCGATTCCGCCATCAGCTCGCCCATACGTTTCAGGTCGCCCTTACTCAGCGCGTCGGCCGCCTCCAGGGTGCGGGCGTTCTCCGTCAGCACATGACGCACGCGTTTCGCTACCTGCGGATCCAGCTCATGCTCCACCGCTTTGAACTGATCGATATCCACGTCGCGCAGCGCCGGCTGAGCGAAGAAGCGCGCGCCGGTTTCGCACTGCTCGCGGCGCGTATTGTATTCGCTGCCCACCAGATTGCGGCGGAAGTTGGAGTTGATGATCACCACTGCGATATCTTTCGGCATTGAAACCGGGCGGGTGCCGAGGGTGCGGCAGTCGAGCAGCATAGCGTGATCTTTTTTGCCCAGCGCGGAGATCAGCTGATCCATGATGCCGCAGTTGCAGCCCACGAACTGGTTCTCCGCCTCCTGACCGTTGACGGCGATGGCCGCGCCGTCGAGCTTCAGGTGATAGAGCTGCTGAAATACGGTGCCGACCGCCACTTCCAGCGACGCCGACGAGCTGAGGCCCGCGCCCTGCGGCACGTCGCCGGCAATCACCATATCGACGCCGCCGAAGCTGGCGTCGCGCTGCTGCAGGTGTTTCACCACGCCGCGCACGTAATTGGCCCACATTGGCTCTTTCACGCTGAGGATCGGCGCGTCGAGCGAGAAGCTGTCCTGCTGATTATCGTAATCCACCGCCACGACGCGCACCTGACGATCGTCGCGCTTCGCGCAGGCGATCACGGTCTGGTAGTCGATAGCGCACGGCAGCACAAAGCCGTCGTTGTAGTCAGTGTGTTCGCCAATCAGGTTCACGCGGCCCGGCGCCTGAATGGTATGGGTCGGCGCATAGCCGAAGGTTTCGTTGAAAATCTGCTGCGTGGTGGTTTTTAACATTGTTGTGCCTCGCGGAAATGAATATCGCTAACGGCGCGCAGACGTTCTGCCGCCTGTTCCGCCGTTAAATCGCGTTGGGTTTCAGCCAGCATTTCGTAGCCGACCATAAATTTGCGAACCGTAGCCGAGCGCAGCAGCGGCGGGTAAAAGTGCGCGTGCAGCTGCCAGTGATCGTTTTCTTCGCCGTTGAACGGCGCGCCGTGCCAGCCCATGGAGTAGGGGAAAGAGCACTGGAACAGGTTGTCGTAGCGGCTGGTCAGCTGCTTAAGCGCTTTTGCCAGATCGGCGCTCTGTGCCGGCGAGAGATCGTTGAGGCGTTTGATATGGGCTTTCGGCAGCAGCAGCGTCTCGAACGGCCAGGCCGCCCACCAGGGTACCACCGCCAGCCAGTGTTCGGTCTCGACCACGGTGCGGCTGCCGTCGCTCAGCTCGCGCGCGGCGTAGTCCACCAGCATCGGCGAGCCGTGTGCGGCATAGTAGGCGCGCTGATGCGCATCTTCGCGCTGCGCTTCGTTAGGCAGGAAACTGTTGGCCCATACCTGGCCGTGCGGATGGGGGTTGGAGCAGCCCATCGCCGCGCCCTTGTTTTCAAAAACCTGCACCCAGGGATAGTGCTGGCCGAGATCGGCGGTCTGCGCCTGCCAGGTTTTTACCACCTCTTCCAGCGCGGGCAGCGACATCTCCGGCAGCGTCTTGCTGTGGTCGGGCGAGAAGCAGATCACCCGGCTGGTGCCGCGCGCGCTTTCGCAGCGCATCAGCACGTCGCTGCTCTCCGGCGCTTCCGGCGTATCGGTCATCAGCGCGGCGAAATCGTTAGTGAAAACGTAGGTGCCTTTATAATCAGGGTTTTTGTCGCCGGTGACGCGCGTGTTGCCCGCGCAAAGGAAACAGTCGGGATCGTGCGCCGGCAGCTTCTCTTGCGAAGGGGTTTCCTGCGCGCCCTGCCAGGGACGTTTGGCACGGTGGGGCGAAACGAGGATCCACTGATCGATCAGCGGATTGTAACGGCGATGCGGATGATCGACCGGGTTAAATTTTTCCATGTTGAGTCCTGGTTAACGTCAAAAAGCCAGACAGGCAGGGTTAAAAAATAGCACATCAGCGCCCGGTAAAGCGTGATCAAGTCTGGATAAATGGAATCGTTTACACAAGCTGAAAATTCTTATTCAAAGCCTTTTGCTGGCGAATATGCAGGTGAAAAGAGCTGAGCAATGGTAGCGGTTACATCACCAGGCTGGCGGGAGTAAGCGGACGCCGCTAGGCGGCGTCGCGGGCGTTAATCCAGGCTCTCCTGCTGGTAGACGTAGCCCTCGGCGGCAGGCACAAAGCTGAGGCGATGGGTGATGCAGCGCGGCGCGTCTTCCGCATGGTGCGAAACGAACAGCAGCTGGGTGCGGCCTTCGCCGATGAGAATATCGACGAAGCGGCGCACCAGCTGGCGATTGATGGGATCCAGCCCCTGCAGCGGTTCGTCAAGGATCAGCAGCGCCGGATGCTTCACCAGCGCGCGGGCGATCAGCACCAGCCGCTGCTGGCCCCAGGAGAGGCTATGGAAGGGCGCATCGGCCAGCGCGTTATCCATACCGAGCAGCGCCAGCCACTGCCGCGCCAGCGCCTTCTGCCGCTCCGACGCCGCCTGATAGAGGCCGATGGAGTCGAAGAAGCCGGAGAGGATCACGGTGCGCACGTTGACGCTGACGCGATACTCCAGATGCAGGCTGCTGCTGACGTAGCCGATATGCTGTTTGATATCCCAGATGGTTTCGCCGCTGCCGCGTTTAATGCCGAACAGCCAGAGATCGTTGCTGTAGCCCTGAGGATGATCGCCGGTCACCAGGCTCAACAGCGTCGACTTCCCGGCGCCGTTCGGCCCGACAATCTGCCAGTGTTCGCCCGCGTTGACCTGCCAGTTCAGCCCGTTGATTATCGCCTTGTCGTTGTAACAAACCATGCCGTTGCGCAGGAGAACGCGCGGCGTATCTTGCGCCAGCGGCGGCAGCTGGTCGGGCGCATCCGCTTCCGGCAGCGCCATGCCCTCCAGCCGTTCGCTGTGCGCCAGCTGCGCCACCAGCGCCTCCGCCAGGATCGCCTCGCGCGCGCCGACATGGGTCAGGGTGCACTCCGCCAGCACGCCCACCTGCTGAATAAAATCGGGGATGTCGTCAAAGCGATTGAGCACCAGCACCAGCGCGACGTCGGGCTGCTGCAGGTTCGCCAGCGTCTCCGCCAGGCTGGCGCGCGAGGCGACGTCGAGGCCGTCGAAAGGCTCGTCGAGGATCAGCAGGTCGGGCTGTTTCATCAGCGCCTGGCAGAGCAGCACCTTGCGCGTCTCGCCGGTTGAGAGGTATTTAAAGCGCCGATCGAGCAGGTAGCCGATGGCGAACCGCTCCGCCAGCGTCTGCGCACGCGCCGCGTCCTGGACCTCATCCTGGATAATCTCCAGCGCGGTGCGGCCGGTATCGGTTTCGCCTTCGCTCAGCAGATCGGTATTGTTGCGTTCCCATTCGTCGGCAACCAGCTTTTGCAGCTGTTCCAGCGACAGGCGCGTCGGGCGCGCGAACCGGCTGGCGAACGCGCCTTTTTCCGGCGCCAGCTCGCCTGCCAGCGCGCGCGCCAGCGACGATTTGCCGCTGCCGTTGGCGCCGACAAAGGCCCAGTTCTGGCCGCCCGTCAGTCGCAGATCGTTCAGGTTGAGTAATCGGGTGTCGCTAAGACGAAACGTGCCTTGCGAAATTTGCAATAATGCCATGATATGTTCCATTTTATGCACTGTATTACCGGGTTGTACCCAGTGCCGCCAGGGAAGTCAAATCATGGCGCGCAGGTCAGAGCAGCGTAGCGATAATCGCGTGTTCGGCATTAAAACTTGCCGTGACGGCGTCGCCCGGCTGCAGATTCTGCTGCTGCACCTGCTGGTTAGAGAGCGTGGCGCAGAGCGTTTCGCCGCTCGGCAGCGTCATCAGCACTTCGCTCATCTGCTCGCCAGGTTCAATCTGGCTCACCTGCGCGCTCAGCTGGTTATCCGCCTGTGACGCCTCGCGGCTGACCTGAATCCATGGCGCTTTGATCAGCACCAGCACCTCTTTGCCCGCCTCAAGCTGCAGGCGCGCCACGCTGCGCTCGGTCAGCGCCACGTTAAGCTGGGTGGCGCCGTCGGCCAGCCGCACCTGAAGATGCTGCACCACCTGCCGATCGTCATGGGCCACCACGGTGCCGAACAGCTGGTTGCGCGCGCTGGTCTGCAGGGAAAAGCGCGCGATAGTCGCCAGCAGGCTGTCGAGCGGCACCGCGTCGTTTTGCAGCGCGTCGAACGCCTTTTGCTGAATCTGCTCCAGCAGCTGGAACAGCTGGATAAGCCGCTCGCCGTAGCGCGTCAGCTGCGCGCCACCGCCGCCTTTGCCGCCGGTCACGCGTTCGACGAGGGTCTCGTCAGCCAGCTGATTCATCTCATTGATCGCGTCCCAGGCGCTTTTATAGCTGATGCCCGCCAGCTTCGCGCCCTGGCTGATGGATCCGGTTTCGCGGATGCGTTTCAGTAGCGCTATACGGCGCGGATCGGCGAACAGCTTCTGCTGCAGCCGGATGGACAGGGAAAGTTCAGCCTGCATGATGGCGTCTCCAGAACGTGTGAATGCCACGATCATAGCGGGGAGCGGCGTAAAAAGTAAAAGCACGAAAAGGGCAGTGCGTTTTTTTCCTCAGACGTTACAATCACTTTTTTGCTTTGCTGAGTGAGACTTCCATGCTGGAACTGTTAAAAAGCCTTGCTGTAGCGGTGATTATGGTGCCGGTGGTGATGGCGATTATGCTGGGCCTGATTTATGGTCTGGGCGAGGTGTTCAACGTCATCTCGAAATTTGGCCGCCGCGAACACGCTTCACGCTCGACCCGTTAATTCCCCGACGCCCGCCTGAGCGGGCGTTTTTATTGCGCCCGCTCAACCTTCTCCGTTTCCTGCCGATAATTTTTATTACGCGATCTTGCGAGCGTTGTATCATTGGCTACACAACGCATAACTGGAGAATACCCATGTCATTTCGATCCTGTCGCTGGAGCCTTGCCGCCGCGCTGAGCGTCACGCTGGCCGGTCAGGCCGCCGCCGCTGAGAAAGTCACCGTCTTCGCCGCCGCGTCGTTGACCAACGCGCTGCAGGAGATTGCGACGCAATATAAAAAGAAAACGGACGTCGAAGTGGTGTCGTCGTTTGCCTCCTCTTCTACGCTGGCGCGTCAGATTGAGCAGGGCGCGCCCGCCGATCTTTTTATTTCAGCGGACCAGCAGTGGATGGATGACGCCGTAGCGAAAAAGAGCATGGAGGATTCCACGCGCGTGACCCTGCTCGGCAACGAACTGGTGCTGGTGGCGCCGCGCGGCGACAGCGCGAAGCCCGTTACGCTGAATCAGCAGACCGACTGGAAAAGCCTGTTGAAAGGCGAGCGCCTGGCGGTCGGCGATCCCGATCATGTGCCTGCCGGCATCTATGCGCAGGAAGCGCTGCAAAAGCTGGGCGCCTGGGAAACCGTTTCGCCGTCGCTGGCGCGCGCCAATAACGTGCGCGCCGCGCTGGCGCTGGTTGAGCGCAATGAGACGCCTTACGGTATCGTCTACGGATCGGACGCGGTCGCCAGCGACAAAGTGCAGGTTGTCGGCACTTTCCCGCCCGACAGCCACAAGCCGGTGGAATACCCGATGGCGATGGTCAAAGCGCATAACAACGCTGCGGTGAAGGCGTTTTATGACTACCTGAAAGGGCCGGAAGCGGCCGCGGTGTTTAAACAGTACGGATTCTCTCCAAAAGCATGATACTCAGCGATCCCGAATGGCAGGCGGTGGTGCTTAGCCTGAAAGTCTCCAGCATCGCGGTGCTGTTCAGCCTGCCGTTTGGCATCCTTACGGCCTGGATTCTGGTGCGCTGCCGGTTTCCAGGCAAATCGCTGCTCGACAGCCTTATTCATCTGCCGCTGGTGTTGCCGCCGGTGGTGGTCGGCTATCTGCTGCTGATCGGTCTGGGCCGACGCGGCGTGATTGGCCAGTATCTTTATGACTGGTTCGGCTTTAGCTTCGCCTTTAGCTGGCGCGGCGCGGCGCTCGCCTCCGCGGTCATCGCCTTTCCGCTGATGGTGCGCGCCATCCGGCTGGCGCTGGAAGCGGTGGATATGCGGCTGGAGCAGGCGGCGCGCACGCTCGGCGCCGGACGCTGGCGCGTCTTTTTTACCATCACGCTGCCGCTGACGCTGCCCGGCATTATTGTCGGCACCGTGCTGGCCTTCGCCCGCTCGCTGGGCGAGTTCGGCGCGACGATTACCTTCGTCTCCAATATTCCGCAGGAGACGCGCACGCTGCCGCTGGCGATGTTTACCCTGATTGAAACGCCAGGCGCAGAGGGCGCGGCGGCGCGGCTGTGCGCTATCGCCATCGCGCTGGCGCTGCTGTCGCTCCTCGTCTCCGAATGGCTGGCGCGCTGGGGCCGTAAGAGGATGGGCACCTGATGCTGACGCTGAACTTTTCGCAGCGGCTGGGCGATCACCAGCTTGATATCGACGCGCAGATCCCGGCAAAGGGGATTACCGCGGTATTCGGCGTCTCCGGCGCGGGCAAGACGTCGCTGATCAACGCCATCAGCGGGCTGACGCAGCCGCAGCGCGGTACAATTGCGCTTAACGGCCGCGTGCTGCTCGACGTGGAGAAGGGCGTGATACTGCCGCCGGAAAAACGCCGCGTCGGCTATGTGTTTCAGGATGCGCGGCTGTTTCCCCACTATCGCGTGCGCGGCAATCTGCACTACGGCATGTCGCCCGCGATGAAAGGGCAGTTCGACACGCTGGTGGCGCTGCTGGGGCTGGAAAGCCTGCTGGATCGCTTTCCGCTGTCGCTCTCCGGCGGCGAAAAGCAGCGCGTCGCCATTGGCCGCGCGCTGCTGAGCGCGCCCGATATTTTGCTAATGGACGAGCCGCTCGCCTCGCTCGATCTGCCGCGCAAGCGCGAGCTAATGCCCTATCTGCAGAAGCTGGCGAAACAGGTCGAGATCCCGGTGCTCTACGTCACCCACAGCCTGGATGAAATTTTGCAGCTGGCGGAAAACGTGCTGGTGCTCGATCGCGGCGGCGTTAAGGCGTTCGGCCCGCTGGAGAAGGTCTGGAGCAGCAGCGCGATGCGCCCCTGGCTGCCGGTGAGCGAGCTGACCAGCGTGCTGCGCGTGCAGGTGCTGGAGCATCATCCCGACTACCCCATGAGCGCGCTGTCGCTCGGCGACCAGCATATCTGGGTGAGCCGGGTTAACTATCCGGTGAAAACCCCGCTGCGCATCCGCATCGCCTCGGCGGATGTCTCGCTGGCGCTACAGCCGCCGCAGCTCAGCTCGATACGCAATATTCTGCCGGCGCAGGTGGTGGAGCTGCTGGAGGTGGGGGATCAGATCGAGGTGCGTCTGCGCATCGGCGTCAGCGAACTCTGGGCGCGCATTTCGCCCTGGGCGCGGGATGAGCTGGGCATTCGGCCAGATCAGTGGCTCTATGCCCAGATTAAAAGCGTATCGGTCGCCGCCTGATTACAGCAGCTGCTGCGCGATCACCTCGGCGATGCCCGGCTCAAGGTTGGTGCCGATCACCTGCTTCGCGCGCGCCTTGATCGCCTCATCGGCGTTGCCCATCGCCACGCCCAGCCCGACGGCTTCCAGCATGCTGAGATCGTTATAGTTGTCGCCGAAGGCGATCACCTCCTGCATGGAGAAGCCCAGCGAGGCGACCCACTCCGCCAGCCGCTTGCCTTTGCTGTTGCCGCGCTGCGCGATATCCACCTGATCGTGCCACGACCATTCGCACGCCAGCCCCAGCTCCGCTTCCACCAGCGTCGCAAACTGCTGCAGTTCAGCGATGTTTTCATGGGAAAGCGCGAACTTCCAGATCGCCTGCGCGTCGCGCGCCGCCTGCGCCAGGTCCAGCACCTGAACAAACAGCGGACGCTGATGCGGCGGCAGCGATTCCGCCCATTTCAGGGTGCGTGTCACGTGACCAGTTGGCGTCTGATAGAGCATCGCATCGTCGACGTAGAGCAGGCCGTGGATCTGGTGCGCATCCAGCATCTCAATCACGCGCAGCGCCTGATCCTTATCCAGCGGGTCGGCAGCCAGCACCTTTTTTGCCTGATAATCATACAAATAGGTGCCATTACAGCAGATTGCGGGTGTATCGAGTTCCAGCGCCTGATAAAAAGGGTGGATGGCGCAGTGGTGACGGCCGGTGACGATAGCCACCTTGACGCCAGCCTGACGGGCGCGCTTCAGCGCCTCGATGGACTGCGGCAGGATGGTTTTCGCGGGCGTCAGCAGGGTGCCGTCAAGGTCGAGGGCGATTACGCGATAGCTCATGGCTTATTCCGTCTGAAAGGATTGAAGAGGCACCGAGTCTACACCCGGGCATGGGCCTGAGACAAAAAGCAGGGCACAAATGATTCCGGCGCACCGTGGCAAAACAAGCTACAGTGAGCCACAGACACAAACTGACAGGCTGCGAACAAGGAGAATGCATGAAACAAGTCGTTTATACCGCCAGTCCCGAGAGCCAGCAGATCCACGCGTGGCGGTTAGATGAAGAGGGCGCCCTTTCGCTGTTGCAGGTGACGGACGTCTCTGGCCAGGTTCAGCCGATGGTGGTCAGCCCGAAGAAAGATTTTCTCTACGTCGGCGTGCGCCCGAACTTCCGCGTGCTGGCGTTCCGCATTGCCGCCGACGGCACCCTGAGCGAAGCGGGCGAAGCGCCGCTGCCGGGCAGTCCGACCCATATTTCCACCGACCGCGCCGGCAACTTTCTGTTTTGCGGCTCCTATAACGACGCCTGCGTCAGCGTCAGCCCGATTGGCGATGACGGCCTGCCGCAGGCGCCGTCACAGGTGATCCGCGAGCTGGACGGCTGCCACTCCGCCAATATCGACAACGCCAACCAGACGCTGTTCGTTCCGGCGCTGAAGCAGGATCGCATCTGCCTTTACTCCCTGAGCGCCGACGGCACGCTGGCGCCGCGCGAGCAGGCGCAGGTCACCACGGTAGAGGGCGCGGGTCCGCGTCATATGGCATTTCATCCTAACGGCAACTACGCCTACTGCGTCAACGAACTCGACAGCACCGTCGACGTCTGGGCGCTGAGCAATGCGCGCGGCGAAGTTGAGCGCGTGCAGTCGCTGGACATGATGCCGCCGGGCTTTAACGAAACGCGCTGGGCGGCGGATATTCATCTGACCCCCAACGGCCGTTTCCTTTACGCCTGCGATCGCACCAGCAGCACCATTACGGTGTTCAGCGTCAGCGAAGATGGCGGCTTGCTCTCTATCGAGGGCTATCAGCCGACGGAAACCCAGCCGCGCGGCTTCAATATCGATCACAGCGGTCGTTATCTGGTGGCGGCAGGTCAGAAATCGCACCATATCGAAGTGTACCGTATCAGCGAGCCGCAGGGATTGCTGACCCCGCTGGCGCGCTATGCGGTGGGCCAGGGACCGATGTGGGTGGTGATCCACCCGCTCGATTAAGAAGAGAACTCAGGCGCAGCGGCCACGCTGCGCCGCCTTCAGACTCCGTTACGAATAGTTCACCGTAATGCTGGCGCTCGCCAGCGCATGGAAATGCACGTTAAAGCCGACCATCGCGCCGCTCGCTTCGGCATCCACCTCGATCGTCTCAACATCCAGCGCATGCACGGTAAAAATATAGCGATGGCTTTCGCCCTGCGGCGGCGCCGCGCCGCCGTAGCCGGCTTTGCCGAAATCGGTGCGCGTCTGCAGCGCGCCCGGCGGCAGCATCGCCAGGCCGGAACCGGCGCCTTGCTCCAGCAGCTGGGTGCTGGCGGGAATATTCACCACCACCCAGTGCCACCAGCCGGAGCCGGTCGGCGCATCGGGATCGTAACAGGTCACGACGAAGCTTTTGGTGCCTTCCGGCGCATCGTCCCACGCCAGGTGCGGGGAGATATTGTCGCCCTGATAGCCCATGCCGTTAAACACCTGGCGCTCCGGCATCTTGTCGCCGTCGTTAAAATCATTGCTGTAAACGCGCATCTTCTCTCCTCGGTTGGGATAAACCTTCAGTATCAACGTCTTCCATCTTAGCGAAAAAAGCAGGCGGTTCCAGCCGTTAGCGACAATCAGGCGCTAAAGTGCGCCTCATACGTCAGCGCCTCGGCAATCGCCTCGGTCAGCTGGCGCAGCGCCTGCGGCGTAATGATATAGGGCGGCATCAGGTAGATCAGACGGCCAAACGGACGGATCCAGACGCCGCGCTCGACGAAAAAGCGCTGCAGCGCGGCCATATTCACCGGACGGCGCGTCTCAACCACGCCGATTGCGCCCAGCACGCGCACATCCGCCACCTGCGGCGCGGCGCGCAGCGGCATCAGCTCTTCGCGCAGCTGCTGTTCAATGCGCGCCACCTGCTGCGGCCAGCGGCCTTCGTTAAGCAGAGAGAGGCTCTCTGCGGCCACGGCGCACGCCAGCGGGTTGCCCATAAAGGTCGGCCCGTGCATAAAACAGCCCGCCGGGCTGTCGCTGATGCCGTCGGCGACGCGGCGCGTGGCGAGGGTCGCCGCCAGCGTCATCATGCCGCCGGTCAGCGCCTTGCCGACGCAGAGAATATCGGGCGTCACCTCTGCATGCTCGCAGGCGAAAAGCTTGCCGCTGCGGCCGAAGCCGGTGGCGATCTCGTCGGCGATCAGCAGCACATCATAGCGATCGCAGCACTCGCGCACCCGCTGCAGATAGCGCGGATGATAGAAGCGCATGCCGCCCGCGCCCTGTACGATCGGCTCGAGTATCACCGCCGCTAGCCTGGCGTGATGTAGTTCGATCAGGCGGACAAAGTCATCCGCGTCGCGCGCGTCCCAGGGATCGTCAAAGCGGCACTGCGGCGCGGCGGCGAAGTGGTGCTCCGGCAGATAGCCGCGCCACAGGCTGTGCATCGAGTTATCGGGATCGCAGACCGACATCGCCGCAAAGGTGTCGCCGTGATAGCCGCGCTCTAGCGTCAGAAACTGCTGGCGCGTTTCGCCGCGCCCGAGCCAGTACTGCATCGCCATTTTCATCGCCACTTCCACCGCGACCGAGCCGGAATCGGCGAGGAACACGCACTCCAGCGCGGCGGGCGTCATCGCCACCAGCTGGCGGCAGAGCGCGACCGCCGCAGGATGGGTGATACCGCCGAACATCACATGGGACATCTGCGCCATCTGGTCCTGCATCGCCCTGTTAAGCCGGGGATGGTTGTAGCCGTGGATCGCCGCCCACCAGGAGGACATGCCGTCCACCAGTTCGCGGCCGTCCGCCAGCTGTAGCTGCGTGCCCTGCGCCGCGACTATCGGGTAGCAGGGCAGCGGATCGCGCATCGAGGTATAGGGATGCCAGATGTGCTGGCGGTCGAATTCAGCGTCCTGAGGGGTAAACATGGTAGTTGTAAACCAAAATAAAAAGATTTAGTTTACAAGTATAACCACGTTAACTGTCGGGATGACACCCTTTTTTTGGAGTAGGCAATGGCACAACACTGGACTCTGGCGCAGGCGCAGGCGCTGTTTGATAAACCCTTTCTTGAGCTGATGTTTGAGGCGCAGCAGGTTCACCGCCAGCATTTCGACCCGCGTCAGGTTCAGGTCAGCACGCTGCTGTCGATCAAAACCGGCGCCTGCCCGGAGGACTGCAAATACTGCCCGCAAAGCGCCCGCTATAAAACCGGCCTGGAATCCGAGCGGCTGATGGAGGTGCAGGAGGTGCTGGCGTCGGCGCGCAAAGCGAAAGCGGCGGGATCGAGCCGCTTCTGCATGGGGGCAGCGTGGAAAAACCCCAACGACCGCGATATGCCTTACCTTGAGCAGATGGTGCAGGGCGTGAAGGCGCTGGGCATGGAAACCTGCATGACGCTCGGCACGCTAAGCGACCAGCAGGCGCAGCGTCTGGCGGGCGCCGGGCTCGATTTTTACAACCACAACCTCGACACCTCGCCGGAATTTTACGGCAGCATCATCACCACGCGCTCCTATCAGGAGCGGCTGGATACGCTCGGCAAAGTGCGCGATGCGGGTATCAAAGTCTGCTCGGGCGGTATTGTCGGGCTGGGCGAAACCGTCAGCGATCGCGCCGGGCTGCTGGTGCAGCTGGCGAACCTGCCGACGCCGCCGGAGAGCGTGCCGATCAATATGCTGGTGAAGGTCAAGGGCACGCCGCTGGCGGATAACGACGACGTCGAGCCGTTCGACTTTATCCGCACTATCGCCGTGGCGCGCATTATGATGCCGACCTCGCACGTGCGCCTCTCGGCGGGCCGCGAGCAGATGAGCGAGCAGACCCAGGCGATGTGCTTTATGGCGGGCGCCAACTCGATTTTCTACGGCTGCAAGCTGCTGACCACGCCGAACCCGGAAGAGGATAAAGACCTGCTGCTGTTCCGCAAGCTGGGCCTTAACCCGGAACATACTCACACCGCGCACGGCGATAACGAACAGCAGCAGCAGCTGAGCGAGCAACTGTTCCACGCCGACACCGAACAGTTCTACAACGCGGCGCTGTAATGAGCTTCTCCACGCGTATGGCGCAGGCGCTGGAGACGCGCCGCGCCGCTGACGGCTGGCGGCAGCGCCGGCTGGTGGCGCGCAACGATACCCGCACGCTGCAGGTAGAGGGAAAAACCTACCGCCACTTCTCCAGCAACGACTATCTCGGCCTGAGCCAGCATCCGGCGGTGATCGCCGGCTGGCGTCAGGACTCGCCGGGAGCCGGCGCGTCGGGACACGTCACAGGCTATAGCGGCCGCCACGCAGAGCTGGAGGCGCAGCTCGCCGACTGGCTCGGCTACTCGCGCGCGCTGCTGTTTATCTCGGGCTTCGCCGCCAATCAGGCGGTTGTGCATCTGCTGGCGCAGAAGCAGGATCGCATTATCGCCGATAAGCTGGCGCACGCGTCGCTGCTCGATGCGGCGGGCCATACGCCCGCCGCGCTGCGCCGCTTTCACCATAACGATGTCGAGAGCCTGACCCAGCGGCTGGCGTCGCCGTGCAATGGCGAAACCCTGGTGATCACCGAGGGCATCTTCAGCATGGACGGCGACAGCGCGCCGCTGGGGGCGATCGCCGAAGCCACCCGCCGCGCCGGCGGCTGGCTGCTGGTGGATGACGCCCACGGCATCGGCGTGGTGGGCGAGCAGGGGCGCGGCAGCTGCTGGCGGCAGGGCGTGAAGCCGGAGCTGCTGGTAGTGACCTTCGGCAAAGCCTTTGGCGTCAGCGGCGCGGCGCTGCTGTGCGACGACGCGACCGCCGACTATTTTCTGCAGTTTTCCCGCCACCTCATCTACTCGACGGCGATGCCGCCCGCCCAGGCGAGCGCGCTGCTGGCGGCGCTGCATGAGATTCAGGGCGGGGACGCGCTGCGTCAGCGGCTCAGCGACAATATTCAGCGCTTTCGCCGCGGCGCGGCAGGCTTGCCCTGGGCGCTGATGCCCTCAGAAAGCGCAATCCAGCCGCTGATCGTCGGCGAAAACGGCGCCGCGCTGGCGCTGTCGCAGCGGCTGGCGCAGACGGGCTGCTGGGTCAGCGCCATCCGGCCGCCGACGGTGCCGCCCAATACCGCGCGGCTGCGCATTACCCTGACCGCCGCCCACCGGGCGGATGATATCGACGCACTGCTGGAGGCGCTGCATGACGCTGCAGGTTAACAAAGCGGCGGTGGCGCGCGCGTTCGGCCGCGCAGCGGGCCACTACGAACAGCACGCCGAGCTGCAGCGCCGCTGCGGCGACGCGCTGCTGGCGCTGGCGCCACCGCTGGCCGAGGGCGATCTGCTCGACGCGGGCTGCGGCACCGGCTGGTACAGCCGCCTCTGGCAGCAGCGCGGGCAGCGCGTCGTGGCGCTCGATCTCTCGCCGCAGATGCTGCGGCAGGCGCGCAGCCTCGGCGCGGCGAGCGGCTATCTGGCGGGGGACATCGACGCCTTGCCGCTGGCGAGCAGGAGCGTCGACTGCGTCTGGAGCAATCTGGCGGTGCAGTGGAGCAGCGACCTGCGCACCGCGCTGCAGCAGTTCGCCCGCGTGCTGCGCCCCGATGGCGTCATGCTCTTCTCGACGCTGCTGGCCGGCTCGCTGCAGGAGGTGCACGCCGCCTGGCGGCCGCTGGGACTCGGCGAGCACGCCAACCGCTTTCTGACCGAGGAGCAGGTGCGCGCGGCGGGCGCCGGGCTCAATCTCTGCTTTATCCGCCAGACGCAGGTTATGCATTTTCCCAGCGCCCTGAGCGCGATGCGCTCGCTGAAAGGCATCGGCGCCACGCATCTGCACCAGGGCCGGGACGGCGCGCCGCTGACGCGGCAGCGGCTGGCGCAGCTTGAGGCGCTGTGGCCGCGCGATGCGCAGGGCTGCCGTCTGACTTATCAACTGCTTTTTGGAGTGACGCAACGATGAAATGGTTTATTACCGGCACCGACACTGAGGTGGGCAAAACCGTCGCCAGCGGCGCGCTGCTGCAGGCGGCGGGCGCGGCGGGCTATCGCACCGCCGGCTATAAGCCGGTCGCCTCCGGCTGCGACGTCACGCCGGAGGGCGTGCGCAACGGCGATGCGCTGGCGCTGCAGCGCTACAGCAGCCTGGCGCTGCGCTATGAGCAGGTTAATCCGCTGGCGTTTATCGAGCCGACGGCGCCGCATATCGTCAGCGCGGAAGAGGGCCGGCCAATCGCGTTTGAGATGCTTTCACAGGGACTGCGTGCGCTGGAGGCGCAGGCGGAGTGGGTGCTGGTGGAGGGTGCTGGCGGCTGGTATACGCCGCTGTCGGAGACGCAGACCTACGCCGACTGGGTCGCGCAGGAGCAGCTCCCGGTGATCCTGGTGGTCGGGGTCAAACTGGGCTGTATCAACCACGCCATGCTGACCGCCGATGCGGTGCAGGCGCGCGGCCTGCGGCTGGCGGGCTGGATCGCCAACGATATCGAGCCGCCTGGCAAGCGCCATCAGGCCTATATGGCCACGCTGAAACAGCGCATTCCCGCGCCGTTTCTCGGTGAAATTCCCTGGCTGTCCGATGCGGCAGCGCAGGCGGACTGCGGCCGCTTTATCACGCTGCCCCGCTAGCGTTCAGCTCACCGTCAGCCACTTGTTGACGGTGAGATCGTCCAGCTGCGCCACGCGCCCCTGCGCGACGTTGCGGCCACGGTGCAGCAGCAAAAAGTAGTCGGCGACGCGGCGGATCAGAGAGACGCGCTGCTCCAGCAGCAGCACGGTCAGGCCGTAATCGAGATTCAGGCGGCGGATCAGGTTGCCCATCTCCTCCTCCAGCCAGGGCGACATGCCGTCGGTCGGCTCGTCGAGGATCAGCAATCTGGGCCGCAGCACCAGCGCGCGCGCCAGCGCCAGCTGCTGCTGCTGGTCTATGGGCAGTTCACCGCTGCGCTGCTGCCGCAGCGAATAGAGCGCCGGAAACAGATCAAACACCATCTCGGGGATAACGTGTGGCTTGTCGCTCTGACCGCTGCCCGCCAGCAGGGCGATCAGCAGGTTATCCTCTACGCTCATCTGCGAGAAGATATGGCGGCCCTGCGGCACATAGCCGATCCCCATGCGCGCGCGCTGTTCGGCCGGCTGCAGCAGCAAATCGCGCGGCGGCGAACCATCTTCCTGCCAGGTCATCGACCCGCTGTTAATCGGCAGGCGACCCATAATGCAGTTCACCAGCGTGGTTTTGCCCATGCCCGGACGGCCCAGCACGCCGGTGCAGGTGCCAGGCGGCAGGTCGAGATCCACATCCCACAGGATATGGTTCTGTCCGTAAAACTGATTCACCGAACGTAAACTCAGCATCTGACTCTCCTCTTGCAGATCTTGCCTGAATGCTTCCGCTCTTTGACGTCTGGCAAACAAGTCTTCAACGGTGGCGGTAGCGCGAATGTCGCCATGCCTTACTTTGCTCAACCCTCCCGCTAAACGCTGCAATTACCGGGCCAGAATCATTTTGCAGGTCGGCAAGCGTTGGCAGGGCGCATTTAGTCCGGAAATGATGAAAAATGCTTAACAATTGCTTCGGGTAATCAGGGCGCTGCACTTTCACGGTGCTGATGAGTTGACATTTCTGGTGCAACGGGGCTGCGGTCGGGCAGCTTATTGAATTTAACTGGTCTTAAAGGCGGCCGCGACTGGACGAAAATTCAGCGGCAGGCTGGAAAAGCATAGTTAACCGCCACGTTTCCGGCAGGAATTTAAGCGGAAAAATTTTTTTTTCACGCGGGCGGCTTAAGGACAAAAAATTATGCACAGCCGATGGCGAAAGGGCTGCCTTTAGTTATCCACCATTCCTGTGGATAACCTTGTGCATTAGACAGTGAAAACAGAGCGCAAGCGAGGAAATACGCGGCCTGGTTACATAATGCTGAGAAACTGGGCTTTTACCTTATTTATTTAAGAAACAGGTAGTTAATAAAAAACAAGCCTGGGAAATTTCCGCTGCGTAACAGAGCTGAAATTTAATGACGGTCTCTTGACAAATGTTATAAATCCGCTCCGGCTGGGGATAACCTTGCGCAACGGCGAAAATGTTGTGGCGTTGTTACAGCCAGCAAGAGGTGGCGCCGCGCCAGCGTCTCACTGTGCCGCGTTACTGGTGATTTATCCAGTATTATTTTCTGGCAAAATCGCCAAGGCAGAGTAAAATGATTCGGCTAGCCGCCGCATTCTTCAGCAGGAACCGCATCTCATGAGTAAAGTCTTTAAACTAAATTCCGCCTTTCAGCCCTCCGGCGATCAGCCAGAGGCGATTCGTCGCCTCAAAGAGGGGCTGGAGGATGGTCTTGCCCATCAGACGCTGCTCGGCGTAACCGGCTCCGGTAAGACCTTTACCGTCGCCAACGTTATCGCCGATCTCAACCGCCCTGCGATGGTGCTGGCGCCGAACAAAACCCTGGCGGCGCAGCTTTACGGCGAGATGAAAGAGTTCTTTCCCGACAACGCGGTGGAGTTTTTCGTCTCCTATTACGACTACTATCAGCCTGAAGCCTATGTGCCGAGCTCCGACACCTTTATCGAAAAAGACGCCTCGGTAAACGAGCATATCGAGCAGATGCGTCTTTCGGCCACCAAGGCGCTGCTGGAGCGTCGCGACGTGATCGTCGTAGCATCGGTTTCCGCTATTTATGGCCTGGGCGATCCCGATCTCTATCTGAAAATGATGCTGCACCTGACGCGCGGCATGCTTATCGACCAGCGCAGCATTCTGCGCCGTCTGGCGGAGCTGCAGTATGCGCGTAACGACCAGGCGTTCCAGCGCGGCACCTTCCGCGTGCGCGGCGAAGTGATCGATATTTTCCCGGCGGAATCGGAAGACACCGCGCTGCGCGTCGAGCTGTTTGACGAAGAGGTGGAGCGGCTGTCGCTGTTCGATCCGCTGACCGGGCAGATCCTCTCGACCGTGCCGCGCTTTACTATCTATCCTAAAACGCACTACGTGACGCCGCGCGAACGTATTCTGCAGGCGATGGAAGATATCAAAGTCGAGCTGGCGGATCGGCGCCGGGTGCTGCTGGAAAACAATAAGCTGCTGGAAGAGCAGCGCCTGACGCAGCGCACCCAGTTCGATCTGGAGATGATGAACGAGCTGGGCTACTGCTCGGGCATCGAAAACTACTCGCGCTATCTCTCCGGTCGCGGGCCGGGCCAGCCGCCGCCGACGCTGTTCGACTACCTGCCCGCCGACGGTCTGCTGATTGTCGATGAATCGCACGTCACCATTCCGCAAATCGGCGGGATGTATAAGGGCGACCGCGCGCGTAAAGAGACGCTGGTGGAGTATGGCTTCCGCCTGCCGTCCGCGCTTGATAACCGTCCGATGAAGTTTGAAGAGTTTGAGGCGCTGGCGCCGCAGACCATCTACGTTTCGGCGACGCCGGGCAACTACGAGCTGGAGAAATCGGGCGGCGAGGTGATCGATCAGGTGGTGCGCCCGACCGGCCTGCTCGATCCGCTGCTGGAGGTGCGTCCGGTGGCGACGCAGGTGGACGATCTGCTGTCGGAGATCCGCAAACGCGTCACCATCAACGAGCGCGTGCTGGTGACGACGCTGACCAAGCGTATGGCGGAAGATCTCACCGAATATCTTGAAGAGCACGGCGAGAAGGTGCGCTATCTGCACTCAGACATCGATACCGTCGAGCGTATGGAGATCATCCGCGATCTGCGTCTCGGCGAGTTCGACGTGCTGGTGGGGATCAACCTGCTGCGCGAAGGGCTGGATATGCCGGAAGTGTCGCTGGTGGCGATCCTCGATGCGGATAAAGAGGGCTTCCTGCGCTCTGAACGCTCGCTGATCCAGACCATCGGGCGCGCGGCGCGTAACGTGAACGGCAAGGCGATCCTTTACGCCGACAAGATCACCAACTCCATGGCGCGCGCCATCGAAGAGACCGAACGCCGTCGCGAGAAGCAGCAGAAGTACAACGAGGAAAGAGGCATTGTGCCGCAGGGACTCAACAAGAAGATTACCGATATCCTCGAGCTGGGTCAGAACGTCATCAAGACGCGCGGCAAGGCCAAAGCCAGCAGCCGCGGCGCTGCCGAGGCGGATGCCAGCTATCTGGCGCTGACGCCGCAGGCGCTGCAGAAGAAGATCCACGAACTGGAGTCGCAGATGCAGCAGCACGCGCAGAACCTGGAGTTCGAAGAGGCGGCGAACGTGCGCGACAAGCTGCATCAGCTGCGCGAACTCTTTATCGCCGCCTCGTAGCGGCTTAGCTAAATCGCTGAATGGCGTGTTCCAGCGCCAGGCGCAGCAGCTGGCGGTCGTGACGGTAGGGTATATCGGCGGCCTCCAGCGGCTCGCGCACGATCAGGCGGTTCTCCACGCCGGTGGTATCGGCGGCCGGGCTGACCACCACCGCGTCAATCACCCGTTTGCCGATATATTTCTCCATCATCGCCAGCTTATCCGCCACCGTCAGGCTGGCGGCGGCTGGACTCAGCTCGCGTCCCAGATTGCCGATAAACACCATGGTGGCGGGCGTACGGCGCAGCGCGCGCGCCATCTCCTCCATCAGCAGGCTCGGCATCAGGCTGGTGTAAAAGCTGCCTGGCCCGATCAGAATCAGATCCGCTTCGGCGATCGCTTCCAGCGCCTCGCGGGTCGGCGCCACATTCGGGTGCAGCATCAGCTCCTGCGGCGGCTGTGTCATGGCGTCGATATCGGTTTCGCCGTAAACCATATTGCCTTCGCTGTCTAACGCCACCAGATCGACCGGCTGCTCCGACATCGGGATCAGGAAGGCGTCGACCTTGAGCAGATTGCGAATGATATTGATCGCCTCCAGCGGCCGGACGCTGAGGTGATCCAGCGCTTTGAGCATCAGGTTGCCCAGGTTGTGCCCGGAGAGCTCGCCGTTTCCGGCAAAGCGATACTCGAACATCGCCGACGCGACGCTCGGCTCAGTAATCAGCTGGTTAATGCAGTTGCGCATGTCGCCCCAGGCGATGCCGCCTTCGGAACGGCGTATGCGCCCGGTAGAGCCGCCGTTATCGGTGGTGGTGACAATGCCGGTCAGGCGCGAGCCCAGCGGCGACAGGGCGGACATCACGCGCCCCAGCCCGTGTCCGCCGCCCAGCGCCACCACGCGATCGAGGTCTGCCAAAGTTCGGTTCATATTTCCTCTTTACACCCGCTGCCGACTTACCGTACCGGCGTCCTTTTCAGCGGGCCATGTTAACCTTACTGCCGCGAAAATGCGGCGAAAATACGTTATGTATCAATATATATAGCGCACGTAGTGGATGGCAGAGCGGCAAAAATCGCGCTACCATTTGCCAACCCTGTCGTCCATGTGGCCGACATACACTCAAAGCCTGAACGCCTAAGTCAAACGATAGGGGGTTCAGGCCGCAGCCAACGCGCTGCCAGGGTGCAGAAAGAAATGCCTGCATCTCCCGTATTTGGAAAAGGTGTTCTGGTGTCACAATTTACTGATGCATTTGCACGTCGGTTTTATTACCTGCGTCTCTCGGTGACGGATGTCTGTAACTTCCGCTGCACCTACTGCCTGCCCGACGGCTATAAGCCGCAGGGCGTGAGCAACAAAAGCTTTCTCTCGCTCGATGAAATTCGACGCGTCACGCGCGCCTTCGCCGCGGCCGGCACTGAAAAAGTGCGGCTGACCGGCGGCGAGCCGTCGCTGCGTCGCGATTTTACCGACATTATCGCCGCCGTGCGGGAAAACCGCGCCATTCGGCAGATCGCCGTCACCACCAACGGCTATCGGCTGGCGCGCGACGTCGGCGCCTGGCGCGCTGCCGGGCTCACCGCGCTGAACGTCAGCGTAGACAGTCTCGACGCGCGCCAGTTCCACGCCATTACCGGCCAGGACAAGTTCCATCAGGTGATGGCGGGCATCGACGCCGCCTTTGACGCGGGCTTCCAGCAGGTCAAAGTCAACAGCGTGCTGATGCGCGACCTCAACAGCCGCAGCCTGCAAACCTTTCTCGACTGGATCCGCACGCGCCCGATTCAGCTACGATTTATCGAGCTAATGGAGACGGGCGAGGGCGGCGCGCTATTCCGCGACCAGCACGTTTCTGGCGCAGTGATCCGCGACCAGCTGATCGCCCAGGGCTGGCAGCGCCGCGAGCGCGGCCGCAGCGACGGCCCGGCGCAGGTCTTTTATCATGCTGACTACGTCGGCGAGATCGGCCTGATTATGCCCTATTCACGCGATTTCTGCGCCAGCTGCAACCGTCTGCGCGTCTCGGCGCACGGCAATCTGCACCTCTGCCTGTTCGGCGACAGCGGCGTGCCGCTGCGCGATCTGCTGACCTCTGACGATCAGCAGGCGGAGCTGCAGGCGCGCATCGCGCACAGCCTGGGCGCGAAGAAGCAGACGCACTTTCTGCATCAGGGCAATACCGGCATTACGCAGAACCTTTCCTTCATCGGCGGTTAATCTCAGGAGCGAGTCAATGGGCAAATCTACGGGTGAATTTATTCCGGTCAACCTGGCGGTGCTGACCGTTTCCGATCGACGCGACGCCAGCAGCGACACCTCCGGCGACTATCTGCGCGCTGCGGCGCATGAAGCCGGCCACGTGGTGGTGGATCACGCCATCGTCGGCGAGGATCGCTACCGCATTCGCGCCATCGTGTCGCGCTGGATCGCCAGCCTGGATGTGCAGGTGGTGGTGATCAACGGCGGCACGGGGTTCAACGCGAAAAACATCACGCCCGAGGCGATTGAGCCGCTGTTCGATCGCAAAATAGAGGGCTTCGGCGAGCTGTTCCGCATGTTCTCCTGGGAGGATATCGGTGGCTCAACGCTGCAGTCGCGCGCCGTCGCGGGCATCGCCAACGGTACGCTGATCTTCGCGGTGCCGGGCTCCACCAGCGCCTGCGAGAGCGCCTGGGAGCGCATTATCGCTGACCAGATCGACGCCCGCACCGGCCCCTGTAATTTCGTTTCACACTTAAAGAAGCTGTAAGCCATGCAACTGACACATATTAACGCCGCGGGCGAAGCCCATATGGTCGACGTCTCCGCCAAGGCGGAAACGGTGCGCGAAGCGCGCGCGGAAGCGCTGGTGCTGATGGCCGCCGAGACGCTGCAGATGATCGTCGACGGCAGCCACCATAAAGGCGACGTCTTCGCCACGGCGCGCATCGCCGGCATTCAGGCCGCGAAACGCACCTGGGAGCTGATCCCGCTTTGCCATCCGCTGATGCTGAGCAAGGTTGAAGTCAACCTGGTGGCCGAGCCGGAACATCAGCGCGTGCGCATCACCTCGCTCTGCCGCCTGAGCGGCAAAACCGGGGTCGAAATGGAGGCGCTGACCGCCGCGTCGGTGGCGGCGCTGACCATCTACGACATGTGTAAAGCGGTGCAGAAAGATATCGTTATCGACCAGCTGCGCCTGCTGAGCAAAAGCGGCGGCAAATCCGGCGATTTCCAGGCGGTGTCCCATGATTAAGGTGCTGTTTTTCGCGCAGGTGCGCGAGCTGGTGGGCACCAGCGCGCTGGAGATGCCTGCTGATTTTCCCGACGTGGCGACGCTGCGCGACGCGCTGGCGCAAAAAGGCGATCGCTGGGCGCTGGCGCTCGATGCAGGCAAACTGCTGGCCGCCGTCAATCAGACGCTGGTGCCGATGTCGCATCCGCTGAAGGCGGGCGATGAAGTGGCCTTTTTCCCGCCGGTCACGGGAGGCTGAGATGGCAACGCAGATCCGCGTCGGCGCGGCGCCCTTCAGCATGGCCGACGAGTACGCCTGGCTCTCAACCTCCGACGCCGACGGCGCGGTGGTGACCTTTACCGGCAAAGTGCGCAATCACAACCTGGGCGACAGCGTCGCCGCGCTGACCCTTGAGCACTACCCTGGCATGACGGAAAAAGCGCTGCACGAGATTGTCGACGAGGCGCGTAGCCGCTGGCCGCTCCAGCGCGTCAGCGTTATCCACCGTATCGGCGAGCTTTTTCCCGGCGATGAGATTGTGTTTGTCGGCGTCACCAGCGCGCACCGCGGCAGCGCCTTCGCCGCCGCAGAATTCATCATGGACTACCTGAAAACCCGCGCCCCCTTCTGGAAGCGCGAAGCCACCGGGCAGGGCGATCGCTGGGTCGACGCCCGCGACAGCGACCATCAGGCCGCGCAGCGCTGGGATTAAGGCTTGCTGAGCTGCTCCGCCGGGCCGAAATGGGTATGGCCGTGAGCGTGCTCACCGCCGCCGGAGACGCGTTTTAGCTGGATCACCTCGCCGCGCTGCCAGGCGTTGGCGCCCGGCACCACCGGCTGGGTGACGATATCGGCGCGCGACGCCCGCAGCTTGCGGCTGTCGATATCAAAACGTTTGTCGCGATCCGCAAGCAGGCGATTATCAAGCTGGCCGTCGGCGGTAAAGCCCATCATCAGCGCCGGAATGCCGATCGGCAGGGTTTTGTCGCGATCGGTATGCCAGGTGTGCCAGGTTTTGCCGTAGGTATTGGCGATGCGCGCCATCAGCGCGTGATCCGCCGCCTGCGGCAGGCCCGGCGCAATCAGCGTGCCCGATTTCACCTCATAGTCGTGACTGTGCCACAGCTTTTTCTCTTCCGGCGGCAGGGTCTGATAGAGCCGCGCGCTGATGATGTATTCCACGCCCATCAGCCGCGCGTCTTTGGTATTGCCGTCGTAAATCACCGCCTGCATCACGTCGTCGTTCAGCACCGTCACGTAGTGGTGCGCCTCCATCTGGCCGTTCTGATCGCCGTTATAGAAGTGAAAGCCGTCGAGATAGGTGTTGATCGCTTCAATCGGCGGACGCGACTGCAGCAGATCTGCGCCGGTGGCGAGCGCTTTCATTTTTGCCGAGGTGGGCGCGCCGGGCGAGGCGACCTGCGCGGGCGTATTATTCGCGCCGCAGCCGCTAAGCAGCAGGGCAATGGCGGCACCGAGCCAGAGTTTTTGCATAACTATTTCCTTTTACGCGAGAAAACCTCAGCCTGGCTGAGAAACGCCGATACGCAAGCGCGACGGCAACGCGGGAATTTACGCCTCGTCTGATGGTTTGTCCGCGCTTCGGTGCTAAGGTAAGGGTTTTGTTTTCCTGCAAGGACCGCTATGTCAGTTTCCGCATCGCTCACACGTCTCTCGCTGCTCGCCGCGCTGGTGCTGGCGGGCTGTAGCACCAAAAAAACGCCCGAGGCGCCGGTGCGTCAGCCGGCCGACGTCAAGGCGCAAATTCAGCGTCTGCTGCCCGCCCACGTCAGCGACAAGCCGGGCTGGGCCACCGATATCTATACCTCGTTTCGCACCCAGCAGATCGACCCCAGCGTCAGCAATCTGTGCGCCGCTATCGCCGTCGCGGATCAGGAGTCGAACTTCAGCGCCGAGGCGGCGGTGCCCGGCCTGCCGAAAATCGCCTGGGGCGAGATCGACCGCCGCGCGGCAAAGGTGCACGTGCCGGCATTCCTGGTGCGCACCGCGCTGATGATTAAATCCTCTAACGGCGAAAGTTATGCGGCGCGGCTCGACAAAGTGCGCAGCGAAAAAGAGCTGAGCGCGATTTTCGACGATTTTATCGATATGGTGCCGATGGGGCAGACGCTGTTCGGCAACCTGAACCCGATTCACACCGGCGGCCCGATGCAGGTCAGCATCAGCTTCGCCGAGGCGCACGCCAAAGGCTATCCCTGGCCGGTCGACGGCTCGATTCGCCGCGAGGTCTTTACCCGCCACGGCGGCATGTACTTCGGCATTATGCATCTGCTGGGCTACCCGGCGGACTACAGCAAGCCGATCTACCGCTTCGCCGACTTTAACGCGGGCTGGTACGCCAGCCGCAACGCGGCCTTTCAGGCGGCGGTGGCGCGCGCCACCGGTATGAAGCTGGCGCTGGACGGCGACCTGATCCTCTACGGTTCAGATAAAGCGGGCGCAACGGAGCTGGCGGTGCGCACGCTGGCGAAGCAGATCGACATGAGCGACAGCGCCATTCGCCGCGACCTGGAAAAAGGCGAGCAGGCGAGCTTTAGCGACAGCACGCTGTGGAAGCAGGTCTTCGCGCTGGCGGACAAGATGGCCGGCCGCCCGCTGCCGCGCGAGATGCTGCCGGGCATCAAGCTGGAGAGCCCGAAAATCACCCGAAATCTCACCACGGCCTGGTTCGCGCAGCGCGTCGACAGCCGCTATCAGCAATGTTTATCGCGCCGCTAAGGCGCGCATTGTGGGGCAGTTAAGCGATGCTGTGCCACAATTAACCCTATCCGTCGGCTTGCCGACGCCTTTTCACTTACATGAGGTGCATCATGGATCGATATCCACGCAATGATTCTCTGGTGCAGCCCGCGACGAGCGGGTTGCAGGCTTTTATGGCGCAGGTTTACGGCTGGATGACCTGCGGGCTGCTGCTCACCGCCTTTGTCTCCTGGTATGCGGCGGGCAACGAGCGCATCATGTTCTTTATCTTTTCCAACCGCATGACCTTCTTCGGTCTGATTATCGCCCAGCTGGCGGTGGTGTTCGTGCTTTCCGGCATGGTGCATCGCCTGAGCGGCGCGCTGGCGACCGGGCTGTTTATGCTCTATTCGGTGCTGACCGGCCTGACGATGGCCAGCATCTTTCTCGCCTATACCTACACCTCGATCGCCAGCACCTTCTTTGTGACGGCGGGGATGTTCGGCGCTATGAGCTTTTACGGCTACACCACCAAACGCGACCTGAGCCGCTTCGGCAGCCTGCTGTTTATGGCGCTGATCGGCATTTTGCTGGCGTCGCTGGTGAACTTCTGGCTGAAGAGCCCGGCGCTGATGTGGGCGATTACCTATATCGGCGTGGTGGTGTTCGTGGGGCTGACCGCCTATGACACCCAGCAGCTGCGTCAGATGGGCGAGCAGATCGACGTGCGGGACCGCGAGTCGCTGCGCCGCTATTCGATTATGGGCGCCCTGAAGCTCTATCTCGACTTTATCAACCTGTTCCTGATGCTGCTGCGTATCTTCGGCAACCGTCGCTAAGAAGCGATGCGCTCCATCCCGCCCGTCAGGCCGGGATGGAGCCATTCCGTACTAGGCACTCTTCTGCAGTTTCTGTTCATTCTTCGCGCGCAGATGCTTCGCGCGACTCTCCAGCATCAGATAGAGCACCAGCGCCAGCAGCAGCGGCAGAATAAAATAGAGCACGCGATAGGCGAGCAGCGCCGCGATAATGGTGCCGTGCGACGCGTGCTGCCCGCTCAGCAGCGCCAGGAACACCGCCTCCAGCACGCCGATCCCGGCCGGAATATGAATAATCACCCCCGCGATGCTGCTGATCAGCAGCACGCCGAGCACGATAGGGTAATCCACCTGCCGCGCCAGCAGCAGCCAGATAATCGCGCCCATCACCAGCCAGTTGGCGGAGGAGACCGCAAACTGAAACAGCGCCATGCGCAGCGACGGCAGCTGCAGCGTCTGACGCCGGATAGTCCACTTGCGGCGCTTTGAAAAGGCGCAGGCCCAGAGAAACACCGCCACCACCGCCAGCAGCACCACGCCGATAATGCGCAGCGTGGTCTCGCCGATAAACCAGCCGCCGGGAATGGGCACCATGCCCGCGCTAAACACAATGCCCGCCAGCAGGATATAGCCGAGCCAGTTGGTGGCGATGCTGAGCGAGAAAATACGCGTGATGGTGGCGCTGTCCAGCCCCAGCCGCGAATAGAGCCGGTAGCGCATCGCCACGCCGCCGACCCAGGTGCTGAGCGTCAGGTTAAAGGCGTAGCAGATAAACGACACCAGCATCACCTGTCGCTTCGCCAGCTTATGACCGCAGTAGGCGCGGCCGATCAGGTCATAACAGCCGTAGGTAAGGTAGCTGACGATCACCAGCGCGACCGCGCTCAGCACCGCCAGGCGGTTATAGTTGACGATAACGTTGTAGACATCTTCCCAGTTCACTTTGCGGGCGTAGACCACCAGCAGCACAATGACCGCGATGAAAAAGAGCCAGGTCAGCACCTTCTTCGCCAGCTTCCATTTTGGATGTTTTTCCGCCATCAGGATTTCGCCCCTTCATTATCTGTTTCGACACGGTCCTGCGTTTCCATCTCCGGCTGAACCGGCGGATCGACCTGCGCAATCAGCGGCGTATGCGCGGGCAGCCAGCCGGCGATAGCCGGGAAATGGCGTAAGAAGTGAAACACCACCACGCTTTTGGTCAGCTGCCACCAGTTGCGCGGCGGCAGGCGATCTTCCTGCACGCGCTGGCAATCTTTCGCCAGCAGTTGCTCCAGGTTATCGCGCAGCGTCTGGTTAAAGTCGCGATCGTAGATAATCAGATTGGCTTCGAGGTTGAGCGACAGGCTCAGCGGATCGAGGTTGCTGGAGCCGACGGTGGCCCACTGGCGATCCTGCACCGCCACCTTGCCGTGCAGCGGGCGGCGGATATATTCGTAGACTTCCACGCCGGCATCCACCAGGTAGTTATAGAGCAGCTCCGCGCCGACTTTGACGATCGGCATATCCGGTTCGCCCTGCACAATCAGCCTGACTCGCACGCCGCGCTGTGCCGCGCTGCGCATCTCGCGCAGCAGACGATAGCCAGGGAAAAAGTAGGCGTTGGCGATAATCACATCCTCTTTCGCGGTGCGCAGCATATCGAGATAGTGCTTTTCGATATCGTCGCGGTGGTCGTCGTTGTCGCGATAGACAAACAGCACCTGCGCGTTGCCGGGCACGGCGTTGACCGCCGGGCGATGCGAGCGGCCGCCCCACCAGCGACGCGTCACCGCTTCACTGCCCATCGCCTCGCGCACGTAGCGGGTGATATCCTCCACGATGGGGCCTTTGACCTCGACGGCATAATCCTGCTTCGCCTCCGGGCCGTAGCTGGTGTTGTGCTCGGCGGAGAAGTTAATGCCGCCGACGAAAGAGATGACGTCGTCTACCACTACGATTTTCCGGTGCAGGCGGCGGAAGACGTTGGTGCGCATTCCCATCACCAGCGGACGCGGATCGTAATAGATAAAGCGCACGCCTTCAGCCGTCAGGCTGTTGACGAATCTGTCGGAGAGATCCGGCGAGCCGTAGCCGTCCACCATTACCTCTATCTTCACACCGCGCTGCGCGGCAGCCAGCAGCTCGCGGTGCAGCGCGTTACCGACCTCATCCTCAAACAGGATAAAGGTTTCCAGCATCACGCTGCGCTCGGCGCGCTGAATCGCGCCGAACACGCGCGGGAAAAATTCTTCGCCATTTTCCAGCAGACGCAGACTGTTGCCTTCTCGCCATTCAAAATTCATAGGTGGATCTCCACGGCGAGCGGAGCGTGATCCGACAGGTGCGACCAGGGTTTACGCGGCAGCGCCCAAGGATGACTGACCGTGGCGTTGCGGACGTAGATACGATCGAGCCGCAGCAGCGGAAAGCGGGCAGGGAAGGTGCGCGCCGGGCGACCGTGTTTCATGCTAAATACCTCTTTGAGTCCTGCGCCATGCTTCAGAATGTGATTGGCGCGTAGCTGCCAGTCGTTGAAATCGCCCGCGACCACCAGCGGCGCGTCCTGCGGCAGCGAGGCCACCATGTCGCACATCATCTTCATCTGCGCGTGGCGATGCGCCTCTTTCAGACCCAGATGCACGCAGATAACGTGCAGGGTGCCGTGCGGCTCCGGCAGGCTGATTTTGCAGTGCAACATGCCGCGGTTTTCACTTCCTGCAACAGAAATATCGCGATTTTCATACTCCTGAATGGGAAACCGTGACAAAATCGCGTTCCCGTGGTGTCCCTCCGGATAAACGGCGTTGCGGCCGTAGGCAAAGTCGTTCCACATGGTGTCAGCCAGAAACTCGTAGTGCGGCGTACCCGGCCAGTTCTCATGATGCAGCGGGTGTACGGCATGCGTGCCCATCACCTCCTGCAAAAAGACGATATCGGCTGAGGTAGCGCGTACCGCTTCGCGCAGTTCCGGCAGGATGAAGCGACGGTTAAAAGTGGTAAATCCCTTGTGGGTATTGATCGTCAGGACTTTAAGGGAAAATCCTTGCTTAGTTTGTGGCATACTCTCGACGCACTCCTTTTCATCAGCAACAAAAGTAAAGTGTAGTCTTTGTCACAAACGGGTGCGGATAAGGATGGAAATTTAGGGCGTTATCCGAAAATTGCTTTACATTGAGGAAACCGTTACCGGCCTGTGCCGGTTGCACTTGGGCGACCTGTTGGGTCTGCCAGGAGAAAAGAATGAAATGGTCTAATCGTGTTCAAATCATCACTGGACAAACCTGCGTGCACATTGCCATGCACGCGCTGGTGATCGCCGCGCTGATCTGGGGCTGGAAGCACAAAGCTCTGATCGAAGTGTGCAGCACGCTGGTAGCCGCCTATGCCGTGGTGTTTATCGCCATGCTGGTCCTGCAGCGTAGTGTTCGTTTGCGTCGCATCGGTGATTATCTTGAAGAAGCGACTACCACCTACTATTTTGGCGCGGCGATGATGACGCTGTTTATCGTCTCGCGCTACATCCACAACGCCCTGCTGATCGGCATGCTGGGCGTGGTGATGCTGGTAGGGCCGGCGCTGGTCTCGCTGCTGGCGAAAGAGCCGGCAGGGCGCATCCAGAAGAAGCGCAGCTAACCTTCCGGGTTCGCTATCAGGGGGCTGCCGCAAGCCGGCCCCTGTTGTTTCTGCCTTTCTCGCACCCCGCGACGAAAGCTGCTACACTGCCTGCCTTACGCATCGTAGTTTGTGCCCTTTTCACACGTTAGCCCCCGGCTGGCGTCACTTTCCCCCCTGAAAACTACACCGTGAATCGCGGTCAGGGCGGACCGGAGTAACACACTTAATGTCTTTTGACTCTCTCGGCCTGAGCGCCGATATTTTGCGTGCGGTCGCTGAACAGGGCTACCGTGAACCTACGCCTATCCAGCGCCAGGCAATCCCTGTGGTGCTCTCCGGGCGCGATCTGCTGGCCAGCGCGCAGACCGGTACCGGCAAAACCGCCGGCTTTACGCTGCCGCTGCTGCAAAAACTCTCTACTCAGGCTGCCACAGGCCGCGGCCGTCGTCCGGTGCGCGCCCTGATCCTGACCCCAACGCGCGAACTCGCCGCCCAGATCGGCGAAAACGTGCGCGACTACAGCAAATACCTGGAGCTGCGTTCGCTGGTGGTGTTCGGCGGCGTCAGCATCAACCCGCAGATGATGAAACTGCGCGGCGGCGTCGATATTCTGGTCGCCACGCCGGGCCGCCTGCTCGATCTGGAACACCAGAACGCGGTCGATCTGTCGCAGATCGAAGTGCTGGTGCTGGACGAAGCGGATCGCATGCTCGACATGGGCTTTATCCACGACATCCGCCGCGTGCTGGCCAAGCTGCCGGCGAAGCGTCAGAACCTGCTGTTCTCCGCAACCTTCTCCGACGACATTAAAACGCTGGCGGAAAAACTGCTGCACAACCCGGAGCAGGTCGAAGTGGCGCGCCGCAACACCGCCTCCGAGCAGGTGTCGCAGCTGGTGCATTTCGTCGACAAGAAGCGCAAGCGGGAACTGCTGTCGCAGCTGATCGGCGAAGGCAACTGGCAGCAGGTGCTGGTGTTTACCCGCACCAAACACGGCGCCAACCACCTGGCGGAACAGCTGAATAAAGACGGTATCACCGCCGCGGCGATCCACGGCAATAAAAGCCAGGGCGCCCGTACCCGCGCGCTGGCCGACTTTAAAACCGGCGCGATCCGCGTGCTGGTGGCGACCGATATCGCCGCGCGCGGTCTTGATATCGAAGAGCTGCCGCACGTGGTGAACTATGAGCTGCCGAACGTGGCGGAAGATTACGTGCACCGTATCGGCCGTACCGGCCGCGCCGCCGCCACCGGCGCCGCGCTCTCTCTGGTCTGCGTGGATGAGCACAAGCTGCTGCGCGATATCGAGCGCCTGCTGAAGCGCGAGATCCCGCGTATGGCGGTGCCGGGCTACGAGCCGGATCCGAGCATCAAGGCGGAGCCGATTCAAAACGGTCGCGGCCAGCAACAGCAGCCGCGCGGCCGCGGTCGTGGGCAGGGCGGCGCGCCGTCATCTGCACGTCCGCAGGGCGACAAACGTGCGCCGCAGCCGCGCCGTCAGGGCCAGCCTGCGCAGGGCGACAGGCCTGCGCGTCCGTCGCGTCGTCCGGCTGCGAAGAAAACCGGAACCGCGTAACGCCATGAGGGTGTTGCTTGCCCCGATGGAGGGCGTGCTGGATTCGCTGGTGCGCGAGCTGCTGAGCGAGGTCAACGACTACGACCTCTGCGTCACCGAGTTTTTGCGCGTGGTGGATCAGCTGCTGCCGGTAAAATCGTTTTACCGGCTCTGTCCCGAGCTGCGCAATAACAGCCGCACGCCTTCGGGCACGCGGGTGCGTTTGCAGCTGCTCGGTCAGTATCCTGAATGGCTGGCGGAGAACGCGGCGCGCGCGGCCGAGCTGGGTTCCTGGGGCGTCGATCTCAACTGCGGCTGCCCCTCGAAGCTGGTGAACGGCAGCGGCGGCGGCGCCACGCTACTGAAAGATCCCGAACTGATCTATCGCGGCGCGAAAGCGATGCGCGAGGCGGTGCCGTCGCATCTGCCGGTCACGGTGAAAGTGCGTCTCGGCTGGGATTCCGGCGAGCGGCGCTTTGAAATCGCCGACGCGGTGCAGCAGGCGGGCGCCAGCGAGCTGGTGGTGCACGGCCGCACCAAAGAGGATGGCTACCGCGCCGAGGCGATCAACTGGCAGGCGATTGGCGAGATCCGCCAGCGGCTGCGTATTCCGGTGGTGGCGAACGGCGAGATCTGGGACTGGCAGAGCGCGCAGGCGTGTCTGAAGGCGACCGGCTGCGATGCGGTGATGATCGGTCGCGGCGCGCTCAACGTGCCGAACCTCAGCCGGGTGGTAAAGTACAACGAGGCGCCGATGGCCTGGCCCGACGTAGTGGCGCTGCTGCAAAAATATGCGCGGCTGGAGAAGCAGGGCGACACCGGCCTCTACCACGTTGCGCGCATCAAGCAGTGGCTCGGCTACCTGCGCAAAGCCTATCCGCAGGCGGACGGTCTGTTCACCTCTATCCGCACGCTGAAACACTCCGCCGCTATCGCCGAGGCGATCGACCAACAGGCCCTCTCCCTGGCCCTGTGACAAAAATTCAGGCGACCCGTTAGCAGGCTAAGCGTATAGTGAAAGCCATTTTTCACAACAAGCCAGCCTGCTATGTCTGATGTCGCGGTACTGACTAACGGTCAACTCAACAAACGCATTCTCTCGGTTCTGATCTTCACCTTCTTCTGCTATCTCTCCGTCGGGCTGCCGCTGGCGGTGCTGCCGGGCTTCGTGCATAACCAGCTCGGCTTCAGCTCGTTTGTGGCGGGGCTGATCATTAGCCTGCAATATTTCGCCACGCTGCTGAGCCGTCCGCAGTCGGGCCGGCTGGCGGATCGCCTGGGGCCGAAGCGGGTGGTGATGCTCGGCACGCTGCTCTGCGGCATGAGCGGCGTAATGACCATTATCGCCGCGCTGTGCCGCGACTGGCCGCTGGTCAGCCTGCTGCTGCTGGCGGCTGGACGCCTGTTCCTCGGCGTCGGCGAGAGCTTCAGCAGCACCGGCTCCACGCTGTGGGGCATGAACATCGTCGGGCCGCTGCAGACCGCGCGCGTCATCTCCTGGAACGGCGTCGCCACCTATCTGGCGATGGCGATCGGCGCGCCGCTCGGCGTGATGCTGAACCAGGGGCTAGGTATCAGCGGCTTTGCCGGCCTGGTGGCGCTGATGGGCGTCGTAGGCTATCTGCTGGCGAGCCGCAAACCGGCGGTCGAGGTGAGTCAGGGGCAGCGCATTCCGTTTCATCGCGTCTTTTCGCGCGTCTGGCTGTTCGGCCTGGCGCTCGGCTTCGGCACCATCGGCTTCGGCGTCATCTCAACTTTTATTACCCTCTACTTCGCCAGCCGCGACTGGAGCGGCGCCGCTTTTGCGCTGTCGCTGTTCAGCCTCGGCTTTGTGCTGTTCCGCCTGCTGTTCAGCCGCGCCATCACCCGCTTCGGCGGGCTGCGCGTCGCTATCGTCTCACTGCTGCTGGAGTGCGCCGGGCTGCTGATTATCTGGCAGGCGGAGAGCAGCCTGCTGGTGGATCTCGGCGCGCTGCTGACCGGCTGCGGCTTTTCGCTGATTTTCCCGGCGCTGGGCGTAGAGGCGGTGAAGCAGGTAGAGCGGCAGGATCAGGGCTCGGCGCTCGGCGTCTACTCGGCGTTTCTCGATCTGGGACTCGGCCTGACCGGCCCGGTTGCGGGGTTGCTGATTGGCTACTGGGGCATGCAGTCGGTCTACCTGGCGGCGGCGATGATGGTGCTGGGCGCCTTCGCCATTACGCTGCGCCTGATGCAGCGCTACAGCGGCGCGGCGTAACGCCGCGCCGACGGCCGTCAGAACTGCGAGAAAAGGGCGTAGAGCCCGGCGGCCAGTAAAACAGAAACCGGCAGCGTCAGGATCCACGCCATCGCCAGATTGCGCAGCGTGGCGAGCTGCAGGCCGGAGCGGTTGGCCGCCATGCTGCCCGCCACGCCGGACGAGAGCACATGGGTGGTGGAGACGGGTAGGCCGAAGCTGTCCGCCGCGCCGATGGTCGCCATCGCCACCAGTTCCGCGCTGGCGCCCTGCGCATAGTTAAGGTGGGTTTTGCCGATGCGTTCGCCCACTGTCACCACGATACGACGCCAGCCGACCATGGTGCCGAGCCCCAGCGCAATCGCCACCACCACTTTCACCCACATCGGAATAAAGCGCGTGGCGCTGTCCAGCTCATGCTTGATCGCCGTCAGATTGCGCTGCGTCTCTTCCGGCATCGCCACTTTATTGGTCTGGATATGCTTGATCGACTCCGAGGTCAGGTACATCTGGTTGCGGGTGTTTGATACCGCCTGCGCCGGGATATTCTCCATGGAGCCGTAGCGGCGGATCTGCTCGCTGATGTCGCCCAGCGTCAGCGCCAGCGCGGGCAGCACGTTAGGGTTCATCTGATTGGTGCGCACATAGTCGGTCAGCACGTCGCGCGCGACCGGCGGGCGGGCGCTGGCAGGCTGGAGCTGCAGCAGCTGGTTTTCCGTCACCTGCGCCAGCGCCGCCACGCGCGGGATCTGATCCGGCGGCAGCGAACGGTTCAGCGCATAGGCGATCGGCATGGTGCCCACCAGAATCAGCATAATCAGCCCCATGCCTTTCTGGCCGTCGTTGGAGCCGTGGGCGAAGGAGACGCCGGTGCAGGTCAGGATCAGCAGGCCGCGGATCCAGGCCGGCGGCGGCTCGTTGCTTTTCGGCGCTTCATAGAGATCGCGGTTGCGAATAAAGGCCTTCATCGCCAGCAGCAGCAGCGCGGCGCAGATAAAACCCACCAGCGGCGAGAGGATCAGCGAATAGCCGATCTTAATCGCCTGATCCCAGTCCACGCCGCTCATGCCGCTGCGGCCGTGCAGCAGCGCATTGGCGACGCCGACGCCGATAATCGAACCGATCAGCGTATGGGAAGAGGAGGAGGGCAGGCCGAGATACCAGGTGCCCAGATTCCAGATAATGGCGGAGAAGAGCAGCGCATAGACCATGGCGAAGCCGCCGCCGCTGCCCGCCTGCAAAATCAGCTCAACCGGCAGCAGCGAGATAATGCCGAACGCCACCACGCCGCTGGAGAGCAGCACGCCGAGAAAGTTGCAGAGTCCTGACCAGACCACCGCCACGCCGGGCGTCAGCGAGTGGGTGTAGATCACCGTCGCCACCGCGTTGGCGGTATCGTGGAAGCCGTTGACGAACTCAAACCCCAGCGCGATCACCAGCGCCAGGCCCAGCAGAAAGAAGGGGACGTAGCTGGTGACCGGCGTGTCGGTCTCCTGTACGTCGCTGAACAAGTTGAACCCAGCAAAAGAGAGCCCGGCGACCAGCAGGATAAGAAACAGCGGTTTTGAGAAACGGTTGCGCTTGCCAGTAAGGTTGGGACGCCCGGCAACCGATGGGGATGACGATAAGCTGTTTTCGCTCATAAACACCTCGGTGGATAGTGGCGGGCGCGCCCTGTCCGCACCCATTACTGGCAGGGATACGCGCTTAATATGACAGAACAATGATGTTGCGCGGCCGCTGTCATTATTCTGTCATCACTCTGCATCAGGCTGTGGATCTGGTCCGCTCTGATAGTTAGTCTATCCATGGTTTCTGAGCTCCTGCTTGCGCCTAATAAATCCGATTTCGACGACGAGGTCGCCGGTTTAATTCATGGCTACCTGATCTCGCCCGACGCGCCGCCGCGCCGCCTGAACGCGCGCGAAGCGGTGCAGGCCGGAGAGCGACCGCCCCGCGACGGCGAGTTTCTCTGGCTGCATATCAACCTCAATCACGCCCGCGCCCAGCACTGGGTTCAGCGCCATTTTCAGGTTGATGAAGATTTCTTCGAAGAGATCCATTCCGCTTCGTCGCGCACCCGCCTGGCGGAGCAGGGCGAGGCGCTGATGGCGATCCTCAACGACGTCACCTTTAGCCAGGAAGAGCACAGCGCGCAGAACGCCACCCTCTGGATCTGGTGTCGTCGCCAGCTGCTGGTCAGCGCGCGCTATCGCCAGGTCGATATGATCGAACGCATGCACCAGCGCCTGCAGTCGTGCGCCTTTCGCAACGCTGAAGAGATGCTGCTCAGCCTGCTGGGCGAGCAGGAGCGGCAGCTGGAGCAGGTGGTGCGGCGCACCAGCCTGGCGGTGGACGCGATCGAGGAGCGGTTGCTCAGCCCGGCGATCAAGGCGAACCGCAGCGAGCTGGGGCAGCTGCGCCGCATGCTGCTGCGTATTCAGCGTTTGCTGGCGCCGGAGCCGGCCGCGCTGTTTCGCCTGCTGAATCGTCCGCCCGCCTGGCTGAACCGCGATACCCTGCGCGAGCTGCGCGCCTTTACCGAGGAGTTCAGCGTGGTGCTTAACGACCTCGCCAGCCTGATGGAGCGCATTCGGCTGCTGCAGGAGGAGATCGCCGCGCGCCTGATGGAGCAGAGCAACCGCACGCTGTTTCTGTTAACCGTGATCACCGTGCTGGCGCTGCCAATCAATATCGTCGCCGGCTTCTTCGGCATGAACGTCGGCGGCATCCCGCTGGCGGGCAATGCGCACGGCTTTTTGATTCTGGTGCTGGTGGTGCTGGCGTTTACCGTTGTGGCGGGCTGGCTGGCGCTGAGAAGGCCGCGGAAGTGAGTGGGGCGCGCGAGTGAGGAGAGGGCATCGTGGCTGAGCGTTTTTTCGCTTCAGTGCTGGAAGTTAGATTAGTAGAGTAAGAATGTGTTGTCCGCCATGAGCGAACAGTAAACACTCTGGCGATACTTAAAGTATTTCATAACCCCTAGCGTTGCTAGATTTTATGTCTGCAAATTAGTAGATTACTTTTATAAAAAATTATTTTATATCATACGCTTAGATGAATAATTCGTAGCTATTCACTATGAGCAATGATTAAAAAAACTGATGAAATAATTTACATTTAAGATTAATCTTGTTGTTCTTTTTTTTGGGTTGGAGAACAAAATGATTGTTGGGATTTTTTTAAGATACTTTAAGACTTATAGTGGGACGCATTATATTCCATTATCTAGTGGAAGTCAGTTTTGCGGTATCGTTGGTAATAATGGAATTGGAAAAAGTTCTGTACTGGAAGCTTTAGATTCATTTATAAACAATAAATCATGGACCGTTAATACTTCATACAAAAAAGCCGGCAGCGACAGACCTCAACCTCATATAGTGCCACTCTTTCTAATAAAACGCGATGAGCTCTCTGCATTACATCATGAAAAAGCAGAAATGCTAACTAAATTAGTTCTGGAATATAACATAACCAATCATGATGTCACTGTCACACCTACTACAAGAGGGGTTGTAACAACCTTTTCTGAGCACATAAGAAAACTTAAAAGAAACATTAATGTTGATGATTATTTTTTTATTCCTTTAGGGATTGAAAAAGACGGAGTGTTAAGTATGTCTCTCCTGAATGGCAAATCTCTAGTTAAAATCATAGGGGGTTCAGATTCACAAAATAAAGTACCCCAACCAATGCTATCGGACATGTTTTTTCCTTTAATGTATCATGTGAGATATAAATATGAATATATCTACATCCCTAAAGATATAGACTCTGCTTCGTTCACTAAACTGGAGGCAAATGAAATCCAAAAGTTGATGGGAGAGTCATTGGAAAAAATAATCTCCGAAAGAATATCAAGACAAACTATTAACCAAATAAATACAGGTTTATCTGATTTTCTTACTGAAATAGAGAAGGAACTCGAAGATTACAGTTATCGAACATCCGGGGAAAGGCAATTAAAAATCAAAAAAAAGGATGTTTATAATTTAATTATAGAGGCTTTTTTCAATATACGAAATCTAAATAAAAAACAGAATGATGTATGGATAGAAATTAACTCCCTAAGTTCGGGAGAGAAACAGAGGGCAATCATGGATATTGCATACGGTTTTCTTACAAAGCATAGGGAAAATGGTGATAATCTTATAATTGGAATAGACGAACCTGAATGTTCACTTCATATGTCTGCATGCTTTGAACAATTTGAGAAGCTTTATTCAATAAGCAACATAATTGAACAGCTTATTTTTACATCTCACTGGTATGGGTATTTGCCAACTGTAGAAAATGGATGTACTACTGCTATTATGAAGAGTAATGGCGAACATCACTTTGAACTGTATGATCTAGCTAGTTATAGAGAAGAAGTCAGAAGAAAAATTAAAAGTTCATCTCAAGGGATACCGTTTGACATCAAGATAAAAAGTGTGAATGATTTAATCCAATCGATAATATCTAGTTGCTTAGCTGACAAGCCGTACAATTGGTTGATTTGCGAAGGCTCTACTGAAAAGAATTATTTATCATACTATTTGAATGATCTCGTAGTAAATCATAGGTTGCGTATTGTTCCTGTCGGTGGAGCAAGTGAAGTGAAGAAAATATTTAAACATCTTGAAGCTTCATATGACGAGTTAAAAAAAGACATGAAAGGAAAGGTTTTTTTACTTTCTGACACTGATGCTGAATTAGTAAGTTATGAAACGCCATCTATGCCGCATATAGTTTGTAAGAGAATTGTTAACTCTCATGATAATACAAAACTTGTTGACATCTCTTCAAATCCAGTGTCGCCTGCAACAGAAATAGAAGATTGCCTCAATCCAAAAGTGTTTATTGAGGTTCTAAGAAAATTTTCAGAAGTTCATGATCATCTGACTCATTTAATTCCTTGTAAAGTTGATGAAATTGAAGAATCTTACTCTTCATCTTATGCTATGGATTTACGACCTAGAGACAAAGCGGAATTGGACGCTTTCTTTAATATAGAAGGGGTAAAATATACGTTTTCTAAACGTTATCAAGAGATCAGTAAAGGTGGAGCTTTTAAACGTCCTGAATGGATTGGTTTAATTGAACGGTTCTTTTCTAGCGATAAACCGATTAAATTTAATTGATTTTATTGAGCCTTATACTTTCATATAAGGCTCAAAAATCATGATCAACCTTTAAGCGATAATTAGCAATATTTTCCACATCAGTTATTTTTTTAACAAAATGCCTACTAAAACAAAGATCCAACGGTAGCTTCTCACAGATATAGCCATTTCATTTAGTTGGAACGCGCTAAAGATAAGTGGTCAAACTATAAAACCGCTTAGCTCTCAAGCGCCATCCGAATAGCCGCTTCCATTTTCTCCGGCGTCGTGATCGGCGCAAAGCGCTTAAGCGGCTTACCGTCGCGTCCAACCAGGAACTTGGTAAAATTCCATTTGACGCGCCCGCCCAGCACGCCGGGCAGCTCGCTTTTCAGATAACGAAAAATCGGGTGCGCTAAAGCGCCGTTGACCGCCACTTTCTCGAACATCGGGAAGCTCACGCCATAGTTAATATGGCAGGTCTGCGCGATTTCTTCCGCGTCGCCTGGTTCCTGCTTTCCGAACTGGTTGCAGGGAAAACCCAGCACCACCAGGCCCTGCGCGGCGTACTTCTTGTAGAGCGACTCCAGGCCGGCGTATTGCGGCGTAAATCCGCAGTGGCTGGCGGTATTAACCACCAGCACCAGCTTGCCGGCGTAGTCAGCCATAGGAATAAGCTCGCCACGCAGGCTATTGGCGGAAAGTTGATAAAACGTGGACATGTCGACACCCTCAGAATAAAAAAGCCCGCAGAAGCGGGCTTTTAAAACAGCGATTAACCAACAACCCTTATGAAGGATTATTAGCCGGAGCCGGAGCCGGAGCCGGAGCAGCAGGCTGCGCCTGCGGTGCGGCATTCGGGTCGACAGCGTTCGCGCCCTGCGGCGTAACCGGCGTCATCGGCTCTTCTTTCGGCTGCGCGCCCGGCGCTTCCGGCACTTCCGTCGGCGCGGTCTGCACGCTCTCGGCAACGCCGTTCACTTTGGTCGGCATGCCGGTGCGGTTCTGAATCGCGGCGTTGACCTGATCCTGGCTGACGCTGGCGTCGGTGATCACTTTGGTCACCGCAGAGGTCAGGGTAATCGGCACCACTTCGCGTGAGTTGAACTGCTCTTCGGTGGTCGAGAGCGGGTTATGCACCTCTACGTAGCGCGAACCGTCCGGCTCCACCGTCGCTTTGACCGGCTGGTCGATAAACTGCACGCGCGTACCGACCGGCACGTTCTCAAACAGCCATTTGATATCGTCGGCGCGCAGACGCACGCAGCCGTGGCTGACGCGCAGGCCGATACCGAAGTTGGCGTTAGTGCCGTGAATGGCATACAGACGGCCGATATAGAGCGCGTAAAGGCCCATCGGGTTGTCCGGACCGGCCGGGAAGACTTCCGGCAGGTTCTCGCCGCGCGAGGCGTACTCCGCGTGCATCGCTTTGGTCGGCGTCCAGGTCGGACCCGCTTTCTTGCGCTGTACGGTCGTCGTCCAGTTGATCGGCGTATCTTTGCCTAACTCGCCGATGCCGATCGGCAGAACCACAACGGTTTTGGTGCCTTTCGGATAGTAGTAGAGGCGCATTTCCGCGCTGTTGATCACAATGCCTTCGCGCGGGGCGTCAGGCAGAATCAGCTGCTGCGGAATGATCATTTTTTTGCCCGCCTGCGGCAGGTAGACGTCCATGCCCGGGTTGGCTTCCAGCATATTGCTGAGCCCCATCTGGTACTGCGCTGCAAAAGCTTCCAGCGGCAGTTTGTTGTCCTGAGGGACGGTAATCTCAATATTTTGCCCAACCAGACGGCTGTTGGCGGCTGGTAAGGGGTAAACCACAGCGAAGGCGGACTGACTGAATGCAGCCAGCGCCAGAGCCATTGAAGCGAACGCGCGAATCATTTTCATATTTTACAAGTCGTTATGGCCTGTTAGCAGGCTTGTCAGTTTATCGAACCCGTACCGGTCAGCGTGGCCGGCTGCACATTATATGGGCATTGTTTCGATGTTGTGAATCAGGATTTTAGCAGCCATCGCAGACTTTAGGTATCCAACTGTGTTATCGGGCCTCCCTGCCGCGATAACGAAGCCGATCAGGGCTGCCATAAGGTCACTTCGCCGCTCAGCTTGCGGTTGAGAAAAAAGGCGGCGCTGATCAGCGCCAGATGGGTCAGCGCCTGCGGCATATTGCCCAGCGCGCGGCCGTGATTGTCGAACTCCTCGGCATACAAGCCCAGCGGATTGGCGTAGCTCAGCAGCTTTTCAAACTCGAAATGCGCCTCGTGGATGCGGCCGGCGCGCGCCAGACACTCCACATACCAGAAGGAGCAGGCGCCGAAAGAGCCTTCCGAACCGGTCAGACCGTCGGCAGGCGTCTCGTCGATATTGTAGCGGCGCACCATGCCGTCGCTCACCAGCTCGCGCTTGATGGCGTCGAGCGTCGACAGCCACTCGGGATCGGTCGCGCCGACGAAGCGCACCAGCGGCATCAGCAGCATCGAGGCGTCGAGATGCTCGCCGTGGCGCGTCGAGACGAAATGGCCGCGCTCGGCGTTCCAGAAGTTTTGCCAGATATCGGCGCGGATCTCGCTGCGCGCGCTGTCCCAGCGGGCATAGGGCATCGGCAGCGACCGCTTCATGCCGAGGCGCAGCGCGCGGTCCAGCGCCACCCAGCACATCAGGCGCGAATGAAGAAAGTGCTCGGGCTCGCCGCGCATCTCCCAGATCCCGGCGTCGGGCTGGTTCCAGCTTTCGCACACCATATCGATCATCTGCGCCACGTGCTGCCAGCCGCGTTCCGAGATTGCCTCGCCATACTTGTTCGCCAGATAGACCGCGTCCATCAGCTCGCCGTAAATATCGAGCTGCGTCTGCTGCCAGGCGTCGTTGCCGATGCGCACCGGCCGCGAATCGGCATAGCCGGAGAGGTTAAGCAGCTCGATCTCATGCAGCTCGATGCCGCTGTCGAGGCGATACATCACCTGCAGGCGCATCTCGTCATGGTGGCTGTTCTCGACGCAGCGGCCGACCCAGCGGGTAAAGTTTTTCGCTTCGTCGACGTAGCCGAGGCGCATCAGCGCATACATGCTGAACGAGGCGTCGCGGATCCAGGAGGCGCGATAGTCCCAGTTGCGCTCGCCGCCCAGCTCTTCCGGCAGGCCGAAGGTGGCGGCGGCGGCGATAGAGCCGTGCTGGCTGGAGGTCAGCAGCTTCAGCGCCAGCGCCGAGCGCTGCACCATCTCCTGCCAGCGTCCGCTGTAGTTGCTCTTTTTGCTCCAGCGCCGCCAGTAGTTGAGGGTCTCTTCGAAGCAGACTTCCGTGGCGACGTCGCCGATGCGCGCGTCCTCCTGATTGCCGAACTCAAACTCGACGTGCTCGCCCGACTGGAGTTCAAAACGCGCCGTCGCGGCGTTCGCCTCGCAGGTCAGCGGCACGGTGGCGGCGAGCCGCAGCGTCGGCTGGTTCTCGGCATAGAAGTCGATGCAGTCGCCCGCCGCCTGCGCGCGGGTTTCGGCGCGGGCGTAGTCGTGACGCGGCGCGCAGCGCATGGTAAACCAGGCGCTGCCGCGCACCATTTTTACCCGACGCACCAGGCGCGGCTGCTTTTTCGCATCGTCGCAGATCGGCATATAGTCGGTGATCTCCGCCACGCCCTCCGCGCCCAGCCAGCGCGTCTGCAGAATATTGGTGTCCGGCAGGTAGAGCTGCTGGCGCCGCACGTTTTCCCACTCCGGCGCCAGCGAAAAAAGCCCGGCGTCGTCGCTGTCGAGCAGCGCGGCGAACACCGACGGGCTGTCGAGCGCCGGCCAGCAGAGATAGTCAATGGTGCCGTCGTTGGCCACCAGCGCGCAGGTGCGCAGATCGCCAATGATGCCGTGATCTTCGATCGGGCGTTTTATCGTGCTCATCCTCATCTCCATAGCGGGCAATCTGTTAACTATAGACAAAGCGGCATCAGCGGCTGCGGCTGGACATCACCGGATTGCTTCTATACTTCAGCTTACCCGATACCCTGAGGAGGCAATCATGACCACACCACAGAACAAAGTCGCCGTCGTTACCGCATCTGACTCCGGCATTGGCCGCGCCAGCGCGCTGATGCTGGCGGAGCAAGGCTACGATCTCGGCATCACCTGGCGTTCCGATGAAGAGGGCGCGCAGGAGACGGCGCGTTTAGTGCGCGACAAAGGCCGCCGTGCGGAACTGATCCACCTCGATCTCGCCGATCCGCAAGAGGGCGGCCGCTCGCTTTCGGCGCTGATCGACAAGCTGGGCCGTATCGACGCGCTGGTCAATAACGCAGGGGCAAACGCCAAATCTGAATTCCTCGACACGCCGTTTGAGGAGTGGCGCAAGGTCTTCAGCGTCGATGTCGACGGCGCCTTTATCTGCGGGCAGATCGCCGCGCGCAAAATGGTGGAGCAGGGCGATGGCGGACGCATTATCAACATTACTTCGGTGCATGAGCATACGCCGCTGCCCGACGCCGTCGCCTACACGGCGGCGAAGCACGCCATGGGCGGCCTGACCAAATCGATGGCCATTAGCCTGATTAAACACAATATTCTGGTGAACTCGGTGGCGCCCGGCGCCATCGCCACGCCGATGAACAATATGGGCGACGGCGACGCGCAGAAGATCAAGACGCCGGAGATCCCGATTGGACGGCCGGGCGACGTGCGTGAAATCGCCAGTCTGGTGGCCTGGCTCTGTTCTGAGTGGGCCAGCTACACCACCGGACAATCTTTTATCGTCGACGGCGGCTTTATGCTGGCCAATCCGCAATTTTACGGCGGGAAAGATATTTAACCGGCGCGGCGGGTGTTCCAGCGACGGATCACCCAGCGCAGGGCAAAGGCGAAGAGCACCGCCGCGACCAGCCACAGAATATGCTTCAGGTGCTGGTCTAGTTTATGCAGCCACGGGGCGATAATGCCGCCGGCAAAGTAGCCCAGGGCGACGAAAATCGTCGCCCAGATCGCCGCGCCGATAATATTGAGCAGCAGAAATTTCAGCGGCTTCAGATGGCTGGCGCCGATGATAATCGGGCCGATAATGCGAAAGCCGTACATAAAGCGCACGCCGATAACAAACAGGCTGGGATGACGCTGGATGAGCCGGTTGGCTTTACGCACCTTGTCCTGATGTTTTTTCAGCTTGCGCAGAATTTTCGTGCCGTAGCGACGGCCGATCCAGTAGAGCAGCTCATCGCCGATAATGCCGCCAGCCATCGCCGCCAGCACCACGCCGACAAAGTTGAGCAACCCCTCATGGGCCGCCACGCCGCCCAGCAGCGTAAAGGTCTCCCCTTCGGCAATACAGCCGATCAGCAGCGCCAGATAGCCATATTGCGTAATTAATCCGTTGATATCGAAATGCAAAAGTAAACTCCCTGTTCGGTCAGCGATTCATACATTCTATACCGCTTCGGCCAATCCTTCAGGCAGCCGGCTCGTTCGATCACAATTTTTCGCCTGATCCCCTCGCGCTGGCTACAAAAGCAGCAATGCCGTTTATACTTCAGGGAATGCTGCCTGAGGGATCGGCGACGCGGGTTCTGGGCGGCCTTTCGCATCTGCGAGGTGATGATATGAACCATGTCTGGGGTCTTATGGCGCATCCCGATCGGGAAATGCGCGATATCAAGCAAGAGAATGAAAGCGTTTCGCACCATTACACCCACCACGTTCTGCTGATGGCGGCGATCCCGGTGATCTGCGCCTTTATCGGCACTACGCAGCTGGGCTGGAATCTGGGCGAAGGGCAGTTTGTCCAGCTTAATCTGCTGACCGGCATTGCGCTCGGCGTGCTCTTTTATCTGCTTATTTTAGGCGGCGTGGCGGTTATGGGCCGCGTCATTCACTGGATGGCGCGCGACTATCCGCAGCGGCCCAGCGTGCAGCGCTGTACGGTGTTCGCCGGCTATGTCGCCACGCCGCTGTTTCTGAGCGGTATTGTCGCGCTCTATCCGCTGGTCTGGCTCTGCGTGCTGGCGGGCGCGCTGGCGCTGGTCTACACCGGCTATCTGCTCTATATCGGCATTCCGCTGTTTCTGAATATCGACCGGGATGAAAGCCTGCGCTTTTCCGGCTCGACGCTGGCGATCGGCGTGCTGGTATTTGAAGTGCTGCTGGCGCTGACCGTGGTGCTGTGGGGCTACGGGCCGCGGCTGTTTTAACCCTCCGGCCAACCGTGCCAACGGCGGATAATGCGTGCCGCCGCGCAAAGCGTCCTGCGACAGCCATGTCCGGGACGTTTTTTTTAACGCCCGGAAACATTCTCGCCAGGAAATTTCTTACGCTTCCGCGTATTATGCTGCTGCCAGCCTCCGCGTGGTCGGCTCTGCGGCGGGCGGCCTGTGTAAAACACGGCGTACTATCTTAATCGGTCTTTTTATAAGATGCCTGTAACCATTCGCTATTCACTGCTTTCGCTGGCGCTGTTGTTCGGCGGCCAGGCGGCTATCGCGCCCGCGCAGGCGGCTACGTCACTTTCTCAGCTCGCGCCGGTCGCCGAGCCGCAAATCGCCTCGGGCAGCGCGATGATCGTCGATCTCAATACCGGGAAAGTGCTGTTCTCCAGCCATCCCAACCGCGTTCGGCCTATCGCCTCTATCACCAAACTGATGACGGTGATGGTGGCGCTGGATGCAAAGCAGCCGCTCGATGAGCGAATTTCGGTGGATATCAGCCACACGCCAGAAATGCGCGGCGTCTTTTCGCGCGTCAAGCTCAACAGCGAGATCAGCCGCCGCAATATGATGCTGCTGGCGCTGATGTCGTCGGAGAACCGCGCGGCGGCCAGCCTGGCGCATCACTATCCCGGCGGCTATGACGCCTTTATCCGCGCCATGAACGCCAAAGCGCGCGCGCTGGGCATGACCCATACGCGCTATGTCGAGCCGACCGGTCTGTCGACGCAGAACGTCTCCAGCGCGGAAGACCTGGTTAAGCTGCTGCGCGCCACGCGCGACTATCCGCTGCTGGGCGAGCTGAGCACCACGAAAGAACAGACCGCGGTCTTCACCCATCCCAGCTATGCGCTGCCGTTCCGCAACACCAACCATCTGGTCTATAAAAACGACTGGCGCATTCAGCTCACTAAAACCGGCTATACCGACGAAGCGGGCCACTGCCTGGCGATGCGTACCACGATCAATAACCGGCCGGTCGCGCTGGTGGTGCTGGACGCCTTCGGCAAATATACCCACTTCGCCGACGCCAACCGTCTGCGCGACTGGCTGGAAACCGGCAAGGCTGCGCCGGTGCCGGCGGCGGCGCTCGCCTATAAAAAGCAGAAGGCGGGGCTGGTGGTGAACAACGTCCACGGCGCGGCGGTAGTGGAATAACCCTTTACCGGCGTCCGTCCCTGCGGACGCCGCAACCTGTTCGACGAGAACGGCCAGCATTCCTATAGTTTCCCGGTGCGCCTGGCCCTAAACTACGCGCCAACGCGATGGTCGTTCGCCTGAATTTGTGCTGGAACCTCAATATGTTTACGTTACGCCTCTTTTTACCGCTGCTGATGCTGCTGACGACGGCGCTGTTCCCCGCCTGGAGCATGGCAGACGACGATGCGGCCGATGCCGCGCAGCAAGCTGACGCCGCGCCCAAAGTGAACGCGGCGGTTGAGCTGCCGAAAATGCAGAAGGTCCTCGACAAGATCAAAGGTCAGGTGTCGGGACAGACCAACGAAAACCAGCTGACGCAGCTCAACGAGCTGGCGCTGGAGCTGTCGGGCAACGCCGATACGCTCGCGCAGGCGCTGCAGCCGCAGCGTCAGCAGCTCGACGCGCAGCTGGCGGTGCTGGGCCCCGCGCCTAAAGCGGACAGCGGCGTCAAAGAGACGCCAGAAGTGACCCGCAAGCGCAGCTCGCTGGAGTCGCAGAAGAGCAAGCTGGACGATCAGATCAAGCAGGCGGACGGGATTAAAAACAGCGCCCTGATGCTCTCGTCGCAGATCACCAACCTGCGCCGCGATCTGATGAAAACTCAGCTGGCGCTTAACTCCGGCAGTATTCTCGGTCCGCGCTTCTGGGCGCCGCTGTTCGTGAAGCAGGATCTCGACAACGAGAAGATCGACGGCTTCCTGCAGGATTTACAGGATACCGCCGCGCTGTCGTGGGAGCCGGGCTACCGTTTCGGCACTGTCGCCTGGCTGCTGGCGGCGATGCTGGTGATGACGCTGGGCCGCCGCTACAGCGAAGAGTTTCTCGCCTGGATCAGCATCCACAAGATGCCGGAAGGGCGGCTGCGCCGCAGCTTCCTCGCGGCGGCCATCGCCCTGACCACGCTGGCGGCGGTGGTGCTGACCTTTAACTTCACCGCGCTGGCGTTCGCGCGCCGCGATGAGGTTTCTGGCGACGTGCAGGACTTCGTGGTCAGTCTGGTGAAGCTCAGCGTCTTCTGCGGCCTGATCGCCGGTCTGGGGCGCGCCTTCCTCTCGACGCGTCGCCCGAGCTGGCGTCTGCCCGCCATCTCCAACCAGGTGGCGATGGCGCTGAAGCCGTTCCCGCCGATTACCGCCGCGCTGGTGTTTATTTTCCAGACGGTAGAGAACTTTAACTACACCGTCGGCACCAGCCTGAACACCACCATTTTCGCCAACGGCCTGACGGCGCTGCTGATCGGCAGCACCGCGCTGGCGATCAGCATGCGCACCAACCGCGTGCGCCGCCGCATGGTGCAGGAGGGCAATGCGCCGGAAGTGCGCTCGACGCTGGTGGGTCTGATTCAGATGGCGCTGACGCTGACGGCGGTCGCCATTCTGCTGTCGCTGATTATCGGTTATGTTACCCTGGCGCGCTTCCTGAGTTATGAGGTGGTGTGGTGCGGCATTCTGTTCGGCTCCTTCTACTTCCTCAGCCATCTGGTCAATGACGGCTGCGAGAGCCTCTTTTCCGTCAACAGCCTGACCGGCCGACGGCTGCAAACCTCGCTCAATATCGACGAGCGCCATCTGCAACAGGCGGCGACGCTGCTGGCCGCGCTGGGCAAAACCCTGCTGATCGGCTTTGTGGCGCTGGCGTTGCTTAACGGCACCTTCGCCTCGTCGACGCCGATCGAGCTGCTGCAAAAAGCGATTGAGTTCTGGGGCGGTAAAGGGCTGGAGTCGCTGAACATCGTGCCGGCGCACATGGTCAACGCGATTATCTGTCTGGTGGTAGGCATCTACGTGCTGCGCAGCGTGCGCCGCTGGCTCGACAACGATTTCCTGCCGAAGACCACCATGGATGCCGGCATGCGCGTGTCGCTGATCACGCTGTTCAGCAATATTGGCTACGTGCTGGTGATCCTGCTGACGCTGTCGATTATGGGTCTGCAGTGGAACAAGCTGGCGTGGATCGTCAGCGCCCTGTCGGTGGGTATCGGTTTCGGCCTGCAGGAGATCGTGAAGAACTTTATCTCCGGCCTGATCCTGCTGACCGAGCGGCCGGTGAAGGTGGGCGATCTGGTAACCATCAGCGGCATCGAGGGCGATATCCGCCGCATTAACGTGCGCGCCACCGAGATCCAGCTGGGCGACAAGTCGACGGTGATCGTGCCGAACTCGCAGTTCATCTCGCAGAACGTGCGCAACGCCACCATGGGCAACGCGCAGGGCGTGGTGACCATCACGCTGACTTTCCCGCTGAATATCGATCCGGTGCGGGTGCGCGAGCTGCTGCTGGAGGTCTATAACGAGAACGAGCGTATTCTCGATACGCCGGAACCGTCGGTCTCCTTTAAGGATCTGACAGCGCAGGGCATCATCTTGAGCGTCACCGGCAACGTCGCCAGTCAGCGGCAAATTTCCGGCGCGAAGAGCGACCTGCTGTTCGATATTCTGACGCGCCTGCGTAAAGAGGGCATTGTGCTGTCGACACCGCAGACTATGATTATTGAGCGCCGCCAGCAGATGGCGGAGCAGGCCGCCGATCCGCTGCCTTAAGCCCGCAAAGGGCGCTAACGCGGGTAACAGGATTGATCGTTATCCGCGTTGGCGCCCTCAGCTATCTGCACATATCCCTTCACGCCTGAACGCCGCTTTCTCAGGGCTGCTTCACCGCCCAGCCTTTCCGCTTGCTGGTTTTGCCAATCCCCGGATTAAAGGTATTGGTGGGATCGAGCCGACGGTAGAAGTCCGCCAGCTGCGGCTTCGCGCGATAGAGATGGCCGACGTTATGCTCCGCCGGATACTCTGCGCCGCGCGCCTCTAGAAGCGCCAGCATCTGCTCTTTCAGCGCGTGCGCGTCCACCCCTTTTTTCACAATGTAATCCTGATGGAAAACGTGGCAGAAGAAGTGACCGTAATAGAGGCGATGGCTTAGCGACTGGGTAATTTCAGGCGGCAGGGTTTCAAACCAGTCGCGATCGTTGCGGCGCAGCGCGATATCGAGCGCCAGAATATCCTCTACCTCGTCGGCGTGCACCGCGTGATAGCGCACCGCCGCGCCCGCTGCGGCGAAGCGATGCAGGAAGGCGTGCGCGCCCTCTTTGCCTTCGCACTCGAAAAAGGCGCCGCCGCCTTCGCGGAAATATTCTTTCAGGTAGTCGCGCGTCTCCTCGACGCCCGCGCCGGACATTTTCAGCAGCAGGTGATGCGCGTATTTATCGCGATACTGCTTCATGCGCTTCGGCAGATGCGCCGGGAAGAGGGCGCTGACGCGCTGCAGCAGGCGATCGGTCAGGTGCGGCTTAACGAAGCTCAGCTTTGCCAGCCAGGCATCAACGCGGCCCTTGAGCGTGAAAAACAGCGGCATCTTATCGGTGCCCAGCTTGTCGATCATCAGAAAGGTGTCTTTGCCATAGACTTCGGCGATGTCGTAAATATCGCGATGCATATATTCGGCCGCCACCGGCAGATGGGTGAAGTGGGCGAGAATATGACGGCGAATATCGCTCAGCACCGCCGGATCGTTGGTGCCGATGTAGAACACCTGCTGCTGGGGTTCGCAGGGGAAGGTGTCCAGCCGCACCGCGAACACCGCCAGCTTGCCCGCGCAGCCGGAGGCTTCGAACAGCCGACGCGCATCGGCGTTGAAGCGCGCCGGCGTATCGGCGTCGACGTGGCGCACGCGGTCGGCATAGTCGGGGTCGGAGGCGTGGCGTCCGTCGTGCTGCACATCCTCCGCTCGCCAGCGCTCATCGTCCAGCCGGCCGAGGATCTCTTCCGGCGAGGCGCCGAGATCGATGCCGAGATGGTTCACCAGCTTCAGCTTGCCCTGCTCGTCCACCTGGGCGAACAGCGCCATCTCGCTGTAGGCCGGGCCGCGTTTGATCAGCGAGCCGCCGGAGTTATTGCAGACGCCGCCCAGCACCGAGGCGCCGATGCAGGAGGAGCCGATCACCGAATGAGGCTCGCGGTTAAGCGGCTTCAGCGCTTTCTCCAGCTGGTAGAGGGTACTGCCGGGAAAGGCGAGCACCTGTTTGCCGTCGTCGATCAACTGCAGCTTATCGAGACGCCGCGTGCTGATAATCACCACCGGCCGATCGTAGTCGTTGCCGCTGGGCGTCGATCCCTCTGTCAGACCGGTATTGGCGGCCTGCATCAGGATAATGGCGTCGGCGCTGACCAGCGATTGCAGCACGCGCCACAGCTCCAGCAGGGTGCCGGGAAAGACCACCGCCAGCGCCTCGCCTTCGCCGGAGCGAAAGCCTTTGCGGTAGCGCGCGGTCTGCTCCTGGTCGGTAAGCAGGCGGGAGCCGCCAACGTGGCGGCGCAGATCGGAGAGTAAAGCGGAATGAGACGCTGGATGGATCATGTGCAACTCCCTTGTCATTACATGGCGCCATTACTGTAGCACGTCAGGCAAAAGCGCGGCGCAGTGTGACGCTGACGGCTACCTGCTATCCTCAACTTGTGGCACACTGCCGCCTGTTTATTCGATATTGCGCAGTTACTTAAGAGAACCCGACCTGATGAAATGGATTTACTCTGTTAGTCTCGCTGTCTCACTCGCTCTGCAACCCGCGCTGGCCGACGAGCTGACGGGACCGCATCCCATGAACGCGCAGGCGCGCGACGCTTTCGTTAATCAACTCCTGACCAAAATGACGCTGGATGAAAAAATCGGCCAGCTCAGGCTGATCAGCGTGGGGCCGGACACCCCGAAATCGGCGGTTCGCGACATGATAGAGAAAGGTCAGGTCGGCGCGATTTTCAATACCGTGACGCGTCAGGATATTCGCGCCATGCAGGATCAGGTGATGCAGCTCAACCGCCTGAAAATTCCGCTGTTTTTCGCCTATGACGTGGTGCACGGCCAGCGCACCATTTTCCCTATTCCGCTGGGGCTCGCCGCCAGCTGGGATCTCGACGCCGTCAGCGAGGTCGGACGCGTCTCGGCCTATGAAGCCGCCGACGACGGGCTGAACATGACCTGGGCGCCGATGGTGGACGTCAGCCGCGAACCGCGCTGGGGCCGCATCTCCGAAGGGTTCGGCGAAGACACCTGGCTCTCTTCGCAGATGGGCAGCACCATGGTGAAGGCGATGCAGGGCAAAAGCCCCGCCGATCGCTATGCGGTAATGACCAGCGTCAAACACTTCGCCGCCTATGGCGGCATCGAGGGCGGCCGCGACTACAACACCGTGGACATGAGCTCGCAGCGCCTGTTCCAGGACTATCTGCCGCCCTATAAAGCCTCGCTCGACGCTGGCAGCGGCGGCGTGATGGTGGCGCTTAACTCGCTTAACGGCGTACCCGCCACCGCCGACGGCTGGCTGCTGAAAACGGTGCTGCGCGACCAGTGGAAATTCAAAGGCATCACCATCAGCGACCACGGCGCGATTAAAGAGCTGCTCAAGCACGGCGTGGCGACCGATCCGGAGGATGCGGTGCGCGTCGCCCTGAAGTCAGGCATCGACATGAGCATGAGCGACGAGTACTACAGCAAATATCTGCCGGGTCTGGTGAAGCGGGGCGCGGTAAGCATGGCGGAGATCGACGACGCGGCGCGCCATGTGCTGAACGTCAAATATGATATGGGGCTGTTCAACGATCCCTACAGCCATCTCGGCCCGAAAGAGAGCGATCCGCAGGATACAAACGCCGAAAGCCGCCTGCACCGCGCCGAAGCGCGCGACGTGGCGCGCAAAAGCATCGTTCTGCTGAAAAACCGGCTGGACACCCTGCCGCTGAAGCGCGCCGGCACCATTGCGCTGATTGGGCCGCTGGCGGACAGCCAGCGCGACATTATGGGCAGCTGGTCGGCAGCGGGCGTGGCGAAGCAGTCGGTGAGCCTGCTGCAGGGCATGCGTAACGCCACCGCAGGCAAAGCGACGCTGCTCTACGCGAAAGGCGCCAACATCAGCGACAACAAAGGCATTCAGGACTTCCTCAACCTCTACGAGCAGGCGGTGTCGGTGGACGCGCGCTCGCCGCAGGCGCTGATCGACGAGGCGGTGGAGAAGGCGAAGCAGGCGGACGTGGTGGTCGCGGCGGTCGGCGAAGCGCAGGGGATGGCGCATGAGGCCTCCAGCCGCAGCGAACTTACCATTCCGGCCAGCCAGCAGAAGCTGCTGGCGGCGCTGAAGGCCACCGGCAAACCGCTGGTGATCGTGCTGATGAACGGCCGACCGCTGACGCTGGTTAATGAAGATCGCATGGCGGACGCGCTGCTGGAAACCTGGTTTAGCGGCACTGAAGGCGGCAACGGCATCGCCGACGTGCTGTTCGGCGACTACAACCCGTCGGGCAAGCTGCCAATTACCTTCCCGCGCTCGGTGGGGCAGATCCCGCTCTACTACAACCATCTGCCGACCGGCCGTCCTTACAACTTCGCCAAGCCGAACAAATACACCTCGCACTACTATGATTCAGTGAACGGCCCGCTCTATCCGTTTGGCTACGGGCTGAGCTACACCCGCTTCAGCGTCTCGCCGGTGAAAATGTCGGCGGCCACGATGCCGCGCAACGGCACGGTGGAGGCGAGCGTGACGGTGACCAACACCGGCGATCGCGACGGCGCGACGGTGGTGCAGATGTACCTGAACGACCCGGTCGCCTCGATCAGCCGTCCGGTGCGCGAGCTGCGCGGCTTTAAGCGGGTTATGCTTAAAGCAGGCGAATCGCAGACGGTCAGCTTTAAGATCGACGTGGACGCGCTGAAGTTCTGGAACCAGCAGATGCAGCAGGTAGCGGAGCCAGGCAAGTTCAACGTGATGATCGGGCTTGATTCGGTCCGCACCCAGAACGCGCAGTTCGACTATCTCTGACGCTGCACGACACGCGTCTCCCGGCTTTGCGGCCGGGAGACGCGGGCACACCAGGCCAACCGCACCCTTATGAACAGCATCCGCAACCGTATCCAGAACCAGGTGTTTCGCGTTAACGGCCTGGCGCTTAATGAGTTTGATATCTCGCAGCCGCCCGGCGATCCCGGCCTGTTCGGCCCCGACAGCGTGATCTGGCGCGTGCACGGCGACTTTCCCGCCATGTTGTGCGGCGGCATCAGCGCCTTGCTGCTACAGATGCTGCATCCTTCCGCGCTGGCGGGCGTCTGGGATCACTCCAACTTCCGCCAGGATATGTTGGGCCGCCTGCGGCGCACCAGCCAGTTCATCGCCGTGACCACCTTCGGCAATCGCCACGACGCCGGCCTGCTGATTGAGCGCATTAAAAACATTCATCTGCGCGTCAGCGGCGTCGACAATTATGGCCAGCCCTACGCCGCCAGCGATCCGCGTCTCCTCACCTGGGTGCACGTCGCCGAAACCAGCGCCTTCCTCGCCGCGCATCTGCGCTTTAAAAATCCGCAGCTCAGCCTGGCGGAGCAGGATCGCTATTATCAGGAAGCGGCGCTGATTGCCGAAGCGCTGGGCGCTGACGGCGTGCCGAAAAGCGTCGAGGCGGTGGGGCGATACCTGCAGGATATGCGCGGCGAGCTGCGTTATGACGCGCGCACCGCCGAGGTGACGCGCCTGCTGCGCGAGGCGCCGGCGCCGGGGTGGCAGGCGAAGCCGGCGATGAAAGTGATGCTGAATTCGGGCATGGCGCTGCTGCCTGACTGGGCGCAGCAGATGTCCGGCTACCGCTTCAGCCCGCTGTCGCGCGCGCTGCTCGACGCCGAGATGCGGCTGCTGGCGAAAACCCTGCGCTGGTCAATTACGCGCGGTGCATACCATCGCGCCATGCTGCGCATGGGACGCCAGCCTTAACGCCTTCTTAACCTTTTCTGCGCGCTATCCTGTTGGCGTCGCGCCGCCGCTTAACTGCGCGGCAGCAGGAAAGATAACCAAAGATTAACGATGAAATTCCTCGTGCGGCCGCGTATAGCTGCGCGGCACGCGCGTCTGCCGCTGCTGCGCCGTCCGGCGCTGCTGGATGTAGTGCGCCAGCAGGCCCAGTCCGACGCCGATGGCGGCCAGCGACAGCAGGCCGAAGGTGAGGTCGACAGGCAGCAGGATAAGCGCCGCCAGGCCGACCGCTATCAGCATGGCCGCCACCGTAAGCGTGGTATAGCGATAAAGAAGCCAGAGAAAAAGCGCGAGAACCGCCAGCTCGCGCCAGGCGAAATCGGTAACGGGCTGCATCATGCGCCTCCGATAAAAAGGGTCGTTCGACCTTAGCACGCGGCGGCGCTGCAGAAACGCGAATAGCCTTTCACCATTCGGGCCGCCCACTCTTTAGCGGCGTTGCGCCTTTTTGCGCCGTGCCGCGTTCGCCGCTTTACTTTTGCTTACCCTTGCGCGGGCGCGCTGCGCCGACTTTGAGAGTTTTACCCTTGTCTCACGTGGCGGCAGTGGGGATCCTGCTCTAATCTCGGGGAAATGGATCCCTAAGCTTTGTCGAGGCGCTATGACATACCAACCTCTGATTGCTGAGGTCCACAATCAGCAACATACACTGACGGCGATTGTCGAACAGGATGAGCGCACCGCTTACTTCTACATCTGGCCGACGGATCTGTTCCGCAGCCAGTATGCGGTGCGCGGCTGCTGGCTGCGCAATCTGCTGCCTGCGCCGGCGCAGGAAGATCGCGCGGCGATGGAGCAGGGCATCGCGCCGCTGCTCAGCGCCGAGTATTGCCGCACCTTGGAGGCGGAGCCGCCGCTCGATCCGGCGGGCCTGCAGGTGCTGTGGGAGCCGAGCGACGACGGCGCGGCGCTGTGGTATTACGGCCAGCTGCTGGCGGTGATCCCTGGCTGGAGCCTCTACCAGGATAAACAGGTCAGCTTCTCTGCCGGCTGCATCAAAAAAAACCGGCTGACCGCGCCGCTCGGCTCCGCCTCCACCAACGACTACTACGCCCGCGCGGAGCATCAGCGTCAGTTCTGGCGCGACTGGCACGACGGCAACGAGTGGGAGCGGGTGCAGCAGGCGCTGCTACAGCGCTATCAGGCGCAGTTCGGCGAGTCGGTGAAGTATTACGCCATCGATCAGGGCAGCTGGCCGCCGATGGCGATCTCCCAGCACTGGCATCAGGGCGTGTGGTATTTCCTCACGCTCGGCATGAGCATTCGTCCGATGCCCCAGGTCGACTATCTGTTCGACGAGCTGGCGCCGCAGTATCGCCGCGTCGAGCTGGCGATGGCGGTCGATGGCGAAGTGATGACCGAAGGCAATGCGGTGCAGATGGCGAGCGCGCTGGCGGAGTTTGCTCATCTGCCCTGGGCGCGTCTCACCTGGCTGGGCGAGGGCCATACGCTGGCGTCGGAAGTGGCGCCGGTCGGCTTCGAAAGCTTTCTGCTGGCGAACGCGCTGGCGGACGACAGCGCGCAGTTTAACCTGCCGAAGCGCGACGGCGATCGGCCTAACCTGCTGTGGGCGACGCCGATCACCGAAGCGGAGCGCCAGTTCGCGCAGGCGGATGAGCTGGGCGGTCAGCAGCTGGCGGAGCTGCTGATGGCGGCGGGCAATAACCATATCTTCCGTCCGCGCCAGCAGGTGGTGGAGAGCGAAATCTGACGGCGGCGCGCTGTTTGCCCGGCGCGCCGCCAGGTCGTTAGTGACTAAATAATCACCTTCCTCAACGAGTTGTTAAATTTGTGATCTCGCGCATCTCAAGTTAGCTGCTGCTGCGCCGTTAACCCTGATCAGGCAATCGCGCCGTTTCTGCCAGGGGAAAGCAGATGCTAAAAACAACTCAGTCCCGCTTTACTGCGGTTCTTGTACTCTTTTTTCTCGTTCTGATGCTCATCACCGTTGTGGTGATTAAACAATTTATCGCGCCGCAGCTGACTACGAACCAGAGCCAGCTGGTGCGCTATCAGGTTGACGCGCTGGCGACCGGTATCGTGGAACAGATGAACCGCGTGCAGGCGCAGCAGCGCGCCATCACCGAAGCCGCGAGCGTCATGGAGAGTCCCGCCATCGATCAGATGCTGCCGGCGCTGGTGAACCAGTATCAGGACAGCAACGTCTTTGGCGGCGGCATCTGGCCGCTGCCTAACCGTCGCGATCCGGCGAAAGAGAAAGACAGCAGCTTCTTTGCGCGCAACGCCAGCAACCAGCTGCAGGTCAACACCTACTGGAACTCCGACGCCGCCGACAAATACTGGGAGCAACCCTGGTACAAGGACGGCATGGCCGCGCCAAAAGGGCAGTGCGCCTGGGCGAAAGCCTATCAGGACGCCGCTAGTCCGCAGCCGCGCACCAACTGCGCCATGGCGATCTACCGCGACGGCACCGTCTGGGGCGTCGCCACCATCGACGTTACCCTCGGCTTTTTCAACCATCTGGCGAAAGAGATGGGCGACGCCATTCAGGGACGCGTGCTGATCGTCGAGGCCGACGGCAAAGTGGTGGGCAACGCCGCGCTGGTGGACGGCACGCCGAAGCTGGAAAATCTGACCGACCTGCAACTGCCGATGGCGGCGCCGCTGAAGGGCCTGCTGAGCGGCGCGGGCTCGCAGCCGACCGAGACGACCTTTGACGGCGAGGATGGCGAACATACGCTGTTCCTGCAGGCTATTCCGGGCAGCCCGTGGTATCTGGCCAGCGACGTGCCGACCAGCCTGCTCACCGCGCAGGCGCACAGCATGCTGACGCGTCTCGGCCTGGTGCAGATCCCGCTGGCGATCGTGCTGCTGCTGGTGCTGCTGGGCTTTATCCGCTCGATGATGCAGCGCCTTAACGTGCTGCACCGCAACATCGACGCGCTGGCGCAGGGCGGGGCCGATCTGACCCAGCGCTTGCCGACCAGCAACAGCCCGGAGTTCAACGCCGTGGCGCAGAGCTTCAACAACTTTATCGGCTATCTGCAGGGGCTGATGCGTCAGGTCGGCGACAGCGCGCTGGCGATCACCGCCGCGTCGCGCGAGATCGCCAGCGGCAACGCCAATCTCTCGTCACGCACCGAAGATCAGGCCAGCTCGATCGTCGAAACCGCCGCCTCTATGGAGCAGCTGACCGGCACGGTGCGCCAGAACGCCGACAATGCCACTCACGCCAACCAGCTGGCGGGCAATGCGTCGCAGGTGGCGGCGCGCGGCACGGAAGTGGTGCGTCAGGTGGTCAGCACCATGGGCGAGATCCATCACTCGTCGCGTAAAGTGGTCGATATCATCAGCGTCATCGACAGCATCGCCTTCCAGACCAACATCCTGGCGCTCAACGCCGCGGTGGAAGCGGCGCGGGCAGGCGAGCAGGGCCGCGGCTTCGCGGTGGTCGCTTCTGAAGTGCGCAACCTGGCGCAGCGTTCAGCCAACTCGGCGCGCGAAATCAAAAAGCTGATCGAGGAGTCGGTGGCCAACATCGACGCCGGCAGCCAGTTGGTGGAGCAGGCGGGCGAGACCATGGACGAACTGATGCAGGGCGTCAGCAGCGTCACCACGCTGATGAGCGAAATCATGTCCGCCAGCCGCGAGCAGAGCATGGGCATCGAACAGGTCAACGTGGCGATCACCCAGCTTGACGGCACGACGCAGCAGAACGCCGCGCTGGTGGAGCAGGTTTCCGCCGCCGCCCAGGCGATGGAAGAGCAGAGCGTGCAGCTGGAGCTGGTGGTGCAAAGCTTCCGACTCTGATGTTAACTCTGAAAGGCTCGCGCAGGCGGGCCTTTTTTTTGCGGGAAACCGCACGAATTCACGCGGCATGAAACGGCAGGGATGTGCCAAAATAGTAAGAGTTATCTTAAGGAATCCTCATGTCTGCTATCGAAGTTATTCTTGTCGACCATCTCGATCGTCCCACCGGTAAAATGGAAAAGCTGGAAGTGCATGAGAAGGGATTGCTGCACCGGGCGGTCACGGTCTACGTATTTAATTCGTCCGGCGAACTGCTGCTGCAGCGCCGCGCCAGCGGCAAATACCACTGCGGCGGGCTGTGGAGCAATACGACCTGCGGGCACCCCTGTCCGGCGGAGCCAACGCAGCAGGCGGCGGAGCGTCGCTTATACGAAGAGATGGGACTGGCGCTGTCGCTGACGCCGGTCTTCGAGCTGAGTTACAACCTGCCGCTGAGCAACGGCCTGATCGAGCATGAGTATGGCCATGTCTATTTCGCCATCAGCGATGAGCCACCGACGCCCGATCCTCAGGAAGCGGACGACTGGCGCTATCTTTCGGTGAGCGATATCCAGCGCGCGATGCTTGAGGAGCCGCAGCAGTTCACGCCCTGGTTTCTCTACACCTTTCCGCGCATCCCCGCCTATTTAAATGCGCTGAGTATGCCAGCCTGAATAGCGGATCGGACTTCATTCAGACCGCACGTAATTTGTAAGCGGAAGAGAGGAACCGAGGAGCAACGCGCAGCGTTGGCCCGTTTACGGGCGCACCTCAGGGATGAGGTGCGTAACGCGCGGGCCTAGCAGCCATGGATGGCGTTTTTTGCGTCTTTGCGATCGGTTCCTCTCTCCTGCGTTAGCACGGCTACACAGGCCGCACAGGCGCGCTTTTAACGTCCGGCAAAATCCTCCGCGTCCACATCGTAGCCCGAGGGCTCCCAGCGGATTGCCAGCAGCGCCAGCAGACCGGCCAGCGGCGCCAGGAAAATGACCCAGAAAACGCCGGTGCCCAGCGCGGCGACCAGCACCGGAAACAGAAACAGCGAAACGGTTGAGCTGCCGCGCATCAGCGTCTGGTTAAAGCCGACGCCGACGCCGCGCAGCGAAGTCGGATAGCTAAGCGACGCGAAGGTCATGGTATGCGAACCGGGGCCAAAGCCCTGACCAAACAGAAACAGCGCCAGCATCGCGATGGCGATGCCCGCCTCCTGGCCGCCTTCGGGACGCCCAATCAGCGCCAGCCCCAGCAGCGCCACGCACTGACAGGCGTAGCCCGCCACCGACATCTTCCACGCGCCCAGGCGCGGCACCAGCCGCACGGCCAGCACGCCGCCGACAAAGGCGAACAGCAAATTGAGCGCCAGCGACACCAGAATCGTGGTCAGCATCGACTGGGCGAAAAAGCTGGTGATAATGACTGGCAGACCAAAGGCCACCGCGTTGTAGGCGAAAGAAGAGGCGACCGAGGTGATGGTCGCCAGCAGCGTGCGGCGCAGGTAGACGCCGCGCAGCAGCGCGCCATAGTTGCGCCAGCTGGCGCGGCGCGCAGGCTGGACAGGCGTCGTTGACGCATCCTCGGCCACCTGCGCGTTGATATTCCAGCCGCTGCGCAAAATGGCGGCCGCGCCTTTCAGATCGCCCTGATTGGCCGCCCAGACCGGCGATTCGCTCATATAGCGGCTGCGGATGGCGATAATAATCAGCGCCGGCACCGCGCCGAAGCCGAGGATCAGGCGCCACAGCCAGCCGGTGTGGCTCTCCGGCAGCACCGCGTAGAGCAGCAGCACCAGCAGATAGGAGATGCTGATCGCCGCATACCAGGTGGGACACCACATCGCCACGCTGGCGGCCTTGTTGCCCTTGCCGCGCAGGCGGGAAAACTCGGCGAGAAAGGCCATCGCCACCGGCAGATCGATGCCGACCCCCAGCCCCATCACAAAGCGCGCGCCGCCCAGCACATACTCGTTGGGCGCAAAGGCGCAGGCGAGCGCCGCCACCACAAAAAAGAACATATCCGCCATAAAAACGCGATAGCGGCCGATTTTATCGGTGAGGTAGCCGCCGATCAGCGCGCCGACAATGGCGCCGAAGGTAATGGCGGAGGCGACCATACCGGTGCCGGTCGGGGTGAGGTTGAACTCGCGCGCCACATCCTTGATGCCGAACGCCAGCGCGCCGAGATCGTAAGCGTCGAGAAACACGCCGCCCAGCGCGATCGCCACCACGATGCGCGCGTTATTGCGTGCGCCGTCACCGCTGTTGATCAGGCGCGACACGTCCGCCGCGCTGCGGATCCACTGCGTTTCGCCTTCGGGCCGGTTCCCTGTTAATGCCACATGGGCGGAAGATGAAGTAAGGTCGGTCATAATGTTGTCTGTGATTATTGTGAACGAATGGACAGCTTACCGTCCAGACGTCTGGACGTAAATTCTTTTCAGTTATAACCGAGCCGATAACAGTATGAAAAAGTTGAGGCGCGACACTTCACGCTTCAGGCAATGTGTTACGCGATGCATGACGAAACGACTATTCTCTATAAGCACCTCACAAATAACCGAATTAAAGGAACACCTTATGGCAAGGTCTGGTTTTCTGGCATTGACGGCAGCCGCGCTGCTGCTGGCGACAGGCGCGGCGCAGGCCGCCGATCCCGTGCGCGTGGGTTCGAAAATCGATACGGAAGGTTCGCTGCTGGGCAATGTGATCCTGCAGGTGCTGGAGAAGCACGGCGTGAAAACGGTGAACAAAATCCAGCTTGGCACCACCCAGGTAGTGCGCGGCGCCATTACCGCCGGCGAACTGGACATCTATCCCGAATACACCGGCAACGGCGCGTTCTTCTTTAACGACGAAAAAGACGCCGTCTGGAAAAACGCGCGTCAGGGCTATGAGAAGGTGAAAAAGCTCGACGCCGACAAAAATCAGCTGGTGTGGCTGACGCCTGCGCCGGCGAACAACACCTGGACCATCGCGGTGCGCCAGGATGTCGCCCAGCAGAACAAGCTCAGCTCGCTTGACGATCTCAGCAGCTACCTGAAAAAAGGCGGCACCTTCAAGCTGGCGGCCTCGGCGGAATTTATCGAGCGCGGCGACGCCCTGCCGGCCTTTGAAAAAGCCTATGGCTTTAAGCTGACGCAGAGCCAGCTGCTCTCGCTGGCGGGCGGCGATACGGCGGTCACTATCAAGGCGGCGGCGCAGCAAACTTCCGGCGTCAACGCGGCGATGGCCTACGGCACCGACGGCCCGGTGGCGGCGCTGGGCCTGCAAACCCTGAGCGATCCCAAAGGCGTGCAGCCGATCTATGCGCCGACCCCGGTGATCCGCGCCGCGGTGCTGAAAGCCTATCCCGACATCGAAAGCTGGCTGAAGCCGGTCTTCAGCAAGCTGGATGAGAAAACCCTGCAGCAGCTGAATGCGAAGATCGCCGTTGAGGGCCAGGACGCCAGCAGCGTGGCGAGCGAATGGCTACAGCAGCAGAAGCTGCTGTAAACCATGGCGCTATCGCGGGATGCGATGCTGGCAGCACGGCGCCAGCCGGTTGCGCTGCTGCTGTTGCTGCTGTTGAGCCTGGCGCTCTACTGGCTGCCATTCCTCAGCTACGCACCGAACCGGCTGGTTTCCGGCCAGCCGCTGATGCTCGGCCAGGTCAGCGACGCCGGCTGGCTGGCGCTGCCGCTGGCGGCACTCTGGCTGCTGCTGTGGGCGCGCCCGACGCGCGCGGCGCTGGCGCTGATGCTGATCGCGTGCGACGCGCTGCTGACCGGCATGGTCTGGCTGAGCGGGCACGAGGCGGCGCGGCTGGCAGCGCAGGGCAGCGCGCTGGCGCGCACCAGCTTCGGCGGTGGCCTGTGGCTGGCGTGCGGCGTTACGCTGCTGCTGGGCGCGGAACTGGTGCGCACGCTAACGCGCAATAACCTCTGGCGACTGCTGCTCAATCTGCAGATCTGGCTGCTGCCGCTGCTGATGCTGTTCAGCGACGAACTGAACGCGCTGTCGCTGCTGAAGGAGTACGCCAACCGCCACGCGGTGTTTGACGCGGCGCTGGCGCGCCATCTGGCGCTGCTCAGCGGCACGCTGCTGCCTGCGCTGCTCATCGGCCTGCCGCTCGGCATCTTGCTGCACCGGCGTCCGGCGTGGCAGAGCGGCGTTTTCAGCGTGCTGAACGTTATTCAGACCGTGCCGTCGGTGGCGCTGTTCGGCCTGCTGATCGCGCCGCTGGCCGGGCTGGCGAGCGCCTTTCCCTGGCTGAAAAGCTGGGGCGTCAGCGGTATCGGCATGGCGCCGGCGCTGATCGCGCTGACGCTCTATGCGCTGCTGCCGCTGGTGCGCAGCGTGGTGGCCGGGCTGCAGCAGGTGCCGCGCGACGTGCGCGAAAGCGCGCGCGGCATGGGCATGGGCCAGCTGCAGCGCTTTTTCGCCGTCGACGTGCCGCTGGCGCTGCCGGTCTGGCTCGCCGGGCTGCGCGTGGTGGTGGTGCAGACGCTCGGCATGGCGGTGATCGCTGCGCTGATCGGCGCAGGCGGCTTCGGCGCCATTATTTTTCAGGGACTGCTCAGCAGCGCGCTCGACCTGGTGCTGCTGGGGGTGATCCCGGTGATTGCGCTGGCGGTAGTGATTGATGCGCTGTTCCGCCTGCTGATTTCCCTGCTGGAGAGAACCCATGATTCACTTTAACGGCGTCAGTAAGCACTTTGCCGGCAAAGCGGCGGTGAAGGATTTGTCGCTGCAGATCGGCGAGGGCGAGTTTAGCGTGCTGCTCGGCACCTCGGGCTCCGGCAAATCGACCACGCTGAAGATGATCAACCGCCTGGTGGAGTTCGACGAGGGCGAGATCCTGTTTGCAGGCGAGTCGATCCGCCGCCTTGACGCGCGCGATTTGCGCCGACGCATGGGCTACGCCATTCAGTCCATCGGTCTGTTTCCCCACTGGACGGTGGAAAAAAATATCGCCACCGTGCCCGCGCTGCTCGGCTGGCCCAAAGCCCGCATTCGCGCGCGGGTCGAGGAGCTGCTGGCGCTGCTCAGTCTGGATTCCCAGCTGGCGCGGCGACTGCCCCATCAGCTCTCCGGCGGCCAGCAGCAGCGCGTCGGCGTGGCGCGGGCGCTGGCGGCAGATCCTGAAGTGCTGCTGATGGATGAACCCTTCGGCGCGCTCGATCCGGTCACGCGCGGCGCGCTGCAGCAGGAGATGCTGCGCATTCACCGCCTGTCGGGCCGCACCATCGTGCTGGTGACGCACGACATCGACGAGGCGCTGACGCTGGCGGATAACATCGTGCTGATGGATCAAGGGGAGATTGTGCAGCAGGGCAAGCCCGCCGCGCTGCTGACGCAGCCGAAAAACGAGTTTGTGCAGGACTTCTTCGGCAGAAGCGAGCTGGGCGTGCGTCTGCTGTCGCTGGGGCAGGTCGGCAACGCGGCGCGGCGCGGCGAGTGGCTGGAGGGTGAACCGCTGGCAGCCGCGCAGTCGCTGCGTGAAGCGCTGTCGCAGTTTATCGCCCGGCGCGCCGATAAGCTGCCGGTGGTGGATGAACGCCAGCAGCCGCTGGGCGTACTCTACTTCAGCGATCTGCTGACCCTGCGCGAGGGACAATAATGCACTGGCTGAAGGACCCGCTGCTGTGGCTGATTCTCCTGTTTGTGGCGCTGCTGCTCGGCCTGCCCTACAGCGGGCCGCTTTTCGCCTGGTGGTTCCCCGAGCAGGCGCGGCCGCTCTACCAGCAGGAGAGTTTTCTCCAGCTGGCGCTGGCGCATCTTTTTCTGGTGGTGACCGCCAGCGCGCTGGCGCTGCTGGTCGGCGTCGGCGGCGGGGTGCTGGTTACGCGGCGCGCGGGACGGCGCTTTCGGCCGCTGGTCGAAACCATCGTGGCGGCTGGACAAACCGTTCCGCCGGTCGCGGTGCTGGCGATCGCCGTGCCGGTAATGGGGTTTGGCGCCTGGCCGGCCGTGGTGGCGCTGCTGCTTTACGGCCTGCTGCCGATTTTACAGGGCACGCTGGCCGGACTCGATGGCGTGCCCGCCAGCAGCCGGGAGATCGCCGACGGCGTCGGCATGAGCGCCTGGCAGCGTTTGTGGCAGGTAGAGCTGGCGCTGGCTGCGCCGGTGATACTGGCAGGCGTACGCACTTCGGTGATTGTTAACATCGGCACGGCGGCCATCGCCTCGACCGTCGGCGCGGAGAGTCTCGGTTCGCCGGTGATTATCGGGCTGAGCGGCTTTAACACCGCCTATGTGATTCAGGGCGCGCTGCTGGTGGCGCTGCTGGCGATTGTCAGCGATCGCCTGTTTGAGCGCCTGCAGCGCTGGCTTAGCGTGAGTGGAGAATAAGGGTGTAGCCGACCAGCATCAGCCCGCCGGTGCCGCCGACGGCCATAATGAAAAACAGCGTTGCGAAGAAGATTTTTTGCCAGTTCATGCGGAAACCTGAGTAGAGCCTGAAAGGCGGGGATAATAACGCGGGCAGGGCGAAGCGAAAAGGGCCCTGCGTGCGTTTTACTGAAAGCGCGTTTCGTGGGCGCGAATGGTATATCCCTGTTCCTGCCAGTGCGTCAGCTGTTCCTGCTGGCGACGCGTAAGCTTTTTGCCGGTCCAGACAAAGATAGTCTGACCAGGAAAAAGCTCTGGGCGCGGCAGATCGAGCGGCTCAGCCAGCACGTCCAGCCGCCAGCCCTCCTGTGAGAGCCGCCAGGCTTCCAGCCAGATGCGCGTGCGGTCTTCTACCGCCCAGCCGAGGATTAGCGCGTCCTTGCCCGCTTTTTTACGGCTGCCAGCCAGACAGAAGGCAACATAATCAATCAGCGCGCCGTCCAGCAGGCTGCTCATCACGCGCGCGGTGTTCTGATCCAGACCGAGCTTTTGCCGAACCGGCATAATCACGTGGTCGATAAGCGCGTCGACCGGGTTTTCTCGCCCGAGGGTCGCGATTTTAGCGCGCAGCTTTGACGGTTTGACGTGGCGCAGCACGCCCATCAACTCTTCCTGCAGGTTAACCCAGCCGTCGTGCACGTTTACGCTTTCGCCTTCGAGCAGGGCTTTGACTTTCCCTACCGGCACGCCGCTTTCGATCCAGCGTTTAATTTCTTCGATGCGCTGCACATCCTCGTCATCAAACTGACGATGTCCACCCTCCGATCGCTGCGGCTTTAACAAACCATAACGTCGTTGCCACGCGCGCAGCGTGACTGGGTTTATTCCACAGCGTTCGGCAACGTCACCGATACTGTAAAAGGCCATAACTTCCCCAAACTTCCTGACTGCGATCCAATAACCTTAACTAACCGGATCAACTTGTACAAATGTTTTTTAAGTGTACAAGTTGACCCTGGCGCCAGTTTCACGCTATATCTCATATATGAGATGCTATTCCCGTATATGAGAAGAAAATCATGCTGACTGAAGAGACTGAACAACGCCTTGCGGCTCGCCTGGCGGAACTCCGCGTTCAGCGCGGCTGGTCGCTGGATGAACTCGCCACGGCGACCGGCATCAGCCGGGCGTCATTGTCGCGTATTGAGCGCGGCGAAACCAGCCCGACGGCTGCCTTACTGAATCGCCTGTGCGTCGCTTATGGTCTTACCATGTCGCGGCTGTTAAGTGAAGTGGAAGAGGCGGTCAATCTGCTGTTAACGCCGGAACAGCAGCCGATCTGGCGCGACGATGCCAGCGGCTTTGTGCGCCGCAACGTCTCGCCGCCGGCCGCCCACTTTCGCGCAGAGCTGGTGGAAGGGCAGCTGCGGCCGGGCGCGCGCATTGATTACGATGCGCCCCCTGTTCAGGGGCTGGAGCAGCACATCTGGCTGCAGCAGGGCGGTCTGACCATCGCCATGGACGGGCAGAGCTGGACTTTACAGAGCGGCGATTGCCTGCGTTTTCACCTGACTGGCCGCTCGGCGTTCGAGGCGCATCTCACCGACGGCGCGCGCTATCTGCTGGTAGTGTGCAAACCATGACGACGTATGAATGGATTGACGCAGAGCGGGCGCGCATCGATCAGGGCTTCCTCAGCGATCTACTGCAGGCGTGCGTGGCGGACGGCGCCAGTATCGGCTTCACCGATCCGCAGGACCGCGCGACGATAGCGCGTTTCTGGCAGCAACGCGCAGCCAGCCTCGCCGAGGGCGAGAACGAACTCATGGTTGCGCGCCAGCACGAGCGGGTGGTCGGCACGCTAACCCTGAGCGCCGCCGTAATGCCCAACGGCCGCCATCGCGCGGAGATAAACAAGCTGCTGGTACATCCCGCCGCCCGCCGTCAGGGCATTGCGCGCCAGCTGATGCGGCTGGCCGAGCAGCGCGCGCAGGCGCTCGGCAAAACGCTGCTGGTGCTGGACACCCGCAGCGGCGACGTCGCCACGCAGCTCTATCTTTCGCTCGGCTGGCAGATCGCCGGCTCGATTCCAGGCTACGCCGAATCGATCGCGGGCGAGCTGGAGGCGACGACGGTGATGTATAAGCTGCTATAGGCTCACGGCAGCGCATAGCTGACCGGCGTCACCGCCCGCCGGTCAATCTGCCGCCCTAATGCGCGAACGGCGCGCTTCAGCGGGCAGAGGGTTCCCACCGGCGTTACGCGGCACCCCGCCTGCCGCCACTCCTCGCGCAGCAGCGGATGCGCGGCGTCGATAGGCTGCAGACGGCGCAGGTCATCCAGGCTTTGCGCCTGAAAATAGACGCGCAGAAAGCGTTCACCGCTGGCGTTGTCGCGCCAGCGCTCCAGCACAAGACTGCCGCCGGGCGGGATATTGCCGCGCGCGTAGCCGGGCAGCGTCCAGCTAAATCCCATCAGGGTGCGCACCATGGCGATATTGGTATCGTGCGCCACCAGCAGCAGCCAGCGCGCATTCGGCGCAGCATCGCGGCTTTCCGCGGCCTCCAGCATGGCGTTGAGCAGGATCGAGCCGCGCCTTTGCGCGCTGTAGAGCACGTCGTTGCTGAGGTCGTAGTTCGCCGTCAGCAGCGGCAGAATGGCGCCGATCTGCGCGGGGCGGGTGATATGGCCCCAGGCGATCTGGCTGAGCGGCAGGTTCTCGCTCCAGGCGAGTCGCAGCGTCTCCGCCATGCTCGCCATCACGCTCAGGCCGGCGATGTAGGCATGGCCGCCTCTGCTCTGGCGGATCTGCCAGGGCTGATCGAACAGCGCGCAGTGGGCGTCGGAGAGACATACCGCCTGCTTCAGCGCCTGAATGGCGGGCTGTAGCGCCCGCTGGCGCGCGGCCAGATCGCCCGCCTTCGCCTCGACCGCCGCCCGCTGCTGCGCAGGATTGGTCGCCGTCGCGGCGAAGGCGTCGGTCTGGAACAGCGGATCGGCTTTATCTGCCACCTGATGCACCGGCACGCCGCAGCCGGGAAAGGCGCCGTCCAGCAGCGCTTCGGCGGTGGCGCGGGTGCGCTGCAGCGGGCTGGCGCGCACGTAAACATCCTGTGGCTGCGGGCAGCCGGCCGTCAGCAGGCCGAGCTGGCGATAATGTTCGCCCTCCCAGCGCCCTTTATTGACCACCGCCGCGTAGCCGTGGCCGGTCAGCTCGCCGTCGCGCGTGCTCCATACTGGCCAGGGGCGCTGCGTGGCGGCCTCGATCTCTTTGCGGTTGCCCGGCGTGGGTGGACGCACGCCGTGGCGGCTCAGCTCCACTACCTGCTCCAGCTGATACGTCGGCTGCGCGGCGGCCTGCGCCGTCCAGAGCAGCAGGGCGCAGAGCAGGGTAAAGGCGCGGCGGGGGAAAAGCATCTCTTCTTCCTTATGAGAACGGCGGTGATGCGACACCATAGCGCTGAAGCCCGGCAGCTGGCTACGGCAGGATTTTTCCGCTGCGCGATTCTTCGAGACAACACGAAAAAATGCGCCCCGAAGCTGACGCTGGCGGATTACTGTGTAAAAATACAGGCCATTTTCACCCGGCGGTAAACGACTATGGCCCTGACAGCAGCAATCAAAAGCCAGATAGCGCAGTGGTATAAGGCGCTACAGCAGCAGGTGCCGGACTTTATTCCCCGCGCGCCGCAGCGCCAGATGATCGCCGAAGTGGCGAAGTGCCTGGCGGGCGACGACGCGCGCCATCTGGCCATTGAAGCGCCGACCGGCGTCGGCAAAACCCTTTCTTATCTGATCCCCGGCATCGCGGCGAGCCGTGCCGAAGAGAAGACCCTGATCGTCAGCACCGCCAACGTGGCGCTGCAGGATCAGATCTTTACCAAAGATCTGCCGCTGCTAAAAAAGATCATTCCCGATCTTACCTTTACCGCCGCCTTCGGGCGCGGGCGTTATGTCTGTCCGCGCAATCTGGCGGCGCTGGCCGCCAGCGACGATCAGCAGGGCGATCTGCTGCTCTATCTCGACGACGAGGCGGTAAGCAGCACTCAGGAAGAGCAAACGCAGTGCGGTCGGCTGGAGAAGTCGCTCGGCAGCTACGCCTGGGACGGCCTGCGCGATCACAGCGAAGAGAATATCAGCGACAGCCTGTGGCAGCGCCTCTCGACCGATAAAGCGAGCTGCCTCGGCGCGCACTGCCGCTGGTATCGCGAATGCCCCTTTTTCGTCGCCCGTCGTGAAATCGAGCAGGTAGATGTGGTGGTAGCTAACCATGCGCTGGTGATGGCGGCGATGGAGAACGAGTCGGTGCTGCCGCCGCCGAAGCACCTGATGCTGGTGCTGGATGAAGGCCACCATCTGCCGGAGGTGGCGCGCGATGCGCTGGAGATGAGCGCCGACATTACGCCCGGCTGGAGCAGCCTGCAGCTCGATCTCTTCGTGCGGCTGGTAGAGGGCATTATGACGCAGATGCGCCCGAAATCGCCGCCGCCGCTCAGCAATCCGGAGCGTCTCAAGGCGCACTGCGAGGAGCTGCGCGAGCTGCTGACGACGCTGAGCCAGGCGCTCAATCCGCTGCTGCCCGCCGACAACCAGCCGGGCGAGTTCCGCTTTGTGCTCGGCGAACTGCCTGAAGAGCTGCTGGCCCTCTGCGCGCGCCTGTTCAAGCTGAGCGACGCGCTCCGCGGCCTGGCGGAAGGACTGATCAACGCCCTCAGCGAGCAGACCGGCAGCGTCGATCTGATGCGCCTGCACCGCAATCTGCTGCAGCTTAACCGTCAGTTCGGCTGGTTCGAATCGGTCAGCAAGCTGTGGCGGCTGGCGGCGATGCCGAAAGCGTCAGGCGCGCCGGTGTCGAAGTGGATCACGCGCGAGCTGCGCGACGGGCAGGCGCATCTGCTGTTTCACTGCGCCGGCATTCGCGTCAGCGATCAGCTGGAGAAGCTGCTGTGGCGCAAAATCCCGCATGTGGTGATGACGTCCGCCACGCTGCGCTCGCTCAACAGCTTCGGTCGCCTGCAGGAGATGTCGGGCCTGAGCGAGAAAGCCGGCGATCGATTCGTGGCGCTCGACTCGCCCTTTAATCATGTCGAGCAGGGCAAGCTGGTGATCCCGCAGATGCGCTATGAGCCGCTGCTGGCTAACGAAGCGGAGCATATCGCCGAAATGGCGGCCTTTTTCCGTCAGCAGATGAAAGAGGAGAAGCACAAAGGGGTGCTGGTGCTGTTCGCCAGCGGCCGCGCGATGCAGCAGTTCGTCGCCCAGTTGCCGGAGCTGCGCCTGATCATGCTGGTACAGGGCGACCAGCCGCGCTCGCGCCTGGTGGAGCTGCACCGTAAACGGGTGGCGAAGGGCGACACCAGCATTCTGGTGGGTCTGCAGTCGTTCGCGGAAGGACTGGATTTGAAAGGCGACCTGCTGAGCCAGGTGCATATTCACAAAATCGCTTTTCCGCCGGTGGACAGTCCGGTAATTTTGACCGAAGGCGAATGGCTCAAGAGCCTGAATCGCTACCCGTTTGAGGTGCAGAGCCTGCCGAGCGCCTCCTTTACGCTGATCCAGCAGGTTGGCCGCCTGATCCGTAGTCATCAGTGCTACGGCGAAATCGTCATCTATGACCGTCGGCTGCTGAGCAAAACCTACGGCAGCCGCCTGCTGGCCGCGCTGCCGGTCTTTCCTATCGAGCAGCCGGAGGCGCCTGCCGCGCTGAAGGTGAAGCGCGCGCCAGCGCTGGCGGGTAACAAACGGCGCCCCACCCGGCGGCCGGCGGCGAAGCGTTAACCACTGACTAACTTTTGGCCGCCGCCTGGCGCGGCCCCTGACCGGAAGCGAAGAATGGAACTGAACAAAGTGATTAAAGAGATCGGCCGCGGCAAAAATCACGCGCGCGATCTCGACCTCGCCACCGCGCAGGCGCTTTATACGGCGATGCTGGCGGGTGAAGTACCGGAGCTGGAGCTGGGCGGCATTCTCATCGCGCTGCGCATTAAGGGCGAAGGGGAAGAGGAGATGCGCGGTTTCTATCAGGCGATGCAGGCGCGCATGATGTCGTTGCAGGCGCCTGTGCAGCGTCCGCAGCCGATAGTTATTCCCAGCTATAACGGCGCGCGCCGACAGGGCAACCTGACGCCGCTGCTGGCGCTATTGCTGAATCGCGTGGGCTTTCCGGTGCTGGTGCACGGCGTCAGCGACGATCCGACGCGCGTTACCAGCGAGGCGGTGTTCGCCGCGCTCGGCATTGCGGCGGTGACCACGCAGCAGCAGGCGCAGGCGGCGCTGGACCAGGGCGGCCTCGCCTTTATGACCATCGATCACCTCTGCCCGCCGATGGCGAAGCAGCTTTCGCTGCGCTGGCGGATGGGGGTGCGCAGCAGCGCCCATACGCTGGTGAAGCTGGCGACGCCGTTCGGCGAACGCGACGCGCTGCGTCTCTCCAGCGTATCGCATCCGGAATATGTGCCGCGCGTGGCGAAATTCTTTAGCGATATTGACGCGCCTGCCATCCTGCTGAACGGCACGGAAGGCGAAGTCTACGCCAGCCCGCTGCGCTGCCCGGCGATCAGCTTTATTCCCGGCGCAGGAGGCGAAGCGGAAGTCTGGGTCGAGCGTCAGCCGGAAGCGGCGCCGGAGCTGCCGGCGGATAAATCGGCCGAGGCGACCGCGCGCTGGACGGAAAGGGTGCTGAAGGGCGAGATACCGATGCCGCAGGCGCTGCGTCTGCAAATCGCCTGCTGTCTGCGCGCCAGCGGAGAAAGCGCGTCGCTGGAGGCGGGTCTGGCGCGCCTTAGCGACGCCGGGTTTTAAGTTAGCCTTGCGGCAGCGCCTGTTCGACCAGGCGCTGCCAGAACGTCACGCCCAGCGGGATTAGCGCGTCGTTAAAGTCATATTCAGCATTATGCAGCGGTGCGGAAGGCGTCGCGCCATCGGCGCCTAGCCAGAAATAGGCGCCGGGGCAGACATCAAGCATGCAGGCAAAATCTTCTGACGCCATCGAGGGATTCACCTGCCAGTGGACCTGCTCTTCGCCCAGCATCTGCTGCGCCGCCGTGCGCACCTGCTCAGCGGGTTCGGCGTGGTTGGCGGTGACCGGATAACCGGGAAACCAGTGAACCGCGCCGCTGACGCCGAACGGGCGCGGCAGGGTCGTGACAAACTCCTCGATCAGACCCCGTACCTTGTTGCGTACGTCTGTCTGCAAACATCGTACCGTACCGCGCAGCACCAGCGTTTCCGGGATGACGTTAATCGCTTCGCCGCCGTGGATCTGCGTGACGCTGACCACCGCCGAGGCGAGCGGCGAGAGCCGACGCGACGGAATGGTTTGCAGCGCCAGAATCAGTTCGGCAGCCACCACCATCGGATCGGCGCCGCTTTCCGGCATCGCCGCGTGGCAGCTTTTGCCGGTCAGGGTGATTTCAAACGAGTCAAGCGACGCCATCATCGCGCCGGGATTGACCGCCAGCGATCCCACCGGCATGCCGGGCCAGTTGTGCAGCGCATAGATCGCATCCATCGGGAAGCGTTGAAACAAACCCTCTTCCACCATTTTGCGCGCGCCGCCCAGATTCTCTTCGGCGGGCTGAAAGATGAAATGCACCGTGCCGCGGAAGCGACGCGTGGCCGCCAGCTGCAGCGCCGCCGCCAGCAGTATCGCGGTATGGCCGTCGTGGCCGCAGGCGTGCATCACGCCCTGACGCGCAGAGCGCCATTGCGGGCTGCCTTTTTCAGTGATGGGCAGGGCGTCCATATCGGCGCGCAGCCCGATAGCCGGGCCGTCGCCGTTGCGCAGCGTGCCAACCACACCGGTGCCTGCCAGCCCGCGATGCACCTGCAATCCCGCCATTTCCAGCTCCTGCGCAACCAGGTCGCTGGTTTTATGCTCCTGATAACCGAGTTCCGGTTCGCGGTGCAGCTGATGACGCCAGTGTTGGGCTTTGTCGAGCAGGGCAGGGGATAGGGTCATGCGGAATCGCGCTCCTGTAGTGATGAGTCTCCACTTTAGTGGCAAGGCGCAGGCGCGTCTATCTTCCGGGCTGGGAATTTGGCTATAGGTCAGAACCAAAGGGAATAAGGGGCAGCGGGCCGGCTGGGGGCGGTGCGGGGTAGCGGCCCCGCTTGCCTTTTGCGCGCGGCGCGTGCACGGCGATTGACCTGCTGCGCAGTTGGCTCTGAGCGGGGTTCGTTTGCCTGACGGCGGTGCGGGTTTCGTTCGTCTGACGGCGGTGCGGGTTTTGTTCTTCTGGCAGCGGCGCAGGTTTCGTTCGCCTGACAGCAGGGGAGTTTCATTTCGCCCGCTGCGGGCGACCGAGCAGGGCCGCCAGGCGCCGGCCCTGCACCCGCGCCCCGGGCCAGCTCAGCCGCCCGCTGCGCGGGTCCCTTCGCTCCGGCAGGATTTCTGACGGACCGGCTGGATTCGCCGTCCCTGGCTCATGCCAGCCTCTTCGCGGCATCCCTGCCGCTCGTCCTGAAATCCTTTCTCCGCTCAGCGGCTGCGATGGCCCCCACAGCCCCGCTGTACGTCCTGTCTCTTGAAGATGCAGCCTTATCGCTGCAAGCGCGAACCAAATTCCCAGACAGCGCGGCCGTTAATAAAAAATAAGGAAATTGCAGGCGGGGCAGTGTCAGAGGCATCCGACACGCTGAGGCGCGCACGGCGGCCAGGACGAGCCGACAGGACGTCGGCGAGAGCGCGGCATGAGACAGGATGTCGAATCCGCGCGGTCCGTGCGGCCGACGTAAGCAACGAAGGGACCGCGCGGAGCGCGGCGTGGAGGCTGCCGGGAGCCGGGATTGTTAAGGGGCTGGCGAGCCCCTTAATACGCACGCCAGCAGCGGAGCGGCTGAAACTCCCTGCCGCCTGGCGGGCGGAACCCGCTCAGAGTCCCGCCTGCGCAGCAGGCCAATTAACAGCGGGCGGAACCCGCTCAGCGCCCCGCCTGCGCAGCAGGCCAACCCGCCTGGCGGGCGGAACCCGCTCAGCGCCCGCCTGCGCAGCAGGCCAATTACCAGCGGGCGGAACCCGCTCAGCGCCCCGCCTGCGCAGCAGGCCAACCCGTCAGGCGGGACGGAACCCGCCGCCGCCCGCGCCCGGCCCGGCGCCCCTCACTTCACCATCGGCAGATTAAGCCCGTGCTCGGCCGCGCAGGCCTGCGCGCGCTCATACCCGGCGTCCGCATGACGCATCACGCCCGTAGCGGGGTCGTTCCACAGCACGCGGCCCAGACGCTGGTCAGCCTGCTCGCTGCCGTCGCAGACGATTACCACGCCCGCATGCTGCGAAAAGCCCATGCCGACGCCGCCGCCGTGGTGCAGGCTCACCCAGGTCGCGCCGCCCGCGGTATTCAGCAGGGCGTTAAGCAGCGGCCAGTCGGACACCGCGTCGGAACCATCCTTCATCGACTCAGTTTCGCGGTTCGGCGAGGCGACGGAACCGCAGTCGAGATGATCGCGGCCAATTACAATCGGCGCTTTCAGCTCGCCGTTGCGCACCATCTCGTTGAACGCCAGCCCGGCCAGGTGACGCTCGCCCAGCCCCAGCCAGCAGATGCGCGCCGGCAGACCCTGAAAGGCGATGCGCTCCTGCGCCATATCCAGCCAGCGATGCAGGCTTTTATGCTGCGGAAACAGCTCCTTGAGCTTCGCGTCCGTTTTGTAGATATCTTCCGGATCGCCCGACAGCGCCACCCAGCGGAACGGCCCTTTGCCCTCGCAGAACAGCGGACGAATATAGGCCGGCACGAAGCCCGGGAAATCAAAGGCATTCTCGACGCCCTCATCCAGCGCCACCTGACGAATATTATTGCCGTAGTCCACCGTGGGGATGCCCATATGACAGAAGTCGAGCATCGCCTGTACGTGCACCGCCATCGAGGCGCGCGCCGCTTTTTCTACCGTCTTCGGCGCGCTGGCGCGTTCGGACTGCCAGCGCGCCACGTCCCAGCCGATCGGCAGATAGCCGTTTATCGGATCGTGCGCGGAGGTCTGATCGGTCACGATATCCGGCTTGAGGCCACCCGCGCGGGCGCGTTTCACCATCTCCGGCAGGATCTCGGCAGCGTTGCCCAGCAGGCCGACGGAGATCGCCTGCTTCGCCTGCGTCGCCTCTTCAATCAGCGTCAGCGCCTCGTCCAGCGTGTAGGCTTTGTGATCGACATAGCGGGTGCGCAGACGAAAATCGATGCGCGACTCCTGACATTCAATGGCCAGCACGCAGGCGCCCGCCAGCACGCCCGCCAGCGGCTGCGCGCCGCCCATGCCGCCCAGGCCGGCGGTCAGGATCCAGCGTCCGGTCAGATCGCCGTTATAGTGCTGACGGCCCGCCTCGACGAAGGTTTCATAAGTGCCTTGCACGATGCCCTGCGCGCCGATATAGATCCACGAGCCAGCGGTCATCTGGCCATACATCATCAGCCCGGCCTTATCCAGCTCGTGAAAATGATCCCAGTTGGCCCAGTGCGGCACCAGGTTAGAGTTCGCCAGCAGCACGCGCGGCGCGTCGGCGTGGGTGCGGAAGACGCCGACGGGCTTGCCCGACTGGATCAGCAGGGTTTCGTCGGGCTGCAGCAGCTCCAGCGAGCGCAGAATCTGTTCAAAGCATTCCCAGTTGCGCGCCGCTTTGCCAATGCCGCCGTAAACCACCAGATCTTCAGGCCGCTCGGCTACATCGGGATCGAGGTTATTCTGGATCATGCGCCAGGCGGCTTCGATCAGCCAGTTGGCGCAGTGCAGCGTAGTGCCGTGCGGCGCACGCACTTCGCGCGCCACGGCCTGGGAGAGAGTTTCGCTCATAGCAGATTCCTTATTCACCAGAAGAGACGGTCTGCTGGCTGGGCAGCAGCGCCGTGAGAAAATCGGGCCAGTCGCTACGGCTGGCCCACAGACGCATCGCGTCGATATCGGGCGCCAGCAGGCGGTCTTCCTCAAGGAAGGCGACCTGCTGACGAATACGGCTAATCTCATGCTCAAGCAGCGCGGAGCTTTGCAGCGGACGGTGGAACTCGATGCCCTGCGCCGCCGCCATCGCTTCGATGCCGACCACTGCGGCGGTGTTAAAGCACATGCTGCCGAGGCGCCGCGCCGCGTAGGTCGCCATTGAGACGTGATCTTCCTGGTTGGCGGAGGTCGGCAGGCTGTCGACGCTGCCCGGATGCGCCAGCGATTTATTCTCTGAGGCCAGCGCGGCGGCGGTGACCTGCGCAATCATAAAGCCGGAGTTGACGCCGCCGTCGCGCACCAGAAAGGGCGGCAGGCCGGAAAGGCCGGTGTCGAGCAGCAGCGCCATACGACGTTCGGAAATGGCGCCGATCTCCGCCACCGCCAGCGCAATAATGTCGGCGGCGAAGGCCACCGGTTCGGCGTGGAAATTGCCGCCGGAGATGACATCGCCGCTGTCGCTGAACACCAGCGGGTTATCGGAAGCGGCGTTGGATTCAATTTGCAGCACGCGCGCGGCGTGGGTGAGATTGTCGAGGCAGGCGCCCATCACCTGCGGCACGCAGCGCACCGAGTAGGGATCCTGCACCCGGCCGCAGTTAGCGTGCGAGCCGAGAATTTCGCTGCCGTTGACCAGCGTCTCGACGGCGGCGGCCACCGCGATTTGCCCGCGCTGGCCGCGCGCCTGATGAATGCGCGCGTCGTAAGGTTTTAGCGAGCCTTTAATCGCCTCCAGCGACAGCGCGCCCGCTACCAGCCCGGCGGCCATCAGGTTTTCCGCTTCGAACAGGCCGCGCAGCGCCAGCGCGGTCGACACCTGAGTGCCGTTAAGCAGCGCCAGCCCCTCTTTCGGGCCGAGCACGAAGGGTTCCAGCCCAACGGAGGCGAGGGCGTCGCGCGAGGGGATCAGCGCGCCTTCGACACGCACCTGGCCTTCGCCCAGCAGCATCAGCGAGAGATGCGCGAGCGGCGCCAGATCGCCGGACGCGCCGACCGAGCCTTTTTCCGGTATGCAGGGCATTACGCCCGCGTTAAACAGCGTCAGCAGCGCGTCGATCAGCGCGATACGCACGCCGGAATGGCCGCGCGCCAGGCTGATGATTTTGGTCGCCATCACCAGGCGCGTGACGTTGTCGGGCAGCAGATCGCCCAGGCCGACGCTGTGCGACAGCACCAGATTACGCTGCAGTTCCGCAAGGCGGGCGGCGGGGATTTGCGTCTGCGCCAGCTTGCCGAAGCCGGTATTGATGCCATACACCACCTTGCCGGAGGCGACAATCTCATCCACGGTCTGCTGCGCGCGCAGGATAGCTTCCTGCGCCTGCTCATCGAGCCTGAGTGTCACGCCGCCCTGATATATCCTGCGCAGCGCGGCAAGATCCACTTTACCGGGAACCAGGCGCATCGCCTGAGCCGAACCTGACATAGTCTACTCCTGTCTATACAAGTGAGCGCATTAAGCAAAAACCCGAACCGTTTTCACTCTGCGCAGCGAATAAAATCGAGTGAAACACAAGTGTCTATTCTTGTCTATACAACTGGCAAGCTATAAGCATTTGCTATGCCAGCGCGATCACAAATTAGCGTGCTCAGCCGGTGTGCAGCAGCCGGACGGGTGGGCTGAAGATGTATATACATTCAGGCCGCGAGCCAGTAAACTTCAGGCATTATTGTGATAAGGAAATGAATATGGTCGAGCATTCGGCAATAGCGCAGCTGGCGGCGGCGATGAGCGATGAGCCCGCGCCAATCTACCAGCGCGTCAAGCAGGCGATCGTCAGCCAGATCCGCGCGGGCAGCTGGAAGGCGAACCAGCGCGTGCCGTCCGAAAGCGAGCTGGTCAACGAGCTGGGCGTCAGCCGCATGACCATCAACCGCGCGCTGCGCGAACTGACCAGCGAAGGTTTTCTGGTGCGTATGCAGGGCGTCGGCACCTTCGTCGCGGAGATGAAAGGCTACACGGCGATGCTCGAAGTGCATAACATCGCGGACGAGATCGCCCAGCGCGGCCACCAGCACCGCTGCCAGATCCTCGCCATCGGCCAGAATAAAGCCGATCCCGAGCAGGCGGCAGTGCTCGGCTTAAGCACCGGTCAGACCCTCTTTCATTCGCTGATCGTGCACTACGAGGACGATCTGCCGGTACAGCTGGAGGATCGCCTGGTCAATCCGCTGGTAGCGCCCGATTACCTGAGTCAGGATTACCATCGGCTTACGCCCTATACCTATCTGATGCAGGTGGCGCCGCTCACCGCAGGCGAGCATATCGTCGAGGCGGTGCTGCCGGATGCGCGCCAGCGTAAATATCTGTCGCTGGATGAGCACGAGCCCTGCCTGCTGATTCGACGCCAGACCTGGAGCGACACCAAAATCGTCACCTACGCGCGCCTGCTTTATCCGGGATCGCGCTATAAGCTGCTCGGCCGATTTAAGGGACACGGCTAAGACGCGTCAGCAGCAGCTGCGCGTCCGGCGTAACCGGCGTCAGCCGCGTCTCCTCATCCAGCCACCAGACGCCTTGCGCGGCGCCTAACCGTTCGCCGTTATCCAGCCGCCATTCGCCGGCGATCGCCCAGGCGACGCCGTGCAGGCTGGCCGCCGCCTGCGCGGTCACCGCTACCTCCGCCGCCCAGCTGTCGCGCCGCGTCATGATGTTAAAATCTTCGCTTTCTCCCTGCAGCACGGCGTGGATGGCCCATTCGCCGGGGAAGCGCCACGGCTGAAGCGGCTTCAGCCGGTGGGTCGCGTCGGGCGCGCTGAGCTGCACTTCATCGCCGCGTAGCAGCGTAATCACCCGATCGATGCCGGGAAAGCGCGAGAAATCGCCGTCGTGGGCGAGGGTGGCGATGCTGGCGCGCCAGGCGAAATCCGCTTCGCCCGGCGGATAGCTGACGATTTCGCGCGTCTCGCCGCCGCCGTTGCGCCAGCGGCTGACCGGAAGGTCGGCGTAGCAGAAAAGCGTTCTCATCGCAGCGCCGCCATCGCCTGGCGAAACGCGGCCGCGCAGCGCTCTTCTGCGGCGTGGCGTCCCCCCTCGATCACCGCGCGGCCCGCGACCCACACCTCGCGGATCTGTTCGCGCCGTCCGGCAAACAGCCAGCGGTTGAGCAGCGCCTCATCGCCCACGCTGTCGAGCCATTCATCCTCCGCCAGCACCAGCCAGTCGGCGCGTTTACCGGGCGACAGTTCGCCGAGCGCGACGCCGCACGCCTGCGCCCCGCCGCGCGCCGCGCCGCACCACAGCAAATCACCTACCGAGGGCTGCTGCGCCGTAGTGATGCGGTTGCGGCGGCGATCGCGCAGCCGCTGGCCATATTCGAGCCAGCGCAGCTCCTCCAGCGCGCTCAGGGAAACATGGCTGTCGGAGCCGATGCCCCAGCGTCCGCCCTGGGCGATAAACTCAGCCGCCGGGAAGATACCGTCGCCAAGATTGGCCTCGGTGGTCGGGCAGAGACCGGCCACCGCGCGGCTGGCGGCGAGCTGCGCGATTTCGCGCGCGTCGAGATGCGTGGCGTGGATCAGGCACCAGCGCGCATCGACCTCAAAGCGGTTAAGCAGCCACTCCACCGGCCGCTCGCCGCTCCAGGCCAGGCAGTCGTTGACCTCTTTCTCCTGCTCGGCGACGTGGATATGCACCGGCAGCGCGGTATCGCTCGCGGCCAGCGCTTCGCGCATCTGCGCTTCGCTGACCGCGCGCAGCGAGTGAAAGCAGAGGCCGCGATTAAGCAGCGGCTTATCGCGCACGCTCGCCGCCAGCCGCTCCTGCTGTCGAAGCCAGGCGTCGGTTTGCTGAATAAAGCGTTTTTGTCCAGGCAGCGGCGGCTGCGCGCCGAAGCCGCTGTGGCTGTAGAGCACCGGCAGCAGCGTCTGGCCGATGCCGGCGATCTCGGCGGCCTGCATCAGCTGCTGCAGCATCGCGTCCTGCGCGTAGGGCGCGCCGCTGGGATCGTGATGGAGATAGTGAAATTCCGCCACCTGGGTATAGCCGCCTTTCAGCATGTCGATATAGAGATACGCGGCGATAGCGCTGACCTGCTCCGGCGTCAGGCGCTGCACCATGCGATACATCAGGTCGCGCCAGGTCCAGAAGCTGTCCTGAGGATCGCCCGCGACCTCCGCCAGCCCGGCCATGGCGCGCTGAAAGGCGTGCGAGTGCAGGTTGGCGACAGAGGGAAGGGTGGCGCCGGGCAGGCGGATAGCGTCGTGCGCGTCGCTGTCGGGCGTGACGCGCTCAATGACGCCGGCGTCGTTAACGGTAATGCGCACCTGATGTCGCCAGCCGTCGGCCAGCAGCGCGCGTGGAGCAAAAAAGGTTGCCATAGTTGATCCTCACCGGCTGTAGTTGTATATACATATACATACTTTAAAAGGCGGAGTAAATCGTCCGCAACGGGAGAAAGCGCAATGGCGGAAAGCAAAGCGATCGACAGCCTGTGGCTGGGGGCCGATCTGGTCACCATGCGCGAAGGCAAATATCACCTCATTGAGGATGGCGCGCTGGCGGTCACAGGCGACAGGCTGGTGTGGGTGGGGCCGCGCGCAGAGATGCCCGATTTTACGCCGCGTCGGCAGCACCGCTTCGACGGCGGCATCCTGACGCCGGGCCTGATTGACTGCCATACCCATCTGGTGTTCGGCGGCGACCGCAGCGCGGAGTTTGAGCAGCGCCTCAACGGCGTCAGCTACGCCGAGATCGCCGCGCAGGGCGGCGGCATTCTGTCGACGGTGCGCGCCACGCGCGAAGCCAGCGAGGCGTCGCTGGTGGCGTCGGCGCGCTGGCGGCTTGACCGCCTGCTGGCGGAAGGGGTCACCACGGTAGAGATTAAATCGGGCTATGGGCTGGATGAGGCGAGCGAGCTGCGCATGCTGAGCGCCATCCGCCAGCTGGGAGAAAGCGCCCCCGTCGACGTGCTGGCGACCTGCCTGGCGGCGCACGCCTTTCCGCCGGAGTTTAAACAGGATCCCGGCGGCTGGGTCGATCTGATTTGCCAGCGCATTCTGCCACAGGTGAAAGCCAACGGGCTGGCGGACGCGGTGGACGCCTTCTGCGAACATCTGGCCTTTTCTCCGGCGCAGGTGGCGCGCGTATTTGATAAGGCCGTGGAGCTTGGCCTGCCGGTGAAGCTGCACGCCGAGCAGCTCTCTTCGCTGGGCGGCGCGCGGCTGGCGGCGGGCTACGGCGCGCTCTCCGCCGACCACCTGGAATACGCTACCGACGAGGACGCGCGGGCGATGGGCGAGCGGGGCACGGTGGCGGTGCTGCTGCCCGGCGCCTTCTATCTGCTGCGTGAAACCCAACGGCCGCCGGTGGCGCTGTTTCGCCAGCACGGCGTGCCCATGGCGCTGGCCAGCGACGCCAATCCCGGCACCTCGCCTGCTCTGTCGCTGCGCCTGATGCTCAATATGGGCTGCACGCTGTTCGGCATGACGCCGGAAGAGGCGCTGGCGGGCGTCACGCTCTGGGGCGCGAAAGCGCTGGGGCTGCAGCAGACGCACGGCTCGCTGGAGGCGGGCAAAGTGGCGAATTTCGTCCACTGGCCGCTGGCGCGTCCGGCGGAACTGGTTTACTGGCTGGGCGGCGAGCTGCCCTGTACCGTTATCTATCGCGGAGAAGCGCAATGACACCTTTCGACTTTACGCCAGGCAGCCTGCCGCTGCTGGTGAGCATTCCTCACGCCGGCACGCAGCTGACGCCGGAGGTGGAAGCGGGGCTGAGCGAGGCGGCGCGCGGCCTGCCCGACACCGACTGGCATATTCCGCTGCTGTTCGATTTTGTGCGCGATCTGGGCGCCAGCGTGCTGATCGGCCGCTATTCCCGTTTTGTTATCGACCTGAATCGTCCGCCAGACAATCAGCCGCTCTACGCCACGGCCACCACCGGCCTCTTTCCGGAAACCCTGTTCGACGGCTCGCCGACCTTCGCGCCGGGCCAGACGCCCTCTGCGGCGCAGCGCGAAGGCTATCTCCGCGATATCTGGCAGCCCTATCATCAGCAGATTCAGCAAGAGCTGGCGCGTCTGAAGGCGGAACATGGCTACGCGCTGCTGTTTGACGCTCACTCCATCGCCAGCGTCATCCCGCGTCTCTTTGAGGGACGCCTGCCGGATCTCAATATTGGCACCAACGACGGCAAAAGCTGCCGTCCTGAAGTCACGCAGGGGCTGGAAGCGGTCTGCGCGGCGCAGAGCGACTACAGCTGGGTGGTGAACGGGCGCTTTAAGGGCGGCTACATTACGCGCGCCTATGGTCAGCCGGAAGAGCAGGTCGAGGCGGTGCAGCTGGAGCTGGCGCAGCGCAACTATATGGAGGAGACGCCGCCGTTCGCCTGGCGGCAGGAGCGGGCTTCAGCGCTGCAAAAGGTGCTGAAGCCGCTTATGCAAAGTTTTATCGCGCGCGGTAAAAGCCGGTAGCGGGCGCCGCGCTTAGCGGCGCGCGTCCGGTCGCATCAGGTCGAAGCGCTCGTTTTCGCTGATGCCGTAATAGGCGCTCGGCCCGCCGGCGCGCAGGATAGGCTGCGCGCGCGCCGTCTGGTAAATTCCCTCATCCAGCAGCGACTCGTCGATATGAATGGCGATCGCTTCCCCCAGCACCAGCCAGCTGTCGAGCGGGTTGCCCTGCGCATCCTGCAGCTGGATCAGCTGCGTCAGGCGACATTCGAAATTCACCGGGCTTTCCGCCACCAGGCTCGCCTTCACCTGCGAGGCGGCCAGCGGCGTGACGCCCGCCAGCGCGAACTCATCCTGCTCCGGCGGCACCGAGGCCGAACTCTCGTTCATCGCTTCCGCCAGCGAGCGCGTCGCCAGGTTCCAGACGAACTCTTTGCTTTCGCTGATATTGCGCACGCTGTCTTTCCAGCCGCTGCTGGCGAAGCCGATGATCGGCGGATGGTAGTTAAAGCAGTTGAAGAAGCTGTAGGGCGCCAGGTTGCGCTCGCCCGCCGCGGAAATCGAGCTGATCCAGCCGATCGGGCGCGGCCCGATAATGGCGTTCAGCGGGTCGTGCGGCAGGCCGTGGCCGGCGCGCGGCTGGTAGGAGTAGCGTTTATGCGTCATCTTTTATCCCGTAGCGAAGTGTTAACAATATCTTAGCGCTACAGCATCGGCTGCATCGGGAAGAAATGTGTAAGCGGATTGTGCGGCTTTATTTTCCCGGCGCTGCGGCGTATTGTACGCGCCTGCAAAACGGGAGACGCCATGAACAAGCCAGCCAGTAATTTATTCCACGCCCGCAACCGCCATCAGGGCGAATATGACTTTGCCGCTTTGACCGCCGCGCATCCGCCGCTGGCTGCCAAAGTCCGGCCCAACGGCTACGGCGCGCAGTCGATCGATTTTGCCGACGCGGAGGCGGTGATGCTGCTCAACCAAGCGCTGCTGAAGCTTTTTTACGGCATCGAGTGGCAGCTGGCGCCCGGCGCGCTCTGTCCGCCGGTGCCGGGCCGCGCCGATTACCTGCACTATCTGGCCGATCTGCTGGCGCTGGACAACCGCGGCGCGATCCCGCAGGCGGATATTCTCGATATCGGCTGCGGCGCGAACTGCATCTACCCACTGATCGGCCAGGCGGAATATGGCTGGCGCTTTACCGGCACCGATATCGACGAGGCGGCGCTGAAGGCGGCCAGTCGCATCGTGTCGGCCAATCCCGGCTTGCAGCGTGCGATTCGCCTGCGTCGGCAGAAAGATCCGCAGGCGGTGCTGGCGGGCGTAGTGAATAAAAATGAATTTTTTCACGCGGTGATCTGCAACCCGCCGTTCCACGCCTCGGCGGCGGAAGCGGCAGGCGCCTCGCAGCGTAAAACGCGTAATCTCAAGCTGGAGAGCGCGACGCCGCTCAACTTCGGCGGCCAGCATAACGAGCTGTGGTGCGAAGGCGGCGAAAAAGCCTTTGTTGGCAAGATGATCGCCGAGAGCGCGGCGCTGGCGCGCCAGTGCGTCTGGTTCACCTCGCTGGTGTCGCGCCGCGAGAACCTGCCCGCGCTGGAAAAACAGCTGCAGGCGCTCGACGCGGCGGAGGTGCGGGTGGTGAATATGGCGCAGGGGCAGAAGCAGAGCCGTTTCCTCGCCTGGAGCTTTATGCCAGCCGCCACGCGCGCGCAGCGGCTGGCGAAATAGCCTTACTCCGGCGCCGGTAGCGCGGGCAGGGCGGCCGCGCTCGCCACGCTGCTGCCGGTCTGCATCACCTCGACCGTCTGGCGCGGCGCTTTGATCCCGGCCGCATCGAAATGTTTCTTCACCATGCTGTCCAGCGCGAAGCGCACCGTCCACTGCTTCAGCGGCTGGGTGGTAAAAGAGACGCGCACGGTAAAGGCCTGGTTGGTTAAGCCCACCAGGCCGGCGAAGTTCGGCTCGCCAATCACCATGCCGCGAATATCCGTATTCTCCAGCAGCTCATCCACCGCCTCCTGCAGCACGCGGTTCACCCGCTCGCTGTCCTCGCCGCGCTCGACGTCATAGTTCGCCACAAAAGAGCCGATGCCGCGCACGAAGTTGGCGAAGGTAGTAATCGAAGACCAGGGAATGATGTGATAGGCGCCGGTATCCTGACGCACCCCGACCGACCGAATCGACATCCGCTCTACCGTGCCGGTGATGGCGCCGATGGTCACCAGGTCGCCGGTATTCATGCCGTTCTCGAACTGGATAAAGATGCCGGTGATAATATCCTTCACCAGGGTTTGCGAACCGAAAGAGACCGCCAGGCCGAGGGCGCCCGCGCCCGCCAGCAGCGGCGCGATATTGACGCCGATTTCCGACAGCAGAATCATGATGGTAATGGTGCTGATCACCACCGCCAGCGCGTTGCGGAACAGCGTCAGCAGCGTGCGGGTGCGGGCGCTCGGCATCGGGCGGCCGTGCGAGTCGGAGGCGAGCCGGCTCTCAATCAGGCTCGCCAGTACCGTCCAGCCTATCGCCGAGAGCAGCAGGATCATCACAATGCGGATCAGCACATCCACCATCTTCTCGCCGGCGCCCACCGTGAGCCAGTGCCAGAGATCGAACAGGTTCCAGGCGTTAAGCAGCAGCAGCAGCGTGGCAAACACCGTGACGACGCGCGCCAGCTTCAGCAGCGCCTTCACCCAGTCGTTGACGCGCTTTTGCAGCGCCGGATAGTTGCGGCGCAGGTCGGCCGAGAGCGTAATGGTTTTGCCTATCCAGCGCGTCAGGATGCCGGAAACGAAGGCGGCGATGCCGATAATCGCCAGCGTCCGCACCGTGGCCGCCATCATAAATTTCAGGCTGTCGCCGGGATTGAAAATAGAGAGCAGAAACAGCGCGATAAAGTAAGCGCTCGCCAGCCAGTGCCACACCAGCGCGAAGGCGCGGATAAAAAAGGCGAAAAAAGCCATGCTGCGATCCGACAGCGCCTGCAGCGCAAAGTGAATCGCGCGGCGATTGGTAAAGATAAGAAACAGCGCCCAGCCGGTCATGATCGCCATGATCACCACGTTGACCACGGCCGCGACCTGCACGTTAACCTGATTGGAGACAATCGGCACGATCACCAGCAGCCCGTAGCCGATCAGCCCGGAGAGCCAGCTTAGGCGCGTACTCCAGTAGCGGGCGCGCCCGTCGCTAAGATGGAAGAAGCGCAGATCGGCGAAGCCGGGACAGAAAATCAGGCGCAGCACCGCTTTAAAAAACTCAATCAGCGCGAAGGCGTTGAGGAACAACCCTTGCTGATAGGCGATAGTGCGGCTGTCGCCGTGATAGTTGTCGCTGAGGATTTGACCGACAAACAGCGTCAGCGCCAGCATCAGCAGATCGATCACGAAGGCGCCGATAATCGCCGCCGGCAGCTGCAGCCAGTTATGCTGCTCGTGGTTCTTTGCGCGTCCCCAGCGGCCCATACGGCGATAAAGCGGCGACATCGCGCGGCGCAACAGCCAGTAAAAGGCGAACAGCGCCGCCGCCAGCACCACGAAGTGGCGCAGCGCGTTAAAGAAGGTATCCGGATTGAACGCCTTGTGCGGCGCGTCAACGATATTGTCATGCAGGCGGGCGAACTTTTGCGCCACATCGCCGCCGAATTCGCGGGTGACGTCCGTCACGCCCTGCAGCACGGTTTTATCCTCTTCTTCGGTCGGCGGCGTCAGCGCAGGGGCGTTGTCTTTCGCCGCTGCGCTGGAGGCGCCGCGCAGCTGGTTAATCAGCTCTGCGCGCGACCGATCGTCTTCCAGAATATTCGCCAGCGCGGCGTAAGCGGCTTTTTTCTCGTCAAGCGTCGGCGCATTTTGCGTGCTGCTGGCGCCGCTGGACGACTGCTGCGCCGCCACCGCCGCCTGCGGCAGCGTGACCGCCTGCGCGGCGGGCAGCGTAAAACAGCAAAGCAGCAACAGCGCGATCCCTTGCCGCAGCAGGCGGCAACAGTTGTGGGCTGACGACATGGCTTTCTCCTTAGCAACCTCTGGCTCACAGGTGGAGAAGTATAGTCAGGCGCCGGAAGTGAAAGGTCTGAAAGGCACTAATCGTACGGTCGAGGAAAGGCGGGCGGCATGACCCGAAGAGCAAAGCGTCCCGCGACAGGGATGTCGCGGGCCGAGCGAGCATGGATGCCCTGAGCGACTTTGCGATCGGGCCATGCCGCCCGCTCTGTTGTAGAGGTAGAGGTAAAAAGCGACGGGCCGACAGATGTCGGCCCGGAAACTCAGGAAACGTGCTGCAGGAACTCGCGCAGGCGATCGCTCGGCGGCTGGGTAATCAGCGCATCGGGATCGCCATCTTCCGCAATGGTGCCTTTATCGATAAAGATCAGGCGCGACGCGACTTTCTGCGCAAAGCCGACTTCATGGGTGACGATCACCATGGTCATGCCTTCTTCCGCCAGATCCTGCATCACCTTCAGCACCTCGTGGCGCAGTTCGGGATCCAGCGCGGAGGTCGGCTCGTCGAACAGCATCAGCTTCGGCTTAACCGCCAGCGCGCGGGCGATAGCGACACGCTGCTGCTGGCCGCCGGAAAGCTCGGAAGGAAAGTGGTGCGCGCGCTCGGCCAGGCCGACCTTCGCCAGCAGCTGGCGCGCCAGCTGATGCGCATCCTCTTTCTTAGCGCCGCGCACGCGAATCGGGCCGAACGCGACGTTATCCAGCGCGCTCATCTGCGGGAACAGGTGAAACTGCTGGAACACCATGCCCGCTTCCTGGCGGATCAGACGCTCATCTACCTTAGGATCGTTAACCTTCAGGCCGTCGACGATCAGATCGCCGCTGGAGATCTCTTCGAGCTTGTTGATGCAGCGCAGCAGCGTCGATTTGCCGGAGCCGGACGGCCCGATAATCACCACCACCTCGCCCTGATTAATCTTCAGGTTGATATCGTGCAGCACCTGGGTGGTGCCGAAGCTCTTTGAAACGTTTTTAAATTCAATCACAGGATTTTCATCCTTTTCTCGATGCGGCGCAGCACAAAGCTCAACACCAGCGTAATCACAAGGTAGATAATCGCCACGGCGCTCCAGATCTCCAGCGCGCGGAAGTTGCCAGCGATGATCTCCTGACCCTGACGCGTCAGTTCCGCCACGCCGATAACGATAAACAGCGAGGTGTCTTTGATGCTGACGATCCACTGGTTGCCGAGCGGCGGCAGCATACGGCGCAGCGCCAGCGGCATAATCACGTAGCGCAGGGTTTCGCGACGCGACAGCCCCAGCGCCAGGCCCGCTTCACGGAAGCCTTTATTGATCGACAGCACCGCGCCGCGCGTGATCTCGGCGATATAGGCGCCGGAGTTGATCATAATGGTCACCACCGCAGCGGTGAAGGGATCGATGCGCAGATCGGGGAAGGCCATCGGCAGCGCGAAGTAGATAAACATCACCTGCACCACGATGGGGGTGCCGCGGATGATCTCAATAAAGACCAGCGCGAGATTGTTGGCGATCCAGCCGCCGTAGGCGCGGGCGAAGCCGGCGACCAGACCAATGATCAGCCCGCCGACCAGGCCGAGCACCGAGATCAGCAGGGTCATTTTCGCGCCTTCGATCAGCGCCGGCATCGCGGGCCAGATGACGCTCCAGTCAAACTCCATGGTGTGACTCCAGTTGTGTTGCGATGGAAAAAAGCAGGGCACGCGTCCCTGCTCAAAGTAGAAACAAAAAATTATTATTTAGGTTCGCTGCCGAACCATTTTTTGTAGATCTGGTTATAGGTGCCGTTCTCTTTCAGGGTCTTCAACGCGCCGTTGACTTTCTCACGCAGCTCGTCGCTGCCTTTCGGGAACGCCACGCCGTACTGCTGCGCTTCGATAGAGTCGCCGACCGCTTTAAAGCGGCCTTTGCCTGCGGTGTTGATAAAGTAGAGGATGTTCGGCGTGTCGTGCAGTACCGCGTCGGCGCGGTTAGTGCCCAGCTCCATATAGGCGTTGTCGATATTCGGGAACTGACGCAGATCTTTGGTTTTGATATGCGCTTTGGCGTAATCCACCGAACCGGTGCCGCTCTTCACCGCTACCACTTTGCCGTTCAGGTCGTCGATGCCTTTGATGTCGTTTTCGTTGTTGCGCACCATCACCAGCAGGCCGCTTTTGTAGTAGCCGTCAGAAAATTCGATCGCTTTTTTACGCTCGTCGGTAATGGTGATGCCCGCCAGCGCCAGATCGATATTGCGCGTCTGCAGGGCAGGGATAATGCCGCTGAAGTCCATCGGCTTCAGGGTATAGTCCAGCTTCAGCTCTTTAGCGATGGCGTCCCACAGGTCGACGTCGAAGCCGACATATTTATCGCCCTGTTTGAATTCAAAAGGCACGAACGCGGTATCAGTAGCAACGATCAGTTTTTTTTCTGCTGCGGTGGAAGAGAGTGAGAAGGCCAGCGCCAGCGCGGCCACAGAGACTTTAAACAGTGACTTCATCATTTTTCCTTATTACAACCCGACCCGAAAGCGGTGTTTACGGCTTACCATATGAAAAAATTATGCCAACTTTTCATTTTAACCACAATCAATGGGTTAAACCTGAAAGCTGACACGATTTTGCACGGGTAAAAAATTTTGCACCAAAAGTGATCACCAGACTGGTGCATAGGATTATTCTGGTGCAATGCACCTTTGCATGCGGCATTCGGCGTGGGAAGGAGAGGCGTTCAGAAATGTTATGGAGGTCAAAAAATAGTAATTTTGCTGTTAAACGGGCATAAAAAAGGCGGGTCTCCCCGCCTGATGTCATTATTTACGTTTATTCGATGTTGGACTCGATAAACCACAGGAATTTATCCAGATCGCGCGATGCCGCGGTGAAAATATCTGCGGTGTCTTCATCTTTCACTTCGGTGATCGCTTTGCGGGTATCGTTCGCCACGATAGCATAGCGATCGGCCAGCGCTTTCAGATGGTCCTGCACGCTGTGAATATTCAGCGGATAGCTCTGCAGAGGCGTTCTGTCATTAACGACCTGAGTAGTACCCAGCGCCACGCCGCCTAACTGTACAACGCGTTCAGCAATGGTGTCCTGGTGGTCGGTAATGGTGGTACGGAAACCGTCCAGCATTTCATGCACGCCGATAAAGTTGGCGCCGCGCATGTTCCAGTGCGCCTGCTTGGTGATCAGCGACAGATCGATAAATTCCACTACCAGACGGTTGAGCACCTCAATGGTGGCTTTTTTCTCGTCGTCAGCCACATCGTTACGGGTGTAAAGCAGATCGGAAGCGTTCGTTTTAACCAGTTTTGCGGTACTCATCGTATGAATCCTCTCTTTGATGGGTTGTCCTAATCAAGCACGGGAATAAGTATAGCAGCGCTTGACGCGTTTGCAGGATTGAGCTTATCGATGGCTGAAATAGATAGCATTTACGGATAAAGAGAACGCGGCAATAACGGCGAGCAGGCAAGCCTGTTACTGTGCTTTTAAAGAAAGGCAGTTAAACATCAAATGGTTAGTAATTCACCTTACCCAGAATCATACAGTATGTTTCAGAATGATAATAATAATGTTTACCATTGGTTAAAATAAAGCCGCCTGCTGCAGCTGAATATTATTCGCTTGCGTTAGACGCAGGCGGAATAAGTTATTGCGGCGGCGGCGGGGATATTTCGACTTCTTTAAGCGCCTTATTTCTGGGCCTGAGCGTCAGCGTCGCGCCGGCCGATGCCAGAATGATTGCCAGCAACCCCAGGCTCTGCGTCAGCGACAGTGTTTCACCCAGGAACAAAATGCCCGATAGTGCCGCGACCGCCGGTTCCAGGCTCATTAGCGTGCCGAAAATTCGCGCTGGCAGGCGCGTCAGCGCCACCATTTCCAGCGCGTAAGGGATGGCGCTAGAGAGCAGGGCGACCAGTAGCGCGACAGGAATCACGCTCCAGTGCCAGATGCCGGGCTCGGCAAACGTCAGCCCCAGCGGCACAAAGATCGCGGAAGCGATTAACGAGCCCATCGCCACGGTCGCCGGGCCGTGCTGCGCGCCGGCGCGCGGCCCCGCCAGAATATAGAGCGCCCAGCAGGCGCCTGCGCCCACCGCCAGCGCCGCGCCCAGCGGATCGATCGTTTTCATGCTGTCACCGAACGGCAGCAGAAACCAGAGTCCGCTCACCGCCAGCCCCACCCAGATCAAATCGAGCAGGCGGCGCGTGCCGAGCAGCGCCAGCGTCAGCGGACCGGTAAACTCCAGCGCCACCGCGACGCCGAGCGGCACGGTGCGCAGCGACAGGTAAAACAGAAAGTTCATACAGCCCAGCGCCAGCCCGTACAGCAGCAGCGGTAAACGCTGTTCGCGGGTAAAGCGCAGCCGCCAGGGCTTGAAGATCACGCACAGCATCAGCGTGCCGAGTCCGAGACGCAGCGCGGTAATGCCGGTAGCACCTACCGTAGGGAAGAGTGATTTAGCCAGAGAGGCGCCGCCCTGCAGCGACAGCATCGCTATCAGCAGTACGGCGACCGAGGCGGCCGGAGCAGGGGTTTTACCTGAGAGAGAAAGTGACATCCTGTAAACGCGTCCTGATAGTCAGCAGAAGGGCAATAAGAGGCTCAGTTTAATCGAACCAGCAGTAAAAGCAGAGGAGACAATCAGGAAAATCCGCAGGCGGCTGAGCAAAAATCAGGCAGTTTCAGGGCCAGTAGCGTAAAGAAATGTCAGGTTTTTTTAGGATTTAACTTAAAGGACAATTTTTATCGCAAGAAATTCATTGCAGTTTAATGACGGAAATTATAAGTAAAATGAATAGCATAGGATGCTTCATTAACTTTCTGTTACACCAAACATTCTGTTAGACAATAATTTGCGGGCAGAGTTTCTTGCTAAGTTTTGTTATATTTTCAGCGTTGTCAGGAGAGAAGTATTATCACATTTGAGGTGGTTATGAAAAAAATTGCATGTCTTTCAGCACTGGCTTGTGTTCTGGCAGTTTCTGCGGGTTCCGCAATGGCGCAGAGCACAGTCACCGGCGGTTACGCTCAGTCCGACTATCAGGGCGTAGCTAACAAAGCTAACGGTTTCAACCTGAAATACCGTTACGAAGACGGCTCTAACCCGCTGGGTTGGATCGGTTCTTTCACCTACACCGAAAAAGATCGCACTGATTCTGGCGTGTACAACAAAGGCCAGTACTACGGTTTCACCGCAGGTCCTGCTTACCGTCTGAACGACTGGGCGAGCATCTACGGCGTTGTAGGTATCGGCTACGGTAAATTCCAGCAGAACGAAACCACTTTCCGTTCTAACTCTGATTCCAGCGACGTGGGCTTCTCCTACGGTGCCGGTCTGCAGTTCAACCCGTATCAGCAGTTCGCTATCGACGTGGGTTACGAGCAGAGCCGTATCCGTAACGTCGACGTAGGCACCTGGATTGCTGGCGTAGGTTACAGCTTCTAAGTTTTGCTTAGACCAGTTGCAGAAAAAAACGGCCCTTTGCGGCCGTTTTTTTTATCTCTTTTTTTAGCGCGTCTCAGTGTCAGTTTGGTGCAATCGCTTCCTTAAGGAAGAGAAGTGGCGCTAAAAGGTGGGAGAAGGGCGAACAGCAGGGCAGCCCTGGCAAAACGCAAAGGCTGCATAAGACAGGTTGCGCGTTAGCCGCGCCAGATAAGATTTGGGCAGTTGCGACTGCTGCGTTTTTCGCCCAGCAGTTTTTCAACCAGCATCAGACGGAGCGAAAACGGGGAGCGGCTCAGCAGGCAAAGCCAGGATTTCAGCGTTGCGGATGAAGCCGGTTTTTCAGTCTGGAAGCATTTGCCGCAGTCAAGACAGCATTTCAGGGTGCTCATATCGACCTCCCAATCAGTAACGTCGTAATAGCAGGCAAAGGCCGGCGATAAACAGGAGAAAAAGCAGTAGTAACAGATAAGGATCCTGCACGATCGTCTCCTGATTGTCTGCGCGTTTGCCTACAATATCGACAAATATAGCACTGGCTATATCCTGTAGCCAATGCTATTTACGAAAAATTTGAGCTTCTTTGTGCCTGGTTTACAATGAGCGCAGCAAATCCGTCTCGCTGCGCGGGTGCGGAGAATAATAAAGAGGAAGCTGAATGAGTCGTCGTGCCAAAAGTGGGGCGTCCGCGTCGCCTGGACCCCTGAAAGATGTTGAAGAGCATGTCGAAGGATTTCGACAGGTTCGCGAAGCGCATCGTCGCGAACTGATCGATGACTACGTTGAGTTGATCTCAGATTTAATCGGTGAATTCGGCGAAGCGCGTCAGGTCGATATGGCGGCGCGCCTGGGCGTTTCGCAGCCTACCGTCGCCAAAATGTTGAAACGTCTCAGCAGCGCTGGGCTGGTGGAACAGGTTCCCTATCGCGGCGTCTTTCTGACGGGCGAGGGCGAGAAGCTGGCGGCGGAGAGTCGCGCCCGCCATCATATCGTCGAAACCTTTCTGCTCGCACTGGGCATTAGCCCGGAAACCGCGCGTCGCGATTCCGAAGGCATCGAGCATCACGTCAGCGATGAAACGCTCGCCGTCTTCCAGAAGTTTTACGAAAACCGTCACTAATCACCGGACTCGCTACCATGCTCACCGTGCTGCGCCCTTTTTTGCATGATCGTATTCTGCATTTGCTGTTAGCGCTCGGCGCGGTGTTGCTGCTGCTGGCGAATTTCCGCTGGGCGGATCTGCCTGGCGCCGTCGACTGGCACACTATCGTCACGCTGACGGGGCTGCTGCTGTTAACCAAAGGGCTGGAGACCAGCGGCTACTTCGACGTGCTGGGCGCGCGCCTGATTGGCCGCTTCCGCCATGAACGCGCGCTGGCGCTGTTTATGGTGCTGGCCGCCGCGCTTCTCTCTACCTTTCTGACTAACGACGTCGCGCTGTTTATTCTGGTGCCGCTGACCCTGACGCTGCGTAAATATTCGCGCCTGCCTCTCTCCCGACTGATCATTTTTGAAGCGCTGGCGGTTAATGCCGGATCGCTGCTGACGCCGGTGGGCAACCCGCAAAACATCCTGCTGTGGAGTCACGGTAAGCTCAGCGTGGCCGGGTTCATCGGGCAAATGACGCCGCTGGCGGTCTGGCTGCTGGTGACGCTGCTGGCGCTGACGTGGTTCAGTTTCAAGCCGCGCGATATTCAAAAGCAGGGAAACGACGAGACGCGCGCCTGGCAAAAACCACTGTTCGCCGTCAGCGTGCTGCTCTATTTGCTGTTCGTCGCCGCGCTGGAGTGGCAGATGACCGGCTGGGCGCTGCTGCTGATTATGGGCTGCTATCTGGTCATGGCGCGGAAGGTACTGCTCGCCATCGACTGGAGTCTGCTGGCGGTCTTTATCGCCATGTTTATCGATGTCTACCTGCTCACCCATCTGCCTGTGGTGCAACGTCACTTCGACGCCGTGTCGCACTTCAGCGACGGCGCAATTTATCTGCTGGCTATCGGCCTGTCGCAGGTTATCAGCAACGTGCCCGCGACCATTCTGCTGCTGCAGAAGATTCCGCCTTCCGACGTACTCGCGTGGGCGGTGAATATCGGCGGCTTCGGCCTGCTGCCCGGCTCCCTCGCCAACCTGATCGCGCTGCGCATGGCGAAAGACCGCGCCGTCTGGTGGCAGTTCCATCTCTTCTCAATACCCATGCTCGCCTGGTCGATGCTGAGCGGCTGGCTGCTGCTGCGCCTGCTGCACTGACTTCCGCTGCGCTTAAAAAAATGTTGCAGGTTGTGCCTCTTTTGTCGGGAAAGGTCAAGAAACGCTGGAAAATGTCAGTTTACCATCTACTGTTTATCTGACCTTTTATGCCCTGGAATTAGGGCGTTAGCTATGCGGAACTGACTATGAGCGAGAATGAAAAAGGCGAATCTCATCAGGATGATGCGAAGAAAAAGCAGGATCCATCCAGTAAGCAGTCTGACCAGAATAACGATGAGCCTGAACGTAAAAGACCCGGCAAAAAACCGCTGATCATTCTCGCCGTGGTGGTGGTGATCATGCTGATTGTCGGCTTCTGGTTCTGGTTCAGCACGCGCAATGAAGAGACCACCGACGATGCCTTTACCGAAGGCGATGCGGTCACCATCGCCCCTAAAGCCTCCGGCTACGTGGTGAAGCTGCTGGTCAAAGACAACCAGCGCGTCAGGAAAGGCGATCTGCTGGTGGAGATCGACCCGCGCGATACACTGGCTCAGCGCGATCAGGCTAAAGCGCAGCTGGGTCTGGCGCAGGCGCAGCTGCACCAGGCGCAGGCGCAGCTGGCGCTGTCGAAGGTACAGTATCCGGCACAGCGCGACCAGGCGCTGGCCGATCAGGCGAAAGCCCAGGCTAACCTGCTGAACGCCGAGGCGGACTATCGTCGTCAGCGCGGCGTTGATCCGCGCGCCACCAGCCAGCGCAATATCGATACCGCCGCCGCGCAGCTGCGTTCGGCCCAGGCGCAGCTGCAGAGCGCCAAAGCGCAGGTGGAAGTCGCCTCGCAGGTCGCGCTGCAAATTCGCCAGCAGGAAACCAACGTAGAAGCGCGGCAGCAGCAGGTTGCGCAGGCGCAGGCGCAGTTGAATACCGCCGAGCTGAATCTCTCCTATACCCAGGTACGCGCGCCGTACGACGGCTTTGTCACCAAACGTAATGTGCAGCTCGGCACCCTGGTGCAGGCGGGCAGTTCACTGTTTTCGCTGGTGTCGCCTGATATCTGGATCACCGCCAACTTTAAAGAGTCGCAGCTGGCGCGTATGAACCCAGGCGATAAAGTGGCGATTAGCGTCGACGCCTGGCCCGATATGAAGCTGGAAGGGCACGTCGACAGCATTCAGATGGGCTCGGGTTCGCGCTTTTCTACCTTCCCGGCGGAGAACGCTACCGGCAACTACGTGAAGATTGTCCAGCGCGTCCCGGTGAAAATCGTTATCGACAAAGGGCTGGATCCAAACCATCCGCTGCCGCTCGGCCTGTCGGTAGAACCTAAGGTCACCGTGGAATGAGTCAGGCGCAGAGCTGGCAACCCTCCAGCAATCCCTGGCTGGTGGCGATAACCGTCACGCTGGCGGTGTTTATGGAGATCCTGGACACCACCATCGTTAACGTGGCGCTGCCCCATATTGCCGGTTCGCTCTCCTCCAGCTATGACGAATCGACCTGGGTGCTGACCTCTTATCTGGTGGCGAACGGCATCGTGCTGCCGATCTCCGCCTTTTTTAGCCGACTCTTCGGCCGTAAGCAGTTCTTTCTTATCTGCATCGTGATGTTCACCGTCTGCTCGTTCCTGTGCGGTATCGCCACCGAGCTATGGCAAATCATCCTGTTCCGCGTACTGCAGGGCTTTTTCGGCGGCGGCCTGCAGCCGGTGCAGCAGTCGGTACTGCTTGACTACTTTAAGCCGGAAGATCGCGGCAAGGCGTTCGGCCTCTCTTCTATCGCTATTATCGTCGCGCCCGTTATCGGGCCGACGCTGGGCGGCTGGATCACCGATAACTACAGCTGGCGCTGGGTCTTCTTTATCAACATCCCGGTCGGCATCCTGACGGTGCTGGCGATCTACCAGCTGCTGGAAGATCCGCCCTGGGAGCGCAAGTGGGCGAAAGGGCGGCTGAAGATTGACTATATCGGTATCGGGTTGATTACGCTGGGGCTGGGCTGCCTGCAGGTCTTTCTCGATCGCGGCGAAGATGAAGACTGGTTTGCCTCGCACTTTATCGTGCTGTTCGCCACTCTGGCGCTGGTCGGCATCGTCGGCGCGGTCTACTGGCTGATGTATGCCCGTAAGCCGGTGGTGGATATTCTGGTGATGAAAGACCGCAATTTCTGGGTCTCCGGGCTGCTGATGGCGGGCATGGCGATGATCCTCTACGGCAGCTCTGTGGTGCTGCCGCAGCTGGCGCAGCAGGATCTCGGCTACACCGCGACCTGGTCGGGGCTGGTGCTGTCGCCGGGCGCGGTGCTGATTGTGCTCACCATTCCGCTGGTGCTCGCCCTGATGCCGCGCGTGCAGACGCGTTACATTATCGCCTTCGGCTTTACCTGCCTGGCGCTGGCGTTTATGTACTCCTCGACCCTGACGCCAGATGTCGATTTTGAAACGCTGGTGCTGATGCGCAGCGCGCAGTCTATCGGGCTGGGTTTTCTGTTCGTGCCGCTGACCACCATCGCCTTTATTACTATTCCGCAGCGCCTTAACGCAGACGCTTCGGCACTGTTTACCATGTTCCGCAACGTGGCGGGCTCCATTGGCATCTCGCTTTCGACCGCGGCGATCACCGAGCGCGAGCAGGTGCGCTCGGCGCATATGGTGCACAACATGACGCCGCTAAATGAGCAGTTCAACATCACCGTGCAGCACTGGGCGCAGGCGATCCGCGACTTTACCTCGGCGGTGGGCGATCCCGCTACGCTGGCGGCCGGTCAGCTCTATCAGGAGATGGTGGCGCAGTCGCGCATTCTGGCGTACATCGACGTCTTTACGGGCCTGAGTATCGTCGCCCTGATCTTGATTCCATTTTGTTGGCTGCTGTCGCCGATTAAGAGCGAAGGCAGCGCAGGAGCACACTGACATGAAGGTTATCTCTACACGCTCGCTGGCGAGACCGCTCAGCCTGTTGACGCTGGCGCTCTGGCTGGCGGGCTGCGCCGTCGGCCCCGATTACGAGGCGCCGAAGCCGCAGCTGCCCGGCGGCTATCACCTGATGGACGCGCAGCAGGCGTCGAAAACCGCGCCTGGCGCCGTTAATACGCGCTGGTGGCAAACCTTTAACGATCCACAGCTTAACAGTCTGATCGACCGCGCCATCGAGGGCAACCTGACGCTGCAGCAGGCGGTGCTGCGCATCGCGGGCGCGCGGCAGGAGCTGGCGCAGGCGCGCGGCGGCCTCTTTCCCAGCCTGAACGGCAGCGCAAAAGTGACGCGCCAGCAGCTGGGGCTGGAAGGCCTGCTGAAAGCGAATGGCGCCACCGACCAGCTGGACAGCGAGACCGCCAACCAGCTCAGCAGCCTGGAGCAGCCGGTAACGCTCTACCAGGGCAGCTTCGACGCCAGCTGGGAGCTGGATCTCTGGGGTAAAGTGCGCCGTCAGGTCGAACTGGCCGATGCGCAAACCCAGGCGGCTGTTGAACAGCGCAACGACGCGCTGGTCTCGCTGGAGGCGGAGGTGGCGCGCGCTTACCTGCAGCTGCGCGGCGCGCAGGCGACGGTCGCCACGCTGGAGCAGCAGATTGCGGTGGCGCAGCAGAGCTGGGAGCTGACGCAGAGCCAGCAGCGCAACGGGCTCGCGCCGCTGACCGATGTGGAGAATGCACGCGCGCAGCTCAGTTCGCTGCAGGCGCAGCTGCCGCAGTATCAGTCGCAGGCGCGTCAGGCGATGAACGGGCTGGCAGTGCTGCTGGGCAAAACGCCCGGCGCGCTGGATAACGAGCTCTTTACGCCCAAAGCGATGCCCGCCTTGCCGCAGATCGTGCCGGTCGGCATTCCCGCGACGCTGGCGCGCCGCCGTCCCGATATTCGTCAGGCGGAGGCGACGCTGCACGCGCAGACGGCGAACATCGGCGTGTCAGTGGCGCAGCTCTTTCCCAGCCTGTCGCTTACCGGCCAGCTTGGGGTGCGCAATACCGACGTCAGCTATCTCGACAACTGGAGCAGCCACTTCTATTCCGTCGGCCCCTCGCTGTCGATTCCCATTTTTCAGGGCGGTCGTCTGGTCTCCAGCGTGAAGCTGGCGCGCGCCCAGCAGGCGAGTGCGGCGCTCGACTATCGTCAGACGGTGCTCACCGCGCTGCAGGACGTGGAAAACGCGCTGGTGAGCTATCGCGCCGATCAGGTGCGGGTCACGGCGCTGGATGAAACCACCGGGTCGCTACAGCGCGCCTTCGATCTGGCTAGCGACAGCTATCGTCAGGGCATCTCGACCTTTATCGACGTGCTGGACGCGCAGCGTCAGCTGGCGCAGGCGCAGGAGCAGGCGACCCAGGCGCGCATGCAGAGCGCGCTCGATTTAGTGGCGCTCTATAAAGCGCTGGGCGGCGGCTGGGAAACTTACCAGAACGTCACGCTGCCGCAGTTCGACGTTTTCGGTCCGGCCGCCAGCGCCAGCTAACGAGCTCTTTCTTACGGCTGCGGCCTCTGTCGCAGCCGCTCTCCGCTGCCACGCCGCTATTAATGAAATAAAAATTCCTTTTTATCGCTTCGTTGGATTTTACTCAGGGCGCAGTTAAAGGAGCCAGGTAAAGGCTTATGGCGCATAAATGTGATCGAGCATGCAAAAATAAGCGGAGCCTATGATTCACCACGCAAAACTAATATTTCATATTTTATATTAGCGATAAAAATAATCTATTTTCACTGGACATCTGCACACCATCGGGAGAAGACATGTCCAGAGAATCCTACCTTACGCTGAATAAAGCCTCAGGGCCCAACAGCAACGCCCGCACCGAACCTTTTGTTAAAGTCATCGCCGTGGTCGCTACGCTGGGCGGGCTGCTGTTTGGCTACGACACTGGCGTGATTTCGGGTGCGCTGCTGTTTATGGGCCCGGAACTCCACCTGACGCCGTTCACCACCGGTCTGGTGACCAGCAGCCTGCTGTTTGGCGCGGCCTTTGGCGCGCTGCTCTCCGGCCATTTCGCGGCAGCGGCCGGACGGAAAAAAATTATTCTGGTTTTGGCCGTGATTTTCGCTGTCGGTGCCCTGGGCACCTCGATGGCGCCGGATGTGGCCTGGATGATTTTCTTCCGTCTGGTGCTGGGCGTCGCCGTTGGCGGCGCGGCGGCTACCGTACCCGTCTATATCGCGGAAATCGCGCCGGCCAACCGACGCGGCCAGCTGGTGACGCTGCAGGAGCTGATGATCGTCTCCGGCCAGATGCTGGCCTATATCTCTAATGCCGGTTTCAACGCTGCCTGGGGCGGCGAAACCACCTGGCGCTGGATGCTGGCGGTGGCGACGCTGCCGGCGGTGCTGCTTTTCTTCGGTATGATGTTTATGCCGGACACGCCGCGCTGGTACGCGATGAAAGGGCGCCTGGCCGAGGCGCGCCGGGTGCTGGAGCGGACCCGCGCGCGGCAGGACGTTGAATGGGAGTTGACGGAAATAGAAGAGACGCTGACGGAAGAGCAGCAGCAGCGCCCGCGGCTGAGCGAGCTGCGCAAACCCTGGCTGTTTAAGCTCTTTTTGATTGGTATGGGAATCGCGGTGATTCAGCAGCTGACGGGCGTTAACACCATTATGTATTACGCGCCGACCATGCTGAAAGCGGTCGGTATGGATGACAGTGCGGCACTGTTCGCCACCATCGCCAACGGGGCGATCTCAGTGTTAATGACCTTTGTCGGCATCTGGCTGCTGGGAAAAATGGGGCGGCGAACGCTAACCATGATTGGTCAGTTCGGCTGCACCGCCTGCCTGGTTTTTATCGGCGCGGTGACGCTGTTTATGCCGGAAAGCGTTAATGGGCAACCTGATATGTGGCGCAGCTATATGGTGCTGTTCGGCATGCTGCTGTTTTTAAGTTTTCAGCAGGGCGCGTTATCGCCGGTGACCTGGCTGCTGCTGTCAGAAATATTTCCGACGCGTCTGCGCGGTATTTTTATGGGCGGCGCGGTATTCGCTATGTGGATCGCCAATTTCCTTATTTCACTCATGTTTCCGGTGTTGCTGGCAAGCGTCGGTCTGGCAGGCGCGTTCTTTATCTTTGCGCTGGTGGGTATAGCGGGTGCGTTATTTGTCATTAAGTGCGTACCGGAAACGCGTAATCGTAGTCTGGAGCAGATTGAACACTATCTGCATGAAACCCTCTCGCGCGATGATGAGTTTGTGCGCGAACCCCTGAGACGGCCGGCAAATAAAACATCATAATAAAAGGTTATCAATTTAGGTCTGAGCCGGCGCCCGCGCCGGCTTTTTTTTATCCATTCGTGCCGAAGATTCACCTTTTCAGGCGTGCTTACGCTTAAACTCCACGCTGGCGTCCTGCATGGTCCGAACAGACACTATTTGTAAAATATCATCTGAAACGCACTTTATATCGCCTTTTATCCTCAGGCTACAGGCTATTAACCCCTTCAACATTCAATGAAAACGATTTCAGCCGCGCGCTTTTATCCAGACGTGCACTGTTAATTCACCGTTAATAACACCGTAAGAATTCCCTTAAGTTTCTGCTACGAAATTTTACCTTCGCGCTTCGGAATTTTCTGGAGTAGAAAATTAATTTATTTTTTTATTTGAATTGGGTAATCTTGTCGCTACAGTTTTATTAAACCCCTTAGTCAAGGACAGTATAATGAGTGACGCATTTAAAGTTCTGAACAACATTCGCACATTACGTGCTCAGGCACGCGAACTGCCATTGAGCGATCTGGAAGAAATTCTGGAAAAATTAACCGTCGTCGTCACAGAACGTCGTGAAGAAGTGGAAGCTGAAGAAGCGCAGAACCGCGAAAAAGAAGAAAAGCTCTCTAAATATCGCGAAATGCTGCTGGCTGACGGTATCGACCCGAACGAATTACTGGGCGCGCTGGAAACCGGTAAAAAACGCGCTAAACGCGCGCCGCGTCCCGCCAAGTATTCTTATACCGACGAGAATGGCGAAGTAAAATCCTGGACCGGCCAGGGCCGTACCCCAGCGGCAATTAAAAAGGCGCTCGATTCCGGCAAAAGCCTTGACGATTTCCTGATCGGCTAAATTTACCCAATCCTTGCAAGTGGGAGCCGGTGGCCTGAACAGCCGCCGGCTTTTTATTTTTCCCCCACTGCCAGCGGCTTGCCTCAGGCCGCACGCCTGGCGCTGGCATGCGTAAGGCGATGTCTGGCATAATGGCCGCCGTTTTTCCCCTCACTCAGCCATAAAGGTCAATGCCGTGTTAGTAAGCAGCAATATCACCATGCAGTTTGGCAGCAAGCCACTGTTCGAAAATATCTCCGTAAAATTTGGCGGCGGTAATCGTTACGGTTTAATCGGTGCAAACGGCAGCGGTAAATCCACCTTTATGAAAATCCTCGGCGGCGATCTGGCGCCCACCGGCGGTAATGTCTCTTACGATCCCAACGAGCGCATCGGTAAGTTAAGACAGGATCAGTTCGCGTTTGAACAATATAGCGTGCTGGACACCGTCATCATGGGTCACCATGAATTGTGGGAAGTAAAGCAGGAGCGCGACCGCATATATGCTTTGCCGGAAATGAGCGAAGAGGAAGGCTATAAAGTCGCGGACCTAGAAGCGCTTTACGGCGAAATGGATGGCTATAGCGCCGAATCGCGCGCTGGCGAGTTATTACTCGGCGTTGGCATCCCGGTTGAACAGCATTATGGCCCGATGAGCGAAATTGCGCCGGGCTGGAAATTACGCGTGCTGCTGGCGCAGGCGTTATTTTCAAATCCTGATATTTTGTTGCTGGACGAACCAACCAACAACCTGGATATTGATACTATCCGCTGGCTGGAGCAGGTGCTGAACGAGCGCGAAAGCACCATGATCATCATTTCGCACGACCGTCACTTCCTGAATATGGTTTGTACGCATATGGCGGATCTCGATTACGGCGAATTACGCGTATATCCCGGCAACTATGACGAGTATATGACGGCAGCCACCCAGTCGCGCGAACGTTTATTAGCAGACAACGCCAAGAAAAAAGCGCAGATTGCCGAGCTGCAGTCTTTCGTCAGCCGCTTTAGCGCCAACGCCTCTAAATCGCGTCAGGCGACGTCGCGCGCGAAACAAATTGATAAAATCAAGCTGGATGAAGTTAAAGCGTCGAGCCGTCAAAACCCGTTTATTCGTTTTGAACAAGACAAGAAGCTGTTCCGTAATGCGCTGGAAGTCGAAGCGCTGACCAAAGGTTTTGATAACGGTCCGCTGTTTAAAAATCTCAATCTGCTGCTTGAAGTGGGCGAGAAGCTGGCGGTTATCGGCGCCAACGGTATTGGTAAATCGACGCTGCTGAAAACGCTGGTGGGCGAACTTGAGCCAGACAGCGGCAGCGTTAAATGGTCGGAAAATGCGCGCATCGGTTATTACGCGCAGGATCACGCCACCGACTTCGCCGACGACCTTAGCGTCTTCGACTGGATGAGCCAGTGGAAGCAGGAAGGGGATGACGAGCAGGCGGTGCGCAGCATTCTGGGTCGTCTGCTGTTTAGCCACGACGACATCAAAAAACCGGCGAAGGTGCTGTCGGGCGGGGAAAAAGGGCGCATGCTGTTCGGCAAGCTGATGATGCAGAAACCCAATATCCTGATTATGGACGAACCGACCAACCACCTGGATATGGAGTCGATCGAGTCGCTGAATATGGCGCTGGAGATGTATGAAGGCACGCTGATTTTCGTTTCGCACGACCGTGAGTTCGTCAGCTCGCTGGCGACGCGCGTGCTGGAGATCAAAGAGGACCGCGTGGTGGACTTTACCGGCACCTACGAAGATTATCTGCGCAGTCAGGGTATTTACTGATTCAACAGACTATGTGGGGTAGCGAGAGTTACCCCATGGCGGTTAGCTCGGGCGCGAACGCGGGTGGCATGGCCCGATCGCAAAGTCGCTTAAGCATCCATGCCGCTCGTCCCGCGCCATCCCTGGCGCGGGACGCTTTGCTTTTCGGTCCATACCACCTGCTTTGAAGTTTATTGGCTGGCTGTCGGCAAACCACAGACTTCGCAGTGCGCATCCTGCGCCACCTTCACGCTGCGAAACTCCGCGTTCATCGCATCATACATCAGCAGCCGCGACGCGGCGGGCGCGCCAAAGCCCGTCAACACTTTAATCGCCTCCATCGCCTGCATGGCACCAATCACCCCGACCAGCGGCGCCATCACGCCCGCTTCGACGCAGCTTAACGTCTGCTCGCCGAACAGGCGGCTAATGCAGCGATAGCAGGGCGTGCCCGGCTGCCAGGTAAAGACGCTAATCTGGCCTTCCATGCGGATCGCCGCGCCGGAAACCAGCGGCACGCCACGCGACCGACACAGGCGGTTGAGCTGTTCGCGGATCTGCACGTTGTCGGTACAGTCGAGCACCACCTGATGCCCGGCGATCAGCGCCTCAAGCGCCTCATCTTCCAGCCTGCCGTTAACGGAATCGATCTGCACATGCGGGTTGATGGCGGCGAGACTCTCCGCCGCCGAGTCGACCTTGGCGCGGCCGATATCCGCGTCGCGATGCAGGATTTGACGCTGCAGGTTCGACAGCGCGACGGTGTCGAAGTCGAGCAGGGTCAGCGCGCCGATGCCCGCGGCAGCCAGATATGGCGACGCCGCGCAGCCCAGCCCGCCGAGACCGACGATCAGCGCGCGGCTCGCCTTGAGTTTCTCCTGACCGTCAAAATCGAAGCCGCGCAGCACGATCTGGCGGTTATAGCGCAGCATCTCTTCATCGCTGAGTTCAGGCAGCATTATCCCTCCAGCAGCGCGTTGAAGGGTTCAATCTCGACCCATTCGCCCGGCTCGACCGCGCCGCGATCGCGCTCCAGCACGATAAAGCAGTTGGCGGCGGCGAAAGAGCTAAAGACGTGCGAGCCCTGATGGCCGGTGCTGAGCACCTCCAGCTCGCCATCCTCGCTACGGCGCATGATGCCGCGCTGGAAATCGAGGCGGCCAGGCGATTTTTTCAGGCGTGAGGCGGCGCGCGCGCGCAGGCGCGGCGGCAGCGGCGATTCGCGCTGGCCGGTCAGGGCGGCGAGCAGCGGCTGCACCAGCTGATAGAAGGTGACGGCGGCCGAAACCGGATTGCCCGGCAGCCCGCAGAACCAACTGCTGGCGAGGCGGCCGAAGGCGAAGGGCTTGCCCGGCTTGATGGCCAGCTTCCAGAAGGTGATAACGCCCAGCTCGTCGAGCATGGTTTTGGTGAAATCCGCTTCGCCGACAGACACGCCGCCGGTGCTGATCACCACGTCGGCCTGCCGATCCGCCTCTGCAAAGGCGCGGCGCAGCGCCTGCGGGTCATCTTTGATAATGCCCAGATCGATCACCTCGCAGCCGAGCTTGCGCAGCATCAGCGAGACGGCAAAACGGTTAGTGTCGTAGATCTGGCCCGGCGCCAGCGGCTGGCCGACCGGCTGAAGCTCGTCGCCGGTAGAGAAAACCGCGACGCGCAGCTTGCGCAGCACGCTGACCTCGGCAAGGCCGAGCGAGGCGAGCAGCGGCAGCTCCGCCGCGCCAAGGCGCACGCCGGCCGCCAGCACCGGCTGGTCGCGACGGATATCTTCGCCGATCCGGCGGATATTTTGGCCCGCCCGCACCGGCGCGTTAATCACAATGCCGTCCTCGACCTCGCGCGTCTCTTCCTGCATCACCACCGCTTCGCACCCCGGCGGCACCGGCGCGCCGGTCATAATGCGCACCGCGCTGCCCGCTGGCCAGTCGCCCTCAAAAGGCGCGCCGGCGAAGGCTTTGCCGGCGATCTTCAGCGGTAGATCGGATTGAATATCGGCCAGCCGCACGGCGTAGCCGTCCATTGCCGAGTTATCAAACGGCGGCACGTCGATCGGTGAGGTGACCGGCAAGGCGGTAATGCGGCCAGCCGCGTCCGCCAGCGGCACGCTGACGCGATCGCGCAGAGGCTGAAGCTGCGCCAGCATTTTCGCCTGCGCTTCTTCCAGAGAAATTAATCCTGCGGTAAAGCTTTCCATCGTATTAGCAACCTGAGTAAAGACAGTTGCTGACTATTATGGTGCTAATTGCCAGCGGAGTCACATTTCCGCCACGGCATAAGCCACAATAAAAGGTTATGGCTGACGCGCCAGTTTCTCCTTTACAAGCTTTGACAGGCTTTCTATAGTCAAAAATCATTTAAATTGGCTGAAAACCATTTTAAATCAGTGTTTTCACTCCGGTAAAAGGACAGGGCAAGCGTTATGGTTAAAGCAGTCATCGCCATTCACGGTGGGGCAGGCGCCATTACGCGCTCGGCAATGAGCGCAGAAAAAGAGCAGGCGTATCGTCAGGCGCTGAGCGATATCCTCAGCGCGGGGCAGCAGATGCTGGCGCAGGGCGCCAGCGCGCTGGACGCCGTGACCGAGGCGGTGCGGCTGCTGGAGGAGTGCCCGCTGTTCAACGCCGGCAAGGGCGCGGTTTTCACCCACCAGGGCACGCATGAGCTGGACGCCTGCGTGATGGACGGCCGCACGCTGGCCGTAGGCGCGGTGGCGGGCGTGTCGCGCCTGCGCAATCCGGTGCTGGCGGCGCGCAAGGTGATGGAGGCGAGCCCGCACGTCCTTTTTATCGGCGCGGGCGCGGAGCAGTTCGCGCGGGATCACGGGCTGGAAGCGGTCGACCCCGCCTTCTTTTCGACGCCGGAACGCTGGGAGCAGCTGCAGCGCGCGCTGGCCAGCGACGAGACGGTGCTGGATCACGACGGCGCGGCGAAATCGGACGACCCGCTCGATCCCGACCGTAAATTCGGCACCGTGGGCGCGGTGGCGATCGATGCGGAGGGCAACCTCGCCGCCGCCACCTCGACCGGCGGCATGACCAACAAACAGGCGGGCCGCGTCGGCGACTCGCCGCTGCCGGGCGCAGGCTGCTACGCCAGCAACGATACGGTGGCGGTCTCCTGCACCGGCACGGGCGAGGTTTTTATTCGCACTCTGGCGGCCTACGATATCGCCGCGCAGATGCGCTACGGCGGCCATTCGCTGCAGCAGGCGTGCGTTAACGTTATCCACGACGCCATTCCCGAGCTGGGCGGCAGCGGCGGCCTGATCGCTATCGACCGCTTCGGTAACGTGGCGCTGCCGTTCAACAGCGAAGGCATGTACCGCGGCGTGGCGCGCGTGGGCGAAGAGATTGAGGTCGGCATCTACCGCGAAGGCTAAGGAGCAGGCATGACGCAGCAAATGGCGCCGGATCAGGTTCTGGCGGTACGCAATCTCAACGTGCGCTTCAGCCATGAAGGGCGCGTGACGCACGCGGTGCGCGATCTCTCGCTCGATGTGCAGCGCGGCGAAACCCTGGCAATCGTCGGCGAGTCCGGCTCCGGCAAATCGGTCACCTCGCTGGCGTTGATGCGATTGATCGAGCAGGCGGGCGGCGAGGTCAGCGGCGATATCCTGCTGCGCCGCCGCAGCGGCGAGCTGCTGGACGTGACGCGCGCCGCGCCGGGCGTGATGCGTCGCGTGCGCGGCGCCGATATGGCGATGATTTTTCAGGAGCCGATGACCTCGCTCAACCCGGTTTTCACCGTCGGCGAGCAGATTGCCGAGTCGATCCGCCTGCATCAGGGCAAAGGCCATCAGCAGGCGCTGGCGGAAGCGCGGCGCATGCTCGATCTGGTGCGCATTCCTGAAGCGCAGGGCGTGCTGTCGCGCTATCCGCATCAGCTCTCCGGCGGCATGCGCCAGCGCGTGGTGATCGCCATGGCGCTGTCGTGCCGTCCCGCGCTGCTAATCGCCGATGAGCCGACCACGGCGCTCGACGTCACTATTCAGGCGCAAATCCTGCAGCTGATCCGCGTGCTGCAAAAAGAGATGCAGATGGGGGTGATTTTTATCACCCACGATATGGGCGTGGTGGCCGAAATGGCGGACCGCGTCCAGGTGATGTACCGCGGCGACGTGGTGGAGAGCGCGCCGGTGCAGCAGCTGTTCGACGCGCCGCAGCAGCCCTATACCCAGGCGCTGCTGGCGGCGGTGCCGAAGCTCGGCGCGATGAGCGGTCAGCCGCTGCCCGCGCGTTTTCCGCTGCTGCACGCCGGCGGTCAGACGGAGCCGGAGACGCCGCAGGACACTGCACGTCGCGATCTCGACCCGATTTTGCAGGTGCGCGATCTGGTGACGCGCTTCGATATTCGCGGCGGCCTGCTTAACCGCGTCAGGCGTCGCGTGCACGCGGTAGAGAAGGTGAGTTTCGATCTCTACGCCGGCGAGACGCTGGCGCTGGTTGGCGAATCGGGCTGCGGCAAATCCACCACCGGGCGTTCGCTGCTGCGGCTGGTGGCAAGCCAGGGCGGCACCATTACCTTCAACGGCCAGCGCATCGACAGGCTCGCCGGCTCGGCGCTGGCGCATCTGCGGCGCGATATCCAGTTTATCTTTCAGGATCCCTACGCCTCGCTCGATCCGCGCCTGACGGTGGGCTTCTCTATTATGGAGCCGCTGCTGGTGCATAAGGTGATGCCGCGTCGCGAGGCGGAACAGCGCGTCGCCTGGCTGCTGGAAAAGGTGGGGCTGCTGCCGGAGCACGCGCAGCGCTATCCCCACGAGTTCTCCGGCGGCCAGCGCCAGCGCATCTGCATCGCGCGCGCGCTGGCGCTCAATCCCAAAGTGGTGATCGCCGATGAGTCGGTGTCGGCGCTTGACGTGTCGATCCAGGCGCAGATCGTCAATCTGATGCTCGATCTGCAGCGCGAATTCGGTATCGCCTTTCTGTTTATTTCGCACGATATGGCCGTTGTCGAGCGCATCAGCCATCGCGTGGCGGTTATGTATCTGGGACAGATCGTTGAAATGGGGCCGCGCCAGGCGGTATTCGAACAGCCGCGCCACCCCTATACCCGCAAGCTGATGGCCGCGGTGCCGGTGGCCGATCCGGCGCATCGTCGGCGCGAACGCGCCTTGATGGTGGATGAGATACCCAGCGCCGTGCGCGCGCTGGGCGATGAGCCTGAAGTCGCGCCGCTGATGGAGGTGGCGCCGGGCCATTTCGTCGCGCGCCACGCTATCAGCAGCACCTGACATCACAATCACACTAAGCAGGGATACAGGAGAACACGATGCACAACGCAATGCGTAAAGGGTTACTGGCTGCGGGCGTGATGAGCGCCATGGCGGCGCTGCCCGCCTGGGCGGCAAAAGACGCGGTTATCGCCGTCGGGTCCAACTTCACCACGCTCGATCCTTACGACGCCAACGACACGCTGTCGCAGGCGGTGGCAAAATCCTTCTATCAGGGGCTGTTCGGCTTCGATAAAGAGATGAAGCTGACCAACGTGCTGGCGGAAAGCTATCAGGCGAGTCCGGACGGCCTGACCTACACCATTAAGCTGCGTCCGGGTATTAAATTCCAGGACGGCACTGACTTTAACGCCGAAGCGGTTAAGGTCAACCTGGAGCGCGCCAGCAATCCGGATAACCACCTCAAGCGCTATAACCTGTTTAAATATATCGCCACCACCGAGGCCGTCGATCCCACTACGGTGAAAATCACCCTGAAGCAGCCTTTTTCGGCCTTTATCAACAACCTGGCGCACCCGGCCGCCGCGATGATTTCGCCCACCGCGCTGAAAAAATATGGCAAAGAGATTGGCTTTCACCCGGTCGGCACCGGCCCATATGAGCTGGTAACCTGGAACCAGACCGACTATGTGAAGGTGAAAAAGTGGGACGGCTACTGGAAGAAGGGCTATCCGAAGCTCGACAGCATCACCTGGCGTCCGGTAGTGGACAACAACACGCGCGCGGCGATGCTGCAGACCGGCGAAGCGAACTTCGCGTTCCCGATCCCCTTCGAGCAGGCCAAACTGCTGGAGAAAAACGCGAAGCTGAAGGTGGTGACCTCGCCGTCGATCATGCAGCGCTATATCAGCCTCAACGTCACCCAGAAGCCGTTCGACAACCCGAAAGTGCGCGAGGCGCTAGAGTACGCCATCAACCGCGAAGCGCTGACTAAAGTCGCCTTCGCCGGCTACGCGACGCCGGCGACCGGCATCGTGCCGCCGTCGATCGACTTTGCGCAGAGTTACCCGGCGATTCAATATAATCCGGCCAAAGCGCGCGAGCTGCTGAAGGAAGCGGGCTATCCTAACGGCTTTGAAACCACGCTCTGGTCGTCGCATAACCACAGCACCGCGCAAAAAGTGCTGCAGTTTACCCAGCAGCAGCTGGCGCAGGTGGGCGTGAAGGTCAAAGTGACGGCGATGGACGCTGGCCAGCGTGCCGCCGAGGTGGAGAGTAAAGGACAGAAAGAGAGCGGCGTCCGTATGTTCTACACCGGCTGGTCCGCCTCTACCGGTGAAGCTGACTGGGCGCTGACGCCGCTGTTCGCCACCACTTCCTGGCCGCCCGCCATCTTCAACACCGCCTTCTACAGCAATCCGCAGGTGGATAAAGATCTGGCCGACGCGCTGAAAACCACCGATCGCGATCGCAAAGCCAGCCTGTATAAAGACGCGCAGGATAAAATCTGGAACGACCATCCGTGGATCCCGCTGGTGGTGGAACAGCTGGTTTCCGCCAACACCGCGTCGCTGACCGGGTTTTACGTGATGCCCGATACCTCATTCAGCTTTGACGAGGCCGACCTGAAGTAACCCGACCGGCCAGCCCGAACGGGCTGGCCGCCGCTGCGCAGGATTTCGCATGCTTAACTATTTTATTAAACGTCTGCTCGGGCTGATCCCGACGCTGCTGATTGTCGCCGTGCTGGTGTTCCTGTTTGTGCACCTGCTGCCGGGCGATCCGGCGCGTCTGATCGCCGGTCAGGACGCCGACGCCACGGTGGTGGCGCTGGTGCGCCAGGAGCTGGGGCTGGATCAGCCGCTGCCGCAGCAGTTCTGGCACTTTATTCTCAATGCGCTGCAGGGCGATTTCGGCCATTCGCTGGTGTCGAAGCGGCCGGTCGCCGAGGAGATCGCCACCCGCTTTATGCCGACGCTGTGGCTGACGCTGGCCAGCATGATCTGGGCGGTGATTTTCGGCATGACGATCGGCATCGTCTCCGCCGTGTGGCGCAACCGCTGGCCCGATCGTCTCGGCATGACGCTGGCGGTTTCGGGCATCTCCTTTCCCGCCTTTGCGCTCGGCATGCTGCTGATGCAGGTTTTTTCGGTGGAGCTGGGCTGGCTGCCGACCGTCGGCGCCGACAGCTGGCGGCACTATATTCTGCCGTCGATTACGCTGGGCGCCGCCGTGGCGGCGGTGATGGCGCGCTTTACCCGCGCCTCGTTCGTTGAGGTGATGCAGGAAGACTATATGCGCACCGCGCGCGCCAAAGGGGTGCGCGAATCGTTGGTGGTGGTCAAACACGGCCTGCGCAACGCCATGATCCCGGTGGTCACCATGATGGGCCTGCAGTTCGGCTTTCTGCTCGGCGGCTCGATCGTGGTGGAGGTGGTCTTCAACTGGCCTGGCCTCGGCCGCCTGCTGGTGGATTCGGTGGAGATGCGCGACTACCCGGTGATCCAGGCCGAAGTGCTGCTCTTCTCGCTGGAGTTCATCCTGATTAACCTGATTGTCGATCTGCTCTATGCGGCAATCAATCCCGCTATTCGCTACAGGTAAGGAGTCGCAATGAAAAACTGGCGACGCGAAGCGGTGCTGAAAAGCCTGCCGCTGACGACGGAAAATCGGGTTCGTACGCCCTGGAGCGAGTTCTGGCGACGCTTTCGCCGCCAGCCGGTGGCGATGACCGCCGGGCTGTTCGTGCTGCTGCTGATCGTGCTGGCGTTTATCGCGCCGCTGATCGCGCCGTTCGACGCTGAGAACTATTTTGACTACGACCGGCTCAATCAGGGGCCTTCACTGATGCACTGGTTCGGGGTCGATGCGCTGGGCCGCGACATCTTCAGCCGCGTGCTGGTCGGCACCCGCATCTCACTGATCGCTGGCTTCTTTTCGGTGGCAATCGGCGCAGCCATCGGCACTTTCTTCGGCCTGCTGGCGGGCTATTACGAGGGCGCCTGGGATCGCGTCACCATGCGCATCTGCGACGTGCTGTTCGCGTTTCCCGGCATTCTGCTGGCGATTGCGGTAGTGGCGATTATGGGCAGCGGCATGAGCAACGTGATTATTGCGGTGGCGATTTTCAGCATTCCGGCGTTCGCCCGCCTGGTGCGCGGCAATACGCTGGTGCTGAAGCACCAGACCTATATCGAGTCGGCGCGCAGCATCGGCGCCTCGGACGCCACCATTTTACTCAGGCATATTCTGCCCGGCACGGTGTCGTCTATCGTGGTCTACTTCACCATGCGCATCGGCACCTCGATTATTACCGCCGCCAGTCTGTCGTTTCTCGGCCTGGGCGCGCAGCCGCCGACGCCGGAGTGGGGCGCGATGCTCAACGAGGCGCGCGCCGATATGGTGCTGGCGCCGCACGTGGCGATTTTTCCCAGTCTCGCGATTTTTCTCACGGTTTTAGCATTTAATTTGCTTGGCGACGGGCTACGTGACGCGCTCGATCCTAAACTCAAGACATGAAAAAATTCGATTACGAGCAGGACTTTAAAACCATCGACTTCCGCAAGCATCCTGAACGTTATCAGGTGGGGCGCGGCGAGCAGGGCGTGCTGATGGTGGAGCCTTATAAAAGCGAGATCTTGCCGCACTGGCGCTTCCGCACCGTGCCGATCGCCGAAGCGTCGGCGGCGAAGATCATGGAGCTGTTTGAAGCCTACCGCGCGCAGGATGATTTTGTCGGTATGGATATGGCGCGCAAGTTCATCCAGATGGGCTATACCCGCGCGCGCCGCTACAGCAATCATAAGGGCGGACGCAAGTATGACGCCGACGGCAACGAGCTGCCGCGCGGCGTCGACGAAGAAAAGGCCGCAGCGGCGGCCGTTTTCAAAGCCTACTGGGATCGCCTGCGCGAAGATGAAGACTACCTGACGCGCAAGCAGGCGCATCAAAAGCTGTACGGCTAAACCAACCTTGTCAGCGATCGGCTGAATTTCGCCATCCGTCCCGCCTGACGCAACCCTATTCGGCATGCTAACGATTGCGTGCCTTTTCGTCGCGTTTCGCCTGATATTGCCGCGCGCTTTGTGGGGGATTATGGCGTCTTTTCAGTGAGATAAGCGGCGCTTTCGCCTGGTAAAAAGGCGGCGAACGGCCCACATGTTACGTAAATAAGTGCAAACGTGGCGGCCAGAGGGGTAGAGGCTAACCTGCGGGAATTTCAGCGAAAATTCTTATCTGTCCGATGCGCATCATTTGTCAATAATCAGAACAGGGTTGAGTTTAATCCAGCCTGGTGCTTAAATCCTGAATTCAAATTTACTGTGAATTCAACAATAAGCAGATAACAAGGCAGCTGCGGACACCTGTCGCCGCAGTCGACTAAGTGGATAATGTGAGAGCGCAATGATGAAAGAGATCGTTAACGGATTTCTGAGTTTTCAACAGAATGTGTTTCCTGAAAGGAAGGATCTTTTCAAAAGCCTGGCGTCGAACCAAAATCCGAAAGCGCTGTTTATCTCCTGTTCCGACAGCCGTTTAGTACCGGAGCTGGTGACTCAGCAGGAGCCGGGCCAGCTCTTCGTGATCCGCAACGCGGGGAACATCGTGCCGCCGTTCGGGCCGGAGCCAGGCGGCGTATCGGCCACCATCGAATATGCGGTCATGGTGCTGGGCGTAAGCGAAATTATCATCTGCGGTCACTCCAACTGCGGCGCGATGAACGCTATCGCCTCCTGTCAGTGCATGGACAATATGCCGGCGGTCGATCACTGGCTGCACTACGCGGATGCGGCGAAAACCGTGGTGGAAGAGCGCGAATATGAGACGCCGGAAGCGAAGCTGAACGAGATGGTCAAAGAGAACGTCATCGCCCAGCTGAACAACATCAAGACACATCCATCTGTGGCGCTGGCGCTGCGTAAAGGCAAAGTGCGCCTGCACGGCTGGGTCTACGATATCGAGTCAGGCAAAATCATCGCCCTGACCGAAGGCGGCAAGAGCTTTATCTCGCTCTCCGATAACCCGGAAACCTGCTTCGAGTAAGCCTCTCGCCCGCTGCACGCGCAGCGGGCGTTTTCTTTCTGTTTCTCCCGGCGCGTTCTTAACGGATTATCTGAGCGATTGACGCCTTTCTTCTCTTATCTGCGCTGCGCGATATCCGATCCGCGGCTACCACACGCATCTCTGAAAACCGCACCTCTTGTTTAATCTTTTGTAAAGCCTGAACATTATCGGGTCGCGCTGGCTACGCTTAAGCTCATCCCCTGATGACTGGAGCACATTATGGCCCGACTGACTGCCGCGCTGCTACTCGGCGGCGCGCTGTTTACTCTCCCCGCGCTGGCGGAGGAGCTGCAGGTTCAGATTTTGCAGGACAAGCTTAATCATCCCTGGTCGGTGGCGTTTCTGCCCGACAATCAAACGCTGCTGATAACTGAACGCAGCGGAGAGCTGCGCAGCTGGCGGCCCGACAGCGGCCTGTCGCAGCCGATCGAAGGGGTGCCGAAAGCGGTGGTGCGCCGCCAGGCGGGGCTGCTCGACGTGGTGCTGGCGCCGGACTTCGCGCAGAGCCGTCGTGTGTGGCTCAGCTATACCGAAGCCAGCAACAGCGGCGAGCTGGGCGCGGTGGTCGGTTATGGCCAGCTCAGCGTGGACAACCGGCGTCTGACCGGCTTTAAACCCGTCATCCGTCAGACGCCGCAACTCTCGGCGGGCAATAACCTCGGCACGCGCATGGCCTTCGATCGCGACGGCTATCTCTATATCGTTTTTGGCGATAACTTTCACAGCAGCAGCGCGCAGGATCTCGACAAGCTGACCGGCAAAATCCTGCGGCTGAATCAGGACGGCAGCGTGCCGAAAGATAATCCTTTTGTCGGCCGCAGCGGCGCGCGTCCGGAGATTTGGGCCTACGGCCTGCGCAATCCGCAGGGGCTGGCGCTAAATCCCTGGACGCAGCAGATATGGGAAAGCGAGCACGGCCCGCGCGGCGGGGACGAGGTGAATATCCCGCAGAAAGGCAAAAACTATGGCTGGCCGCTGGCGACCTGGGGCATCGACTACAACGGCAGCAAGGTGCCGGAGTCGACAGGATCGCACGTTGAGGGCACTGAGCAGCCGGTGTTTTACTGGAAACAGTCGCCTGCGGTAAGCGGCATGGCCTTTTATAACAGCGCGCGTTTCCCGCAGTGGAAAAACGCGCTGTTTATCGGCGCGCTTAAGGATAAGAGTCTGATACGGCTCAGCGTCAACGGCGAAAAGGTCGTCGAGACGCAGCGTCTGCTTAGGGATCGCGACGAGCGTATCCGCGACGTGCGTCAGGGGCCGGACGGCTATCTCTACGTGCTCACCGACAGCGACAACGGCAAGCTGCTGAAGGTGGGACTCGCCGAGGCGGCTGGCGCGTCCCGCGGTTAATCAGCGCGCCCAGCGGCAGACCTGCCAGCCGCGGTTCAGCGCCTCCTGATGCAGCAGCGCATCCGGGTTAATGACGAGCGCATGATCGGCCTGCGCCAGCAGCGGCAGGTCGTTCATCGAGTCGCTGTAGGCCCAGGTGCGGGCGAAATCCTGCTCCTGCTGCAGGGCACGCCAGTCGGTCAGCCGCGCGACCTTGCCCTCTTTATAGGTCATGGTGCCGTAGGTTTGTCCGCTGTAGCGGTCATCCACCACTTCAACGCCAATCGCCAGCGCGCCGTGCGCGCCCAGCCGTTCGGCTATCGGCGTCACCAGATGTTCGCCGCTGGCGGAGCAGATCACCACTTTGTCGCCGCGCTGCTGGTGCCAGCTGATGCGGTCGCGGGCTTCAGGATAGACGCGCGGCAGAATGTCGCGCTGGATCCAGCGGCGCACCCAGCCCGCGACGGTAGGCGCCGCCAGGCCAGCCAGCGGCGAGAGCGTCAGCGCCATGTAATCTTCCATCGCCAGCGTGCCGGCGTAGTATTGCGCCATTAGCGCCTGCTCTTGTGCCAGCAGGTCTTCACGGGCAAAGCCCTGCGATACCAGCCAGCGTAGCCAGAGGCCGGTGCTGTCTGCGCAGATAACGGTTTCGTCGAGATCGAATACGGCTAAGTCCATGGTGGGTCTCCTCTGTAGACTCACAACAGCCTGGCAGAGTTTTGTGACGCTCTTAACCCTTCTGCGAAAAATCGGAATTTCACCGGCTTTTCCAGGCATTCATCTGGCGCGAAACTGGTGCGCGCGCCCGGCAAATGCCAGGGTTACTCTACTAAACTCTATAAAACTTTACGGTTGGGCGGTTTTTTTCATGCTCTGCAGAGGGTAGCGTTTCACTCTGTAGGTTTTTGCCTTAAAACCGCGATTTAACATGGAATTTCCTCGCACATGACAACTATTTGCTCTCCACGCCGCCTGCGGCACGCCGCCGCCGCCTCGTTACTGCTGTTTATCGCCCCCGTTGCTTTCGCCGTGGATGCGCCTGCGCCCCCTCAGGTCGAGGCCAAAGCCTGGATATTAATGGATTACGCCAGCGGCAAGGTGCTGGCGGAAGGTAACGCGGACGATCGGCTCGATCCCGCCAGCCTGACCAAGATGATGACCAGCTATGTGGTCGGTCAGGCGCTGAAGTCGGGCAAAATCAAGCGCGACGATATGGTGACCATCGGCCAGGATGCCTGGGCGACCGGCAATCCCAAACTGAAAGGCTCGTCGCTGATGTTTCTCAAGCCCGGCGACCGCATTCCGGTGTCGGAGCTGAATAAAGGCATTGTCATTCAGTCCGGCAATGACGCCTGCATCGCGCTGGCGGACTATGTCGCCGGCAGCCAGGACGCCTTTATCGGCCTGATGAACAACTATGTTAAGGCGTTCGGGCTGAAGAACACCCACTTTATGACGGTGCACGGGCTGGATGCAGAAGGGCAGTACAGCACGGCGCGCGATATGGCGCTGATTGGCCAGGCGCTGATTCGCGATGTGCCGGAAGAGTATGCGCTCAATAAAGAGAAAGAGTTTACCTTTAACCATATTCGTCAGATGAACCGCAACCGGCTGCTCTGGAGCACCAACCTGCAGGTCGACGGCATCAAGACCGGCCACACCTCGGGCGCAGGCAATAACCTGGTGGCCTCCGCCACCGAGAACGGTATGCGGCTGATCTCCGTGGTGCTCGGCACCGCCACCGACGCCGCGCGCTTCCGCGAGAGCGAGAAGCTGCTGACCTGGGGTTTCCGCTTTTATGAAACCGTGACGCCGATTAAGGCGGATAAACCCTTCGCCCAGCAGCGCGTCTGGTTCGGCGATCGCAAAGCGGTCAACCTCGGCGTCGAGAAGGATGCCGCGCTGACGCTGCCGAAAGGGCAGATGAAGAACCTGAAGGCGAGCTATACCCTCACAACGCCGCAGCTTGAGGCGCCGTTAAAGAAAAATCAGGTGGTGGGCACCATCGATTTCCAGCTTGACGGCAAAACCATTGAACAGCGGCCGCTGGTGGTGATGGAAGAGGTGCCGGAGGGCAATTTCTTCAGTCGCATCGTCGATTTCGTGCTGATGCAGTTCCACTCCCTGTTCGGCAAGTGGTTTAGTTAAATCACACTCTGGGAGCGTTGTTCAAAAACGCTCCCGGCGTTTTTGTCCCTGTCGCGGGACGCTTTGCTCCTCTGCCCATGCCATCCGCTTTCAGACTAAGAGCGCCATCCGCTTTGAGGCCAGCGCGCTGCCCGCTTGCTTAATCCTGAATCCAGCCCTTGCGTATCGGCAGGGCGAACAGCGCGCGGTAGGCGGCGTTGAAGGTCGCCAGCATGCGCGCGCCATATCCCTGCCAGGCGAGATGCGACGCCAGGCACCCGAGCAGCCCTACCAGAAATCCGCCCAGCATATCCATCGGCCAGTGCACGCCCAGGTAGACGCGCGACCAGGCGATGGCCGTGCCAAGCGCCATCAGGATCACGCCTGACCAGAGGCGGTGCCAGAAGATAAACGCCAGTGCGAAGGTGAAAATCGTGGTGCCGTGATCGCTCGGGTAGGAGTCGTCAGGCGCATGATGCAGAAACTGATACCCAAGTCCGATAGCGAATGGGCGCGGATGCGGGAAAAGCTGGCCGACGCACCAGGAGATAGCGAGGGCGTAGATCAGCGCCATGCCGGTTTTCAGCACCAGCACGCGCTGCGATTTCACCTGGTCGCGCGGCCCCCACAGCCAGAGCGCGACAATCAGCAGCGGCACGATGGCGATCAGATCTTTGGCGATAAAGGTCGCCAGCGCCAGCAGCCAGCCGGGCGAATCGGGCGTCGCGTTAATGGATAAAAACAGAGAGTGGTTAAACGCTTCCATAGGGTAAAAAAATCCTCGTCGTATGTCTGCGCCCGTTCGCCGCTGCGCACAAAATGTCAATGAAAAGACCTATTCTGGCGACGCTGCGCGTCGGGAGATATAGCGCCGGCTCCTAAATGACGCGCAGGTTTCAGAACGGTTTAAGTTCAGTGACAACGCGCGCATCCCTTATGCGCTCTGCCTGTCGCGGCCGGGTAAACCGCAGGCATAAAAAAACCCGTCAGCAAAAAAGCTGGCGGGCTCCACAATTTGGGGATTTCAAAGAAAAGCAGTGGCACTTATTCAGACTCACCCTTAACAAAAAAGTTCTGGACTGAGTAGAAAAAATTTTATAGGGGCAAAATCGGCCAGATAATCACAATCAGCGTGCCTGCCAGCGTCAGCAGCACGTTGGCAATGGCATAGGTGCCCGCATAGCCCAGCGCCGGAATATTGCTGCGCGCCGTGTCGCAGATAATCTCCATCGCTGGCGCGCAGGTGCGCGCGCCCATAATCGCGCCGAACAGCAGCGCGCGGTTCATGCGCAGCACGTAGGCGCCGAACAGATAGCAGATCACTACCGGCAGCAGGCTTACCAGCAGGCCACACAGCAGCATCAGCGCGCCTTCGCTGCCGAGGCCGTGATTAATACCGCTGCCCGCACTCAGCCCGACGCCCGCCATAAACACCATCAGCCCGAACTCTTTCACCATGGTCAGGGCGCCCTGCGGGATATAGCCGAAGGTGGGATGGTTGGCGCGCAAAAAGCCGAGCATAATGCCGGCGAACAGCAGTCCGGCGGCGTTGCCGATGCCAAAGCTGAAGTTGCTGAACTGGAAGGTGATCAGCCCGATCATCAGCCCGACGATAAAGAAGGCGCAGAACGCCAGCAGATCGGTCACCTGACTGTGGATTGCGATAAAGCCGATGCGGTCCGCCACGTTTTTCACGCGCTTCGCCTCGCCGCTCACCTGCAGGATATCGCCTTTGTGCAGCATAATGCTGTCATCGATCGGCATCTCTATCTGACTGCGGATGACCCGGTTCAGAAAGCAGCCGTGATCGGTGAGATTAAGTTTGCTGAGGCGCTTATTCACGGCGTTGTGGTTTTTCACCACAATCTCTTCCGTCACGATGCGCATATCGAGCAGATCGCGGTCGAACACCTCTTTGCCGTTGCGAAAGCTGGCGTCGAGCCGCGCGTGGGCGTCTGGATAACCCACCAGCGAGATCTCGTCGCCGAGCTGCAGCACCGCGTCACCGTCCGGGCTGGCCAGAATGCCGTTGCGGCGAATACGTTCGATATAGCAGCCGGTCTGGCGATAGATACCCAGCTCGCGCAGGTTCTTGCCGCCGCTCCACGCCACCAGCTCCGGGCCAACGCGATAGGCGCGGATCACCGGCAGAAAGACTTTGCGCTGGCTGTCGGCGTCGAGGCCGCGCTCGCGCGCGATTTGCTGGGCGCAGGTAGGCAGATCCTGATGCTGCAGGCGCGGCAGATAACGCGCGCCGAAAATCAGGCTCACCAGGCCTATCAGATAGGTCAGGGCGTAGCCGAGCGAGAGGTGATCCTGCATCAGCGCCAGCTGGCCGCCATCGTTGATGCTCTGTCGCAGGGTATCGCCAGCGCCGACCAGCACTGGCGTCGAGGTCATCGAGCCCGCCAGCATCCCCGCCGTCATGCCGATATCCCAGCCGAAAAGTTTGCCAAAGCCGAGCGCCAGCAGCAGGGCGCTGAGCACCATAACGATCGCCAGCAGAAAATAGTTTTTACCGTCGCGGAAGAAAATAGAAAAAAAGTTGGGGCCTGCTTCTACGCCGACGCAAAAAATAAACAGCATAAAGCCGAGGCTCAATGCGGCGGTATTTATCGCAAAATGTTGTTGGCCGAGTAATAACGAAACAACTAATACGCCGATGGAATTTCCCAACTGCACTGAACCCAGGCGCAATTTCCCCAGGCAAAGACCAAGTGCTAAAACGACAAATAATAACAGAACGTCATTTCCGCTTAACAAATCTGCGACGTTTATGTTCACTGTTTAACTTCTTGTTTACGTGTAAGCTGTTGATGACAGGCCTGTTTTTCGCTATCTTGTGCAGGCCGCGCAGTGAGCCTGCTGGCAGATTTAAACAGGCCACTCTTAAACGGCAGGTATTCTAATCATAAAAATCACCCTCAGCCATTAGCTTAAAATTTCATACCGCTAACGGCCTGTTTCATTTTATTTCCACCAGAGATCGCGGCAGGTTGTTGTCATTGTGATGATTTTCAATAAGTGGGGTGATATGCCACAGCGTTCCTTACGCTGGACCAGTGCGACGCTTGGCGTTGCGCTCTACAGTCTGGTGTTTATTTATGCGCATCGTTACTGGCTGGTGGGCAATGCGCCGCTGGGCGGGCAGCCTGAGCTGCTGCTTTTTTTGCTGCCGGGCGCGGTAATGGCGCTGCTGCACGCGGAGAGCCCACTGAAAAGCACGCTGCTGATGGCGCTCTGGGGCACGCTTCTCGGCGTTCTGCTGCTCAACAATGCGCTGCTGGCGCACACCAGCTGGCTGACCCTATCGGTCTGGAGCCTGAGCGCGCTCTTCTGGGCAGGCAGCGGCGCGCTGCTGGTGCGTCTGGCGCGCATTGTCTGGCGCTGACGCCAGAACGAAAAAACGGGCCGTGTCGGCCCGTTACGCTGGCGAAAAAATCTTATGCGCTCAGGTTTTCTTTGGTCCAGGCAGCGAAGTCGGTGTAGCCGCCGATATGCTGCTCGTCGATGAAAATCTGCGGTACGGTGGTGACGGGTTTGCCCGCGCTTTTCTCCAGATCCGCTTTGGTAATGCCTTCCGCCTGGATATCCACATACTGGTAGCTAAAGTCGTCACGCTCGGCGCTGAGCTTGTCGGCCAGCTCTTTCGCACGTACGCAATAGGGGCAGCCAGGACGACCAAAAATGACAGTAACCATGAAAAGCTCCTTAATTCAGGCTATTTAATGTGACCCATGTCACATAAGCTCAAGGTAGATGGTCAACATGATGCCCGCTCAAACCGCTTAAAGAAAGCAGGAAATGCCTGTTAGTCTGATGCGCGTCGTCTATGCAAGTTTGTGAACCTTGACCATAATTGACGGCCTGAACCCGGTGCGACCCAGGAGAATGCTATGCCGAATCTGGCGCGTTTACCCAAAGCGCTGCTGATCATGGAGGCCTCAGGCGGCCTGCTGACGCTGTGCGCGCTGCTGCTGGCTAACCACTGGCTGCCGCTGCCTGCCCATGCTGACGGCAAGACGCTGGCGACCGCGCTGCTGATTACTGGCATTTTGCTGATGCTGCCCGCCGCCTGGCTGATGCTATGGCGAACCGCGCAAGCGATGGCGCCGCAGCTGTTTGGTCGCGCCAATACTAAAAATGACACTCGCCGGAGACCTTAATGACACCGACTATCGATCTATTGTGCAGCCACCGTTCTATTCGCGCCTTTACCGACCAGGCAATCAGCGCAGAACAGCGTGAGGCGATTATCGCTGCGGCGCAATCGGCGTCCACCTCCAGCTTTCTTCAGTGCTCTTCCATTATTCGCATTACCGATCCCGCGCTGCGCCAGCAGCTGGTAACGCTGACCGGCGGTCAGCAGTGGGTAGCGGACGCGGCGGAGTTCTGGGTATTCTGCGCTGATTTCAACCGCCACCTGCAGATTTGTCCCGACGCGCAGCTGGGCCGCGCTGAGCAGCTGCTGCTGGGCTGCGTCGATACCGCGCTGATGGCGCAAAACGCCATGGTCGCTGCGGAATCCCTCGGCCTGGGCGGCGTCTTTATCGGCGGCATCCGCAATAATATCGCGCAGGTGACCGAACTGCTCGGCCTGCCGAAATTCGTGCTGCCGCTGTTCGGCTTCTGCATCGGCTATCCTTCCACCGTGCCTGACCTTAAGCCGCGCATGCCGCAGGCGATGCTGGTGCATGAAAACCGTTATCAGCCGGTCGATCCGCAGGTGCTGGCCGACTACGATAGCCGCACGGCGATCTACTACGAGCAGCGCGACAGCAATCAGCGCAGCGAAACCTGGAGCGAGCTGATTCAGCGTCTGATCGTCAAAGAGACGCGCCCCTTTATGCTCGACTATCTGCACCAGCAGGGCTGGGCGACGCGCTAATCCTGAAGAGGGTCGATGATGAAAATCGCTATCCTGTCGCGCGACGGGCAACTTTACTCCAGCCGCCGCTTGCGCGAGGTTGCCGAGCAGCGCGGGCATGAGATTCAAATCATCGATCCGCTCTCCTGCTACATGAATATCAACCCGGCCTCGCCGGCAGTGCACTATCGCGGCGAGCCGCTCGGCCATTTTGACGCAGTCATTCCGCGCATCGGCTCCGCCGCCACCTTCTACGGCACGGCGGTGCTGCGCCAGTTCGAGATGTGCGGCAGCTATCCGCTCAACGAGTCGCTGGCGATCGCCCGCGCGCGCGACAAGCTGCGCTCGCTGCAGCTGCTGGCGCGTCAGGGGATCGATATGCCGGTGACCGGCTTCGCCTCGTCGCCGGACGATACTCAGGATCTCATCGCCATGGTCGGCGGCGCGCCGCTGGTGGTGAAGCTGGTAGAGGGCACGCAGGGGATCGGCGTGGTGCTGGCGGAGACGCGGCAGGCGGCGGAGAGCGTCATCGACGCCTTTCGCGGCCTTAACGCCCATATTCTGGTGCAGGAGTTTATCCAGGAGGCGCAGGGGCGCGACGTACGCTGCCTGGTGATTGGCGGCGAAGTGGTGGCGGCGATCGAGCGCGAGGCGAAAGAGGGCGATTTCCGCTCTAATCTGCATCGCGGCGGCAAAGCGCATCCGGTAGAGATTACGCCGCAGGAGCGCGCCATCGCGGTCAAAGCGGCCGCGACGCTGGGGCTGGACGTGGCGGGCGTCGATATATTGCGCGCGCATCGCGGCCCCCTGGTGATGGAGGTCAACGCCTCGCCTGGCCTGGAAGGGATTGAAACCCGCACCGGCATCGATATCGCTGGCCTGATGATCGACTGGATAGAGCGCAACGCTCTGCCCGGTTTCAGTCTTAAAACCGGCGGCTGACGCGCGCTTTTCAGCGGTTTTCGTAGCGTCAGGCGCATTTTTTCCGTAAGCTTAGTCGCCTGTTTATTCACCCCTTGGGACACTACGATGGATTCTCTTGTCGTTCCGGATATCGACCTGTTGCGTCGCTGGCTGGATCAGCAAAATATCACCTGGTTCGAATGTGATGCCTGTCAGGCACTTCATCTGCCGCACATGCAAAATTTCGATGGGGTGTTCGACGCCAAAATCGATCTGGTCGACAACGTTATTCTCTTTTCCGCGCTAGCGGAAGTGAAGCCGACGGCGCTGATCCCGCTGGTCGGCGATCTGTCGCAGATCAACGCCAGCTCGCTAACGGTAAAAGCCTTTGTCGACATTCAGGACGACAACCTGCCGAAGCTGATTGTTTGCCAGTCCCTGGCGACCAGCGCCGGGTTGACCTTCGGCCAGTTCGCCAGCTTTATGAAGCAGAGCGAAGAGCAGGTCTCTATGGTCATTATGGAAGCCTTTGCCAATAATCTGCTGATGATGGGCGAAGAAGAAGAGCGTGCGCCGGTCAGCTTCAGCCACTCGCTGCTGCACTAAACCCGCTTTTTTCTGCCCCCGCTTTAACTGCCGCTTTATGCGGCAGTTTTCATTTTTAGCCCGCCATTTTTTATTCTGCATTTTGCCCTTTAATGCCAGATATTTCTCGTGGTTTGTGCCGTTCCTGCCAGACCACATAGCACAAACATGCATAACCTGTCGCTAAAAGGCGTTTTTTACGCTGGGGTATGGCAGCGGCAGGGGAGCGGGGCTATTCTTGCGGGGCTGCATGAGACGTGGATTCGCAGCGCAGGTATCAGTTTTTACTATTAAACTCTCAATGAATATTGATTCATTGTGTCTGTGAATTGACGCACAGCTCGCCGCGCTGGCATGGGCTTTAGCCAGGCCGTGACGATCCGCTCAGGAGGAAATAAAAAGATGTTCAATCAAAAAAAATGGTTGTCAGCTGCGGTTACCGGCGTACTGATGGTCGCCTCTGCAGGATCGATGGCGGAAGATAAAACGCTGCACGTTTATAACTGGTCAGATTATATCTCGGCAGACACGGTGCCGAACTTTGAAAAAGCCTCCGGCATTAAGGTGGTCTACGACGTCTTCGACTCCAACGAAGTGCTGGAAGGCAAACTGATGGCGGGCAGCACCGGCTACGACGTGGTGGTGCCATCCTCCAGCTTCCTGGCGCGCCAGCTGCAGTCCGGCGTGTTTCAGGAGCTGGATAAGAGCAAGCTGCCGAACTACAAGAATCTCGATCCTGAGCTGATGAAGAAGGTGGCGCAGCACGATCCCGATAACAAATATGCCATTCCTTATCTCTGGGGCACCACCGGCATCGGTTATAACGTTGAGAAGGTGAAGGCGGCGCTGGGCGCCGACGCGCCGGTCAACAGCTGGGATCTGGTGCTGAAGCCGGAAAACCTCGAGAAGCTGAAAAGCTGCGGCGTCTCATTCCTTGACGCGCCGGAAGAGATTTTCGCCACCGTGCTGAACTACCTCGGCAAAGATCCAAACAGTTCCGACGCGAAAGATTACTCTGGCGCGGCGACCGATCTGCTGCTGAAGCTGCGCCCCAGCATTCGCTACTTCCACTCGTCGCAGTACATCAACGATCTGGCGAACGGCAACACCTGCGTGGCTATCGGCTGGTCGGGCGATATTCTGCAGGCGAAAAACCGCGCCGAGCAGGCGAAAAACGGCGTGCATCTCGCCTACAGCGTGCCGAAAGAGGGCGCGCTCGCCTTCTTCGATATGATGGCGATCCCCAAAGACGCGAAAAACCTCGACGCGGCCTATCAATGGCTGAACTACATCATGGATCCGAAAGTGATTGCCGACGTTTCCAACAAGATGTCCTACGCTAACGGTAACAAGGCGTCGCTGCCGCTGATCAACGCTGATATCCGCAACAATCCGGGCATCTTCCCGACGCCGGAAGCGATGTCGAAGCTGTTCGTGCTGAAGGTGCAGGATCCGAAGCTGGATCGCGCGCGCACCCGTGCGTGGACGCGAGTGAAAAGCGGGAAATAAGCGGCTTTTTGCGCATTCGCACATTTACAACCTGGAACAGAGGCGCTGCGCTGGCCTCTGTTTTCTCTTTTTTAGCGGCTGGCTTAGCCGTTCCGCGTAGACCGGAGTGAACTGTTAGTGAACGACGCGATCCCTCGTCCCCAACCTAAAACCGCAAAGGCGTTAACGCCCTTGCTGGAGATCCGCAACCTGACCAAATCGTTCGACGGACAGCACGCCGTGGACGATGTCAGCCTGACCATTTATAAAGGCGAAATCTTCGCGCTGCTCGGCGCCTCCGGCTGCGGAAAATCGACGCTGCTGCGCATGCTGGCGGGGTTCGAGCCGCCGACCAGCGGCCAGATTGTGCTGGACGGCCAGGATCTCTCTCACGTGCCGCCCTACCAGCGTCCGGTCAATATGATGTTTCAGTCCTACGCGCTCTTTCCGCACATGACGGTAGAGCAGAATATCGCCTTCGGCCTGAAGCAGGACAAGCTGCCGAAGGGCGAAATCACGGCGCGGGTGCAGGAGATGCTGGCGCTGGTGCATATGCAGGAGTTCGCGAAGCGCAAGCCGCACCAGCTCTCCGGCGGCCAGCGGCAGCGCGTGGCGCTGGCGCGCAGCCTGGCGAAGCGTCCCAAGCTGCTGCTGCTCGACGAGCCGATGGGCGCGCTCGATAAAAAACTGCGCGACCGCATGCAGCTGGAAGTAGTGGATATTCTGGAGCGCGTCGGCGCCACCTGCGTCATGGTGACCCACGATCAGGAAGAGGCGATGACCATGGCGGGGCGCATCGCCATTATGAACCGCGGCAAGTTTGTGCAGATCGGCGAGCCGGAAGAGATTTACGAGCATCCCACCACCGTTTACAGCGCCGAGTTTATCGGCTCGGTGAACGTCTTCAGCGGACTGCTGCGCGAACGTCAGGAGGATGGCCTGGTGATCGACAGCCCTGGGCTGGTACACCCGCTGAAGGTCGACTCCGATGTGTCGGTGCTGGACAACGTGCCGGTGCACGTGGCGCTGCGCCCGGAGAAAGTGATGCTGTGCGACGAGGTGCCGGCGGACGGCTACAACTTCGCCGTCGGGGAAGTGGTGCATATCGCCTATCTCGGCGATCTCTCTATCTTTCACGTGCGGCTGAAAAGCGGGCAGATGATCAGCGCCCAGCTGCAAAATGCCCATCGCTATCGCAAAGGGCTGCCAACCTGGGGCGACGAAGTGCGCCTCTGCTGGGATGTCGACAGCTGCGTCGTGCTGACCGCCTGAGGAGATGCGATGAGCCAACTTTTTCACTCCAGCAAACCGGCGCGTGCCTGGCTGGCCGGCACGCCGCTGCAGCGCTGGGCAACGCGCATGAAAATGCGCCACGGCCGCAAGCTGGCGATCGCGCTGCCTTACGTCTGGCTGGTGCTCTTTTTCCTGCTGCCGTTTTTAATCGTGCTGAAGATCAGCTTCGCCGATATCGCGCGCGCGATCCCGCCCTATACCGAGCTGATTAGCTGGGCCGACGATCAGCTCAACGTGGTGCTGAATTTCGGCAACTACCTGACGCTCACCGACGATCCGCTCTACGTGGACGCCTATCTGCAGTCGCTGAAGGTGGCGGCGATCTCGACGCTGATCTGCCTGCTGGTTGGCTACCCGCTCGCCTGGGCGGTGGCGCACAGCAAGCCCTCGATGCGCACCATCCTGCTGCTGCTGGTGATCCTGCCGTCGTGGACCTCGTTTCTGGTGCGCGTTTACGCCTGGATGGGGCTGCTCAACAACAACGGCATCCTGAACCGTTTCCTGATGTGGCTGGGCGTGATCGATCATCCGCTGGTGATCCTCTATACCAATACGGCGGTCTATATCGGCATCGTTTACTGCTATCTGCCCTTTATGGTGCTGCCGATCTATACCGCGCTGACGCGCATCGACTACTCGCTGGTGGAGGCCTCGCTCGATCTCGGCGCGAAGCCGCTGAAGACCTTTTTCAGCGTCATCGTGCCGCTGACCAAAGGGGGCATTATCGCCGGCTCGATGCTGGTGTTTATTCCGGCGGTAGGCGAGTACGTGATCCCGGAACTGCTGGGCGGCCCGGACAGCATCATGATCGGCCGCATCCTGTGGCAGGAGTTCTTTAACAACCGCGACTGGCCGGTCGCCTCGGCGCTGGCGGTGATTATCCTGCTGATTTTGATCCTGCCGATCGTCTGGTTCCACAAGCATCAAAACCGTGAAATGGGGGAGAAGGAATGAATCAGCTGCCTGCGATTCGCTCGCCGTGGCGCACCGCCATTCTGATCTGCGGCTTTCTGTTTCTCTATGCGCCGATGCTGCTGCTGGTGGTTTACTCCTTCAACAGCTCCCAGCTGGTGACGGTGTGGGAGCGCTTCTCGTTTCACTGGTATCGCGTGCTGTTTCAGGACAGCGCCATGCTGGACGCGGTAGGCCTCAGCCTGACCATCGCCGCGCTCAGCGCTACCATGGCAGTGGTGCTCGGCACCATGGCGGCGGTGGTGGTGGTGCGCTTTGGCCGCTTCCGCGGCCATACCGGCTTCGCCTTTATGCTGACCGCGCCGCTGGTGATGCCCGACGTCATCACCGGCCTGTCGCTGCTGCTGCTATTCGTCGCCATGGGCAACGCCTTCGGCTGGCCGAGCGATCGCGGCATGCTCACCATCTGGCTGGCGCACGTCACCTTCTGTACCGCCTATGTGGCGGTGGTGATCAACTCGCGCCTGCGCGAGCTGGATCGCTCGATTGAAGAGGCGGCGATGGATCTGGGGGCGACGCCGCTGAAGGTCTTCTTCGTGATCACCGTGCCGATGATCGCGCCGGCGATCGTCACCGGCTGGCTGCTCGCCTTTACGCTGTCGCTGGACGATCTGGTGATCGCCAGCTTCGTCACCGGGCCGGGCGCCACCACCCTGCCGATGGCGATCTTCGCCACGGTGCGGCGCGGCGTGAACCCGGAGATTAACGCGCTGGCGTCGCTGATCCTGTTTGTGGTCGGGCTGGTGGGCTTTATCGCCTGGCGCTGGATGGCGCACGAAGAAAAACAGCGTATTCGTGATATTCAGAAGGCGAGACGTGGCTGAAATCCCTGATCTTTGCCACTATAAAGGCGGGCGGATTTTTCCGCCCGTCTGCGTGTAGTGATGGAGCCTGGCCATGTCCGAAACCTTGAAAAAAGGCGATTTTATCTCTCTTGCGCCCGTGCCGGTGACGGTAGCGGGCATCGCCATTATCGCGACGCGCTGCCTGAGCGTGCTGATGCTGGCGAACGAGCTGGGTCTGGAGGAGATCGCGAACTTCGTGCACCGCAGCGCGCAGGCCTGGGACTCCACGCTTATCTTTATCGCCAGCCAGCTGATCTTTTTCTATGAGCTGCGCTGCGCCTTTCTGCTGCTGCGCGGCAGCAATCGCGGCCGCTGGGGCTTCGCCGCCACGCAGCTGGTGGTGCTGCTCTATATGCTGCTGGCCTCTACCGGCGGTATCTATCCGGATATTTTCAGCATCAGCGGCGCGAATAACGCGCAGATCGTTCACCATACGCTGATGCAAAAGCTGCCCGATCTGCTGGTGCTCGGCCTGCTGTTCGTGCCGGCCGCCAGCCGCGCATTTTTCCGCAAGCGGTGATACAATCGCGCTCCGCCCGACCTCCTTGAATGACACAGGCCTTACCCCATGCAATGCGCGCTCTATGACGCCGATCGCTGCCGCTCATGCCAGTGGCTGGAAAAACCCTATTCGCAGCAGCTCAGCGACAAGCAGTCGCGGCTGAAGTCGCTGCTGGCGCAGCAGCCGGAAGCGCAGTGGCTACCGCCGGTCACCTCGGCGCAGCAGGCGTTTCGCAATAAGGCGAAGATGGTGGTCAGCGGCAGCGTCGAGCGCCCGGTGCTGGGCATGGTGCAGCGCGACGGCAGCGCGGTGGATCTCTGCGCCTGTCCGCTCTATCCAGAGAGCTTCGCGCCGGTTTTCGCCGCGCTGAAGCCCTTTATCGCCCGCGCGGGCTTAACCCCCTATAACGTGGCGCGCAGGCGCGGCGAGCTGAAGTTCCTGCTGCTGACCGAAAGCACCCAGGGCGGCATGATGCTGCGCTTTGTGCTGCGCTCCAGAGAGAAGCTGGAGCAGCTGCGCGACGCGCTGCCCTGGCTGCAGCAGCAGCTGCCGCAGCTCAAGGTGATCTCCGCCAATATACAGCCGGTGCACATGGCGATTCTGGAAGGGGATGAGGAGATTGCGCTGACGCCGTCGCAGTCGCTGGCGGAAAATTTCAATCGGGTGCCGCTCTGGATCCGTCCGCAAAGTTTTTTCCAGACCAACCCGCAGGTCGCCGCCGCGCTTTACGCCGCCGCGCGCGACTGGGTCGGCGAGCTGCGCATCGGCAGCATGTGGGATCTTTTCTGCGGCGTCGGCGGCTTCGGCCTGCACTGCGCCACGCCGGAGATGCAGCTGACCGGCATTGAAATCAGCGCTGAGGCGATCGCCTGCGCGCAGCGATCGGCCGAGATGCTGGGGCTGGAAAAGGTGAGTTTTGCCGCGCTGGATTCGACCGCCTTCGCCACCGGGCGCGACGCGGTGCCTGACCTGGTGCTGGTCAACCCGCCGCGGCGCGGTATCGGCGCCGCGCTGTGCGACTATCTCAGCCGCATGGCGCCGGATAACATTCTCTACTCAAGCTGCAATCCAGAGAGCATGGCGCAGGACATTGCGCGGCTGGCGGATTATCGCGTGACGCGCGTGCAGCTGTTCGACATGTTTCCGCATACCGCACACTTTGAAGTGCTCTGCCTGCTGACGCGCCGTGGCGCGGAAGAGGGTGGGCCGGCGTCCTGAGCCTCTGAGCCAGGAACGATGCAGAACCGATCGGACGCCCGTCCGCCGGCCCATAGTAGCGTATTACTCAGGGAACCATTTCTGATTGAGCTGCTGAAGCACGCCGTTGCTCTTTAGCGTCGCCAGCGCGGCGTTTAGCCTGTCGCGCAGCGCGTCATTGCCTTTACGCACCGCGATGCCCAGCCCGGTGCCGAAGTAAGCCTTATCGGTCACGTGCTCGCCGACCGGCGCTAAATCGCCGTTGGTCTTCAGCCACTGATTCACCACTGCCGTATCGCCGAATACGCCGTCAAGACGGCCATTTTTCATATCGAGAATGGCGTTTTGATAGCTGTCATAGGCGACGGTAACGATCTCAGGATGTTTCTCCTGCAGATATTTCTGGTGCGTGGTGCCGTTTTCGACTCCGATACGTTTGCCCTTGAGCGAGGCGAAATCGCTGAACTTGCCTTTGCGCGCGATGACGATGGCGGAGTTAGCGTAGTAGGGCTGGGTGAAATCGACCTGCTTGCTGCGATCGTCGGTGATATCCATACCGGAGATCACGGCGTCAAAGCGGCGAAACTTCAGCGAAGGGATCAGGCTGTCGAAGGCGTTATTGGTAAAGGTGCACTCCGCCTGCATCTGCTGGCAGAGCGCTTTAGCCAGATCGATATCGTATCCTACGATCTGATTATCGCGATCCAGCGATTCAAACGGAGGGTAGGTGGCGGAAGAGGCGAAGCGGAGGGTATCCGCCGCGTGGGCGCTCAGGGTCAGCGTCGCCAGCGCGGCGGCAAGGATCCATTTTTTCATCGTATTACTCCTGAAAACCATACCAGAGGCGGAATGGTTGACACGATGCCAGTAAATGAATCTTTATGCAATATTTGTGAGTAAAAAATGAAAAAGGCGAGCATTGCTCGCCTGGATATTAACTTCTGCGCTCAAAGGCAAGCGCGCGCCGTTCAATCAGCCGCATCATTAGCGTCAGCAGACCGTTTACCACCAGATAGACCAGCCCGGCGGCGGCGAACACCATCACGTCGTAGGTGCGGCCGTAAAGCAGCTGGCCGTGGCCCATCACTTCCATCAGCGTAATGGTGTAGGCGAGCGAGGTGCCTTTGAACACCAGCACCACCTCGTTGGAATAGGAGGAGAGGGCGCGCTTAAACGCATAGGGCAGCAGAATGCGCAGCGTATCTTTGCGGTTCATCCCGAGTGCCGCGCAGGACTGCCACTGGCCTGACGGGATGGCGCGCATCGCGCCGTAAAACAGCTGCGTGGTATAGGCGGCGCTGTTAAGCGACAGCGCCAGCATGGCGCAGAGCCAGGGCTGCGACAGCAGATGCCACAGCCAGGGAACGCGCTGCAGGCTGGGAAATTGCCCGGGGCCGTAGTAAATCAGGAAGATCTGCACCAGCAGCGGCGTGCCGGTAAACAGGGTGATATAGATTTTCACCAGCGGATTAAGCAGCGGCGTTTTCAGCGACAGCACCACGGTGAAGAGCAGCGCCAGCGCCAGCGCCACCAGCAGCGATGCGAGGGTGAGCGTCAGGCTGGTGTGCAGCCCTTTCAGGATTTCAGGCAGGTAGCTCAGCATCAGCTATTCCCTCGCTCAAAACGGGTGGTGCGCAGCTCGATACGGCGCAGCACCGCCTGGCTCAGCAGCGTAATCACCAGATAGATCGCCGCGGCGATCAGAAACCAGGTAAAAGGCTCCTGGGTGCGGGTCGCAATGCTTTTGGTCTGCAGCATTAGATCGTTAACGCTGATCAGCGACACCAGCGCGGTATCCTTTAGCAGCACCAGCCACTGGTTGCCCAGCCCGGGCAGCGCATGGCGCCACATCTGCGGCATGATCAGGCGCAGGAAGATGGCGGACTTCTTCATGCCCAGCGCCTGACCCGACTCCCATTGACCCTGCGGCACCGCCTTGAGCGCGCCGCGCAGCGTTTGCGAGGCGTAAGCGGAGTAGAGGATCGCCAGCGCAATCACGCCGCACAGAAACGGGCTGACGTCGAAGTTCTCTATCTGAACCTGCACCGGCAGCTGGAACAGGCCGAAATTGAGGGTAAAGCCGTCGGAGAGCACCAGCAGCAGCTGCGAGGCGCCGAAATAGATAAACAGCACCACCAGGATTTCCGGCAGGCCGCGGATCAGCGTCACCAGCGCCGTGCCGATCCACGCCAGCGGCTTAATGCGCAGCGATTCCCAGCCGGCGAAAATCATCGCCAGCGCAAGGCCGGCGATCAGGGCGCAAACAGCGAGGCCGACGGTCATGCCGGCGGCGCTGGCGAGAGGATAGAACTCACTCATGGTTAATTACTGCTGGAACCATTTGCTGTAGATGGTTTTATAGGTGCCGTCAGCCTTGACCTTCTCCAGCGCGGCGTCGAACTTCGCCTGCAGATCGGTGTTGCCCTGGCGCACGGCGATGCCGAGGCCGGTGCCGAAGTAGGCTTTGTCGGTCACTTTATCGCCGACCGCCGCCAGGCTGGCGTTCTGCTTCAGCCATTCGTTAACCACCGCCGTGTCGCCAAAGACCGCGTCGATACGGCCATTTTTCAGGTCCAGCACCGCGTTCTGATAGCTGTCGTAGGGCACGGTAGTGATATCGGCATGCTGATCGTTAAGGTATTTCTGGTGCGTCGTGCCGTTCTGCACGCCGACGCGCTTGCCTTTCAGCGCGGCCACGTCGGCCACTTTGCCTTTCTGGGCGATAAACAGCGCGGAGTTGTCGTAGTAAGGCTTGCTGAACAGCACCTGTTTTTCGCGTTCAGGCGTGATGTCCATACCGGCCATCACCGCGTCGAAACGACGGAACTTCAGGCTTGGAATCAGGCTGTCGAACGCCTGGTTGGTAAAGGTGCAGGTCGCGTTCATCTCTTTGCAGAGCGCGTTCGCCAGGTCGACGTCGAAGCCCTGAATTTTGTTGCTGGAATCAACGAACTCAAACGGCGGATAGGAGGCTTCCGTAGCGAAGCGAATAGTCTGCGCCGCAGACGCGCTCAGGCTCAGACCAGCAAGCAGTGCAGCAAGTACGATTTTTTTCATTGAGAGCTTCCTGACTTAATGCGAAAGATAATGTGCAAACGCCTCGGTTTGCGGCTGTGTAAATCGGCTGGCGTCGCCCTGTTCCACGATATGGCCGTTCTCCATATAGACCACGCGGCTGGCGGTTTTACGGGCGACTTCCACTTCGTGCGTCACGATGACCTGGGTAATGTGCGTCTGGGCGAGCTCGCGAATGATGCTGACGATCTGCGCGGTGATTTCCGGATCGAGCGCGGCGGTCGGCTCGTCAAACAGCAGCACCTGCGGCTCCATCATCAGGGCGCGCGCGATGGCGACGCGCTGCTGCTGTCCGCCGGAGAGATGCAGCGGGAAACGGTCGGCATAGGGCGTAAGGCGCAGGCGATCCAGCAGCTTGTCGGCGCGCGCGCGCGCCTCCGCTTTGCTGAGGCCCAGCACGCGGCACGGCGCTTCGATCAGGTTCTGCACCACGGTAAGATGCGGCCAGAGATTATATTGCTGGAAAACCATGCCGACATTTTGACGCAGTTCGCGGATGGCGGCGTCAGACGGCGTCTTGCTGAAGTCGAAATGGTTGCCAGCGATTTTCAGGCTGCCCGAGCGTGGCTGCTCCAGCAGGTTAAGCACGCGCAGGAGTGAGCTTTTCCCCGCGCCGCTTGGGCCGAGTAGCACCAGCGTTTCGCCTTGCGGGCAATCCAGATTGATGTCAAACAGCGCCTGATGAGCGCCGTAAAAGCAGTTAATCCCGTTTAGTTGAATACTCATGCGCAAATTTTGAATAGCCATTAGTGCCGCGAATCTTAACCGCACCAGAATAGTTATGCAAATGGAGTGGGTTAAAATTTATTAAACTGCAGCGAAACAGATAAAGCGTAGCACAATATCGCGCCACTTAGCGGCAGGAAGGCGCAGGCAAAAGAGGCGCGCCGCGAGAAAGCCGCGCGCCGGGGAAGAGATTATTTTTTCGCCTGCTCCAGCGTCTGGCTCAGGGTGCCGCCGCCCGGATGCGCCCAGTCGGCGACGTAACGCACGTCATCCACCACCCAGCAGGTGCCTTCGCGGATCATCAGCACCTCATCCTGCCAGCTTTTGCCATCGCGGCTCAGCTCGACGCGCAGCGGAATATTGCGCGCGTCGCGGTTCGGAATGGTAGAGCTGTCCGCCACGCTGGCGGCGGTCGGACCCTGCGCCAGGCTGGAGAAGAGATCGCTGCTGCGCCACTGCGCCGTGGCGTTGCCGCCCTGGGTATTCGCCTGCTGCAGCGCCTGATAGAGGCGGTCGCTCAGGTAGGGGCGGTATTTCGCCAGCTGCTCGCTGCCCGGCAGGCCTGGGGTAGGCTGCTGAATGCGCAGATCGTAAAACTGCTGCGCGACGCTGTCTGGACCGCCGTCGACGCAGGGCGCGGTGCGAGGGCCGTTGTCCTTAATCACCGGCTCCACCGTGGTACAGGCGGAGAGCAGCAGTGCGGCCGGAAGCAGCAGCGCAAAGGCTTTGTTTCTCATCTCGATTTCCTTATTGTTCTCTGGCAAAGCGCTATTTTTAGCATAGAGTATAGCCGTGCTTTTTAGTTGAAAGAGCCTTGTCCCTATTTCATATCAGGAGAGAGCGATGAAATTTTCCACCACGCCTACGCTGGAAGGACACAGCATCAGCGACTACTGCGGCGTTGTCACCGGCGAAGCGATCCTCGGCGCTAACATTTTCCGCGACTTTTTCGCCGGCATCCGCGACGTGGTCGGTGGCCGTTCCGGCGCCTATGAGAAAGAGCTGCGCAAGGCGCGCGAAATCGCCTTCGAGGAGCTGGAAGCGCAGGCGAAGGCGCTGGGTGCCAGTGCGGTGGTCGGCATTGATATCGATTACGAAACCGTCGGCAAAGACGGCAGCATGCTGATGGTCAGCGTAAGCGGCACGGCGGTGAAGCTCCGTTGAGGCGGCTGCTGGCCGCGCTGGCGCTGCTGCTGGCGGGCTGTCACAGCGGACTGGAATCGCGGCAGGGCTACTGGGTTGACACGCAGCATCCGGCTTACGGCGCCAGGCCGCGCATCAAAGCAATCGTGATTCACTATACCGCCGAAGATTTTCCCTCGTCGCTGGCGACCCTGACCGATCGCGACGTCAGCGCCCACTACCTTATTCCCCGCCAGCCGCCGCAGCGCGCCGGACAGCACATTATCTGGCAGCTGGTGCCGGAGCCGCAGCTCGCCTGGCATGCCGGCTCCAGCTTCTGGCGCGGCGCGACGCGCCTCAACGACACTTCAATCGGTATCGAACTGGTGAACCGCGGCTACACGCGCACCCTGACCGGGCGCGACTGGCAGCCTTTTACCGAGGCGCAGATCGCCGCGCTGACGTTGTTGTTGAAGGATATCGCCCGGCGCTACGCCATCGCGCCGCAGAATATCGTCGGCCATAGCGATATCGCGCCGCAGCGCAAGCAGGATCCCGGCCCGCTGTTTCCCTGGGCTCAGCTGGCGGGTCAGGGGATCGGCGCCTGGCCGGAGACGTCGCGCGTGCAGCACTATTTAGTGGGCAGGGCGGCGCAAACGCCCGTGGCGATGGAGACGCTGCTGGCGGTGCTGTCGCGCTACGGCTACGACGTGAGCGGGGCCGCCACGCCGCGTCAGCAGCAGCGGCTGATCGCGGCGTTCCAGATGCATTTTCGTCCGGCAGACTATCGCGGCTTGCCGGACGCGGAGACCCTGGCGATTGCCGAGGCGCTGCTGGAAAAGTATGGCGATTAGCGCTGCAGGAAGGCTTTCCAGTGCGCTAACAGCTGCTCCAGCGCATGGCGGTCGACGTCCAGGTGAGTGACGATGCGCGTCACCGGCCCGACGCTTAACAGCACGTCGCGCGCGGCGAACCAGTTTTTCAGCGGTTCGATCTGTTCGGCGGGCACGCGCACGAACAGCATATTGGTCTGCTGATCCACCACTTCAACGCCCGCCTGCTGCAGCTGCTGGCCGAGCCAGGCGGCGTTGTCGTGATCCTCTTTCAGTCGCGCCACGTTGTGCTGCAGCGCGTAGAGGCCGGCCGCCGCCAGAATACCCGCCTGGCGCATGCCGCCGCCCGCCATTTTGCGCCAGCGGCGCGCGCGCTCGATGTAGGCCTCATCGCCGCACAGCAGCGATCCCACCGGCGTGCCCAGTCCTTTCGACAGGCAGATAGTCAGCGTGTCGCAGTAGCGCGCAATCGCCTCCAGCGTGACGTTTTGCGCCACCACCGCGTTAAAGATGCGTGCGCCGTCGATATGCAGCGCCAGCTTGCGCTCGCGGCTAAATGCCCAGGCGCGGGCGAGGTAGTCGAGCGGCAGCACCTTGCCGTGGTGGGTGTTCTCCAGGCTAAGCAGGCGAGTGCGGGCAAAGTGGATATCGTCTGGTTTGATGGCGGCGGCCACTAAGTCCAGCGGCAGCGTGCCGTCTTCGGCGGCGAGAATCGGCTGCGGCTGGATGCTGCCCAGCACCGCCGCGCCGCCCGCTTCATATTTATAATTATGCGCCTGCTGGCCAACAATATATTCGTCGCCGCGCTCGCAGTGGCTCAGCAGCGCCACCAGATTGGCCTGGGTGCCGGTCGGGAAGAATAGCGCGGCCGCTTTGCCGCTGAGCCGCGCGGCTTCCGCCTCCAGCGCATTGACGGTGGGATCGTCGCGATAGACGTCGTCGCCGGTTTCGGCGGCCATCATCGCCTGCAACATCGCGGCGCTCGGCCGGGTTACGGTATCACTGCGTAAATCGATCACGTTGCTCTCCTGAGAAAAGCGGGCAGAACGCCCGAACAGACGGCACACAGGGTGAGGAGCGGATGGCGTGGCCCGAGGAGCAAAGCGTCCCGCGCCAGGGACAAAAACGCCGGGAGCGTTTTTGAACAACGCAACGCGTTGGCCCGTTTACGGGCGCCCCTTAGGGATGAGGGGCGTATACGCGCGGGCCGAGCTGGCAGGGATGCCGTTTTTTGCCTCTTTGCGATCGGGCCACGCCATCCGCGCAGGCACCTTGTCTTTAGCTTCAGCGAACCCAGATGCCCGCTGGCCTCTTTCTCTTTTACCGCAGCCAGTTGGTTTTCGCCAGCTCCACCACTTCGTCGCCGCGACCGTTCAGGATTGCGCGCAGCATATAGAGGCTAAAACCTTTCGCCTGCTCCATCTTGATCTGCGGCGGCATCGCCAGCTCCTCTTTGGCGGTGATAACATCTACCAGCACCGGGCCGGGATGTGCGAATGCCTGTTCCAGCGCGCCGTTAAGCTCAGACGCCTTCTCTACGCGCAGCCCTTTAATGCCGCACGCCTCGGCAATGGCGGCGAAGTCGGGATTATCCAGCTCGGTGCCGTCGGTGAGGTAGCCGCCCGCCTTCATCTCCATGGCGACAAAGCCCAGCACGCTGTTATTGAAAATCACCAGTTTTACCGGCAGCTTGAGCTGCGCCAGGGTGATGAAGTCGCCCATCAGCATGCTGAAGCCGCCGTCGCCGCACAGCGCCACCACCTGACGATCGCGGTTCAGCGCCTGGGCGCCGAGCGCCTGCGGCATGGCGTTCGCCATTGAACCGTGATTAAAGGAGCCGAGCAGGCGGCGACGGCCGTTCATCTTCAGATAGCGCGCCGCCCAGACGGTTGGCGTGCCGACGTCGCAGGTGAAAATCGCGTCGTCGCTGGCGTAGTGGCTGATCTGCTGCGCCAGATACTGCGGATGAATTGCCTGTTTGTCGTTGGCGTTAGCCAGCTCGTCCAGCCCTTTGCGCGCGTCGGCGTAGTGTTCCAGCGCGCTGTCGAGATGATGACGATCGGTTTTCTTCTCCAGTCGCGGCAGCAGCGCCTGCAGCGTCGGCTTCACCGCGCCGACGTACGCCTGATCGAGATGGCAGTGCGCGCCGAGGCTGCCGGGATTGATATCGAGCTGAATGATTTTCGCGTGCTCGGGATAGAAGGCGCGGTAGGGGAATTTGGTGCCGAGCAGCACCAGCGTGTCGGCGTTCATCATGGCGTGATAGCCCGATGAGAAGCCGATCAGCCCGGTCATGCCGACATCATAAGGGTTATCGTACTCAAGATGCTCTTTGCCGCGCAGCGCATGGACGATCGGCGCCTTCAGCGTCTCCGCCAGCCGCACCACTTCGTCATGGGCGCCGGCACAGCCGCTGCCGCACAGCAGCGTGATATTGCTGGCCTCGTTCAGGGTTTGCGCCAGCAGCGCCAGCTCGCTTTCCTGTGGCAGAACCTGCGGCAGCAGCGGCGGATACCAGGCGGCCGACGCGCTTTCTGGCGCGGGCTTCAGCGCCACGTCGCCCGGCAGCACCACCACCGAGACGCCGCGATTAAGGATCGCCTCGCGCATCGCGATGCCCAGCACCTGCGGCAGCTGCTCGGGGCTGGAGACCAGTTCGCAGTAGTGGCTGCACTCGCGGAACAGCTCCTGCGGATGCGTCTCCTGAAAATAGCCGCTGCCGATCTCGCTGGAGGGAATATGGGCGGCGATCGCCAGCACCGGCACACGGTTGCGGTGGCAGTCGAACAGGCCGTTGATCAGATGCAGGTTGCCCGGCCCGCAGGAGCCCGCGCAGACCGCCAGCTCGCCGCTGACGTGCGCTTCCGCGCCAGCGGCGAAGGCGGCGACCTCTTCGTGTCGCGTCGGCATCCACTCAATGGTGCCCATGCGGTTCAGGCTGTCGCTTAGCCCGTTCAGGGAGTCTCCGGTCACCCCCCAGATACGCTTGACGCCGGCGTTTTCCAGTGTTTTCGCGATCAGCGCCGCAACGGTCTGTTTCATTGTACTCTCCTCTGGCTGTAAGCCATCTTCCCGATGGCGGACAAAAAGAGAAGACTAGACGAGGTTTCGCGCGCGCAGCCGTGAAAAAGTGCGCTGCGCGTTACGCGGAGAAAAAGGCGATAAGCAGCGGCGCCAGCAAACTCATCACAAAGCCGTGCACGATAGCGGCCGGCACGATTTCATTGCCGCCTGCGCGCTGCAGCACCGGCAGGGTGAAATCCATCGCCGTCGCGCCGCACAGCCCGAGCGCGCTGGAGCGATGCCGGCCGATCAGCGCCGGGATCAGCATGATGGCGGTCAGCTCGCGCACCAGGTCATTGAAAAAGGCGGCGCTGCCGATCACCGGTCCGAACGCTTCCGTCATCAGGATGCCGGAAAGAGAATACCAGCCGAAACCGCTGGCCAGCGCCAGGCCGGTTTTCAGCGGCAGACCCAGCAGCGCGGCGGCGATGGCGCCGCCCAGCAGGGCGCTCAGCAGCACCACCACCGACACCAGCATGCCGCGCCGATTCAGCAGAATCTGGCGCAGCGTCATGCCGCTACCGCGCAGCTGTACCCCGACGAGGAACAGCAGAAAAATCAGCGCATATTCGCTGGCGGTGGAGGCGTGGCGCAGAAAAGCGAGCTGCGTCAGTCCCGTCAGAAAGCCCACCACGACCACGCCGCACAGCGTCAGCGAGTCGAGCGCCATACGCAGGCGCGACGGCAGCGCTTCCTGCCTGTGCTTATGCTGCCAGGGGCGCTTTTTTTCCAGCAGGCGCAGCGCCAGCAGATTGCACAGCAGGATCGCCAGCGCGCTGACCAGCGCGATATGAAAAACGCTCAGCAGGTTGCGGCTGAGATTATCGAGAAAGGCGAGGCTGATGCCCATAAAGAAGAGAATGATATAGACCATCCAGCCCAACAGACGATTCACCAGACGTAAAAAAGCGGGCTGACGCAGCGGCAGCAGCCAGCCCGCCACCAGCGGCAGCAAAATAATAAGAAGCCCAGAATACATAACGGATGCGTTTCCTTGCAGAGAGTGCGGACACGCTAGCGAAAAAGCCTGATAGAGTAAACCCTTGTATTACAGCGGCATGGCTGGACCTGAGGAGAGAGCGTCATGATTCTGGAACATATCGAGATTACCGGCTTTCGCGGCATTAATCATTTGTCGCTGCCGCTCACCCAGACAACCCTGCTGATCGGCGAAAATGCCTGGGGTAAATCGAGTTTGCTGGACGCCCTGAGCCTGCTGCTGGCGCCGCAGGAGAGCCCTTATCAGTTTACCCGGCACGATTTCCACTTCACCCCCGGCAACCGCGAGACGCCGATGCGGCGGCTGCAAATCGTGTTTCATTTTCGCGACGACGGCAGCGAACAGGCGGCGCTGTTTTCGCCATTCTGGCAGCGCGACGCACAGGGCGCGCGCTGGCTCTACTTCAGCACTCGCGCCCGGCTGCGCGAAAACGAAGTTACCGCCTCGCGCCGCTTTCTGCGCGCTGACGGCGAGGCGCTGCCGCCGACGGGCAGCGAAGAGGCGATAAGCCAGCTGACGCGGCTGCGTCCGGTGCTGCGCCTGCGCGATGCGCGCTTTAGCCGCCGCGCGCGGCACGACAGCAGCGACGGGCAGGCGCGAAGCGCTGAGATGCGCGCCCTGGCGGCGGATATCGACAGCCTGACGCGCCAGCTGGCGACGCAGCCTCATCAGCTCAGCGATGAAACGCTGCGGCAGGGCGTCGCTACCCTGCAGCAGCTGATGGAGCACTATTTTCTGGTGCTGCAGCCCGCCGCGGACGGCGCGCGGCGCAGCGACCCGCAAAACCGCGACGGCGCGCACGGCTGGCGCGCGCTCGATCGCCTGAATCAGCTGATCGGCGAAACCGATTCGCGCAGTCAGCAGATCGTGCTGCTGCGCATGTTCGTGTTGCTGGCGCAGGCGCGCGGCGCGGTGGGGCTCTCGCCCGACGCGCGCCCGCTGCTGCTGATAGAAGATCCGGAGACCCGTCTGCATCCCATCATGCTGTCGGTGACCTGGAATCTGCTCGATCTTATCCCGCTGCAGAAAATCGCCACCACCAACTCCGGCGAACTGCTGTCGCTGACGCCGGTGGAAAATGTCTGTCGGCTGGTGCGCGAACCGACGCGCGTCGCTGCGTGGCGCATCGGCCCGCAGGGGCTGAGCGCCGAAGAGAGCCGCCGCATCGGCTTTCATATTCGCGTTAACCGACCGTCGGCGCTCTTCGCCCGCTGCTGGCTGCTGGTAGAGGGCGAAACCGAAGTCTGGATCATCAACGAGCTGGCGCGCCAGTGTGGCTACCACTTCGCGGCGGAAGGGGTGAAGGTCATCGAATTCGCGCAGGCGGGCCTGAAGCCGCTGCTGAAGTTCGCCGCGCGCATGGGCATCGCCTGGCACGTACTGACCGACGGCGACGACGCCGGCAATAAATATGCCGCCACGGCGCGCAGTCAGCTGGCCCCGCACGATGAGCGCGACCATCATCTCACGCAGCTGCCGGCGCTTGATATGGAGCACTATCTGTTTGACGCAGGCTTTAAAGCGGTTTATCTGCAGATGGCGCATCTGCCGTTAAATGCGGCGATGAGCTCCAGGCGTATTATTACCAAAGCGCTTCAGCACGCCTCCAAGCCGGAGCTGGCCATTGCTGTTGCGAGCGCCGCCGCCGAGCGCGGAGAACAGGCGATGCCGCCGCTGATGCGCCAGCTGTTTTCACGCGTGATGTGGCTGGCGCGCGGCAAAGCGGATTAACCGCACGTGCGCAATAAAATAAAATGCCAGCGACACGGCTGGCATTTTTTGGGGGAGCGTTCAGAATGGGGTGATAGCCGTTCAGGCGTGCTGTACAACGTCCACCGGCACGATCAGACTGGCATGATTGCCTTTTGGGCCCTGATGAACATCAAACTGAACTTGTTGCCCGGCTTTTAATGTTCTGTAGCCATCCATCTGAATCGTAGAGTAGTGCGCGAAGATATCTTCTCCGCCACCGATCGGACAGATAAAGCCGAAGCCCTTGGCGTTATTGAACCATTTAACAGTACCTGTCTCCATGCTTTTACTTCCCTCGCAAGACATTTTGATAATCAGGTGAGTAAATTAAAGCTGGGGTCGAGTTTGTTTAAAACTCAATCAGCTTGTGTCTGTAGAATGTAGAGAAAGGGCCCCTGGCGTCAAGCAAACCACCGGAGAGCGCTGCGATAAAATCATCAAAATTTGAGACAGTTAACGCTATTGCGAATTTTGTGATACAGGTCGCGCGCGGGTTTTTTCGCAAAAAATCCTTGCGGCGGAGGCGTGCTTGACAGGCGTGTTAAACTCTACGTATGGACAGCGAATCGTCCGTATCGATGTGCAGAATTTCAACGGAACATTATGGCAAATACTAACGACTGGCTTAACTTTGAACACCTGGCCGAAGACAAAGCGAAAGAGGGGCTGCAGCCGCCCTCTATGTATAAAGTCATCCTGAATAATGACGATTATACGCCTATGGAATTTGTTATTGACGTTCTGCAAAAGTTCTTTTCTTATGATGTTGAACGTGCAACGCAACTGATGCTGAAAGTTCACTACCACGGAAAGGCGATCTGCGGTGTCTTTACCGCCGAAGTGGCGGAGACCAAAGTCGCTATGGTGAACAAGTACGCGCGGGAGAATCAGCATCCATTGCTGTGTACGCTGGAAAAAGCCTGAACTCGCCCTCATATAGTGAAGGTGAGGTTGTCAGAGCGATAATTGGGGGAGGTGCCTATGCTCAATCAAGAACTGGAACTCAGTTTAAACATGGCTTTCGCCAGAGCGCGTGAGCACCGTCATGAGTTTATGACCGTCGAGCATTTGTTGCTGGCTCTGCTCAGCAACCCGTCGGCCAGAGAGGCACTGGAAGCCTGTACAGTCGATATTGTCGCGCTGCGGCAAGAACTCGAAGCTTTCATTGAACAAACCACACCGGTGCTGCCCGCCAGTGAAGCGGAGCGCGATACCCAACCCACGCTCAGCTTCCAGCGCGTTCTGCAGCGCGCGGTATTCCATGTCCAGTCATCGGGCCGCAGCGAAGTCGCTGGTGCCAATGTGCTGGTCGCCATCTTCAGCGAGCAGGAGTCGCAGGCGGCCTATCTGCTGCGCAAACATGAAGTCAGCCGACTTGACGTGGTGAACTTCATTTCTCACGGTACGCGTAAAGACGAACCTGGTCAGGCGCCGCACAGTGAGAACCCGGTCAACGAAGAGCAAGCAGGCGGGGAGGATCGTATGGAAAACTTCACCACCAATCTTAATCAGCTTGCTCGCGTCGGCGGAATTGATCCGCTGATTGGTCGCGACAAAGAGCTGGAGCGTACCGTTCAGGTGCTGTGCCGCCGCCGTAAAAATAACCCGCTGCTGGTGGGCGAGTCGGGCGTCGGTAAAACCGCCATCGCGGAAGGCCTGGCCTGGCGCATTGTGCAGGGCGACGTGCCGGAAGTGATGAAGGACTGCACTATCTACTCGCTCGATATCGGTTCGCTGCTGGCGGGCACCAAATATCGCGGCGACTTCGAGAAGCGCTTCAAAGCCTTGTTGAAACAGCTGGAGCAGGACAACAGCAGCATTCTGTTTATCGATGAGATCCATACCATCATCGGCGCAGGCGCGGCGTCCGGCGGCCAGGTGGATGCGGCGAACCTGATTAAGCCGCTGCTCTCCAGCGGAAAAATCCGCGTGATGGGTTCAACCACCTATCAGGAGTTCAGCAATATCTTTGAAAAGGATCGCGCGCTGGCGCGTCGCTTCCAGAAGATCGATATCACCGAGCCGACGCTGGACGAAACCGTGCAGATCCTGAACGGTCTCAAGCCGAAATATGAAGCGCACCACGACGTGCGTTACACCGCGAAAGCGGTGCGCGCCGCGGTTGAGCTGGCGGTGAAATATATCAACGACCGCCATCTGCCGGACAAAGCGATCGACGTGATCGACGAAGCGGGCGCGCGGGCGCGTCTGATGCCGGCCAGCAAGCGCAAGAAGACCATCAACGTCTCCGATATCGAGACCGTGGTGGCGCGTATCGCGCGCATCCCTGAGAAGAGCGTTTCAGCAACCGACCGCGACACGCTGAAAAATCTCGGCGATCGCCTGAAAATGCTGGTGTTCGGCCAGGATAACGCCATTGAAGCCCTGACCGAGGCGATCAAAATGAGCCGCGCCGGACTGGGTCAGGATCGCAAACCTGTCGGCTCCTTCCTGTTCGCCGGTCCGACCGGGGTCGGGAAAACTGAGGTCACGGTTCAGCTGGCGAAGGCGCTCGGCATTGAGCTGCTGCGTTTCGATATGTCCGAGTATATGGAACGTCACACGGTGAGCCGCCTGATTGGCGCGCCTCCGGGCTATGTCGGCTTCGATCAGGGCGGCCTGCTGACCGATGCGGTAATTAAACATCCGCATGCGGTGGTGCTGCTCGACGAAATCGAGAAAGCGCATCCGGACGTCTTTAACCTGCTGCTGCAGGTAATGGACAACGGCATGCTGACGGACAACAACGGTCGTAAAGCGGACTTCCGCAACGTGGTGCTGGTGATGACTACCAACGCGGGCGTACGTGAAACCGAGCGTAAATCGATTGGTCTGATCCATCAGGACAACAGCACCGACGCGATGGAAGAGATCAAAAAGATCTTTACGCCGGAGTTCCGCAACCGTCTCGACAACATTATCTGGTTCCGTCACCTGTCACCGGAGGTGATTCATCAGGTCGTGGACAAGTTTATTGTCGAACTGCAGGCGCAGCTGGATGCGAAGGGCGTCTCGCTGGAGGTCAGCGACGAAGCGCGTGACTGGCTGGCGGAGAAAGGCTACGACAAGGCGATGGGCGCGCGTCCGATGGCGCGTACGGTGCAGGAAAACCTCAAGAAACCACTGGCCAACGAATTGCTGTTTGGCTCGCTGGTGGATGGCGGATCGGTCTCGGTGGCGCTCGACAAAGAGAAGAACCAGCTGACCTACCATTTCCTCAGCGCAGAAAAACGCAAAACGGAAGGCACGGTTCACTAAGCGCCGTACGACAGAAATAGAAAAGGCCAGATGCGAATCTGGCCTTTTTTTTCACCGCCGTTCAGGCGGCGAAAGCGAAACGAAGCCGCTTAGCGACTACGGAAGACAATGCGGCCTTTGCTCAGGTCGTACGGGGTCAGCTCAACAGTCACTTTGTCGCCCGTCAGGATGCGGATGTAGTTTTTGCGCATTTTACCGGAGATATGAGCGGTAACCACGTGACCGTTCTCGAGTTCTACACGGAACATGGTGTTAGGTAACGTATCAAGTACGGTACCTTGCATTTCAATATTGTCTTCTTTGGCCATCGAATCCTCTGGGTGGACTAGCTTTCAGTGAACCGGCAAGATAATGCCGAATTCCACGATTTATGTAAAGAAACGTTGGCGGTAAGGCCAACGCTTCGCCGTGCTTCGCGCGAGGGCGCGAGCATCTCGGTTAAATTCGGGTGTTTATGTGACGTCTGCGGGGGATTAACGGGCTAAGAATCTGCGTCAGTTGGCGGTAACACGCGCTCATCTGAAACAGTTCCGGGAGTGCGTTGTGATTCCCAGCCTGGCAATTCCGGCTCGCCGTTGCGAAGCGCGGACGACATACCAAACGCGACTATTATACCACTTTTGCGCCTGATTGTGTGCAAAACATCTGCGCAGGCTTAAAAAAGGGTCTGAGTACGCCAGCAGCCCGCGCTGACGGGCTGCCAGGCAAGGGTCTGAACATACTGCAAATAGTCGACGCGCGGGATCTCACGGGCGCCTAGCGAGGCGGTATGTGGATTCAAAACCTGACAATCTACCAGCCTGCCCTGATGTTTTATGAAATGCTGGCAAAATACCCAGAGTGCGGTTTTCGAGGCGTTCTCGCTGCGGCTGAACATCGACTCGCCGCAGAAAATCTGCCCGAGCGCAAGGCCGTACATGCCGCCGACCAGCTGCTGATCCTGCCAGACTTCGACAGAATGCGCATGGCCCAGCTCATAAAGACGCTGCCAGGCGCGCTTTACCTCGAAGGTAATCCAGGTGCCTTCCTGGCGACCGGCGGCGCAGCCTTCCACCACTTCAAAAAAGGCGTGATTCATAGTGACGCGGTATGGCGAGCGGCGATGAAACCGCGCCATGCTGCGGCTGAGATGAAACGATTCTGGCACTAATACCGCGCGCGGATCGGGCGACCACCACAAAATGGGATCGCCCGGCGAAAACCAGGGGAAAATGCCGCACTGATAGGCGCTGAGCAGGCGGGCAGGGGAGAGATCGCCGCCCATCGCCAGCAGGCCGTTCGGCTCGCGCAGCGCCATCTCTGGCGGAGGAAAATGAAGGGATTCCCGTGACAGTTGCACCAGTCTCATCGCATCGTTACTCGTCGCTTTTTCGCTAAGACTATAGCGCAAAGCGCTGCTGGAAATGCCAGTAGCGCCCCTCTTTTGAGATTAATTCGTGATGCGTGCCCTGTTCGACAACCTGGCCATTTTCCATCACGCAAAGGCGATCCAGCGTCTCCAGCCCGCTGAGGCGGTGCGTTACCATTATCAGGGTCTTGCCAGCGGTGACCTGCTGCAGCAGCGCTAGAATTTGCTGTTCGGTGGCGGCGTCGAGCCCTTCGGTGGGCTCATCCAGCAGCCAGAGATCGCCGTCGTGCAGCAGCGCACGTGCTATCGCCAGCCGACGCAGTTCGCCGCCCGACAGCGGACGGCCGCCTTCGCCGAGCCAGGCGTTAAGACCCTCTTCGCTCTCCAGCAGTCGCGTCAGCCCGCTCTGGCGCAGCGCCTCGCTGAGCTGCGCATCGCTGGCGTCGGGACGCGCCACGCGCAGGTTTTCGCGCAGCGTCTGGTTGAACAGGTGCACGCGCTGCGTCACCACGCAGATGCGCTGGCGCAGCGATTTTTCATCCCAGCTGCGCAGCGCGACCTCCTGTAGCGTAATCGATCCCGCCTCCACGTCCCAGGCGCGCGTCAGCAGCGCCAGCAGGGTGGATTTACCGCAGCCGGTAGGGCCGAGCAGCGCCACGCGTTCACCTGCCCGCACCTGTAGCGAAAATCCTTCCAGCACCGCTTCGGGGCGATGCGGATAGCGGAAGGTGACCTGGTCAAGCGCCACCGAAAGGCTGCCCGCTGCGCTGGTCGCGCTGGCAGGAAAGCGGATGGCGGGCGTCTGATCGATAATGCCGGTGACGCGCTGTGCGGCGGCGATCACCTGCGCCAGCGGCAGAAAGGCGCCAGCGACCGGGCCCAGCGCTTCGAAGGCGGCCAGCGCACAGAAGACCACCAGCGCGATTAGCGCGCCGGAAGAGGCGTCGCGCGTCAGGCTATCGGCGCTCATCCACAGCAACAGGGTCAGGGTCACGCCGCTTATCAGCAGCAGCAGGCTTTGCGACAGCGCCTGCAGGCGCTGCTGCTGCCGCTGCGCTTTTTGCCAGCGCGCCTCGTCGCGGTCGAGCTGCGCGCGCCAGCGATCGGAAAGGCCGTAGATTGCCAGTTCAGCCTGACCGCTTAGCCAGTGCATCAGCCGCAGACGCCACTGCGCGCGCTGCTGCGCAATGGCGCGTCCGGCAGGCGCGCCCAGCCGATAAAACAGCGGCAGCAGCAGCAGTGTCGCCAGCATCACGCCGCCGAGGACCAGGGCCAGCCGCACGTCCAGCAGGCTGATGCCCAGCGTCACCACCACAATCACCACGAGCGCGCCAGTCAGCGGCGCGATAACCCGCAGATAGAGATGGTCCAGAGTATCGACGTCGCCGACGAAACGGTTAAGCAGATCGCCCTGGCGAAACGCCGCCAGCTGGCCCGGCGCCAGCGCAATAAGGCGGCTGAAGGTAAAGACGCGCAGGTGTTGCAGCACGCGGAACGTAGCGTCATGGCTGACCAGCCGCTCGAAATAGCGCGCGGCGGTGCGCGAGATCGCCGCGCCGCGAACGCCTGCGGCAGGCAGCATATAGTTAAAACTGTAAAGTCCGGCGAGGCCCGCCAGCGAAGAGGCGGCGAGAAACCAGCCCGAAAGCGCCAGCAGACCGATGCTGGCGAGCAGCGTAACGATGGCAAGCAGCACGCCCAGCGACAGCCGCCAGGGGTGACGTAGAAACAGGCGCAGGAAAGGACGCAGGGCGGACATCAGTAAATCTCCTTCTGACGATGCGAGGCCATCTGGCGAAACGGACCCGGTTCGGCGATCAGATCGCCCCACTGGCCCTGCTGCGTTAGCTGCCCCTCCTGCATCACCCATACCGCGTCCCACTGCTGCAGCGCATCGAGCTGGTGGGTGATCATCAGGGTGGTCTGGCGGCGCGACGCCTTGTCGAGCGCCCGCATCACGTGCTGTTCGCTACGGCTGTCGAGGCTGGCGGCGGGCTCGTCCAGCAGCAGCAGACGTGCCGGCTTATAGAGCGCGCGCGCCAGCGCGATGCGCTGCGCCTGGCCGACGGAAAGCCCCGCGCCGTCGTCGCCGATGGGCGTCAGCAAGCCGGCGGAAAGCCGCGGTAAAAATTCGCTGACGCCGCAGTCGGCGAGCAGATCATCCAGATTGAGGTCGTCTCGCTCACTCCCCATCACGATATTGTCCTGCAGCGTCCCGGCGGGCAGCTGCGGGTTTTGCCCTAGCCAGGCGATCTGCCGCTGCCAGTAAGCGCGGCTCATCTCGCGCAGCTCAATGCCATTGACGCGCAGCGAGCCCTGATAGGGCAGGAAGCCGAGCAGCACGTTCATCAACACGGTTTTTCCTGCGCCGCTCTGGCCGACCAGCGCTACGCGCTCGCCGGCCGCAAGCGTAAAGCGGAGAGGGCCGCACAGCGTTTTACCCTCTGGGCTCAGGGCAATCAGATCCTGAGCGACAATAGCGAGCGGCGCGTCATCGCGCAGCGTTGCCGCGCCCTCAGCGGCGGCAGGCTGCGGGCTCTCGCGCATAAAGCGCTCCAGAGCGTCCGCGCCGCCAACCGCCTGTGCTTTGGCATGATAAAACGCGCCGAGATCGCGCAGCGGCTGAAAGAATTCCGGCGCGAGGATCAGGGCGACGAAACCGGCAAACAGCGTAACGCCGCTCCCCCAGGCGCCAAAATGGAGTTCGCCGAGATAGGAAAAGCCGAAGTAAACCGCGACCACCGCAATCGCCAGCGACGCGAAAAATTCCAGTACGGCGGAGGAGAGAAAGGCGAGGCGCAGCACGTCCATGGTGCGCTGGCGAAAATCGGCGGTGGAGGCGGCGATAGCGGCGGTTTCCGCTTCGGCGCGATGAAACAGGCGCAGGGTTTCGCGTCCGCGCAGCCGGTCGAGGAAATCGCCGCTGAGGCGCGCCAGCGCAGTAAAGTTGCGGCGATTGGCGTCAGCCGCGCCCATGCCGACCAGCGCCATAAACAGCGGGATCAGCGGCGCGGTGACCAGCAGGATCAGGCCAGCCGCCCAGTTGAGCGGGAAAACGGTCAGCAGAATGCATAAGGGGATCAGCGTCGCCAGCGTCATCTGCGGCAGATAGCGCGCGTAATAGTCCTGCATCTCCTCGATCTGCTCCAGCAGCAGCGTCGCCCAGCTGCCCGCCGGTTTGCCGCGGATCCACGCCGGGCCGAGCGCGGAGAGGCGATCCAGCACCTGCTGACGCAGCGCCTGGCGAATCGCCTGGCCGGCGCGAAAGCCTGCGGCCTCGCGCGCATAGTTAAACAGCGCGCGCAGCGCAAAGCAGAGCAGCAAAAGGGCGAAGGAGAGAAGCAAATCAGCGCGCGGCCGCTGTTCGACAATCAGCGCCTGCAGCAAAAAGGCGAGCAGCCAGGCCTGAGCAATAATCGCCAGCGCGCTTGCCAGCCCAAACAGCGAGGTCAGCCGCAGCCAGCGGCCGCCGTAAGCGCGTTGCTGGCGCAGCCAGCGGGTCAGTTCCTGTTGCCGGGTTTTGTTCATGCGAGACCGTAGCGTTGTCGATATTCGGGAAAGGCTAAGAAGGTTGCTCTTCAGGCGCCTGAATCTAGCACGGCGGCATAAAAAAAGGCGACTGAAAAACAGTCGCCCCGAATAAGTTAGATCAGCTAATTAACAACTTACCGATCGTTTTTAACCAGACCGTCGAGATAACGCTCGGCGTCCAGCGCGGCCATACAGCCGGTGCCGGCAGAGGTGATCGCCTGACGATAAATATGGTCCATCACGTCGCCTGCGGCGAACACGCCAGGGATGCTGGTCTGGGTGGCGTTGCCGTGCAGGCCGGATTGCACCTTGATATAGCCGTTCTGCAGCGCCAGCTGACCTTCGAAGATCGCCGTATTGGGGCTATGGCCGATGGCGACGAACAGACCCGCCACTTCCAGCGACTCGGTTTCCGCTTCGTTTAGCGTCGAGCGCAGCGTCAGGCCGGTCACGCCCATCTGGTCGCCAACCACTTCTTCCAGCGTGCGATCGGTGTGCAGCACGATATTGCCGCTGCGTACTTTTTCCATCAGGCGATCGATCAGGATCTTCTCCGCACGGAAGCTGTCGCGACGGTGAATCAGGTGTACTTCCGCCGCGATGTTCGCCAGATAGAGCGCCTCTTCCACTGCGGTATTGCCGCCGCCGATAACCGCGACTTTCTGGTTGCGGTAAAAGAAACCGTCGCAGGTAGCGCAGGCGGAAACGCCTTTGCCTTTAAACGCCTCCTCGGAAGGCAGGCCCAGATAGCGCGCCGAGGCGCCGGTCGCGATAATCAGCGCGTCAGCGGTATATTCGGCGCTGTCGCCGATAAGACGGAACGGACGGTTCTGCAGATCGACGGTGTGAATATGGTCGAAAATGATTTCCGTGTTGAATTTTTCGGCATGCTCATGCATGCGCTCCATCAGCGAGGGACCAGTGAGATCGTGCGGGTCGCCGGGCCAGTTCTCGACCTCGGTGGTGGTGGTCAGCTGACCGCCTTTTTCGAGGCCGGTGATCAGCACCGGATTCAGGTTAGCGCGAGCAGCATAGACCGCTGCGGTATACCCCGCCGGGCCTGAGCCCAGAATGAGCAATTTACTGTGTTTGGCCGTACTCATATGATCCTCAGTTTCATTCGGCTGACAACATGACCTGGGATTGTAGGGAATTTACCGTGGCAAAAAAAGGGCTGGGGAATTTTGTTACCGATAGCTGCAAGCGGCGTAGACGATAATGGCGGGTTCTGCACGTCGGCTGCGCTAAAAGGGGGCAATAATCGGTTTTTGCTGGTGCAAGAGTACAAAAATTCTCATTTAAAAACAGTTACCCAGCGGTCTGTCTGGCATCTTGTCCTGAATTTGGTCTTTTTACTTTGACAATCGCCTGCGCTTTTGCGAAAACAATGGCAGAAGCGAAGAAGAAGGAGAGAGTCAAAACAGGGTTTCGTTCCTCGTTTTGCCCTTTTTTCCCGATAAATTACAGCCTGACATGGGTAATGACGCATGATGTGGACAGACAACATGCGTCATGCGGATGGATGCGCGACAGCGCTCAGGTCTGATTCTTCGCTTCACTAATGCCTTGAACAGTGAACGTTTCCAGGGCGTGGCAGGTAAAGGGAAGGAATTAAGAGAGACAATAATAATGGTAGACAATAAGAAACGCCCCGGAAAAGATCTCGACAGAATCGACAGAAATATTCTGAATGAGCTTCAGAAAGATGGTCGTATTTCCAACGTAGAGCTTTCCAAACGCGTAGGATTATCGCCTACGCCATGTCTTGAGCGTGTGCGTCGTCTGGAACGTCAGGGTTTTATTCTTGGCTATACCGCGCAACTTAACCCGCACTATCTCGATGCGTCGCTGCTGGTTTTTGTTGAGATTACTCTGAATCGTGGCGCGCCGGATGTGTTTGAACAGTTTAACGCCGCTGTGCAAAAACTTGAGGAAACTCAAGAATGTCACCTGGTTTCCGGCGACTTCGACTACCTGCTGAAGACGCGCGTGCCGGATATGTCCGCCTACCGTAAGCTGCTTGGCGAAACCCTGCTGCGCCTGCCGGGGGTCAACGACACCCGTACTTACGTGGTGATGGAAGAGGTCAAACAGAGTAATCGGCTGGTGATCAAAACCCGATAACGCAGCGCAGGTGCAAAACCTGCGATATTTCGATACACTCCTGTGAATTCATACAGGACCAGCGTCGGGCTTGCCCGACGCTGTTGCCTTCATAATTTACAGGCACCTGGAGAGTTCTCTTGAGCCAGGAATACACAGAAGACAAAGAAGTTTCGTTAAAACCGCTGAGCAGTGGACGTCGTCTACTGGAAGCGTTGCTGATTCTCGTCTCGCTTTTCGCCGTCTATCTGATGGTCTCGCTCGTCAGCTTCAATCCTTCCGATCCGAGCTGGTCGCAAACCGCCTGGCATGAGCCGATTCATAATCTCGGCGGCGGCGTGGGGGCCTGGCTGGCGGATACGCTGCTGTTTATCTTCGGCGTGATGGCCTACGCCATTCCGCCGGTGATCGTCGGACTGTGCTGGATCGCCTTTCGCCAGCGCGATCAGCAGGACTACATCGACTATTTTGCTATTGGCCTGCGCCTGATCGGCGTGCTGGCGCTGGTGGTGACCACCTGCGGCCTGGCCGCGCTCAACGCCGACGATATCTGGTATTTCGCTTCCGGCGGCGTTATCGGCAGTCTGGTAAGCAACGCCATTGCGCCCTGGTTCTCGCCGGCTACCGGCACGCTGGCGCTGCTCTGCGTCTGGGCGGCGGGCATTACGCTCTATACCGGCTGGTCGTGGCTGACCATCGCCGAGCGCATCGGTGGCGTGGTGATGGGCGTGCTAACGTTCGCCAGCAACCGTTCGCGCCGCGACGAGCCGTGGCAGGAAGACGAAGAAGAGATCGACGCTGACGTTGCGCCGCGCTTTAAGGCGGCCGCGCAGGATGAAGACGATGTGCTGCTTGCCGCGCCGCGCGCTCAGGCCGATCGCGCCGCGCCTGATGCCAGCGATCCGCTGCTGGCGAAAGCCGCTGCGGCGACGGATGCCGCGCTAACGTCGGCCGCCCAGGCCGCGGGCGTTTCCGCTGTCGCGTCGCCCGCGTCGACTGCCGCCTCTCCGGCGGCGAATGCCGTCCCGGCCGTTACGCCTGCTCCGGCGGCGAATGCCGCCTCGGCCGTTGCGCCTGCTCCGGCGGCTGCAACTGCACCCGCTTTTGATACGTCGGCATCGACGCCAACATTCTCCGTGCCTGCTGCAACGTCCGCCGCGCCTGTCGCGGCCGCGGGCGTACAGACGCCGGCCACCGGGCAGACTTCGGCGGCTAACGCCTTCTCCGCGACTCAGCAGCCCGCCAGCACCTTTACGCCAGCGACTGAGTCGCCCGCTGCGCCTGCCGAGCCGCCACGCTACCGTTTCGACATGCCCCAAGAACCTGCCGCGCCCGCCTTTACCAGCTGGGAAGAGGACGACGGTCCGCAGATGGGCAACTGGCGCGACGCCGATATGACCGCAGCGGCGAGTGCGACTACTGCCGCCGCAGCCGCGCAGGCAAGCTCTGCGCCGCTGTTCGATATCGCCCCGGAAACCAACCACAATCCGCAGGTGAAACAGGGCATTGGACCGGCGCTGCCGCGTCCTAACCCGGTAAAACTGCCGACGCGCCGCGAGCTCGCCTCCTACGGCATCAAGCTGCCTTCTCAGCGCATGGCGGAAGAAAAAGCCAAAGCGCAGGAGCAGCAGCGCGCCGAGGCCGAACAGCCTGCAGAAACGCACGCCGAATGGTCGGAACAGCAGCAGCAGGCGGAAGAACAGGCGCAGCTGCGCGACGCGTTCGCCAGCCAGCAGCAGCAGCGCTACGGCGAGAGCTGGCAGCAGGAAGAGGAACCTGAAGCGGAAGAGGCGATCGAACAGGCCGCACTGGCGCAGCAGTTTGCCGCCCAGCAGCAGCAGCGTTACGGCGCTGAAGAGCAGGAAGAGAAGGCGCCTGCCTTTAGCCTGGATACCTCCGCCGCGTTCGACTTCTCGCCAATGAAAGATTTGGTGGATGAGGGGCCGAACGAACCGATCTTTACCATCGCCAGCGCCCCAGAGCCGGAAGCGCCCGCGGCGACCCATACGCCGTGGCAGCAGCCTGCGGAAGCGGCGGCTGCCCAGCCAGCGGTCTCTGTGGCCGCGCCGACGGTCTCTACCGCGTTCGAACCCGCGGCTTTCGCGCCTGCCGCCGAGCCGGAGCCGACCCCCGCGTTTCAGACGCCTGCGCCTGCCGCTGCGCAGCCGACGGCCTCACAGCCCGCTTCGCTGGATAACAGCCTGATCCATCCTTTCCTGATGCGTCATAACCAGCCGCTGGAGAAACCGTCCACGCCGCTGCCGACGCTCGATCTGCTCACCTCGCCGCCTGCGGAAGAGGAGCCGGTCGATATGTTCGCGCTGGAGCAAACGGCGCGCCTGGTCGAAGCGCGCCTGGGCGACTATCGCGTCAAAGCGGAAGTGGTCGGCATCTCGCCCGGCCCGGTTATTACTCGCTTCGAACTGGATCTGGCCCCGGGCGTCAAAGCCGCGCGCATCTCTAACCTGTCGCGCGATCTGGCACGTTCGCTCTCCGCAGTTGCGGTGCGCGTGGTTGAAGTCATCCCCGGCAAGCCTTATGTCGGCCTGGAGCTGCCTAACAAGCATCGCCAGACGGTCTATCTGCGTGAAGTGCTCGACTGCGCCAAGTTCCGCGACAACCCGTCACCGCTGGCGGTCGTGCTGGGTAAAGATATCGCCGGTCAGCCGGTGGTCGCCGATCTGGCGAAAATGCCTCACCTGCTGGTCGCCGGTACCACCGGTTCCGGTAAGTCGGTGGGTGTTAACACCATGATCATCAGCATGCTCTATAAGGCGACCCCGGAAGAGGTGCGCTTTATTATGATCGACCCGAAAATGCTTGAGCTCTCGGTCTATGAGGGCATTCCGCATCTGCTGACTGAAGTCGTGACCGATATGAAAGACGCGGCTAACGCGCTGCGCTGGAGCGTCGGCGAGATGGAGCGTCGCTATAAGCTGATGTCGGCGCTCGGCGTGCGTAACCTCGCCGGTTACAACGAAAAAGTCGAACAGGCGGAAGCGATGGGCCGGCCGATTCCCGATCCGTTCTGGAAGCCGGGCGACAGTATGGATATGACGCCGCCGGTGCTGGAAAAACTGCCTTACATCGTGGTGCTGGTGGATGAGTTCGCCGACCTGATGATGGCGGTCGGCAAGAAGGTGGAAGAGCTGATCGCGCGTCTGGCGCAGAAAGCGCGCGCCGCGGGTATCCACCTGGTGCTGGCGACCCAGCGCCCGTCAGTGGATGTAATTACTGGCCTGATCAAGGCCAATATCCCGACGCGCATCGCCTTTACCGTCTCAAGCAAAATCGACTCGCGCACCATCCTCGATCAGGGCGGCGCCGAATCGCTGCTGGGCATGGGCGACATGCTCTATATGCCGCCTAACTCCTCAATGCCGGTGCGCGTGCACGGCGCCTTCGTGCGCGATCAGGAAGTGCACGCCGTGGTGCAGGACTGGAAGGCGCGCGGACGTCCGCAGTACATCGAAAGCATTACCGCAGGCGAAGAGAGCGAAGGCGGTGCTGGCGGCCTGGAAGGCGACGAAGAGCTGGATCCGCTGTTCGATCAGGCGGTGGCCTTTGTGGTCGATAAGCGACGCGCCTCTATCTCCGGCGTACAGCGCCAGTTCCGTATCGGCTATAACCGCGCCGCGCGCATTATTGAGCAGATGGAAGCGCAGGGCATCGTCTCGGAGCCTGGTCACAATGGCAACCGCGAGGTGCTTTCGCCGCCGCCGCACGAAATGTAGCGCGACACGCTTTGCAACAAACAATCATGGGCCAGTTTTTACTGGCCCATTGTTCAGGCGACATTTACCCCTCATATCAGAGAAAGCTTTCGGGTTTTTCTCCTGGCTCAATGCTAAAACGGCGACCAGAATTAAAACGGTATTCACTGGATAGAGATAAATAAGGAATTGAAGCGGATGAAATCAAGCGTAATCGTGTCTGGCCTGTTGGCCGTTTTTGCGTCTGCCAGCGTAATGGCGGACGCCTCCAGCGATCTGCAGCAGCGTCTGAACAAAGTTAACAGCTTCCACGCCAGCTTCAGCCAGAAAGTGACCGACAGCAGCGGCGCCAACGTGCAGGAAGGCGAGGGCGAGCTGTGGGTGAAGCGTCCCAGCCTGTTTAACTGGCACATGACCGCGCCGGACGAGAGCGTGATTATCTCTGATGGCAAAAACCTGTGGTTCTACAACCCGTTTGTGGAACAGGCGAGCGTTAGCCTGCTGAAAAACGCCACCAGCAATACGCCTTTTATGCTGATTGCCCGCAACCAGCCGAGCGACTGGCAGCAGTACAACATCAAACAGCAGGGCGATACGTTTGAACTGACGCCGAAAAACAGCGACGGCAATCTCAAACAGTTCACTCTATCGGTCACCCCGTCGGGCACCATCAATCAGTTCAGCGCCATTGAGCAGGACGGCCAGCGCAGCAGCTATCAGCTCAAAAGCCAGAAAAACGGCGCTATCAGCCCGGACAAGTTTACCTTCACGCCGCCTAAAGGGGTGACGGTAGACGACCAGCGTCAGTGAGGTGAGCGTGGGTAACCTGTCTCTGGATTTTTCCTCTGAAGACTTTAAGCCGCTGGCGGCGCGTATGCGCCCCGAAACGCTTAAGCAGTATATCGGGCAGCAGCATCTGCTGGCGCCCGGCAAGCCCTTGCCGCGCGCAATCGAGGCTGGCCATCTGCACTCGATGATTCTTTGGGGACCGCCGGGTACAGGCAAAACCACGCTGGCGGAGATTATCGCGCGCTACGGCAATGCCGACGTCGAGCGTATCTCCGCCGTCACGTCGGGCGTCAAAGAGATCCGCGAGGCGATTGAGCGGGCGCGCCATAGTCGTCAGGTCGGCCGCCGCACCATTCTGTTCGTCGACGAGGTGCATCGCTTCAACAAAAGTCAGCAGGATGCGTTTTTGCCGCATATCGAAGACGGCACCATCACTTTTATCGGCGCCACGACCGAAAATCCCTCGTTTGAACTCAACTCCGCGCTGCTCTCCCGCGCGCGCGTCTATCTGCTGAAATCGCTGACCACGGAAGATATTGAGCAGGTGCTCGATCAGGCGATGCAGGACAAAACGCGCGGCTACGGCGACAGCGATATTCTTCTGCCCGACAATACGCGCCGCATGATCGCCGAACTGGTCAGCGGCGATGCGCGCCGCGCGCTCAACACGCTGGAAATGATGGCGGATATGGCGGAGAGCAACGCGCAGGGCAAACGCGAGCTGACGCCGCAGCTGCTGACCGAAGTGTCCGGCGAGCGCGCCGCGCGCTTCGACAATAAAGGCGACCGCTTTTACGACCTGATTTCGGCGCTGCATAAATCGGTCCGCGGCTCAGCGCCGGATGCGGCGCTTTACTGGTATGCGCGCATTATCACCGCCGGCGGCGATCCGCTCTATGTGGCGCGGCGTCTGCTGGCGATCGCCTCGGAAGATGTCGGCAACGCCGATCCGCGCGGCATGCAGGTGGCGATCGCCGCCTGGGACTGCTTTACCCGCGTCGGGCCTGCCGAAGGGGAACGCGCTATCGCGCAGGCAATCGTCTATCTCGCCTGCGCGCCGAAAAGCAACGCCGTCTATAACGCCTTTAAAGCGGCGATGCGCGATGCGCGCGAGCATCCCGATTATGACGTGCCGGAGCACCTGCGCAACGCGCCGACCCGGCTAATGAAAGAGATGGGCCTGGGCAAAGAGTACCGCTACGCCCATGACGAAGCGCACGCCTATGCGGCAGGCGAGGTCTATTTTCCGCCGGAAATGGCGCAGACGCGCTACTACACACCGACCCAGCGCGGCCTCGAAGGCAAAATTGGCGAAAAGCTCGCCTGGCTGGCTGAACAGGATCAAAATAGCCCGACAAAACGCTACCGCTAAAACAGGCGTTACGGTAAGGTGAGCAAGGATTTCAATGCATTCCAGCGGGGATGCATCCCTCTTTTTAACCTTTTATATTACACAGGATAAGCATGCTCGATCCCAATCTGCTGCGTAATGAGCCAGACGCAGTCGCAGAAAAACTGGCACGCCGAGGATTCAAACTGGATGTGGAAACGCTGCGCTCCTTAGAAGAGCGCCGTAAAGTCCTGCAGGTAGAAACGGAAAATCTGCAGGCCGAGCGTAACTCCCGATCCAAATCCATCGGTCAGGCCAAAGCACGTGGGGAAGATATCGAGCCGCTGCGTCAGGAAGTGAACGCGCTGGGCGAACGCCTGGACGCGGCCAAAGCGGAACTGGATGCCCTGCAAAACGAAATTCGTGACTTCGCTCTGGCGCTGCCGAACCTGCCGGCTGACGACGTGCCGCTGGGCAAAGATGACAGCGAGAACCAGGAAGTCAGCCGCTGGGGCGAGCCGCGCCAGTTTGATTTCCCGGCGAAAGATCACGTTGAGCTGGGCGAGATGGCGAAAGGCCTCGACTTTGCCTCTGCGGTGAAGCTGACCGGCTCGCGCTTTGTGGTGATGCAGGGACAGATTGCCCGTCTGCATCGTGCCCTGAGCCAGTTTATGATCGACCTGCACACTGAGCAGCACGGCTATCTGGAAACCTACGTGCCCTATCTGGTCAACCATGCGACCCTGTACGGTACCGGTCAGCTGCCGAAGTTTGGCGAAGATCTATTCCATACGCGCCCGCTGGAAGAAGAGTCAGAGAGCAGCAACTATGCGCTGATCCCGACCGCGGAAGTGCCGCTGACCAACCTGGTGCGCGACGAGATCGTGGAAGAGGAGAGTCTGCCGATCAAACTGACCGCGCATACGCCTTGCTTCCGCTCTGAGGCCGGCTCTTACGGTCGCGACACGCGCGGCCTGATCCGCATGCACCAGTTCGACAAGGTTGAGATGGTGCAGATCGTCGCGCCGGAAACCTCGATGGATGCGCTGGAAGAGCTGGTGGGCCACGCAGAGAAAGTTCTGCAGCTGCTGAACCTGCCGTACCGCAAAGTGCTGCTCTGCACCGGCGACATGGGCTTCGGCTCTACCAAGACGTACGATCTGGAAGTCTGGCTGCCGGCGCAGAATACCTATCGCGAAATCTCTTCCTGCTCCAATATGTGGGATTTCCAGGCGCGTCGTATGCAGGCACGCTGCCGCAGCAAAACCGACAAGAAGCCGCGTCTGGTACACACCCTGAACGGCTCTGGCCTGGCGGTGGGCCGTACGCTGGTGGCGGTGCTGGAGAACTATCAGCAGGCTGACGGCCGTATCCAGGTGCCGGAAGTATTGCGCCCCTATATGAACGGCGTCGAGTTTATCGGCTAATACGCGCGTTTAATAAAAACCCGGACCTGTCCGGGTTTTTTATCTTCAAAGCCCATTCGCAACAAAAATTTATCAGAAATAAATGTTATCGACATGTCCTGCAGCGTCGCGCTTAAAAAGCCTGTTTTTCATTAAGATAGCGCTAAACCTGGTCTCGTTTGAGACTTCTATAACCTACTGAAGATTAATAAATTAAATTATCTTGCAGCAAAATGTGCTGCACCTTTTTTTTGTGCTTTTCCTTTAAATTAGCCGGTGGCAAACTGCGCGCAACTTCCTCTCTCTTCTTTGGTTTTTATTCCTATGTCCACCTGGTCACGTCCCGTGGTGCTGCTGCTTTGCGGCCTGCTTTTGCTGACGGTTGCAATTGCTGTGCTCAATACGCTGGTTCCGCTGTGGCTGACTCACGATGCGCTGGCTACCTGGCAGGTAGGCGTGGTGAGTTCCTCTTTCTATACCGGCAATCTGGCGGGTACGCTGGTGGCCGGCTGGCTGATCAAGCATTACGGCTTTAACCGCAGCTACTATCTGGCTACCACGGTGTTCGCTGCTGCGACCGCGGGTTTATTAATGATGGACGGTTTCTGGGCCTGGTCGCTGCTGCGCTTCGGCGCTGGCGTCGGCTGTGCGCTGATTTGGGTGGTGGTAGAGAGCGCGCTGCTCTGCAGCGGTACGGTAAGCAATCGCGGCCAGCTGCTGGCCGCCTATATGATTGTCTACTATCTGGGCACCGTGGCAGGCCAGCTGCTGGTAAGCAAAGTTTCGACCGAGCTGTTCAGCGTGATTCCCTGGCTGACCGCGCTGATGATCTGCGCCATTCTGCCGCTGGTATTCGTGAAGGTCACTGCCGCCGGCGAGGCGACCGACGCCGCGCCGGGCAAAATCTGGCCGATGCTGCGTCGTCGTAGCTCACGACTCGGGATTAACGGCTGTATCATTTCCGGCATTGTGCTGGGATCGCTCTATGGTCTGATGCCGCTTTATCTCTCGCATCAGGGCATGAGCGACGCGAACGTCGGCTACTGGATGGCGCTGCTGGTCAGCGCCGGCATTGTGGGACAGTGGCCGGTGGGGCGCCTGGCAGATCGTTTCGGCCGCCTGCTGGTACTGCGCGTTCAGGTGTTTGTCGTGATTCTGGGCGCGATTGCCATGCTGAGCAACGCCGCGATGGCGCCAGCGCTCTTTGTGCTGGGCCTGGCGGGTTTTACGCTCTATCCGGTGGCGATGTCATGGGCCTGCGAGACCGTGGCGCATCATGAACTGGTGGCGATGAATCAGGCGCTGCTGTTGAGCTACACTATTGGCAGCCTGGCGGGTCCCAGTATGACGGCGGTGCTGATGCAGAGCTATTCCGATCGCGTTCTGTTTGTGATGATCGCCGGTGTGGCGCTGGTCTATCTGATGATGCTGCTGCGTAAAGCCGATCAGCAGGCCACGCCGGTGGCGCACGCCTGATATCACTGCACAGCCATCTTAAGCACGACAACAAAAAGGGAGCCATGGGCTCCCTTTTTGTTAATACATAACATGATGACCGTAACCGGCAAGAATGTTTTTCACGCGCTCCATGGTCTCTTTCGTTGGCGGCTTCACGCCGTCCAGCTTGTACTCTTCGCCCATCGCAATCCATTTATGCTTGCCGAGTTCATGATAGGGCAGCAGTTCGATCTTCTCGACGTTATCCATATCACGCGTGAATTCACCGAGTCGGTGCGCCGAATCGTCGTCGTCGGAATAGCCAGGTACGACCACATAACGGATCCAGGTGCGCTTGCCTTTCTTCTGCAGATAGCGGGCAAAGTCGAGCGTGCGATGGTTAGAGACGCCGACCAGAATCTGATGAACGTCATCGTTCACCTGCTTGAGATCGAGCATCACCAGATCGGTGACCTCCAGCAGTTCGTCGATGACCGGATCGTAGCGACGCACAAAGCCGTTGGTGTCCAGACAGGTGTGGATGCCTTCCGCCTTGCAGGCGCGGAACCAGTCGCGGACAAATTCAGCCTGTAAAATCGCTTCGCCGCCGGAAGCGGTTACGCCGCCGCCAGAGGCGTTCATAAAGTGGCGATAGGAAAGCACATCTTTCATCAGCTCTTCGACGGTAATCTCTTTTCCGCCGTGGGTATCCCAGGTATCGCGGTTATGGCAGTAAAGGCAGCGCATCAGGCAGCCTTGAAAGAAGGTAATAAAACGGATGCCGGGACCGTCAACCGTCCCGCAGGATTCGAATGAGTGGATACGACCGTTGCAAGACATTGCGATGTTTCTCCAGGTTAGCCTGTAGCAGGCGCACAATCTCTGTTGTGCTCGATGATAAAGTCGGTTTTGACTGATATCTGCCGTGAGAATGCAGACAAAACGGGCCTTGGAGAAAAGGCTCCCGAAGGAGCCTTTTTACAGCTTAGCGCATCAGGCTTACAGCGAGTTAGTGAAGGTACGGGTAATCACATCCTGCTGCTGCTCTTTCGTCAGCGAGTTAAAGCGCACGGCATAGCCGGAAACGCGGATGGTCAACTGCGGATAGTTTTCCGGGTGTTCCATCGCATCCAGCAGCATCTCGCGGTTCATCACGTTCACGTTAAGGTGCTGGCCGCCTTCAATGCTCGCTTCATGATGGAAGTAACCATCCATCAGGCCAGCAAGGTTAGCTTTACGCACGTTGTCGTCTTTACCCAGCGCGTTCGGCACGATAGAGAAGGTATAGGAGATACCATCTTTCGCGTAGGCGAAGGGCAGTTTAGCCACAGAGGTCAGCGAGGCGACGGCGCCTTTCTGATCGCGGCCGTGCATCGGGTTGGCGCCTGGGCCGAAAGGCGCGCCAGCGCGACGACCATCCGGTGTATTACCGGTTTTCTTACCGTAAACCACGTTAGAGGTAATGGTCAGCACAGACTGCGTCGGTACGGCGTTGCGGTAGGTGGTGAGTTTCTGAATTTTCTTCATGAAACGTTCAACCAGGTCGCAGGCCAGGTCATCGACGCGCGGATCGTTATTACCAAACTGCGGATATTCGCCTTCGATTTCAAAGTCGACCGCCAGGCCGTCTTCGTCGCGGACCGGTTTCACTTTGGCGTATTTGATCGCGGAGAGCGAATCGGCAGCCACTGACAGACCGGCGATACCGCAGGCCATGGTGCGATAGACATCGCGATCGTGCAGCGCCATCAGCGAAGCTTCATAGCTGTACTTATCATGCATGTAGTGGATGATGTTCAGCGCGGTCACATACTGTTTCGCCAGCCAGTCCATGAAGTGGTCCATACGCGCCATGACGGTATCGAAATCGAGCACGTCGTCCATTACAGGCGCCTCTTTCGGGCCGACCTGCATTTTCATTTTTTCATCCATGCCGCCATTGATTGCGTACAGCAGGGTTTTCGCCAGGTTGGCGCGCGCGCCGAAGAACTGCATCTGTTTGCCGACAATCATCGGGCTGACGCAGCAGGCGATAGCGTAGTCGTCGTTGTTAAAGTCTGGACGCATCAGGTCGTCATTCTCATACTGCAGAGACGAGGTATCGATGGAGACTTTCGCCGCGTATTTTTTAAAGTTCACCGGCAGTTTTTCTGACCACAGGATGGTCATGTTCGGCTCAGGTGACGGACCCATGGTGTAAAGGGTATTCAGGAAACGGAAGGTGCTTTTCGTGACCAGAGTACGACCGTCGACGCCCATGCCCGCCAGCGATTCTGTTGCCCAAATCGGGTCGCCGGAGAAGAGTTCGTCATATTCAGGCGTACGCAGGAAGCGCACCATACGCAGCTTCATCACCAGATGGTCAATCAGCTCCTGCGCCTGCTCTTCGGTAAGTTTACCTGCCTGCATATCGCGTTCGATATAGATGTCCAGGAAAGTCGACACGCGGCCGAAGGACATTGCGGCGCCGTTCTGCGATTTCACCGCGGCGAGATAGCCGAAGTAGGTCCACTGTACCGCTTCCTGCGCATTGGTCGCCGGACCAGAGATATCGCAGCCATATTTGGCGGCCATCTCTTTAATCTGGGCCAGCGCGCGATGCTGTTCGGCAATCTCTTCGCGCAGACGAATGGTGGCTTCCAGGTTCACGCCATTTTCCAGATCGTTCTGCAGCGAATGGAACTGGGCCAGCTTGTCCTGCATCAGGAAGTCGATGCCGTACAGCGCGACGCGGCGATAGTCGCCAATGATGCGGCCGCGGCCATAGGCGTCCGGCAGACCGGTCAGCACGCCCGATTTACGGCAGCGCAGGATATCCTGGGTATAGACGTCGAACACGCCCTGGTTATGGGTTTTGCGGTACTCGGTGAAGATTTTTTTCAGGGTAGGGTCCAGCTCGCGGCCGTAAACCTTACAGGAGCCTTCCACCATTTTAATGCCGCCGAACGGGATAATGGCGCGTTTCAGCGGAGCTTCAGTTTGCAAGCCGACGATTTTTTCCAGCGACTTATTGATATAGCCGGCGTCGTGCGCGGTAATGGTCGAGGCGAGGTCGGTGTCGAAATCGACGGGGGCATGCGTGCGGTTTTCAATTTTGATGCCTTCCAGCACGTCGTTCCACAGCTTAGTGGTCGCTTCGGTCGCGCCTGCCAGGAAGGATTCATCGCCCTCATACGGCGTGTAGTTCCTTTGAATAAAATCGCGAACGTTGACGCTGTTCTGCCATTCGCCCTCGGCGAACCCTTCCCAGGCCGCAGCCTGTTTTGTATTCAGATCGGTCATGATATACCTGCCTTATCTAAGAAGACGTTACGTTGGCGCCGCCAGCTACGCGGCGTCGGTCAGAATCATTAATGTGCGTTAGAACCGTTGCGTAAATAGATCACCCAGTAGGTCAACCCAACCAGCAGACCGCCGCCGATGATGTTGCCGATCGTGACCGGAATCAGGTTGTCGATGATAAAGTTGACGGGCGTCAGCGCCTGGAACTGGTCGGCGCTGGCGCCGGCGGCTTGCCAGAAAGCCGGGCCAGAAAAATCGCGAATGACGATCGCTAACGGAATAAGGAACATATTGGCGATGCTGTGCTCGAAGCCGCTGGCAACGAACATGGCGACCGGCAGAATCATCGCCAGAGTTTTATCCGTCAGGCTATGGCCGGAATAGCTCATCCAGACCGCCAGGCAGACCATCAGGTTCGCCAGCGTGCCCAGACAGACGGCTTCAATAAAGCTGTGGTGCATTTTATGATCGGCGGTTTGCAGGACATTCAAACCCCATGCGCCGTTCGCCGTCATATGTTCGCCGGCGAACCAGATCAGGGCGACGAAAAACAGTGCGCCGACGAGGTTGCCGAAATAGACGTTGATCCAGTTGCGCGCCAGCTGACCCCAGGTGATGCGTCCGCTCGCTTTCGCGACGACAATCAGCACGGTGGAGGTAAAGAGATCGGCGCCGCATACCACCACCAGAATCAGCCCCAGCGAGAAGCAGATGCCGCCGATAAGCTTCGCCACGCCATAAGGCATGCCCGCGGTGCCGGTGGTGGCAGTGATATAAAAAACAAACGCGATGGAAATAAAAACGCCGGCGGTGATGGCAAGGAAAAAAGTGGTTAAGGGATGTTTAGTGGCTTTATAAACTCCAGCATCTTCCGCCACTTTGGCCATTGCGGCCGGTAATAACAGATTAAAAGGGTTGTCAGCTTTCACACTAACGCTCTCCAAAAGATGTCTGGAAAAATACTAACAAAGGAGTATAGGACAGGATTTGATCTGGATCATATTTGACCAGAACACAGCGGAGAGAGGCGAGATGAAAAACAGAAAAAGTGGTTTAATTTATTGAATATAAATGAATAAATATTTTTTAAATCTTACAGTTTTATTTTAATTGCTATCCACACGCGGCGGCCGACATTGTTAAGCAATATCATCAGGCGAGTCAATAATGTTAAAAAAGCAAAGTGATAATCGATTAGAAATAATGAAAGAGGCGATTCCATGATAAAAAAATGGCGTCAATAATATTGACGCCATCGCTATTTGATTCCGCTTTGCGCAACGGAACAGGTTAACTACTTTTTCCAGTAACGACGTTTTGCCGCCTGGAGCTTTTCATAAGCCTGCAGCAGAGCCTGGTGCGCCGGGAAGGCGTTAAGATCGTCGTCGACGGCCTGCAGACCGTAGAAGGGCGCTTCGCCGCTGATGGCCGCCGACGCCGCTTCCAGCGTCTCCGCGCCATACATGCGCGTGAAGGCGTGATGATACTGCAGCGGATCGCGCTCATCTTCCATCGCCAGCAGCAACAGCGTCTGCAGGCAGCGGTAGTAGTTGGCGCGTTCCGGCGAAAAGATTGAACCGTTGAACTCCATAGTCCATTCGGTCCAGATCAATGCCTGATCCAGGTCGCCGCCAGCCAGCGCCAGCATCGCCTTCAGCTCGCCGATGCGCAGCGTGTACCAGCCATTGTCCTTACCGCTCGCCAGGCCCAGCAGTTCGCGCACGCGGGTAAAGTCGTCATGGCCTTCCTCATCCAGCTGGGCGATCAGGTCGAGATACTCTTCCGGATTCCAGTTGCTGGCAGGCAGCGCCAGCAGCGTGTCGCGCAGGCCCGCGCCCATATTGTTGTTCGCCAGCACCAGGTCTTCCGCCGGATAGATATCGGACATGCCCGGCACGATAATGCGGCAGGCGTAGACGCCCAGATGATCGTAATCCGCGATATAAACTTCCTGACCTTCCTCGCGGAAGATCGCCATCAGGGTGGCGAACTCTTCCTGGGTCGTGCCGCTGAACGACCAGTCGACAAAAGGATAGTCCGCTTTCTCTTTGAACAGATCCCAGGAGATAAGGCCGCTGGAGTCGATAAAGTGCGTCTCAAGGTTGGCGTGCTCAGCGACCTCTTCATCGTCAAAGGTTGGCGGTGTAAAGACGTCGAGATCTTTCAGGCTGCGGCCCTGCAGCAGCTCGGTAACGGTACGCTCAAGGGCGACGCCGAAATCGGGATGCGCGCCGAAAGAGGCGAAACAGGTGCCGTTTTGCGGGTTGAACAGCACTACGCAGATCACCGGATATTTGCCGCCCAGCGAGGCATCGTAGGCAAAAATCGGGAAGCCTTCCGCTTCGAGGCGCGCAATCGCCTCCACCACGCCAGGGTAACGCTGCATCACGCTCTCAGGAATCGTCGGCAGACTAATTGCTTCGGCGATAATGCGGTTTTTGATATAGCGCTCAAACACCTCGGAAAGCCCCTGTACGCGCGCTTCGTTGGCGGTATTGCCCGCCGACATGCCGTTGGAAACGTAGAGGTTGCCGATGATGTTCATCGGGATATAGACGGTCTGCTGGTCGGACTGACGGGTAAACGGCAGGCCGCAAATGCCGCGCTCGACATTGCCGGACTGCAGATCCACCAGCTCCGGCGCGGTCAGCGCGTCGTCAGGATCGTAAAAGGCGCGCAGGCGCGCATCCAGAATGCCTTCCGGCAGCGAGCCGTCCGCCGGGATCGGGAACCATTTCTCGTCCGGGTAGTGAACGAAATCGCCGTTGGCGATCGATTTGCCCAGCCAGAAGTCGGCGAAGAAGTAGTTAGTTGAGAGACGCTCGAAATATTCGCCCAGCGCCGACGCCAGCGCGGCTTTCTTGCTGGCGCCTTTGCCGTTAGTAAAGCAGAGCGGACAATCGCGGTCGCGAATATGCACGGACCAGACGTGGGGAACCGGATTAAGCCAGGAGGCTTCTTCAATATTAAAGCCAAGGTCGGTCAGCTTTTGCTGGAAGCGCGCGATGGAATCTTCCAGTGCTGCGTCTTTACCGGGAATAAACGTTTGCGTCATGGGACCGCTCTCTCATATATATAGTGGGCGTAAAGCGCGCAATGATACGGACTTTGCCGCCGTGGCGCTATGAAGACGAGATAAATTTCTACCCGCCAGGATCCTGAAAGCGGCATGACAAAAGGAGTCCCTTTTCTCCTCAGACGAGCCGCCTCACAAAATTTCGCGCTGTCTTGCATTTGTAACATAAGCTGCGGCGCGGCAGATTCAGAAAATGTGATCCCTTCCTGATTTATCATTGCAGGCGCCATAAGGCAGTGATAAAACCGGTAAGCAATTCATAACCGTTCTGGATAACCGTGGTGAGGGGAAATGACGCAGATTTATAATTTTAGTTCCGGTCCAGCGATGCTGCCGGTTGAAGTGCTCCGTCGTGCAGAACAAGAACTGACAAACTGGCACGGTCTGGGGACCTCCGTTATGGAGATCAGCCATCGCAGCAAAGAGTTTCTCAAAGTAGCGGAAGAGGCGGAGCAGGACTTACGCGATCTTCTAAAAATCCCGGCTAACTACAAAGTTTTATTCTGCCATGGCGGCGCGCGCGCGCAGTTCGCTGCGGTGCCGGGCAACCTGCTGGGCGAGGCGACCACGGCAGATTATGTCGACGGCGGCTACTGGGCGCACAGCGCCATAAAGGAAGCGGAAAAGTATTGCACGCCGCGCACCCTGGACGTCAAAACTACCCGTGACGGCAAGCGCGCTATCCTGCCGATGAGCGAGTGGGCGCTCAGCAGCGACGCCGCTTACGTGCACTACTGCCCGAACGAAACCATCGATGGCATCGCGATCGACGAACAGCCCGACTTCGGCGACAAAATTGTCGTCGCCGATCTCTCCTCTACCATTCTGTCGCGACCGCTGGACATCAACCGCTACGGCGTGATCTACGCCGGCGCGCAGAAGAATATCGGCCCGGCCGGGTTGACCATCGTCATCGTGCGCGACGATCTGCTGGGCAAAGCCCGCCAGTCCGTCCCCTCTATTCTTGACTATCAGGTGCTGGCGGAGAACGACTCTATGTTCAACACGCCGCCGACCTTCGCCTGGTACCTCTCCGGCCTGGTGTTCAAATGGCTGAAAGAGAAAGGCGGCGTAAGCGAAATCGACAAAATCAATCAGGCTAAAGCCGATCTGCTCTACGGCCTGATCGATAGCAACCCGTTTTACCGCAACGACGTCGCGGCGGAAAACCGTTCGCGCATGAACGTACCTTTTCAGCTGGCGGACGCCGCGCTGGACAAGCTTTTCCTGGAAGAGTCGTTCAACGCGGGCCTGCATGCCCTGAAAGGCCACCGCGTAGTAGGCGGGATGCGCGCATCGATCTACAATGCGATGCCGCTGGAAGGCGTTAAAGCGCTGACCGACTTTATGGCCGACTTTGCACGTCGCCACGGTTAAGCCTGAGCTGTAGCGTCGGCGCTAGCGCCGACTTCAGACCCCGTCTCGCGGCGGGGTTTTGTCCTTTTCTGGAGATTTGGTTTCACATGCAGGACTCCCTGACCTTACAACCGATTGCACGCGTTGACGGCACCGTTAACCTGCCGGGTTCAAAAAGCGTTTCTAACCGCGCACTCTTGCTGGCTGCGCTGGCGAAAGGCACCACGCGTCTGACGAACCTGCTGGATAGCGATGACGTTAAACATATGCTGAACGCCCTTAAGGCGTTGGGCGTCGATTTTACCCTGTCCGCCGACCGCACGCAGTGCGACGTGGTGGGGCAGGCGGGGGCGCTGCGCGCCTCTCAGCCGCTGGAGCTTTTTCTCGGTAACGCGGGCACGGCGATGCGGCCGCTGGCGGCGGCGCTCTGTCTCGGCGAGCAGGATGTTGTTCTGACCGGCGAACCGCGCATGAAAGAGCGTCCAATCGGGCATCTGGTCGACGCGCTGCGTCAGGGTGGCGCGCAGATTGAGTATCTGGAGAACAGCGACTATCCGCCGCTGCGCCTGAAAGGCGGCTTTACCGGCGGCGACGTCAGCGTAGACGGCAGCGTCTCCAGCCAGTTCCTGACTGCGCTGCTGATGACCGCGCCGCTGGCAGAGCGCGATACCCGCATCGCCATTAAAGGCGAGCTGGTCTCGAAACCCTATATCGATATTACGCTGCATCTGATGCGCTGCTTCGGCGTCGAGGTCGAAAACCAGCAATACCAGCGCTTTATCATTAAAGGCCAGCAGCAGTATCAGTCGCCAGGCGACTATCTGGTGGAGGGCGACGCCTCTTCCGCCTCCTATTTTCTGGCCGCCGCCGCCATTAAAGGCGGAACCGTGCGCGTCACTGGCATCGGCCGCAACAGCGTGCAGGGCGATATCCGCTTTGCCGACGTGCTGGAAAAAATGGGCGCAACCGTTGAGTGGGGCAGCGACTATATCGCCTGTACCGCCGGTGAGCTTAACGGCATCGATATGGACATGAACCATATTCCCGACGCCGCGATGACCATCGCCACGGCGGCGCTGTTTGCTAAAGGGCCAACGCTGCTGCGCAACATCTACAACTGGCGCGTTAAAGAGACCGATCGCCTGGCCGCGATGGCGACCGAGCTGCGTAAAGTGGGCGCGGAAGTGGAAGAGGGGCATGATTTTATCCGTATCACCCCGCCGGAAAAACTGCGTCACGCGGAGATCGGCACCTATAACGATCACCGGATGGCGATGTGCTTCTCGCTGGTGGCGCTCTCCGATACGCCCGTGACTATTCTCGATCCCGGCTGTACCGCGAAAACCTTCCCCGACTATTTCCAGCAGTTAGCTAAAATCAGCCAGAACGCCTGATTTTCACCGTGCCGGAGAGCGTGTCTCTCCGGCATTCTCACTGCCTCTGGCCTCATTGACCAAGATATGTTCTGAATCTGCTGCAATTTATAGCGATGTCTCCGCTAAAAGGTAACGACATTAGCCTGGGCCGCGTATAATGCTTCCTGTTCTGAACAGCCTGAAGGCTGGACTATTTCGCGCAGCAACAGGAGAGAATAATGACGGCAACTGCCCCGGTTATAACTGTCGACGGACCTAGCGGCGCAGGCAAAGGCACGTTGTGCAAAGCGATGGCGGAGGCGCTGCAGTGGCATCTGCTCGACTCCGGCGCCATCTATCGCGTTCTGGCGCTGGCTGCGCTGCACCATCAGGTAGATATTGAAGCCGAAGAGGCGCTGGTACCGCTGGCGGCCCATCTGGACGTGCGTTTCGTCTCGCAAGAGGGCGAACTGCGGGTAATCCTGGAGGGCGAAGAGGTCACCGGCGAAATCCGCACGCAGGAGGTCAGCAACACCGCGTCGCGCGTCGCCGCTTTTCCTCGCGTGCGCGAAGCACTGCTACGCCGCCAGCGCGCCTTTCGCGACGAGCCCGGCTTGATCGCCGATGGCCGCGATATGGGCACGGTGGTTTTCCCTGACGCGCCGGTTAAAATTTTCCTCGACGCCAGCCCGGAAGAGCGCGCCCAGCGCCGTATGCTACAGTTGCAGGAAAGCGGCTTTAGTGTTAACTTTGATCGCCTTTTAGCCGAGATAAAAGAACGTGATGACCGCGATCGCAACCGCGCCATTGCGCCTTTAGTCCCCGCCGCCGATGCGCTGGTTCTGGATTCTACGCAGTTATCCATCGAACAAGTCATTGATCAGGCGCTGGAATATGCCCGCAAAAAGCTGGGCATTTAATCTTTTCGGCCAACAGAATTGCAGTAACCCTGTGCCAGGGAAAGCGCGCAGGGCATGTGAAACAACCCCATCCGACAATGACGTCAGGTGGACGTTAAATTGAAGAATCCTAAGATTATCAATATGACTGAATCTTTTGCTCAACTCTTTGAAGAGTCCCTGAAAGAAATCGAAACCCGCCCGGGTTCCATCGTTCGTGGCGTTGTTGTCTCTATCGACAAAGACGTCGTTCTGGTTGATGCGGGTCTGAAATCTGAGTCTGCCATTCCGGCAGAGCAGTTCAAGAACGCAGCCGGCGAACTGGAAATTCAGGTTGGTGACGAAGTTGACGTTGCCCTGGATGCAGTGGAAGACGGCTTCGGTGAAACCCTGCTGTCCCGTGAGAAAGCTAAACGTCATGAAGCTTGGATCACGCTGGAAAAAGCTTACGAAGACGCTGAAACTGTTACCGGTGTTATCAACGGCAAAGTTAAAGGTGGCTTCACAGTTGAGCTGAACGGTATTCGTGCGTTCCTGCCAGGTTCACTGGTTGACGTGCGTCCGGTACGCGACACGCTGCACCTGGAAGGCAAAGAGCTTGAATTCAAAGTAATCAAGCTTGATCAGAAGCGTAACAACGTCGTGGTTTCACGCCGCGCGGTTATCGAATCTGAGAACAGCGCTGAGCGCGATCAGCTGCTGGAAAACCTGCAGGAAGGCATGGAAGTCAAAGGTATCGTTAAGAACCTCACTGACTACGGCGCATTCGTTGATCTGGGCGGCGTCGACGGCCTGCTGCACATCACCGACATGGCGTGGAAACGCGTTAAGCATCCGAGCGAAATCGTCAACGTGGGCGACGAAATCACTGTTAAAGTGCTGAAGTTCGACCGCGAGCGTACCCGTGTATCTCTGGGCCTGAAACAGCTGGGCGAAGATCCGTGGGTGGCTATCGCTAAACGCTACCCGGAAGGCACTCGCCTGACCGGTCGTGTGACCAACCTGACTGATTACGGCTGCTTCGTAGAAATCGAAGAAGGCGTTGAAGGTCTGGTACACGTTTCTGAAATGGACTGGACCAACAAAAACATCCACCCGTCTAAAGTTGTTAACGTGGGCGACGTGGTTGAAGTTATGGTTCTGGACATCGACGAAGAGCGTCGTCGTATCTCCCTGGGCCTGAAGCAGTGCAAAGCCAACCCATGGCAGCAGTTTGCTGAGACCCACAACAAGGGCGACCGCGTTGAAGGTAAAATCAAGTCAATCACTGACTTCGGTATCTTCATCGGCCTGGACGGCGGCATCGACGGTCTGGTTCACCTGTCTGACATCTCCTGGAACGCGACTGGCGAAGAAGCCGTTCGTGAGTACAAAAAAGGCGACGAAATCGCTGCCGTTGTACTGCAGGTTGACGCAGAGCGCGAGCGCATCTCTCTGGGCGTGAAACAGCTGGCTGAAGATCCGTTCAACAACTACATCACCTTGAATAAGAAAGGCGCAATCGTTACTGGTAAAGTAACTGCAGTTGACGCTAAAGGTGCTACAGTTGAACTGGCAGACGGCGTTGAAGGTTACCTGCGCGCTTCTGAAGCTTCACGTGACCGCGTTGAAGACGCAACTCTGGTTCTGAATGTTGGCGACGATGTTGAAGCTAAATTCACCGGCGTTGATCGTAAAAACCGCGTTGTTAGCCTGTCTGTCCGTGCGAAAGACGAAGCTGACGAGAAAGATGCCATCGCGACTGTGAACAACAAGCAGGAAGAAAGCAATTTCTCCAATGCTATGGCTGAAGCGTTCAAAGCAGCTAAAGGCGAGTAATCGACCTGAAGCAACCGGGCAGGGAAATCTGCCCGGTTACGGTAGCAAGCTGTCATACCTTTCCCACAAGGATTAACCGGAGGTTACATGACCAAGTCAGAACTGATTGAAAGACTTGCTGGCCAGCAGACTCATATTCCGGCGAAAGTCGTTGAGGATGCTGTAAAAGAGATGCTGGAGCACATGGCCACTACGCTGGCCCAGGGCGAACGCATTGAAATCCGGGGATTCGGCAGCTTTTCTTTGCATTACCGCGCACCGCGTACGGGTCGTAACCCGAAAACGGGCGATAAAGTGGAACTGGAAGGTAAATACGTTCCCCACTTTAAGCCGGGCAAAGAGCTGCGAGACCGTGCAAACATTTACGGTTGAGCCGTAACCGAACGCAGAAACGACATCTCCGGATGTCGTTTTTTTTTGCCCGCCGTTTGTCTGCGAGCCTGGCTGACACGCTCTGCAATCGCACTGAAATCCTCCTCTTTTTTTGCGAGGTTGCGCTAAAGCGCGCCAGCCTGCGCCTGACCGCGCGCCGCATCATCTGCATACTCTCGATGTGTTAAACCGGGACGAGAGCATGATGACAGCAACACTCATTGCCAGAATCGCTATTCTCGCCGCGCTGCCGCTGCTGCTTCTTCACCGGCTTCCATCAGCAGCAGGCATCGCGGCCGTCGCCTGCGCCGGCATACTGCTACTGTGGACGCGGTCAGCCTGCCTACGCATTGTGGCGATAGCGCTGCTGCTGTGCGGCTGGATGCTGGGAGCTGCGCGCTCCGCCGTCACTGCGATAGAAACCGCCAGCGCCGCGCCCGCCACCTACAGCGTGCGCATCGATGAGGTTCAGCAAGAGAGACGACAAATCAAAGTGCAGCTGCTAAAGCGAGAAGGGCGCTATCTGTTTCCGCCGCGTTTCGCCTGGCTATCGCTCGGTGAGAGCGAGCAGGAGTGGTGCCCCGGGCAGCGCTGGTCGATGCAACTCAGCCTGCGGCCCGTACATGCCCGGCTAAATGAAGGGGAGTTCGACGCGCAGCGTTTCGCGCTGGCGAATCATACGGGGCTGCGAGGTCGTATTCAGCAGCAATGGCCAGAATCCCTGACCTGCAGCTGGCGCTGGCGGCGCATCTTGCGCGATCTGCCAGTGATTAACGTGCTGGAGCAGCGCGCCGTTGTCGAGGCGCTCGCGTTCGGCGAGCGAGCGGAAATGGGCGATGCGCTGCGCCAGCTGCTGCGGGAAACCGGCACGGCGCATCTGATGGCGATTTCAGGCATGCATATCGCGCTGGCCGCCAGCAGCGGCTGGCTTATGGCGCGTGTGGTTCAGCTGGCGCTACCGGCGCGCCTTATCGGCTATCTGTTCCCGCTGCTGACGAGCTGGCTGCTGGCCGCGCTTTATACCTGGCTTTCCGGCAGCCATGCGCCTGCCCAGCGCGCGCTGATCGCCCTGACGCTATGGCTTATCTTTCGTATCAGAGGCGTGCAGCTCAGCGGCTGGCAGGTCTGGAGCCTGTGCGTTGGCGGGCTGCTGCTGATCGATCCCCTTAACGTGCTCTCAGAAAGCTTCTGGCTCTCTGCGCTGGCGGTCGCCATTTTGCTGACCTGGTATCACTGGTTTCCTTTACCGACGCGCTGCCGACGCGGCTGGTACGGGTTTCCGGTTCGGCTGCTGCACCTGCAGCTCGGCATGATGCTGCTGATGGCACCGCTTCAGGTCATGCTGTTTGAAGGCATCAGCCTCTCGTCGCTGGCGGCGAATATGGTGGCGATACCGGTCATCTCGTTTATCAGCGTGCCGCTTATTTTGCTGGCGATGCTGACGCCGGTCAGCGCGATCTGCGCCGCGCTGTGGCGGCTAGCGGACCTCTCGGTCGTCTGGCTGATGGCGGCGCTCAAGGCGTTACCCGAAGGCTGGTGGGCGTTTCATGATGCCGGCACGCTGGCACTACTGCTGTGGGGCGGCCTGATTGCCTGGCGCTGCGCGCTGTTTTATGCCGCCCCGATCAGCTGCGCAGCCGTCATTGCGGCGCTGCTGGTCTGGCGCTGGCCACGCGACGAGCCGGGCTGGCATATCGATATGCTGGATGTCGGGCAGGGGCTGAGCGTGGTTATTCGTCAGGGCAAGGAAGCAATGCTCTATGATACCGGACCAGCCTGGGAAAATGGCGACGCCGGCACGCGCCACGTTATTCCCTGGCTAACGCGAAAAGGATTACGGCTTAAAACAGTGGTGCTCAGCCACCGCCATCTCGATCACAGCGGCGGCCTCAAGGCGATAAGACGACGCTGGCCCGAGGTACCGATACGCAGTGCTACGCTTGAGGCCGATCATTTGCCCTGCGTGCGCGGCGTACGCTGGCGCTGGGGAGCCTTAAATATCGATGCGCTGTGGCCGCCCGCGCGCTCGGCGTTCAGCAACAACAACGACTCCTGCGTGCTGAGCGTGGATGACGGCACCACGCGTCTGCTGCTGATGGGCGATCTGGAGGCGTCGGCGGAGCGGCAGCTGGTGGCGCTGGAAAAAAGGGGGCTCAGGGCTGATATCATCCAGGTGCCGCACCACGGCAGCCGCACCTCGTCAACGCCGCTGCTGCTGCGCAGCGTGGCGGGAAATATCGCTATCGCCTCAATGGCGCGCTACAACGCCTGGCGTATGCCGGTTAACAGCGTGCTGGAGAACTACCGCCGCACGGGCTTCGCCTGGTACGACACCGCCCAGTCAGGCCAGATAAGCGTTACCGTCGCCGGGCGCAAAACAGCGGTTTCTGGGCTAAGAGAGCAAATTTTGCCCCGATGGTACCATCAGTGGTTTGGCGTCAAACGGGAATCCAGGTAGAATGAGCGGCTATTTCAAACAGCGTGAATAAATAATGCATCAAGATAAAGATCTCTCAACGTGGCAGACATTTCGTCGACTCTGGCCGATGATCGCGCCCCATAAAGCGGGTTTATGCGTGGCCGCTGTGGCCCTGATAATTAACGCCGCGGGCGACACGCTCATGCTCTCCCTGTTGAAGCCTTTACTGGATGATGGGTTTGGCAAAGCGGATAAGTCGGTGCTGATCTGGATGCCGCTGGCCGTTATCGGGCTGATGCTGATCCGCGGCGTCACCAGCTATATTTCCAGCTACTGCATCTCCTGGGTTTCCGGCAACGTCGTGATGAACATGCGCCGTCGCCTCTTCAGCCATATGATGGGCATGCCGGTCTCGTTCTTCGACCAGCAGTCAACAGGCACGCTGCTGTCGCGCATCACCTACGACTCTGAGCAGGTCGCCTCTTCCTCATCCAGCGCACTGGTTACCGTCGTGCGCGAGGGCGCGTCGATTATCGGCCTGTTTATCATGATGTTTTACTACAGCTGGCAGCTGTCGCTCATCCTGATCGTTCTGGCGCCCGTCGTCTCTCTGGCGATTCGCTCGGTCTCTAAGCGCTTTCGCAGCATCAGCAAAACCATGCAGAACACCATGGGGCAGGTTACTACCAGCGCCGAGCAGATGCTGAAAGGGCATAAAGAAGTGCTGATTTTCGGCGGTCAGGAAGTGGAGTCGGAGCGTTTCGCCCGCGTCAGCAACCGCATGCGTCAGCAGGGTATGAAGCTGGTATCGGCCTCATCCATCTCCGATCCGGTGATCCAGCTGATTGCCTCGCTGGCGCTGGCGTTCGTGCTGTATGCCGCCAGCTTTCCCAGCGTGATGGATACGCTGACCGCAGGCACCATCACCGTGGTCTTCTCGTCGATGATTGCGCTGATGCGTCCGCTGAAATCTCTGACGAACGTCAACGCGCAGTTCCAGCGCGGCATGGCGGCGTGCCAGACGCTCTTCTCTATCCTCGACAGCGAACAGGAAGTGGACACCGGCACGCGCGAAATTCAGCGCGCCAAAGGCGACGTGGAATTCCGCAATGTCACCTTTACCTATCCTGGCCGCGATACGCCGGCGCTGCGCGACATCAACCTGGCGCTGCCGGAAGGCAAAACCGTGGCGCTGGTTGGCCGTTCTGGTTCAGGCAAGTCGACGCTGGCCAGCCTGCTGACGCGCTTTTACGACATTCAGCAGGGCGAAATCCTGCTGGACGGTCACGACCTGCGTGAATATACGCTGCGTTCGCTGCGCAATCAGGTCGCGCTGGTCTCGCAGAATGTTCACCTGTTCAACGACACCATCGCCAACAATATCGCCTATGCGCGCAGCGAGCAGTATAGCCGCGCCGAGATCGAGCGCGCCGCGACTATGGCGCACGCCATGGACTTCATCAGCAAGATGGATAACGGGCTGGATACGGTGATCGGCGAAAACGGCGTGCTGCTCTCCGGCGGTCAGCGTCAGCGTATCGCTATTGCGCGCGCGCTGCTGCGCGACTGTCCGATTCTGATCCTGGACGAAGCGACCTCCGCGCTGGATACCGAATCGGAACGCGCAATCCAGTCGGCGCTGGATGAGCTGCAGAAAAACCGTACCTCGCTGGTTATCGCTCACCGTCTGTCGACCATTGAGAAAGCCGATGAAATCGTGGTGGTGGAGGATGGCCGTATCGTGGAGCGCGGCACCCACGCCGATCTGCTGGCCCAGCGGGGCGCCTACGCTCAGCTGCATAAGATGCAGTTTGGGCAATGATCGAGCGTATCTGGAGTGGACGCTCGCCGCTGTGGCTGCTGCTGTGGCCGCTTAGCCTGATCTACGGCGCGGTCTCCTCTCTGATTCGTCTTAGCTATCAGCGCGGCTGGCGTAAAAGCTGGCGCGCGCCGGTTCCGGTAGTGGTGGTCGGCAATCTTACCGCAGGCGGCAACGGCAAAACGCCGGTCGCGATCTGGCTGGTGCAGGCGTTACAGCGCCGCGGCCTTCGCGTCGGCGTGGTCTCACGCGGCTACGGCGGCAAAGCGGAGCGCTATCCGCTGCTGGTTGACGCCGACACGCCGACGGAGCAGGCGGGCGACGAACCCGTGCTGATCGCCCAGCGCACCGGCGCCCCTGTGGCGGTGGCGCCGAAGCGCCGCGCCGCGATTGAAGCGCTGCTGGCCAGCCAGCCCCTCGATCTCATCATTACCGACGATGGCCTTCAGCACTACGCGCTGCGGCGCGATCGCGAAATCGTGGTGGTTGACGGCGTCCGCCGCTTCGGCAACGGCTGGTGGCTGCCAGCCGGGCCGATGCGTGAGCGCGCTTCACGTCTGCGGCAGGTGGACGCCGTCATTGTTAACGGCGGCCGCGCGGAAGCGGGGGAAATCGCGATGTCGCTGCGGCCTGGCGATGCGGTTAATCTGCACACGCAGCAGCACGCGCCGCTTTCCGCACTGGAAAATGTGGTGGCGATGGCCGGCATAGGGCATCCGCCGCGCTTTTTCGCTACCCTTAATCAGCATGGCGTCACGCCGGTCGCCGAGATCGCTTTCGCCGATCATCACGCCTACAGTCAGGAGGAACTGGCCGGTTTAGTGGCCAAGGACCAAACCCTGCTGATGACCGAAAAAGACGCGGTTAAGTGCCGTCGCTTCGCCCAGCCCAACTGGTGGTATCTGCCGGTCGAAGCCGAGCTGAGCAGCAGCGCCGTCGCGCCGCTGCTGGACGATATTGACCGTCTGGCGCGGCAGCGCGCAGGCAGGGCCGCAGACTAACCTCTCGCCGAATGCAGGAAGGGAATGAACACAACGCTTTCGCTTTCGCTTCAACAGGCACGAAATCTTCATCTGGCGGCGCAGGGGCTGCTGCGCGCGCCGTCGAAACGCGCGCGCTATGCGGATCTGCTCGCGGCGGTACGGCGCATGTCGCTGCTGCAAATCGATACCATCCACGTCGTCGCACGCAGCCCTTATCTGGTGCTGTTCAGCCGCCTCGGCAGCTATCCGCCGCGCTGGCTGGAAGAGGCGCTGGCGCAGGGCGAGCTGTTTGAGTACTGGGCGCACGAAGCCTGCTTTATTCCCCGCGAAGATTACCGGCTGCTGCGTCACCGCATGCTCGAACCCGAGCGCCTTGGCTGGAAATATAACGCCCAGTGGATGCAGGATCACCAGCAGGAGATCGCCGACCTGCTGCGGCATATTGCCGATAAGGGGCCGGTTCGCGCCGCCGATTTCGCCAGCGGTGCCGATCACAAACCTGGCTGGTGGGCCTGGAAGCCGCATAAGCGGCATCTGGAAAATCTTTTCAGCGCCGGCGAGCTGATGGTCAGCGAGCGGCGCAATTTTCAGCGGGTCTACGATCTGCGTTCACGGGTGCTGCCGGAGTGGCAGGATGCGCTGCACGCTCTCAGCGAAGCGGAGGCGCAGTGGGAAATGCTACGCAACAGCGCGCGCAGCCTCGGTATTTTTCGCGCCGCCTGGCTGCCGGATTACTACCGTCTTAAACGGGTGGCGCTAAAGCCTTACCTGGAAAAAGCGCAGCAGGCGGGCGAGATTATGCCGGTCGAGGTGGCGGGACTGGGCGAGATGTGGCTGCATCGCGATCTGCTGCCGCTGCTCGACGCGCCGCTTAACGCCACGCACAGCGCCATTCTCTCGCCCTTCGATCCGCTGGTCTGGGATCGGCGGCGCGCGCTGGCGCTGTTCCAGTTCGACTACCGCATCGAATGCTATACGCCGGAGGCGAAGCGCAAATATGGCTATTTCGTCCTGCCGGTGCTGCATCGCGGTGGAATCAAGGCCCGGCTGGACGCCCGCATGCAGCGGCAGGCGCGGCAGCTGGTGATCAAAAATTTTTGGCTGGAGCCGGACGCGCGCGTCACCGCGGCATTCATCAGGGATGTTCGCCAGGCGATTGAACGCTTTGCGGCCTGGCAGGATGCGGAGAGCGTGCTGTTCGAACAGATGCCCGCCGCGCTGCGGCCGCACTGGCCTGACGTCTGGAGGCTCGATTCCTGAGCTTTGCGGTCTGCGCCGCAGTTTCGCGGCCGCTTTCCGCGCACGCTGAAACACTGCGCTATGGTATCCTTAGCGCCTTATGCAATCGGTCCGCAATGGAGGACATATGGATCACCGCTTACTCGAAATTGTTGCCTGCCCGGTGTGCAACGGCAAGCTTTACTACAACAACGCCCAGCAGGAGCTGATCTGCAAACCTGACGCGCTCGCCTTCCCGGTGCGCGACGGCATTCCGGTGCTGCTGGAAAACGAAGCGCGCACGCTCGCCGTGGAAGAGATCCATCCATGAGTTTCACGGCGATTATTCCCGCGCGCTACGCCTCGACGCGCCTGCCCGGCAAACCGCTGGTCGATATCGCCGGAAAGCCGATGATCGTTCACGTGATGGAGCGCGCGCGTGCTTCCGGCGCCAGCCGCGTGATTGTCGCCACCGATCATCCGGACGTGAAAACGGCGGTTGAAGCGGCGGGCGGCGAAGTCTGCATGACGCGCGCCGACCATCAGTCAGGCACGGAGCGGCTGGCTGAGGTGATCGAAACCTGCAGGTTCGCCAACGATGAGATTATCGTCAACGTGCAGGGCGACGAACCGCTGATCCCGCCGGAAATCGTTCGCCAGGTGGCGGCGAATCTGGCGGGCGCGCAGGCGGGCATGGCGACGCTGGCGGTGCCGATTCATGACGCGGAAGAGGCGTTTAACCCTAACGCGGTGAAGGTGGTGATGGACGCGCAGGGCTACGCGCTCTATTTCTCTCGCGCCACCATTCCCTGGGATCGCGAGCGTTACGCCGCGTCCCGCGAGGAGATCGGCGATACGCTGCTGCGCCATATCGGTATTTACGCCTATCGCGCCGGCTTTATTCGTCGCTACGTCTCCTGGGCGCCTTGCCCGCTGGAGCGGATCGAACTGCTGGAGCAGCTTCGCGTGCTCTGGTACGGCGAAAAGATCCATGTCGCCGTCGCGGAAACCGTGCCGGGCACAGGCGTGGATACGCCGGAAGATCTGGCGCGCGTGCGCGCCGCGCTGCAGGGCTGACGGCGTCGGGGAGCCCTCCCCGACGCTTTTATTGATCTATTTCTGCTTTTTCGCCCGCTGAGGCCTCCAGGATGGTGTGACGTTTTCCTTGAGGAGGATGCATGGAAAGTCTCAAATCTGAACTCTCGCTGGTGCTGGGCGAGACGGTCGGCCGGCTCGAAACCATCAGCGAACAGCCGCCGACGCGGCTCTATGCGCTCTACGATCGCCAGGACAAACCGATGCCGCTGGTGGCGAAATATTTCCGTCATCAGGGACGCGCCGCGCTGGAGGCGAAAAAGCTGGCGCTGCTCGGACATGAAGGGCTGATCGCCGTGCCGGCGGTCTATGGTCTGGTGCTGAGCCAGCAGCCGCCGGCGCATGAAATGCTGCTGATGGCGCGCCTGAACGGCGTCTCCGCCGAGGCGCCGACCCGCGACGCCGCTCGCTGGCAGCAGCTGTGCGAAGAGGTGGTGGAAGGGCTGCTCGCCTGGCATCGCATCAGCGGGCATGGCCTGGTCGGCACCGTCGACAGCACCCAGCAAAACAGCTGGCCCGCCTGGTTCCATCAGCGCGTGGAAGTGCTCTGGTCCACGCTCAGCTATCTGCAGCCGCCGGCGTTCACCCATGCCGACCGCCAGGTGCTGTTTCGCAGCCGCGAGCAGCTGGCGTACCTCTTTCGCGACTTCGACGATCCCTGCGTGATGCTGCATGGCAATCTGCGCCTGACCAGCATCGTCAAAAATGCGCGCAGCGATCAGCTGCTGGCGATGACCCAGCCCGGCACCATTTTATGGGGGCCGCGCGAATATGAACTGATGCAGCTGGGCGACAGTCCGGCGGAGCAGGCGCTGATGGCGCGCTACCTACAGTGTGCGCCGGTCTCCGAAGGCTTTCTCTGGCGGCGCTGGCTTTATCAGCTGTGGGACTGCATCGACGGGCTGGTGCAGTATGGCGAATTCGACCGCGCGCGCTTCGATTACGCCCATACGCAGCTACTGCCCTGGCTCGGCTGAAGGCGCGTCGCCGCCTTTCAGCCACTGCCACGCCTGTCCCAGCGTCTCATAGACGACCCGGTCGCTGTGGCTCAGCCAGAGCGGCGAAGGGATCGCGCGCTCCCACCAGTTAAGCGGCGAAGCGATCGCCAGCTGATTGGCGGGCGCGGCAAGCGGCGTTAAGCCGGCGGCGTGAAAGAAATTCAGGGCGCGGGCCAAATGATTGGCGGAGGTGACCAGCAAGAAGGGACGCTGTCCGACGACGCCGCGCACCGCACGCGCCTCCTGTTCGGTATCTTTCGGCCGATCCAGCACCTGAATATGATCCGGCGGCACGCCCAGGCTCAGCGCGACCGAGGCGGCGACCTGCGCGTTGCTGACGGGGTTCTGTCCAGCGGCGGCGCCGGTGAAGATCATGGTCGCCTGCGGGTTGCGTCGCCACTGGCGCACGCCTTCGGCGACGCGCGGCAGACTGTTGCCGATCAGGTTCGAACTCGGCGCCCAGTCGGGGTTAAAGGTGTAGCCGCCGCCCAGCACCACGATAAAGTCGACCTTCTCGCTGCCGTTCCAGGTCGGGTAGCGCGACTCCAGCGGCAGCAGCAGGCGATCGGCGACCGGCTGCAGGCTCAGCAGCAGCAGCAGCGCCCAGCTCAGCGAGACTAAAATTTTGCCGCTTTTGTGCCAGCGGCTAAACCAAAGCAGTAAAATACCCGCTGCCATCAACAGCAGCAGCAGCGGCAAAGGCATCAACAGACCGCCCACCAGTTTTTTCAGTCCAAAAAACATCAAAAAAACTCCTTGTTGTCCGAAAAAACAGCAGCTGGAAAGGAAGAAGGGGATGAAAGGTTCATTCTTCATGAGCCTGTGACAAAATAGCACAAGTCTGAGCGCAGCATACCGGAGCCCACGCCATGCAGGATCGTAACTTCGACGATCTCGCGGAAAAATTTTCGCAAAACATTTACGGCACCACCAAGGGGATTGTGCGTCAGGCGATCCTCTGGGACGAGCTTGAGGCGATTCTGCCGACGCTCGGCGCGTCGCCGCTGCGCGTGCTCGATGCCGGCGGCGGGCTGGGGCAAATCTCCAGCGGGCTGGCGCAGCGCGGCCACCAGATCCTGCTGTGCGATCTCTCGGCGGAGATGCTGCGCCGGGCGCAGCAGCATGCCGAGGCGCAGCAGGTGAGCCACAACATGCAATTCAGACAAATCGCCGTGCAGCAGGTGGGTGAGCATTTGGATACGCCGGTGGATCTGGTATTGTTTCACGCTGTGCTTGAGTGGGTCGCCGAGCCTGAAAAAGCGCTGCAGGCGCTGTTTGACGCGCTGCGCCCCGGCGGCGTGATGTCGCTGATGTTTTTTAACCGCCACAGCCTGGTGTTTCGCAACCTGACGCTGGGGAACTTCGGCTATCTGCGCGTCAATATGGCGAAGCAGAAGAAGCGCTCCCTGTCGCCGGATTACCCGCGCGATCCGGAAGATGTTTATCGCTGGCTCTCCGCGTGCGGCTTTGAAATTGAGCAGCGTACGGGCGTGCGCGTCTTCAGCGACTATATGAAAGCCCCGCCGGCGGACGGCGGAGGCGACGCGAGCATTCTTGAGATGGAGCGACGCTACTGTCGCCAGGAACCCTTTTTAAGCCTGGGACGCTACATCCACGTGACCGCGCGTAAACCAGGGCAGAAGGACGAACTATGAGTGAATTTTCCCAGACGGTACCCGAGCTGGTCAGCTGGGCGCGCAAGAATGACTTTTCCCTTGCGCTGCCGGTCGATCGTCTGGCTTTTCTGCTGGCCATCGCCACCCTGAACGGCGAGCGAATGGATGGCGAAATGAGTGAGGGCGAGCTGATCGACGCTTTTCAGCACGTCAGCAAAGCCTTTGAGCAAACCCATGAAACCGTGGTAGTGCGCGCCAACAACGCCATCAACGATATGGTGCGCCAGCGCCTGATCAACCGCTTTACCAGCGAGATGACGGAAGGACACGCCATTTATCGTCTGACGCCGCTGGCGATCGGCATCACCGACTACTACATCCGCCAGCGTGAATTTTCGACGCTGCGCCTGTCGATGCAGCTGTCAATCGTGGCGGGGGAGCTAAAGCGCGCCGCCGATGCGGCGGAAGAGGACGGCGACGAGTTCCACTGGCACCGCAACGTCTTCGCGCCGCTGAAATATTCCGTGGCGGAAATCTTCGACAGCATCGACATGACGCAGCGCCTGATGGATGAACAGCAGCAGGCGGTCAAGAACGATATCGCCGATCTGCTGAACAAAGACTGGCGCGCGGCGATCTCCAGCTGCGAAATGCTGCTGTCGGAAACCTCCGGCACGCTGCGCGAGCTGCAGGATACGCTGGAGGCGGCAGGCGATAAGCTACAGGCCAACCTGCTGCGCATCCAGGATGCCACGCTCAGCAGCCCCGATCTCGGTTTTGTCGATAAGCTGGTGTTCGATCTGCAAAACAAGCTGGACCGCATTATCAGCTGGGGCCAGCAGGCGATCGACCTGTGGATCGGCTACGACCGCCACGTCCATAAATTCATTCGAACCGCCATCGATATGGACAAGAACCGCGTTTTTGCGCAGCGCTTGCGTCAGTCGGTGCAGAATTACTTCGACCAGCCGTGGGTGCTGACCTACGCCAGCGCCGATCGCCTGTTTGATATGCGCGACGAGGATCTGACGCTGCGCAACGACGAGGTGATGGGCGAGCTGCCCGCCGAGCTGGAATATGAAGAGTTCAACGAGATCCGCGAACAGCTGGCGGCGATGATCGAAGAGGCGCTGCTGAGCTACAAATCCGAACAGAAACCGCTCAACCTCGCCACGGTGATGCGCGACTATCTCGCCCAGTATCCGCGCGCGCGCCACTTTGACCTGGCGCGTATCGTCGTCGATCAGGCGGTGCGCCTCGGCGTGGCGGAAGCCGATTTAGCCGGTCTGCCCGCGCAGTGGCAGGCCATTAATGATTACGGAGCCAAGGTGCAGGCACATGTCATCGACAAATATTGAACAAGTGATGCCGCTCAAGCTGGCGCAGGCACTGGCGAACCCGATTTTCCCCGCGCTTGACAGCCAGCTGCGCGCCGGTCGCCATATCGGCATCGAGGAGCTGGACCAGCACGCTTTTCTGATGGACTACCAGACCTTTCTGGAAGAATTTTACGCCCGCTACAACGTCGAGTTAATTCGCGCGCCAGAGGGCTTTTTCTATCTGCGTCCGCGCTCCACCACGCTGATCCCGCGCTCGGTGCTCTCTGAGCTGGATATGATGGTCGGCAAGCTGCTCTGCTATCTCTATCTCAGCCCGGAGCGTCTGGCCAACGAAGGCATCTTCACCCAGCAGGAGCTGTATGACGAACTGCTGGCGCTGGCCGACGAGAACAAGCTGCTCAAGCTGGTAAACCAGCGCTCCACCGGCTCCGATCTCGATCGCGCCAGGCTGCAGGAGAAAATGCGCGCCTCGCTGAGCCGACTGCGTCGACTCGGCATGGTGTGGTTTATGGGCAACGACAGCAGCAAATTCCGCATCACCGAATCGGTGTTTCGCTTCGGCGCCGACGTGCGCAGCGGCGACGATCCGCGCGAGGCGCAGCTGCGCCTGATCCGCGACGGCGAAGCCATGGCGCTCGACAGCGTGAGCGCGACCAGCGAGCAGGATGATATTGACAGCGACGCGAGTGATAGCGCGGAGGAAGAACAGGCATGATTGAACGCGGAAAATTTCGTTCGCTTACCCTGATCAACTGGAACGGCTTTTTTGCCCGCACTTTTGATCTCGACGAACTGGTCACCACCTTGTCGGGCGGCAACGGCGCAGGCAAATCCACCACCATGGCCGCCTTCGTGACGGCGCTGATCCCGGATCTGACGCTGCTGCACTTCCGCAACACCACGGAGGCGGGTGCCACAAGCGGCTCGCGCGATAAAGGCCTGCACGGCAAGCTGCGCGCTGGCGTTTGCTACGCGGTGCTCGACGTTATCAACTCGCGTCACCAGCGCGTTATCGCTGGCGTGCGTCTGCAGCAGGTCGCTGGCCGCGATAAAAAGGTCGATATCAAACCGTTCAGCATTCACGGGCTGCCGATGGATAGCCAGCCAACCGATATGCTGACCGAGATCATGAACAGCCGACAGGCGCGGGTGCTGCCGCTCAGCGAGGTCAAAGATCGCGTCGAAGCGCAGGAAGGCGTGCAGTTCCGCCAGTTCAGCTCGGTTACTGACTACCACGCGATGATGTTTGAGCACGGCATCGTGCCGCGCCGCCTGCGCTCCGCCGGCGATCGCAGCAAGTTCTACCGTTTGATCGAAGCGTCGCTCTACGGCGGCATCTCCAGCGCCATTACCCGCTCGCTGCGCGACTATCTGCTGCCGGAAAACGGCGGCGTGCGCAAAGCGTTTCAGGATATGGAAGCGGCGCTGCGCGAAAACCGCATGACGCTGGAGGCGATCCGCGTCACCCAGTCCGATCGCGACCTGTTTAAGCATCTGATCTCCGAAGCCACCAGCTACGTCTCGGCGGACTATATGCGTCACGCCAACGAGCGACGCATTCATCTTGACGGCGCGCTGCAGCTGCGCCGCGATCTCCTCTCCAGCCGCAAGCAGCTGGCCACGGAGCAGTATCGCCATATCGAGATGGCGCGCGAGCTCGCCGAGCACGGCGGAGCGGAAAACGATCTGGAAGCGGACTATCAGGCCGCCAGCGATCACCTCAATCTGGTGCAGACCGCAATGCGCCAGCAGGAAAAAATTGAGCGCTACGAAGCTGACCTCGACGAGCTGACGCACCGTCTGGAAGAGCAGAACGAAGTGGTAGCGGAAGCGCGCGAAGCGCAGGAAGAGAACGAGGCGCGCGCCGAAGCGGCAGAGCTGGAGGTCGACGAGCTGAAAAACCAGCTGGCCGATTTCCAGCAGGCGCTCGACGTCCAGCAGACGCGGGCGATTCAGTATCAGCAGGCGCTGCAGGCGCTGGAGCGCGCGAAGACGCTGTGCCAGCTGCCCGATCTCACCATCGACAACGCCGACGAATGGCAGGCACGTTTCCAGGCGACCGAAGAAGAAGCGACGGATACCCTGCTGCGTCTGGAACAGAAGCTGAGCGTGGCGGAGGCGGCGCACAGCCAGTTTGAGCAGGCGCTGTCGCTGGTCACCAGCATCGCCGGCGACGTGCCGCGCCAGGAAGCCTGGCAAACCGGCCGCGAGCTGCTGCGCGACGCCGTCAATCAGCGTCACTACGCCGAGCAGCTCTCCTCGCTGCGTCTGCGCCTGAATGAGATGGAGCAGCGTCTGCGCGAGCAGCATGAGGCGGAACGCCTGCTGGCGGAGTTCTGCAAACGGCAGGGCGCGCACTATGACGCCGACGCGCTGGAAGGGCTGCATAGCGAGCTGGAAGCGCAGATCGAGCAGCTCAACGCCAGCGTCTCCGATGCCGGCGAACGCCGCATGGTGATGCGCCAGGAGCTGGATTCGCTGCGCGAGCGCATCGCGACCCTGACCTCGCGCGCGCCGCTCTGGCTGGCGGCGCAGGAGATCCTGACGCAGCTCAGCGAGCAGACCGGCGAGGCGCTGGAGAACAGCCAGCAGATCACCGAATACATGCAGCAGCTGCTGGAGCGCGAGCGCGAAACCACGGTGGAGCGCGATGAGATCGCCGCGCGCAAACGCAGCGTCGAACGTAAAATTGAACGCCTTAGCCAGCCTGGCGGCGCGGAAGATGCGCGCCTGACACAGCTGGCGGAACGCTTCGGCGGCGTGCTGCTCTCTGAAATTTACGACGACGTCACGCTGGAGGACGCGCCTTACTTCTCGGCGCTCTACGGCCCGTCGCGCCACGCGATTGTGGTACCGGATCTGTCGCTGGTGCGTGAGCAGCTCGACGGTCTGGAAGAGTGCCCGGAAGATCTCTACCTGATCGAGGGCGATCCGCAGTCGTTCGACGACAGCGTCTTCGCCGTGGAAGAGCTGCAGAACGCGGTGGTGGTGAAGGTGGCGGAGCGTCAGTGGCGCTATTCCCGCTTTCCAAAAGTGCCGCTGTTCGGCCGCGCCGCGCGTGAAAATCAGCTGGAGCAGCTGCACATCGAGCGCGATCGCCTGGCGGAACGTTATGCCACGCTTTCGTTCGACGTGCAGAAAACCCAGCGTCTGCATCAGTCGTTCAGCCGCTTTATCGGCACGCATCTGGCGGTCGCCTTCGAGGACGATCCTGAAGCGCAGATCCGCCAGTTCAGCGCCCGCCGCACCGAGCTGGAGCGCGCGCTGGCGCAGCATGAAAGCGACAATCAGCAGCAGCGTCAGCAGTACGAGCTGGCGAAAGAGGGCGTGGCGCAGCTAAACCGCCTGCTGCCGCGCGTCAATCTGCTGCTGGACGACACGCTGGCCGATCGCTGCGACGAAATCCGCGAGCAGGTCGAAGAGGCGCAGGAGGCGGCGCGTTTCCTGCACCAGCACGGCGCGAAGCTGACGAAGCTTGAGTCGCTGATCGGCGTGTTGCAGAGCGATCCCGAGCAGCATGAACAGTTGCAGGCGGACTATCAGCAGGCGCAGCAGCAGCAGCGCGTCGCGCGTCAGCAGGCGTTCGCCCTGACGGAAGTGGTGCAGCGCCGCGCCCACTTCAGCTACGGCGACTCTGCCGGCATGCTGAACGGCAACAACGATCTCAGCGATAAGCTGCGTCGCCAGCTGGAGCAGGCGGAAGGCGAGCGCAGCCGCGCGCGCGAACGTCTGCGCGAGCAGCGGGCGCAGATGGCGCAGTACAGCCAGGTGCTGGCCTCCCTGAAAAGTTCGCACGACACTAAGCGCGACATGCTGAAAGAGCTGCTGCAGGAGATGCAGGAGATCGGCGTGCACGCCGACGCCAGCGCGGAAGAGCGCGCGCGCATTCGCCGCGACGAGCTCTACGCCGCGCTGAGCCACAACCGCGCCCGTCGCAATCAGCTGGAAAAGCAGCTCACCTTCTGTGAAGCGGAAATGGAGAACCTGCAGAAACGGCTGCGCGTGCTGGAGCGCGACTACCACCGCATTCGCGAACAGGTGGTGAGCGCCAAAGCGGGCTGGTGCAGCGTGCTGCGGCTGGTAAAAGAGAACGGCGTCGAGCGGCGTCTGCACCGTCGCGAGCTGGCCTACCTGAGCGGCGACGAGCTGCGTTCAATGTCCGATAAGGCGCTGGGCGCGCTGCGTCTGGCAGTGGCGGATAACGAGCATCTGCGCGACGTGCTGCGTCTGTCGGAAGATCCGAAGCGTCCAGAGCGCAAGATCCAGTTCTTTATCGCCGTCTATCAGCATCTGCGCGAGCGTATCCGTCAGGATATCATCCGCACCGACGATCCGGTCGAGGCGATCGAGCAGATGGAGATCGAACTGAACCGTCTGACCGAAGAGCTGACGGCGCGCGAGCAGACGCTGGCGATCAGTTCGCGCAGCGTGTCGAATATTATTCGCAAAACCATTCAGCGCGAGCAGAACCGTATCCGCCAGCTCAACCAGGGACTGCAGATGGTAAGCTTCGGCCAGGTGCGTAGCGTGCGGCTTAACGTCAACGTGCGTGAAGCCCATGCCACGCTGCTTGATACGCTGTCGGAAGAGCATGAACAGCATCAGGATCTCTTTAACAGCAGCCGTCTGACCTTCTCCGAAGCCCTGGCTAAGCTCTATCAGCGCCTCAATCCGCACATCGATATGGGGCAGCGCACGCCGCAGACTATCGGCGAAGAGCTGCTGGATTATCGCAACTATCTGGAGATGGAGGTTGAGGTTAACCGCGGCTCCGACGGCTGGCTGCGCGCCGAGAGCGGGGCGCTGTCGACCGGCGAGGCGATCGGCACCGGGATGTCGATTCTGGTGATGGTGGTGCAGAGCTGGGAAGAAGAGTCGCGCCGCCTGCGCGGCAAAGATATCTCTCCCTGCCGCCTGCTGTTCCTCGACGAAGCGGCGCGTCTGGATGCGCGCTCTATCGCCACGCTGTTTGAACTCTGCGAGCGTCTCGAGATGCAGCTGGTGATCGCGGCGCCGGAAAACATCAGCCCGGAAAAAGGCACAACGTATAAGCTGGTCCGTAAAGTGTTCAATAACACTGAACATGTGCACGTTGTCGGTCTGCGCGGCTTCTCTGCCGACGCGCCGACAACGCGCCGCGACAGCGAGGAATCAGCCGGGGTGGAAGCGGAAAACTCGCAGGTTTAATCTGGTTAATAATTACCGCATTGGGTAATCTGTAAACGGCATTTGTCCTGTGAGGCAAATGCCGTTTTTTATTTGTATACTCAGGTCATGAGTAGCAGCCCAGTTGCAGCGTATCCAGGAAACGCTGCGTGGTAAACAAATGAGGGGGCAGGGATGTTGCTGACCAATAAAACCAACAATTATCTGTTTTCACTGCTGGCGCTCGCGCTGGCCTTGACGCCGATGCATCTGACGCATGCGGCGGTTATTGCAGCGTTGCCCGGTACTACGCACACGACCATTTCAGTCAGCGATAGCCAGCAGCGCTTGCGTCAGGCGTTCGCCGGCAAAGAGCCGCCGTTCTATTTAGCCTCGCTGGCGACGCTCTATGCGGCGCACAATATGCAGCCGATGTGGCAGGATCGCGCGGCGGTGCAGCAGTTCCAGCAGCAGCTGGCGGAAGTCGCCATGTCGGGCGTGCAGCCGCAGTTTACGCGCTGGGTCGATCGTCTCACCGATCCCGGCATTAATGGCTTTGCGCGCGACGTGGTGCTCAGCGACGCGATGCTGGGCTATCTGCAGTTCGTCTCCAGCGTCCCGACGCAGGGCGAAAGCTGGCTCTACAGCAACGTGCCTTACAAGCTGGCGCAGCCGCCGGTCTCGGTCGTGAACCAGTGGCAAAACGCCGTGCTGGCGGGCGGCTCCGCTGCGTTCGTCGCCTCGCTGGTGCCGCAGCATCCGCAATATGCGCCAATGCACGCCGCGCTGAAGCAGATGCTCACCGACTCGCGTCCCTGGCCGCAGCTAAAAAACCGCGAAACGCTGCGCCCGGGTCAGGTGAGCGACGACGTCCCTGCGCTGCGCGAAATTTTACAGCGTACCGGCATGCTCGCCGCGCAGCCTGTCGCGCCTGGCCCTGCGGACGATGCGGTGCCTGTCGCGCCGGTTCCGGCAAGCCAGAGCGGCCAGCCCGTGGCGGTTAGCCCGTCAGCGGCCAGCGTCGGCGATCTCGCCGCGCAGACGCCGCAGCAGGCGGGCAACGTGCAGAACGTCGCTGTCGACGCGGTCAGCGACAACGTCTATGACGCCGCGCTGGTAGAGGGCGTTAAACGCTTCCAGCAGTGGCAGGGATTGGGCGGCGACGGCGCCATCGGCCCGCGCACCCGTGAATGGCTCAACGTCACGCCGCAGATGCGCGCCGCGCTGCTGGCGCTGAATATTCAGCGTTTGCGCCTGCTGCCGGACGATATGCACAACGGCATCATGGTCAACATTCCCAACTTTTCGCTGACCTACTACAACAACGGCAACAAAATCCTGTCGTCGCGCGTGATTGTCGGCCGGCCCGATCGTAAAACGCCGCTGATGCGCAGCGCGCTGAATAACGTGGTGCTTAACCCGCCGTGGAACGTGCCGACAACGCTGGTGCGTCAGGACATCATTCCCAAGGTGAAGCAGGATCCGAATTATCTCTACAAGCACGGCTATACGCTGCTCTCCGGCTGGAGCGCGGACGCGGAAGTGATCGATCCCAGCATGATTGACTGGAGCATGGTCTCTGCTTCGTCGTTCCCCTATCGCCTGCGTCAGGCGCCGGGCAACACCAACTCGCTGGGCCGCTATAAGTTCAACATGCCGAGTTCGGATGCCATCTACCTGCACGATACGCCTAATCACGGCCTGTTCCAGCGCGATATCCGGGCGCTAAGCTCAGGCTGCGTGCGCGTCAACAAAGCGTCAGAGCTGGCGGGACTGCTGCTGCAGGATGCCGGCTGGAATGATTCGCGCATTTCCGATCAGCTAAAACAGGGCGATACGCGCTACGTGCCGATTCGGCACCGCATTCCGGTGAATTTGTACTATCTGACCGCCTGGGTCGCCGATGACGGCAAGCCGCAGTTCCGCACAGATATTTACAATTATGACAATCCTGCCCGTTCCGGCAGTCAGGCGCTGGCGCGCGCTGGACAGCTGCTGCTCTAATCCTTGATTTTCCAACCCTGTTCCTTTTCGCCAACGCTGCGATAAGGATTCCAGAATGGCGATCCTACTCGGGATCGCCGCACAAACCTCTTTACGGCGGGTTGACGTAATCCGGATGGGCGGTTATGGTGCGGCCTTGTGCGGTTTTTGCACATTTCGATGGCTTCAATCTCAGGTAACCTTTTTTCATGTCCAGTTTTAACTTAACACGTCGCAAATTGCTTCTTGGCGGAACGGCTGCGGCCGGCATGGCGCTGCTGCCCAACGCAGCCATGGCCTCGCTTTCAACGTCGCGTCCTCGGGTGCTGACGCTGAGCAATCTTCACACCGGTGAAACCCTTAAAACTGAGTTTTTTAATGGGAAAAGTTACGATAAGAGCGAGCTGGCTCGTCTGAACCACTTTTTCCGCGACTATCGCGCCAATCTGACGAAAAGCATCGATCCTCATCTCTTCGATCAGATTTATCGCCTGCAGGCGCTGCTCGAAACCCGCAAGCCGATTCAGCTGATTTCCGGCTATCGCTCGCTGGCAACGAATAATATGCTGCGCGAAAGCGGTCCGGGCGTGGCGAAACACAGCTATCACACCAAAGGTCAGGCGATGGATTTTCACATTGAAGGTATCGCGCTGAACAACATCCGAAAAGCGGCCTTAACAATGCGCGCCGGTGGTGTAGGATATTATCCTCGCAGCAACTTCGTTCATATTGATACCGGGCCGGTACGGCACTGGTAACGACGCCGGCAACGCTGCGTGCGCCGGTCATGGAGCGTTATGAACTACCACATTATTCCTGTTACCGCCTTTGCGCAGAACTGTTCGGTTATCTGGTGTGAGGCGACGCGCGACGCCGCCCTGGTCGATCCGGGCGGCGATGCGGCGACCATTATTGAAACGCTCCAGCAGCTTAATCTTACTCCGCGGCAGATTTTACTGACGCACGGTCATCTGGATCACGTTGGCGCGGCGGCGGAACTGGCGGCGCACTATCAGGCGCCGATTGTCGGACCGCACCGCCTGGATGCCTTCTGGCTGGAAGCGCTGCCGACGCAGAGCCGGATGTTTGGTCTGGCGGAGTGCGCGCCCTTTACGCCGGATCGCTGGCTGGAGGAGGGCGACAGCGTGCAGGTCGGCGAGGTGGAGCTGACGATCCTGCACACGCCAGGCCACACGCCGGGCCATATCGTCTTTTTCGATCGCGCAGGACGTCTGCTGATTTCCGGCGATGTGATTTTCCAGGGCGGCGTAGGGCGAACCGATTTCCCGCAGGGCAGCCATCAGGATTTGATCGCGTCGATCAAAGAGAAGCTGCTGCCGCTGGGCGACGATATCACCTTCTTGCCCGGCCACGGCACCATCTCGACGCTGGGACGCGAACGTATCAGCAATCCCTTTCTGCAATAAAAAATGGGCCCTGGCGGCCCATTTTTTTTGCTGACGCGCGCAAACCGCGCGCGTCTCAGAGCCGCAGCCCGCGCCGTCGCGGAATGCGGCTCTGACTTACAACACTGCGACAATCGCCTCGCACAGCGCCGACATATTATCCGGCGTCATGCCCGCGACGTTAACCCGACCCGAATTCACCGCATAGACGGCAAACTCGTCACGCAGGCGAATAACCTGATCTTTGGTCAGGCCGCTAAATGAGAACATGCCGTTCTGCTCAATAATAAAGCTGAAGTCGCGCGTGGCGCCTTTCTCCGCCAGGGTATTCACAAACAGCTGACGCATGCGCTGAATGCGCTGGCGCATATCGGTCAGCTCCTGCTCCCAGATGGTACGCAGCGCCTGATTGCTCAGGATAGTCGCCACCACCGCGGCGCCGTGCGCCGGCGGGTTGGAGTAGTTGGCGCGGATGGTGTACTTCACCTGGCTGAAGGCGGTGTCTGCGGTAGCCGCATCGGCCGCCACCAGGGTAATGGCGCCGACGCGCTCATTGTATAAGCCGAAGTTCTTAGAGTATGAGCTGGCGACGATCAGCTCCTGATGCGAGGCGGCGAAAATACGCAGTCCTTCCGCATCTTCATTCAGGCCGCGCGCAAAGCCCTGATAGGCGAAGTCGAACAGCGGCAGCCATCCTTTCGTCTGAGAGAGCTGCGCCAGCTGGCTCCACTGTTCCGCTGTCGGATCGATGCCGGTCGGGTTATGGCAGCAGCCGTGGAACAGCACCACGTCGCCTGCTTTGGCCTCCTGCAGGGCGGCCAGCATGCCGTCGAAGTCGAGCTGGTGGTTTTCCGCATCGTACCAGGCGTATTCGCACACCTCCAGGCCCGCTGCGTTAAAGACGTTTTTATGGTTCGGCCAGCTCGGATTGCTAACCCAGACGCGCTTAATGGCTGTCTGCGTGGCGAGAAAATCTGCCGCGACGCGCAGCGCGCCGGTGCCGCCAGGGGTCTGCGCGGTGCGCGCGCGGCCAGCGGCGATCAGCGGATTCTCTGCGCCAAACAGCAGCTCCTGGGTGCAGCGCGCAAAATCGGCCAGGCCATCAATGCTGAGGTAGTTTTTGGTGGTTTCGTTTTCCAGCAGATACTGCTCGGCTTTTTTTACGCTGGTGAGCACCGGCGTATTGCCGGTTTCGTCTTTATAAACGCCGATGCCAAGGTTGATTTTGTGCGGGCGGTCATCAGCGCGAAACAGATCGGCCAGCCCAAGGATAGGATCGGCGGGTGCCGCAGAGATAGATTCAAACATGAGTCGTGTCCAGTAGCGTGAACTTTAACGAAATGAGCCTTCAGGTTAACGTCAGCGCTGCGCATTGCCAACCGTTTACGCAAAAAATCGTCGCCGGGCGGCGGAGAGTGCGCTGCCTGCGGAAAAAGAGAAGAAGGGCGCCGCTGTGCGGTGAATGGCAGGCATAAAAAAACGGAGCCGAAGCTCCGTTTTTTCTGCGACAGGTAACTTAGAACTGGTAAACCAGGCCAACACCAACCACGTCGTCTGTATTCAGACCCAGTGGGTTGTTGTCGTCCAGCTGGTTAATTTTGTAATCAACGTAGGTGGACATGTTTTTATTGAAGTAGTAAGTCGCGCCGATGTCGAAATATTTGTACAGGTCAGCATCGCCGATACCTTCGATATCTTTGCCTTTCTGCTGCACGTAGGCAATGGATGGACGCAGACCGAAGTCAAACTGATACTGAGCGACTAATTCAATAGTCTGGCTTTTATTGACGTAAGCAGTGCCGTCGGCAACGGTATTGTTAGCGCCAGGTACACTGACGCCGAAGAATGAAGAGTTACGGCCTTCACCATACATTGCTGCCAGGTAAACGTTGTTCGCATCATACTTCAGCGCAGTTGCCCAGTTCTCAGCACGTTTGCCCTGGCCGTATACGTTACCGTTGACGTCAGTAGTACCTGCTGCCTGAGCATTAGTACGGTCGCTGCTGCTGTATGCACCAACGATGCCTACGCCGATTGGTGAGGTATAGGAAGTTGATACGCCCCAGCCGTCGCCGTTAGCACGACGAACGTCGCTACGGTCGTTTTTACCCTGATACTGAACTGCGAAGTCCCAGCCATCGACCAGGCCGAAGAAGTTCTTGTTGCGGTAGGTCAGCAGGCCGGTGCTACGACCGTTCATGAAGTTGTCTGAGCTGCCCCAGTCGCCACCGAATACTGGCAGCATATCGGTCCAGCCGATTGCATCGTAAACCAGACCGTAGTTACGGCCGTAATCGATTGAGCCAGCATCGCCGAATTTCAGACCGGCAAAGCCCAGACGAGTTTTGTTGCCGTCTTGTGCGTCTGAACCTTCAGAGTTATTGGCCTGAACGTTGTATTCCCACTGACCGTAACCGGTCAGCTGGTCATTAATCTGGGTTTCACCTTTGAAACCAAAGCGAACATAAGACTCATCACCATCATCACCATCGCTGTCAGAAAACTGGTGACGCGCATCTACTTTGCCGTACAGGTCCAGCTTGTTGCCGTCTTTATTATAAATTTCTGCTGCGTTTGCTGCGCCGGCAGCTAACAGAGCAGGGATAACCACTGCAAGAATGTTGCGCTTCATCATTATTTATTACCCTCATTGGAGTTTATTCGGACACCTGCCACTGCCGTCAAGAAACCGTTACGGAACCCTGAGAGAAGTTTGGTGTCTTCCTGTGTCTGCACGCATCTTTCCATCCCGAAGCAGGATATGCCACACTGAAAATGCTACTAAACTCGTAATCTGGTTTCTAAAAGAAAATTTGTATTACAAAATGTAAATTTCGGGGAACTTTGTGAGAGAACTCAAAATTTACAAAAATAAAAAAAGGCCGGCAGTGCCGACCTCGTTATATATATGAATTTCTTATAATTAATAGATAATTTTAGAAATTTGCATTGCGCGGGGTGCGTGGGAAAGGGATAACGTCTCTTACATTTTGTACGCCGGTGACATAGGCGATTAAACGTTCAAAGCCTAAGCCGAAGCCAGAATGGGGCACGGTACCGTAGCGACGCAGATCGCGATACCACCAGTAATCTTCTTTATTCAGGCCCATCTCTTCCATACGCGCGTCCAGCACGTCGAGACGCTCTTCACGCTGCGAACCGCCGATAATTTCGCCGATGCCCGGCGCCAGCACGTCCATCGCCGCCACGGTTTTGTTATCTTCGTTCAGGCGCATGTAGAACGCCTTGATCTCTTTCGGATAATTTTTCACCACCACTGGCGCTTTAAAGTGCTGCTCGGCCAGATAGCGCTCGTGCTCGGAGGAGAGATCGATGCCCCAGGAAACCGGGTTTTCAAATGTCTGCCCGCACTTCTCCAGAATGGTAATGGCGTCGGTGTAGTCAACCTGCGCGAAGTCGGTGGAGATAAAGCGCTGCAGACGATCGACCGCCTCTTTATCCACGCGTTCGGCAAAGAACGCCATATCGTCGGCGCGTTCGTCCAGCACCGCTTTAAATACATATTTCAGCATCGCTTCGGCGAGCGCGGCGGCGTCATCCAGCGTGGCGAAGGCGATTTCCGGCTCCAGCATCCAGAACTCCGCCAGATGGCGGCTGGTGTTGGAGTTTTCCGCGCGGAAGGTCGGGCCGAAGGTGTAGATTTTCGACAGCGCGCAGGCGTAGGTTTCGCCGTTAAGCTGGCCAGAAACGGTCAGGAAGGCCTCTTTGCCGAAGAAATCTTCGTTAAAGTCGACGGCGCCCTGCGGCGTGCGCGGCAGGTTTTCCAGATCCAGCGTCGAAACGCGGAACATCTCGCCCGCGCCTTCGGTGTCCGAAGCGGTAATCAGCGGGGTCGATACCCAGAAGTAGCCATTCTCGTGGAAGAAGCGATGCAGCGCCTGCGCCAGGGTATGGCGCACGCGCGCCACGGCGCCAATCAGGTTGGTACGCGGACGCAGGTGCGCCACTTCGCGCAGGTATTCGATGCTGTGGCGCTTCGCCGCCATCGGATAGGTGTCGGGATCGTCCACCCAGCCGGTCACTTCCACGCGGGTCGCCTGAATCTCAAACGCCTGGCCCTGGCCCGGCGAGGCCACTACGGTGCCGGTCACGATCACCGAGCAGCCGGTGGTCAGGTGCAGAACCTCGTCCTGATAATTATTCAGAGAATTATTCACAACGGCCTGAACGGGATTAAAGCAGGAACCGTCATAAACGGCGACGAAGGAAAGACCGGCTTTTGAATCTCTTCGGGTACGCACCCAACCACGTACGGTGACTTCACTGTCAACCGCGACGCGACCGTGCAGTACGTCCGCTACAGGCACTACGCTCATAAATATCTCTCTATATAGAAGAAGTGAGTTTAAACAATCTCCCCACACCGGGGTGTTGCTATGTTACTTGCGAGTCGCAAGGAAACAAGCAAAATCCGGCGGGACGGTAGATTTATTACAGCAGAAGCGGGGCGCACCAACGCCCCGATAACGCGAGGATTAGCTGGCTTTTTTCACCAGTGGCAGATCGAAAGCTTTGCGCAGGGCGCGGACGAAGGCCTGATCCTGACAGATGGTTTTGCCCGGGCTGTCGGAGAGCTTCGCCACCGGCTTGCCGTTGCACTCCACCAGTTTGATCACGATATTGAGCGGTCTGACGCCAGGAATATCGCAGGTCAGGCGCGTGCCGATGCCAAAGACGACGTTGGTGCGCTGGCCGAAGTGGCGATAGAGCGCGAGCGCCTTATCCAGGTCGAGGTTGTCGGAAAAGACCAGGGTTTTGCTGTGCGGATCGATGCCCAGCTTCTCATAGTGGGCTAGCGCCTTTTCGCCCCACTCGACGGGATCGCCTGAATCGTGGCGCAGTCCCTGATAACGACTGGCGAAATTGACGCCAAAGTCGCGCAGGAAGGCGTCCATCGCGATGCAGTCGGTGAGCGCGATGCCCAGCTCTCCGTCATACTCGTCAAGCCACGCCTGCAGCGCCGCGCGCTGGCTGTTGGCCAGCACCGGGCTAATCTGCTGAAAAGCCTGGAACCATTCGTGCGCCTGCGTGCCGACCGGCGTCAGCGCCAGTCGGCGCGCCAGGTCGTAGTTGCTGGTGCCGATCAGCCAGGGGAAATCCTGCTTCAGGGTGGCGACGATGGCCTGCTGCACCTCCTGCGAGAAGCGGCGGCGGGTGCCGAAATCCATCAGGCGAAAGCGCGACATATCGATGTCGGCGACGTCGCGGCGGAAGGCGCTCAGCTTCTGCTGCAGATGGTCGACCGCCTGCTGCGCGCTCACCAGGGGCGAGCGGTGACGATGCACCACTTCGCTGATCAGCGCCAGCAGCGGCACCTCCCATAAAATCACTTCGCGCCAGGGGCCAGTGATGCGGATAGCGAGATGGCCGTCGCTATTGCGCACCTGCACCTGGCCGGGGTTATAACGAAAATCGCGCAGCCAGTTAAGGTAGTCGGCGTGGAAGAAGGGCAGGCCAGCGAGATACGTATGTTCGTCATCGGTCAGCGCTAGCGTCTGCATGGCGTTAATGGCCTCGCGAATTTCGTTCGCATAGAGACCAAGCAGATCGTCGCCGCGGCAACGAAACTCAGCCGCCACCGTGACATCGTGATAACGGTGGAATACGGCTTGCTGCATATGAAGCTTGTAGGCGTCAGTATCCAGCAGGGAAGTCAGTATCGGGGAAGCATGTCCTGTCATGGTGCGTTTCAGCATCCTGTTCGGCGGCGCAGAGCCCGGTGTGTGAGAGTCATAAAGACGCAGGAGTATAAATCAGTAACTGCGACCGATCACAGCATATTTCAAGCCTGCAGGTCGAGGTTAAAACGTGCCGTTGTTAATGAATTGTAGCTATTTATGCCGCGATGCGCATTGTGCATGGCAAGCTAAAGGCAACGCGCTTAGACTTTGGCGGTAAACCTATAACAATGCGAGACGGAATATGACGCAACAGCACCACATTAAATATCGCCACGACTATCGTGCGCCGGATTACACCATCACCGATATCGACCTGACCTTTGCGCTCGACGCCGCAGCGACGCGCGTCACCGCCGTTAGTCAGGTTAAACGTCTCGGCGATGCGCAGGCTGAACTGCGTCTCGATGGCGAAGCGTTAACCCTGATCGCCATTGAAGTGGATGGCGCGCCGTGGAGCGCATACCGTCAGGAAGAGGGTGCGCTGGTGCTGAGCCAGCTGCCTGAGCAGTTCCAGCTCAAGATCGTCAACAATATTCATCCCGATAAAAATACCGCGCTGGAAGGGCTTTATCAGTCTGGCGAAGCGCTCTGCACCCAGTGCGAAGCCGAAGGTTTCCGCCACATTACCTGGTATCTGGATCGCCCGGACGTGCTGGCGCGCTTTACCACGACCATTATTGCCGACGAGGCGCGCTACCCCTATCTGCTCTCCAACGGCAACCGCATCGACGGCGGCAAAGCGGAGCAGGGCAAGCACTGGGTGAAATGGCAGGATCCCTTCCCAAAACCCTGCTATCTCTTTGCGCTGGTGGCGGGCGATTTCGACGTGCTGCGCGACAGCTTTACGACCCGTTCCGGCCGCGACGTGGCGCTGGAGATCTTCGTCGATCGCGGCAATCTGGATCGCGCCGACTGGGCGATGACCTCGCTGAAAAACAGCATGAAGTGGGATGAGGAGCGCTTCGGCCTCGAGTATGACCTCGACATCTTTATGATTGTCGCCGTCGACTTCTTCAACATGGGCGCGATGGAGAACAAAGGCCTGAACGTCTTTAACTCCAAATATGTGCTGGCGAAGGCGGAAACCGCGACCGATAAAGACTATCTCGGCATCGAAGCGGTGATCGGCCACGAATATTTTCACAACTGGACCGGCAACCGCGTCACCTGCCGCGACTGGTTCCAGCTCAGTCTGAAAGAGGGGCTGACGGTATTCCGCGATCAGGAGTTCAGCTCCGATCTCGGCTCGCGTGCGGTCAACCGCATCGATAACGTGCGCGTGATGCGCGGCGCGCAGTTCGCCGAGGACGCCAGCCCGATGGCGCACCCGATCCGCCCGGATCAGGTGATGGAGATGAATAACTTCTATACCCTGACCGTTTACGAAAAGGGATCGGAAGTGATCCGCATGATGCACACGCTGCTCGGCGAAGAGAGTTTCCAGAAAGGGATGCAGCTCTACTTTGAGCGCCACGACGGCAGCGCGGCGACCTGCGACGACTTCGTGCAGGCGATGGAAGATGCCTCGAATGTCGATCTGTCGCAGTTCCGCCGCTGGTACAGCCAGAGCGGCACGCCGGTGCTGACGGTGCGCGACGACTACAATCCTGAGCTGGAGCAATATACCCTGCACGTCACGCAGCATACGCCGCCGACCGCCGATCAGAAAGAGAAGCTGCCGCTGCATATTCCGCTCGATATCGAACTCTATGACGGCGAAGGCAAGGTAATTCCGCTGCAGCATAACGGTCATCCGGTGCACCACGTGCTGAACGTGACCGAGGAGTTCCAGACTTTTATCTTCGATAACGTCTACTTCCAGCCGGTGCCGTCCCTGCTGCGCGAATTTTCCGCGCCGGTGAAGCTCGACTATAAATGGAGCGATGCCCAGCTCACCTTCCTGATGCGCCATGCGCGCAACGACTTTGCACGCTGGGATGCGGCGCAGAGCCTGCTGGCCACCTATATCCGCCTTAACGTGGCGCGTCATCAGCAGGGCCAGCCGCTGTCGCTGCCGCTGCACGTTGCCGACGCGTTCCGCGCGGTGCTGCTGGACGAAGGGCGCGATCCGGCGCTGACCGCGCAGATTCTGACGCTGCCGGGCGAGAACGAGATTGCCGAGCTGTTCGAGGTGATCGATCCGCAGGCGATTACGGTGGTGCGCGAGGCGCTGGTGCGCACGCTGGCCAACGAGCTGGCGGATGAGTTTTATGCCGTCTACAACGCGAATCAGCAGGACGAGTACCGCATCGAGCACGATGCAATGGGGCAGCGCGCGCTGAAGAATGTCTGCCTGTACTATCTGGCGTTCGGCGAAACAGCGCTGGCGGACAGGCTGGTGCAGACGCAGTATCAGCAGGCAAACAACATGACGGACGCGCTGGCGGCGCTGGCGGCGTCGGTGGCGGCGCAGCTGCCGTGCCGCGGCGCGCTGCTGGCGCACTACGACGAGCGCTGGCACCGTGATGGCCTGGTGATGGATAAGTGGCTAATGCTGCAGGCCACCAGCCCGTCGCCGGACGTCTTGCAGAAGGTGCGCGAGCTGCTGCATCATCGCTCGTTCACCATGAGCAACCCTAACCGCATCCGCGCGCTGATCGGCGCCTTCGTCTCCGGCAACCCGGCGGCGTTCCACGCCAAAGACGGCAGCGGCTATCAGTTCCTGGTGGAGATGCTGACCGATCTTAATACCCGCAATCCGCAGGTAGCGGCGCGTATGATCGAGCCGCTGATCCGCCTGAAGCGCTACGACGCCGACCGTCAGGCGCTGATGCGTCAGGCGCTGGAAACGTTGCAGGGGCTGGATAAGCTCTCGGGCGATCTCTATGAGAAGATCACCCGCGCGCTGAACGCTTAAATGGCAAAGGCGGGAAATATTCCCGCCTTACAGGCCGCAGAAAAGTATAAAACGCGGGTAGCAGGGACCGATCGCAAAGTCGCTCAAGGCATCCTTGCGCGCTCGGCCCGCGACATCCCTGTCGCGGGACGCTTTGCTCTCCGGTCCCTGCTACCCGCGTTGTCATCTGACCCCGGTGTTACCAACTATTTTTAGCACTGGTGGACGTAGCGTGCCGGCTGCTCGCTTTCGCTGCGGCGCATCACGCGATCCAGCACCTCCGCCTCCAGCTCCGCCAGCCTGACCGAACCGCGACGGCGCGGACGCGGCAAATCCACCAGCAAATCGAGCCCGATCTGACCCTCTTCGATCAGCAGCACGCGGTCCGCCATCGCGACGGCTTCGCTGACGTCATGCGTCACCAGCAGCACGGTAAAATGGTGCTGCTGCCATAACGACTCGATCAGCCCCTGCATTTCAATACGCGTCAGCGCGTCCAGCGCGCCAAGCGGCTCGTCGAGCAGCAGCAGACCCGGACGGTGGATCAGCGCGCGCGCCAGCGCCACGCGCTGCTTCTGTCCGCCGGAGAGCGCAGCGGGCCACTCATGGGCGCGCTCCGCCAGACCGACCGCCTCCAGCGCCTCGAGCGCCGCGCTGCGCCACTCGCGACCCTTCAGGCCAAGGCCGACATTATCGATCACCCGCTTCCACGGCAGCAGACGCGCGTCCTGAAACATTAGACGGGTATCGTCACGCGCGGTGTGCAGCGGCGCGTTGCCCGCCAGCAGCTCGCCCTGGGTGGTCTGCTCCAGCCCCGCCAGCAGGCGCAGCAGCGTGCTCTTGCCGCAGCCGCTGCGTCCTACCACCGCGACAAACTGGCCGGAAGGAATATGCAGATCGATATGATTCAGGATGGTGCGGCTGCCGTACTGCTTGCTGACGCCGTTGATGCCGACCGGCGTGCCGGCGTTCAGCCGCGCCGGAGAGAGTGAAGTGTTCATGCGTTCTCCTCCTTCAGTTGCCAGGCTGGATGCCAGCGCAGCCAGACGCGCTCCAGCAGCAGGGCGGCGACATCCGCCAGTTTGCCGAGCAGGGCGTAAAGAATAATCGCCACCACCACCACGTCGGTTTGCAGGAATTCACGTGCGTTCATCGCCAGGTAGCCGATGCCCGAATTGGCGGAGATGGTTTCAGCGACGATCAGCGTCAGCCACATCAGGCCGAGCGCGAAACGCACGCCGACCATAATCGAGGGCAGGGCGCCGGGCAGGATCACTTGAATAAACAGGCTCCAGCCGGAGAGGCCGTAGCTGCGCGCCATCTCCACCAGGCCGCGATCGATATTGCGGATGCCGTGGTAGGTATTGAGATAGATGGGAAACAGGGTGCCGAGCGCCACCAGAAAAATCTTCGCCGCCTCGTCGATGCCGAACCAGAGGATCACCAGCGGGATCAGCGCCAGATGCGGCACGTTGCGCAGCATCTGCACTGAGGTATCGAGCAGCCGCTCGCCAAGGCGCGAGGTGCCGGTGATCAGCCCCAGAATCAGCCCGATGGAGCCGCCGATGCTAAAGCCGATCAGCGCGCGCCAGCCGCTGATGGCGAGGTGCTGCCACAGCTCGCCGCTGGCGGCCAGATGCCAGAAGGTAATAACGATATTTTCCGGCGACGGCAAAATGCGCGTTGAAAGCAGGCCGGTCTGGGAGGCAATTTGCCAGATCACCACCAGCAGCGCCGGGAAAATCCAGGGCACCAGCTGGTTGGTAATGCGTTTCGTGGTTTTCGCCATGATCTCTCTCTCAGCTCTGCGACACTTTCTGCGGACGGAAATCGTTGGCGACGGTTTCGCCGAACGCCTGCACGTCGCGCGGTTGCGGGATCTGCGGTACCTCCAGGTCGAGATGCGGGAAGAGCAGCTCGCCGACGCGATACGCCTCTTCCAGATGCGGATAGCCGGAAAGAATAAAGGTCTCGATGCCGAGGTCGGCGTACTCCTGCATACGCGCGGCCACGGTCGGGCCGTCGCCGACCAGCGCGGTGCCGGCGCCGCCGCGCACCAGACCGACGCCCGCCCACAGGTTCGGGCTAATTTCCAGCTGGTCGCGGCGCCCGCTGTGCAGCGCCGCCATGCGCTGCTGGCCTACCGAGTCGGTACGGGCGAATGCGGCCTGCGCCTTCGCGATGGTATCGTCGTCAAGATGGGCGATCAGCCGATCGGCGGCGCGCCAGGCTTCATCATTAGTTTCGCGCACGATGACGTGCAGGCGAATGCCGAAGCGCACCTTGCGCCCCTGCGCCGCCGCTTTGGCGCGCACCTGTTCAATCTTCTCTTTCACCAGCGCCGGCGGTTCACCCCAGGTGAGGTAGACGTCGACCTGCTCGGCGGCCAGATCCTGCGCCGGTTCAGAGGAGCCGCCGAACCAGAGCGGCGGACGCGGCTGCTGCACCGGATCGAACAGCAGGCGTGCGCCGCGCACCTTGACATATTTGCCGGCGTAATCGACCGTTTCGCCCTCCAGCACGCGGCGCCAGACGCGGGTAAACTCCGCCGACTCGACATAGCGCTCGTGGTGATCGAGAAACACGCCGTCGCCCGCCAGCTCTTCGGGATCGCCGCCGGTCACCAGATTAAACAGCGCGCGGCCGTTAGAAAGGCGATCCAGCGTCGCCGCCTGGCGCGCCGCCTGGGTTGGCGAAATCACGCCGGGGCGCAGCGCCACCAGAAAACGCAGGCGCTGCGTCACCGGGATCAGCGAGGCGGCGACCAGCCAGGCATCTTCGCACGAACGGCCGGTCGGAATGAGCACGCCGCCGAAGCCCAGGCGATCCGCAGCCTGCGCGATCTGCTGCAGGTAGCCATGGTCGACCGGACGCGCCCCTTCCGAGGTGCCGAGATAGTGTCCGTCGCCGTGCGTCGGAAGAAACCAGAATACGGATAAGCTCATTATTCGCTCCTTACTGAAGTTGGGCGCTGGGATGCCAGATGCGATCGGCGATCGTCAGTTTGACCGGCACCAGGTGGCTGGAATAGAACAGATCGGCGGTATGCTGCTGCGCCGCTGCGGTTTGCGCGCTGACCGGCGAAATGCGGGTTGGCGGACGGTGATCGAGGTAGCTGGCGATAACCGGCTTCGGCAGGCCCATCGCGGCGGCGAGCAGATCGATGCTCTGATCGCGCTGGCTGAGCGTCAGCGCATCCGCCTGGCTAAAGGTATCCAGCACCTGTTGAACGAAGGCGCCGTTCTGCTCGGCGAACTTACGCGTCGCCAGGTAGAATGAGCCGGTAAGATTGAGCTGGCTGCCGTCGGCCAGCACGCGCACGTTGCCCTGCTGCAGCGCGGCGGAATAGTAGGGATCCCAGATAGCCCAGGCGTCCACGTCGCCCTGCTGGAAGGCGGCGCGCGCGTCGGCGGGCGTCAGATAGATCGGCTGAATATCCTTAAAGCTCAGCCCTTCACGCTGCAGGGCGCGCAGCAGCAGGTTGTGCGAGCTGGAGCCTTTTTGAAAGGCGACTTTCTTGCCTTTCAGGTCGGCAACGCTTTTCAGCGGACTGTTCTTTGCCACCAGAATCACCTCAGCCTGCGGCTTAGGCGGCTCCGAGCCGACGTAAAGCAGATCGGCGCCCGCCGCCTGGGCGAACAGCGGCGGTATATCGCCGGTGCTGCCGAGGTCGATACTGTCGACGTTTAGCGCCTCCAGCATCTGCGGACCGGCGGGAAATTCGATCCACTGGATTTTAGTGTCGGGGAAGCGCTGCTCCAGCAGCCGGTGCGATTTTGCCAGAACCATGCTGACGGAACCTTTCTGGTAGCCGATGCGAATCTGCGCGGGCGCGTCCGCCGCCTGCGTTTGCAGGCTTAGCACGGCGAGTGCGGCGAGTAGCCAGCCGGTGATGCTCTTCATGTCGGTTTCTTCCTTTAAACAGCCTGCGCCAGAGGTTTGTGATGGCGGGTCAGCGCCAGCCAGAACGCCTCGACCGCCTCATCCAGCCGGCGCGCGAGCGCCGCCTGCAGCTCGGGCTGACGATCGTAGTGGGTAATCTGATGATCTTCGGCAAACACGCCGTGCAGGATCTCCTGCGCCTTTAGCGCGTTTAGCACCGGTTTCAGGGCGTAATCGACCGCGAGCATATGGGCCACGCTGCCGCCGCTGGCCAGCGGCAGCACCACTTTGTGCTCCAGGGCGCGTTCGGGCAGCAGATCGAGCAGGGTTTTCAACGCGCCTGAGAAAGAGGCCTTGTAGACCGGGGTGGCGACAATCACGCCGTCGGCGGCGAGCAAATCTTCGCGCAGCGCCAGCAGCGCCGGGGCATCGAAACGCGCGTTGATGAGATCGTCTGGCTGAAAGTTCTGGATATTCCAGGGGATCACCTCAACGCCGCGCGCTTCCAGCGCGCGCTGGCACAGGGTAAGCAGCGAAGTCGAACGTGACGGGAAACGCGGGCTGCCCGCTAGCGTAATAACTCGCATCATTACTCCTTATAACTGAAAGTTATTGATTAGCTATTGTTGAGAACTGATGGTCACATCCTGACAGAGCGGGGGAGAGGGCTTAAATGATTTATCCGGCAATCTAAAGGTGAAAAGCGCAAAACGCGCAGCGTTATTAATGAAAGCCTTGTCGGAAGCGGCAGGCCGAGTTCCGAATAATCCTAAAAGGCTGGCACAGAGCCAGAGGCATTGTTTATTCCGCCTTAACAAATAGCAGCAAAAGCATCTGCACATTATCTGGCGCAGGCTTATTAATCAGTCCGGGCGGGTGGGCTATTTGTTTCCTGCAACTCATTTGCGGCGGCATAAAGGAGAAAGCGCTGGTCAGGCCGCCTCTGCTGTGGGAGTGCAGGCGCTATTATCGGAATATCGCCATGCCGGTAACGGGCGTTGGGGAAACGTTATTTCCGTTGAGTGATAATAAAACCGTCAGACTGAAACGCTTTGTGACCGCTGCTTCCTCTAAAAACGCTGGCGGTTTAGCCAGAAAAGTTACACGATGTTAAGCAAAAGCCGCGCTTAGCCTCTGATACTTTATCTGGCGTGATAGATTACGTGCTGAGCGCGAGTCTGAATAAAACGCTGGCCCTGTTAATAGAAAAAAGCTTCTGCCTATACTATTCCACCACATGAGACTTGCTGCTGACGTCTCGTTTAATTTTTCTGCGCCATGCTTTAACACAAATTTAATATTTGTGTAACGCTCGTGCCTTTTCTTTTAATTGAATCAGAGAAAGATGTATGGCAAAGACGCTGCTATCAGTCATTATTCCCACGTATAACGTGGAGAAATATATAGTCGAATGTGTCGACTCCTTGTTGCGTCAGGTTGACGCGCCGACAGAAATTATCATTGTTAATGACAGCTCGACCGACGGCACCCTCGCGCTGGTGGAGCAAAAATATGGTCACCAGCCGCAGGTTCGCGTGATCACCACGCCCAACGGCGGCGCGGGTAAAGCGCGCGATACCGGCATCGACGCCGCGCAGGGTGAGTTTGTCTTCTTCTGCGACCCGGACGATATCGTGCCGGAGGGCTTTGTTGCGGAGCTGCAGCAGGTTACCGCTGCGCACCCGGAGGTTGATCTCTTTTGCTTTAATTCGCAGATGTTCGAAGACGGTCGGGAAAATCAGACCCGTCCTAAAGTGCGCCACGATCAATTCGGCCTGCAGTCGCCGCAGCAGGTTTTGTCGCGTCTGCTGAATAACGGCTCCTATACCTCCGCCGCCTGGAACTATGCGGTGAAACGAAGCCTTATTACCCAGCACAATCTGCGTTTTGTTGACCGGGTACATGAAGATCATAAATTCACGCTGTCGGTATTTGTTCACGCCACGCATGCGTGGGTCAGCCAGCACGTTTACTATCGGCAGCGCGTACGCAGCGGCTCGCTCACCAACAGCCGCAAAAACGACGACTATTTTCTGCAGCGTTATAATGCCTTTATGCAAACCTACGGCATACTTAAGCATAATTTAGATCATTCGCCGCTGAAGGCGCAGCTGGAAAAAGCTTATTTAATGCACTCTTTCCGCCTGATGATTTATCTGTCGCTCTACAACGGTACGCCGGTGCCGGAATATGTCATTAATGCGATTCGCTTTATGGGCGGCAAATTTAAGCCGGTCAACGCGAAAGAGTGGCTGCTTATTAATCGCCCGCGCATGTTTATCCTGCTGCAAAAATATAAAGTTACAAAAGAGCTCAAAAAAGCTGCCTGACTTTTCGCGCGCATCGTAATGCCTGCTTACCAGACGATTCACTGCGGATAAATATTATTTCACCCTCTGACTTCTTCCGCGGCAGGTCAGATTAAATCTGGCGCGCAGCGCCAGAGATAAATTTAAGACTATGTCTGGTAGGCAGCTCTGATGATGTGTGCCACGCTTGTGACCTCCGAGAAAACTGCCCAGATACAATCATACTTATGTCAATTAAACGTAACGCGATCGCCAATTATGTCGGTCAGATTTACCTGACGCTGTCAGGCATTCTGGTCGTGCCGCTCTATATTCAACATCTCGGGATGGAAGCTTACGGGCTAGTGGGTTTTTTCTCGATTCTGTTAACCTGGCTTCAGCTGCTCGACGCCGGCGTGTCGACCACGCTCATGCGCGAAGCGGCGCGCTATCGCGCCAATCAGGCGGAATTTATCTGGTTCCCGGCGCTCTTCTCTGCGCTGTCGAAATTCTTTCTTATTTCCACGGTCATTCTGGTGGTGATCGGCTGGCTGGCGACACCCTGGATCGCCCATAACTGGCTCGATGCGCGTCATCTGCCTTCGGCGGACGTGACGCTCGCCGTCGCGATCATGGTCATTACCGCGGCTATTCGCTGGCGTACCAGCCCCTATCGCAGCGTGATTGTCGGCTTTGAGCATCAGGTATGGCTCAACGGCGTCAACCTGGTCATCGTCACGCTGCGCACCTTTGGCGCGGTGCTGATCATCCAGCTCTTCTCTAATCCGGTGCTGAGCTTCTTTATCTGGCAGCTGGCGGTGTCGATAGCGGAAGCGATCTGCCTGATTGCCAAATCCTATCAGCTGGTGCCTGCCGCCGCGCGTAAACAGAAGCACGAAAACTTAAAGACGGTGTTAAAGCCCTTCATTCGTTTTGCGCTGAGCGCGGCGTTCGCCAGCGCCATCTGGACCTTTATTTCGCAAATCGACCGTCTGGTGCTGTCGAAAACCCTGCCGCTGAGCGCCTATGGCTCCTTTACCGTCGTCGCCACCGCCGCTACCGGCATTATCCTGCTCAGCAGCCCGATTATGCAGGCGATCGTGCCGCGCATGACCGGCATTAAAACGCGCAAAGAGGGCGATGCCGAATCCCTGACGCTCTACCGTTACACCACTCAGGCGGTGGCGATCTTTATGGCGCCGCTCAGCATTACTATCGCGATGTTCGCCACGCCGCTGCTCTGGGCCTGGACGCAGAACACGCAGGTGGTGACGGATATGTCGTTCGTACTCAGCCTCTACGCGCTGGGCAGCGGTGTGCAGGCGATTTGCGGCCTGCTTTACCATCTGCAGTACGTCAACGGCAACCTCAAGCTGCATCTGAAGGGCTTCTCCTGCTTCGCTGTGATCCTGGTTCCGCTTAACATCTGGGCCGCGATTCACTATGGCGCAGAGGGCACCGGCTGGCTGTGGCTGGGGCAGAACGTCTTCTATCTGGCCGGCTGGGCATGGCTGGTGCACCGCCGTTTCGCGCCGGGCATTCACTTTACCTGGCTGACGCGCGACGTGCTGCTGATCTGGGCGGTTGCGGGGCTGATCGCCTGGCTTTGCACCTTCCTGCCAGTTGAGTGGAACCAGAACCGCTGGCTTAACCTGCTGTGGCTGGGTCTGATCGGCCTGGTTAACCTCTCAGTCTGCTGTCTGCTGCACAGCCTGGTGATTAAGCGTCTGCTGCCTGCCCGAGCCAAAGGTTTTACTATTGAGGAGCGAGAATGAGCACACGGAACCCTGACAGCCGCGCAGCGACGATCTCTGTTATCGTGCCGAACTGGAACTGCGCGCCCTGGCTGCCGGAAGCGATCGATTCGCTGCTGGGGCAGTCATCTCCGCCGGAGCAGGTGATCGTTATCGATGACGGATCTACCGACGACAGCGTCGCCCTGCTGGAGGCGCTGGCCGCCCGTCATCCGCAGCTGACGCTGCTGCGCGGCGAGCGCGGCGGGGTCAGCGCGGCGCGCACCAAAGGGCTGGAGATCGCCACCGGCGACTTTATCTACTTTATGGACGCTGACGATTTTGTCTCAAAGGATCTCTTCGCCGACTTCCGCAGTACGCTGGCGCAGCATCCCGAGATGGAGATGTTCTGCTTCGGCGCGCGCATGTTTACCGATAAACCGGTCGCCGAGCGCCAGTATGAACAGTTCCATCAGCGCCACGTCGACGCCGTCCTGCCCGGCGGCGCCGACACGCTGCGCAGCATGATCCCGCACCGCTCGGCCCACCGCACGCTGTGGAGCAGCATTCTCTCGCGCGATCTTATTATGCGCACCGGCGTGCAGTTTCTGCCGATCCAGAACCATGAGGACGCGCCCTATATGTTCGCCCTCTATATGTCGGCGCGGCAGATCGGCTTTACGCGCAAAAGCTACTACAACAAGCGCTTTATGCCGACCTCGCTGTCGCAGAGCAAGGCGACCTTCTCCTGGGTGGAGAACTACTATATCGCCCGCCGCAGCAGCGAAAGCTTCCTGCGCGAGCAAGGAATGCCGCCGGAAGAGAAGCTGCTGGACATCTACTATCAGCCGGTGATGTACGGTTGCCTGATCGAAATCCGCAAAAATAATATTGCGGTGCCCGCCTCGTGGCATACCACTATTGACCAGCTGGTACGCAAGGTTACGGGCGAAAGCAAACGTCTTAAACTGCTCTGGTACTATCCGACGATTTACAGCGGTCTGCAGGCGTGTCGCCGTCTGGCGCGTTATGCCAGCAAGCGCTGATCGCGATCAATAATCTTGTCCCGTCAGTAATTTACTTTTGCGCCAGAGGCCTTTACCATTCTGGCGCACATTTTCCCGTGCACCCCGACAACTCATCGCTTCCGACCTCCAGGAGAGTGCATGCTTTATCCTATCGTCCGACCTGCGCTGTTTAAGCTCGACCCCGAGCGCGCTCACGAACTCACTTTTCAGCAACTGCGATTCATCAGCGGCACGCCGCTGGAGGCGCTGATCCGTCAGCGTCTTCCTTCCCGTCCGGTGACCTGCATGGGCTTACGGTTTGACAACGCGCTGGGGCTGGCGGCCGGACTGGATAAAAACGCGGAATGCATCGACGCCTTCGGCGCGATGGGGTTCGGCTTCGTCGAAGTCGGCACCGTCACGCCGCGCGCGCAGGCGGGCAACGATAAACCGCGCATGTTCCGGCTGGTCGAGGCGGAGGGCATTATCAACCGCATGGGCTTTAATAATCTCGGCGTTGATCACCTGGTGGAGAACGTCAAAAAAGCGCGGTTCAACGGTATTCTCGGCATTAATATCGGCAAAAATAAAGATACGGCGGTTGAAAACGGCAAAGAGGATTACCTGATCTGCATGGAGAAGGTTTATGCGCATGCCGGCTATATCGCGATAAATATCTCCTCGCCAAATACGCCGGGATTGCGTACGCTGCAATATGGCGAAGCGCTCGACGATCTTCTGGCGTCGATTAAAGCCAAACAGAAAGCGCTGGAGCAGCAGCATCTGAAATATGTGCCGGTCGCAGTAAAAATTGCGCCCGATCTTTCTGAAGAAGAATTAATACAAATTGCCGACAGCCTGGTACGCCATAATATCGATGGCGTGATCGCCACCAATACCACGCTGGATCGCTCGCTGGTCAGCGGCCTGAAATACAGCACCGAATCAGGCGGCCTGAGCGGTCGTCCGGTGCAGTCGCGCAGCACGGCGGTGATCAAGCGGCTGGCGCAGGAGCTGGACGGCGCGTTACCGATTATCGGCGTTGGGGGTATTGATTCATTAACCGCGGCGCGAGAAAAAATGGCCGCGGGCGCCGCGCTGGTGCAGATTTACTCCGGCTTTATTTATAAAGGGCCGGGATTAATAAAAGATATCGTGACCCATCTCTAAGACATTTCTAATAAAACGACGCCGGGGGGTTTATTTCTCACTTCGGCTCGTTTATATTTTTCCCCTGTTGTGCGTATTTTCAGCTTTTTCCCCACAAACAGGGCTTCGCTGAGTCTGTGCAGAGAAACGCGGCGGTTAATGACGAGGCAAATTATGAAAATCAAACCTGACGATAACTGGCGCTGGTATTTTGACGCCGACCATGACCGGATGATGCTGGACCTGGCTGACGGTATGCTTTTCCGCTCTCGCTTTCCCCGCAAAATGTTGACCCCCGACGCCTTCACCCAGACTGGATTCAGCGTTGACGACGCCGCTCTCTACTACACCTTCGAAGAACGCTGCCGACAGAGTTCGCTAAGCGTCAATCAGCGCGCCGAGCTGACGCTCAACGCGCTGGTGGCGAGCCGCTTTCTGAAACCGCTGATGCCGAAAAGCTGGCATTTCACTGCCTGGACCTGCGTGCTGCAGCCAGAGGCGGGCGATATGGTAGAGGTTACGCTGGCGGAAAACGGCGAACAGGCGCGGCTGCTGGCGGTGGAAAGCGGCGGCAACGCCACGCTCTGCCTGCTGGCGCAGCCTACGCTTACGCTGGCGGGCAAGCAGATGGTGTTGGGCGACGCCATCAAAATCATGAACGATCGCCTGCTGCCGCACCATGCGGAGAGCGTGCCGCGCTTCGCTTACGCGGTCTGATTCTCACGCCAGTTCGATATCGCCAGCGGGAATACAGCTGCAGCTCAGAATGGTGCCGTCGTCGCGAATGGCGCTCTTCTTCAGCGCTTTTACCTCTCCCGCAACCAGCGTCACTTTACAGCTGCCGCACAGGCCAGCCCGGCAGGAGTAGGGAATTTTAAAACCCTGCTGCTCTAATTGCTCCAGCAGCACCTGCTGGTTATCGCCCTGAAAACGCTCGCCCTGCCAGGTAACAGAGACCGCCGCCGCCGTTTGCTGCTGCGGCTTAAGGGTTTCTACCACCGCGCCAGGCCCGTAGGCGCGCGGCGTATGGCGCGCCAGCACCTTAACCTCGTCCCCAACGCGCACAATGCCACTGCCGCGCGCAATCAAATTCAGGCCGAAGTCGATATCGCCGCTGCCATCCTGCGCGCTGCGGAAGCCCTGGAGGGTTTTTAACGGCTCACCCTCTGGATGTTTGCGGCCGCTTTCGGTGCCGACGGTGGTAAAGACGCAGCGGCTGCAGGGTTTGGGCACGTCGAAGATCACACTGCCGAGCTGCACCGTTGCCCAGCTGTCTTCATCCCAGGCCGGCGCGCCGCTCACGATAAGGTTGGCGCGAAACTGTTCGGCGCGCACGCTGGCCGGGCAGCGCTGCTGAAGATCCTGCAGCGAGGCGCTGTTAACCAGCAGAAACGGATAGCCGTCGGCAAACCCCAGCGGCACCTCGTTAAAGCGTTTTACCCGGCGCGACGGCTGCGGCCCAACCCAGCGCAGCTGCACCGGGCGCGGAAAAAAGGCGCTGAGCCAGGCGTTAATGGCGTCGGGGGCGATGCGCGCGGTAAAATGGTTGCCCCAGACTTCTGTCGGCGCCTCCTGCGCGGCGAAATCGCTGAAGCGGATCATCGCCTGGCTGCCGTCGGGCGCCTGCAGCGAGAGGCCGTCGGTCAACAGCGCCGGGGTAAAGCGCACCATCTCAGGATACTGGCGCGCGGTAATAAAAGTGCCGTCCAGATCCGTCACCATAAAAATGCGGTCGAAAGCCAGTCCGCTCTCCAGCGCCTGTGCATGAGAGAGGTGTACACCCCGCATCGATTTGACCGGATGAATGAACAGACGGGACAGCGTAAGCATGGCGATCTCCAGAGAAGCGGGCGTAGGCGGCAAAAGAAGCTAACTTTATGATACATGGCGTCGGGACGCTATAGCCTCGTGATCGGCCGGGTGAGAGAGGCGCGCGTAGCTTTCCAACAATGAGGCGTAATTAGGGTATAATGCGCAGCAATTTTCTCAAGAGTAATAGTGACGATATGAATTCTCTCTTTGCCAGTACGGCGCGTGGGCTCGAAGAGCTGTTGAAAAGTGAGCTGGACGCGCTGGGCGTGCAGGATCTGCAGGTGGTACAGGGAGGCGTTCACTTTGAAGCCGATGACCGTACGATGTATCAGAGCCTGCTGTGGAGCCGGCTGGCGTCGCGTATTTTGCTGCCGCTCGGCGAATTCGGCGTCTACAGCGATCTCGATCTCTATGTCGGCGTACAGAGCATTGACTGGACCGAACTGTTCGGCAGTCAGCATACTTTCGTGGTGCACTTCAGCGGCACCAACGAATCGATTCGCAACAGCCAGTTTGGCGCGTTAAAGGTCAAGGACGCGATTGTCGACTCCTTTACCCGTCAGAAGCTGCCGCGTCCCAATGTGGATCGCGAACAGCCGGATATCCGCATCAACGTCTGGCTGAATAAAGATCGCGCCAGCATCGCGCTGGATCTGAGCGGCGACGCGCTGCATCAGCGCGGCTATCGTCAGCAGACCGGCCAGGCGCCGCTCAAGGAGAACCTGGCGGCGGCCATCGTGCTGCGCTCTGGCTGGCAGCCAACCACGCCGCTGCTCGATCCCATGTGCGGCTCCGGCACGCTGCTGATCGAAGCGGCGCTGATCGCCTGCGATCGCGCGCCGGGCCTGCTGCGCAGCCGCTGGGGCTTCACGCACTGGCGTCAGCATAACGACGCGCTGTGGCGCGAGGTGAAAAGTGAGGCGCAGCAGCGCGCGCGTGCTGGCACCGCCGCCGCGCAGGCGCGCTTCTTCGGCTACGACAGCGACGGCCGCGTGCTGGAGTGGGCGCAGGCCAACGCCCGCCGCGCCGGCGTCGCCGATCTCTTTACCTTCGCGCGTCAGGATGTGCTGCAGCTGAAAAACCCGCTGCCAGGCGAGCAGCGCGGCACGGTGCTGAGCAACCCGCCTTACGGCGAACGTCTGGAGAGCGAGCCGGCTTTGATCGCGCTGCACAGCCAGCTGGGTCGCATCATGAAACAGCACTTCGGCGGCTGGACCCTGTCGCTCTTCAGCGGTTCGCCTGAACTGCTGAGTTGCCTTCAGCTGCGCGCGGAGCGCCAGTTCAAGGCGAAAAACGGCCCGATCGAGTGCGTGCAGAAGAACTATCAGCTGGCGGAAAACAGCAGCGAAAACGGCGCGCAGATCGCCGAGGATTACGCTAACCGCCTGCGTAAGAACATGAAGAAACTCGAGAAGTGGGCGCGTCAGGAAGGCATCGCCTGCTATCGCCTCTATGACGCCGATTTGCCAGAGTACAACGTGGCGGTGGATCGCTACGGCGAATGGGTAGTGGTGCAGGAGTATGCGCCGCCGAAAACCATCGACGCCGCGAAAGCGCGCCAGCGCCTGTTTGACGTTATCGGCGCGACGCTCAGCGTGCTGGAGCTGCCCGCCAACCGTCTGGTGCTGAAAACGCGCGAGCGGCAGAAAGGCAAAAATCAGTATCAGAAACTGGGCGAGAAGGGCGATTTCTTCGAGGTGCAGGAGTACAACGCGCGCCTGCTGGTTAACCTGACGGACTACCTGGACACGGGGCTGTTCCTCGACCACCGCATCGCGCGCCATATGCTCGGCAAAATGAGCAAGGATAAAGATTTCCTCAACCTCTTCTCCTATACCGGCAGCGCCAGCGTGCACGCCGGACTGGGCGGCGCGCGCAGTACCACCACGGTCGACATGTCGCGCACCTATCTGGAGTGGGCGGAGCGCAACCTGCGTCTGAACGGGCTGACCGGCCGTCAGCATCGCCTGATGCAGGCTGACTGCCTGAGCTGGCTGCGCGAGAGCGACGAGACGTTCGATCTGATCTTTATCGATCCGCCGACCTTCTCCAACTCCAAACGCATGGAAGAGGATTTCGACGTGCAGCGCGATCATATTATGCTGATGCGCAACCTGAAACGCCTGCTGCGCGCAGGCGGCACCGTCATGTTCTCCAACAACAAGCGCGGCTTCAAAATGGATCTCGAGGGGCTAGCGTCGCTGGGCCTGAAGGCGCAGGACATTACCCAGAAAACCCTGTCGCAGGATTTTGCCCGCAACCGTCAAATTCACAACTGCTGGCTGATTACTCACGCCGGTAAGGAATAAGTTCAGATGTCATTAATCAGTATTCACGGCGCTTACCTCTCATTCAGCGATGCGCCGCTGCTCGACAATACCGAGCTGCATATCGAAGAGAACGAGCGCGTCTGTCTGGTCGGCCGCAACGGCGCAGGCAAATCGACCCTGATGAAGATCATCAACGGTGAGCAGCCGCTGGATGACGGCCGCATTATTTTTGAGCAGGACCTGGTGGTGGCGCGTCTGCAGCAGGATCCGCCGCGCAATATTACCGGCTCCGTCTATGACTTTGTGGCGGAGGGCGTGGAAGAGCAGGCCGAGCACCTCAAGGCCTATCACGCGATTTCGCATGCGGTGATGCTCGATCCCAGCGAAAAAAACCTCAACGAGATGGGACGCCTGCAGACTATCCTCGACCACCACAATCTGTGGCAGCTGGAGAGCCGCATCAACGACGTGCTGCAGCAGATCGGTCTGGAGCCTGATACCGAGCTGTCCTCACTGTCGGGCGGCTGGCTGCGCAAAGCGGCGCTGGGCCGTGCGCTGGTAAGCAACCCGCGCGTGCTGCTGCTGGACGAACCGACCAACCACCTCGATATCGAAACCATCGACTGGCTGGAAATCTTCCTGAAGACCTTCAGCGGCAGCATCGTCTTTATTTCCCATGACCGTTCGTTTATCCGCAATATGGCGACGCGCATTGTCGACCTCGATCGCGGCAAGCTGGTCTCCTGGCCGGGCAATTACGATCTCTACCTGGAGGGGAAAGAGGAGGCGCTGCGCGTTGAAGAGATGCAGAACGCCGAATTTGACCGCAAGCTGGCGCAGGAAGAGGTGTGGATCCGTCAGGGCATCAAGGCGCGCCGCACCCGCAACGAGGGCCGCGTGCGCGCGCTGAAAGCGCTGCGTCGCGAACGCTCCGAGCGCCGCGACGTGATGGGCAAAGCCAATATGCAGGTGGGCGAAGCGTCGCGCTCGGGCAAAATCGTTTTCGAGCTGGAGCACGTCAACTATGGCGTGGGCGGCAAGACGCTGGTGCATGACTTCTCCGCGCAGGTGCAGCGCGGCGACAAGATCGCGCTCATCGGCCCGAACGGCTGCGGCAAAACCACGCTGCTGCGTCTGATGCTGCAGCAGCTGAAAGCCGACAGCGGCCGCGTGCACAGCGGCACCAAGCTGGAAGTCGCCTACTTCGACCAGCATCGCGCCGAGCTGGATCCCGATCGCACCGTGATGGATAACCTGGCGGAAGGCAAGCAAGAGGTGATGGTGAACGGCAAGCCGCGTCATGTGCTCGGCTACCTGCAGGACTTCCTGTTCCATCCAAAACGCGCCATGACGCCGGTGCGCGCCCTCTCCGGCGGCGAGCGCAACCGCCTGCTGCTGGCGCGCCTCTTCCTGCGTCCCAGCAACCTGATGATCCTCGATGAACCGACCAACGACCTCGACGTCGAAACCCTGGAGCTGCTGGAAGAGCTGATCGACGGCTACCAGGGCACCGTGCTGCTGGTGAGCCACGATCGTCAGTTCGTTGACAACACCGTGACCGAGTGCTGGATTTTCGAAGGGAACGGCGACATCGGCAGCTTCGTCGGCGGCTATCACGACGCGCAGCAGCAGCGCGCCGCCTACAAACAGCAAAAAAGCGCCCAGGTAAACAAGCCTGCCGCCGCGGCGAAACCGGCGGCGGAAAAAACGGACGGCGCGAAACGCGGCGGCGGCAAGCTAAGCTATAACCTGACGCGAGAGCTGGAGCAGCTGCCGCAGAAGCTGGAGTCGCTGGAGGCGCGCATCGGCGAGCTGCAGGCGAAAATGAGCCATCCTGACTTCTTCAGCCAGCCGCATGACCAGACTCAGCCGGTGCTGGATGCGCTGGCGCAAACCGAGCAGGAGCTGGAAACGGCTTTCGCTCGCTGGGAAGAGCTGGAAGCGCTGAAAAACGGCGCGTAACCATAAGGGAGTCAGGATGTGTTCAGCCGCTGAAAGCCAGGCGTGGATGCTCTGTCCACAGTGCGATTTAATGGTCCAACTGCCGGAGGTGCCGCAGGGTAGCCGCGCGTCCTGCCCGCGCTGCCATTCGGTGCTGACCGCAAACTGGCCCGAGCCGCGCAAACGGCCGACCGGCTATGCGCTGGCGGCGCTGTTTATGCTGCTGCTGGCCAACCTGTTTCCCTTTATCACCATGAAGGTCGCGGGCCTCAGCAGCCAGATCTCACTGCTGGAGATCCCGCAGGTAATGGTGTCGGAGAATTACAGCAGCCTGGCCACGCTGTTTCTGGCGTTCGTTCAGGCGATCCCTGCGCTCTGCATGCTGACCATTATTTTGCTGGTCAACCGCATACCGATGCCGGCCAGCCTGCGCCTGGGGCTGGCGCGCATCCTGTTCCAGCTGCGCAGCTGGGGCATGGCGGAGATCTTTATGGCCGGCGTGCTGGTCAGCTTCGTCAAGCTGATGGCCTACGGCGATATCGGTCTGGAGACCAGCTTCTGGCCCTGGTGTCTGTTCTGCCTGCTGCAGCTGCGCGCCTTTCAGTGCGTGGATCGACGCTGGCTGTGGGATCAGATCGCGCCGATGCCGCCGCTGCCCCATGCGCCGGAAAAGGGCGTCAGCGGGCTGGAGCAGGGGATGCGCTCCTGTCCCTGCTGCACCGCAATCCTGGCCGCGGAGCAGCACGATTGCCCGCGCTGTGGCGTGATCGCCGCGCCGCGCCGCAAGCACAGCCTGCAGTGGACGCTGGCGCTGCTGTTTACCTCGCTGATGATCTATATTCCCGCCAACCTGCTGCCGATTATGGTGACCGAAACCCTCGGCACGCCTTATCCGTCTAATATTATGGCGGGCGTGATCCTGCTCTGGAGCGACGGATCTTATCCGGTGGCGCTGGTGATTTTTATCGCCAGCATTATGGTGCCGTCGCTGAAGATGCTGGCGATTGGCTGGCTCTGCTGGAACGCCAGCGGGCGCGGCCAGCGCGACAGCGAAAGAATGCATCTGATTTATGAAGTCGTCGAGTTTGTCGGCCGCTGGTCGATGATCGACGTGTTTGTTATCGCCGTGCTCTCTGCGCTGGTGCGCATGGGGCAACTGATGAATGTTTATCCCGCAACGGGCGCGCTGCTGTTTGCGCTGGTGGTGATCCTCACCATGATCGCCGCCATGACATTTGACCCGCGCCTGACCTGGGATCGCGTACGGGAACACACTACAAAGGAGCCGCGCCTTGACGGAAAGTAACCACGGCCATGCCAAAGTCGACCAGATTAAACGCTGGTCGCCGGTCTGGATTGTCCCCATCGTGACGCTGTTGATCGGCGGATGGATCCTGTTTTACCACTTCAGCCATCTTGGGCCGGAAGTGACTCTGATTACGGAAAACGCGGAAGGCATCGAAGCGGGGAAAACCACCATCAAAAGCCGCAGCGTCGACGTCGGCGTGGTGGAAAAGGCGGAGCTGACCGACGATCTGCACCACGTTGAAATCACCGCGCGGCTCAACGCCGGCATGGAAAAGCTGCTGCACGGCGACAGCGTGTTCTGGGTCGTGAAGCCGCAGATTGGCCGCGAAGGGGTCACGGGCCTCAATACGCTGCTTTCCGGTAACTATATTGAACTGCAGCCGGGCAAAAAAGAGGAGCCGAAAGAGCGCTATGAGCTGCTCGACGCGCCGCCGCTGGCGCCGCCGGACGCCAAAGGCATCCGCATTACGCTCGACAGCAAAAAAGCGGGGCAGCTTAACGCCGGCGATCCGGTGCTGTTCCGCGGCTATCGCGTCGGCACCGTGGAGACCAGCACCTTCGATACCGACAAGCGCATGATGACCTATCAGCTGTTTATCGCCGCGCCCTACGATCGGCTGGTGACCACCAATGTACGTTTCTGGAAGGACAGCGGCATCGCGGTGGATATGTCGGCTTCGGGTATGCGCGTCGAGATGGGCTCGCTGACTACGCTGTTCAGCGGCGGCGTCAGTTTCGACGTGCCGGACGGCTGGGATTTAGGCCAGGCGGCGGCGAACAACGCCGACTATCATCTGTTCGACGATCAGCGCAGCATTCAGGATTCGCTCTACACCAATCACGTCGATTTCCTGATGTTCTTCACCGATTCGATTCGCGGCCTGCAGGTGGGCGCGCCGGTCGAGTTCCGCGGCATCCGTCTGGGGACGGTGGCACAGGCGCCCTTTATGACCGAAGGGGTGAATCAGGCGTTGAATAACGACTATCGCGTGCCGGTGCTGATTCGCATTGAGCCTGATCGCTTTACCGCCAGACTGGGTCAGGACTTTAACCTGGAGCAGCATCTGCAGGACGGCAAAAAACGCGGCCTGCGCGCCTCGCTGAAGACCGGCAACCTGCTCTCCGGCTCGCTCTATATCGATCTCGACTTCTACGATAACGTGCCGGCCTATAAAGGCCCGAACAAAGTCGCAGGCTACGAGATCATTCCGACCACCAGCGGCGGTCTGAGCCAGATCCAGCAAAAACTGGTAGCGGCGCTCGACAAGATCAACGCCTTGCCGCTTAACAACGTGGTGACCGAGGCGACCGGCACGCTGAAAGAGAGCCAGCGCACGCTGCGTGAAATGCAGGGCACGCTGAAAAACCTCAATCAGATCACCGCCAGCCCGGCGATGAAAACGCTGCCGGAAGATATGCAGCAAACGCTGCGCGAGCTGAATCGCAGCATGAAGGGGCTGCAGCCTGGCTCACCGGCCTATAACAAGCTGGTGGGCGATATGCAGCGACTCGATCAGGTGCTGCGCGAACTGCAGCCGGTATTGAAAACCCTTAATACCAAGAGCAACGCGCTGGTCTTCGAGGCCAAACCGGGTCAGGATCCACAGCCAAAGAGGGCGAAACAGTGAGAAAAGGAGCCGTTTTTTGCGCCGCGCTGCTGTTAAGCGCATGCAGCAGCACCATCGATAACACCTACTACCAGCTGCCGTCGAAGCCGGCGGCGATGCAGGTACGCAGCGGCGGCGACGCGCAGCCGCCAGCGCTGTGGGTTCAGCAGGTGGCGGTGCCTGATTACCTGGCGGGCAACGGTCTGGTCTATCAGACCAGCGACGTGAAGTACGTTATCGCCGCCAATAATCTCTGGGCCAGCCCGCTGGATCAGCAGCTCCAGCAAACGCTGGTGGCGAACCTGAGCAAGGCGCTGCCGGGCCGGCTGGTTTCCGCCGCGCCGCTGGGCGAAAAGCATGACACGCTGAGCGTGACGGTGACCGGATTCCAGGGCCGCTATGACGGGCGCGCCGTGGTGAGCGGCGAATGGGTGCTGCAGCATAATGGCCGTGTGGTGAAGCAGGGATTCGACGTGGCGCTGCCGCAGAACGAGGATGGCTATGACGCGCTGGTGCGCACTCTGGCTATCGGCTGGCAGCAAACGGCGCAGCAAATTGCCAATGCGGCGATAACCACAGAATAAAATTCGCTAAAGATGGTGCTCAGCCCCTGGTTGTCGTCAGCGAAATGCGGCGACGATCGGGGGCTTTTTTTATTGCCGCTTCAAGGCGATAAGGGCACTTTTCCGCCTGCGCGAAGGCGAAATCATGAAGATTTAGCGTCAACATGATGACACTGGCGTGAAATTTGCGCATTGACCTTTCAGGGCAGGGCGGGTAGAACTTAATGGTGGCTGAGTAATAATTCGCCACTCTATTTCTTTCCACCAGATTCCACAGACCTGATATGAGGGATACGGAGTATGAAGAGACAGAAACGAGACCGCCTTGAACGCGCTCATGCACGTGGCTACCAGGCCGGTATTACAGGACGCTCAAAAGAGATGTGTCCGTATCAGATGATTGAGGCTAAGTCTCACTGGTTGGGAGGTTGGCGACAAGCCATGGAGGACAGGGCGGTTACGGTGTAATCGACCGTCAGGAAAAGGAAGAAACCTCCGCGCTGGCGGAGGTTTTCATTTGCGCTATCAGAAAGCGTTGGTGTCTTTGAACAGACCGACTTTCAGATCGCTGGCAGAGTAAATCAGGTTACCATCAACGAAGACTTCGCCATCGGCGACGCCCATTACCAGCTTGCGGTTAATGACGCGCTTGAAGTGAATACGGTAGGTCACTTTTTTCGCGGTCGGCAGCACCTGGCCCGTGAATTTCACCTCGCCGACGCCCAGCGCGCGGCCTTTGCCTTCGCCGCCCAGCCAGCCCAGATAAAATCCTACCAGTTGCCACATCGCATCCAGACCGAGACAGCCCGGCATCACCGGATCGCCGATAAAGTGGCAGGCAAAAAACCATAAGTCCGGATTGATATCCAGCTCGGCTTCAACGAAACCTTTGTCGAACTTACCGCCATCTTCGGTCATCTTGACCACGCGGTCCATCATCAACATGTTGCCTGACGGAAGCGGCGGACCGTTCTCGCCAAACAGTTCACCGCGACCTGACGCAATCAGGTCCTCTTTGCTATAGGATTCGCGTTTATCAACCATGTTTTCAATAAGCCTTGTTTTAGTGAAGCACGAAGTTTAGCGAACAGCTGTACGCTGAGCAATTCAATCAGTTCTGGTTGAACCAGTTTAGCCAGCGAAGCGGCCAGGGACGATGACTCGCTTCCTGCTGATTGAGCTGGGTAATACGATCCTGGATCCGGCGCAGCAGCGCGTCGCCGTTATCCTCTTCGCTGCGCCAGACCACGCCGGTCAGCAGCGGCAGCGCCTCATCGGCGCGATCGATCGCCCAGATATGAAAACGGCCCTGTTCAACGGCGTCGACCACATCCTGACTCAGGCAGAGGTGACGCACATTGCACGCCGGAATAATCACGCCCTGCTGTCCGGTCAGTTCGCGCTCGTTGCAAATAGTGAAGAAGCCTTCAATCTTCTCGTTCAGGCCGCCTACCGGCTGAACGTTGCCGAACTGATCGACCGATCCGGTGACGGCAATCTGCTGATTAATCGGCTGATTAGCCAGCGCGCTGACGAGGGCGCAGAGCTCCGCCAGAGAGGCGCTGTCACCGTCGACTTCCGAGTAGGATTGCTCAAACACCAGCGAAGCCGAAAAAGGCAGCTGCTGATCGAGCTCCAGCTCGGCGATAAGATACGCCTGCATAATCATCATGCCTTTGGCATGGATGTTCCCGCCCAGCTCAGCTTTGCGTTCGACGTCGGTAAACTCGCCGTCGCCCGGATGCACGACGCAGGTAATGCGTGAAGGTTCGCCCCACGGGCGCGGGTGGCCTGGAAACTCCACCACGGAAAGACCGTTGATTTGGCCGACGACCTCGCCTTCGGTTTCAATCAGGATCTGCTTCAGCAGAATTTCGTCGCGCATGCGCTCGGCGAGGAAGGCTTCACGCCAGGTGCGCACGTCAAGGGCGCTGACCAGCGCCGCCTCGTTAAGCGCATTCTCCTGTGCGAAGGCTTCGCGCATCTGACGCAGCAGCCAGCGCGGGCAGAGCGGCAGCACTTCCTGATCGCCGGTGTAACGCACCGCTTCGCGGATCAGCGGCGGCCAGAAATCGGCCTGTGGAGCAGGCAGTCCCGCCTGCAGCGCGACATCCTGCGCCCAGCGGCACCAGGCGAGCATGTCGTCTTCGTCGACGATCTGCAGGCTCTCTTCGAATTCAGTATAGATCGCCATCTCGTGCAGTTCAGGATCGCTCTCCTGAAACGCCGCCAGCGCATCGCGGTCGCCGCAGAGCACCAGCTTCAGGCTAAGCGGAAGCGGGGGAACAGAGACCGGCAGAGGATGACGTTCATCGGGCGACTGCCATTCCAGACGGCCCAGCTGGATAGCGCGTTTCAACCGCAGCCATAGCAGCGGCTGCGCCTGCAGGGTGCGCAGCGACAGCACCAGGGTTCCGCCGTTGGCGCGGTGAATCAGTCCCGGCTCAAGCTGCAGGCGGTCGCGATGCAGGCGCACGCAGCCGAACAGCTGATCGTTCTCAATCCACTCGGCGAAATGAACCTGACCGCTGCCGGTAAAGGGATGCGAGGCATCGCCGGGCGGCTGAAGGGTCACGTTATCCGCGATGATATGATAATGTCCGCCGAACAGCTCAGTGGGTTCGTCGGCGATACGCTCCATCTGGCGCGCGATAAGCGCCAGGTAGTCCAGGTTCTCCTGACTACACACCAGCAGAAGGGGAAAGCCCTCGCTCTGCTGATCGAGGCAGGCCAGCGCATTCAGCAAACGCGGCTGTACCGTCGCCAGGCTATCGGTCTCTTCTTCGGTAATACGGGAGAAAACGGACGCGTATCCGGTAATATTCGGCTGCAGGTCTTGCCAGGAAAGTTGGGAGCTGGTCAAAATAATCGCATTTGGTTAATTAAAGAAAAGCGGGATTATACAGGAAACCCCTTTGTTAAGCACTGCATGGTTCGGATTAACCCTGAGACATACAACGCCTTTTTCCTTACTGCATCCCCGAAAAAAACTGTTATTCTAAGTTTGTTACGCGGTCACGATGAGATTCCGATGAAATACCAACAACTCGAAAATCTTGAAAGTGGATGGAAATGGAAATACCTGGTGAAGAAGCACCGGGAAGGCGAGCCGATCACGCGTTATCTTGAACTCAGCGCCGCGCAGGCAGCCGTGGATGAGCTGCTCGCAATGGAAAACCGTCCGGTTGATGTGGCTGAATGGATCGCGCAACATATTCACCCGGACCTGGATAACCGGCTGAAACAGACGATTCGCGCGCGCCGCAAGCGGCACTTCAACGCTGAGCACCAGCATACGCGTAAGAAATCGATCGATCTGGAGTATCTGGTGTGGCAGCGTCTGGCAGGGCTGGCGCAGCGTCGCGGTTGTACGCTGTCGGAAACTATCGTTCAGCTGATTGAAGATGCCGAACGTAAAGAGAAATACGCTACCCAGATGTCGAGTCTGAAACAGGATCTACAGGCAATTCTCGGCAAATCGGGAACGGGCAGCGACTAGCGCGGCACGTAAAAAGCCAGAAGAGAGACATAAAAAAACCCCGCTGTGCGGGGTTTTTTCTTACGAAATAACTTAAGCCTGCGGCTGAGTTACAACGTCTTTGATACCTTTCACATCGATTTCTACGCGACGGTCCGGACCCAGGCAGTCGATCAGAGCCTGACGGCCTTTCACGCTGTCACAGGTGTTGCCGGTAACTGGGTTAGATTCGCCCATGCCACGTGCAGAGATCTTGTTAGACGGGATACCTTTAGAGACCAGGTAGTCAACCACTGACTGAGCGCGTTTCTCAGACAGTTTCTGGTTGTACTGATCAGAGCCGATGCGGTCAGTGAAGCCCAGAACGACGACTGAACCGTCTTTCGGATCCATTGAGCTCAGCTGGCTGTACAGCTGATCCAGAGCCTGCTGGCCTTCTGGCTTCAGGGTAGATTTGTTGAAGGTGAACAGCACGTCAGACTTCAGGGTGAAACGCTTGGTTTCAACAACTGGAGCCGGAGCCGGAGCCGGAGCTACAACCGGTGCAACTTCATCCTGACCGAAGCGGTATGAAACGCCTACGCTCAGCATGCCGTTGTCAGGACGTGCGCCAACGGTCTGTGCGTCGCCGATGTTGTTAACCCACTGGTAGTCCAGACGAGTTGCCCAGTTCTGAGTCAGAGCGTATTCAACACCCACTGCTGCCAGCGGAGAAACGCCGGTGTCGTGGTCGCTGATGCGGCCGTTAACAACGTTGTTCTGCGTTGCGTCAGCGCGCCATACCATACCACCCAGACGGGTGTAGACATCCAGATCGTCAGTGATCGGATAGCTCAGTTTAGCAGCCAGCTGAACGCCCTGTGCTTTGAATGCGCCGTTATTTACGGTGCCTTTGTTCGGCATACGGCCAAGCCAGTCGTAACCCAGCTCGAAGCCCAGGTACGGGTTAGCCTGGTAACCTACGAATGCACCAGCGCCAAGCTGAGATTCGTGAGTCGGGCCATTGTTGTTGCCATAACCGTTACCGTAGTAACCAGTATCGTGATACTGAGACCAGCCCAGTTTAGCACCGGTATACCAGGTGTCATCTTTCGGAGCGGCCTGCGCTACGGTAGCGAAGCCAGCCAGTGCCACTGCAATTGCGATAGCTGTCTTTTTCATTTTGCGCCTCGTTATCATCCAAATAGGCAATGAGCAAAAAGGGATGCTCTTGGTTGTAATCCTTCGCCGGGTTAATACGCTCGCTTATGACTCTACCGATTAAAAAACGGAGATTATTGAGCACCCTGGCGAGGTAAAGTCTACAACGAGATTGGAAAGTTACAAGTATGATGTGAGGGGATGCTGCAAAAAAACAGGGCTTTATACACATATTCTAACATTTCGCCCGGCCTTAATGCCGTCGCGCTTAAAGGCAAAATGCAGCTAAACCATTGTCAAAGCTGGAGGGAAAAGAATCAGTGGTTTAGCTGAAACAAAAAAGGTCAATGGCGCGAGAAAAATCCTATTTTTACTTAATGAAACAAATCCGACTGAATTTTTAGCCCTTTATTTGGTCGCAGCGTGGGTTCGGTCGCCCCATTTGGACGCATAATCAATCCCAGCGCTTTGCCTTCCGCCGCCGCCTGTTCTAATTCGCGCCGCTCTTCCTCATCCAGATCGTAAGGTATCCACGCCAGCACAACGCTGTAATTGCCTGTACGCAAAGCTTTAATCATCGCCTCAACAGAGGTGCAACGCTCTGAATCCGCGACATGCATGCTCTTTTCCAGCGGCAGACCCGACTGCTGCAGCCAGGCGCGATTAAGCTTGTGCGCGGGCGTCAACCACAGCTGCCAGCGAGACTCCTGACTGAGCTGTTGCAGTAACGGCAGCAGCAACATTTGCATCATGCCGGGTTGTTCGCTGTAGCGCAGTTCCGTAATCCAGCCGCTGTGCTGCGACGGTTTAGAAGCGGATACGTGACGGTGAGCGAAGCCTGCATTATTAAAGTGTTGGGTGCGCATAAGTTAACCACTCAGCATTGGACTGTATGGATATACAGTAATGACTTCCTGGATAAAGATCAACCTCAAATTTGGAAAACGGCTCGCAAAAAAGGGAGAAGGTCGCGCTTGAGCAAAAGAATTAATTGAACCCTTAATTGATTTTTTCTATATCTCTAACGGATTGATTAGTGATGGCTTTTTATTACTTGCACACAAGGAGAGCGTGTCATGAAAAAACAGCACCCTGTTGTAGAACGGTCCCGCAATCGTCTGGCCGCGCTAGGCCATATCGAGTCGCGCACCCAGTTCGGCGGCTATGCGCTGGCGGTGGAAAAAGTGGTTTTCGCGCTGGTCAGCGACGACGCGCTTTACCTGCGCGCCAGCGAAGCGCTGCGGGAATATGCGGCGCGGCAGCCGATGCAGCCGCTGATGTTTCGCAAGCGCGGCGCTGAGGTGAGCCTTAACTACTATCGCGTTGACGACGCGCTATGGTGCGACACCGAGCGCCTGCTGTCGCTCTCCGCCGCTTCGCTGCGCACCGCCCAACAGGAGACGCTGGCCAGGCAGCGGCCGCTGCGGTTGAAAGATCTGCCCAATCTTAGCCTGCGCATGGAGCTCTTGCTGCACGAGGCGGGTGTGAGAACCGTGCGCCATCTGAGGGAGCTGGGATCAAAACGGTGCTGGCTCAGGCTCAGAGCGATCAACCAGCATATCGGCTTTAAGACGTTGCTGGCGCTGGAAGGGGCGATAGCAGGGCGCCATGAAGCCGCCCTGCCGCAAACGGTCAGGGCGGAGCTGAATGAATGGTATCAGGAGACGTTAAAAGGCGACGCCTCTTAGGGCAGCGTCAGCGTCCGGCGCAGACGGGCGATCTCCGGCAGCAGGGCGACCAGCAAGCCGAGCTGCTGCAGCACCAACGGAGCGCGCGTCTCCTGGTTGGCAGCCATATCGCTGATGCGCTGCGTCAGCGCGCTCTGCATCGTTTCCGCTTCGGCGTCGCTGACCACGTCGGTTTGCAGCACATCTTCGACATAGCAAACCGTATCGTCGAGCAGCGTCAGCAGCGCGCTGTCGTTCAGCTTATCGCGGTGCGCACCCAGCGCAGAGATATAGCTCAGGAAGGAGTGGTTAAGGCAGAGCAGCTGGAAAGCGGACTCTTTATGTTTCTGCTGCGTCCGCGACTCGCCGCTCATATTGGAAACCACCGAAGCCAGCTCCGCATCGGCATTGTGGGCGTCGCGCCGCGCGATGCGATAGGCGAGACGGTTGTCTTTGCCCTGGTGATACTGCTCCATAATCGCATCCAGATAGCGGCAGTTGGCGTTCAGAGTGCGCGCCGCCACGGCGGGCAGCTGGCGAAAACGCCAGTCGGGCCAGATAAACGCCACCGCCAGCCAGGCGAGCGCGCATCCCAGCAGCGTGTCCACGATGCGCGGCAGCGCCACCTCGAATCCTTCTCCCAGCAAATTAAAGCAGAGCAGCACCAGCAGCGTGATAAACAGCGTCGCCTGCGCGTACTGCACCTGACGGAAGGCGAAAAACAGCACGCCGCTGACCACGATCAGCACCAGCTGGCCTTCGGTGGAAGGCACCAGCCAGAGCACCGGCAGGCCGATGGCGATGCCCGCCAGCGTTCCGCCGATACGCAGCGCCAGCCTGCGCCGCGTGGCGTTATAGTTAGGCTGGCAGACAAACAGGCTGGTAAGCAGGATCCAGTAGCCGCGATCGAGGCCGGTAATCTGAATAAAGCCGTAGCCGATACAGAGCACCACCGTCATGCGCACCGCATGGCGGAACAGCGCGGAGGCGGGCGTCATATGGCGGCTCAGCCGCAGGCGAATATCGCTCCAGCCGCTGAGCCCTTCGCGCGACAGTCGGTTATCGCCCGCCAGGTTTTCGCTGGCTAAGGCCTGCTCAGACTCTATCGATCCCAGCTGCGCGTCGATGGCGCGCAAATTGCGCAACAGCCAGAACAGCGGACGCAGATGGGGCGCATCAGGCTCATTTTGCTGCAGGCGCTCCAGCGCCGTCTGCAGACGATCGAAGGCGCGCTCAAAGCGCGGATCGTGCTCCCACCGCTCGCGCAGCAAAATGCACTGCGAGAGCTGACGGCACGCCTGCGCCTGCATATTCAGCAGCCGCTGAAAGCGGAACAGGATCTCGTTGTAGCGCCAGTCGTCGCGCAGCAGATGATATTGCAGATGAGAGGAGCTGGCGCGCTCGTGGATATCCTGCGCCACAAAGTAGTAGTGCAGGCTGCGGCGGGTGCTGCGCGATCCGCGATCGCCGCGCAGGCGGCTCTGCAGCGTGCTTTTTGTCAGATTCAGCTGCGCCACCAGCTGGCTGTTGACCATTGCAGTGCGGATCAGCGTGGCGTCGTCCTGCGCCTCGCCGTCGGGATCAAACAGATTCGCCTTGGCTTCAAGATACTGCGCCAGCTGCGCGTAGCTGCCCGCCAGCTGTTCCTGCACCGGCCGTACCGGGAACATCAGGTGGCCGAGCAGCGTCAGCACGTTGTACCAGAGCGCCCCGACCAGCAGCAGTATCGGCTGCATATACCATTGCGAAAAGAGCCCGATGCCCAGCATGGTGTAAATCGCAATCAGCAGCGCGCCAAAGGCAATGGTGGCGTAGCGCTGGCCGAGCGCGCCCAGCAGAATAAAGCCCCAGGTGGAGAGCGCGAGACCGGCCATAAAGGCCAGCGGATGGGGAAACAGCAGCTCTACCGACACCGAGGCGATACAGAAGCAGAGCAGGGTAATCAGCAGATTGCGCAGCCGACCGGTAAGGCGATCGTCGAGATCGGCCAGCGCCGCTGCCACCACGCCAAGCGTCAGCGGAATGGTCCAGTCTATCTGATGCAGCCCCCAGGGTACCGCCGCGCAGCCGGTCAGCGCCAGAAAGATGCGCAGCAGATAACGCCAGCTGCTGTTAAAGAGATAGTTGCGCCAGCCCGGCAAGGCTTTGGACATCATGTGGCGGCCTCAGTAGCGCCGACGGGCGCTGGCGTCGCGCGCGGCGCGGGCTTCTTCAACCGAGACCACGCGGCGGCCGACCGGCCAGAGCGCGATGGCAGCGATTTTAAAGTTGGCGAGGCCCACAGGAATGCCGATGATGCTGATGCACTGCACGATGCCGGTGGAGATATGGGTCAGACAGAGCCACCAGCCGAAAAAGATCAGCCAGAAAATATTGAGGAAGGTGCCGCCGGTGTTCAGCAGCGCGCTTTTACTCTCTGGGCGCAGCACGTCCACGTGCACCGCCTCGTTGCCGTAAGGCAGCAGAGAGAGTTTGGTGATTTCCCAGCAGGAGCGCGTCAGCGGCAGGGTAAAGATCAGGACGATACTCACCAGCGTGGCAAACAGCCAGCAAAGGGTGGTGATAAACCCGCCGAGGATAAAATTGAGAATGTTCAACACAGTGCGCATGGCGTTTTTTTCCTTTTGCTTTCCGCAAGATGTGCCGCCAAGTTTAGCCTGTTTTAAGGCTGGAGCGCCAAGAGTCTGACAGGTAAACTCCCGATATTCTTTTCCCAGGTTCGACGGTGTGGACATGGAACTCAAAGCGACATCGATGGGCAAACGGCTTGCCCAGCATCCCTACAACCGGGTACGCCTGCTGGCGGCTGGGGTGGAAGTAAGCGGCGACCGGCACGAATACCTGATTCCTTTCAACGAGCTGCTCAATATCAGCTGCAAGCGCGGCATGGTCTGGGGTGAGCTGGAATTTTTACTCCCTGACGACAAAGTAGTGCGGCTGCACGGCACTGAATGGCAGGAGACGCAGCGCTTTTATCACTATCTGCTGCAGGCCTGGCAGGCGTGGAGCGCCGAGATGAGCGCAATTTGCGCCGGGGTGCTAGACGAACTCGGGCAGGCGATCGCGCGCTTCGGCGAGCAGGATCGCTGGATAAAACGCAGCGAACTGCAGGCGCTGCGCGCCACCATCGAAAAACAGTTTGCCGCGCTGCCGCTGCCGCTGGCACGCCTGGAGGCGTTCAGCGACTGCCGCGAGCCTTACCTGCTTTGCCAGCGCTGGCTGGAGCAGGGCGACGCCGCGCTGCGCCAGCGTAACCGCGACTGGACGGCACGCATGCTCAGCGCGCATCACGACTTTTTCGCCACGGTGGAATCCTCGCCGCTCAACCTCTCGCAGAGCGAAGCGGTGGTGAACGGGGAAGAGGCGGTGCTGGTGCTAGCGGGGGCAGGCAGTGGCAAAACCTCGGTGCTGGTGGCGCGGGCGGGCTGGCTGCTGCGGCGCAAGCTGGCCGCGCCCGATCAGATTCTGCTGCTGGCATTTGGGCGTCAGGCGGCGGAAGAGATGAACGATCGCATTCGGTCGCGGCTGGGCGTTGCCGACATTCAGGCGCGCACCTTTCACGCGCTGGCGCTGCACATTATCCGCGAAGGCAGCAATAAGCAGCCGGTCATCAGCAAGCTGGAGAGCGATACCGAGGCGCGTCACGCGCTGCTGATCGACACCTGGCGCCAGCAGTGCGACGAGAAAAAGGCGCAGGCGAACGGCTGGCGTCAGTGGCTGCGCGATGAGCTGGAATGGGAGCTGCCCGAAGGGCACTTCTGGCAGGACGATCGGCTGGCGAAGCGGCTGGCGTCGCGCCTGGAACGCTGGCTGGGACTGATGCGCATGCACGGCGGCGCGCAGGCGGCGATGATCGCCGACGCGCCGGATGAGGTGCGCGAGCGGTTCGGCAAGCGCGTGAAGCTGATGGCGCCGCTGCTGAAAGCCTGGAAAAGCGCGCTGAAAGAGGAGGGCGCGGTCGATTTTTCCGGGCTGATCCATCAGGCCGTGGCAATTCTCGACAAGGGGCGCTTTATCAGCCCGTGGAAGCATATCCTGGTAGACGAATTTCAGGATATCTCGCCGCAGCGCGCCGCCCTGCTAGCGGCACTGCGCCAGCAAAACAAGCGCGCCACGCTGTTCGCCGTGGGCGACGACTGGCAGGCGATCTATCGCTTCACCGGCGCGGAGATGACGCTGACCACCGCCTTTCATCACTACTTCGGCGACGGCGATCGCTGCGTGCTGGATACCACCTATCGCTTTAACGACCGCATCGGCGAGATCGCTAACCGTTTCGTCCAGCAGAATCCGCACCAGCTGCGCAAGCCGCTCAACAGCCCGATCAAAGGCAGCAAAAAAGCCGCAGGCCTGCTGCCGCAGGAGCAGCTGGAGCCGCTGCTGAACAAGCTGAGCGGCTATGTGAAACCTGACGAGCGGGTGCTGCTGCTGGCGCGCTATCACCATCTGCGCCCGGATGTGCTGGATAAAGCCAAAACCCGCTGGCCGAAGCTCAACCTCGACTTTATGACCATTCACGCCAGTAAAGGACAGGAAGCGGATTTCGTTATTCTACTGGGATTGCAGGCGGGCAAAGAGGGCTTTCCCGCCGAGGCGCGCGAATCGGTGATCGAGCAGGGACTGCTGCCGCAGCCGGAGGATTTCCCGGATGCGGAAGAGCGGCGTCTGGCCTATGTGGCGTTAACGCGCGCGCGCCAGCAGGTGTGGTTGCTCTACGATCGCGAAGAGCCTTCGCGCTTCGTCGAGGCGTTTCGTCAGCTCGGCGTGCCGCTGCTGCGTAAAGCCTGATTAGCTCAGGCGCGCCTGCAGATAGCGCTGATAATCGGGGATGGCGATCTCCACCGGCTGGGCAAACAGCGGCGACTGAATAATAAAGTTGGCCGTGGCGCGGTTGGTCGCAACCGGAATGTTCCACACGGTGGCGAGGCGCAGCAGCGCCTTAACATCGGGATCGTGCGGCACCGCGTTAAGCGGGTCCCAGAAAAAGATCAGCACGTCAATTTTGCCTTCCGCGATCAGCGCGCCCACCTGCTGATCGCCGCCCATCGGGCCGCTCAGCATCGCATTCACGTTCAGGCCAGTATGGCGATTAATCAGATTGCCGGTGGTGCCGGTGGCGTAGAGGGTATGGGGTTCAAGGATAGGCTGGTTCTCTTTTACCCAGTCGAGCAGCGAGGCCTTGCAGTGATCGTGCGCAACGAGCGCGATATGTTTGCTGAGGCCAAGCGTGCGGGTGGTCTGTTCCATAAAGACGTCCTGGTAAAGTCGCGTGCGAAGAGGAGTGGCACGAGTTTACCCTGCGTCTTTCCCGCCTATCAACTTGTCCTTAACAATTTGACCAGCGACATAAATTGCTGGCGGGTCGCCTGATCGAAGCGATGAAACCAGCGCTTAATCGCAGGCGACTGCGCTTCGTCTATCCAGACAAATTCGGCTTCGACGGGAGGACGGTTGGCCGCACCGTCACGCACGGCGGCGAAATGGGGCACGGAGGCGACCTGGCCGTTGCGGTTATAGAGGATCATCGCCTTTTCCATATCGCTTTCCGCGGAGAGCGGCAGGCGATCGCGTCGAATATCGATCTCTTTGCCGCGTTCGTCGACCAGCTGGAAGTTGAGCGTGCGGTCGAAATGGTGACGCTCGCGGCGGTTTTCCAGCGCGGGCAGGCGAATGGTGATGGTTTTAACCTGGGCGTTGAAGGTAACGATCATCGGCGCGGACTGATAGCGCAGCGACGCATCTTTGTGGGCGTCGCGCAGCTGTTCGACGCGAAAAAGAAACTGATGCTGCCCGCGCTCCAGCTCAAGGCTGTCGGCGCCTTTCAGCAGCGAACCGGAAATTTTGCGCCCGTCCAGCACCAGCAGATCGATCTGCGGATCAAGCTTCAGCGTGATGGCCTGACAGGTTGCCGAGATGAGGAGAACAGTCAACCCCGTCACGGCCAGAGAGAGTTTCATGTAGACTCCAGAATAGGGCGCAAAGTTTTGTGTGTAGCAAATTCTTACATTATGGCAGTAAATTTACATTTGAACATATATTTTTGTGCGCCAGTGCAAAATTCCACTTTCTGAAGAGCGGCGCGCTTAACAGGCGACGCTACATTTAATGCTCTGAAATAAGGAGAGAAAGATGAACGATCAAACTATTCGCGACGTGTTGACGCGCACTCAGCGCATTGCACTGGTAGGCGCCAGCGATCGTCCAGACCGGCCGAGCTACGGCGTGATGAAATATCTGTTGGATCAGGGCTACGAGGTGATTCCGGTGAGCCCGAAACTGGCTGGCCAGACGCTGCTGGGCCAGACCGCCTACGCGAAACTGGAAGAGGTCCCGGGCAAAATCGATATGGTTGACGTGTTTCGCAATTCAGAAGCGGCGTGGGGCGTGGCGCAGGAAGCGATCGCGGCGGGCGCGGATACTCTCTGGCTGCAGCTGGGCGTGATCAACGAGCAGGCCGCCGTGCTGGCGCAGGATGCGGGTCTGACCGTGATTATGGATCGCTGTCCTAAAATAGAAATTCCGCGTCTGGGCGTGACGCGACAGAAACCGTAGCATCACAGGCGGCGTATGAATGCCGCCTGCGATCAGTGGCGCAGGCGCGGGGCCTGCAGCTGCTGGCGAATTGATGCGGCCAGCTCGTCCATTTCCGGCTGTTCCGGATGCTCCGAACTGGTTTCGCCTGAAAGCTGAATCTCAGCGATATAGGTGTGCACCTGATCGCCTTCTTCATCTTCCATCACCACATGATACCAGGGCGCGCGGCGCAGCGTTTCGGTCGCGCCGACCTCGTCCAGCTTCGGCGTATCCAGCGAATATTCGGGATCGACATCGACTATTACGCCCAGCACGCCCGAAAGGCGGTGGCGGACCTGCTGACCAATACCAAATTTAGTGGCAATCATAGTGACCTCCAGAAAAACTGCCTCCTGATCAATATGGCGTCAGAAGGCGCTTTTTCAAGTCACACCACACGACATGCAAAACCTTTAAGATAAAGACCCTCAGGATAGCTGGCGATCACCGGGTGATCGGCCGCCTGGCGGAACTGCTCGATAAACTGCGCTTCCCGCCCTGCATCCAGCGCGGCGTCGGCCACAATCTTCTGAAACAGCTCGGTCGCCATCAGGCCTGAACAGGAGAAGGTCATCAGGATGCCGCCGGGATTGAGCAGCTGCATCGCCAGCATATTGATATCTTTATACCCGCGACAGGCGCCCGCCAGCTGGTTTTTGTTCTCCACGAACTTGGGCGGATCCATGATAATCAAATCGAACTTCTCGCCGGCGTCGCGGTAGCGGCGCAGCAGCTTGAACACGTCGTCACGCACGAACTGGGCGCGCGACAGATCCAGATTATTGAGCTCGACGTTCTGGCGTGCCACGTCGAGCGCTTCCTGCGAGGTGTCCACGCTAATTACTTCACGGCAGCCGCCCATCAGCGCCGAAACGGCAAAGCCGCCGGTATAGGAGAAGCAGTTCAGCACGCGCGCATCCTGTGCGTAACGGCGCGTCGCCAGACGGCTATCGCGCTGGTCGAGGTAGTAACCGGTTTTATGGCCGCCCTGAATATCGACCAACAGCTTCATGCCGTGTTCGGTTATCGGCAGCAGCGGCGGCGGTAGTTCGCCGGTCACCGGGCCCTGCGTCAGCTCCAGGCCCTCTTTTTTACGCACCGCCACATCGGAACGATCGTAAATGGCACACTGCGGAAAGCACTGCTGTAGCGCGGAGAGAATCGCCGGGCGTTGATATTCGGCGCCGGCGGAGAGCAGCTGCAGCACCAGGAAGTTGCCGAAGCGATCGATGGTCACGCCAGGCAAGCCGTCAGATTCGCCGGCGATCAGGCGATAGCTGTCCAGCCCGTCTTTCTGCGCCAGCCAGTCGCGCCACTGGCGCGCCTGCTCGAAACGGCGTACGAAGAAGGCGATATCAATTGATTCGTCCTGTTGCCAGCTCCAGACGCGGGCGCGAATTTGCGACTGCGGCGACCAGGCCGCGCGCGCGAGAAATTTGCCGTTATGGTCGCAGACATCAAGGGTTTCACCCAGTTGCGCTTTACCTTCAAGGCGCGCGACGGCACCGGAAAACACCCACGGATGGCGGCGGAGCAGGGATTTTTCACGTCCCTTAGCGAGAATCAATCGAACGGTCATAGTTTGCTATGCTTACCTGAAAAAATGAGGCGCCATTGTCCGGCGGATAACGGAAAATTGCAACGCGCAGCGGCAGGAGAGAGTGATGACATCAGCCTGTTATAAAATATGGGTGCACGGTAGAGTGCAGGGCGTGGGGTTCCGCTACGGTACCCAGGCGCAGGCGTCGCAGCTTGGCGTGCTGGGTTACGCGCGAAATCTCGATGACGGCAGCGTCGAGGTGCTGGCCTGGGGCGAGCCGGACAAAGTCGACGCGCTTATCGCGTGGCTGAAGGCGGGCGGGCCGCGCGGCGCGCGCGTGGACAAGGTGCTAATGGAACCGCATCAGCCCGCCGAGCCGCCGCGCCGTTTCACCACCGGCTAATCAGAGACACTTCGCCGGTTTGGGCAGGCCAGCGATTTTAGTCGCCTGTTTCGCCGGACCATCCGGGAACAGACGGAACAGGTAGCGGCTGTTGCCTTTCTCTTCACCGTACTTTTGCGCCATCGCCTTTACCAGCATACGAATGGCGGGTGACGTGTTGTACTCCAGATAGAATGCGCGCACAAAGCGCACCACTTCCCAGTGCGCGTCGCTCATGGCGATGCCTTCTTTGCCGGCGATCTGTTCTGCGAGCGCCTCGCTCCAGTCGTCGCGATGTTTCAAATAGCCTTCGCCATCGACCTCGATGGTTTTACCGTTAAATTCCACGTTTGCTCCTGACTGCGGTACCCGGCGGCATTCTAGCAAATTGCGCCGTCAGAAAAAGCAAAACCCCGCCGAAGCGGGGTCAGGGAAAGGCTGTCGCGAGACGCTTTGCTCTCAATGTCAGGCTACCGGTTAGTCGTTGCGGGCAAAGCCCAGAATGCTCAGCAGGCTGATAAAGATATTGTAGAGCGAAACGTAAAGGCTGACGGTGGCGCGAATATAGTTGGTTTCGCCGCCGTGAATAATATTGCTGGTTTCCCACAGGATCGCGCCGGCGGAAAAGAGAATAAACAGCGCGCTAATCGCCAGGTGCAGCGCAGGCAGCTGCAGGAACAGATTGGCAACGACCGCCACCAGCAGCACCACGAAGCCCGCCATCATCATCCCGCCGAGGAAGGACATATCGCGGCGGGTAGTCAGCACATAGGCCGAGCAGCAGAAGAAGACCAGCGCCGTGCCGCCTAGCGCCAGCGCAATCACGTCACCCATGCCTGCGGCTAAAAAGGAGCTGAGGATCGGACCCAGGCAGTAGCCGAGAAAGCCGGTAAAGGCGAAGGCCGCCAGAATGCCCATCGGGCTGTCAGCCAGCTTATGGGTAAGGAACATCAGGCCGTAGAAGCCGACCAGCATTAAAATCAGTCCCGGGCCAGGCAGGCCCAGCACGGTGCTCGCGGTGGCGGTCACGGCGGAAAACGCCAGCGTCAGGCCGAGCAGGAAATAGGTATTGCGCAGCACCTTATGGGTGCTGAGTAGCGATGTCCGTGAAGACGAGGTAATAATTCTGTCCATAATGCGCTCCTTTATCAGAACACGAGGTTTGCGCTGAGAATACGCAGCGGGGGCAAAACGGGAAAGGCGTTTTACCCTTCTTTACGCGATAAATCGCTGTTTCTCTGAGCGGAATGGCGATTTCGCCAACGAATAACGCCATTTTGGCTGTTTTTCAGGCGAATGAATTCGTACAGGCTTTACATCCTTCGGGGGGATGTTTATAGTGCGCCTCATTGCGGAGGGGTGGCCGAGCGGCTTAAGGCAGCGGTCTTGAAAACCGCCGATGGGAAACCATCCGAGAGTTCGAATCTCTCCTCCTCCGCCACTTTCCTGCTCAGGCAGGAACAGGCAATGCGGCAATGTCGTTTTGCCGATGTGAAAAGCATCACCCCGGAGGGATGGCCGAGCGGCTTAAGGCAGCGGTCTTGAAAACCGCCGATGGGAAACCATCCGAGAGTTCGAATCTCTCTTCCTCCGCCACACCAGACAGGCCAGCACAATGTGCTGGCCTGTTGCATTTCTGCCTTCCAGCCTTTGCTCGCACAGCGCTTCACAGGCTGCTCTGCTATAGTCCATTCACGTTTTTACAAACATCGGGCGCATTTCGCGGCCAGCTTAGGTTACACTGTGGGCCACTATGCTCTGATCAGAGCTAATCGGTTGATAGCCAGAGTGTTTCTCTACTGAATAAATGGAATAGGCACAATGATCAAGAAACTGAGTCTTTGCGCACTGTCGGTGCTGGCCGCGCTGCCGATCGGCATGGCGGCCCAGGCGGCTGAAGGCGATATGCAGCTGCAGCAGGTACTGATGTTTAGCCGCCACAACCTGCGCGCGCCGCTGGCCGATAACGGCAGCGTGCTGGAACAGTCGACGAAGAAAAGCTGGCCGCAGTGGAGCGTGCCGGGCGGACAGCTCACCACCAAAGGCGGTGTGCTGGAAGTCTATATGGGCAACTACACGCGTCAGTGGCTGGCGCAGCAGGGCCTGGTACAGAACGGCAGCTGTCCTGACAGCAGCAATGTCTTTGTCTACGCCAATAGCCTGCAGCGCACCGTTGCGACGGCTCAGTTCTTCGTTAACGGCGCGTTCCCCGGCTGCGATATCGCCGTTACCCATCAGGACGCCATGGGCACCATGGATCCCGTGTTTAACCCGGTGATCACCGACGACAGCGAGGCCTTTAATAAGAAAGCGCTGGCGGCAATGACGGCGGAAAACGAAAAGCTGGCGCTGAAGCCTGCGCTCCAGCAGCTGGATAAGATCGTTGATTACAAATCTGCGCCGGCCTGCAACAACAAAAAACAATGCGATTTAAGCAGCGGCGACAACGTCTTCAGCGCCGAAAACGGCAAAGAGCCGAACGTCAGCGGCCCGCTGAAGGTGGGCAACTCGCTGATGGACGCCTTCACGCTGCAATACTACGAAGGCTTCCCGCTTGAGCAGGTTGCCTGGGGCCAGATCAAAACGCCGGAGCAGTGGAAAACCCTGTCGGCGATCAAGAACGGCTATCAGGACGCGCTTTTCACCAGCCCGGATATCGCACGCGAAGTCGCCGCGCCGCTGGTGGACTACATCCGCAGCCAGCTGGTGGATGAAGACAAAGCCAACGCGCCGAAAATCACCCTGATGGTCGGACACGACTCCAATATCGCCTCGCTGCTGAGCGCGCTGCAGGTTAAGCCTTATGAACTGCCGGGCACCTGGGAAAACACCCCAATCGGCGGCCAGCTGGTGTTTGAACGCTGGCACGATGCGAAAAACAACAAAGATCTGCTGAAGCTGGAATATGTCTACCAGACCGCCGATCAGCTGCGTGATGGCGAAGTGCTGAGCCTGAAGAATCCGCCGAAGCGCGTGACGCTGCAGCTGGAAGGCTGTCCGACCGACGGCAACGGCTACTGCAGCTGGGATCAGTTCGCCCAGGCCCTGAACAGCGCGCTGCAGGGCACGCCGATGGCGCCGGCCGCGCAGCCGACTGCAGCCACCGCGGAGGAGGCCGCTAAGCCGGCAGAGAATAAACCGGCCGCCGCTGATAAAGTCGCTGCTGATAAAGCCGCTGCTGATAAAGCCGCCGCGCAGAAAGCTGCCGCGCAAAAAGCGGCTGAAGCGAAGGCCGCAGAAGAGAAGGCGAAAGCGGCCGAGGAGAAAGCGAAGGCAGAGCGCGCTGCGGCGCAAAAGGCGGCAGCTGAGAAGGCGGCCGCGGATAAAGCGGCGGCAGACAAAGCCGACGCGGATAAACCTGCTGATGCGCCAGCGCAAAAGCCAGTGGAATCAGCGCAGAACAGCGACGCGAAACAGACCGTCACCCAGTAAAGCCAGCACCAATGAAAAACCCCGCCGCAGCGGGGTTTTTTTATGGCCGAGGCGGATTAGCCTGCAACCACCACCAGTTTCTGGTTGGCGAATTCTTTGATCCCCAGATCTGACAGCTCGCGACCGTAGCCGGAGCGCTTCACGCCGCCGAACGGCAGCTCGGCTGAGGTATCGCTCTGCGAGTTAATAAATACCATGCCGGTTTCGATCGCCGAGGCGAGCCGACGTCCGCGCGCGCTGTCTTGCGTCCAGACCGAGCCGCCCAGGCCGTAGTGAGAGTCGTTCGCCAGCGCAACGGCGGCGTTGTCATCGCCGACCACATAAATCTGCGCCACCGGGCCGAAAAACTCCTCATAGTAGGCCGGATTATCCGGGCGGATGTCGGTCAGGATCGTCGGCTGGAAGTAGCAGCCGACGCCCTCGACCGGTTTGCCGCCGATCAACAGCGTCGCGCCGTTCTGCACCGCCTCGTCGACCTGCTTCGCAAGACGATCGCGCGCATCTTTGGAAGAGAGCGGCCCCAGCGTGGTCTGCTCGTCGAGTGGATCGCCCAGGCGGGCTGCCTTCAGCGCCGCGCTGAACTTATCAATAAAGGCGCTGGCGATCTTTTCATGCAGAATAAAGCGCTTGGCGGCGGTGCAGACCTGGCCGCAGTTGCTGAGCCGTGCCTGCGCGCCCTGACGCACCGCTTCATCAATATCGGCGTCGTCGAGCACGACAAAAACGTCGTTGCCGCCCAGCTCCAGCGTCGATTTCTTCAGGTATTTGCCTGCCTGCTGCGCCACGGCGCTGCCGGCGCGTTCTGAACCGGTCAGGGCGACGCCCTGCACGCGATCGTCGGCAATCAGCTCGGCGACCTGGTCGCTGCTGATAAACAGGTTAGTCCAGGCGCCTTCCGGCGCGCCCGCTTCGATGACCAGCTTTGCAAACACGTCGGCGCAGTGCGGCACGATATTGGCATGTTTCGCCAGCACCGGGTTGCCCAGCGCCAGGTTAGGCGCCAGCACGCGCATCAGCTGATAGTAAGGGAAGTTCCACGGCTCGACGGCGACCAGCACGCCAATGGGGTGATACTCGACCCAGGCCTCGCCCAGTTCGCTAGGGTAGGGCTGCGGTTTCAGGATCGCTGCCGCATGGTCGGCGTAGTAACGCGCGATTTGCGCGCAAATTTTCACTTCTCCACGGCTCTGACCAATCAGCTTGCCCATCTCCTTGCTGGCGATGGCGGCCAGCTCGTCAACCCGGCTTTCAATCAAATCAGCCAGTCTGGCGAGCACCTGCAGACGCGGCGCGATATCTCCTTTGCTCCACGACGAATGGAACAGGCGATCGGCGGTTTCCAGCGCCTGGCTGACCGCAGCGGCATCGTGAGAGGGCCAGCTTTTCAGCAGCTGATTATTGGCGGGGTTAATGCTCTGATAGGAAGACATAGATTCTCCTTGGTCAGTAAAAGGTGAGGCGGGAAAACCCGCCTCGCAATCAGATATTTTTACGCTCTACCGGCGTGTCGTCCCAGGTCAGGACATCGGCTTCTGTCTTGTCAAAAGCGCGAAACAGCACTTCGTCATTGCCCTGCTGACGCCAGATCTCTTCCGCCAGCTTCTCGTCGTAGTTCGCTACTTCGAAAATAGCCTCTGCGATCTCTGGAGAGGTGTGACGCAGCGTGGCCCATTCGCCCACGTGGTGTGCTTTCGCTTGATCGTTAGACATCATTTTCTCCTTAGTGAAACTTACCCTTTGAGTTTTACCGTTATGCCGGCAACGTGCTCGCCCTGGAAACGGGCGATATTGAGTTCTTCTTCCGTTGGCTGACGCGAGCCGTCGCCACCCGCCAGAGTGGTCGCGCCGTAAGGCGTGCCGCCGCGCGTCTGCGAAATGTCAAACAGCTCTTTGGTGCCGTAGCCAATCGGCACGATCACCATGCCGTGGTGCGCCAGCGTGGTCCAGACCGAGGTAATGGTCAGCTCCTGGCCGCCGCCGGTTCCGGTTGAGGTGAAGACGCTGGCAACCTTGCCGAACAGCGCGCCAGAGGCCCACAGGCCACCGGTGCGGTCCCAGAAGGTGCGCATCTGGCCGGACATATTGCCGAAGCGCGTCGGCGTGCCGATCAGGATAGCGTCGTACTGCGGCAATATGTCCGGCGTGGCTTCCGGGGCCGCCTGGTCAGTTTTTCCGCCTACCTGAGCGAAACGCTCGGCGTCCATGGTTTCCGGCACGCGCCGGATGTCGACTTCGACGCCCGGAACGCGGCGCGCGCCTTCCGCGACTGCATTCGCCATGGTTTCGATATGTCCGTACATTGAGTAATAAAGCACCAAAATTCTGGCCATTGCGCTCTCCTCAGCATGTGAAAACCTAAGCAGAAGTATAGAAGAGCTTTTTGGCCCTGCGGCGAGATCGCAAAATTTGCGGTTTTTCTGATGCATTGCATTCAGGTCGCGACCTGCGCACAATGGCACCCGTTAAATCGCTGAAGGTGAGATATGTCGGACGTTTCCCGCACCCTGACACTGCGCGTTTCGCGCGAAGAGCTGGTGCTGATTTTGATTACCATGATCTGGGGCGGCACCTTTCTGGTGGTGCATCGCGCAATGGCCGTTTCAGGACCGTTCTTCTTCGTCGGCCTGCGCTTCGCCACCGCAGCGCTGATCCTCGCCTGTGTCTTTCGTCGCGCGCTGGCGGGCACCACGCGGCAGGAGCTGATCGCCGGCGGCGTGATCGGCCTGTCGATCGCCGGCGGCTACGGCCTGCAAACCTGGGGCATGCAGACTATCTCCAGCAGCCAGTCCGCCTTTCTTACCGCGCTCTACGTGCCGGTCGTGCCGCTGCTGCAGTGGCTGTTTCTGAGGCGGCCGCCGGGCGTGATGGCGTGGTGCGGCATACTGCTTGCCTTTCTCGGCCTGCTGCTGGTGGCCGGGCCGCAGGATGGCCGCATCAGCCTTAACCAGGGCGAAATCGCCACCTTGCTCAGCACGCTGGCGATTGCCGCCGAGATCATTCTGATTAGCCGTTTCGCCGGTCAGGTTGATGTGCGCCGCGTGACGCTGATTCAGCTGGCGGTCGCCTCGCTGTGCGCCTTCGCCCTGATGGCGCCGAACGGCGAGGCGATGCCGGCGCTCAGCCCGACGCTGCTGCTGAGCGCGCTGGGTCTCGGCGCGGCCAGCGCGCTGATTCAGGTCACCATGAACTGGGCGCAGCGCAGCGTTTCACCAACGCGCGCCACGGTCATTTATGCGGGCGAGCCGGTCTGGGCGGGCGTGGTAGGGCGTCTTGCCGGAGAGCGACTGCCTGCGGCGGCCATTCTCGGCGGCGCCCTGATCGTCTGCGGCGTGATCGTCAGCGAGCTGAAGCTCAGGCGAAAAAAAACGGCGCCGGAGGCGCCGCGCGAATAATCATCCCTGCTGGCGCGCCGGACGCTCCGCCAGCGCCGCGCCGCGTCGGCGCAGGATCGCATTAAGCAGAATCGCGCCGAAGGTGGCGGTGCCAATGCCGCCCAGGGTAAAGCCGCCGATCTTCAGAGAAAAATCGCCTGCGCCCAGCACCAGGGTGGTGGCGACCATAATCAGATTGCCGTTCTGGCTGAAGTCCACATGGTTCTGCACCCAGATGCGCGCGCCGGCGACCGCGATCAGGCCGAAGACTACAATCGAGGCGCCACCGATCACCGGCGCGGGAATCGCATGGATCAGCGCGCCGAATTTCGGTGAAAAGCCGAGGATCAGCGCAATAACCGCCGCCGCCACGAAGGCGAGCGTCGAGTAGACTTTGGTGACCGCCATCACGCCGATATTCTCCGCGTAGGTGGTCACGCCGCTGCCGCCGATCGCGCCGGAGATCATGGTCGCCAGGCCGTCGCCGACAAAGGCGCGCCCCATCCAGGGATCGAGATTGCGACCGGTCATGCCCGCGACCGCCTTGAGATGGCCGAGGTTTTCCGCCACCAGAATAATCGCCACCGGCGCGATCATCACCATCGCCTGAAGCTCAAAGCTGGGGGCGGTGGTGTGCGGCATGCCGAACCACGCGGCCTGGGCCACGCCGCTGAAGTCGACCGGTTTGCCGAAGCCCAGCCCGTTGGTCAGCAGCGCGTAAATCGCCCAGGCGACGATCAGCCCCACCAGAATCAGCAGGCGCTGCACCATCCCGTAGGTAAAGACCGCCACCAGGCCGATGGCGAGTACGGTCATCACCGCCATCCAGCTGTCGAAGCCAGAGGCCGCCACGCTGTGCACCGCAATGGGCGCGAGGTTCAGCCCAATCGCCATGACCACGGCGCCGGTAACCACCGGCGGCATCAGACGTTCGATCCAGCGCGTGCCCACTTTCATCACCAGCAGGCCGATGAGCATATAGAGCGCGCCGCAGGCGATGACTCCGCCGAGCGCGACGCTGAGGTGCGGGTTAAGCCCCTGACCGTTGAAGCCAGTCACGGCGATGACCACGCCGACAAAGGCCGCGCTGGAGCCAAGATAGCTCGGCACGCGTCCACCGGTGATAACAAAAAAGAGCAGGGTGCCAATGCCTGACACCAGGATCGCCAGATTGGGATCCAGCCCCATCAGCAGCGGCATCAGCACGGTGGCGCCGAACATCGCCACCGCATGCTGCAGGCCGAGGATCGCCGTTTGTCCAAACGGCAGCGTCTCATCCGGGGCGATAAGCCCACCGTCCGATACCGCCGACTTTTTACGCCATTGAGGAAACCAGGAACTCGCCATCGTTATCTCCAGAAAGAGAGGTATCAGGCCGCGCAGGGCGGATTAGCGGGCATCCTGCCGCTGCAAGGGCAGATAGCCGCGATCGAACCAGGCCAGCCCGTGCATTTCGTTGCTAAACGTCAGCGCCAGCACTTCGCAAAACAGCACGTCATGAGTGCCGACCTGCGTAATGTCGCTGATGCGACAGTCGAACGAGACCAGCGCCCCCTCCAGTACCGGCGAGCCTGTCGCCGCCTTACGCCACTGCGCCGCCTGAAAGCGCGCTTCCATCGGCGTCTTGCCGCCGAACAGGCCAGAGAGCGCCTCTTGGCCGGCCGCCAGGGTATTGACGCAAAGCTGGCGGTTGGCGTCGAACACCGGCCATACCGAGGCTGAGCGGTTCAGGCAGACCAGCAGAGTCGGCGGCGTATCGGTGACGCTGCATACGGCAGAGGCGGTAAAGCCTGCGCGGCCCGCCGGGCCGTCGGTGGTGATGATATTCACGGCGGCGCCCAGGCGCGCCATGCCGTCGCGAAAGGCCTGCTTCTCGACCAGCGCAATCTCAGGCGTAAGGGTAAGGGTGCTCATGGTTATCTCCTCAGCTCGCCGCGCGCTGCGGCGCGGCTTCGCTCCTGTTAAGCCACTGCAGCAGCAGCGAATTGAATCCGTCGGCGTCGGTGATGCTCATCGCATGTCCGCCCCAGGACATGGCGATCTGCTGCGCGTTGGGCAGCGCAGCGGCCAGCTCACCGTTGCAGCTCCAGGGCACCAGCATGTCGTCCTGGCTACAGATCGCCAGCACCGGCTGCTGAATGCGCGCGGCCAGCGGCGTGAAGTCGGCGCGCATCAGGGCGTTCAGGCGCAGCAGCAGGTTATCGCGCCCCTGAAAATGGGCGAGATGCGCCGCCTCTTCGTCGGCGAGACGCGTCTGATGCTGCGCCATCCACTCCGCCGGATAGAGAAACAGCGGCTGCGCGCGGACGAAGGCCTCGACGCCCGCCTTGAGCAGCAAATCCTGCCGCACCTGAAAGCAGCGTCGCGTATGGGGATGCAGCCGCAGCCAGCCGTTGATGACCGCCACGCGTTCGACGCGTTCAGGGTAATCGAGCGCCAGCTGCAGCCCGACAAGGCCGCCGAGCGCGTGGCCGATGACGCCGAAGCGCGTAATGCCACGCTGCGCCAGCGCCTCGGCCAGTTCGGCCGCCATCATCGCCATCGAATAGTCGCCGGGCAGCGGCTGCGCGCTGCGGCCGGTGCCGCTCTGGTCGTAAACCACCACGCGATAGCGCCTGCTCAGCGCCGCCAGCTGCGGCTGCCAGAAGCCCGCTACGCCGCCGAGGCCGGAAGCCAGCACCAGCGTCGGTGCGGCAGGATCCTGTCGTCCTAGTATCTCCAGATGCATTACGCCTCCCGCCTGCCGATATGCGCCACGCTGGCGATCTCCACCAGCGCGTCGGGCTTGACCAGGCCGCACTGAATGCAGAAGCGTGCCGGCTTATCGCCAGCGAAATACTCGGCATAGACCTGATTGATGGCAGCGTAATGTTGCCAGTCGGTAAGAAAAATCGAGTTGAACGTCACGTCGTCGAGCGTGCCGCCCGCGGTTTCAATCACGGTTTTAATGGTTTCCAGCACGTGGCGCGTCTGCGCGGCAGCGTCGCCGACATGCACCACGTTATTCTCTTTATCGAACGGCAGCGTGCCGGACACATAGACCACGCCGTCGGCCAGCGTGCCCGGCACGAAAGGGGCGATAGGCGTGGCGGTGCCTGGCGGAATAATCACAGACTTCGGCATGGCGTTACTCCTTATGGCCTTGCAGGCTTTCGCAGAAGGCGTCGACGCTGGAGACCCAGCCGAAAAAAGTTTCGATATTAAAAATCGCCGCCTGCTGGGCGAACGGCGGGCCCGCCTGGTAAGTGGCGTCTTCCAGCACCACGCCAAAATATTCGAGGAAAAAGCCGTCGCGCAGCGTCGATTCCACGCAGACGTTGGTGGCGATGCCGGTAAAGATCAGATGACGAATGCCGCGGCTGCGCAGCATGCTGTCGAGCGGAGTGTTGAAAAAGCCGCTGTAGCGCGGTTTCGGCAGCACGATATCCTCTGGCTGCGGCTGCAGCGCGTCCACCAGCTGATAATCCCAGCCGCCTTTCGCCAGCAGCGAGCCTTGTAGTTCAGGACGCTTGCGCATGGTTTTCAGGGCGTTGGATTTATGAAAATTCGGCGAACCCGCGTCACCCGCTTCGACATACTGACTATCCCAGCCGTTCTGGAACCAGACGATCTGCACGCCAGCCGCGCGCGCGGCGGCGACCGCCTGTGCAATCTTCTCGATCACCGGCGTGGTGGCGGAGACGTCGAAGCCGGCCAGGTCAAGATAGCCGCCGGGCGTGGCGTAGGCGTTTTGCATATCGACCACGATCAGCGCGCTTTGCGTGGGTGGGAAAGCGATCGCTTCCGGACGCGCAGGCAGTTCAACCTGCGGCAGCGCGGAAGTATGGGCGCAGTAAACGGTACTCATCAGGCCACCTCTCTGTTGTCATTGATCTCGCTGCGACACTGCATCAGCGGCTGAATATGCTGGCCGAAATCTTCAATGCCCTGCAGGAAGTCGTCGAAGGTGAGCAGCACGCCCTCGGCGCCTTCAACCTGCGCCACCTCATCCAGCATGCGCGCGACGTTAGCGTAAGAGCCCACCAGCGTGCCCATATTGATATTGACCGCGGAGGTGGGATCGGCCATCTGGCGCACGTTGGTGTCGCTGCCGGAACGCTTGTCCTGCTGGCTCTGCGTGGTCAGCCAGGCGAGCGCCTCTTCGTCGGCACCCGCTTTGTAGTGTTCCCATTTGGCGCGCGCCGCCTCGTCGCTGTCGGCGGCGATAATCATGAACAGCACGTAGGAGCCGACGTCGCGGCCCGCCTTGTCCGCCGCCTGCTTCATGCGCGCGGCGGTCGGGGCGAAGGCGGCCGGCGTGTTGACCCCTTTACCGAAGCAGAAGTTGTAGTCGGCATGCTGCGCGGAAAAGGCCATGCCTGCGTCGCTCTGACCGGCGCAGATCACCTTCATCGGCTTCTGCGGCTGCGGGCTGACGCGGCAGTCGTTCATGGTGAAAAACTCGCCTTTGAAATCAGACTGGCCGCTGCCCCAGAGATCGCGCAGCACGGTAACGTACTCCGTCAGGTAGTCATAGCGGCGGCTAAAGTAGTCATCGCCCGGCCAGATGCCCATCTGCTCATACTCCGGCTTCTGCCAGCCGGTCACCAGGTTAACGCCAAAGCGGCCGCCGGAGATGGAGTCGATGGTCGATGCCATGCGCGCCACGATGGCGGGCGGCAGCGTCAGGGTGGCGGCGGTGGCGTAGATTTCAATGCGCGATGTGACGGCCGCGAGGCCCGCCATCAGGGTGAAAGACTCCAGATTGTGATCCCAGAATTCGGTTTTGCCGCCGAAGCCGCGTAGCTTGATCATCGAGAGCGCAAAGTCGAAGTGGTAGCGCTCTGCCTTTTGCACGATCGCCTTATTCAGTTCGAACGTCGGTTTGTACTGCGGAGCGTGGGTAGAAATCAGCCAGCCGTTGTTACCAATCGGAATAAAAACGCCAATCTTCATGTCAAACCCTCTTTGCCAGGTGATAAATGATGTGGTGCGCTACGCGGCATCCTGCTTCATCCCTGATGGCGGCGCTTGCTGACAAATTTGCAAAGGTTGTGCCACAAAATTTAAATCCATATTTAACATGCATTTAAATAACAGGTGGGGCAAATAAAGCAGAACAGCTGGTCCGTTTTGGACCATTTGGTCAAAAAAGGGTGCACGTTTTGCAGGCAGGCTGAACAAAAAAGGTGCAGCGGCCGGATTGGGCAGGGGAGAGCGGCTTTGCTATGATGCCAGTACGCTTAAGGAATGAGGTAACGCTGTGAAAACCGATGAAAAAAAACCGACGCGACGTTCGCGCGCGACTGCGGCGAAACGCGCCGCCATTCTGGAGGCCGCGCTGGCGCTTTTCTCTCAGTTTGGTATTCACGGCACGCGTCTGGATCAGGTCGCCGAGCGCGCCGATGTCTCGAAAACCAATCTGCTCTACTATTATCCTTCCAAAGAAACGCTCTATATCGCGGTGCTGAAAGAGATCCTCGACGTCTGGCTGGCGCCGCTGCGCGCGCTGCAGCACGATATGGATCCACTCAGCGCCATACGCCGCTATATCCGCCTTAAGCTTGAGGTGTCGCGCGATCATCCGCAGGCGTCGCGGCTCTTCTGTCTTGAAATGCTGCAGGGCGCACCGCTGCTAAAAGGGGAGCTGGCGGGCGATCTCAAACAGCTGGTGGACGATAAGGCGGCGATCGTTGAGCGCTGGATCAATGAAGGGCGGCTGGCGGGCGTACAGCCGCAGCATCTCTTTTTTATGCTGTGGGCGGCGACGCAGCACTATGCGGATTTCGCCAGCCAGGTCGAGGCGATTACCGGGCAGACCCTGAGCGATCCCCAGTTCTTTGATGAAACGGTCGAAAACGTGCAGCGCATGATTATCGAAGGGATCCGCGTGCGCTAATTTTCTGGCGGCTGGCGCCGCCGCTCTGCCTCGGAGTTATCAATGGATTCTGTTTCGCAACTGCTGCTGGGGGCGTCGGTCAGCGTCGCGGCGATGGGTCGCCGGACGCCGCTCTGGCAGGCGGCGGCGGTGGGCGCCGTCTGCGGCACGCTGCCCGATCTCGATGTGTTTATCGATCACGGCGACGCCATCCGCAATATGACGCTGCACCGCACCGAGAGCCATGCGCTGCTGTGGCTGACGCTGGCCTCGCCGCTGCTCGCCTGGCTTATCGCGGGCCTGTTCCGGCGCGGAGTAAGCTGGCAGCAATGGTGGCTGGCCATCTGGCTGGCGCTGATTACCCACCCGCTGCTGGATTTAATGACGGTGTACGGCACGCAGCTTGGCCTGCCGCTCACCGATCACCCCTTCGCCGTCGGCAGCATCTATATCGTCGATCCGCTCTATACGCTGCCGCTGCTGATCTGCCTCGCGGTAGCGCTGCGGCGCGGTGGCGCCAGCGGCCTGCGCTGGAATCGCGCCGGATTAACCCTGAGCACGCTCTATCTCGCCTGGAGCGTGGTGATTCAGGGCGTGGCAGGCTGGCAGATTGGGCAATCGCTGGCGCAGCAGAAGGTGCCCGACAAGAAGGTGCTGGTGACGCCAGGCGCGTTTAATACGCTGGTGTGGCGTGCGGTGATTATCGACGGCGATCGCTATGGCGAAGCCTGGTGGTCGCTGCTGTCGCCGACGCGGCCGCTGCAGATCCGCTGGCAGCCGCGACACACGGCGCTGTTCGCGCCGCTGAAGGGCAACTGGTATGCGGAGCGCGTCGCCTGGTTTAGCCACGGCTTCTATGCGCTGCGCGAGCAGGACGGGCAGACGCTTATTGCCGATTTACGTATGGGGGAGGAGGGGCGTTATACCTTTACCTTTGGGCTGGGCACGCCGCAGTCGCCCGCGGCGCATCCTCAGCGGCTGCCTTCCGCGCGTCCTTCGCTGGGGCAGAGTTTTAAAAAAATTGCGGAGCGCCTGTAAAAGCCGCAATGACGCACCTCATCCCTGAGGTGCGGGTCCACGCGCGGCGTTGTTCAAAGCCCTCTTTATCGCGGTTTGACGCCCAGGATAAAAGCGCTTAACGGGCGGCGCGACGGCGCAGCAGCCAGCCCATGGTCAGCATGACAAACCACAGCGGGGTAACCATCAGCGCCTGGCGGGTATCCTCCTGCAGCGTCAGCAGCACCAGCACGAAGGCGAAGAACGCCATCACCACCCAGCACATGAACTTGCCCAGCGGCATCTTGAAGCCCGACGCCGCATGGCGCTCCGGATACTTCTTGCGGTAGGCCAGATAGCTGCACAGGATAATGGTCCAGACGAACATAAACAGGATCGCCGACACCGTGGTCACCATAGTGAACACCGTCATCACGTCCGGGATCAGATAAATCAGCGCGACGCCGACGAGCAGGCAGAAGCAGGAGAAAAAGAGTCCGGCTGTCGGCACCGCACGCGCGGAGAGTCGACCAAAGGCGCGGTGCGCCACGCCCTGCTGCGACAGGCCGTAGAGCATACGGCTGGTGGAAAAGATGCCGCTGTTGGCGGAAGAGGCCGCCGAGGTCAGCACCACAAAGTTCACGATGCTGGCCGCCGCCGGCAGGCCGATCAGCACGAACATCTCAACAAAGGGGCTGCGATCCGCCAGCACCTGCGTCCAGGGGGTTACCGCCATAATGACCATCAGCGCCAGCACGTAGAACATAATCACGCGCAGCGGGATAGCGTTAATGGCGCGCGGCAGCACCTTATGAGGATCGTGCGTTTCCGCCGCCGCCGTGCCGACCAGTTCAATGCCGACAAAAGCGAACACCGCAATCTGGAAACCGGCGAAAAAGCCGCTCAGCCCCTTCGGGAACAGGCCGCCGTGATCCCAGATATTACTCAGAGACGCGGTGCCGCCGCCCGGTGAAGGATAGTGCAGGGTCACCAGCACAATGCCGGTGATAATCAGCGCCACAATGGCGACGATCTTAATGATGGCGAACCAGAACTCCATCTCGCCGAACATTTTCACCGTGGCGATATTCAGCGCAAGGAAAACGAAGACGCACAGCAGGGCGCTCATCCATACGGAAAAGCCGGGGAACCAGAGCTGGAAATAGGCGGATATCGCCACCACGTCGGCAATGCCGGTCACCACCCAACAGAACCAGTAGGTCCAGCCGGTAAAGTAGCCTGCCCAGGGGCCGAGCAGATCGGCGGCGAAATCGCTGAACGATTTGTATTCCAGATTAGAGAGCAGCAGCTCGCCCATCGCGCGCATGACAAAAAAGAGCATAAAGCCGATGATCATATAAACGAAAATGATCGACGGACCCGCCAGACTGATGGTTTTGCCGGAGCCCATAAACAGGCCGGTGCCGATGGCGCCGCCGATGGCGATAAGCTGAATATGACGGTTATGCAGATTACGCCGCAGCTTGTCAGGATTCTCCTGCTCAGCAACGGCTTCTTTTATTTGATCAACCATAAAATCGTTATTCCTGTCTGGATGTTGTGTCAGCTCTGCTGGCTGTTTGCGATCGCTTGCCTGGGGGCAAGTGGGCATAAGATAGAGGAATAAGGCAAAAGCTCGCTAATTTTTTTGTCCAAATGCGACTTTTACGACTTATTAACATGTCAGAAAATCTTTACGCGGCACAAACTTACGGCACAACGCGGCTGTTTTAAGCGAAAAGCGTCGTTTCCGGCGCTAAACCGGCGCGTAGCTTCTACACTTTTGTTCTCTAAATCAAGCTGCTGCGAGAGGGAGAATGCGCGCGATTATTCTGTTGCTGGTGCTGATAGCCGCTGGATGGTGGAGCCTGCCGTGGCTGAAACAGCATCTGCCGGCCCAGTTCAATCCCTTTACGCCGCTGGCGGTCACCGATCCGCCTGGCTGGATGACACGCTACAAACTCAAGCGGCTGGCTGGCGATCCCGCTGCCTGCCTCGACGTGATGCGCCGCGCGCAGCAGGCGGGCCTGGTGACGTTTAGCACGCCTCCCGCCGTGACGGGCGCCTGCCCACTGCCTGACCCGCTGCGCATCCAGCGTTTCGGCAGAGTGAGCCTGAGCAGCAGCTTTCTCGCCAGCTGCCCTATGGCCGTCGCCAGCACCATGTTTGTGCTGCGCAGCCAGCAGCGTCTGGCGCAGGCGCAGCCCGGCGCGTCGCTGACGCGCATCAGCCATGTCGGCAGCTATGCCTGCCGCAATATCTATCACCGTACGGAAGGGCGCTTAAGCGAGCATGCTACCGCGGACGCCTGGGACGTCACCGGCTTTCAGCTGGCCGATGGACAACGCATAGAGGTGGGGAAAAACTGGACGCAGCCGGAGAACAAGTCGGCTCTGCTGCACCAGCTCTGGCAGGAGGGGTGTAATAACTTTGGCAATGCGCTTGGACCCGATTATAACGCCGCGCATGCCGGCCATTTTCATTTTGGCATGCGCGGAACCGGATACTGCCGATGAATTAAACCGCCGGGTTCAGCCCACGTTTAATCAGGAAATGATTGGCAGGCCAGGAAAATATAAATCCGGTCAGCGTCGCGAGCTGCAGCATAAACCAGAAGGCCGCCATCAGCGGATTGATTTGCTGATGCAGCACAAATTTTAGGGCCAGGCTCATAAAGAGGAAAATACCCGCCTGATAAACCAGCAGCGGAAAAGTTTCAGTGCGAAAGGCGACCAGCAAGGCGCGCCAGATGGAAAGCGATTCGCGCTGCCTGATCGCCATAAATTGCAAAAACAGGCCGCTAATCAGAGAAATAGACAGGCAGATAATTGCCTGCATCCAGAGCGGTGTAGCAAAATGATAGTGGTTTAGCAGAGTGATAATCGGAATCGTAATCAGTTCACTAAAAATGCAGGCTGCCGCCGAAAGAGAGGTCGTAATAAATATGGTTTGCCAGCCGGCGTAATGATGAATTTTTTGCGGAACTAATAGCGCAAGTTTAAGCTGACGCGAAGGTTTTCGACCAAGATACCACCAGGCCAGCCAGCCAAAGAACGGCAGATAGAGTCCAGTCAGCGGCCAGATAATGTTCATTATCCCGACAGGATGAGGATGGCGGAAAATATCCTTAAGGATCATCAGAGCGGTACAGGCTCCTAATACCAGGAAGGGTAATGCCAGCTGATTCAACATAGTGTTTCCTACCTGCAAAGGTAAAAGCGCATCCGTAAAAACGGCCGAAGGCTGCCAGCAGCCTGCCTGCCGTGCGTAATGAGTAGGTAAGGGGTCCATGGTTAAGCGTAGCCCAATCGCGACACAAGCAAGCGATCTATGCTTAAGCGAAGCGGTAAAAAAAAGCACGCATTTCCACTGCTACTGGCATTTTCGCTTTAGAATACCTTAACTCTATGTTTACAAATAAATTACGTATCTAAACTAATTTAACTTAATAGCCATGCTGAATGATGGCCAATGTATGAGGAATTTATTGTTGTATTGCAGATTGAATCCGTTTAAGAAAAATCTTATTCTGTTTTTTCGGCGGCTCCACTGCTGAGAATGGGATTCTCTTTCGAGAAGCGTAGGGATCATGCTTTAAGAAAAAACACGCACAACCGGACGTGAGGTGGTTTTTACTGGCATACCTGTTTTTTTCTCAATAAAACTTTTTTCTCTTATAAATTTATTTTTTTAAAATGTACAACCTCAATAACCAGACGCGTCAGCGTGAGGATAACGCCGAGGCAATATGACTAACGAAAATTATTTCGTCTGGCGCCGAGAGACGGAAAAAGAATTTCAGGCTCTCACTTCAACTGAAGAATTGAAGACGCTCATTCAGACACAGGTAGTGTCACTAGGGTTCGACAGCTATTCCTTTTTGATTCAGCATCCTGTGCCTTTTACCCGGCCGCGTATTTTTTTGCATAGCACCTATCCGGCTGCCTGGATTAAACGCTATGAAGAAAAAAACTATTACGCCGTCGATCCGGTGTTATTGCTTTGCCAGCAGCCGGGACGAGGACTGGAGTGGACGGACGACATCTTCACTGGGGCCGGCGATTTGTGGAAAGAAGCGCAGGAGCACGGGCTAAACAGCGGATTTTCCTGCTCCGCCATGGCATCAAATCGCGCCATTGGTATATTATCTATAGCATCCCGCCTGGCAAGCAGGACGCATCATCAGCTCGTGGAGCTGGAAGTGAAACTACACTTTCTGGCGGAGCTGAGTCTGCGTGCGCTCCAGCGTTTTTCCGATGATGCGCTAATGGTGCTAAAAAATGATTTCAGTCAGCGCGAGCTGGAGATTTTGAAATGGACTGCTGAGGGCAAAACCTCAGCTGAAATTTCGCTTATTTTAGCTATTTCGCAGCATACGGTAAATTTTCACCAAAAGAATATGCAAAAGCGATTTAATGTTTCCAATAAAACCCAAATTGCCTGTTATGCGGCGGCAATTGGTCTGATATAGAAAAAGGCAACTACTAAATTTAGTAGTTACGTTGCCGGAAGCAGTTGTCTACCCTGCGCCGGGACTTTGCCAGGCTGGCGTAGCGTAAATCAGTGCAAACATGAGGATGTCAGGGGCGCATGATGAAGATAATTCAAACCCAGTTAAAGGATATGCCGTCCTCTCTGCTGGCCGAGTTAGGCAGCTACCGTTATAGCGTATTTGCGCGTGGAGAAGGTTGGTCGATTCCGCCGCGTCTCAGCACGCCGGGTCAGGAGTATGACCGTTTCGATCGTTCGGATGTCACCTGGCTGCTGGCATGGAGTGCGCGAGACGGCATTAGCGGCTGCGCGCGGCTGATGCCGTGGCATGAGCCCGCTCAGAGCGAAGGGCTGGTCGTGCCGTTCAGTCATGAAAAAGTGTGGGAGATGTCGCGCTTCTCGGCGAAGCTTGAAGTGGACGCAGAACTGCCGTTCAACCTGTTATGGCACGCTGTACAGCTCGCCGAACTCAACGGCATGGAGTATTTGATTAGCTCGGCGACGCCGATGCTGGAGAAGATGTTTGAGGATCACCAGGTCGCCTATGAGCCGCTCACGCCGGGTTTGATTCAGTCGGAGGACAACCTGTTCGCCATTCGTATTCCCGTGGTGCAGCCGGCGCTGGCGGAAAAGTATCGCGGCACGCGGCGCTTCAGCCCGGAAGAGGTATTGCCGTCGCTGGGCGTCTCTGTCAACTGGCAGTCGCACACCTGACAGCGCGCCCCCGCGTCAGGCGGGGGCGAACGCATCACTGACGATACGCGGTTTTGATCTGTTTAATGGTATTGCTAAACACTTCCGCCTGCGGCTTATCACCCAGAGTCTGCACGTAGCGTTCCATATTAATAATCACTTTGCCGGCATCTGCCTGGCCCATGCCTTTCAGAATCAGCGTCACCATCATTTTCAGACAGGCGACTTCGTCGGCCAGCTTCAGCGTGTCGTGCGAGGTAACAAATTCTTCATCGCTCATCGTGTTCTCCTTAGGGTTAATCGATCGTGCCGGCATGTTCCGCACAGCCGTGCATCAGTATATCACAGCACGCTATTTGCCTGCGCAAGCGAAGCGTCAGCGCGGTCGAGTCATCAACAGGATATTATTTAAAGCAACAGGTGAATAATTTTCACAGCCGGTCTGTGCTGCATTTAGGCGTAGAGCGACGTTTTGCGTTAGAAATAATTTAACTTAATGAAATTTAAGGAAAAATAAAAAAGAAAAATGATCATAATTTATGCGGCGAGCCTATTTGGCAGGTCGCCTGAAAAGCTTTGATGTAAATCATCGAATACGGTCAAACATTCAGGCTGTTGATGTTCATTAGGGTGAAAAGCAGGTATCATGCGCGGATCCATTATCAGAATTATTCCTCATTTTAGCTTGCGGAGTGCTCCCCGTTGATCAGTGTTCTTCTTGTTGATGACCATGAACTGGTACGCGCCGGTATTCGCCGCATACTGGAAGATATGAAAGGTCTTGTGGTCGCGGGAGAGGCCTGTTGCGGCGAGGACGCGGTGAAATGGTGTCGTGCGCATCAGGTCGACGTGATCCTGATGGATATGAATATGCCGGGCATCGGCGGGCTGGAAGCGACGCGAAAAATCGCGCGCTTCAATCCTGATATCAAAATTATCATGTTGACCATCCACACCGAAAACCCGCTGCCCGCTAAGGTGATGCAGGCGGGCGCGGCGGGATATCTCAGCAAAGGCGCCGCGCCGCAGGAAGTGGTGAACGCCATCCGTTCCGTGCACGCCGGCCAGCGCTACATCGCTTCCGATATCGCTCAACAGATGGCGCTGAGCCAGATCGAGCCGCAAAAAGCGGAATCGCCCTTCAGCTGTTTGTCGGAAAGGGAATTGCAGATTATGCTGATGATCACCAAAGGGCAAAAGGTGACGGAAATTTCCGAGCAGCTCAATCTCAGTCCTAAAACCGTTAACAGCTACCGTTATCGCATGTTCAGCAAGCTGAACATCAGCGGCGACGTAGAGTTAACGCATCTTGCCATTCGACATGGCCTGTTCAATGCGGAGCCGTTAATCAGTAGTGAGTGAAGTTTTCAACGCCAAAGCCTTTCTCAGCACGGTGACCAGCCAGCCGGGCGTGTACCGCATGTACGACGCCTCGGACACCGTGATCTATGTAGGAAAAGCCAAAGATCTTAAGAAGCGCCTCAGCAGCTACTTCCGCAGCCACGTCGGCAGCCGAAAAACCGAGGTGCTGGTCAGCAACATCCATCATATCGACGTCACCGTTACGCACACTGAAACGGAAGCGCTGCTGCTTGAGCATAACTACATCAAGCTCTATCAGCCGCGCTACAACGTGCTGATGCGCGATGATAAATCCTATCCGTTTATCTTTCTTAGCGGCGATACGCATCCGCGCCTGGCCTACCATCGCGGCGCCAAACATGCGAAAGGCGAATATTTCGGCCCGTTCCCGAACGGCTATGCGGTGCGTGAAACCCTGGCGCTGATGCAAAAAGTCTTTCCGATTCGCCAGTGTGAAAACAGCGTCTACCGCAATCGCTCCCGACCCTGCCTGCAGTATCAGATTGGACGCTGCCTCGGTCCGTGCGTCGCCGGTCTGGTGAGCGAAGAGGAGTATGCGCAGCAGACGGAATATGTGCGGCTGTTTCTCGCTGGCAAAGATGACCAAGTGCTCAACATGCTGGTGAAGCGCATGGAAGAGGCCAGCATTGGGCTGCGCTTCGAAGAGGCAGCGCGTCTGCGCGACCAGATCCAGGCGGTGCGCCGCATCACGGAAAAGCAGTTCGTCTCCAATCAGGGCGACGATCTGGACGTGGTAGGCGTGGCCTACGATGCCGGCATGGCCTGCCTGCACGTGCTCTTTATTCGTCAGGGCAAAGTGCTGGGCAGCCGCAGCTACTTCCCAAAAGTCCCGGCCGATACCGAGCTGGCGGAGGTGGTGCAGACCTTTGTCGGCCAGTTTTACCTGCAGGGCAGCGAAGCGCGTACCCTGCCGGGCGATATCCTGCTGGACTTCGACCTGCCGGAGCGCGAACTGCTTGCCGCGTCGCTAAGCGAGCTGGCGGGGCGCCGGGTGACCATTCAGAGCAAACCGCGCGGCGACCGCGCGCGCTACCTTAAGCTGGCGCGCACCAACGCGGCGACGGCGCTCACCACGCGGCTATCGCAGCACTCCACGATTCAGCAGCGGCTGGCGGCGCTGGCGCAGTTTCTCGAGCTGGACAAAATCAACCGCATGGAGTGCTTCGATATCAGCCACACCATGGGCGAGCAGACCATCGCATCCTGCGTGGTGTTCGACGCCAACGGGCCGCTGCGCAGCGATTACCGCCGCTACAATATTGAAGGCATCACCCCCGGCGATGATTATGCGGCGATGAACCAGGTGCTGCGCCGCCGCTACGGCAAAGCGCTGGAAGAGGACAAAATACCCGACGTCATTCTGATCGACGGCGGCAAAGGACAGCTGTCGCAGGCGAAGCAGGTGTTTGCCGAGCTGGACGTTGAATGGGACAAATCGCGACCGATTTTACTGGGCGTGGCCAAAGGCAGCGATCGTAAAGCAGGCCTTGAAACCCTCTTCTTTGAAGCGGAAGGCGAGGGCGTTTCGCTGCCGCCGGACTCGGCAGCGCTGCACGTTATCCAGCATATTCGTGATGACGCTCACAATCATGCAATTTCGGGCCACCGAAAAAAACGGGCGAAAGTAAAGAACACCAGCGCGCTGGAAAGCATCGAAGGCATTGGCCCAAAACGTCGCCAGCAGCTGCTTAAGTATATGGGCGGCCTGCAACCCTTGATGAACGCCACGGTTGAAGAGATCGCCAATGTGCCGGGCATTTCGTTCGCGCTGGCGGAAAAAATATACCATTCGCTAAAACACTAGCATTGAAACAGGTGAGGCAATGTAGGAACATAGGGGAAATTCTACCCATTCCAGACAGTTACCGGCATATGCAATTTAACATTCCGACGTGTCTCACCCTGTTTCGAGTCGTCCTGATTCCTTTCTTCGTGCTGGCTTTCTATCTGCCGTTCTACTGGGCGCCGTTCGCCACCGCGCTGATCTTCGTGGTCGCTGCGGTCACCGACTGGTTCGATGGCTTTCTCGCCCGGCGCTGGAAGCAAACCACGCGCTTCGGCGCCTTCCTCGATCCCGTGGCCGATAAGGTGATGGTGGCGATTGCGCTGGTCCTGGTGGCGGAATACTTTCACTCGTGGTGGATTACTCTGCCGGCCGCGACCATGATCGCGCGCGAAATTATTATTTCTGCGCTGCGCGAGTGGATGGCGGAGATCGGCAAGCGTAGCAGCGTCGCTGTCTCCTGGATCGGCAAGGTAAAAACCACGGCGCAGATGCTCTCGCTGGTGGCGCTGTTGTGGCGTCCCGACACCACGGTTATCGCCGTGGGCGTGGTGGCGCTTTATATCGCCGCCGTGCTGACATTCTGGTCAATGTTTCAGTATTTAAGCGCTGCACGAGGCGATCTGCTCGATAGCTGATCGAAGCGACTTAAAAAGCAGCAAACGGACGCACTGTGAAGATAATTCTGTTGACTCAGTGCGTCAGGTCAGTAGAATGCATCGCATCGAACGGCGGCAAGGCTGCCAGAAGATAAGCAAAATCAGCAAGTTCCATTAGATTGCTGAACAATGCGGGAATAGCTCAGTTGGTAGAGCACGACCTTGCCAAGGTCGGGGTCGCGAGTTCGAGTCTCGTTTCCCGCTCCAGATTTGCAGGTCAGGATCCCCTGACGGCACAGCGGATAAAGGCGCGTTGGCAGAGTGGCCATGCAGCGGATTGCAAATCCGTCCACCTCGGTTCGACTCCGGGACGCGCCTCCACTTTACACCCTGCCCGGGTGGTGAAATCGGTAGACACAAGGGATTTAAAATCCCTCGGCTTATGGTCGTGCGGGTTCAAGTCCCGCCCCGGGCACCATCTCTATCGATTAAAAAAACCAAATTAAAACAAAGCAGTAGTAAGCAATGTCGTGACCGCCTTCAGGGCGGTTTTTTTGTGCCTGCGTTTTCAGCCCAACGCACCCTCATCCCGTTACAGCTTTGATGCTGGCCATTTATGAGCCGGAATCGCCAGGCGTTCTGCCCAGCACATTTAATCAATATAAGCGTTCATGTAAATAGCGTTACTTTACCTTCACACCAAAAGGGGAGGTTATGATGGAAACGAAATACGCTAAAGATGCTATTCATGTATGCCGTTTGATGTTTGGGCAGGCCGTACTTGAGCTGCTGGCCGATCGTCAACCGGTAACCCACTGTGCGCTAAAAGAAAAGATTAAGGTGATGTTGCCCGATGGCAGACCGGAACTGGTGTATCAAACGGCGATGGAGCTGCTCGATCATTCTGTGCACTGAGGGTACGCGATGTCCGTTTTATCCTGACAGCCTTATGCCAGGGCATCGCCCGCGAGGAGATCGGTAACGGTAAAATAAAACCCGGCGCTGGCCGGGTTTTTTTCCTTACGACTGCGGCTGTCCAACCGGACCTGAGCCCAGCGTGCCGCCCGGCGATGACTGGCCGCTTGGCGCATGAGGACGGCCATCCGATTTAATCGCATCGCTGCGGTGCATACAGCCCGCCAGCGCCAGCACCGCCAGCGTAATGCAGATCCCTTTTTTCACGTTGTTCATCGTTGCCACCTCATTCTCCGGTATTGAAAAAGAAAGCATAAAAATGCAATGAAATTAAAGCGTAGCAGGCCAGCGCCAGCGCACCAGCTTTCAACGCATAAATGCGTGCATGACAGCAAAATTTGACCCGCCTCTCATCTGATGCAGCCAGGGGTGCAAATCGCCGCGCGATGCGATACTTTCTCGCCTCGACAACGCGGCACGGGCTGCGGTGACAAAAAAGGAAACGAGATGCAGGGCGTCATAAAATTTATTAAAGGCTGTCTACTGTTTGCCCTGCTGTGGGGCCTGTTTATGTGGTTCTGCTTCTGGCAAAAAGAGGGGATGGAAACAGGGATGGCGATCTTGCAGAGCCTCTATGCGGGCGTCATCTATCAGGCGATGACCACGCTCATCGCGCGCTTCAAGGCGCGTCGTCAGGCCAAACCGCTTTAATGGCGATGCGGCTTTCGCCGCATCGCGTCATCAGCCGTCAATCACTCAAATTTGCCGGTCAGGCGGCGATGAAAATCGCTGCTGCGGGTATCCAGACCGACAATCGTCACCTGCGCGCCATGGCGCTGATAGCGGTATTCGATACCGTCGAGCGCGGCCACCGACGAGGCGTCCCAGATTTGCGCCTCGGTCAGATCGATAGTGACCTGTTTCGGGTCATGAGCGTAATCGAAGTGCTCAAACAGATCGTTGCTGCTGGCGAAAAAGAGCGGGCCGCGCACGCGATAGCGCACCGACTGACCGTCGGAGCTGACTTCGCGCTCGGCGTGGATGACGTGGGCGATACGGCGGGCAAACAGCATCATGGCGGCGACTACGCCCGCCAGCACGCCCAGCGCCAGGTTGCCGGTCCATACCGTGACGCCAATCGTCAGCGCCATCACCAGCGTCTCCGACCAGGGCATACGCCTGAGCGTCGCGGGTTGCAGGCTGTGCCAGTTCACCGTCTTCACCGCGACCACCATCATAATCCCCGCCAGCACCACCATCGGAATCTGCGCCATGACGGCACTCAGGCCGGTGACCAGCAGCAGCAGCACCAGCCCGGCGACCAGCGTCGAGACGCGCGTGCGCGCCTTGCCCAGTTCGACGTTGACGATGGTCTGGCCGATCATCGCGCAGCCGGCGATGCCGCCGTAGAAGGCGGCGAAAATGTTGGCGACACCTAATCCCCAGGACTCGCGACGCTTGCTGGAAAGCGTATCGGTCAGATCGTCCACCAGCTTGGCGGTGAGCAGTGACTCCATCAGGCCGACAAAAGCGATGCTGAGCGCGGTGGGCCAGACGATTTGCAGCGTCTGCAGGCTGAACGGCACCTGGAGCGCATTAAGACCGGGCAAGCCAGCGCTCATTGGGCCTTCATCGCCCACGTTGGGCACGCGCCAGCCCATCAGCAGCGCGACGGCGGTGACCACCAGGATAGCGACCAGCGGCGAGGGCACGCTTTTCAGCAGGCGCGGCAGCAGCAGCACGATCGCCAGCGTCACGGCAAACAGCAGCCACACCAGTGAGCTCTGCCCCCAGACGTGCGGCACCTGCGCGAAGAAGATCAGCACGCCGAGCGCGTTGACGAAGCCGAGCATTACCGAGCGTGGAATATAGCGCATCATGCGCGCCAGACCGGCCACGCCGAACAGGATCTGAATCACGCCGCCCAGCACCACGGCGGGCAGAATATAGGCCACGCCGTGAGCATGCACCATCGGGCCGATCACCAGCGCCACCGAGCCGGCGGCAGCGGTCACCATCGCCGGCCGTCCGCCCAGTATCGAAAGCGTCAGGCAGAGCACCACGGACGCCACCAGGCTGACTTTGGGGTCGACGCCGGCGATCACGGAAAAGGAGATCACTTCTGGGATCAGCGCCAGCGCGGTGATCACGCCAGCCAGACACTCGCGGGTGAGCAGGGCGGGGGAACGCAGCACGCGGCCCATGCTCAGGTCGTTGTCCAGGGAGTGGGCAACGTCATTAGGTTGACTCATAAACTTGCAGGCTCTTTTTGATGATTCGCTCTCGCAGCAGAAGCGAGGAGCGCAGCAGAAATTAAGCTGGAGAGAGTACTGTCTGAAAGGAAAATTTGCCAGCGATGGCGAAACGGGCGGGATAACTCCATCCCTGGAGTCAGGATTACACCGTTAAATCATCGGGGGTTTTATGCACCACCAGTTCCAGCAGCTGGCGATAGATGTCGAGCGTCGCCGGATCTGACTCCAGCTCCAGCCGGTGGATCAGTTTAGCGATAATCGCTTTATTATTCACAGGCTTGCCTGCCTGAAGAATCTCTGCTATCGCTAAACCCAGCATTTCCATCTCGCTAGCGCCATTGTTGGCCGCTGCGTTCAAACCCTCACCCATTTCTTTATCGGTTTGCGAAACAGCGTTTTGCATGTGTCAGCCCTGAAATAGCCCTGGCGTCCAGACTGGATACCAGATCAATTAACGATGAAAATCCCCTTACATGGACAGATGTAAAGGGTGCCAGCTCATCAAAAAAAGGACCTCTGAAGGTGGAAATCCACTGACACCTTCAGAGGCGACGCAAACGCATCATTCGTTACGGAATCGTTATCCGATTCATGGGACGTAAAGTTATACAATAGAGGTGTACAGCCGCAAGGGTAAAATTAGTCAATTTGTGCTATTTGTTAATTATCAATAACATAAATGTATACAGGGTGAGTTGAAGCTGTACAAGTTGTTTGTACAATGGGACACTTGTACAGCTATGTGAGTCAACGTGCGGCGCTTCTGGCGGCTGTTTAGCTAAAAAGTTTTAACTTTGACGTCAGTTTTCGTACCTGTTGTTTCTCGCCGACCAGCGCCAGACCCAGCAGGCGCCACTCGCTGGCCGGGATGTCGCGCATTGCCGCGCTAAAGGCCGCGTAGTCGGTGGTGGTCTGACCCTGCTCAGGAAAGAGCACCAGATCGCACGCCAGCTCGGCGCAGCGGGCGCGCAGCGCGTCCATCTCGGCGTGGGTGGCCGCCAGCACTGGAATGCCGACCGGAATAAGGCCGGGATAGCAGCGGGCGTCGGCATCCTGTAGCGCCTCGCCGACCAGTGCAGGATGGCGCTGGCCGAGAGTCAGCGCAATAACCGCCGCGGCGTTGGCGGCTTTACCTGGGGCGAGATCGTTTTGCAAAATCATGACGCAACGAGGGTCTTGCATAGCACTTCTCCAGACAGAAAAAGCGCATTGTGGCCCGGTCTTCAGCCGGCGTCTGGAAGATTTGTGCAGGCCTGTTGATAGCGCGCCGGGGTCAGATGGCAGGCGCGCTTAAACCAGCGGCCCAGGTGGCTTTGATCGGCGAAGCCCAGCGCCGCAGCGACGTCGGCGGCAGGGACGCCTGCCGCCAGCTGGCGACGCGCCTGAGCCAGGCGCCACTGCACCAGCCAGGCGTGCGGCGGCAGGCCCCACTGCGCCTGAAACAGACGCGAGAGGCGAAAGCGATCCACCTGTAGCGCCTCGGCCATCGCCTGTAACCCTGGATTAAGCGCATGATGGGCGATAAGCCAGTCGCGCGCCCGCTGCGCCAGCAGGTGGTCGCGATCGGCCGTACGCGGTTCGCTGCGCCAAAGCGGATGCTGGCTCAGCTGCAGGAACAGGCGGTCGAGCGTGGCCTCTTTGATCAAGGCCGGGTGATCGTGCCACAGCGCGTCGAAACAGTGCCAGACGGCCCAGGCGAGCGCCTGGTCGTCGCGCAGCGTGGCGGCGAAGCGGAGTTCGCCAGCAGGGTTGGCGGTGCAGAGCGGCGTTAGCTGCTGCGCGATCTGCTGGGGCGAGAGGTAGAGCATGCGATAGGTAAAGCCCTGCGCATCCACCGCATCGCCGTCGTGCAGCTCTTCCGGCTCCAGCATAAATACCGTGCCGGGGCGGCTGCGGTGCTGTTTACGGCGCGAGTGAAACTGCTGCACGCCTTGCTCGGTCACGCCGATCAGATAGCTGTCGTGCCAGTGGGGATCGTAGGCGTGGCCGGTGAAATGCGCGCGGATGGTCTCAATGCCGTGCAAGGCGTCGCGGCGCAGATCTATCCAGTTGCTGTTGCAATCGGGCATAGTAGCTCCAGTTTTACCCCGTCCGGGTTGTCATATGACGTGAGAACCCGACGATATACGCGTCATTATTTAACGTCCTGTGCTATTTTCAATAGCAATTTGCTCGGCGTATAATAACGCACTCATTTAGTTAGAACTCTAATAATCAGGTCGCTACGCTTTGACTCTGCACTATAAAACCTTTACCCATTTGCTCTACCAGACCGCGCATGCGTGGCGGCTGGCCGTTGATCGTCATCTTAAACACAGCGGCCTGAGCATGAGCAGCTGGATGGCGATCGGCCTTATCGCCAGCGAAACGCGGCCGCTGACCCAGACGGAACTGGCGCAAATGCTCGGTCTGGAGGACGCCAGCATGGTGCCGCTTATCGACCGTCTGGTGAAACAGGAGCTGCTGACGCGCGTGCAGCCGCCGGAAGATCGCCGCAAGCGTCACCTGGTGCTGACGGAAAAAGGCAACCAGGCTTTCGCCTTAGTGAAAACCGAGGCGGACGCACTGCGCGCCGATCTGCTCGGCGATATCGATCCGCAGGCGCTGGCGACGACGGAGCAGGTGCTGCAACAGCTGCTGACGCGTATGGGAAATATGTAGCGGTGGCCCGACGCAATCCCTATGCGCAGCGCGAATGGTTGCCGCATGAAAAACCCATGCTGCCGGGATCGCCCTCGACCCCGATTCATTCGCCGCCGAAGCGGATTGCCTTTGGCCTAATCGGCCTGCTTATCTCGCTTACCGGCGCGCTCAGCAACGCGCTGGTTACTGCCAATCTGACCAACCTTCAGGGCACGTTCGGTGCCTACTCTAACGAAATCGCCTGGCTGCCCGCCGTCTATGTGATGGGCAATATCTCCATCAACCTGTTGCTGGTGAAATTTCGCCAGCAGTTTGGCCTGCGCGTATTTACCGAGGCCTTTCTGGTGCTCTATGTGCTGGTGGCCTTTTTCCATCTCTTCGCCAACGATCTCAGCTCGGCGATCATTGTGCGTACAGCCCACGGCATGGCGGGCGCGGCGCTCAGTTCGCTGGGGATCTACTACCAGGTGCAGGCGTGGCCGGCAAAGCACCGGCTGAAGGCGCTGGTGATCGGCCTGACCGTTTCGCAGTTCGCCATTCCGATGGCGCGGCTTTTTTCGTCCGAGCTGCTGCAGCTGGAAGAGTGGCGCGGGCTCTATCTGTTTGAGCTGGGTCTGGCGATGATCGCGCTGGGCTGCGTGCTGATGGTGAAGCTGCCGCCGGGCGATCGCATCAAAGCTTTTGAAAAGCTCGATTTTGTCACCTTTATGCTGCTGGCGCCGGGCATGGCGCTGCTCTGCGGCGTGCTGTCGCTGGGACGCATTGAATGGTGGTTCACCACGCCCTGGCTCGGCGTCTGCCTGGCAATCGCGCTGGTGCTGATCGTCGCGGCGATCGTCATTGAGCATAACCGGAAAAATCCGCTGATCAATACGCGCTGGCTCAGCAGCGGCAACATGGTGCGTCTCGGCATCGTGATGATTATGATACGCATCGTGCTGGCAGAGCAGAACACCGGCGCGGTGGGCTTTTTGCAGCAGCTGGGACTGCTCAACGATCAGATGCGCGGCCTGTCGCTGGCGATTATCGGCGGCATGACGCTCGGCATCGCCACCAGCGCGCTGACCATCCGGCCCGCGCACCTTAACTGGCCGATCGTCACCTCGCTGGCGGTGATGATCGTCGCCTCGCTGATGGATGCGCAGGCCAGCCCGGTCACGCGCGCCAACAATATGTATCTCAGCCAGTTCCTGCTCGGCTTCAGCAGCACCTTTTTTATGGCGCCCGCGATGCTGATCGGCATTGGCAGCGTGGTGACGCAGCCGAAAAATCTGGTGAGCTTCGTGGTGCTGTTCGGCATGAGCCAGAACCTGGGCGGCCTGATCGGCTCCGCGATCCTCGGCACCTTTCAGGTCTGGCGCGAGAAGTACCACTCCAGCCTGATCGGGGATCAGCTCTCGCTGCTCGATCCCAACGTTACGGAGCGACTTAGCCAGTACGGCGCGCTGTTCAACAGTCAACTGGGCGATCCTGCGCTGCTGAGTGCGCAAAGCACCAGCCAGCTACAGGGAGTGGCGACGCTGCAGGCGAACGTGCTGGCCTATAACGATACCTATTTACTGACGGCGGCGCTGGCGCTCATCACCCTGATGTGGGCGCTGTGGCGTCTCTCCCGTCAGCGATACCTCAACTGGCGTCAGGCGCGCTTTAATCTGATGGAGCAGCGTCTGGCGGCTGCGTCACAAGAATCTATGGAGTCACGATGAGTCAGCAGGATGAACTTCAGGCGGCAGAGCGCGAGCGCGCCAGTCGGCGGCGCATTCTTTCCATTGCGGCGGGAAGCGGCATCGCCATTCTTGGCGTACTGATTATTTTATACGCCTGGCAGCTCTGGCCTTTTACCAGCGCGATACAGAGCACCGAGAACGCCTACGTGCGCGGCCAGGTGACCTTTATCAGCCCGCAGGTCAATGGCTATCTCACCTCGGTGGAGGTCGTGGATCTCCAGCCGGTGCAGAAGGGGCAGCTGCTGATGACCATCGACGATCGCATCTATCGCCAGCGCGTGCATCAGGCGGAGGCGCAGCTGGCGATGAAGCAGGCGGCGCTCAGCAACAACCTGCAGCAGCGCCGCAGCGCGGAGGCCACTATCGCCAGCAATAAGGCCGCGCTGGAGAACGCCAGAGCGCAGGCGCTGAAGGGGGGCTTCGATCTGAAGCGCGTCGAAAATCTGGCCGCCGACGGTTCGCTCTCGGTGCGTGAACGTGATGCGGCGCGCGCCGCCAACGCGCAGGCGCAGGCGGCGGTGCGTCAGGCGCAGGCGCAGGTCGCGGTCGCGCAGCAGAATCTGCAAACCACGATCGTCAATCGCGCGTCGCTGGAAGGCGACGTCGCCAGCGCTCAGGCGGCGCTGGAGCTGGCGCAGATCGATCTTGCGAATACCCGCATCGTTGCGCCGGACGCCGGGCAGCTCGGCCAGCTTTCGGTGCGCAAAGGGGCCTATGTGACGGCGGGCACGCGGCTGACCTCGGTGGTGCCGGACCATAAGTGGATTATCGCCAATATGAAAGAGACGCAGCTGGCGGATATTCGCCCGGGCCTGCCAGCAACCTTCCGGGTCGACGCGCTCAACGGCAAACGCTTTAACGGCCATGTGGAATTTATCTCGCCGGCGGCGGGCTCTGAATTCAGCGCCATTTCGCCGGATAACGCCACCGGCAACTTCGTCAAAATCGCCCAGCGTATTCCGGTGCGTATCGCCATTGACGCGGAGGATATGCGCGAGCTGCGCCCCGGTATGTCGGTGGAGGTCAGCATCGATACCGCTGCGCAACCGCGCGATAAGGCGGTGAAGTAATGAGGCGGCTGTTGTGCGCCGGTCTGGCGGCGCTCACGCTGGCCGGCTGCGCCACTGAGGTAGAGAAAGCGCCCGCGTCGCTGCCGATCCCGCCGCAGTGGCGTAATCAGGTTGGACCCGCCGCCGCGCCGGAAGCGGAGTGGTGGCGCGCCTTCGGCGACGACAACCTTAACCGGCTGGTGACGCAGGCGCTGCGCAATAATCTCGATATTCTCACGGCGCGCTCGCGCGTCGAACAGTATCGCGCCGAACTGCGCGCGGCGCAGGGCGATAACTTTCCCACCTTGAGCGCAGGCGTCGGCGTAACGCACCAGCGCGCGCTCTCTGCCGCTACCGGCCAGCCCTACGAGAGTGCCGTCTATCAGGGGCTGCTGCAGGCGAACTACAATGTCGACCTGTGGGGGGCGCGCAGCAGCAGCATCGCGGCCAGTGAAGCATCGCTGGAGGCGCAGCGCGCGGCGGCGTCGGCGGCGGAGCTGACCGTCGCCAGCTCGGTCGCGTCGGGCTATTTGAGCCTGGTGGCGCTGGATGAGCAGCTACGCGTCACCGAGGCGACGCTTGAGACGCGCGGCAATTCGCTGCAGCTGGCGCAGCGCCAGTTTGAAACCGGCTACAGTTCGCGGCTGGAGTGGATGCAGGCGGCGTCCGAGTTCCAGACGGCAAAGGCGCAGGTGCCGCAGCTTCGGCATCAGATCGCCCAGCAGGAGAACGCCCTGAGCATTCTGGTAGGGATGAATCCGCGCGAGATCGCGCGTCGCCCGCAGTTCAACCAGATTATGCCGCAGCAGATGCCGCAGCTGCTGCCGTCGCAGCTGCTTAACCGGCGGCCCGATATCGTTGAGGCGCAGCGCCTGCTGCTGGCGGCGGACGCCACGCTCGCCTCGTCGCAGGCGAAGCTGCTGCCGTCGCTTAACCTGACCGCGAGCGGCACCCTGCAAAGCAGCGAGCTGCATCAGCTGATCGACAATCCGTTCCGCCTCTGGAGCATCGGCGGCAGCGTGCTGGCGCCGCTGCTAAACCGTGAAGCGCTGACGGCGCAGGTAGATGTGTCGATGGCGGCGCGCAACCAGGCGCTTTACGGCTATGAGAAAGTGGTGCGTAACGCTTTCTCCGAGGTGAACGACGCGATGGACGCCATTCTGCAAGGGCAGGCGCAGCTGGCGGAGCTGCAGAAGCAGGAAGAGTACGTCTCGGAAGCGCTGCGCATCGCCCGCAATCGCTATCAAAACGGTTACGCCTCCTATCTTGACGAGCTGGACGCGCAGCGCACGCTGTTCACCACCCAGCTCAACCTGGTTTCGGTGAAAAACAACCTGCTGCTGGCGCAAATCGCCCTGTACCGCGCGCTGGGCGGCGGCTGGCAGGCGCAGTAGGCCACTGACGCGCGGCGGCGCGAGCCGCCGCCTTTTTCTGCATCCTGCGTTCCAAAAAAAACTTTTTTTATTAACTCGTTAGGCCAGGCCCCTCCTTTTACCGTCAATATTCGCTTGCAAAAGAAGCAAGGCTGCGCATAATCGCAAACCGCAATAATAATGATTATCAGTAACCTTCGTATTAGGGATCGACTATGCGCCGTTCGCTTTCTTCTTTCGGATCTAAACCGACGCTGCTGGCCTTACTGGTCAGCGCCGGTTGTTTGCCAGTGATGGCTGCTACCAACACCAGTAACCCCGTTTCACCTTCCCGCAACAGCGAGCAGACGCTGACCGTGACCGCTGCGCCGCAGAGCGATTTCAAACCGGGTGGCGACCAGCTGGTGCCTGCTTATCTAGATGGCCAGGTGGCGCACGGCGGCCGTCTCGGCATGCTGGGCGAGCAAAACGCCATGGACGTGCCGTTCAACGTTATTGGCTTCACCTCGAAGATGATCCAGGATCAACAGGCGAAAACCATCGCCGACGTGGTGAAAAACGACGCGGGCGTGCAGAGCCTGCAGGGCTATGGCAACTTCGCCGAAACCTACCGCATCCGCGGCTTTACGCTGGATGGCGACGATATGACCTTCGGCGGGCTGCCGGGCGTAGTGCCGCGCCAGGTGATGGACGCATCGCTGATCGATCGCGTCGAGATCTTTAAAGGCGCCAACGGCCTGCTTAACGGCGCCGCCAGCAGCGGGGTAGGCGGCATGATCAACCTTGAGCCAAAACATGCCGACGATCTGCCGCTGACGCGCGTCGGCGTTGACTACACTTCAGCGCAGCAGATCGGCACGACGGCCGATATCAGCCGCCGTTTCGGCGACGATAACCAGTTCGGCGTGCGTTTGAACGCGGTGCATCGCGAAGGGGAAACCGGCGTCGACGGCGAGCAGAAGCGCACCACCGCCGCATCGCTTGGGCTGGACTATCGCGGCGAGCGCCTGCGCACCTCGCTCGACCTGGGCTATCAGAAAAAGACCTTTCACGATGCGGACAACGGCGTCAACATCAGCGGCATCGACTTTATTCCAGCGCTGCCTTCTAACAGCCACAACTACAGCCAGGACTGGGTCTATAGCGATATCGAGTCAGAGTTCGGCATGGCGCGCGCCGAGTATGACGTTACCGACAGCTGGACGCTCTACGGCGCGGTAGGCGCGCAGCACTCCCACGAGCTGGGCGACTACGCGTCGCCGAAGCTCACCGATGCAGACGGCAACGCGCAAACTGGCCGTCTTGACACTAACCGCATCATTAACAATTTCAGCGGCATGGCCGGGCTGCGCGGCCGCTTCGATACCGGCTTTATCAGCCATAAGGTCAACGTCGGCTATTCCGCCTACACCTCGCGCAATAACACCGCGTGGCGCATGGCGTATGGCGCGAACACCGAGTCGACCAATATCTATCACACCGGCAAGGTGCCGAACCCGACCAATAACCTCACCGGCGGCGACTACAGCGATCCGCTCACCACCGGCCGCAACCGCACTCAGGGCTATCTGCTGAGCGACACGCTGGGCGTGCTGAACGACAGCGTGCAGCTCACTTTAGGCGCGCGCCATCAGAAAGTCGTGGTGCGCAACTACAGTAACGCTACCGGCGCTGAAGATACCGCGAGCCGCTACACCGACAGCCGCTGGATGCCGACCTACGGCATTCTCTATAAGCCGCTAGAATCGGTGGCGCTCTACGCCAACCACACCGAGTCGCTGCAGCCGGGCGAGGTGGCGCCGAACAACGCCACTAACTACGGCACCACGACCGGCATCGCCCATGCGAAGCAGAATGAGGTGGGCGTGAAGGTCGATTTCCAGCGCGTGGGCGGATCGCTGGCGCTGTTCGAAATCAAGAAGCCGTCGGGCATTCTCAACGGCGACGGCAGTTATGGCCTGGACGGCGAGCAGCGCAACCGCGGTGTCGAGCTGAATATCTTCGGCGAGCCGATGCTGGGCGTGCGTCTCAACGGCAGCGCAACCTGGATCGATCCAGAGATGACCAAAACCGAAAACGGCACCTATAACGGCAAAGAGGCGATCGGCGTGCCGCGCTATAACGTTGTGCTGGGCGCCGAGTATGACATCAGGCCGGTTGAAGGTCTGACGGCAACGGCGCAGCTGGAGCACACCGGCTCGCAGTGGGCCGACTCCGCCAATACGAAAAAGATCGACAGCTTTACCACGCTGGATGTGGGCATGCGCTACCGCATGAGAGTCAACGAAAACGATCTGGTATGGCGCGTTGGTCTCGATAACGTCACCAACGAAAAATACTGGTCTTCCGTTGACGGCACCGGCACCTATCTGTTCCGTGGCGATGGCCGCACGCTGAAGGCCGGCGTCAGCTACGACTTCTGATCCGCTAACGGGGCGCGCAATGCGCCCCGTCTCTTTTATGCAAAGAAAACGCTGTCGGGCCGGTCGCTTTCGATTACACTGGTCGCCGCCGCAAGCCTGCGGCGATCCACCGATTTCCGTTGAGAATCTATGCTTCCACTGTCGCCGCACGATCCGCAAGATGAGCCCCTTCGCCAGACAATGGACGATGCGCTCTTCGCCATCGTGGTGCTTGCGGTGACCTCTGTTACGCTTATAATCTTCGTCCTGTTGGTGACGCTCTGGATGAGTTAAAGAGAGAATCGTAAGCGGCAGGGAGGTTCAGAAGGAGAAAGTATGGAATCGCGAGATGACAAACTGATCGCCATTATTGGTCTGCTGGCCGCCTGCTTGATCGGCGTGGTGTTTCTCTTTGCTATGACCTGGCTCACCGATGTCCGCCATCCCGCCGATCCGTCGCTTGAAGTACAGAGCTGCACGCCCAAAAAACCGCCTGTTCACCCCTCCTGAAATCGGGTCTGAAACTTGATCTGCTGACTGCGCAACACCAGCGCCAGGCCCTCATGCAGCGTACGGTTGCCGTTGGGATCGCCCAGCCCGAACAGCGCGCCCGGCGAACGGCGATCGTCAGCCCAGGCGGGATATTCCACCACCGGGTAGAGGGAAACGCCCTCCAGACCCACTCCCTGTTCGAGCGCCAGCATCACCTCTTCGCTGATATGCTGCAGCCAGGCGGCGCGCGCCTCGCCTTCCGCGCCGGTTTCCGCCAGCAGCAGCGGGCGCTGGTAGCGCAGCCAGCACTGCGCCAGCAGACGATGCAGCGGCTGGCGCAGCGGATGCGTCGCCGGCATCGGCTCGCCGGGAAAGAACCAGTGATTGTCGGGATAGTAGTTGAGCCCGAGAATATCGAGGCAATCCTCGCTGCCGCCGAGTTCGCTGTCGATGCGCCCCGCCAGCATATCCCAGGCCTCGAACTGCGCCTGGTGCTGTACGTCGGCGTAGGGTTTGCTGTCGGGGTTATGGGGATCGCTGGCGATCTGCACCAGCGGATCGGTGAGCACGAAGCGCGCCTCGGGATAGACCTCGCGGATAGCGTGGATTGCCGCCAGCGAGGCGCGCACCAGCTGACGTTTTAGCTCTCTGCCGCGGTTGGTGACGTGGGGGTTGAACCAGGCGACGTCGGCGCCGGCCCATGACCAGAATGAAATCTGGTTAATGGGGGTGAAAAAGGGGCGCTCAATGCCCTCATCGCGCATCACCTGCGCCATGGCGCGGGCGAAACGGGCGAAATGCTCGATAAACGACGCTTTCCAGATATTCAGATGATCGGGATAGCCGAAGTGCGCCAGCTCCCAGATGATCTCCATCTCATGACGTCTGGCCGCCTGCACCATCGGCAGAAAGCTGCTCCAGTCATAGCGGTCCGGCTCTTTTTCAATCAGATACCAGCGCGCGCCGTCGCGCGCCGTATGCAGACGCTGCGCCGCCAGCGCGGCGTAATCTTTATCCAGCAGCATATCGTGGCCGCTGCTGATCACCATGTCCAGCCGCTTGCCCGCGGTGCGGCAGGCGGTAGAGCAGGGGAAGCTGCCCTGAAAAAAACTTTTAAACAGCCGGGGATGGTGGCGCTGAAGCAGGGATGAATCTGACGTCATGGTCCGCTCCTGTAACTGGCCGGTCGTGATAGTCTGGCTAAGTCTAGCTGAAAAAACGTCGCTGTCTGGCTGCTCTCAGACTGCGCGTATAGCCATATCCGGCGAAGCGTTAAATAATAAGAGCGTGTCGATTATTCAGGGAACCCCAATGACCGAAGCGTTAAATCTGCTGACTGAACTGCCTGACGTCAGCTGGCTTGAGGAGATTATCGGCCCGCGCAGCGCCCGCCATCCCGGCCTGAGCGGCATTCATCCGCTTGCGGACGGGCTCGACGCTTTCGCTGCCCGCTATCTGCTGATGGGCAAAGCGGAGCGCACGCTGGATGTGCAGTATTACATCTGGCAGAACGATATGTCGGGACGCCTGCTGTTTAGCGCGCTGCTGGAGGCGGCCGGGCGCGGCGTGAAGGTGCGGCTGCTGTTGGATGACAACAACACGCCGGGCCTGGACGATACGCTGGCGCGTCTCGATCGCCATCCCAATATCACGGTGAAGCTGTTTAACCCGTTCTCGTTTCGCACCCTGCGCGCGCTGGGCTATCTCTCCGATTTCGCCCGGCTTAATCGCCGCATGCACAACAAGAGCTTTACCGTGGACGGCGTGGCGACCATCGTCGGGGGGCGTAACGTCGGGGATGAATATTTCGCCACCGGCAGCGAACCGCTGTTCGCCGATCTCGACGTGCTGGCGATCGGCCCGGTGGTGGAAGAGGTCTCAAACGATTTCGAGCGCTACTGGCAGAGCAAGCCGGTAGCGCCGCTGAAGAGCGTGCTGGATGAGCACGAGCATCAGGACGACACGGTGGCGCTGCCGCCCGACTGGCGCGACAGCGAGGCGGTGCAGCGCTATCTGGCGCGGCTGGAGAGCTCGCACTTCGTCAGCCAGCTGGAGCAGGGCACGCTGAGCATGACCTGGGCGCGCGCGCGTCTGCTGAGCGACGATCCGCGTAAGGGGCTGGGCCGGGCGAAGCGCAAGAGCCTGCTACCGCAGCGCATGCTGGAGGTGATCGGCGTGCCGCAGCGGCAGTTCGATATCATCTCCGCCTATTTCGTCCCCACGCGCGCCGGCGTCGCCCAGCTGCTGGCGCTGAAACGGCGCGGCGTGAAAATCGCTATCCTGACCAACTCCCTCGCCGCCAACGACGTGTCAGTGGTGCATGCGGGCTACGCCAAATGGCGTAAAAAGCTGCTGCGGCGCGGCATCGAGCTCTATGAGCTGAAGCCGCAGTCGGGCGTGCCCGACGCGCCGCACGACCGCGGCCTTACCGGTAACTCCGGCTCCAGTCTGCATGCCAAAACCTTTACCGTCGATCAGGAGACGCTGTTTATCGGCTCATTCAACTTCGATCCCCGTTCGGCGGTGCTGAATACCGAAATGGGGCTGGTGATTGAGAGCGAAGCGCTGGCGCGGCAGACCCACCAGCGCTTCAGCGCCGCCATGCGCGATCGCGCCTGGGCGCTGCGGCTCGACAAGTGGGGACGCGTCAACTGGGTAGAGTATGCGGGGGAAGCGCAGGAGATTGTGCATAAGCATGAGCCGCGCTGCACTTGGGTGCAGCGCCTGCTGGTGCGGCTGGTATGGCGTCTGCCGATCGAGTGGCTGCTGTAGGCGTCGACCGCGCGGACGGCAGGGCGTCCGGCGGTCGTTGCGCTATTTCTTTTGCGGCTTGCCGGAAAACAGAAAGCGCAGCAGCGGAATGCGCAGGTGGATTTCGTAGAGCAGAAACGCCACGCCGAACACCATCGCCAGCCCGACAAAGAAGCCCAGCGTGTTGTTGCCGATCTGCGGCGTGATGAAAATGCCGTAGAGCAGCGTCAGCGGATGGTGCACCAGGTAGATAAACAGCGAGGCGTTCACCAGATACATAATGCGCGGCGAGTGGGCGTTAAGCATGCGGTGGCCGAAGCTGAAGCAGACGTTGAGCATGCAAAGCCCCATCAGCGTAGTAATCAACGCATCGAGCTCATAGAGCCAGCCGTCGCCGCTGCTGTAGCGCTGATTAAGGCTATAGGCGATGAAAACCAGAATCGCGCCGAAGCACATCACCGGATTAAAACGTACGAACAGCTGCTTCAGGGCGGGGTGCTTCCACGCCAGCGCGCCCAGCATGAAGAAAGGCAAAAACAGCAGCGTCTGCATCACCATAATGCTGAACAGGCCATCCATCAGCAGCGCGGGGAAAAAGGTGAAGATCGCGCGGCGGAAAAGGTCCCACAGCAGCGCATAGCCCATAATCGCCAGCGTCACCTTGCCCCAGCCGATGCGGCTGTAATCGATATGCCGATGCTGGCGGCGCAGCCAGTTAAAGGTCAGCATGCCAAGCGCGGTGAGGATCACCAGCACGACCAGGAACCAGAGGTGCGAAATCAGCTCCCACATCAGGTTATTAAACTTGCCGTACAGCGTCAGCTGATCCCAGTTGCTCATCTTGTCCGACAGCGCGCGCAGCATAAAAAACTGCGGCAGCGTGATCAGCGGCACGGCGGTCAGCAGCGGAATGCCGACGCGCTCCAGACGCACTTTCAGCCAGCGCTTCGCTTCATAGCGCAGGTAGAGCATGTAGGAGAAGTAGCCTGAGATAACAAAAAAGACCTGCATGCGGAAGGCGTGAATAAAATCATTCAGCACCGTCAGCCAGAGCGACGCTTCCTGACTATTAACGGCCCATTTCTGGGTGGAATAGATGAGGGAAACGTGAAACGGCACCCCCAGCAACATCAAATACGCCCGAATCGAGTCGAGAAAATATTCACGCTCAGGTTTTGCTGTACTCATAAAGTTCCGGTTCGTTAGTACGTTTCGGCCAGTTTCCCCCTGAAACTGGTTTATGCCGCGGGGAAATTCTACCCGCTGTAAACAGCGTATACTATCAGTTGATTCTGGAACGTTTAATTGTCCTAAAAGCAGGCGTCGTCCTGACGAAACCCTGGAACATTCTTTTGGATATGCTGTCGGAAAAGCGAATAATCCTTTAAGATAAATGGGTTTGTACTTAGCACACGAAAGGGGGGGATGTGCTGATTAATGTAGAAAAAAAAGGCGGACTGATGAAGATGCGCTGGCTTGGCGCGGCAGTTCTGCTGGCGTTGTACGCCAATAATAGCTGGGCGTTTAACCTTGATGATGTCGCAAAAGAAGCCAAAACGCTGGCAGGGAAAAGTTTTGAGGCGCCTAAGAGCAATTTACCCTCTCAGTTTCGTGAAATGAAATTTGCTGACTATCAGCAGATCCAGTTTAACCACGACAAAGCGTACTGGGGCAAACTGCGTACGCCGTTCAAGCTTGAGTTTTACCACCAGGGCATGTATTTCGACACGCCGGTAAAAATCAACGAAGTGACGGCCAACGCGGCGCGCGAAATCAAATACAGCCCTGACTATTTCAACTTCGGCAACGTTAAACACGATGCCGATTCGGTGAAAAACTTAGGGTTCGCCGGTTTTAAAGTGCTTTATCCGCTTAACTCGCGCGATAAAAAAGATGATGAAATCAGCAGCTTCCTGGGCGCGAGCTATTTCCGCGTCATCGGCGCCGATCAGGTTTATGGCCTGTCGGCCCGTGGCCTGGCAATCGACACGGCGCTGCCGTCCGGCGAAGAGTTCCCGCGCTTTAAAGAATTCTGGATCCAGCGTCCTAAGCCGCAGGATAAGCAGCTGGTGATCTATGCGCTGCTCGATTCGCCGCGCGCGACCGGCGCCTATCGCTTTACCGTGCACCCGGGCAAAGAAACCACTGTCGACGTCCAGTCGAAAGTCTATCTGCGCGATAAAGTCGGCAAGCTTGGCGTCGCGCCGCTGACCAGTATGTTCCTGTTCGGCGCCAACCAGCCTTCGCCGGTGACCAACTTCCGTCCCGAGCTGCATGATTCCGACGGTCTGTCGATTCACAGCGGCAACGGCGAATGGATCTGGCGGCCGCTCAATAATCCGCGCCATCTGGCGGTGAGCACCTACACCATCGAAAGCCCGAAAGGCTTCGGTTTGCTGCAGCGCAGCCGCGACTTCAACCGCTATCAGGATCTCGACGATCGTTACGATATGCGTCCAAGCGGCTGGGTTGAACCGCTGGGCGACTGGGGTAAAGGCCGCGTCGAGCTGGTAGAAATCCCGACCGCGGACGAAACCAACGACAATATCGTCGCCTTCTGGACGCCGGAGAATCTGCCGGATCCGGGCAAAGAGATGAACTTCAACTATCGCCTGCACTTCACGCGCGACGAGAGCCAGCTTCACTCCGACGATACCGCCTGGGTGAAAAACACGCTGCGCTCGGCGGGCGACGTGAAGCAGTCCAATCTGGTGCGTCAGCCGGACGGTTCTATCGCCTTCACCATCGATTTTGTTGGCAAAGCGATGAGCCAGATGCCGGATAACAGCCAGGTCGCGCCCCAGGTCAGCGTGGGCGAAAACGGCGAAGTGGTTGAGCAGAGCGTACGCTATAACCCGGTCACCAAAGGCTGGCGTCTGGTGCTGCGTCTGCGCGTCAAAGATAACAAACAGCCTACCGAAATGCGCGCCGCGCTGGTTAGCGGCGACAAGACATTGACGGAAACCTGGAGCTATCAGTTACCTGCCAATGAATAATCCGACATTTATTCCTAAAAACTACGTGGAAGCCCTGCCGCTGGATGCGGCAGGGAAGGCCCGGTTAAGCGCCTCGCTGCAGCACGCCGAGGCGTTTCACTTCATTCACGATACGCTTGGCCAGGATGTCGCCGCCAGCGATCGTCCTGACGATGCGCCGCTCAAGTCGGTCTCGGCCCGCGTCAAAATGGCGTGGCCGGACTCGCTGGCCGACGGCGAGCAGTTCGGCAAGGATTATCTCGATCGCACTACGCTGAAGGCGATGCCGAAGGTGAAGCGCTCGCTGATGTTCCCGGAAGCCTGGCGGACCAACCCGCTGGTGCGCGCCTGGCGTTCGCTGCGCGGCGAAAAGCTGACGCATCGCTACGCCACGGCGGAAGAGCAGCGTGCCGAGGAGAAGTGGCGTCACGTCGGCTCGATTCGCCGCTATGTGCTGCTGATCCTTACCCTGTTCCAGACGGTTATCGCCACCTGGTACATGAAAACCATCCTGCCTTATCAGGGCTGGACGCTGCTTGACCCGATGGAAATGCTGAATCAAAACTGGCAGCAGTCGGTGATGCAGATCCTGCCCTATGTATTGCAGACCGGCATTCTGTTCCTGTTTGCCATTCTGTTCTGCTGGGTGTCGGCGGGCTTCTGGACCGCGCTGATGGGCTTCCTGCAGCTGCTGATTGGCCGCGACAAATACAGCATCTCCTACTCCACGGTGGGCGACGAGCCGCTTAATCCTGAACATCGCACCGCGCTGATCATGCCGATCTGCAACGAGGACGTAGAGCGCGTCTTCGCGGGCCTGCGCGCTACCTGGGAATCGGTCGCGCGCACCGGCAACGCGGAGCACTTCGACGTCTACGTGCTGAGCGACAGCTACGATCCCGATATCGCCATTGCGGAGCAGAAGGCCTGGATGGAGCTGGTGCGCGACGTGGGCGGGGCCGGCAAAATCTTCTACCGCCGTCGCCGTCGCCGCGTGAAGCGTAAGAGCGGCAACATCGACGACTTCTGCCGTCGCTGGGGCAGCAACTACAGCTACATGGTGGTGCTGGACGCAGACAGCGTGATGAGCGGCGAATGTCTTACCGGCCTGGTGCGCATGATGGAAGCGAACCCTAACGCCGGTATCATTCAGTCGTCGCCGAAGGCGTCGGGCATGGATACGCTCTACGCGCGCTGCCAGCAGTTCGCCACGCGCGTTTACGGTCCGCTCTTTACCGCCGGTTTGCACTTCTGGCAGCTTGGCGAATCGCACTACTGGGGACATAACGCCATTATCCGCGTTAAGCCCTTTATCGAGCACTGCGCGCTGGCGCCGCTGCCGGGCGAGGGCTCCTTCGCCGGCTCGATCCTGTCGCACGACTTCGTCGAGGCCGCGCTGATGCGCCGCGCCGGCTGGGGCGTGTGGATCGCCTATGACCTGCCGGGTTCCTATGAAGAGCTGCCGCCGAACCTGCTGGACGAGCTGAAGCGCGACCGTCGCTGGTGTCATGGCAACCTGATGAACTTCCGTCTGTTCCTTGTGAAAGGGATGCACCCGGTGCATCGCGCGGTGTTCCTGACCGGCGTCATGTCCTATCTCTCGGCGCCGCTCTGGTTTATGTTCCTGGCGCTCTCCACCGCGTTGCAGGTGGTGCATACGCTGATGGAGCCACAATACTTCCTTCAGCCGAGACAGCTCTTCCCGGTCTGGCCGCAGTGGCGTCCTGAGCTGGCGATTGCGCTCTTCTCGACGACCCTGGTGCTGCTGTTCCTGCCGAAGCTGCTCAGCGTCGTGCTGATCTGGTTCAAAGGCGCGAAACCTTACGGCGGCGCGTTCCGGCTCTTTATTTCGCTGCTGCTGGAGATGCTCTTCTCCGTGCTGCTGGCGCCGGTGCGCATGCTGTTCCATACCGTGTTCGTGGTCAGCGCCTTCCTGGGCTGGGAAGTGGTCTGGAACTCGCCGCAGCGCGACGATGACGCCACGCCGTGGAGCGAAGCATTCCGTCGTCACGGATCGCAGATGCTGCTCGGCATCGTCTGGGCAGTAGGCATGGGCGTGCTGGATCTCAATTTCCTGTGGTGGCTGGCGCCGATCGTCTTCTCGCTGATCCTGTCGCCGTTCGTGTCGGTGATGTCGAGCCGCGCGACGGTCGGACTGAAGAGCAAGCGCGCGAAGCTGTTCCTGATCCCGGAAGAGTATGAGCCGCCGAAAGAGCTGGTGGACACCGATCGCTACCTGCAGCTCAACCGCGAGCGCGCCCTGAAGCACGGCTTTATGCATGCGCTGTTCCATCCGGCGTTTAACGCGCTGGCGACCGCGCTGGCGACCTCGCGTCACCGACAGAGCCAGCTGCTTGATTACGCGCGCGACCGCCGCGTCGATCAGGCGCTAAGCGACGCGCCCGAGAAGCTGAACCGCGAACAGCGTCTGCAGCTGATCAGCGATCCGGTGGTGCTGGCGCGCGTTCACTCACGCCTGTGGGAGAACGGCGATAAGTATCATCAGTGGGTAGAGAGCTATCAGAAGCTGGCGCTCAATCCGCTGGCGCTGCCGCCTCAAGCGGGTTAACATTCGCCAACCTAAAGCGGCAGCGATGCCGCTTTTTTTATGCGCGCGATTTAACGCTATTATTACGCTTTGATGGCGTAACCAGGTGACAACATGCCCGCGCCATTATCTACACTAGCCGCTGGCTGAAATGAGTATCGCGAGTGAAAAGTTTGCTGAAAACGGTGATGGTCGCGCTGATGGCGCTGATATTAAGCGGATGCGGCAGTATTATTAGCCGCGCCGTGCCCGGACAGGGGCACGGCAATCAATACTATCCCGGCGTGCAGTGGGATGTGCGCGACGGTCCATGGCGCGTGCTGACCATTCTCGATCTGCCGCTGTCGCTGGTGGTGGACACCATGCTGCTGCCGGTTGATGCCCACCACGGGCCCTATGAGTGATCAGAGCAGGCGATCGGACTCGCTGTTGTCATCTTCCCACTCCTGCGCCGCCGCTTCGCCCTCTTCGGTGTCGATCGGCGGCTCAAGCTGAAACTCGCCCTCGTCCCATTCGTGCAGCGTATTTTCGGCTAACCACTCCTGGCGCAGCTCGACTTCGTCGAAATCGCCGTCAAATATCGCCTGCGCCGCCTCGCCGCTGCGGATCGGCAGACATTCGCCGCTCTCGCCTTCTTCTTCAAAGAACTCTGCCTGCCACATAATATCGCCATCCTGCATCACATATTTCTGCAGGCCAAACTGACTGATGCTGGCATCCTCTTCTTCAATGTCGGGATGATCGGCGAGAAATTCTTCACGCGCAGCCTCGATGGCTTCCTCTAAGGTGCTGAACATGCTCATTACTCTTCTCCTTGCCTGATTAACGGGATGTCAGAGAAGGATAGACGAAATTTTTCAGGGGACAGTGTGAAAAAGAGACGGCGGGCGAGAAAGTCCTCCCGCCGTCATCGATCAGAGTGACTTCTGCGGGAAGTGCAGCACCGGCCGCACTGTTTCACGCATAACGGGCGCCGCATAGCGAATACAGCATTTAATACAGGGTTTGACTTTTTTAAAATTAATTCGCGCAATAGATAACGCCTGGTTCAAATTATATAACGTGCCGATAAAAACGACGTCCTCTTTATCCGGCATACGTTTACACTCTTTGCGGTGTAAATAGTGGTAATTATCCTGATCGGTACTGATTGTCACGTAGTAATAGATGCCTTTATTCATTTTTATGTTCCTGCTAGAGATTCGCTGTGTGTAATCTTTTTATATTTTTTGAAGGGCAGTTAAATAATTAACTGTCACGACCGAAATTACCGATATGTGTCTAATTGTTCAAATTCCATAAAAGTATAAAACAGTGAAGTAATTGACATAATGCTTATATGCAAGAGGTCTAATCAGACAATCTCTTGTAAAATAAGTTAATTTTACTGGATACATAAGCTAAGGCGAAGAATAGCCTACGAAGAAATAAGAAAAGGCCTGGAGTGGGTGTAAATCAGATCCAAATAAGATAAATCGCAATCATTAATTTCTCAGCCGCTTATTAGCCATATTACGGGATAATGCCTGCTTTTGGCCACAATTAATTTAGCGCGCATGAACAATAAAAATCAGGGATAAATCATTACCTTCTTCCCTTTAGTTTAGAGCGGACCTTCTCAGCGGGCGTAAATATATTTTTCACTATGAAACAAAAGGTTGCGTGAAGTCGTGCAAGATTTTAAGCGTAAGCGAAGATGATGCTTAAGGCCGGCGGACGACCGCGCGTCCGCCGGAAGGGGATCAGTAGCGAGAAGGTTCGCCTTCGGGACGGGTTTTAAAGCGACGATGTAGCCACATATATTGCTCCGGCGCCAGCAGGACGCCTTCTTCCACCACTTTATTCATCTGCGCAGCGGTGGCGACATCGCTGTCGAGCGGGATGCGATCGCTGACGTCGGGCAGAATGAGCATCTGGTAGCCGCGGCCGTGCGGCAGGCGGCGCGGAACAAAGGGAATGACGTGCGGCTTGCCGCTGCGGATCAGCAAATAGGTGCCTACGGTCGTGGCGGCTTTTTCTACCGCGAAGAACGGCACGAACACGCTGCTGCGCGGGCCGTAATCATGATCGGGCGCATACCAGATAATATCGCCGTTTTTCAGCGCGCGGATCATGCCTTTCAGATCCTTACGGTCCAGCATGCCTTTGTTGGAGCGCATCCGGCCCCAGGTCTGCAGCCAGTCGATCAGCTTGTTGTCATTAGGGCGATAGACGCCGATGCCGGGGTTATAGATGCCGAAAATTCGTGCGCCCAGTTCCAGCGTCAGGAAATGCATGCCGATCAGCAGCACGCCGCGCTGCTCATCTTTCGCTTTTTGTATATGCTCAAGGCCGGAGACATCGAACCACTTCTTGATGCGCCAGTCGGGCCAGAACCACGCCATGCCGGTTTCAATCAGCCCCATGCCTACCGACTCGAAGTTATGCTTTATCATCGCTTCACGTTCGCTGGTGGGCATATCGGGAAAGCAGAGTTCCAGATTGCGCCGGGCGATGGCGACGCGGCGTTTCAGGAAGCGTATCGCAACACGTCCTAATCCGCAGCCCAGCATATAGAGCAGCGGGTAGGGCAGCAGCACCAGCAGATAAAGAAAGGCAATGCCCAGCCAGGTCAGCCAGTAACGGGGATGAAGGAGTTCTCGGGAAAATTGCGGCAGTTGAGTCATATGAAAAAGCTTATCCTGCGTAATGCGCCTGATGGCGCCAATATCTCGTTGATTTTCCCCTATTGTGCCAGCTTTTCTTCTGCGCTGAAATAAACGCAGGGCGATTGCGTATGTGGCCAGCTGAAAAGAAACCCGCCTGAAGGGGGAATAAAAAGCGATCCAGATCAATTTTCTTTGCATCCTGGCCCATTGCTGTATCATGTGCCGCGCAATTTTTTATCCCAAACAGGAACGAACACCATGCCAGTGTTACATAACCTTGTTAACAATAAAGAGCTGAAGGCGCGCATGCTGGCGGAGACCGAACCGCGCACGACCGTCTCGTTCTATAAATATTTTCATATCGCCGATCCAAAAGCCTTTCGCGACGCCCTCTATCTTGGCCTGACCGAACTCAAGGTCTTTGGCCGCGTCTACGTGGCGAAAGAGGGGATCAACGCGCAGATCAGCGTGCCCGCCAGCCTCTATGAGAAGATGAAAGCTTATCTGTATGGCTTCGATCCGGCGCTGGACAATCTGCGCATGAATATCGCCCTCGACGACGACGGCAAATCATTCTGGGTGCTGCGCCTGAAGGTGCGCGACCGCATCGTGGCGGATGGCATTGAAGATGAAAGCTTCGACGCCAGCGACGTCGGCACCTATTTGAAAGCAGCAGAAGTCAACGCGATGCTGGACGATCCCGACGCGGTGTTTGTCGATATGCGCAACCACTACGAATATGAAGTGGGCCGTTTCGATAATGCGATGGAGATCCCGGCCGACACCTTCCGCGATCAGCTGCCGATGGCGGTTGAGATGCTGCAGGAGCAGAAAGATAAAAAAATCGTGATGTACTGCACCGGCGGCATTCGCTGCGAGAAGGCGAGCGCCTGGATGCGTCATAACGGTTTCGACGATGTTTACCATATCGAAGGCGGCATTATCGAATATGCGCGCCGCGCGCGCGAGCAGGGTCTGCCGGTGCGCTTTAAGGGGAAAAACTTCGTCTTCGACGAGCGCATGGGCGAGCGCATCTCTGACGATGTGCTGTCGCAGTGCCACCAGTGCGGCGCGCCGTGCGATACGCACACCAACTGCGTCAACGACGGCTGTCATCTGCTGTTTATTCAGTGCCCGAGCTGCGCCGAGAAGTTCCACAACTGCTGCAGCCCGCTCTGTATGGAAGAGTCGCAGCTGTCGCCGGAAGAGCAGCGCGCGCGCCGCGCCGGTCGTGAAAACGGCAATAAGATTTTCAATAAGTCGCGTGGCCGTCTGACCATGGCGATCCCGATGCCAGAGAAAGAGTAACCGCCTGAGCCTGACGCGCGTGCGTCAGGCGTAAAAGTGCAAATGCGGGTGGCAAAGACCGATCGCAAAGACGCAAAAAACGCCCTCCATGGCAGCTCGGCCCGCGCAGTCCCTTGCGCGGGACGCTTTGCTCTTCGGTCCATGCCACCCACATTGTGAATTTATTAATTTTCTGGGGCCTGACGCGCAGGCGTCAGGCTTTTTTATCGCTTAGCGGCTAAAGCGAGCGAGCGAGAAGGGCGTGAGATCAAACGAGAAAGGTTTATTGAGCGCGAACTCCGTCGCCAGCTCCCCCAGCACGCTGGCGAACTTGAATCCATGTCCGCTCAGGCCGGTGATAATCAGACGGTTCGGCTCGTCCGGCAGGGTATCGATAATAAAGTCTTCATCCGGGCTGATGTCGTAGCTGCAGGCTTCGCCGTGCAGACAGACCCCGACGCCTGGCAGAAACTTACGCAGAAACGCAAAGGCGTCGCTGCCGTCTTCGGCAAAGCTGCCGAACGGTTTGCGATCCTCCGGCTGGCTCATCGGCTGGCCGCCGTCGTGACGTCCCACCTTCAGCGCGTTGTTGTCCGCCGGAAAGCCGTAAAAGTGGCTACCGTTCTCCATCTCCACCGTAAAGCCGGGAAACTTATTGTTTTCGCTGTAGCGGCCGTCGGCCTGATACCAGGCGAACACTTTACGCGTCGGTGTGAGCGGTAAATCCGGCACCAGCTTGCCGACCCAGGTGCCGGCGCTGATCAGCATCTTGCGCGCGCGGAAAGTGCCGTCTGCCGTTACCACCTGCTGCAGGTCGCCGTCGCGGCCAATCTGCGACACGCCGCAGTTAAACAGCTGCGCGCAGCCCGCTTTCTCAGCAAGGGCGATCCAGCTGCGCACCGCCTGCTCGCACTTCAGGTAGCCCGACTGCGGTTCGAACACGCCGATATAGCCGTCCGGCACGCTGATTTGCGGCCAGCGCTGGCGTACCTCTTCCGCCTGCAGCAGCTCTACGTCCAGCTTCCAGGCCTGCGCGCTGTCGATGACGTTGCGGATGAATTCAGAGTGTAGGGGCGCAAGGTTAATAATGCCGCTGCGGTGCATAATGCGTTCGCCGGCCTGCTGTTCCAGCTCGTCCCAGAGGGTCTGCGCGCGCAGCACCAGCGGAACATAGCGTTCGCCTTCGCCGTAGGCGTGGCGGATCAGTCGCGTTTCGCCGTGATGCGCGCCCTGGGTATGCGGCGGATGGCTGGAATCGATCATCAGCACCGACAGGCCCGCCTGGGTAGCGTAAAAGCCCGCAGCGGCGCCAACGGACCCGCTGCCCACCACAATCAGATCATAAATCATTGAAGGATAACTCCTGAAAGCCGTAATACGCTCAGCAGCATACCAGAATCAGAAATGAAAAAGGCACCCCTGAGGGTGCCCGTTCATCTGGCGGAGACTAATGTTTGGACTGGTAACGCTCCATTTGCTCGGCCGATTCGATCTTGGCAATGCCAGCTTCAAGAATAGATATAAATTGTCTTGCCACGTCTGTTGTCAGCCAGTAGGTCGGTCCGACGTCGGCTTCTTCTTCTTTTTGATCCTGCGAAGAGAGCGAGTGCAAACGGATCATCATCGCGTCGTAGCTGTCTACGGTACTGATATCCCAGCCCACCAGCGGGTGAGTCTGAATAACGTCTTTACGATCACTGTCCATTATAACCTCCTTATTACTCGTTAAACGAAGTGCATGATGAGGTTCAATGCGGCTTTTTTATCCGATAGCGTGATAATTATAACAGAAAAAGCGTTCTATCCGATTAAAATGTGCGGCGATCAAAAATTAAGCAAAATATTCGGCGTCAAAAAAGCGATTAAAAAAATAAAATGCCTGACGCATCAGGCAGTTTTTTACGCGCCCGCGCAGCAGTAAAAATCAGGCCAGAGGGGCGGCCGACTGTACGCTGTGAGGCTTTTGCAGCGTCAGCGCCAGACGGGCGAAGTGCTGCTGCAGAGGTTCGTCGTGATTCTGGTTTTGCGCCTCAAGCGTCAGATGATGCACCAGCAGCTGAGCGGCGCGCTCGTCGAGGCAGAGGGTAAGGCTGGAGAAGGCGCTTTCCAGCACCGTCAGGCGACGTTGCTGATCGGCGATTAGCGCCAGCAGCTCACCGAAGGTCATGGCCTCTTCCGGGTTTTCTGTCATCATTTCATCCCACCTCCTGTTAAGCATAACGAGCGCAAGAATAGGCGATTGATCGATCAGAGTCTAGATGCAGGAAAAAGTTCTGGCGAGGGGGGAGAGTGATAAAAAAGCCGGATGGCGACACCCGGCAAAAACTGCGCAGTGGCGGTTAATCGGTAATGAACCAGTCGTCAGCGCTTTCCCAGGTTTCCTGTAAAATATCGCTGATACGATCGCGCGTCTCTTTGCCGCCGCCCAGCACGCTGAGCTGGTTCGCGGTGGCATAGCGCACTTTGACGTGGTTCTGGCCGTCGGGAAACTCTTCATCGATACGGCGGGAAAGTTCTGCCGTCAGCGCTTCCATTGCGCCGGACGGAAGCGGGGACGTTTTGGCAACGGTAATTTCAACACGCATAGCAGCCTCCGGATTAGATGCTGTATATATTTACAGTATATTCAGGCCGGAGGCAAGCGAAAGCGCAGATCAGATTTTCACGCGCCAGTTCAGGGTTTCGCCGGCGAGGAACGGCACCAGCGCATGCTCGCCCATGCTGATGCTCTCTTCGACTTTCCAGGGTTCGCGCACCAGCGTCACGGTTCCTTCGTTCAGCGGCAGGCCGTAAAAGCGCGGGCCGTTCTCCGAGCAGAAAGCTTCCAGGTGCGCCAGGGCGTCCAGCTCTTCGAAAACGGTGGCGTAGGCGGGCAGCGACGTCGGCGCGTTGAAAACGCCCGCGCAGCCGCAGCTCGCCTCTTTGAGATGGCGCAGGTGCGGCGCGGTGTCGGTGCCGAGGAAGAAGCGCGGATGGCCGCTGGCGACCACCTTGCGCAGCGCGTCCTGATGCACATTGCGCTTCAGGATCGGCAGGCAGTAGAGGTGCGGGCGCACGCCGCCCACCAGCATATGGTTGCGGTTGAACATCAAATGCTGCGGCGTAATCGTGGCGCCCAGCTTGTCATTGCCCGCCTCGACGTACTGCGCGGCTTCGCGCGTTGTGATGTGCTCGAAGACGATTTTGAGTTCCGGGTACGTTTTGCGCAGCGGCTCCATTACGCTGTCGATAAAGCGCGCCTCGCGATCGAAAATATCGATATCGGCGTGGGTCACTTCGCCGTGAATCAGCAGCGGCATGCCGATCTTCTGCATGCGCTCCAGCACGCTGCTGATGGCGGCGATGTTGGTGACGCCGTGGCTGGAGTTGGTGGTGGCATGCGCCGGGTAGAGTTTAGCGGCGGTAAACACGCCCGTGTTGAAGCCCTGTTCGATCTCACTGGGATCGAGCGAGTCGGTAAGGTAGCAGGTCATCAGCGGGGTGAAGCGATGGTCCGCCGGCAGCGCGGCCAGGATGCGGTCGCGATAGGCGACGGCGGCAGCGACGCTGGTGACCGGCGGCACCAGGTTGGGCATCACGATGGCACGTCCGTTAACCGCGCTGGTATAGGGCAGGACCGTATTCAGCATCGCGTCGTCGCGCAGGTGAATATGCCAGTCGTCAGGGCGGCGGATAGTAAGTTGCTGAGGGTGTGCAGTCATCAGTGAAGCTCCGGCTAGTCAGGAAACGTAGAGGCGCGTTTTGGCCGGGTACAAAGCATAAGGTGTCGGGCAACCGTTTGCACTTCTTTTCTTGCAGGGAGGGGGAAAAGAACAGCGGGCACGGCGTCAGACCGCAGATGAGCTTACAGCGCGGGTGATATGGACCGAAGAGCAAAGCGTCCCGCGCAAGGGACTGCGCGGGCCGAGCCGCCAGGGATGGCGCTTTTGCGTCTTTGCGATCGGGCCATGTCACTCACGCCTGCACCTTGTCACTGCGTAAACGGAATCACCAGCTGGCCAGGCTCGACCTTAAGCCCCTTAGCGAATTTCTTCGCCAGCGCCTCGCCTTTGCTGCGATCGACGCTCAATACATAGGCCGGCTTCTGATTGAAGTAGCTTTTCAGCGACTGATTCAGATAGGGCGTCAGGCTTTTCATCACCGCGGCCATCTTCTCCGGCTGCACCTGCGCGTCGACGATCTCCAGATCGCGCAGATAGACGGCGCCCTGCTGCGCGTCGAATACCGGCTGCGCCTTCATCTTCAGCTGCATATCCGCTTCCTGCGGGCCAAACAGCGAAGTGACGTTGATTTTCGCCCTGCCGGTCAGCGTGACGCGGTCCGGCTCCTCGCGGCCAATCTGGCTGTTGAGGTCGGTCAGCAGAATATGGGCGTTCACCAGGCCAGCGACGCCGATATCTTTCTCATAATTGTTGTGCTTAGTCAGCGCCTGATTCACTTCCTGCTCGCTGATGGTGTACTGCGTCAGCTGATTGCAGCCGCTCACCAGCACGGCGAAAAGCAGGGCCGTTAGCCCCAGAAATGCCTTTTTCATTGTGTCCTCATCCAGTTTGATGCTCATGCAGCGCATAGGGTGCCTGAATGCGGATAAGGTGTCATTAAGAAGGCGATGAGAAACGCCGGCGCGCCTCTCATCTAACCGTGTCAGAGGGCGATAGAGGAGAGCAGGTTGACCTGCGTCTGCTTCGCCATGTTGTCGCGGTAGTCGGCCACGCGGCTCGGCCAGTCGATGCCGGCCACCAGCGTCAGCGACCGCAGCAGCGGAAAGAGGTGGATATCATCTTCCGACAGCTCGCCGTTGACCGCGTTGGGCTTCACGATCAACTTGTCGAGCTGGCGCAGATCGTCGCCGATCTTCTTGATCAGGCCCGGCGCATGGCTCTTCAGCTCGGTGAAATCGCCGATCGCCGCCTCTTTCTTCTGGCGGAAATAGTCGCGCGCCGCCGGCGTGGCGAATTCGGCGAAGGCGGCGTCCGCAATGCGGGGCAGCAGCAGCTTATTAACGTAGCCGTTGACGCTGCGCAGCCAGTCGCCGATCGCCGGATTGATTTTGCCGTTCAGCAGCGGCTCCCGGTCGCTTTTATCGATAAAGCGCACAATATCGAGGCTTTCCGGCATTGCGCTGCCGTCGTCTTTTTGCAGGATGGGCGCCACCTTCTGGCCCACCAGCTTTTTCGGCGTCGCTTCATCGTCGTTAAGCATCACGATAAGCTCTACCGGCAGGTTTTTCAGGCCGAAAATCATGCGCGCTTTGACGCAAAAGGGGCAGTGGTCGTAGATGTAGAGTTTCATCCCGGTCTCCTTTAGATAGTCAGGGCGACGGGCGTCACCCTGATTGAGGGCGTGTCGGAAGTATGGAAGAGATTCCGGGGGAGGGCAAACCGACGCCGTGCGCGGGCCGGGATTTGCAAAATAAAATCAAGGCGTTTCACGCTGGTCGTTAACGAATATTTTACCGCGGCAGGGGCGGCGGTTATAGTGAAAGCAATGTTGTTGGCACCGCTTTCCTTAAGCCTCAGATTTCAGGAGTCATGATGTTTGGCTATCGTTCTGCCGCGCCCAGGGTGCGATTAACCACCGACCGACTGGTGGTGCGTCTGGTTCACGAGCGCGACGCCTGGCGACTGGCGGATTACTACGCCGAAAACCGCGCCTTCTTAAAACCCTGGGAGCCGGTGCGCGACGAGAGCCACTGCTATCCCTCCGGCTGGCAGGCGCGCCTGGGCCTGATCACCGATATGCATAAAAGCGGCTCTGCCTACTATTTCATTCTGATGGATCCCGAAGAGTCTGAAGTGCGCGGCGTCGCCAACTTCAGCAACGTGCTGCGCGGCTCGTTCCACGCCTGCTACCTCGGCTATTCGCTGGGCGAAAAGTGGCAAGGACAGGGACTGATGTTCGAGGCGCTGCAGGCCGCCATCCGCTATATGCAACGCCAGCAGAATATCCATCGCATTATGGCGAACTATATGCCGCATAATCAGCGCAGCGGCGCGCTGCTGGCGCGTCTCGGCTTTGAGAAAGAGGGCTATGCGAAAGACTATCTATTGATCGATGGCCGCTGGCAGGATCATGTGTTGACCGCGCTGACTCGTCACGAGTGGACGCCGGATCGGCGCGGCTAATAAGGAGATCGGAATGAAAATGGCGCTTTCGCCGCTGGCGTTGCGTGTTTTAGGTTGCCTGCTGGAGAAGCAGGTCACCACGCCGGAGCAGTATCCGCTATCGCTGAATGCGGTGGTGACCGCCTGCAACCAGAAGTCGAACCGCGAGCCGGTGATGAACCTGACCGAAAGCGAAGTGCAGGAGGAGCTGGATCGGCTGACGAAAAAGCATCTGGCGACCGCCAACAGCGGCTTCGGCCAGCGCGTGGCAAAGTATGAGCAGCGCTTCTGCAATTCCACCTTCGGCAACCTGCAGCTCAGCAGCGCTGAGGTGGCGATTCTGACGCTGCTGTTCCTGCGCGGCGCGCAAACGCCGGGCGAGCTGCGCACGCGCAGCGGCAGGCTGCACGAGTTTGCCGACGTTGAGGAAGTGGAAAGCGTGCTGGCTGGCTTAGCCGAACGCGAGATGGTGACGCGCCTGCCGCGCGAGCCGGGCAAACGCGAGAGCCGCTACCTGCATCTGTTCGGCGACGAGCAGTCAGTCAGCCAGGCGGCAACGCCGGCGGAAGATAACGGCGATCTCAGCGCGCGCGTCGCCGTGCTTGAGCAGTCGCTCGCCGCCTTACAGGCGCTGGTGCAGACGCTGCTGCACAAAGGAGGCTGAGATGACACTGCGAATTGGCGTTGTCGGACTGGGTTCGATTGCGCAGAAAGCCTGGCTGCCGGTGCTGGCACAGGCGGAAAGCTGGACGCTGGTCGGCGGCTTCTCGCCGAACCAGCAGAAGGCGCAGAGGGTGTGCGACAGCTACCGCATGACCTGTTTCTCCTCGCTGAACGCGCTGGCGGACGCCTGCGACGCGGTGTTCGTTCACACCAGCACCGTCACCCACTACGAGATTGTCAAAGCCCTGCTGCTGGCGGGAAAGGATGTGCTGGTGGATAAGCCGCTGGCCGATAATTTCAGTCAGGCCGAGGCGCTGGTGGCGCTGGCGGAAAAGCGCGGGCGCAAACTGATGGTGGGCTTTAACCGCCGCTTTGCGCCGCGCTATCAGCAACTGCGGCTGGCGATGCCGCAGGCCGCCAGCCTGCGCGTGGAGAAACACCGTAGCGACAGCGTCGGACCGAACGATCTGCGCTTTACGCTGCTCGACGACTATCTGCACGTAGTGGATACCGCGCTCTGGCTGGCGGGCGATCGCGCCGTCCAGCGTCATGGCTACATCCATACCAACGAGCGTGGCGAAATGCTCTATGCCGAGCACCACTTCGCCGCCGGCGCCGTGCAGATCGCCACCAGCATGCATCGCCGCGCGGGCAGCCAGCGCGAGCGCGTAAGCCTGGTCGGCGACGGCCGCTGCATCGACGTGCTGGAGATGCGCGACTGGCAGGAGGAGCGCGGCGACGGCGTGCGCAGCGATCCGCCGCCCGCGTGGCAAAGTCATCTGACCCAGCGCGGCTTCAGCGGCGCGGCGCACCATTTTATTCAGTGCGTGCAAAATCAGACGATGCCTGAGACGGGCGGCGAACAGGCGCTGCTGGCGCAGCGCGTGGTGGAAAAAATGTGGCGCGAGGCGGAGAAGGAATAACGCCTTGTAACACTCCGCGCTGGTCATTTCCCGCCGTGGCAGTAGACTATCGCCGGGCGCCGCTGGGCGCCCGCGCTAAGTAGCTCATTTTGCCGACTCTTTTCAGGACGCGCGCCAATTATGAATCTGTTGAAATCGCTGGCAGCGGTCAGTTCCATGACCCTGTTTTCCCGCGTATTGGGTTTTGCCCGTGACGCCATTGTGGCGCGGGTGTTCGGCGCCGGGATGGCCACGGACGCCTTTTTCGTCGCCTTTAAGCTGCCTAACCTGCTGCGGCGCATTTTCGCCGAAGGCGCCTTTTCGCAGGCGTTCGTACCGATCCTCGCCGAGTATAAAAGCAAGCAGGGCGAAGAGGCGACGCGGCTCTTCATCGCCTACGTCTCTGGCCTGCTGACGCTGGCGCTGGCGCTGGTGACCATCGCAGGGATGTTCGCCGCCCCCTGGGTGATTCTGGTCACCGCCCCCGGCTTTGCCGATACCGCCGATAAGTTCGCGCTCACCAGCGCGCTGCTGCGGGTGACTTTTCCCTATATTTTGCTGATTTCGCTGGCCTCGCTGGCAGGCGCCATCCTCAATACCTGGAACCGCTTTTCCGTTCCCGCCTTCGCGCCCACGCTGCTGAATATCAGCATGATTGGCTTTGCGCTCTTCGCCGCGCCGCACTTCCATCCGCCGGTGATGGCGCTGGCGTGGGCGGTGGTCGCAGGCGGCGTGCTGCAGCTTTTCTACCAGCTGCCGCACCTGAAGAAGATCGGCATGCTGGTGCTGCCGCGCATCAACCTGAAGGATGCGGGCGTCTGGCGCGTGATGCGGCAGATGGGACCGGCGATCCTCGGCGTTTCCGTCAGCCAGATTTCGCTGATCATCAATACTATTTTCGCCTCGTTTCTCGTTTCCGGCTCGGTCTCCTGGATGTATTACGCCGATCGCCTGATGGAGTTTCCGTCGGGCGTGCTGGGCGTGGCGCTCGGCACCATTCTGCTGCCGTCGCTGGCGAAGAGCTTTTCCAGCGGCAATCACGACGAATATTCCCGCCTGATGGACTGGGGCCTGCGCCTCTGCTTTTTGCTGGCGCTGCCGAGCGCGGTGGCGCTGGGCATTCTCTCCGGTCCGCTCACCATTGCGCTGTTCCAGTACGGCAAGTTCACCGCCTTTGACGCTCTGATGACGCAGCGCGCGCTGATCGCCTATTCGGTGGGGTTAATGGGGCTGATCGTGGTGAAGGTGCTGGCGCCGGGGTTCTACTCGCGTCAGGACATCAAAACGCCGGTGAAGATCGCCATGATTACCCTGGTGATGACGCAGCTGATGAACCTGGCCTTTATCGGCCCGCTGAAGCATGCCGGCCTGTCGCTCTCTATCGGTCTGGCGGCCTGTCTTAACGCCGCGCTGCTCTACTGGCAGCTGCGTAAGAAGAAGATTTTTCAACCGCAGCCGGGCTGGGCGAGCTTTCTGCTGCGTCTGGTGATCGCGGTCATCGTGATGGCGGCGGCGCTGGTGGGTATCCTGTATTTGATGCCGGCGTGGGGAGAGGGCGCGATGGTCTGGCGTCTGCTACGTCTGGCGGCGGTCTGCGCGGTGGGCGGCGGCGCCTACTTCCTGACGCTGGGGCTGCTGGGCTTCCGGCTGCGCGACTATGCGCGCCGGGCGCACGCGTAAAACAGCAAAATCCCGCTTTCTGGCGTTATGCTTGTCAGTTAAGGCCGCTATTTTTTAAAATAGCGGCCTTTCTCATAGTCCTTTTCTAACAGCGCACACGGAAGCTGGCAGGCAGGCAGGCAGGCAGGCAGGCGAATAGCGTGAAGGTATCGCGTCAGCGGCGCGAGGACCGCCCGCCCCTGAGCGGCACCAGACTACGTTATCATCCCATGCTTAACTGGCTGGCATTACGTCTTAAGGGCGATTTTTTTGTACATCTGACAATGCAGACATAGCAGCCTGTGCAGTAGTGCAAGTAAAATCTATGTTTAACCTGTTCCAGTAATAAAATATGTATATTGATTTTAATGAGCCTCTCTCGCAGTTTTTTTGTTTTCATTTTTTTCATGCGGTTAAGTTAATCAGTATCAAACGACCATGAATTTTTGACGAGACTGTTTTAGCCCACACCTTTTTATCTTTATAGTCTGTAATCAGGCCGTTAAAAGAGGAAGGGGGAATGGCTATACCAGTATATGCATGGCTGTATGATGATGCGGGTAATTTAATAAAAGGTTCTGCTGACGTTTCAGGAAGAGAAAACAGCATAGAGGTCTTGTCTGTAATGAGTCTGACCGAGGTTCCGGTTGATCCATATACAGGGAAAAGCGCTAGTGCGAGATGCCATCAGCCACTCTACTTTGATAAAGTTATTGATTCATCTACACCCTGTTTATTAAAAGCGCTGACTAACGGTGAAAAGCTAAAATCCGCTAAGTTTCATTATTACAGAATTCATGATAATGGGCAGGAGGAACACTATTTCACCCTGTATTTAGAAGGTGTTCAGGTCTGCTCTAACGCAACATTAATGTACGATATTAAAAGTCGCTACGGATCAGCGATAGAGCCTGTTGAATCTATTTCCTTATCCTATGAAAAGTTAACTTCGCATTATGTTGACGGGAATATATTGCACGCTGACAGTTGGCGAGTCAGGGCTTGATAAAGGAGATGGAAAAGGTATGGCATGGATATATAAGCAAAGCACAGGAGAATTGTTTCATAACGGCGAAATGATTGAACAGGGGTATGCGGGAAGGATGACTAACAAAAATAACCCTGATCGCCAGCAGGTCCGCGGATTAGGCCCGTTACCCCAGGGAACGTATCATATCGGCGGTTATACGCATTCTAAAGGACCATTAACCATAACGTTAATACAAACATCGGGCGAAAGTTATGGCCGTAGCGCTTTTCGTATCCATGGAGAGCGCATCGCGCCTCCGGCGGGATGGGCTTCTGAGGGATGCATAATTCTGGGTTATCACACTCGCCGTCTCATAGCTCTCTCATCGGACAGAACGCTAGAAGTGATAAGATGAAAAAACAATCTCTGTTTATCATGACCTCCATTTTGCTTATCTACTCAGCTGCTAATTTGGCCAATATAAACCGCTGCAGGGCGATTTTAGATGAGAAAATAATTTTGACCGATCAGCACTGTTTTAACACGTTTGTTAGCGGCGTTTCTAAGGGCGAAAAAGTATTTATAGCATTCACGCCTGCTCTATCCGGCAAAATTAATTCGGTTCAAAGCATTGCACTGCGGGACGCGCTGGTCAATGCGTTACTGTCAGCGCCTGCTGAGACCCTTGAGACTTTAAATAAGATTGATAGCTATATCAGCCAGCAAGACCAGGACAGTGATACTGACAGAATAGGCAGCAACTCGGTCTGCGCGACGTTGCCTGACCCCGTTGTTTATAATAAGCCTTCGTTTCTGGAATATGCTGAAAGGGCGAATAAAAGTCTTAAGACGACAGGGCAACAGGGCGCGCAATGCCTTTCGCTGGTTAATGGCGTTGTCGATGAGGTGTTAAATGATGAAAAACGCGGTCGAATAAAATGGGGGCTCAGGTCTTACTCTTTTGATGAAATTTCACGATGAAAGGCCGTCAGGAAGCGCCAACCGGTGATGCAGTATGCTTAATTTCAGAGGGAAAAGCCGGATTTGCGCTATCCGGCTTTGAATGTTATGCCTTCCGGCTTAGCGTCGCCTGACCTTTACCCAGCCCGTCCGGGCCGTAAAACGCCTGCGTCTGGTGCGGCTTAAGCACGGTCAGCGCCTCTTCGGTAAAGCGGATCTGCTGATTGAGCAGCAAACCGTTATGGGTATTGGCGTCGTTTAAGCGACGCGTCATCAGGCCGATACTCTGCCAGCGGCGCGTCATATCACTGTGACCAGCATAAGGCGCCTGGGTGCCGAGCTGCCGCTCGGTGCTGCGGCGCATCTCGTCAAGATAGCTGAGCGTCGCCAGCAGCGCGCTCTTATCTTCGGTAATGCGCTGCAGCAGATTATTGTTAATCCTGCCTGCGGCCAGTTGGTGCTGCTCCTCTTCGAGAACGTTCGAGAGCGAGGAAAGCACTTCCTGCATCTTATCGAGTGTGGTCAACAGGTTGCTCATGGGGATTATTTACCCTCTAAATACGCCTTAGTGTCGGCAATCAGCGCATCGGCGATCTTGCCGGTATCCATTTTCAGTTCGCCATTGCGAATGGCGGTTTTCAGTTGTTCGACGCGCGCCACGTTAATGTCCTGGCTGCCCGGCTGGGTCAGCTGCGACTGCGCATTGCTCAGGCTGACCTGGGCTGCGGCGGGCGTGGTTGCGGTAGCGTTCGACGCCTGGCGCGTTTTACCGGTTGCGGACTCGTTGCTTTCACGGGTTTGCACGGTAGCGACGGGCTTCAGAGGTTGCGTTCTGTCGATGCTCATATTCGGGCTCCTGTACGGTCAGGGGAAACTGCCACCTGAATCAGAATAGCGTAATCGCTTAATTGATTTCTCTATCGGCAGAAAAACAGCGTTCTTTAGCGCCTTATAGCGATATCAGAATATTCCCATCCGCATCCACTTTCCCGCTCACCACCTGACCGTTGCCCATGCGCACGCGCACCGACTGCGCCAGAATCGCATTGTTTAACGCTTTGCCTTCGCCGCTGGCGTTAAAGCCTTCGCCGCTGGCGATCACCATCACGCTCTGACCCGCCTTTACGCGCCACGGCTGGCGCATCATCGACAGCGTCACCGGCTGGCCCGGCTGAATATCGCGCAGCACCACCGCATCGGCGACCGAACCGGCATCAAGCATGGCGCGCGCCGGCAGGGTATCGAGCCGGCCGCTCTGCAGGCGGAAATCGTCGGCGCTGACGGTCGAGCCGCGCGCCAGCAGACGCGTCGCCACCAGATACTGGCCGGTAACCTGCACCTGCACCTGAAGAAAACGTCGCGTATCGCCGCAGGTGGCGGCCACGCTCATCGCTCCCCACAGGCGGCTATTGCCAGGCAGGGTGAACTGCGGCGCGTCGCAGGTCGGCCATTGCGCCTGCGGCGTCTTAATCTCCACCGTCATGCCCGCCGCATGCTGCGCGTCGCGAGCCTGAAAAAAGCCCGTCAACTGGGCGGAAAGATCGGCGGCGTCGGCGGGCAGGGCGAACAGCGCCAGCAGGCTGGCCAACAGGGCGGTAATGTTACGCATCAAATGACTCCTTGCTGCTAATGGCGACGAGTGTACTCGAGCCGCGCCAAAATCAAGGCGAAAAATAGCCGTGGTTTTTAACGTTATTCAGACGATGGCTATTGCTTTTCCCCGCATAAGCTGTCCGCTCGAAATTCTCATTTGCGGAGGAAGCATGCTCGACAAACTGGATGCTGCGCTGCAGTTCGGCACTGAAGCTCTCAATCTGCGTGCTCAACGTCAGGAGATCCTGGCGTCAAATATTGCCAACGCCGATACCCCTGGCTATCAGGCGCGGGATATCGACTTTGCCAGCGAGCTCAGTCGGGTAATGAAAAATGGTCGCGCCGAAGGCAGCGGCATGTCGCTGAAGGTCACCTCGCCGCGTCATATCGAGGCACAGGTTAATTCGGCGGCGTCGGCCAACCTGCTCTATCGCATTCCCGATCAGCCTGCTGCCGACGGCAACACCGTCGATATGGATCGCGAACGTACCCAGTTCGCGGACAACAGTCTGAAGTACCAGACCGACCTCACCCTCATCAGCAGCCAGATCAAGGGCATGATGAGCGTGTTACAAGGGCAATAAACATGGCATTGCTGAATATTTTTGACATTGCCGGGTCAGCGATGACCGCGCAATCCCAGCGTCTCAACGTCAGCGCCAGTAACCTGGCGAACGCCGACAGCGTCACCGGTCCTGACGGCAAGCCTTACGTGGCGAAGCAGGTGGTGTTCCAGACCGATGCGGCGCCCGGCGCGGCCACCGGCGGCGTCAAAGTGGCGCAGGTGCTGGACGATCCCTCTCCGGCGAAGCTGGTGTATGACCCAGGCAATCCGCTGGCGGACGACAAGGGCTACGTGAAGATGCCGAACGTGGACGTGGTGGCGGAAACCGTCAACACCATGTCGGCGTCGCGCAGCTACCAGGCCAACGTCGAGGTGCTGAACACCGTGAAATCAATGATGATGAAAACCCTGACCATGGGTTCCTAACGGAGAAACGACATGGGCATCGCAGTAGGCGTCAACGAGAAACTGGACCCCACGGTCCTCAGCTCATCCAGCAGCGGCACCAGCAACAGCGCGCAGGATCTGCAGAACCAGTTTCTGACCATGCTGGTTACGCAGTTGCAGAATCAGGATCCCACCAATCCGATGGATAACAGCCAGCTCACCACGCAGCTGGCGCAGATCAACACCCTGAGCGGCATTGAAAAACTCAATACCACGCTGGGTTCGATCTCCGGCCAGATCAGCACCAGCCAGTCGCTGCAGAGCTCGACGCTGATCGGCCACGGCGTCATGGTAAACGGCACGCAGGTGCTGGTCGGCAAAGGCACCACCACGCCGTTTGGCGTCGAGCTGGCCACCGCGTCGACCGCTACCACCGCCACGGTGAAAGACGCCGGCGGCAACGTGGTGCGCACCATCGATCTGGGCGCGCTCTCGGCTGGCGTGCATACCTTCTCGTGGGACGGCACCCTGGCGGACAGCTCCACTGCGCCGGACGGCAAATATACGGTTTCAATCGCCGCCAGCAATGGCAGCACGCAACTGGTGGCCCAGCCGCTTAACTACGCCTACATCAACGGCGTCTCGACGGCGAATAACACCACCAAACTGGATCTCGGCACCATGGGCTCCGCAACCCTTGATGAAGTACGTCAGATTCTCTGATTCATCTCTAAACAGGAGAAATAAACATGTCATTTTCCCAAGCGGTGAGCGGCCTGGGCGCTGCCTCCAGCAACCTGGACGTTATCGGCAACAACATCGCCAACTCCGCGACGGCGGGCTTTAAGTCCAGCACCATCGCCTTCGCCGATATGTTCGCCGGTTCCAACGTCGGCCTCGGCACCAAGGTGGCGGCGGTGATCCAGAACTTCAACGACGGCGCCACCACCACCACCAGCCGCGGCCTCGACGTTGCGCTGAGCGGCAACGGCTTCTTCCGCATGGCTGACGCCAGCGGCGCGGTTTACTACTCGCGCAACGGCCAGCTGACGCTGGATGAGAACCGCAACCTGGTGAACACTCAGGGCCTGAAAGTCACCGGCTATCCGGTAAGCGGCACGCCGCCGACCGTGCAGACCGGCGCCAACCCGGTTGCGCTGAGCATTCCGACCACGCAGATGTCGGCGCGCGCCACCACCACCGCGACCCAGGTGGCGAACCTCAACTCCACCGACGCCATTCCGACCGTGACGCCGTTCAACGCCAGCGATGTCGGCAGCTACAACGCGAAAAGCACCATGACGGTCTATGACTCTCAGGGCAACGACCACAACCTCGACATGTACTACGTCAAAACCGCCGACAACAACTGGACGGTGCATGCGATTGACTCCACCACCGGCACCAGCGCAGGGAATTTCACCGCGGCATTCGACGCGAGCGGCAACCTGACGGGCCTTAACGGCGGCACCACGTCAACCGTTAACCTGACCATCAACGGCTCGAACGGCGCGGCGGCGGGCCAGGTCTTTTCGCTGAGCATGCTGGGCAGCCTGCAGCAGAACACCGGCACCACTACCTTCGGCAACCCGGCGCAGGACGGCTACGCGCCGGGCGATCTGACCAGCTACGCCATTAACGACGACGGCACCATTACCGGCAGCTACTCCAACAAAAAGACCCAGCTGCTGGGCCAAATCGTGCTGGCCAGCTTCTCTAACCCGGAAGGGTTGCAGTCGCAGGGCGACAACGTCTGGTCCGCGACCAGCTCCTCTGGTCAGGCGGCGATCGGTCTGGCCAACACCGGCACCTACGGTTCGCTGACCTCCGGCGCGCTGGAAGCGTCGAACGTCGATATGAGCAAAGAACTGGTGAACATGATCGTGGCGCAGCGCAACTATCAGGCGAACGCCCAGACCATCAAAACTCAGGACCAGATTCTCAACACCCTGGTTAACTTGCGTTAATTCACTAACGGGATTGCTTTATGGATCACGCGATATATACCGCAATGGGCGCGGCCAGCCAGACGCTGGATCAGCAGGCCGTCACGGCCAGCAACCTCGCCAACGCCTCAACGCCGGGCTTTCGCGCGCAGCTCAATGCGCTGCGCGCGGTACCGGTCAGCGGCTGGTCGCTGCCGACGCGCACCCTGGTAGCCGCCTCGACGCCCGGCGCCGATATGAGCCAGGGCGCAATGGACAACACCGGACGCACGCTGGACGTGGCGATGGGGCAGGACGGCTGGCTGGCGGTGCGTACCGCTGACGGCAGCGAAGCCTATACCCGCAACGGCAATATGCAGATCAGCTCGACCGGCATTTTGACCGTCCAGGGCAATCCCGTCATGGGCGATGGCGGCCCCATCGCGGTGCCGCAGGGCGCCGAGCTGACCATCGCGGCGGACGGCACCATCACCTCGCGCAACGCGGGCGATGCGCCAAACGCCACGGTGCAGATCGGCCGCCTGAAGCTGGTGAAAGCCACCGGCAAAGAGATGCAGCGCGGCGACGACGGCATGTTCCGTCCGAACCAGCAGACTCAGGCGACGCGCGGCGCGGCGCTGGCCGCCGACGCCACGGTGCAGGTCATGCCGGGCGTGCTGGAAGGCAGCAACGTCAAGCCGGTAGAGACCATGGTCGATATGATCGCCAATGCACGACGTTTCGAGATGCAGATGAAAGTCATCACCAACGTCGACGAAAACGAACAAAAAGCCAACCAGCTGCTGAACATGAGCAGCTAAGGCAGAGGAAAACAGATGATTCGTTCCTTATGGATCGCCAAAACCGGTCTTGACGCCCAGCAAACCAATATGGACGTCATCTCCAACAACCTGGCGAACGTCAGCACCAACGGCTTTAAACGTTCGCGCGCGGTGTTTGAAGATTTGATGTACCAGACTCTGCGTCAGCCGGGCACCCAGTCTTCCGAACAGACTACGCTGCCGTCGGGCCTGCAGATTGGTACCGGCGTGCGTCCAGTCACCACCGAGCGCCTGCATACCCAGGGCAACCTGTCGCAGACCAGCAACTCCAAAGATGTGGCGATCAACGGCCAGGGCTATTTTGAAGTGCAGCTGCCGGACGGCACCTCCGCCTATACCCGCGACGGCTCGTTCCAGGTGGACCAGAACGGCCAGCTGGTTAACAACGCCGGCTATCCGGTGCAGCCGGGCATCACCATCCCGGCCAACGCCACCAGCATCACCATCTCGCGCGACGGCGTGGTGAGCGTGACGCAGCAGGGCCAGACTAATCCGGCGCAGGTCGGACAGCTGACCATCAGCACCTTTATTAACGACGCCGGTCTCGACAGCATGGGCGAAAACCTCTACCAGGAAACCCAGGCGTCAGGCGCGCCGACCCAGAGCACGCCGGGCCAGAACGGCGCGGGCCTGCTCTATCAGGGCTATGTGGAAACCTCTAACGTCAACGTGGCGGAAGAGCTGGTCACCATGATCCAGACGCAGCGCGCTTATGAAATCAACAGCAAGGCGATCAGCACCTCCGATCAAATGCTGCAGAAGTTAACGCAGATTTAATGTCGGTTATCAGGGCCAGCGCTGGCTGGCCTGAAGTCAACACATCTATAAGGTCGTGACTCCGTGGCGAAGCAACTGAACATAAAGCCTGGACATTGGTTGGTGGCGACAATGCTGCTGACCCTTAACGGTTGTGCGTTAGTGCCGCGCACGCCGCTGGTGGAAGGGGCAACAACGGCGCAGCCGCTGCCTTCCGCGCCGCCGGTGGTCAACGGCTCTATTTTTCAGGGCGTCGCGCCGCTCAACTACGGCTACCAGCCGCTGTTTGAGGATCGTCGCCCGCGCAATATCGGCGATACGCTCACTATCGTCCTGCAGGAAAACGTCAGCGCCAGCAAGAGCTCTTCCGCCAACGCGACGCGCGACGGCAGCGCCAGCTTCGGCCTCGACGCCATTCCGACCGGCCTGAACGGCCTGGTGGGCGCCGACGGCTCGAAAGCCAACGTGGGTGCTAACGGCAAAAACGATTTCGCTGGCAAAGGCGGCGCAACCGCCAACAACACCTTTACCGGCACCATCACCGTCACCGTGAATCAGGTTCTGTCGAACGGCAATCTGCGCGTGGTCGGCGAGAAACAGATCGAGATCAACCAGGGCACCGAGTTTATTCGCTTCTCCGGCGTGGTGAACCCGCGCACGATCAGCGCCAGCAACTCGGTACTGTCGACGGCGGTGGCCGACGCCCGCATCGAATATGTCGGCAATGGATATATTAATGAAGCGCAGACCATGGGCTGGTTCCAGCGTTTCTTCCTGAACATCTCGCCGATGTAATGAGGTCATGATGAAAAGTGTGAAAAGTTTACTGCTCGGCCTGAGCCTGACGCTCGGCCTCTGCCTGAGCGCCCATGCGGATCGCATTCGCGATCTGACCAGCGTGCAGGGCGTGCGCGACAACCAGCTGATCGGCTACGGCCTGGTCGTGGGCCTTGACGGCACCGGCGACCAGACCACCCAGACGCCGTTTACCACGCAAACCGTCAGCAACATGCTCTCCCAGCTCGGCATTACCGTGCCGCAGGGCACCAACATGCAGCTGAAAAACGTCGCGGCGGTGATGGTGACGGCGCAGCTGCCGGCCTTCGCCCGTCAGGGTCAGACCATCGACGTGGTGGTCTCCTCGCTGGGCAACGCTAAAAGCCTGCGCGGCGGCACCCTGGTGATGACGCCGATGAAAGGCGTCGATAATCAGGTCTACGCGCTGGCGCAGGGCAACATTCTGGTCGGCGGCGCGGGCGCGTCGGCAGGCGGCAGCAGCGTGCAGGTCAACCAGCTTAACGGCGGCCGCATCACCGGCGGCGCCACCGTCGAGCGCGAGCTGCAAAGCAACTTCGGCAGCCAGAACACCCTCAATCTGCAGCTGAACAATGAAGATTTCTCAATGGCGCAGCGTATCGCCGACGCCATCAACGGACGCGGCGGCTACGGCCAGGCGACGGCGCTTGACGCCCGCACCGTACAGGTGCGCGTTTCGCCCAACAATAGCTCTCAGGTGCGCCTGCTGGCGGAGATCCTCAACATCGACGTTTCAATTCCGATTGAAGACGCCAAAGTGATCATCAACTCGCGCACCGGGTCAGTGGTGATGAACCGCGAAGTGACGCTGAGCACCTGTGCGGTGGCGCAGGGCAATCTGTCGGTCACGGTCAACCAGTCGCAGAACGTCAGCCAGCCGAATACGCCGTTTGGCGGCGGTCAGACGGTGGTGACGCCGCAGACGCAGATCGATCTGCGCCAGAGCGGCGGCGCGCTGCAGCGCGTCAGCGCCAGCGCCAACCTGAACAACGTGGTGCGCGCGCTCAACGCCTTAGGCGCCTCGCCGATTGAGCTGATGTCGATTCTGCAATCGATGGAGAGCGCGGGCTGCCTGCGCGCCAAACTGGAAATTATCTGACGATGGATACGCAATCGCTGACGAAGGCGGCTTTTGACAGCCGCTCGCTGAACGACCTGAAGCGCGAAGCCAGCACCGACCCGAAAGGCAAGGCGCTGCAGGTGGCGAAACAGGTTGAGGGCATGTTTGTGCAGATGATGATGAAGAGCATGCGCGAAGCGCTGCCGCAGGACGGCATCTTCAGCAACGAATCGACCAAAATGTTTACCTCAATGTACGATCAGCAGATTGCGCAGGAGATCGGCAAGCGGGGGCTGGGCATGGCCGATCTTATCGTCAAGCAGATGCAGCCGGCGCAGGAGCCCGACGAGCGCGCCGGCACCGTGCCGATGCCGCTCGACGACAGCTTTATCTACAGCGCGGCGGCCTCCAGCCAGCTGGAGCAGATGGTGCGCAAGGCGGTGCCGCGCCTGCCGGTCTCGCCGTCCAGCCTGCCCACCGACAGCAGCGAGTTTATCGCCCAGCTGGCGCAGCCGGCGCAGGCCGCCAGCGCCGAGAGCGGCATTCCGCACCACCTGATTCTGGCGCAGGCGGCGCTGGAGTCGGGCTGGGGCCAGCGCCAGATCCTGACCCGTGACGGCAAGCCGAGCTACAACGTCTTTGGCATCAAGGCGAGCGGCAACTGGACGGGCGAAACCACCGATATCATGACCACGGAGTATGAGCAGGGCGAAGCGAAGAAGGTGCGCGCCAGCTTCCGCGTCTACCACTCCTATTTCGAGGCGCTTACCGACTACGTCAAACTCCTCTCGAATAACCCGCGCTACGCCGCCGTCACCAGCGCGCAGACCGCCGAGCAGGGCGCGCACGCGCTGCAGGCCGCCGGTTACGCCACCGACCCGAAATATGCGCAGAAGCTGGTAGGAATGATCCAGCAATTCAAAAGCATGGGTGAAAAAGTGGTGAAGGCGTACAGCAAAGATTTAAACGATCTCTTCTAGCGGCTCAGCCTCAAGTTTCACGCAGGCGCGCCGATAATATCAGCAGATGCCAGACGCGTTTTCGCGCACGGGCGAGCATTGATAAGTGCCAGCCCGCTTAACGGGAAAGAAAGGAACCGAAATGTCCAGCATAATAAACTCTGCGATGAGTGGGCTGAGCGCCGCACAGGCGGCGCTCAGCACCACCAGCAACAACATCACCAACTATACGGTTGCAGGCTACTCGCGCCAGACGATTCTGCTGTCGCAGGCGAACAGCACCCTGCAGGGCAGCAGCTATTACGGCAACGGCGTAAACGTTACCGGCGTGCAGCGCGAGTATGACGAGTTCATTACGGCGCAGCTGCGCAGTTCCAGCGCCACCTACAGCGCGGCTAATACCCAGTACTCGCAAATCTCCAACATCGACGATCTGCTTTCAACCTCCACCACCAGTCTCTCGACGTCGATTCAGGGCTTCTTTACCAACCTGCAGAACGTGGTGAGCAACGCGAACGATCCGTCGGCGCGCCAGTCGATGCTGAGCAACGCCCAGGGGCTGGTGAACCAGTTCCAGACTACCGCGCAGTATCTGACCAATATGCAGAGCAGCGTCAATACCGACGTCGCCTCGAACGTTGACCAGATCAATACCTTTACCAGCCAGATCGCCGATCTCAACAAGCAGATCGGCAAGCTGAGCACCGCAAGCGGCGCGCAGCCGAACGATCTGCTGGATCAGCGCGATCAGCTGGTCAACAACCTGAATAACATCGTTGGCGTCACCGTCTCTAAGCAGGACGGCAACTATATCGTCGCCATGGGCAGCGTAACGCTGGTCAACGGCAACAAATCCACCAGCCTGGTGGCGATGCCCTCCAGCAGCGATCCGACGCGCACCGCCGTCGGCTATGTGGATAACAGCGCCGGCAACGTCGAGATTGCTGAAAAGAACATCACTACCGGCTCGCTGGGCGGCCTGCTGGCTTTCCGCTCCCAGGACCTGGACAGCGCGCAGAACCAGCTCGGCCAGCTGGCGGCCGCCTTTACCACCAGCTTCAATGCGGTGCATAAGCAGGGCTACGACAGCAACGGCGATCAGGGCACAGACTTTTTCACCATCGGCAGCCCAACGGTGCAGAGCAACAGTAAAAACAGCTCCGCCACGACCCTGACGGCGAGCTGGACCGATACCAGCGCGCTGAAAGCCTCTAACTATACCGTCAGCTATGACGGCGCGAACTGGAACGTCACGCGCGCGTCCGACAATGTGAAGATTACCGCCACGGCTGGCACTGACGCCTCCGGCAACGCCACGCTGAGCTTCGATGGCGTGCAGCTGACCGTGAACGGCACGCCGAATGCGCAGGACAGCTTCCTGGTGAAGCCGGTGCAGAACGTTATCAGCGGCATGTCGGTCGCGATTACTAAGGAATCGCAGATCGCTGCGGCGGGCGCGACGGGCGGCGAGAGCGACAACCGCAACGCCCAGAAGCTGCTGGCGCTGCAGGATGCGAAGGTGGTGAACGGCAACGCGACGCTGTCGCAGGCTTACGCCAGCATCGTCAGCACCGTCGGCAACAAAACCAGCACGCTGGAAACCGCCAGCACCACGCAGAAAAACGTCGTGACGCAGCTGACCGATCGCCAGCAGTCGGTCTCCGGCGTCAACCTCGATGAAGAGTACGCCAACCTGACCAAGTATCAGCAGTACTACATGGCGAACGCGCAGGTGCTGCAAACCGCCAGCTCGATTTTCGACGCGCTGCTTAATATTCGCTAAGGAAAAGAACCATGCGACTCAGTACCAATATGATTTTTGACCAGCAGGTGCGCGGCATCAGCGATTCGCAATCCTCCTGGCTGAAAGTGGGCGAGCAGCTCTCCAGCGGCCGCCGCGTCAACAATCCCTCAGACGATCCTATCGCCGCGTCGCGCTCGGTCGTGCTGGCGCAGACTCAGGCCCAGAGCAGTCAATACTCACTGGCGCGCACCTTTGCGACTCAGGGGTTGTCGATGGAAGAGAACACGCTCACCGGCGTGACCAGCACCATCCAGGATGCGCAGACGCTGATCGTGAACGGCTCGACCGGCACGCTGAGCGACGACGACCGCGGCTCTATCGCCACGCAGCTGGAGGGCCTGCGCTCGCAGCTGCTGAACCTGGCGAACAGCAAAGACGGCAACGGCCGCTATATCTTCGCTGGCTATAAAACCGACAGCGCGCCTTTCGTCGATAACGGCAGCGGCGCCGTCACCTATGCGGGCGGCAGCGACGCCATTACGCAGAAGGTGGATACCAGCCGCACCATGACCGTGGGCCACACCGGCGACGACATCTTTATGTCGATCACCGGCAACGCTAAAAAAGAGCCGGACGGCAGCGCCAGCGAAACCAATATCTTTAATATGCTCGACAGCGCTATCGCCGCGCTGAAGACGCCGCTGGCAAACGCCGACGACGCCGCGAAAAAGACGTTTCAGGATGCGATGGATAAAACCAACCGCGGCCTTGGCAACGCGCTGAACAATGTTCTGACCGTGCGCTCCGAGATTGGCACCCAGCTCTCTGAACTGAGCACGCTGGATGGGCAGGGCGGCAACCGCGACGTTATCCTGAGCAGCGAAATGAGCGACCTGGTCGACACCGACTACACCTCGGCCATCTCCAGCTATACCATGCAGCAGACGGCGCTTCAGGCCTCTTATAAAACCTTTACCGACATGTCGAAGATGTCGCTGTTCCAGCTCAACGCCTGACAAAACCTGATTCGAGCATGCCTGAACCGGACATGCTCATTTTTGTCCCACGACCCTGACCGGCATCGTGGGATTTTTTTATCCGTAAGAAATAAAAAACCCCGGCAAGCCGGGGTTTTTTGTAGGTCGCGTCAGGTGGTTACGCGCTCTCAGGTCGGGTTGCCGGAGCAGTGGCCTGATGCGTCGCGCTGTGACCGCCCGCTGCGCCTTTACCTTCAAAGGCGAACGGCGCGCGCACCCAGTCGCTGTGGCGTGCCGGCTCCGGCTGCCAGGCTGGCGCCGGGGCTTTGGTCATCGGCGCGGAGGCGTGATGGGTAAAGCGAACGGCGGCTTCCTGCGGCGCGGCGTCGCGTGCCGGAACGGGCGCATGCGGCTCGCTAATCGGCTCAGGCGCACGCTCTGCCGCCACCGGCGCGTTCAGCACTTCCGCTACCTGCGCTTCTGCTTCCGGCGTCACGTCGTGCGCGGATTCAGCGGCGATTTCGGTGGCGTCGGCGGCTGGCGTCGCGTCTTCAACAACCGGCGCAGCGGGAACAGCCTGCTCGGCGATGGTTTCTGCCACGGCTTCGTCGGCGGCCGGGATAACGGCAGGTTCATGATTAACCGGTGCCTCAATCGGCGCGGTGTTATCAGTGTTCACCAGCGTAACCGGGGTTTCCGTCTGGGGTTCAGCCTGCTGCACGTCATCAGCCGGTTGCGCTTCAGCGGCATTGACCTGCGGCGCGACGTCAGCCTGTTGTGCTTCAGCGGCATTGACCTGCGGCGCGACATCAGCCTGAGGCGCGGCTTCGACAGCGGCAACCGGCAGGGCGATAGCGCCCGCGGTCTCTTGCTGGCCGTGGTCCGGCGCATCCTGCTGCGGCTCCTGCATCTCTACTGGCTGAGCGACCGGATAGCGTACCCAGACCTTGCCGGATGCCATTTCTGGCGACGCTGCGGCGGCAGCCAGCGGCATGGCTGACTCGGTCGGATAACGCTCGTCGCGATAGCGACGGCGACGCTGTCCGCTGACGCGCAGGTGGCGCGGCGAACGGCGCGAGCGGCGCGGCATATTGCCGTTGTCGCGGTTTTCCGTCTCATCCTGCTCAAACTGCGCTGGCTCGTCGATCTGCGGCGCGCTGCGTACGGCCTCTGGCTGCGTTTCCACGGCTTCCGCTGTCGGCTGTTCCGTCTCGCCGCCGATGCGCACTTTCTGCGTCAGCTGACGCGGCTTGCGGCGCGGCATAACCTGAACGCGCTCATCTTCCTGCGCTTCCGGGGACTCGACGACGTCAGCGGCGGCGGCGGCGGTCTCAACCGCTTTGCTCGCTTCCTGCTGCGCGCGCTTCTCTTCCTGACGACGACGCTGGCGCTCGGCGCGCTGTTCGCGACGCTGCTGCTGTTGCTCTTCGCGCTGCTGGCGCGCTTCGTCGCTCAGAACCGGGCTGCGCTCTTCGCGCGCGTCGTTCTGCGGTGACTGGCGCTTATTGCGACGCGCATCGGCGTTGTCGCGCGGCTCGCGATTCTCACGCGGCTCACGGCTGTCGCGCGGTTCACGATTCTCACGCGGCTCGCGGCTGTCGCGCGGTTCGCGATTCTCACGCGGCTCGCGGCTCTCGCGCGGTTCACGGTTCTCACGCGGCTCGCGGCTGTCGCCGTTGCGCGGCGTACGCTCGCGACGGTTGTTGTTACGGCGATTGTTGCGACGATCGCCGCGCTCTTTGGCGCTGCTGTCGTTCTCGCTCTCTTCGCTGCTGGCCTGCGGCGCAGGCGTCGCTTCCGCGGCTGGCGTCGGAGCCGGCTCGTCGCCGCCGAACAGTTTTTTCAGCAGACGGCTAAAGAAGCCGGTACCGCTGGCGGCAGCTGGCGCTGCGGCAGCCGGTTTGGCTGCAGGCTGCGGCTCAACGGCTTTAGGCTGCTCGGCTGGGGTCTCGGCCGGCGCCGGCGGCGCGTCAGGCATAACGAAGGCGGCCAGCGCAGGTTGCTCAGGACGACGGCGCTCGGCGTGCTCCTCTTCCGACGGCATCGCCATTTCGGCTTCATGCAGCTTCGGCAGGTGATAGCTGAGGGTCTGTGTCTCTTCGCCTTTGCGCACGCGCAGCACGGAGTAGTGTGGCGTTTCCATGCGATCGTCCGGGACGATAATGGCGCGAACGCCGCCCTGGCGCTTCTCAATCGCGTTCACCGCTTCACGTTTTTCGTTCAGCAGGTAAGAGGCGATCTGCACCGGGACAATGGCGTGCACCTCTTTGGTGTTGTCTTTCAGCGCTTCTTCTTCAATCAGGCGCAGAATCGACAGCGACAGCGATTCGTTGTCGCGGATAGTGCCGGTGCCGCTACAGCGCGGGCAGACGTGATGGCTCGACTCGCCCAGCGACGGGCTGAGGCGCTGGCGCGACATCTCCAGCAGGCCGAAGCGCGAAATATGGCTGATCTGAATGCGCGCGCGATCCTGACGCACCGCTTCGCGCAGGCGATTTTCCACCGCGCGCTGGTGACGCACCGGCGTCATATCGATAAAGTCGATAACGATCAGGCCACCCAGGTCACGCAGGCGCAGCTGACGCGCGATCTCATCGGCGGCTTCCAGGTTAGTGTTGAAGGCCGTCTCTTCGATATCGCCGCCGCGCGTGGCGCGCGCCGAGTTGATGTCGATAGCGGTCAGCGCTTCGGTGCTGTCGATAACGATCGAGCCGCCCGACGGCAGGCGCACTTCGCGCTGGAAGGCAGACTCAATCTGCGATTCGATCTGATAGTGGCTGAACAGCGGGATCTCGCCGGTGTAGAGCTTGATCTTGCTGCTGAAATCGGGACGGCCGAGGGCGGCGATATGCTGGCGCGCCAGCTCGAGCACTTTCGGGTTGTCGATCAGGATTTCGCCGATGTCCTGGCGCAGGTAGTCGCGGAAGGCGCGCACGATAACGTTGCTTTCCTGGTGGATCAGGAAAGGCGCAGGGCGGTTTTCAGCGGCCTTTTTGATCGCTTCCCAGTGTTTCAGGCGGAAGCTCAGATCCCACTGCAGCGCCTCGGCGGATTTGCCTACGCCTGCGGTGCGTACGATCAGGCCCATGCCGTCCGGCAGCTCCAGCGACGAGAGCGCCTCTTTCAGCTCGGTGCGGTCGTCGCCTTCGATGCGGCGGGAGATGCCGCCCGCGCGCGGATTATTCGGCATCAGCACCAGATAGCTGCCCGCCAGAGAGATAAAGGTGGTCAGCGCTGCGCCTTTGTTGCCGCGCTCTTCTTTATCGATCTGAACGATGACTTCCTGACCTTCGCGCAGCACCTCTTTAATATTCGGACGGCCTTGCGAGTGATAGCTGGATGGGAAGTATTCGCGGGAGATTTCTTTCAGGGGGAGAAAACCGTGGCGCTCGGCGCCGTAATCGACAAACGCAGCTTCGAGGCTGGGTTCAATGCGGGTGATCTTACCTTTGTAGATGTTGGCTTTTTTCTGTTCGTGTCCGGGGCTTTCAATATCCAGATCGTACAGGCGTTGTCCATCAACCAGGGCAACGCGCAACTCCTCCTGCTGAGTTGCATTAATTAACATTCTTTTCATCGTTTCTGACTCGTTATTCTCACATGAGTGATAAAGCTGCGGGCATAGTTACCCTGGACGAGTTCTGACCGATGGCCCCGTGACTAAGTGCCTTACGTCAACCTCCCGGTTGTCGACTGCGCGAGGGGCGCAAATAACGTCGGTGGCCTGTTTTTCATAAGGAAAAACAGCGCCGTTGCGCTGAAATGCCTGAGAGAAATTGATAACTCCTGCATTTCAAACTTCCGTCCAGGCTGCAACCCGCAGCCCGCTAAGTGCCTGAATAAACATCACGTCTTACGCCATTGCTGCGTGTGCGTTTCATTCGGCAAAATGACTAATTAGCTCTTTTTCTGGTCTGAAATGCATCAGACGAGAAACTCAAGCATTATTCCATTGCTAACCTTCATATAGCAAGGCGACTTTTACCGCCAGATGAAGATTAGTGATGCATAACACCTTAATATGTCGGACGAATGAGCAGGCTGCTGAAAAAGCCAGCGCACGCTGCGCTTTTTCGCGCGACAAGAGGAGAGTTAAGCACAGAAAAAGGGGTGGCGCTATCACAGGACACTATTTAGAATCGCCGCCATGAAAACAGAGAATCCTGGCGTACAGCTTGTCGCCATTTCGGCTGAAAATGCCGGACAACGCATCGATAACTTTTTACGCACCCAGCTTAAGGGCGTGCCGAAAAGCATGATTTACCGCATCCTGCGCAAAGGCGAGGTGCGGGTGAATAAAAAACGCATTAAGCCGGAATATAAGCTGGAAGAGGGCGACGAGGTGCGCATCCCGCCGGTGCGCGTCGCCGAGCGCGAAGAGCAGGCGGTGTCGCCGAAGCTGGAGAAAGTCGCGGCGCTGGCCGAGGCGATCATTTTCGAAGACGATCATATTCTGGTGCTCAACAAGCCTTCCGGCACGGCGGTGCACGGCGGCAGCGGGCTGAGCTTCGGCGTGATCGAGGGGCTGCGCGCGCTGCGTCCCGAAGCGCGCTTCCTCGAACTGGTGCATCGCCTCGATCGCGACACCTCCGGCGTGCTGCTGGTCGCCAAGAAGCGGTCGGCGCTGCGCTCGCTGCATGAGCAGCTGCGCGAAAAGGGGATGCAGAAGGATTATCTGGCGCTGGTGCGCGGCAGCTGGCCGTCGCATCTCAAGAGCGTACAGGCGCCGCTGCTGAAAAATATCCTGCAGAGCGGCGAGCGCGTGGTACGCGTTAGCAGCGAAGGGAAACCATCGGAAACGCGCTTCAAAGTGGAAGAGCGCTTCGCCTTCGCCACGCTGGTCAAGGCGAGTCCGGTCACGGGCCGCACTCATCAGATTCGCGTGCATACCCTCCATGCCGGTCATCCTATCGCCTTCGACGATCGCTACGGCGAGCGCGAGTTCGACAGCCAACTGGCCTCCACCGGGCTGCGTCGTCTGTTTCTGCACGCCGCCGCCCTGACCTTTACCCATCCCGGCAGCGGCGAAACGCTGCGTTTAGAGGCGCCCCTTGATAACGAGCTCAAGCGCTGCCTGCAGGCGCTGCGTCAGCAAAAAAGCTGACGCGCTTTCGGCGTCATTCCAGCGGGTTGATGCCGACCGCCCGCAACATGCCGCTGAGCGCAATCAGCGGCAGCCCGACCAGGGTATTCGGATCGCGCCCCTCCAGCCGCTCGAACAGGCAAATGCCCAGCCCCTCGCTCTTGAAACTCCCGGCGCACTGCAAAGGCTGCTCCTTCTCTATATAGGCGCGGATCTCCGCATCGCTGAGCGTGCGGAAGTGCACCACAAAGGGTTCGCAGCACTGCATCAGCGTCCCGCTGCGCGGCTGGTAGAGCGCCAGCCCGGTATAAAAGGTGATGGCGCTGCCGCTCGCCTGACGCAGCTGCGCAAAGGCGCGGTCGGGCGTGTGCGGCTTGCCGGTGATGGCGCCGTCGAGCACGCACACCTGGTCCGAGCCGATAATCCAGCTGTCGGGGTAGTCGGCGCCCAGCGCCTGCGCTTTGGCGACGGCGAGGCGCGTCACCAGGGCGTCGGCCGCTTCGCCCGCGCGCGGCGTTTCGTCAACGTCTGGCGCCGCGGTAATAAAAGGCAGGCCAAGTTTGCCCAGCAGCGCCTGACGAAACGGCGAGGTAGAGGCTAAAAGAAGAGAGACAGGCATTTTTTCACAATAGTAATGGCGAATTGGTGACACTCATTTTAAACTGTGCGCCGCACTGGATGCGAATAACTGGTGAAAGATGCTGTGAAACGGCCTTTTTCTTTGACTCTATGACGTTACAAAGTTAATATGCGCGCCCTATGCAAAAGGTAAAATTACCCCTGACGCTGGATCCGGTCCGCGCCGCTCAAAAACGCCTGGATTATCAGGGCGTTTACACCCCTGAACAGGTGGAGCGCGTAGCCGAATCAGTTGTTAGTGTGGACAGTGACGTGGAATGTACCATGTCGTTTGCGGTTGACAGCCAGCGCCTCGCCGTACTGCAAGGTACAGCGGACGTGCAGGTTACATTGCGCTGCCAGCGCTGCAACCAGACATTCCCTCACGCTGTCCACGTAAGCTATTGCTTCAGTCCTGTCTCAACCGATGAGCAGGCCGAGGCACTGCCGGAAGCCTACGAGCCGATCGACGTCGATGATTTTGGCGAAGTCGATCTGCTGGCCGTGATAGAGGATGAAATCATCCTCGCGCTGCCGGTCGTTCCGGTGCATGATTCTGAACACTGTGAAGTGTCCGAGGCGGACATGGTCTTTGGCAAATTGCCTGCAGAGGCGGAAAAACCAAACCCATTTGCCGTATTAGCCAGTTTAAAGCGTAAGTAATAGGAGTAAGGTCCATGGCCGTACAACAGAATAAACCCACCCGTTCTAAGCGTGGCATGCGTCGTTCGCACGATGCGCTGACCACTGCAACTCTGTCTGTAGATAAAGTTTCTGGCGAAACGCATCTGCGTCACCACATCACTGCGGATGGTTACTACCGCGGTCGCAAGGTTATCACCAAGTAAGACTTGCGCTTAGCAAGGTGATACTTTGACACGTTTGACCCTGGCTATTGATGCCATGGGCGGGGATTTCGGTCCCTGCGTGACAGTGCCTGCAGCGTTGCAGGCACTGGCCTCTCATTCGCATCTCAATCTTCTTCTGGTCGGCATTCCCGACGACATCACTCCATTGCTTGCCAAAGCGGATTCCTCGTTAACAGAGCGTTTGCAGGTCATTCCTGCGGAGTCAGTTATTGCAAGCGATGCGCGGCCCTCTCAGGCTATCCGCGCCAGTCGCGGCAGCTCGATGCGTATTGCGCTGGAGCTGGTAAAAGAGGGGCGAGCGCAGGCCTGCGTCAGCGCGGGCAACACCGGCGCCCTGATGGGGCTGGCGAAATTAATGATAAAACCGCTGGACGGCATTGAGCGCCCGGCGTTAATGACCGTGCTGCCGCATCAGCAGCGCGGCAAAACGGTGGTGCTCGATTTAGGCGCCAACGTGGACTCCGACAGCGAGATGCTGGTGCAGTTTGCCGTAATGGGCGCGGTGATGGCGGAAGAGGTGTTAGCGATCCCCCATCCCCGCGTCGCGCTGCTCAACATTGGTCAGGAAGAGACCAAAGGGCTGGAGAGCATACGCGGCGCCGCCAGCATGCTGAAAGCGTCCGGGCAGATTAACTATATTGGTTACCTGGAAGGCAATGACCTGCTTACCGGCAAGACAGATGTGCTGGTGTGTGACGGTTTCGTCGGCAACGTCACGCTGAAAACCATGGAAGGCGTGGTAAGAATGTTCCTTTCCCTGCTGAAGTCTTCAGGGGAAGGGAAAAAACGGTCATGGTGGCTGAGGCTGCTGGGGCGCTGGATTCAGAAACGTCTGGCTAAGCGCTTCGGGCATCTCAACCCCGACCAGTACAATGGCGCTTGTCTGTTAGGATTGCGCGGAACAGTGATCAAAAGCCATGGCGCGGCCAATCAACGCGCCTTTGCCGTGGCGATAGAACAGGCAGAGCAGGCGGTGCGACGGCAGGTTCCCGAACGAATCGCCGCGCGTCTTGATGCTGTATTAGCCAGGAGTGACAAAGCCTAGATGTTTACCAAAATTATCGGTACGGGCAGCTATTTGCCTAGCCAGGTGCGTTCGAATGCGGATCTGGAAAAAATGGTGGAGACGTCGGACGAGTGGATCGTTACCCGCACCGGCATCCGCGAGCGCCGCATTGCCGCGCCGGATGAAACCGTTGCCAGCATGGGCTTCGCGGCCGCGCAGCGCGCGCTGGAGATGGCGGGCGTAGAGGCAGGCGACATCGGACTGATTATCGTCGCCACGACCTCGTCCAGCCACGCTTTTCCCAGCTCGGCCTGCATGATCCAGCAGATGCTGGGCATCAACGACTGCGCCGCCTTCGACCTCGCGGCCGCCTGCGCAGGCTTTACCTATGCGCTGAGCGTCGCGGACCAGTACATTAAAAACGGCGCGGTGAAGCATGCGCTGGTGATTGGCTCCGACGTGCTGGCGCGCACCCTCGATCCCAACGATCGCGGCACCATTATTCTGTTCGGCGACGGCGCGGGCGCGGTGGTATTAGGCGCGAGCGAAGAGCAGGGCATTATCTCTACGCATCTGCACGCCGATGGCCGCTACGGCCAGCTGCTGACGCTGCCTTACCAGAACCGCGCCAATCAGGACGAGCCAGCCTATCTCACCATGGCCGGCAACGAAGTGTTCAAGGTGGCGGTAACCGAGCTGGCCCACATCGTTGACGAAACCCTGCAGGCCAATAATCTCGATCGCGAAATGCTCGACTGGCTGGTGCCGCATCAGGCTAACCTGCGCATCATCAGCGCGACGGCAAAAAAACTCGGCATGGGCATGGATAAAGTGGTAGTCACGCTGGACCGTCACGGCAACACCTCGGCGGCGTCGGTGCCCAGCGCGCTGGATGAAGCCGTGCGCGACGGCCGTATCAAACCCGGACAACTGATTCTGCTGGAAGCCTTTGGTGGCGGGTTCACCTGGGGTTCCGCACTGGTTCGCTTTTGATTCACAGGAAAGAAAGATGACGCAATTTGCCTTTGTTTTTCCCGGTCAGGGATCGCAGACCGTCGGCATGCTCGCTGAGCTGGCGGCGGCCTATCCGCTGGTGGAAGCGACCTTCCGCGAAGCGTCTGACGCGCTGGGATACGATCTGTGGCAGCTGGTCAGCGCTGGCCCGGCTGAAGAACTGAACAAGACCTGGCAGACGCAGCCTGCGCTGCTGGCTGCTTCCGTGGCGATCTATCGCGTCTGGCAGCAGCAGGGCGGCGCGCAGCCGACACTGATGGCTGGCCATAGCCTCGGCGAATACTCCGCGCTGGTGTGCGCCGGCGTGCTTGATTTTGCCGACGCCATCAAGCTGGTGGAGCTGCGCGGCAAGCTGATGCAGGAAGCGGTGCCGGAAGGCACTGGCGCGATGCAGGCGATTATCGGCCTCGACGACGCCTCAATTCGCAAAGCCTGCGAAGAGAGCGCACAGGGCCAGGTCGTCTCGCCGGTTAACTTTAACTCGCCGGGCCAGGTGGTCATCGCGGGCAATAAAGAAGCGGTCGAACGCGCGGGCGCAGCCTGTAAAGCCGCAGGCGCCAAGCGCGCGCTGCCGCTGCCGGTCAGCGTGCCGTCGCACTGCGCGCTGATGAAGCCTGCCGCAGACAAGCTGGCGGTAGCGCTGGAAGAGATTGCGTTCAACGCGCCGTCCGTTCCGGTGGTGAATAACGTTGACGTAACATGCGAAAGCGACGCGGCGGCGATCCGTCACGCGCTGGTGCGCCAGCTTTACAGCCCGGTTCGCTGGACCGAGAGCGTAGAATATATGGCGTCGCAGGGCGTTACCCAGCTGCTGGAAATGGGGCCGGGTAAAGTGCTGACGGGTCTGACCAAACGCATTGTGGACAGCCTGACGGCGGCAGCGGTCAACGACCCGACGTCGCTTTCTGCAGCACTTGAACAGGAATAAGAGGATAAACATGAGCTTTGAAGGTAAAGTTGCGCTGGTAACAGGCGCGAGCCGCGGCATCGGCCGCGCGATCGCTGAAACGCTGGTCGCGCGCGGCGCTAAAGTTATCGGCACCGCGACCAGCGAAAGCGGCGCAGAAGCCATCAGCGCTTACCTCGGCGATAACGGCAAAGGTCTGCTGCTGAATGTGACCGATCCCGCATCGATCGACAGCGTGCTGGAGAAGGTTCGCGCAGAATTTGGCGAAGTAGACATTTTGGTCAATAATGCAGGCATTACGCGTGACAATCTGTTGATGCGCATGAAAGACGACGAGTGGGCGGATATCCTTGATACCAACCTGACGTCGGTCTTCCGTCTTTCGAAGGCGGTATTGCGCGCCATGATGAAAAAACGTGTGGGTCGTATCATTACCATCGGTTCCGTTGTTGGCACCATGGGCAACGCGGGCCAGGCAAACTACGCAGCAGCCAAGGCGGGTTTGATTGGCTTTAGCAAATCACTGGCGCGCGAAGTTGCGTCACGTGGCATTACCGTAAACGTCGTGGCTCCGGGCTTTATCGAGACGGACATGACGCGTGCACTGAGCGAAGATCAACGTTCCGGCATTTTGACGCAGGTTCCCGCAGGTCGTTTAGGCGACGCGCAGGAAATCGCCAATGCTGTTGCATTCTTAGCCTCTGACGAAGCAGCCTACATCACGGGTGAGACGCTGCACGTCAATGGCGGCATGTACATGGTCTGATAATCACGAAATCATTTGCATTGTTTGCGGTAAAAACCGCAAAATAGCGTAAAATCGTGGTTCGACCAGCCGGGATTTTGTTGCATCTTTTTCAACATTTTATACACTACGAAAACCATCGCGAAAGCGAGTTTTGATAGGAAATTAAATAGTATGAGCGATATCGAACAACGCGTTAAGAAAATCATTGCTGAGCAGCTGGGTGTGAAAGAGGACGAAGTAACAAACTCTGCATCTTTCGTTGAAGACCTGGGTGCTGATTCTCTTGACACCGTTGAGCTGGTAATGGCTCTGGAAGAAGAGTTTGATACTGAAATTCCAGACGAAGAAGCTGAGAAAATCACTACCGTTCAGGCAGCGATCGACTACATCAATAGCCACCAAGGCTAATGAATATCTTCAGGCGGTCGCTCGACCGCCTGAGTTTTATGCTAGTTCCTTAGAGTTTTTATTCCCCCTCCCTGGAGGACGAACGTGTCTAAGCGTCGTGTAGTTGTGACCGGTCTTGGCATGTTGTCTCCTGTCGGCAAAACCGTAGAGTCTACCTGGAGTGCTCTCCTTGCCGGTCAGAGCGGCATTAACCTGATCGACCATTTTGATACGAGTGCCTACGCAACCCGTTTTGCTGGCATCGTAAGAGATTTCAATTGTGATGAAATCATCTCGCGCAAAGATCAGCGCAAGATGGATGACTTCATCCAATACGGCATTGTTGCCGGCGTGCAGGCTATGCAGGATTCGGGTCTGGTCGTGACCGATGAAAACGCCGGACGCATCGGCGCGGCAATTGGTTCTGGCATCGGCGGACTGGGTCTGATCGAAGAGAACCATACCTCGCTGGTCAACGGCGGTCCGCGCAAAATCAGTCCGTTCTTTGTACCTTCGACCATCGTAAACATGATCGCCGGCCATCTGACGATTATGTATGGCATGAAAGGTCCCAGCATCTCTATCGCTACTGCCTGTACTTCTGGCGTGCACAACATCGGTCATGCGGCGCGTATCATCGCCTATAACGATGCTGACGTGATGCTGGCGGGCGGCGCAGAGAAAGCCAGCACCCCGTTGGGCGTGGGCGGCTTTGGCGCAGCGCGCGCGCTCTCTACGCGCAACGATAACCCGCAGGCGGCAAGCCGTCCGTGGGATAAAGATCGTGACGGCTTCGTGCTGGGCGACGGCGCGGGCATTATCGTGCTGGAAGAGTATGAGCACGCGAAAAAACGCGGCGCGAAAATCTATGCGGAAATTGTCGGCTTCGGCATGAGCAGCGATGCTTACCACATGACGTCGCCGCCGGAAAACGGCGCTGGCGCCGCGCTGGCGATGGAAAACGCGCTGCGCGACGCGCAGCTGTCGGCAGAGCAGATCGGCTACGTCAACGCGCACGGCACCTCCACGCCGGCGGGTGACAAAGCGGAAGCGCAGGCGGTGAAAACCATTTTCGGCGCCTCGGCGAAAACCGTTATGGTCAGCTCGACCAAATCGATGACCGGCCACCTGCTGGGCGCGGCAGGCGCGGTAGAGTCAATCTACTCGATCCTGGCGCTGCGCGACCAGGCCGTTCCGCCGACCATCAACCTGGATAATCCGGATGAGGGCTGCGATCTCGACTTCGTGCCGCACACGGCACGTCAGGTTAGCGGTCTGGAGTACACGCTGTGTAACTCCTTCGGCTTCGGCGGCACGAACGGCTCACTGATTTTCCGTAAGATCTGACGATTCACGTTCTGGCAAAAGGCCCGCAAATGCGGGCCTTTTTTCTATCTGGAAAGGCTCTGAAACGGATTATCACACCACAACGCGCTACCATAGCGCTTTAGCTTGCGGGAGAGCCCCATGTGGATAAATGGAACAGAGCAGCGCACGCTGCCTGCCAGCGATCGCGCGACGCAGTTCGGCGACGGCTGCTTTACCACGGCGGCGGTGCATAACGGCCGCATTCAGCTGCTGGCGGCGCATCTGCGCCGGCTGCGCGAGGGATGCGAACGCCTGATGATGCCCGACATCGACTGGGCGCAGCTGGAAAAGGAGATGCGCACGGCCGCAGAGCCGCACGCCCAGGCGGTGCTGAAAGTCATTCTCAGCGCTGGCGCTGGCGGACGCGGCTATAGCCGCAAAGGCAGCAGCGGCGCCACGCGCATCATCTCGGTTGCGCCCTGGCCGCACCACTATCAGCCGCTGCAAACGCTGGGCGTCAGGCTGCAGACCAGTCCGGTACGGCTGGCGCAGAATCCGCTGCTGGCGGGCATCAAACATCTGAATCGCCTGGAGCAGGTGATGATCCGCGCGCATCTCGAGCAGGGCGACGCCGACGAGGCGCTGGTGCTTGACACTGCGGGCTACGTGGTGGAATGCTGTGCGGCCAATTTATTCTGGCGGCAGGGCGAACGCGTTTTCACGCCCGATTTGACGCACGCTGGCGTTGACGGCGTGATGCGGCGCTATCTGATGGCGCAGATGGCTGCCGCAGGCCAGCGTTGCGATGTAGTGCGCTGTGAAGCGGCGCAGCTTCATGCGGCTGACGAAATCGTCATCTGCAATGCCCTGATGCCGGTATTGCCGGTACGGCAGCTGGACGACAAGACGTTTAGCGAGCGCGCGCTCTACCACCGGTTTCAGCACAGCTGCTATTTAATGGAAGCAAAATGAGTCGAACGAAAAAATTTTTCGCCGTTGTCGCGGCGATTCTGGTTCTGGCGACGGCCTTCAGCTACTGGCAAATCCAGCGCTTCGCCGCGACGCCGTTAACCATTGACCAGGAAACGATCTATACCTTACCTGCGGGCACCGGCCGGGTGGCGCTGGAGGCGCAGCTGGAGAGCCAGCATCTGATCCCGCAGAGCATCTGGTTCGGTCCGTTGCTGAAGCTCGAGCCCGATCTGGCGCGCTTCAAAGCGGGCACCTACCGGCTGGAAAAGGGGATGACGGTGCGCGCGCTGCTGCAGCTGCTCGCCAGCGGCAAAGAGGCACAATTCCCGCTGCGGCTGGTAGAGGGCCAACGCCTGATCGACTGGCTTGCCGAGCTGCGCGCCGCGCCCTATATCAAACACCAGCTGAAAGATGATCAGTTTGCCACGCTGGCGAAGACGCTGAACATCGATCCGCAGGCGCTGGAAGGCAGTTTCTATCCAGATACTTATCTTTATACCGCCAACACCAGCGATATCGCGCTGCTGCAGCGCGCGCACGCCCGCATGACGGCGCTGGTGGATCAGATCTGGAAAAATCGCATGCCGGACCTGCCCTATAAAAACCCGCAGGAGATGGTGACCATGGCGTCGGTGATTGAAAAAGAGACCGCCGTCAGCGCTGAACGCGCGCGCGTCGCCTCGGTGTTTATTAACCGGCTTCGCACCGGCATGAAGCTGCAAACCGATCCGACGGTGATTTACGGCATGGGCGAGAAGTATACGGGCACGCTGACGCGTAAAGACCTGGAGACGCCGACCGATTACAATACCTATACCATAAACGGCCTGCCGCCTGGCCCCATCGCCGCGCCGAGCAAAGCCTCGCTAGAAGCGGCCGCGCACCCCGAAAAAACCGACTACCTCTATTTTGTCGCCGACGGCAAGGGCGGTCATACCTTTACCACCAACCTTGCCAGTCATAACCAGGCGGTACAGGCCTACCGGCAAACGCTGAAGGAAAAAGATGAAAAGTAAGTTTATCGTCATTGAAGGCCTGGAAGGCGCCGGAAAAACCACGGCGCGCGAGGCGGTGGTCGAAACGCTGCGCGAGCGAGGCGTTCAGGATATCGTCTTCACCCGCGAGCCGGGCGGCACGCCGCTGGCGGAGCAGCTGCGTATCCTGGTGAAGCAGGGCATCGAGGGCGAACAGGTGACGGACAAAGCGGAGCTGCTGATGCTCTACGCCGCCCGCGTACAGCTGGTGGATACCGTGATCAAGCCTGCGCTGGCGCGCGGCGCCTGGGTCATCGGCGACCGTCACGACCTCTCTTCGCAGGCCTATCAGGGCGGCGGACGCGGGCTGGACGCCGCGCTGATGCGCACGCTGCGCGACGCCGTACTGGGCGATTTTCGCCCCGATCTTCAGCTTTACCTCGACGTCACGCCGGAAATCGGCCTGCAGCGCGCCCGCGCGCGCGGCGAGCTGGATCGCATCGAGCAGGAGTCGCTGCGCTTTTTCGAGCGCACCCGCGAGCGTTATCTGGCGCTGGCTGCCGAAGATGAGCGTATCCTGACCGTCGATGCCACGCAGCCGCTCGACAGCGTCACCCAGGCAATCAAAGCGACCCTGGCGAGCTGGCTGGATCGGCAGGCATGAACTGGTATCCGTGGCTGAATCAGCCTTACCGCTACATTATCGGCCAGCATCAGGCGGGACGCGCGCATCACGCGCTGTTGATCCAGGCGATTGACGGCATGGGTGAAGAGGCGCTGGTATGGGGCGTCAGCCGCTGGCTGATGTGCCAGCAGAAGGATGGAATGAAGAGCTGCGGCCTGTGCCACGGCTGTCAGCTGATGCAGGCGCAGACGCATCCCGACTGGTACCGCCTGGAGGCGGAGAAGGGCAAAAGCACGCTGGGTATCGACGCGGTGCGCCAGGTCACTGAGAAACTCTACCATTTCGCCCAGCAGGGCGGGGCGAAAGTGGTCTGGCTGCCCGATGCCGCGCAGCTCAGCGAATCGGCGGCTAACGCGCTGTTGAAAACCCTGGAAGAGCCGCCGGCCAAAAGCTGGTTCTTTTTAGGCAGCCGCGAATCGTCACGTCTGCTGGCCACGCTGCGCAGCCGCTGTATGGCGCTCTCGCTGGCGCCGCCGGATGAGGCGCAGAGCCTGCAGTGGTTGGGCAAGCAGCTGCCGCACGCGTCCGCGGCGCTGCAGACCGCGCTGCGCCTTAGCGCGGGCGCGCCGGCAGCGGCGCTACAGCTGCTGGATCCGCCGCGCTGGCAGGCGCGCCAGAACCTGTGCGACGCGCTGCCCAGCGCGCTGCGGCAGGATATTTTGCTGCTGCTGCCGCTGCTTAATGCCGAGGATGTCGCCGCGCGCATCAGCTGGCTGATGGCGCTGCTGGTGGATGCGATCAAATGGCAGCAGGGCGCCGTGCGCTGGCTAAGCAACCCGGACCGTCAGGATGTCGTCGCGCTGCTGGCCGAGACCTTTTCCGCCCGCGCGCTGGACGAGAGCGCGCGCGCGTGGATGCAGTGCCGGGAACAGCTGATCCACGTGGCCGCCGTCAACCGCGAGCTCCTGTTAACCGACCGACTTCTGAGCTGGGCCGATCAACGCAAGCCCGGCGTAGTCGCTTAACGACCAAACGAGATACTTATGTTTATTGTGGATTCACACTGCCATCTTGATGGCCTGGATTATGAAAAGAACCATCGCGATCTCGACGATGTGCTGGCCAAAGCTGCCGCGCGCGACGTGAAGTTTATGCTGGCGATCGCCACCACGCTGCCGGGTTTTCATACCCTGAAAGCACTGGTGGGCGAGCGTGAAAATATCGCGCTCTCGGTCGGCGTGCACCCGCTGAATCAGGAAGAGCCGTACGACGTCGAGGAGTTTCGTCGTCTGGCCGCCGATCCCCGCGTGGTGGCGCTGGGCGAAACCGGCCTCGACTACTATTATCAACAGGAAACCAAAGCTCAGCAGCAGGCGTCGTTCCGCGAGCATATCCGCACCGGCATCGCGCTGAACAAGCCGATTATCGTGCATACCCGCGACGCGCGCGACGATACGCTGGCGATTCTGCGCGAAGAGCAGGTTGAGCGCTGCGGCGGCGTGCTGCACTGTTTTACCGAAGATCAGGCGACGGCGGCGAAGCTGCTCGATATGGGCTTCTATATCTCATTTTCCGGTATCGTCACCTTCCGTAACGCCGAACAGCTGCGTGAAGCGGCGCGCTATGTGCCGCTGGATCGCCTGCTGGTAGAGACCGACTCTCCCTATCTGGCGCCGGTGCCGTATCGCGGCAAAGAGAACCAGCCAGCCTATACGCGTGACGTGGCGGAATATCTCGCCGTGCTGAAAGGGGTCGATATCGAGACGCTGGCCGCGGCGACCACGCAAAACTTCGCGACGCTTTTCCAGGTGCCCTTGAGCCGGTTCGGCGGTTAAGGTTTTATTTCAAAGCCTGTAATAATTCGGTAATACCGACTGATTGCCCTGCTTTTTACCGCAGGGCTACTGTTTTATGGGGGCAAAGCGGGCGCTGTCAGTCAGAATATACTGATATCAGAGCGGGACGATCCAGGAAACGTGATAGTCGTCAAAGTAACGCTGGCTGATTTATTTTACCCTTCGTAATAATTAAAAGGCGGTCACCGTCAAACGGGTTGCGGATCCTCCCCCGCGACCCAGCGCACTGCGCAAAATCGCACTCATACTCAGGAGCTTCAGGCTATGTTCAAGAACGCATTTGCGAACCTGCAAAAGGTCGGTAAATCGCTCATGCTGCCGGTATCGGTTCTGCCGATCGCCGGCATTTTATTAGGTGTTGGTTCGGCAAACTTTAGCTGGCTGCCGGCCGTCGTTTCCCACGTGATGGCAGAAGCGGGCGGTTCGGTATTTGCTAATATGCCGCTTATCTTCGCTATCGGCGTGGCGCTCGGCTTTACCAACAACGACGGCGTCTCCGCGCTGGCGTCGGTGGTGGCGTACGGCATCATGGTGAAAACCATGGCGGTGGTCGCGCCGCTGGTGCTGCATCTCTCCGCTGAGGAGATTGCTGCGCACCATCTGGCGGATACCGGCGTACTGGGCGGCATTATCGCCGGTGCGATAGCGGCCTATATGTTCAACCGCTTCTACCGTATCAAGCTGCCGGAATATCTCGGCTTCTTCGCCGGTAAGCGCTTTGTGCCGATCATCTCCGGTCTGGCGGCGATCGTGCTGGGCGTGCTGCTCTCCTTTATCTGGCCGCCGATTGGCTCGGCGATTCAGGAGTTCTCGCAGTGGGCAGCCTATCAGAACCCGGTTGTGGCCTTCGGCATCTATGGCGTCGTTGAGCGTGCGCTGGTGCCTTTCGGCCTGCACCATATCTGGAACGTACCTTTCCAGATGCAGATCGGCGAGTTCACCAACGCGGCGGGTCAGGTATTCCACGGCGATATTCCGCGCTATATGGCGGGCGACCCGACGGCGGGCAAACTCTCTGGCGGCTTCCTGTTCAAAATGTACGGCCTGCCGGCGGCGGCAATCGCCATCTGGCATTCGGCGAAACCTGAAAACCGCGCCAAAGTGGGCGGCATTATGATCTCCGCCGCGCTGACCGCGTTCCTGACCGGTATTACCGAGCCGATCGAGTTCTCGTTTATGTTCGTTGCGCCGATCCTCTACGTGATCCACGCGATTCTGGCCGGTCTGGCGTTCCCGATCTGTATTCTGCTCGGCATGCGTGACGGCACCAGCTTCTCGCACGGCCTGATCGACTTTATCGTACTGAGCGGCAACAGCAGCAAAATCTGGCTGTTCCCGGTCGTCGGCATTATCTACGGTCTGGTTTACTACACCATTTTCCGCGTGCTGATCGTGAAGCTGAACCTGAAAACGCCGGGCCGTGAAGAGACCACCACCGAGTCCTCTTCAGCGACCGGCAGCGAAATGGCGGGCAAGCTGGTTTCGGCCTTCGGCGGCAAAGAGAATATCACCAACCTGGATGCCTGTATTACGCGTCTGCGCGTCAGCGTGGCGGACGTCAGCAAGGTTAATCAGAACGAGCTGAAAAACCTTGGCGCCCGTGGCGTGGTGGTAGCAGGCTCTGGCGTTCAGGCGATTTTCGGCACTAAGTCCGATAACCTGAAAACCGATATGGATGAATATATCCGCAGCATGTAATGCGTGATATAAAAAAAGCCCTGCACATGCGGGGCTTTTTTTTTGGGCGCAGTGCCATCGCGGATGGGACGGGCCAATCGCAAAGACGCAACAAACGGCATCCTTGCCAGTTCGGCCCGCCCGACTGCGCACCCCATCCATGAGCTGCGCCCGTAAACGGGCCAACGCGTTGCGTTGTTCAAAACGCTCCTGACGTTTTTGTCCCTGTCGCGGAACCGCTTTGCTCTTCGGTCCGTCTCCATCCGCTGATAAACATTGGTAGCCGTCTGATATAAAAAACCCCGCACAGGCGGGGTCTTTTTTTTATCGGCGTTTCGCTCTCAGAGGTAAACGCGCAAATACTCCGTCAGGCACAGCAGCGCCATCGCCTGGCCGTAGGGCATTGAGGTCAGCGGCACGTTGCGGTAGTAGTCGAGATCGCTGCCCATCGCGGTGCCGAATGAAACCTGCTTCAGCTCGCCATCCTCGTCGATATTGGCAATCACGCCGCGCAGCGCGTTCAGGCCCGTAGGCAGATAATCGGCGCTGAGATAGCGCTTGCGCACCGCCTTGATAATGCCGTAGGCGAAGCCTGCGGTCGCCGACGCTTCCAGATAGCTATCTGGATCGTCCAGCAGCGTATGCCACAGGCCGCTCGGATGCTGGCAGGCGCGCAGGGCTTTCACCTGGCTCTCCAGCACCTGCAGCAGGAAGCGGCGCGTCGCATGCTGTTCCGGCCAGTTCATCATCTCCAGAAAATCGGGAATAACGATGGTGAGCCAGCTGTTGCCGCGCGCCCAGCGCGCATTGGCGAAGTTGTGGCGGCCCTCGAAGTTCCAGCCATGGAACCAGAGCCCGGTCTGACGATCCATCAGATATTGCGTATGCAGCAGGAACTGATAGCTCGCCTCTTCGATAAATTCCTGACGATTCAGCAGCTGGCCGATTTTCGCCAGCGCCATCACGCTCATCATCAGCGTATCGTCCCAGAGCTGCTGGTGGTTTTCATTGTTGTAGACGATATGCTGCAGGCCGCCCTGTTCAGTGCGCGGCATCTCATACATCACCCACTCAGCCCAGCGCTCCAGCACCGGCCGCCAGGCGGGGTTGCCGGTCTCTTCGTAGCGATAGGCCAGCGTCAGGAAGGGCGCGACGGTATTCACATTCTTGGTCGGCGTGCCTTCCTCAAGGCGCGCGGCAAACCAGTCGTCGATAATGCTCAGCGTCTGCTGGTCGCCAGTTTGCTGATAATAGTGCAGCATGCCGTAGAGCCCGATGCCGTGGGTCCACTCCCAGCCCGCCCAGCCTTTGGTATCAATTACGCGCCCGTCATCGAGGCGCAGCAAAAATTCCCCCGTTTCGTCGGTGATATTCACCAGGTTTTGCGTCAGCTTGTGAATCAGTTGCAACAGCTCCCGGCGCGGCAGCAGAAATTCTGGTTGGCACAAAAGAGCACTCTGTTTCACAGGAAATACAGTCATGGTTCATTCCTATCGTTTCAAGGTCGTAGTAAGGGAAGAAGCGATCGGCCGCGCGGCCTTGAGCGGCGGCGCGGCCGGTTTATGACGGTTAAGGAAGCCGATATTGTTGTTGCCCCACAGATTCTCATAAGGCATACCGGCCAGGGTTTCGACGATGTCGCGCGCTTCCGGCGTAATACGCTCTGGCAGGACGCGGTCAGCTTCGCGCATCTTCAGCGTCTCTTCGCGCAGCACGGTGTGGGTCTGCAGATTGAGCTTAAAGCGCAGCGAAACCAGGAAGCCGCAGGCCAGTACGCACAGGGTGCCGAGGCTGAGGATGCCGAGAATGGTATGGCTGACGCCCGGCGGCTGCGTCGCCTGCCCGGAGACGAAGCCAGAGAGCTGCAGCACGATGCCGACCAGCATAACCGCGCCCGCCTGGGAGGCTTTGCGGGTCAGGGTCATAATACCGGCGAAGATCCCTTCGCGGCGCTGACCGGTAATCACCTCGTCGACGTCGGCGATATAGGTGTAGATATTCCAGGGCACATAGTTGATGCCGCCGCGTCCCAGACCTGCCAGCGCGGAGATCAGCAGCAGCAGCGAGAAGTTGTCGTTCATGCCCGCATACCAGAGGCCGGCGTAGGAGAGGGCGGCGAGGCCGAACAGCGTGACCACCAGACGGTAGGCTGGCGCCGGCCCCATGCGGATGCAGAGCGGGATCATGCCCATTACGGCGATAAACTGCAGCACCGCCATGGTCCCCATCAGGTTGGAAGCGATCTGCGCGCTCTGCATCAGCACGAACACCACATACCAGGTGAAGACGGCGTTAAAGACATCCTGCGCGATATAGCCGCCCAGATACATGCCGAGATGCTGACGGAAAATGCGGATGCGCAGCGTAGAGGCGAGTTCGACGTAGAGGCGCTTCAGGCTCTGCATCAGCGACAGCTGCCGTTTCTCCTCTTCGGCGCGGCGCGACTCCTCGGAGAAATCGCCGGGATCGCGCTCCCAGGTAAAGAGCCAGACCAGCGTCAGCACCAGCGCGCAGATAACCGAAAACACCAGGCTGGCGTAGAAAAAAGAGAGCGGATTATCTTTGCCCAGCGCGCCGATTAAAACGCCTGGCAGGAAGGCGGCAAGGATTGCCGAGAGCTGTGCCAGCGCAATACGCGCGCCGGAGAAGCGGGTCTTCTGTTTAAAATCATCGGTCATTTCCGGCACCAGGGTTTCATAGGGCACCAGAATCATGGTGTAGACAATATCGAACAGCAGATAGGTGGCGAGATACCACCAAAAACCCATATCGCTTAGCCACATCAGGCTGTAGCTAAAGACGCAGGGAATACCCAGCAGAATAAAGAACTTGCGGCGGCCGAAGCGTTTGCCCAGCCGGGTGGATCCGAAATTATCGGTCAGAAAGCCCATCAGCGGGCTGACCACGGCGTCCAGCACGCGCGCGGCGGCGAAAATGAAGGTTGCCTGAATCGGACTCAACCCGCAGAAGGTGGTATAGAAGTAAAGCAGCCAGGCGGCAGTCAGCGCCGTGGTGCCTGCGCCGAGAAAATCCCCGGAACCATAAGCCAGATAGTGGCCAAAACCAATTTTACGTGAGCGCATACGGATGCTCCTTTATAGCCATAGTCATTACATCCTTTGTTATCCGGACGACACACTCGGAATAGATAGAAAGTAGAGCCGCAGCGCGGGTCAAACCTTCGCAATTCCGACAGGCGTCGCCCCTGGCTGGCAATAACGCAAAGAAAAGGGCGGCGCATTTCTAATTTATGAAACGGCGTTTCATTTTAACTTCATGCAGGGCGGGAATTTGCGAAGCGGCGCACAGTTAAAAGAAGCGGCAAAAACGACGCAAAGGCAGGCAGTTAATCGGGGAAAAGTGGTCCTGAGCTTGAAAGAAAACAAATTCCTCACGCATACTGATTGACTGTCCATCAGGCTTAAGGAAATGCACCATGGCTGAAGAAACGATTTTCAGTAAAATCATCCGTCGCGAAATCCCTGCCGACGTGGTGTATCAGGATGAACTGGTCACTGCGTTTCGTGATATCTCTCCCAAAGCGCCGACGCATATTTTGATTGTTCCCAACGTCTTGATCCCTACCGCTAACGACGCGCTGCCCGCCCACGAGCAGGCGCTGGGCCGCCTGTTTACCGTCGCCGCGAAAATCGCGCGCGCCGAAGGCATCGATCAAGATGGCTATCGCCTGATCGTTAACTGCAATCGTCATGGCGGTCAGGAGGTTTATCACATTCATATGCATTTACTCGGCGGCCGTCCGCTGGGTCCAATGCTGGCCGACTGATTCTCCATGCGGAAGCGAGCTATGCGTCAATGGCTGACAGGCCTGCCGCTCCTGCTGATTCTGGCAGGTTGCAGCAGCGATAAACCGATGATCGACACGTCGCAATCGCTGGTGATGGAGTCCTCTGTGCTCTCTGCCGGCATCATCACCGACGAGCCGGTGGTGGATGAGCAAGATGGGCAGCAGCGCGCGCGCAGCGTGCTCTATAATCAGCGCGAAACGCCAGTGGTGATCCACTATCGTTATTACTGGTACGACGACAAAGGGCTGGAAATTATGCCGGGCGAACCGGCGCAGCGGGTCACCGTTCCGGCGCACGGCAGCATTGTCGCCGCTTCCCAAATGGGCAACCTGACGGCCAGCAAGGTTCGTCTCTACCTTTATCTCTGAGGATTGTTAAGTGATTCGCCGACTCCCTCGTTCCGGAGCGCTCCTGATGGCGCTCATTCTTTCTGGCTGCGTAATTAAACAGCAGCAGCCTGCGCCCGTTGAACCGACGCAGCCCGCCGAACCTACCCAGCCGCAGCCTGTGCCGCAGCCGCAGCCCGTGCCGGAGCCGACGCAGCCTGTGCCGCAGCCGCCGAAGCTGAAAACCATTAACTGGGACGCCAGCGTGCAGCCGCTGGTGGCGCAGATGCTGCGTTCCGCCAACGGCGTTACGCCGGGCAGCGTGCTGATGGTCGATCGCATTAAAAACAGCACCAACGGTGCGTTGCAAAGCGAAAAAGCCACCGACGCGATTCAAAATGCGCTGGCCAACAACGGCAAGTTTACGCTGGTGACCAACGATCAGCTGGCGCAGGCCAAGCAGACGCTGGGCCTGTCGCCGGACGACAGCCTGAACTCGCGCAGCAAGGCGATTGGCCTGGCCCGCACGCTGAACGCGCAGTATGTGCTCTACAGCACGGCGCAGGGCGACGTGAAAACCCCAACGCTGCAGATGCAGCTAATGCTGGTGCAGACCGGCGAGATCGTCTGGTCAGGCAAAGGTGTCGCCCAGAATTGATCCCTCGCTGCTGGCGCGCGTAGAAAAACGGCTGCCGGGCGTCGCGCTGGAGAGGGCTGCGCCGCTGCAGGGGCTCACCGGCCACAGCAGCAAACTGGAAAGCGGGCAGGGCGCGTTTGTCGCGCGCCCTGCGCCGCAGCCGCCGATCCCCTTTGTCGATCGCCAGCGCGAAGCTCGCCTGCTGCGCAAACTCTCTCCCAGCGGCCTGGCGCCGCGTCCGTTGTTCGGCGACGCGCAACTGCTGCTGCTGCCGTGGCGCGAGGGCGAACCGCTGTCGCCGCAGGCGTTTCAGCAGCGGCGTGACGAGGTGGTGGCGCTGCTGCTGCGGCTGCACCGTCAGCCGCAGACCGGCTACCGCCTGCAGCTGCTGCCGCTGCTGCTGCGCTACTGGCAGCTCTGCCGACAGCGGCATCTGGGCTGGCAGCGCGCCCTGCGTCGGCTGGCGCAGGCGGGTGAACCCGCGCCGCTGCGGCTGGCGCCGCTGCATATGGATGTTCATGCCGGCAACCTGATCGCGGATGCGAAGGGGCTGCATCTGATTGACTGGGAGTACGCCGCCGATGGCGACGTGGCGCTGGAGCTGGCGGCGCTGTGCGCCGCCGATCCCGATCGGGCGACGAGCTGGCTGTCGGCCTATGCCGAGGCGGCGCGCCTGCCGCCCGCGACGCTGGCACGGCAGGTTGCGCGCTGGCAGCCCTGGCTGCGGCTGCTGATGGCCAGCTGGTATCAGCTGCGCGCCGAGCAGAGTGACGATGCGGCACTGCGCCAGCTGGCGCGGCAGAGCTGGCAAACCATTTAATTCGCGCGGCGAGAACGCCGCGCCAGGAACTGATTATGACGACACAATTTCCCGGTCCGCTGATGCTGGATGTCGAAGGGTTTGAACTGGACGCCGAAGAGCGCGAAATCCTGCGGCATCCTACCGTTGGCGGCGTGATCCTCTTCGCGCGCAACTACCACGATCCGGCGCAGCTGGCGGAACTGGTGCGCCAGATCCGCAGCGCGTCGCGCACGCGGCTGGTGGTGGCAGTCGACCAGGAGGGCGGACGCGTCCAGCGCTTCCGCGACGGCTTCACCACGCTGCCCGCGATGCAGTCTTTCGCGGCGCTGCACGACACAGAAAGCGGCGGCGAGCTGGCGCAGCAGGCGGGGTGGCAGATGGCGGCGGAGATGATTGCCATGGATATCGACATCAGCTTCGCGCCGGTGCTGGACCTCGGCCATATCAGCGCGGCGATCGGCGACCGCTCTTTCCATGAGGACCCGCAGATTGCGCTGGCGATGGCGCGCCGCTTTATCGCTGGCATGCATGAAGCGGGCATGAAAACCACCGGCAAGCACTTCCCCGGCCACGGCGCGGTCAGCGCCGACTCGCATAAAGAGACGCCGCGCGACCCGCGCAATCTGGAGACGCTGCGTCGTCACGACATGGCGATTTTCCAGGCGCTGTTCGATGAGGGCGCGCTGGATGCCGTCATGCCGGCGCACGTTATCTATACTGAGGTGGATCCGCTGCCCGCCAGCGGTTCGCCCTACTGGCTGAAGAGCGTGCTGCGGCAAGAGTTGGGCTTTGACGGCGTCATTTTCTCTGACGATCTGTCGATGGAGGGCGCTGCCATCATGGGCAGCTATGCGGAACGCGCGCAGCAGTCGCTGTCGGCGGGATGCGACATGATCCTGGTCTGCAACCACCGCGCAGGCGCGATCAGCGTGCTGGATAATTTGATCGCGATCGGTGCCGAACGCGTGCCGCGGCTGTACCATCGGGGAACCTTTACCCGCCAGAGCCTGCAGCAAAGCGCGCGCTGGAAGCAGAACGCGCAGCAGCTGAGCAACCTGCAGGCGCGCTGGCTGGAACACAAAGCGTCAGGGAAGTAATCTCTCCTCCCGGCGCGCACAACGCTGAGGAGTGTCATGATTATCTATCTGCACGGTTTCGATTCCAACAGTCCGGGCAACCATGAAAAGGTGCTGCAGCTGCAGTTTATCGATCCTGACGTCAGGATGATCGGCTACAGCACCCGCCACCCCAAACACGATATGCAGTTTCTGCTGAAAGAGACCGACAAGCTGCTGACGCACGGCGGCGGCGCCCAGCCGCTGATATGCGGCGTCGGGCTGGGCGGCTACTGGGCGGAGCGCATCGGCTTTCTCTGCGGCATTCGTCAGGCGATTTTTAATCCCAATCTCTTTCCCTTCGAAAATATGGAGGGAAAAATCGACCGGCCGGAAGAGTATCTCGATATCGCCACCAAATGCGTCAGCGATTTTCGCGAAAAGAACCGCGATCGCTGCCTGGTGTTTCTGTCGCGTCGCGACGAGGCGTTAGATAGCCAGCGCAGCGCAGAGACGCTGCACCCCTTCTACGAAATTGTCTGGGATGAGCACGAAGGCCATAAGTTCAGGAACATCTCCCCGCATCTTCAACGCATTAACGCTTTTAAAACATTAGGTTAAGCAGGCGGGCGCTCGCCAGGCGCCCGCGCGTTTTGCGTAATAATCTGAGTTATCTGCCGAGTAATTGATGTAAATCAATTTTGGTATGACCATCTTCCCTGCCCATGCTATTCTGCCCTCAGCAGCGATTTTAACTTCGCCAACCCTATGTTTATTAAGGTTTAATTTAACCATTGATTAACTATTGGTTCACATTTTGAGGGGGTCTTGTTGACTACATCCATGAAAAAAATCGTTATTGTCGGTGGCGGCGCGGGCGGGCTGGAGATGGCAACGCAGCTCGGTCACAAGCTGGGCCGCAAGAAAAAGGCCGAGATTATTCTGGTGGATCGCAACCACAGCCACCTGTGGAAGCCGCTGCTGCACGAAGTGGCGACCGGATCGATGGACGAAGGCATTGACGCGCTGAGCTATCTGGCGCATGCGCGCAATCACGGCTTTCAGTTCCAGCTCGGCTCGCTGACCAACATCAATCGCGAGCGCAAAACCATTGAGCTGGCGGAGATGCGCGACGACAACGGCGAAGTGCTGGTGCCGCAGCGTGAGGTGGCCTATGACACCCTGGTGATGGCGCTCGGCAGCACCTCGAACGACTTCGGCACGCCGGGCGTGAAAGATCACTGCATCTTCCTCGACAACCCGCACCAGGCGCAGCGTTTCCACAATGAGATGCTGAATCAGTTCCTGAAATTCTCCGCCAGCGAAGGCCGGCTGGAGAAGGTCAATATCGCCATCGTCGGCGGCGGGGCGACCGGTGTCGAGCTGTCAGCCGAGCTGCACAACGCGGTCAAGCAGCTGCACAGCTACGGCTATAAAGGGTTGAGCAGCGAAGCGCTCAACGTCACGCTGGTGGAAGCGGGCGAGCGTATTCTGCCTGCGCTGCCGCCGCGCATCTCTGCCGCGGCGCACAGCGAGCTGACCAAGCTGGGCGTGCGCGTACTGACGCAAACCATGGTGACCAGCGCCGATAAAAACGGCCTGCACACCAAAGGCGGCGAATTCATCGAGGCGGATCTAATGGTATGGGCGGCAGGGATTAAAGCGCCGGACTTCCTGAAAGAGATTGGCGGGCTGGAGACTAACCGCATCAACCAGCTGGTGGTGAAAGAGACGCTGCAAACCACGCTGGACGACGATATCTACGCCATTGGCGACTGCGCCTCCTGCGCGCTGCCGTCGGGCGGCTTCGTGCCGCCGCGCGCCCAGTCAGCGCACCAGATGGCATCGCGCGCGATGGAGAATATCCTCGCCCAGCGTAGCGGCAAGCCGCTGAAAGCCTACGTCTATAAAGATCATGGCTCGCTGGTGTCGCTGTCGCGCTTCAGTACCGTGGGCAGCCTGATGGGCAATCTGATGCGCGGCTCCATGATGGTAGAGGGCCGTATCGCGCGCTTTGTCTATATCTCTTTATACCGTATGCATCAGATTGCGCTCCACGGCTATTTCAAGACCGGCCTGATGATGCTGGTGGGCAGCCTTAATCGCGTGATCCGTCCGCGCCTCAAGCTGCACTAATGATTCCCAGGCGGCACAAGCCGCCTTTTCTTTTCTCAGGCGCTTGTTAAGCTGCTGACACATAACACAAATTAATTAAACCTCTGCCGTCTGCCTTGCTCAGAACTCTCCGAAAAGCTGGCCCTGATCCGCTTCCGGTGCGTTTTCCTCCATTAATCTGATGTTGCAATTTCGGACCATCTGCAAAACTTCCTGCAACGATACGGCGGGTCGTGCACGCCGTTCTGTGCCATAGCGACAGGGGACATCGTCGCGGCACGCATGCACGGTAACAACTTCAGGAGGACAATCCTGTGAATAAATCAATGTTAGCGGGTATCGGTATCGGCGTGGCAGCAGCTTTGGGTGTGGCCGCCGTTGCCAGCATGGATGTATTTGACCGTGGTCCGCAGTATGCGCAGGTGCTTTCAGCGACGCCAATCAAAGAGAGCATTAAGCAGCCGCGTCAGGAATGTCGCAACGTGACGCTGACCCATCGTCGCGCGGTACAGGATGAGAATCGCATCGCCGGTTCCGTGCTGGGCGCGGTCGCGGGCGGCGTGCTGGGGCATCAGTTCGGCGGTGGACGGGGACGCGATGTGGCGACGGTCGCCGGCGCGCTGGCGGGCGGCTATGCCGGCAACCAGGTGCAGGGCGGTTTGCAGGATCGCGACACCTATACTACCTCAGAGCAGCGCTGCAAAACGGTATACGATAAACAAGAAAAGATGCTGGGTTATGACGTGACCTATAAAATAGGCGACCAGCAGGGCAAAATCCGCATGGAAAATGACCCTGGCACCCGCATCCCGCTGGACCGTAACGGCCAGCTTATTCTGAACAGCAATCAGGCTTAACTGGGCAAAGATTCCCACACAGCACACTCATAGTAAAAAGGCACATCTTGCGATGTGCCTTTTTTTTAGCTTTGCTCTTTATGCCGTCTTATCTGCTTGCGAGACGACTTATCAGCCGATGGTCATCAGGCTGGCGTTGCCGCCGGCCGCCGCGGTGTTGACGCTCAGCGAACGCTCAATCAGCAGACGCTCCAGCAGCAGCTGTGTATCGCCGCGCGCGAAGCCCTGCACCGACACAATCGCGCCGTCGCGCGCCGCGATCTGCTCGCACAGCGTGCGCAGCTGATCGGCGTCGCCGTGGTAGATCACCGCGTCGAAGTGGGTGGCGAACAGATCTTTCGCCAGCGCGATGCGCGCCTGCACCGCCTGCGGCAGCGTCTGGCGCAGCTTGCGGTGCAGTTCATCATCCGGCCAGAGCGCCTGGCTGCCGACGCTGGTCACCGCCGCCAGCTGCACCAGCGCGTCCTGCTCGTTATCGGCGAGGCAGAGCACGCGTTCGCGCGGCAGCAGCGAGAAGGTGTTGCGCTCGCCGGTCGGGCCGGTCAGCAGCCGCACGGTGCCCGCCTGCGCCAGCGTCGCGTAGCGCTGACAGATCGCGGCCAGTTCCGGCCTGCTCTGCTGCGCCCAGGCCGCCAGGGCTTTATGCGGCTCCAGCAGCGCCTCGCGCAGGGTGCCGTCTGCCGGGCGCTCGGCATCCTGGCGATCAAAGGTGGTGCTCAGCGCCGTTTCCGGACGGCTGGAGAGCAGGCGGTAGAGATAGAGCGGGCCGCCCGCTTTCGGGCCGGTACCGGACAGCCCTTCGCCGCCGAACGGCTGCACGCCGACCACGGCGCCCACCATATTGCGGTTAACGTAGAGGTTGCCGACTTTCACGCTGGCGGTGACCTGCGCGATAGTTTCATCGATGCGGGTATGCACGCCCAGCGTCAGGCCGTAGCCGCCGGCGTTGATCTGGTCGATCAGCTGCGGCAGCGCATTGCGCGCGAAGCGCACCACGTGCAGCACCGGCCCGAAGATCTCTTTGTCGAGGTCGCTGACCTGATCGAGCTCGATCAGCGTCGGCTTGATAAAGGTGCCGCTTTGCCACTCCGCGCGATCCTGCGGATGCTCCTGCACCGCCTGGTAGACGGCATTGCCTTTGTTGCGCATCGCCTGGATATGACGCTCGATATTGGCTTTCGCCTCGGCGTCGATCACCGGCCCGATATCGGTAGAGAGACGCTCCGGGTTGCCCATGCGGCATTCGGCCATCGCGCCGCGCAGCATTTTCAGCGTGTGATCCGCCACATCCTCCTGGATGCAGAGCAGACGCAGCGCCGAGCAGCGCTGTCCGGCGCTGTCGAACGCCGAGGCGAGAATATCGACCACCACCTGTTCGGTCAGCGCGGAAGAGTCGACGATCATCGCGTTAAGCCCGCCGGTTTCGGCGATAAGCGGCGTCGGGCGGCCCTGGGGATCGAGGCGGCCGGCCAGGTTACGCTGCAGCAGCGTCGCTACCGCGGTCGAGCCGGTAAACATCACGCCGCGCACGCGCGCGTCGCGCGTCAGCTGCGCGCCGACGGTTTCGCCGTTGCCCGGCAGCAGTTGCAGCACGCCCGCAGGCACGCCGGCATCCAGCAGGATGCGCACCGCCTGGGCGGCGATCAGCGGAGTCTGTTCCGCCGGTTTGGCCAGCACGCTGTTGCCCGCTGCCAGCGCGGCCGCGATCTGGCCGGTAAAGATCGCCAGCGGGAAGTTCCACGGGCTGATACAGACTACCGGGCCAAGCGGGCGATGCGTTTCATTGTCGAAATCGTCACGCACCATGCCGGCGTAGTAGCGCAGGAAATCGACCGCTTCGCGCACTTCGGCGATGGCGTTGTTATAGGTTTTGCCCGCTTCGCGCACCAGGATGCCGATCAGCTGCTGCATGCCGTCTTCCATATGCTGCGCGGCGCGATCGAGGATCGCCGCGCGCTCATCCGGCGGCGTCGCGAACCAGATTGGACCGGCGCTCACCGCCGCATCCAGCGCCAGCGACACTTCCGCTTCGCTCGCTTCGCGCACCTGGCCGACGATATCGCCCGGCGCGGCCGGGTTGATGACCGGACGGGTTTCGCCGTCGCCCAACTCGCCGTCGATAATCGGCTGCGCCAGCCAGGGCTGCGCGGCGCTGCTCAGCAGGGCGCTGGAGAGCGACGCCAGACGATGTTCATTGGCCATATCAATGCCCGCCGAGTTGCTGCGTCCCGCGCCGTAGAGATCGCGCGGCAGCGGGATCTTCGGATGCGGCAGGCCAATCGCCCCTTCGCTCGCGCCCAGTTTTTCCACAGCCGCCACCGGATCGGCCACCAGCTCGTCAATCGGCAGCGAGGTATCGGCGATACGGTTAACGAAAGAGGTATTGGCGCCATTTTCCAGCAGGCGACGTACCAGGTAGGCGAGCAGGGTTTCATGGGTGCCCACCGGCGCATAGATGCGGCACGGGCGATTGAGCTTGCCGTCCGCCACTTTGCCGACCACCTGCTCATAGAGCGGTTCGCCCATGCCGTGCAGGCACTGGAACTCATACTGGCCCGGATAGTAGTTATTGCCCGCCAGCTGGTAGATGGCCGCCAGCGTATGGGCATTGTGGGTGGCGAACTGCGGGTAGATCAGGTTCGGCACCGCCAGCAGCTTGCGCGCGCAGGCGAGGTAAGAGATATCGGTGTAGACCTTGCGGGTGTAGACCGGGTAGCCTTCGAGGCCTTCCACCTGGGCGCGTTTGATTTCGCTGTCCCAGTAGGCGCCTTTCACCAGGCGGATCATCAGGCGGCGGCGGCTGCGCTGTGCTAGATCGATCAGCGAATCGATCACGAACGGGCAACGTTTCATATAGGCCTGGATCACGAAGCCAATGCCGTTCCAGCCTTCCAGCTCCGGCTCAAAGCAGAGCTTTTCCAGCAGATCGAGCGACAGCTCAAGACGGTCCGCCTCTTCGGCGTCGATATTGATGCCGATATCGTAAGAGCGCGCCAGCAGCGTCAGGGATTTCAGAATCGGGTAAAGCTCCTCCATGACGCGATCGTACTGCGCGCGGCTGTAGCGCGGGTGCAGGGCGGAAAGCTTGATGGAGATGCCAGGGCCTTCATAAATGCCGCGGCCGTTAGAGGCTTTGCCAATCGCGTGGATCGCCTGCTGGTAGGAGACCAGGTAGGCTTTGGCGTCGCTGGCGGTCAGCGCCGCTTCGCCCAGCATATCGTAGGAGTAGCGGAAGCCTTTCTCCTCCAGCTTGCGCGCGTTCGCCAGCGCCTCGGCAATGGTTTCGCCGGTAACGAACTGTTCGCCCATCAGGCGCATCGCCATATCGACGCCTTTGCGCACCAGCGGCTCGCCGCTCTTGCCGATAATACGGTTCAGCGAGCGCGACAGATTGGCTTCGTTGTGCGTAGAAACCAGGCGTCCGGTAAACAGCAGGCCCCAGGTGGCGGCGTTAACGAACAGGGAAGGGCTGCGGCCCAGATGCGACTGCCAGTTGCCGTTGCTGATTTTGTCGCGGATCAGCGCGTCGCGCGTCGGCTTATCGGGAATACGCAGCAGCGCTTCCGCCAGGCACATCAGCGCCACGCCCTCCTGAGAGGAAAGCGAGAACTCCTGCAGCAGGCTTTGCACCATGCCGGCGCGTCCGGTTGCCCCTTTCTGGTGCCGCAGCTTGTCAGCCAGGCTGTAGGCGAGCTGATGCGTTTTCTCCGCCAGCGCCGCCGGCAGACGCGCCTGCTCCAGCAGCATCGGCACCGCGTCGGTCTCCGGGCGGCGCCAGGCGGCGGTAATCGCGGCGCGCGCCACCGACTGCGGCAGAATATGCTCGGCGAAATCGAGGAACGGCTGATGCGTCTCTTCCGGGGCCATCTCTTCCTGCTCTACCTGCGCGCCCGCCGTCATAGGGACCTCAGGCAGGGCGTCGCCGCTCTCCAGCTGGCCGAGGTAGTTAAAAATCGCCTGCTTAATCAGCCAGTGCGGCGTGCGGTCAACCTTCTGCGCCGCCAGTTTAATGCGTTCGCGGGTGGCCTCATCCAGCTTCACCCCCATTGTTGTCGTGCCCATGACCTGTCTGCTCCTGTCTTTAGCTCTCATACTGCGTGGCCAGCACTATCTCTGATGTTGCAACTTTGTGCAACCGTGTTAAGTGTGACCTGCTTAACAGCCTTTTTAATGATTAATTTGTTAACGCTATAAAAGGCGGCACGGAACTTGCTGCAAGAATCTCGCCACAATTGCGGCGCGCTAACTTACTGCATTACGGGCGGTTTACCGGGGTGCAACTGTGGAACTGTGAGCGAGTGCAACCTGTTAACAAAATTAAGTGATTAACAGGTGAAATCGCTGTAAGGCCTGTGTTAAATCCATTGTGCGCATCGCGCCTTTCCGGCAGGATACCGCGCCTCGGGAAAGAGCAGGCGCCTGAATCTGGAAAAAAACCTGCGGCCCCGTCCCGTTCCGACGCGGTCACAGCGTGCGGTTTCTCTCGGGAAATCAACTATAAAGTGGAGAGACGAATGAGTGTAAGCACACCGATGCTGGTGACGTTTGTAATTTATATCCTTGGGATGGTGTTGATAGGCTTTATCGCCTACCGATCCACTAAGAACTTCGACGATTACATCCTGGGCGGCCGCAGCCTGGGCAGCGTGGTCACCGCACTGTCGGCGGGCGCGTCGGATATGAGCGGCTGGCTGCTGATGGGACTGCCGGGCGCGATTTTTCTCTCTGGCATTTCGGAAAGCTGGATCGCCATCGGCCTGACCATCGGTGCCTGGCTGAACTGGAAGATTGTGGCGGGGCGGCTGCGCGTGCAGACCGAGCATCATGATAACGCCCTGACGCTGCCCGATTTCTTTACCAGCCGCTTCGAAGATAAAAGCAAAATCCTGCGCGTCATCTCTGCGCTGGTGATCCTGATTTTCTTCACTATCTATTGCGCCTCGGGCGTGGTGGCGGGCGCGCGCCTGTTTGAAAGCACCTTCGGCATGAGCTATGAAACCGCGCTGTGGGCCGGCGCGGCGGCGACCATTCTTTATACCCTGGTGGGTGGCTTCCTGGCAGTCAGCTGGACCGACACCGTGCAGGCGAGCCTGATGATTTTCGCGCTGGTGCTGACGCCGATTATCGTGATTGTCGCGGTAGGCGGCCTGGACGACTCGCTGGCGGTCATCCAGGCGAAGAGCATTGAAAACCTCAATATGCTGAAGGGGCTGGACTTCGTCGCGGTGATTTCGCTGCTGGGCTGGGGACTGGGCTACTTCGGCCAGCCGCACATCCTGGCGCGCTTTATGGCCGCGGATTCGCATCGCTCGATCCGCACCGCGCGCCGCATCGGCATAGCCTGGATGGTGCTCTGCCTGGCGGGCGCGGTGGCGGTCGGCTTCTTCGGCATCGCCTACTTCCAGAATCACCCGGAGCAGGCGGCGAACGTCAGCGGCAACGGCGAGCGCGTCTTTATCGAGCTGGCGCGCATTCTGTTCAACCCGTGGATCGCCGGCATTCTGCTCTCGGCCATCCTGGCGGCGGTGATGTCGACCCTCAGCTGTCAGCTGCTGGTCTGCTCCAGCGCGCTGACCGAAGATCTCTATAAAGGCTTCCTGCGCAAAAACGCCAGCCAGAAAGAGCTGGTGTGGTTTGGCCGCGCCATGGTGCTGCTGGTGGCGCTGATCGCCATCGCGCTCGCTTCGAACCCGGATAACCGCGTGCTGGGACTGGTCAGCTACGCCTGGGCCGGTTTCGGCGCCGCCTTTGGTCCGGTGGTGCTGTTCGGCGTCTGCTGGAAGCGCATGACGCGCAACGGCGCGCTGGCGGGCATGGTGATCGGCGCGGCGACGGTGCTGATCTGGAAACAGTATGGCTGGCTGGGCCTGTACGAAATCATTCCCGGCTTTGCCTTCTCCAGCATCGCCATTGTGCTCTTCAGCCTGCTGGGTCGCGAGCCGTCCGCCGCGGCGCAGCAGCGCTTCGACGCGGCCGAGGCGGAATACCTGACCAAATAATTCATTACAACATACAAGCCCGCTTCCCGCCTGGGAGCGGGCTTTTTTGCGTCTTCAGGCAGGAAATAATTTCGCTGCATTACTTGTTTTTTCCTGCGCGATAATGATAATCGGTATCGTTCGCATTTTACCTAACTTTACCTGCGATTGACGCTGCTTAACATTCAAGAGGTCGGCGATGTTTGTTCCCTTTCTTATCATGCTGCGTGAAGGCCTGGAAGCGGCGCTGATCGTCAGCCTGATCGCCAGCTATCTGAAGCGCACCGGCCGCACTCGCTGGTTCCCGGCGCTGTGGGCAGGCGTGTTTATCGCGGCGGCGCTCTGCCTGGCGCTCGGCATCATCATCAACCAGACCACCGGCGAATTCCCGCAGAAACAGCAGGAGCTGTTCGAGGGCATCGTGGCCGTGGTCGCGGTGGCGATCCTGACCTCAATGGTGTTCTGGATGCGCAAAGTGGCGCGCAATATGCGCGCGCAGCTCGAGCAGGCGGTCGATCAGGCGCTGAATCAGAGCGGGCGCGGCGGACTGGCGCTGGTGCTGATGGTGTTTCTTGCCGTGGCGCGCGAAGGGCTGGAGTCGGTGTTCTTTCTGCTGGCGGCCTTTACCCAGGATGTCGGCTATGCGCCGCCAGTGGGCGCCGTCCTTGGACTGGCGACGGCGGTGGTGCTGGGCATGCTGCTCTACTGGGGCGGCGTGCGCCTGAATATGGCGCACTTCTTCCGCTGGAGCAGCCTGTTTATTCTCTTTGTCGCCGCCGGGCTGGCGGCGGGCGCCGTGCGCGCCTTTCATGAGGCGGGCCTGTGGAACCATTTTCAGACGGTCGCTTTCGACCTGAGCAACGTGCTCTCCACCCATTCGCTGGCGGGCACGCTGCTTGAGGGCGTGCTGGGCTATCAGGAAACGCCGAGCGTCAGCGAAGTGGCGGCCTATTTTCTCTATCTTATTCCGGCGCTGCTGCTGTTTTTACTGCCGGCGCGTCCGGCGCGCCAACTCTCGACTAAACAGGGATAACTCTATGATGATTCGCTTTCGCCGCAAAACCCTGCTCGCTTCGCTGCTGGCGCTGACGGGAACCGCTGCGGCCGCCGATATTCCGCAGGTCGCCGTCAGCGTGACGGATACCCAGTGCGAACCGATGCAGCTGACGGTCAAGCCAGGCAAAACCCAGTTTCTGATCAAGAACAACAGCCAGAAAGCGCTGGAGTGGGAGATTTTAAAAGGCGTGCTGGTGGTGGAAGAGCGCGAAAATATCGCGCCGGGCTTCAGCCAGAAGCTCACCGCTAACCTTGAGTCGGGCGAGTATGAGATGACCTGCGGCCTGCTGAGTAATCCGAAGGGCAAACTGACCGTGCAGGGCGAGGCGTCGCCAGCCGCGAAAGCGGGCAAATCCGACGTGCTGGCGCTGGCCGGTCCCATTACCGCCTATAAAGCCTACGTGACGCAGGAAGTGGCGCAGCTGGCGGCGAGTACCGAAGCCTTTACCCATGCGGTAAAAGCGGGCGATATCGAGAAAGCGAGAGCGCTTTATGCGCCGACCCGTCAGCACTACGAGCGTATCGAGCCTATCGCCGAGCTTTTCTCCGATCTTGACGGCAGCATCGACGCGCGCGAAGACGATTACGAGAAGAAAGCGGAAGATCCGAAGTTCACCGGTTTCCACCGCCTGGAGAAAGCGCTGTTCAGCGATAACAGCACCAAAGGTATGGAGGGCTACGCCACCCAGCTCAACCGCGACGTGCAGGATCTGCAGACCCGCATCAGCGAGCTGGCGTTTCCGCCGGTAAAAGTGGTCGGCGGCGCGGCCGGCCTGATCGAAGAGGTCGCCTCCAGTAAAATCTCCGGCGAAGAAGATCGCTACAGCCGCACCGACCTGTGGGATTTCCAGGCAAACATCGATGGCGCGCAAAAGATTGTCGATCTGCTGCGTCCACAGCTGCAGCAGGCGAATCCGCAGCTGCTGGCGAAAGTCGACGGCAACTTCAAAAAAGTCGACGCCATTCTCGGCAAGTATCGCGAGGGAGAGGGCTTCGCCTCCTACGAGAAGCTCACCAGCGCGGATCGCAATGCGCTGAAGGGGCCGGTTACCGCGCTGGCGGAAGATCTCTCTTTACTGCGCGGTACCTTAGGTCTCGATTGATATGAGTCGTCAACAGGATGAGGCGCAGCCCGCAAGGCGGCGCCTGTTAAAAGGGCTGGGACTGTTGGGCGGCGCGGCCGCCCTGAGCGGCGGCTGTCCGTTTCACGCGGCGGCCGACAGCTTCTCTCCCGGTACGGTTGCGCCCGACGCGCGGCACCAGGTGCAACCCTTTTACGGAGCGCATCAGGCAGGCATCACCACGCCACAGCAGGCGTCAATGATGCTGGTCGCCTTTGACGTGCTGGCCAGCGACAAGGCTGACCTGGTGCGCTTATTTCAGCTGCTCACCGCGCGCATCGCCTTTTTGACCCGCGGCGGCCCGGCGCCGGCGGTAACCAATCCTAAGCTGCCACCGATGGATTCAGGCATTTTGGGTGCGGAGATCGCGCCGGACAATCTGACGATAACGGTGTCGGTCGGCGCGTCGCTGTTCGACGAGCGCTTTGGCCTGCAGGCGCTGAAGCCGAAGAAGCTGCAAAGCATGACGCGCTTTCCCAACGATTCGCTGGATGCTGCCCAGTGCCACGGCGATCTGCTGCTGCAGATCTGCGCCAACACTCAGGACACGGTAATCCACGCGCTGCGCGATATCGTGAAATACACGCCCGATCTGCTGGGCGTGCGCTGGCGGCGCGAAGGCTTTATCGCCGACCACGCCGCGCGCAGCCAGGGGAAAGAGACGCCCATCAACCTGCTGGGCTTTAAGGACGGCACGGCCAATCCCGACACGCAGGATAAGCCGCTGATGGATAAGCTGCTGTGGGTGACGGCCGATCAGGACGAGCCGGCATGGACGCGCAGCGGCTGCTATCAGGCGGTGCGGATTATCCGCTTCCGCGTTGAGATGTGGGATCGCACGCCGCTCGGCGAACAGCAGGCGATCTTCGGCCGCGACAAGCTGAGCGGCGCGCCGCTGGGCATGCAGCACGAGCGTGACGTGCCGGATTATACGAAAGATCCTGATGGCGAGGTTATCGCGCTCGACGCCCATATCCGCCTCGCCAATCCGCGCACGCCTGAGACGGAGAGTAGCCTGATGCTGCGCCGCGGCTACAGCTATTCGGCGGGCACTACCGCATCAGGGCAGCTCGATATGGGGCTGCTGTTCGTCTGCTATCAGCACGACCTGGAAAAAGGCTTTATCACCGTGCAGAAGCGGCTGAACGGCGAAGCGCTGGAAGAGTATGTACGTCCCATCGGCGGCGGCTACTTCTTTGTTTTGCCGGGCGTTCCCGACGCTCAGCACTATCTGGCGCAGCCGCTGCTGGAAGCCTGACGCCATCCTGCGCCGCCGCATCGGCGGCGCGGTTTTTGCGCCCCATACAAAATATTTGTTTCCCGCCTGAAAATCTAATGCCTTGATTGCTATAAGAAAGCCTTTTTTTGCCTGCCTGCCGACTGCTGTTATTTCTGAATTCCGGGCATAGTCGTAAAATTAATGTTGCCAAGTCTGTTAAAATTAGTGCAGTTTAATGGATAAGCGTGTTGGTTCGCAGACTGGAGTCGCGCATGGGAAGGTCCTTTACAGGACAGACAGCTTTACCTCAGGTTCCACACTCTTCAGCGAGGGCATGCGCGCCTTCGACAGCCTCTTCTTCTTTATCAAATTGTTTCTCTATCTCTGATTTTACCGGTGTGCCTTTGCGCCTCGGCGTGGCGACACATCTTTATCAACGGTACGTCATGGCTCGAAAGGAAGCCAATCAAACCTCTAAAGCGTTCAGTTAATCGTGGCGGGCAGCGGCCCAACGCGGGAAATGAAACCAACTGTAAGGTGCGACTATGGGAAGACAGAAAGCAGTGATCAAAGCGCGTCGTGAAGCCAGAAGGGTGCTTCGTAGTGACTCTCGCAGTCATCGTCAGCGCGAAGAAGAATCGGTCACTTCGCTGGTGCAGATGAGTGGGCTGGATGCCATCGGCATGGCGCGCGACGTGCGCGACCGTTCGCCAGTTGCCGCCAGAAACGATGCTCAGGCGCACTATCTCCAGGCCATAGAATCGAAGCAGCTGATCTTTGCAACCGGCGAAGCTGGATGCGGTAAAACCTGGATCAGCGCCGCGAAAGCGGCAGAGGCCCTGATACATAAGGATATCGACAGGATTATCGTCACGCGTCCGGTGTTACAGGCCGATGAAGATCTGGGATTCCTGCCAGGGGATATCTCAGAAAAATTCGCTCCGTACTTCCGGCCGGTCTACGACGTTCTGGTTAAACGTCTTGGCGCTTCCTTTATGCAGTACTGTCTGCGACCCGAAATCGGCAAGGTAGAAATCGCGCCTTTCGCCTATATGCGCGGTCGTACCTTTGAAAACGCGGTGGTGATCCTCGACGAGGCACAAAACGTGACCGCGGCCCAGATGAAGATGTTCCTGACGCGCCTTGGCGAAAACGTCACGGTGATTGTTAACGGCGATATTACCCAGTGCGACTTGCCCGCTGGGGTGCCTTCCGGTCTTGCGGACGCGCTGGCGCGCTTCGAAGAGGACGAGATGGTCGGCATTGTACGCTTCGGCAAAGATGACTGCGTGCGTTCGGCGCTGTGTCAGCGCACGCTGCATGCGTATGGTTGATGGATTTGAGTAAGTCTGTGTAGCAAGCAAAACCCGGCGCAAGCCGGGTTTTTTTATGGAGCAGCGTCGCAGGCTCCGCTGTCCAACGGGCTGCGCCCGTTGTTGAACCCCGGCGGGGGTTCTCATACCCCTCTCATCGAGCGATATAAACGAAAAAAGCCTGAACGTAAGTTCAGGCTTTTCTCTGAAATGATGGCGGTGAGAGGGGGATTGACTCGCTGCGCTCGCCCTGCGGGCAGCGTCGCAGGCTCCGCTGTCCAACGGGCTGCGCCCGTTGTCGAACCCCGGCGGGGGTTCTCATACCCCTCTCATCGAGCGATATAAACGAAAAAAGCCTGAACGTAAGTTCAGGCTTTTCTCTGAAATGATGGCGGTGAGAGGGGGATTCGAACCCGCGTTCATATCTTCGTAACCTCATGATAGATAATGGTTTCATAAAAGGATCCTTTTTCACGTGCACTACACGTGCATTTTTCTTCAAATTGGCCAGTTAGTCGCTTCCGGTTTTGATCGTCGGACGAGACAGGTGCCCATCGTAATCTACCAGGTAGGAGCCGTAATTTCTGAACAGCATGTCCGGGCCTTTATGCCCCATTTGCTTGCAGAGCCAGAACAGGTTAGCCCCTGAGCTGATATGCATCGTCGCGAACGTGTGGCGGGTCTGATACGGATTACGATACCTGAGCTTTGACTCGCGCATGATGATGCGCCACGCCTTCTGCCTGATAGCATCAGAGCCTCCCCACGGCTCGCCGGTACGCGGGTCTTCGAAAACAAACTCGCTCTTTAGCTGCGTGAACTGCTTCATGATGCTTAGCGCCTCGATCGCCTCCTCGTTTAAATCTATCTTCCTTGTGCCGGCGCGCGTCTTCGTTGATTTCTCCACGCCCTCAACAACGGCGTTCTGCACAAACGCTGTCTTCTTTTCGAAATCTATATCCCTCCACCTCAGAGCGCAGAGCTCGGAAGGGCGCACGCCAGTATTCAGCGCAAACTGGAATGTCGCTTTCCACTGAGGAAAGAGGCAGTGCATATAGATGATGCTGATTTCAGCAGGCGTGAAGGGGTCAACTTCATACTCTTCCGTGTTTCCATACTCGATTGAGAAGTAGCGCGATGCGCTGATGTGCGCAACAGGGTTGTCGCTGATAAGCCCATCCGTCACCGCTTCATCAATGGCGCTGCGCAAAAACGACAGCCGGTTTCGGATGGTCTTCAGCTTCGTCTTCTGGGTGGAAACCCAGCTTTTTAGCGCTGCCGGCGTTAGCTCCGTAACGTAGATGTTGTGAAGCGCCCTCAGCGACCGCAGGCACTTCCTGTAGCCGTCAAGAGTGGATGGTGACAGGTTCCGGTTTTCGCTGATAACCAGGTACTCCTCAAGGTAGTCCTTTACCGTCTTTTTCTTCTTCTGATGCCCAAATAGCGCAGCCTTTTTCGAGCGGGGGAAGTACTGCAGGTAGTTAAAATCCCCCGACGCGATGCGGTTCTGAATCTCTCCCAGATACCGCTCGGCGTACTTTATGTTTCGTGAATTCACATCCATTCCCGACAATGGCTCTCTGCACAGAACGCCATTAAACGTAAATGTCAGCTGCAGCGTTTCGCCAGTCTTGTGGCGCCGCACTGTTATTCCGCGCGGTAAAGCGGATCCTTGCTGCTTCTTGCCCATCGGTTCACCTCTTCTGTATCAATCCAGCGCTCCCGGACGCCGTCCACTTTTAATACGTGAACCCCCATCCTCCAGATCTTCCTTTGTATCCGTTTGTTAATGGCTTCCTCCGATTCTCCTGTGGTTTGGCAGTATGCTGAAATGGGCATTACATCAAGGCTCATATCTACTCCTTTGGCGGCCATAGCCAGGCCAGCACAATACAAATAAAAAGGGCCAGATTAGTGATAATCCAGCCCATGTCGGCTTCTTTCTGGTGGCTGTTATTTTGCCGCCCGCAACTCTTTGTCAATTTGCCTCACATAGTGAATTAACCATGCTTTTGGCCGGAAGGTATTAGGCGGCAGGCAGTCGATCGTTTTTGCATAGCGATCGAGAATTTTGGTAGTGATGCTGTCCCGATCAGCTCTGGGCTTTCCATCAATTGCGGCCAGAATATCTGACCGGCATTTGCGCGCCACCGCCCGGAGCGCGTTTTCAGTTTGCGGAGACATCATGCGATTTTCTCTTTGGCGAGGGGTAAGCACATTTCGGGGAGATTGGCGCGCACCAGCGCTTCAGCGAACGGCGGCGGAACGGCATTGCCACAGCGAGCAACTTGCTTGTCTTTGGCGTACTTATTCCCGAGATAGTCGCGGTCAATAACGTACCAAGACGGAAATCCCTGAGCTGCGTATAGCTCATGCGGCTGTAGCATGCGCATGCCGATATCAACGATCTGGTAATCGGTACCGTCAACTGTAACAAGTCCGAATCGGTCATTTGTTGTAACTGTGCCGAGGGGATCAGTAAGCCCCACGCCGCCCTTTTCATTTCCGTAATACTTCATCAGGAATGCGCGCACCTCGCCGACATGCTGGCCGCCAGCGGTTATTGTTGGCATAGGCGTATCGGTGCGCTGACCGTCTTTGCATGTTCCCCGCAGCTTAACGAGATTGCTTGTTACCAGAGCATGGTGATCGGTAGTAGTGACGGTGTGTACTGGTGCAACCATAGAGGCGCCGGGGCCGGTATAATTCCCGCCAAAGTGCTTAGCCAGAAATGCCGATACCAGCGCAAATTTATTGCCGCCCGCGGTTACGGTGCCAACCGGCTTTTCGAGATTTAACACTCGCGGAGCCTGGCCCGCCCGCTCGCCATACCCAACCTGAATAAGCGTCGGGCAAATTATGTTGGTGCGATTCTGGGTCAGCAGAGTAAAGAACGGCTTATTAACAGGACGAGGCTTCATCTGGAAAGTGGATCCGCCGGTGCCTGCAAATACTGGAGCGACTACCGCATAACCATGTTTGCGCGTAATCGTCTGCAGTGGCTCCTCTATAGATTGCCCGCGGAAACAGTCATAATTTCCTTTGCTGGTGGTGTGATTACATTTGACGATGAAAGGAGTTGGATTGTCGATCACAAAACGCTCTATGCCGCGCGCGATGCGCTTCAGCGTGTTTTCTGCCAATGGTTTTCCGCGACCGAAAATGCTGGGGCAGGGAATGGACCAGTCAATGCACTCAGCAGCAGTACGCCATGGCATCAGGTGCCCGGACTGAACCGCCAGGCTTTTCGGATCACCGTGTGATGGCTGTGGCCACGTTACTGGCTCACCGTCACAGCGCATCACCATGAAGAAGCGTTTTCGGATTGTTGGTGCGCCGAAGTCACAGGCGCGTAGCTCTCGATATTCGACTTTATAACCTAATCCTGCGACCAGGCGGCGAGCGTCAGCACTATGGCGGCCAATCTGCAGGAAGTCGCAAACCTCATCCAGCGCAGGATGATCAGCAGCAACGCCGGTACTCAGCATGCCAACGAATGCGGCAAATGTTTCACCTGCGCGCGCCGGATCCGGGCGGTCTTCACTGGCTAGCAATGGCCCCCAGGTTTTAAACTCTTCCACGTTCTCCAGCATTACTACGCGTGGACGCTTTGCCAGCGCCCAGCGAATGACAATCCATGCCAGACCGCGAATCTCTTTCTTAACTGGCTTGCTGCCTTTAGCTTTGCTGAAATGGCGGCAATCAGGTGAAAACCATGCGAGGCCAACTGGCGCGCCAGCTGTGGCTGCTACCGGGTCGATATCAAAAACTGATTCGCAGTAGTGCAGGGTGTCGGGGTGGTTGGTGGTATGCATGGCGATCGCATTGGGGTCATGGTTAATCGCGATATCTACGCTGCGGCCGGTAGCCATTTCGATTCCGGTACTGGCGCCGCCGCCGCCGGCAAAATTATCAACGATGATTTCTCTCATTGGACGCGCTCTCCGAATGTGATTGCGAGGGCTTGTGCTGCATTGATGATTGAGCTGGAAGGCTGCCGCTCCAGCAGCATGCGGTTAATGTGATGCTTTAATTTGCGTTGGTGATCTGCATGAAGCAGGGCAATATTCGGTATCTGCTCAGATAGCAGGTTTACTTCTGCAGACCAGACATCATTTGACGTCATGGGCGGCTCTTCTTCCCGCTGAAATGGACGGAGGCGGGCAGCCGCTTTTTCGATCTGCGCTATAAAAGCAGCGCCGCGGGCTTCAAGCTCATCGCGGCTGACGTACCCCATTCTGGGTCCGCGCCACGCTTTATCGAACACGGCGATTGCCGCACCAAAGCCTGCTGATGATTCTGTCGGTTGCCCCGGTTCCGGTCGGTACCAGGCGGGGAGGTCGAAACTGACTCGACCGCGAACAAAGGCAACGTGATCTGCATCTTCTGGCCACCATACTTCGCTGGTCGCCGCCTTAATGAAATAGACGTACCGGCCACCGAGTTCGCGCATCGCCATTGTGTGGTTGATGATATGGCGCATTCCTGTGATGTACTGCCCATCCTGCTCGGTGGCGCGGCTGTATGGCGGATTTGCATAAGCTGCGCCGTTAAGTTCCTTCAGGCGTTCATACCAGTTTTGGGTCAGGGCATTTTCTTCGGCTGTGTAATAGGCCTCGCATTTGTGGTTTTCGCGATCGGCAAACAGGTCGAGTACGAACGGGCCATAAAGAGAATTAATACCCCACCAGATAGTGTCAGGTGTTTGCCATTGATCTCCAACTTCTTTTAGCTTATGAAATGTTTTTGCTTTCAGACTATTCAATGACATAACATACTTCGATTGTCTTTTCATTTTGGAGGCTCAGATGGTTAAAAAAGAAAGCCTAGGTTATGACATACCTCTACTGGCTTTTATTACCGCTATTACTTATTTCATGTCATCTTTATATCAGTCTGGTTATGCAAGATTTTATGGGTATAGTCCTGCATTTCTTGGGTTTGATATAAATGTATTATTAGATTCCGCCTTGCCTATTACTTATGCAGCATTAGTTATTTTTGTAGGAATAGTTTTCCTTAATAAAGTTCAAGGTAAAAGGTATGGGAATACGTTATTCATTGCTTCTTATCTCATCATTTCCCCGTTAGTATACTTATTTATTATAAACGGTGGTGGATTTCATTTTATATACCCTAGCGAAATCTATGTGATGGCCTTTTTCATTTTATTTTCTTTAATTGTAGCGATGTATATACCAATGACTTTTAAGATGGGTTTGCAGAGGAATAAGAAAATAAATTTTAGCGAAGTGCTGTCTAATAGTATAATGATTGTATTTATTTCCTATCCGATAGGAATAATATCTGCCGCCTCACAGAGTGACTTCTATCAGGTTAAGGGAGGTAAGTATTACTTGCTGTCGAATGTTTCCAATAATTATGTTCTGGGGTCATGCCTTTCTGGGAAGGCAACTTATAAAATAGAAAAACCAGATTCATCAATTGAATTTATCAGAGTTAATTCTGACGAAGAAAAATTTAAAATCAAAAATTGTTTTCATGAATCTGCAAAAACTGATCAATCAAAAGTAGTGTCTGCGTTTCCTGATTTTAAGATTAAAAATTATGGCTGGCGAGGCTAAAACTTAAGGTATTGTCAATATTGGCTGCGCTTCTTCAATCATTGATGTTAGCACGCATCTGCCCGACGAACTCTTCTGCATCGAGCATCAAACGCTCTAGGGTGATGGTGCGGTCCAGATCGCCGGCGGCTAATAGCTGCTTACTGGCGAACATGATGATGCCTTCGGCTCGGATGGCGTTGAGGGCGGCGTCGGTGGCTGGGGTTTCTTCCAGCAAATCAGTCAGAGCATCAAAAGATTCAGGAATGACCACATAACGATGCTCATCGCCATTAAATTCACACTCTTCTGATGACTCTGAGACCTCACGTATTAACGACTTCAGCGCCGCATTCTCCGCCGCTAGCGCATTCAGCTTTTGCTGTGCCGCCAGTAATGAAGTTGCCAGGAAGGTGACAACCTCTTCGTGATCTTTGCCGACGGATGATGGCGGGAAGCCCTGCGCCATATGTTCGATATCACTGTGATTCATTTTCATATCCTGTGCCGCTGAGCGGCCTGATGTGCTTGGCATCGCCGAGCGCAGGCAACAAAAAAACCGCCCGAAGGCGGCTTATAATATTATTCAGATCAATCATCGTAACCGGCAACCTGACGCAGCGTCCGCTTAGGCGAATCGCCAGGTCGGCGGGGATGGTTTTCATGATTGCTGCTTCGGATGGATGCAACAACCCACAGAGTTAAACGTAGGGTTTCCGCTTTTTCAATCGAAAGAGGACCAAGCTCACCTTTGTCGATCATGTTGCTGATGTCTTTCAGCATATCCTCTGCATAACTGAGGTAATCGTCTTCTTCGATGACCTTCTGGTGGAAAACTTCATCCAGGTTAGTGAGGTTTTCTTTCAGCGAGTCTACCTCTGAATTGAGGCGGGTATTTTCCTCGTACAGCTCTTCATACGCTGCCTGGTTTTGTACTGCCTGATCAGCCATTTCCTTCAGCTGGTTTACGCTATCGATAGCCTGTTGTGCTAATTGAGTTGTATCAGCCATATTTGATTCCTTTTATATGAAATTACTGAATTGATTTTTATTGGCCCACAGCGATTAAAACCATTTATCGTCAGTAGGTTATGTGCTTGCCTGACATGGACACATTACGCTCTAACAAAGATAATTAACAGTCAAATACTGTTTATATGAACAGTATTTGTTGTGTCATAAATCATAAATTTGGCTTAGTGCCGGTTATAACTTTGCTTCGCTCTTCCAGAAAACGTATACGGCTGCGGCTGGCCCGCTGGCGAACAGATTCGTACGAGCGATTAAGCCTCCGGGCTATAAGTTTGGGTGGTGTGGTTGCTGCGAGTTCTTTCAGAAGGCCTATCTCATCATGCGACCAGCGGCGGCCAAGGGTTAACTGATTGCCGCGACGCCGGTATTCAGGTGATTGCATATTCTCTCCTGTGATTAGCCAAGAGCCTCTTCAATCTCCGCCTTGCGCAGCAGGTAAACATCGGTGGCTTTTTCGAGCGTGTCCGCCTCATTCGCCAGCATGCGTGCCGCGTATTTGTAGCAGCGGTCCAGACCGGCAACGTTTTCCGCCTCCGCTGCGGCGGCGGTGAAATCGGCAAGCAGCTCATCCGGCGTGCGCGCTGGTGCACTGGTATTCGTCGTCGGGTTAATTTCGCGCTCGGGCTGCTGTGCTTCGGGCTTGCTATTGATCAGGTTGTTGAGGTCTGTACGGCTGCGCGCCGGGGTAACGTCGCGTTCCGCGCGCTGCGCCGGTTCAAACTCATCCGGGGTATAAACACCGAGGATGACGTCAGGGCAGTAGAGGCGCGCCCAGTATTTGACGGCCAGATAAGCCAGCTGCTGCTTCGGCGCCGTTTTCCAGAGCGGGGAGTTCCGGGTGGTCACGAACTCCAGATAAAGCGGCTCGCCCCAGGTGATTTCCGTCTCGCCGCGCAGCACGGCCCCGACGCGAACAAACAGGCCGCGCTCATTCACCGCGTTAGCCGCGCCGGGCTTGAACTTCTCCCAGTCGCCACCGTACTCATATTTAAAGCGGCCCTGCACGGCTGTAGAGCTGGTGATGACGGCGTTTACCAGCTGAGCCTCATAGCCCAGCGTGCCGTTAACGAGATGCGTTTTCTGCGCTACCGCGTAGGGGTTCATTCCCCACTGCGCAGCCTGCAGGGCAATAGCGAGACAGTCAGCAGGTTTGCCCGCCAGGTGGGCCGGAACGGTGGCTTTGCCCAGCGCCATCACTTCGGCGAATGCCTGCAGCTTCTGCAGGCCGGTCGGGCTGAAAATTGCCGCTTTGGTGTCGGCCTCGTTGACCGGGGCGTGCGTAATTTCGTTGCTCATGCGTAATCCTTCCTTTTGGCCCAGTCCGGGCGCGTGATTTCTTCGATGCCGCCCCAGTTACCGGTCAGCATGCATTCGTGATAGGTGTTCAGGTCGCGGCGGAAGAGGTCGTAGCCCACGGCAACATCATCCTCCTGCAGCTGGAAGGTGCGCACCGGATACCGGCCGCAGTCGATCGACTCGCTGACGGCGATGAAAACGAAAAGCGGGTATTCGCCGAAGTGCTTGCTGAAGCCTTCGCGGTAGTAGGCGTCCTGAACGTGATAGCGGAACTCTTCGACGTGGCGGGCGAAACGGGGCATATCAGCCACTTTTTTCACGTCAACGATGACGGGCTGGCCGGAAAGGAACTTGTCTGGCCGGATGCGGCAAAGCTCGCCTGTCTGCTCGTCGTTCCAGTAGATTGATGCTTCCTGATGGCCTTCTGCTTCAAGCAGCCAGCGCGCGGCCGGGTGGGCGAGGGCGCTGGCGCGCATAAGCTTCAGCTTGCGACCCTCCTCGGCGTCCATCACCGTCATGCCCAGCCCGGCGCAGTCCTGCAGAAAGGCTTTTTCGTTCGCCTTGCCTTCATTGGTCCGGCGATTAAATTCAGGCGCAACAATGAAGCGGCGATCAAACTCTTCAGGTTCCAGCAGCAGGCAGTGCAGGGCCGTGCCCATGTCCAGTGCGGCTTTCTTCTCTTCGTCTTCCGGCGCCTCTTTGCGCCACTGGAAGATGGCCGGGTTGATCGCGATGTCGTCCAGCTGCGATTTGCTGATGCCAGGGCCGCTGTGGTACGACTCGTTGCTGATGTCGTAATAGATGCCCGGCTCCATCACGCTACCTCGTCGAAACTGTTTTTGTTTTTCCAGATACCGATCGCCATGTCCCGCTTAGCCACCTTCACCAGCGCATCGCGCAGGAAGTTTTCGGCGGCCTCGTATTGCTCGTCGTCTTCGTCGACCAGCTCGACAGCGGGGTAATCGAAATGCTTCGGCAGGAATGCGCACAGGGCGGTCATCAGCGGGTTAATCTTGTGCTGCTCCATCATCGCGTCGACTTCATCGCCGATGCGCTCTAAATCGGTTTCGGAGAGGTTTTTCATGATCTCTTCGACTTCCTGCTTGGCTCGCCATGAAAGTTTCACTGGTGTGCCCTCCGTAACAGCAGCATTGCCATGGCCCATTTCGCGTTGTCGCCGAACAGATGGGCCTCTCGTGAAAGCTCCTGCGCTTTCTGGAAGTAGCGAATCTTCATCAGGGTCTCCCTGGCTGTTTCATGGTGTCGGTCAGCCAGCGGCAGATAGTGCGCAGGCGTTCGGTTAAGCGGGTTAACTGGGAAGGGTAAAGCTGAGCGGCATCCACGATGGTGCCGCCCGCGATCGCAAGATTCATCGTGGACATCCTTAAATGGGTTGTGGTGGTGTGGTTAAAAAAATGGCCCCTGCATTCCTGCAGGAGCCAAAGGCGAAAAACTCTCGTACCGCATTGCGGCTTATTACGCGTCTGGTGCAAATGCACCGTCATGACCTGTCGTGACAGGCCATTGCGGTGTCACTTAAACCACTGGGACGCCAGGTAGGCGGCGCCGGCGATTTTGTGCTCGTGCTTTGGTTCGAAATCGACGAGGCACGCTTTGATGTTCAAAAGCGCGAGGTTGAGATTTACGCCTTCCTTAGCGGTCGGGTATTCGCTCTTATCGAGTCCATTAAAGAACCACTGACTGATGAACTTGTTCCAGCGATTCCCCATCTCTTTGAATTCGCCAGGCGTGTCGTTATAGGCCGGGAGAATTTTCATAGCTTTGCCGCCAAAGGCGATATCGAGGCGGGTGATTTCAATCGGCTGCTGCATCACGTATCTCCTGAATTTGGGCGTAAAAAAGCCATATAAGCGGATTAGGGTTTAACTCCGCAGCGCTCTCGCAAGATCGCTCTGGAATTACCCGGCGAACCGGGTGGATTGGTTTACACCATGTAGGCATTACCGGTTTTCAGCATGTTTTCCAGTATTTCCGGAGTGGTGTCTTCGTCAAACAACCAGTCCTGTTTGCGGAACGAAAACCACCAAACACTGACGCCGTCTGTTTTGTATTTAATTCGCGTTGCTGCACTGATGAAGTGTTTCACGGTTAGTCCTTATTAGCGGTATCAGGCCGCTATTTAATGATGTGCGTTGCGTCTTTGCGAACCTTGCGATGCCCGGCGCTGTAAATCGCTACGGCGGGCAGGCACATGGCGCCAGCTTCGTGTTTCTCGCGAAGGCTCGGCGCTGACACAGCGCGTGAAACGCGCTCGGCACTTACATCAACGCGTGCTTTGCCTTCTGCCGCTTCTGCACGGCGTTTGGCGATCAGTTCGCCACGCTTGAGGTAGCGACGGCTGACGCTGTTGGTAGCTGCAAACATATTTACCTCCGGTAATTGGCTTAGGTGATTGGATGGCCGGTGCTGATCTCCGGCATAAGGCGCTTTTTAGGCGGCGTCGAGCTTGCTTATTCGCTTGAGCCATCCTCGTGAGTCAGCCACGTCCCACTGCGCATCAGCTTGCGCATTCATCCAATCCCAAAGCCAACTGCTCTTTGGTCTCCCACAAGGGCGGGAGAAATAAACCCCATCAATGTTAAAGAGCGTCGGCGTCCTGCCGTGTACTGCGTTGCGTCCTGGTGATGGGGTAAACAATACTTCAGGTATTATCACAAGGCAATACCCCAAGTATTAAAATTAATATTGGAGGTACTAAAATAATGATGAATAAGGTAATTTATTTTTTAGGTAATAAAAAAGCCGCTCAAAGGCGGCTTACGATTGACGGAGATCGCGTTAAACGAATCGTATCTTTGCTTCTACCACAACGCCGATGATGCGGCAGTTACCGTTGATCGGGACCATCGGCCAGGCTGGGTTGAGCCCTTTTAGATACTTCTGCCCGCCATCAATTATTAATTTCTTAAACGTGGCTTCATTGGCGTCAGTAAGCTTGGCAATAACGAGCGATCCATTCTTAGGCTCTCTCCCAGTATCTACTAGGACATGATGCCCCTCAGGTATACTCGGGCCGGCAGGCGCAGTCATCGAGTCGCCCTCCACGCGCAGCCAAAAGCCGCTCCCCTGAATCGGCACATCTGATTCGTACCACTCGCTTATTTCACTTAATGAATAGGGTTCCATCGCTTCATCCCATTGTCCAGCGCTGACCCAACTTAACATAGGATATCTGCCCCTAGGCTCGTACGGTCCTTCATACGACACGTTTTTGTCGAGGTGCTGCACAGAAGCGCTGTCAACTTCTTTGGCTAGCATGGGGCTGAAGTCAGAAACCGGCGCTTTCAAAAGGCGAGAGAACGTTAAAGCGGCGCTAAGGTTTAAAGCATTTCTCCCGTTAAGGTAATGACCTACCGCGCCCTGAGTCACATTCAGAGCGTCCGCAATATCTTGCTGAGTAATTTTCAGCTCTTTCTTTTTAGACTCGTACAGGGCTTTCAGACGCTTCGCATCATCAAGCTGTTCCGGCGTCAAAATCTTCGTATTTTTCATGCCCTGATTCTAATACCCCAGTTATTAAAAAATGAAATACCGCAGGTATTGATTAAATTAATACTCGTAGTATTATTGATGTACCGGTAATCACTCGGAGGAAACCGATGAAAAAGGTAACTCTTGCTGATTACGTCACGGAGAACGGCCAAGCAAAAGCGGCTGACATTCTTGGGGTTCACCAGACGGCAATTAGTAAAGCAGTAAGGGTTGGCCGGAAGATCTACATCACCACACTTCCTGATGGTCGAGTGGTAGCTGAAGAGCACCGTCCTTTCCCTAGCATCAAATCTGCCGCGGCCTAAGCGGCATCGCTCTTTAACACTCTGAAACCCGTCCCCGCCCGTGTGGGGAAACCTTAAGTGACTTGCTCACTGCAATGTCACGCAATCAATTAACCAACAAGGGAATTATCCAAGATGGAACATGCAACTCAAAGCAAGAACGCGCGCCGTATTGAATCGGCGTTGCTGAACAAGCTGGCGTCTATCAGCCAGAAAACATTCGCAGAAAAGCTGGGGATCGCTGAATACCAAGTCAGCCGCATGAAGAAAAACTTTTTCCGTCAGATGAGCATGGCAATTGACATCCTCGAATACGGAATTGCTGATGACGATGCTGCGCAGCTGGCTAAAGCGGTGGCAAAAGAAGTGGCCCTGATTTTGGGCAAAGAAAAAGCCGAGATGAGCGGCAACTCATTCCCGGCCTGATTGCGAAAAGACTGGATCAATTCACAGGAGTAATTATGAAACAAGTAGCTGAAGTTTTCAATCTCGGAGGCGCCAATGGCTAAGAACTCAATCGACGCTTACGGCGCCAGTGGCAAAAGCAACGTGCTGTTTTTCGAACCTGGCGCTCTGCACCTGGTTACAGACCCGTCACACCCACTTTATGACGAGCGCATTCACCTGCCTGTCGACGAAGCGATGGTGCTGAACATCATGGATCAGGGCGTTCTGGAGCCGGTTCTGTGCTGGAAGGATCCCGAATCCGGTAAGGTCTGCGTGGTCGACGGTCGTCAGCGGGTCCGGCATAGCCTAGAGGCAAATATTCGCCTGGCGGCAGAAGGTAAAGAACCGGTACTGGTGCCAGCAATCGCTAAACGGGGATCGGCAGTGCGCATGTCCCAGTATATGGTCAGCGCGAATGAAATCCGGCGCGCCGATACACCACTGGGGCGGGCGAAGAAGATGGCTGCAATGCTGGAGCGCGGCCACGACGAGCAGGACTTGAGCCTGCTGTTTGGCTGCAGCCTTCAGACCGTAAAAGCTACTGTGGCGCTGCTGGACTGCACGCAGGCAGTACAGGACGCAGTGGAGGGCGGACAGGTTACAGTCACTCATGCTCGCCAGCTGTCAACAATGCCGCCGGAAGAACAACGCGCCAAGGTGAAGGAACTGACGCAAGTCGGTGCAGAAGCGAAGGGCCACGAACGAGCTCGCCGGCAGCGCGCCGTGATGGGCGAAAGCAAACCCCGCATGAGATCCCGCAAAGAAATTACCCAGGCACTGACAGATGCAACCGGCGATTACGCTGCAGCGCTCCGTTGGGTGTTGGGTGATGCAACAGAGCCTGAGGAGGCAACATGAGCCTCGCTCTCGCAAATGTAACGCCAATCAGGCCCGAACTCCGGGCCGTGGAGCAACGTGTGGCAGAGCTTGAAGATGGCTATGCCAAACTGTCCAACATGCTTCTTGAAGAGTACGCCGGCGCCGACCTGACAAAGCGTCAGTTCAAAGTGCTTCTGGCAATCCTGAGAAAAACTTACGGATGGAATAAAGCGATGGATCGGATTAGCGATTCTCAGATTTCTGAGATAGCCAAATTGCCGGTTAAACGCTGCAACGAAGCGAAACTGGAACTCGTCAGGATGGGGCTCATCAGGCAGCAGGGCGGCATGTTTGGCCCTAACAAAAACGTGTCTGAATGGTGCATCCCTCAAAATGAGGGGAAATCCCCTAAAACGAGGGATAAAGAATCCCTCAAATTGAGGGAGTCGAATCCCTCAAACCAGGGGGACACAAAAGACACTATTACAAAAGACAAAAAAGACATTAAACATACGTCCGAGAATTCTGGCGAATCCTCTGACGAACGTTTGAAAAGTCTTCCTGTTGTTCGGCCAGAAGCAGCGGTTCATTCACCGAAGGGCGATAAGTGGGGAACCGCTGACGACCTTCTGGCTGCTCAGTGGATATTCAGCCGGGTTCAGGTGATCACCCCGACAGCACAGCAACCCAACTGGCCCGCCTGGGCAAACGACATTCGCCTGATGCGCGATTCCCTGAAGCTCAGCCACCGGGAAATCTGCGAAGTCTTTACTTGGGCAAACGGCAATCAGTTCTGGCAAACCAATATCCTCAGCCCGTCGAAGCTGCGAAAGCAGTGGGCGACCCTTAAAGCGCAGATGAGCCAGCTGGCCCGCAATGCGCCATCCAGTTCACAGCAACAGATTCCACACTGGAACGATCGCAGAGAGTGGGAGGAAAATTTCATATGAGAAATCTCGTAGCCGCAATAAATAACCGCGACAGCATCGCGCTGGCCCGTATGGCTGGTGACGGTCCGCAGCCGGTAGACCGTGGCGTTAACGAAACCGTTGAGCGCCTGGTCGATATGCTGTTCATGAGCCTTAAGCAGGTTTTTCCCGCCTCGGTCAGCACAGCGCTGAAAGACCCGCGAGACGAAGCCTCTGCAAAGCGTCAGTGGATCGCCGCTTTCGCCGAAAACGACATCAGCACGAAGCAACAGCTGTCGGCCGGCATGAAGCACGCCCGCGCCAGTGCCTCGCCGTTCTGGCCGTCGCCTGGACAGTTTATCGAGTGGTGCAAGCAGGGCGAACTCCGCTCCGCTGGTCTGCCGGACGAAGACGGCCTGTATGACATGGTGATGAAATACTCCGCCCGCCGCGGTCTGATCGACAGCCCCGAGGCGTACCCGTGGGAAAGCAACGCCGCATACTGGATGGTCACAGGCCTGTACAGCACCATGCGCGCCAACAATTTCTCCGAGTCTGAGCTGCGCGCAAAGTGCCGCGCCGAGCTTCGCAAAATGGCGTCGCGCATCGAGTCGGGCGAAGACATTCCGCCACCACGCGCGCAGCTGGAAAAGCTCTACATGCCAACAGCCAGCGAAAAGGCTCTGGACAACGTTGCCCGGCTGAAAGCTCTCGTCAGGAAAGGGAGAGCGTCATGAGCGAAAGCATCAGAAGCAGCTTCGAACGGTTTTATCACAGCGTTCACGGCGACAAGCACAGCATGACCCGATCGCACCTCGGCTATCAGGATGAGGTTGTCGATCGCGCGTTTTTCTTCTGGCTGGCAGGACGGGAAGGAGCGAGAGCATGACGCAGGTTACGCAACTGATTATCCGACCTTCGCACGACCAGACGCGCAACCTGTTGCTGGCGATCATCGACGTCGCACGGAAGCAACCAGCATCGCAGGACACGCTGACGCATATCCGCACGCTGGCCTCAGAAGCTATTGACCTGATGGGCTGTCAGCCTCCTGGTAATACGGCGCCAGCCAGGAGTAGCAAGCAAGTCACCATCTCAAAGCGGGATTACCGGCAGATCTGCAACGCCTACATCAACGCTGTGAACGCCCAGCAGCAGCTCCTCATGGTTCATCGGGGTGACAAACCGTTTTCAGATGCAGCCGTAGGGCGCCTGGAAGATGCGTTTCACGTAATTATTCAGCAACTGAAGGAGGTTGTTGATGGAGATACCGAAGGACGGCATACGGCTTCATAGGTCGAACTTCAACGCCATCGGGCAGCAAATCCTCCCCATGCTCGACTCTGGCGAAACCTACCGGCTGATCATCAAGCCGTGGCGCGAGAAGCGCAGCCTCAACCAGAACGCCTTATCCCACATGTGGTACAGCGAAATCAGCGACTGGCTCATCCGGCGCGGCAAAGACTTTGCCTCTCCTGAGTGGGTGAAAGACGCGATGAAGCACACCTATCTCGGCTACGTAGAGCGCGAGATGGTCGATGTGGTGACAGGGGAAACAACAGTGATCCGTTCGCTACGGCATACCTCAGACCTCGACACCGGCGACATGCATTTCTACCTCACTCAGGTGGAAGGCTGGGCGCTGAGCCTTGGCTGCAAACTGACGGTGCCGGCCGACAGCGAATACATGAATCTGAAGGAAAAACAAAATGGGTAAAGCCATTGTTCAAACAATTCCCGAACTTCTCGTTCAGACGCGAGGGAACATGACAGCCGTTGGCCGCATGACAGGCATCGCCCGTCAGACGGTGAGGTGTTACGCACGCGACGTTGACGGAAAAAAACATGCGATCGTCAACGGCGTGCTGATGGTCGCGCAGGGTAATCGTGGCCCGAGAAAAAAAGGAGAGTCTGATGCAAAAGACATGGTTCACCCATGACCCCGTAGATACCGACACCGCCAACGAACTCCTTTCACGCTACGCCGCCCGCAACATCCAGACCCAAAAGACACTCGCCACCGACCCACGCCTCTGGCTGGTCAGCGCGCTGCTGCCCGAGGGAAATCGCGAACCACGGAGAGACACGACATATGAGCACAAATGCTGGGCGTAAGCGCTGCTGTAGCTGCAACACCGTGCTGACCAGCGAGGACAAACACCGGTTCGGGATCAACTGTGAAATCTGCGAAGAAGATACCTGGTATTACGAGCGCTTCGACTATGTCCCGTTCCATGCCATCTGGCGATACGCCTGCTATCAGTTGCGCTGGCTGCGGTTCAGCATTGCCGCCGGACTGGGTATATGCCTGCGCCCGCTGCTGCGCCGGCTGGATGCAAGACGACAACTTCAGAATGCACGGAGGGAGCGATGAGGAAGATCAGACGTCGCTGTAAAAACCCTGCCTGCCGCGAATGGTTCCATCCTGGCTTCCAGAATCAAACGTGGTGCAGCGCAGAGTGTGGAACCATAATCGCCTTGGCTAAGCGGGAGAAAGACCGGCAGAAAGCGAAACAGGAAGCAGAACGACGACGAAGAGAAGAAACCCAGCAGGAAAAACGCCACACCAAAATCCGCAAGTTAGCAGTTCAGCCCCTCAGTTACTTCCATAAGCAAGCCCAGACAGCCTTCAACGCATACATCCGCACCCGCGACGCGGGTCAGCCATGTATCAGCTGTGGGCGCGATACCGGCGCGAAGATGAATGCCGGCCATTTCCGAACCGTGGGCGCCAGCAAAGAAACCCGCTATGACGAAACCAACTGTCACCTGCAGTGTGAGCACTGCAACTCGTACCTGTCCGGGAACATTGGCGCGTACAAGCCGCGGCTTATTGCCAAAATCGGCCAGACTGCTTTCGAACGCCTGATGGGGCCGCATGAGCTGAAGAAGTGGACGAGAGAAGAGTTGCAGGAACTGGCGGCGCACTACCGGCAGAAAACCAGAGAGCTGATTAAGCAGAGAGAGGCAGCATGAAATTGACACCTAAACAGCGCGGAGCACTGCGCATGAAGTTTGGCGGACGATGTGCATACTGCGGATGTGAACTGCCTGAAAAGGGCTGGCACGCCGATCACGTTGAGGCAGTTCTGCGGGTTTCAGAGCAATGCATGAAGGCGGCGGCAAAAGGCATTTTTAAGCTGAAGGCCACAGGTGAAGTTTTCAACCAAGGGGCGGATTGTCTGGATAATTTGTTCCCGGCATGCGCGCCATGCAACCTTCTTAAAACCTCTTACTCGCTTGAGATGTTCAGGAAGCAGGTGTCATTGCAGGCCGATCGCGGGCGCAGAAGCAGCGTTAACTTTCGCACTGCTGAACGATTTGGACTTATTGAAGTGGTCGAAAAGCCGGTGATTTTTTGGTTCGAAAAGTATCAGAAGGAGCAAGCCGCATGAGCCTTGAAGCAACAGTGAAGTACCACTTCCCGAAGGGCCAGAACTTCAGCGGAACAGCTCCGCAGACATCGCCCGACGCGATGACCGGCACCGACTATGTGGCCGCAATGGGCATGACGCAGAGCCGCGCGCCGCTGGGTTACGCTGCGTTCATGGGGAAAGTGGGAGTAAGCGAGAACGACGCCCGACGCGCCGTATCCCTGTTGACTGATTTTGCACTGCAGACCTGCGATCGGGTTGCCGCCCTTCGCAAGCTTGAAACAGATATTAAACCAGCCGTGATGCAAGTGCTCGCAACTTACGCCTACCTGGATTACTGCCGCAGCGCCGCCAGCGTTAAGCCGTGCGAGTGCTGTAGCGCTACCGGCTTCATCGCCGCGGAAGTCGTGACGATGAAGTCGATGCTGTCCGGCGCCGGCCGTCGGGAAGTGCGTGAGCAAGTCCGGGTGCGATGCAAAACCTGCGCAGGTAAAGGCGTCGTGTCGTCGGCGTGCCGGGACTGTAACGGGCGAGGGCGCGCGGTGATGCGCAAAGAATCAGAACGGCAGGGCGTGCCGGTGATGGGTGACTGTAAGCAATGCAGCGGAAGAGGGTTTGAACGCATCCCTTCAACCACAGCTTATCGCGCGATCAGCAGCATCACTGATTCAATCAGCCTGGCAACGTGGGAGAAGAGCGGCAAGCAGTTTTATGAAACGCTGATTTGCAAGCTGGAGACAGAAGAGTCATGGGCAAATGCGGCCCTAAATAAGGTGACCGCATAGAGCCAAATAAAATAGCCTGTTATTTTATCGCAGGCTATTTACTTTTCCGGAAGTCAGGGATATGATTTCTAACAGTGAAAGCTACGTCTTGTTGTTGAGCGGCAACAAAACAGTCCGCTGTTTCTGAGTGGTCACTAAAAGCCCTGCGGCCTCACCAGCTGCGAGGGCTTTTTTTGTTTATGGGAAACTTATTTCTTTTTTGCCATCACCATGGTAATCAACTTCAAATGCGCTTACGTGATGTGTGTAAGAGTGCATATTTTTCAGCTGGAACTCATCTGCGATTTTATCAATCTCTTCGACCAGTTTGTTAAGTACAGCGTCCTTATCGCAGTCTTCATGCACAGTAAACGATACATCCTCAAACACATGATTTACTAGCATTGTGTGTGGGGTGTCTAGCAAGCATTCATTTGCCAGCCGATCCTTAACCTGCTTATAAAGGTGAAGCGGAAACCTTACGGTCCAGTGAACATATGGATATTTTGCCGACATAATTTCCTCCATTTAAAAAAAATTATATCGGCAATTTTTCAAGGATATTTAGTTCACAAGAACTAGCTTCTGCTTGCTTGCCCATTTTCGCCCCTGCCAATCACTGCACACTTCGGTTTAGCGACCTGTGGCAGAGGGCGATTTTTATCCATAAAAAAATCCGCACTCAGGCGGATTCTTCAACGTTGACTACGCAACGGCAGGGCGGTGCTTTTCTCTCTCGACAAGATTAAAGCTAACCGGGCTTGCTCAGTTCAGAAAGTAGACAATTCCTAATTGAGCCAGCTCCCTCACCGAGGGGGTCACATGAGTATCGATATGAGCAAACTGGCTTCAGGCGCAGCGTATGGCGCGTCAGCCGGGACGATTGCCAACGGTCTTCTGACCCGGCTTAGTCCCGATGAGTGGAGCGCTGTAGGCGTCCTGGCCGGTATTCTGGTCGCCCTGCTAACGCTCGGCATCAACTGGTATTACAAACGGAAAGCCACACTGGCGCAGATTAAGGCGCTACAGCGCTGGCCCACCGCACCCGGCCTCACCGAGGAATAACCCATGGCAATGTCAAACTCACTGCGGAACAAGCTGATCGCTGCCGCAGGTGGCGGAGCCATGCTTATCGCTACGGTATTCCTCGGCGGCAAGGATGGTGTTGAAGGGCGTGCATACGACCCCTATAAAGACGTTGCCGGCGTCTGGACTGTCTGTGATGGCCATACCGGCAACGATATCATCAAAGGTAAGAAGTACACCGACCGCGAATGCGATCGCCTGATGTGGAATGACCTGCAGCCAGTAAAGAAGGCGGTTGACGGGATGGTCAAAATTCCATTGGGGGAATATCAGCGCGCTGCACTGTACAGCTTCACCTATAACGTGGGCACAAGCGCGTTCTCTAAATCGACGCTTCTGAAACGCCTGAATGCCGGTGATGTCGATGGCGCCTGTGAAGAACTGCGCCGCTGGATATATGCAGGCGGGCAAAAGTGGCGCGGGTTAATGAACCGCCGAGATATGGAGCGGACCATGTGCCTGGCGGAGAATGCAGATGATCTGGCTGGCAAATAACTGGCGTTCCCTGATTTCCATACTGCTGAGCATATGTCTTTGTCTGTTTGCCTTACTGGCTGACAGCTACAGGGATAAATACCAGGCAGCAAAGAGCCTGGCAGAAACGCAGCAGGAAACCATCAACGACATGCAGCGCCGGGAGCAAAGCGTTGCCGCTCTCGACGCGAAATATACGAAGGAGTTAGCCGATGCTCAGGCGACTATCGATCAGCTGCATGATGACGTTGCTTCTGGCAAGCGTCGGCTGCAGCTCAACGCCACATGCACGAAGCAATCCACCTCCGCCGCCGCCGGCATGGATGATGCAGCCAGCCCCGGACTTACTGACTCCGCTGAGCGGGATTATTTCACCCTCAGAAGTCGAATCGAGCTCGCCGGTAAGCAAATAGCTGGCCTGCAGCAGTACATTAATGAGCAATGCCTGAAGTGAGCATCACAGGGCGCATTTATGAGTGCGCCCGATGATGCTTAAGTTAATCAAAGTCATTAGACGCCAAAGCTAACCTTTGTGGCTCGACGGATTAAGGCGGAAATTATAATCATTAACTTAATACGGTTAGGTGTTGCTGGATCACTAAGTTTATGAACGCTACGACTTGAACCATCGGAATTAAAAAATTCCGCACCTTCTTCAGATAAATGATGACTCTCTCCACATTGAATGCTTTTCACGTGAGTGGAAAGTGATTCAAGAACGGACTCGTCAATTAGCTCATTATCGATTCTATGGGCTAGCTTATTGCGCATCGTATTAAGCCGATCCATAGCTTTATATGCTGGCAGTGGTAGTCCTAATTTCAGAGCTAGACCCAACTTTGATTGATAATTTAGCCTCAAAATCACTTTGTCAGTCGGTTCTGCTGAGAACATATCGACGTTGTTTACCGCTGCAGATATGAAAGCCTCAAGAAAGCTTTCCGTAACCAAGTGCATACGCAAAACAACGCCTATTTCGTCACTACTCTCTGAAGACGATATAAGCGCATTAGCAACAGACTGACGGCCAAACAACGTTTGGAAGATTTCAAAGTTCATCGACACCACCTAAAGGGTAAGATTTCAATGGCACTCACCGACAAACAAGAAATGTTCTGTCGCGAGTACCTCATCGATTTGAACGCCACGCAAGCGGCCATTCGGGCGGGGTACAGCGATGGTTCAGCACGCAACCAAGCACACCGCCTGATGACAAATGACGACATTTTGCAGCGTATCGCAGAATTAAATCAGGATCGACTTAAGCGAACCAATATTGATGCTGATTACGTGCTGCGGCAGGCGGTAAAGCTCCACGAGCGCTGCATGCAGGAAGTAGAGCCGCTTACAGATCGCCGTGGCGAAGAGATTACGGACGAGCAGGGCAGAACAGTCTATGGCTTCGATGCCAAAGGTGCTGTGGCTTCGCTCAAGCTAATTGGCGATCACATCACAGTTCAGGCATTCAAGCAGCAGACATCAACCGAGATTACTGGAGCCGATGGCGCGCCGGTGAAAGTTGACGTTACCAGCATGACGCCGCAGGAAGCAGCAGAGCAGTATAAAAAACTCATGGGTTAGATATGCCAATACCATTCCCTTTCGACTTCAAGAACCCGGATTACACTCAGGTTTTTGAGTGGCGGATGGAGAGGCTACAGCGCATCCGCGCCAATCCAGCGATGCTACCCGCGCTGAAGGCGTTTTACCGGGATAACCCAGCTCAGTTCATTATCGACTGGGGTATGACAACAGACCCGCGAAACCTCGATTATGGCCTGCCCGTGACCATTCCATTTCTGCTGTTCCCGAAACAGGAAGAGTGGATCGACTGGATAATGGACCGCCGTCGCAGCATGGAGAACGGCATTACTGAAAAGAGCCGTGAGATGGGCCTAAGTTGGACGTCAATCGGCCTTGCCTGCTCTCTTTGCCTGTTCAACAAAGAAATGGTGATTGGCTTCGGCTCCCGTAAAGAGGAGTACGTAGACAGCACCGGCGACCCGAAAGCGTTGTTCTGGAAAGCACGCAAATTCGTTGAGACGCTGCCTGTTGAGTTCCGAGGTAACTGGAACGAGAGAAAGCACGCTCCGTATATGCGTGTTGAGTTTCCGGAAACTGGTGCTGTGCTCAAAGGTGAAGCGGGCGACAACATCGGGCGCGGTGACCGTACAACGCTTTACTTCGTGGATGAGGCTGCATTTCTTCAGCGGCCGCTGCTTATTGATGCTGCACTGTCGCAAACCACCCGCTGCCGTATAGACCTTTCATCGGTTAACGGCATGTCCAACCCATTCGCGCAGAAGCGCCACGGCGGCCGCATTCCGGTATTCACCTTCCACTGGCGCAGTGACCCGCGCAAAGATGATGCCTGGTACCAGAAAGAGTGCGCAAAAATCGATAATCCCGTTGTCGTTGCGCAGGAGCTTGACCTGAATTACAGCGCTTCAGCTGAAGGTGTTCTGATCCCGAATGAATGGGTACAGGCAGCTGTAGATGCTCACATCAAACTGGGCATCACTCCAACGGGCCAGCGGCTCGGAGCGATGGACGTTGCCGATGAGGGTCGCGACAAGAACGCATTTTCACGCCGCCACGGCTTCCTGCTTGAAGAAGTGGAAGAATGGTCTGGGGTTGGCAGCGACATTTATAGCTCTGTTGTGAAGGTGTTCGGCCTGTGTGACCACAATAATCTTGAAGCTTTCCGCTTCGATGAGGATGGTCTGGGCGCTGGCGTGCGCGGTGATGCAAAAGCTATTAACGAATTGCGCCAGCCTGAGGGGCGACCCTACATTCTCGCCACTCCTTTCCGAGGCAGTGGCGCGGTGTTCGATCCCGATGGTGAAGCAGTCAAAGGCGATAATGGTCAGCCATCGCGCCTGAACAAAGACTTCTTTGCTAACGCTAAAGCTCAGAGTTGGTGGCACCTTCGAAAACTTTTTCGCAACACCTTCCGCGCTGTTCAGGGCATGGAATACAACCCTGATGAAATCATTTCTCTTAGCAGCAGCATCACCAACAAAGACAAGCTGATCGTCGAGCTATCCCAGCCGACCTACTCCATTAATGGGGTGGGTAAAATCGTCGTGGATAAGCAGCCGGAAGGTACTAAATCACCTAACCTGGCTGACTCGGTGATGATCAGTTACGCACCAATGGAAACATCACTGGATATATGGGCGCAACTTGGCAGAGGCTGAACATGTCCGAAACACAAAACGTGTCGCAGCCTGTACCGACGCGCGACAGCTATGAAAACTTTGTCGCCCGCATGGGCGTTAACGAATCGAACCAGTCCGGAGCCGGCACTTACCGCAACAACTGGACGTCGCGTAACAGGCTGCTGATTGAGCAGGCTTACCGGTCGTCCTGGCTGGTTGGCGCTGGCGTTGATGCCATTCCCGATGACATGACCCGCAAGGGTGTCACCATCACCTCCAAGCTGGAAGACGGCCGCAAGAAGCAGCTCGATAACGCCTGGGATGAGATGGCGCTCTGGGAAGCCCTCAACGACACGCTGAAGTGGGCGCGGCTCTATGGCGGCGCCGTAGGCGTCATCCTGATTGACGGGCAGAACTACTCAACGCCATTGCGTATCGATGCAATTGCACCGGGCGCCTTTAAAGGTGTCATGGTGATGGATCGCTGGATGCTTAACGCAACCACTGAGCGTCGAGTGACCGAGCTGGGCCCGGATTTCGGCATGCCTGAGTTCTACCGCGTCGTGACGTCTGCGACCGGCATCCCGCCGTGGCGTATTCATCACTCCAGGCTGATCCGCTTCGATGGCGTCCCTTTGCCATATCAGCAACGCCTGACCGAAAACGACTGGGGCATGTCAGTGATAGAGCGCTGCTTCGATCGCCTGCTGGCATTCGACAGCACAACGCAGGGCGTTGCTCAGCTCATCTACAAAGCTCACCTGCGCACCTACAGCATCAAAGGGCTTCGCTCGCTGCTGGCTATGGGTAAAGACAATCCGGCCTTTAAGGGGCTGATGTCGCATATGGACATCAGCCGCCAGTACCAGAGCAATGAAGGCATGACGATTATGGACGCCGACGACAAGTTCGAAGCGCACACCTATTCGTATGCCGGGCTCAGTGACGTGCTGGCGCAGTTCGGTCAGCAGGTATCCGGTGCGTTCGGTATTCCGCTGGTCCGCCTGTTCGGCCAGTCTCCGGCTGGTTTCTCAACTGGTGATACCGACCTGGCGAACTATTACGACAACGTGTCGACGCAGCAGGAGCGCAAGCTTCGCCGGCCGATTCGCAAACTATTCGAAGTGCTGCACATGAGCCTGTTTGCTCAGCCGCTACCCGATGACTTCACTTTCGAATTTAATGAACTGTGGCAGATTTCCGACAAAGAGCGCGCTGAAATCGCTAATGCAGTCGTCGATGCAACCACTAAGGCGGTGGATTCAGGGCTGATGACGGATAAGGCAGGCGCGCAGCACCTGCAGGAAACATCCCGCGTAACCGGCTTCGGCGGAACCATCAGCGACAAGGATATTGATAATGCCAGTGACCTCCCGCCGCCGACAGAGAAAGACCTCGATAACGTCGAAACCACCGAACCTGAAGCGCGCCGAGACGCAGCTGCGAACACAGCTACGACAGATAGCGCGTACGGTGGGGGCAATCGTCGAGGGTTCGTACGATGGCTCAAACGATAGCGTTACCGACATCATGGACAGGCTGGAGCGTTACGCCGACCTAATAGAGCCATGGGCGGAAGCGGTGTCGAGTCGGCTGATAGGCACGCTGGAAGTTGCGGACGATGCAATGTGGCGTGACAGGTCACAGCGTATCTCCGCCGGGCTTCGTGACCTGATGAATTCAGGCACCGGCGCGGTAACGCGCAGCATCATCGACGAGCAGGTGAAACTGTTTAAATCGCTCCCCCTGCAGGCTGCCGATCGCGTTTACGACATCCACAATCAGGCGATTGAGGCCGTGGTGTCCGGTAAGCGTTCCAGCACGCTGAAGCAGGAAATCATGCGCACCGGAGAAGTGACTGAGGCGCGGGCGCGCACCATTGCCCGCACTGAGGTTGGCCGGGCATCAACTGCAATCACCCAGGCGCGTTCAACCGCTATCGGCTCCCGCGGCTACATCTGGCGCACGGCCGATGACAGCGACGTGCGCCACTCCCACAGGCAGATGGAAGGTCAGTATGTCGACTGGTCAAAACCGCCCACGCTGGATGGTATGACCGGCCACGCTGGCCAGTTCCCCAACTGCCGCTGCTACTGCGAAGTTGTCGTCCCCGAGGACTAACGATGCAATATTTCTTCACTACGCGCCTCGGCAACACTCGCTTTGAGATGGCCGATGGCTCTCTGCTGTGCAAAGACGTCCCGATCGCCCGCACCGGCGCGCAGGTCTACGACGAAAGCGAACTCGAAGGGCTAATCGGCGATGAGGATGGCGAGATCGTCGTCACCCGCGACGCTGACGAAGTTTTCCGGCCAGAAACGCTCGCCTCCTTCGAAGGCATGGCCTTCACGCTGGGACACCCGAAAGACATGGTCAATCCGGGCAACTGGAAAGACTACGCCCACGGGCATATACAGAACGTCCGCCGCGGTACCGGCGACCAGTCCGATCTGATGCTGGGTGATATTCACATCAAAACCGCCGAGGCCATTCAGCAGGTGATGGGTGGGCTCGAGCAGATTTCTATGGGCTACGACGCCGACTACGAGCAGAAGGGGCCGGGTCAGGCGCGACAGCACTCAATTATCGGTAACCACTGTGCGGGCGTCCCCAATGGTCGCGCAGGCATTCGCTGTTCAATTGGAGATAGCAATACAATGGCAAAAACAAAACAGGGCTGGCTTACCCAGCTGAAACGGGCGATTAAAACCAAGGATTCCGCCACCATGGAAGACCTGATGGAAAACGCTCCCGCAGAACTGATTGAGCCGGAACTGGACTTGCCACGCGCGCTCAATATCACCATTAACCCCGCGCAGCCGCTGCCACCGAATAAAGAGCTCGGCGGCCTGACCACCGATGGAGACGGTGAAGGCGGCGCGCAGACTAACAGCGAGCTTGAAGCGAAAGTCGATGCGCTGGCGCTTCTGGTTCAGCAGCTGATCAACCCGACCTCTACGGCAACCGTCGACAGCGACGACCCGGAGGAGAAGGAAGAGAAAACTCGCGCAACTACCGATGCTGCTTACCATCAGGGCGTCGTAGCTCGTGCTGAGCTGATTCTGCCAGGCGTAAAGCTGCCGGAAGGCGGCAAGCTGGCGGCGTTCAAACGATCCACTATGGACGCGGCATTCAAAACGCCGGAAGGTCAGGCGCTGCTGGCTCCGCTGGTTGGTGCTTCGCCGGACTTCGCCAAAATGCCGAAGGCAACGCTGGACGCGGTGTTCGTATCCGCCAGCGAAATCGCCAAAGCGCGTAACAGTGCGCCAGCTACGACGTCGCGTGCATCGTTTTACGACTCATCCAACAAAAACTCTCCGGCTGCTCTGAACAAGGCATTCGCCGCCCACTGGAATAAATAAGGGAAAAACCCATGGTTGCATACCTGTACCGGATGCCAGTAGGCATCGCCGGGGCTATCTCACGCCCGCAAGACCTGACCACCGAGCCGGTTATCCTCAATGCCGCGAACACTTTTAGCCAGTACGGCCTGGCAGGTAAAGACAGCGCAGACGGCAAGTTTATCCCGCTGGCTGCATCTGACGAAGCAACGGTCATTACCGGCCTGTACGTGCGTCCTTACCCGACCACGTCAACGCCAGACATGGCGCGACAGGTTGGCGCAAATGCCAATTTCACTGGTGACGTGATGAAGCGCGGTTACATGACCGTGAACATCGGCAGCACCGCAGTCGGCCTGACCAAGGGCGCGCCGGTTTACGTGCGTAACGCCAACCCGACCGACGCCAGCCCGCTGGGCGCAATTCTGGGCGCGGCTGTCACCGACGAAACTGTCGTGCTGCCGAACGCCGTCTTCACTGGCGCAGGCGATGCCGCTGGCAACGCTGAAATCGCATACAATATCTAAGGGAACCGCTACATATGTTAACTTTTGACCAAGCCACCGTTGACGGTACTGGCGCTTTCCTGGTTGGCGAACTTGAGCGCCTCGACCAAGAACTGAATATGCCCCTGGTGGGGTATACGTGGTCGCGCGATATCCAGCTGCGCGAAGACGTGTCGATCGCTGATGACATCAGTTCTTTCACCAACTCCACCTTTGCTGCTGCAGGTACGCCGAACCCGAACGGTAAAAACTGGATCGGCAAAGACTCCACCGCTATCGCTGGCCCGAACGTCGACATCGCAAAAACCGGCTTCCCGCTGACCCTGTGGGGCATGGAGCTGGGCTGGACCGTTGTCGAGCTGGCCGCTGCTGCCAAAGTCGGTCGCCCGATCGACACGCAGAAGTACGATGCGATGCAGCTGAAATGGAACATGGACACCGACGAGCAGGTTTATCGCGGCGACAGCCAGTTGGGGGTGAAAGGTCTCCTCAACTACAACGGCGCGGCAGTCACTAACGCTCCGAAGACGTGGGCAACATCCACGCCGGATGAGATCCGTGCGTCTATCAACCTGCTGCTCAGCAATGCGTGGGCTGCATCTGGTTACACCATCGTCCCGCGTGACCTGCTGCTGCCGCCTGAGCAGTTCGCTCTGCTGTCCAGCATCATCGTTTCATCAGCCGGTAACCAGTCACTGCTGACCTACCTGCGCGAAAACACCATCGCCTTCCATCAGAACGGCGTGCCGTTGAACATCCGCGCAGTGAAATGGCTGAAAGGTGCAGGCGTCGGCGGCACTGATCGCATGATGGCTTACACCAACGACAAGAAGTTTGTACGCTTCCCGATGGTTCCGCTGCTGAGCGTGCCGGTGCAGTATCGTGGCATTTACCAGCTGACCACCTACTACGGCAAGCTGGGCGCAGTTGAGTCTCCGTACCCGGAAACCATGGCCTATCTGGACGGCATCTAACCAATCCGGCCCCGCAAGGGGCCAACAGGAGCAGCAAATGGCTAAGAAGACGATTCGCGTCCATACCCCGTTTAACTTCACCTCTGAAGATGGCACCAGCCAGCGCTTTGAGGCTGGCGAGCATACCGTTGATGACAAAGTTGCCGAACACTGGTTTGTCACCGCGCACTCTGACGTTACCGGCAAGGCAAAATCCGGCGCCGACACAAAAGAGCTCCAGGCACAAATCGACAGCCTGACCGCGCAGCTGGAAGAGAAAACCAAAGCGCACGGCGATCTGCAGCAGTCGGTAGCGGAGAAGGACCAGATCATCGCCGACCTGACCGCGCAGCTGGCAGCCCTGCAGGCGCCTGTAACTGAACCGGTAGCGGAAGGTAATGCTGATGGCCAGAAACCGAAACCTGCCCGCAGTCAGTGATTTTCGCCGCGACTTCCCGCAGTTCAGTGATGACACCAAATATCCTGACGCAGTAATCGAGTTCCGACTTAATCTCGCCGACATGCTGGTTGACGGCTCCGCCATGGGGAACATGTTCCCTTATCTGGTCGAGCTGTTTGTTGCGCATTACATGGTGCTGAATGCCGCAGATACGGCGGCCGGCGCGCTGGGTGGCGCTGGTGGCGCAACGAGCGGCGTGGTTGCCTCTAAGTCGGTGGACAAAGTCAGCGTGAGCTACGACAACAGCGCGACACTCAACGCCGATGCGGGATTCTGGAACTTCTCCCGTTACGGTGCAGAGTTCTGGCAGCTACTGATGCTCTTCGGGTATGGCGGTATTCAGCTATGAAATCAGGCCTAACCATTCGCGCTGACACGGCGCAAAGCATTCTGGACGCCCTTAAAACCCTCGCTAACAAGGATGTTCTGGTGGGCATCCCGGAATCAAAAGACGAGCGCGATGATGGTGATATCGGGAATGCGGCGATCGGCTACATCAATGAGAACGGTTCGCCGGCGCAGAACATTCCGCCGCGGCCCCATCTTAAGCCCGGCGTGAAGTCGGTCGAGCAGGATTTCATGCCTCACCTGAAGGCGGCCGCGCAGAAGGCGCTGGAAGCTAATGCGGAAGGGGCAGTGACTTCCCTCGACCGCGCCGGGACGGTGGCAGCCAACGGGGTGAAGCGGTACATCACTATTACTGGATTCACTCCCCTGGCTGACGCCACGATCGCCAACCGTCTGCGCCGGGGCCGCACCGGTAATAAGCCACTCATAGACACCGGCGAATACCGCCGCTCAATCACGCATGTTGTGAGGGATAAAGATGCCGACACTTGATGTAACTGACGTTCTGCTGTCGCCTGAATTTCTCGATACGACGCTCTTGGTAAAGCGCAATGAGCAGATGGTCGATGAAGATGGCTTTGCCATGAACACTACCACAGAGACATCGTTTGGCGGCGTGGTGACGGTTGACCGTTCACTGGAAGCCCGGCGCATGCAGGCCGGTCAGGTGATTAATGGCGCAATCCTGATTGTCACCACCTACCGGCTGAGCAGCGGCAATACTGGCATTGATGCTGACATCGTGACTTATCGCGGCCGCGACTATCGCGTGACCTTTGTCGATCCATACACGGCTTACGGTGCTGGATTCGTTCAGGCGCACTGTGAGCTGCAGCCATTTGACGGAGGCCCGCGTGAGTAACAGCAGCACATCAGCGGGGTATCTGACCCCCGTCAGCGTGCCCCAGGCTTACGACGAAACGCTGGAGCGTGAACTCAGCCAGTGGGTGCGGGCATTATCGGGCCTGCCGGCCGGGATGGTTCGCCCGCGCTGGACAGCGACACAAGCGGCAATACCTGCAGCGGACGTGGACTGGTGCGGATTCGGCATCATCGGCTTCACTGCTGACGATGGTCCCGCATTCGTGCGGCAGACCGATGACAGTAATCAGCTGTGGCGGCATGAGGTGATCGAAACGCTCGCCTCGTTTTACGGTCCGCACAGCCAGTCTATCGCGACGCTGTTCCGTGACGGGCTGACGGTTGAGCAGAACAACGAAACCCTGAAAACAAACGAGTTGTCTCTCGCTGATTACAGTGAGCTGACCGCTTTCCCCGAACTCATCAATAACCAGTGGGTGCGCCGGTACGACATCACCGTGCGACTGCGCCGCAAAGTTATCCGCGATTACGGCATTAAATCTCTGGTCAGCGCGCCAGTATCATTCTTTGGAGATTAACCTATGGCACAGGGCTTACCTGTATCCAATGTTGTGAACGTTGACGTGATCATGTCGCCCACTGCGGCGACGGGTCGTAATTTCGGTTCACTACTCATTCTCGGCACATCCACGGTTATCCCTGTGTCAGAACGTATCCGCCTGTATACCGGCTCGGAAGAGATCAGCGCAGATTTTGGCGAGGACAGCCCGGAATATGCTGCCGCGCTAGTGTATTTTTCACAGTCTCCGCAGCCGACACAGGTTTATGTTGGGCGCTGGGCCAAGACGCTGGCGACGGCTGAATCCGGCAGCGTTGAGACACTGGCGCAGGCTATCACCGCCGTGCTGCAGTTCACCAACTGGTATGGGCTGGGCATTGCCGACGACGAAGACCTCACCGCATCGGAAATCACCGCGACCGCCGCCGCTATTCAGGCATCAAGCCTCAGTCGCGTGTTTGCCGTAACGTCCGACGATTCCGGCATTATCGACTCAGCCTCGACCTCTGACATCGCCTCAACGCTCAAAGCTGCTGGCTACGGCCGCACCTTTGTTCAGTATTCGACGAAGAGCAAGTATGCGGCGCTGTCAGCATTCGGACGCGCGTTTACCGTCAACTTCACCGGCAACAACACCACGATCACACTGAAGTTCAAAACCGAGCCGGGTGTTACGTATGAAACCCTGACCAGCTCGCAGGCGGCAGCTGTCGATGCGAAAAACGCGAACGTTTACGTTTATTACGCGAACGACACGGCGATCCTGCAGCAGGGGGTCATGTCGAACGGCGATTTCTTCGATGAGCGCCATGGCCTGGACTGGCTGCAGAACTACGTGCAGACCGATCTCTTTAACGCGCTATATACCTCAACAACCAAAATTCCGCAGACAGAAGCCGGTATTACCCGCTTGCTGACTGTAGTGGAGAAGTCTCTGGATCAGGCCGTATCGAATGGTCTGGTTGCCGCGGGCGTATGGAATGGCGGCGACATCGGGCAGATCACCGCGGGTGACACGCTGACGAAAGGCTATTACGTCTATGCACAGCCGCTTTCCTCTCAGTCACAGGCCGATCGAGAAGCACGTAAAGCGCCGCTGATTCAGGCTGCCATTAAGCTGGCCGGCGCGGTTCATTACGCCGATGTTCAGATTAACGTTGTCCGCTAAGGGGATATAAATGTCGACTTATAGCTTTATTGATGTCTCCGCCTCCCTGACTGGGCCAACGGGCGTTATCGATCTGGGTTACGGCTCAGCCAACTCGGACGAAGGCATTACCGTCACCATGACGGAGGCCAAGAACACCATGACAACCGGTGCCGATGGCGAGGTGATGCACAGCCTGCACGCGGGTAAATCGGGAACTATCACCGTAAACCTGCTCAAGACCTCCCCGCAAAACAAAAAGCTCTCGCTGATGTATAACGCGCAGAGCCTGTCCTCGTCTCTGTGGGGTAACAACGTGATCGTCATGCGCAATAAGGCGTCCGGTGACATCGTTACAGCGCGCGCAGTGGCATTCCAGCGCCAGCCAGACTGGAACAACCCGAAAGTAGCCGGGACCGTCGCGTGGGTATTTGACTGCGGCAAAATCGACGAAATGCTCGGAGAGTTCTAATCCATGGAATTTGAAATCAAAGGCGTGCAGTACCGCACTGCAAAGCTTAGCGTATTCGATCAGCTCAAAGTTTCCCGCAAACTGCTCCCGGTTCTGGCCGGGATGCTGGCTGACTTTCAGGGCATCAAAGCCGCAGCAGAAGGCGGTGACGTTTATAAAGCGATGGAAACCGCGCTGCCGAAAATTGCGGATTCACTGGCCGGCATGTCCGATGAAGATACCAACGCGATCATCTTTCCCTGCCTGTCAGTGGTTTCACGCAAAAACGGCAATACGTGGGCACCAGTTATGTCCCAAGGCGCGCTGATGTTCGACGACATCGATCTGATGAGCATGCTGCAGATGGTTGGTCGGGTGGTAGGCGACAGCCTGGGAAATTTTTTGCCCGCACTCCCCGCCAGCGAGACTGCGCCCCAGTAAGCGGTCTGACGCTGGAATCACTTCCTGATGGCGAAGATTTTCTGATGCGCCCGGTTGATGCCGGGTACATCAGCTATTCAGCCCTGAAGGATGGTTCGGTAGACCTGGCAGACATTGCCCGAATGAATGACTGGCTCGACCTGAAGGCAGACAACAATAACCGCATAGAGCGCTGGAGAGAGGCCAAATGAACGCTGAGACTATCAAGGATTTTCTGGTAAGCCTCGGCTTTCAGGTTGACGAGGCTGGCGCTCGCAAATTTGATGCGGTCATCGCCGGAACAACCGCACAGGCGGTGAAGCTGGGCGTAGCCGTTGAAGGTGCAGCGATTTCCTTGGTTGCCTTTACTGCGAAAATTGCCAGCGGCCTCGACCAGCTCTACTGGGCGTCTCAGCGTACGGGCGCAACGGTCGCGGGCATACAGGCGATCGGTTATGCCGCTTCTCAGGCCGGATCGAGTGCAGAAGCAGCTCGCGGCTCTCTGGAAAGCCTGTCTCGCTTCATGCGTAATAACCCCGGCGCCGAAGGATTCCTAAATCGTCTGGGTGTGCAGACGCGTGACGCCAGCGGCAACATGCGTGATATGGCGTCCATCTTTACCGGTGTCGGTCAGCAGCTGAATAAAATGCCTTACTACCGCGCAAATCAGTATGCGCAGATGCTGGGCATTGATGAAAACACCCTGATGGCAATGCGGCGCGGGATGGGGCAGTTTGGCGCGCAGTATACGCAAATGGCGAAAGCTATCGGCTTCAATGCTGACCAGGCTGCTGCGAGCTCTAACCGCTTCATGACGTCTCTGCGTGCGTTCGGCCAGATGGCGGGGATGGCACGCGACAAGATCGGCTCTAACCTGGCGGAGGGGTTGTCAGGTTCTATCGATACCCTGCGCAAGCAAATCGTCGACAACTTCCCGAAGATTGAACAGACGATTACCAGCGGCGTTAAAGGCATCCTGTGGCTCGCTGAGGTCATCGGCCGCGTCGTGTACCGGCTGATACAGGCCGGCGGCGACATCATGCAGTGGTGGTCATCGCTGGACAAGTCAACGCAGCGCCTTATCGAGGCGTTCGGCGCGCTCGTTATCGCCTGGCGCATCCTGAATGGCGCGTTCGTGATGTCGCCAATCGGGATGATAACCGCCCTTGGCCTTGCCATTCTGGCGCTCTACGACGATTACAAAACGTGGAAGGAAGGCGGCCAGTCACTCATCGACTGGAAAAAGTGGGAGCCGCAGATCAAGGGCGCCATCAAAGGCGTCGACGATTTGAAAGATGCTGTTATGCGCCTGCTCGGCATCGACCCGCAGACATGGACAGCCAAATGGGACATGAGAAACCTCATGGAAAACCTTGGCGAGCTGTCCAAAATGCTGGACGGGATAGCGCGCCTGCTCAACGCCATTAAAGACGGCAGATGGAAAGATGCCTACGTGATCGGGCGCGAGCTGATAAATCAGGGGCAGGGTAATCCGGACGCGTTACCTGCAGTGTCCGCCAGTGCGGATAATGCCGCTGAGTGGCTGAAGAGCAAAACAGGGTTCGACCCCAGAAGCATCGGCCAGTGGGTGAGAGGGCTTGGCTCTGCAGCGCCAAAGCCGACGAAAGACGGGGCTGCGTTGCTCGGCTGGATGAAGCCAACTCTGGATAAACTTGAGCAGCTTTATCGCTTACCAGAGGGACTGCTGCGAAGTGTTGCGATCACCGAATCTGCCGGCAACCCCAATGCGATGTCTGGTGCAGGTGCGCAGGGGCTATTTCAGCTGATGCCCGGCACGGCGAAAGATCTGGGGCTACGTGGTAACGAGGCTTTTGACCCGGTGAAATCTGCCCAAGCCGCCGCAAAATATCTCAGTCAGCTGCTGAAGGCCAATAACGGCGACCTTCCCAAAGCGCTCGCGTCTTATAACTGGGGCATAGGTAACGTGCAGAAGCATGGCATGGCGCTAATGCCAGAAGAAACCCGGAATTATATCCCGCGAGTTCTCAGCAATATGCCTGCAAGCGGCGCGCAGATCAGCCAGGAGACCAACATCCATATCCACGGCGTTAACGACCCGAGCAGGGCCGCCAGCGAAGTCGCCGACAAGCAAATGGCGGTGAACTCACGCTTTTCACAAGCACTCGGAACGGGGCCGCGCTGATGGACATTCTTTCTACGCTGTTTTCACAGCAGAGCCGGAAAATCGGGCTGATAGTGCCGGACGTGGTGATTACCGAAAAACATAGCGACACGCTTGAAATTACAGAGCATCCCGTCGAAAAGGATGCTCCTGTTGCTGACCACGCCTTCAAAAGGCCGCCAGAGTTGGTGATGGAGGTGGGGTTTTCTGGCGGCGGCTCGTTGCTGGATCTCCTCGATACTTCCTCGATTGGGCTCAGCCTTGGCCTTAGCCCGAAAGAGGTTTATCAGCAACTGATCGACCTGCAGGAAAGCCGCGTGCCGTTTGACGTGGTAACTGGCAAGCGCCTCTACACCAACATGCTGATCCGCGTGCTGGATGTAACGACTGATCGTGCATCGGAAAACGTGCTGATGGCGACGCTGACGCTGCGGGGGGTGATCATCTCTTCAACGCAGACGATATCGGTGGCGGATAAGGCAGACATGTCGCAGGGCGTGAGCACTTCAGCAGTGCAAAACTCCGGCGTTAAGTCGACGAAGCCCACTGCCAGCCAGTCGATTTTATCGAAGCTGTCCGACCTGTTTTAAGGAGACACGATGCAGGCCAGTGAAATCCCCCTGTCACCAGATAACCAGCAGTTCGCCGTGGCGATAAACGGGGTTAATTACTCAATAAGAACGGTATGGCGTGACGCCGCAGGCTGGGTGATGGATCTACTCGACAGCAGCGGCGCAGGCATTGTGACCGGCATTCCTCTGGTTACGGGCGCCAACCTGCTGGCGTCATTTTCTTATCTCGAACTCGGCTTCGGGCTCGTGGTGCTTTGCGATGATCCGACGCAGGACTACCCCACTAAAACCGACTTAGGCATCAGCAGCCATCTCTGGGCTGTAACGGAGTAAACATGTCACAGAACTGGATGCGCCACTTCGAGCTGCAAATCCTGTCAGAAAGCGGCGAGGGAATTAGCCTGAGCGACTTCAAGGTGACGTTCCGCATTGAGTGGACAGATACCCGCTGGCCGCGCGTTGCGATGGTGAAGATTTATAACCTCTCCAAAGACACCTGCAGCCGCATTTTGGGAAAAGAGTTCGCGAAGATTAAGATCATCGCGGGCTATGACGGTATGCCGGCCGCGGTAGACAGTAGTCAGGTAGGCGTGGCAACGGAAGTAGACCCGTCGAAAGCCGGCCAGACAAATGGTACGAACTTCGGGGAAATATTCAGCGGTGAAATTCGCTTTACTGTAACCGGCCGCGATAATCCGACCGATACCTGGGTACTGATTCAGGCGATCGACGGGCATCAGGCCTTTATGAACGCCAGCGTGACCACGACGCTCGCTGCCGGATATACGATTGCAGATGTTCACTCTGCTGCCATGGATAGCTTTAGCCCGTATGGCGTGACGAAAGGCATCACCGGCGACGCGCCTGTTACCGTCTTTCCCCGCGGGCGAGTGCTTTACCAGTCATCGCGCGATGTGATGGATAACGTGGCCGCGCAGTGTGGAGCGACCTGGCAACTGGTTGATGGGCAGGCACAGATGGTGCCGACCGATAAATACGTGCAGGAAGCGATCGTATTGAACAGCGATACCGGCCTGATCGGGATGCCACAGCAGACAATGGGCGCGGGCGTTAACGTGCGCTGCCTGATAAACCCGAATATCCGGCTCAATGGCCTGGTTCAGATTGATCAGGCTTCAATGTATCGCACCAGCCTGTCAGCGGACGAGGTGAAGGCATTGCCCGGCCGCGCCAGAGAAGAAAATGTGAATGGCAACCTGTCAGTAAACGGCACACTGCAACAACCTGCAAGTATTGCGGCAGATGGCTTATATATAGTCAAGTCCATCGATTATAATGGCGACACACGCGGGCAGCCTTGGTATATGGATATGATGTGTTTCGCTCGCGGATCAGCAGATTTGCTATCAACTTCAGCTATAAACAGAGGTGCTTCATGAGGGCGGTTCTATTGTTGTTGCTGTTCCCGGTTTATGCGCTGGCAGCAAGCGACGCGGGCAAGCCTTTTATGGACTGTGGGAAAGGAGATTACGTCCTCTTTTACCCGAAAGATGAGCGATCATTTATTCAGGTGAACGGCTATCAACCACTAAACCAAACGGTAAAGTACCTTGGAGCTCAAGGTGATTCCTCAGCTATGCTGGTGACGCTTCCTTTCTCCCGCAATTTAATGCTGCAGTGGGAGAAGCTTCCAAAGCGACAACGGTTATACGTCTACGATTATCCTGATGGCGTACATCCTCGGATGGTCGAAAAAGTCGACTGCAAATGGATGAATAAATAGCAACCAACCCGCTTCGGCGGGTTTTTTATTGCCCGGAGTAAACATGTCAGTCAATCCTCAGTCGCTGGCAGGCGGCGAACAGCAGGCGATGAAGGTGCTGTCTGACACCATCTTCTCCATGCTGCGCGTCTCCATGCCTGGCATCATCCAGTCGTTCGACCCTATAGCGTGCACCTGCACCGTTCAGCCGGCCATTTCAGGTCAGGTTGCAGATGAGGCAGGCGAATTTAAATCTGCGCCGCTGCCGTTACTCGTCGACGTGCCGGTGGTATTTCCGCGAGGTGGCGGCTGCACCATTACTTTTCCTGTGAAAACAGGCGACGAGTGCCTGGTGGTATTTTCCGATCGCTGCATCGACTTCTGGTGGCAGAACGGCGGCGTGCAGGAGCCTGTTGACCCCCGACAGCATGACCTTTCAGACGCTTTTGCGTTCATCGGCCCACAGTCGCAGGCAGAAGTGATAGGCAATATCAGCACCTCGACGCTTCAGATGCGTACCGATGACGGCGCGGCTTATATCGAGCTCGACCCAAACAGCCACGCCGTGAATATCGTGGCGCCGGGCGGACTGAACGTGACGACACCCCTCGCCAAATTCAGTGCGGCTGTGACCATCAACGGGATGCTGACGTGGATGGGCGGCATGGTCGGCAGCCTGGCGACCGGAACCGCGGCGAAAATTACGGGTGCAATTGAGTTTATAGGCTCCCTCAAATCCAACGGCAAAGACATCAGCGACAGTCACACGCACAGCGGCGTGCAGACCGGCACTGGCAATTCAGGCAAGGTGAACTGATGCGATACAGACGCGAAGATGCCGATGGTGATTACACCTTCGGGCAGGGCGATGATACCTGGCTGATTAACTCACCGGAAACAGTGGCGCAGGCGGTTAAAACTCGGTTCCTGCTTTGGTACGGGCAATGGTTCCTCGACACCACAGAGGGAACGCCGTGGATTCAGTCGGTACTGGGCAAACAGAAGCCGGAAACCTACAACCTCGCCATTCGCCAGCGCATCCTTGAGACGCAAGGCGTTAACTCTATCAGGTCGTTCGATACGAAGCTGAATACCTCATCCCGCCGCGTAGTGTTTACCGCGACGATCGACACTATCTACGGAACGACTACAGTCACAAGCGAGGCGTAATGGCTCTCAATTTAGACACGCTGGGGCTCTCCGCTACGGTGACCGCCTCAGGGATAAGTGCGCCCGATTATCAGACAATCCTGAGCACTATCACTGAATATTTCCAGCAGATTTACGGCACAGACGCTTATCTCGAGCCTGACAGTAAAGACGGGCAGATGGTGGCGCTGGTGGCGCTGGCAATTCATGACGCCAACAATACGGCGATTCAGGTTTACAACTCGTTCTCACCGTCATCCGGCATGACTGATGCTCTAACACGCAACGTAAAAATCAACGGTATTGCGCGAAAGGCGGCGACCAATTCAACTGTTGACGTGACGCTGACAGGAGCTGCCGGAACGACGATTACTAATGGCTCGGTGAAAGACGCCAACGGCGTAATCTGGAACCTGCCGGCCAGCGTGACTATTGACGTAAGCGGGTCGGTGACGGTAACGGCTACCTGCGCTAATTCCGGTGCCGTTGCAGCTGTTGCTGGCAGCATCACCAAAATCAACACGCCGACGCGTGGGTGGACTGCGGTATCGAATGCCAGCGCGGCGACTGTAGGGTCAGCAGCTGAAACTGATGCTCAGCTTCGTGTTAGGCAGGCTCAGAGCGTGGCAATTCCTGCGCTGACGCCGTTTGATGCTGTCGACGGCGCGATCGCCAACATAACAGGCGTAACTCGCCACAAGCTTTATGAGAACGATACTGGAGCAGTGAACAGTGACGGCATCCCAGCACACTCAATCGCGGCGATAGTAGACGGCGGGGACGTTACGGAGATCGCACAGACCATCCGTGGCAAAAAAGGCCAGGGCGTTGCCACCTTCGGCTCGACGACTGTGACTGTGCCGGATAAATACGATAACCCGCATGCAATCAGCTTTTCACGGTCAACTGATGTTCCGATATATGTGGCCATAACGCTGAAGGTGTTCACGGGTTATACAACTCAGATTGGTGAGCAGATAAAACAGGCGATAGCCGATTACATCAACAGCCTGACGATAGGCGACGACGTCCTGCTAAGCCGCATTTACTCGCCAGCGAACCTTGGTGTCGTGAGCGGCGGGAACGCGAAATACTACGACATCAATGCTCTGACCATTGGCAAGTCGGCCGGCTCGCAGGCGGCAGCAAATATCGCCATAGCTTTCAACGAATCTGCCTCCTGCAGTACGGCAAATATCGCGCTCACGGTGACGTCATGAGCAAATACACCGACCTTATTACCAACTACCACAGAGGAAAACCTCTGTTTGTCGATCACGTCGACCTGTCAACTCGACCTCTGACTGACACCTCTACAGCCCTGCAAAACCTGCTCACTGCCTTCGATATCGACAGTGCGGTGGGCATGCAGCTGGATGTGCTGGGAGAGTGGATTGGGCGAACGCGAATAGTCAGCCAGCCAATCAGTGGCGTCTACTTTTCGTTTGATACCGATGGGGTTGGCTGGGATCAGGGCGTCTGGCAAGGGCCGTATGACCCGGATGCTGGCTTCACCAGCCTGAGTGATGACACCTACCGCGTCGTTCTCAAGGCGAAGATAGCCATTAACAGCTGGGATGGGCAAAACGATTCGTTGCCGGCAATCCTGGAAACAGCTCTCAATGGCTCCGGTTTAAGAATGCAGATTGTTGATAATCAGGACATGACAATTTCTGTATGGGTTTTTCCTGAGGTCGACATCAGCCAGGTGTCACTCGAGCTCCTTGCTGCAATCCGGCAAGGCTACCTCACTGTAAAAGCTGCTGGCGTATGGGCTGGCGACGTTCAAACCCCCTCAATCGAAACACCGTCCGTGGGGAGCCGGTTCTTCGGCTTCGATATGGATAATGAATATATCGCCGGATTTGATGATGGCGCATGGGAGAAATTACTGTAATGGCCACTAATAACTTTAAACCGTTTGCCACTGGAGCCGGGGCAAATGTCATGTCACAGGCCGACTGGGAGTCATTATCGGCTCTCGCGTCAGGTTTTACATCGGGAAAAGCTTCCTCTGCACAGGTAAATAAGGCTTTGCGCCAGGCGACTACCATCGCTGCAATCGTTGCTCAGTTCATTTCAGACCAGAACGCTGCTGATGTGCTTGATAATGGCGATATGAACGCACTCCAGGCTCAGCTGAAAAGTGCGCTTACGGCATATACACCCGGCAGATTTCTAGGGGTGAAAACTTTTACATCAAGTGGTACGTATACCCCGACTGCAGGAGCAAAGAAAATAAGAGTTCGAGCCTGGGGTGGCGGCGGTGGAGGCGGCGGTGTCAGCGCGGCAGCAACTGCAGGCGCTGCCGGCGGATCAAGCGGAGCTTACGTTGAGGGCATATTCAGTGTAACCGGGCCACTGGCCGTCTCGATTGGTGCTGGTGGCGCTGCCGGTACTTCTACCGGAGGTAATGGAGGTGCAGCAGGCTCTACAAGTTTAGGAAGCCTGTTTTCTGCTACTGGAGGGTTTGGCGGCGGCGGGACAACGAATAATCAGGCGGGGGCAACAACTTCATCCGCGGGTACAGCAACGGGCGGAAATGTCCTTAACCTCAATGGCTCAAGTGGCAGGGCTCCCAACAACTCGCTCGGCGGATCGGGAGGTAGTGCATTCTCTACCCAAGGCGGCGAAGGTCATTATTCCTCTGGTTCAGGAGCGGGTGGTTTTCCTGGTAGCGCTGGCGGTGGGGCAAACGGCGTAGCAGTCGCAGTAACAGGTGGCGCTGGTGCAAGCGGATATTTGATCATTGAGGAGTATGCATGAATAGCAATTATGCAGTAATTTCAGAGGCAACTGTCGTTAACATTATTGTATGGGATGGTGAGGCAGAACTGATTCTGCCTGAAGAAACGACCACACAAATCATCGAAGATGGAGTGTTTCTAGATATTGGCTATGCTTACTCCAAGAAAAAGGGTTTTTATCCAAAAGATTAAGCCAGTGGCTTACTTTTTTTTATCAGGCTATTCTCAATAAGCCTGTATGTGATCTCCGTAAATATCAGCATCGATAGTAACTGTGCAATTACCATGATTGCAGGGCTGCTTACGTGGCCCTGCAATAACTGCAAAGTGAGAAGCCAGGAAGGTATGTGACAACAAAAAAGAGAGTAACTCCTGTTGCCAATTAATCTCATCAAGCTATAAACAGGTGATGGGACCCAACCAAACAACCCTCCGCCGTACAAAGCGAATGAGATTAGCAAGCAACTTATTATTGAAGACAATACTGTTATATTGAATTTGTCAGACGGAACATTAAATGATGACGCAAGCAGCAATAGCAGGGTAACTGACAAAAAAGTCTTCAATGAAGACTGGCGAGAGATAAGGATTAATCCATTCCTGAGCCATTCTTTTTCAACGATCATATAATAAAGAATGATGCCATAAAGCATCGAATCATACCTGAACATCCACGAATAAGAGCCACCAGGGCGATAAAAAAGCATGATAAAACAGATGATAAATGCGCTAGAGTAATACACCTTCCGCCCGAAAAAAGTGTATAAGAGAGCAAAAACTGCAAAGACCTGTACTTCAAGTCCTAATGCCCAAAGATATCCGAAAACGCTGGTCAGTCTGATTTCTTCAAAATTTCTAACATAGAATATGGAAGACAGGAATTTTATGGTCATGTCATGGACGCTTAGCCAGTATGTTTCAGGCATCACAAGTGACATGAAAAGAGGGATGACTGACCAAAGGTAAGCAGCAGGTGATAGTCTTTTGAATTTTTTTCCTATGAAGGAGAAATATGTGTTTAGTTTTGTCCCATCCTTTAATTTACGCAGAGATAGTGAAAGGAAAAAGCCAGCCATAACAAAAAACAAATCAACACCGGATCCAGTGTTGAATACTTTCTTTATGGAAAAATAGAAGTGAGAGTAATCTTGCGGGATTATAATGATTGAATGAACCAACATGACGAATATTATTGCGATGCAGCGAAGGACTTGTATATCGTCGTTCTTATTCTTAAATGATTCCATCTCAATCGATTTCCTGAGAGCTGAAGTTTATCTTTTTCTTTCATTGATAGTATCAGCAGTGATATCCATAAATCAAAAAAAAGCCCCGGCGACGGGGCAGAGGTATACCGCGCCGATCTGAGCAGGCTACGGGGTGGGAAGGGTAAACGTAGCCGATGCATGCTACAGACACAAAAAAAGCCCGAGGCTCGAGGAGAGACGGCGGGCAACGTGGTAGATAGGAGTTCTTGTGATGTGCTTATAACTGGCTTCCTAGCCATCATAGTTATGTTAGCAATCATGAGGAAGGCTGCAAGCGTAGCGGTTAATTCGAGTAGTTGCTTAACCAGAAGAAAGAAGAGCACGGTAGCTAGTGAATGGAATGACATATTCAATTGCAATTAGACACAAACAGAAAAGCCTCTGGCGATAACCAAAGGCTTTTTCTTTGCATCCGAGATGCGCGTGCATTTCACGTGCACTTTTTTGTACTGCTTTTGTAGTTCCGTTGTCTCTGTGTAGTCTTTGGATTCAGTCTACATGCGGGTTTGTCCGCTCAACGTCCTACTAATTATGGCGGTGAGAGGGGGATTCGAACCCCCGATACGTTGCCGTATACACACTTTCCAGGCGTGCTCCTTCAGCCACTCGGACACCTCACCACATTTTTTCCGCTGACCTTGCTGGGTCAACGGGGCGCTACTATAGGGAGTCGGCCCAAAAGGGTCAAGCACTATTTTTCTCTTTTTTTCTATCCGCTTAAGCTCTGTTCGAATCGATTTATCCCTGCGCGTTCCGGCCAGATTGTCATCAAAAAGAAATCGCGCAGCCACAAAAATGTCACCAAAGCATCACAGACTTAACCCCTGAAACCTCTGGTAAATTTTGCTTATAAAGGAATACAGGATGAAACCGATGCGCCTCTTTACCTTTTCGCTGCTCGCCTCGCTGGTGAGTGTCTCCGTACACGCGGAAACCGCCAGCGCGCCCGCAGACGCAGGTTATTCGCGCGCCGCCACCGGCGACATTACCCAGCACGGCGGAGCGCGCCGTCTGACCGGCGATCAGACCGAGGCGCTGAAAGCGTCGCTGCGCAACAGCACGGCGAAAAACGTCATTCTGCTGATTGGCGACGGCATGGGCGACTCGGAAATCACCGCCGCACGCAATCTGGCGGAGGGCGCAGGCGGCTTCTTTAAAGGCATTGATGCGCTGCCGCTTACCGGCCAGTACACGCACTACTCCCTCGATAAGAAAACACACAAGCCAGATTACGTCACCGATTCCGCCGCCTCCGCCACCGCGTGGGCCACCGGCACCAAGAGCTATAACGGCGCTATCGGCGTTGACGTCAACGGCAAGGATCAGCAAACCCTGCTGGAGATCGCCAAAGCCGCAGGCAAAGCGACCGGCAACGTCTCCACCGCAGAGCTGCAGGACGCCACGCCCGCCGCGCTGATGGCGCACGTCACCAGCCGCAAATGCTACGGCCCGGAGAAAACCAGTGAGCTTTGCGCCAGCAACGCGCTGGAGCAGGGCGGCAAAGGCTCCATCAGCGAGCAGATCCTGCAAACCCGCGCTGATGTGGTACTCGGCGGCGGCGCGAAATCCTTCAACGAGCTGGCGAAAGCGGGCGACTATCAGGGTAAAACCCTGCGTGAACAGGCGCAGGCGCGCGGCTATCAGCTGGTAAGCGACTGGCAGGGGCTGAATGCCGTTACCGCAGCCGACAAGGACAAACCGCTGCTTGGCCTGTTTGCCGACGGCAATATGCCGGTGCGCTGGAAAGGGCCGAAGGCGAGCCACTATGGCAACATCGATCAAGCGCCAGTGACCTGCGAAGTGAATAAAGATCGCCCGGCCGCCACCCCGACGCTGGCGCAGATGACCGCCAAAGCGATCGATCTGCTCAAGAGCAATCCGAACGGTTTCTTCCTGCAGGTCGAGGGCGCATCAATTGATAAAGAGGATCATGCGGCGAACCCGTGCGGCCAGATCGGCGAAACCGTGGATCTCGACGAAGCGGTGCAGCAGGCGCTCGCGTTTGCGCGCGCCGAGGGCAATACGCTGGTGGTAGTGACGGCGGATCATGCGCACAGCAGCCAGATCATCGCCAACGGGACGAAGGCGCCCGGCCTGACGCAGGCGCTGAACACCAAAGACGGCGCGGTGATGACCATCAGCTACGGCAACTCCGATACCGATTCGCAGGGCCATACCGGCACCCAGCTACGCGTCGCAGCCTACGGTCCCTGGGCGGCTAACGTAGTGGGACTGACCGATCAGACCGATCTCTTCTTTACCCTGCGCAGTGCGATGGGACTGAAGTAACGCGGACGCTTTGCTCTCCGGGTCCTGTCACCCACGCTATAAGCGCTTCAGCAGTCTGACGTCTCCCGCTGCCGGGAGACGTCATCACTCTGCTAAATGCGGTTTTCGCGCAGCTGCGCCATAAAGTTCTGTACCCACTCCATGCGCAGCTTGCGCTCGGCCAGATCGCGCGTAAAGCGCAGTCGGGTCGGGCCATCTAGCTTCCACTGCTGCGGATCTTTCTGCAGCAGGCTAATCAGCCAGCCAGGGTCGACGCTGTTCTGCGGCGCAAAGTCGAAGAAGCCGCCTTTGTCGCTGACCTCAATCTTGCGAATGCCGAGACTGCGCGCCACCAGCCGCAGCGTGGCGATATCCAGCAGATTGCGCGCCGCGTCCGGCAGCACGCCGAAGCGGTCGATCATCTCGACCTTCAGCTCCTGTAGCTCGTCCTCGCTGTCAGCGCTGGCGATGCGCTTGTAGAGCGACAGTCGGGTATTGACGTCGGGGATAAACTCCTCCGGCAGCAGAGCGGGCATGCGCAGCTCGATTTCGGTTTGATTGCTGGTGAGATCCTCCAGCGACGGCTCGCGCCCCGCCTTCAGCGCATCCACGGCGTTTTCCAGCAGCTCCATATAGAGCGAGAAGCCCAGCGTCTCCATCTGGCCGCTCTGCTCTTCGCCCAGCAGCTCGCCTGCGCCGCGGATCTCCAGGTCGTGCGTCGCCAGCGCAAAGCCCGCGCCCAGATCCTCCAGCGAGGCGATCGCCTCAAGACGCTTCTGCGCGTCGCCGGTCATCGCTTTGGGGTGCGGCGTCAGCAGCCAGGCGTAAGCCTGATGGTGCGAACGACCGACGCGGCCGCGCAGCTGATGCAGCTGCGCCAGCCCGAAGTGGTCGGCGCGCTCGATAATAATGGTGTTGGCGGTCGGGATATCGATGCCGGTCTCAATAATGGTGGTGCAGACCAGCACGTTGAAACGCTGATGATGGAAGTCGTTCATCACCCGCTCAAGGTCGCGCTCGCGCATCTGGCCGTGGCCGATGGCGATACGCGCCTCCGGCACCAGCTCCGTTAGCCGCTGCGCCGCCTTTTCGATATTCTCGACGTCGTTATAGAGGTAGTAAACCTGACCGCCGCGCAGTATTTCGCGCAGGATCGCCTCGCGCACCACCAGCGCGTCATACTCGCGCACGAACGTCTTCACCGCCAGGCGGCGCGCCGGCGGCGTGGCGATAATCGACAGGTCGCGCATGCCGCTCATCGCCATATTCAGGGTGCGCGGGATCGGCGTCGCGGTGAGCGTCAGAATATCGACGTCGGCGCGCATCGCCTTGATGCGCTCTTTGTGGCGCACGCCGAAGCGGTGCTCTTCATCGACAATCAACAGCCCTAAGTCGTGCCACTTCAGATCGCTCATCAGCAGCTTGTGGGTGCCGATCAGGATATCGATCTTGCCCTCGCTCGCCGCCTGCAGCACCTGCGTCTGCTCTTTGGCGCTGCGGAAGCGCGACAGCATCTCGATGCGCACCGGCCAGTTGGCGAAACGGTCGCGGAAGTTGTCGTAGTGCTGCTGCGCCAGCAGCGTGGTCGGCACCAGCACCGCCACCTGTTTATGGTTCTCTACTGCGAGGAAAGCGGCGCGCATCGCCACTTCGGTTTTGCCGAAGCCGACGTCGCCGCACACCAGACGATCCATCGCCAGCGGCTGGCACATGTCGCTCAGCACCGCGTTGATCGCCTGCGCCTGATCCGGCGTGGTTTCAAACGGGAAGCTCTCGCAGAAGAGCTGATACTGCTCGCGATCGTGCTTAAAGGCGTAGCCCGCTTTCGCCGCGCGCTGGGCGTAAATATCCAGCAGCTCGGCGGCGACGTCGCGCACTTTCTCCGCCGCTTTCTGCCGCGCGCGCGTCCAGGCGTCGCTGCCCAGCTTGTGCAGCGGGGCGTTTTCATCCGCGCCGCCGGCGTAGCGGCTGATGAGATGCAGCGAGGAGACCGGCACGTAGAGCTTGGCGTCGTTGGCGTAGGAGAGCATCAGATACTCCGCCATGATGCCGCCCGCTTCCAGCGTGGTCAGGCCGATATAGCGCCCGACGCCGTGCTCCAGATGCACTACCGGCTGCCCGGGCGTCAGCTCGGCCAGGTTGCGGATCAGAATATCAGGGTTGATGGTGCGGCGCGTATCCTGACGGCGGCGGCTGACGCGCTCGCCCAGCAGATCGCTTTCGCAGATCAGGGCGCGGTCGCGCTGCGTATCGACAAAGCCGCGTTCGCTGGCGCCGATCATCAGGGTGTAGCGTTCGCTGGTCGCCTCGTCGAAGCGCCGTACCGTCTGCGGACGCAGCTTAATGCGCGCCAGCAGCTCCTGCAGGCTTTCGCGGCGGCCTTCGCTCTCAACTGAGAAGGTGACCTGGCCGCTGAAGCCGTCGAGGAACTGGCGCAGCGGATCGAGCGGCGCCTTGGCCTGCGCCTGCACGGCGATGTCGGGCAGCGGCTGGTAGCCGAGATTGGTGTTGCCCGCCTTCTCCGGCAGCGCCTCGTTGGTCATCTGTATGCGCGGCCAGCGGTTCAGCTCGCCCAGCAGCGCATCCGGCCGCAGCCAGAGCGTGGTCGGCGTCAGCAGCGGCCGCATCGGGTCGACGCGGCGATTTTCATAGCGCGCCTCGACGTCCTGCCAGAAGCGCTCCGCGCTGCCGTTAAGATCGCCGCAGTTCACCACCAGCGTGTTGTCCGGCAGATAGCTGAACAGCGTCGGCAGCGCCTGCTCGAAGAAGAGCGGCTGCCAGTATTCGATACCGGCGGGCAGGGTGCCTTTGCTCACCTGCTGATAGATATGCTCCGGCTCGCGGCGCACGTCGAACAGCTCGCGCCAGCGGGTGCGAAACAGCTCGATCGCCGCTTTGTCGGTAGGGAACTCATGGGCTGGCAGCAGATTAATCGCCGGCACCGCTTCCAGCGTGCGCTGGCTGTCGACGTCAAACAGCCGCAGGCTGTCGATCTCGTCGTCGAAAAAGTCGATGCGGTAGGGTTGATCGCTGCCCATCGGAAAGAGGTCGAGCAGCGCGCCGCGCGTGGCATATTCGCCATGCTCCATCACCTGATCGACGTGACGGTAGCCCGCCTGTTCCAGCTGATCGCGCAGGCGATCGCGCGACAGCTTCTGTCCCTGCTTCATCACCAGCGCGTGGCCGTGCAAAAAAGGATGCGGACAGACGCGCTGCATCAGGGTGTTCACCGGCATGATCAGCATGCCGCGCGTCATGGTCGGCAGCTGGTACAGCGTCGACAGACGCGCCGAAATAATGTCCTGATGCGGCGAGAAGCTGTCGTAGGGCAGCGTTTCCCAGTCGGCGAGATGGCTGACGGGGAGATCGGTAAACTGGCGGATTTCATCCAGCAGGCGCAGCGCGGTTTGCATATCGGGGGTGATCATCAGCACTGGACCGGCGTGGCGCTCGGTAATGCTGGCGCACTCTACCGCGTGCGCGGCGCCGATCAGCTGACCGAGCTGGCGACGATCGCCGGATTTTACGGGCAGGGCATAGCGGGTCTGTTCGGACATGGGATCTTGTGATTCTCTCCATTTTTTCCAGGGCGTCATGATTCCACATTACGCCCTGGCGATCACCTGCTGCGACGGTTTTTCCTTTGCGCGGTGGCCGAGTTATTTAGTGGATGGTTGGGTATAGTGCATGCGCGGACGATCGATGTTCGCCCAGCTCAACTCCATTTCCAGATGGTAGCTGTGGTTGCCGTCGTCCCACTTGACGTAGTAGCCAGTGGGCGCATCTCCCTGTTCAAAAACGTTAACAATCTCGCCTTTTATCTCTCCCGATTTGTGTTTCACAATGCTGCCTTTGGGATATTTGAACATGGTGTTGCCTCCAGCGCCTCAGGAGCAGGTTACTGACTCCACCTTATAGTGTAGCCTAACCCGATGGCAGGCGATTAAACGTACAGACGGGCGCGGCGGGATTTCTTTTTGGCAAAAATCGGCCACACTTTGCCGCGTACTCAGAGGGTTAGAGGTTTCATAAACCGAACGCCTCCTTTATCATCACTGGTCTACTTTCAGGCAACTGCCAAGACGGAATACATGTATCAACCTGTCGCGCTATTTATCGGCCTGCGCTATATGCGCGGGCGAGCATCGGATCGCTTTGGTCGCTTCGTTTCCTGGCTCTCCACTATCGGCATCACGCTCGGCGTGCTGGCCCTGGTCACCGTGCTGTCGGTGATGAACGGCTTTGAACGCGAGCTGGAGGGCAATATTCTCGGCCTGATGCCGCAGGCGCTGGTCACCAGTGAGAAGGGCAGCATCAACCCGCAGCAGCAGCCCGCTGAGAGCCTTAAGCTGGCGGGCGTCAGCCGCATGGCGCCGCTCACCACCGCCGACGTGGTCTTGCAGAGCGCGCACAACGTCTCGGTGGGTGTGATGCTCGGCATTCAGCCCGATGAAAACGATCCGCTTACGCCCTATCTGGTCAACACGTCGCAAAGCGTGCTGCAGTCGGGCCAGTACAACGTTATCCTCGGTGAACAGCTGGCGACGCAGCTTGGCGTCAAGCGTGGCGACGAGCTGCGCCTGATGGTGCCGTCGGTCAGCCAGTTTACCCCGATGGGCCGCGTGCCGAGCCAGCGTCTCTTCACCGTGGCGGGCACTTACGCCGCCAACAGCGAGGTGGACGGCTACCAGATTCTGGTCAACCAGCAGGACGCCTCGCGCCTGATGCGCTATCCGGCGGGCAACGTCACCGGCTGGCGTCTGTGGCTGGATAAACCGCTGGCGGTAGATGCGCTGAGCCAGCAGGCGCTGCCCGCCGGACTGGTGTGGAAAGACTGGCGCGAGCGCAAAGGCGATCTTTTCCAGGCAGTGCGCATGGAGAAGAACATGATGGGGCTGCTGCTGAGCCTGATCGTCGCCGTCGCCGCCTTTAATATCATTACCTCGCTCGGCCTGCTGATCATGGAGAAGCAGGGCGAGGTGGCGATTCTGCAAACCCAGGGGCTGACGCGTCGGCAGATTGTCGCGGTCTTTATGGTGCAGGGCGCCAGCGCCGGGATTATCGGCGCGCTGCTCGGCACGCTGCTGGGCGTGCTGCTGGCCAGCCAGCTCAATAATCTGATGCCGGTTATCGGCCTGTTTTTAGATGGCGCGGCGCTGCCGGTCGACATCAATTTCTGGCAGGTGGTGACCATCGCCGTCACGGCGATGGCCGTCGCGCTGCTGTCGACGCTCTATCCCTCCTGGCGCGCCGCCGCCGTTCAACCCGCTGAGGCTTTACGTTATGAGTAACACCCCTTTGTTGCAGTGCCGCGAGCTGTGCAAACGCTATCAGGAAGGCAGCGTGCAGACTGACGTGCTGCGCAACGTCACCTTTAGCCTGCAGCCCGGCGAGCTGGTGGCGATTGTCGGCAGCTCCGGCTCGGGCAAAAGTACGCTGCTGCATCTGCTGGGCGGCCTGGACGCGCCAACCTCCGGCGACGTGGTGTTTGACGGCCAGTCGCTGAACGCCATGTCCTCTTCCGCTAAAGCGTCGCTGCGCAACCGCGAGCTGGGCTTTATCTACCAGTTCCATCACCTGCTGCCCGACTTCAACGCGCTGGAAAACGTGGCGATGCCGCTGCTGATCGGCAAAGTCGGCAAGGCGGAGGCGCAGCAGCGCGCGCGCGAAATGCTGGCGGCGGTGGGGCTGGAGAAGCGCGCGCATCATCGTCCGTCAGAGCTGTCGGGCGGCGAGCGCCAGCGCGTCTCTATCGCCCGCGCGCTGGTGAACCGCCCGCGCCTGGTGATGGCGGATGAGCCGACCGGCAACCTTGACGCGCGCAACGCCGACGCCATTTTTGAGCTGCTGGGCGAGCTGAATGTCCGTCAGGGCACCGCCTTTCTGGTGGTGACGCACGATCTGCATCTGGCGAAGCGCCTGTCGCGTCAGATGGAGATGCGCGACGGTCAGTTAAGCGAGCAGGTGACCTTAGCAGGAGCGCTCTGATGGGTTCGTCCTTATCCCTGTTGTTAGGGCTGCGCTTCAGCCGCGGCCGCCGCGGCGGCGGCATGGTGTCGCTGATTTCGATTATTTCCACTCTCGGCATCGCGCTGGGCGTGGCGGTGCTGATCATCGGCCTGAGCGCCATGAACGGCTTCGAGCGCGAACTGAACAACCGCATTCTGGCGGTGGTGCCGCACGGCGAGATCGAAGCGGTGAATCAGCCGTTCCGCAACTGGCAGTCGCTGATTGCGCCCGTTGAGCAGGTGCCCGGCATCGCCGCCGCCGCGCCCTATGTGAATTTCACCGGGCTGATCGAGAGCGGCGCAAAGCTGCAGGCGCTGCAGGTGAAAGGGGTCGATCCGGCGCAGGAGCCGCGCCTGAGCGCGCTGCCGCAGTTTGTTGAAGGCGACGGCTGGAAAACCTTCGCCGCCGGCAAGCAGCAGATTATTTTAGGTGGCGGCATCGCCCGCACGCTGAACGTTAAGCAGGGCAGCTGGATTACTATCCTGATCCCCAACAACGACGGCGGCACGAAGCTGCTGCAGCCGAAACGCATTCGCCTGCAGGTGAGCGGCATTCTGCAGCTGAGCGGCATGCTGGACCACAGTCTGGCGCTGGTGCCGCTGGCGGACGCGCAAAATTACCTGGATATGGGTGACAGTGTCACGGGCATCGCCCTGAAGATGCAGGATCCCTTTCAGGCGGTGAAGCTGGTGCGCGATGCGGGCGAGGCGACCCACGGCTACGTCTATATTCGCAGCTGGATTGGCACCTTCGGCTATATGTACCGCGATATTCAGATGATCCGCGCCATTATGTATCTGGCGATGGTGCTGGTGATTGGCGTAGCCTGTTTTAATATCGTTTCGACGCTGGTGATGGCGGTGAAGGACAAGAGCAGCGACATTGCGGTGCTGCGCACGCTGGGCGCGAAAGATGGGCTGATCCGCGCCATCTTTATCTGGTACGGCCTGCTGGCCGGGCTGCTCGGCAGCGTCAGCGGCGTGGTCATCGGCGTGCTGGTGGCGCTCAATCTCACCACGCTGGTGCGCGGGCTGGAATCGCTGACCGGCCATCATTTGCTGGCAGGCGATATCTACTTTATCGATTTTCTGCCCTCGGAGCTGCACTGGCTCGACGTTGGCTCCGTGCTGCTGACGGCCATAGTGCTGAGCCTGCTGGCGAGCTGGTATCCGGCGCGGCGCGCCAGCCGCATCGATCCGGCACGCGTGCTGAGCGGGCAGTAACCCGGCGAAAACGGCGGCATCGCGCTGTCATACGCGGCCGCTACACTTGAGATTTCTGGCGGCGACCCGACGTCGCCCATAAGGAGTTTTTATGCGCACACCGCGTCGACGCTTGCGCCTCGCCCGCTATAAGAAGACCCGCCGCAAGGTGCATCAGCGTTTTCGCCAGCGTATTTTCGAGCGCGATCGCCAGGTGGAGCTGGCGTCCCATCCGCAGCCGTTCGTGGTGGTGTTGACCGGCGCGGGCATTTCGGCCGAGTCGGGCATCCAGACGTTTCGCGCCGCCGACGGCCTGTGGGAAGAGCATCGCGTAGAGGATGTGGCGACGCCGGAGGGCTATCGCCGCGATCCTGAGCTGGTGCAGCGTTTTTATAACGCGCGCCGCCGCGCGCTGCAGTCCAGCGAGATCCAGCCCAACGCCGCGCACAAGGCGCTGGCCGAGCTGGAGCAGGTGCTGGGCGATAATTTTTTGCTGGTGACGCAGAATATCGACAATCTGCACGAGCGCGCGGGCAACAGTCGCGTGCTGCATATGCACGGCGAGCTGCTGAAGGCGCGCTGCACCGGCAGCGGACAGGTGATTGAGTGGAGCGGCGATCTCACTACCGACGATCGCTGCACCTGCTGCCAGTTTCCTGCGCCGCTGCGCCCGCACGTGGTGTGGTTTGGGGAGATGCCTATCGGCATGGAGGAGATTTACCATGCGCTGGAGAAGGCGGATCTGTTTATTGCTATCGGCACCTCCGGGCATGTCTATCCGGCGGCGGGCTTCGTGCATGAAGCCAAACTGCAGGGCGCGCATACCGTGGAGCTGAATCTGGAGCCGAGCCAGGTGGGCAATGAGTTCGCCGAACGTCACTACGGGCTGGCGAGCCAGGAAGTGCCGCAGTTTGTGGATGGGTTTTTGCGCAGTTTGTATAAGTAAGTGCTTTTTAGGCAGGCCGCACAAATATTAGCAAGCGGGTAGCATGGTCCGAAGAGCAAAGCGTCCCGCGACAAGGATGTCGCGGGCCGAGCGCGCAGGGATGCCTTGAGCGACTTTGCGATCGGACCATGCTACCCGCGTTGGCACCTGTTCAAAAAAAGGCGGCTTTGCCGCCTTTTTGTTATCGACCCGCCTTTAGCTTCTGGAACAGCGTCTCATACTGCACGCTGGCGCCGCCGACGTCGTTCTGCCATTCGCCATTCTTAATGACCTCGGCGGAAGGGTAGAGCGACGGATCGTCCGCCACCGCTTTCGGCAGCAGCGCCTTCGCGGCCAGGTTCGGCGTCGGGTAGCCAATGGTTTCCGCCACTTTCGCCGCCACGTCGGGACGCAGCAGGAAGTTGATCAGCTTCAGCGCGCCCGCCTTGTTTTTCGCGTTGGCCGGGATCGCCAGGTTATCCATCCAGAAAATGCCGCCCTCTTTCGGCCAGACCACCTCCAGCGGCGTGCCCGCCTGACGCGCCACGTAGGCGGAGCCGTTCCAGATCATGCCGAGATTCACTTCCCCTTCCATATAAGGGTTGCCGGGATTGTCGGAGTTAAAGGCGAGCACGTTCGGCATCAGCTTCTTCAGCTCTTCGTAGGCGGCGTTGATCTCTTTGGGATCGCGGGTATTGCCGGAAAGACCCAGCTTGCGCAGCGCCATCTGGAACACCTCGCGCGCGTCGTCGGTCAGCAGCAGGCTCTGCTTATACTCAGGCTTCCACAGATCGGCCCAGCTCTGCACCGACTTCGCGTCCACCGCGTCGGTATTGACGCCGATCGCCGTCGCACCCCAGATATAGGGGATCGAGTAGTCATTATTGGGATCGAACGGCTTGTTGAGCAGATTGGGATCGAGGTTTTTAAAATTAGTGAGCTGCGCCTTGTCGATCTTCTGCAGCATGCCTTCATTGCGCATCTTCGCCACGAAGTAGGTCGAGGGCACCACCAGATCGTAGGCGCCGTCTTTCCAGGTCTTCAGCTTGGCGTACATGCTCTCGTTAGACTCGTAGGTAGAGTAAATCACCTTGATGCCGGTCTCTTTGGTGAACTGCTCCAGCAGCCCCGGCGGCACATATTCGGTCCAGTTATAGAAGTAGAGCGTGTTGCCGTCGTCAGCCTGCGCGCCCTGCATGCCCAGCGCCAGCGCCCCAGCCGCCAGCCAGTGAGACCATCTCTTCATCTTCAATCCTCTATTTGGTTTTATCACGGAGCAACAGCTGGCTGACGCCGACCAGCAGCAGCGACAGCAGCAGCAAAATGGTCGCCAGCGCGTTCACTTCTGGCGAGACGCCGACTTTTACCATCGAATAGATCTTCAGCGGCAGGATCTCAAAGGTCGGCCCGGTGACGAACGAGGAGACCACCACGTCGTCCATCGACAGGGTAAAGCTCAGCAGCCAGCCCGCCGCCACCGCCGGCATCGCCAGCGGCAGAATGATTTTGCGCAGAATGGTGGTTTCGCTGGCGCCCAGATCCTTCGCCGCCTCCAGCATGCGCACGTCAAAACCCTTCAGCCGCGAATAGACGGTGATCACCACAAACGGCAGGCAGAAGGTGATGTGGGAGAAAAGCAGCGACCAGAAGCCGAGTGAGATGCCGAGCAGCATAAACAGCACCAGCAGGGAGATCGCCATCACGATATCGGGCGACATCATCACCACGAACAGCATGCCGCTGACGAAGGGCTTGCCGCGAAAGCGGTAGCGGTAAAGCGCCACGGCGGTGAGCGAGCCAATCAGCGTTGCGCAGCTGGCGGAGAGCACCCCCATCATCAGCGAATGCTGCGCCGCCTGAATCAGGCTGTCGTTATTCACCAGCAGGCTGTACCACTGGGTGCTGAAGCCCTGCCAGTTGATGCCGAAGCGCGAGGCGTTGAACGAGTTAACGATCAGAATGGCGATAGGGATATAAAACCAGGCGTAAATCGCGGCCATAAAGCCGCCGCGTAGCAGGCGTGCGATCATTCCAGCTCCACCTTTTTATTCAGCAGGCGCGCGGCGCGCCAGTAAAACAGCAGCATCAGCCCCATCAGCAGCGTCATCACGATGCTGGTCGCCGCGCCGAACGGCCAGTCGCGGATGTTGAGGAACTGGCTCTTGATGACGTTGCCGATCAGCAGATTCTTCGCGCCGCCCATCAGGTCCGCCACATAGAACAGCCCCATCGCCGGGATCAGCACCAGCAAACAGCCCGCGACGATGCCCGGCATGGTCAGCGGCAGAATAATGCGGAAAAAGGTCTGCGTTTTGCTGGCGCCAAGGTCGCGCGCCGCTTCAAGGCAGGCGCGATCCAGCTTTTCCAGGCTGGAGTAGAGCGGCAGCACCATAAAGGGCAGCAGAATGTAGATCAGGCCCAGGACCACCGCCTGCGGCGTATACATGATGCGAAACGGCGTCTCGATAACGCCAAGCCACAGCAGAAAGTCGTTCAGCCAGCCGCGCGTGCTGAGAAAGATTTTCAGCCCGTAAATGCGGATCAGGGAATTGGTCCAGAAGGGCACAATCAGCAGGAACAGCATCAGCGGCCGCAGGCGCGCCGGCAGCTTCGTCAGGCACCAGGCGAAGGGATAGCCCAGCAGCAGGCAGCAGAGCGTGGCGATGACCGCCATATTCAGCGAGTGCAGCAGCACTTCGCCATAGAGCGGATCGAGCAGCCGCGTATAGTTGCTGAGGGTGAACGCCATACGAACGAAGTGCGCATCGTCGCGCGTCAGAAAGCTGGTGACGAAGATCATCAGGTTCGGCAGCAGCACGAAGAGCGCCAGCCAGCCGACGATCAGCGCCGTGACGCCTTTCTGGAAACGGTTACGCATCAGCTTCATAGGGCAGTACCACCTCCCAGCTGGGAACCCAGTTCACCGCCATCTTTTGATTAAGGGAGTGATCGAAGTCGGGATCGTCCTCGTTAAAGAATTCGCTGACCGTCACCAGCTTGCCGTTTTCCAGCTCGACGGTGGACTCCAGCGTCATGCCTTTGTAGTTGCGCTCGCGCACGTAGCCGATCAGGCCTTCCACCGCCTGGTCGCTGTGCACCTCGTCGACGCGCAGATCTTCCGGACGCAGCAGCACATGCAGGCGATCGCCGACGCTGACCGGGAAGGCGCAGTGAATATCGCATTCGCGGCCCTCTACGCGGGCGCGTACGCGCGGCGCGGCGCTGGCATCGAGGACGTCGGCGTCAAAGACGTTGATTTCGCCGATAAAGCGTGCCACGAACAAGTTCTTCGGCTCTTCGTAGATTTCGCGCGGCGTGCCGTCCTGCTCGATTTTGCCGTCGCGCATCACCACGATGCGGTCCGACATGGTCAGCGCCTCTTCCTGGTCGTGCGTCACGAACACAAAAGTGATGCCGAGCTTGCGCTGCAGCGCCTTCAGCTCGTTCTGCATCTGCTTGCGCAGCTTGTAGTCGAGCGCCGAAAGCGATTCGTCAAGCAGCAGCACTTTGGGGCGGTTCACCACCGCGCGCGCGATGGCGACGCGCTGCTGCTGGCCGCCGGAAAGCTGATGCGGACGGCGATCGGCGAAACTTTCGAGCTGCACCATCGCCAGCGCCTCGCTGACGCGCGCGGCGATCTCCGCATGCGGGGTTTTCTGCATGCGCAGGCCGAAGGCGACGTTTTCAAACACCGACATATGCGGGAAGAGCGCGTAGCTCTGAAAGACGGTATTGACGTGGCGATGCTCGGCGGGCGTAGCGGTGATGTCGCTGTCATCCAGCATTACGCGGCCGCTGTCGACCTCTTCCAGCCCGGCGATCAGCCGCAGGATAGTGGTTTTGCCGCAGCCCGACGGACCGAGCAGGGTGATAAATTCGCCATGGCCGATGGCCAGGTTGAAGTCGCTGATAATCGACTTGCCGTCGAAAGCTTTACTGATGCCAGAAAGCGTAACCAGCGCCTGCTGCGCGCGTGTTTGCGTCATTTTAGTCACTCAGTCGGTAGTAGGGTCGAACAGGTTACAGCATAGCCGTTTACGTCGGCCAGCCAGCGAGAGGGCGCGATGATACCTGAAAAACAGGGCAATGCCATGTTTTGGCGGTGAAAAGAGGCGATCGGGCTATTATCCGCCATCCTGACCACAGATGTTAACAACCGTGTTAAAAGTTCCTTCTGCAAACGCGCGGCGCAGGTTAACCTGTCAGATAATGATGTGACGCAACATGCGTCGGACGCGACTGTTGATAATGATGGTCGGCTTCTTTTGAAGGATGGCATATGGATCAGTTACTTGAACGTTTTTTGAGTTACGTGGCGGTAGAGACGCAGGCAAAACCGCAGGCGCGTCAGGTGCCCAGCAGCGAAGGGCAGTGGACGCTGGCGCGCAAGCTGCAGGAAGAGCTGATTGCGCTCGGTTTTATCGACGTCTCGCTCAGCGATCACTGCTGCGTGATGGGCACGCTGCCCGCCAACGTCGACTGGCCGACGCCGGTGATCGGGTTCATCTCGCATATGGATACGTCGCCCGATTTTACCGCGAAGAATGTGAACCCGCAGATTATTGAGAACTACCGCGGCGGCGATATCGCCCTCGGCACGGGCGAAGAGGTGCTGTCGCCGGTGATGTTCCCGATCCTGCATAAGCTGATTGGCCATACCCTGATTACCACCGACGGCAAGACGCTGCTCGGCGCCGACGACAAGGCGGGCATCGCCGAGATCATGACGGCGATGGCGCGCCTCGCCAACAGCGATATTCCGCACGGCGCCATTCGCGTCGCCTTTACCCCCGATGAAGAGATTGGCCGCGGCACCTCGCACTTCGACGTCGAGGGTTTCGCCGCCGACTGGGCCTACACCATCGACGGCAGCGATCTCGGCGAGTTCGAATATGAAAACTTCAACGCGGCCTCAGCGGTGGTGAAGATCGTCGGCAATAACGTGCATCCCGGCTCGGCGAAAGGGGTGATGGTGAACGCGCTCGACGTGGCGACGGCGTTTCATGCCGAAGTGCCAACGCAAGAGCGTCCGCAGTTTACCGACGGCTACGAGGGCTTTTACCATCTGCATCAGATGAAGGGCACGGTAGAGCACGCCGAGCTGCAGTACATTATTCGTGATTTCGACACCGAGGCGTTTGAACAGCGCAAGCAGGTGCTGACGGCGATCGCCGAGCGCATCAACGCCGGGCTGCATAAAGACTGCTCGGTCACGGTGGAGATCAGCAACAGCTATCGCAATATGCGCGAGAAGGTGGAACCGCATCCCCATATTATCGAGCTGGCGCTGCAGGCGATGCGCGACTGCGGCATCGAGCCGAAGGTGAAGCCGATTCGCGGCGGCACCGACGGTTCCGCGCTGTCGTGGAAAGGCTTACCGTGCCCGAATATCTTTACCGGCGGCTATAACTACCACGGCAAGCACGAGTTCGCCTCGCTCAATATTATGGCGCAGTCGGTGGATGTGATTGTACGGCTGGCGGAGCTGGCGGCGCAGAAAAAGGGATAACGCAGGCATCGAACCCAGAATTTACAGACGATGCCATAAGTCAGAAAGCAGGTGGCGCCAATCGAAGAGCAAAGCGTCCCGCGACAGGGACAAAAACGCCGGGAGCGTTTTGAACAACGCAGCGCGCTGGCCCGTTTACGGGCACCCCTCACGGATAAGGGGCGTATCTGCGCGGGCCAGGCTGGCAGGGAGGCCGTCTTTTGCGTCTTTGCGATCGGTTGATGCTACCTGCGTTAGCACCTTGTTGCAGACTTTAACGCTCCCGCCAGGGAGCGTTTTGTTTTCTGTTACTCAGCGTCGCCAAAGTACCAGTACCCGGCGTTCACCAGCGCGGCCAGCTGCGCCAGCAGCGACGGATCGTCCAGCGCCTCGCCGAAATCTTCCAGGCTCAGCGTCTGACGACGCGCCAGCGCCTTCAGCACTTCCGGCTGCGAACACTCGACGCGCTCGCCGTTGACAAACACCGCATCGCCAATGGTCAGCACGCGCAGGCCGCCAAGACGCGACAGCGTATCGCCCTGCTGCAGCGCATCATAAATCTCATCGGGCTGATAGGGCGGCTCCGGCGGGGCGACGTCCAGCTCATGACGCGACTGGGAGATGAACTCCCCAAACCAGCTGGCGAAATGCTCCGGCTGGTCGATCACGTCGAGCATCACCTTGCGAATGCCTTCAATCTCCTGCGGCAGAATCTGCGACGGGCAGTCGCGCGCTGGCACCTCAGGATCGCTGTAGCGATAGCTGCCCAGCTCGCGCGCCAGCACGTAGTCGGCAAAGCCGCTGATCAGCTCGCGGCCGTTCGGCGCGCGGAAGCCGACAGAGTAGTTGATGGCGTTCTCCAGCGAATAGCCTTCGTGCGGGAATCCCGGCGGAATATAGAGAATATCGCCCGGCTCCATCTCTTCATCGATAATGGCGTCGAACGGCTCGACCTGCAGCAGGTCAGGGTGCGGGCAGTGCTGCTTCATCGGCACTTTCTCGCCGACGCGCCAGCGACGACGGCCGGTGCCCTGAATAATAAACACGTCGTACTGATCGAAGTGCGGACCGACGCCGCCGCCCGGCACGGCGAACGAGATCATCAGATCGTCGATGCGCCAGTCAGGCAAAAAGCGGAACGGGCGCATTAGCGCCGCAGAGGGCTCATGCCAGTGGTTCACCGCCTGTACCAGCAGCGACCAGTTGTTTTCGCCCAGATGATCGTAGCTCTCGAACGGCCCGTGGCTCACCTGCCACTTGCCGTCATTATGGCTGACCAGACGGCTGTCCACCTCATTTTCCATCGCCAGTCCGGCCAGCTCGTCAGGAGAGATGGGATCGACAAAGTTTTTAAAACCGCGCTTAAGCAGCACCGGGCGTTTTTGCCAGTAGCGCTGAATAAAGTCGGGCCAGTTAAGATCGAGCTGATAGTCCATAGGGTCGTTCCATGCAGGGCTGTAAATGCAGCCAAGTATAACAGCCTGCGCGCCTTTCTACTCGCGGCGATGTTCGACTTCCTGTCGACGGAAGATCACTTCCATACGCGCGCCGCCCAGCGGGCTGGAGGTGGCGATAATCTGGCCCTCATACTGCTCCAGAATATCGAGCGCTACTGCCAGGCCCAGCCCCTGGCCGGGCCGCAGCGTATCGGCGCGCTGGCCGCGCACGAAGACGAGATCGCGCTTGCTTTCGGGAATGCCGGGGCCATCGTCGTCGATAAACAGATGCAGCGCCTGATCGGTCTGCCGCGCGCTTACCTCGATAAACTCCAGGCAATATTTGCAGGCGTTGTCCAGCACGTTGCCCAACACTTCCATAAAGTCGTTTTTATCGCCGATAAAAGTCACCTCCGGCGAAACGTCCAGCGTAATCTCCACGCCTTTATGCTGATAAACCTTATTGAGCGCCGAACAGAGGCTGTCGAGCAGCGCCGACACCGGATGCAGGTCGCGCAGCAGCGGGTTATGGTCCGCCTGCATGCTGGCGCGGTGCAGGTAGTAGCCGATCTGCTGCGAAATACGGCTGATCTGCTCCAGCATCACCGGCTCGGCCTGCTCGATGGTGAGATCCTTGCCGTTGCGCAGCGAGCGCAGCGTGCTTTGCAGCACCGCCAGCGGCGTTTTCAGGCTGTGCGTCAGATCGGAAAGGGTAGTGCGGTAGCGCGTATAGCGCTGACGTTCGTTGCTCAGCAGCAGATTGAGATTGCGCACCAGACTGCGCAGCTCCTGCGGCGGCGCATCGTCGAGGTTCTCACGCTGGCTGGTTTCCAGTTCGCGGATCTGCGTGGCGAGATGACCGATCGGGCGCAGGCTCCAGTGCGCCGCCAGCCACAGCAGCGGGATCACCAGAATCAGGTTGGCGGCCAGTACGTAGCTGAACCAGGACCAGACCACGTCCGAATGCTGCAGCTCCTGCGGTATTGAGTCTACCACCACGATGGTCAGCGCGGGCAGGTTGGTGGTGGCGTCATAGCGGTTGACCGCGACGGAGTGGGTAAAGGTATCGTTACTGTCGTTATCGATGGCGTGCAGCCGCTTCTGCGCTGACAGATCGTTGCCAATCGCCATGGCGCTGGTGCGGTTGCTGGTGTCGATTTCGTAGAAGTCGGGCTTCAGCAGCCACTCGCGCTGGATTTTGGCGCGGATCTCCGGCACGTCGCGCTGCTGCCACAGCAGCTTGCCCTGTTCATCGTAGATGAATACCAGCGTCGGAAAGTTAAGCGTCATGCGCTCCGGCTGCGCGATGGTCAGGCGGTTATTTTGCCACTGCGCCAGCGTAAAGAAGAGATTGCTTTCGCCGCGCATCACGCGATAGGTGTTCTTATCGAAGCTGACCACGTAGCCGATTACCGCCACCATGCCGTAGGAGAGCGAAAGAAACAGCACAATAGCGGAACAGGCCAGCAAAAAGCGGGCGCGCAGCGACAGAGGACGATAGCGTTGAAACCAGCTCATCAGAGATCGAAGCGGTATCCCTGACCGCGTACGGTAGTGATCACTTCATCCGCATGCAGCGCCTGAATTTTTTTACGCAGGCGGCCCATCAGCACGTCAATGGTATGGCTTTCGCGCAGTTCGGCGTCGGGATAGAGCTGCAGCATCAGGGAGTCTTTGCTCACCACTTTGCCCGCGTTGCGGATCAGCGTTTCAACGATGGTGTATTCAAAGGCGGTCAGCTTCACCGGCTTGTCGTGGATAGTCAGCTCGCGGCGCGAGAGATCGACCTGAAAGGGCGCCATGTCGATGATTTGCGAGGCGTGTCCGCTGTTGCGACGCATCAGCGCCTGCAGGCGCGCGGCCACTTCTTCGATATGGAAAGGTTTGGTGACGTAGTCGTCGGCGCCCGCTTCCAGCGCTTCGACTTTAGCCTGCCAGCCTTCGCGCGCGGTGAGCACCAGAATTGGCTGACGCACCGACTGACCGCGCCAGCGGCGGATCAGCGACATGCCGTCTTCATCCGGCAGGCCGAGATCGACCAGTGCGATATCAGGCAGATGCTCCTGTAAAAAATAGTCGGCTTCCTTTGCGTCCTCTGCGGCGTCTACCTGATGACCCATTTCACGCAGTTGAACTGCAAGATGATGGCGCAGCAGAGCATTATCTTCCACAACCAAAACACGCATGGCTTTTCCTTACTCTCAGAGCATTTAAGTAAAGATAAAGTATACGCAAAAACATTTAAACAACAGCTTAACGCAGGCGGGTCCGGCCCGCCTGCGTCTGCGCTTATTTCAGGTCGTCGACCATCTGCACGGCGCGGCCGAGATAGTTAGCCGGCGTCATCTGCTTCAGGCGCGTTTTTTCCTCTTCCGGCAGCGCGAGGCTGTCGATAAAGGTCTGCATGCCCGCCGCGTCGACGCGTTTGCCGCGCGTCAGCTCTTTCAGCTTCTCGTACGGCTTCTCGATGCCGTAGCGGCGCATCACGGTCTGGATCGGCTCCGCCAGCACTTCCCAGTTATGATCCAGCTCGTCCAGCAGACGCTCGCGGTTCACCTCCAGCTTGGAAATGCCTTTCAGCGTCGCCTGATAGGCGATCAGCGCGTAGCCGACGCCGACGCCGAGGTTGCGCAGCACCGTCGAGTCGGTGAGGTCGCGCTGCCAGCGCGAAACCGGCAGCTTGCTCGCCAGATGCTGCATCACCGCGTTCGCCAGGCCCAGATTGCCTTCGGAGTTTTCGAAATCGATCGGGTTGACCTTGTGCGGCATGGTGGAGGAGCCGATTTCGCCCGCGATGGTTTTTTGCTTGAAGTGGTTAAGCGCGACGTAGCCCCAGATATCGCGATCGAAGTCGATCAGGATGGTGTTGAAGCGCGCCATGCAGTCAAACAGCTCGGCAATATAGTCGTGCGGCTCGATCTGGGTGGTGTAGGGGTTCCAGGTAATGCCCAGCGAGGTGACGAACTGCTCGCTCAGCTGGTGCCAGTCGACTTCCGGATAGGCGGCGATATGGGCATTGTAGTTGCCCACCGCGCCGTTAATCTTGCCCAGAATATCGATTTTGCTCAGCTGGCGCTGCTGACGCTCCATGCGGTAGGCGACGTTCGCCATCTCTTTGCCCATGGTAGAGGGCGTGGCTGGCTGGCCGTGGGTGCGCGACAGCAGGGGAATATCGCGGTATTCGTGCGCCAGGCGCTTCACCGCGTCGATGATCTGCTGCCAGTAGGGCAGGATCACGTCGCGGCGCGCGCTTTCCAGCATCAGCGCGTGCGACAGGTTGTTGATATCTTCGGAGGTGCAGGCGAAGTGAATAAATTCCGACACCGCGTGCAGCGCCGGCACGCTTTCCACTTTCTCTTTGAGAAAATATTCGACCGCTTTTACGTCGTGGTTGGTGGTGCGCTCAATGGTTTTGATGCGCGCTGCATCTTCTTCGCTGAAATTAGCGACGATTGCATCGAGGAAAGCGTTTGCGTCAGCGTCAAATGCAGGAACTTCCTTGATCTCTGCGGTGGACGCCAGTTTTTGTAACCAGCGTACTTCAACCTCGACGCGGAACTTCAGCAAACCGTATTCGCTGAAAATAGCGCGCAGCGGGCTGACTTTATCGCCGTAACGACCATCGACGGGTGAGACGGCGGTCAGAGAGGATAATTCCATCAGTGCAACTCCTGAATCGTTAACAGTATGGACTTCGCCGGCTTAATAAGCCGGAGAGAGCCGGGATAAAATAGTTTTCGCTTCGCGCAGCAAACGCTGGCGCGACAGCATCAGCTGAAAGCGTCCGCCGCCGACCTGCTGCCACAGCACGGCTGCGCGAATGCCTGCCAGCAGGGTGGCGCGCACTTTGCTCTGCAGCAGCGGATTCTGCAGCACGGCGGGCGAGCCGGTAACCTGAATACGCGGGCCGAGCGGGCTGACGACGTCGACATAGATCGCCGCCATCGCGCTGGTGATGGTTTCCGAGCCGAGCTCATAGTGCGCCAGCTGGCGATCGAGCTGGCCGATGCGCTGCGCCAGGGTAGCGAGCGCGCTTTTGTTGCCGCTCAGCTTACGCTCCAGCACCATCATGCTCAGCGTATAGCGCGTCAGCTCCGCGCCCATGCCCTGACGGCTGCTGCTGTTGAGCACCGCCATCAGCGTTTCCAGCCCGAGGCGCAGGTTAGCCTCGTCATTGCCGAACACCGCCAGCGTCGAGCCGGGGTTGAGATCGATCACGCTGCGCAGCGAGACGTTAAGCGCGTCCGGCTGGCACTGGCCCTGATGCGCCAGCTGCTGAACCAGATGCGCCGACTGGCAGATGCCCGCCAGCGCGAGCGTAATATCGTAATAATTTTTAGCCACGGTTACTCCTGTCTACGCGTCAGCCAGGCCGACTTAGCCTGCGTTCAGCGGCAAGCGCTCTTCGATAATGCCGCCGCCGAGGCACACGTCGCCGAGATAGAACACGGCGGACTGGCCAGGGGTTACCGCCGCGACCGGCGCGTCGAAGCGCACTTCGATGCGATCGTCGCCGCGCGGCACGATTTCGCAGGGAATATCCGTCTGGCGATAGCGGGTTTTCACCGTGCAGCGCAGCGGGGCGGCGATCGGCTGGCGATCGACCCAGTGCAGCTGCTGAGCGATGAGGCCCACCGACATCAGGCGCGGATGGTCGGCGCCCTGCGCCACGATCAGGCGGTTGCGCGCTACGTCTTTATCCACCACGTACCAGGGATCGTCGTTGCTCTCTTTCAGCCCGCCGATGCCCAGCCCTTTGCGCTGGCCCAGCGTGTGATACATCAGCCCCTGATGCTCGCCGACCACCTGGCCGTCCACGGTTTCAATCGCACCCGGCTGTGCGGGCAGATAGCGGCCGAGGAAGTCGCGGAACTTGCGTTCGCCGATAAAGCAGATGCCGGTGGAGTCTTTTTTCTTCGCGGTGATGAGATCGAGCTCCTCGGCGATGCGGCGCACCTCCGGCTTCTCCAGCTCGCCGACCGGGAACAGGCTCTGGGCGATCTGTTCGTGGCTCAGCGTATAGAGGAAGTAGCTCTGATCTTTGTTGCCGTCGAGGCCGCGCAGCAGCTGGCTTTTGCCGTCGACGTCCGCGCGGCGCACATAGTGGCCGGTGGCGATGTAGTCCGCGCCGAGATCGTCCGCCGCGAACTCCAGGAAGGCTTTGAATTTGATCTCTTTGTTGCAGAGGATATCGGGGTTGGGCGTGCGGCCCGCTTTGTACTCTTCAAGGAAGTGCTCGAAGACGTTGTCCCAGTATTCTGCGGCAAAGTTGATTTTATGCAACTTGATGCCGAGTTTGTCGCACACCGCCTGCGCGTCCGCCAGATCGTCCGCGGCAGTGCAATACTCCTCGCCGTCGTCTTCCTCCCAGTTCTTCATGAACAGGCCTTCTACCTGATAGCCCTGCTGCTGCAGGAGCCAGGCGGAAACGGAAGAATCGACGCCGCCGGACATACCGACGATCACTTTTTTCTGGCTGTTGTCAGACATGACGCACTCTTGATTACGATAAAAAAACAGGCGGCATATTCTATCACGCGTCGGCGTGGCGCGCACCCTCGTGAAACGGCCACTGGAACGGCGCGATGAGATGCAGCGGATAGCGCGCGCCCTGCTGCCACAGCCTGACGCTTTCGGCGACCAGCGGCGAACGCAGGTTATCTGCGGCGATAATCTGCTCAGGCGTCAGCCACCAGCAGCGGTCAATATCGCTGTCCTGCGGCGCGGTCGCGCGCTTTTGCGGCAGGTCGACGCCGAACAGAAAACGCACGAAAGGTGTATTGTCCGGCGCGATCCACTGCTGGACGCCGAGAAAATAGTCGAGCGCGCACTCAAAGCCGGTCTCTTCGCGCAGCTCGCGCCGCGCCGCCTCCAGCAGCGTTTCGTCCGCTTCGAGATGACCGGCGGGCTGATTCCAGGTGGCGCGGCCCTTTACCCGCTCTTCTACCACTAACAGTTCGCCTTCGGCCTGCACGATACAGGCGACGGTGACATGAGGTTTAAACATCGATCCTCCGGGATTGTTAACCTGACGTTATCGAAAAGCGTGACGATGCCTACGCTGAATCGGTTATTTCACGCCACTCGCCCGGCGCTAAAGCGTCGAGTCGATAGTCGCCCATCGCATAGCGGATCAGGCGCAGCGTCGGAAAGCCGATATGCGCCGTCATACGACGCACCTGGCGGTTGCGGCCCTCGTAGAGCGTCACCTTCAGCCAGCTGGTGGGGATCGCTTTACGTTCGCGGATCGGCGGCTGGCGCGGCCATAGCCAGTCGGGCGCGGCCACCTTTTCGACGCCTGCAGGCAGCGTAGGGCCATCTTTCAGATTAACGCCACTGCGCAGCGTCGCAAGATCCGCCTCCTGCGGCTCGCCTTCGACCTGAACGTAATAAATTTTGCCGGTTCGCTTGCCGGGCTGGGTCAGCGCCGCCTGTAGCGCGCCGTCGTTGGTCAGCACCATCAGGCCTTCGCTGTCGCGGTCCAGACGACCGGCAGCGTAGACGTCGGCGACCGGGATAAAATCCTTCAGCGTCTGGCGGCCAGCTTCGTCGCTAAACTGTGGCAGAACATCGAATGGTTTGTTAAATAATATGACGCGTCGCGGTCCGCGCGGGCGCGGCGGTTTGCGCTGAGCGCCGCGTGGCGCGCGGTCAGGGCGTTTATGCTGGTGAATTTGCTGAGAACTTTTTCGCATGAGCTTTGCAGTCGGTGACAATCGGCGCATTATAACGCGAAACAGTGACGATTGGCGCGGCGTAAATATTCAAGTATCATGGCTACACATCTTACAATTTATTAACAAAACGCCCAGGAGAGGTTAATGGAAAGCAAAGTAGTTGTTCCGGCGGAAGGTCAGAAAATCACCCTGGATCAGGGCAAGCTTAATGTGCCGAATAACCCGATCATTCCTTACATTGAAGGCGACGGCATCGGCGTTGACGTTTCTCCGGTGATGCTGAAGGTTGTCGACGCTGCGGTGAAAAAAGCCTACAACGGCGAGCGCAAAATCTCCTGGATGGAGATCTACACCGGCGAGAAATCGGTAGAACTCTACGGCCAGGACGTCTGGCTGCCGCAGGAAACCCTCGACCTGATCAAAGAGTATCGCGTCGCTATCAAAGGCCCGCTGACGACGCCGGTTGGCGGCGGTATCCGTTCGCTGAACGTGGCGCTGCGCCAGGAGCTCGACCTCTACGTTTGCCTGCGTCCGGTTCGCTACTACAAAGGCACGCCGAGCCCGGTTAAACGTCCTGAAGATACCGACATGGTGATCTTCCGTGAGAACTCAGAAGATATCTACGCCGGTATCGAGTGGAAAGCCGGTTCTGCCGAAGCAGACAAAGTGATCAAGTTCCTGCGCGACGAAATGGGCGTGAAGAAAATCCGCTTCCCGCAGGATTGCGGCATCGGCGTGAAGCCGTGTTCGGAAGAGGGCACCAAACGTCTGGTGCGCGCAGCGATTGAGTATGCGATCACCAACGACCGTGACTCGCTGACGCTGGTGCACAAAGGCAACATCATGAAGTTCACCGAAGGCGCGTTCAAAGACTGGGGCTACCAGCTGGCGAAAGAAGAGTTCGGTGCTGAGCTGGTGGACGGCGGCCCGTGGATGAAGATCAAGAACCCGAACACCGGTAAAGATATCATCGTGAAAGATGTGATTGCCGATGCGTTCCTGCAGCAGATCCTGCTGCGTCCGGCAGAATATGACGTTATCGCCTGTATGAACCTGAACGGCGACTACATCTCCGACGCCCTGGCGGCGCAGGTTGGCGGCATTGGTATCGCACCGGGCGCGAATATCGGCGACGAATGCGCGCTGTTCGAAGCGACCCACGGCACCGCGCCGAAATATGCCGGTCAGGATAAAGTGAACCCAGGTTCCGTTATTCTTTCTGCAGAGATGATGCTGCGTCACCTGCAGTGGTTCGAAGCGGCCGACCTGATTGTTAAAGGTGTGGAAGGCGCGATCGCTAACAAAACCGTGACCTACGACTTCGAACGTCTGATGGAAGGTGCTAAGCTGCTGAAATGTTCAGAGTTTGGCGACGCTATCATCGAAAATATGTAATCGACCTCTCTCCGATCGCCCCTGCGGCGATCGGAGTTTTTCTCCGCCGCGCTTTTCCCTGATGCCTTTCCCTGTTTTTAACTAAACGTGTCTTTTTTTCGCGCTCGTCGCTTTGTAAAAGCCCTGCACGATTGTCTGTACGCCGCGGAATAAATAGCATCAGCCAGGAATTTATCTATTTTCTTACTTTCTTCTCTCTTTTTTCTTCACGGCAGGCCCTGCTTTTTATCGTCAAAACCAGGTTATAGTGACGACGGATAAATCCATATATGCGTTTTTAACAAGGAGTTAACTTATATATGAAAAAAAGAATGGCTGTATTATTTCTTGCGGCCGCGCCGCTGTTCGCTTTTGCGGCTACCGATTCCTGCAGCGATCAACTTTCCGCGCTGAATACTAAAATTGAGCAGGCTAAAAAATATAACAACAGCGCAGAACTCTCCCGGCTTAATATCGCCCGGGACAAGGTGAAAACGTATTGCACCGAGGATCGTCAGGCGCAGCGAGCAAATCAGGATGTCAGCAAGCAGCAGCGAAAAGTGAAAAAGGCGGAGCTTGAACTGCAGGAAGCGCAGCAGGAGCTGGAAGAGGCGAAAGCAGACGGACGGCTGGATAAAATTTCTAAAAAAACGCACAAGGTAGAAGAGAAGAAATTAAAGGTGGAATCGGCAAAGAGTGAATTAGCCCAGGCGCAGGCTGATGCGGCGCGCCTCAACTAACAATTAGTCGTCATTGAGACAGGCTCACTGATGTGAGCCTTTTTTACGCTCATTAACAGGCCGCCGCGCTATCGTCATTCTGGACTCCCTTTAACGCGGCAGCGCACATAAGCGCCTTGTTGCGGCAAACCGGACGGGAATAACATCGCCGGGCGACAATGATGTTCAACAATGAAGGGAGACAAACGATGAAAAAAACCAGACTGGCGGCGCTGTTAATGGCGCTGAGCGCTATCGGCACCGCCTGCGCATCGGCACCGCACTGGAGCTACGAGGGCAAAGCGGGACCGGCGCACTGGGGCGAGCTGGCGGCGGATTATCAGACCTGCCACAATGGTCAGTTCCAGTCGCCGATCGATATTAAAAACCCCATTGACGGCAAGCTGCCGCCGCTGGGGCTGGAGTTCCACACCTCTGCCGAAACGCTGGTGAATAATGGCCATACCATACAGATCAGCGTGGAGGATGAAGATGATTTCAGGCTTGACGGCGATATCTTTCAGCTGAAGCAGTATCACTTTCATACCCCCAGCGAGAACCAGATAGAGGGACGCAGCTTTCCGCTGGAGGCACGTTTCGTCCACAGCAATGCGGCGGGCGAGCTGGCGGTAGTGGCCGTCATGTTTGAGGTTGGCAAAGAGAACCCGGCGCTTAACCCGATTCTGGCCGTAATACCGTCGCAGCTCAATCTCGCTGTGGCCGTCGACAAGCGGCTAGATCTCCGTCCGCTCTTTCCCGACGACCTGCACTATTATCGCTTTAGCGGCTCCCTGACGACGCCGCCGTGCAGCGAAGGGCTACGCTGGCTGGTCATGAAACAGCCGGTTACGCTGTCGCAGGCGCAGCTGGACGCTTTCCGTCAGGCGCTGAAGTCGAGTAATAACCGGCCGCTGCAGCCTCTGCATGGACGGTTAATTGTGGAATAGCACGTTTTTTTACCACGTAAAAAATAATTAATTACGCATTCGCAATGAGTCTTCTCATTTGAGAAAGGTAACGAAAAGTCGGGCCGGTTAAAATTGACCAGGATCATAAAATAAAACGCAGAGAGGATTATTATTAGCGGCGTGTGTTGTTAAGTGACCCGGCTCAAACAACCTCTTCAAAATGTAATCTTTGTGTTTTTGGCTTTCTAAAATTTACCCTGTTTATTCAGGGTATTTTTTTGCCGATTTTTAGCCGCGTGAGAACGCGCGGGTAAGCAAAAATCGCAAGGTGTTATTTAAAGGCTAAGGCCAGCGACTATTTATCTTTTTTTCATTCTGGCGGGCTGGCAATTCAGGTCCGCCACAACGTTGCAAGAAACCAGGGGTAAATGATGTTAAAAAAAACTGCGGCTGAATTTTTCGGCACGTTCTGGCTGGTATTCGGCGGTTGCGGAAGCGCGGTGCTTGCGGCTGCCTATCCGCAATTAGGAATCGGCTTCGTCGGCGTGGCGCTCGCATTTGGTCTGACGGTATTGACCATGGCCTATGCGGTCGGGCATATCTCCGGCGGCCATTTTAATCCTGCGGTCACGCTGGGCCTGTGGGCGGGCGGTCGTTTTAGTGCGAAAGGCGTCGTGCCTTATATCATTGCACAGGTTATTGGCGGTGTCGCGGCGGCTGGCGTCCTTTATCTTATCGCCAGCGGCAAAGCGGGTTTCGACGCGACCGCCAGCGGCTTTGCTTCTAACGGCTTTGGCGAGCATTCGCCAGGCGGCTATTCCCTGCAGTCAGCCATTATGATCGAACTGGTGCTGACCGCATTTTTCCTGATTGTTATTCACGGTGCGACTGACAAAAAAGCGCCCGCGGGCTTTGCGCCTGTCGCCATTGGTCTGGCGCTGACGCTGATCCATCTGATCAGCATCCCGGTCACCAATACGTCGGTCAACCCGGCGCGCAGTACGGCGGTTGCGCTTTTTCAGGGAACCTGGGCGCTGCAGCAGCTCTGGCTGTTCTGGCTGGTGCCGATTGCCGGCGGCTGCATTGGCGGGCTTATTTACCGCTTCCTGCTGCAGAGTAAAGATTAATTATTTCGGCCTGACGGTCAGTAAAAACCTCGCTATCTGGCGAGGTTTTTTATCAGGTAAATTTAGCCTGGCGGGGCATCAATGATGTCTGCTGAAAAAGCGTGATAAATGCAGTAATTAAGCGCCATTGATTAGCAGAATAAATAACAGCGAATATCATTATTGTCATATTTATCGGTAATCCAGCGTAAAGACTGCTACTCTTTAGGTTCTGGGTACGTTGTCATGAACGCAGGAAAACCCGCTGCGACGCTAAGTTCAGGCGTCGCTCACGATTAGACATGCATGAGTGTCTTTAAAACAGCATTCGCTGATCGAGTCACTTATGAAAGAAGGTTTCTACTGGATTAAATCGGGGAACGAACCGCTGCAGGTCTGGTACTACTTATCTCAGTTCGGCTGGTACCGGCCGCAAAGCGCCATTCCGATGACGGCAACGTATTTTCGCCAAATGAACTTTGAAATAATCGGCAACCGGTTACTGCCGCCTTCACCTTTTGACTCGACCAATAATATGTCGTGATCTTCTAAAGCGAAACAGTAAAAACGAAGCGGTAAACAGTCCACTGCCTCTGTCGCGACGCAGCGGCGACAATTAAACAGCCTTTAATAAATTCGCTTTATTTGATTTAAAGCAAAATTGAGCAGGTCTTATGAGGGATGACATGCGGAATAACTTTTTTTAACACTTATGGATTATCCACTGGCGTTATAATACCTGTGCCCGGCTAACAGTCGGGCGCGCGCATTAATTATTATCAGGTGAATAACGTGAACTATAAGCAGTTTGAAAACAAACTTGAATCCTGGGAGAAAATCTCTTTTACCGCCATTATATACAGCAAATATGGCGTGGATTTTGAAGTATATGCCATTGATGAACACAGCAATACGAAAAGCCGCATCTTTCTCTGCTACGCAGAAAATGAAGCGGACGCGCAAAAAATGGTTGATCAGTATTCCGTGTGGCTGGCGAAATTCAACAGCCTTGCGCGTAAACGCCTCAGCAGCGAACAGATAATGAGGGAGGCGCTGCAGCAGCAGGAGTAGCCGCGCCGGTGACGCCTGGTCGCGATGAGTGACAGACACCCGTGCCGCCTCTCTGCGCTGCCGGCAGGCAACAGCCCCTGGCCCTGTTCCGGCGCGGCAGGCGGCACGCTAAAGTGTGCTTTCCAGACGTATTTACGTTTAACTTGCTTAAGTATGGCGGACATGCGTTAATAGTCCGTCGGTCTGATTAGCAGACAGCTTCAGAGTTAGTTCATATTGTATTTCTCATCTCAGTCAGTGCCGCTTCAAGCCTTTCTTTTTGAGTCTACCTCAGGTTCTGATTTATTTCTGCGATTCAGCCTCTTATGCCGAAAGGCGAATTAAAAAGGTCATATATTATGTCGAATAGAATTTCTGGAACCGTGAAGTGGTTTAACTCAGAAAAAGGCTTTGGTTTTATCTCTCCGGAGAATGGCAGCAAGGACGTTTTCGTCCACTTCTCTGCTATCCAGGGCACTGATTACCGCTCGCTTGACGAAGGTCAGCGCGTTGAGTTTTCTGTTGAGCAGGGCCCGAAAGGTCCGTCAGCAGTAAACGTTGTAGGGCTTTAATATTAGCCTTTCAGCCAGACGCTTCCGATGCCCGTGCTGCCAGAGTTCACAGTATCGTGTCTCTGCGTTCGATCAGTGCAAAAGCAATCCCCATGGCGCAAAATGCATTTTTTGCAAAACCGCGATGAGGCTTGCAGGCGTGTCCGATCGTTAACCGTTTCGCCGCTGTCGTGCAGGTCCTGCAGGCAGGGTGACAAGCCGTGCATCAGCTTATTAAGGCATCCTTCGGGATGCCTTTTTTGTTGCCGGAAGCAGGCATGCCTGAGCGCGTTCGGGCCGCGTTGGCGAAAAAAAGCCCCCAAAAGGGGGCAAGGGGTTGGAGTAACAGCCGCTCAGTAAGCATTGTGGATTTCATTACCGAGCCGCTTAAATATAGCTAATGCCAGCGATGATTGCCTGTCTGAAGGGCAATGTTATAAATTTAGCCCTCTAATTATTAGATCCCTGAGGAAACGTAATGACTGAATTATAGCGATTTTTTATTTCTGAAAACGATTACTAAGAATGGTCTGCAACCGATATCTGGCAGGCACGATAACTGCGCTCTTCTGGCTGGGCCACTGTTTCTTGTTGGGGCGACGCCTGCGGCGGTCACGCCGCGCGTGGCCGGGCGAAAGAGGCAGGCAGAGTGACATTGAGACTTAAAAAAGCGAAATAAAAAATGCCCCCGCAATGCAGGGGAGAGTCATATTGAATATGAAGCGGACTCGTAGAGCAATATCTCTGGTGGAGGCTTGGGCTCAGAATTCATTTTAAGCATAACATAGTTAATAAACACCGCCACTGATTTAAAATAAATAATTACCTCTAACTCTAACGGTTAGATCTCTACCTTTCATACGGTCTCTGTTATTTAACTGCGATTAATATAGCGCTTTAATCTTTTTTTAAAAAAGAGAGAGAGGCGCTGATTTATATTCTTAAATGCAGCGACTACGTCTCTTCAGAGCAAAGCGGCCTGAATCAGTTTTGGCCGGGCGATGAAAAAATTTAACCATCAGGGCATCGAAAGCGATAGAGCAAATGAGGGAGAAAGCGCCTTGCAGCATCACTGCCAGGTAAAGTAACTGACACGCTAAAAAAGCGTCGAGACGCTGAAAACACAAGCGGGGCGAGAGCCTGCTTCACCCAGGCTTAAGCGCTCACATTATCACCATATCAGTTTGAATTAAGTCGATATTTTGCTCATGAAGCGGAGGGGCCGCCCAGCCTTACAAAAAATAATCCCTTCAGCGTCAGTGGGTTCACCATTTTTACCACCGCTGCGCCTTGATTAAATCATGAGTTTGATATTACTGTATTTATATACAGTATCCAGAAGAAGGAGTCTTTCTCATGAAGTTATATCGCCCCGCGGAAGTCCGCGACCTGCTGCCTTTGCCGCTTTACATTGAGCGTGTGCCCTGCGGTTTTCCGTCGCCGGCGCAGGATTACATCGAAAAACGCATCGACCTGAATGACCTGATGGTGCAGCATCCCAGCGCAACCTACTTTCTCCGCGTCAGCGGCGATTCGATGATCGACGCGGGCATATGCGAAGGGGATATGATTGTCGTCGACTCCTCTCTTACGGCGAAGCATGGCGATATTATTGTCGCCGCCATTGATGGCGAATTTACAATTAAACAGCTTCGCATCCATCCTTCTGTGCTGCTGATGCCCGCCAACAGCAAACACAGCCCGATTCCCATCAACACGCCCGAAGGGCTCCAGGTCTTCGGCGTCGTCACCTACGTTATTAAATCGACGCACTGATATGTACGCGCTGGTCGACGTAAACAACTTCTACGCCAGCTGTGAAACCGTCTTTCGCCCCGACTTACGCGGCGTGCCTGTCGTGGTCCTTTCCAATAACGACGGCTGCGTGATCGCCCGCAGCGCAGAGGCTAAGGCGCTCGGCATTAAGATGGGCGCACCTTTTTTTAAGCTGAAAGAAGCGCTGCGCCAGCACAGGGTGCAGGTTTTTAGCTCTAACTACGCGCTCTATGCCGATATGAGCCTGCGGGTCATGACCACGCTGGAGGAGATGGCGCCAGCGGTGGAAATGTACAGCATCGATGAGGCCTTTCTGGACCTGAGCGGCGTCAGCTTTTGCCAGCCGCTTGAGGCGTTTGGGCGTGCCGTGCAGGCGCGCGTGAAGCAGGAGCTGCATTTGCAGGTGGGTGTCGGGATTGCGCCCACCAAGACGCTGGCGAAGCTGGCCAACTTCGCCGCGAAAAAATATCGCGGTACGCAAGGGGTGGTCGACCTGTCGCACGCCGAGCGGCAGCGTAAGCTGATGGCGCTGGTGCCGGTAGAAGAGGTATGGGGCGTCGGCGCGCGCATTGCTAAAAAGCTGCATCAGATGGGCATTGAGAGCGCGCTGCAGCTGGCAGACAGCTCTACCTGGGTCATCCGCAAGCATTTTAACGTCGTGCTGGAGCGCACGGTGCGCGAACTGCGCGGCGAAGCCTGCCTGGATCTGGAAGAGATGGTGCCTACGAAACAGCAAATCGTCTGCTCGCGTTCGTTTGGCACGCGCCTCACCGATTACGGCGCGGTGCGGCAGGCGGTTTGTCAGTATGCCGAGCGGGCGGCGGAAAAGCTGCGGCAGGAGAATCAGTACTGTCGGCAAATCGCCGTGTTTCTAAAAACCAGCCCGCACGCGGCAAACGAAGCCTACTATGGCAATCAGGCGATGGGGCAGCTGCTGACCCCTTCAAACGACACGCGCGATATCGTCCGCATCGCCACAGAGGCGCTGGATCGCATCTGGCTGGACGGCTACCGCTATATGAAGGCGGGCGTCATGCTGGGAGATTTCTTCAGCCAAGGCGTGGCGCAGCTGCATCTGTTTGACGCCTATGGGCCGCGAGCCAACAGCGAAGCGCTGATGCAGGTGGTAGATAAGATCAATCAGGCGGGCAGGGGCACGCTCTGGTTTGCCGGACAGGGCATTGAAAAGAGCTGGGCGATGAAGCGCGATATGCTGTCGCCAGCTTACACCACCCGCTTTTCAGATTTGCCGATCGTCAGATAAGCGATCGGCCTGAGGCCTCAGTGTTTCTTTGCGCTGGACGAAAGCGGTTCGGTATAGCCGCGCGGCGGTTCGTTGGCGGCGCGCGCCGAGGGAAACTCCTGGCGTATCTCCGCCAGCGCCAGCACCAGCGCCTGTTTTCTTTCGCTGTCGCGCTCCGTCATCGCCATGGCTTTCAGGCGATTCGCCAGCGAGGCGCCCGAAATCGAGGCATTTTGCTCAAGCAGCGCGGCGACGGCTTCGCCAATCAGGTAATCGGTGAGTTTTTCAATCTTACTTCTGTGCATACCCGCATCTCTTATTACAGTGTTTGCCCGTTGACGAGAGAGTGTGACCAGACGCAAAACCGGCTATGCGAGATCTCGCCTGCGGCGTATGTCCGTCAAAATGCTCTCCCTGACACGTTCCACTGTGAATCATGCTGCGGGCAGGGGGTGAACGCAATGGTCAGCCTGCAAATTATCATTAACGCTTAAACAAATAACCTATAAGTTTTTGATAATGCTGCTCTTCTTCCGGGCTGGTTGCCAGCTCAAGGCGGGCAAGCAGTTTGGTGCAAAGCGTTTTCCTGTTGAGCTGTTTACCCGCGCGCAGGATCTCGACCACAATCTGACCTAAGGTTTCCTGCTCGCACGGTAGCGTCGCCTGCTTGAAATAGTGGGCGATATCACTGCCTGTGGTTGGTCTGTCTCCGATCTGACGCATAAACAACCCTTAAAGTCCGTGTGATTAAAACATAATCAGTTAAGTCAGGCCTAAAGTTATACAATTTCCATGAGGTTGTACAGGATTACCTGTACAGGCCGACGTTTATTTTTTGAACGTCACTATGCTGTCAGTATTAACAATGGGTTATCGCAACATTTCGCACAGGCAGAGCAGCGGATACCAGCCTTGCGTCAGTTTAATTTACTGGCCAGCAGCCGAATGGCGCGCTCGCAGGCGGCCTCGATTTGCGGATCTTCCGCGCGTGCGCCAGCGCGATAGAGCGCGCCAATAATTTCCTGTAGGGGGAGGGCTTCGCCAGGCTGCAGGAGCTGCGCCACAACACGGCCTAGCAGAGCGTAAACTTCCTGATTATCAGCAGTTTCATTGTGGTTCACTCTGTCTCCTGAAAAGCGATGACGAACGGGTAATTTTGAATGCATTATCTCTTTTACTGTTTAATCGGAATAAAGCACAGACAGAACGATTGCCTGAAAAAAAGCGCGCTGTGCACAACGTATTTAGGAAATAACTATTTCCTAATAGGGCAAATGTGTTAATCCAGAATGCCAAGCAGCATATTAATCGTTTCTGCTCCATTAGTCACATCCTGAACTTTTCCCACCACGCGCATGCCGAACGCCACGCACAGCAGCAGGCCCGCTGCCGTCTCTGCATCCAGCGCGGCAGAAACCGAGCCATCCTCCTGGCCTTCGCGAACCAGTGCGATCAGAAAATTACGGTTGCGCAGCACTGCCTGGCGCACCAGCTCGGAAAGCTCTTCGTCCAGGCTCTGCAGCTCGACGGTGCTGCCGACCACCAGACAGCCGCGCCGCCCTTCGATTTCACGGGCGGAGTCGAGATAAAACTGCAGCAGTTCGGCGATGCGCGCTCTGCCGGTGGGATAGTGCTGCAGGCGTGCGCGCAGGTCGGCGCCGCGCACGCTGATATAGCGTTCGAATACGCGCAGGAACAGGGTGCGCTTGTCTTTAAAAGCCTTGTAGATACTGCCCGCCGTCAGATTCATGGCTTCGCTGAGATCGGCTACCGACGAGGCGTGGAAGCCTTTCTGCCGGAAGACGATCATGGCGTTATCCAGGGCGGTATCGGTATCGAAAGTTCTTGGTCTGCCACGCTCCCTGGCGGGCGCGGCGGAGATAGGGGATGTGGTCATCGCTCAACTTAAGGGAATATTTGCTACCAAATTACCATAACCGCGCGCGGCAGGAAAAAATAAAAACGTCGCGGTGCGGCAGGCGTGCGAAATCAAACAGGGAAGAAAAGCGCGGGCCGGAGAAATAAGCAGGCTAAATCATTATTTTTATTAACCACAACCGGAGGAAAATATACCGCGCTGGGCTTCTCGGAAATTTCAGATATGCAACGAAAACGGATACGTCGCGCCGCATGCTGGCTTAAGCTGTGGCCCTCAACATAAAAAAGGACGACTTATGAAATCTCTGTCAATGTTTGGTGCCGCCGCGCTGGCGGCTTTCGCTTTCTCCGCCACGGCAGCGGAACCTGCCGCGATGAAAAACCCGATCAGCGTCCACGTGCTGAATTTGCAAACCGGCATTCCTACTGCTGGGGTAACGGTAGAGCTGGATCAAAACCGCAACGGCGACTGGGTCAAGCTCGCTACCGGCGTCACCGACGCTAACGGCCGCATCAGCGCGCTCTATCCTGAGGGCAAGCAGGCGGAGCAGGGCACCTATAAAGTGGTGTTCAAAACCGGCGACTACTATGCCGGCGTGAAGCAAAAAACCTTCTTCCCGGAAATCCCGGTGATCTTCACGATCGAGAACACCAGCCAGCACTACCATATCCCGCTGCTGCTTAGCCCTTACGGCTACTCCACCTATCGCGGCAACTAAGCGACAAAACGTCAATACCCAGGCCTGACGCGCAATGCCGCCTCAGGCCTTTTTTCTGTCGCGCAAAGACGAGTCGCGACGCGGCGATATTAAGCGAAAACTAATCTTTATTCCGTAGGCTGCACTCACTGCTAACGCCAGGTCAGGATCCTGCCAGGGGAGAAGGAGCGCCCGGTGCCGTCGCGCATGTTGTCCGGCAAACCAGACGTTGATTGTTTTGACGGGAGCCACCTCTTTGCTGCGACTGCTTTTTTTATTAATCGGCGGGCCGATGCTGCGCGCCAGCTGGCCAGGTCTGCTGGCGGCCGGCCTGCTCTGCCTCGCCGCCAGCGCGGGCATCGTGCTGGAGAGCTTTTATCACGGCACGCTTGCCGTGCCGCTCTGCTTGCTGAGCGTTTTCCTCCTCTCCGAAGGCGTGATGCAGGCCTGGCGCGCGCGAACCGGGTTTGACAGCGGCTGGGCGGCGCAGAGCAAAGCGCTGACGCTGCTGCTGCTGGGCGCGGCTTTGCTGGCTGCGCCACACGAGAAGGGCAGCTGCGTCGCCTGGCTGTTCGCGCTCGCCTTTTTGCTGGACGGCGGCTTTCGCATCATCGCCTGCGCGCTGATGCGCTGTCGCCGCTGGCACAGCAAGCTGGCGATCGGCGGCGGCGAATGGCTGCTCAGCCTGATGATCGTCACCGACTGGCCGCTGCCCCATCGCGTGCTGATCCCGATGGGATTCGCCCTGGTGCTGCTGGGGTGGGCGCTCTCGCTGCTGCAGATGGCCTGGCAAATCCGCGCGCTGCCGCCGGAGACCAGCGTAGCGGCGCTGCCGCTCTTTACCCGCAAAGGCGTGCGTAAACCGCACGGGCTTGACTATCGCCACGTTCCCTGCGACGCCGCGCCCGCCAGCGAGCCGCTTACCATCTATATCTGGACGCCGCTGGGCTCGGGCAGCGTCGCCGGACGCCGTCCCTGGTTTGACCGCTGGGTCGCGGCAATCGATCATCGCGGACAGGTGTCCACCGGCCACACCTCGCTGGCGATGGGCGATGCGCTCTACGTCAGCCTCTATCCGGTCGAGGATATGACCGGCACCCTGAGCGGCGTGCTGCAAATGCTGCACGCGCGCGAAGAGAATGACGTCGCCGGCTTTCACCAGCGCTCCCTTGAGCGGGAGATCAAAGAGTGGTGTCTGCCCGACAGGCGCCTTTCGCTGCCGCATTACAACCAGCAGGCGCTGATCAACTACTGGGCGCGCCACGGTCAGGATTGCCGCTACAACCTGACGTCGCGCAACTGCTCCACCAGCGTAATGCAGGCGCTGGATGTCGCCACCGAGGGGCTGCTGGGGCTGCGCGGCGTACGCGGCTATGCGGCGCTGCTCGACCCCGACTTCTGGCTGCTGAGTTTGATCCGCAGCCGGGCGGAGGGTATGACGTGGACGCCGGGCCTGGTCATGGATTACGTGCAGGTACTGCGCCGGGTGCTGGCGTCTCAGCCGAGCGGCTACGGCAGCAGATATTTATTTCCAAAACGCGCGCAGCAAAATAACAACGGCTGTCGCACTGAACGCGGTTAATTATCCGTGGGATGAGGTTGGTGTTATTTAAGGAGAGGAGTTGCGCAGAATAAAAGGTGCTGTTGAAAGAGTGAAAGAAATAAAAGCCGGGAAGCACGTTCCCGGCGCAGCTTTATTTTTAACTGGCGCTTTTATCCGCGGCAGAGCGGCGGCTGAGCTTGCCGCCGACGCGTCCTGCCTCGACCGCGCGCTCGCGGTTGTATTTAAAATTACCGCTGCTCATCTGCCCGCCTTTTTTACCCGCTTCACGTGCTCTGTCGGGATTTTCAGCAAAATTACCTGCTCCACCACGTCGCTGAGTCATATCAATTCCTCTCTGTATAAAATAATAATAATTAAAAGAGTTTCAATGCGCTTTAACTATGTAAGCAGAATGGCGTTTTAGCAATGTGTCATTTGAGATGAATATTCGCCTTTCTCGCGGTCGGAAATAACCGCGCAGAAAAAAGCGAAGGCTAATTATATACCAGGTAAAGAAAATTTAACTAAATATGTACAAGTTTGAATGTAGTTGTACAATTTAGCCAGTAGTGCTAAATTGTGATCAAGATCACGAATAAAAAGTCTGTTTTTCTGCCGCCGTGAATAAAAAAGCGCAGCGGCCCGAAGCGGGGCGCTGCGCTTTTTGCGTTAGCGTTGCGGTTTAGGGTCGGCGGAACAGTGCCAGGCTGCGCCCTTCCAGCTCGAAATCCTTCTCTTTGGTGATCACCAGTCCGCGATTATCGTTGTCGGAGGTGGTCAGCTCCAGCACCCAGCCGCCTTCGCCAAATTGCGGGATGCGGAACGGCACCGTGCCCTCAAACGGGTTAATCAGCATCAGCACGTCGTGCCAGATACCTTCCTCGGTTTGCAGGTCAGGACGGCCGATATAGACGCCCAGCGTCGAGCCTTCCTCCCACTGCTCGGCCTGCTGGAAGCCGCCGCCGGCGTTGAACCACTTGATCTCCATGCCGTCGCGCCAGTTTTCGCGGCGCAGCAGCGGCTGCTCGGCGCGCAGGCGGATAACGTGGCGCGTAAACTCGCGCAGCGCCTCCGCGCTGGCGGGGAGGTTATCCCAGTGCACCCAGGAGATCTCGCTGTCCTGGCAGTAGCCGTTGTTGTTGCCCAACTGGCTGCGGCCGAACTCGTCGCCTGCCAGCAGCATCGGCGTGCCGTGGGAGAAGAAGAGCGTAGCGAGGAAGTTGCGTTTCTGGCGCTCGCGCACCGCGTTAATGCCTTCATCCTCGGTCGCGCCTTCCGCGCCGTAGTTGTAGGAGCGGTTGTCGTTATGACCGTCGTTGTTATCCTCGCCGTTCTCGTCGTTGTGCTTCTCGTTGTAGGAGACCAGGTCGTTCAGCGTGAAGCCGTCGTGGGCGGTAATAAAGTTGACGCTCGCCCAGGGACGGCGTCCGCGCTGATCGTAGAGATCGCCAGAGCCGAGCAGGCGGGCGGCGAAGTCGGTCGAGACGTTATCGCCTTTCCAGTATTCGCGCACCGTGTCGCGATACTTGTCGTTCCACTCCGCCCAGCCGGGCGGAAAGCCGCCGACCTGATAACCGCCAGGGCCGATATCCCAGGGTTCGCCGATCAGCTTCAGCTTCGACAGCACCGGATCCTGCATAATGGCGTCAAAGAAGCCGCCGCGCTGGTCGAAGCCTTCCGGCTCGCGTCCAAGAATGGTGCCGAGGTCGAAACGAAAACCGTCGATATGCATCGACTCCGCCCAGTAGCGCAGCGAATCCATCACCATCTGCAGCACGCGCGGATGCGAGGTATTCACCGTGTTGCCGGTGCCGGTATCGTTAATGTAGTAGCGATGCTGGTCAGGCAGGGTGCGGTAGTAGGAGAAGTTGTCGATGCCCTTAAAGGAGAGGGTCGGCCCCAGCTCGTTGCCTTCCGCCGTGTGGTTGTAGACCACATCGAGGATCACCTCGACGCCGGCGTCGTGGAAGGCGCGCACCATGTCGCGGAAGCCCTGGATGCCGCGCGGGCCGTAGTAGCGCGGCGCGGGAGCGAAAAAGCCGATGGAGTTATAGCCCCAGAAGTTTTTCAGCCCGCGGTCCAGCAGATGCTGATCGTCCGGGAACCAGTGCACCGGCAGCAGCTCGACCGAGGTGATGCCCAGGCTTTTGATATAGTCGACCGTGGCCTGATGTCCCATGCCCTCATAGGTGCCGCGCAGCACCTCCGGCAGCGCCGGATTAAGCTGGGTGAACCCCTTCACGTGCGTCTCGTAGATCACCGTGTTCGGCCAGGCGATGCTCGGACGGTTATCGTCCTGCCAGTCGAATTCGTTGGGATCGATAACCCGGCACTTGGGCATAAAAGGGGCGCTGTCGCGCGTGTCGAACGTCAGATCCTTATCTTCATGCAGCAGCTCGTAGGCGAAGTGCGCCTCGTTCCATTCGATGTCACCCGCCAGTTCGCGCGCGTAGGGATCGATCAGCAGCTTATTGGGGTTAAAGCGATGTCCGTTCTCTGGATCGTAAGGTCCGTAAACGCGATAGCCGTAAAGCGCGCCGGGCTTCAGGCCTGGCACATAGCCGTGCCACACCTCGTGGGTGAACTCCGGCAGCTCCAGACGGGCGATCTCATTCTGGCCGCTCTCGTCAAACAGGCAGAGCTCGATACGCTCGGCGTGAGCGGAAAAAATGGCAAAATTCACCCCTTCGCCGTCGTAGTTGGCGCCCAGCTGCTGGCCCGAACCCGACGTAATAGTAAACCCTGTAGCTTCAGACATTTATCCCTCTCCATTCAGTAAAATGCTTTCCACAACAATCGCGTTGAATCACCTGTTTTTTCTATCCTGTCAGACGCCGATCAGCACCAGCGGCGCGCCGCTGTTAAGGGCTTCAAGGCTCAGCCGGTCGGCCAGCTCACACTCTTCTCCAGTCAAAATATTGCGGTAACGGCGCTGCGCCAGGGGGGCTTTAAGGGTAATCGAGGTGGCGTCGCTGTAGCGCTGACGGGCGAAAGCCAGGCGCGGCACCACGACGATCAGCGCGTGCTGCGCATCGGCGCGGGCAAAGGCGACCGCATGCGACGCTTCGGTGCCGTTGACCACCAGCGGCAAATAGTCGCCGTGGCGGAACAGGGCATGATACTGCTGACGCAGCGGCAGCAGCGTGGCGATGGTCTGCTGTTTGAGCTGGCCGCTTTGCCACCCTTCCGGCGCGGAGAAATCGCCGCGTTCATCCAGCATGCGCTGCAGTGCGTCGAAGTCGGGCTCCAGGCGGTTATCGGGATCGACCAGGCTGAAGTTGAGCGCTTCGCTGCCCTGATAGATATCGGGCACGCCGGGCGCGGTCAGCTTAATCACCGTCTGGCTGAGGGAGTTGATCAGGCCGGCGGCGATAAAGGGCAGCAGCGCCTGGCTGAAGTCGGCGAGGAACCCGGCGTTATCGGGCGAGAGCAGGCGGCGCGCATAGTCGAGCACCGCCGTTTCGTAGGCCTCATCGCCGTCCGCCCAGTTGGTGCGCAGCTTGGCTTCGCGCAGCGCTTTTTCGACAAAGGCGGTAAAGCGCGGTTCGATAGCCGCAAGCTGCTCGGCGTCCGCCGCGCCGGAGGCGGGCCAGACGCCCGCCAGCGCCTGATACAGCATCCACTCCACCGCCGGTTCCGGTGCCGGGCCGCCCTCGAGCGCCACCACCGCGCCGCGGTTCATCTGCCGCCAGCGCGCCACATGCTGCGCCCAGCGCTGCGGCGACTCCGTCAGGGTATAGAGGCGCGCGCGCGCGTCTTCGCCGCGCTTGGTGTCGTGCGTCGAGGTGCCGGTCAGGCCGTCAGGCTGACGCTCGCGGCGGATCTGCATCTCATCGTGAAAGCGCGCCAGCGAGAAAGCGCGCGGCAGCGGCTCGGCGCCGACTTCGTTAAGCGCCAGCGCCATATGCTGGCGGAAAAAGAGCGTATCTTCGACCGACTTCGCCATCAGCGGGCCGGTCAGCTGCTGGAAGCGGGTGCGGAAGGTGGCTGCGTCCTGCGCGACGGCGGCGTCGAGTTCGTTGTTCATTATGCGCAGCAGCAGGTCGAGCGCCGCAGGCGAGAGGCGGGGCGCGTCACGGCGCACCGTTTCCGCTACGCGCTGCAGCAGCGCCGCGCCTTCCGGCGGCATGCCTTCCGGCGTGCCGTAGCTGCGATAGACCGGAAACGCCACCAGCAGCTCGCGCAGCGCGGCGCGCAGCTCGCTCTCCGGCAGCGTGACGCCGGAGGCGCTGGCGATGGCGCCCGCCAGCGTCAGCAGAGTAGTGAATTCGCCTTCGAAGTTTTTATCCGCCATCAGCAGCTTGGCGGCGCGCAGCTGGGCGCGCATATCCACCGGCTCGCCCACCGTCTGATCGTAGGCCTGGCGCAGGGCGGCAATCTGGCGGCCATCTACCAGCGCGTCGGAGAGCGAGGCGATAAATTCATAGCCGGTGGTGCCGGAAACCGGCCAGTCCGCTGGAAGCTGCTCGCCTTCGCCCAGGATTTTCTCCACCGTGATATAGCAATCCGCGCCCGCATGCTGGCGCAGCTGCTCAAGATAGCCTTTGGGATCGGCCAGCCCGTCGACGTGATCGACGCGCAGCCCGCTGACCGCGCCTGAATGCACCAGCTCCAGAATCAGCCGGTGGCTCTCCTCGAACACCTGCGGATCTTCCACCCGAACGCCCGCCAGCCCGGTGATTTCGAAAAAGCGGCGGTAGGAGAGGTCGCGCGGCGCGTCGCGCCACGACATCAGCCGGTAGGGCTGGCGGTCGTGCAGCGCCGCGATCTGCGCCTTATCGGTCAGCGCCAGCACGTCGGCTTCGCGTCCCTGCCAGCTCGCCGGCGAGAGCGGATAAAAGCTTTCGTAATAGGCGAACGCCGGTTTGCCGCTGTCAGGATCGGCTTTTATCGTGATTTCGCCGTTTTCCAGCGCCGCTTCGAAGCTGTCGCCCAAGAAAGGCAGCGTCAGGCGGCGCGACCAGTCGATATCGAAGTAGCGCGCATAGCGGCTCTGCTCGCCATGCTCAATCACATCGCGCCACCAGGCGTTCTCCAGCGAGGCGGCCATATGGTTCGGCACGATATCGATAATCAGCTCGAGGCCCGCCTGCTTCAGCGTCTCCACCAGCCGGTCGAAACCGGCGCGACCGCCGATGGCGGGATCGATGGCGTTAGCGTCGGTTACGTCATAGCCGTGGGTCGAACCGCGGGTGGCGGTAAAGATCGGCGAGGCGTAGAGATGGGTGATGCCGAGCCGTTTAATATAGGGCACCAGCGCCGCCGCGCGGTCGAAGGTCATGCCGTTGCGAAACTGAATACGGTAGGTTGAAGCGGGAATAGTCATTGGGCATCTCCTTTGGCCAGGCGCACGACGATGGCGTTTTGCGGCAGATCGCGGCTGTTCTCCGGCCAGGCGAAAATCGTGTCGCCGGGCTGATCGGGCAGCGGCTGCCTCTTCTCGCCGATATTGAGCGCCAGCGACAGCGTGCCGGCGGGGAAGCGCCAGCTCACCTGAATAAAGCCTTCCTCGCTCTGCTCCACGCGCCCGGCGTGGCCGCCCGCGGTGGCGAGCAGCGGCACGATATGCTGCTGGCGCAGCGCCAGCAGGCGGCGCGACAGCGCCAGCCAGGCCTTGCCCTCGTCGCTCTGCGGCTTGCGCCAGTCGAGCTTCGAGCGGGTAAAGGTCTCTTCGGCGTTGGGATCCGGCACGCTTTCGCCTTCATGCCCGGCATGACCGGCGAACTCCTTCGCGCGGCCTTCGCGCACCGCTTTGGCCAGATCGCCGTGAAAATCGGTAAAGAAGAGGAAGGGATTGGTTTCGCCATACTCTTCGCCCATAAACAGCAGCGGAATATGCGGCGAGAGCAGCAGCGTGGCGAGCAGCACCTTATTGCGATCGGCGCCGATAAGGCTAATCAGCCTCTCTCCCAGCGCGCGGTTGCCGACCTGATCGTGGTTCTGGATAAAATCGACGAAGGCCGCAGGCGGCTGGCCGCGGCTGTCGACGCCGCGCGCCTCGCCGCTGTGGGGCGAGACCTCGCCCTGATAGGCGAAACCTTCCGCCAGCACGCGGGCGACATATTTTTCCGGATGCGGGGTGAAGTCCTGGTAATAGGCGTGGGTTTCGCCGGTGGCGAAGACGTGAACGGCGTTGTGGAAGTCGTCGTTCCATTCGCCGCTGAACAGCGGCGCGTGGCCTTGCTCGTCGCGCGGATGCAGGAACACCACGTTGCGGCTGTCTTCGGTGGTGAGATGGATCGGGCGGTCGGAAATCTCCGCGCGGATGCGCTCGGCGATCTCGATCAGCGCGTGCTTCTCCGACGTATCTTCGATCTGGTCGATGGCGTCGAAGCGCAGGCCGTCAAGGCGGTACTCCTGCAGCCAGTAGAGCGGCGCCTCGACGATATAGCGGCGCGCCGCGTCGACGTCGTAGGCGATGCCTGCGCCCCAGGGCGTCACGCGCTCTTTATGGAAAAAGTCCGGCGCCAGCAGCGGCAGGTAGTTGCCTTCCGGGCCGAAGTGGTTCAGCACGATATCCAGCACCACCGAAAGGCCGTGACCGTGCGCGGCGTCGATAAAGGCTTTGAAGTCGTCAGGCGTGCCGTAGGCGGCGTGCGGCGCATAGAGCAGCACGCCGTCGTAGCCCCAGCCGCGGTTGCCGCCGAACTGCGACACCGGCAGCACCTCAATCATGGTAATGCCGAGCTCCGCCAGCCAGGGCAGTTTTTCAATTGCCGCCTGGAAGGTGCCTTCCGGCGTAAAGGTGCCGATATGCAGCTCATAGACCACGCTCTCTTCCCAGGGACGGCCTTGCCACGTCTGATGCTGCCAGGCATAGCGCGTGGGATCCACCACCAGCGACGGGCCGTTAACCTCATCCTTTTGCGCGCGCGAGGCGGGATCGGGCACAACGGTGCCGTCGGCCAGCACAAAATTGTATTCGCTGCCGGGCGCGACGCCGGTTGAACGCAGTTCAAACCAGCCCTCGCCGGTAGGGCTCATTGGCGTATCTTTGCCGTCAAGACGCAGGCTAACGCTGTGTTGACCAGGGGCCCAGAGACGAAAGCGGACCGCATCGTTGGCGACATATTCAGCGCCCCAGCTTTTGGTAAATGATGCTGACTCCATTCAATAACCTCGTCTGAATCAAATGTGATCGATAAACCACACCGCGCGGCCCAGGTCCGGCGATGCAGGCAACAAAAGGTAAGACGGAAACGTATCTGACACGTCGTCGGCGGAGCGCACGCGCCTGCCGCCGCGGGAGGCGGGGGTGGCGCAACCGGCTCTCTACGACGCCATACGAAAATCAATCATAGTCCACGCTGGAAGAGTTGCCGGAGCGGGGCGCGGCGCGAAAGCGGCTATTGCGGCGCGCGGCGGGAAAATTAAGTGATGTTCATCACAAATTAAAAAGTACATCTATACTTGTTACTCTTGCCTGGGTTGGTGAAATTATATGCAAATTCAGGACGTTAAAACTCATGGAGTGAATGTGGAGCAGAATAAACCTGAATCAAACGACAGCAGCGCGCCGTCGGCCGATACCGTTCGACAGCGGCTCTTTTTTGTGGTGCTGGTGGCGACCATGGGCGCGCTCGCCTTTGGCTATGACACCGGCATTATTTCCGGCGCGCTGCCCTATATGACGCTGCCGCCCGCGCAGGGCGGTCTCGACCTCACCCCGTTTACCGAAGGGCTGGTGACCTCCTCCCTGATCTTCGGCGCCGCGGTCGGCGCGTTTCTCAGCGGCTATGTCTCCGATCGCTTCGGCCGCCGCATCACGCTGCGCAGCCTGGCGCTGGTCTTCGTCGCCGGCGCTATCGGCACCGCCGTTGCGCCTAACGTCGAGATAATGGTCGCGATGCGGCTGCTGCTCGGCATCGCGGTCGGCGGCGGCTCCTCTACCGTCCCGGTGTTTATCGCCGAGATCGCCGGGCCGCGCCATCGCGCACCGCTGGTGAGCCGCAACGAGCTGATGATTGTCTCCGGCCAGCTGCTCGCCTACGTGGTCAGCGCGCTGATGAGCTACCTGCTGCACGATCCGAAAATGTGGCGCTATATGCTGGCGCTGGCGATGATCCCCGGCGCGCTGCTGTTTATCGGCACCTTCTTCGTGCCCGCCTCGCCGCACTGGCTGGTAGCGGAAGGGCGCATCAAAGAGGCGATGCGCGTGATGAAGAAGCTGCGCGAAACGCCGCGCGAGGTGCGCAAAGAGATGGCGGAGATGCGCAAACAGGCGCGCGCAGCGGAGCGCGGCCCGTCGGCCGGCGAACTGCTGCGCGAGAAATGGGTAGTACGTCTGCTGCTGCTCGGCGCCGGTATGGGCATCGTCATTCAGTTCACCGGCGTTAACGCCTTTATGTACTACACGCCGATTATTCTGAAAACCACCGGCATGGGCACCAGCGCCTCTATCGCCGCCACCATCGGCAACGGCGTGGTGTCGGTACTGGCGGTGATGGCCGGGATCCGCGCGGTCGGGCGCTTCGGCCGCCGTCCGATGCTGATGACCGGACTGTGCGTGGTGATCGCGGCGCAGCTGGCGCTGGGCGCGGTGCTGGTGTTTATGCCGCAGAACCTGACGCAGAGCCTGCTGGCGCTCGCCTGCATCATGCTGTTCCTGTTCTTTATGCAAATGTGCATCTCGCCGGTCTACTGGCTGCTGATGTCGGAGCTGTTCCCGATGAAGGTGCGCGGCGTGCTCACCGGCACCGCCGTCTCTTTCCAGTGGATCTGCAACGCGGCGGTCGCTTTCGCCTTTCCGCCGCTGCTGGCGCTGGCGGGCAACAGCACCTTCTTTATCTTCGCGGCGATTAACGTGGCGTCGCTGGCGTTTGTCGCTCTGATGCTGCCGGAGACGCGCGGCAAGTCGCTGGAGCAGATCGAAACCCTGATGCGCGAGCGTTTCGGCGAAACGGATAAAGCCGCCGCCAGCGACGCGGCCTAAGCGCAGGCTGCGGATTATCTCGCTGATAATCCGCAGCTATCACACCAAATACTATTACCGACTGGCGGCCAGCGCCCCGTCCGGGAATACTCTCACCATGGCTACTTATCGAATCAAAGTGGGATTTCACAATCCCTCCGCGCTGACCTTCCGGGAGCTGGATATGATTCTGGCTGAAGCGTCATTCCGCGCCGCGCAGTCACAGCGTGCCGGCGTTCGTTATTTCACGGAGTATGAGTATGAGTCAGAGGGCGATCTCTGTTCGGTGTGTGCGCTGGCCTATAGCCACGCCTGCAAAGTGAGGAAATGTCCGCTGGTGCTGGTGGAGATGCAAAAGGCCGAGGCGGGCGCCTGACCGATTGTGGCGCCGCGCCTCGGGCGGTTACAGCAGTTCGTCGGCCTGAATCGGCTGCGCATGCCAGCGCTCGACCGCCTGTTTGACCTCATCTTCGCTGGGGTTCTCTTCCGTCGCCACGTTGTAGCGTTTGCCGTCCACCGCGATGACCGTGACCGGCAGCACATAGCGCTGCAGCTCCTCGCGGTTCGGCGAGGAGCTGCTCTCGGTCTCTTCAGGCGCTTTGATCTCAACCTCGACTTCTACCTGGCCCGCTGCAAAGCTTTTGACTTCGCCGTGATAGCCGGCGCCGAAAATCAGATAATCCTGGTTCATAGTCTCTCCTGAGGATGAGCGGCATCGCACCGCGCGATGCCGTCGGTGGCGCGTTATGCCTGTTTCGGCTGCCCGTTCGAGGCGGTAATGCCGCCGTCGACCGGCAGATTGACGCCGGTGATATAGCGCGCGTCGTCGCTGGCGATAAACAGCACCGCGCTGGCGATATCGTCCGGCTCGCCGGCGCGGCGCAGCGCGATGCGGTCACAGAAGCGCTCCATCAGCGCCTCGTCGTTTTTCATGTCGTCAGTCAGGTCGGTGAAGGTCAGGCCGGGACAGATGGCGTTGACGCGCACGCCGTCGGCGCCGTAGTCCATCGCCAGCGAGCGGGTAAAATTGGTCACCGCGCCTTTCGCCGCGTTATAGACGCTCATGCCCCAGTCGCCGCCCAGGCCGGACACCGAAGAGATATTGACCACGTTGCCCTGGGTTTTCAGCAGGTCGGGCATAAAGTGGTGAATACAGTAGTAAACCCCGTCAAGATCGACCTTCATCAGCTTGTGCCAGTCATCCGGCTGCACCTCGTGAATGCGGCCCTGCACCACGCTGCCCGCGTTGTTGACGAGGACATCGACGCGCCCGTATTTCTCCGCCACGCGGTCGCGCAGCGCTTTAACCTGATCGACCTCCGCGACGTCGCACGGCGCCACCAGATGATCGCCTGACGCCAGCAGCGCCAGCGTCTTCTGCAGCTTCTCCACGGTTCGGCCGACCAGCACCACGGCGGCGCCTTCACGGGAAAACTGTTGCGCCGTAGCCTGACCAATACCCGATCCCGCCCCGGTGACAACGACCACTTTTCCTGTAAATCTCGACATGCTCTCTCCTTATGGTGGGGTGAATGATATTACCTTTAAGCCTGGCAGCCAGATGAGATCGTTCAAGCCAGACGGCAATATCCCTGCAATAAGTCTGTACTTTATGGCTGACAGCTGGCCTACACTGTCAGGCACTAACCGAGGAGCAACCATGCCATCACAGACGCTTTCCGCTGACTGCTGCATCGTCGGCGGCGGCCCGGCGGGCCTGATGACCGGCTACCTGCTGGCGCGCGCGGGCCTGCAGGTGGTCGTCATTGAAAAACACGCCGACTTTCTGCGCGATTTTCGCGGCGACACCATTCATCCCTCCACGCTGGAGGTGATGCACCATCTGGGCCTGCTGGATAAGCTGCTGGCGCTGCCGCACCAGCGCGCCGAAAAGCTGCAGGCGGAAATGGGCGGCGAAGCGGTGACGATGGCCGATTTCTCGCGCCTGCCGGTGCGCTGCCGCTTTATCGCCTTTATGCCGCAGTGGGACTTTCTTAACTTTCTCGCCGACCAGTGCGCCGCCTTTCCCGGCTTCAGGCTGTTCACCTCAACCACGCTCAGCGAACTGATCGTCGAGCAGGATCGGGTGTGCGGCGTCACCGCGCTGCGCGACGGCCAGCCGCTGACCATTCGTGCGCAGCTGGTGATCGGCGCCGACGGGCGGCATTCGGCAGTCAGGGCGCAGGCGGGGCTGACCAGCCGCGCCTTCGGCACGCCGCGTGACGTGATCTGGTTTCGGCTCGACAAGCAGCCGGCAGATCCCGCAATGGGCACCGGCCACAGCGGCCCGCGCAATAACGTTATCGTTATCGATCGCGGCGACTACTGGCAGTGCGGCTTCACGATCGAGAAAGGGGCGTTTGAGGCGCTGCAGCGCGACGGGCTGGCGGCATTGAAGCAGCGCATCGCCGCGGTGTCGCCGTTCGACGCGGGACGGCTGGAGACGATCGACGACTGGTCGCAGGTCCGGCTGCTGTCGATTCGTATCGACCGGCTGGATAAGTGGATGCGGCCCGGACTGCTCTGCATCGGCGATGCGGCGCACGCCATGTCGCCTGTCGGCGGGGTCGGCGTCAACCTGGCGATCCAGGATGCGGTGGCCGCCGCCAACCTGCTGACCCGGCCGCTACAGCGCGGCAGAGTCACGCTGCGCGATCTGGCCCGGGTGCAGAAACGCCGCCAGTTTCCCACCGTTGCTACCCAGTTTTTGCAGATCAAAATGAGCCGTAAACGGCCGGACGGAGGCGGGAAAAACCCGATGCCGGGCATGCTGCGCAAATGGCCGTTTCTGCGTTTTGTTTTTGGGCGGCTGCTCGGCATGGGGTTTCGCATGGAAAAACCGCGCCGCTTTGCGGCGCGCTGAGGCCGAACGCGCGCCGCACTCCTATACTTGAGCCATTAAACGGTCCGTCACCAGGATACGCCTGTGGAAAACCCTCAACTGCTGGCGCAGCGTCAGCGACGCGCGTTACTTGCCGGTTCGGTCGGCAACTTTATCGAATGGTATGAGTTCGCCGTTTACGGCTTTCTTGCGACGCTGATCGCGCAGAATTTCTTTCAGCTGCACGGCGCCTCGGCGCTCAGCAGCCTGATCCTGACCTACGCCTCTTTCGCTATCGCCTTTTTCTTTCGTCCGCTGGGCGCCGTTATCTTTGGCCGCATCGGCGATCGGATCGGCCGCAAGCCAACGCTGATTGCGGTGCTGCTGCTGATGACGCTGGCGACCACGCTGATTGGCCTGGCGCCGACCAGCGCCACGCTGGGCATTGCCGCGCCGCTGATCCTCACCGGATTGCGTATCCTGCAGGGGCTATTCGCGGGCGGCGAGTATGGCGGCGCGGTGGCGCTGATGACCGAGTTCGCGCCGCCCGGCAAGCGCGGCCTCTACGGCGCGTGGCAATCTTTTACCGTGGCGCTGGGGCTGCTGGCGGGCGCGGGCGTAGTGGCGCTGCTTTCGGGGCTGCTCAGCCCCGACGCAATGCTGGACTGGGGCTGGCGCGTGCCTTTCCTGCTGGCGCTGCCGCTCGGGCTGATTGCGCTGTGGCTGCGGCTGAGCATGGAGGAGACGCCGAGCTTTATTCGTCAGCACCAGCAGCCCCGGCCGCGGGCGAGCGCGGCGCAGACGCTGAAAATTATCCTGCTGGCGATTGCGCGGGTGATGCTCTGGTCAGCGGCGGGCTATACCTGGCTGGTGATTATGCCCAGCTATCTGCAGGCGGCGCTGCACACCGGATTTAATCAGGCGCTGCTGAGCGCGGTGATCTCTAACCTGGGCTTTGCGGCCGCCATTTTGCCGGCCGGCTGGCTCAGCGATAAAATCGGACGCCGCCGCGTGATGGTCACGGCCAGCGTCTTGCTGCTGCTGCTCGCGTTTCCGCTGCTCAACCTGTTGCAGGCGGACACCACTTCGACCGCGCTGCGCGCGCTGGTGGTGTTTATCGCTGGCGGCATCGTCGGGATGCTGGCGGGGCCGGGTCCGGCGATGCTGGCGGAGATGTTTCCTACCCATGTGCGCTATACCGGGCTGGGCCTCGCCTATTCGCTGTCGAACGCCATCTTTTCTGGCTGCGCTGGCCTGATTATTACTGGCCTGATGAAGCAGACCGGCAATCTGGATATCCCTGCCTGGTACGTGATGGCCACGGCGCTGGTCACGATTCCGGCGCTGATGACGCTGAAAGACAGCGATGCTCAGCAGCGGCTGTTGTAGCCGGACGTGCTAAAAACCTGAGGTAGCAGCCGCAAAGGGGATGCTGGGCGGGCATAAAAGCGCGGGTAGCCGTGCAGAAGGGAAGGGAAGCGTGTCGCGGCAGGCATAACTGACGGGAAGGGACAGGCGTCCCTTCCCGTTCTTCCCGCATTATGCGGGAAGGCGCGCTGGATTATTTACGACCCAGCAGGAAACCGATAAAGACGCCGACGCCGGCAGCGACCGCCAGGCCAGCAAGCGGGTTGGACTGAACCTGGTCTTTAATGGTGTCTGCCGCGTCGCGCGCAGCGTAGGTTGCCTGGTTGGAATAACGACGCGCTGCACCGCGAACGCGATGACGCGGTGAATCAGTGGCTTCGCCCCATTGCTGCTCAGCGGCACCAGCAACTTCTTTAACGGTATCTTCGATTTTTCCTGACATAGTTCGTCTCCTTTGAGTTGGCATTCACTAAAAGCGTAGCAAAGCCCGGCGGTTATGCTGGATGCTTACGCTTTTTTCATCTTATGACTGAGGCTGACCGACCGGGCCGCTGCCCCCCGGCGCGCCAGGAGGTTGCTGTCCGCTGGGCGCATGTGGCGGCGCTGGCGCGTCGTGCGGACGCGGCGCGCAGGCCGTAACGGCGCACGCGCCGAGCCCGAGTAAAAAAATCATTACCAGCTGTTTCACAGGCATCTCCTGGCTAAAAAAAGGACTGCTGAAAGCGTAGCGGGTGAATGGCCGGAGGGCAAACGAGGCAACCCGGCGTCACCGGCCCGCTGGTTATGTTCGACGCGAATGCAGCGCCAGCGACCATATATCCCGGCCACATTCGGGGCAGCTGCCTGTGTCGCCGGTCTGCATCTCTTGGGTCAGACCGCAGCGCTTACAGGCATATAGCCCGTGCTGGGGAATGAGGGTGAAGCAGGGGCGATGCGCAGCTGGCAGAACGGAAAGGCCGGGCACCACATCTTCATCTTGATAGAAATAGAGGCTGAGCTGACCATCGACTTCAACCAGACCCAGGCGGATCTGACCAAGATGTTCTGCGCCCGCATGGCGCAGCTCCATTAAAAACTCATCTTCAGAAATATTGAGTTTGTCGAGGTTACTGGATACATACTTCCCTCTCGAAATAAGGGTAACGACTTCTCCTTCGATTAAGGTCGACAGCGTGGTCGAGCGTGACATCGCCCAGGTCGTCAGACGGTAAAGCGCAAGAAGAACGATAAAAACCATGATAACGGGCAGCACCGGCACATCGTCATAAAATGTTACGTCGCCGGAGGCTGAACCCAGCGTCAATATTATGACCACCTCGAACAGCGACAGCTGCTGAACGCCTCGTCTGCCAGAAATTTTGAGAAAAATAAAAACAACGCTGTAGGCAATAAAAACGCGAATGACGACTTCAAAAAGAAAGGTATAAGGCAGGTCGTTAATAAGAAACTTATGAAAATCGAAGTCGGTCATCTTATGTCCTGTTCACTATTCCTGATTTTCCCGGCGCGGAGAATCTGTCAACTGAGGGGGCGCCTGGCAAAGCGGATTAAGGGCGCAGGATAAGGCGGATACCTTTGGGCGCCAGCACGGCCCGCCAGGAGGCGCATGCGGGCGCCATTACAGCAGGGCGGTAAGGGAAACACCCCTGTCGCCCACGCCATCACCACTCGACGCAAATTTTACCCAGATGGGCGCCGCTCTGCTGATAACGAAAAGCGTCGCCGAGTTCGGCATAGTTGAAAGTCCGGTCAATCACCGGCTTCCTGCCCATGATCTCCAGCGCCTTCACAAAATCGACCTGGTCCTGGCGGCTGGCGACAATCAGGCCTTTAAGCTGGACCTGCTTCGCCAGAAGCGCGAGCACGGAGATGTCCGCTTTATCGCCGGAAAGAATGCCGATCTGCGCAATATGGCCGCCGACTTTGACCGCCTTCAGGGATTCATTCAGGGTGGCCGGACCGCCCACTTCCACTACGTGGTCGACGCCGAACCCCTGCGTCAGCTCGAGCGCTTTGTCGCCCCATTGCGGCGTGGTTTTGTAGTTGATGGTTTCATCGGCGCCCATCGCCCGTACGGCGGCGAGCTTTTCATCGGAAGAGGAGGTGGCTATCACCCTTGCGCCCATCGCTTTGGCAATTTGCAGCGCCGCGACAGAGACGCCGCCGGTTCCCTGCACCAGCACCGTTTCACCTGCTTTAAGCTGACCATCCGTGACCAGCGCGCGCCAGGCCGTCAGGGCTGAGGTAGTGATGGTGGCAGACTCGGTATGGCTCCAGCCTTGCGGCGCATGGGTGAAGGCGCTTTCCGGGCGAACAACATATTCGCTCGCCATGCCATCAATGCCGTCGCCGGGCGTATGGGCAAAATTACCTGCCGCAGGCACCGGCTTGCCTGCTGGCCAGATGGGGAAAAAGGTCGAGACAACGCGATCGCCCGCCTTAAACGCTTCAACGCCTTCTCCCACCTCTTCTACAATGCCTGCGCCGTCTGACAGCAAGATGCGGCCATCCTGGGTGGGGAACTCTCCGCTGGCCACAATCAGGTCGTGAAAGTTGAGCGAGCTGGCTTTGATCGCCACCCGAATTTCGCCTTTGCCAGGCCTGCCGGGGTCGGCAATATCAGTCAGGGTAATGTTTTCCAGCCCGCCGGGCGCCTTGAGCGTAACTGCTTTCATCGTGATCTCCTGTAAAAGCGTAGGTTTATCTGATAACCGGTTAATGAATCTAATAATAGGAGGACTTTATTGAGCAGGGGGCGCTTTTTATCGCTCAGGCGGGGGCAGAAAAAGTGCAAAAATGCGATGGGGCTAAACACCCTCGCGAATGACCATGACCTCAAGGTTCCGCAGCCTTAAGAAAGGGCAAACCGCAGCTGTGGCGATCTGCCCGCCGGCATCACTCTACGGCGATGGGTTTCTCATCCACCGTGGGCTGTTCATCGCCCTGAATCTGCTTAATGCGCTGTTCAGTGGCGTTAACCGCGCTGGCGCTGCTCAGCAGGGTATAGGTCAGCTCAAAGGTGGTGCTTTGTCCGGGCGCTAACTGCTTCACGCGACCCTGCTCTTTTTCAATGGTGACGGGGTAGGCGTAATTGGTGCCCGGCTCAATGCCGGTAACGTAGCCCTGTTTCAGCGTGTCCGTGTTCTTCCACATCGTCAGCAGAGGCAACTGGTGGGTATCGAACTCAATCGAGGCGCCTTTGTCGCCTTTGCTGTTGATCACCGCCGCCAGCGTTTTGCCGCTGCTGTCCGCTTTTGGCACCAGGTTAAACACCATCTCATCAAAGTCTTTGGTCGGCGCGTCGTAGGTGTTCCAGGCTTTCAGGCCGGTTTTCGCATAGTCGTTGAAAGGCGAAACCGACTTCAGCGGCGCGATAAAGCGCGCATCTTTTTCCAGAATCGGCGTGCCGAAGTTGCTGTGATAGATAATTTGATAATCATGCGGATAGTCGCCGCGGTTGGTCAGCACGTCATGCAGGGTAAAGGATTTCGCGCCGGGCACATAACGTAGCTCGGTCCAGGTTTCCAGATTCGCTTTTTTAAAGGTGTTTTCTTTCAGCAGGCCGCGCACGCGAATTTCGTGCGGCGCCTTATCATCGATCACCACCTCAACGCGTGAGGCTGGCGTATTGCCGGCCTTACCGTGCAGGGTGTAGATCCTGCCGTCTTTAGTGACGGGATGCCCGGTCCACTCGTAGCCGCAGCGCACCATCATTTCATTGAATCCTTCCAGCCAGCCTAATCCATTGCGGCTGTCGAGATTGATATAGGCCGGGTTGACCACCTCATTGACCGGCGAATCCCAGCCCAGCCGGACGCCATCACCGTTCACATGCAGCAGATCCATACCGCGCGTCGGGCTCAGGGCGATAGTGAGGCCCGTTTTGCTGGTAATGGTCAGCACCTTTGAACCTTCCTGCTTGCCGCCGTGCAGGACTTTCTGCTGTAAGCTGAACGCATCGCCAGAGAGCTTCAGCTGTTTGCTGCTAATCTGCCAGTCTCCCTTGTCCGTACCGGCTTCAGCATCCGTCAGCACCCACGTTTGCGCTGCTGCCTGACCACTGAGTACCGCCATAACCATACCTGCTAAAAGTGCCATTTTCATTTTTGTGCATCCCGTTTGCTGAATTGATTTAGCTAAAGTCGGGCAAGAGTATAAATTGCTGCCGCGCGAAAACGTGATGAGGTTCACCTGACGCAATTTTTGGTCAGCCTGATGAGATAAATTAGATCCGCATCACAGGTTTCTGCCTGAAAAACAAACGAGACAGGAGAGTAAAAGCAGCTGAGAGCGGGAAACAGAAGCATTTTGTTAAATCGTTTCAGCTATGGGTGAGCTTGCCAGCGGCAGGGCAGGTTGCAGACAGCCAGGGCGACAGGAGGGGCCGGGTATAATTTGCTGAACAGGAGTCAGCTTGCAGTCAGCGCGCAAGAAGAATGTAATAACAGCGCCATCAGGCAGCTTTTCGCAAGGAGTGATGAATGAAAGTACAGGTTAAAAATGAAAACGGGATGGTGCAAAACTTAGAAGCAACTTCCCTGGTGATTACGCTGGGCAATGGCGAGACCCTCGAAATCGGCGAAGAGAGTGGCGGTCGTCCGGAGCATCTCCCGGAGGGCGTCACCGTATGGGGAGGGCGGATACCAGAGCAGGGCGCCTCTCTTGATGAACTTAAGGCGTCAACGCGCGGGCTTGGTCTCTGTCCGCTGGCCTCCAACATGATTCATCTCTTTCCGCTCAGCAAATAACGCCGATCGCAGGCTGCCGGGAGAGCAGGCCGCTCCCCGGCAGATAAACTTAGCAAGCGCATCTCTGGGTCAGCCTGCTGGCCATCTGCTATTTCCCGCCTTAAGTCACTCTTTCAGCGGTTTAACAGGATTAGCCCTGCTTTGCGTGAAAGCTGGGCTGCTGTCAGGCATATGTATTATTTGTGAAATTAAATTGTAGGCAACTGGTTAATATATGGCTGTTGCGTTCTATTTTATCAATGGCAAAGCATGACTATTTTATATTGGTCAGTAAAGCCTGCGCTGAATTACTATCTGCCGCATGAAGTCGGAGCAGGAAATATGCGGGCGTCCTTAGGTGGCGCTTCCGCAATATTAATCAGTAGAGTAAGCCAAAGATGAAATACATAACCTATTTAACGATCATTATTTCTGTTATGGTCACGGCCGGATGCGGATGGCACCTTAGAGGGCAGACGCAAAAAACGGCCTGCGTAAGAAAACTCATATTGATTTCAGACGATCCGCACGGGCCGCTGAGTCGCGCCGTGCGTAACGCGCTACGGCTGAATGGCATCGATATCGTTGACAATCTTTCCGCTTCAGATGGGAATCTGATAACGCTGCACCTGGAGAATGATTTAAAGGGCGAAGATACCGCTTCGGTTATTCGCAGTCACGCCGCGGAAAAAGAGCTGTTTATATCGCTCAGTGCAACGGTGATGGTTCCGGGAAAAGAGAGAATAGCCATTACCGAAAAAGTCTACCGCTCCCGCCTTGTGAACGCGCGGGGAGCATTGCTGGACGCCAGCGCCGCCGAGGTAATAACAGGAGAAATGTATCAGCAGGTGGCTGCTAAACTTGTACGTCGGCTCATACTTATCAGTAATAAAATTTAACGTCTTCCAGCATAATCAGGATAAGATAATGGGTAAACAGGCTTATCTTTTTTATATCGCCATCACCGAGCTGCTCGCCTGGTTTGCCATTTTCGGCTGGGACGCCGCGCCGTTAATGAATATCACGCTCCTCACTGTCGTTATCATTCCCCTCATGGTTGCCTTTATGTTTTTGCAGGAGTAGATGCTGACCGCACCTACCCCTTAACATCAAGGCGAGAACAAAGCTGCGCTATAAAATCAATCAGCTGAAGATTGCTGGCGCTGAGCGCCTCCTGGTTAAGCGTGACTACGCCCGTATCCATACAGGTAACAGAGTTATCAATGGTGCGACGCATCACCCGTAGCCCATCAAGAGACCAGGGGCGATAGACTAAATCCGATAAAATAGTGACGCCTTTGCCCTGCGCAACCAGGCTGCGCACCGCCTCAAACGAGTTGGTGCGGAAAAAAACGTCCGGGCCCGTTCCGTGCCCTTGCCAGTATTCGCTTATCACGCCGGGATATTCGTCCGTGCTTAACAGAATAAAGGGGACCTTTTCGACATCCTCTAAAAGCAGCGTTGTTTTACTTAATAAAGGGTGTCCGCTACAGGTCCATAACCGGCGCGGAGAGCGCATAAAGGTTGCTATTTTCAGGTCGCTGTCATGCTTTATGTTTGACGTAAGTAAAAGCGCAAAGTCAATTTCCCTGTTGCGCAGCTGCGCGATAAGCGCCGGAGAAGGCGCCTCAAGAAAATGAATATCCATTAAAGGAAAGCGCTGCTCAAGGTCATGTAATATCTGGGGCAAGAGATAAGCGGACAGCGTTTCTGAAATGCCGATGCGAGAAACGCCAAACGCGGTTTCAGGCTTATTTTGCAAATCATCAAACGCCGCCTGGCTGTCACTGATAATTTTACGGGCGTAAGTGAGCAGCCGTTCGCCCGCCGCAGTGACGCGCACCCCTTTAGCATGCCTGACGAAGAGCTGCGTGTTGAGGGCGGACTCAAGATTGCGCATCGCTATTGTCATCGACGATTGTGAAATATGACAGTGGCTTGCCGCTCTGGAAATTTGATGCGTCTCTGCCAAAGCAATAAAAAGCTCAAGTTGTCGTAACGTAAATTTCATGGAATTGAACGGTGCCTGACAATAGAGTCTTGATGTTATCACAGAATAAGGTCGTGCCGTAAATGATGCCGGGCTGAATCAAAAAATAAGGGCGCATCACTGAAGTCACCCTGACAGCGTAAATAAGTTTGCGGAGGATGTCGGCGTGCCCGTGTATATTTACGCTGTGAGATAAGTGAGCCCGGATGCGCTTTCACTTATTTAGCCTGCCCACCATAACAGGGCGCTATTTTGTGCGCGCCAGTTGTTACTCCTGAACCCGCTCAAAGGTCGCGATCACCCGGTCGATATGTTTTTTCATCGCGCTTCGCGCCGCCTTGCCGTCGCGTTTCTCAAGCGCAGAGAGAATCGCCCGGTGCTCGGACTCCGAGACAGAGGGCATGTCCCCTGGCGTATAGTGCGCCTGCAGCATGCGGAACATGCTGCCGTAGCGGTGGCCGAGCAGATGGCCAATGATAAAGCCATAGGCCGGGTTGCCGCTCGCCTGAGCGATGCGAATATGGAACAGTCGGTCGCCCGGATGGGTGCGCGACTGAGCGCGGTTATCCTCACAGTTTTGCTCATAGGCCGCGCGGATCAGCGCCAGCTCCTCTTCACTGGCGTGCACGGCGGCCAGCGCCGCCGCCTCCGGCTCAATCAGACGCCGCGCCTGCAGCAGGGAGAAGGGCGGCAACTCGGTAGAGAAGTCCAGCTTGATGCCCAGCTCATCGTCCGGCTCGCGCCACTGATCGCGTCCGGCCTGCATCATCACCGGCTCCTGAGTGCGGGAGCGCGCCTTTACGATCACGCCGTTGCCGACTTTCACATCCACCAGCCCAATCACCTCCAGCGCAATCAGCGCTTCGCGCACCGAGGCGCGACTCACCTGCAGCTGCTCGGCCAGCTCGCGCTCCGCTGGCAGACGACTGCCGGGCGGAAACTCGTTGTTGTCGATAAGCTTGATCAGCTGGTCAGCTATTTGTCTGTAAAGCCTGGGGTTTTCCATCTTTTTTATCGGCATCGCACTGCTACCTGTCTAAATAAATTAAGTGACCCGCTGCACAAATAATCGTCAGGGTACTTGTCAATGTTAAGCAAATGTCAATAAAACGTAATGCGTCAGCGAAGAAGTAGCCAGCGTTATTTGCTCTTACGCAAGGGCAATACACCCTCTTATTGGCCTGACCATTAGATCTTTGGACCAGAGGAAATGCAATGAATTTACATGGGAAACGCGTATTAATTACCGCCGCTGGACAAGGCATCGGGTTGGCCAGCGCGCGCTACTTTGCTCAGCAGGGCGCAGAGGTGATCGCCAGCGATATCAACCTGGCCGCGCTGCAGGATCTGCCCGGCATCCGCGCCTGTCTGCTGGACGTTACCGATCCCCAGGCGATTCGCGCGGCGGCGCAGGAGCTCGGTACGCTCGACGTGCTGTTCAACTGCGCCGGCGTCGTCCACAGCGGCAGCCTGCTGGCGTGCAGCGAAAAAGAGTGGCAGTTCGCGCTCGATCTCAACGTCACCGCGATGTTTCACATGATTCAGGCCTTTCTGCCCGCGATGCTGCAACAGCGCAAGGGCTCGATTATCAACATGTCGTCGGTGGCCTCCAGCATCAAAGGCGTGGCCAATCGCTTTGCCTACAGCGCCACCAAGGCGGCGGTTATCGGCCTGACGCGCTCGGTAGCGGCGGACTACATCGGCGACGGCATCCGCTGCAACGCCATCTGCCCCGGCACGGTCGATTCGCCGTCGCTGCGTCAGCGCATCGCCGCTCAGGCGCAGGCGGAAGGGCGCACGGAAGGGGAAGTCTATGACGCTTTTGTCGCGCGTCAGCCCATTGGCCGCATCGGCACGCCTGAAGAGATCGCTTATCTCGCGGCTTACCTGGCGTCCGATGCCAGCGCCTACACCACCGGCACTGCCCAGATTATCGATGGCGGCTGGAGCAACTAACAGGAGTGGAACAATGAAATTATTACGGGTAGGCGAGCCGGGCAACGAGCGTCCGGCGATGCTGGATGCGCAGGGTGAACTGCGCGATCTGTCGCACTATATCGATGACCTCGCGGGCGATGCGCTGCTGCTCTCATCGCTGGAGCGGCTGCGCCAGCTGCCGCTCAGCGAGCTGCCTAAAATCAGCGGCCAGCCGCGCATCGGCGCCTGCGTCGGCCGGATCGGCAAGTTTATCTGTATCGGCCTGAACTATGCCGATCACGCCGCCGAAACCGGCGCCGCCATCCCGCAGGAGCCGGTGGTGTTCGGCAAATGGACCAGCGCGGTAGTCGGCCCTGACGACGCGGTGCGCATTCCGCGCGGCTCGGTGAAAACCGACTGGGAAGTCGAGCTGGGCGTGGTGATCGGCAAAGGCGGCAGCTACATCGACGAGGCGGACGCGCTGTCGCATGTGGCGGGCTACTGCGTGGTTAACGACGTCTCCGAGCGCGAATATCAGATCGAGCGCGGCGGCACCTGGGATAAAGGCAAAGGCTGCGACACCTTTGGTCCCATCGGCCCCTGGCTGGTGACCCCCGATGAGATCGCCGATCCGCAGCAGCTCGATCTCTGGCTGGAGGTCGACGGCAAACGCTATCAGAACGGCAACACCCGCACCATGATCTTCACGGTGGCCCACATCATCAGCTATCTCAGCCGCTTTATGAGCCTGCAGCCGGGCGATGTGATCTCTACCGGCACGCCGCCGGGCGTCGGCATGGGACAGAAACCGCCGGTTTACCTGCGTCCGGGCCAGACGATCCGATTGGGCATCGCCGGACTGGGCGAGCAGCGCCAGATCACCGAGGGCAGCGAAGCATGACCAGACTGACCTCACTGCGCGTCGAAGATATCCGTTTTCCCACGTCCGAACATCTCGACGGGTCGGACGCGATGAACCCGGATCCCGACTACTCTGCCGCCTACGTCATTATCGAAACGGATAACGCGGCGATCAGCGGGCACGGACTGACCTTTACCATCGGGCGCGGCAACGAGATTTGCTGCGCGGCGATCCGCGCGCTGGCGCACCTGATCGTCGGCCGCCAGCTGGAGGCGATCACCGCCGATATGGGGCAGTTCTGGCGCGATATCACCAGCGACAGCCAGCTGCGCTGGATCGGGCCGGATAAAGGCGCCATTCATCTGGCCACCGGCGCGGTGGTCAACGCGGTGTGGGATCTGTGGGCGAAATCGGAAGAGAAGCCGCTGTGGCGGCTGGTGGCCGATATGTCGCCGCAGGCGCTGGTGCGCTGCATCGATTTCCGCTACCTCACCGACTGCATCACGCCGGATGAGGCGCTCGCCTTGCTCACGGCGCAGCAGCCGGGCAAGGCGGCGCGCATCCGCCAGCTCGAGCAGCACGGCTATCCCTGCTATACCACCTCGGCGGGCTGGCTCGGCTACGACGACGACAAGCTGCGCCGCCTCTGCCAGCAGGCGGTCGACGCCGGCTTCTCCCATATCAAGCTGAAGGTCGGGCGCGATCTGGAGGATGATATTCGCCGCGTGCGCATCGCGCGCGAGGTGCTGGGGCCGCATCGCCAGCTGATGATCGACGCCAATCAGGTGTGGGAGGTCAACGACGCCATCGACTGGGTGCAGCAGCTGGCGTTCGCGCAGCCCTGGTTTATCGAAGAGCCCACCAGCCCGGACGACATCGAAGGGCACCGCAAAATTCGTCAGGGCGTCGCGCCGGTCAAAGTCGCCACCGGCGAAATGTGCCAGAACCGCATCATCTTTAAGCAGCTGATGATGCGCGAGGCGATCGACGTGGTGCAGATCGACGCCTGTCGCCTTGGCGGCGTCAACGAGGTGCTGGCGGTAATGCTGATGGCGGCGAAATATCAGCTGCCGGTCTGCCCGCACGCCGGCGGCGTGGGGCTGTGCGAGTACGTGCAGCATCTGTCGATGATCGACTTTGTCTGCATCGCCGGCAGCCATGAAGGCCGCGTCATCGAATATGTCGATCATCTGCACGAACACTTCTTGCATCCGTGCGAGATCCGCGGCGCCGCCTATATGCCGCCGACCGCGCCCGGCTTCTCGATCGAGATGGTGCCCGCCTCGCGCGAGAAATACCGCTATCGCGCGCAGGGAGGCTGAGATGCGCATCGACGCTCATCAGCACTTCTGGCACTACGACGCGGCAAGCTACCCCTGGATCACGGCCGCCATGACGCGGCTGCAGCGCGATTATTTACCGCAGGACCTCGCGCCGCTGCTGGCGCAGCGGCAGCTGCAGGGATCGATTGCGGTACAGGCGCGGCAGTGCGTGGCGGAGACGCAGCTGCTGCTGCAGTGGGCGCAGACGCTGCCGGCTACGCAGGTGGTGGGCTGGATCGACGTTACCGCGGCGAATCTCACGGCGCAGCTGGCCGCGCTGCGCCATCCGCGGCTGCGGGGATTCCGCCATCTGGTGCAGGACGAGTCCGATCCCGCCGGCTGGCTGCGGCAAGCGCGCGTGGCCGCAGGTATGCGAGCGCTGCAAACGCAAGGGTACGTGTGGGAAATGCTGGTGACCTGGCGTCATTTGGCGGAGGCGACGCAGTTTGCCGCGCAGCACGATCGCCACTGGCTGGTGCTTGACCACCTTGGCAAACCGGATATTGCGCGCGGCGCACGGGCCTGGGGCGAGCAGGTGGCGGAACTGGCGGCGATGCCGCACGTGGTATGCAAATTATCCGGGCTGGTGACCGAGGCGCCGCACGGCCAGTGGAACAGCGCGCAGCTGCGGCCTTTTATCGACGAGGCGCTGGCGCGTTTCGGTCCGCAGCGGCTGATGTTCGGCTCGGACTGGCCGGTCTGCCTGCTGGCCGCGGAGTATCAGGCGGTGGCGCAGCTGGCTGACGAGGCGACTGCTGCGCTCTCGGCCAGCGAACAGGCGGCCATCTGGGGCAATACGGCCGCGAAGGTTTACGGCCTGACAGGAGAGAAGAATGAATCTGTTTTTGCAGGATAAGGTGGTCATCGTTACCGGCGGCGGATCGGGCATCGGCGCCGCTATCTCCCGTCTGCTGGCGGAAGAGGGGGCGATTCCGGCGATCGTCACTAACGCGCAGCCGGATGAAATGTGGCTGGCCGCGCTGCGCGCGCTGCAGCCGCAAACCGAGGTGGTGATTGCCGATCTCTGCGATGAGCAGCACTGCCAGCGAGCGGTCGAAAGGGTGCAGCGTCAGTTCGGGCGCATCGACGGGCTGGTGAACAATGCGGGCGTCAACGACGGCGTCGGGCTGGAGGCGGGGCGCCGCGCCTTCGTCGCCTCGCTGGAAAAGAACCTGCTGCACTATTACCAGATGACGCACTTCTGCCAGCGCGCGCTGGAAAAGAGCCGCGGCGCGATCGTCAATATCGCCTCGAAAACCGCGCTGAGCGGCCAGGGCGGCACCAGCGGCTACTGCGCGGCGAAAGGGGCGATTCTGGCGCTGACGCGGGAGTGGGCGGTCTCGCTGCGTCACAGCGGCGTGCGGGTGAACGCCGTGGTGCCCGCCGAGGTGATGACGCCGCTCTATGAACGCTGGATCGGCGGCTTCGCCGATCCACAGGGCGAACTGGCGAAAATCACCCAGCGCATTCCGCTCGGCCAGCGGATGACCACGCCGGAGGAGATTGCCAATACCACGGTGTTTTTGCTGTCGTCGCGCGCGTCGCACACCACCGGCGAGTGGCTGAGCGTCGACGGCGGCTATCTGCATCTCGATCGGGCGCTGTGATGAGCGGCGCAACGGCACGCTACTGCCTGGCGCTCGATCTGGTGGACGAGGCGGAGAAGATCGCCGAGTACCAGCGGCTGCATCAGCGCATCTGGCCGGAGGTGGCGGATCATCTGCGCCAGCACGGCATCGTCGAGATGGAGATATACCGGATCGGCACCCGGCTTTTTATGGTAATGGAGGTAAACCAACGCTTTAACGCGCAGGATTTTGCTCAGGCGTCGGAGCAGAATCCGCATATTCAGCGCTGGGAGGCGCTGATGTGGCAGTTTCAACAGCCAACGCCCTGGACGCCCGCCGGGGAGAAATGGGCGGCGATGGCGCGAATATTCTCTTTGCAGGACCAATAACAACACTTACCGACTCTACGCTACGAGGATATAACCATGGCAATACAACGCGTCGAGACGCCGGAAAATATCGGCGTCGGGGGAACGATTAGCCTGCGCTGGGCGTTCATGCTGATTACTACCCTGTTTTTTATGTGGGGCGTCTCCTACGGCCTGCTGGATGTGCTTAATAAACATTTTCAGGAAACCTTAAGCGTCACCAAAGCGCAATCGGGATTATTGCAGGCGGCCTATTTCGGCGCCTATTTTATCGTGGCGCTGCCGGCCGGGTATTTTATGCAGCGTCACGGCTACAAGGCCGGCATCCTGGCGGGATTATCGCTCTACGCCCTTGGCGCGCTGCTGTTCGTGCCGGCGGCGATGGTCAATAACTTCTCGGTGTTTCTCTTCGCGCTGTTCGTGCTGGCCTCCGGGCTGGGCTGCCTTGAAACCGCTGCGAACCCCTATGCCACGGTGCTGGGTGATGCCCGCGGGGCGGAGCGGCGCCTTAATCTGGCGCAGTCTTTTAACGGCCTCGGCCAGTTTGTCGGGCCGATGATCGGCGGCTCGCTGTTCTTTACCCACGCCAGCCAGGCGGCGGCGCAGGAGAGCGTCAAAATCACCTACGTGGTCATCGCGTGTGTGGTCATCGCCATTGCGCTGCTGTTTAAACGCACCGCCTTGCCCGATATTCGCGAGGCCGCCAGCGCGCATGTGCAGCAGCCCGGCGCGACGTTATGGCAGCAAAAGCATTTTGTCGGCGGCGTGATTGCGCAGTTCTTCTATGTTGCGGCGCAGGTCGGGGTGGGCGCGTTCTTTATTAACTACGCCACCGAGCACTGGCACGGCGTCACCAACCAGAGCGCCTCTTATATGCTGTCGGTGGCGATGATCTGCTTTATGCTGGGCCGCTTCTTCTCCACCTGGCTGATGGGCAGGGTCAAACCGGCCGCGATGCTGGCGGCCTATGCGCTGATCAATATTGTGCTCTGCGCCGTGGTGATGCTCGGCGCAGGGGATGTCTCAGTCGTGGCGCTGATCGCTATCTTCTTCTTTATGTCGACGATGTTCCCGACCATCTTCGCCATGGGCGTCAAAAATCTCGGCCCGGCCACCAAACAGGCGAGCTCGTTTATGATTATGGCGATTGTCGGCGGAGCGATTATGCCCTACTTCATGGGGCTGATTTCCGACCATGTCAGCACTGCCGTGGCTTATAGTCTGCCGCTGCTCTGCTTTGGCGTGGTGCTGGTTTATGCGCTGCGGCAGCGGAAGCAGGGGTGACGGCGAGGGACGAGCCATAGCAAGAGGTTACCGCACGGCGATCGGTCAGGATCGCCGTTGTTTTTCTGGCCGGGCGGGGTTGCCGCGTCGCTATGCTCTGCGCGCTATCAGGCATCCTGCAGGCGGGTCAGAATACTGAGCCTGAAGACGTAAATAAGGGCGCACAGCATCAGGCTGAGCAAGGCGGTGCAGATAAAGACGCCGGCTCCGGTCAGCGCCAGCATCACGCCGCCGATCAAGGGGCCGGCAGCGATCCCCAGCGTTGTCAGCATAGAGGCGCCCAGGTAGGCGCCGCGATGTTTGGCCGGCGCCAGCTGATCGAGCAGGATGTTCAGGTTCGGCATCAGAATCGCTTCCCCCAGACTGAAGACGCCGGTGACCGTCAGCCACAGCCAGATGTCCGTTGAGCGCACGGAAAAAAAGAGGAGCTGCGACAGAGCGAAAATGAATCCGCCCAGCAGAATGCGTTTCGGCAGGGTAATCTGCGCCATAAACCGCACAATAAATGTCTGAAACAGCAGCACGGTACAGGCATTGGTGACCAGTATCAGGGTGATCAACTTCACTGCCGCGTTGCCGTCAAGCAACAGCAGGTACTGGGGCAGTATGGCTTCGTAATGGATAAACACCACGCTGCATAAAATGCTGCACAGCAGCGCCGCCATATAGGTTTTATCCCTGGCGATAATACCCACCATCTGCTTCAGCTTTACCGGCGGCTCGCCGCCAGCCTGCTGCTCGCTCAGCAGTTTACCTGCCGGGATAAACAGCAGCACGTAAGCGAAAAAAGGGAGATAGCTCAGCCCGGTGATCAGAAAGGTTCCTTTTTGCGAGGTCAGGCCAAAAACGATCCCCACCAGCGGCCCAAACACCGCCGCGACGTTAATCAGGTAGTAGCGCATTTGCAGAGCAAGCGCACGGCGACGGCGATCGCCCAGCAAATCGCTCATCAGCGCGCGCAAAGGGGGATCGACCCACGCAAAGGAGACGCCAATAATCATCAGGCCGACGATAAACAGCCCCAGCCCGGTGGCCTGCGCCAGGGTGATATATCCCAGCGCGGAAAAGGCGCAGCCCAGCAGCAAAATCACGCGTCGTCCCAGCCGGTCCGAGAGCTGTCCGCCGTACATTCCCAGCACCACCGAGAACAGCGCGCTGCTGGTCATCGCCATGCCAATGGCGATCGGCGACAGGTGATAATTTTGCGTCATGATCACGGCGATAAACGGCCACGCCATAAAATAACTAAACCGTATAACCAGCGTAAAAAAGAGCAGCGCATGGACCGTCGCCGGGAAGGATTTTAGCGTCTGGAACAGACCCGGTTCCGCGCTCGCGGCAGCGGCGTGTTTGGTTGGCATACGTTATCCCTGTAATGGTTTTTATTAACACGCTGGAACGCTGATAAATATAAGTGTTTAAATATTAATAAGATTATTATTCGGCTGCGGCAAGATAAATGTTACCAAACTGTTTAATTCGTCAGCTTATGATGTGAAGGCGGGCTGTCGCAGAGAAATATAAGGTAAAGCGCGAAGCAGATAATTAAATGCGGAAGTAAGTACTGAAATAAAGCATGACCGGCTCTTTCCAAGACATATCTGTCTCCTCTTATCAGTGATGCCAATCACAGTAATCGCTGAAGCTCTGGCAATACGCGTCGATAACCCCTCTTCAGCGCATCTTTTGACGCTGAGTAGGGATCATGAGTACTGATGGCGAACGGACCTGCTTTTAGCCCTCCTTTTTTTTACAACACCAGCCTATGCACACCTTTTAATTACAGTGGAAATAATAATATGTCTGTCTTTAAGGCAATGGGGAAAAGCGTTATCGGCTCCCGTTTATCCGGCGCGTCACAGCCCGCTAACGGTATTTTTAACTGTCAGGATCTGCCTGCATCGCTTTCTGCGGCAGGCATCACTCGTCGCGCGGCGGGCATTCTGCTGACGTTCGTGCCGCCCGAGGCCGAGTTCCAGAAGGTCAGCCAGGCCTGGCAGCGCTTTACCTCGGCGGATTTAACCGTGATTACGCTCTCCTCTAACGGCGCGCTCAGCGCCAGCGGCAAACAGACCACCTACTGCAAAGGGGATGGCCAGGAGGGGAGCTGGCTCTGGCTGCCCCGCAGCCTGATTGCGGAACATGAAACCCATATCGTTGACCTGCATCTCAGCGACACCCACACGGCGACCGATCGCATCAGCGCGATTGAGCAGGAGCTGGCCGAGATCAGGCTGCGCATGCCGCTCTCTGCCGATCGCACCTTTGCCATGATTTACTGCGACGGGCTGTCGGCGTCGGAAGGGTTTTTGATGCAGGCCTGGTACAACAGCGGCCGCTTTCCCTGCCTGGCGATTGGCGGCTCGGCGGGCGGGCGCGTTACCTTCGACGGCACCTGGATCGGCGTAGGCGGTCGCGTGCTGCAGGGGAAAGCGGTGATCGTTTTCTGCCGCATGGCGGCGGGCAAATCCTTTGCGCCTTTTAAAAGCCAGAACTTTGAGCCGTTGAACAAGAGCTGGTTAATCGCGGAAGCCGATCCCGTTACGCGCACCCTGACGTCGGTGTTTAATCAGCAGGGACAGCAGCAGCCCTTTACCCAGGCGCTGGCGCAACATCTGGCGTGCAACGAACAGCAGCTTACCGAGCGGCTGAAAGGATTGACCTTCGCCGTGAAGGTGGGCGAGGCGTTCTTTATTCGCTCCGTGGCGAAAATGACGAGCCGCAGCGTGCAGTTTTTTTGCGACCTGGAGTTCGGCGACCGGCTCTATCTGATGCGCGAAACCGATTTTAAGCAGGCGACGCTGCGTGACTGGCAGGCGTTTACCGGGCGCCACGGCAAACCGGCGGCGATCCTGATGAACGACTGCATACTGCGCCGCGCAGGCAACGCCGATCGGCTGCACGACGCCCACTTTTTTAAAGGCATTCCCGCCGCCGGCTTCTCCAGCTTCGGCGAAATCCTGGGCGTGCCGATCAATCAGACCCTTTCTGCGCTGGTGTTTTTTAATCACGACGCCAATGCGATGGCGCAATTTCCCGTGGAGTATGCCAGCTATGCGGCGCATTACGCCCAGCGCGCGCTGCGTCGCTGGGAGGCGCTGAACCGCGTGCAGTCAGGCGTGCTGGCGCGCGTGGTGAACTATCAGCAGGAGCTGGCCCCTATCGTGCAGGCGCTGCCGGTGCTGGAAGCGGCGACCCAGAGCCAGAGCGACGCGCTGACGATGGCAGAAGGCGCTATCCGCGCTATCAGCGATCTCGCCAGAGAGAGCCAGCAGGCACAGGGCCGTTTAGGCGAGGGGCTGGACGATCTGGAGGAGATATCAAACGGCATCAATGTCATTACGCATGGCATCAGCAATATTGCGTTCCAGACCAATATTCTGGCCCTGAACGCGGCGGTTGAAGCGGCGCGCGCGGGCGAAGCGGGCAGGGGATTCGCCGTGGTGGCGGGCGAAGTGCGCCGTCTGGCCCACTCGTCAAAAGAGCAGGCGGAAGCGACGGCAAGCAATATCGACGAGGCGGTGAGCACCATTTCACGCATTCGCGAGGTGGCCACCAACACGGTGCAAACCGCCACCGATATGGCCGAGCGCAGTATCCAGGCGGCCGATACCATCGCGGCGATGAGCCACCGCACGCGCGAGGAACGCGCAGACATGACGAAACAGCTGGATAGCCTGCGCACCCTGACCGCCGGCATGGACGCCATGCAGGAAGCGGTGGCGGAGCTGAAAGTGCTGCAAACGCTCTCAACCCGCCGGTAAGGCACAACCGACGCAGCTCTCTGGAGAAGGGCTGCGTCGATGGCGAAGCGAAGCCCTAAGCCTCAGATGCTGTTCCGCCCGCCGCAGGTTTGCGGCGCGCGACGATCCTGACTACTGTTTCTGAATACTCTTTTACGACAACGGGCGAAGCCAGGCAGGAGGATTGATGAAGCGCGATGCATTAAATGAAGATGATTACGACGAAGTCTGCCGGGTCATTGGCGATGCGGTGGTCGTGCTGGCCGAATCGGGCCATGAGACCAAACGGGAAGAGATTTCCGCGCTGCTGAAACGCGCGCGGCAGCACCGCTCCCACAGCGAACGCGATGAGCAGCGGATGCTGGAGCACGCGATCCGTCTGGTGAAGCCTTAAACGCTGACCGCGCAGCTGCACTTCACGACTGAATAAAAGCCCGCTGAAAGCGGACTTTGCCTTTCGGTCAGCCGTTTTGGCACAAGCGATCCCGCAGGCCCTTCAGTCGTTGCTGCACTTCTTCGTACGGTTCACTTTCAGCGCATTCTTCAATGTAGTGAAGATGAACAGACAGGCTATTTAGTGGCCATGCTTCAAGAGCATTGAGCGCCATTTGACGGTTTCTTATCACTGGACTCCGGAGTGCTGCTTTAAGTAAAGGCCAGCCAGTTTCCGGAAAGCGCTTTAATTCCTGTAATAGCGAATCCAGATGGCGGTGAACGTTCCATTTGGGTCCTATACCGCTGCTAAGCGTCGGCCCGCTGGCGATGGCATTAAGGTCAAACAGCGTCTCAGCCAGAGAACATACCTGAATTGCCTGGTTGATATCCTCAGTTTGCATAAGTTGATACCAGAGGGTTGACTCAGGCATCTCACGCTGGCGTGCAAACAGGATGGGAAAGGGATCTTTTTGACGATCGCGATACACTTCGATCGCCAGATTGAATGCATAACCTTCTTCACCCGCCAGAGTCTGCAGGATGACTTCATCCCAGAGGTTTAATGCCAGAATACCAGCACTCATTGTCACCAATTGGGCGGAGAGTGAGGGATGGAGCGATTCTTCCTGCCGTGCCCACTCACTAATACGTTTGGCCGTAAGGTAATGCAAAGGATGAGCTGGCCGCTGAGCAATCACGTTTTGTAAATAGCGTTGGCAGGTTTCCACGGCGTCGTCATACACCGACATGCCTGGAACCGGATCTTCATTTAACAAAGCGTACAGTATCTCAGCCGCACCCAGCAGAAGAGCATCGTCATGTTCGCTCGCCAGTGCTTCGCACAGTCCGCCGTGAACCGCGCAATTCACCGCAGTGTATTCATTCATTACTGAATTAAAGAACCCTTCGCGTAATAGCCAGCGACGCATCTTGTCATCCAGCGTGTCAGGCATACGTTCCATCAAATGGATACGTCCCCAGCCGTCTACTCGTTGCGCCATGGCGAACCAGATATCTGTATATTGCTCTGGCGTGAGCATAGAACGCAGCGCCACAACAGCGTAAAGCGTGAACTCATCGTGGCGTCCCAGCACCTGTAATACATCCACATTTCGCTGCTGCGGAAAAAAAGCCATGAGAGCCATCGCAAACTTTATCGCATTTCGATCCGGACTGCGGGTGCACAGAAATAATAACAGTTCATTGAGCCTGTCTGCTCGTATGCCACCTACGGTTGGGATAGCTTTTAGCAACTCATCAATGTAAGGCAGCGGAGAGTCCTGAATGATTAAGTCATACAGTGCCCGCATCGTTCTTGCATTTGGTTTTCCTGTCACCTGCTGCAAACGGGACAAAATCTCTTTTGCGTCAATATCGCCGCTTCCGAAACTAAAGTGATAAATCATCGTGCCTTCAAGCGCACCAGGCGCCCAGAACGCTTCATCCGAGTCGCCCAAAGGCTGACATGGCAGCACGTTATTATCCCAGGGCAGGGGTTGTGCCTGCTCGTAAGTCTGTTCGAGACGCGTATAGAGGGGTGGCAGTTGCGCATCCCATACCATCGGAAAGGTTTCTTTTGATTTATTATTCAGTAACCTGTTAAGCCAGCTTTTCATCTGCATTCCCTTTTAAGCAACCTTGCCCATCACGGTTTTAAACAGCAGCGCATCCAGCAACGAGTCATCCTGTTTGTGAGGCGGCGGAGCGAGCCTCGCTTCAGCACGCGCCAGCTCATGCTCGATAAAGGCATGCAGCACGGGACGGCGTGGCCCAAACTGCGCCTCGCCGGCGCGCTGTTTGGCGCTAAGCAGTTCGGCAATATCCTCGAGCAACGGGCCCGCCTGCACGGTTCCTTCAAGCAACCGATCGAAGCGCATGGGCGGTGCGCCTTTTCCCGCTTCTATCCAGCGCACCGCCAGCAGCGGCCGCAGCACATAAAAGTACTTTTTCAGCCTGACTTCATCGTTCTGCAAATAGTGCTGGAAGTTCTTGTGGGCCATCGAGCGGTAGTGCCAGCGCGCGCGCTCGGGCGAAAAGAAACGATCGCCGATCGCCCGCAAGCCAGCCATAACCTCCTCGTCCTGCCGGTAGATAACGGGCGAATCGAGCCAGTCAATCAGCGTCGGGTTGGCGCGCTTTAAAAGACCCAGCGCCTTTCGCCACTCCCAGCCGCATACGTCGAGCTCGGCATCGATGGGCTTTTCGATAACGTCGCGCGGCGACTCAACGCGCAGGTACCATTCAGGTTTGTGCACATAGAGAAAACGCACATCATAATCGCTGTCCGGCGAGGCGAAGCCCCAGCCGCGACTGCCTGATTCGCAGGCGAACACTATCCGGATATTGTGCTCGGCTTCCGTTTGCGCCAGAACCGCGCGAACGCGGGCGCGCATTGATTCGTCGACGCCGTGTAGTCCCGTTGCTATTTTCATCCTTCTTTTCCTTTTATCCTTTTACGCAGACCACCTGGCGCAGCGTGTGAACGATCTCCACCAGCGAGGACTGCGCTGCCATAACGGCATCAATATCTTTGTAGGCCATCGGTATTTCATCTATGACGTCACGATCTTTACGGCACTCAACGTGGGCCGTGGCGCGGATCTGATCGTCGACAGTAAAACGATTTTTAGCGGCCGTGCGGCTCATGGTGCGTCCCGCGCCGTGGCTGCATGAGCAGAAGCTCTCTTCATTGCCCAGGCCGCGCACGATAAAGCTTTTGGCGCCCATCGAGCCGGGAATAATGCCCATCTCGCCCTGCTGGGCCGACACCGCGCCCTTGCGCGTAATCAGTACCTGCTGATTAAAATGCTTCTCTTTCTGCACATAGTTGTGATGGCAGTTCACCGCCTCCTGATGGGTGGCGAAGGGTTTGGTTATCGTAGCGGACAGCGCTGCCAGTACCCGATTCATCATCACCTCGCGGTTGTGGTGCGCATAATCCTGCGCCCAGCCTACCGCCTCCAGATAGTCGTCATAATGACGGCTGCCTTCGCGGAAATAGGCGAGATTGCGGTCGGGAAGATGAGCAATATGTTGCTGCATATCTTTCTGCGCCAGCGCAATAAACAGCGTGCCGATCGCATTGCCCACGCCGCGCGAGCCGCTGTGCAGCATCACCCAGACCCGATCGGCCTGGTCGAGGCAGATCTCGATAAAGTGGTTACCTGTGCCGAGCGTTCCCAGATGCTGGTGGTTATTGGTTTTCAGCAGCTGCGGATAGCGGTCTGTCAGGCGCTTAAATCGTCCGGCCAGTCGCGACCAGTGCGCATCGACGTCAGACGGCGTCTCATGCCATGCGCCTTTATCTCGTTTGCCTCGGTTGCTGCTGCGCCCGTGCGGCACGGCTTGCTCGATGGCGCTGCGCAGGCCCAGCAGGTTGTCAGGCAAATCGGCTGCCACCAGCGAGGTGCGCACCGCGATCATGCCACAGCCGATGTCGACGCCGACGGCCGCCGGAATAATGGCGCCCAGCGTCGGGATCACGCTGCCAATCGTGGAGCCTTTACCCAGATGCACATCGGGCATAACGGCCATGTGTTTAAAAATAAACGGCATGCTGGCCGTGTTCAGCAGCTGCTGTTTGGCTTCTGGCTCGACAGGGACGCCTTGTGTCCACATTTTTATCGGCGCGCCGGCGCCGGACTGGAGCAGGTCAAACTGAGGTTTCATCATTTTATCTTCGTTGCTGTATGCGTGTCGTTATACATAGCGAATAGCGTGCCAAAAACAGAAATTAATGAAAAATAAATCTAAGCTATTAAATTTAATAGATTTAAATTTACAGCGAGAATTTGCCAGACTCTGTCAGGAGCGATAATCTTATCCTGCTGGATAAGTATTTATATAAAAGGATAAACGATGAAAAAACGCGTGGTTATCGGCGTTCTGGGCACGCAGCTCGACAGACGCGGCAAGCGTGAGCATCGCTGGACGAAGTGGCGTCCCAGCGTGGCGCTGTGTCAGCACGATGCGCTGCCCATTGACCGTTTTGAACTGCTGCATCAGCCGCGCGACCTGAGCCTGGCGCAACGACTGGTGGAGGACATTGCCGCCGTCTCGCCGCGCACGAAGGTGATCCCGCATGAGGTCAGCCTCAATGATCCCTGGGATTTTGAAGAGGTGTATAGCGCGTTTCTCGATTTTGCTGCGCGCTATCCTTTTGACACCGAGAATAAAGAGTATCTGGTGCATATCACCACCGGAACGCATGTGGCGCAGATTTGCTGGTTTTTGCTCACGGAAGCACGCTACCTGCCCGCCAGCCTGTTACAGACCGGCCCGGGGCAGCAGGGCGAAGCAACGCCGCAGGGGGTCTATTCGGTGATCGATCTCGATTTGAGTCGCTATGCCACCTTAACCAGCCGCTTTCAGCGCGAGCAGCAGAGCTCGCTCTCCTTTCTCAAATCGGGCATCGAAACCCGCAACCCGACCTTTAACGCGCTTATCGAACAGATTGAACGCGTTGCGCAGCGCTCCAGCGCCCCGGTGCTGCTAACCGGGCCAACGGGCGCGGGTAAATCCTTTCTGGCCGAGCGCATTTTCCAGCTGCGCCAGTCTCGTCATCAGGTGCAGGGAAAGTTTGTGGCGGTGAACTGCGCGACGCTGCGCGGCGATAACGCGATGTCTACGCTGTTTGGCCATGTGAAAGGGGCCTTTACCGGCGCGCTGGCTGCGCGCGCGGGTCTGCTGCGCGAAGCGGACGGCGGCATTCTGTTTCTGGACGAAATTGCCGAGCTGGGTCTGGATGAACAGGCGATGCTGCTGCGCGCGATTGAAGAGAAACGCTTTTTTCCCTTTGGCGCAGACCGCGAAGTGAGCAGCGATTTTCAACTGATCGCCGGCACGCACCGCGATATGCGTCAGTGGGTCAGGGAAGGGTGCTTTCGGGAGGATCTCTACGCGCGTATCAATATGTGGACATTCCGGCTGCCTGGTCTTGCTGAGCGGCGGGAGGATATCGAGCCTAACGTCGAGTACGAACTGCAGCGTTTTATTCGCGACAATCGCAGCCAGATACGCTTCGACAAAGAGGCGCGCGCCCGCTATCTGAGCTTCGCCAGCGCAGAGGGCGCCGTCTGGCGCGGCAACTTTCGCGAACTCGGGGCGAGCGTCGCGCGCATGGCCACGCTCGCTGAAAACGGCCGCATTACCGCCGCGCTGGTGGAGGAGGAGATTGGCCGACTACAGGACACCTGGCAGACGCCCGAGCAACCGCAAGCCTCTTTGCCGGTTAAGCAGGCGGTCGACCTGTTCGATCGCGCGCAGCTGGAAACGGTCCTCGCCGTGTGCCGACGCTCAGCTTCGCTCTCTGAAGCCGGGCGTGAACTTTTCGCCATCTCCCGCCAGCAAAAAAAGCAGCCGAACGATGCGGACCGCTTGCGCAAATACCTGAAGCGTTTTGATTTAAGCTGGGAGGAGACGCAAACGCATAAGCAATAAACCCGCTTCAGGCCGCGCCGCCAGCCGCTATGCCTGCTGCGCCAGCACTCCCTGGCGGCTGGCGGGATACCAGCTCACCAGGAAATGCCGCAGGTGATCGAGGCACCACTCCGCCTCGTCGCGCTGCTGGCAGTAGTACATCACCGTGACCTTCTCATACTCCCGCGCGCGCTGACGCAGCGGCGACCAGCCCCAGTCCAGCACGCAGCGGGCGTAGTTAATCAACGCCTCCGGTTGCATATCGTGCTGCGTCGCCTGCTCGCGCAGGTAGCGTCCGAAAGCCTGGTCGAGGGTCAGCGTCTCTTGCTGGGCGACCGGCAGGTCGGGACGAAAGGCGAAATCGATAAAGCCGCATACCGCGTCGGCGCGCTGCTGCCAGTCGCACGCCAGCGTCATAAACAGCCCATCCTGCAGATTAATCTCTTCCAGCAGACGCCGCAGATTGGCCGACTGCGCCAGCACCCTAATCTCGTCGATACGCTCTGTCTGCAGCGTGAGATCGATGCCGCACGGGTTCAGCGAACCGTCCTCGTTGCGCGTGGCGGGGAAGGGGAAATCGATATAGCCGTTGTTGTCCAGTCGCTTTTCCATGGAGGGTGAGCCTGCAGCCTGACGAGCCACGACAATAAACTATCTGGCCGCCGGACGCACGCCTAAGGGCACGTCCAGGTGATCATCGTGTCTTCATGCGGATTGATCAGGCGGAACTGCTTATCCGACAGCCGCTGGGCGTAATAGCCTTCGGCCGTGACGGCGGAGGGGACATATTTGAAACGATCCAGCGACTGCAGAGTCCCACTCTGCACGTTAACGCCATCGCGGCTGATGGTGAAGGCGCTGACGAGGTCGAAAATTGTCGCCTGCGTCTGCCCCAGCGGTTGGCCATAAATAGTGCTGACGTCGCCAGCGCACTCGACCCCTTTCGGGCCGGAGGCACAGCCGGCAAGCAGCGTAATAAAAGTGAAAACGGTGAGTCGCAACATATCCTGTACCTGCTTCGATCCCTGGGTATCCCGTGGCGCTGATTTTGACGCGTTGCGTCCCGGCTATTGTGATCATAGCAGGTCTGGCGCGGCATCCCATTGGCAGTTCGATTAATTGTTAAGCGTTAAACGTGCCAAAGGGTGACTTGAGTAGCACATTAAAGGTATTCTTGCCCTCTTTGCGCACCAGTTGGGCGATTTAAGGGAAACTGAATGAAAGAAGAAGAAGCCAGTCTAATGATTATCCGTCATGCGATCGAGAGGCTTGAAGCGGAAAAGAAGCAGCAGGTGATCTCCTGCGTAGCGGCCATCCGCGATGTTATGCAGGGATACGACGAGGAGGACGCCTCGCTGGCGTTAATGCTGGTCGCCGCCGAGGTTGCGGCGGAATAATCTTCAGCCCGGTGCTGCATGATGCGGCGCCGGGCTTTTAGCGGTTCATCTCACTCACCAGCCAGCGGTGGATCACGCTGACAATCCACGCCTGCTGCGCGTCGTCCAGCGGCTGATGAGCCGCAATGCCGTGCCACTTCGCCAGGCAGCCGCGACAGCAGGTCGCCGTAGCGTGCTGGGCGATAAACACCGGATGGCCGCGCATCGGTGTTTGCTTACCGTCATTCTTCGGCTCCGCCTGCGCCAGACGCTGCGCGACAAAATCCGCCGCATGCCGATCGATCACCTCCGGCCCTTTCGCCAGACAGTATTCACGCTCCTTTACGCCCAGATGAAAGCGCCGCCGAAACGGCGACTGTGCCAGCCGCTGAAACAGGGCATCTTGCCGGTCCATAGAATCTCCTTTAGGAATCAATGCGTTTTAAGCCTCTTCCTGGTTTCGCTTTGGCGAGGCTGTGCTAAACCTAAAGCGAACCCAGGAAGGAGGAAATATGAAAAAAACAGTTATGGCGATCGGTATCCTGAGCGCGGGCCTGATGCTGGCCGGCTGCGCCAATGACCACGTACTGCACACCAACGACGGCCGCACTATCGTGGCGCAGGGCAAGCCGAAGGTGGATGACGACACCGGTATGATCACCTACAAAGACGTCTACGGTAAAGAGCAGCAAATTAATCGCGACAGCATCAAAGATATGTCGCAGGTCGGGAATTAACGACAGCTTTTGTCACACTTCGGCCCGCCCTGCGCGGGCCGTTCCGCTTTATCACACCGTCTGATGTGATACTCTGAAAATAGTTAACTAAATCAGAGCATAACTTCGACGGAGCCCGAAAATGAAAGCCACTCTGTTCACACTCGGCCTGCTGAGCTGCGCCATCGCGCCCGCCTGGAGCGAAACCCAGTTCCAGATCACCTGTCCCGGCCGGCCCACCATGACCATTTCGCGCGCCGCCTATGGCCTGAGCACGCTTACCTGGCCGCAGCACCATTTGCAGATTGCCGCCGGTCAGCAGCGTACCCGGCTGAAGGGCGGCGACAGCGTCGCCATTACCCGCTTCCGCAACGGCGATCAGCTGATCGTCAATAAAGCGAGCGAGGAGACCTTCTTCGTTTACCGCGACAGCAACCGGCTGTTACCCTGTAGCCGCAGCGAAACGCGCGATGTCGACCAGCTGTCGCTGGAGCCCTACGACGATCGCGCCCATCCGCACTCTTAACCCGCTTTAGCCGGAGAGTCTATGCAACTGAACGTTACCGATGCGGTCACGCATCAGGATCTGGATGAAGTGCGCCTCGGCCTCAACGCCTTCAACAGCCGCTTTATCAATATCGACGAGATCAAAGCCATCGGCGTATTCATCACCGACGAGCGCGGTAAAAAACGGGCGGGGCTGACCGGCTCGACCACCGGCAACTGGCTGCGTATCGATATGCTCTGGGTCAGCGAGGCGCTGCGCGGCCAGGGCGTCGGCACGCAGCTGATCAGGGCGGCGGAAGAGGAGGCACGCCGACGCGGCTGCCGCTATGCGCAGGTCGATACCGCCAGCTTTCAGGCGCGCCCGTTCTATGAAAAGTTAGGCTACAGCCTGCGTTTCAGCCTGGATAACTATCCGCGTCACCATCAGCGCCACTATCTCAGCAAAGCGCTGTAATTAAAACAGCGGCTGCTGGCGCATATCCAGCGGCTGCTGCTCCGCCTCGTCAATCGCCGCCAGCCAGCTTTGCAGCGTCACCTCGACCCATGAAAGATGGCCGCGCGTGGTGCTCATCAGCACCACATCGGGCCGCAGCGTGCGGTAAAACTCCAGCGACTGCTTCAGCTCGTGCGGATTGCTGTCTGCCACCAGCACCGTGATCCAGCGATGGTGATCGCGCGTCAGGGTGTCGCCCACGAACAGATAGCTGCGACCCAGCGGCGAACGGTAGAGAAAGCTGCTGCTGCCTGGCGTATGGCCCGGCGTCGGCAGCAGGTGGACGTCGCCGAAGTGCGTCTCCTGCTGGCTAAAGGTGTCGTCCGGCTCCAGCACCCGGCTAACGGGGCCGAGAGAGCGGCTGTGGCAGTAGAGCGCGCTGTTGAAGCGCTGCTGGATCGCGGCGGCGCCGGGCGCCGCTTCGTGCCAGTGCGTCAGGTAGTGGCGGATCACGCCGCCCTCGTCGGCCAGCACCTCATGATCGAGCGGGTGCTCCACGCGGCCAATCAGCAGGTTGCCGCGCGGATGGCGCAGCATAAAGCCGTGCATCATTAAATCGTTAACGGCATCTTCCGCCGGAAATTCCGGCGTGGAGATCCACAAATCGTCGTACAGCGGCTTCAATGGCGATCTCCCTGAGAACGGCTTAATGCTCGGGTAATACGGGATGGCCAGTGGCCTGCAGTTCGGCCTGATGGTTCGCCACGCGCAGACGGGCGCGCGCGCCGAGCGGCAGCGTGACGGTATCCGCATCGTGGCCAAAGGCCAGATCGCTTATCACCGGCAGGCCGGTGACGTCGCGCAGATAGTGCCAGACGCTGGCGAAGTCAAACCCGTTGTCATATTCGCTGAGCGCGCTGCTGGTAAAGCTGCCGGTGATGATGGCGCGCTGCCGCGCCAGAATGCCGCTCTGCTGCAGCTGGATCAGCATGCGCTCGATGCGGAACGGATGCTCATTCACATCCTCGATCACCAGAATGCCGTCGTCGAACTGCGGCAGCCAGGGCGTGCCGATCAGCGAGCAGATCATCGCCAGATTGCCGCCCCACAGCGTGCCCTGCCACTCGCCGGCGTCCGGCGTCTCGCTGCGCCAGCCAACATTGACTGTAGGCGAAGTCAGCGCCTGCCAGAAGTGCGTCAGGGTAAAATCAGATAAAACCTCCGCGCCGAAATTGCCGGCCAGCATCGGCGCGCTAAAGGTGATAAGGCCGGTCTGCGCCAGCAGGGCGAGCTGCAGCGCGGTGAAGTCGCTGTGGCCGCACAGCGCCAGCGGCTGATTTAACAGGCGGCGCTGCAGCCCGACGTAATCGATCTGCGCCAGCAGGCGGCTGGCGCCGTAGCCGCCGCGCACCGCCAGCACGATGTCGGGCAGCGTCTCGAGCTGCGCCAGCTGGTTGAATTCAGCGAGGCGTTCGGCGTCGGTGCCGGCGAAACGCTGAAAGCGGCGGCCGAGGGTTTCCAGATTATCGACCTGATGGCCCGCCGCGCGCAGCCGCTCAACGCCGCGCCAGGCGGCAGGCTGGTTGTGACAATATCCGGAGGGCGAAATAAGATGGACGGAGCGAGAAATCATAAGGCTATTCCTGCGGTTAGCGGGCGATTAACGGGCCGATGATGACGAAAAGCGCGACGGAAGTCACTGCGCGACACGGTTTTTTACGCAATTAGGATAAACGGTAATTTTGCTGCGGCGCGCGCCAGGTATGATAGCCTGCGACCACACTGCATCAGGATGAAAAATTGGTGAAATTTCGATACCTTGCCCTTTCTGCACTGCTGCTGGCGGGCTGCGCCAGCGAACCGCCAAAACAGGTCGTTAAGCAACGCAACACCCCGCTGACTCAGGCGCCGCCGTCGAATATCAACGCCACCTGGGCGATGTTCACCGAAGATGCCGCCAGTCATTATGGCGTTGATGAGAAACTGCTCAGCGCCATTATTACTGTCGAATCGGGCGGCAACCCCGGCGTCGTCAGCCGCTCCAACGCGGTGGGGCTGATGCAGATTAAAGCCGCGACGGCGGGCAGGGAAGTCTATCGCGTGCAGGGGCGCCGTGGTCAGCCGTCGAACGCTGAGCTGCGCGATCCGGCGAAAAATATCGATATCGGCGCCGCCTATATCAAGATCCTGCAGGAGTCGGCGCTCTCCGGCATTCGCGACCCGCTGACGCTGCGCTACGCCACTATCGTCTCTTACGCCAACGGCGCGGGCGCGCTGCTGCGCACCTTTTCCCGCGACCGCGACCGGGCGATCGCCATGATCAACGCCATGTCGCCGGACGAGTTCTACCAGCACGTGCAGAACAAGCATCCCGCCGCGCAGGCGCCGCGCTACCTGTGGAAGGTCACCACGGCGTACCGCACCATTTAACGCCTTACTCCACCAGCAGCCGCGCGGTGGGGTAATCGACAATCAGCACGTTGACGTAGCCGCCGCGCAGCGCGCCGCGGATGGCGTGCGCCTTCTCTTTGCCGCCCGCCAGCGCCACCACCTGCGCGCAGTTGCGCACCTGCGCCAGCTCCATGCCGATGACCGGATCCTCTTCTGCGCTCAGCACCGGCTCGCCCTGCGCGTCGAAGTAGTGCAGGCAGATATCGCCCACCGCGCCGCGCTGCGCCAGGGTGCGCAGCATCTCCTCGTCATAATAGTTGCCGGAGTTACGCAGCAGCGCCGACGGCTCCAGATCGCCGATGCCGACGATAGCCAGATCCACCTGGTCAAACTTCTCCAGCACCTCCGCGACGTCGGGGTTGGCCGCCAGCCGCTGGCGATCCTGCACCGAGTGCTCGATCGACTGGGAAGGCAGCAGCCAGGATGGGCAGTTCAGCAGCGCCGCGAGGTTCTGCGTCAGGATCGTCGCCTGCACGTTGCCGTTGGCGCCGACGCCGCCCAGCAGCTGGATCACTCCTTTGCAGGCGGCGTTAAAGGGGTGCAGCGCATCCACCATGGCGCGGATGGTGCCGCTCCAGGAGGAGATGCCGATCAGCTCGTCGGCGCGCAGTCGCGTCTCCAGATAGTGCGCCGCCGCCGAGCCGATCGCCTGCTTGATCTGCGGCGAAGAGGCGTTTTCCGGCACGTCGACCACAATCGCCTGCGGCAGCCCGTAGGTTTGCTCGATCGCCTTCTCCAGCGCCGGAAAGATATTGGCGGGCGGCACGACGCTGATCTTCACCACGCCCTCTTTCACGCTACGGTTGAGAATGCGCGAGACAAAAGACTGCGACAGCTTCAGCATCTGCGCGATATCTGACTGCTTCATCCCTTCGCTGTAGTAAAGCGTGGCAATCTTTACCATCAGCCGTTGCTCATCCTGTTTCGCCATTCATCCTTCCTCTCTGTGTCGGCCTGGTATTGTTAACCAGGATGCGGGAAATCACAACGCGGGACATTTTGTGATCCTTTTCGCTTTTTAAACAATCCGGGTTGCGCGCCCGCCTGAAGCGGGTGCATAGTCATCTTGCATATAAAATCGCAATTGAATATTTATTCAAGCGGAGAATAACGAATGAACGCACCTCTCGTCAAAATTACCCTACTGGCTTCACTGATGGCTCTCTCGACCGCCGCGCTCGCCGCCGATAAAGGCCTGCTGGCGATCATCACCCCGTCGCATGACAATCCCTTCTTTAAAGCGGAAGCGGACGGCGCGCTGGAAAAGGCTAAGGCGCTCGGCTACGCCACGCTGGTGGCGTCGCACGACGACGACGTTAACAAACAGAACCAGCTGATCGAAACCGCCATCGCGCGCAAGGCCAAAGCAATTATTCTCGATAACGCCGGGGCGGACGCCACCGTCGGCCCGGTGCAGAAAGCCAAAGATGCCGGCATTCCCACCTTCCTTATCGACCGCGAAATCAACAAAACCGGCATCGCCGTGGCGCAGATCGTCTCCAACAACTATCAGGGCGCGCAGCTCGGCGCAGAGAAATTCGCCAAACTGCTGAACGGCAAAGGCAGCTACGTCGAGCTGCTGGGCAAAGAGTCCGACACCAACGCGGGCGTGCGTTCGCAGGGCTATCACGACGTGCTGGACGACTACGGCGATATGAAGATGGTGGCGCAGCAGAGCGCCAACTGGAGCCAGACCGAGGCGTTCAGCCGCATGGAGACCATCCTGCAGAAAAACCCGAACATCGTCGGCGTGATTTCCGGCAACGACACCATGGCGCTGGGCGCGGAGGCGGCGTTGAAGGCGGCGGGCAAAACCAACGTTATCGTGGTGGGCTTCGACGGCAGCGACTACACCCGCGACTCCATTATCAACAAAGGCAACATCAAGGCGACGGTGCTGCAGCCGGGCTGGGCGCAGGCGCAGATGGCGGTTGAGCAGGCGGACTACTACCTGAAAAACGGCAAAGCGCAGAAAGAAGAGAAGCAGCTGATGGACTGCGTGCTGATTGACGACAGCAACGCGTCGAAGCTGAAAAACTTTAACCTGGCGAAGTGACCGGAGGCGGCATGAAACGGAGCAGAGCGATGCTGGCGATCACCCTGGCGCTGACGGTAAGCGGTTGCACCGTGGTGGATCTCGACGCCAGCGGCAACCCGATCATGCCGAAAGATCCCCATGCGAAACCGAGCTACAGCAGCCAGACGCCGCAGCAGATCGCGGAGGCGAGCTGGCAGAGCCGGGTGCTTGACGCCGCGCAGCAGCGCGCCATGAGCTGGGCGGATATGGAGACCAAAAGCGGGACGGTGAAGGCGGGCGGCAGCGAAAGCGTCTTTGTGCGCGCCAGCGGCACGGTGGCGGCGGTGGATGAGAGCAACAGCCGCGAGCGCACCCTGACGCTGACCCTGAACGGCAAGCCGGTCAACGTGAGCCTCGGGCCGGTGATCCGCAGCAACGCGCTGCGCGATGCGGCGGGTTTCCGCTTTGAGGAGTTCACTAATCAGGTGCAGTACGCGCAGCTGACCCGCGCGCTTAACCGCCACGCAGTGCAGCAGCTGCCGACGGTCGACGCCAGCTGGGTCGGCAAACCGGTGCAGGCGCTGCTGGCGGTCGAGATGGGCCACGGCGTGGTCAACAACGTGATGGCGGTAGCGCTGAAGCAGGGAGAGGCGCCATGAGCGACGACATTATCCTGCAGGCGAGCAATATCACCATGCTTTTTCCCGGCACGCTGGCGCTGGACCGCGTCGACTACCGCGTCTGGCGCGGCAAGGTCAACGTGATTATCGGCGAAAACGGCGCGGGCAAATCGACCCTGATGAAAATCCTTGCCGGGGTGCAGCAGCCTACCAGCGGCGAGCTGTTTCTTAACGGCGAAAAGGTGGTGCTGAGCAGCACGCGCGCCGCCGCGAAGCTGGGTATCGGCATGGTGCATCAGGAGCTGAACCTGTTTGAAAACCTGTCGGTGGCGGAGAATATTTTTCTCGGCCGCGAGCTGCAGCGCGGCATCCGCCCCATTAACGAAGCGGAGCAGGAACGCCGCGCCGCCGCGCTGATGGCGCGCCTTGACCAGCCGATTTCGCCGAAAGAGCCGGTCGGCAATCTCAAGGTCGGGCAGCAGCAGCTGGTGGAGATCGCCAAGGCGCTGGCGGAAGACGCCGATATTCTTATCCTCGACGAACCGACCTCGGCGCTCAGCAAAACCGAAGTCGAGATCCTGTTCCGCGTCATCCGCGAGCTGACGCGGCAGGGCGTCACCCTGATCTATATCTCGCATCGCCTTGAAGAGCTGATGGCGATCGGCGACGTGATCACCATTCTGCGCGACGGCCGCTTCCAGGCGGAAGCGCAGGTCAGCGATATCGACGTGCCCTGGATCGTGCGCGAAATGCTCGGCAGCGAGCCGATGAGCAACTTTCTGCCGGATGGACGCACCTTCGGCGCGGCGGTGCTGGAGGCAGAGCACATTACCTGCGTCAGCCCCAACGGCAACACCCTGGTGGACGACGTCACCTTTCACGTGCGCGCCGGGGAGATCGTCGGCATCTATGGGCTGATGGGCGCGGGGCGCACCGAACTCTTTGAGTGCCTGCTCGGCAGCGAACGCAACTACCTTGGCAAAATCTGGCTCGACAGCAAGCCGGTGCCGACGCGGCTGCCGCCCGCCGAGCGCATCCGCATGGGCATGAGCCTGGTGCCGGAAGATCGCAAGCGCGCCGGGATTTTCCCGGGATCCTCGGTGGCGAGCAACCTCACCATCGCCAGCCTGTGGCGCCGCCTGACGCACCGCTTCGCCATCGCCCAGCAGGAAGAGCGGGCGGCGGTGACCCGCACCGTCGGCAATCTGGCGATCAAGATCTCCTCGCCGGAGGTGGCGATCAGCGCCCTGAGCGGCGGCAATCAGCAGAAGGTGGTGATCGGCCGTTCGCTGCTGACCAATCCGCGCCTGCTGTTGCTGGACGAGCCGAGCCGCGGCATCGACGTCGGCGCCAAGGGGGAAGTGTTTCGCATGATGGTGCAGCTCTCGGAGCAGGGCATTGCGGTGCTCTTCTCCACCTCCGATTTGAAAGAGATCATGGCGGTGGCCGATCGCATCCTGGTGATGTCGGGCGGCAAACTTACGGCTGATATTCCGCGCGGCGACGCGGAAGAGTCAGCGCTGGTGAAAGCAAGCGCACAGGGGTTCTGAGCATGAAAGGCAATAACGCTATGACGATGGCAGGCCAGCCGGCGAAGGCGTTTAACTCGCGCGAGAGCATTATCCTGCTGCTGTTGAAGCTGCGCACCTTTATCGCGCTGTTTTTAATTGTCGGCTTCTTCGCGATTACCGTGCCGGACTTTCTCGCCCTCGGCAGCCTGGTGATTATGGTAAAGCATATCGCCATTAACGCCTTTCTGGCGCTGGGCATTACCTTTGTGATTATCACCGCCGGCATCGACCTCTCTATCGGCGCGACGCTGGGGCTGTGCGGCATGATCGCCGGCTGGCTGATCACCAAAGGGATCGTGCTGCCGATGTTCGGCATCGCCATCTTTCCCAGCGTCTGGGTGATTGTGCCGCTGGTGCTGCTGGTGGGCGGGCTGATCGGCGCGGCCAACGGCTGGATCATCACTCGCTACAACGTCGCGCCCTTTATCTGTACGCTCGGCACCATGTATATCCTGCGCGGCGCGGCGATGCTCACCTCGGGCGGCGAAACCTTCCCCGGTTTGCAGGGCAATCCGCTGCTCGGCAACACCGGCTTCGACCGCATCGGCGCCGGATCGCTGCTCGGCCTGCCGTACGCCATCTGGATGATGATCGTGCTGGCGCTGGTGATCGCCTATATCGCCCGTCGCCTGCCGTTCGGTCGCCAGGTCTACGCCATCGGCGACAACGAGCGCGCCGCGGAGCTCTCCGGCGTCAAAGTGAAGCAGGTGAAAATCTGGGTCTATACGCTTTCCGGCTTCTGCGCGGCGATAGCAGGCATCGTGGTGTCGTCGCAGCTGGTCGCCAGCCATCCGGCCAACGGCACCTCGTTCGAAATGAACGCCATTGCAGCGGTGGTGCTGGGCGGCACGTCGCTGGCGGGCGGGCGCGGCACCATTCTCGGTACCCTGGTCGGCGCCTTTGTTATCGGCTTTCTCGCCGACGGCCTGATCATGATGGGGGTCAGCGAATTCTGGCAGATGGTGATCAAGGGCATCGTTATTATCATCGCCGTCATCATCGACCAGATGCAAAACCGCATGCAGCAGAAAGCGGCGGTAGTGGCGCAGAAGGCGCTGATCGAGGAGGGCGCAGAGGCAAAAAGTTAATCGGTGGCGGTGCAGGCGAGTCGTTTTGCTGCACCCCCTTTTTTTACCCTTTTCGAATATATATTCGAGTGTGATTTTAAATTCAGAGGTGATGTATGAATCCTTTCAAACTTCCGGTCGACGAACTGCAGCGTAAGGCGCGCGCCGTGCGCCGCCGCATTATCCAGCTTAACGCAGGCAGCCCCGCCGGCGGCCATACCGGCGCGGATCTGTCCCAGGCGGATATTCTGACCGCGCTTTACTTCCGCATTCTCGACTGCGCGCCGGATCGCACCGAGGATCCGCAGCGCGACATCTATATCCAGTCCAAAGGCCATGCGGTCGGCGGTTACTACTGCGTGCTGGCAGAGGCGGGCTACTTCCCGGTCGACTGGCTACCCACCTATCAGCATGCGGATTCGCATCTGCCGGGCCATCCGGTGCGGCAGAAAACCCCGGGCGTGGAGCTGAATACCGGCGCGCTTGGCCACGGCCTGCCGGTGGCCGTGGGGCTGGCGCTGGCGGCGAAAAAAGATGGCAGCAAGCGGCGCATCTTCGTGGTGACCGGCGACGGCGAGCTGGCGGAGGGCAGCAACTGGGAGGCGGCGCTGGTCGCGGCGCACTACGGCCTCGACAACCTGATCATTATCAACGACAAGAACAAGCTGCAGCTGGCGGGCGCGACGCGCGACATCATGAACACCGACCCGCTGCCGGAAAAATGGCGCGCCTTCGGCCTGGAGGTCACGGAGTGCAACGGCAACGACATGGCGCAGGTGGTCGAAACCCTTGAAAGCCTGCCGCAGAACGGCAAGCCGCAGGTCGTGGTGGCGCATACCGAAAAAGGCTATGGCGTCTCCTTTATTCAGAGCAAAGCGGAGTGGCATCACCGCGTGCCGAAAGGCGAAGAGATCGAACTGGCACTGGAGGAACTGAAAGATGAGTAATGCACAACACTTAGCCAGCGTAATGGTGACCGCCTTTATCGACGCGGTGAATCGCGGCGTGGATCTGGTGCCGGTGGTGGCGGACTCCACCTCAACCGCAAAAATTTCGCCCTTTATTAAAGCTTTTCCCGACCGGCTGGTGAACGTCGGCATCGCCGAGCAGACGCTGGTCGGCACCGCCGCCGGGCTGGCGCTGGGCGGCAAGATCGCCGTGACCTGTAACGCCGCGCCTTTCCTCGTGTCGCGCGCCAACGAGCAGGTCAAAGTCGACGTCTGCTACAACAACACCAACGTGAAGCTGTTCGGCCTGAACGCCGGCGCCAGCTATGGCCCGCTCGCCAGCACCCACCACAGCATCGACGATATCGCGGTGATGCGCGGCTTCGGCAACATCGAAATTTACGCGCCCGCCTGTCCACTGGAGTGTCGCCAGATCATCGACTATGCGCTTGAGCACGTCGGCCCGGTCTATATCCGCCTCGACGGCAAAGATCTGCCGCAGCTGCACAGCGACGATTACCGCTTCGAGCCGGGTAAAATCGACCAGCTGCGCGAAGGCAAGGATATCGCGCTGGTGGCAATGGGCTCGACGGTGCATGAGATCGTTCACGCGGCGGAGCAGCTGGCGGAGAAAGGGATCTCGGCGGGTGTGATCAGCGTTCCATCCATCAGACCCTGCGATACCCAACAGCTGCGCAACCTGCTAAATCACTATCCAGCCGTCATCAGCGTGGAAGAGCACAACGTTAACGGCGGCGTCGGCAGTCTGGTGGCCGAGGTGCTGGCGGAAGGGGGCTGCGCCATTCCGCTGCTGCGCCTGGGTATCCCGGACGGCCAGTACGCCATCGCAGGCGATCGCGCCTCCACGCGCGCCCGTCACGGCATCGACGCCGCGAGCGTCGTTAACAGTGCAGTGCGCATTTGCGCGGGAGCCTGACCATGGAAGACGCCCTTATTCTGGCAATTGACGAAGGCACCACCAATGCCAAGGCGATCGCCGTCAATCGCCAGGGCCGCGTCGTGGCGCGCGGCAGTCAGCCGCTGACGCTCTCCCATCCGCAGCCGGGGCTGGCGGAGCAGGACGCGCTGGCTATCTGGCAGGCGGTGAAGCAGGCGGTGGCCGACTGCCTGGCGCAGTGCGAGGGCGCGCCGGTGGCGGCGGTGGCGATCAGCAATCAGCGCGAGTCGGTGCTGATCTGGCAGCGGCGCGACGGCAAGCCGCTCACGCCGCTGGTGAGCTGGCAGGATCGCCGCTCGGAAGCGTTTTGCCGCGATCTGCGCGCCGCGGGCAACGCCTCGCGCATTACCGGGCTGACCGGGCTGGCGGTGGATCCGATGTTTCCGGCGGCGAAGCTCACCGGCATGCTGGCGGCGATCCCGGACGGCGCGGCGCGCGCGGCGGCGGGCGAGCTCTGCATCGGCACCGTCGACAGCTGGCTTGCCTGGCAGCTCAGCGCGGGCGAGGTGTTTGTTACCGATCACGCCAACGCCGCGCGCACCCAGCTTTATAGCCTGCACAGCGGCGACTGGGACGATGAGCTGCTGCGCCTGTTTCAGCTGCCGCGCGCCGCGCTGCCGACTATCGTGCCGTCGGCCAGCGCGCAGGGCGCGGTGGCGCTGAGCGATATTCCCGGACTGGCGCCGGGCACGCCGATTCTGGCGCGCATCGGCGATTCCCATGCGGCGCTGCAGGCGCAGCGGCGCGGCGATGAAGAGGTGGTGAAGGCGACCTACGGCACCGGCTCTTCGCTGATGATGTCGATGGCGACGCCGCTGCTGACCGATAACGGCCTGAGCACCACCGTCGCCTGGCACGACGGCGCGCTGCGCTTCGCCTTCGAGGGCAATATTACCCATACCGGCTCCGGCGCGGCCTGGCTGGGCAAGATGCTCGGCATCCAGGACCCGCGCGAGCTGACCGCGCTGGCGCGCACCGCCGACAGCAATCAGGGCGTCTATTTTGTGCCGGCGCTTTCCGGGCTGGGCGCACCCTGGTGGGATCTGCAGGCGCGCGGCATGGTGTGCGGCCTGACCGACGCCGCCACGCCTGCGGTGCTGGCGCGCGTGGCGCTGGAGTCGATTGCGTTTCAGATAGCGGACGTCTTTTTCGCCATGGAGCAGGCGAGCGGCCAGCGGCTGTCGGCGCTCTGCGTCGACGGCAGCGCCACCGCCAACGACTGGCTGATGCAGCTGCAGGCGGACGTGCTGCAGCGCCCGCTGCTGCGCGCGCCCACGGCGGAGGTTTCCGCCCTCGGCGCGGCGCTGCTGGCGGGTAAGGTGCTGGGCTGGTGGCAGCAGGGCAGCGAGATGCAGGCGCTGCAGGGCGGCACGCGCGTCGAGCCGCGCAGCGAGCAGGCGCAGGCGATGCGAGAGAACTACCAGGGCTGGCTGGAGGCGGTGGCGCGCTGCCGGTTTCAGCCGGCATGAATGTTAGACAGGGCGTTTAAAAGAGTGGAGCTGCTACAGGGGCAGTGCGGGGTCAAGGACGTTTCGGCCGATCGCAAAGACGGCATAAACCATCCCTGCGCCTCGGCGCGGGCCATCCCTGGCCCGCGACGCTTTGCTCTTCGGCCGAAACGTCCTTTCCCCTGAAGCAGCGGTGCGGTTTTGAGAAATCAGGCGCGGCGCGCCTCTTCCTCATCGTTCTCCGCGCGCAGCATCTCCACCGGCGGAATGCGGCCGCCGCTGAACTCCACCTGGCGGATCGGGAAGGCGAAGCGCACATCGCGCTGCTCCAGCGCCGCCATCAGCTGCAGGTTAATCTCCTGCTGAATATCCATATATTTGTTGTAGTCGGCGTCGAGCACAAAGTAGACCACCTCGAAGGTCAGCTTCGAATCTTCAAACGCGAAAAAATGCGCGCGGTCGAAGCGGGTCAGCTCGATGCCCTGAATAATCGATTTCACCAGATCGCTCACTTCGCGCACCTGCGCCGAAGGCGTGCCGTAGCTCAGGCCGAAGCGAAAGACGATGCGCCGCTGCTGCATACGCTTGTAGTTGTGAATGGTCTGCTGCAGCAAAATGGTATTGGAGCAGACGATCTGCTCGCCGCTCAGGCTGCGCAGGCGCGTGGTCTTCAGGCCAATATGCTCGATAGAGCCGGCGATATCGCCGAACACAATAAAATCGCCGTGCTCGAAAGGCTTATCGAAGCCGATCGCCAGCGAGGCGAAAACGTCGCTCAGCACCGTCTGAATCGCCAGCGCAATGGCGATACCGCCCACGCCGAGACTCGCCACCAGCGCGGTGATATTGATGCCCATATTCGACAGAATGGCGAGCAGCATCATCACCCACACCACCACGCGCAGCAGAATCCCGAGGATCACCGTGGTCACCGGATTGCGCACGTGCACCGGATCGCGCAGCAGATTATGCAGCCACAGCCGGATGCCGCAGTCGATCCACATGGCTAACTGCACGGCAAACGCGAGGAACCAGCCGTGAGAAATAAACCCGTCCCAGCTGGCGGGCACGTCGACGAAACGCAGGGCGATCAGCAGCGAAAAAATCAGCAGCAGTAGCTGGCTGGTGCTGCGCAGGATCTCCACCAGAATCGAGGTGAAGCGCACGTGGCGCTGCTCGCTGTAGCGCGCGATGCGGCCGGAGATAAAGCGGATGACGCTGCGCAGCAGCCAGTAGATCACCAGCGTGCCCGCGACCACGATAGCGCTGTTGATCCAGAAGGTTTGATTCAGAAAAAGACGTTGAAAATAGCCGGATGAGAGCCAGTTTTCCATTGGGGAGTTTCTCCTTGCTGGGAGCCGGTTTAAAAAAGAGAGCAAGGAGAAGCATAGCCTGGCTGCGCCGGGAGGCAGCGCAAATCACTGAATAATTACTGAAATCGATTCGCTTTGTCGCGCGCCAGGCGCTCAAGGGCGAAAATAACCTGCTGCAGCTGACGCTCCTGCAACGGCTCGATGGCGGTAAAGCGGAAGCTGAGACGCGGCGTGACGCGCGTTTCGTTTTTGCTGGTCACCACGCTGCGCTCGCCGATATGCAGCAGCTGCGCGCCGACTTCGAACTGGCCATATTCGCCCAGCTCGACGTGCAGCTTTTTAAACTTGTCGCCGCTGCTCAGCCCCTCCGGCAGCGCCTCGTCCACCAGCACGCCGATGCCGCCCAGCGACAGATCCTGCAGGCGGAAACGCACTTTTTTGCCGTTGGGCCACTCGCTGTGACAGTAAAAGATCGGATCGAGCGGCACGGAGATACGGAAAAATTCTCGGCGCTGGATCTGCCAAAGCAGATCGGGCAGCGGCGCGCTAAAGGCGGGCAGCCCCTCGAAGGTGGTTCTCTCCAGCGACGCGAGGCTGAACTCTACCTTGGCGCCGTAGGTTTCAGCGAAGATGCTCACATCGTTGCAGGAAAGCACATACTCGTTGTCGAGATTATTGCTGCCAAGGTCGAAGATAATGCGATCCTCGTCGGCACCCAGCATACGGCTGATGAACTGACCGCGCGAAAAAGTGACCATTAAAGGCGTCTGCAACCGTAGCAAATCCTTTATCACGCCGAGAACCGCCAGCGTGCCACGTTTGAGATACTGTTCTTTGTCGGCTTCTTTCACTTACTGGCTCCAAAAGAGGGCAAATTTGCTGTTATTTAATGCTTTATTCTCTCTCCGTTATCGGCGGCGGTTGCGGAAGCTTTAGGTTTTTAAGTCAACTTTTGTCGCGGTTTATCCTGCATTAGAGAATTTCCAGTCTATACTTAGCTCTGTAATTCTCCTGATTAATCAGGCGGTCACAACCTAAACAAAAGGAAGGAGCAGTAGATGGGTATTATTTCATGGATCATCTTTGGTTTAATCGCCGGTATTCTCGCTAAATGGATCATGCCTGGTAAAGATGGCGGTGGTTTTATCGTAACCGTTATTCTGGGTATCATCGGTGCGGTAGTCGGCGGCTGGATCAGTACCCTGTTTGGCTTCGGCCGAGTAGATGGCTTTAACTTCGGCAGCTTTGTGGTGGCGGTTATCGGTGCCCTTGTCGTGCTGTTTATCTACCGTAAAGTCCGTAGCTAGTACGCATCGCGTAAGAACTGCAACGGGACGACATTGTCGTCCCGTTTTACTTACTCGCCCCGTTAGAAATCGTATCCCACCGACACCAGCAGCGAACGCTCCGCGCCCCAGTAGCAGTAGCCTGTGCCGTAACAGGCCGCTACATAGTGACGATCGGTCAGGTTATTCGCGTTGACCTGCAGCCACGCGCCGCGTAGCGCGCTGTTCCAGGCGCCGATATCGGCGCGCACCGAGGCGTCGAACAGCGTTACCGACGGCACGCGTCGGCTGTTCTCATTGTCCGCCCACTGCTTGCCGATATAGCGCACCCCTGCGCCCGCGCTGATGCCGGCGTCAAACTGATAGTGGCCCCAGAACGACGCCATGCTGTTCGGCGTCACGTAAGGCGTGTGGCCATCATTGCCGTCCAGCGTCTCCTTATAGCGCAGGTGATTAAGGGTATAGCCTGCCACGGTGCTCAGACGCGGCGTCAGCTGATTGCGCGCCTCCAGCTCGATGCCCTGCGAATGCACTTTGCCGGTCGGCGTATAGGTGGAATCGACGATATTGCGCGTGGCGACATCTTTCTGCGTCAGATCGTAGAGCGCCAGGGTATAGAGATCGCGCGTGCCTGCCGGCTGATATTTAATGCCCGTCTCATACTGTTCCGAGGTGGTCGGCTTCAGCAGGTTGCCGTCGGTGCCGGTCAGCGCGGTCGGCGTAATCGCCTGGCTGTAGCTCACATAGGGCGAGACGCCGTTGTCGAAGGCGTAGAGCAGCGCCGCGCGCCCGCTGACGTGATCGTCCTGCCGACGCGCCGTGCCGCTGTTGTCGGCAACGATGCGGTCGTAGCGGCCAGAGAGATCGAGATGCCAGCGATCCCACGACATCTCATCCTGCAGATAGAGGCCGGTCTGGTAGTAGCGGCGCGTCTCGCGCGTCCAGCTATAGTCCGGCATCGGCCCGACCGCCGCGCCGGTATCGGCGTTGAGCGCGCTCGCCGCATCGCCCGCCTCGCTTAAATCGTTCTTGTAACGGTGATACTCTGCGCCGATCGACAGGCGATGCGCCAGCTCGCCGGTGTCGAACTCCGCCGTGACGCGGTTATCCGTTGCCCAGGCGGAGAGCGATGAGCGTTCGCCGGAGTAGTAGCGGTTAAGGAGAGCGCTGCCGGGCGACTGCCAGCCGACCTGATAAACCTGGTCGAGATCGACGTTGGAGTGGCTGTAGCTGCCGGTTGAAGAAAACGACCAGACGTCGCTAAAGCGGTGCTGGAAATCATAGCTGTAGATCTGCTCGCGCCGCTTGAACTGGTCAAGAGAGGGATCGCCGTCGTAAAAACCGGTGCTGAGCTTCGCGCCGTTGTGGGCGCTCAGCGCGCCGTCGCCCGGCACCGAGCCGTGATAGCCGCCTGACGGATCTTTTTGCAAATAGGCGCGCAGCAGCAGCTGCGTATCTTCCGTAGGCTGCCACATCAGCTGCGGCATCAGCGCGTACTTCTCCTCGCGCGTGTGGTCATACTGGGTATCGCTGTTGCGCGTCATGCCGGTCAGGCGAAACGCCCACTCGTTGTTGATGGCGTTGGTGTAGTCGAACGCCGCGCCGCGCGTATCCTGGGTGCCGGCCGTCAGCCGGAAGTGGCCCGCTTCGCTGAACTGCGGGCGGCGCGTGGTCTGGTTCACCAGCCCGCCCGGCACCGTCTGGCCGTACAGCGCGGAAGAGGGACCTTTAATCACGTCGACGCGCTCCAGAAACCAGGGATCGACCTGCAACACGTTATAGCTGCCGCCATCGCTCATCAGGCGCAGGCCGTCGAGGAAGGTATTATCCACGTCGCCGCCGTGGAAGCCGCGCAGCGAAACGGTGTCGTAGCGGGTCGCCGCGCCGCCGAAGTTAGAGAACACCCCCGGCGTATAGTTCAGCACCTGATTGAGATCGATGGCGCCCTGATCGTCGATCTGCTGGCGAGTGATCACCGAGACCGACTGCGGCGTTGTTACCAGCGGGCGATCGCTTTTGGTGGCGCCTGCGCTGGTGGTGGCGAGATAGCCCTGAGTCGGGGCGTCGGCGCTCTCCTGCGGCGAGGCGGTCACCGTCAGCGTGTCGGCCGCCAGGCTGGCGGCGGGCAGAGCGATCGCCAGCGCGCACAGCAGCGCGCAGCGGTGAGGGGGAAACGGCAGCGTCATGTCCTGTCCTTGTTCGGTCCGCCTTTGGCCGGCGGCGCATGTATGATAAAGATTCTCAAAATCAGAGTGAGAATTATTATCAATATGTGAAAAATGTTTCAAGCGCTGTAACAAGGCAGGATTCTGAAAAAAGAGGGCGAAGGGCGAACCCTTCGCCTGAGGCGGTTATTTCGCGGTTGCCGCGGTCTGAGGAATATCCTGCGCGCTGTTGCAGGTTTTCTCTTTCGGACAGTACTTATCGAGCAGCATCAGCGTCACGCCGTTGGTCCAGCCGAAGCCGTCCTGCAGCGGATATTCGCCGCCGCCGCCGCCGCCGAGGTTCGGCCCGTCGACCACATATTTCTCAACCAGCTTATGCTCTTTGTCGTAGGTGGTCTGGACGTTCTGCAGGAAGCGCATGCCGACCTGCTGCGCCAGCTGCGGCTTGTTGTAGTGCTCCAGACCTTCTACCGCCACCCACTGCAGCGGCGCCCAGCCGTTAGGCGCATCCCACTGCTGGCCGTTGTTCACCGTAGTGGTGAGCAGACCGCCCGCTTTCAGCAGCTGTTTCTCTACCGCCGAGGCGGTGCGGTCGGCCTGCTTGTCGCTGGCCAGCTGCATATAGAGCGGGAAGAGCGCCGCGGCGGTCAGCTGCGGGCTGGGCTGGCGCGTTTTGCTGTCGTAGTCGGCGTACCAGCCCTGTTTCTCATCCCACAGGTAGCGGTTTACCGCCGCCTGGCGTTTCTCCGCCAGATCGGCGAACTGCTTCGCCTTATCCTGCTGCTTATCGAGGCGGTACGCTTTGGCCAGCGTCTGCTCCAGATGGAATATCAGGCTGTTGAGATCGACCGGCGCCAGCTGAGTGGTGCGGATCGAGGCGAGATTATGCGCGTCGCTGAACCAGCGCGAGCTGAAGTCCCAGCCGGATGCGGCGCCGGCGCGCAGATCGCGATAGAGTTCGCCTTTGTCGCGCTGCGGCGCTTTTTTCGCGGTATTGACGTCATCCAGCCAGGATTCGGTGCGCGGCGCGTCGCGGGCGTCCCAGTAGCGGTTAAGCACGGTGCCGTCCGCCAGCTTGATGACGCGCTTGCTCGCCTGACCGGCGGCGACGCTATCGCTGTCCGCCATCCAGTAGTCGTACTCTTTCTGCAGCTGCGGCAGGTATTTGGTGTAGGCCGCGTCCCCTTCGTGCGTCGCCAGCAGATCGACCATCAGGCTAAAGAAAGGCGGCTGCGAGCGGCTGAGATAGTAGCTGCGGTTGCCGTTGGGAATATGACCGTAGGTATCCAGCTCCCACGCGAAGTTATCCACCATATCCTGCACGCGATCCCAGTGGCCGCTCTCGGCCAGGCCGAGCATGGTGAAATAGCTGTCCCAGTAGTAAACCTCGCGGAAGCGGCCGCCCGGCACCACATAGGGTTTCGGCAGCGGCAGCAGCGAATCGTAGCGCCCGGCGCTTTTGGCGGTGCGCGTCAGCACCGGCCACAGGCCGTCGATATGCGCGCGCAGGCTCTGGCCGGCGGGCGGCACATATTTTTCGCCCGCGGCGGGCAGGGTAAAGTTACTGGCGACAAAACGCTTCAAATCGAAATTGCGCTGATTCTTTTGCATCTGCCAGTCTGCCAGAATCGACGCGGGATCGAACTTCGGCACCGCGTCGGCGAAGGTTTTCTGGTCGGGATAGAACTGCGCCTGCTGTACCGCGTTAAACAACGGACCCAGCCGAACATCCGGCGGCTGCGGCTGGCTGCTGAGCATACGTGAGTTATCGTCTGCGTGCGCCGTCAGCGCAGGCAGACCCAGCAGCAGCGTCAGCAGCACTGGCGCGACTCCCTGACGCCCGACAGGCGCGGTTACGACAGTTTTCTTCATCGGTTTTTCTCCTTGTCCGAAAGGCGGCCGCGCGTAACGCATTGACCACTCAAACAACTTTAGTCGCAATCTGACAACGTGGCGCGACGACGCTGCGGAAATGTGAAGCAGACCAGGCGTGGGCCTGGCGGCGGGGCGGCGGTTTTTGCTTGCCCTGGCGCCGCTTTTGCCGGAGGCTGAGGGCAAAAAAACGAGGATTGAGATGGATATTATCTGGTATCACCCGACGCAGGACGGCGAGATCTGGCTGGCGGGCCTGCGGCGTCGTCTGCCGCAGGCGCGGGTGCGGCGCTGGCAGCCCGGCGACGACGCGCCCGCCGATTACGCTATTCTGTGGCAGCCGCCGCGCGAGATGCTGGCGCATCGCGCCGGACTGCGGGGCGTATTCGTGATGGGCGCGGGCGTAGACGATATTCTCGCCCGGCTGGCGCGCTATCCCGATATGCTGCCGCCGTCGGTGCCGCTGGTCCGCCTGGAAGATAGCGGCATGGCGCGGCAGATGCAGGAGTATGCGCTCTACTGCGTGCTCGGCTGGTTCCGCCGCTTCGACGACTACGCCAGACAGCAGCAGCAGGCGCAGTGGCAGCCTTTGCCGCCGACGACGCGCGAGACGTTCAGCGTCGGCGTGCTTGGCGCGGGCGTGCTGGGGCAGAGCGTGATCGAGGCGCTGCGCCCCTGGGGCTTTCCGCTGCGCGTCTGGAGCCGGACGCCGAAGCGCATCCCGGGCGTCGAGAGCTTTGCCGGACGCGAAAGCCTCGACGAGTTTCTGCGCGGCGCGCAGGTGGCGATCAATCTGCTGCCCACCACGCCGGAAACCCTCAACCTGTTTGACGCGCGCACCCTGAGCCAGCTGCCGCAGCACGCCTGTTTCCTTAATATGGCGCGCGGCGCGCAGGTGGTAGAGGCGGATCTGCTGGCGGCGCTGGAGAGCGGACAGCTGCGCGCCGCCGCGCTCGACGTGTTCCAGCAGGAGCCGCTGCCGCAGGAGAATCCGCTGTGGCGTCATCCGCGCGTCACCGTGACCCCGCATATTGCGGCATTGACCCTGGCGGATGAGGCGATGGACGCCATTACGCGCGCCATCGGCGCCATTGAGGCGGGCGAACGGCCGCTGGGCTGCGTCGATCGCCAGCGCGGCTATTGAATGTCGGTTAACTTATTGGCCGCCCGAGCGGACGGCATAGAGGAGAAAATAATGTACCCTGTTGATTTGCATATGCATACCGTCGCCAGCACCCATGCCTACAGCACGCTGCACGACTACGTCGCGCAGGCGAAAAACAACGGCATCAGGCTGTTCGCCATTACCGATCACGGCCCCGATATGGCCGACGCGCCGCACTACTGGCACTTCGTCAATATGAAAATCTGGCCGCGCGTTATCGACGGCGTCGGTATTTTGCGCGGTATCGAGGCCAATATTAAAAATCAGCAGGGCGAAATCGACTGCTCCGGCCCGATGCTCGGCTCGCTGGATCTGATTATCGCTGGCTTTCACGAGCCGGTTTACGCGCCGCGCGATAAGAGCCATCACACCGATGCGATGATCGCCACCATGGCGAACGGCGTGGCGCATATCATCAGCCATCCGGGCAACCCGAAGTTCCCGGTCGATATCCGCGCCGTCGCCGAAGCGGCCGCGCACTACAACGTGGCGCTGGAGATCAACAACTCCTCCTTTACCACCTCACGTCCCGGCAGCGAGCCGAACTGCCGCGCCATCGCCGAAGCGGTGCGCGACGCCGGCGGAAAACTGGCCTTTGGCTCCGACTCCCACACCGCGTTTACGCTGGGCGACTTCGAGCACTGCCTGCGCATCACGCGCGCAGTGGATTTTCCCGAGGATCGCGTATTAAATGTCACGCCGCGCCGCCTGCTCGATTTTCTGGAGCAGCGTACCGGCAAGCAGATTGCCGAACTGGCGGATTTCTGACCCTTACGGCAAGGGCGTTACGTTTGGCAGAGAGGCAAGATCAGGCAAAAGGGCGATGGGAATACAGGAGTGGTCAGTGCTGCTGTGATTGTCTGAGTATCCTCAGGGCAAGCCTGATAAGCGGTGCAGGAAGGCGTTTGAGGAAGAGTGAACGCCTTGCCGGTATTATGACTGGTAAAGGTGAGATTCAAAGCCAGTGACATAAATTTGGAAAGTAGAAGAGGGGATACCATAAGGTATCCCTATCCAAAAAAGAAACGCTCCACTGAGATATAAAAATATCTGACGTGCCAGTTTTTTATCGGTAATCCTGAGAAGTGTTGCAATTGTAAGGCTAAGGGCAGGTGAAAATTATCTTTCACATTTATGTAAATTAATAACGCCATCTTTAGCATAAGACTGCACAAAATCGGGATCGTTAGTCCAAAAATATTTCATTTTCTTATCATCGTAAAAGCCTTTCCAGTGCAACTTGCCATGTTGATTGATAATGCTGAGTTCTGCAACTGGTTTTAAGAGGCTTATATTTCTCCAGTCGAGGTTCATACCTCCTCTACCAAGGTCTGCAATACCATCATAAAAAATATTAAATTTATTATTGTCGACTTCTTTTAAGTGAAAGTTAATAACTATTTGGTTGTCATTAACAATAAGTGTATTAGGCTTATTATTAATTTCTATAGAGAAGCCTTCCTCGTCACACGTGGTACCCCACAAACCAAAGCTTGAGCTGGCATGTGTTGCCATAGAAATGAATAATAGAAAAATTGCCCTGCGTTTCATTATTTAGACTCCGCAATGGTTGAAATAAATCCAATATCAAGATGAAGGTCTGACCGTCCTGCTAATTCTTCTTCAAGGTAATGGTTGTACAATGAAAGTGCTTCTTGCTCTGATTTTGCAGGCTGTCCATACCTACCAGGAGGAAGGCTCGCCCACTCGTAGCTCAGTATGTCTAACGCCCCTTCAATATCACCAGACATGATTTTGTCTAAAGAGTGTTTTCTTTTATATTTAAAAATTAAAACACAAAATTCATCCTGAGATTTAGGTGTAAAATCAGTAATGTCTTTATCAGCCCGACGAGAAACCATTGTGGGATCATTCCAGGTATACCCCATTACCTGGTATGCTCCTGCTGCTGATGAGGTTAGATTGCCCCTTGTAATGGAAATCTGCGGGTGATTGCTAAAGTTTTTATGGTAATCACTAATGAACGACTGTCCACCGAACAAAGTTTCATAGCCAGATTCACCAACAGTTCCTTCTCCAACTCGAAGCATACGCATAAATGCTCTTACCCTTGCTTCTGCGAGAGACAGTGCAGAAAACTTTATCGCGTCCAGAAACACAACCGGGTGCATATGCCAGACAGGCTCACCGCTGCTAAACGCTGCCACTTGTTTCATCCATTCCATATTGTCAAACCACTGCCGCACATAGGCCACATACAGGCGATCTATGCGTTGCAGAAAGGTTTTCCAGCGATGATGCTGACTGCCGCCAAACCATTCACTGTCATGTTTCACTACCATCCGCGCCGCGATATCCCTTACATCCATCTCCGGAAAGTGGACCGCGTGATACAGCTCCGCCCCGGACAGATCGCCACTGTTGTCACCGTCCATTTTTTGGAGGATAGCCTTATACCAGATGGAAACCTGTTTTTCCTGAATGCTGCGCTCAGGCCTCACCCACTCCGCAAGGTGCGTGAACGCAGATTTTATCCAGCCCTCGTGCAGGGATTGTGTCATGTCAGCCGTAGGTGGTTCTTCAAAGGCTGAGAAACCGAGCTTTATCAGATCGTACTGAGCAATGTCTGCATCTACATCCGCAGCACTCAGCCAGGCACTTCCCTCGATCTCAAACCAGCGTTTCCCGCTGTTGTCGTTGAACGAATGGCATTTGTCCTGCGACATGATTTTATGAATATCTTTTTTTACCTGTACGGCTGTACGGATAAACGTGTCGCCGCTGCGTTGGTACAGGTAGCTCCCCGGTTGGATATGAATATATGTCTGACCACGTTTTACCCGGGCGGTGTTGCTAAGAAAATCACGCATACGGCTGTCGGTGCTGAGGAGTTCGATATGTACAAAGTTGCTTTTCTCCACTCCCTGCATCCCACTCGGGGCAATGTCCTCCGCCAGATATCCCACGGCATCCCCGGCCGCAACGGTGCATTTAGTGGCGGGCGTGACCACCTTATCATAAGCTCTTTCCGCGATAGCCTGCTGCATCCACGCGGGCAAGTGCGACCGTTGCTCGCCATCCGGGGTCATAAATACCGGATCAAGAGCCACCCAGAATGCCGCGCCGTTCATCTCTGACTTACTGTTGAGCTTCCGGGCAAGCCCGAACAGCAGGTGCACGCCGTCCAGTTCAAACGTGTTTTCCCGCAGCACCACCACGCGATCACCTGTCTTAAGATGCCCTCCGGATGGCTCGGGAACCTGCCCTCCCGTTTTTTCCTGCCCGATATGTTGGCGTTTCCGCAGTTTATTTCCCCGCTTCGTGACCTGATACATCTGATGCACAGGAAAGGCAGACAGCGGGGCAAGCCCCATGTAGAGCGCGTAAAAATCCAGGGCATTTTCCGGTTTTTCAGTATCCGGCGTACAGGTGGATTTAACCAGTACAAAAGTGCTGGAATACTGCAACGCATTCCCCATGTAATCGCCGGAGAGATAGTCCTGATTCATTCGCCAGGCCACCACCTCGCCCCCTGCCATAAACTGAAGCGGGACGGCGGTATCTGCTGTTTCGCGAGTGAGTACTGATCCGGGCGCACTTACATCTGTAATATGAAGTCCGCCATGCCACATAGCATTTGTCCCGGCAAGCCAGGAACCATGAGGCTCCTGACGTATACGGGCCATAATTTCATCGACTGTGGAGTAATGGTCGCCGTTTGCTTTTTTGGCAGGAAAACAGATATCCATTTGCATAATCCCTTGCTGATAGATAAGTAAGTTCTTTAAAAAGCCGATTTAGTTTATTTTATAAATAATAACCATACAATTAATAAGTGTTATCGTGAGTCCATATTATTTTTCGGTAATATTCAGTAAACTGAAGATACAAGATACCAATCAGCAGGCTTTCTTACTCCCCGCTGAGACGATTTCAAAAGTGCTTTCTACCAAAATTGCAAAGTAAATGAACATATCCCTGCCCAATGTCCGATCGGCCAGGCAGACTTATATTGTTCATTAGGAAATATCAGGAGTTAAGGATGATGATTGCTCTGTGCCTTAGTCTTGCGCATAAAAAAATCAGAGATAAGACGGTTTATTGCATGGTATTTCCGCGTGCGGCTGGAACGGGCTGTATCAATAATTGCTTCTTTACCAGCTCACGTCCCGGCAGTGAGCCGAGCTGCCGCGCCATCGCCGAAGCGGTGCGCGACGCCGGCGGTAAGCTGGCGTTTGGCGCCGATTCCCACACTGCGTTTACGCTGGGCGACTACGAGCACTGCCTGCGCATCACGCGCGCAGTGGATTTTCCCGAGGATCGCGTGTTAAATGTCACGCCGCGCCGCCTGCTCGATTTTCTGGAGCAGCGTACCGGCAAGCAGATTGCCGAACTGGCAGATTTCTAACCCTTTTGCCTCTGGAATAGTGCATGAACGAGTTTTCCATTCTCTGCCGCGTGATCGGCTCCCTGTTTAACCGTCAGCCGCAGGATCCGCTGCTGGTTCCGCTGTTTACGCTGCTGCGCGAGGGCAAACTTGGCGCGCAGTGGCCGCTGGAGCAGGATGAACTGCTGCAGCGTCTGCAGCAGCACAGCGATCCGCAGGCGCTGGCGGCGGATTACAATGCGCTGTTCGTCGGCCCCGACTGTAAGGTGCCGCCTTACGCCTCGCAGTGGCCAGAGGGCAAGCCGGAGCCGGAAGTGCGCGCCTTTCTCGCCTCGCGCGGCATGCCGCTCAGCGACGCGCCCGCCGACCACTTCGGCGTGCTGATGCTGGCGGCCTCCTGGCTGGAGGATCAGTCGGCGGAGGATGAGAGCGCGGCGCAGTGCGCCCTGTTTGACAGCTATCTGCTGCCCTGGTGCGGCGCCTTTCTTGGCAAGGTCGAGGCGCACGCCACCACCGCCTTCTACCGCACGCTGGCAATGCTAAGCCGCGAGGCTATCCAGGCGATGTGGGACGAGCTGAACGAGGCCGGTGAAGAGAGCGGCGAAGCGTAACGCTGCCTCTTTTTACCAGCGCGCCGGATGCGTGCCCGACTCGCAGCCCGGCGTGGCGCAGAGCTGCGGCGTGCCGGGCAGCCGCGCGGCGGCGCGCAGCCGCTCCCCGATGCCCCAGGGCGTCAGCTCAACGGTCGGCAGCGTATCGTGCGCATGCGCTTTGATGCCGGCCGGCAGAGCCGCGTCCCGACAGGGATGCTGCTGCAACAGCAGGGCGGTGCGCGCCAGCGACAGCCGCGCCTCAACGCCGTAGCCGGTAGCGTGGCGCTGGCGCAGTCCCTCCAGCGCCGCGGCGGCCATCAGATAGCCGGTGGCGTGATCCAGCGCCTGTACCGGCAGCGGTGTTGGCTTCTCGCTTTGCGACCAGCGCATGCCGCTCTCGGCGATGCCGCACGCCATCTGCACCAGACTGTCGAAGCCGCGGCGGTTGCGCCACGGGCCGTGCCAGCCCCAGGCATTCAGGCTAACGTCCACCAGGCCCGGCGCCAGCCGGGCGCGTGTCTCGGCGTCAAATCCCAGCTGTTCCAGCGCATCGGCACGATAGCCGTGCACCAGCACGTCCGCCTGTTGCAGCAGCTTGCGCAGCGTCTCGCGGCCCGCCGCCGTTTTAACGTCCACCACGGCGCGCCGTTTGCCGCAGGCGATCTCTTCATCCAGCGCTGGCTCGCGCCAGCCGGGCGGATCGAGACGCAGCACCTGTGCGCCGAGGCTGGCGAGAAAGCGGGTCGCCACCGGCCCGGCGATGATGCGCGTCAGGTCCAGCACCCGCACGCCGAGCAGCGGCCGCGCGGCGGGCATCGGCCAGTTGCGCGCGGGCGCGGCGGCGCCCCGTCGCCAGACGATCAGCGGCTCTTCGCGCACCGCCTGGCCCTGCGGATGCTGCTGCCACGCTTGTTCGCTGCGCATCTTTGCGGCGCAGCCGCCCGCGTCGACCACCGCCTGCTCCAGCGCGTCACCCTGCCAGCGCGCCACCTGCCGCGCCAGCGCGTCGCGGTCGGGATGCTGGCCCAGCACGCGCTCCATCGCCGCGCGATGCTGCGGCGCATTAGTGTGCAGGCGGATCCAGCCGTCGGCGCTGCGATAGTCGCCGGCAAAGGCGTCCCACAGCGCGGGCGCGGGGCGATTGCGGGGAAAGAAGCTGGTCTGAAACCAGCGCGAGGCGAGGCGCACATTGACGCTCACCGGCTGACGGACGCCGATAAAATCGGCCGTCGCCTGGGTTGCTAGCCCGATGCTGGCGGCCGCCAGTTCGCTGACGGCGAAAGCGGATGGGAACGTCGCGGTATCAAGAAAGGTGGGCGGGGCGGTTGCGTCGCCGGGGCCACGCAATCCTTGCCACAGCTGCTGCCACAGCGACGCGGCAAGCTGATAATCCATAAGCATTCTCCAGAAACAGACGGTATCCAGAGCATAGCACCACTTTTTCAGCGGCGGCGCAGACGCGGAAAGCGCGCATGCATGCGCAGGCTGCGCAGATTGATGACCGCTATCGCCGTGCCGCACACCACCAGCGACGCGCCGATGATTTTAAAACTGTTAAGGCTGTCGCCCAGCACCACGATGCCCATCAGCACTGACAAGACCGGGGTCAGCAGCGAGTAGGGCATGATCAAATTGACGTTGTACTGCTTCAGCAGGCCGTACCAGAGGGTATAGGCGACAATCGACGAGGCGAGCGCGCTGTAGAGAATGCCGAACCAGCCGCGCCATCCCGCCTGGCTCAGGGCGTAAAACTGGTGCGACTCCATCACGAAGCTCGACAGGCCGACGATAGGCACCGCCAGAAAGGCGATCCAGCCGGTCATGGTCAGCGGCTTGATGGGCGGCGATTTTTTTACAATCAGGTTGCTGACCGCCCAGCCGGTGGCGCTGCAGAGCAGGATCGCCAGCACCCACCAGGCGGGGATGGTCGGGCTGCCGGAGAGCACTGCCACGCCGCACAGGGAAATCGCGATGCCGATGAGCTGAATCGCTCTCAGCCGCTCCTTCAGCACTGCCATCGCCAGCAGCATGGCGATTGGCGTGCCGAGCTGCACCACAATCGCGCCGGTGCCGGCGTCGGTATAGCGCATGCCGACGAACAGCAGCGAGAAGTGCATAAAGCCGAAGGTAAAGGCGAGCGCCAGCAGCCAGGGAAGCTGCTGGCGGGTGATGCGGCAGAAAGGGATCAGCACGATCGCCACCACCACAAAGCGCATGCAGGTGAGAAACAGCGGCGGCAGCTCCAGCAGGCCCCACTTCACCGCCACGTTATTGAATGCCCAGATAGAGACCACCATCAAAATCAGAAAAAAATGCCGCAGAGCCACAATCCCGTCCTTCGCTGTTGTTTTTCGCCACGCCCTAATGATGGCACGAAGCGAGGAGACGCCGACAGGCGATGACAAATATTTTTCTGTTATGACAGCGGCAGGAAAATCATAAGACAGGCTGCCGCTTTGCTGTCAGACTGATTCACCGAGACGTTCACCCGTAGAGGATCCGGTTCGGTATGACATCCACTTCCGTTTTGCCCCTTGCCCTGATTCAGTTAGAGGTTCCGCCTGCCGACGTTGCCGCGCGTATCGGCGAACAGCCGCGCTGGTTTATTGAGGCGCTTAACCTTCAGCCCGACGATTACCTGATTGTGCGCCCACACCTTGGCGAATCGCTGCCGCAGTTTGACCAGATCAGCGGCGCTATCCTGAGCGGCTCCTGGGCGATGGTGACCGACCACGCCGAGTGGAGCGAACGCAGCGCGGCGTGGGTGCGGGCGGCACTCGACGCTGAGTTGCCGCTGCTGGGCGTCTGCTACGGCCACCAGCTGATGGCCTACGCGCTGGGCGGCAAGGTGGCGGACAATCCCAACGGCTGGGAGCGCGGCCTGCTGCCGCTGACGTGCAAACCAGCGATGCAGCGCGACGCGCTGCTGTCGGCGCTGCCGGAACGCTTCAGCGCCTGGCTGTCGCACCGCCAGTCGGTGATTACCCCGCCGCCGCAGGCGCAGGTGCTGGCCACCTCGGAGAAAGATCCCTGCCAGATTCTGCGCTACTCGCCGCAGGCGCTGTCGGTGCAGTTTCACCCGGAATTCTCACGCCGCATCATGAGCGCCTGCCTGCCGCAGGGCGTCAGCGACAGCGGCGCGGATATAGAGGGCGCGGACTGGGCGCGGCAGCTACTGACGGCGTTCTGGCAGCAGACGCGCCCGCAGGCGATCCAGGCTCAGGGCGCGTAGCTGCGCCGGCAGCGATAAACCCAGGCGGGCGGCACGTTTTTCAGCACCCGCTGACGCTGCCAGGTAAAGTAGCGCGAGAGATCGGGCTGGGTGATGGAGGTGTACTGAAACTGCACGAAAACGCCGTCCGGGCCGAGCGCGTCGAACGCGGCGCGCAGAATCTCGTCGCGCAGCGCTGGCGGCAGCGACAGCAGCGGCAGGCCGGAAAAGATTGCGTCATACTCGCCAGTCAGATACGTCGCTGAACAGTTACGCACCTGCAGGCGCGCATCCTCCAGCGCGCGCAGCTTATCCGCCAGCGGCGCGCTGATCTCAAACGCATCCAGTTTCGCCTGCGGCTGCATACGCGCCAGCAGATGACGCGTCAGCACGCCGTCGCCCGCACCGAGTTCGGCGACGCGCAGGGCGCTGCGCCAGCAGACGCTGTCGCTCATGGCGCGGCACAGCGCCGCCGACGAGGGCGTAATGCTGCCCATTTTACGCGGATGGCGAATAAACTGATGAATAAACTCTGCTTTTGTGCGCATAAGGCTAAAAGCCGAAGCCAGCATGTCACGCTCTCCTGTAATTAACCTTCTCTGTTGACCCTGTTTCAGCCCAAGGTTTCGCTTTTTTTTCGCGCCTCGGCTTATTCTCAGAATTATCCGTGCGCACGGGCGGCGCGCTTTTCCTTTGCGGCGGTCACAGTTTCCGACTGCAACATCTGACAGGCTAGGTTTGTTCATTCATTGTTAACAACAAGTTTCATCGTTGTTTCAATTCCAGCCATGTTAAGGAGATTCACCATGCGTTACGCCTCTCCCGGGGAACAGGGTTCTCTGATCCAGCTGCAGAAAACCTACGGCAACTTTATTAACGGCGAATTCGTGACGCCGGTGAACGGCAATTACTTCACTAACACGTCGCCAGTTAACGGTTCGGTGGCGGGGGAGTTCCCACGCTCGGACAAGGCGGATGTGGACAACGCCGTTGCCGCCGCGCACGCTGCCGCCGAAGCCTGGGGCAAAACCTCGCCGCAGCAGCGGTCGCTGGCGCTGCTCAGGATCGCCGATCGGCTGGAGCAAAATCTGGAATATATGGCGGTGAACGAAACCTGGGATAACGGCAAGCCGGTGCGCGAAACCTTGGCCGCCGATATGCCGCTGGCGGTGGATCACTTCCGCTATTTCGCTGGCTGCGTGCGCGCGCAGGAGGGCACGGCCGCCGAGATCGATGAGTTTACCGCCGCCTACCATTTCCATGAGCCGCTCGGCGTGGTGGCGCAGATTATTCCCTGGAACTTTCCGCTGCTGATGGCGGCGTGGAAGCTGGCACCGGCGCTGGGCGCGGGCAACTGCGTGGTGCTGAAGCCGGCCGAGCAGACGCCGCTGAGCATTACCCTGTTTGTCGAGCTGATCAAAGATCTGCTGCCGCCTGGCGTGCTGAACGTAGTGCACGGCTTCGGCAAAGAGGCAGGCGAAGCGCTGGCCTCCCATCCCGATATCGCCAAAGTGGCCTTTACCGGCTCCACGGCGACCGGCGGCCATATTCTTGAGCTGGCGGCGAAAAGCATGATCCCCTCAACCGTCGAGCTGGGCGGCAAATCGCCGAATATCTTCTTCGAAGATATCATGCAGGCGGAAGAGAGCTTTATCGAGAAGGCGGCCGAAGGGGTGGTGCTCGGCTTCCTCAATCAGGGCGAAGTGTGTACCTGTCCGTCGCGCGCGCTGGTGCAGGAGTCGATCTACGAGCCCTTTATGGCGGCGGTGATGAAGCGCATCAAAACCATTAAGCGCGGCGATCCGATGGACAGTGAAACCATGGTCGGCGCGCAGGCGTCACAGCAGCAGTTCGACAAGATCCTCTCCTATCTGGAGATCGCTCGTCAGGAGGGCGCGGAGGTGCTGACCGGCGGCGGCGTAGAGAAGCTGGAAGGCTCGCTCGCCAGCGGCTACTACATTCAGCCGACGCTGCTGAAAGGCGACAACAGCATGCGCGTCTTCCAGGAGGAGATTTTCGGGCCGGTGGTCGGCATTACCACCTTTAAGGATGAGGCGGAAGCGATCGCCATCGCCAACGACTCGATTTACGGGCTGGGCGCAGGGGTCTGGACGCGCGATATCAACCGCGCCTACCGCGTCGGCCGCGCCATCAAAGCGGGGCGCGTCTGGACCAACTGCTATCACCTCTATCCGGCGCACGCCGCTTTTGGCGGCTATAAAAAATCGGGCATCGGACGCGAGACGCACAAGATGATGCTGGACCACTATCAGCAGACCAAAAACCTGCTGGTGAGCTACAGCGTTCAGCCGCTCGGTTTCTTCTGATTTCGCCCTCTGCGGCGCGCTGCTCTCTGGGCAACGCGCCGTTTTTGTTTCATATTAATCCCGGCGCATTTCGCGTTTTTTCGACCCATTGTTAACCGTCATCACCCTGTAAGATTGCAATGGCATGGTCAGGACGGTGGTTCCTGACGGGCCTGAGGCCAGACTGAATAAGGAATGTTGATGAACGAATTTTATAACGTGCTGACTGAACATGACGAAGTGCTGGACAGCGTGGAGTACAGCATCATTGCGGTTAATCTGCCGGTCTCGCTGCGCAATGGCGATGCCGCCGCTCGACTGCAGGCGGGAGAAGCGAGCGATGCGGCGGAAGTGCCGCGTTTCTGGTAGTCCGTCGTAATATTAGACGAGCACAATACGCCTGAAACAGATTCTTGCAGGCAGCTCTGAGGGTTAATACGCGGCTGGCAGGGTTCGAGGAGCAAAGCGTCCCGCGACAGGGATGTCGCGGGCCGAGCGAGCAGGGATGCGTAAAGCGCCTTTGCGATCGAATCCTGCCAGCCGCGTGAGCACAAAGGTCACGCCTTCTACAAGGTATTTAGGGTTTACTTCACGCAGCGCGCGCAGGTGCTGTCCTGAATCTGCTTAAAGAAGTCGTTGCCTTTGTCATCCACCAGGATAAACGCCGGGAAGTTCTCAACCTCAATCTTCCAGATCGCCTCCATCCCCAGCTCGGCATACTCCACGCACTCCAGCTTTTTAATGCTCTGCTGCGCCAGCACCGCCGCCGGGCCGCCGATGCTGCCGAGATAGAACCCGCCGTGCTTCTGGCAGGCGTCCGTCACCTGCTGGCTGCGGTTGCCCTTCGCCAGCATAATCATGCTGCCGCCGTGCGACTGCAGCAGATCGACATAGGAGTCCATGCGGCCAGCGGTAGTCGGGCCAAGCGAGCCGGAAGCATAGCCTGCCGGGGTTTTTGCCGGACCGGCGTAATAGATCGGGTGATCTTTCACGTACTGCGGCAGCCCTTCGCCGCTGTCGATACGCTCTTTCAGCTTGGCGTGCGCGATATCGCGCGCCACGATAATGGTGCCGCTCAGCGACAGACGCGTAGAGACCGGATAAGCGGAGAGCTGCGCCAGAATCTCTTTCATCGGCCGGTTAAGATCGAGGCTCACCACGCCGCCTTCGCCCTGCTGACGCAGCGCTTCCGGAATATACTGCGCCGGGTTGTCCTCCAGCTTCTCAATCCAGATGCCGTCGCGGTTGATCTTCGCTTTGATATTGCGGTCCGCCGAACAGGAGACGCCCATGCCCACCGGGCAGGAAGCGCCGTGGCGCGGCAGGCGGATCACGCGGATATCATGCGCGAAATATTTGCCGCCGAACTGCGCGCCGAGGCCGAGCTGCTGCGCCGCCTCCAGCAGTTCCTGTTCCAGCGCCAGATCGCGGAACGCCTGGCCGTGCTCGTTGCCGCTGGTCGGCAGGCTATCGTAATAGTGCGTCGAGGCGAGCTTCACGGTCTTCAGCGTGGCCTCCGCCGAGGTGCCGCCGATCACGAACGCGATGTGATAAGGCGGACAGGCGGCGGTGCCGAGCGACATCATCTTATCCACCAGATAGTTCTTCAGCTTGCCGGGCGAGAGCAGCGCTTTGGTCTCCTGGTAGAGATAGGTTTTGTTGGCTGAGCCGCCGCCCTTGGCGATGCAGAGGAACTTATATTCGTCGCCGTCGGTGCTGTAGATATCGATCTGCGCCGGCAGGTTGGTACCGGTGTTCACCTCGTTATACATATCGAGCGCGGCGTTCTGCGAATAGCGCAGGTTATCTTCGATAAAGGTGTTATAGACGCCCTGCGACAGCGCGGCTTCATCGCCGCCGCCGGTCCAGACGCGCTGGCCTTTTTTGCCCATAATAATCGCCGTGCCGGTATCCTGGCAGGTCGGCAGCACGCCTTTGGCGGCGATCTCCGAGTTGCGCAGAAACTGCAGGGCAACATATTTATCGTTCTCGCTCGCCTCATCGTCGGCGAGGATAGAGGCGACCTGCTGCTGGTGCGCCGGACGCAGCATAAAAGAGGCGTCGTGAAACGCCTGCTGCGCTAGCAGGGTCAGCGCTTTAGGATCGACCTTCAGCACCTCTTCGCCTTCAAAGCTGGCGACGGAGACGTGGTCACGCGTCAGCAGATAGTACTGGGTATCATCGTGGGACAGCGGAAAGGGCTCTTGATAGTAGAAAGGTTTGTTCGACATCTCGGCTCACTTATGCGGCGGCGACGGCTCGCGCAGCGCGAGACGAACAGCCGCAAATATTGTTGGTTTTTATTTCGCCAGCCGCGCGGGACGCGGCTGGCGTAAGCTGCAGGGAAAGGATTTTACACTTTATTAACCTGTTTCGTCGCCTGCTTTAGAACATCATCACCATCCACGGATAGGCGATCAGCATCAGCAGCACAAGGAACAGCAGGCCGAAAATGGTGCCCAGACGCCAGTAGTCTTTAGTCGGCAGATAGCCGCTGCCGTAGTAAATCGGGCTGGGGCCAGTGCCGTAAGGGGTGATAATCCCCATCACGCCAAGCGAGGTGCAGAGCATCAGGCAGAACACCGGCATATTGATGCCCGGGATCGCCGCGGCGATGGTCAGCATGGCGGGGAGCAGCGCGGTGGTGTGCGCCGTGGTGCTGGCGAACAGGTAGTGCAGCAGATAGAAGGCGATAAGCAACACCACTGCGGAGACCTGCGGGTCATAACCCTGCAGCAGCATGCCGCCCTCTTTGCCCAGCCAGGCGATAAAGCCGACGCGCGCCAGGCCATCCGCCAACGCCACCAGGGTGGCGAACCAGGCGAAGGTGTTCCACGCCGCTTTGTTGCTGGTGATGTCGCTCCAGTTCAGCACGCCGGTCCAGAGCATCAGGATGATAACCAGCAGCGCAGCCATCGCAGGCTCGATCCAGGCGGTGGCGAAAATCCACATCAGCAGCGCGCACACCACGAAAATCAGCAGCAGAATCTCGTTGCGTGACAGTTTGCCCAGCTTTTGCAGCTCGGCGGTGGCCCAGCGCGGCACTTCGTCGTTGACCTTCACTTCCGGCGGATAGAGCCAGTACGCCAGCAGCGGCATGGTCAGGATCAGCAGCACGCCGAGCGGCAGGAAGGCGAGAAACCACATGCCCCATGAGATATCAAAGCCCACGACGCTTTTCACCAGCGCCAGCGCCAGCAGGTTCGGCGCCAGCGCCGACAGGAACATAGAGCTGGTGATACAGGCGGCGGTAATCGCGACCCACATCAGATACGAGCCGATGCGGCGCGCGCTCGGATCGTTGGGTTTTGAGCCGTAGAGCGGTGGCAGGTTGGCGATAATCGGATAGATAGTGCCGCCGCTGCGCGCGGTATTCGACGGGGTAAAAGGTGCCAGCAGCAGATCGGCGAAGGTAATGGCGTAGCCGAGCGTCAGGCTGCGACGACCAAGATACTTCACCAGAATTAGCGCCAGGCGGCGGCCGAACTGGGTTTTATCGTAGCCGGCGGCGAACATAAAGGCGCCGAAAATCAGCCAGACGGTGGAGTTGCCGAAACCGCTTACGCCCCATTTAAAGGCCTCGGTGGCGACCTTGAAGCCCGGCTTTGCCAGCTCGGCGGGGCTAAACAGCACAAACTGGCTGAAGAGGGCGATAACGACCACGCCGGTCAGGCCGATGACCGCGCCCGGTAGCGGCTCGAAGATCAGGCCGACGATAACGCCGACGAAGATGGCGAAAAAGTGCCAGGCGTACGGCTCAAGCCCGGCGGGCGTTGGCACCAGCAGTAGCAGGACGGCGACCACGACAGGCAGGGCCAGCATGATCCAGCGTTTGTGTTGTCCCGGCGGCGGGACGGGCGCAGATTGCGCGGCTTCGTTCAGCGTCGTTTTCATGTTCATAGTGAAGGTCTGCAAGTTAAAAAGAAGAGGGTGTCGGCTTTGTTGATGCTCTGTTTATTATTCTCGCGCGGAGAACGCCTTCAGCAAAACCTTATTGAATAACGTCTTCATGTGACAACTTTATTAAATAAACCTTTGCGTCATGGCTATATGATGCGCCAGCCATAATAGTAAATTTTGATCTAGATCAAAGAGTGGGTTTGGCTTTTAATTGCAAGAAAGGCGTTAAAAGTCGCAGGGTGCGCTTAAGAAGATTCCGAAGCAGCAAATCGTGTTATTGACGCTTTTTTCTGCAAATCTCATCTTTTCCACCTCATTGAAAAACATAGCTTAATTTTTGATTATAACAATAATTTGATTTTTTCAGCGCTTTCGCTAACATTACTATAACTAAAATCTCAGCCTTTGCAAAATAAATACCCCTGCTAATTCAAAAAGTTTTAAAACTATATTCGCCACTTTTGTATCTAAAGTTACTGTTATATTAGTGGCATTAAGCCGGACCTTTTAATTATCGCCAGCGTGCCTCGTCCGCAGAATTTCTTAGCTTTTAATTTCCGGAGTTAATCTAAATGAATACTCGCACCCCGCTTTTAAATCCGCTGACATTGCCCAACGGCGCGGTATTAAAAAATCGTCTGGTCATGGCGCCAATGACCACCTGTACGGGATTTTATGACGGCACCGTGACCAGCGAGCTCGTGGAGTATTATCGCGCGCGCGCAGGCACGCTTGGTACGGTTATCGTCGAGTCCTGCTTTATCGATAACAAAGGCCCAGCTTTCCCCGGCGCTATCGGCATCGACAGCGACAACAAGATCCCTGGGCTTGCCCGAATCGCCGACGCGATTAAATCGCAGGGCTCGACGGCGATCCTGCAGATTTACCACGGCGGTCGTATGGTAGAGCCAGGGCTGATCGGCGGCAAAACCCCCGTGGGTCCCAGCGCCATTGCCGCACCGCGCGAAGGCGCGACCACGCCGCAGGCACTGACCGCCGATGAAGTTGAGGTGATGATCACTAAATTCGGCGATGCGGTGAACCGCGCCATTAAGGCGGGCTTCGACGGCGTAGAGCTGCATGGCGCCAATACCTATCTGATCCAGCAGTTCTTTTCCCCTAACTCCAACCAGCGCGACGACAAGTGGGGCGGCAGCCGCGAAAATCGCGTCCGTTTCCCGCTGGCGGTGCTGGATATCGCCCATAAAATGGCGGAGCGCATCGCGCATAACACCTTTATTATCGGCTATCGCTTCTCGCCGGAAGAGATCGAAGTGCCCGGCATTCGCTTTGCCGACACGCTCTATCTGCTGGAAAAACTGGCGGAGCGCGGCCTCGACTACGTGCACTTTTCCATGGGCCAGCTGCTGCGTCCCTCTATCGTCGATACCCGCGACCCGACGCCGCTGATCGACAAATATATCGCGCAGCGCTCTGAACGCCTGGCGAAGGTGCCGGTTATCGGCGTTGGCGGCGTGGTGAATAAAGCCGACGTAGAGATGGCGCTGGAGCACGGCTACGATTTAGTGGCGATCGGCAAAGCCTGCATCGCCTACCCGGACTGGGCGGATCGCGTGCTGAATAACGAGCATCTCGATCTCTATATCGACAGCACCCAGCGCGAAGCGCTGATGATCCCGGAACCGCTGTGGCGCTTCTCGCTGGTGGACGCGATGATCCGCGAAGTCAGCGCGCCGGGCCGTAAATACAAGGCGGGCGTCTATCAGGAGAAAGTCGAGGCGGAAGCGCTGAAGCTGAAGATCAACGTCACCCTGGATACCGACCGCATCACCGATATTTCGATGGTGCCGGACGATACGCTGGATGTCGATTTCACCGAGACCTTTGAAAGCCTGCGTAACCGCATTCTGGTGGCCAACAGCCCGCACGTCGACGCCATCAGCGGCGCCACCACTCAGAGCGAGGCGCTGAAAAAAGCGGTATCGCGCGCGCTCTCCACCTCCAGCAAAGAGTATGTGATTGAAGAGGGCGGTAATCCTTCCGCACCGCAGAACTACGATGTAGTGGTGATCGGCAGCGGCGGCGCAGGGCTGGCGGCGGCGATTCAGGCGCACGACGAAGGCGCGCGCGTGGTCATTATCGAGAAGATGCCGACCATCGGCGGCAACACCATCAAAGCCTCGGTGGGCATGAACGCGGCGGAAACCCGTTTCCAGGCGATGAAGGGCATTAAAGACAGCAAAGAGCTCTTCTATCAGGAGACGCTGAAAGGCGGCCAGCATAAAAACAACCCGGTGCTGCTGCGCGAGTTCGTCGAGCTGGCGCCAGAGGCGATCGACTGGCTGGCGGATCACGGCATCGAGCTAAACGATATCACCATCACCGGCGGCATGAGCATCGACCGCACGCACCGCCCTGCGGACCGTTCGGCGGTTGGCGGCTACCTGATCAGTGGCCTGGTGAAAAACATCAACAAGCGCAATATCGAAGTGCTGCTGGATACCTCGGTCGCGGAAATCCTCACCGAGAACGGCGCGGTGACCGGCGTGAAGGTGGTGGATGAGTACTACGACAGCCGCATCCTCTATGCGAAAAGCGTGATCGTCGCCACCGGCGGCTTCAGCGCCAACCGCGAGATGGTGGTGAAATACCGCCCTGAGCTGGACGGCTTCGTCACCACCAACCATAAAGGCGCGACCGGCAGCGGCATCGCCATGCTGCAGAAGCTGGGCGCGGACACCGTGGATATGGGCGAAATCCAGATCCACCCGACCGTCGAGCAGACCACGTCCTATCTGATCTCTGAATCGATTCGCGGCGGCGGCGCTATCCTGGTGTCGCAGGAGGGCAAACGCTTCTTCAACGAGATGGAGACGCGCGACAAGGTTTCTGCGCAGATTATCGCGCTGCCGGAGAAAAGCGCCTGGGTGGTCTTCGACGAACAGGTGCGGGCGAACAACAAAGCGGCCGATGAGTATATCGCCAAGGGCTTTGTTATCAGCGCGCCGACCGTGGGCGAGCTGGCGGTGAAGCTGAATATGGAGCACACCACCCTTGAGGAGACGCTGGCGCGCTACAACCAGTTCGTGGTGGATCAGAAGGATGAAGATTTCGGCCGCACCACCGCGCTGCGTCATCCGCTGAATCAGGGACCGTTCTACGCCATCCGCGTCGCGCCAGGGGTGCATCACACCATGGGCGGCGTGACCATCAATACCGATACCGCGGTGCTCGACAGCAACAAACAGGTGATCCGCGGCGCCTGGGCGGCAGGCGAAGTGGTCGGCGGCATCCACGGCGCCAACCGTATCGGCGGCAACGCCGTGGCGGATATCATTATCTTTGGTATCCTTGCCGGACGTAACGCGGCGGCCCTGGCGCGCGGCTAGTCCGCTGTCGGCAACGGCGCATCGGGCAGCATGACCTGGCGCGCCGTTGCCGTATCCACTTTGACAGCCGAGGCGAGTATGTCAGCCGACGAAGGCGTTTACGCCTATTCCGCAGTTCTGATGGGTTCGCCCATTCTGCTTAAGCTTTTCGAGGACAATGCGGCGCTGGCCGCGCAGGTCTTCCGCCTTATCCGCCATCAGGAAAATATCCTCACCGTCAATCGCGCCCACTCCGAGGTGATGGCGATTAACCACGCCGCCGGCAAAGAGCCGGTCTGCGTCAGCCGTGAAGTGTTCGATCTCATTCAGTGCGCGCACCAGGTCAGTCTGCTGCCGCACAGCCTGTTCAATTTCACCATCGGCCCGCTGGTCAAGCGCTGGAAGATCGGCTTTCAGGGGCGCAGCGTGCCGCCGCAGGGCGATCTGGACAAGCTGATGGCGCTGACCGATCCGCGCGAGGTAGTGCTGGATCCTGAGCGGCGCAGCGTGTTTCTGCGCCAGCCAGGCATGGAGATCGATCTGGGCGCCATCGCCAAAGGCTATATCGCCGACCTGGTGCGCAGCTTTCTGCGCCAGCAGGGTGTGGAAAGGGCGCTGATTAACCTGGGCGGCAACGTGCAGACGCTCGGCGCGCCGCCGCAGGCCGCAGGCTGGTCGGTGGGGCTAAAAACCCCGTTCGGCCAGGCTGATGAACTAATCGGCGTGATTGAGGTGGCAGGGAAATCGGTGGTGACCTCGGGCGTCTACGAGCGCTACTTCGAGCTGGACGGGCGTCTCTATCACCACATCCTCGACGCGCGCAGCGGCTATCCGCACGATAACGAGCTGCTGAGCGTCACGGTAATTTCCGACCGCTCGATAGATGGCGATATTTACACCACGCTGCTCTACGGGCTGGGGGTGGAGCAGAGCCTCGCGGCGCTGCGCGACGTGCCGCACATCGAAGCGATATTCGTGACGCGCGACCAGCAGGTGGTCTGCTCCTCGTCGCGTCAGTTCGCGTTTCGTCTGTACGACCGCCGCTATCAGTTAACTACTGGCAGTACTGCCTGAGCAGCGAATGGTATTCCGGCTGCAGGCGGTAGCGATAGACCGGACGGCCGGTCGCGCCGTAGTGGATGCTGGTGAAGAGGATATTGATCTGCGCCAGCCAGATCAGGTATTTGCGGCAGGAGACGCGCGAGATATTGACCTCCGCCGCCAGCTCGTCAGTGGAGAACTCGCTGCCGGGGTGGGCATCGATCCACTGGCAGAGGGTGCGCAGCGTCTGCGGCGTCAGCCCTTTCGGCAGCCGTTTGCTGTCGTGGCTGGTGGGCGGATTGCCGTGGATCAGCTGGTCGACTTCCGCCTGCTGGTAGTAAAGATGGTTATCCATCAGCGACTTCTTCTGCCGCCAGTTGGTGAGCGCCTCTTCAAAACGCGGGAACTGGAAGGGTTTGATCAGGTAATCCACCACGCCGTAGTGCAGCGAGGTTTTGATGGTGGCGGCGTCGGCGGCGGATGAAATAATGATCACCTCGACAGGCTGCTTCGCTTCGCGCAGCTCCGGCAGCAGATCCAGCCCGTTCTCATGCTGCAGATAGATATCGAGCAGCACCAGATCCACGGCGGGTTCGCTGTGAAGGATCATCTCTTTCGCCTGCTGCAGCGTCGACGCCGTGCCGACGCAGTGAAAGCCCGGCACCTGCCCGACGTAAACGCGATTCAGCTCGGCGACCATAGCGTCATCATCGACCACTAACACATTGATCATGCGGTTTTGTTGCCTCCATCCCAGGGAAGTTGTACAAAAAATTGGGTAAACACGCCAGGTTCCGACTCCACGCTGACGCTGCCGCCGAGGCTTTCCGTCTGCTGCTTCAGCAGATAAAGCCCGACGCCGCGATCCTCGCCTTTGGTTGAAAAGCCTTTGTCAAAGATAGCATCCAGCTGGTCGGTCGGGATGCCAGGCCCATCGTCGCTGACCTCGCACGCCAGCCAGCCGTTCTGGTAGTGCAGCATGACGTGGATATCGCCGTTGTGTTCACTGCCCAGCGCGTCGAGGGCGTTCTCGATCAGATTGCCGAGCACGGTGATAAGTACGGCGATCTGCTGCTCGTTGCCGATATCGGGCAGGAAGCTGGCGTCGCTCAGCGTCAGGCGATGGCCGCTGTCCGAGGCGCGATTAATCTTACTCAGCAGGAAGCCGGCGATCACCGGCGACTTGATTTTGTCGAGCAGCGAACCGATTTCGGTCTGATAGTTGTTCGCCGTCTTTAAAATATAGGCTTCGACCTGCGCATAGTTTTTCATGTGCAACAGGCCAAGGATCACGTGCAGCTTATTCATAAACTCATGCGAGCGCTCACGCAGCGCGTCGACGTAGTTTACCATGCCGCTCAGGCGCTGCAGCAGCCGCGTGATTTCGGTTTTATCCCTGAAGGTGCAGACCGCGCCGATAAGCCGCTGCTGGCTGTAGACCGGCACGGTGTTGCTCAGCAGCACGTGGCCGTTGATATTCAGCTCTTCGTCGCGCCGCGCGCGGCCGGTGGCCAGCGTCTCCTGCAGCTGAGCGTGAATGACGCTGGCATCCTCCATGCTGCCGGAGCTCTCCTCCGTCAGCAGCTTTTGCGCCGCCTCGTTGATCAGCGACACCTCGGCATGGGCATCTACCGCGATGACGCCCTCTTTGACCGAATGCAGGATCGCCTGGCGCTGCTCAAACAGCGAGGAGATCTCCCAGGGTTCGAGTCCGAAGAGGATGCGCTTCAGGGTTTTCACCAGCGCCAGCGTGCCCAGCGCGCCCGCCAGCGCGCCGATCAGAATGGTCCAGATAATGCTCCAGCGGCTCTGGTTGATTTGATCGCTGACCGCCTCCAGCGAGATGCCTATCGACACCACGCCGATCTGCTGCTGCTGCGCGTTATAGACCGGCGTAAAGACGCGCAGCGCTTCCGCCAGCGAGCCGCGATTCACCGAGACGTTCTCTTTGCCCTGCAGCGCCGGATTGATGTCGTCGCCGATAAAGTGCTGGCCGATCAGCGCCGGGTTCAGATGGGAGTAGCGGATGCCCTGCATATTGGTCACCACCACGAACAGCAGATTATTGTGCTGCTGCGCCGCGCGCGCGATGGGCTGGATAATGCCGGCGTCCGGCGGCCCGCTCAGCGCCTGCTGGATGGCGGGCACGTCCGCCAGCGTGCGCGCTACGGCCATCGCCTTGTCTTCCAGCTGCTTCTGCGTGGCGTTGCCGATCTGAAAGAAGTAGAGCAGATGCACGCTGAGCAGCACGAAGGTCACTACCGCGCCGATCATCAGCGTCACCAGCGTGCTGAGCTTCATATGTTTTTTGCGGGTTCGGTTGCCTTGCGGGGTATCGCGCATCGTCGGTCCTTTGTCGGAAAGCGGTGGGGTATTATCCCTTTCCGGCGCGAATTGAAAACCTTTTTAACGGTAAGCAGGGCGCTGGGGTTTAGCGGCCCAGCAGAGCGGGCGTGAGCCGAGTTTTCAGGGGGAATTGAGCATCCTGAAACAGCAGAAGCTTATAGCTATTAAACCGATATTTTGTTTTTATGTGTTTGTTATAAAATGTTTTTATTATTAGCCATGATTTTAATACCTATTATTGTACTCACCTTCGCTGATGCTGTCTGCGGTTAGTTATCAAAGCACGAATCAACTTTTGCGCATTTGGATTGACTAGTACCATTTCTTTTCATAACAAATAATGATGCGTCAACTGTTGGTGAACAGGCCAAATTCAATCTTTTATAGCTGCCGATTCTCACGATATGAAACAATTCAGGATTTATATGTTTTTAAGAATATTCTCATTCCTATCTTGATTTTATTTTTTTTTCATCAGAATCTATAGTTCACAACCTGTATTCATATCAAAACGACCGTTAAAGGGATTACTGTGAACAAGATACACATACCATTAGACAGCGGAGAGTCGGCGGTTCTTAAGGATCCAGATACGTTACTCCCCCGTAACATTTATGAACAGCTAGCTCGTTTTATAGCAAAGGCTGTTGATAATGTACCGAAAACTTCGGAATCGCTCAACGAAACGCGCAGCCATAAAGCGATATCTATTGACGGTGAAAGGGGAACGGGGAAAACCTCGGTACTTGTGAATTTAAGTGATTACTTAAAGAGTAATGATGATGATCTTGCTGCAAAAATTCACATTCTTGACCCTATCGACCCGACGCTGCTTGAAGATGGTGAATCGCTGTTTTTACATATTATTGTTGCTGCTGTACTTCAAGATAAGGAGATCAAAGCTGCACAGGGTCGAGACATTAATAAGTCTAGAGCTTTCACTCAAAAGCTTGAGGAGTTAGCCCACGGTTTGGAATCTGTTGATTTGCAGCAAAGTCAGCGAGGGATGGATAAAATTCGCTCATTATATGGCAGCAAGCATTTGGCAAATTGTGTTGAAGAATTTTTGAAATCTGCATTGGACTTGATTGGAAAAAAATTACTGATACTGCCGATTGATGACGTAGACACTTCGCTTAATCGAGCATTTGAGAACCTAGAAATACTGCGTCGTTATCTTACATCTCCGTACGTATTGCCTATTGTGAGCGGAGATCGTCGCCTATATGATGAAGTCTGTTGGCGTGATTTTCATGGCCGGCTGAATAAAGATTCGTCTTATGAGCGTAAGAAGTCTTATGATATCGCTAAGGAATTAGCTATTGAATATCAACGTAAAATTTTGCCATTGCCTCGTAGACTCAATATGCCCGCCGTGAGCGATTACTGGCAGCAAGACGGTATCAATGTCACTCTGAATAAAGATGGTATACCTCTACGCAATTTCATGGCGTGGCTTAAGATTTTTATTACTGGGCCGGTAAACGGTTTAGAGGGCAGCGATTTACCGTTACCTATCCCATCGATACGTGCCCTAACGCAGTTTATTAATCACTGCGGCGATTTGATAACAGAACTCCCTCCAGAACTTAAAAATAAAGATACTCCACTTTCCGTTCGCCGCTGGTGGCAGATGCCTGATGTTCCACAAACTGTGCTTGAAGCTTTTGCTTTGAAACACCGAGAACTCAGTAAAGAAACTAAGCGAGATTATGCTGATGCTTACAAAGTCTTTAGCGAAAAGTATCTGGCTTGGAATTCTCAAAATTCTGAAGCAACAATCAAAATCATAGAGAGCGCTAAATTAGTAGACGATATTAATTGGCTTAACAAGTTGCTGAGCTATTTTCGGTTCGAACCAAAGGCTGGTCCTGTCTATTTAACACTTGAGTCTAAATTAAAATGGACTGAATGGCGAAATGGTAAAAATCGTAATACCTCGATATTTGATACCGTACTTTTTCAACCTTTGCTGCAGGAGCGACCTGAATATTCCATTTTTGATCCAGGGGAAAGTTTGTCCGATTGGGAGTCTCAATTATCAAAAAGTTTACCTGAAGGCTGGCTTTCTGTAGTTAAGGGTAAAATGACAATTCTGCCTTATCCTATTGCAGAGACAGGAATTAACTCGGCTTTAAGATGGAAATATTGGAAAGATGTTGAGAGTAATGATGCTAATGAAGAGATAAAAGATAAGGCAATTTTTCTGATTAGTGCTTTAACACAAAGGAATTTCTACACCAATGCCAGGCAGTCAATTGTTCTCAATATCGGGCGCATTTTTGAAATTATCATCGCCAGCTTGATATCAGATCTGAACTTATCAGACTTGCAGCGAATTCTTCATAGACCACCTTTTTATTCTGCCAGCGCCCTTGCGCCGACTAAAAAGCTAAAAATTAATGAGCCTGAGGGGGGGGGATTCTGGAGGTAATGCGGATGATTTTGAAAAAGAAGAAACTTATGAACAGGAAGATAAATTAGATAACTCATTAGAGTTGCTTTATGAGGATATTAAAGTTTGGCGAAAAGAAAATTATCTTGATAAGTTAAATGTATCGCCTTGGATGGTGTATAAGGTTTTTAATAAAGTCTATAGCCAAGTTGCGAGTAATGCTATTGACCAAAATGGTATGCAGGATATTACTCAGGCAATCAATATTGTAGGTCGTGTTTTTTATTCAACTTGGTCGGCATTTGGTAGTTTTGAAAAAGGTGAGTTGTTTGGTTTGCCAGATGTAGTGGCGACGACCAATATTAGTTCATTAAAGAACTTCTATCAACATTCTAATTTCCGTGCAAATCTCGGGCCGTTTACACCTGAACAGAACTTGCACCAAGGGCCGACAAGTCGGAGTGCTCATAACCGAAAGCTTTTTGGTGAAATGAGTAGAACCGTCAGCTATGTTCTGAGTTCACACCCTCTCAAACGATGGATAGATGCAGTATTATTAGCGGATTTTAAACAGCCACAAAAAAATCAAAGCACTGTGAAAAAAACAACATCGCAACGAAGGTTGTCTAAAGCTCGGCGATTTATCATTGATAAATTAGATATCGACGAAACGCAAAACTTGACGAAAGAAATCATCAAAGAGCGGCTAGAGATATTACGTCAATCTCAAGAGCTTGAGCAATTTATCAACTCGGTTAAACAACAGTTATCTCCTAACGATAATACAGTGAAAGTTCTGCTAGAGGTATACAGTGAATCCTTCCCTGAAGGTGAAAAATAATGTTAACTCGATCGCTGAGTGAACATGCTGCAGGATGTTTTTTCACCGACGAGCGCCTTTCACGGCGCTTTTGGGGGAGCTTGGTATCACCGCCGACGGATTTTAAGCAATGGTCGTCATTGCAGGAGGAGTGCTATGAGCTGCTCGTAGAGAGCATTGATCGCCGTTATCCTCGCACTTATCGATTGACCGACGTGCGTCAGCTGATGGGGAAAATCTGTGACAATGGTTTGTTGACCAGCCCTGAACTGCCCTGGCTTGATGTCATTGCAGAACAGCTGCTGCTGCGTAATGGTGATTTGCTCTACTACCGCGAGAATAAGGTACAAGATTACGTGCGGATGGCGGCAGAACTGGATCCGGCTCTGCTTGCAGGGTGGCGTCTTAGCGACTGGCTGCAGCAAAGTCCTCTTCCGCGATTGTCGGACATCACTCGGGTGGTGATGGCTCAGAATCCGTTTTTCGCGCCGCCAGCCAGTACGGGCAAGCCTTATGCAGAGGGGCACGTCCATCTGGGGGGGGTGACTACGGGAGATAATCTCTTGGATAGTTATCTTTTTGAAGAGATTCAACTGCCAAAGAGCAATAAAACATCGTTGTGGGCGTATGAAGAGCATGATGATTTAACGCCGCTGTTGGTTCGGGCAAAGTCACTGCTTTCACTGTTACTTTCCGATCAGTTTGAAACGGTTTACGAGAAATATGCGACCTTAAATGACCCGATGAAGAAAAGTCAGAACCTCCCGGACTGGCTAATCCTTGCTAAAAAGAACCGCGGCGCAGAAAACGTCGGTCCCGGCTTGCTATTAAGCCAGCTGGCGCATGCCTCACATCAAAAACATCCTTCACGCTGGCTATGGCTGCAGCTTTATCTTTGCCACTCTTACCAGCTGAAGGATACCCATCCGCTGGAGCGCACGGCAATACTCTGCTTTTGGCTTACGGTTAATGCGCTTCGGCGTCGCATTATTATGGACGGGCAGGGGCTTACGCGTTTTACCGAGCGCTATTTCGCTGGCGCGTTACGCTCGGGCAAGAAAACTGACAGCAGAAATATGCGTTATCTGTTTGCTGGCAAAGACGATATGGCCGAAGTAAAGGCATCCCCGAATGCTTTCAGCCATAAAATGGTGACAGGGTTTTCCACAACACTGCTCAACACTCTCGGTATCCCCCCCATTTCTCCGCCGTATGTTTTTGGTGAACATGATATTAAGCCAGACGAATGCACGCTGCGCTACATTGAAGCGCTCGAGCGATGGCATTTTTGTGGACACTTTTCGCGTTCTAAAAGCACAAGCCGCGGTAAGCGACCAACGGCTGATTTGCAGAAAAACTGGGCACAAGCAGAGCAATTGCTGCAAAAGCTTTACAGCCACAGTGGCTGGAATCACCCCGTTTATTTAGGGGGGAAACGTAACCCACACTTTAATTTTCAGCCGTCGAACTGGTTTCGGGGGCTGGATGTTGCAGGGGATGAGAATGCCCTGAAAATTGCATGTTTTGCGCCGATGCTAAGATGGCTGCGCAGCGGGCTATATCCGGTGCCCGACGGGCTTCGTGCTAGTACGGGCTTTCATTTTAGCATCCATGCAGGGGAGGATTACGCGCATCCTGCGTCGGGGTTGCGCCATATCGATGAAACGGTGCGCTTCTGCGAGATGCGAGAGGGGGACCGGTTGGGCCATGCTCTCGCGCTGGGAATTGAACCTGCGCTCTGGGCGAAGCAGCATGGAGAAATGATACTTCCGCTGGATGAGCATTTAGATAATCTTGTCTGGCAGTGGCACTATGCCACAGTTTTGTCGGGTTCGTTGCCACTTGCTCAGGCGGTATTACCTCTTATTGAGCGGCGCATTGCGCGTTTTGTCGCGCGTTGTGATTGGTGCAAGGAGAGACTACCTCAAATAGATAGTAGCGTGGCGGATAAACGAGCTAGCGGGGATGAACCAACTCTTAAGAATATCACGCCTGATATGCTCTACCGGGCTTGGCTTCTGCGACGTAATTGCTCGTATCGTCTACAACAACTCCACGGTGGAGTGCCGTTAACCTCGCAGGAGAAATGCGCACTACCAGACTGGTCAACGTTAAGTGATAAAGACAGTGTGGCGGCGCAGCTTTATCAGCAAAGACACTCCAGCCTGCTTGAAGATCTCCCTCCCCAACTAGTGGTTGTGCGGGTTGCGGACGAATGGAGCATGCAGGAGTTGATTGGTCTAGGGAACCGCAGCAAACTGCGCCAGGAGGCAAGCGGCGATAAAGATATCCTCCAAGATATTGATACACCGGTAGAGCTACAGTTTATGCATGCATTGCAGGACTATTTGCTTGATCGCTATGATCGCAAAGGGTTGATTATCGAAACCAACCCAACATCCAACGTATATATCGCGCGATTCCAAAAGCATGTAGAGCATCCTATTTTTCGTTGGAATCCTCCGGATGAAGAATTGTTGAAACTAGGTGCTGAATTCAATCGCTATGGATTGCGCCGTGGTCCTGTCAGAGTTTTAGTCAATACTGACGATCCAGGGATTATGCCTACGACATTACGAACGGAGTTTTTACTACTGCGGGAGGCTGCGATTGAACGCGGCATAAGCCGAACGATGGCTGAATATTGGCTGGAAAGGCTGCGTCTGTACGGTTTGGAGCAGTTTCAGCGTAATCATTTAAATGTATTTGAAGTTATTGAATAGAGGATTTTATCGTGAGTGGTACATCGCCTTACTTACATTATTCGGATGCTGATGGGTTACAACCTAAGCTCAAGAAAGAGTTGGAAAATTTACGGGAAAAAGAATATTTGTCGTACTGGCCTCGCTTTCTAATACGTAGAGTTCCGCTTTACGCTATTCCGTTCCTTATGGTCTTCACCTTTTTCTTTTGTCTGAGTTTAACGAAGAAAGTTGGGGGGGAGAAAGTGAATAATATGCTTGTAACCTTAAGTATATCCTTCAGTGGCTACTTGCTGCTTGGAGTTATTATTTCTGTTTTCATATTACTCTTGCAGTGGAGGTGCTTCAACTGTAAGTACAGTCTGCAGGATGCGAATGAAATTATTAGGCATCGTAAGTTAAATTATAAATCGTTCGCCTATGTTGTGTTTTTTATTTCGTTTGTGCTTTTGTTTGTTTTTATTTATTGCACGGATAATAAAGTTTTTTATGGTTTTATCGTGTCTCTCGTTTTGACATTATTACCATTAATAATTGATCGTACATTGGGGGTGACTCGTCAAAATGAACGTCTCAAACTTCATATAAGGAGGTTAGAGCGCCTAGATGAATTGAATATTCTCCGAGAAAAAATGAACGTTAAATTCGAAGAATCCCATTTTATCGAGTATATGAAGCTTGTTGATGAAGCCGATCACAGTAAGAACCAGGATACAGTTAGCGACACATCATATTTTATGACATTGATTGAAAATAAGCTAAAAGCATAATCGGTTTCAATATCATGCTTTATAAAAAATCCACGCAATTGCGTGGATTTTTTTCAGACTATTAGGGCAATGCTGCCCTAAAAAAGACGTTAGACGTTAAACAAAAAGTTCATCACATCGCCATCTTTGACAATGTACTCTTTACCTTCTGAACGCATCTTGCCCGCTTCTTTCGCGCCTTGCTCGCCCTTGTAAGCGATAAAGTCGTCAAACGCGATGGTCTGCGCGCGGATAAAGCCTTTCTCGAAGTCGGTATGGATCTTGCCCGCCGCCTGCGGCGCGGTGGCGCCGACCGGGATGGTCCAGGCGCGCACTTCTTTCACGCCAGCAGTGAAGTAGGTCTGCAGATTGAGCAGGGCGTAACCGGCACGGATCACGCGGTTCAGGCCCGGTTCTTCCAGACCTAACTCGG